>JAESGN010000007.1_pt1 | contig 1203444 bp, 1173 predicted proteins | sample 9269731 | NCBI WGS metagenome assembly JAESGN01 (sample SAMN15720683, study PRJNA650826) | algae metagenome | isolation source: Mojavia pulchra JT2-VF2 and co-occurring heterotrophs from desert soil | place: USA: Cadiz Valley, Joshua Tree National Park, CA | collected 1998-06-08
GACGGGATCTGGCGCTGCGCTCAATGGCCAGCTCCACGCCAGCCCCCGTCGCTCACCCCGCCCAGATGGGCAAAACCAACCGTCAGAGTCTACGTCACGCTGGATAGAAGTTGGGGGCAACGTCAGCACGATCATGGGCATGGGTCGGGATGATGTGAGGAACTGCTGCTCCGGTCGCAAACCGGCGTCTCAATCCGGCGAAAAGTGAAGCTCGCGGTTCGCGACGGCTCCATTCTAGGTATAAACTTACGTCTCGCCGCGTGCTCCACTCTTAATCCAATTACGGTTCACCTTGGCCCCAGGATCCTGGGATCAAATGTGTTGGTCTTCGCGGCGGAAATCCGGCGAAGACCGCAGAAGCAGCGTGGTGCGCCCGCACGGCATGGCGGCGATGTCGAACGACCCTGTGCATGCCGAAGTCACTCGCATTCATCATCGCGATTTCGCCGTCTCTTTTCACCCGACGGGACTTTCGCCATCATCGGCTCCAATCAGGCTTGGTGATTGGACAGTCGGTAGAACGGCCGAAACGACGGGGTTTCCGCTGGTGTCCGGCCAAGCCAGGAACAACTCGGCCTGGGTGCTTTCGGCGCCCGCCAACGGCCGCAAAGTCACCTCAGCCGGACAGCAAGCAAGAGCGCCGCCTTGCTCGAACACACACGCTTCCTGACGCGCGGCAGCAATGGCAATTTTCGCTTCGGGCCTGAACTCTGGCGGCTCGGCTCGCTCTATCGACGTAGCTTCGATCTTGTTGGCACGCCGCTCGACCGTCTCAAACAAGGAGCCGTCGAAGAGGTCTTGTTGGTCGCCACCAGAGACTTTGGCTGATGCACTCAATCTCCAGCGAGAGCGCGATCATCACCGAAGCTGCCATTCGGGCTGCGGATCAACTCAAGATTCCTGCGGGGGCATTTGCAGCGATCATCGGTCTCAACGAGGCGACAGTGGCGCACATCAGGCGCGGTAGCTCTGCACTTTGAGCCCGGCACGAAGCCGTTCGAGCTTGCCGTTCTTTTCGTGCAGTTGTTTTGCTCGCTCGATGCAGTTGCCGGCGGCGACGATCAGGTAGCCGCAAGCTGGCTTGTCAGCCCGAATGCCGCCCTCGATGCTCGGCCGATCGAGAAGTTGCAGACCGTGGCCGGGCTCGTTGATGTCATCGCCTATCTGGAAGTGCGTCGCGCTCTCAACTGAGTTTGGAAGAGTCCTGCCGCTGTAAAAGAGAGACGGTCGAGGACATGCCGTCAACTGAACAGCCATCCTGGCCTTCACGTCCGCCAGATTCACGCTGAGGGCGACCTCACTCAGGCTGAATGCCGCAAGCGTAGCAGATGCACACCCTGACCAAATAACAGGGGGATCCTATGGCGGACGTGATGAGGTCGGATGCGAGCGCGCCGTGTGCGGCCTATCCACACCTACCGGGCGACCGGGAAAATCGAGGCTCCGATCCGCGCTGCGCTGTCGAGGTTTTCAGTGACCTGAGGAATCGCGTTTCGCCTGGGCGACATGGGATGCCTTGCGAAGGCGTCCCCGTTCCGCCGGGCGGATCAGCGAATTCACCTCCTTGTCCGGGATGTCGTGCATGCCCCGATTGGCGTGCCGGGTGTTGAACGGGATGTTGTTCTGCTGCGCGTGCATCTTGAGTTCGAGCGCGCGCTGGGCGTTCTCGATCAGGCTATGGTTCTTCGCCATCTCGGCGCGACGCTGAATCTCGGCATTCAGTCGTTTCAGGGCAGCCGACAGCGTTGTTGCCTTCAGGCTCGACCCGGCATGTCCGCTGCTGGGCTCCGCACCTTTGGGAGGCGATTTGCCGCGCATCTCGCGCCGCTGCTGGTTGGCGTGGCTGCTGGCCTTGTCGCGCAGGTCCCGCAACCGCTTCAGCAAGACGTTCAAGGCGTCGTCCGCCAGGTCCTGGATGGATGTCCAAGCTTCTGGCGCCGCAAAAATCGAGGACTTACGAAACCATCAATGCACTTCGAATGCGCACATTGGTAGCTTGCGTCAGAAGCGGCCTCGGACGCACCAGCCGCCTGGAAACAAGGCGTTATCCGCCGGGCTGGGTTTCCACAGCTTTCGCTGTCGAGCGATCGGAGAGGACCAAAAAGCAGCCCAAACACCGAGGACCGCCATGGAAATCCAAGCTTACGCCGACGGCCTGGCCGATATGTTCTGCCCCTATCTCACTGCCCAGGGAAATTCTTCGCCGAAGGGTGGAGGCTAGCGCAGACCAGCAACTGCGATGCGCCGACAGCGGAACTTTGCTCATCGCCTGTAAGCGGACCTCTAGAACGCTGAAACGGCATGACCTCAAACGTCCCATGTCGGACCTTCAGCGGGTTCGCTGCGGAGCCAGGGTAACCTCAGAACCTGACTGCGAGCACGCCCTTGAAGGCGTGGTCCTGCGCGTCCTGGGCGAGCTGCCCGGTATAGGAGAGGCCGAGCGAGGCGCTCTGGCCGATGGCCAGGTCGAGCCCCGCCTCGAGCAGGGCGGCGTCCTTCGCGATCGGGACACCAGCGACCGAGAACGGTGTACTGCCGGCAAAGGCCAGCGTTGCGGTCGGGGTGACGTCTCCGAAGGCGTGGCGCCAGGCTAATCCGCCGCGCAGGGTCAGGCCCACGCCCCGCAGATCGAAGCTGGTCGCGGCACGCAGTCCAAGCGTGGAATATCCTACATTGGTGTCGCCGCCACGGCTTGAGAGCGCCGCGGCGCCGCTGGTCTCGCGGAAGCCATCGGTATGCAGGTTGACATAGGCCAGGCCGGCAAAGGGCTCGAACGCCACCCGGCCGAGATCGACCCGGTAGCCGAGCTCCCCAAAAACCTGGGCGGTGCCGGCATTGTAGTCGGCCTTGAGGCTATTGCCGAAACCGGCGAAGGCGACAGTGCGGCTGATCTCGACGTCGTGCCAGGTGTAGCTCGCGCCAGTGCGCAGGTTGAGCGCGCCCCATTGCCCGCCACCATAGAGGCCGAGATGGTAGTTGTCGCTCTCGCCCGAGGAGCGCCGGCCCTTCACGTCGAACTCGGAGCGGCTGTAGCCGGCAACGACGCCGACGCGCAGGGTGTCGAACACCGCAGCATCGGCACCGATGAGGAAGCTGCCGGTCGAGCGCGTCAACTTGGCAGCGTTGCGGTCGCTGTCCGTTGTGCCCCAGGAGCCGTAGCCCTGGCCCCAGACCGCGAAGCGGTCGGACCTGAGCTCGGGCATCGGACCTTTCACGCTTGGGGCGAGATCGGCGGTGAAGCCGTAGTTCAACGTCGTCATGGGCTGCGCGCCGACCGCGCCGAAGGCCGAACGCAGTCGGTCGTTGACGGCGTTGCGCAGGAGCCAGCTCTCGTCGATCAGCGCCGTCTTCGCCGAGGCGTGAACCTCGCCGGAGAGCGAGTCGAAGGCGGCGCGCGCACCTGGCGCGTCGAGCATCAGCAGGCTGTTGTAGAGCGCCAGCCTGCCGCCGACCTGCGGCAGCGTGTCGAGAGCGCCAGCGGTGACAAATTGGTTGCGCGTCTGCGCCACGGTTTCGAAAATCGCTGGCGGGGGTGTCGGCGTTGGGCCAGAGCCGGGAGGGGTGGTCGGGGGAGTACCCGGGTCAGGGGGAGTGACCGGAGGCGTCCCCTTGACCGCAATGATGAGGTCGACCTGGTTGGGCTGCTGGTCGACGGAGAGGTCGAGGAAGGCGGAACGCGAGACCGCTCCGGGGGCGCTGCCGATGACACCGCCTGTCGCGGTGAGGATCGTGTAGCGCTGGCCGTTGACGTAGCTGGTCTGCGGATCGAGCGCGGTGACCCCGACTTGGCTGCCCGTGACGATGGCGCTTCCGGTCACGGCGATGCGGTCGGAGGTGCCGTTGCCGGCGATCTCGGCCTCGTAGGTCGAGCCCGGCGCCAGCGTCAGGTTGCCATTGACGTTGAGGGTGCCGATCGAGTTGCCCGGGGCAATGGTCGCCCCCGATTGGATCGTGGTGGAGCCGACCGTGCCGCTGCCGCCGAGCGCTGCGCCCGAGAGCACGGTGACGGCCGAGTTCGCGAACGAGGCATTCACCGAGAGCTTGCCGTCCTCAACCGTCGACGCCGGCGCTGATCGTCGTGCCGCCCGTGTAGCTGTTGGTGCCGGTCAGGATCTGCGTGCCGGCGCCGAGCTTGGTCAGGCTGCCCGCCCCGGAGACGGCGCCGCCTAGCTCGAACTGTGTGCCTGTCGCCACGTCGAAGCCGCCGGGGCCGTCGAGCGCCACGGGACGAAACGAGGCGAAGCTGGCCGTGGTCGCGAGCGTGCCGCCGTTAAGGCTCAAGCCACCGGAGGCCGCCCCGAGATTGGCATTGGCAGAGATCTGCAGCACGCCGCCTTCGATCGCCGTGCCGCCGCTGTAGCTGTTGCTGCCGGAGAGCACGAGCCTGCCGTTGCCGACCTTGGCGATGGCCGTGCCGCTGCCATCGGCAATCGTCGAGGCGATGTTGGCTATGACGCCGTTATCGACGTTGAATGTACCGGACGTGCCGCCCGCGGGCAGGATTGAAAGCGTCCCGCCGCTCAGCGCGTAGCCATTGGCCGAGAATTGCAGGGTGTCGAAACTCACCGTGCCGGCAACGCTGACCGCGCCGCCGGCCGCGCCGGCGAAGACGCCGACCGAGCCGCCCCAGCCGGCATTGGCGCTGCCGGCGCTATTGGTCCAGTTGGTGCCGAAGGGAGCCCAGGTGCCGGCCCCGCCATCGACGGTGCCGTTGCCGATTGCGTTCGTGCCGTCCCAGAACTGCAGGGTCTGGCCGGTGCCGAACACGGCGAGGTTGACCTGTCCTGCCGTCGCCGTCTCGACCTGCGCGCTGGCGATGGTGAAACCGCTCCGGGTCGAGGTCACGCCTTGGCTGGCGAAGCTGCCCGCGAGCGTGCCGCCATAGTCGAACAGCCGATAATAGCCGGCTGCCGCCGCACGCGCATCGAGGGCGCCGCCGAGCGTGAGATTGCCGGTGACCTTGACGAGGTCGTTGCCGGCGATGGGATCGCTGCCGCCGACCACGCCCGGCGAATTCAGCTCGAAGACCGAGGTCGAGCCGCCATTCAGTGCAAGCGAGCCGACCGTCAGCGTGCCGGGACTGTGGCCCGCCGACAGGGCGCCGTTGACAGTCACGGCCCCGGCGATGCTGCCCGTGCCGGACAGCGTCGCGCCGGCTGCCACGGTCATCGCTCCCGGCCCGTTCAGCGCGCCGTCGACGCGCAGCTCGCCGGCCGAAACCAGCGTGGGGCCGCTATAGGTGCTGACGCCGGACAGCACCTGCATGCCCGTGCCCTGCTTAACAAGACCCCCGGTGCCTTCGATGGAACCGGCAAAGGTCTGGTTCGTCGCGTTGCCGAAGGTCATCGTGTTAGCGCCGAGCGCGATGGTGCTGCCGGCAACACCAGACAGCGAGCCGATGGATTGGTTGCCTGCGAGGCTGATATCGAAAGCGGCGCTCGCTCCGCCCAGCGAGAGTGCGGAGCCCGCGGCGAGTGCGCCGCCCGCGCCGAGCGCGAGGGTACCCGCCGTGATCGTCGTACCGCCAGTATAGGTGTTCGCGCTGCCCAGCGTCAGCGTGCCCGCGCCTTGCTTAACGATGCCGCCGGAGCCGCCGATGACCCCGCTGAAGGTCTGGTTCCCCGCATCGCCCAAGCTCAGCATATGAGCGCCGAGGGCGACGCTGGTGCCCGCAGCGCCTGTCAAAGCCCCGATCGTCTGGTTTGCACCCGATCCGCTGATGTCGAAAACCGCGCCCGCGCCGAACAGGTTGACCCCGCTGGTCGCGGCAAGGCTACCGCCCGGCCCCAGCGCCAGGGTGCCGGCATTGATCAGGGTGCCGCCGGTGTAAGTATTGACCGCCGAAAGCGTCAGCGTGCCCGTGCCCTGCTTGACCAGGCCATCCGTGCCGGACAATGCGGGGGCGAGGCCGATATTGTACGCCTGCGTGTCGATCGTGCTGCTTCCCGAAAGACGCACATCGGTCGGCCCGAAGTTTGCGATAAAGTTGCTGTTGTCCCGCGTGGCCCGAAGCACCCCACCTTGGAGATTGAAGATGCCGGTTCCGTCGCTTTTCTGAACGCTGCCGGTTTCAAGCACGCCGCCCGCGCCGAGGTTCAGCGTGCCCGAGGCCCTTGCCGTCGAATCGCCCAGCACTAAGTTGGTGGTAACGACAGTGCCCCCGCTGTCGATGGTCAGTGCACCGGGGCCGTTGACGCCGACCCGGAGTTCGTTGTTCGTCCAGGTCGAACCCGAACCCGATACCGTGACGGCGCCAGAGGCGACGGTAGAGTTCACCAGAACGTAGCCGATCATGCTGTAACCGCTGGAGACCTTGCCGCCACCTTGAATGGTGAGCGTGCCGACGCCGCCAGCGCCGACATACAGGACACCGGCATTCGTCCAGGTCGAGCCCGGGCCGGACACCGTGACAGAGCCAACGCTTCCTACGCCGTAGCCGACCCCACCATTGAGGTTGGACGCCTTGCCGCCGTTCTGAATGGTGAGCGTACCATTACTGGTCTCGCTGCCGCCGACATAGAGGTTACCGCTATTCGTCCAGGTGGAGCCCGGGCCGGACACCGTGACAGAGCCAACGCTTCCTACCCCGTAGCCGATTACGCCTTCGACGTTGGATAGCGTGCCGCCGTTCTGAATGACGAGATCGCCGGGATTGGACCAGCCAAAGGTCAAGTTGCCGAAAATCGTCACGGTGCTCGTATTGAGAAAAACGCCCATATCCGTGATGACTTGGGTGATGGCCGGCGTTGCGCCATCGATGACGTTGCCCCTCAGACTGATATCGTCAGCCCACCCACGCTCCGCCGGGACGAGCAGCAGGGCGCCTGTGCTGGCCAGGGAAATTTTTCTCGATACCCGTCTGCCTAGCGAGGTACGGGGCATGATGGAACCAGTGCGGCGGACGTGCTTCACATCGCTTTCCTGACGGCGAGCGCCATGCTGCCGAGCAACAACGCGGTCCGCCCACCGCGCCGACTCGCACCAAGCCGCAATGCCGCTGCTCCAGCAGCTTCCCCTTTCCGAGACGAGGCGAGAACGGCAGACGGCGTCTCGGCGACAAGCGCAGATCTCACGAAATCCCCCTGGACGGCCACACAACCTGCAGGTGGACCTGCAGCGGTTTCCTCGTCGCGCCGCCGCTCGCGACCGCCGAGTGTGTTGCCAATATCTCAGGTGAATCGCGGCTCGCCCACTACCCGAACGGGTATGGCCCGCGTCATGCGACGCGGAAGATGCAGGCTTTCACTTTAACGCATACCCCACCGATCGCCGTTAGAGCATGATCGCCAGACGCGCTCGCCTGGAGAACTGGGCGCGACGAGCCGAGGAACCATGGACGGCGACCTTAGAAACGAGATCATTGCTCTCTATGAAGCCCAACCGGACCTGCTCAGCCTGCCCGGTCTTGTCTTCGCCAGTGTCGGCCGCCTGATCGACGCCGAGGTGGTGAGCTTTTCGGAGTTCCACCAACCAAGCCGGGACTTCCGTTCGATGATCTCCGTGGAGGACGATCCCGAGCGTCGCAGCCAGGCCATGCAGGCCTTCGCCCGCCACATGCATTCGCATCCGTTCTGGCAATATGATCCTGGCTTCTTCGGCGAGCGGGCTCTGCGTGAATCGGATTTCTTCTCGGAGGAGGAGTTCCTGGCGCTACCCATCGCCCGAGAGGTGTTCCTGCCGTCCGGTGCGCGCCACATCATGGCGGTCGTCCTGGCGCATGAGCACTACGTGGTAACCATCGCCGGCCACCGCGTCCTGGGTCGACCGCCCTTTGGGGACGAGGAGCGGGACAGGCTGGAAGCCTTCCGCGCGCATGTGCTGCGCAGCTATCGGCAGGCGCAGGAACGCACGCTCGCCAAACTCACGCCAGGCGAGCGGCTGCGGCTCGCCTTCCCCGAACTGACTCCCCGGCAGCTTGAGGTCGCGGCCTTGATCGCGTCGGGCAAGTCGAACGAGGAGATCGCGATCATTCTCGGTACGGGCATCAACGCGGTCAAAGCCCACATCAAGGCGATCTACGGCAAGGTCGACTCGGACAACCGCCGTGCGATGGCAGCCATCGCCCATACCGTGTCCCCATTCGCGAAGCTGCCGCCCCTCTGGAAGCTTGGTCTGGAAGCCTGGAGTGGCCGGGTAAGATAGCAAGAAGGCACGCTGTCGGAAGGCAAATACTCGGGACGGCGGCTAAAACTAAAGCTCTCCGCCCGTCGCCGTAATTCGACTGCCCGAAAGCGGACGATGTGGGCGTCAGCAATGGGCCAGTTCCGGTTATCCGGCTGTCGGCCTTCGCAGAGCGCCGGAAGCAGACATTTTAGCCTGACATGCACGAGTCAGTGATGAAGCTCGTCGTCTTCGACCTCCCATTTAGCTCAGGCCTGACGGATGCCGGCCGGCGCGCCGTGTTCCGGCCGTTGGAAGCCAGCGACGCCGAGTGCCCGTTCTGATCGGCTGAAAAGCAAAGCGCCGCCCGGCTTGATGGCCGGGCGGCGCAAGTCTGATTGCGGAACTTTTTCTAAAATCGAGGCAACATTGTGCCTCTTTTCTCACAAGAGCGACCTCAACGTGCAATGAACTGCCAGTCGTTCTTCTACGGGTGTTCCAATTTGGGCAGGTGCCATTGCGCCCAACAGGCAGGGACAGGGGGAGGGCCTCTACGATTGAGAGCGCGGGCGGGCAGGGAACGGTTGAATGGCGGCAGCCGGCAGCGCGTCCATACTTTCCAGAACGTCGATTGCCACCTGGTAGCGATCGAAGAAGCGCTTCCAAGCGCTGAAGCCGCCGAGTTCAGCCGTGGCCAACAGCATGGCGCGATGAGACGCGATCAGGAGTTCCTTTTCGCCTTGCAGCCGCTCGATCTCGACGTTCTTTTCCGCGACCAATCTCTCAAGATCGGCGGAAGATCGCTTAGAAGACCTCTCAACAGCTGCCCTGATTTTTGCCTGCCGCTTGGCGTATTCAACGACGAGGGCATTGCGCCGGAAGTTCCGCGTAATATCGGAAGCGTGATTGAGCGCTCCCGCCATTCGTCGGATCACCGCCGCCTGAGCGCGTCGACGAATACATCGAATTTCTCTTCCCAGACCTCTGACAGGGCCGTCTCGAAGTACGCCCCAGCGTACAGACGGGGCATGCGCGACTGCGGCGACCAGCCGAAATAGAATCTGAGTCTCTCGATCGCGCTGTCTAGATCATGCCCGCTGTCCCGATAGCGTCTCATCCGAACGACCGCGCATGTGTGACGAAGATCGTGGCAGGACACCGCCGACAAGCCTTGTTTCCCGAGAGAGGACACGGCTCTTGAAGAAAGGCTCCGAGTGGCCACCTCAAATATCTCGTTGAACGACCTTAGCGAAAGGGGATCCTGTTTCTACGACACAAAAAGATGCGGGTAGCGCTGCCTCTCGGGATAATTGTGTGAGTATCGACCATGGAGTAGTAGTATCTCTTCTGGAACAGGTATTTGTCGTCGCGAGCCATATGTCTTGATTCCTGGCTCGATATAGCGTGGACCGTCATCTTCGGCGCTATTGACATCCAGCCTCGTCTGGATGGTGCCCGTTTCCGGGTCGACATCATCTTTGATCGAATTGGCAACGAGGAGGGCGGTCTCACTACGCCGAAGGCCTAAGCGGAGCATCAGCATAAAGATGAGCAGATTGCGCCAGCGAAGCCGTTCGCTCTTGAAGGGATTGCGCGTCGAGACGGGATCGAAGATGGCATAGAGGTCTTCGATTACGACTGGAGGCAAAGCGCGAATGGGAGGCGGCGGCCGAACCGAATTCGGCGCCAGCTGACCATACAGGCGATCCAGCCTGAGCAGCCTGTTCTCGACATCCGTCATTCGAGCCCCAGCGGAGGGGGTATTAAATCGCCGGATGTCCCGTACGAAGGTCAGCGCAGAAACCCAAGCTGCTGATCGATCTTCCGCCGCAAGCGCTGCCTCGTTTCTGAGACGCACCAAAAGACCTGCCAAGACGTCCTCGATTGCGTCCCAATCGGCGTCGGCGAGCAATCGGTCGAGGCAGTCCGATCCATGTCGACGATGCGCAGCTTCGTACAGCCGGTCGATTGCTGACAAATGAGATCTTCGCGTCGAACGGGCGAGTGACCCTTTGAGGATATCGAGCCAAATCAACGCCCAGAATCTCGGGACACCGGAGCGTCGCACGCCGACGGTGCCCCTGAGACTTGGAGGGATGGTCGCCGATCTCAGGGCCGCAGCAGGCATATCGGTAATCCCAATGCCTTTGCCATTGCTGTTGAATCTGTGAGACCGACGTCAATTGCGCAATCAGCCAGCCTGGGTTTTTGCACGTCATTTTGCGATCAGTGCTTTATGAACCGCCGAGGCCGAATGCTGCGCAACCCTGACCAGCTGCGCATTCGGCCTCGGCTTTGCGTCGCACACGATAATCCTTTGAGAACGTCTTGATTCCTCAGAGAACGTCTTGTTTCTGCAACGCGCCAAACCGCTCATTATCGACAAGCGCCATTGCATCGAAAGCAGCCGTTTGCGCGCAGAATGCAACACAGCTCAAACCGCTTGCTGGTTCCATAATATGTCTTATGCGAATCATAGATACGCACCCCGACGACGCTTCATGGCAGATCGTCGAGCCCTGCCCGTCGTTGGCTCAGACGATCTCTCCGGTCTCGGATCGCTCTCCAGCGCCCATCCGCCGATAGGCGAAGTATCGCCCTTCAGGAACATCGTCCGGCAGCGGCTCCGGCCTTAGTGCCGGATGATCGAGCGCACAGCCGCTGACGACCAGAGCGGTGGGCGCCGCCAGTGCGGCGACCTCCGCCGGCAGCCAGCTCAAGGCAACCGCATCGCGCTCGGGCACCCCGGTCGTGACATCGACATGGATCAGGACGGCGCTCGCTCCATGTTGGGCGGCGAAAGCCGGCAAGGTCTCGGCCATGTCGCCGATGACGAGCAGCCGCGCCGGAGGCATCGATTGCGGATGGGCCTTGGGGTCGCGCTCGAAGACGTGAATCGCACGGCCCGGCAGGCGTTCGCGCAGATGGTCATAGGTTCGTCCGTTGCCGAGGCCCAGCTCGAGCACGAGCCCGTCCCGGCCAACGGTCTGCGCCGCCGCCCAGTCGAGCACGCTCCGCTGGGCTTCGAGACGGCGGATGAAGCTGTCGAGCCGGCTCATGCGGAGGCCCCGCCGCCCAACCGGGATACGGAACACCGCGTCGATCCGTGCGCCGTCATGGCCGGTCCCTCCATCCTATTGAGCATTGCCAAGGCGCCGCCGACGCGGCCCTATAGTGTCGCGTCGGCGGCTCGCACAAGACGAGCCCCGCTTCAACGGCCGATAAGAGCCGCCTTCCCGGGAGAGAAACAGAGATGATCACGAGACGATGCCTGCTGATGGCTGCCGCGGCGGTTTCGCTGACGGCCCTGTCCATGCCTGCCCATGCCCAAAGCTGGCCGACGAGGCCGATCACCTTCATCGTACCCTTCCCGGCCGGCGGCGGCACCGACGCGTTCGCCCGGCCTCTGGGAGCGCAACTCGACCAGCAGCTCGGCCAGCGCATCGTCATCGAGAACCGCGGCGGAGCCGGCGGCACGGTCGGTGCTTCCGCCGCGTCGAAGGCGGCGCCGGACGGCTACACCTTCTTCGTCGGCGCGGCCCATCACGCCATCGCGCCGGCGCTCTATCCCAAGCTCGACTACGACATCCAGCGAGATTTCATCCCGATCGCGGTCATTGCCCAGCCACCGCAGGTCATCGTCGTGAATCCGGGCAAGGTCCAGGCGAAGACGGTGGCCGAGTTAGTGGACTACGCCCGCAAGAACCCGGAAAAGCTGAACTATGCCTCCGCCGGCAACGGCACGACGCACCATCTCGCCGGTGAGCTCTTTCAGATCTCGACCAAGACGAAGCTGACCCATGTGCCCTATCGCGGCGCCGGACCGGCGCTGCAGGATACGGTCGCCGGACAGGTCGACTTGCTGTTCGACGGCCTGGGCTCCTCGGCGGCGCAGATCCAGAGCGGCGCGCTGCGTGCGCTCGCGGTCGCGGCGCCGACGCGCTCGGAGACCGTCCCCGACGTCCCGACCGCGAAGGAAGCTGGCATCGAGGGCTTCGAGGTCTCAACCTGGTATGCGCTCTGGGCGCCGAAGAATACGCCGCCGGAGATCGTGACCCGGATGCGGACGGAGGTCGAGAAGGCCCTTCAGTCGCCGATGATCACGGCCGCCTGGAAGAAGAACGGCTCGCCGATCCCCTCGCTCAGCGGCGAGGCTTTCGGCAGGTTCGTGACGGCGGAGGTCGAGCGCTGGGGCGGGGTCGTGAAGGAGGCGCAGGTCAAGCTGGAGTGAGGGAGCCCTCACCCGGCCTCCGCGCCCTCCTCCTCATCGAGCACGGCCCTCGCCACGGCGAAACCGAAGCCGAGCCGGGCGAGCACGGCCAGATCCTTGCGGCGCAGGGCGGCGGCATCCGCCATACCATCTGTTGAGCGGCGCCAGCTTCCCAGGCGCTTGCGCCGCGCCGCGATACGCGCGGCTGCAAGTTCGCTCTCCGCATCGGTTGTCGCGACAGCCTCGACGAGTTCGCGGCCGACGCCCTTCGCCGCAAGCCGGCCGGCCACCGCTCGACCGGAAAGGCCCTTGCGCCGCAGGCTCGCCGTTCGCGCCTCGGCGAAACGGCGGTCGTCGACGAGCTGCAGCGAAACGCATTGCGCCACGACCTCGTCGAGCAAAGCCGCGTGCAGGGCCGGATCTTCGCCGTGATGGCGGCAGCTCATCGCGATCTTGCGGGCCAGAACCCTGCGCAACTGCACGGCAGGCGCCGCATAGCGCTCGAGATAATGCAGTGCCGCCCGACGCAGATAGGTCACCGTGATCCGGCGTGGCACGCGGGTTTTGCGGGCCCCCTGCCCGCCCGAATCCTGCTGACCGGCCATGCTAGTCCGAAACCGGCTTGGAACGGCCGGCCTTGACGCCGGAGCGGCGCTCTTTCGAGGCAAGCCGGCGCTCCTTCGAGGCTTTCGTCGGCTTGGTCGCGCGGCGGACCTGCGGGCGCACGGCCGCCGCCCGGATCAGCTCAGCGAGCCGTTCCACGGCCTCCTCGCGATTGCGCTTCTGGCTGCGATGCGCCTGCGCGACGATGACGATGACGCCATCCTGCGTCAGCCTGCTGCCGGCGAGCTTCATCAATCGGATCGCGACGTCGTTCGGCAGCGACGGGGAACTGCGGGCATCGAAGCGGATCTGCACCGCGCTCGACACCTTGTTGACGTGCTGGCCACCAGGACCCGAGGCGCGCACGAAGCTTTCCTCGATCTCGCTCTCGTCGATGGCGATGGACGGGGTGACTTGAATCATGGGAGTGAGCTTACCTCAATCCACGGAGCCTGGCAGCGTGCAGCCTTCCCGAGATATCGCCCGCCTGATCGAAATCATGGCCGCCCTGCGTACGCCCGGCACCGGCTGCCCCTGGGATCTGGAACAGGACTTCGCCTCGATCGCGCCCTACACGATCGAGGAAGCCTATGAGGTCGCTGACGCCATCGCGCGCGGCGACAAGCTGGATCTCAAGGACGAGCTCGGCGATCTCCTGCTGCAGGTCGTCTTCCATGCCCGCATGGCCGAGGAGGAAGGCTCCTTCGCCTTCCCCGATGTCGTCGAAGCGATCACCTCGAAGCTGATCCGCCGCCATCCGCATGTCTTCGGCGATGCGCGCGATTTGTCGCCGGCCGAAGTCAAGGCGCTCTGGCATCGGATCAAGGCTGAGGAGAAGGCCGAGAAGGCTGCCGCGCACGCAGCCGCCGGCCAGCCTCCGAAGGAGGAGGACAGGAGCGTCCTCGCCGGCGTGGCACATGGCCTGCCCGCCCTTTCCCGCGCCTGGAAGCTGCAGGCCCGCGCCTCGACCGTCGGCTTCGACTGGAACGACGCACGCCTCGTGCTCGACAAGATCCGCGAGGAAACGCAGGAGATCGAGGAGGCGCTCGCCGGCGGCGACAAGGCCGCCATCCATGAGGAAATCGGCGATCTGCTTTTCGTGATCGCCAACCTCGCCCGCCATGTCGATGCCGAACCGGAGGGCTGCCTCGCCGCCGCCAACGCCAAGTTCGAGCGCCGCTTCAAGGGCATCGAGGCGGCTCTGGAGGCCGAGGGCCGAACCGCCAAGGAGGCGAGCCTCGAGGAGATGGAAGCGCTCTGGCAGGCCGTGAAGAAGGCCGAGAAGGCGGGCGGCTGAAACACGCTCTCTATCGGGCGAGCAGAACCCTCGCTGCCCTCACAATGAACGCGCGGTTTATCTTTGCCGCTCAGCCTGCGGAAAACGCGCCGTGAACGCCCCTTCCCGCTCCCGCGGCAGGCGCACGGTGAGCGTGAGTCCGCCTTCAGCACCATCTTCGCGCGCCAGGATCTCGCCATTGGCATGGAGCCAGGCCAGCGACTTGCCATCGCCGGCCTCCAGCACGAGGGCGTAGACCGGCCGGCTCCGGGCGATGCGCGTTTCGATGGCGGCGGTCAGCCGGTCCATGCCCTCCCCGGTCAGGGCCGAGACCAGCACGGGGCGGCTTTCTTCCGGGCGATGCGCCGCGACCTCGAGCTGGCGGGCGCGCTCCGTTTCGCCGAGCAGATCGGCCTTGTTCCAGACCTCGATCACGCGCTGGCCGTCATCCGGGTTGATACCGAGATCGCGCAGGATCGCCTGGACGTCGGCAGCTTGTGCCTGCGTGTCCTCATGTGAGACGTCCCGGACATGCAGCAGCACATCGGCCTCGATCGCATCCTCCAGCGTGGCGCGGAAGGCGGCGACGAGCTGCGTCGGCAGGTCGGAGATGAAGCCGACCGTGTCGGAGAGCATGATCCGCGCGCCATGCGGCAGCTTGATCGCGCGCGCCGTCGGGTCGAGCGTGGCGAACAGCATGTCCTGCGCCAGCACCTCGGCCGAGGTCAGCCGGTTGAACAGGGTCGACTTTCCGGCGTTGGTGTAACCAACCAGCGCAACGATCGGATAAGGCACGCGTTTCCGGCTGGCGCGATGCAGCGAGCGGGTGCGCTTCACGCTCTCCAAATCGCGCTCGATCTTGCTCATCCGCTCCTGGATGATGCGCCGATCCGCCTCGATCTGGGTCTCGCCGGGGCCGCCGAGGAAGCCGAAGCCGCCGCGCTGACGTTCAAGGTGCGTCCAGGACCGGACGAGCCGGCTCTTCTGGTAGTTCAGATGAGCGAGCTCGACCTGCAGCGTGCCTTCCTTGGTGCGGGCGCGCCGGCCGAAGATTTCCAGGATGAGCCCGGTGCGGTCGATGACCTTGCAGCCGAAGGCCTTTTCGAGATTGCGCTGCTGGACCGGCGACAGCGCGCAATCCATCACCACAAGGCCGATTTCCTCGATCTTGATGCGCTCGGCCAGCTCCTCGACCTTGCCCTTGCCGAGATAGGTCGCCGGCCTCAGGGCCGTGAGCAGCACCTGCACGGCCTCGACCACCGTGAGGTCGATGGCGGCCGCCAGGCCGACGGCCTCATCGAGGCGGGCGACGAAGGAGCGCTGATTGCTGTCGACCGCGAGGCCACGCTTCTGCTGATACGGGCCGACCACATAGGCGCGCGTATTCGCCGCGATCTCGCGTTCGATCTCGTCGAGCGGCTTGGGGCCTGAAACCTTCACCGCCGCCCGTTGCTTGTCGTCTTCGCGGCTGGCCGCCAAATCAGTTCTTGTCCGTTTCCTCGGGCTCGAACAATTGCACGGGGTGCCCCGGCATGATGGTCGAGATCGCGTGCTTGTAGACGAGCTGCGAGTGACCGTCACGCCGCAGCAGCACGCAGAAATTGTCGAACCAGGTCACGACGCCCTGCAGCTTCACGCCGTTGACGAGGAAGATCGTCAGCGGAATCTTCTGCTTGCGCACGTGATTGAGGAACGTGTCCTGGAGGTTTTGAGCCCGCTCTGCGGCCATGGGTAGTCCCTATTGTTGGGATCGCCGATCGGATTGTATCCGCGATCCAGTTCGTCCCGTTCTGGCCGGCAAGCCACCTTACCGACCCGAGACACCGACATCACATTAGATCGTTGACTTCGCATGCAACGCAAGTGCAGCAAAGCCGTGTTTTTAGGCATCCTACCTGCGTGACGCGCAGATGGGCATGCGCAAGGCGCCTGACGCTCACCCCACTCCCAGCGATTTGAGCTTCCGGTGCAAGGCGGAGCGCTCCATGCCGATGAACTCGGCCGTCCGCGAGATATTGCCCGAGAAACGAGCGATCTGGGCGATCAGATATTCGCGCTCGAAGATCTCGCGCGCATCGCGCAGCGGCAGGCTCATCAGGCGTTCCCCGCCCGAGCCCGAAGGCGTCGTCGGGACCATCGCGCCAACCTCCGCCGGCAGCATCTCGACGGTGATCTCCGAGGTCGGGTCGCCCTTGGTCAGGATCATCAGCCGCTCGACATTGTTGCGCAGTTCCCGGACGTTGCCGGGCCATTCATGCGATTGCAGCACGGCCATCGCATCCGCGCCGATCTGCCGCTTGGGCAGGCCCGACGCGACCGAGATCTGGTCCATGAAGAACTCGATCAGCTCCGGCACGTCCTCCCGCCGCTCCGACAGCGGCGGCACCTTGATCGGGACGACGCCGAGGCGGTGGTAGAGGTCTTCGCGGAAGCGCCCATCAGTGATGAGCTGGGCCAGGTCGCGGCTCGACGAAGAGATGATGCGGACATCGACATGGACGCGTGTCGCCCCGCCGACGCGCTGGAAGTTCTGATCCACCAGCACCCGCAGGATGCGGTTCTGCGTCTCCCGCGGCATGTCGCCGATCTCGTCGATATAGAGCGAGCCGCCATGCGCCTCCTCGAGCGCGCCGACGCGCCGCGAGCGCCCGTCCCCGCCTTCGACGCCGAAGAGCTCCTCTTCCATCGTGTCGGGCGTGATCGTCGCCGCGTTGATCACGACGAACGGGCCGGAGGACCGGTTCGATGCCTCGTGCAGGGTGCGGGCCGTGAGCTCCTTGCCGCAGCCGGGCTCGCCGGTGATGAGGACTCGCGCATTGGTCGGCGCGACGCGTTCGATCGTCTGGCGGAGCTGGTTGACCACGGTGGAGTGGCCGACGATGCGGTTCGCCTGGACCGAGCGTGTCTTGAGCTCCCGCACCTCCCGGCGCAGCCGCGATGCTTCCAGCGCCCGCTCGGCCACGAGGACCAGCCGGTCCGCCTTGAACGGCTTCTCGATGAAGTCGTAGGCGCCGCTCTTGATGGCCGAGACGGCCGTCTCGATGTTGCCGTGGCCGGAGATCATCACCACGGCGAGGTCGGGGTGGCTCTCCTTGATGAGGGCGAGCACCTGCAAGCCGTCGAGGCGGCTGCCCTGCAGCCAGATGTCGAGAAAGACCAGGTTCGGCCGACGGGCCGCGATCGCCGCCAGCGCCTCGTCGGCGGAACCCGCCTTGCGGGTCCGATAGCCCTCGTCTTCGAGAAGGCCGGCGACCAGATCGCGGATATCGACTTCGTCGTCCACTACCAGGATGTCAGCACTCATAGGCGTGTCCCATTCTGCATGTCATGCTCTGGCGCGGCGCTGCCTCGCTCGGCAGCCTCCTCGCCATTGTCGGCCTCCTGAACCGGGCCTGTTTCGGGGAACCAGAGACGGATGCGCGCGCCGCGCGCGCCGTCGGGTCGGTCGAGCAGCTCGATGCCGCCGCCATGGTCTTCGAGAATCTTGCCGACGATGGCGAGGCCGAGCCCGGTCCCCCCCTCGCGGGTGGTCATATAGGGCTCCAGCAGCTTCTGGCGCTGGTCGGCGGGCAGGCCCTTGCCGTTATCCGTGACGTCGATGACGATCCGGCCATCGGCCCAGCGCTCGAACTGGACCTGGATCAGCCCCTGCCCTCGCTCCTCGGGCGGAACCGCCTCGATGGCTTCCGTCGCGTTCTTGATGACATTGGTCAGGGCCTGCGAGATCAGCCGGCGGTCGAACCGGGCCTGCATGGCTTCCGCCGGCAGGCTTTCCTCGATCGTCGTCTCGGGATTGCCGACCCGCCAGAGGAAGACGATCTGCCGGACGGTCTCGACGATGTCCTCGCGCAGCAGCGCGGGCTTCGGCATGCGGGCGAAGGAGGAGAATTCGTCGACCATGCGCCGGATGTCCTCGACCTGCCGCACGATCGTATCCGTGCACTGGTCGAAGACCTCCTTGCCCTCGATGATGACCTTGCCGAACCGGCGCTTGATGCGCTCGGCCGAAAGCTGGATCGGCGTCAGCGGGTTCTTAATCTCATGCGCGATGCGCCGGGCGACATCGGCCCAGGCCGCCGTGCGCTGCGCCGAAACGAGGTCGGTGATGTCGTCGAGGGTCACCACGAGCCCGGCATTGATCCCCTCGCCCTCATGCACGGCGCGGATGTTGACGACGCGGTCCCGCCCTGCCCGCGAGATCGTCACCTGGCCGGAACTCTGCCGCTGGCGGCCCTGAAGCGCGTCGGCGACGAAGCTCGCAACCTCCGGCGCGATCTCCGCGATCGGCTTGCCGAGCAGCCGTCCGCCGGTGCCGATCAGGCTCTCGGCCGAACGGTTGATGATGGTGATGTGGCCTTCATTGTCGAGGCTGAGCACGCCGGACGACACGCCCGACAGCACGGTCTCGGTGAAGCGCCGGCGCCGGTCGATCACCTCGCTCGCCGTGACCAGCCCGTCGCGCTGCCGGCGCAGCTCCGCCGTCATCTTGTTGAAGGTTTCCCCGAGATGGGCGAGGTCCCCCTCCGAGCGCTTGATTGGCACCTGCACATAGAAATTGCCGCTCGAGACCTGGTCGGCCGCATGGATCATCCGCCGGATGGGCGCGACCAGGCGATTGGCGAAGCTCAGGCCGAGCCAGATCGCCGAGAGCAGCAGGATCAGTGCGATCAGCCCATACATCGAGGCAAAGGCGATCTGGACGCCCTTCCGGCGCGCATCGATCGAGAGATACTCAACCGCCGCGCCACGCGCGACCGCCGGGAACTCGACCGCCAGCGGGTCCACCTCGCGGGCGATGTAGAGGAAATTGCCGTCGTAGATCGGCAGCTTCACCAGCGCGCCGAAGATCCTGCCGGTGCGCGGAATCACGCAGATCGGATCCGGCGAGGCCGAGGCGTCGTCGAAGGCGGCCTGGTCGGGCTTCGGCGGATCCTTCAGCACGTCGATATTGGCGCGCACGACCGTCTTGTCCGGCGGCTGCATGATCGCCGCCACAGGCAGGCCGAGCGCGGTCGCCCGCGCGGTCATGAAGCTGTCGAACCATTTGCGGTCGACATCGAAGGCAGGCTTCGCTCGCGTCAGATCGTCCGCCAGCACGCGGATCTCGCGGCCGAGCGATTTGCACTGGCTGGCGGCATAGGCATCCGCCACCTCGACCGATTTGAAGATGGCGTCGCGCATGCGGTCGGAGAACCACGGCTCGAGCCCGCGCTCGATCGTCACCGTCGCGATGACCGCGACGAGAATCGCCGGCAGCGCCGCGATGAAGCTGAACAGGCCGACGATGCGGACATGCAGGCCCGCCGCCGCCGCGCCCGCCTTGCGGGCCCGGATCAGCACGGCGGCCTCGAAGACCACGACGACCAACAGGGCCAGGATCAGCAGTGCGTTCAGCACGAAGACGCCGATGACCACCTCGTGCACCGGCGCGATCGGCGTCGCGCCCGACAGGACGAGGAAGGTCAGCAGCGCCGAAACCAGCGCGAGAACGACGATGATCCCGCCGATCCACCCGGAGACGTGGCGCTGCTTTTCCTCGGCGCGCGGCACGATCCTGGTGTCACTCACGGAAAACGACACGATATTCGACAACTCCAGGGGTGCGCGGCCGGCAGCCGGTCGCGCTCACATGCGTCACTGATGCGCCGGCGCAACGGTGTTGTCAAAATATGACATAGGCAAGGCAAGCCGGCCGGTCGGTGCCGGCGGCCGCGCTATCGGCCGATGGCCTCTGAAAGCCGCCCGGAAGCGCCGCGAGGCTTCAGCGTGGCGTCCGCACCACCTGCATGTCGAGCTCGCGGATCTTCTTGCGCAGCGTGTTGCGGTTGAGTCCGAGCAGTTCCGCTGCGCGGATCTGGTTGCCGCGGGTCGCGGCGAGCGCAGCCGCGATCAATGGCGGCTCGATCTCGCGCAGGATGCGGTGATAGAGCCCGGGCGGCGGGATATTGTCGCCAAATCCGCCGAAATACTGGTTGAGATGGCGCTCGACCGAGCCCGACAACGTTTCTGCCCGTTCCGGCGCCGTGCTGGCGCCGCTGTAGCCTGGCGTCGCGCTCGCCGGCTGCAGCTCCGCCTCGACGATCGGGGCGGTGATGGTTTCCTGTGGATAGAGCGCCGCCAGCCGCCGGACCAGATTCTCCAGCTCACGGACGTTGCCGGGCCAGCGATAGCGCCGCATCACGTCCATCGCCTCCGAATCGACCTGCTTGCGCGGCAGGCCCTCCTTCTCGACCAGCGAGAAGAAGTGGCGGACGAGATCCGGGATGTCCTCGACGCGCTCGCGCAGGGGCGGCAGGCGGATCGGCACCACGTTCAGGCGGAAGAACAGATCCTCGCGGAACAGCCCCTGCGCGATCGAGATGCGCAGATCCTTGTTGGTCGCGGCGACGATGCGGACATTGGTCTTGATCGGCGTGCGCCCACCAACCGTGGTATACTCGCCCTGCTGCAGCACGCGCAGCAGCCGGGTCTGCGCCTCCATCGGCATGTCGCCGATCTCGTCGAGAAACAGCGTGCCGCCTTCCGCCTGCTCGAAGCGGCCCGACGAGCGGGTCAGCGCGCCGGTGAAGGCGCCCTTCTCGTGGCCGAACAGCTCCGATTCGATCAGGTCCTTCGGGATCGCCGCCATGTTGATCGCGACGAAGGGGCCGTTCTTGCGCTTGCCGTAATCGTGCAGCGCCCGCGCCACCAGTTCCTTGCCGGTGCCGGATTCGCCGTTGATCATCACGGTCAGGTCGATCGGCATCAGGCGCGCCAGCGCCCGGTAGACGTCCTGCATCGCCGGCGAGCGGCCGATCAGCGGAATGTCCTCGGCCTCGCCCACCTGGGCGCGGGCCGCATCGCCGCGCGGCCGCGACATGGCCCGCCCGACGATGGCGACGAGTTCCTTCAGGTCGAAGGGCTTCGGCAGATATTCATAGGCACCGCGCTCGGAGGCCTTGATCGCGGTCATGAAGGTGTTCTGCGCGCTCATCACGATGATCGGCAGCTCCGGCCGCACCCGCTTGATGCGCGGCAGCAGGTCGAAGGCGTTGCCGTCCGGCATGACGACGTCGGTGATGATGAGATCGCCGAGCCCCTGCGCGGCCCAGGTCCAAAGCGTTGCCGCCTGCCCGGTTGTCCTCACCTCATAACCGGCCCTCGCGAGCGCCTGGTTGAGGACCGTGCGGATCGCGGCGTCGTCGTCGGCTACCAGAATGTTCCCGGTCGGCATGTGTTCGCGCTGGCCTTACGTTGCCTGTCCCGGGCGCTGATGCAGGGGCAGGAGAATCCTGAAATTGGTACGGCGGGGAACGGACTCGCATTCGACGATTCCGCCATGATCGCCGATCACCTTGGCAACGAGTGCAAGTCCAAGGCCACTTCCCTGCGCCTTGGTCGTGACGAAGGGATCGAAGAGGAGATGCAGCAGGTCCGACGGCACGCCCGGACCATTGTCGCGAATGACGATCTCGAGCGGCAAAGCGATGCGATCGGACGATCCGGGCACCTGCATGCGGATGCCAGGACGATAGGCGGTCGACAGGGTGATCTCACCGTCGATCGCTTGTTCGCCAATGGCTTCGGCGGCGTTCTTCACCAGATTGAGCAGCACCTGCACGAGCTGGTCACGGTTGCCTGACACCGGCGGCAAGGAAGGATCGTAGACCTCGTTGAAGCGGACATGCCGGGCAAAGCCGGATTGTGCCAGGCGCTTCACATGGTCGAGCACGTCATGGACGTTGACCGCGTCGCGTTCGCTCGGCCGCTCGTCGCCGAACAATTCGACGCGCTCGACCAGCTTCACGATCCGGTCGGTCTCGTCGCAGATGAGCTGCGTCAGCATCCGGTCGGAATCCGAGATCGAGCCTTCGAGCAGCTGCGCCGCGCCGCGTATGCCGGAAAGCGGATTCTTGATCTCATGAGCCAGCATGGCGCCGAGCGCCGTGATCGAGCGGGCTGCTCCTCGATGCGTCAATTGCCTGTCCATTTTTTCGGCAATTGTCCGTTCTTGCAGCATCAGAACGACGGCAGGCCCCTGATTGGGCAAGGGAGAGGCGAAGACATCGACGATGCGCTCATTCCCGAGGCGGGGACAACCCAGGTCGAGCCGGTACTCGCTGACGCTCGCGCCACGGCGATGCACCTCCTCGACCAGCGCCAGCACCGGCGATCCGAAAGCGATGAGGTCGTCGAGCCTCTGCCGCCTGAGCAGGGCGACGCTCGACTGAAAGAAGTTCTCTGCCGCCATATTGGCGTAGATGACCGCATGGGCCTCGCCGATGACGAGCACGGGCATCGGCAGCACATTGAGCGCCTGCATCTCGATCGGGTCGAGCAGGTAGCTGGCCCGGCCCTGGGCGCCCGTCTCGGCAAACATCACCGTCATCAGCTCGACTCCGGTTCAAGCCGCTTCGCGGCAGCGATCGGTGGAAAACAGCCCCGACAGCGCGGCGATGACCTGCCGCGGCTCCTCCGAGGTCAAAAGAATGCGCCGGCGCTCCGGATCGGCCTCGCAGCCATCCGCCAGCGCATCGTCGGCATAGGCGGCCAGATGCTTGCGCGCATGACGCACGCCATGCGCGATCCCCATCAGCGTCAGCAGCCCCTCGTAATGCTCGCGCGCCATGGCGAGCTTGTCCGAGAGCGTCACCGTCTGTGCCGGCAGACCGTCGAGCGCGGCCCCGATCGCGCCGACCAGCCAGGGCCGCCCGAGAGCGGCTCGTCCGACCATGATGAAATCGGCGCCGGACTGATCGAGACAGGCGCGGGCGTCCTCGACATCATGGATGTCGCCATTGGCCACGAGCGGGAAATCGCCCGCCGCCCGGACCGCCGCAATGGCGCGCCAGTCGGCCTTGCCCTTGTAGAATTGCTGCCGGGTGCGGCCATGGACGGTGATCAGCCGCGCGCCCGCAGCCACGGCGCGGCGCGCCAGCTCGGGCGCGTTGCGCGAGGCATCGTCCCAGCCGAGCCGCATCTTCACCGTCACCGGCACCTTCACGGCCGCCACGGCGGCTTCGACCAGGCTGACCGCGTGATCGAGATCGCGCATCAGCGCCGAGCCCGCCCAGCCGCCCGTCACCTTCTTCGCCGGGCAGCCCATATTGATGTCGACGATATCGGCGCCATTCGCCTCGGCCAGCCGCGCCGCCTCCCCGAGCCAGTGTGGATCGCAGCCAGCGAGCTGCACCACATGGGGCGAGACGCCCTGCCCTTCGGCACGGATGCGCGCCTCCTCGCTGCCACGGACGAATTCATCCGAGGCCACCATCTCCGAGACGAGGATACCGGCGCGGAAACGGCCGGCGATGCGGCGCATGACGATATCGGTCACGCCTGACATCGGCGCCAGGAAGGCGCGGGACTGGATCGGGATACCGGCGATCTGCAACAACTCACAGCCTGCTTTTGAGGCAATCTCTAGGATGCATATTTATTGGACATTGCTGCATAAGCGCAAGCGTCTTGACGTTGATATTGCGATGCAACATCGCCGCACCCCCTGCCCGAGCGCCACCGAATTGGCTATGGCTTCCGCCGATTGCGATTTCTCCGTCCAGGGCAAGGGAACGTGCCGAACCGAATCGAGACCTCCGCCCCCGTCGCCGCCCTGCTCGTCGCGGCCGGTCGCGGCTTGCGCGCAGGCGCCGGCCAGCCGAAGCAATACAGGCTGATCGACGGACGCCCGGTTCTCGCGCAGGCGCTGGCGCCTTTTCTGGCAGAGCCTGCGATCGGCCGCGTCGCTGTCGTGATCGGCGAGGGCGACGAGGATCGCTATGCCGACGCCATCGCCGGCCTCGACCCCGCGCGCCTTGCGCCGCCGACCATCGGCGGCGCGACCCGGCAGGACTCCGTCCGGCGTGGTCTGCAGGCGCTGGCGCGCGACGGCTTCGATGGCATCGTGCTGGTCCATGACGCGGCGCGCCCCTTCGTCTCGCCGGCCCTGATCGACGCCGCCATCCGCACATTGGACGAAAGCGGGCTCGCGGCCATCCCCGCCCTGCCGGTCACCGACACGATCAAGCGTATCGACGAGCGCGGCCACATCGCCGAGACGCCGCCCCGGGACCGGCTCGTCAGCGTGCAGACCCCGCAGGCCTTCCGGTTCGGCCCTTTGCTGGCCGCTCACGAGGCGGCCAGCGCCGCGCTCCTGCACGGCTTCACCGACGATGCCGCGCTGATGGAATGGGCCGGCCATCCCGTCGCAACCTTTGCGGGCGATCCCGCCAACATCAAGCTGACGCATCCGGAGGATTTCATGCGGACCGGCGCCGGCAACGGCAAGCTGCTCGTCACCCGCGTCGGCACGGGCTACGATGTCCACGCCTTCGGGCCGGGCGATCATGTCTGGCTCGGCGGCGTCAGGATCGGCCACGATCAGGGCGTCGTCGCTCATTCCGACGGCGACGTCGCGCTTCATGCCTTGACCGACGCGCTGCTGGGGGCGCTGGCCGAAGGCGATATCGGCACGCATTTCCCACCGAGCGATCCGCAATGGCGCGGCGCCGCCTCGGCGCAATTCCTCGCCTTCGCGGCGGAGCGCGTGCGCGAGCGTGGTGGCCGCATCGACCATCTCGACCTCACCATCGTCTGCGAGGCGCCGAAGATCGGCCCGCATCGCGACGCGATCCGCGCAGCGATCGCAGCCGCCGCCGGCGTCACGGCCGGCAAGGTCGCGATCAAGGCGACGACCTCCGAGCGCATGGGCTTCACCGGCCGGCGCGAAGGCCTCGCCGCGCTGGCCACAGCAACGATCCGGCTGCCCGAGGAGGAGTGAGGCCATGTTCGATCCCGACATCCGCGCGCTTGCGGCCGAACTGCTCGACATGAGCAAGGAGCGCGGCTTCACGGTCGCCACGATCGAATCCTGCACCGGCGGCCTCGTCTGCGGGGCGCTGACGGCGATCGCCGGTTCGTCTGCGATGGTACTGGGCGGGCTGATCACCTATGCGAACGAGGCCAAGGCGGCTCTCGCCGGCGTTCCCGAACCCCTGCTGAAACAGCACGGCGCCGTCAGCGAACCCGTCGCCCGTGCCATGGCGGAAGGCGGCCGCAGGCGCCTCGATGCCACCTTCGCGGTTTCGATCACCGGCGTTGCCGGCCCCGGCGGCGGCAGCGTCGAGAAGCCGGTCGGGCTCGTCCATTTCGCCTGCGCCGGCCCTTCCGGCACGCGCCATCGCGAACGCCGCTTCGGCGAGAAATCGCGCGACGAGATCCGCCGCCTCAGCGTGCTGGAAGCGCTTGATCTGCTGCGCGAGACGGCGCTGACCGGGCCGTAGAGACTTACTTTCGCGCGTTCGCTTCGACGCTCGGCAAGCTCTATGTTCCGAGCGCTGCAGCCCCGCCGCGTCCATAGACCTGATCGGCGCGGCGCTCAAAGGCCTCCGAGAACTTGCGGAAGGCCTTGTCGAACATGGCGCCCATCAGCAGGCCGAGCATGCGGCTGGCGAATTCGTAGGAAATGAAGAAGCCGACCTCGCAGCCGCTCTCGTTCGGCTTGAAGGTCCAGCGATTCTCCAGATGCCGGAACGGCCCGTCGACATATTCGACCAGGATCTTCAGGTTTGCCGGATCGAGCGTCACGCGGCTGGTGAAGGTCTCGCGGATCGCCTTGTAGCCGACCGTCATATCGGCCAACAGCACCTCGCCCCCGCCTTCGCGCGGCGTGCGGCGGCGCACCACCAGCCCCTCGCAGAGCGGCAGGAATTGCGGGTATTTCTCGATATCCGCCACGAGCGCGAACATCTGCTCGGGCGAGTGCTTCACCCGGCGGGTGCTGTTGAACATCGGCATGGGGGAGCGGCGCCGTCAGCCGCCGAGCTTTGCCGCACGATTCGCGCGCAGCCGCGCGAAATCCTCGCCGGCATGGTGCGAGGAGCGGGTCAGCGGCGTCGAGGACACCATCAGGAAGCCCTTGGCATAGGCGATGGTCTCGAAGCTCTTGAACTCGTCCGGCGTGACGAAGCGGATCACCGCATGGTGCTTGCGCGAGGGCGCGAGGTACTGTCCGATGGTCATGAAGTCGACCTCGGCCGAGCGCAGATCGTCCATGAGCTGGAGAACTTCGTTCCGCTCCTCGCCGAGCCCGACCATGATGCCGGACTTGGTGAAGATCGTCGGGTCGAGCTCCTTCACCTGCTGCAGCAGCCGCAGCGAATGGAAATAGCGCGCGCCCGGCCGCACCTTCAGATACTTGCCCGGCACGGTCTCGAGATTGTGGTTGAACACGTCGGGCTTGGCCGCGACGACCACTTCGAGCGCGCCCGGCTTGCGCAGGAAGTCCGGCGTCAGGATCTCGATGGTGGTGCCGGGCGAAGCCTTGCGAATGGCGCGGATCACGTTGGCGAAATGCTCGGCGCCGCCGTCCTTGAGATCGTCGCGGTCGACCGAGGTGATGACGACATGCTCGAGCCCGAGCTTGGCGACGGCATCCGCGACCTTGCGCGGCTCTTCCAGATCGAGCGGCAGCGGCACACCGGTCTTCACGTTGCAGAAGGCGCAGGCCCGCGTGCAGGTGTCGCCCATGATCATGAAGGTGGCGTGCTTCTTCTCCCAGCACTCGCCGATATTCGGGCAGCCGGCCTCCTCGCAGACCGTGACCAGCTTCTCGGCCTTCACGATCTTCTGCGTCTCGGCCCATTTCGGCGAGCCTGGCGCCTTGACGCGGATCCAGTCCGGCTTGCGCAGGACCGGGTTTTCCGGCCGCTTCTGCTTCTCGGGGTGGCGCAATTCCGCTGCGGGCTGGCGAGCTTCCGCCTTCGGATTGCCGGCATTGGGTCGCGGATCGCGGTTCAGAAGGTCGAGAACAAGCGCCATAACGGGGTCCGGGCTTCAAAAGCAGGAGCCGGCAAGGCCGGCTCCCTCTTAGCTAATCCCCAAAGCGCGCTCCCGCAACTGCCCGACGGGCGAGCGCGCCTCAGCGGCGCCCGCGCGCAGCGTTCCAGATCACGATGATGACGATGGCGCCGGCCACCGCAGCCGTCAGCGTCCGCCAGAAGCCGAAGACCGGAACCTCCAGCAATTCGGCGATCTTGGCGCCGACGAAGGAGCCGGCGACGCCGACCAGCATGTTGGTGAAGAGACCGTGATCGGATGAGGTCAGGCGCTCGGCGATCCAGCCGGCGATGAGACCGATCAGCAGCGTCATGAAGAAACCGTAGCCCGGCTGGGCCATGGTGGCGGCAAAGCTTTCCATCGCGGATATCCCCCTAGCCATGCGCGAAGGCGCGCGCCGATAACCGTAAGCCCTGCGTGAAAGTTCCTGAAGACGAAATCCAAACTTACGCGATGAAGCGTGCCAGCAGGATGACGAGGATGGCACCCAGCACCGCCATGCCGGCATCGTCGAGGAAACCGTAGCCCGTATTCAATCGCCAGCCGGTCAGGCGCACGATGCCCTGTCCCACCAGCATGCCGAGCACGCCGACGACGGCATGGCGGATCAGCCCGCCTCCGCCGACCACGAGGCTCGCGGCGAAGCCGATGACGGTGCCGGACGCCACTGTCGGGACGATGACGCTCCAGTCGAGCGGCAGCGTCCGGCGCGGCGGCAGGATCTCGATATCCTCGTCGCGGACGACGCGGTCGGGCTTCGGCGATTTGCGGGTGCGTGGCGGCATGGGCGCAATATGGAGCGCGAGCGGGCGGCCGCCAAGTCGATGCGGGCGAGCGTCGCGGCCGATCAGCGGACCATCGCTGCGAGCGCGGAAACCGACGTCGCCGCAAGTGCGCCACCGAAATTATGCCCGCCCCCGACGATCTGCGCTCTCGCGGACAGCCCCCTCGCCTGCACCTTCGCGACATAGTCCGCCGCCAGTTCCGGGCGGGTGTTGTCGTCCGCCTGTCCGGTGACAGTGACGATCGGCGTCCCTGCGGGAATGCCGGACACGTAGTCCACCGGCGACTGAGCCGCTCCTGGCCGCCGGCCTCGGCTGGCATACCAGGCCGGAACGTCGCAAGGGCATGACACCAGCACGAGGCCGTTGATCAGGCCGGGATGGCTTCCGGCCACGACACCGATCGTGCCGGCGCCGCCCGAATGCCCGAGAGCCACCACGCTGCGGGCGTTGTAGAGGCGCTTCAGCTCCTGGATCGCCCCGGCGACAGCGCTGTTGTTGCCGGATTGGAACGTATCCCGACGGCCATTATCGGAGCCGTCGCTGCGACGGCCGGCGCGGTCGTAATAGCCGGGCCGCAGCAGGGCGACGGCCACCACATTCTTGCGGCCGGCCGCGAACCGCCTGGCATGGCTGTACATGTAGTCGGCCGGCCCTCCGGCCGAAACGTCCCCATGGACGAAGATGGCGAGGACGGGGCGCGTCCCGCCGCCGGGTGCCGCGCCGAACGCTTCATAGGCCAGGCCGTTGGCGCATGTATCGCCGTCACAGGCCAAGGCTCCCGCGCCGCCGAACAGGACAGCCGCGAGAACGGTCAGCAGCCTTGCACCCGCACGCTTCATGGCACGCCCCCGCCGCCATATCGCCCATGGAGAGCCAATTCCAGGCTCTCCGCCGTGACTGCGCAGCTAGGCGTTCAACACCTTGCCGTAAGCATCGAGCACGCTTTCCTTCATCACTTCCGACAGGGTCGGATGCGGGAAGATGGTATGCATCAATTCTTCCTCGGTCGTCTCGAGGTTCATCGCGACGACGAAGCCCTGGATCAGCTCGGTCACCTCCGGGCCGACCAGATGGGCGCCGAGCAGCTTGCCGGTTTTGGCGTCGAAAATCGTCTTTGCCAGCCCCGAATCCTCGCCGAGCGCCACGGCCTTGCCGTTGGCGACGAAGTTGAAGCGGCCGACCTTGAGCTCGTAGCCGGCAGCCTTGGCCTTTGCCTCGGTCAGGCCGACGCTGGCGATCTGCGGGTGGCAATAGGTGCAGCCCGGGATCATCGACTTGTCCATCGGGTGCGGATGCAGCCCCTTGATCGCCTCGACGCAGATCACCGCCTCATGCTCGGCCTTGTGCGCCAGCATCGGCGGGCCGGCGACGTCACCGATGGCGTAGACGCCCTTGACGTTGGTCCGGCAGAGATCGTCGATGACGATGCAGCCGCGATCGGTTTTCACGCCGAGCGCCTCCAGCCCGATATTCTCGATATTGCCGACGACACCGACAGCCGAGATCATCCGGTCCGCCGTGATCGTCTGCTTGCCGCCCTTCTCGTCCTCGATATGGGCGGTAACGGAGTCCGCTGATTTCTCGACCTTCGTCACCTTGGCGCTGGTGATGATCTTCATGCCCTGCTTCTCGAAGGCTTTGCGCGCGAAGGCGCCGATCTCGGCATCCTCGACCGGCACAACCTGCGGCAGCACCTCGACCACCGTCACATCGACACCCATCGTCCGGTAGAACGACGCGAATTCGATGCCGATCGCGCCGGAGCCCATCACGAGCAGCGATTTCGGCATCTTGGCCGGAACCATCGACTCGAAATAGGTCCAGATCAGCTTGCCGTCCGGCTCGAGGCCGGGCAGCGCGCGCGGCCGGGCGCCGGTCGCGACGATGATGTGGTCGGCGGTATAGGTGCCCTCGCCCTTGGCGCCCTTCGGGATCGGGCCCTGCGGCTGCATCGCCGGCTTCTTGGTCGGCGCGACGGCGATCGTGCCGGGCTTGGTCAGCTTGGCCTCGCCCCAGATCACATCGACCTTGTTCTTCTTCATCAGGAACTGGACGCCGTTGTTCATCCGCACGGCGATACCGCGCGAACGCTTCACGACCGCTTCAAGATCGGCCTTGAACGAGCCTTCCAGCGTGAGCCCGTAATCTTTGGCATGCTGGCCGTAATGCAGGATCTCGGCCGAGCGCAGCAGCGCCTTGGTCGGGATGCAGCCCCAGTTCGAGCAGATGCCGGCGAGATGCTCACGCTCGACGATCGCGGTCCTGAAGCCGAGTTGGGCGGCGCGGATGGCGGCGATATAGCCGCCGGGGCCGGAGCCGATGACGATGATGTCGTAGTCAGCCATGGTGTTTCTCCCGCCGCCTCAGACCAGCATCGCCATGGGCTTCTCGATATAGCCCTTGAATGCCGCGAGAAGCTCGGCACCAAGCGCGCCGTCGACGGCGCGGTGGTCGGTCGAGAGCGTCACCGACATCACCGTCGCGACAGCCGGCTGGCCGCCCTTGACGATGACGCGCTGCTCGCCGGCGCCAACCGCCAGGATCGTCGCATGCGGCGGATTGACGATCGCCGCGAAGTCCTTGACCCCGAACATGCCGAGGTTCGAGACTGCCGTCGTGCCGCCCTGATACTCTTCGGGCTTCAGCTTGCGGGCCTTGGCGCGGGCCGCCATGTCCTTCATCTCGTTGGAGATCTGCGACAGCGTCTTGTGGCAGGCATCGCGGATGATCGGCGTGATCAGGCCGCCCGGGATCGAGACGGCGACGCCGACATCGGCATGCTTGTGCTTGAGCATCGTGTTCTCGGTCCAGGACACGTTTGCGTCCGGAACCGCCTTGAGCGCCAGCGCCAGCGCCTTGATGACCATGTCGTTGACCGAGAGCTTGTAGGCGGGCTTGCCGTCCTTCTCCGGCGCGGCCGCATTGAGCTCCGCGCGCAGCTTGAGCAGCGCGTCGAGTTCGCAATCGACCGTGACGTAGAAATGCGGGACGGTCTGCTTGGCCTCGAGCAGGCGGCGCGCGATCGTCTTGCGCATCCCGTCATGCGGGACTTCCTCATAGGAGCCCGGAGCGAACAGCTTCTTGACCGCCTCGTCCGAGGGGCCGGCCGCGAGCGGCGCAGCGGCGGGCTTGGCCGTGGGAGCAGCGGCAGGCGCAGCCGCCGGGGCAGCCTTGGCACCGCCGCCCTTCTTGGCGGCCTCGACATCCTTCTCGACGATGCGGCCATGCGGGCCCGAGCCGGCGATGGCGGAGAGGTCGAGCCCGGCCTCCTTGGCGAGACGCCGCGCCAGCGGCGAGGCGAAGGGGCGATTGCCGTCAGCCTTCGCCGGAGCGGCGGCCGGTGCCTCGGGCGCCTTGGCGGCAGCGGGAGCCGCTGCCGGCGCGGCTTCGGCCTTTGCAGGCTCGGCCTTGGGAGCTTCCGCCTTCGGCGCAGCGCCGGCAGCGGGAGCGGAGACGCTCTTGGCGTCCTCGCCCTCGCCGGCGATCACGCCGATCACCTCGTTGACTGCGACATCGGCCGTGCCTTCCGGCACCACGATCTTGGCGAGGATGCCCTCATCGACCGCCTCGACCTCCATCGTGGCCTTGTCGGTCTCGATCTCGGCGATGATGTCGCCGGACTTGATGGTGTCGCCTTCCTTCTTCAGCCATTTGGCGAGATTGCCCTTCTCCATCGTCGGAGAGAGCGCGGGCATCAGGATGTTGGTCGGCATCGGTCAGCCCTTCTCAGCGATAGCAGACGGCCTTGGCCGCCGCGACGACCTCGCCGATATTCGGCAAAGCGAGCTTCTCGAGGTTCGCCGCGTAAGGCATCGGCACGTCCTTGCCGGTGACGCGGGCGACGGGGGCGTCGAGATAGTCGAACGCCGCCTCCATGATCTTCATGCCGATCTCGGCGGTGACGCCGGACTGCGGGAAGCCCTCCTCGACCGCGACGCAGCGATTGGTCTTCTGCACGGAGGCAACGACCGTCTCGATATCCATCGGGCGGATCGTCCTGAGGTCGATGACCTCGGCCTCGATGCCTTCCTTGGCCAGCGCCTCGGCGGCGCCGAGCGCATAGGTCATGCCGATGCCGAAGGAGACGATCGTCACGTCCGTGCCGGGGCGCACCACCTTCGCCTTGCCGATCGGGATCAGGAAGTCGTCGCCCTTCGGCACGTCAAACGACTTGCCGTACATGATCTCGTTCTCGAGGAAGATCACCGGGTTCGGGTCGCGGATCGCGCTCTTGAGCAGCCCCTTCGCGTCGGAGGCGCTGTAGGGCATCACCACCTTGAGGCCCGGCACGTTGGAGTACCACGCCGCATAGTCGTGGCTGTGCTGGGCGCCGACGCGGGCGGCCGCGCCGTTGGGGCCGCGGAACACGATCGGGCAGCCCATCTGTCCGCCGGACATGTAGAGCGTCTTGGCCGCGGAGTTGATGATCTGGTCGATCGCCTGCATGGCGAAGTTGAAGGTCATGAACTCGACGATGGGCCTGAGGCCCGAGAGCGCCGCGCCGACGCCGATGCCGGCGAAGCCATGCTCCGTGATCGGGGTGTCGATGACGCGCTTGGCGCCGAACTCCTGCAGCAACCCTTGAGTGACCTTGTAGGCGCCCTGATACTCCGCGACCTCCTCGCCCATGACGAAGACGTCGCCGTCACGGCGCATCTCCTCGGCCATCGCGTCACGCAGCGCCTCGCGAACCGTCTGGCTGACGATCTCGGCGCCGGCCGGGAATTCGGACGAAGCGTCATAGGCCTTCGCCTGGGCCGGCACGCTCTCGGGCTTGCTGGCAGCGGGAGCGTCTTCCGCCTTGGCCTCGGGCTTCGGCTCTTCCTTGGCCTCGGCCGGCTTCTCGGCCGCCGCCTTGCCGGCTCCGCTCGCCGCGGCGCTGACATCCTCGCCATCGGCGGCGATCACGCCGATCCGCGTGTTGACCGCGACATTCTCGCTGCCGTCCGGCACCAGGATCTTGGCGAGGATGCCCTCGTCGACCGCCTCGACCTCCATGGTCGCCTTGTCGGTCTCGATCTCGGCGATGATGTCGCCGGACTTGACCTGATCGCCCTCTTTTTTCAGCCACTTGGCCAGTTTTCCTTCCTCCATGGTGGGAGAAAGGGCAGGCATGAGAATGTCGATCGGCATGAACGCACCCGGATTCTAGACGCGGGGAAAGGCGAGAGGCGGCAGCGGCGCGGGCGTCAGCCCTGCGCCGGCTCCAGCAGGATGTCGGTGTAAAGTTCCGAGACGTCGGGCTCGGGGTCATGCGTCGCGAATTCGGCGGCGTCGTTGACGATCTCGCGCACCTTGGCGTCGATCGCCTTCAGCTCGTCCTCGCCGACCTTGAACTCGCGGACCAGCCGGGCCCGGACCTGCTCGATCGGATCATGCTCCTCGCGCATCCGCTGGACCTCGTCCTTGGAGCGGTACTTCGCCGGGTCCGACATCGAGTGGCCGCGATAGCGGTAGGTCTGCATCTCCAGGATGTAGGGCCCCTTGCCGGAGCGCGCATGGTCGATCGCGCGCTGGCCGGCCTCCCGGACGGCCCGGACATCCATGCCGTCGACCTGCTCGCCCGGAATGTTGAAGGAGACGCCGCGGCGCGAGAAATCGGTCTGGGCCGAAGCGCGGCTCACTGCGGTGCCCATGGCGTAGCGGTTGTTCTCGATGATGAACACGACCGGCAGCTTCCAGAGCTCGGCCATGTTGAAGCTCTCGTAGACCTGGCCCTGATTGGCGGCGCCGTCGCCGAAATAGGTCATGGAGACGGTGTTGTCGCCGCGATACCAGTCGGCGAAGGCGAGGCCCGTTCCGAGCGATACCTGCGCGCCGACGATGCCGTGGCCGCCATAGAAGTTCTTCTCGCGGCTGAACATGTGCATGGAGCCGCCCTTGCCGCGCGAATAGCCGCCGCGCCGGCCGGTGAGCTCAGCCATCACGCCTCGCGATTCCATGCCACAGGCCAGCATGTGGCCGTGGTCGCGATAGCCGGTGATGACCTGGTCACCATCCTTGGAGGCCATCTGCATGCCGATGACGACGGCTTCCTGGCCGATATAGAGGTGGCAGAAGCCGCCGATCAGGCCCATGCCGTACATCTGGCCGGCCTTCTCCTCGAAGCGCCGGATCAGCAGCATCTCGCGATAGGCGTGGAGGTCTTCGTCCTTGGTGAAGGGAGTGACGTTGCTGGCAGCCGGGGCGGATTGCCCCGCTCCCTCCTTGGCCGAACGTGCCTTTGCCGGCTTGGCGGCGGCTTTCGATGGGGCGGGAGCTTTCGGTTTACGCGCAGCAACAGCCATAGACGATCCTCCAAGGGCCTTCGACCTTTGTTGTAGAGGATCGAAAAAACCTTGGCGAGGACGCTATCTCGCACTGCACCATCATCTAAGTCGTTGAAATATAACGATACTGCAGGCGTAACTGGATTCAAGTTAATTGATACGTCTGAGACTAACAGCCGGCTCGCTAACGCCCCATGATCACGACGTCGTTCTTGTGGGTCCGGGCAAGCATGGCACGCGCCGACTCGTCGAGCAGATCGCGATCGACATTGTCGTCGCGCACGAGGGCGAGGCGCTGTTCCCAGGATTTGCGCTCCAGGGTGAGCGTCGCCAGCTCCGCTTCCAGTTCGCGCAGCGATTCCCGAACGGCGCCGCGCGCCTCGAGGCCGCGCGCGCCGTGCTGGGCGTGGAACAAGAAATAGCTGACCGTCAGCGCCGACACCGCATAGAGCGCGAGCGTCACGAAGACAGATCTGAGACCGCGACGAATGACCATGGCTGATGAGGCTAGGATGGCGTGGTTTCCGGGCGGTTAACGCACGGGGCCGGAGGGTTACGCCAGGAAGGGGACAGGCGGCATGGATGTGCATTGGACATGTTGACCCGCGCCCTTCACCTCCGTATGTCAGCGGGCCTGTGAGGGCGGGTAGCTCAGTGGTAGAGCACGTGACTTTTAATCATGTGGTCGTGGGTTCGATCCCCACCCCGCTCACCACCACCCGGAATCGGGCCACGGCCTGAGCCGGCCCCATCGCCGGACGCTTCCGCCCCCATCGGCGCCTTCGCGCACCCAAGCCCGCCCCGGAGGAATGCCGTGCCCAAGCTGTGCAAATTCACCTCGCCGCGCGACGGCAAGCCCGTCTATGTCAATCCCGAGCAGGTCGTCGTGGTCTACACCCACAAGGGCGAACCGGCGGACACCATCATCGGGTTCGGCAAGGATTTCATGCTCGGCGTGCGGGAGAGCCTCGAGGAAACCGTCCGCATTCTCGAACAGGCGACGGCTTCCAAAAGCCAAAACTGAACGCGGCGGCCCGAAGCCGGGACGCGGCTTTCGGAAAGCCCGATTCGATACGATCAGGTAGATAGATCGCCGTGATCGCGCCCGACGGGACGCTCGGCGATCTAGCGGCTCATATCCGCCAGCGCTTCTCGCATGGCGAGGCTGCGAATCCCGAACAGGCCTTGGTAAGGCAAGGCCAGATCGACGATGACGAACATCACGCTCGCGACGGAGACCACCCCGATCGCGAGGACGATGCCGCTGACTCGACGGCGCGGCACCTGCAGCCCGAAGCTCAGGAACACCAACGCAAGCCAGAAGCTGATGATACCGAGGAACAGCCCGCTTTGCGGGCCGTTCGTATCCTCGATCACGGCCCAGCGGCTTTCCTGAACTCTGGCGTAGTCGGCCCGGCAGCGTTGCAAAACCGGGGATAGATCAGGCGCCGGAGCGGTCGTGTCGATGGCCAGTCCGACCTCGTTCAGCATGCCGGCCAGAACCGCATCTTCGCCGCGAACCGACATGCGGCGGGTATCCGGCATGCCGGCAACCGAAGGAGCGGGCTCCGCAGGCCAGGTACTGGCGATCACGGCGGCGACGTAGCGGCTCAGGATCTGCCGGGTCGGAGCAAGGTTCGGCCCCAGATTGCGCAGGCATTGGTCGAGCCGCGCCAGCTCGGCCGCGTAGAGCGAGCGGTTCCTGTTGGCGGAATCGAAGGCGGAGCGCGCAGTCGAGAGCTGCAGGCTCAGCACCAGCGCGGCGAAGGTCACGAGCAGGCCGGTCACCAGCCGGACCGCTTCCATGTTCTCCTTCGACAGATGCTCCTCCGGCAGCCACATGCGCAGGGCGATGCCGGCCAGAGCGCTCAGGCCGAACAAGGTCAGAAAACCGAAGCCTGAGAGGATTTCCATGGCGTCGCCGCGAGAAGGCCGATCGGGCCCGGCCATGCTCTCACAGCGCTGCGACCGATGCGAGCCCCTGCGTCACACGCGAAAAGCCGCTCAGCCGAGCCGGCGCGTCACGCCGCCCTTTATCGACCTTCGACTGTGAGGCGGTGGCGGCGCCTCCGGCAGGAGATAGGCGCCCCCGCCCATTCCGAGAGCGGGCCAGCCGGGATCGACATAGGCGTCGAGTTCCCAGCAGCGCAGCCGCAGACGTTCGTCATCCGTGGTCGCATCGGAACAACGCGTGAATTGCGAACGCTGCCAGAAGGCAGTCGCTGGCTGCGGCGCCTGCGCGAGGCCGACCAGCAGAACCGTGGCCAGAAGCCTGTTCATCGCGGCGCTCCCCTGCCCCTGTGACTGCGACCAATCGACCATCAATGCCCGCGGGGCTCTTGCGGAAAGCTTAACCGGGCGGGAACAGGGCGCGCCGTCGCGGGTATCTCCTATGCAGGGCTCAAGGCAGGAGGTTCCGATGCGAGCCAAGGTTCGGCGCGGCGACAGCACTGGCGAGGCAACCCGTCCGGTCTTCAGGATCGAGACCGTCGAGGACTACGGACTGGCCAGGCATCGCATCGAAAGCCTCAAGGACTCGACACGCGGCGACGATGAGGAGCAAGAATTGCAGGCTCTCATCGATGCCGTCGAACGCTGGGATGCCGACCATGCCGCCCAGCCGGGCCGACACAGGAGGTAGATACCGTGAAAACGCCGATCATGGTCCATACCGAGGAAGACTATGACCGGGCGCAGCAGCGCGTCGAGGAACTGAACGCCCTGCCCGACGGCCCCGAAAAGGACAAGGAACTGCAAGCGATCGCCGAAGCGATGCTCGCCTTCGAACTCCGTCGCGACGACGCCGACGACTGATCCCCGCGGCATCGAGCCCAGCAACGTTCAGGAATCGTTGCTGGCGTTGAGCTCCTCCGGGCGAAGTCCTTCATCCGGATGAGTTCTGGTGGCGGGCTCCTGCGCCTCGAGCCACCGCGCCACGATCTCCGCCACCATCTCTTCACGCGTATGCCCAGGCCGATGCGCCGCGATGTGGCGGTCGAGCGCTGCGGTTTCGGCCTCGGCCAGCAGGACAGTCAACGCAATCGGCATGATTTGTCTCCACGTCTCCGGGAACAGCACCGGCTTCCAGACGTTGTAGCAAGCGCGGCATCCGATCACGACATCGCGATGCAAGCAAGTCGGCAAACCGAACGAGCAGGGAATTTCAAGCTGCTTTCGGTGGTGCGGTTATTTGCGCGTCTCTGCCACGGTTTGTCTCGACAGAAGACGAACAAAAACTTGTTTCATCTGTTGGTTACATGAACGGCCTGCGACTTGGGCTGATAAAGGAGGAAAAAATGCTCACGCATAAGCTCGCCATGACCTCTATCGGATTCGCCATGCTGACCGCGACGGCGCTCGCGCAGACGAGCGCTCCGACGCCGCCCTCGTCCTCGACGAGCCCGGCTCCCGCGGCCCAGCCTGCCAAGCCGCCGGCAAACAATCTCGCCGGCCAGGGCAAATGGCGTACCAGCAAGCTGATCGGCGTCGATATCTACGGCCCCGACGACAAGAAGGTCGGTGACGTGACCGAAGTGATCGTCGACAAGACCGGCAAGATCGAGATGGTCACGGTCGGCGTCGGCGGCTTCCTCGGCATCGGCGCGAAGGACGTCGCCATTCCTTTCGAGCAGGTGACTTGGAGCGATCAGCCGATCGCCCCACCCGCTCCGGCCCCTGCCCCGGCGGGCGGTGCTGCCGGTAGCACGGGCGGCGGCATGAGCGCGGCTCCGCCGGCAGCCTCGGCTCCGAAGGCGCCAGCCATGTATCCGGATCATGGCAAGATCACCATGACCAAGGACCAGCTCAATGCAGCCCCGGCCGTGACCTATTCCGGCAGCTGACACGTTCGATCCGAACCGCCCCGGCAACGGGGCGGTTTCGTTTGTGCCAGCGTCATGGATCCGGACCCGCTCCTGCGGCGAGCGTGCGGAGCAAGGGCGGAACGGCTTCGGGCAGCTCGTCCGCGATCAGCCCGAAGCCCAGCGCTTCGCCGGCCTTCCCGTGCAGCCAGACCGCCATGCAGGCCGCTTCAAAGGCCGGCACGCCCTGCGCGACCAGCCCCGTGACCATCCCGGCCAGGACGTCGCCGGAACCGGCGGTCGCCAGCGCCGGCGAGCCGGTCGCATTGATCGCCGCACGCCCGTCCGGGCATGCGATCACCGTGTCGGCTCCCTTGTAGACGACGATCGCCCCGCTGAAGGCAGCGGCCTTGCGGGCGCGCTCCAGCTTGGAAGAGTCCCGGTCGATCGCCGGCTCCCGGCCGAAAAGCCGCCGGAACTCGCCCTCATGCGGTGTCATCACGCAAGTGGCGTTCCGCTGTCCCAGCCTCGACAGGGCTTCCGCATTCTCCGCCAGAATCGTCAGCGCATCGGCATCGAGCACCAGCGGCTTGCTGCTATGGACAAGCGCCGCAACCAGCTGGCGAGCTCGCGCATCGAGCCCAAGCGCCGGGCCTGCCAGCACGACGGACAAGCGCCGATCCTCCAGGAGAGGCGCAAGACCCGTTTCGTCCGCGAGGGAGCGCTGCATCAGCGCGTCCGGCCCCCGCGTCGCATGCGCCGCCAGGGCCGCGGGAGCGCAGAGGATGGTCGCGAGCCCGGCGCCGATCCGTAGGGCCGCCCGCGCGCCGAGCCGCGGCGCCCCGACGCCGGCGATCCCTCCCGCGAGTACGGCAACGGCGCCGCGCTCGAATTTATGCGTGAAGCTGCCATGGCGCGGCAGATGGCAGCTCCAGAGAGCGGGACCGTTGGCGAAGGCCGTAGGAGCGATCGCCTCGAGGGCCGCTTCGGCCGGAATGCCGATATCCGCCAGCGTCACCTGTCCGCAGAGATCGCGGCCGGGCTGGAGGAGGTGACCGGGCTTGAGCCGGAAGAAGGTCACCGTTTCCGCGGCACGAACGACCGGCCCCTCGGCCTGCCCGGTATCGCCCGAAAGCCCGCTGGGAACATCGACCGCGACCAGCGGCCGGCCAGAGGCGTTCATCGCCGCGACCAGCTGCGCGGCCTCGCCGGCAAGCGGCCGGCTCAAACCCGCTCCGAACAGCGCATCGACGAGGATGTCCGCGTCATTCGGCACGGCCACGCCCGGCGGCAGGATCGAGCCGCCCCAGCGTTCCGCGGCGATGGCGGCATCGCCCCGCAGCGCATGCACGTCGCCCAGCAGAGCGACCGTCACCTGAAACCCTCTTTCGCGCAGGAGCCTCGCAGCAACGAAGCCGTCGCCACCATTGTTTCCTGGGCCACAGAATACGCTCACGCTTGCGCCGGAAGCCGCATGGCGGGAGACCGCATCGGCCACCGCCGCCCCGGCCCGCTCCATCAGCATGACGCCCGGCGTCCCACCCGCGATCGCGATGCGATCCGCCTCCCCCATCTGCGCCACTGTGAGCAAGGCGAGGTCGGTCGTTCGCATGGCTGGGATCGTTGTGCCGGGCATGGCCCATCATGAGAGCAGGTCGCACGGCGCGACAACAAGGCGCCAAGGCAGCATTTGCACTACAATTAGGCGTTTGACTTTTTTTTATGCTGTTTTTTGCCTCTCGATCAGGCGCAAGAAGCCGGGCTGCCACGTGGCGGTGCGCGGGCGCCGATGCTATGAGCAAGACAAGGTGCTTCGCATGCGGCCGGGGATCGCTCAAACTCCCGGATCGCGGCGGGTGCCGCCCGGCTCCGGCCGGGGTCTGGGGCGCAAAGGAGGCCGGTCGGCGCATGAAGAAGATCGAAGCGATCATCAAGCCCTTCAAGCTGGACGAGGTGAAGGAAGCGCTTCAGGAAGTCGGGCTTCAGGGCATCACCGTTCTCGAGGCGAAGGGCTTCGGCCGCCAGAAGGGCCATACCGAGCTCTATCGTGGCGCCGAATACGTCGTCGACTTCCTGCCGAAGGTGAAGATCGAGATCGTTCTGGCCGACGACATGGTCGAGCGCGCGATCGAGGCGATCATGAAGGCCGCCCAGACCGGCCGCATCGGCGATGGCAAGATTTTTGTATCGAGCGTGGAGGGTGCCATTCGCATCCGCACGGGCGAGACAGGCGCGGACGCGATCTGACGATTTCCCGCATCACATGGGTCGAGAGCTGCCGGGTGATTTGGATCCATCCGCAGCGCGCGAGTTTGAGAATTAGCTGGCAAGAGGAATGCTGAAATGAAAAGCGCCAAGGATGTCCTCAAGGCGATCAAGGACAACGACGTCAAATATGTCGATTTCCGCTTCACCGACCCGCGCGGCAAGTGGCAGCATGTGACCTTCGACGTCACGATGATCGACGAGGACATCTTCGCCGAAGGCACGATGTTCGACGGTTCCTCGATCGCTGGCTGGAAAGCCATCAACGAGTCCGACATGCTGCTGATGCCGGATCCGACCACCGCCGTGATGGATCCGTTCTTCTCGGCCGCCACCATGGTCATCACCTGCGACGTGCTCGAGCCCGCCACCGGCGAGCCCTATGGCCGTGACCCGCGCGGCATCGCCAAGAAGGCCGAGGCCTATCTCAAGTCGACCGGCATCGGTGACACCATCTATGTCGGCCCCGAGGCCGAGTTCTTCGTCTTCGACGACGTCAAGATCGCGGCGGATCCGTACAACACGGGCTTCAAGCTCGACAACGTCGAGCTGCCGATCAACGGCATGACCGAGTACGAGGGCGGCAATCTCGGCCACCGCATCGCCACCAAGGGCGGCTACTTCCCGGTTCCGCCGCAGGATTCGGCGCAGGACATGCGCGGCGAGATGCTGGCGGCCATGGCGGCCATGGGCGCCAAGGTCGAGAAGCACCACCACGAGGTCGCTTCCGCCCAGCACGAGCTCGGCCTGAAGTTCGACACCCTGACCCACATGGCCGACACCATGCAGGTCTATAAGTACGCAATCCACAACGTCGCCCAGAGCTACGGCAAGACCGCGACCTTCATGCCGAAGCCGATCTATGGCGACAACGGCTCGGGCATGCACGTCCACCAGTCGATCTGGAAGAACGGCAAGCCGACGATGGCCGGCAACAAATATGCCGACCTGTCGCAGGAGTGCCTGTGGTACATCGGCGGCATCATCAAGCACGCCAAGTCCCTGAACGCCTTCACCAACCCGTCGACGAACTCCTACAAGCGCCTCGTCCCGGGCTATGAAGCTCCGGTGCTGCTCGCCTATTCGGCGCGCAACCGCTCGGCGTCCTGCCGTATTCCGTGGACGACCTCGCCGAAGGCCAAGCGCGTCGAGGTCCGCTTCCCCGATCCGATGGCGAACCCCTATCTCGCCTTCGCCGCCATGCTGATGGCCGGCCTCGACGGCATCATCAACAAGATCGATCCGGGTCCGGCCATGGACAAGGACCTCTACGACCTGCCGCCGCGCGAACTGAAGAAGATCCCGACGGTGTGCGGTTCGCTGCGCGAGGCCCTGGAAAGCCTCAAGAAGGACAACGCCTATCTCAAGGCTGGCGGCGTCTTCAACGACGACTTCATCGAGAGCTATATCGAGCTCAAGATGCAGGATGTGGCGCGCTTCGAGATGACGCCGCACCCGGTCGAGTTCGCGATGTACTACTCCTACTGAGAGCTCGGGCCGGCTCTTTCGAGCCGGCCCACGGCTTCCTCCCGGCCGCGTATCCCGCGGCTACCTTTCACCGGGGCGGCGACGCCCCGGTTTTTTTGTTGGCCTCAGGCGCGGCCCCTCAGAGATAGCGATTATGGCCGAACGTCACGCTGCCTGCGGCGGTCGCGAGGTCATTGCCGTATTCGACCGTGCCGACACGGTCCAGGCCAGCCCCGGTGAAGACCGTAGGCACGACACCGCCCACGCTCGCGCTCCGCACGATGTTTCCGGAGATCACCACCGAACGTCCGCTTGACGACACTGCGTGGTTCGAGACACCGATCCCCATCTTCGCACCACGAACCAGATTCCCCGTGACGACGAGATCGCGCGCGCCGTCATTGATGCCGGCCTGAACGCCGATGCCGGCGACATTCTCGATCAGGTTGCCCGAAACCACACAATCCTGCTCGACGACGATGCCGTTGCCGCCAGTGGTTCCGCCGGTCACGGCATTGTCGACCATGCTCGAAATCCGGTTGCCCTCCACGACGACGCTGCGCGAGATGCCGTCATTGTACAGGCCGGAATTGGCGACATTGATCCCGCCGCCGGCGGTATCAATGCTGTTGTTGGACACGATGCAGCCAGTGAGATCGATCCCGGCCCCCGGCGCCTCGATGAAGATCGCGATTTCCCGCGCGCCGAAGATGTTGTTGTTGCTGACATTGTGCAGCCCGCCGCCATTGCAGCGGATGGCCGAGTATTGCGTATTGAAGATCTGGTTGTTGGTAATTGTGACGCCGACCGCCCGGAAGACACTGATGCCGTTGCCATTCTGCCCTGTGCCGCCGGCCACCGTGTCGATGCCGTTGATGAGATTGCCGGAGATTGTGGAGCTGTCGCCGGTGATGGTGTCACGCCAGACCGCGATGCCGTTGTTGCTCATCAGCGCCAGCGAGCAGGACAGCACGTTGATGCGGCCGTTCTCGCTCCAGATGCCGACGGAATGGCTCTGGAGATAAGTGCCGCGGAAGGTGGCTTCCGCCCCCCTCACATAGACGCCGATCCCGGGCGAATAGAGGATGCGGCAATCCTCGAACACGACATCCTTGGCACCGTTCGCAACCGCGATGAAGGCCGGCCTGCCGGCAACGTAGTCGGACAGCGCACGGTTCTGCCCGTCGAACGAGAGGCCCTCAAAACGCACCTGGCTCTGCCCATCGACAACAAGGAAATTATTCACACCACTGAAGCGAAGCACCACCGAACCCGGAATGGCGCGCGCCAGCAGCGGCTTACCGCCACCATTGCTGGGAAGAACCGTGACCGTGCCTGAATCATACACGCCAGCCTGAAAGAAAAGCGGCCTGTCCTGGCTGCGGGCATAGTCAAAGACGGTTTGCAGGCCTGTGAAATTGGTCCAGCCCGATGGTGCCGCCGCCGTGCGTGCTACCACGACGTCATCGAACAACGCGAAAGAAGGCATGCGCTCTCTCCTATAGGAACAAAACAAGAACATTCCTATAAGAGGAACTTAATCCTGTCAATCGATTCGACTGCGATGCGAGATGCGAACGCGATCGGCGAGCGTGCCTCGGCACAACGCCGAAACGGAGCTGTCGGCTCCTGAGGCCGGAGTTTGCACAGAAACGACGACAGCGCGCTCTGCGTCGGGCGCGTGTCTCAGGGCTTCGCGCTGAGGAGCAGCCGATAGCTCTCGATCGTGCGCCCGACATGCCGCTCCATCGTCAGCGGGTCGGCCCAATAGCCGCGATAGGCAGCTATGCCCATCGCGCTTGCGCAGGCATCGTCCTTCAGGCGCGTCAGCGCGGCCGAAAGGCCGGCGACATCCCCGCGATCGACGAGGACGCCATCCTCCCCGTCGGCGACCCAGCTCGCCGAACCGGTCGTCCGCGCCAGGATCACCGGCACGCCGAGCGAGCGTGCTTCGGCGATCACCAGCGGTCCAGGCTCGTACCAGAGCGATGGCTGCACCAGGCAACGTGCCTGCGCGATCTCGTCGAAGACACGCTCGGCCGGCACCCAGCCACGAATCTCGGCTTGCGGGTTGAGCCGCGCAATCTCGCCGGCAAGCGGCCCTTCGCCAACGAAACGTACGGGCATATCGGCGTCGCGCGCAGCCTTCGCCAGGACATCCGCCGCCTTCTCCTGGGTAAAGCGGCCAAGGAACAGCGCGTGCCGGTTGCGGGCGGCGTTGACCGGCGTGCGCCTTTCCGCCTCCACCATGTTCTCGACCACGACATGCCGGGCCTGCCGCGGCAGGAAAGGTTCCGCGAAACGGCGCGCGAAATCGCTGACATGGATAAAGAGCGGAGCGTCGAGCTTGCGCATCGCCTTGTCGGAGCCGAACTGCCGGGCGACGCGGATCAGCTTGTGCGGATAGGAGGCGCGGTCGCAATTGCAGGCCACGCAGCCGATCGACATCGGCCTGCGTTGACAGAGCGCGTTCGCCTTGAAGTCGAAATAGCCGCCGACCGGACAGAACGAGAAATAGTCGTGAACGGTCAGGGCGACAGGCAGCCCGCTTTCTCCGGCTGCGGCGATGGCAGCCGGACTGAAGGCCTTGGTCCATTGATGGAGGTGCACCAGCGTCTCGTCGCGCGGCTGGCGGGCGAGAAGGTCGCTCAGAAAGCTATAGGCCTGGGCATTCCAGATACCTTGCCTGGCGGCTGCGAGCTTGCTCCCGACCTGCCAGATTTCCTTGCCGGCGAAGTGTTCCACGCTGATCCGCGGATGGTCGAGCCGTTCGGAGATGGGGCCGATGGCGCAAGCGAAGACGATCTCGACACCAGCCTCAGCCAGCCCACGCGCGCTCTCGATGGCGACCTTGGCGGCACCGCCGTTGACCGAACCGAAATCGCTGATAATCACCGCGCGCACGAAAGTCTCCAGGCGGGATTCGGGCCGTCAAAGATTGACGGCACCTATTTGAACGACATGATCCGCTGCGGCGCGAGCCGCCCGCGCAGCAGGTCCCAGAAAGCGAGGCAATTGCCCTTCAGCCGGCCGATCCGGTCGACCGGGTTGTTCGGCTTGAGGCTGCCGCCGATATTCGCCGCGACATTGCCAGCGGCAAGCCGCAGAGCGCGGCGCGGCCTGAGCGTGCCCTTGCGCACCAGATAGACCGGGTTGGCGATCTGCGAATAGCCGAAGCGCAGACCGGAGGTCCGTCCGCGCTTGCTGCCGCGATGCACACCGCGCAGCGCGGTCGAATGCACGATCCGCCCCTGCCCGGCGAGCTGCTGGCAGAAATCGGTGTCCTCCTGCCAGCCATAGAGCGGCAGGTTCTCGTCGAAACGCGCCCCCGCCGCCCGGATCGCCGCGACCCGGAATACCATGTTGCAGCCATAGGCATTCTCGACCGGCGTCAGCCGCGCCTCCGCCGGCGCGATGTCCCGCGCCAGGATCGCCCGGGCTTCCGCGGCAGCGAGGCCGGGCCCGTGGATGCCGTCGGCAAGCACCTGCCCGGTCGCGACGACGATGTCGCCTTCGCGCCCGAGCAACGCCTCCGCCTCGGTGACGAAGGACGGGGCCGGCAGGAAATCATCGTCGAAGAACAGCAGCAGCTCGGCATCGCCGATCGCGTCGAGAATGGCATTGCGTTGCACGCACAGCCCCTGTCGCGGCGCGACCCGCCTGACCGGCACGGCGAGCGTCGCGGCGAAGGACCAGTCGACATCCTCCTCCTGCGCCGGGCAGATCAGGATCTCCGCCGGCAGCCGCTCCTGCCGCGCAAGCTCGGCGAGCGTGTCGCAAAGCACCTCCCGGCGCCCGGCGGTCGCGATCCCGACGACGATCTTCATGGCTGGAGCGCTCCGATCATGCATCCGTCCCTCAATGTGCCAGCCATCGCAGCATGCGGGGCAAGACGGGCAGGCTCGCGAGCATCGTCGCGCCGAGCCCGGCCGCAGCGGCGAGCACCGCGTTCCCGCCAAGCCAGGTCGATATCGCCCAGGCCGCGACGATGGCCAGCAGGGCGGAGGCGAGCGGCAGCCGCGGCATCTCGAACGGCAGCAGGCGCAGCAGCAGCAGGCCGCCGGCGAGCGCGACAAGCGCTCCGACGGCCGCACCGGCCGAGATCGTGAAATCCGTTCCGCCGAACCACGCCGTGGCGGCCAGAGCACCGGCGCACATCAGCGCAGAATCGAATACGGCGAGCCCGGCGATCGCCGCCAACCGACGCTGGAGATGGGCCGCCGTCGGCAACAGGGTCTGCACGATGGCCCGGATCAGCGCCGTGAACGTGATGAGGGGCGCGACACGCAGGAAGGCTTCGCGCAGCTCGGGCGCGATCAGCAGCGTCGTGGCGACGGCCAGCAGGCTGAGCACGGCCGCGGCGCCCATCGCCGAGAAGCCGGCGAGCAAGGCATAGTAACGCCCGAGCTCGCGGCGGAATTCGCCGCTGCCGCCATCGCGGTCGAAGAGCTGGACGAGCGAAGGATAACGGATGGCGTAGATCGCCGAGACGATCAGGACGAAGGGGCGCTGCAACAGATCGAGCGCTAGCAGCGGCGCGGCGGCCGCCTGCCCTCCCAACGTGGCGGTGAAGATCGCCTTCAGCCCGAGCGGTGCCAGCATCGCGGCGACCGAGGCTCCCGCGGAGATCCCGCCATAGGCGAGATGCCGGCGCATCGCCTCGAGGCTCCAGCGCCCCGGTTCGCCGAAACCGCCCCGCGAGACCAGGATCGCCAGGACGAGATAGGCGAGATAACCCGCCATGACGCCGCCGAGGACATGGGCGAAATCCGCCCCGGCCCAGGCGCCGGCCAGCGTGCCGATGGCCATCAGCGAGGCGCGCAGGGCCTGCATCCAGGAGAACAGCCGGAAGGCGTGCCGGAAGCGCAGCATGGTGAGATGGATCTCGCTGCCGCCCTGCACGATCGCCGCGACCGCGCCGAGCCCCGCAACCGGTGCCGGCACGCCGCAGAACCAGGCGATCAGCGCACCGACGACGCAAAGGCCGCAACAGGCCAGGAATTCCGAGGTGATGGTTCCGCGCTCGGTCGCCTCGCTCTGCGCGTCGGGGCCGGGATAGAAGCGGCTGCAGGCGAAGCGAATCCACTCGAAGCAAGCGATCGCCCCGAACTGCACGACCGAGATGAACAGCGAATAGGCCGTGAACTCCGCCGCCGGCAGCCGGTGCGCGACAACGAGCAACAGCCCCAGCGCCAGAACGGCCTGGTAGATATAGGCTCCGAGCGCAGCGATCTTCGCCATCGCGGCCTCAGCCTGCGACAGTGGCGGCGACGCGGCCTGTCAGACCGGCACTGGCAATGATGGCACCGTTCACGCGCGAAACCCTCCACCGTCAGGCGTAGGGCCGAAAGGTTGATATTTCGCGTCGAGGGAGCACCGGACCGAACCACGAACCGGATGCCAGCGCCCGGGCATGGCGCCGGCACGATCCGGAAAGGGCGCTGCGCCCCCAGCCGTCAGTGATCAGGAGAAGTGCAGGACGGCGAAACCGGCGCCTGCCGCAACGGCAGCGAGCCACCAGAGCCCTCGCGAAGACGTCCAGTCCAGGCGCGGCGCTTCCGCCACGACGCGGGCATCCTCATAGCCGAAGGACTCGCCGGCCAGACGCGCAGCGCGCTGAAGCCCGGCCATTCTCGTCACAGGAAACGACTGACGCGACACCACGGCGACCTCCCCCTAGGCTGATCTTAGCGCATTGCGAATCGCCGCATAGGCCCGATCACGCACATCATCCTGGTCCGTGCCGCTTAACGCAGCCTGAATGAACCGGGTTCCAGCAGAGGTTCATGGCGATCCATGACCTGTCGATGACGGCGGGCGGCGCATGGCTCCTGACAGATGTGGAAGGCGAGGTTTTTATAGCGGCCGGCACGGTCTATAAGCGGCCGCGAAGCGCAGGACGGGTCGGAATGCGCTAGAGTTTAGCGTTGCGAATCAGGAAGCATTTGGCGCGATGGCGGAGAATGGCGATCTTTTCGGCTCGGACGCGGAGCGGCCGGTTGAGGCTGGCCCGAAGCCGGAACTGCGCGCACCCGCCGAGACTCCAAAAGCGCCGCGCAGCGGCGCGGGAGCTCCGCGCAACGGAACCCTGTCCGAGACCGGCTATGACGCCTCCGCCATCGAGGTGCTGGAGGGGCTCGAGCCCGTCCGCCGTCGGCCAGGCATGTATATCGGCGGCACCGACGAGCGCGCGCTGCACCACCTCTTCGCCGAGGTGATCGACAACGCCATGGACGAGGCCGTGGCCGGCCACGCCACCTTCATCGACGTCGAACTGTTCGAGGACGGCTCGATCGCGGTGACGGACAATGGCCGCGGTATCCCGGTCGACCCGCATCCGAAATTCCCCGGCAAGTCGGCGCTCGAAGTCATCATGACGACGCTGCATGCCGGCGGCAAATTCGACTCCAAGGCCTATGAGACCTCGGGCGGCCTGCATGGCGTCGGCGTCTCCGTCGTCAATGCGCTCTCCGACCGGCTGGAGGTCGAGGTCGCGCGTGGCAAGACGCTCTACCGGCAGGTTTTCTCGCGCGGCCTGCCGCAAGGCCCGCTTGAGACGGTCGGCGCGGTCGCCAACCGGCGCGGCACCAGGGTCCGCTTTCACCCGGATGCCCAGATCTTCGGCGAAGGCGCGCATTTCTCGCCTGCCCGCCTGTTCCGCATGGCGCGCTCCAAGGCCTATCTCTTCGGCGGCGTCGAGATCCGCTGGACCTGCGCGCCGGCGCTGCTGAAGCCGGAGGGCGATGTCGCAGCGGAAGCCGTGTTCCGCTTCCCCGGCGGCTTGCGCGACTATCTCGGTCGCGAGATCGAGGGCAAGGACCTCGTCGCCGAGCCGATCTTCTCCGGCAAGATCACGAAGGAAGGCGGCCACGGCTCGCTCGAATGGGCCATCGCCTGGCTCGCCACCGGCGAGGACGGCTTCTCCTCCTCCTATTGCAATACGATCCCGACTCCCGAAGGCGGTACCCATGAGCAGGGCCTGCGCATCGCCCTGCTGCGGGGCCTGCGCGACCATGCCGAGCGCATCGGCCAGTCGAAGCGCATGGCGCAGGTCACCTCCGACGACGTGATGGCGACCTGCGCCGCCATGCTCTCGGTCTTCATCCGCGAGCCGGAATTCCAGGGCCAGACCAAGGACAAGCTCGCGACGCTGGAAGCCTCCCGCATCGTCGAGAACGCCGTGCGCGACGCCTTCGACCACTGGCTTGCCGCCGCACCTCAGCAGGCGCTGCGCCTGCTCGACTGGTCGGTGGATCGCGCCGAGGAGCGGCTGCGCCGCCGCCTCGAGAAGGAGGTCTCGCGCAAGACCGCGACGCGCAAGCTGCGCCTGCCCGGCAAGCTCGCCGATTGCTCCAATGCCGGCGCGGCCGGCTCCGAGCTTTTCATCGTCGAGGGTGACTCGGCCGGCGGCTCTGCCAAGCAGGCGCGCAACCGCGCCAACCAGGCGATCCTGCCCTTGCGCGGCAAAATCCTCAACGTCGCCAACGCCACGCGCGAGAAGCTCAACCAGAACCAGCAGCTCGCCGACCTGATCCTGGCGCTCGGCTGCGGCATCGGCACGCAGTTCCGCGAGGACGACCTGCGCTACGAGAAGGTCATCGTGATGACGGACGCCGATGTCGACGGCGCCCATATCGCCTCCCTGCTCGTCACCTTCTTCTGGCGCCAGACGCCGAAGCTGATCGAGAAGGGCCATCTCTATCTCGCCGTGCCGCCGCTCTACCGGCTCCAGCACGGCGGCAAAAGCGTCTATGCCCGGAACGACGCTCACAAGGACGAGCTGATCGAGACCGTCTTCAAGGGCAAGAAGCCGGAGATCTCGCGCTTCAAGGGCCTGGGCGAGATGATGCCGCAGCAGCTCAAGGAAACCACCATGGACCCGGCCAAGCGCTTGCTGCTCAAGGTCATGGTGGACCATGAGGCGAGGGAAGAGACCTCCGATACGGTCGAGCGGCTGATGGGCAACAAGCCCGAGGCCCGCTTCATCTTCATCCAGGAGCGGGCGGCCTTCGCCGGCGAGCTGATCGACCTGTGATCGCCGGCGGCGAGCCCGGCATTTCTGCAAGGCTGCACCTCAGCGCCGCCGGGCTGCCCGCTTGCGAAAGGATTGGCAGGGTTCGCGCATGTCGAACCCCTTCCGCTTCCCGGACGATCATGATCGCAGAAGCCGCGCCCCGCTCGGCGAGCCGTCCCTGACGATATGGCCGAGCCTGCTCCACCTCCATCTCGACGCGACGGCGATCTGGCGGCGCCCGCCGGGAACGCCGCCGGGAACGCCTCCTGGGACGACATCCGGATCTTCAACGCCATCGCCAGCGGCGGGTCGATGGCCGTGGCGGCGGCGCGGCTGGGCTTAAGCGAGGCCACCGTCACGCGCAGGCTCAAGGCGCTGGAGAAGGATCTCGGCCTCCAGCTCTTCATCCGCGAGGCCAACCGCCTCGTTCCGACGGCGATCGGCATCGAGCTCGCGGCGGAAGCCGGTGAGGTCGAGGCGGCCACCCGGCGCTTCCTGTCGCGGGCGGATGCCGCTCGTCCGCTCGCCAATGCGCCGGTGCGCGTCACCGCGACGACCTCGATCAGCCTGTTCCTGACCATGCACGCCACCACGGTCTCCAGGGATGCCGGCGGCGTCGAAATCGTCATCATCAGCACGCGCGACCGGCTTAGCCTCGCCCGTGGGGAAGCCGATATCGCGCTGAGGATGAGCAACCCGCCGGCGGAGCCGGGCTATTACGCGCAGAAGATCGGCCGGCTGATGCAGGCGCTCTACTGCCGTCGCGATGTCGATCCGGCGACGGCGCCGATCATCTCGGTCAACCGCGAAACCTCCTCGCGCATCGACGATCATATCCTGCGCTTCGCAGCCGGCAGGCCGATTGCGGCTCGGGTCGGCGATTCCGCGGCACGCTATGAAAGCATCCGCTCGGCCGGCGCGCTGTCGATGGCGCCCTGCTTCATGGCCGATCTCGACCCCGGCCTCCGGCGCATCGCGCCGCCGCCGGACGCGACCGGCGACGACATCTACCTGCTCTCGCATGACGTCTCGCGCCAGCGCGCCGGCGTCGGCGCCGTGCTGGCGGCGCTGCGCAAGCTCTTTCGCGAGCATCGGGCGCGCCTCGAAGGGCGATCGGCCGAGACCGGCCCCTCATCCTGAAAATGCCGCGCTTTCCGGAAAGATCCGGCTAACCAAGCTTTTACCGCTCTCGGTGCATGCTTGCGCCATACCCGTGCGGACACGGGACACGGAGAGCGCAATGCGCCTGATCCAACTGTTCTGGAAGAACAATCGCGGCACGGCGGCCATCGACATCGCCAAGGCCGCCGCGGCGATCGCCTTCCTGTCGGTCATCGCCGCCAATTTCGTCTCGAACCAGACGGCCGGCCTCGACAGGGACAAGCTGGCGCAGGCGAGCCTTGCTGCCGCGAAGCGCCAGCCGGTCGATCCGATGGTCACCGGCTCCATCGGCCAGACCGCGAACGCGACGAAGCTCGACCCCTGCGCCCTGCCCCGCTGATTTCAGGCCAGCCAGCGCGCCAGTTCCGCCGCCACCCGTTCCGGCTCCTCCAGCGTCGAGAGATGGCCGCAGCCCGGCAACGTCGCCAGCCTCGCCTTCGCGCCGGCAAGCCCGGCCATTTCCTGCGCTTCCGCCACCGGGGTGATCTCGTCCTCCTCGCCGACCAGCACCAATGTCGGGAGGGATAGGCCCGTCAGGACCGGCCGCGAATCCGGCCGCTGCATGATGGCCTTCTGCTGACGCACGAAACCGTCGGCTCCGATATCGTCGGCCATCCGGCGCACCAGCAGCCGCAACGGCTCGTCCGTCAGCCGGGCGGGCGCCACCAGGCGCTGCCAGAGCAGCGTCGTGACGTTGTCATAGGCCCCCTTCTCCGCGAGATCGATCATCTGGGCGCGGGGCTCATTGCTTTCGGGGGTCGCCGGCTTGGCGCTGGTGTCGAGCAGCGCCAGCCTCGTGACGCGCTCCGGTGCCCGGCGCAGCACCTCGAAGGCGACATAGCCGCCCATCGACAGCCCGCAGAGTGCAAAACGCGGCGGCGCGGCCGCCAGAAGACGCTCAGCGATGGCACCGAGGCTGTCGTCGCGGCTGTGTTCGGCGACCAGAACGAGGCGGCCATCGGCCAGCCTCGACCACTGCGGAGCATAGAGCGCGGCGGTGCAACTGAGGCCGGGGACGAGAACGAGCGGGTCCTTCATCGGGCAAAAATCGTCCTTTTCTGGCTACGTGATTGACTTTGCCGCGTTTTCTTTGCATTCCACACGGGTCCGAAGGCGCGCAGGAACTGTTGTCGCGCCAGCGTGGCGGTTGATGGACCCATCCCGCCGCGTGTCACCGACTCTGAAGAAGCGCCATACGCATGTCATTTGCCGAACTCGGCCTGAGTGAAAAGGTTCTGACGGCTGTCACGGCCGCCGGCTATAGCACACCGACTCCGATCCAGGCCCAGGCCATTCCGCATGTGCTGGCCCGCAAGGACGTTCTGGGCATCGCCCAGACCGGCACGGGCAAGACGGCGGCCTTCACCTTGCCTATGCTGACGATCCTGGAGACGGGCCGTGCCCGCGCCCGGATGCCGCGCACGCTGATCCTGGAGCCGACGCGCGAGCTTGCCGCGCAGGTCGAGGAGAACTTCACCCGCTACGGCGTCAATCAGAAGCTTTCGGTCGCGCTCCTGATCGGCGGCGTCTCCTTCGGCGATCAGGACGCCAAGATCACCCGCGGCGTCGACGTGCTGATCGCGACGCCCGGCCGCCTGCTCGACCATGTCGAACGCGGCAAGCTGTTGCTCACCGGCGTCGAGCTTCTCGTCATCGACGAGGCCGACCGTATGCTCGACATGGGCTTCATCCCGGACATCGAGCGCGTCTGCAAGCTCGTGCCCTTCACCCGGCAGACGTTGTTCTTCACGGCGACCATGCCTCCCGAGATCACCCGGATCTCCGAGCAGTTCCTGCATAACCCGGTCCGTGTCGAGGTCTCGCGTCCCGCGACCGCCGCCACCACCATCACGCAGCGGCTGATTGCATCCAACCCGCAGGATTTCGAGAAGCGCGAGACGCTGCGCAAGCTCATCAAGGGCGCAACCGATCTGCAGAACGCCATCGTCTTCTGCAACCGCAAGCGCGATGTCGCGACGCTGCACAAATCGCTGTTGCGCCACGGCTTCCCCGCCGTCGCCCTGCATGGCGACATGGACCAGTACGCCCGCATGGCGGCGCTCGAATCCTTCCGCACCGGCGAGAACCCGATCCTGGTCGCGAGCGACGTCGCCGCGCGCGGCCTCGACATTCCGGCCGTCAGCCACGTCTTCAACTTCGACGTGCCGACCCATGCCGAGGACTATGTCCACCGCATCGGCCGCACCGGCCGCGCCGGTCGCGAAGGCGCCTCCTTCACCATCGTCACCCGCCATGACGACAAGCTCGTCGCCGCGATCGAGAAGCTCACCGGCCAAAGCATCGCCTATGAAGGAGCGGGTCTCGACGCTTTGCCGCCGGGAGCCCCCCGCGAGGAACGCCGCGGCAAGCGCGACGACAAGCGCCCGTCTTCCCGGGACCGCGGACGGGGCGAGCGCGACCGTGGACGCAACGAACGCCGTCCGCGCGGCCATAGCGAAACGGAAGCCGCCCCCGCCGTCGTCGAGGCTGTCGAAGAGCGGCGCGACACCGCGCGGCGCCCGCGTCCGCAGGTGGAAGCCGAGCAGCCCATCCGCCCCGGACCCCCGGAGCGTAAGGAGCGCGACGGGCGGCGGCGCAATCGCGACGACGATGACGGCCCGCAGGTGAAAGGCCTCGGCGATCATGTGCCGGCCTTCCTGCTGCGGCCGGTTCGCATCGGTTGACGCAGCGGCATAAACCCGATTTTAACGGCCTTTACTTGATATCTCCGTCGTCGCGGTGCGAAAGTCTCGCGATGGACGGGCGCATGCCGCCGTATATGCGGACAGGATGTCCCGCTTCGATTGAATGATCGGAGCCGACGTGGCCGAAAGCCGCGACCCGCTTCGCACGGGAATGGCATGATATGGACGAAGCCCCGGTTTCCGCCCATCACGACCTGGCCGAGCGCGTCGTCGCGGCCATGCGGCAGCATGATTCACCGAGCTATCCGCGCGCCTTCGAGGTCTGGTATGCCCATCTGAGCGGCGAGATGCCCGCGGTCAGCCTGGCGCTGAACGCCATCCTCGCCGGCAGCGACGGCAAGGTCACGGCCGCCGATATCGACAGCCTCTATGAGCGCTTCATCAATACCGAGCGCTTCTCGCGGCAGGCGGAGCGCACCAGCCTGCAGGTGCTGGGCGAGATCGATAGCATGATGGCGCTGATCGACAAGGCGCTCGGCTCCAGCGAGCTCTATCACGGCAGGCTGGCGGCGATGTCGGAAGACGTCCCACCGATGACCGACCGGCAGAAGTTGCGCGAATGGGTCGAGGCGCTGGTCATGTCGACCCGCGAGGAAGTGACGCGCAAGACCCAGCTCGAAGCGGAGCTGCGCAACAGCTCCAACGAGATCCGCAACCTGCGCGAGGCGCTGGAATCGACGCGCGCCGAAGCCCTGACGGATCCGTTGACCGGCCTCGCCAACCGCCGCCATTTCGAGGAGATGCTGCAGAAGTCGATCGACCAGGCCACGCTTCGGCGCGAGCCCTTCGCGCTAGTGATGGCCGATATCGACTTCTTCAAGCGCTTCAACGACGCCCATGGACACCTGACGGGCGATCAGGTGCTGCGCCTCGTCGCACGCACGATGAAGGACAAGTTCAAGGACAAGGCAGTCATCAGCCGCTTCGGCGGCGAGGAGTTCGCGATCATCCTGCCGGAGGCCGACCTGATCGCCGGAAAGTTCGGCGCCGAGACGGTGCGCCAGGCCCTGCTCACCCGCGAGCTGATCAAGCGCTCGACCAACGAGAACCTTGGCCGCATCACGATCTCGCTCGGCGTCGCCATGTATCGCCGCGGCGACACCGCCGGCTCCCTCGTCGACCGGGCTGATCAGGCGATGATGCGGGCCAAGCGCGACGGCCGCAACCGCACCGTCACCGAGGAAGCTGTGGAACTCGCGAGCCGCGTCGCCTGACGCCGCTCAGGACGCCGCGAGCGCGCTCTCGCCACGCGGCTTGATCTCGACCGATTCGCCGCAACCGCAGGCCGAGACCTGGTTGGGGTTGTTGAAGACGAAGGTCGAGGAAAAGCGATCGGTCCTGAAGTCGAGCTCCGTGCCGAGCAGGAACAGCACCGCCTTGGCATCGACGATCACGGTCGCGTCCTTCTCGGAAACGACCTCGTCACCCTTGTTGATCTCGCGGGCGATCTCGAAGGTGTACTCCATGCCGGCGCAGCCACCCTTCTTCACGCCGACCCTGAGGCCGAGCGCCGGCGCGGCATCGCCCGCGCTCTGCGCCATGATCTCGCGGATGCGGGCAGCGGCTGCATCGGTCAGAGAGATGACCTTCAGCCCGGGTATCGAAAACATTGTTGTCCCTCCTCGACCGGGTTCAAGGCCCGGTGAAGCAAGATGATGAACCTAACATAGGGATTGCAGGCGCTTCCGTCGAGGTGCGGCGCGACACAGCTGGCGCGCCATGCGTTCATGCGCCGGCATCCTCGCGCGCCATGCATTGCGGTTCGCCCTCCGGCATGCACTCTGGAGCGCCTTCGATCCCAGCGTCAGGGAAGCCATGCCTCAACGCCTGCACCGCCCCGAAGCCCTCCGCTCCCTCGTCCGCGACATGGTCACTAGGGCCGGCTGGAGCGCGCAGGAGGCCGAGGAGACCGCCGACCACCTCGTCCTCGCCAATCTGAGCGGCCATGACAGCCACGGCGTCGGGATGATACCGCTGTATTTCCAGTCCCTTGCCGACGGAAACCTCAAACCCGAATCGAAGGGCGAGATCCGCGTCGACGCGGCGCCCTTCCTGATCGTCGACGGCAACATCGCCATCGGCCAACCCACCGCGCGCAACGCCGTCGACCGCGCCGTCGAGATGGCCAGGACCGGTGGCGTCGCCATCGTCAACCTGCTCGATTCGCACCATATCGGCCGCATCGGCCATTATGCCGAGGTTGCGGCGGCGGCCGGGCTGATCTCCTTCTTCTGGGTCAATGTCGCCGGCCGGCCGCCGATCGTCGCACCCTTCGCTGCCAAGGAAGCACGCTTCGGCACGAACCCGCATGCGATCGGCATTCCCGTCCCCGGCGGCGATCCGCTGATCCTCGATTTCGCGACGAGCCGCATGGCGCATGGCAAGGCCCGCGTCGCGCTCAACAAGGGCGAGCAGGTGCCGCCCGGCTACATCATCGACGGCGAGGGCCGCCCCACGACCGACCCTTCCCATGTCTTCGCCAGCCCGGACCGGCCGCTCGGCGCGCTGCTGCCCTTCGGCGATCATAAGGGCGCCGGCCTTTCGCTGATCGCCGAATTGCTCTCGGCGGGGCTGATGGGTGCGGCGCGCATCGACCAGAAGCCGCAAAAGAGCTGGACCATCAATTCGCTCTTCGGCGTGCTGATCGACCCTGCCCGGCTCGAGCCCGATGCCGGGCTGCGCAAGAGCCGCATCGACAGCTACCTCGCCTTCGTGCGCGCCGCCAAGCCGCAGGACCCGGCCAACCCCGTCCTGGCGCCGGGAGACAAGGAGCGGAAGGTCCGGATCGAGCGCGCCGCCGCCGGCATCCCGCTCGACGACGAGACCTGGTCGCAGATCAAGGCCGCCGCCGCCCGCTACGGCATCGACGCCGACAGCTACTGAGCTTCCCATGCTGCAAGCGGCCTACAATGCCTTCTGCGCCGCCCTGCCGGCGACCAGCCATGTCGTCCAATGGGGCGGCGCGGATGTCTGGAAGGTCGGCGGCAAGGTCTTCGCCATCGCGCGGCCGCAGGAAGACGGCGAGATGGCGGTGAGCTTCAAATGCTCGCCGCTGGCTTTCGACATTCTGAGGGAGCAGCCGGGCCTGAGGCCCGCGCCCTACCTCGCCTCGCGCGGCATGAAATGGATCCAGTGGCTTTCGCCCGAGAGCATGTCGGACGACGCCTTGCAGGACTATCTGCGCGAAAGCCACCGCCTCGCCGCCGCAGGGCTGACGAAGCGGGTGCGCGCGGAGCTGGGCCTATAGGAGCGCTTCGCCCCGGAACATCTGCGCGCAGGAGCCGCCGACAGTGGCGCGGATGCCGTCCTCGCCGCGGCGCGCGGTCAGGTGCAGAAGGCTGGGCCGGCCCATCTCGACGCCCTGCGTCAGCGTGAAGCTCGCATCGTCCTGGCTACCGAGGGAGAGAAGCAGGGCGGCAACCGTGGCGCTGGCGCTGCCGGTCGCCGGATCCTCCCATGTGCCGCTGATCGGCGCGAACATCCGGGCGCGGATATCGCTGGCGCCGTCCCGCGCATAGAGGAACAGCGAGAAGCGGCCCTCCAGGCCTGGCGTGCTGTCCCGGACGGCCCGGAACCGGCTGAGGTCCGGCGTGGCGCGCGAAAGCGCCTCCAGCGTCACCTCCGCGAGAACGAAGAAGACGCCGACCGAGGCCCGAACCGGCCGGTGATTCGTCACGACGATATCTGAAGGCGAAAGACCGGCGCAGCCGGCGATCGCGTCGGCCGGCAATTCGATGCTCTTCGTCAGGGCCTGCGGGGCAGCAATCGTCGCGCCGGTGACGGTGCCTGCGGCATCGCGCGCGACCTTCACCTCGACCAGCCCGGCAATTTCCTCGAAGCGCAGCACGCCGCCACGGTCGCGACCGTGGCGTGCGAGCACGAAGGCCGTTCCGACATTGGGGTGGCCGGCGAACGGCATTTCATGCGCGCGCGTGAATATCCGGACCCTGGCATCGTGGGCCGGATCGTCCGGCGGCAGGACGAAGGTCGTCTCGCTATAGTTCATCTCGGCCGCAAGCGACTGCATCTGCGCGTCCGAGAGCCCGCGCGCATCGGTGAAGACGGCGAGTTGGTTGCCGCCGAAGGGGCGGTCGGTGAAGACGTCGACGGTCTCGTAGGGAAAGCTGGGCATGGCAAGCTCCGGGAGCGGATGACGCGCCTATTCCTGCCAGCGGAGCGGGCTCAGCACCAATGAAGCCATGAGATGCGATCCATCAACGCGACCGGTGTCGCGCTCACCACATGTCGAGCGCGACGCGGGCCTCGTCGGACATGCGCGACTGATCCCAGGGCGGATCGAAGGTCATGTTGACCGTGACACCCGCGATGCCGTTGACGGTGCTGACCGCATTCTCGACCCAGCCCGGCATCTCTCCCGCGACCGGGCAACCCGGCGCGGTCAGCGTCATATCGATGGTGACCTGCCGGTCATCGGCGATGTCGACACGGTAGATCAGGCCGAGTTCGTAGATGTCGGCTGGGATCTCGGGATCGTAGACCGTCTTCAGCGCCGCGACGATATCGTCCGTCAGCCGGTCGATCTCCTCAGGCGGAAGCGACGCGGCGGAGCCGACCTGCGGCTCGTTCGGCTTGAAGCCGTCTTCCTTCAGCGCGATGGGTTCGGACGTGGCCAAGGCTCGTATCCTCGATATCATGCGAACAGGTTTTCGGCCTTCCGCAGGGCTTCCACCAGCTTGTCGACCTCTTCCAGCGTATTGTAGAGGCCGAAGGAGGCGCGGCAGGTCGATGTCACCCCATATCGTGCCAAAAGCGGCATCGCGCAATGGGTACCCGCGCGAACTGCGACACCGGCGCGGTCGATCACAGTCGCGACGTCATGGGCATGGGCCCCCTTCATCTCGAAGGCGACGATCGCACCCTTCTCCCGTGCCTTGCCGAAGATGCGGATCGAATTCATCTCGCCGAGACGTTCCATCGCATAGGCGCCGAGCTTCGCCTCATGGGCGGCGATGTTCTCGCGGCCGAGCGCCATCATGTAGTCCAGCGCGACGCCCAGCCCCACAGCCTCGACGATCGCCGGCGTGCCGGCCTCGAAACGGTGCGGCGGGTCGTTATAGGTCACGGTGTCTTCCGTGACGGTCACGATCATCTCGCCGCCGCCTTCATAGGGCGGCAGCTTGTCGAGCCATTCCTTGCGGCCCCAGAGCACGCCGGAACCGGTCGGTCCATAGGTCTTGTGGCCGGTGAAAGCATAGAAGTCGCAGCCCAGCGCCTGCACGTCGACCGGCAGATGCACCGCGCCCTGGCTGCCGTCGACGACGAGCGGAATGCCATGCGCGCGGCAGATCTTCGCCACCTCGGCGATCGGCACGATGGTGCCGGTCGCGTTCGACATATGCGTCAGCGCCACGACCTTGGTACGCGGAGTGATCAGCTTCTCGAATTCCTCGATGAGGAAATTGCCGTCCTCGTCGATCGGTGCCCATTTCAGCACGGCGCCATGCCGCTCGCGCCAGTAATGCCAGGGCACGATGTTGGAGTGGTGCTCGAGGATCGAGACGATGATCTCGTCGCCCTCGCCGAGGTTCAGGTGGCGCCCGAGCGAGGACGCGACGGTGTTGAGCGCGCCGGTCGAGGAGCGCGTGAAGACGATCTCCTCGAGATGTTTGGCGTTGAGGAAGCGCCGCGCGCTTTCGCGCGCCGCCTCATAGGCTTCGGTCGAGGCATTGGCGAGGTAATGCAGCCCGCGATGGACGTTGGAATAGTCCTCGCGCATCAGCTTCGACATCGTATCGATCACCACGTTCGGCTTCTGGGCCGAGGCGGCATTGTCGAGATAGACGAGCGGCTTGCCATAAACCTCGCGCGACAGGATCGGGAAATCCCGCCGGATCGTCGCGACGTCATAGGGCTTCAGTACGGGCTGGCCGGTCACCGCGTTCATATGCTCACGCCTTTCCGGTACCGGGCTGCCGGTCGGCGACGAGCGCGCCGGCATGCCCCCAATCCTCCCGCTCGATCTCCTGGATCACGATATGAGTGTTCTGCGGGTTCTTGCCGAGCACCTTCACCAGGGTCTCGGTGAACTCCTTGACGATCTGCGCCTTCTGTTCGCGCGTCGCGCCCTTCGTGATCTGGAGATTGATGTAGGGCATCAGACGGTGCTCACCTCGGAGGCGGCCTCGCGGGCCTGGAGCCAGGACTCGACCTCGTGCATGACGAGCTCGCGCACATTCTCGTCGCCGATGAACTCGGCCGCCTCTCCGGCGAAGGCCTGCAGCACCAGCGCCTCCGCCTGGGGCCGCGGCAGGCCGCGCGCCATCAGATAGAAGAGCTGGTCGCCATCGATCTGCGCGACGGTCGCGCCATGGCCGCAGACCACGTCGTCGGCGAAGATCTCGAGCTCCGGCTTGTTGAACATCGCCGCGCCGTCATTCAGCAGCAGCGCGTTGCTCTTCATGCTGCCATCGGTCTTCTGCGCATGCGGGCGTACGACGACCTTGCCCTGGAAGACGCCGGTCGACTCGCCGCCAGCGATCGTCTTGAACAATTCGCGGCTGGTGCCGTGCGGCACCTCATGGTCGACGATCAGCGTGACGTCGGAATGCTCCGAGCCGCGCAGCAGATTGACGCCGCGCAGGCCGATTTCGCTGTGCTCGCCGGCAAAGCGGACGAAATGCTGCTGGCGCAGCGTGCCGGCCCTGGCGACGAAGGCGAAGGAGTCGAACTTGGCCTGGGCGCCGACGGTCGCGAGCAGGCTCTGCACCTGCACGCTCGCCGCCGCCTGCCGCGTCACGATGCGGACATGCTGGATCTCGCTCTCGTCGCCGGTCTCGAAGACGATGGCGCCGTTGATCTGCTGGGCCGCCTCGCCGGCCGCCTCGCTGACTTCGACGATGGTCGCCCGGCTGCCCTGCGCCGCCAGCACGACCGAACGGTGGAACACCGCCCGCTCCTCATGGCCGGAAGCGAGGGAGACGATGACGATCGGCTGCTCCAGATTCCGGCCCTCGGCGATCTCGACGAAGACGCCGTCGCGCATCAATGCGGTGTTGAGCATCAGCCCGGTATCGTCGGCGCCGACCGAGGGGCCGGACAGCACGCGGGACAGGCCCTCGCGCTGAGAGACCAGTGCCTCGGACAGCGACTGCACCGAAACGCCTTCCGGAATGTCGTCGAGCGTCGAGAGGTCGGGCGCGAAGACGCCGTCGACCAGGACGAGGCGCAGGCCGTCGAGCTTCAGCGCGGCCAGGCGAGCCTTGACCGCCTCGGTGACGGCGGCGCCGTCGGCGAGCGGACGGGCCTCGCGCAACAGCGCGCGCAGGTCGGTATAGCGCCAGGATTCGAGCCGGCGATGCGGCAGGCCCTTGGCCTCGAAGCCGGTGAAGGCGTCCTCGCGCAACTTGCGCACGGCCGGGCCGCCCGGCAGCTCGGCCTTGCTGTCAGCGAACTGCTGGATCAGCGTCTGCTCGGCCGCCGTCTTCAGCGGGGTGACGATGGCCATCAGGCGGCCTCCCCATAGGACGCGTAACCCGACTTCTCGAGCTCGAGCGCCAGCTCCTTGCCGCCGGTCTTCACGATCTTGCCCTTCGACATGACGTGGACGGTGTCCGGCACGATATGGTCGAGCAGGCGCTGATAGTGGGTGATGACGAGGAAGCCGCGATTCTTGTCGCGGAGCGCATTGACGCCCTCGGCGACGATGCGCAGCGCGTCGATGTCGAGGCCGGAATCGGTCTCGTCGAGGATGCACATGGACGGCGAAAGCAGCGCCATCTGAAGGATTTCCATGCGCTTCTTCTCACCGCCGGAGAAGCCGACATTGAGCGGACGGCGCAGCATGTCCTTGGCGATGCCGAGCTTGTCAGCGGCGGCGTTGACCTGCTTGATGAAGTCCGGCGTCAGAAGCTCGTCCTGCCCGCGCGCCTTGCGCTGCGCGTTCATCGCGGCCTTCAGGAAGGTCATGGTGGCGACGCCGGGAATCTCCAGCGGGTACTGGAAGGCCAGGAAGATGCCAGCCGCAGCGCGCTGGTCGGCTTCCATCTCCAGCACATTCTCGCCATTGAGCAGGATTTCGCCGTCGAGGACCTCATAGTCCTCCTTGCCGGCGATGACATAGGACAAGGTCGACTTGCCGGAGCCGTTCGGCCCCATGATCGCGGCGACCTCGCCATCGTTCACGGTGAGGTTGAGGCCATTGAGGATCTGCTTGTCCTCGTCGGCGATCTTGACGACCAGATTGCGAATTTCGAGCATTGTTCAGAGTTCCATCTTGCAGGAGATGGTCGGGTCGGGCCCGACCATGACGCGCTTGGTCTCGGCGTCATGCCCGGGCTTGCCCCGGGCATCTCGGAAACGATCGGGCGTCAGCCCACGGAGCCTTCAAGGGAAATGGTGATCAGCTTCTGCGCCTCGACGGCGAATTCCATCGGGAGCTGCTGCAGCACCTCCTTGACGAAGCCGTTGACGATCAGCGCCACCGCCTCCTCCTCGGAGAGGCCGCGCTGCTGGCAGTAGAAGAGCTGGTCCTCGCCAATCTTCGAGGTCGTCGCCTCATGCTCGAAGATCGCGGTCGCGGTCTTGGCCTCGATATAGGGGATGGTGTGCGCGCCGCACTGGTCGCCGATCAGCAGCGAGTCGCAGTTGGTGAAGTTGCGCGCGCCCGTCGCCTTGCGATGGGCCGACACCATGCCGCGATAGGTCGAGTCGGACTTGCCGGCCGCGATGCCCTTGGCGATGATCTTCGAGGTCGTGTTCTTGCCGAGATGCAGCATCTTGGTGCCGCTATCGACCTGCTGCGCTCCGTTCGACACGGCGATCGAGTAGAACTCGCCGCGCGAACCGTCGCCGCGCAGGATGCAGGACGGGTATTTCCAGGTGATCGCCGATCCCGTTTCGACCTGCGTCCACGAGATCTTCGAGTTCTTGCCGCGGCAATCGCCGCGCTTGGTCACGAAGTTGTAGATGCCGCCCTTGCCCTCGGCATCGCCCGGATACCAGTTCTGCACGGTCGAGTACTTGATCTCGGCATCGTCGAGCGCAATCAGCTCGACCACCGCCGCGTGGAGCTGGTTCTCGTCGCGCTTGGGTGCCGTGCAGCCTTCGAGATAGCTGACATAAGCGCCCTCGTCGGCGATGATCAGCGTGCGCTCGAACTGGCCGGTGTTCTGCTCGTTGATGCGGAAATAGGTCGACAGCTCCATCGGGCAGCGCACGCCCTTCGGCACATAGACGAAGGAGCCGTCGGTGAAGACCGCGCTGTTCAGCGTGGCGAAATAATTGTCCGTCACCGGCACCACGGTGGCGAGATACTTCTTCACCAGCTCGGGGTGTTCCTGGATCGCTTCCGAGATCGAGCAGAAGATCACGCCAGCCTGCGCCAGCTCCTTCTTAAAGGTCGTGACCACCGAAACGGAATCGAACACCGCATCGACCGCGACGCGGTTCTCCGGCGCGACGCCGGCGAGAATCTCCTGCTCGCGCAGCGGGATGCCGAGCTTCTTGTAGGTCTCCAGGATCGCCGGATCGACCTCGTCGAGGGACTTCGGCGAAGCGCCCTTCTTCGGCGCCGCATAATAATAGAGGTCCTGGTAGTCGATCGGCGGATAGTTCACGCGCGACCAGGTCGGCTCGGTCATGGTCTTCCAGCGACGGAAGGCGTCGAGCCGCCATTCGAGCATCCATTCGGGCTCGTTCTTGCGCGCAGAGATGTAGCGCACGGTGTCTTCGGTCAGGCCCTTGGCCGGCTTGTCGACCTCGAGCTCCGTGACGAAGCCGTATTTGTATTCGGTCACGTCGATCGACTTGACCTGATCGATGGTCTCCTGGACCGCTGCCATTTCTCAGTCTCCAGTGCGGGTTCAAGGCCCGCCGGTTCAATTTCTTCGTGTTGCGGAGCGCGTCAGGCGGCAGCCCGGGCGCCCCGATCGGCTTGCGCAGCCACGAGCTTTTCGTAGGCCGCGAGGAAAAGATCGATGTCCGCCTCGCAGGTGGTCCATCCGAGCGAGGCCCGCAAGGCCCCTGCGCTCATGGCAGGGTCGATTTTCATCGCATCGAGCACATGCGAACGCTTGACCTTCCCCGAGGAGCAGGCCGAGCCGGAGGACAGCGCCGCGCCCATCAGGTCGAGCTTGATCAGAAGCGTCTCGGCCTTCAGGCCGGGCGTCGCGAAGGCGCTGGTATTGGGCAGGCGTTCCACCGGGCGGCCGAAGATCGCGGTCTCCGGCGCAAGCGCCAGCAAGCCGGCTTCGAGCCTGTCGCGCAACACGGCAAGCCGGGCCGCCTCCTCGCCCAGAGCCTTGCGCGCGGTCTCAGCTGCAGCGCCGAAGCCAATGATTCCCGGCAAGTTTTCAGTTCCAGCCCGCCAGCCGCGCTCCTGACCACCGCCAAGCATCGGCTTGTCCGCGAGTTCGAGCGCGCCGGTGCGGAAGACGATAGCACCGATCCCCTTCGGCCCACCGATCTTATGGGCCGACAGCGTCAGCGCATCGGCACCGAGCGCCACGATATCGACCGGTATCTTGCCGGCAGCCTGCACGGCATCGCTGTGCAAAAGCCCGCCATGACGGTGAACGATGACAGCGGCCTCGGCGACCGGCTGGATCACACCGGTCTCGTTATTGGCGAGATGGATCGAGACCAGCGCCCGCGCGCCAGGCATCTCGGCGGCGAAGCGCGCGAGCCGCGCCTCCAGCCAGACGAGATCGACGAGCCCGTCGCCATCGACAGGGATTTCCTCGGCGGAACCGGCGGCGAAGCGATGTCCATCGCGCACGCAGGCATGTTCGCTCGCGCTGTGAAGCAGGAGCGACGCCGGGACTCGCACACAATCGCGGCCGCCATCGCAATCCATCAGTCCGGGCGAGAGCACGGTGACATTCGCCTCGGTGCCGCCGCTGGTGAAGACGATATTCGCGGCCTTCGCACCGACGAGCGCGGCGACCTGCTCGCGCGCCTGTTCCATCGCGCCGCGGGCCGCGCGCCCTTCACCATGAACGGAGGACGGGTTGCCGGGCAGGGTCAGCGCATGCGCAACCGCCTCCACCGCCTCCGGCCGCACCGGGGTCGTGGCATTGTGGTCGAGATAGGCGCGCCTTGCCGCCATCACCGTCCTGCCTGCTCCATCTTCGTCATCGCGGGCCGCGATCTCACGGGCTCGACACGAAATGCTTGAAATCGCACCTGTGCGCCGTGCTATAGCCGCCCGTCCGAACCGGCCAGAACGAGGTCGAACCGGTTTCCGAGAGCGGCATACCGTTTTGTTCTTCGTTCGTTCACGGCTGTTAGAACCATTCTAAGCGCTCTTTATCTAGGGCGCACGAGGTGGTGCCGTCAAGGGCGGCGGGCTTCAGGAGCGGCATTCGGCCGCCCCGGGCTCCGCCCCTGCCGGCATCGTCAACAAAAGGCGGTAAGACGATGCCAGAGGTGATTTTCAACGGTCCGGCAGGCCGGATCGAAGGGCGCTACCAGCCCGCCAAGAAGCGGGGCGCGCCGCTGGCGATCATCCTGCATCCGCACCCGCAATTCGGCGGGACGATGAACAACCAGATCGTCTACAACCTGTTCTACACCTTCGTGAACCGGGGGTTCTCGGCGCTGCGCTTCAATTTCCGTGGCGTCGGCCGCAGCCAGGGCCATTTCGACCACGGCGCCGGCGAGCTCTCGGATGCGGCTGCCGCGCTCGACTGGATGCAGGCGCTCAACCCCGAGGCCAAGAACTGCTGGATCGCGGGCGTTTCCTTCGGCGCCTGGATCGGCATGCAGTTGCTGATGCGCCGCCCCGAGATCGAGGGCTTTCTCTCGATCGCGGCGATGGCGAACCGCTACGATTTCTCCTTCCTGGCGCCCTGCCCGTCTTCCGGCCTGTTCGTCCATGGCTCGGAGGATCGCGTCGCCCCGGTCAAGGAGGTGATGGCGGTGATCGAGAAGGTGAAGACCCAGAAGGGCATCCAGATCGAGCATGCCGTGGTCGAGGGCGCGAACCACTTCTTCGACGGTCGCGTCGAGCAGCTCATGGAGCAGGTCGGCGTCTATCTCGACGGCAAGGTCGGGCCGGAGATCATCAAGTCGGAGCAGGAACAGGCCTGATCCGGACGATCAGGCAGCCGGGGCGGTCGCGCTCCGGCTTCCATCGAGTACGGGCAGATTCATGGAAGCTGCCCGGGCCTCCGCCAGAATCCAGTCGCGGAACAACCTGATCTTGCGCTCGCGCTGGCGCTCCGGCGGATAGACGATCCAGTAGGAGCGGTCCCCCCGCACTGCGTGTTCAATGGCGAAGACCAGCCGCCCGGCCGCGATGTCATAGGCGAAGAGTTCCGGTGCCGCCATCGCGACGCCATGCCCGCGCAGCGCCGCCTGGATGTTCATCGCCTGCATCGATAACGCCATCGTGGCCCGTCCGCCGGGCTTCGGCGCCACGATACCGACATCGGCGAACCAGTTTGCCCACCAATCATCCGTCGGGCTGAGCAGCGGGGCCCGCAGCAGGTCCTGCGGCTCGCGCAATTGCAGCCGCTCGCGCAGTTCCGGCGTGCAGAGCGGTGCGTAGTGGCAGGCGAAGAGCTTCTCCGCGACCAGCCCGGGCCATTCGCCCATCCCGAAGCGCAAGGCCAGGTCGACCGACTCCGTCGCGAAGTTGACGAGATGCTCCGAGGTCCCGACCCGCACCTCGAATTGCGGGTTCTCGATCTGGAACTGGGCGAGGCGCGGTGAAAGCCAGGTGATCGCCATCGTCTGCAACGCCGAGATCGTCAGGACCGTCTGGTTTTCCTCGCAGAGATCGCGAAACACCGTGCCGATATCGGCGAGCGCCTTCGCCACCGGCCCGGCGAGGCGTTGCCCGATCGCCGTCAGCACGACCTGGCGGGGCTGGCGCACGAACAGCGCGGCGCCCACTCGGTCCTCCAGCAAGCGGATCTGGTAGCTCACCGCCGCCTGCGTCATGCCGAGCTCCTCGGCCGCGCGGGTGAAGTTCTGGTGGCGCGCCGCAGCCTCGAAAACGCGGACCGCGGCGAGCGGAGGAAGCTTTGGTGGCGGCGGCGGATGCGCGGGCATGCCGAACCATAAGCCCTCTTTATGGCAGGTGACAATCTTCCGCTTTGTCGTCCCGCGCCATCCGGCTCAGATTCACCTCACACCGCCAGGCGCATCGCCTGCCGCCTCCGAGGATCGGATCATGACCTGCCTACCGCAAACGGCGCCGCTCGCCCCCCGGGCCGGCGCCTCCTTCCTGCTCGGCCTGTTGGCGTCCTGGCAGCGTCATGCGGCTGCCGCCCGCACGCAGCGCCGCCTCGCCATGCTGGACGACCGCGCGCTTTGCGACCTCGGGCTCTCGCGCGATGTCGTGGACCCGCCGCATCCCAGCGACGCTGCCGGATTATGGCTCAACCGCATTCCCGGATGAAGGCCGCCGGCGCCTTCGCCGCAAAAGCGGTTTCCACTTTGGCGGAACATGCTCTAGACGACGGCGGACCCACAAACGCCAGATCGCAAGCCGCCATGACCACCTACAAATCCGATTTCCTGCGCGTACTCGACGAGCGCGGCCTCATCCACCAGGTCTCCGACCCGGCCGGCCTCGATGCTCTGTGCCGGCAGGGAACCCAGACGGCCTATGTCGGCTATGACGCGACCGCGACCTCGATCCATATCGGGAACCTGATCTCGCTGACGATGCTCTACTGGTTCCAGGAGACCGGCCACCGCCCGATCACGCTGATGGGCGGCGGCACCTCCATGGTGGGCGACCCCTCCTTCCGCGACGACCAGCGCAAGCTGCTGACCGTCGAGGAGATCGCCACCAATATCGAGAGCATCAAGCGCGTCTTCGGCCGCATCCTGCGCTATGGCGACGGCCCGACCGACGCGATGATGGCCAACAACGCCGATTGGCTGCTGAAGCTGAACTATGTCGAATTCCTGCGCGATGTCGGCCGGCATTTCTCGGTCAACCGCATGCTGTCCTTCGATTCGGTGAAGCTCCGGCTGGACCGCGAGCAGTCGCTGTCCTTCCTCGAATTCAACTACATGATCATGCAGGGCTACGACTTCGTCGAGCTCAACCGCCGCTATGGCTGCCGGCTGCAGATGGGCGGGTCCGATCAGTGGGGCAACATCATCAACGGCGTCGATCTTTCGCACCGGATGGGCGGCCCGCAGCTCTACTGCGTGACGACGCCGCTGCTGACGACCTCGTCCGGCGCCAAGATGGGCAAGACCGCCAACGGCGCGGTCTGGCTCAATGCCGACGTCTTCAGCCCCTATGATTTCTGGCAGTATTTCCGCAACACCGAGGATGCCGATGTCGGCCGCTTCCTCAAGGTGTTCACGCGCCTGCCGATGGACGAGATCGCCCGGCTCGCTGCGCTCGGCGGGGCCGAGGTCAACGAGGCGAAGAAGATCCTCGCGACCGAGATCACGGCGATCGTCCACGGCCGCGAGGCCGCCGAAGCCGCTGCCGAGACGGCGCGCAAGACCTTCGAGGAAGGCGCCCTCGCGACCGACCTGCCGAGCGTCGCGATCCCCCGCGGTGAGATCGAGCCGGGCCTTGGCGTGCTCAGCGCCTTCGTCAAGGCAGGGCTCGTGCCCTCGACCGGTGAGGCGCGTCGGCAGGTCAAGGCCGGAGGCTTGCGCGTCAACGATGTCGTCGTCACGGACGAGCGCGCCACGCTCGGCCTCGCCGATCTGACCTCGGATGGGGCGGTCAAGCTCTCCTTCGGCAAGAAGAAGCACGTCCTGCTGCGGCCGGAATAGGCACAGGCCCGATCCGGCAAAAACAGCTTCAGCAAGAACAGCAACCTCATCGGTCGCGCCGTCATTCCCGGGCTAAGTGAGGCGCAGTCCGGGAATGTCTCGCCATGAGAGGCGCCGTTCCTCCACGAGACGCTCGGGGCAGGCCCGAGCGTGACGGCAAATCTCGCCCCGGCAAGTCCCGCCCCGGCAAGTCCCGCTTCGTCAGTATCGCTCAGGGCCGTGGCGGCGCCTGCCCCGGCTGGACCGGCCGCTGCTCGGGTGCCCCGCCGAGTGGATCGACGAAGCGGCGCAGGATACCCGGCGCAAGCGCGGAGAGCGGATTGATCGTCATGTTCGGCGCGCTGGCCGGGCCGGAAATGCGGAAATTCACCGCGAAGAGCCCGCCATACTGGCTGCCGCCGCCGAGCAGCGCCCCCACCACCGGCACCTGCGCGAAGGCGTTGTTGAAGGCATAGCCCGGCACGAAGGTGCCGCCGATGTCGACGCGGTCGCGGCCATAATCGACATGGCCCTGAAGGGTGAAGCCGACCTGCTGGCCCCAGATCACCATGTCCGAGACGTCGAGCCGGCTGGCGGAGCGGGTGAACTCGGCGCGCAGCTTGGTGAAGGCGACTTCGCTGACGTCGATGCGGACGTCCGGTGGGTCGCCTCCGGTACGCTCGCCCGTGAAGGCGCTGCTCGACGAGGTGCCGACGACGCGTCGCAGCGCCGGCTCGTTGCGCACGAGGAAGTTGCGGAACAGCAGGTCGCCGCTCTGGTTCTCGCCTGTCCCCATGGTCAGGATGAGGTCGCCGCCATAGGCCTTGTTGTAGAGATCGAGGAAGCGCAGCAGCGAGCCGCCATTCTCCGTCTGCACGACGAGCTTGCCGCCCTCGCTCTGGCGCTGCCTGACAGTCACGTCGGCCTTGCCGATGCGCCCCTGGAAATTGACCATGCGCAGATCGCCGCCGCGTTTGGAGAATTTCAGCGTGCCGTTGGTGATCGCCTCGTTGTTGAAGCCGGTCAGGATCGGCACGTCGAGATCGACGTCGTAGTCGCCGCCCTTCTGCTGCGCCGAGCGATCGCCACGCGGCGCCTGGGCCGGGCTCTGAACGTCCTTGATGAAGGGCCGCAGATCGGCCACCGCGCCGCGGACAATGACTTTGGTGACGCCGCCGTCCCGCTTGATGTCGAGCTTGAGGTTGTCACCCGGCGAGAGACGGAACTGCGTCAGGCTCGCGCTCTCCAGCCCGTTCTGCTTGTTGAGCTCGACGCGCCCCCTGATCTGCGCACTGCCTGCATCGAACGAGAAATCGTCGAGATCGGGCCCGTCGGTATCGAGGATGTAGTTGAAGCTGACCTTGCCCGGCCGTCCGGCCGGCTTGCTCAGGCCCGGTATCGTTCCGTCGAGCCCGACCTTGGTCAGGTCGATCTCGACCCGCGGTGGCGTGTTCAGCTGGCCCTTGCTGAAGCTTTTCACCACCTTGACCGGCAGCGCGCCGGAAATACCGGAATCCGGTCCGATGCCTCGTCTTTGCCGTGCCGCCGCATCGAGGGAGAGCAGCAGTGTCGCATCGCCCTGCCCCTTCGCATTCTGCTTGATCTCGATTTGCGTCTTGTCGCCGCCGACCTTCGCGTCGCCACGCAGCGCCAGGCCGTTGCGATCGAAATTCATCGTGAAGGAGCCGGCGTCGAGCTTCTCGGTTCCCAGCATCGTGTCGGATGCGACATTGGACAGGATGCCGTTGCCGCTGATCGACACCTCCTCCGTCTTCAGGTCGTTCGCCAGCGGCAGGGTGAGCGCGACCTTGAGGTCGCTCGCGCCCTTGATCGCAGCGGGGTCGATCTGGCCCGGGGTGAAGTCCTTCAGCGCCGGAAAGCCCAGCAGAGCGGTCAGCGAATCCATCGAGCCGGCAATCCGAAACGCGATATTCGCCGGAGCGCGATGTATCCAGTAGTCCGGCATCGCGAAGCTGGCGTCGCTCAGCCGCATGCTGCGGCCATTGCCGAGATCGGCCGTCGCCTGGCCGATCGCAAGTTGCACCGTGCGCCCCGTGACCTTGCCCGCAACCACCGCATCCGTAAGGGGCGGCAGGCCGGGGTCGGGCAGATATCGCACCTGATCGGCGTCGATGACGACGAGCAAGGCGCCGTCGGGCATGCCGCCGCCATGGATGAGCTTGGCGTGATCCTCCGCCGGCAGGTCGAGATCGACGGTCAACGACTTCATGTGTCCGGCCGCGAGTTGCCGCTCCAGCGTGTTGTGCACGTCCGGGGAGGTGAACTTCGGCCAGATCGCCAGAAGTGCCCGCGGATCGGAATCCATCGCCTTGACATGGAAGCGCTGCAGCGGGGAACTGCCGACGCGCTGGACGAAGGCGGTCATGTCGACCTTGGCCTTGGGACCGCGGATGCTGAGCTCATCCACTCCGACCGCACCGTTGGCGGGATCGATTTTGAGATTGGCCTTCAGGCCGTCCATCTGCACCGCCGGGTCGCCATCGAGCCCGGCGAGCTGTCCCTTGGCGTCGAGTTCGAGACGCCAGCCGCCATTATCCTCGCGCAGCGAACCGGAGGAGACGAAATGCGTCGCGCCGGCATCGATCTCGGCCCGCACGATGTTGAGCTGGGTCAGATCGGGGCCGCTGGCCACCTCCAAATGGGCCGAAGCGAGCTTGACGGTCGGCATCGGGCTCTCCGGGAAGCGGATCGAACCGGATTGGACGTCGATCTTGGCCGTGATCGACTGCTTGCCGTCGGGCGTCTGCCGCAGCGTCGCCTTGCCCTGAAGGGGGAGGCCCTCCAGCTCCATCCCGCCCGTCCCGAAGGCCAGCGCGACGGCCTCGGCCGGCTCGAAGCGCTGGATATCGATATCGGCGCGCTGGGTTCCGTCGGCTTCGGTGGTGAGATCGACCGCCATCTCCTTCCAGCGTTGCCCCGTGCGGCCCTTCATCGTCAGGCGCGTGCCGCGCTCGCCGATCCGCGACAGCCGGATCTCGACATCCTCGAAGCCGGCCTTCTGGCGCCCCTCGGGATCGACCAGCGAAAGACGGGCGCCGTTGATGCCGGCGGTCTCCAGTGCGCCGAGCAGCCCGTCGCCGCGTGCCAGCGTCGAGATCGCGCTCATGATGCCGGTGAAGGCATTCCACTGCGCGGCATCGGGAACCGTCGCGGGCGGCGGCGTCTCTACGGGAGCCGAATCGGCGTTCACGACGAGCGCGCCGTTTTTGTCGACGCCGAGCCGGACGTTGACGCCGCGCAAATCGATCGAGACCAGGCGGATATCGCCCTTGAGCAGCGCCATCGGCTCATAGCCGAGGATCGCCTCCGGCGCCCGGATGACGGCGCCGCTCGAGTGACGGAACGAGACTTGCCTGACCCTGAGCTGAGAATGCCCGTCGATGCGGCCGAGCTCGGCCGAGGCGGCCTCCACCTTCCAGTCGGGGCCCAGCCGCTCCTCGATCGCGGACGAGATTCGCCCTTCGAGACCGGAGAGCGGAATGATCCCGGTGACGAGCAGCGTCACGGCCGCGCCGGCCAGCACCACGGCAGCGACCACGATCGCGACACAGATCGTGATCAAGCCGGCCCTGGCGCGCTTCTTCACGACCTCCGCATCGCAGGCCGCGCCCTGCGGCGCCGGCTCGCCCTGCCCGGCAAGCGCAACCTTTGCTTCCTGCTCCGCCAAAATGCGCGTGGTCCTCTCGGGCGTCGGTGCCGCTTCCGACAAGGTGCAGCAAAAGCGCCCCTTGCCGCAATCTCGGGAGACGGCATGGATGTCGATGTGACCTGACGATGCGATTCGGCAACCCGTAACCGGCGGCTGCCTCGTCTTTCGCCAGATCGCGCCGCTCCCCGGCCAGTGAGGGACGGGTTTCGTCGGGCACACGAACCCGATCGGAGAACCGATCCTACTCAAATCTAGCGGCTGCGGCGGTCCATGCCCCCCGAAGGCGACAAAAGGAAGGCGGAAACGATGGTTTTGCAGGAAGGTGATGCGGCACCGGATTTCCGTCTGCCGCGCGATGGCGGTGGCGAGGTCACGCTGGCCGGCTTTCGGGGGCGCAAACTGGTGCTCTACGCCTACCCCAAGGACGACACGACCGGCTGCACGCGAGAGGCGATCGACTTCAACCGGCTCCGTCCTGATTTCGCCGCCTGCGGCACCGAGATCGTCGGCGTCTCGCCTGACCCGGCCACGCGGCACGATCGCTTCAAGCAGAAATACGAGCTCGACCTGACGCTCTTGGCCGATGAGGGCCAGGCTCTCGCCAACGCCTATGGCATCTGGGTCGAGAAGAGCATGTATGGCCGAAAGTTCATGGGCATCGAGCGGGCCACGTTCCTGATCGACGCCGACGGACGGATCGCGCGGATCTGGCGCAAGGTGAAGGTCGCCGGCCATGCCGAGGCGGTTCTGGCCGCGGCGCGAGCCTTGTAGAGCCTCGACATCGGCGCGGTCTTTGCGAAAGATTAACCCTAACAATCCCTAATGACGGTATCGGCAGCGTTTCCCCCGGTACCGCGTATGCATGCACAGCCTCACACAGCCCCGTCCCTCCCGGTCAGCGGGCTCGTCGTCCACAAGACCTACACCATCCGCCGTTCGACGATGCTCATGGGTTTGGGCTGGCTCGCGCTGATGACGGCGTGCAGCGGCACCGCCGGCTGGTACATCCTCAGCAAGGACGACCTCGCCGCCCGCATGATCGCCCGCGAGACGACGCGGCAATACGCCTATGAGGACCGCATCGCCGCCCTGCGTGCGGATGTCGACCGTTATGCCAGCCGCGCCTTACTCGACCAGGACGGTGTCGAGTCACGCGTCGACGAGCTGGCAACCCGCCAGGCCGAGCTCGAATCGCGGCAGTCGCTCGTGACGGCGATGACCGATGCATTGCAATCCAACGGCGTCCTGCCGGCCAACAGGCTTCCCCTGCGCCCACGCGTGGCCAAGCCCGAGGAAGCGATTCGGGCCTCGGGCGTGACGAGCTTCGCGCCGATCATGCCGAGCAAGCCGACCCCTGCCCCCGAGACGCCAGCGCTGCGCGGCGCCGAGGCCAACGCCCAGAATGGCTGGCAGTCGGGCGAGGTCGCCCCGCCCGAGCCCCCCGCCAAGCGGGTCGAGGCGAGCCTGGAGAAGCTCGACAAGGCCATGGCCCGAACCTCCGACGCGCAGCTCGACGCCCTCAAGGAGATGGACCAGAAGGTCGCGGAGGCGCAGAAGAAGCTGCGCAGCGCGCTCGCGGAAACCGGGCTCGACACCGACCGCATGGCTGCCCCGGCCATCGTCGATGGCGGCGTCGGCGGCCCGCTGGTACCGGTGAAGCTCGATCCCTCGGCCGGCCCCTTCGAGGCGACCCTGACCGCGCTGCAGCCGCGTCTGACCTCTCTCATCCGCCTGCGCGGCCTCGCCGAGCAGATGCCGCTCGGCCGGCCGATGACAGGCGATCACGACTTCACCTCGAATTTCGGCTACCGCACCGATCCCTTCACGCGCGGGCTGGCAATGCATACCGGCGTCGATTTCCGCGCCGCGCCGGGCTCCCCGATCCTCGCCACCGCGCCCGGAAAAGTCGTGGCGGCCGAATATAACGGCGGCTACGGCAACATGGTCGAGGTCGAGCACGCCAACGGGCTGAGCACGCGCTATGCCCATATGTCGGCGATCTCCGTCTCGGTCGGCCAGATGGTGAAGGCCGGCACGGTGGTCGGCAAGGTCGGCACGACCGGCCGCTCGACCGGCCCGCATCTGCATTACGAAACCCGCATCAACGAGGAGCCGGTCGATCCAACCCGCTTCCTCAATGCCGGCAGCAAGCTGGCGAACATTCTCTGATGCGCAGAGCCCCTTTGTCATTCCCGGGCATTGCGCAGCAATGAGTCCGGAGCCCATGAACACGGCGCAGCAAAAAGGGCGGCATGATTGCCGCCCTTTTTCAATTTCCGCGCTCATGGGCTCCGAACCGTGCCCTTGCGCGCCGGAATGGCGATGTCGGGCCTAGTCGATATCCTCGACCTCGACCTGGGTGCCGTAAACGCGCTGGGCCAACGACGCCTCCATGAACGCGTCCAGATCGCCGTCGAGCACGTCGGCAGGCGCTGTCGAGCTCACGCCGGTGCGCAGATCCTTCACGAGCTGATAGGGCTGCAGCACATAGGAGCGGATCTGATGGCCCCAGCCGATATCGGTCTTGGAGGCCTGCTCGGCATTGGCCTTTTCCTCGCGCTTCTTCAGCTCGACCTCGTAGAGGCGCGCGCGCAGCATGTCCCAGGCCTTGGCCCGGTTCTTGTGCTGCGAGCGCTCCTGCTGGCAGGACACCGCGATGCCGGTCGGGATATGCGTGATGCGCACCGCCGAATCCGTGGTGTTGATGTGCTGGCCGCCGGCGCCCTGGGCACGATAGGTGTCGATGCGGCAGTCCGATTCGTTGATGTCGATGACGATGCGGTCGTCGACGACGGGATAAACCCAGATCGATGCGAACGAGGTCTGCCGCCGGGCATTCGAATCGAAGGGCGAGATGCGCACGAGGCGGTGCACACCCGATTCGGTCTTCAGCCAGCCATAGGCGTTGTGGCCCTTGAACTGCAGCGTCGCCGATTTGATGCCGGCCGTGTCGCCGTCCTGGTATTCGAGCGTCTCGACCTTGAACTTTCGCCGCTCGCCCCAGCGCCGATACATGCGCAGCAGCATCTCGGCCCAGTCCTGGCTTTCGGTGCCGCCCGCGCCGGGATGGATTTCGACATAGGTATCGAGCATGTCGGCTTCGCCCGAGAGCAAGGTCTCGACCTGCAGCCGCGCCGCTTCGTCCTGAACGGCCTTGATCGCCTGCTCGCCCTCGGTGACGGTGGCGTCGTCGCCCTCCATCTCACCGAGTTCGATCAGCGTCAGAGCGTCGTCGAGCTCGCGCTCGAGCTTCCCGATGCCCTCGATCTGGGTCTCGAGCCCGGTGCGCTCGCGCATCAGCTTCTGCGCGGCTTCGGCATCGTTCCAGAAATCGGGCCCCTCCGAGAGGGCGTTGAGTTCCGCTAGGCGGCGCTGGGCTTCATCCCAGTCAAAGATGCCTCCTCAGCAGTCCGATCGACTGCTTGGCGTTATCGAGTTGCGTCTGGATTTCGGGGCGCATGATCGTCGTCAGATCTTCCGTTGTCGGTCTTGGATTCGTAGCGCTGAGATAGGGGCGAAAGACCGCGCTGTAAACGCCCGCCTCACATCTTGCCGGGCCCCGGGGCGTTCACCCTCACCGGCAAAGACAGGGCCCGGATGCGTATCCGGGCCTTGCTGCATCGTGAAAAGCGCTGGTCAGTAGAGGCCGCCGGTGCCCGAGCCGACCGCGCGCCCGCCCCCCGCCGGCGCGGCGAACGGGGCGCTGCCGTCGCCCGAGCCGACGACGGAATAGCTGTCGGGCGGCGCAGTGCCGGGCTTGAAGGCCTCGAGGATGCCGCCCTCGCCGCCGGCACGCATGCCGGTGCGTGGATCGACGCGGATCAGCTTGATGCCGGCCGGCACACGGAACGGCGTCGCGGGCTTGTCCTTGAGCGCCACCGTCATGAAATCGCGGAAGATCGGCGCGGCATACTGGCCCGCCGTCGCGGAGGTGCCGAGCGACTTCGGCTTGTCGAAGCCCATATAGACGCCGACGGCGAGGTCCGGCGAGAAGCCGACGAACCAGACGTCCTTGGCATCGTTGGTCGTGCCCGTCTTGCCGGCGAGCGGCTTGCCGACGGACTTCACCACGGTCGCCGTACCGGCATTGACCACGCCTTCCAGGATCGAGACCATCTGGTAGGCCGTCAGCGGGTCGATGACCTGCTCGCGGTTGTCGATGAGGCGCGGCTCGGTCTGGTTCGCCCATTTATCGGCATTGCAGCCCTCGCAGACGCGCTGGTCGTGCCGGAAGATGGTGGAGCCGGTGCGGTCCTGGATGCGGTCGATCAGCGTCGGCCGGATGCGCTTGCCGCCATTGACGAGCATCGAATAGGCCGCCGTCATCCGCATCACCGTCGTCTCGCCGGCGCCGAGCGCCATCGAGAGCACGGGCTGGAGATCGTCATAGATGCCGAAGCGGCGGGCATATTCCGCGATCAGCGGCATGCCGACATCCTTGGCCAGGCGCACCGTCATCAGGTTCTTCGAGAACTGGATGCCGTAGCGCAGCGTGCGCGGCCCCACCGACTTGCCGTCGAAGTTCTCGGGCCGCCACATGCCCAGCCCCGGCCCCTGGTCGATCTCGATCGGCGCATCGAGGATGATGCTGGACGGGGTGTAGCCATTGTCCAGCGCCGTCGAATAGACGAAGGGCTTGAAGGACGAGCCCGGCTGGCGCATCGCCTGGGTGGCGCGGTTGAACTCCGACTGGTCGTGCGAGAAGCCGCCGACCATGCCGAGCACGCGGCCGGAGAACGGGTCCATCACGACAATGGCGCCATTGACCTCCGGCAGCTGACGCAGGCGGGCATAGCCCGGCCGGTTCTCGATTGGTTCGACATAGACGACATCGCCGGCCGAAACCACCTGCGAGACACGGCCACGGCGGGTCCATTTGATTCCGTCCGCAGCTAGCGTGACCGTTTCGCGGCGGGTGTTGAGGTTGCCGGCATTGTCGCGCAACGGATGCAGGCCGAGCCTGGCGCTGTCGCCGTTGGCGTCGAGCACCACGGCGAGCCGCCAGGGCGCCACATCGCCCAGCACCGGCAATTCGCCGAGCGCCTTGCCCCAGTCCTGCCCGGCGATATCGAGCTTCTGGATGGCGCCACGCCAGCCGCGCGCCTCGTCGAACCGCACGAGACCGTCGACCAGCGCCTTGCGCGCCGTCAGCTGGATCTTGGGATCGACCGTGGCACGGACCGACAGGCCGCCTTCGAGCAGCTTCTTCTCGCCATAGCGATCCTGCAATTCGCGGCGGATTTCCTCGGCGAAATAGCCGGCGGCGATGTTGTTCGGCGAGACCTGGCGCGGATTGACACCGAGCGGCTGCTTCTTGGCGGCTTCGGCGACGTCGCGCTTGACGTAACCGTTCTCGACCATGCGGTCGATCACGTAGTTACGGCGCTCGATCGCGCGATCGGTATTGCGGAAGGGCTGCAGATCGCTCGGCGCCTTCGGCAGCGCCGCGAGATAGGCGGCCTCCTGCAGGTTCAGCTCATGCACCGACTTGCCGAAATAGTTCAGCGCCGCCGCGGCGATGCCGTAGCTGCCGAGCCCAGGCGCCGGCGCGCCGAGATAGATCTCGTTGAGATAGAGCTCGAGGATCTTGTCCTTCGAGTAGGTCGATTCGAGCTTCAGCGCGACGAGCGCCTCGCGGATCTTGCGCTCCAGCGACTGCTCCGAGCCGACGAGGAAGTTCTTCGCCACCTGCTGGGTGATGGTCGAGGCGCCCTGCGGCCTGCGATTGGCGCCGCGGTTGCGGAAGTTATAGATCGCGGCGCGGGCGAGGCCCTCGGGATCGACGCCCATATGCTTGTAGAAATTCTTGTCCTCGGCCGAGATATAGGCATCGACGACGAGCTTCGGCACCGCCTGGATCGGGATGTAGAGCCGGCGCTCGCGGGCATATTCGGCGATCAGGCTGCCGTCGCCCGCATGGACGCGGGTCATCACCGGCGGCTCGTAGTTCCGCAGCTGCGCATAATCCGGCAGGTCCCTGGAATAATGCCAGATCAGGCCGCCGAGCACGGCCGCGCCGATCACGAAAGCGATCGTGCCGGCAGCGAACAACCATCCGAAGATTCGCAGGATAAACCGCATCTCAGGTCCCGGACCCCATCTCTGCCACCCGGCGCGCGCCGAAACGGGGCGCTTTGCAACGGCAAGCTATAACATGACCGTGATGGCGGAACCGTGGCTTCGCGACCACAATTCGTGTCAACTTGACACCATCTCGCGAACTTAAGGCGCGTGCCGGTTCTCGGCTGCCTGCCCGACAGAGGCACGCTCCCGGGCAAAGTACTCGTCCACCGCCGCACCGACGGCACCAACCGCTTTTCCGCGCCATTCGGCGGAAGTCAACAGCTCGGCATCCTTCGGGCTCGACATGTAGCCGAGCTCGATCAGCACCGAAGGCACGTCCGGCGCGCTCAGCACCCAGAACCGCGCGGAGCGCAGCGGGATCTTGTGCATCCGGACCGAGGCCCCCATCTTTTCGACCAGATTGCGGGCGAAGACCCCGGAGAAGGTCCGCGTCTCGCGTCGCGCCAGATCGATCAGGATGCCGGCGACGTCCTGCACCTCCTCGCTGGTTTCCAGCCCCGCCACGGCATCTGCCTGGTTCTCTTTGGCGGCGAGCCTGGCAGCCTCGGCGTCGGTCGCCCGTTCGGAGCGCGTATAGACGGTGGCACCCCGGACATCCTGGGCCTGCGTCAGCGAATCGGCATGGATCGAGATGAACAGGTCCGCCTTTTCGTCCTGCCCGATCTTCACCCGGTCGCCGAGCGACACGAAGCGGTCGTCGTCACGGGTCATCACCACGCGATAGCGGCCGGAGGCTTCGAGCTGCTGCTTCAGCGCAAGGCCGAAATTCAGCACCACCGATTTCTCGGCAATCGAGGCGACGAGCGTACCGGGGTCGATGCCGCCATGACCGGGATCGATGACGATCGTGCGGCGCGCCTCTCCCGTGGGCTTCGCCGGCGTCGGCAGGGCGGCCGTGACGTTCGGCTTCCTCGCCTTGGCGGCCTCGGCCAGGAATTCGGCGCGACCAGTCTTCCGGAGCTCGATCACCAGTTCGCCGAGCCCGCCCCGAAGGGCACGAACCTCGGCCTTCGCGATCGCCGCGGGCTGCGAAAGGTCGATGATGATTCGGGCCTTGTCGGCCGTGAACAGCCCGTAGCGATAGGCGCCGATGAAGCCGGCGGTCTTGCGGGCGCCGGGCTGAATCTGGAAATTCGTCGATGGCATTTCGACGATGACGCGGTCGGGCGCGGCCTGCACCCAGGACTCGACGTCGATGACGGTCGAGAGCGCCATGGTCAGCTTGACGATGTCGCCTTGCTGCTCGAGCCGCGCATCAGTCGCGACGGGAAATTCGCTCTGCGACCTGCCCGGCTCGCCGAACGCCGGAACGGCGCCGAGAAGGACGCACAGCCCCACCATCGGCCAGACACCGGCCCACGCGCGCGAAACCGCCCTCCAGCGCCCCACAGCCCGGAAAAAGCCCGATTCGACCTGGCGGATGCGTGAAAACAGCTCAAAAATCCCGCTTGTCGTCACCAAGACTTAACCATAGCGACCCGAATTCCTAACAGGCCGTTACCACGACATCATCGCGCGATGAACCGCGCCGCCATGCGTTCCGCGCGATCCGGTTGCGATGTGACTTGCAAATCACTGTGACCTATCTGTAATGGAACATGGTTGCCCGCCAACCTGCCCATAGGACACATCCGGATCGAACCATCCGTCGGCGTCCGGAGCAGGTTGGGCCTCCGCCCATCCGGGTGGTGGCAGCAGGTCGACCGTAATGGATCGTCCGCAGAGGGCGGGCCGGGATCGCGAGTTCAGCGCCCTGCCCTGTCTCGCGAGCGTGCAAACGCGGAGCGTCCTGTCGAGAGACGGGCGCGCCGCAGGTCAGGGCAGATGACGGGGCAAGCGACGCCGCACGTATCATCGGTGAAGCATTCAAACCTGCGGGATTGCGCTGGGCGTTTCGTTCGCTCTGCCTTCCCCAGCCGCCTTCCTGTCTCGACCGACTTCTCCCTCCTGCAACATGCCGGCTCGCGCCGGCCCTTCAGCGGCGCCCTGGCTCGCGGCAGCGGATTCTTGTCCGCAGCCTCGCGGGTCTTGCCAGCGGCCGCGCCCATGGAAATTTCTGATGGCCAACAAAATGCTGATCGATGCCACCCACCCGGAAGAGACCCGGGTCGTGGTGGTGCGCGGATCCCGCGTCGAAGAGTTTGATTTCGAATCCGCCAGCCGCAAGCCGCTCCGCGGCAACATCTATCTCGCCAAGGTGACCCGCGTGGAGCCGTCGCTCCAGGCGGCCTTCGTGGAATATGGCGGCAATCGGCACGGCTTCCTCGCCTTCTCCGAGATCCACCCGGACTACTACCAGATCCCTGTCGCCGACCGGCAGGCGCTCATCGAGGACGAGGCGCGCGCCGAGCGTGACGAAGAGCGCGACGAGGAGCGCCGCGAGAAGCGCGGCCGCCGCGACCGCGGGCGCCGTGGCGACCGCGATCACCGCGCCAAGAAGGCCGCCGCCGACGAGACCGTCTCGGCCGAGATCGAGACGGCCGGCGAGAGCGCTGGCGAACATGTCGAGACCGACGGCAAGCAGGCCGCCATGGTCAATGAGGGCGCGCCGGCTTTCGGCGAGTCCTTCGCGCCGGCCATTGCCGAATCGGCGACTGAGGACGCCGTCGAAAACGCCGCGCCGCTGACCTTCGAGACGACGGAAGCGGTCGCATCGGCCGACGAGGCCGCCTCGTCCGAGAATCAGGCCGAGGCCCGCAAGCCTTCCGACCACGAGGACGGCGACGACGAGGATCATGGTGACGAGGCCGAAGAGGCTCCCGAGCAGATCGGCGGCGGCGACGCCCTCGACGACATGCCCGAGCGGCCGCACCGCCAGTCGCGCCGCCAGTACAAGATCCAGGAGGTGATCAAGCGCCGCCAGATCATCCTGGTCCAGGTCGTCAAGGAGGAGCGCGGCAACAAGGGCGCAGCGCTGACCACCTATCTCTCGCTCGCCGGCCGCTACTCGGTGCTGATGCCGAACACCGGCAAGGGCGGCGGCATCTCGCGCAAGATCACCAATGCCGAGGACCGCAAGCGCCTCAAGGAGATCGCCCAGGAGCTGGAGGTGCCGGAGGGCATGGGCCTGATCCTGCGCACGGCCGGCGCCTCGCGCACCAAGGTCGAGATCCGGCGCGACTACGAATATCTGATGCGGATGTGGGAGAGCGTGCGCGAGCTGACGCTGGCCTCCGTCGCCCCGGCGCTGGTCTATGAGGAGGGCAACCTCGTCAAGCGCTCGATCCGCGACCTCTACAACAAGGACATCGACGAGGTTCACGTCGCTGGCGAGGAGGCCTATCGCGAGGCCAAGGACTTCATGCGCATGCTCATGCCGAGCCATGCCAAGAGCGTGAAGCCCTATCGCGACCAGACCCCGCTCTTCGCCGCCTTCGGCGTCGAGAGCCAGCTCGACGCAATGTTCTCGAACACGGTGACGCTGAAGTCCGGCGGCTACCTCGTCATCAACCAGACCGAAGCGCTGGTCGCGATCGACATCAACTCGGGCCGTTCGACCCGCGAGCACAATATCGAGGACACCGCCCTCAAGACCAATCTCGAAGCGGCCGAGGAAATCTCCCGCCAGCTCAGGCTGCGCGACCTCGCCGGCCTCGTCGTGATCGACTTCATCGACATGGAGGAGAACCGGAACAACCGGGCCGTCGAGAAGAAGCTGAAGGAATGCCTCAAGGACGACCGTGCCCGCATCCAGCTCGGGCGCATCTCGGCCTTCGGCCTGCTCGAGATGTCGCGCCAGCGCATCCGCACCGGCGTGCTCGAGAGCTCCTCGATCCCCTGCCCGCACTGCGCCGGCGCCGGCATGATCCGCTCGACGCCCTCCGTCGCGCTGCAGATCCTGCGCGCGCTGGAGGAGACGCTGATCAAGAGCGCCTCGCACAACCTCACCATCCGCACCCGGCCGGAGGTCGCGCTCTACGTCCTCAACCAGAAGCGCGCGCATCTGGCCGATCTCGAAAACCGCTTCGCCATCGCGATCACGATCTCGACCGATGTGAACCTGCTCGGCACCCGCTATTTCGAGCTGGAGCGCGGCGAGTTCGTCGGCAATGAGGGCCGGGTCGTACCTTCGCCCTTCAAGGCCGAGGCAGTCGCCTCCGATGTCGATGACGAGGCACTCGACGCCGCCGCCGAGGCCGCCGCACTCGACGCCGAGACCGGCGACAGCGAGACGGCCGCCGGCGACGCGCAGGAGGAGCGCAGCGAAGGCGAGGCCGAGAGCCGAGAGAACCGCCGCCGCCGCCGGCGCCGGCGTCGTCGGCGGGGTGGCGAGCGCGACCAGCAGGACATGCAGGGCGAAGGCACCGCGAGCGAGGACGGCGATGATGACGAGGGCGAGGAATCGGCAAGCGCCGAGACCGTCGTCGAGAGCGCGACCGAGGCTCCGGCAATCGAGGCGGTAGCCGCCGAGGAAGCCGCGTCTCCGGCCGAGGAGCCCAAGCCGAAGCGCAGCCGCGCCCGCAAGCCGAAGGTGACGAAGGAGGCCGAGGCGGCCAAGGAGGTCGCGGCCGATACCGTCGTCGCGGAAGCCGCGCCAGTCGAAGCCGAAAAGCCGAAGCGTAGCCGCTCGCGGAAGAAGGTCGTTCCGATCACCGAGGGAGGTGCTGCCGGGTCTGCGCCCGCGCCGGTGGAGCCCGAGGCGCCTGCCCGTGCCGAGAAGCCGGCCAAGGCTGCTGTGGAGCCCGCTGCGGAGGCCGAGCCCAGCGCCGCCGCCGCGCCGCCTGCCCCGGAACCCGAGCCGGCTCCCGCTCCGCGCCCCGTCGAAGAGCCCGTCGCGGTCGTCCTGACCGAGCCGGATCCGACACGGCCGAAGCGCGGTGGTTGGTGGAACAAGCTCGCCGGCCGTTCCTGAGCCGAGAGAACATCGCAAGATCGAAAGGCCCGCTGCTCCGCAGCGGGCCTTTTTCATGATCCGACCTCGCCAGCCATTGGCCGCAGCCGCGAAGCGGGGCATCATCGGCAGGCTCGCAAGCCATCCGAGGGGCAAGCATGCCGCCACCGCGCAGCACGGAGCATGTCGTCCTGAGCGTCCTGTCGGCGGCGGCCTTGGCCGCGCTCGCCATTCTCGCATGGCGCGCCGTCGGCTGGTTGGGCGTCGGCGTGCTCGGCCTGCTCGTCCTGTTCATCGCCGTCAGGGTCGAACTCGAAGGCAATCGCCCGATGGGCCCGCAGATGACGCCCGGCCTCTATGCCGACCAGTATCGCAGCGAGGTGGAGGCCGAGCCGGCTGCGCGTGCTGGCCGCCGCGCGGAACGCCTGTCGGTCATCGGCGCCGCCCGGCTCGCCCGCCTGTTCGGTGCCGTGCTCGCGGTGACGGGCTTCGGGCTGTTCCTGTTGCTCTGACGCTTGAGCGCCATCAGCCCGCCGCAGGCGCGAGCGGGGTCGGCGGCGGCACGGTCGAGATCGCCGCGGCCGCCCCGGCCTGCGTGCCCTGGTCGCCGCCGCGCACCGTGACCGCGTTCGAGGCGAAGGGGATCCTGGCCTCGTTCAGCACCCGGTAGACCCGCTTCAGCGCCTCGCGCTGCAACGCCGAGGCCTGGTTCGGCTTGGCCGTGAATTTCAGCCGGATCACGATGGCGCTGTCGGTGATGTCGGCGACGCCCTGCATCTTGAGCGGGGCGATGAAATGCGGACCGAATTCCGGATCCTCGAGCAAGGCGAGCCCGGTCTTCTTGATCGCCTTGCGCGCCTGCTCGATATCGGCCGAATGGTCGAGGCGGACATTGAACTTCACCGTCGCCCAGTCGCGGCTCGCATTGGTCAGCGACGAAATCTGGCCGAACGGCACGGTGTGGATCTGGCCGCTCTGGTGGCGCAACTGGATCGAGCGCAGCGAGATCTTCTCCACCGTGCCCTTGAGCCGGCCGGTATCGACATATTCGCCGACGCGGAAGGCGTCCTCGATCATGAAGAACATGCCCGAGACGATGTCGCGCACGAGCGTCTGCGAACCGAAGGAAAAGGCGAGGCCGAGAATGCCGAAACCGGCAAGCAGCGGGCCGATATCGACGCCGAGGCGGGAGAGCACGACGAGGATGGTCAGGCCGACCACCGCGCCGAGAATGACGCCGCGCAGGACCGGCAGAACCGTGGCGAGACGGGTCGGAACGGCATCGTCATGGGCGGCCTCCTCATCGGCGGGACCGACGACGAGGCGCTTCGGCGCATAGGCATCGAAGAATGCGCGCAGGAAGACCAGCGCCACCCAGCCGGCGAAGGCGAAGACGACCACGCCGGCCGCCTGGCGGGAAAAGACCACGAACTGGTCCGAGCTCATCCCGAGCAGCAAGGCGGCCCAGAGCCGCGCCAGCACGAAGAGGCCGGCGGCCCAGATCACACCGACCGCGGCGGCCCGCAGCGCCGCGCCGCCGGCCTGAGACAGAGGCGTCGCCCCCTGCGTCGTCTGGCGATGCATGGCCCGGCAATGCATCAGGCTGGAGATGCCCACGACGAGAATCGGCAGGATCACGATGGCGGTCTGCGTCAGCGCCCCGGCCTCGGCCCAGCGCCCGCCATTCGTCATCATCGCCGCCCCGGCCTCGACGAGCCAGAGCAGGATGCTCGCCGCCATGTAGAACCAGGCAGCCCCGGCCGCCACCATGCGCCGCACCACGCCCGGCGACGAGGCCCCGGACAGCACCAGCGCCGCGAGGTCATGGCGCATGTCGTAGAACCACCAGAGCTTGAACAGCGTCACCGCGAAACCGGTCAGCGCGATGAGACCGGCAGCCGGAAGGGGATCATGCGCGACGTGGTGCGTGAGCAGGATGCTGGTGACGATCACCGGCGTCGCGATCGCATAGAGGACCAGCAGCCGGAAGTGATGGTCGGCCCGCGGCAGCGGCATGATGCGCCGCTCCGGCGCACCGGGCGCCAGCAGGAAACGGCCGACGGCGATGTAGATCGCTCCGATGGCCGCGCCGTTGGTCGCCGTCGTCAGGCTGATCGAGGCGATGTCGCTCTCCGGCAGCCAGGCGTTGCGGGCGATCCGCACGACCAGCAGCGCCAGCAGGATCGTCAGCATGTCCTCGGCGAGGCCGTAGGCGGAGGCGATCAGGCGCGGCGTGAATTCCGGCCCGGCCGGCACGCGCTTGCGGGCGAACCAGCCCACACAGGCGGCCCGCACCAGGAAGGCCACCGCCAGCGCGAGCGCCACGATCGACAGGATGCGCCAGCCGGCCGGCAAGCCGGTTTGCCCATTGGCATTGCGCTGCCAGGCAGCCTGCCAATCCGCCGGCAACCCGGCAATGCTCGGAATCGCCCTGTTGCCATAGTCGATGCCGTCGACGACCCGGTCGAGCAGCGCGTCGATCTGGCCGGAGAGCATGTCGTCCCCGGTCGATGGCATTCCGACCGGCCCGGCCTTCGCGGGCGCGGCCGGCTTCGATGCCGATTTGAGCTTCTTGTCGGTCGCGTCGGGCGCAGGCGGCGGAGCCGTTCCGGCGAGCCTGATCTCGACCCGCCGGCCGCCGGCCGACAGCGCGTTCACCGTATTGGCGATCGTCTCGGGCGTCTCGTCGCCGCGCAATGTCAGGACGACCGGGGGCTGAGCCGGCGTCTGGGCACGCGCGGCATGGTCGGCAACGAGCATGGCCAGACAGGCCAGGACCAGAGAAACGCCCCATCTCATGACAGCCGGGCCGGCCGCGCCACGATTCATGGCAGATCTCCGCTTCGCGCTCGCCACTGACAATGCTGAGCTTTGGCCGAGCCTGGCAAGGGGCTCGCGCTCAAAGCTCGTCGTCAGCGCGTCTTGAGCCAGGTTCCGAGGCGCGAAACGGCCTCCTCGCATTCAGTGAGAGAGCCCGCGAAGGAGAGCCTGACGGTGCGCGCCCCACGCCCCTCGTCGAAATCGAGCCCGGGCGTGATCGCGACCCCTGCCCTTTCGAGAGCGTCGCGGCAGAAGCTCATGGAATCGTTCGAATATCGGCCGACGTCGAGATAGATGTAGAAGGCGCCGTCGACCGGCAGGAAATCCCCCAGCCCGATCTGCGGGAGGGCCTTCAGCAGGAAGGCGCGGTTCGCGGCGTAGCCGGCCTTGATGGCTTCACATTCTTCCGTCGCGTCGAAGGCAGCCTCGCCGGCGACCTGGCTGAGATAGGGCACCGAGATCGAGAAATTCTGCTGCAGCCGCTCGATCGTCCTGACGAGACGCGGCGGTACCACCAGCCAGCCGACTCGCCAGCCGGTCATGCAGTAATATTTGGAGAAGGAGTTGACGATGATCGCGTCGGGATCGGCGGCGAGCGCCGTGGTCGCCGGCGCCTCATAGGTCAGGCCGTGATAGATCTCGTCGGAAATGTACCAGAGCCCGAGCCGACGGCAGCAGGCGGCGACCTCCGCGATGGCCTCAGGTGTCATCACCACGCCGGTCGGGTTGGCGGGGCTCATCGTCAGCACGCCGGCGAGCGGCTTTTCGCGATGGGCGCGCTCGATCAGCTCGGGTGTCAGCGCAAAACGGGTCTCCGGCCCGACCTCGATCGCGACCGGTTCCAGCCCGAGCGCGATCAGGATGTTGCGATAGGCCGGATAGCCCGGCGCCGTGATCGCGATCCGCGCACCCGGCTGGAAGCAGGCGAGGAAGGCCAGGATGAAGCCGCCCGAGGAGCCCGTCGTCACCACGACCCGCTCCGCCGCCACGTCAACGCCATAAGCCTCGCGATAATGGCGGGCGATGCGAGCCCTCAGCGAATCCGTGCCCAGCGCCTGGGTGTACCCGATCCGGCCATCCTCCAGCGCATGCGAAACGGCGGCGCGGATCGAGCGTGGCGTCGGCGCGGAGGGCTGGCCGACTTCCATATGCACGACCGAGCCGCCCTTGCGCTCGATGGCCGCCGCCTGGTTCATCACGTCCATGACGATGAATGGGGCGACGCGCTCGGCCCGTTCCGCGAGGGCGGGCAGGCCGGAAGCTGGAAAGCTGGGTTGCGGCATCGTCATGTCCGTTTGCGGCGATCTGGCCGCGGGCGTAGCCGAGGCCGCCGCCGCCTGCAACCTGCGGCAAGGGAGCCGATCGGAGCATCCGGGTCAGGCTGGGCACTCTAAGCTGTGATTTGACGCCGGCACGCCGAGCAACCACAAGCACGGGCTGAAACGCTTCCGTGCCGGCGCCCATCCTGCGGGTGCCGCAAGCGAAAGGACGACGAGATGGCTTTCCCGACCCTCACCAGCCTGGCGCGCGCCTGCCTGCGCCCTGCCGGCCTCGCGCTCGGCCTCTGGCTCGCGACGGTCGCCGCGCCCGCCCTGGCGCAGGGCCAGGCCCCGCTCACGCCCGAGCAGCGCAAGGCGATCGTCGATCTCATCCGCGAGACCATCGTCAAGAATCCCGAGATCATTCAGGACGCGCTCGTCGAGCTGGAGCGGCGCAACACCGTTGCGCAGGCCGAGGCCCAGCGTAACGCGGTCGCGGGAGAAAAGGCCAAACTTACCGACCCCGCCACCTCCATCGTCATCGGCAATCCGGAAGGCGACATCACGCTCGTCGAGTTCATGGATTACAATTGCAGCTTCTGCAAAAGGGCGATGCAGGACGTGACCGCCCTGTCCAAGGCCGACCCGAAGCTCAAGGTGGTGCTCAAGGACTTTCCGATCCTCGGCCCCGATTCGGTCGAGGCGAGCCGCGTCGCGATCGCGGTCAAGAACCAGCTCCAGGGAGCGAAATACTTCGATTTCCACAACAAGCTGATGGGCGTGAAGGGCCGCGTGAACGGCGCCAAGGCGCTCGAGATCGCCAAGGATTTCGGCGTCGATATCGATCGCGCCCGCAAGGACATGGACGCGGCCGCCACCAAGGCCTCGATCGAGGACACCGTCGCGCTGGGCGATCGTTTGGGCCTGACGGGCACGCCTGCCTTCGTGATCGGCGACGAGATCGTCTTTGGCGCCGTCGGCCAGGATGCCCTCAAGCAGAAGCTCGACTCGGTCCGTCGTTGCGGCAAGACCGACTGCGCCGGCTGATCCGCCGCCTGGATGACCGCCTTCCGTGGGCCGGCAAGGGAGCCTTGAGGCTTCCCCTGCCGGCCCGCAGCGTTTATGAGGACGGCGTCCGCCGCCTCGCGCGGTCCCTGGAATCCGCATCCTTCATGGTCGCCACGCCCACGCCGAAAGGCTCCTCCTTCGCTCTGTCGGCTCGATCCAGCAGCGGGACATCCCCTGCCATGTCCGGCCCGGCAGATCGAAAGGTCGGCGCGACCTCCGGGATGAAGCCTGCGGCTCTCGCCGCTTGAACCAAAACGAGCGGGATGGCGGCGCCGCCGCCGTCCCAACCGATTATCCGAGAAGACGGTGATATCCGCCATGGCGACCAAGAGCCCGATCGATCCAGACCTCGTCCGCGAGCTTGCCGAGCTATTGAACCAGACCGATCTCACCGAGATCGAGGTCGAGAAGGGCGATCTGCGCGTGCGCGTCGCCCGCAGCCTGGCGACCACGGTGCATGTGCCGGCAGCTCCGTATCCGGTCGCTCCCGCTCCGGCTGCCCCTGCCCCGGCGGCGCCCGCCGCCGTCGAGGTCAAGCCCGGCGCGGGCCATCCCGGTGCCGTCACCTCCCCGATGGTGGGCACCGCCTATTGCCGCCCCTCGCCCGAGGCCAAGCCCTTCGTCGAGGTCGGCAGCATCGTGAAGCAGGGCGAGCGCATCCTGCTCGTCGAGGCGATGAAGACCTTCAACGACATCGTCGCGCCGCGCGCCGGCAAGGTTACCGCGATCCTGGTCGAGGACGGCCAGCCGGTCGAATACGGTGAGCCGTTGCTGGTGATCGAGTGACGCCCAAGCGCAACGACGACGAGATCAAGATGTTCGACAAGATCCTGATCGCCAATCGCGGAGAGATCGCGCTGCGCGTGCTGCGTGCGGCGAAGGAGCTCGGCATCGCCACCGTCGCGGTGCATTCCACGGCCGACGCCAACGCCATGCATGTGCGCCTCGCCGACGAGAGCGTCTGCATCGGTCCGCCGCCGGCCCGCGAGAGCTATCTCAACATCCCGGCGCTGATCGCCGCCTGCGAGATCACCGGCGCCGACGCCGTCCATCCCGGCTACGGCTTCCTGTCCGAGAACGCCCGCTTCGCCGAGATCCTGGATCGTCACAACATCACCTTCATCGGCCCGAAGGCGGAGCATATCCGCAGCATGGGCGACAAGATCGAGGCCAAGCGCACGGCCAAGCGCCTCGGCATCCCCTGCGTGCCGGGCTCAGAGGGCGGCGTCTCCGACGATGCCGAGGCCCTGCGCATCATCCGCGAGATCGGCCTGCCCGTGATCATCAAGGCCGCGTCCGGCGGCGGCGGCAAGGGCATGAAGGTCGTGCGCAACGAGGACGAGCTCTCCGTCCTGCTCTCGACCGCCCGCAGCGAGGCGAAGGCGAATTTCGGCGACGATGCCGTCTATATCGAGAAATATCTCGAGAAGCCGCGCCATATCGAGATCCAGGTGCTCGGCGACGGTCGCGGCCACGCCATCCATCTCGGCGAGCGCGACTGCTCGCTTCAGCGCCGCCACCAGAAGGTCTGGGAGGAAGGCCCCTCGCCCGCCCTCAACGCCGGCGAGCGCGACCGCATCGGCGAGATCTGCGCCAAGGCGATGCGCGAGCTCCAGTACCGCGGCGCCGGCACGATCGAATTCCTCTACGAGGACGGCGAGTTCTACTTCATCGAGATGAACACCCGCATCCAGGTCGAGCATCCCGTGACCGAGATGATCACCGGGATCGACCTCGTCAACGAGCAGATCCGGATCGCGGCCGGCGCACCGCTCTCGCTCAAGCAGTCGGACATCGTCCTCGAGGGCCATGCCATCGAATGCCGGGTCAATGCCGAGCACCCGGCAACCTTCCGCCCCTCGCCCGGCAAGCTCGCCTCGTTCCATACGCCGGGTGGCCTCGGCGTGCGCGTCGATTCGGCGGCTTACCAAGGCTATACGATCCCGCCGCATTACGATTCGCTGGTCGGCAAGCTCATCGTGCATGGCCGCAACCGCGACGAATGCCTGATGCGGCTGCGCCGCTCGCTCGACGAGTTCGTCGTCGACGGCATCGATACGACGCTGCCCCTGTTCCGCACGCTGGTGCGCAACCCGGACATTCTCAACGGCGACTACAACATCCACTGGCTGGAGAAATTCCTCGCGGCCGGCGGCATGGGTGAGCCCGAGGCCTGAGAGTTCCGGTCACCGGAAACGGAAAAGCCCCTCGCAATGCGAGGGGCTTTTTGTTTTCCGGTGACTGCGACCTCGCTTCGCCCGTCATCCCGGGCGGAGCGAAGCGCAGACCCGGGATCCATGCCGGAGCCGGGATGACACCGATGGTTCCTCAAAGGGCCTTTCGTCAGGCGGGCAGACCTCAGATCGTCTCCAGCAGGCCCTTCATCAGCGCGCGGCGCGGCGCGATCGAAGAGATCAGCGCGTATTCCTGCAGCGTGTGAGCACCGTCGCCGTCGATGCCGAGGCCGTCGAGCGTCGGCACGCCGAGCGCGGCGGTGAAGTTGCCGTCGGAACCGCCGCCCGTCATCGGGCAATCCTGCAGGTCGAGCCCGATCCCGGCCGCGACGCCGCGCGCCGTCTCGAACAGCTCCGCCACGGCGGCGGATTTCTCGTAAGGCGGGCGGTTCATGCCGCCGGTGATGCGGATCGTCACCTCCGGATCATGAGCCTTCAGGCCGAGGATGCGTTGCTCCATCATCGCCCCGTCGGCAAGCGTCGTGACGCGGCAGTCGACGCTGAACCAGGCATGCTGCGGAATGACGTTCGCCGCCGTGCCGCCGCCGATCAGCGCGACGCTGGTGGTGATGCCGCGGGCATAGTCGGTCATGGCCTCGATGGCGAGGATCTGGTGCGCCGCCTCGCGTATGGCGCTGCGCCCGTCGGCGTGGCGCGAGCCGGAATGGGCCGGCCGGCCCTCCAAGCGGACCTCGAAGCGGCCGACGCCCTTGCGCGCCGTCACGATCCTGCCGCCCTGCCGCGCTGGCTCCGTGACCAGCACAGCCGCCGATCCCCGGCCGATCTCCTCGATCAGCCCCCGGCTCGTCGGAGAGCCTATCTCCTCGTCCGGCGTGAACAGGAACATCATCGGCCGCTTCGCGGAACCGGCCCTCGCCACGTCCTTGAAGGCTTGCAGGGCGAGCCAGGCCCCACCCTTCATGTCGTAGACGCCCGGCCCATAGAGCCTGTCGCCCTCGATGCGAACCGGCAGGTCCTTGCTGCTCGTCCCGACCGGATGCACCGTATCGAGATGCGACATCACCGCGACGGCCGGCTGGCCGTTGTCGAGCCCCGCCCGCAGCATCACCATGTCGCCGAGCCCGTCGCGGCCGGCGATCCGTTCGACCGCGATCGGCAGGCCAGCGACCTCCTTCGCGACCAGATCCATCATGCCGTTCACGCCGGCGGGATGACTGGTGGGACTCTCGAGCGCAACCCAGACGGAGAGCGCGGCGGCGGCATCGGCATGTGTCATGCCCGATCTATCGCCAAGAGGCCGGAACGGGACAAGTGAATTCGCAAGCGCGCCGCCGAGCCATGAGCGCATGACGGAACCCAGGCCCGGTTTCGACCCCTGCCCGCTCCCTGAGCTTGCTCAGGGGCAGGCCATTGACGGGCGCCGGAACGGAAGGTCCGGCCCCCCTCGACGCGGCGCTTATCGCCCCGTCTTCTGACGCCAGGCCGCGAAATCGATCTTCGACTGCTCGTCGGTCGGCGGATAGAGCCCGAGGATCGAGCGGCCCTCCAGCACCTTCTCCGTGACGAAATCCTCGAAGGCCGTCATCTCGATAGCCTCCTCCGCGATCTCGTCGGCGAGATGCGCCGGGATGACGACGACGCCCTCCCCGTCCCCGACGACGATGTCACCCGGAAAGACCGGCGCGTCGCCGCAGCCGATCGGCCCGTTGATCTCGATCGCCTGATGCGAGGTCAGGTTGGTCGGCGCCGAGGGGCGCTGGTGATAGGCGGGAATCGCGAGCTCCGCGATCTCCGGGCTGTCGCGGAAGCCGCCATCGGTCACGATGCCGGCAACACCGCGCACCATCAATCGCGACACCAGGATCGAGCCGGCGGACGCGGCGCGCGCATTCTGGCGGCTGTCGACGACGAAGACGGCGCCGGGCGGGCATTCCTCGACCGCCTTGCGCTGCGGATGCGACCTGTCCTGGAAGACGCTGAGCTGGTTCAGGTCTTCCCGCGCCGGGATGTAGCGCAGGGTGAAGGCCGGCCCGACCATGTTCTCGCCCTTGAAGCCGAGCGGGTGCACGTTCTGGATGAACTGGTTGCGCAAGCCGCGCTTGAACAGCGCCGTACAAAGCGTCGCGGTGCTGACGCGCTTCAGCTTCTCGCGCGTTTCGGTGGAAAGCATGATCATCGCTCCGGTCTAGAAAATAACGGGCTCGGGAACCGGCGCCCCGAAATCGGTGCGCAGGAAATCGAAGTCGCAGCCTTCGTCGGCCTGGCCGATATGGCGCGAGAACATCCAGCCATAGCCGCGCTCGTAGCGTGCAGGCTCGGGCTTCAGCGCGGCCTTGCGCCGTGCCAGTTCCTCGTCGGAAACCTCCATCGAAATCCTGCGGTTAGGCACATCGACAGTGATGATGTCCCCCGTCTTCACCAGCGCCAGCGGCCCGCCGACATAGGATTCCGGCGAGACATGCAGGATGCAGGCGCCGTAGGAGGTGCCGCTCATGCGCGCATCCGAGATGCGCACCATGTCGCGCACGCCCTGCTTCACCAGCTTCTTGGGGATCGGCAGCATGCCCCATTCCGGCATGCCGGGGCCGCCGAGCGGGCCGGCATTGCGCAGCACCAGAACGGTATCGGCTGTCACGTCGAGATCATCGCGGTCGATATTCGCCTTCAGCATCGGATAATCGTCGAAGACGAGCGCCGGCCCGGAATGCGTCAGCAGTTTCGGCGAGGCGGCGGAAGGCTTCATCACGCAGCCGCGCGGCGCGAGATTGCCCTTGAGCAGCGCGATCGCACCCTCGGCATAGATCGGGTTGTCGAGCGGGCGGATGACGTCGTCATTGTAGATCTCGGCCCCGACGAGGCTCTCGCGCCAGCTCTTGCCGGAGGCGTTGATCTGGTCGAGGTCGAGGAAGGGCGTCAACCGCGTCAGCAGGCCGAGCAGCCCGCCAGCATAGTAGAAATCTTCCATCAGATATGTGTCGCCGCTCGGCCGGACATTGGCGATGACCGGCACCTTGCGGCTCGCCGCGTCGAAATCCTCGAGCCCGATGGCATGGCCGGCGCGGCGCGCCATGGCGACGACATGGATCACCGCATTGGTCGAGCAGCCCATCGCCATGGCCACGTTGATCACATTGCGGAAGGCGGCTTCGGTCTGGATCTTCTCCGGCGTCAGCCCTTCCCAGACCATCTCGACAATGCGCCGCCCGGTCGCGGTCGCCATGCGGATATGGTTCGAATCGGCGGCGGGGATCGAGGAGGCGCCGGGCAGCGTCATGCCGAGCGTGTCGGCCAGCGCCGTCATGGTCGAGGCCGTGCCCATGGTCATGCAGACGCCGTAGGAGCGCGCGATGCCGACCTCCATCTCCGACCAGTCCTTGTCGGAGATGTTGCCGGCCCGGCGCTCATCCCAGTACTTGAAGGCGTCCGAGCCGGAGCCCAGCACCTTGCCGTGCCAGTTGCCGCGCAGCATCGGCCCGGCCGGTACGAAGATCGCCGGCACGCCCGCGCTGGTCGCGCCGAGCAACAGGCCGGGCGTGGTCTTGTCGCACCCCCCCATCAGCACGGCACCGTCGACCGGGTGGGAGCGGATCAGCTCTTCGGTCTCCATCGCCAGGAAGTTGCGATAGAGCATGGTCGTGGGCTTCACCTTGCTCTCGGAAAGCGAGATCGCCGGCAATTCGACCGGGAAGCCGCCGGCCTGCAGGATGCCGCGCTTCACATCCTCCGCACGCTGCCTGAAATGCGCATGGCACTGGTTGAGGTCGGACCAGGTGTTGATGATCGCGATCACCGGCTTGCCGCGATACTCCTCCGGCGCGTAGCCCATCTGGCTCATCCGCGAGCGGTGGCCGAAGGAGCGGAAATCATCCGGCTCGAAATAGCGCGCGCTGCGCAGGTTTTCCGGTGTCTTCGTCATTGTCAGCTTTCGCTTCCGCAGTGTCGCCAGGGTGTCACCGATCTTCGCCCGATCAGGTCAGCGGCGTAAATCCGCACCAGAACATCGGCCCCTTCGCCGTGTCCACCGCCCGCTCTGCGGTAAAGCTCAGCTTGCCATCGGCTCCGATCGCGAAGGCGGTGAGCTTGGCCGGGACGGTCGAGACGGTGCCGCCCGAGGCGACGTCCATCGGAGCGACACTCGCGGCGAGGAGTGTCTTGCCCGAGGGATCGATGGCGAAGGTACGGACATGGCAGCTGCGCGTGTCGACGGCCTGGATCAGGTTGGGCTCACCCGTCTTCGGGTCGACCGCGAACACGGCGATGCTGTCGCCGCCGACGAAGACCTTCCTGCCATCCAGCTCGGTCTTGCCGTCGGCACGGTTGGAGACATAGACGAAGCGGCCGTCGCGCGAAACATGGATCGCGCCGACCACCTGTCCCGGGCGGACCTTGCCGGGCTCGGCCAGCGTGGTCTTCACGAAGGCGGGCGCGGGGCCGATGCGATCTTCGGCTCCGAGCGTGAACATCTGGAGTTGGTTTTCCCGCTCCATCGTCACATAGAACCAGGGCCTGGTCGGGTGAAAATCGGCATGACGCGGGCCGAACCCGTAGCCGCTGCCTGGCGCAACCGACTGCTTCTCGGCGAGCTTGCCCTGGTTGAAGGAGAAGACCTTCAGCGCGCCCGGATCTTCCGGCTTGCCGCCGGCCGGATCGTTGCCGCGCGTCACCAGAAGGACGGTGCGATTGGACGGCAGCATCCGCACCTGATGCGCATAGATGCCGGCATCGAGCTTGCCGTCCTGCTTGATCGCTTCGCCGACGCTGCCGTCGGCCGCGATCGGGTGGACGGTCAGCGAGGCCGGGTCGTTATAGGCGACCAGGAGGAAGCGCCCGTCACGGTCGGTCGAGATGTTGATCGGCCGCGACGTCAACAGCCGTGGGGCTCCGATCAGGCTCAGCTTGCCCGAGCCCGGTGCCATGGCGAAGGCGCTGAGGTGGTGAAGATCGGCCGGCTTTGCCGCGAAGCGATCGCTCGACGCGACATAGGCGATCGGCTTGCCCGGATGCTGCCAGACATATTGGATCGGTGCCGGAACGCTTACCATGCTGCCGGGCACGGGGCTGATCGTCGTCCCGTCGACCGCATATTGCGTCAGCTCCGGGCCGACCGCGACATAAGCGGTCGAGACGTTGGCGGCCGTGGTCGTGCCGGTCTCGGCCGTGCGGGTCTTGGCGGATTGCGCCATCGCTTCGGTTCCTCCGGACCAGGGTGACGCAGCGATGCCCGCCAGGGTCATCGCCCCGAACTGCCTTCTGCTCCACTTTGCCATGTCAATCCCCTCGCGCCATCGTGGTCGATCTGCCGGCCGGATTAATGCTGGAGGCCCCATTTCAGGACGGTCCGGGCCTCGATGGTCCGGAAGATCAGGTTCTCGACGACGAGCCCGATCAGGATGACCGTCAGCAGGCCGGCGAAGACCGCCGGGATTTCGAGCAAATTGCGGTTCTCGAAGATGAACCAGCCGAGACCGCCCTGCCCCGACGAGACGCCGAAGACGAGCTCGGCCGCAACCAGCGTGCGCCAGGCGAAGGCCCAGCCGATCTTGAGGCCGGTCAGGATCGAGGGAAAGGCCGCCGGGATCAGGATCTTGCGGATGTAGCGGAAGCCACGGAGATCGTAGTTCCGCCCGACCATGCGCAGCGTCTCCGAGACCGCTCGGAAGCCGGAATGCGTGTTGAGCGCAACCGGCCACAGCACCGAATGGATCAGGATGAAGACGAGGCTGCCATTGCCGAGCCCGAACCAGATCAGCGCCAGCGGCAGGAGCGCGATCGCCGGCAGCGGGCTCAGCATCGCCGTGACGGTCTCGAGGAAATCGGAGCCGATGCGCGTGTTGATCGCCACGATCGTCAGCACGCCGGCAAAGGCGACGCCGACGACATAGCCCATCAGCAAAACCTTGAGCGAGGCCCAGGCGCGGGCCGGCAGCACGCCGCTGGCGATGTTCTCGGAGAGCGAGCGCAGCGTCTCGGTCAGGCTCGGGAACAGCAGGGGATTATCGAGATAGGCGCCATAGGCCTGCCAGATCGCGGCGAGGACGAGGATGATCGCCGTCTTGCGGACGGCACCGACATCCCAGAGCGCCTCGATGAGGCCGACCTTTCGCTCCACCTCGGCGCTGGCCGGGCCGGACGAGGGACGCATCTCGATGCGGGCGGTCGAAGACGATGTTTCTGGGGCCATGACCATCGTCCCGGTTCTAATGCGCCGCCACGCCGTCATCGGCGAAGAGCAGGTCGTGGATCTCACGCTCCAGGCGGCCGGCGCTGCCGTCGGCGACCGAGGTGGTGTCCACATCGACGACCTCGGCCTTGACGCGGCCGGGATGCGGCGAGAGCAGCAGGATGCGGTTGCCGATCCTGATCGCCTCGGCGATGGAATGCGTGACGAACATCACCGTGAAGCGCGTATCCTCCCAGAGCTGGATCAGCTCGTCCTGACAGGTGCGGCGCGTCAGCGCGTCGAGCGCAGCGAAAGGCTCGTCCATCAGCAGGATGTCGGGCTCCATCGCCATGCCGCGCGCGATCGCGACGCGCTGCTTCATGCCGCCCGAGAGCGTATGCGGATAGGAATCGAGCGCCCGCGTCAGGTTGACCTTCTCGATATAGAGCTTGGCCTTCTCGGCCGCCTCCTTGCGCGACAGGCCGCGCGCCTCCACCAGCGGGAACATCACGTTCTCCAGAACGGTCTTCCAGGGCAGGAGCTGGTCGAATTCCTGGAAGACCATCATGCGGTCGGGCCCGGGCGCCGTCACGGTGCGGCCTTTGATCGTCATGCTGCCTTCGCTCGGCTTCAGATAGCCGCCGACCGCCTTGAGCAGGGTCGACTTGCCGCAGCCCGACGGCCCCAGCAGCACGAAGCGGTCGGAGGTGTTGACCTGGAAGGAGACGCGCTCCGTCGCCGTGATCACCCGTCCCGGCAGCTTGTAGCGCAAGGTGACCGAGGACACGTCGAGCAAGGGCTCGGCCACGGCCGCAACCTGCGACGTCGGCACGTCCGTGACCGGCACGGGCGGGCGCGGCGAAGCCAACTCAGCTCCCTGAGAGGTCATGCGCCACCGGCAGATAATAGTCCTTCCACGAGGCCGGAGTCGTCTTGACGCCGCCGGTGCGGACGAGGTGCTCGGCGAACTTCATCGTGCCTTGCGGGTAGATGTTCCACTCCATCATGCCGGGCTGCTTCAGCATCGTCAGGATCTGGTCGGAGGGGGTCTTGTCGCCCGTGACCTCGCGATAGATCTCGACGGCCTCCGGCGTCTTCGTCTCGATGAAGCCCTTCGCCTCCTCGGCCGCATTGCGCAGCGCCTGGACGATCTTCGGATTGGCCTCCGCGAAGCCCGTCGTCGTCATGAACTGGCCCTGGCTCAGCGGCGAGCCCATGATGTCGGCGGAGCTGGCGACGACCCGCACCTCCGGAATCTGCTGCTGTTCGTAGAACTGGAAGGGCGGCGCCGCGAAATGGCTCTTCACCTCGTGGCTCGGGTTCTTCATCGCAATCAGCGCATCGGGATGGCCAAGCTGCACCGTCATCGCATCGAAATGGTTCCATTTATCGGGGCCGAACAGGTCGGAGGCCGCGATCTGGAGCAGGATCGCCTGCGTCGAGACGCGGATGGTCGGCACCGCGATCTTGTCGCCTTCCTTGTAGTCCTTGAGCGTCTTGATCCGCGGGTCGCGCGTCAGCAGCAGCGCGGGCTGGGCGGAACTGGCGCAGATCCCCTTCACCCGGCCGCGCGATTTGTCCCAGAGCACCAGCAGCGGCCCGGTGCCGGTGTTGATGATGTCGACGCTGCCGGAGAGCAACGCGTCCTGCTGCGCCCCGCCATTCGAGAAGTTCACCCATTTCGTGGTGACGCCGGCAACGCCGAGCTTCTCGGCATGTTTCTCGATCAGCTTCTGCTTCTCGATGACATGGGTCGGCATGTAGAGGATGCCGGGCTGGCGGCTCAGCGAGATCTCGGTCTTCGCCTGCGCCCTTGCGCCGGAATGAGCGCCGATTGCCGCCGCCGCACCGAGCGCGAGCGTTTGCCTGCGTGTGAGCATGAGGTCCCTCCCTGATGATTCTTGTTCGCGTCCTTGGCCGATGGCCATGCGCCTTGATTGGCATCAGTCAAACCACTAATGCATTAGTGCGTCAACCCTTCGGCCATGCTAAAATCCGAACGGCACAACGGCGGTCCAGCCCGTGGGCATCGGCGCTTGCTAAAATGCGAAACACGGCAAGGAGCTGTCACGCCGCGCCGAATGCGGTATTCGGTCCGGTGCGGTAGAGGCGAACAGGATGAGCGACCTTCTCGAAAGATTTGCGGCAGCGCCCAAGCCGGCGACCAAGGGCGGTGCCGGCATCGTCTTCGACCTGTTGCGCGAGGAGATCATCTCGATGGCGCTGGCGCCGGGCACGATGCTGTCGCGGCAGGAATTGCAGGAGCGCTTCGGCTTCTCCTCGACGCCGATCCGCGACGCGCTGATGAAGCTGCAGGAAGAGCGGCTGGTCGATGTCTTCCCCCAGCACGCCACCGTCGTCAGCGCGATCGACCTCGATCTCGCCCGGCAAGGCCAGTTCCTGCGCCGCTCGGTGGAGCTCGAGCTGGTGCGGGCGCTTGCGCTCGCGCCGCAGCCGACGGTGCTGGCGAGAATGCGAAGCCTCGTCCGGCAGCAGACGGCCTTTGCCGATCTCGGCGAGCATGAGGCCTTCGCCGCCGCCGACCACGCCTTCCATCGCTGCTTGTACGATGCGGCGCATATGGCGGTTCTCTGGGAGCTTGTCCGGCGCCAGAGCGGCCATATCGACCGGCTGCGGCGCCTGCATCTGCCCAAGGAAGGCAAGATGCGCGAGATCCTGGCGGCGCACACCGCCATCCTCGATGCGGTCGAGGCGGAAGATCCGGCCGCGGCCCAGGACGCGCTGCGCGATCACCTCTCCCGCTCACTCGACTTCGTGCCCTCGCTGCGCGAGCTGCACCCGACCTATTTCAGGAACTGACGCGCCGAAAGTGCCGGGAATCGGAACGATGCCCGTTGAATCGGAGTCTCAGCCTCAGAATGCCGCCTTTCAGAGCGAAGCGCCGCCGCAGACGACGATCTGCTGCCCGGTGATGCTCGCGGCCCCTTCCGAGAGCAGGAAAGCGGCAGTCGCGGCGACCTCCTCCGGCTTCACCAGCCGGCCCATCGGCGGCATCTTGGGCGCGACGGAGGCCCGGTTCGGGTCCCTCAGCATCGGCGTATCGGTCGCGCCCGGCGCCACCACGTTCACCGTGATCCGACGCGGCGCGAGCTCGATCGCGAAGGAGCGGGCCATGCCGACGAGCGCAGCCTTCGTCGCGGCATATTGCGCGCGTCCGGCCGAGCCCGCCGCCGTGCGGCTGCCGATGAAGACGATGCGCGCGCCCTCCGGCAGCGATGCGGCCAGCGCCTCGACGATCTGCTCAGCCGCGTCCACATGCAGCCGCCACATCTCCTGACCATTCGCGGGGTCGAGCGAGCCGAGCATGCCGACGCGCAGGATGCCGGCGGCGTGGACGATGGCGTCGACGCCGGCCAGACCCGCAAGCGCCCCGCCCAGCGCGGCCCGGTCGGCGATGTCGACCGGCACATGGGCGAGCCGCTCATGCGAGAAGGCCGGAGCGCTGCGGCTGAAGCCGGTCACGGCCCAGCCCTCGCCGAGCAGTTGCTGCGCGATCGCTGCGCCGATGCCCGAGCTGACGCCGGTGACGAGCGCATGTTTCACGCGCCCGTCGGTTTCGGAGAAGGCCTCGTTCATCCGGTATAGGCGCGCGCCTGCGCCCGGATCTTCTCGGCATCGAAATTGTTGATCTCGCCGATCAGATCATTGGTGTAGATCTTGGAGAAGTCCTTGATGTCCCAGTCGTTCATCTTGGCTTCCGTGACGAATTCGTCGACCCGGATCGAGCCCATCTTGGCGCCCTGATAGGGCGGCTCGTAGAGCTTGATGCGCCGGCTGATCGCCTCCAGCACCGACTTCACCGCCTGCTCCTCGGTGGAGCCGCGCGGGGCGGTTTCCGGATAGAGCTTGAGGAAGGCCTTGGCGCCGGCCGTCGGGTTTTCGAGGATGAACTGCGAAGCCTTGGCCGTCGAGCGGCCGAAACCGACGAAGGTGGCGCGCTCGGCCTGGATGCGCGGCCGCAGACCCATCAGGAACTGGCCGCCGATCATCGGCAGATTGTCGGGTCGCTTCACCAATTCGAGCGGGATGCCCGCGCCATCGATGATGCCGAAGCCCGTATCGTAATAGGCGAGTGCATCGATCGCGCCGCGCTGGAGTGCGACGCCGGCCGGCACGCCGGCGCCGACCGCCGTCCACTTCACGTCCTTGTCGGGGTCGATGCCGAGCGACTTCAGCACGTTGCGGGTGACGGGATATTCGGTGCCGCCGAAATCGGAGACGCCGATATTCTTGCCCTTCAGGTCGGCATAGGCCTTCACCGCCGAGCCCGGCTTCACCGCCACGTCCCATTTATAGGGATAGGTGTACTGGTAGAACCATTGCGACTGGCCCCATTCGCCCCGGGCGAGGATGGGCAGGGCGTAGGATGGCACGCCGATACCGACATCGACATCGCCCTTGTCGGTCGCGACCTGGACGTTGGCGTTGCCGCCGAGCGCCAGCCCCTGCACCTTGAAGCCTTCCTCGGCATTGTAGCCCAGCGCCTCGCCGACCAGCAGGTTGATGACGCTGGCGTTGATCGATTTGAGGCCGACACCGACCTTCACCGTCTTGGCCGGCTGCGCGAAAGCGGAGCGCGGGCCAAGCGCCAGCGCGGTTGCGAAGACGCTGCTGGCCTGGAGCCATTGTCTGCGGGTGATCATGACGTTCTCCCTTGCTTGCTTATGGTTGTGGTCGTTTCACTTGCGGCCGCGATCGCCCCAATGGACGATGCGTGCCTCCAGCCCGCGGACGATGCCGTGGAGCAGGATTCCCATCGCGCCCAGGATGACGAGCGCGGCGAAGACGCCGGCGACGTCGGTCACCGCCTGGGCCTGCGTGATGACGACGCCCATGCCCTGCTGGGCGCCGAGGAACTCGGCGACGATGGTGCCGAGCAGCGCGTAGACCACCGCCATGTCGAGCCCGGCGAAGATATAGGGAGCGGCGTTGGGCAGCTTGACGATGCGATAGGTCTCGAAGCGCGAGGCCGAGAGCGAGCGCATCAGGTCGATGCGCTCCGGCTCGACGGCGCGCAGGCCGGTGAAGCTGTTGATCAGCATCGGGAAGAAGGCGAGCAACGCCGAGATCGCGATCTTCGAGCCGTCGCCGAAGCCGAACCAGATCACGACCAGCGGCGCGATCGCCACCTTCGGTAGCGATTGCAGCGCGAAGGCATAGGGCATCACCAGCTTCTCGATCAGCCGGCTCTCGGCCATCAGCGAGCCGAGCGTGAGGCCTAGGCCCGAACCGATGGCAAGCCCGATTGCGGCGTTCTTCAGCGTGCCCCAGAGCGGCAGGTAATAGCCGAGCGGGCTCGACGGGCTGACCGCGAGTCCCGACCAGAGCGCCTTCCACACCGCGAGCGGCGTCGGCAGGATGTAGGACGGGACGTCGAGATACTTCACCGCCGCCGCCCAGCCGGCGAAGAGGATGACGAGGCCGACGAGCGTGATCGCGGTGCCGTTGACGCCCTTCTTCCGCTGGCGCCTGCCGGCGGCGGCCTTGGGCCGGGGCGCGGCGTTCTCGATCGCGGCGGAATCGGCGATGATGGTGGTCTGTGCCTGGCTCATCATTCGTCTCCCTGGGCGTTGAGCAGGCCCCGGATTTCCTTGGCGAGCGCCGGATAGGCCGGGTGGCTGATGATGCTGTCGTTGGAGCGCGGGCGCGGGATCGGCACCTCGAGTTCGCGGATGACGCGGCCGGGGCGCGCCGACATCACCACGACGCGGTCGGCGAGGAAGATCGCTTCCGAGATCGAATGCGTGATCAGCATCACGGTCTTGCGGCTCGCCTGCCAGATGCGCTGGAGTTCGAGGTTCATCCGCTCGCGGGTCAGCGCGTCGAGCGCGCCGAAGGGCTCGTCCATCAGCAGGACGCGGGGGCTGCGCACGAGCGCCCGGCAGATGCCGGCGCGCTGCTGCATGCCGCCCGAAAGCTCATAGGGGTAGCGGTGCCCGAAATCCTTGAGGCCGGTGACATCGAGCAGCCGGTCGACATCCTCCGCCTGCCCCACCTGCTTGCCGCCGACCCGCAAGGGCAGCGCGACATTCTCGCGCACGGTGAGCCAGGGCAGCAGGTTCGCCGCCTGGAAGACGACGCCGACATCGCGCGACGGGCCGGTGATGGCCTTCCCGTCAAGCGCGGCCTCGCCGCTGTCGTAATCGTCGAGCCCGGCGAGGATGCGCAGCAAGGTCGACTTGCCGCAGCCCGAAGGGCCGACGACGCAGACGAACTCGCCGTCCTTGATGCTGAGATCGATGTTCGACAGCGCGTGGACCGAGCCGTCGGCATAGGTCTTTTCGAGCCCGCTGATCCGGATGAGGTCGCGCGGCATCTGGGCCTTTGCCTCCGAGATGGGGTGGACTTGAGCGAGGGCGGCCATGGGCGTCTCCCTGTTCGTGCTTCTTCTGATGTCGCTCAGCCGCGTTCCGCCCAGGCGGGCGTGACACGGACATGCTTGATGGCGCGGCGCCAATAGGTGAAGGCGATCTGGAGCTCGCCGTCCGGCGTCTGCGTGATCGAGGGATAGGAGAATTCGCGGTTCAGCCCGTCCTTCGAGTTGTTGGTCATGCAGTAGCCGTCGCCCTCTTCCAGATTGCGCTGCACCGGCCAGGTCCGGCCGCCATCAGCGGAGATCGCGAGTGTCATCGGCGCGCGCGGCGCGCCCCAGAAGGCGGTGCGCCCGGAGGCCGAGAGTGCGGGCGCCTCGGCGGCCGCGACGACCGGCTCGCTTTCGTCCTCGATGTCGTCATAGAGGCCGGTGCGGCGATCGGTGGCGTCGAGCCGGCTCGCCTTGTTGAAGACCAGCGCGATGCGCCCATCGGCCAGCACCGTCGCCTGCACGGAGGAGTTGTTGTTGGGCAGTTCGGTCGGCTCCGGGGCGGACCAGTCGCGACCGTCGGCCGAACGGCTGATATAGACATGGTCGGCCCAGCGGCTGCGATAGAGCGCGACGAGCCCCTCTTTCGTCTTCAGCACGTTCATATGCACGCAGCCGAGCGAGCCCGGTACGACATGTTCGCTCCAGCTCTTGCCTTCGTCGGTCGAGACCCGCACGGCGCTGACGTCGCGGTCGCCGACCCATTTCCGGCCGGGCACGCTGACGCAGTGGAAGACCGGGATCACCCAGGCGCCGTCGTCGAGCACCACCGGCGGCTGGCGCACGAACAGCCCATGGCCCTCGGGCGCCTCGAACAGCGTCTCGATCGGCCCCCACGTCACGCCGTGATCGCGCGAGACGCGCTTGCGGACGAGCGAGGTGTCCTGATTGCCCGAGATTTGCGCGGTCCAGATCAGCCAGAGCTCGCCCTTCGGCGTGGTGAACAGGACGGGGTTCTGCTCGGAGCGGCCGGGATCATCGGAGAGCTTCTCCGGCGCGCTCCAGCGCGAGCTTCCCTTCGTCAGCCGCGAGACATACACCGAGATGTCCGGAATGCCCTCCTGCGTGCCGCCGAACCAGACGCAGGCGAGATCGCCATTGCCGAGCACGGCGAGATTGGCGGCATGGTTCTGTACGCAAGGGCTCGGCAGATAAGCCTCGACGCGGGCGGCATCGCCCTCGCGCGGATGCAAGGCTCCACTGCGCTCGGCGAGGCCGGCCGGCTCGATGACGGTAGAATGAGCGCCCATCAATAGGCCTCCTGATAGATCGCGAGGATCTCCTCGCAGCTGATGTCGCGGGGGTTGTTGTCGAGCAGGCGGCGGATGGCGTGGGCCTCGCTCGCCATGGCCGGCAGGTCGTCGCGCGGCACCTTCAGCGCGGAGAGCGTCATCTCGCAGCCGAGATCGGCGCAGTAGCGATGCGCAGCCGCAAAGACGTCCTCCTCGCGTGCGCCTCCCTTCAGGCCGAGCGCAGCGAGGATCGCCGCCGTCTTCTCCGGCACGGCCGGGGTGTTGAAGGCGAGCGTGTGCGGGAAGATCAGCGCATTGGCCGCGCCATGGGCGATATGGTGGCGCGTGCCGAGCGGATAGGCGACCGCATGGCCGGCGGCCGTGTTGACCGGACCGAGGCAGAAGCCGCCATAGAGCGAGGCGAGCGAGAGCCCTGCCCGCGCCTCGACATCCGAGCCGTCCGCGATCGCCCGCGCCAGGAAGCGGCCGACCAGCGCCACGCCCTCCAGAGCATACATGTCGATCAGCGGGTGGGCCTTCTTGCTGGTGAAGGCCTCGACGCAATGGGCCATCGCATCGACGCCGGTCGCCGCGGTCACCGCCGGCGGCAGGGTCAGCGTCAACACGGGGTCGATGATGGCGATGTCGGCGAGCATATGCAGGCTCTGCACCGCGAGCTTGTTCTGCGTCGCCGGATCGGTGACGAGCGCGCGCGTCCCGGCTTCCGAGCCGGTGCCGGAGGTCGTCGGCACCTGCATCAGCGCCGCGCCCTTCCGCGCAACCTTCTCGGGACCGACGACCTCGTGCAGCGTCTGGCCGGAACCGGGCAAGACCGCGATGAGCTTGGCGAGGTCCATGGCGCTGCCCCCGCCGAAGCCGATGACGAGATCGGGCTTCACCTGACCGGCCAGCGCCAGGGCGGCTTCGAGGTTGGGCACATCGGGCTCGGGACGGACATCGCCGAAGATCGTGACCTCGCCCTGCAGCTCCAGCACGCCGACGCGGTTCGCGTTGAAGGCGTCGGCGACGACGAGAATGCGCGTGAAGCCTTGCGCGGCGGCCCAGCGGCCGGCCAGCGGCGCGGTCCCGGCGCCGAATTCGATGATGTGCGGACGCTGGATCGTGATCGGCGTCGCCAGGCTCATGGTCGCCAGCGGCCTGGGGCTGTGGATGTTCATGGGAGCCTCCCTCACGCTGCTGTGTCGACGGTGTTCGTCGGGGCGGCGGTGCTGCGCGCCGCAGCCAGTTTCTCGGCGTATTCAATGGCCTCGATCAGGCTGAGCTGGTTGGCGATGCCCTTGCCGGCGATGTCGAAGGCCGTGCCGTGATCGACCGAGACGCGCACGATCGGCAGGCCGAGCGTGATGTTGACGCCCGACAGCGCATCCCATGTCCCGGTCTCGGGATTGACGTTGAAGCCGAGCAGCTTGACCGGGATGTGCCCCTGATCGTGATACATCGCGACCACGGCGTCGTACTGCCCGGCGCGCAGCTTCACGAAGACGGTGTCGCCCGGCACGGGGCCGACCACGTCGAAACCGTCCGCCACCGCCCTGGCGATGGTCGGGGCCGAGACCTCGTCGTCCTCCTTGCCGAACAGGCCGCCCTCGCCCGCATGGGGGTTGAGCGCGGCGACGGCGATCTTGCGCCGTCCGAGGTCGAGCGCCCTGAGCGCCTCGTCGGTGCGCTCGATGACATAGCGCAGCCGCTCCGGCGTGAGCTTGCCCGGCACATCCTTGAGCGCGACATGGGTGGTGACGTGGCTGACGCGCATATTGCCATGGGCGAGCATCATCACCGAGCCTTTCGAGGCGGTCAGGCTCGCCAGCATGTCCGTATGGCCCGCGAATTTGTAGCCGGCCTTGTTCAGCGCCTCCTTGTTCAGCGGCGCCGTGACGATGCCCTGGATGCGGCCCGCCTGCGCCAGGCGCACCCCCGTCTCGACGGCGAGATAAGCGAAGCGCCCGCCATCGGCGCTGAGTACGCCGGGCTTGATCGGCTCGCCCTCCGGCCCCGCCTGGAGGCAGGCGAGGTTCGGCCATGCATCGGTCTCGTTGACCTCGGGAATCGCGATCTCGGCGCCGAGCATCTCGCGCGCTGCGTGAAGCGCCGGATTGCTGCCGATGACGAGCAGGCGCAGATCGCCCCTGGCGATCCGCTCCTTCAGCTCGAGACAGGCCTTGACGATGATCTCGGGGCCGATGCCGGCCGGATCGCCCATGGTGATGGCGAGATGGGGTTTCATGCTGCCGCTCCGGCCAGTGCCGCGGATCTGCCCGCGAAGATATCGTTGAGAAGATCGGGACCGCCGAAGGCCCCGGATTTCGAGACGACCGTGACACCGTCCCAGCGCCCGCCACGCAGGATCGAGCGTGGCACACCCGGCGCGACCTCGCCGACGGCGTCGAGACGCTCGGCGCCCAGCGCCTCGCAGAGACCGCGCAGCGTCTCGCCACCGGCGGCGAAGAGCGTGCCCGGCCGGTCGAGTTCCGCCAAGAGCGCGCCGAACCGGGCCTCGATCGCCCTTGCAGCCTCGTCCCGGGAGATGCCTGCAGGAAGGTCGACGCTGGCGAGGACGACACCGTCGGCAGCCAGCCGCCGGCCGATCTCGGCAGCCTCTCCGCACATCTGTGCGGAGAGGCGCAAATGCCGCGCCCCTATCGCCGCGAGCTGGGTGCGCATCGTCTCGTGCTCCGAGCCGACGAAGCCAACGACCGGCGCCGGCAAAGCCGCGGCCCGCCCCTCGCCCTGGAAACCCATCGCCCGCGCCAGCGCCGAGGCCAGGCCGGCGCTGCCGATCCAGAGAATCTCCTCGGCCCCACGAGCCGCCGCGACGATCGCGTCGAGATCGGCATCGCTCTCGGCGTCCCACAGGCTCAACCCCGCTGGAACCGCGTCGCCCGGCCGGGCCCGCATGACCTCATGGCCGGCCCGCCGCAGCTCGTCACCGAGATCGGCCGGCACAGGCCGCGCCGCGCCCTCGATCAGCACGCATTGACGGCCCCCGCGCGTGATGCGCCCCTGCGCCGGGAAGGCTGGCGCGACGACGCAACGCGAAGGCTTCAGCACCTCGAGGATTGCCGCGATCTCGGCCCCCTGCGGCCCGCGCAGCAGGCTGTCGATCTTCTTGAAGGCCAGGCCGGAGCCGGGAGAGAACAGCCGCCCCGCCACGGCCGCGACAGCGGCGCACGCCTCCTCGGCCGAGGCTTCGCGCGTCCGGCTGTCGAGCGCGACGGCGCCAGCCGTCGGCACTGCCTCGCGCCAGCAGACCGGAACCGGCTCGGACGGCGACGCGAAGGCGGCGGCCGCGTCGAGCGCGCCCGTCAGGTCGTCGGCGAGCAGGCGCAGGGGCTGCCGGCGTATCGCCATCTCAGCCGCCCTTGACCGCGGAAAGCAGCGAGCGGGCGCCGCGCGCGACGATGGTGGTGTCATTGGCGACGCCGACGAAGTCGATGCCCTGAGCGACGCGGCGCACGGCCTCGCCTTCATTGTTGGTGAGATAGCCGGCGGGCTTACCGATCGCCTTCAGGCGCCTGAAGCCGTCATCGATCGCAGCCTGCACCGCGGGCGCCTGCGTGTTGCCGAGATGGCCCATCGAGGCGGCAAGGTCGGCGGGGCCGATGAAGACCGCATCGACGCCGTCGACCTGCGCGATCTCATCGATCTGCGCCAGCGCTTCGGCCGTCTCGATCTGCACGATGACGCAGATCTCCTTCTGGACCTTGGCGAAATAATCCGGGATCAGCCCGTAGGCGGCCGCCCGCGACGAGCCCGAGACGCCGCGCACGCCATGCGGCGGATAGCGCGTATAGCTGACGGCGCGGGCCGCCTCCTCGGCATTCTGGACGTAAGGGAAGAGCAGGGTCTGCGCGCCGAAATCGAGCCAGCGCTTGACCATGACCATGTCGTTCCAGGCCGGCCGCACGATCGGCTCGGCCGGCAGCGCCGCCATGACCTGAAGTTGCGCCACGATCTCGGAGGGCTCGTTGGGGCTGTGCTCGGTGTCCAGCAGCAGCCAGTCGAAGCCGAGCTGGGCGAACATCTCGGTGAGCGCCGGGCTCGCGAAGGTCGAGAAGATGCCGAGCTGCTGTCGCTTGCCCAGATCGCGCTTGAAACGATTCGTTCTGATTTCGGCCATCATCCACCTGCTGCTCGGATCCGGGGAGCGAGGCAGGAGCACGTCGGATGCGAAGCCGCCGAGACGAACGGCACCAGAGCGTTTCCTGTCGCTGGCCTCTTCGGACCTTGGCTCCATCGAAGCGCAACCCGGACAACATGTCAACATGTTGTAATTATCAGCGCACAGATCGCCAAAAACCTAGAAAATATCGCCGCCCGCAATAGCCCTTGACCAAGTTGTAATTGCTTGTAAACATCGCGGCATGGACCAGTTCGCAAGATCGCAGGATCACGCAAGCGCCCCGCCCTCCCCGCTGGTGCAGCGCGTGCATCATCAGTTGCGCGCGCGCATCGCCTCGGGTGAGTACGCGGCGAACACCCGCTTGCCAGGCGAACATGATCTCGCCGCGCTCTACGGCGTCTCCCGCCCCGTCATCCGCGAGGCACTGCGGCGCCTGCGCGACGACGGGCTGGTGTTCTCGCGGCAGGGAGCCGGCACCTTCGTCCGCGGCGGCGAGCCTGAGCCCGGAAAGGCGCTGGCCTTCGCGCCCGTCGGCACCATCGCCGACGTGCAGCGCTGCTACGAGTTCCGGCTCGAGGTCGAGCCCGCCAACGCCTTCTACGCCGCCAAGCGGCACAACGAGGCGGCGCTGGCGGCCATCGGCAACGCGCTCGAGCTGATGCGCGACACGACGCGCGCCCACGGCCATCGTGAGGATGCCGACTACGCCTTCCACATCGCCATCGCCGAGGCGGCGAACAACTATTTCTTCCTGTCCTCGATGCAGGCGCTGAAGGACCACATCAATGTCGGCATGAAGCTGCACGGCCTGTCGCTGCTAGGGCCGTCGGGCGGGCTGATCGGCGTGCTCGACGAGCACGACGCGATCTTCGCCGCCATACGCGACCGCAAGGAGGACGACGCGCGCGACGCGATGCGCCGGCACATCCAGGGCTCCTACGATCGTCTCTTCGAGGGCAAGGTGCTCGATCTATCCTTGTAAAGGCCCCTTCGCGGGCGCCCACGCCGGCAAGATGCCGACGAGGAGCAGCGCGGCATCATCAGAGGAAACGGGCGGTTCTCGCCCGGTCACGTCGACCCGCGCACTACGGACAAGGCTTCCCGCAAAGCATGGCTCAGCCTGTTGCGCGCCCGCACGGCATCGACAGCCGCGAAACGGCCCTCGTCGCCCTCGGGGGCCGAAGCCAGGCGCCTGATCGCATCCAGAACCGGCCAGGGCGAAAGCGCGAGCGCGGGATCGTGAACGAAGCGATCGCCGGCCGTGTAATCCAGCGGCACCAGAACGCGGCTCAGGCGCATCAGGACCTGATCATGCGTCGCCGGGTCCAGCTCTCCCCGCCTCAATCGCACGAGAGCATCGGCGAGCGATCCCGCCGCCTCCAAGGTCTCGCCAAGATCGAAGCGACCGCCCAAGCGGCCCGAGAGATCCTCCAGTTCCTGCGCGAGCTTGGAGATCTGGGCGGAGTAATCCAGCGGCAGCCGGGACTGGGTAAGCAGGTTCAGGACCACCCGGAGCACGACCCGAGTGTCGCGAACGAGGAAATCCGGGTCGATCTTGTCGATGAGATCGTGCTCGGTGTGCCACCACCAGCCGAGATCGTTCCGCATCTTGACCTCGCCCGGCTCCTGCAGACTGAGGCTGCCGAAGACGGAGGGGATCCCGACCCCGGGAAAGGAATCGTCGGCGGAACGGGCCTTGCGCCGTCCGGCCAGTTTCTGGCCGGTTTCGGCCGCGATCGCCGCCGCCGCGATGTCGTAGAGACCGCCGGCCGAACCGGTCCGGGTCAGGTCCTGCCCGCCGATGCCGCCGGGGCTGTCGAGATTGACATGGGCAGCGCAGCGGGCGTCGAGCTCCGTCCAGTGGTTGTCGGCATACCAGGCCGAGCCCGAATAGCGCCCCTGCGAATGGCCCGACCAGAAGCAGATGCGCAGGCCGCGCTTCCAGTCCCGCCGCGCCTCCATGCACAGGCGCACGACTTCCAGCATCGCGATATTGGCGGAGCCGTTGTCCATGACGCCCTGGAACCAGGTGTCGACATGGCAGGAGAGCAGAATGAAGGGCTCTTCGGGTTTCCCGGAAGACGGCATGTCGCCGACGAGAAGGGGCGTCTTGCGCCAGCCGGTATCGACCTCGGCGTAGAGCGTCACCTCGCTCGCGCCTGCGCTCAGCCCCTCGCGCAAGGCGCGGCCATCGTCGTTGCTGACAGTGACGGCGACCACCTGCGGCAGGGCCGCGCGCGTCTGTGTGGACGGGCTCCCCCAGATCGGCGAGATGCACATCTCATGCAGGAGATGATGCGGGCTGATTTGGACCACCCCGATCGCGCCGGCCGCTGAAGCCAGCGCAGCGACGGCCGGGCTGGCGATACCGTCGACCAGAACGATCCGCCCAGCGACTTCCCTCCCCGCGAAGGCTTTGCGCGAACCGTCGCCGAGATCGACGAGGAGGCCCGTCAGGCCGCCTTGCGGCGAGGACAGCGACATCGCATGCGTGATGGCAGGAACCGTTCGCTCGCCGATAACGAGCCGGGCCGGCCCGGGAATGCTGATATAGGCGTCGTGAGAGATCAGGCGGGTCTTCAACCCGATCTCGTCGAGCTGCTGCTTGAGCCAAGCGAAGCTCGAGGCTTCGCCCGGGGTCGTCGCGACCTTCGACCATTGGGCGAGCGTCTTCAGCCCGGCCATCATGCGTTGCGCGGAGACCGCGCCCGGAACCGCGCTTTCGACGGCGCCATCGGATTGTGTTGCCAGGGCCATGTCGATGGCATCCTTGTCGTTGTAAGCGGGTTCGATCGTGGAAATCGCTGGTTTCAGCCGCATCAAACTGCAGTCCGTGCCCCGCCGAGCAGGGCGGAAAGCTCGCGCGCGGCGCTGCGCACGGTTTCGATGTGGTTCGGCAGCAGGCTGTCGCTGACGCGTCCGGTCGGCGCCCCGATATGGATGGTGGCGATGATTTTGCCGTCGCGCCCCATCACGGGCGCCGAGATCGAGATCAGGTCCGGGCTGACCTCGCCATGGCTGACGTAATAGCCCTGCTCGCGGACCGCCGCGAGAATCTGCCTGAGACGTTCGGGATCCACGCAGGTCCGCTCGGTGAACGCCTTCAGCGGCTCGCCGAGCACCGATTCGCGAAACGCTTCGTCCTGAAACGCCAGGAGAACGACACCTGAACCGGCATGCATCGGCCGGCTGCCGCCGATATTCGCCAGAACCTTGACCGCCCTGTCGGGCTCCCAACCGGCGACGCAGAGACTGTTCCGGCCGTCCCGGACGCGAAGCTGAACCGTCTCGCCGGTATCGCTGCCGAGCCTGGCGACGATCGGGGCCGCCACTCTGGCGATGTCGATCTGCCGTTCCGCCGCATTGCCGACGGCCACGGCCGCGAGGCCCAATCGGTAGCTGCGCTTTTCGGTCGAACAGCTGACGAAGCCATTGGCCTCGAGGCTGCACAGGAGTCGATACACGCGAGCCTTGCTATGGCCGGATCTGCGCGTGATCTCCGACAATCCGAGATCCGGCGTTTCCGCGATCAGCATCAGCAGTCCGAGCGCCGCGTCGACGGCATCGACCCGGTACTGCTCGATCTCCCTGGGCGGTGCCGCGCTCGTCATCGGCTCTCCTCTTGCTCGGCTTGCCCGGCCTCCGGGCCGGCGGATTCAACGAATCCGGCCATAACACAGTTCGATTGGTTCACTCAATGAACCATCGGTTCAATAATTTGACATCAGCGCTTCACCGACGCAAGGTCTCGCGAACTCGACCTTTGGCGGCAGCCCGAACATGGCCGCAGTCAAAGGGATCGGAGGGGAACGAAAGCCGATGGCTTCACACGCAACAGAACCCGTCCGCGGGATCGAATGGCCTGACCGGGCCCGCGCGATCGTCTGCGTCACAATCCATGTCGACGGCCCGGCGGTCGAAGCCGGTCGCGGGCAGAACGATTTGGGCGTCAACAGCCGCGGCCGCTACGCGCTGCGGCGCGGTATCCGCCGCTATCTCGACATGCTCGACCGCCATGCGATCAAGGCGACCTTCTTCTGCTGCGGCTACGACGCCGAGCATTGGCCGGAACCGTTTCACGAGATCCACCGGGCCGGTCACGAGATCGCGGCGCATGGCTACCAGCATGAGGGCTTCGACCTCGGCGAGCGCGAGCCCGAGCTTCTCGAAAAGACCCACGACATCCTCGCGGCCCTCGGTCAGGCCCCGGTGGGTTGGTGCTCGCCCTCGGGACGCAAGAGCCGCCTGACGCTGCCGACGCTGCGCCGCCTCGGCTACATCTACGATGCGAGCGAGAAGGACGAGGACATCCCCTATCTGCTGGAGGATGGCTTCATGATCCTGCCGAACAACACCGTCTCGCTCGACGATTTCCCGATGTATTTCTCGGGCGGCGCCTCGGCGGCGGAAGTCGAGCGCAATTTCGTCCAGGAGCTCGACGCCGCGCTCGGCCGCGACGGTTACGTCCACCTGACGGTCCATCCGCGCGCAGGCGGTGGTTCCGGAACCCCGGCACGGGCAGCTGCCGTCGACCGCTTCCTCGCCTATGCCAAGGCGACGCCCGGCGTGCGTTTCATGACCTGCCGCGAACTGGCGGAATATTGCCTGGGCGATGCCGCGCGCTGGCAGGATGCGCGCTCATGAGCGGCGCCCTCCTGATCACCGTGAACGTGCACGGCATCGGGCCGGAGGCGGCCGGCGCGCCCGAGGCCGAGCTGTTCGGCCGCGATGCGCATGGTCGCTACACCTATCGGATCGGCCTTGCGCGGGTGCTCGACGCGCTCGGCGAATACCGTCTGCCCGCCACCCTCTTCTGGCCGGCCATGGAGGCCGAAAGACTGCCTCGGCTGGTCGAGCGCTGCCTCCGCGAGGGTCATGAGATCGCCAGCCATGGCCGGGCCTTCGAGGATCACGCCAAGCTCGGGCGCGACGAGGAGATGTCGATCATCGGCGAGGCGCATGAAACGCTCAGGCGCCTGAGCGGCGTCGCTCCGCGCGGCTTTCGGGCCCCGACCGGCACGCTCTCGCAGAACACGATCCCGATCCTGCAAGCCCTTGGATATCATTACGATTCGAGCTTCCTCGACGACGATAGCCCCTATGCGCTCACCCAATATGGCGGGCATGGCATGGTCGAGCTTCCGGTCTCGGAAGGCCTGACCGACGCGACGCATTTCCGCCGGCGCGTCACGCAGGACCGGGCGGAAGACCTCATGCGCGAGGAGCTCGCGGCGCTTCTCGCGGTCGATGGCTATGCCTGCCTCACCTTCCATCCGCGCGCCGATATCGGGGTCGGCCGGCTTGCCCGCCTGCCCCTGATCGAACGCCTCGCCAGACTGGCCGAAAAGCAGGGTGCCCGACCCGGCCTCTGCGGTCAGCTGGCGGAGCAAATCCACGCCGGACGCGCGGCAAACCAGATCGAGAACGTCGGAGACTGAGATGCGAGCTATTGCGGTTCTGACCCTCGGATTGAGCGCCTTCGCGGCAGCCGGAAGCGGGGCGCATGCCCAGACGCTGCGGACGATGCTCACCTCCGACATTCGCGGCGTCATGCCGGGACGCAGCCCGGACACCGCGACCGGCAGCGTCCTTCAGAACATCTATGAGGGGCTGGTCGCCTGGCGGGCCGACGGCAGCGTCGCTCCGATGCTGGCTGAGAAGATCGAGACCTCGGACGACGGCAAGACCTACACCTTCACTCTCCGCGAGGGCGTGAAATTCCATAACGGCGCCCCGCTGACGGCCAAGGAAGTGGTCTGGACCTGGGAACGCTTTCTCGATCCCAAATCCGCGTGGCCCTGCCGTGGCGCCTTCAACGGAACCAACGCGACCAAGATCGAGTCGGTGAAGGCGCTCGATGATCGCCGCGTCGCGTTCCAGCTCGCCGAACGAAGCGGATCCTTCCTGAGCGCGATGGCGCGCGCCGACTGCGACTCCGCCGGCATCGCCCATCCGGACGCGGTCGACGCGAACGGCAACTGGACGACGGCGATCGGCACCGGCCCGTTCAAGATGACGGAATGGCGCAAGGGCCAATATGTCGAGCTCAGCCGTTTCGCCGATTACAAATCCCGCAGCGAGCCGTCGGACGGGCTCGCCGGCGCCAAGGAAGCCAAGGTCGAAAAGGTCAGGATCAATCTGGTTCCCGACGCGCAGGTCGCCAAGCTCGGCATCCTGCAGGGCCAGCTCGACCTCTGGACCGATGTCGACGCGGCCTCGATCAAGGATTTCGCCAACGACAAGAACGTCACCGTGACGACCACGCCGGTCGCCGGCATCTATACGATCCCGCTCCAGTCGCGCGATCCGGTGCTTGCCGATCCTCGGATCCGCCAGGCGATCAGCCACGCCATCGACCGGAAAAGCCTGGCAAAGGCCGTTCTGGACGATGAAAGCATTGCTTCCCCCTCGCTGATCCCGCTGACCAGCCGCTTCTATGGCCAGGTCGAGCGAGACGGCGCCGAATACGATCCCGACAAGGCGCGCGCCCTGATCAAGGCCTCCGGCTACAAGGGCGATCGCATCGTCCTGATCACGAGCAAGGCCTCGCCGATCATGAGCGATACGGCGATCTATCTCCAGTCGATGCTGCAGGCCGTCGGCCTCAACGTCGATGTCGAGATCATGGAGTTCGCCACCCAGTTCGAGCGCTTCTACAGCGGGCGCTACCAGATGATGGTCTGGAACCTCACGCCCTATCTCGACCCGCTTTTCATCGTCGAGCGCTTCACCGGCGACAAGGCGCGCCAGCCCGACAAGGTCTGGGACAGCCCGGCCTCGAAGGAGCTGCTGAAGAAGCTCGTCCTCGCCGACGACCAGCAGGACAAGCAGGCGCTTTATGACGAGGTGCATCGCCTGCAGATGAGCGAGGCGCCGCTGATCGTCTGGGGCACGCGCGCCACGACGATCGCCGTCCGCAAGAACGTCTCCGGCTTCCAGCCCTGGCCCGGTCAGAAGCCGCGCTACTGGAACGTCTCCGTCACCCCCTGACGGCCGCCGAAGCCGAGGTCGCGGCAAGGCCGTGACCTCGCGGATCGATCACGATACCGGCCGAGGGCCACATGACGAGCACGATACTGACCGACCCGGCGACTGCTGGAATTTCATCCGAGCGATTGCAGCGGATCGTCGTCAATCTGGCCGCGCTGGGCCGGAAACTACCCGGTTCCGAGCGCGCCGATGCGGCCTGCCGCTATATCAGCGCGCAACTGGCGTCGTCCGACATCACGCAGGACGTCCTGGAATTCGATGCTTTCATCAGTTGGCCGGAGAAGGCATCGCTGACCGTCGGCGGCCAGACGCTTCCCGCCAATGGCGCGGCCTTCACGGCCTCGACGCAACCCGGAGGCCTCACCGGCCGTGTCACCCGCTCGCTCGAGCCCGGCGAACTGCAAGGTGCCTTCCTGCTGATCGACGGTTTGCCGCGCTACGACGCCTGCATGAGCGCGCAGCGAGCCGGCGCGCTCGGCGTCATAGCGCTATCGCACGGTCCGCAGCGTCACTACGTCCAGGCCTCGCCGCTCTGGGGAGCCCCGACAGGTCCGGCCGATCTTGCGCTGCTGCCCACCGTTCCTGCGATTCAGGTATCCCGCGACGCGGCGGAGATTATTGAGCGTGCTGTCGCGGCAGGCACGCCCGTCACGATGGACAGCGAGATCCGCACGGAATGGCGCCCGGTGAAGCAGCCGGTGGCGGAGATCGAAGGCCGCGAGCCCGGCTACATCCTGCTCGGCGCGCATTACTGCACCTGGGGCGATGGCGCGACCGACAACACGGCCGGCGTCGCCCTGCTGATCGAGCTCGCGCGTCTCCTGAAGCAGCAGCCGAAACCCCGCTACGGCGTGAAATTCGCGTTCTGGACCGGGCATGAGCAGGGCGGCTATGCAGGCTCGTCCTGGTATGCGGATGCGTTCCGCGACTCCCTCTACAACGACGCCATCGCCTATCTGAACGTCGACATCGTCGGCAGCCGCGGCGGCACGACCAAGGCGCTGCGGAACACCACGGCCGAGCTCGCCGCCTATGTCCGGCAGGTGCTCGATGCGACCATCGGCAAGCAGACGCCGGAGGAAGAGGAATTCGTCGACCGTTCGGTCAAGCGCCTCGACCCCTATATCGACCCGCGTCGTTCGGCCCGCAATTCCGACCAGAGCTTCAGTGGCATCGGCCTGGCGACCGCCCAGGTCAGCGCCTTCCTGCCCGCCGCCAGCCCCGAGCACCTGCACGGCAGCGGGCTGGCCTGGTGGTGGCATACCGATCAGGACACGATCGAGCATATGGATGCCGAGATCCTGGCGGTCGACACGCTGATCTATCGCAATCTCGTCGCAGGGCTGGTGGACGCGCCCGCGCTCCCCTTCAGGCCCGCGGCCATGGCCGAGGACGTGCTCGCGGGCCTGCGCGCCTATCATGAAGCCGCGCCGAATTGCGAGGACATCACGCGCCTGACCGGCCTCGCCGAGCGGCTGGCGGATGTGCTGCGCGGCTGGCAGCCGACCGGCGCCGATGATCCGCTGCTGCTGCGGCTCGGGCGCCATCTCAACCCGGTGCTTTATCATGCGCGCAGCGCCTTCGAGTTCGATCTCGGCCGGGCCAGCCGCATCCTGCCGGGACTGGCGCCGGCCCTGACGCTCGCTCGTCTGGAGCCCGACGCCGCGCGGATGGCACGGGCGCAACTGCGGCAACGCGCGAACCGCATCGCCCATGGGCTCTCGCGCGCCATCGAGCTGATCGAAGGCAGGGCCGCCAAAGCGCTCTGATGTTCCGATTTTGATCCAATGACAGCCGCGTTCGACGCGGTGCGACACGAAAAGGGGACCATCATGGACCGACGCAGTTTCATGAAGGCCGGCGCCGCCGCGGCTCTGGCGGGGATCAGCGCGCCTGCGCTTTCGCAGTCATCCCGGCAGAAGGTGCTGCGCTTCGTGCCCTACACGGACCTGACCATCTTCGATCCGATGTGGTCGACCGTCGATATCACCCGCGACTACGGCTACATGATCTACGACACGCTGTTCGGGCTGGACGCGAATTTCCAGCCGCAGCCGCAGCTCGCCGAAGGCTTCCTGTGGGGCGATGACGGCCGCAGCTGCACGATCACCCTGCGCAGCGACATCACCTTCCATGACGGCGAGCCGATCCGGGCCCGCGATTGCGTCGCGAGCCTGAAACGCTGGTCGCAGGCCGCCCCGATGGGTGCGACGCTGTTTGCGCTGACCGACGAGCTCGTCGCGATCGACGACCGCACCTTGCGCTTCCGGTTGAAGCGTCCCTTCCCGATCCTCCCGGCGATCCTCGGACAGCTCAGCGCGCCGGTGCCCTTGATCATGCCCGAGCGCGTCGCGCAGACGGATGTGAAGACGCAGATCACCGACAGGACCGGATCGGGGCCCTTCAGGTTCAAGGCCGATGAGTTCCAGCTCGGCAATCTCGCCGTCTTCGAGAAATTCCAGGGCTACAAGCCGACGCCGAACACCGCGAGCGGCCTCACCGCCGGACCCAAGATGGTCCATTTCGACAGGGTGGAATGGCGCCGCATCCCCGATGCGGCGACGGCCGCCGCAGCCCTCCAGACGGGCGATGTCGACTGGATCGGCGGCCCGACCTCCGAGACGGTCGAGCTGCTTGCAGGCTTCAAGGATATCGACCTGCCACGGCTCGAGGACATCCCCTCGATGGCGATGATGCGGCTCAACGCCCTCAACGCTCCGTTCGACAACAAGAAGATCCGTCAGGCGCTGCTTCCGGCCATCGACCAGGCGGAATTCTGCATGGCGGTGGCCGGCACCAATCCGCAGAACTTCGCGACGGGCACCGGCTTTTTCCCGCCCGGAACCGCACTGGCCAGCGAAGCCGGGCTCGACCCTCTGAAAGGGCCGCGCAGCATCGAGAAGGCCAGGCAACTGCTGAAGGAGGCCGGCTACGCCAATGAGCGTGTCAGGCTGCTCGGCGCCGCCGACAGCCCGGCCTCGACCACGCCCCTGGCCCAGGTTGCGGCGGACATGTTGGGCAAGCTCGGCCTGAACCTCGATATCGCGCTGCTCGACAACGCCTCGGTCGCGCAGCGCCGTCGCTCGGAGGAGCCGGTCGACAAGGGCGGCTGGTCGATGAGCTGCTGGCTCTTCCCGGGCAGCTGGTTCGTCGATCCCGGTACGAACATCATGCTGCGCGGCAACGGCCGCAACGCCTGGTTCGGCTGGCCGACGATCCCCAAGCTGGAGGAGCTCCGCGACGCCTGGCTGAATTCGCCCTCGCCCGACGAGCGCAAGCGCATCGCCCAGGAGATGCAGGTCGTGGGCATGGACGAGCTGCCGGCGATCCCGCTCGGCGCCATCTATCGGCAGACCGCGCTGAAGAAAGACCTCGTCGATCGCGTGCGCACCGCCACCGTGTTCTGGAACATCCGTCGTGGCTGACGCGGTCACTCTCCCCGGCGTGCAGCAGGTGATCCAATGCTCGCCTATATCGTGAAGCGCATCCTGGCGACGATTCCGGTCATGCTGGTCGTCGCCCTGACGGTGTTCTCGTTGCTGTTCCTGGCGCCCGGCGACCCCGCCACGATGATCGCCGGCGACCAGGCCTCGGCCGCCGATATCGACCGCATCCGGCAGAGCCTGGGGCTGGATCAGTCTTTCCTGGTCCAGTTCGGCAGCTGGCTCTGGCGCCTCGTCCATTTCGATCTCGGCAACTCGGTCTTCACCGGCCAGCCGGTGACGTCGCTGATGGCGGAGCGGGTCGGCCCGACGCTGTCGGTGATGCTGCTGACCCTCATCCTGTCGATCGCGATCGCCGTCCCGCTCGGTGTCGTCGCGGCCTGGAAGAGCGGAAGCTGGATCGACCGCGCGATCATGAGCGTCTCCGTCGTCGGCTTTTCGGTGCCGCTCTTCGTGGTCGGATACATCCTCGCCTGGGTCTTCGCCCTGAAGCTGCAATGGCTGCCACCGCAGGGCTACACGCCGCTTTCCGAGGGCGTCTGGCCCTGGCTGCAGCGATTGATCCTGCCCGCGATCACGCTCGGCTTCGTCTATATCGTCCTGATCGCCCGGATCACGCGGGCATCCATGCTCGAAGTGCTGCAGCAGGACTATGTCCGGACGGCCCGCGCCAAGGGGCTGGGACCTCGCAAGGTCCTCTTCCTCCACGCGCTCAAGAATGGCGCGGTCCCGGTGATCACCGTCATCGGCATCGGCTTCGCCGCCCTGATCGGCGGCACGGTAGTCACCGAAACCGTTTTCACCATCCCCGGAATGGGGCGATTGACCGTCGATGCCATCCTCCGCCGCGACTACCCGGTCATCCAGGGGCTCGTGCTGGTGTTCTCCTTCGTCTACGTGCTCGTCAACCTGGCCGTGGACCTCATCTACACGCTCGTCGATCCGAGGATCCGCTATTGAGCTCGTCCACATTTCACGCCGGGGCCGCATCCATGCGCGCGGAGGGCTCGCGGCTTTCGGCGGCCCTCAAGCAGATGCAGCGGCACCCGACGATCCCGTTCGGCGCGACCGTGCTCGTAGCCATGGTCGCGATGGCGATCTTCGCTCCCCTGCTCGGCACGATCGACCCGACCGCGACGTCGCTGGCGCGCCGGCTGCGCGAGCCCTCGGCCCAGTTCCTCTTCGGCACCGACATGCTCGGGCGCGATCTCTATTCGCGCGTTCTGTATGGCGCCCGCATCTCGCTGCTGGTCGGGTTCTCCGTCGCGGTGCTCTCCTCGATCGGAGGGCTCTTTCTGGGTTTGATCGCGGGCTTCATCAAGCGGGTCGACGTCGTCGTCATGCGGATCATGGACGGCCTGATGTCGATCCCCTCCATGCTCCTGGCGATCGCGCTGATGGCTTTGACGAAAGGCTCGGTCATCAACGTGATCGTCGCCCTGACCATCGTCGAGATCCCGCGCGTGACCCGGCTCGTCCGCTCGACGGTGCTCTCCTTGCGCGAACAGCCCTATGTCGAGGCCGCGATCGCCGCCGGGGCGAGCACGCCGAGAATCATCGTCCGCCACATCCTGCCGAACTCCCTGTCGCCGCTGATCGTCCAGGCGACCTATATCTGCGCGGCCGCCATGGTCACGGAGGCTGTGCTCTCCTTCATCGGCGCCGGCACACCGCCGATCACGCCCTCCTGGGGTAACATCATGGCCGAGGGGCGCACACTCTGGCAGCTCAAGTTCTATATCGTCCTGATCCCGGCGGCGTTTCTCTCGGCAACGGTCCTCGCCGTCAATCTGCTCGGGGACGGCTTGCGCGACGCTCTTGATCCCCGGCGGATCTATTGAGAGCTCTCAGGCATTCCGGCCAATTTCCGGATCGCGGACACTGTTCCGGTCGAATCCCCCACCTCTAGTCGGCCGCGCGCAGTCGCAGGCGCGAACATGAAGAGAAATTCACTTTCTCTTGTCGGCCGTTCAAACTAGAAGCAGCGTCTGTTGCGTCGTGTTCCGCGTTCTTTTTGATCGAGGCTGGAGAAGAGCGGAATGGTGCCGGGCTACAGGCGTGATCTTGCGGGACACGCGGTCGGACGTTCCCTCTCCCGCCTCGCCTGCGCCGCTGCCGCCGCCATCGGCCTGGGAGCCTGCCTGCCGGCAGATCAGCGCCCGGAACTGGGCGTCGCCGTCACGCCCGGTTACGCCGCGGGAGAGCGCCGTGCCGCGCCGGCCGTTTCGCCGGACTGGCCGCGCCTGTTCCGGTCGAGCGAGCTGAACAGGCTGGTCGATCGAACGCTCGGGGAGAATTTCGACATCGCCATCGCCATGACGCGAATCAGGCAGGCCGATGCGCAGTCACGCATTTCGGCCGCAGCGCTCTACCCCACGCTGAGCGGCTCGGTCGACGGCTCGCGCAGCCTGCGGCCGGGTACGCTGAGCTCCAAGCGCGGACCGTTCAGCGAGAGCGTCGGCAATCAGTTCAGCCTCGGCCTCTCGGCGAGCTATGAACTCGACTTCTGGGGCAAGAACCGCGCGACCGCCGATGCGGGCCGCTTCGCCGCCGAGGCGACGCGCTTCGACCGCGACGTGGTGGCGCTCACTGCCGTCGCCAGCGTAGCGAGCACCTATTTCCAGGTTCTGGCGGCGCAGGACCGGCTGACCATCGCCCGCGAGAACATCGCGGCCGCTGAGCGGACGCTCGCCGTCATCCGCGCCCGGCTCGCTGTGGGCACCGCCACCCAGCTCGACATCGCCCAGCAGGAGAGCGTCGTCGCGCAGCAGAAGGCCTCGGTGCCCCCGCTGGAACTCTCCCTGCGCCAGGCCAAGGTCACGCTTGCCGTGCTGGTCGGCGAGACGCCGGCCGCCGTCGCGATCAAGGGCGGCAGCCTGAACGCGGTCGCTGTGCCCTCCGTGCGCGCCGGCCTGCCCTCGCAGCTGCTGCAGCGCCGGCCGGACATCGCCGAGGCCGAGGCGCGCCTGACCTCGCAGGAAGCGACGCTCCACGCCGCCCGCGCGGCTCTGTTCCCGAGCATTAGCCTGACCGGACAGGGCGGCCTCGAAAGCGCATTGCTGAAGAACCTGCTGCGCCCCGACGCGGCCTTCGCCTCGGCCGCGGCGGGGCTGGTGCAGCCGATTCTCGATGGCGGCAATCTCAAAGCCAGGGTGGAACTGGAGCGGGGCACGGCCGACGAGCTGATCGCGACCTATCGCAAGACCATCGTCAGCGCCTTCGCCGATGTCGAAAATGCCCTGATCGCCATCCAGGAGAACACCCGCCACGAACGCCTGCAGGCGGACACGGTCGCCTCCGCCCGGCGCGCCTACACCATCACGGAGCAGAGGCTGCGCGAGGGCACCATCGACATCGTCACGCTGCTGAACACCCAGCAGACCCTGTTCCAGGCGCAGGACCAGCTCTCGCAGATCAAGCTCCAGAAGCTGATCTCCTATGTCGACCTGTTCAAGGCGCTGGGCGGCGGCTGGACCGACGCCGACCGCAAGGCCGCCATCGCCGCCACCGAGACCGCGCCATGAAACGGCTTCTGCTCATCCTGCTGCTCGCCGCGGCCGCCTGGGGGTGGCACAGCTACAATGGCGGCTGGCTGCCTTCCAGCGGGGACAGCGAGGCGGCCCAGGGCCAGCGCGGCGGGCGGCGTGGCGCTCGTCTGGGCGGCAACGAAGGAGCCATCCCCGTCATCGCGACCCCTGCCCGCCGTGACGACGTTCCGGTCACCGCCGATGCGGTCGGCACGATCCAGGCCCTGAACACCGTGACCGCCCGCACGCAGGTCGACGGCCGGCTGCTCGAAATCGCCTTCAAGGACGGGCAGGACGTCAAGAAGGGCGACGTGCTGGCGAAGATCGACCCTGCGACCTATCAGGCGCAGTACGACCAGGCCATGGCCAAGAAGGCGCAGGACGAGGCGCAGCTCGCCAATGCCCGCGCCGATCTCGAACGCTACGCCAAGCTCGCCCAGACCGATTATGGCTCGCGCCAGCAGGCCGACACCCAGCGCGCCACGGTGGCGCAGCTCGAGGCGCAGGTTCGCTCCGACCAGGGCGCGATCGACAACGCCAAGGCCATTCTCGACTACACCACGATCCGCGCGCCGATCGACGGCCGCCTCGGCATCCGGCAGGTCGACCAGGGCAATATCGTGCGCGCTTCGGACACGAACGGCCTCGTCGTCATCACCCAGCTCAAACCGATCGCCATGATCTTCAACCTGCCGCAGCAGCAGCTTCGCGCCGTCAGCGCGGCCGTCGCGCGCGGGCCGGTCGAGGTCGATGCTCTCGACTCCGACGGCACGACGATCATCGACAGGGGCGTCGTCGAGGTCATCGACAACGTCGTCGACCAGACCACCGGCACCATCAAGGTCAAGGCGCGCTTCCCGAACGACCGGCTCCAGCTCTGGCCCGGCCAGTTCGTCAATGTCCGGGTCTTCGTCGACATGCTGAAGAACGTCGTCGTCGCGCCGACCGCCGCAGTCCAGCGCGGGCCGAACGGAGCTTACGCCTTCGTGGTCAACGACGACGAGACGGTCCGCCTCGTCAATGTCACGGTCGGCCAGCAGAATGAGACGACGGCCGTGATCGCCTCGGGCGTCGAGCCGCCGGCGAAGCTCGTCACCACTGGCTTCGCACGCCTGACCGACAAGGCCAAGGTCCGCGTCACCACCCCCGAGGACGCCGCCCAGCCGCCGGCCACCGCGCCCGGCCGACGCGGCGTGCGCGAGCCCGGGCAAGGACAGGGGCAGCGCCGGCAAGGCGATCAGGCCGGCGGCAATGCGGCGGGCGCGGGAGCGGGTTCCGCGGCTCCGGCGCCGGAGGCGCCGTCCGCACCGGCTACTGCGCCCTCGGCCGACGGTCAGCCGCGGCCGCGGCGGGACGGGGCGGCGCCAGGAGCCACGCGCCGCGAGGGCGGCCGGCCGAACGGCGAGGCTTCCCCCGGCGGCGGATCCGGGGCACAAAGACCGCAAGCGCAGCCATGACGGGGCAGCCGCGATGAGCGTGTCCGCGCCTTTCATCAGCCGGCCCATCGCGACCTCCCTGCTCGGCGTCGCCGTGCTGCTGTGCGGCATCCTCGGCTATCTGCGCCTGCCGGTCTCGGCCCTGCCGCAGGTCGATTTCCCGACGATCCAGATCACCACGCAATTGCCGGGCGCGAACCCTGAGACCATCGCCTCGCTGGTCACAGCCCCGCTGGAGCGCCAGTTCGGACAGATCCCCTCGCTCTCGACGATGTATTCGCAGAGCTCCTTCGGCCTCAGCCAGATCACGCTGCAATTCGATCTCGACCGCGACATCGACGCCGCCGCGCAGGACGTGCAATCGGCGATCAACGCAGCGGGCTCGACGCTGCCGCGCACCCTGCCCTACCCGCCGACCTACGCGAAGATCAATCCGGCCGATGCGCCGATCATGGTGCTGGCGCTGACTTCGGACACCGTCTCGCTGCGCCAGCTCAGCGACCTCGCCGACACGCTGCTGTCGCCGCGGCTCTCCGAGGTTTCCGGCGTCGGCCATGTCTCGATCGAGGGCGGCGTGCGTCCCGCCATCCGCATCCAGGCCGACCTTGCCAGGCTCGCCTCCTACGGGCTCGGCATGGAGGATCTACGCACCGCCATCGTCAACGCCAATGTCGCCGGCGCCAAGGGCGCGCTCGACGGCAACCATCAGGCCTACACGATCAGCGCCAACGACCAGATCGGCAGCGCCGCGGCCTATCGCGACATCGTCGTCGCCTATCGCAGCGGCGCCCCGGTCTTCCTGCGCGATGTGGCGGTGGTGCTGGAGGACCTCGAGAACAGCCGCATCGGCGCCTGGTTCCGCGGCAAGACGGCGGTGGTGATCGACGTCATGCGCCAGCCCGGCGCCAACATCGTCGCCACGGTCGCGCAGGTGAAGCAGGAAATTCCGCGCCTGAAGAACGGCATGCCGGCCGGCGTCGATCTGCAGGTGGTCAGCGACCGCACCGAGACGATCCGCGCCTCGATCGCCGACGTGCAGTTCACGCTGGTGCTCGCCTGCGCGCTGGTGGTGCTGGTCGTGCTGCTGTTCCTGCGGACGGTCCGGGGGACGATCATCGCCGGCGTCGCCCTGCCGCTGTCGCTGATCGCGACCTTCGCGGTGATGTGGCTTGCCGGCTTCAGCCTCGACAACCTCTCGCTGATGGCGCTGACCATCGGCACCGGCTTCGTGGTCGACGATGCGATCGTGATGATCGAGAACATCGTGCGCAATATGGAGCAGGGCAAGAAGCCGCTGCAGGCCGCCTATGACGGCGCGCGCGAGATCGGCTTCACCGTCATCTCGCTCACCGTCTCGCTCGTCGCGGTCTTCATCCCACTGCTGTTCATGACCGGTCTCGTCGGCCGGATGTTCCGCGAATTCGCCCTGACGCTGACCATCGCGGTGGTGGTCTCGGCAGTGGTCTCGCTGACGCTGACGCCGATGATGTGCGCCCGCCTGCTGCGCCATACCGGGCATGAGCGCGAGAACTGGCTCATGCGCGCGGCCGAATGGCCGGTCTCGGCGATGGCCCGGCTCTACGACGTGACGCTCGGCTGGGCGCTGAAGGCGCGCGGCCTCGTGTTGCTGGCGACCGTCGCGACCCTCGCGCTGACGGTGTGGATGTACATCGTCATTCCCAAGGGCTTCCTGCCGAGCCAGGATACCGGCCAGCTCAGCGTCGTGCTCGAAGCCTCACCCGACGTCTCCTTCAACGAGATGAAGCGGCTGCAGGAGCAGGTGACACAGACCTTCGAGCGGGACCCCGACGTCACCGGCATCGTCTCCGTGCTCGGCATCGGCCAGGCCAACGCCACGCTGAACACCGCCCGCCTGACCGTGACGCTGCGCCCCAAGGACGAGCGCCGCGACGACGCCGTGACGATCGCCGAACGGCTGCGGGCCGCGGCCGCCGCGATCCCCGGTGCCGTGACCTATGTCCAGCCGGTCCAGGACATCCAGATCACGACGCGCGCCAGCCGCTCGCAATATCAGTACACGCTGACCGGCGCCGACCAGGCGCAGGTGATGGAATGGGCACGCAAGCTCTCGGAAGCGCTGCGCCGCGAGCCGCTGGTGCGCAACGTTGCCAACGAGACGCAGGACGGGGGCTTGCGCGCCCATGTCGAGATCGACCGGGCCAAGGCGGGGCGGCTCGGCATCTCCATTCAGGCGGTGAACGACACGCTCTACGACGCCTTCGGCCAGCGCCAGATCGCGACGATCTACGAGCAGTCGAACCAGTACCGCGTGATCCTGGAGGCCGCGCCGCAATATCTGCGCGATCCCTCGTCGCTGACGAAGCTCTACGTCACCGGCAACACCAACACGCAGGGGCAGACCAACAGCGCTGGCAACACCACGGTGACGCAGAACAGCGTGCAGGTGCCGCTTTCCTCCTTCACGCGCCTGATCCGCGAGACGGCGCCGCTCTCGATCGCCCATCAGGAGCAGTTTCCGGCCGCAACCGTCAGCTTCGACCTCGCGGCGGGCGCGGCTTTGGGCGATGCTGTCACGATGATCGCCGCCGTCGAGCGGGAAATCGGCATGCCGACATCGATCTCGGGCAGCTTCAGCGCCGACGCGGCCGAGTTCAACCGCTCGCTCGCCAACCAGCCCTGGCTGATCCTGGCCGCCATCGTGACGATCTATTTGGTGCTCGGCGTGCTCTACGAGAGCTATGTCCACCCCTTCACGATCCTGACGACCCTGCCCTCGGCCGGCGTCGGCGCCCTGCTCGCGCTCATCGTGACCGGCCGCGAGCTCTCGATCGTGGCGCTGATCGGCATCATCCTGCTGATGGGCATCGTCAAGAAGAACGCGATCATGATGATCGACTTCGCGCTCGATGCCGAGCGCAACGAGGGCCTTTCGCCGGAAGACGCCATCGTCAAGGCCTGCCGGCTGCGCTTCCGCCCGATCATGATGACGACGCTCGCGGCTCTTTTCGGCGCCCTGCCCCTGGCGCTGGCGACCGGAACCGGCAGCGAATTGCGCCAGCCGCTCGGCATCACCATCATCGGCGGCCTGCTGCTCAGCCAGTTGCTGACGCTTTACACGACGCCCGTGATCTACCTGGCATTGGAACGGCTGCGCCGGCGCCTCGGCGGCGGCCGTGACGGCGTCGTGCCCTATCCGGGGCCGGAGGCGGCCGAATGAGCGCGGCGCCCGAGGAGGACAAGGGCTGGAAGACGGTGCGGGGTCTCTCCGACGCCTTCATCCTGCGTCCGGTCGGCACCGCGCTGATGGCGATCGGCCTCTTCCTCGTCGGCATGGTCGCCTACATGTTCCTGCCGGTGGCGAGCCTGCCGAGCGTCGACTTCCCGACGATCCGCGTCTTCGCCGGCCGCCCCGGCGCCGACCCCGCGACCATGGCCGGCAGCGTTGCCGCGCCGCTGGAGCGGCGGCTCGGCTCGATCCCCGGCGTTACCGAGATCACCTCGACGAGTTCGCTCGGCTCGACCCAGATCGTCCTGCAATTCGACCTGACGCGAAACACCGACAGCGCCGCCCGTGACGTGCAGGCGGCGCTCAACGCCGCCGCGACAGACCTGCCGGGCGACCTGCCGACGCTGCCGCAGTTCCGCAAGGCCAACCCCAACGCCGCGCCGATCCTGATCCTGGCGCTGACCTCGGACACGATGACGCCGAGCGCGATGTACGACGCGGCCGACACCGTCATCGCCCAGCGCATTTCCCAGGTCGAAGGCGTCGGCGAGGTCACGGTCGCCGGTGCCGAGCAGCCGGCGATCCGCGTGCGCCTCGACCCGGCCCAGCTTGCCGCCATGGGCTTGAGCCTCGACACGATCCGCACCGCCATCGTCAACGCCAATACGGTGTCCGCGGTCGGCTCCTTCGACGGGACGCACCAGAGCGAGACGCTCTCCGCCAACAACCAGATCCGGCAGCCGGAGGATTACGGCGACATCGTCGTGCGCTCGGCCAAGGGCACCGTGGTCCGGCTCGCCGATGTCGCGACGGTGGAGCGCGGCGTGCGCAACAGCCGCGCCGCCGGCTGGTACAACGGCAAGCCGGCCATCCTCATCACCATGACCAAGCAGGCCGATGCCAACGTCATCGACACGGTCGACCGGGTGAAGGCGCTGCTGCCAGAGATCCAGAAATGGGTGCCCGCCGGCATCCAGTTCTCGATCATGTCGGACCGCACGGTGACGATCCGCGCCTCGATCGCGGATATCCAGCACACGCTGCTGATCTCCATTGCCCTGGTGATGCTGGTCGTCTTCCTGTTCCTGCGGCGCACGACGCTGACCGTCGCTGCCGGCGTCACCGTGCCGCTCTCGATCGCCGGCACCTTCGCGGCGATGTGGCTCGCCGGCTTCACGCTCGACAATCTCTCGCTGATGGCGGTGACGATCTCGGTCGGCTTCGTCGTGGACGACGCCATCGTCATGATCGAGAACATCGAGCGCAACGTCGCCCGCGGCCTGTCGCCCCTGCGCGCCGCCCTGCTCGGCGCCGGCCAGATCGGCTTCACGGTCGTCTCGATCAGCCTGTCGCTGATCGCGGCCTTCATTCCGCTCTTCTTCATGGACGGGGTGGCTGGCCGCTTCTTCCGCGAGTTCACCCTGACGCTGACCTTCGCCATCCTGGTCTCGACGGCAGTTTCGCTCAGCGTTACGCCGATGATCTGCGCGCATTTCCTCAAGGCCGGGCCGCATGTGCCGAGCCGCTTCGACCGGGCGGTGGAGAGCGTGCTCTCTGCGATGACGCGCTTCTATGCCCGCACGCTCAAGGTCGTGCTGCAGCATAGCTGGTTCATGCTGATCGTGATGATCGCGACGGTCGCGCTGACCGTGCAGATGTTCCGCAGCGCGCCGAAGGGCTATTTCCCACAGGACGACACCGGCCTGATCATCGGCTTCACCCAGGCCTCGACGGACATCTCCTTCCCGGCGATGGCGCAGCTCCAGCAGCGGGGCGCGGCCGTCGTCGCATCGGATCCCGCCGTGCTCGGCGTCGCCTCCTTCATCGGCGGCGGCAGTGGCTCGGTCAATACCGGGCGCTTCTTCGTCAGCCTGAAGCCGCTGGAGGAGCGCGGCCTGAGCTCGGCGCAGGTGGTCAACCGCCTGCGCGGGCGCCTGGGCTCCATTCCGGGCCTGCGCATCTTCCTGACGCCGATCCAGGACGTCCGCGCCGGCGGGCGGCAGGGCCGCTCGCAATACCAGTTCACGCTCTGGGACCCGAACCTGCCCGAGCTGGAAGAATGGGTGCCCAAGGTGCTGGAGCGCCTGCGCACGCTGCCGGAGATCGTCGACGTCGCGACCGATCGCGAACAGGGCGGTCTGCAGGCCAATGTCGTGATCGACCGCAACAAGGCGTCGCAGCTCGGCGTCGCGATCCAGGACATCGACAACGTCCTGTCCGACGCCTTCAGCCAGCGCCAGATCTCGACGATCTACGGCGCGCGCAACCAGTACCGGGTCGTCCTCGAGGTCGCGCCCTCACGCAGCCGCGATCCGGGCGACATCCTCGATCTCTACGTGCCCGGCCGCAACGGCGCGCAGGTGCCGCTGCGCAGCCTCGTCAAGGTCGAGCGCGGCACGGCGCCGCTGGTCATCAACCATCAGGGCCAGTTCCCGGCGGTGACGATCACCTATGATCTCGCCCCCGGCGTCGGTTTGCAGGAGGCGAGCGACGCCGTGGTCGCCGCGGTCGAGGCGCTGCATATGCCGGCTTCGCTGCGCGCCGAATTCGCCGGCGACGCCAAGGCTTTCACGCAAGGAGCCGGCAGCCAGGGCATGATGATCCTGGTCGCGATCCTCGCCGTCTACATCATCCTCGGCGTGCTCTATGAGAGCCTGATCCACCCGGTGACGATCCTCTCCACCCTGCCCTCCGCGGGCCTGGGCGCGCTGATCGCGCTGCGGATCGCCGGCGCCGATCTCACCATCATCGCCTTTATCGGCATCATCCTGCTGATCGGCATCGTCAAGAAGAACGGCATCATGCTGGTCGATTTCGCGATCAGCGCCGAGCGGCAGCGCGGCGAGACCCCGCGCGAGGCGATCTTCGACGCCTGCCTGGAACGCTTCCGGCCGATCCTGATGACGACGCTCTCGGCCATGCTCGGCGCTGTCCCGCTGATGATCGCGACAGGCCCCGGCGCGGAGCTGCGCCGCCCGCTCGGCATCACCATCGTCGGCGGCCTGATCCTCAGCCAGATCCTCACGCTCTACACGACCCCGATCATCTATCTCTGGATGAGCAAGCTGAGTGCCCGCCGGCGTCCGTCGGAGCAGGGATCGGCGGGAAGCCGCACCGACCAGGTCGAGGCGACCTGATCGACCATCCATCGCCCGGGCCCGTCATGTCGAGCCGGCCGCCGAAACCGGAAGGCTTTCCGTCTCATGTCGATTTTTTCCTCGCCAGCGCGGCCGCCCAAGGTGGCCCGGCAAGGTGAGCCCAAGCTGGGCCCAAGTCGGCCTCGAATCCTTCGATTGACAAGGCGCCCGATCGGCGTTTTTATTGGCATACAAATGAATTTCAGACCCGCGGAAACGTCAAAAGGCGGCCGCGGATGAGCCGGGAGAGAGCCATGAAATTCGTATCCGACCGGAAGGTGCGGAGTGCCCTGGTCGCCCTGGCGACACTCTTTATTCAGTCCAGTGCGAATTCAGAAGAGATCTCGGTGACGCAATGGGGCGCGAGCCTCTACGGCGCCCCCTATGCGGTCTCCATGGAGAAGGGCCTGTTCAAGCAGGCCGGCATCGACATCACCGGCATTCTCGGCTCCGGCGGTGGCGGCACCACGGTCCGCAACATCCTCGCCAGCGACACGCCCTATGGCGAAGTCGCGGTCTCAGCGGCGCTCGCCGCCAAGGCGCAAGGCCTCGACGTCGTCATCGTCAACACGGGCACGCGCAGCGTGGCCGAGGCCTCGATGGTGACGATGCCCGATTCCGGCATCAAGAGCCTCGAGGATCTGATCGGCAAGAAGGTCGCGATCACTTCGCCGAAATCCGTCTCGGAAATGCTCTTCCTGATGGTCCTTCGCGAGAAGGGCATCGATCCGGGCAAGGTTCAGCGGGTCGCCGCCGGCGGCTATGTCCCGGCCCTGACGATGATGGAACAGGGCGGCGTCGCTGCTTCCGTGCTCATCGAGCCGCTGTCGATCATTCGCAAGGACAAGTATCGCACGGTCTACAAGGCCGGCGAGGTCCTCAAGCCGATGACGACGTCAGTGGGGATCACCACACGCAAATTCGCGCAGGAGCAGCCGGCGAAGCTGAGGGCCATCATCGCGGGCCGCAGGGCCGGCGTGCAGGCCGTCTACCAGGACCCTGCGGGCACAGCGAAGATCATCGAAAAGATCTACAAGCTCGACCCGCCGATCGCCAGGGAGGCCGTCGACAACATGATCGGCCCGCATATGTGGAGCGAGGGCGAGTTCAGCGTCGAGGAGCTCAACCGCATGGTCGAGGGCCTGAAGCTGATCGGCGAGGTCAAGAGCGACATCGACTGGTCCACGATCCTGGACAAATCCTACCTGCCGCCCGATCTGCAGGCGAAGTCATGATCGGCGCGGCGGTGAAGGCACGGAGCGACTCTTTGGCGATATCCGAGGTTCCCGCCGCCGTTCACGTCCGGCTCCGCGGCGTCACCCGGGTCTTCGACCTTCCCAAGGGCAGGCTGCATGCGCTCGGCCCCGTGGACCTCGACCTGGGCAGGGGCGAGTTCTTCTCCGTCGTCGGTCCTTCCGGCTGCGGCAAATCCACCTTGCTCGACATTCTCGCGGGGTTGAGCCGGCCGCAGGCGGGCGTCGCCGAATTCGAGGGCGCGCCCATCCGGGACGTGCCGGACGGCGTCGGCGTGGTCTTCCAGGAAGATGCCTCCTTCCCCTGGCTCAGCGTTCGCGACAACGTCGCCTTCGGCCTGCGTCGTGCCGGCATCGACCCGGCGGAAATCGCCCGGCGCGTCGATTACGCCGTCGGCTTCATGGGGTTGCGCGACTTCGCCGCCTCATATCCGGCACAGCTGTCCGGCGGCATGCGCCAGCGCGTCTGCATCGCACGGACACTCGTGATGCAGCCCCGGCTGATCCTGCTCGACGAGCCCTTCGGCGCCCTCGACCAGCAGACGCGGCTGCTGATGGGCGACGAATTGCTGCGGCTCTGGCGCGAGACCGGCGCGACGGTGCTGCTCATCACCCACGCGCTGGACGAGGCGGCGATGCTGTCCGACCGGGTCGGCGTGATGTCGACGCGGCCGGGAACCTTCATCGATTTCGTCGAGACCGGCTGGGAGCGGGACCGCGACAGCCGCGTCGTCTCGACCCCGCATTTCGGCGACATCACCGCCCGCCTCTGGGACAAGCTGCGGGTCGAGGCACTGAAGATCATGTCGTCGGGACAGGCCTGAGCCATGTCGGAGAAGCGCCTGCGGTTCCTGGTCGTCGCTCTGCTGATCGGCGCCGTCGAGCTGATGTGCCGGCTGGGCATCATTCCGCTCGCGGTCATGATCCCGCCGTCGCAGATGGTGGTGGAGCTCGGCCGGATTCTCGCCTCGGGCGAATACGCCTCCGACATTGCGGTGAGCCTGACGAATGTCGTCGTCGCGGCGGTGCTCTCGGTGATCCTCGGCTTCGTGGCGGGGCTGGCGATCCACGCCTGGCCTGGCCTGCGCGACGCGCTCGAGCCCCTACTGGCGAGCTATTACGCCATCCCGACCTTCGTGTTCTATCCGGTGTTCATCACCCTTTTCGGCGTCGGCTCGGCCTCCATCATCGCCATCGCCGTGCTGCTGGCGATCGTTTCGATGATCACGGCCACCTTGAACGGCATCGACAGGATCCCGCGTGTCCTGCGCAAGACCGCCCGGATCTATCGCATGCCGCGCTGGAAGACGGCGCTGCTCATCGAATTGCCGGCCGCGGCCCCTTACCTCTTCACCGGCGTCAAGCTGTCGGTCGCCTATGCCTTCATCGGCGTGATCGCCTCGGAATTCATCCTGTCGGGCTCGGGGCTCGGCTATGCGATCGCCTATGCCTACAACAACTTCGAGAACCGGCACATGTACGCGCTGATGCTGCTGATCCTCGTGACCGTCACGATCGTCAACACGGCGCTCAACCATGTCGACAAGCGCCTTCAGGCGCGCAGGCAGCGGTGATCGCCATGCCGAGGATCACCGGTACCGCCCTCGTCCTGCTCTTCTGCCTGCTGCTCTGGCAGACGCTCCATCTCCTCGTCGGCGCCTCCTCGCTGGCCTCTCTTTTCCAGACCGTCGTGAAGCTGGGCTCGCTGCTGGCGACCGCCGAATTCTGGCAGAACGTCGCGGAGACCATGCGCGCCTTCGCCGCCGCCTTCCTGATCTCGCTGGTCGGCGGCATCGCGCTCGGCATCCTGCTCGGGGTGCGCCGGCTTGCCGGCAACGTCGCTGAGCCCATCCTCGTCAACCTCTATTCCATCCCCAAGGTGGTGCTCTACCCGCTGGTGCTGCTCTGCTTCGGCCTCGGCATCTCGGCCAAGATCGCCTTCGGCGTGATGCACGGGCTGATCCCGATCACCCTGTTCTCGATGAACGCGATCCGGCAGATGAAGCCGGTCTATCGGCGCACCGCGCAGGTGCTGCGGCTGTCCTCGGCGCAATCGGCCTTCACGGTCATCCTGCCCGCGATCCTTCCCGAGGTGATCTCCGGCGTGCGGCTGGGGTTCTCGCTCACGCTGCTGGGCGTGCTGATCGGCGAGATGTTCGCCTCCCAGCGCGGTCTCGGCTTCATGTTGATCAGCGCCATCAACATCGGCCAGATCGACACGATCATGGCGGTGGCGCTGCTGCTGACCATCGTCGCGGTGACGTGCAACAGCCTGCTCCTCCTGCTCAACCGGAGAATGGGCTATCGCTAACGCATGTGTCGGTCAGGCTGGTTCAACCTGACCGGATCCGGAACCGGACGCCTTCCGCGGACACTCCCGTCTCGATGCCGCGTGCGGCGCCAATGGATCGAGACAGGCCAAGGTCGAATGTCCAACAAGGCGGAATCGGGCTATCGATTCACGGTCGAGGTCGTGGCGCGGAGGCCACCGCCGGAAATGTGATACGCAAGAGTTTTTGGGAGGCAGCCCCGATGTCGACGCGGAAGCGTTCAGCCGTGGCGGAAAACGCGTCGCTTCAGTCGAAAGAAAACGCGAAATATGTCCTCGACGAGCAGGTCGGCTTTCTCATGCGGAAGGCGCAGCAGCGCCATATCGCAATCTTCCAGCAGACGATCGGGCCCGGAGGCCCGACCCCGACCCAGTTCGCCGCGTTGAGCAGGCTCGCCGCGAGCAAGGAGATCTCCCAGAACCAGCTCGGTCGCCTGACCGCGATGGACCCCGCCACGATCAAGGGTGTGATCACCCGGCTGGCCGAGCGCGGCCTGGTCGAGCGCCTGCCCGATCCCAACGACCAGCGGCGCGTCCTGATCCGGCTGAGCGACCAGGGACGCGCACTCATGCCGGAGCTTTTCGCCCGGGCGGCGGCGATCACGGCCGCGACCTTGCAGCCCCTGACCGAGAAGGAAGCGCAGCAGCTCTCGCTGCTGCTGGCGAAGCTCTGCTGACGCTGTAAATCCGGACGGCCGCTCAGACCGACAGGTACTGCGCCCGGATCGCCTCATCCGCTTTGAGCTCGGCCATCGTGCCGGTGAAACGGATGATGCCCTTCTCGATGATCGCGGCGCGATCCGCGACATTGCCGGCGAAATGCAGGTTCTGCTCGGAGAGCAGGATGCTCAGCCCCTCCCCCTTCAGCGCCAGGATGGTCTTCGCCATCTCCTCGACGATGACCGGGGCCAGCCCTTCCGAGGGTTCGTCCAGCAGCACGAGCCGCGGATTGCCCATCAGCGTGCGGGCAATGGTCAGCATCTGCTGCTCGCCGCCCGACATCGCCCCGCCCGGCCGGTCGCGCATGCGCCCGAGATTGGGGAAGAGCGCGAAGAGCCGTTCGGGCGTCCAGTGCGGCACGCCCTCGCGCGGCGGGCGCTGGCCGACGGAGAGGTTCTCCATCACCGAAAGCTCGGAGAAGATGCGCCGCTCCTCCGGCACGTAGCCGATGCCGATGCGCGCGATCTCGAAGGGCTCGCGACCCTCGATGCGCTGGCCGTCGAAGCGGATCTCGCCGCGCGCCGGGGGCACCAGCCCCATCACCGCCTTCATCGTCGTCGACTTGCCGGCGCCGTTGCGCCCCATCAGGGCCAGCACCTCGCCCCGGCCCATGCCGAAGCCGACGCCTTGCAGGATATGGGCGCGGCCGTAATAGGCGTCGAGCCCGGAGATTTCGAGAAGGGCGCTCATCAATGGCCTCCCGAGGTGGCGCCGGAGCCGAGATAGACCGCCCGCACCTGCGGGTCCTGGCGCACCGCCTCGGCGGCGCCGTCGGCGATCAGCCGGCCGCGATCGAGCACGATCACCCGGTCGGAATGGGCGAAGACGACGTCCATGTCGTGCTCGGTGAACAGCACCGCGATGTGCTCCTGCGCCGCGATCCGCGCCGTCAGCGCCATCAGCTCGACGCGCTCGCGCGGGGCCATCCCGGCGGTCGGCTCGTCCATCAGCAGGAGCTTCGGCCGGTTGGCGAGCGCGACGGCCAGCTCGACGCGCTTCAGGTCGCCATAAGCGAGCACGCCGCAGGCCCGCTCCGCCTGCTCGCGCATGCCGACCTGTGCGAGCAGGGCGTCCGCCGCGGCGACATAGCGCGTCCGGGCGGGCCGGAACGGATTCCAGACGCCATCCTCCTGCGAGATCAGCGCCATCTGCACGTTCTCGCGCACGGTCATCGAGGTGAAGGTCGCGGTGATCTGGAAGGTGCGGCCGACACCCAGGCGCCAGACCCGGCGGGGCTTGAGCCCCGTGATCGCCTGCCCGGCGAGGATGACCTCGCCGCGATCCGGCTTGAGCTGGCCGCCCAGCATGTTGAAGCAGGTGGTCTTGCCGGCGCCGTTCGGGCCGATCAGCGCGACCATGCGGCCGGCCTCGACCGAGAAGGAGACGCCTTGCACCGCATGGACGCCGCCGAAGGACTTGGCGAGATCGCGCGCGACCAGCACGGCCTCGTCGGCGACTGCCGCCCGGGGAGAAACGACGGCGCTCATGGCGCGCCCTCCGTCGCGAGCCGGGTTACGACGGCACCGTCCTTGTCGCTTCGATCGCGCCGCTCGCGCAGGGCGAGGAAGCCGCCGACGAGTCCGCGCGGGAAGAGCACGACGAGGAGCACGATCGAAAGCCCCAGCGTGAAGCGCCAGTACATCGTCATCTTCATCAGCTGTTCGCTGAGCCCTGCATAGGCGAAGGCGCCGACGATCGGCCCCGACACGGTCTGCACGCCGCCGAGCAGCACCATCAGCAGCGCATCGACCGAACGCGGGATCGCCATATAGGTCGGGAAGACAGAGCCCTTGAAGAAGGCGAAGAGCGCTCCCGCGATGCCGGCCGCGAAGGCGGCGATGGTGAAGGCGACCCATTGCACGCGCATGGTGTCGATGCCGATCGCTTCGGTCCTGAGCGGGTTGTCGCGCGCGGCGCGGAGCGCATAGCCCAGCGGCGAGAACACCATGACCCTGAGCAGGACCACGCAGGCCGCGCAGATAGCGAGCGCGAGATAGTAGAACGCCGTCTTCGACACCGCCCAATGCGACGGCCAGACGCCGAGGATGCCGTTGTCGCCGCCGGTGAGCTCGACCCATTGGAAGGCCGTCGCCCAGGCGATCTGCGCAAAGGCGAGCGTCAGCATGGCGAGATAGACGCCGGACAGCCTGACACAGAACCAGCCGAACACCACGCCCGCGATGCCGGCCAGGAAGGGCGCGAAGATCAGCGCCGGCTCCATCGGCGCGCCCAGCCATTTCACGGCGAGCGCAGCGCCATAGGCGCCGAGGCCGAAATAGGCGGCGTGGCCGAAAGAGGCCATGCCGCCCGGCCCCATCATGAAATGCAGCGAGGCGGCAAACAGCGCAAAGATCACGAGCTCCGTCAGCGTCAGCAGCAGGTAGTCCGGCGTCACCAGCGGCGCGGCGGCGAGCAGGATGAGCGCAACGAGGCCGGCGAGCTTGGCCGGCCTATCGGCCGGCCGCAGCAGCGGCTCGGCCGTCGCCGTCCCGCGTGCGGCGCCGACGGGGCGCCTGCCCATCAGCCCATAGGGCTTGACCACCAGCACCACGGCCATGACCAGGAAGACGAGGACGAGCGTGATCTTCGGGAAGATCAGGATGCCGAAGGCGTGCAGGATGCCGATCAGCACCGCCGCGAGATAAGCCCCGGTCACGCTGCCGAGCCCGCCGACGACCACGACCACGAAGGCCTCCGAGATCATCGACAGGTCCATATGCAAGGTTGCCGCCTCGCGCGGGAGCTGCAGCGCCCCGCCCAGCCCGGCGAGGCCGGCTCCGAAGGCGAAGACAGAGGTGAAGAGCAGGCGCTGGTTGACGCCGAGCGCCGCGACCATCTCGCGATCCTGCGTCGCCGCTCGCACCAATGTGCCCCAGCGCGTCTTCTGGAACAGGAACCAGAGCAGCGCGAGCACCAGCGGGCCGATTGCGATCAGCAGGAGTTCATAAGTGGGGAAGCGGTTGTCGAACAGGATGACGAAGCTCTTGAAGCCGGGCGCGCGGGGCCCGAGCTTGTCTTCTGCGCCCCATGTCGCCAGCGCGATGTCCTGGATCATCAGCACCACGCCGAAGGTGGCGAGAAGCTGGAACAGCTCCGGCGCCTGATAGATCCGCCTGAGGATCGCGACCTCGATCACCACGCCGATGACGGCGACGAGCAGCGCCGCTAGCCCGACACCACCCCAGAAACCGAGCCCGCTCGTCGGCCCAAGCCAGGTGACCAGCGTCCAGCCGATATAGGCGCCCAGCATGTAGAGCGAGCCATGGGCGAAATTCACGATCCGGGTGACGCCGAAGATGATCGACAGCCCGGAGGCGACGAGGAACAGCGAGGAGGCCGAAGCCAGCCCGTTCAATGTCTGCGTGAGAATGAGGTCGAACATTCTGCCGATGTCCAGGTCAAAGCTCTGCCGTCATCCCGGACGACCGCAGGTCGATCCGGGATCCATTGTAGAGCACGGCCCCCTCCGATGGATCCCGGATCAGCGCCGCTTCGCGGCTTGTCCGGGATGACGGAGGTTCATATGCCGGAAACGCGATGAACTCAGCCTGCCGGCCGCATCGTCTTCACGACGTCGTCCGATGGCAGGTACTTGGCACCGTCGGCATAGCGCCAGTCGACCATCACGCCCTTGCCGTCCTTGAGGGCGGTCTTGCCGACGAAGGCGCCGAGCGTCGATTGATGGTCGATGGCGCGATATTCGGCCGAACCGAAAGCGGAGGGGAATTTCAGCCCTTCCATCGCGTCGATCAGCTTCTCGTTGTCGGTGGTGTCGGCCTTGGCCAGGGCCGCCGCGATCGAGTTCATCGTGTCGAAGCCGACCACCGAGCCCAGGCGCGGATAGTCGTTGTACTTGGCCTTGTAGGCGTCGCGGAATTTGACGTGCTCCGGCGTCGCCAGATCGGCATGGGGATAGCCGGTGACGATCCAGCCCGTCGGCGTCTCCGCCCCGAGCGGGTCGAGATATTCAGGCTCGCCGGTCAGCATCGAGACGACGTCGCGCCCCTCGAACAGGCCGCGCGTATTGCCCTGGCGCACGAGATTGGTCAGGTCGACGGCGAAGGTGACGTTGAAGATCGCCTCGGGCTTGGAGGCCTCGAGCGCCTGCACGGTCGCGCCGGCATCGATGCGGCCAAGCGCCGGATATTGCTCGGCCACGAACTCGACATCGGGCCTGGCCTTCTTCAGCAGTTCCTTGAACCACTTGATGCTCGACTGGCCGTATTCGTAGTTCGGCGCGACCAGCGCCCATTTCCGCGCCTTGAGCTTGGCCGCTTCCTCGACCAGCATCGCCGCCTGCATATAGGTCGAGGGTCGCAAGCGGAAGGTGTAGCGGTTGCCCTTCGCCCAGACCAGCGCATCCGACAGCGGCTCGGAAGCCGCGTAGAGCCGCTTGTTCTGCAGCGCGAAATCGGTGAGCGCGAGACCGACATTCGAGAGGAAGCCGCCCGAGAGCAGGTCGACCTTCTCGGCGTTGATCAGGTCGCCGGCATGGCGCACGGCATCCTCTGGCTTGCCGGCATCGTCGCGGAAGATCGTCTCGATCTTGCGGCCAAGCACGCCGCCGCCGGCGTTGACCTGTTCCAGCGCCAGCTCCCAGCCCTGGCGATAGGGCTTCAGGAAGGCGGGCTGGGCGGTATAGCTGTTGATCTCGCCGATCTTGATCGGGCCGCTCCCCTGCGCCCGAACCAGCGAGGGAGCGGCGAGCGCGGCCGCGCCTCCCGAGGCGGCAACCAGAAAACGCCTGCGGTCCATGTCCATGCCAATCTCCCCCGTTCGCGATCCGGCTGCCGGGACTCGGCGTTGTCGCCGAGGGTCAGCCGTTCGTCATTAGCCGTTGCGCCGTTCCGTTCCAAGTTTTATGGTTTTAATGTTTGTATACCTACGAAGTTGATGAGTTCGAAGCAGCGTGTCAACTCGGTTTCGCGGCTTGTGAAGGCAGGGCGTGATTAAAATCGCCGCATTATTGCCGCGCCCGGTATTCCGCGCACTTTGCGCGGCGAAAGCCCCGCTCTTCCCGCGCAGCGATCGTGTTGACGGGCGCGGGCTTGCAGGGCTAAATTGTTTGCATACAAATAATGTAGCGGCGCGTTTCCGGCGCCAGGAGTGCGAGCATGAGCTCCGACGCGACGACATTGGCCGTTGACGACAAGATTCGCTGCGATGCCTGCCCGGTGATGTGCTTCATCAAACCCGGCGCGGTCGGCGCCTGCGACCGCTACGGCAATGTCGACGGCACGTTGGTGCGGGTCGATCCGCATGTCGTGCTCGACCGCAGGATCGGCCAGGGCGGCGACGTCGTGTCTTTCGCGGGCGAGCGCGAATGGAGCGGCGACATCCTCAACCCGCAGGGCACCTTCGTCACCGCCATCGGCGCTGGCACGACCTATCCCGACTACAAGCCGGCGCCCTTCATCGTCTCTTCCGAGGTCGACGGCGTCGATATGGTCACGGTCGTGACCGAGGGAATCTTCAGCTATTGCGGCGTGAAGATCAAAATCGACACCGACCGCTTCCTGGGCCCGGAAACCGCGACGGTGCGGGTCGAGGGCGAGGCCGTCGGCCATGTCACGACGGGGGAGTACGGCTCGCAGATGCTCTCGCTCGGCGGCGTGCATCATCTCACCGGTGGCTCCAAGAAGGAGGGCCGCGTCACCTGCGACGCGCTGCTGTCGCTCTGCAACGGCAAGCCGGTGGAGATGGCGATCGACGGCGGCGAGACGGTCGTCGTCCAGGCCGGCAAGGCCCCGATCGTCAACGGCGTGGCCGAGAGCCGGATGCGCGTCGGCTGCGGCTCGGCCACCATCGGCATCTTCGCCAAGCAATGGCATGGCAAGGTCGACGAGGTCGTCGTCGTCGACGACCACATCACGGGCGTGCTCTCCGAGCATCAGGCCGGCAAGTTGCTGGGCATGGAGCCGACCGGGATCAAGCTCAAGGGGCGGCGCTCGACGCCCGGCCGCTATTTCCAGGTCGCCGAACCGGGCACCGGCTGGGGCGGCACCAATATCAGCGACCCGCTCGCCATCCTCGGCCCCTTCGATCCGAAGACCGCCCGGCCGGGCCTGCGCCTGCTGATGGTTTCGACCACGGGCGAGCACGCCGCCTATTACGAGCTGGACGACAATCTGCGGCCGATCGAGATGGACATCCCGGTGCCGCTGCGCGAGCCGGTCGAGCGCATCGCGGAGAATTGCGAGCCCGCCTTGTCGACCGTGCTGTTCATCGGCGGCGCCGGCGGCTCGCTGCGGGCGGGCGTGACCGAGAACCCGGTCCGGCTGACGCGCTCGGTCAAGGATTCGCTGACCTATGTCACCTGCGGCGGCGCGCCGGTCTATATCTGGCCAGGCGGCGGCATTACTTTCATGGTGGATGTCACGCGCCTGCCCGAGAATGCCTTCGGCTATGTGCCGACACCGGCGCTGGTCGCACCGCTGGAGTTCACGATGAAGCTTTCGGACTATCGCGAGCTCGGCGGCCATATGGACCATGTCCAGCCGCTGAGCGAGCTCAAGCGCGGCGGGCGCCTCCAGCTGCCGCAGCACCAGGACAATCCCTGGCCGTTCGCACCGCATTCCACGCGGCACTCGCACGGGTAGCGCGATGTTCGAGCGGCCCTCAGCGCGCTTCCTGCCGGACGGCAAGCGCCTGCTGCTCCAGCAGGGGCCGATCGATCTGGTTGTTCAGGCGGAGGGCAGCACCGACGCCGTGCGAATGGCCCATGAGGCCGCCCTGCATCGTTTCGATGGGCTTCTGGCGGAACTCTGCGGCGAGCTCACTCTGCTGCGCACGCCCGTGACGGAGGCAAGCCCCACGCCGGAGGGCGTGGTCGCGCAGCGCATGCACGCGGCTGTGGCTCCGTTCGCCGGAGCCGGCTTCATCACGCCGATGGCCGCCGTGGCCGGGTCCGTCGCCGAGGAGATTCTCGGCGCCATGCTCGCGGCCGCGCCGCTGAATCGCGCCTTCGTCAACAATGGCGGCGACATCGCGCTGCATCTGGCGCAAGGCGAGCATTTCCGCATCGGTCTCGTCGACCGGCCCGACCGGCCGAACCTGTTCGGAACCACGACGATCTCGGCCGCCGACGGCATCGGCGGCGTCGCGACCAGCGGTTATCCCGGCCGCAGCTTCTCGCGCGGCATCGCCGAAGCGGTGACGGTGCTGGCGCCCACTGCCGCCATAGCTGATGCGGCGGCGACCGTCATCGCCAATGCCGTCGATCTTCCGGGCCATCCGGCCATCGTCCGGGTCCCGGCCGACACGATCCAGTCGGACAGCGACCTCGGCGACATTCCCGTGACGCGCCATGTTGGCCGGCTCACCGAAGCGGAGATCGCGGAAGCGCTCGCCGCCGGGCTGGATCAGGCCGTCGAATTGCAGGCGCGCCGGCTCATCGGCTCCTGCGCCATCCATCTCCAGGGCAGGACCCGCACGCTCGCTTTGCCCGCCTTGGCCGATATCACCCGGAGGAAACTGGCTCATGCCTGAGATCGCCATTCGCAAGCTCGCCATCGTCGTCGAGACGATCTTCCATGAGGGCGGCCCTGCCCCGGCCACGCCGCTGCGACGCGGCGCGGCGCTCGCCGTCATCGCCAACCCCTTCGCCGGGCGTTACGTCGCGGATATCCAGGGCTTCATGGATGATCTGAAGCCGTTCGGCCTCTCGCTGGCGAAGCAGCTTCTCGAAGCGCTCGGCGGCGATCCGAAGGCGATCGAGGGTTACGGCAAGGGCGCCATCGTCGGCGCGGCCGGCGAGCTGGAGCACGGCGCGCTCTGGCACGTGCCGGGCGGCTATGCGATGCGCGAGATCCTCGGCGACGCCAAGGCGATCGTCGCCTCGACCAAGAAGGTTGGCGGGCCCGGCACGCGCCTCGACATCCCCGTCACCCATATCAATGCTTCCTATGTCCGCAGCCATTTCGACGCCTTCGAGGTCGGGCTGACCGACGCGCCGAAGGCGGATGAAATGCTGCTCGCGCTGGTGATGACGACGGGCGCGCGCATCCATGCCCGCGTCGGCGGCCTGAAGGCTTCCGAGATCAAGGGGGAGGACGGCCTGCGATGAGCGCCAGAATCCGCAAGCTCGTCACCATCCTCGACGAGACCCGCTCCGAGATGGGCCGCCCGGTGGAACCGGCCGTGCGCCGGGCCGCCGCCGTCGCGGTGATCGCCAACCCCTTCGCCGGACGCTATGAGGCGGACCTCGCGCCGCTGATCGAGATCGGCGAGGAATTGGGCGATTTGCTCGGCCGCCATGCGCTGGCGGCGCTCGGCATTCCGGGCGAGCAGGTCGAAGGCTATGGCAAGGCCGCCGCCGTCGGCGAGGACGGCGAGCTCGAGCATGCCGCCGCGATCCTGCATCCCAAGCTCGGCGCGCCGCTGCGCAAGCTCCTCGGCAAGGCCCCTGCCCTGATCCCGTCCAGCAAGAAGCGCGGCTCGCTCGGCGTGGTGCTGGACGTGCCGCTCGGCCACAAGGCGGCGGCCTATGTCCGCAGCCATTTCGACGGCATGGAGGTGCGCATTCCCGACGCGCCGCGCGCCAACGAGATCATGGTCGCGATCGTGCTGACCAGCGCCGGGCGCCCGCTGCCACGCGTCGGCGGCCTGAAGACCGACGAGATCAAGGGCGAGGACGGGCTGCGCTGAGCGCAGGACGCCTATCCCCCTCTCCCCTTGGGGGGAGAGGGTTGGGGTGTGGGGTTGCGGTCCCCTAAGGGGCCTTGCGTGCCCTTGCGATAGCCGCTTCCACCCCGTTCCACGCAGGCTTCTCCGGCGCGAAGCGGCTGCGCAGATAGCTCGCGAGTTCAGCGACCTGCCCATCGTCGAGCGAGTTTCCGAAGGCTGGCATCTGGCCCATGCCGTGACTTCCGCCCTGCAGCAGCAGGTTGACGAGATTGGCCGGCGTCGCGGCGTGAAGCTTCGAGCTCAACCCCAGCGCCGGCCCCTGATTGGCCAGCGGCGCGATCCGCCCGGTTTCATGACAGGCGGCGCAGGCCCCCTCATAGAGTCGCGCGGCCCGCGACGTGCCGGGATTGGCGGCCGATGCCGTCGCCTTCAGGATTGCCTCGGTGCGCGCCGCGATCTCGGGCTCCGGAGGCGAGGCGCCGAGCGAGGCGAGATAGATGGCCATGGCGCGGATATCGGCATCCGGCAACTCCTTGAGTTCCGCGATGACGGGCGCCATCGGCCCGGATGCCGTGCCGTGGTTCGCGGCATGACCGCTGCGCAGATAGGTGTAGAAATCCGCCTCGCTCCACGGGATCGGAGAATGCGAGGCGCCCGTCAGCGCCGGCGCCTCCCAGCCCTCGGCCTCGCCGCCGGCGAGATAGGCCATGCCGCCCTTCTCGGCGCCGAGCGCGTTGCGCGGCGAATGGCAGGCGCCGCAATGGCCGAGCCCGTCGACGAGATAGCGCCCCCGGTTCCATTCGGCCGTGCGGGCGGGTTCCGGCTTCGCTTCCTTGCCCCGGTTGAACAGCAGGTTCCAGCCGGCCATCAGCGGGCGCAGGTTGAAGGGAAAGATGAGCCGGCTCGGTTCATTCACCCGCATGACCGGCGGCTGCGACATCAGGAAGGCGTAGAGCGCCTGCAGATCGGCATCGCTCGTCTTCGCGAAGTTCGCATAGGGAAAGGCGGGGTAGAGATGGCGCCCGTCGCGATGGATGCCGGCGCGCATCGCCCGCTCGAAAGCGGGATAGGACCAGTTGCCGATGCCTGTCTCGGGATCGGGCGTGATGTTGGTGCTCGTCACCGTGCCGAAGGGCGTCTCCAGCGCCAGCCCGCCGGCATAGGGCACGCCGTCCCTGCCCGTATGGCAGACGGCGCAGGCTCCGAGCGCGGCGAGCTGGCGCCCCTTCTCGATGGTGGCTGCGGACCATGTCGCGGGGTCTGGCCGGGCAATGGGCGCGATCTCCGGCGCAAGCGACAGCGAGACGGCCGCAAACGTCGCGGCGGCCGCAGCCATGCCGCCGATTCTGGCCCAGAAGCCGAGGCCGCGTCGGCCTCCCCGCGCGGGCGGCGGGGCCAGTGCCGGGCGCCCGTTGAGCCCGGCCAGCACACGCTCGGGCGTCAGCGGCAATTCGCGGAAGCGCACTCCCGTCGCATCATAGACCGCGTTGACGATGGCCGCCGCACTCGGCACCGAGGCGGATTCACCGGCACCGAGCGGCGGCTCCTGCTGCCGATCCATCAGCATCACATCGATGGCCGGCAGCTCCGGGAAGCTCAGCACCGGATAGGCGCCCCAGTCGCGCGCAGCGACGGCCGTGGTCTCCGAGAAGGTCACCTCCTCGCGCAGCACGCGGCTGGTCGATTGCAGCACATTGCCGTGGATCTGGTGCTGCACGCCAGCCGGGTTGACCATCATCCCGGTATCCTGGCCGACCACGACGCGGCTGACCGTCACCTCCCCGGTCGCGCGATTGACCGCGACATCCGCGACCCAGGCCGACCAGGCGGCCCCCACGCCCGGCCAGTTGCCATGGACATAGCGGGCCTGGGCGAAGCCGCGCCCGTGCAGGACATCTCCCTCGGCCCGTAGGCGCGGCCCGACATGCGGCTCCCAGCCGGCGCGGGCGGCCGTTGCCTCGACCAGCTCGGCGGCACGCGCATCGGTGATATGGCGCAGGCGGAACTCGACCGGATCGACGCCCGCCTCATGCGCCAGCTCGTCGACATAGCTTTCATGCGCGAAGACGTTGGGCATGGCCGAGACGCCGCGCAGCCAGGAGGCACGCACGATCGGCGGCATGTCATAGGCCGTGATCCGCATGTTCTCATAGGCATAGGAGGGGATCGCGGTGCGGTCGCCCATCTTCAGCGTCGCCGGCGTGTTCGGGATGCGCCCGGTCAGCAGCAGCGCCAGCGTCGGCGCCGCATTGGAGGGGTAGCGCGTATGGAAGTCATAGGCCGCGAGCGAAGCGCCCGGCCCGAGCCCGCCAGCGATGTCGATGAGCTGGGCGGCGCCCTTCGGCTCCCAGAGATGCTCCTGCTCGCGGGTGAGCTGCACCCGTACCGGCGCGCCCACGGCCCGCGACAGCAGAACCGCATCGGCCGCCACGTCGTCGGCGCAGTTGCGGCCATAGCAGCCCGCCGCCTCGTGGCGGACGATCTCGATCCGCTCCGCCGGCAGGCCGGTCAGCAAGGCGATGTCGGCCCGCAGCGGATAGGGATTCTGACTGCCGGCCCAAACGGTGATGCCGTCTTCCCGCACATCGGCGACGGCGCAGGACGGCCCGATCGAGCCATGCATCTGATAGGGCCAGACATAGGTCCGATCGAGCCGCTTCTCGAGGGTCAGCAACGCCGCCTCGACATCGCCTTCGTCGACCAGCTTGCGGGGCGTCGCCGGATGCGCGCGGAGCGCGTTCTCGACGTCGCGCAGATCGGCCGGCGCCGGCCAGTGCTTCCAATGCGTCCTGAGGGACTGCGCCGCTGCCGCCGCCTGCTCCTCGCGTTCGGCGACGATGCCGATGAAATCGCCCTCGACCACCACGGCGCGAATGCCGGGGATATCGGCGATGGATTCGTGCTCGACCGCTTCGAGGCTGTGCCCGACGAAATCCCCGCCATCGAGGCCGGCATAGGGCGGGCGCACGACCCGGCCATGCAGCATGCCCGGCACGCGTACGTCATGCACATAGGTAAAACGCCCGGTGAGCTTGGCCGGAATATCGACCCGCTCGACCGGCTTGCCGACGATGGCGTGGCGCTCGACCGGCTTGAAGGCCGCGCTTTCGGCCAGCGGCAGCAGGATGCGCCGGTTTCCGAGCAGCGCGTCGAGACTAAGCGAAGAGCCCGCCTCGCCGCGCCGGGCAAGCGTGCCGGCACGGATGTCGATCTCCTCTTCCGGGCAGTCGAGGGCGGCAGCCGCAAGCGACAGGAGCTGCCGGCGGATCTGCACCGCGGCGATCCGCATCGGCATCGAGGTGACCTGGATCGTTTCGCTCGCGATCGTCGCGCCCTGGTCGGGCGTCTCGGCCGTATCGCCCAGCACCATCTCGACCGCATCGAAGGGGAAATCGAGCTCCTCGGCAACGATCTGCGCCAAAGCCGTGCTGATGCCGGTGCCGAGATCGACATGGCCACAGAAGGCGAACACCCGCCCTTCCCCGGTCACGCAGACATGCAGGTCCAGCCCCTCCTCGGGCCCCGCATCCGAGGGGGCGTCCTTGCGCGGCGAGACGACGGCGATCACGCCGCCACGCTTCAGCAGCTCCCGCCGGGAGGGTGGAGGCGCCCTGCCCGTCACTGCCCGGCCCCATCGGGTCGCCAGCCGCGTTCGGCAGCGAGCATCACCGCCCGCACGATCTCGACATGCGTTCCGCAGCGGCAGAGATTGTAGCGCAGGGCCTCGCGCACCTCCGTCTCGCTCGGCGCAGGCTTCACGTCGAGGAAGGCCTTGGCGGTCATCACCATGCCGTTGATGCAATAGCCGCATTGGGCGGCCTGGGCGTCGATGAAGGCCTGCTGGATCGGATGCGGGGCTTCCGGCGTGCCGAGCCCTTCCAGCGTGACGATGGCGCGGCCGGCGGCGAGGCGAACCGGATAGACGCAGCTTCTGGCCGCGACCCCATCGAGCAGGACGGTGCAGGCACCGCATTCACCGAGGCCGCAACCGAATTTCGGGCCGTTGAGCGCAAGATCGTTGCGCAGGAAGAAGAGCAGCGGCGTGTCGGGCTCGCCTTCGACGCGATGCTCGGCGCCGTTGACGGTCAAGGTGAAGGCGCGCGCGACAGGCCTCATCCCACCCTATCCGCGCCTGGAGAATGCAAGTCCCGCGACACCCACCTGCCCCGAAAGTCATTCGTATACGAACGAGACAACAACGATTCCGGATCGGCCGCAATCGTTATATCGTTGAAAACCTCATCGGCCGATGGGCGGCGTGACCAAGCCGAGGCCGTTCAGTGCCCCTGGACCGAGGGCACCTTCTCGGCCGGCGGCGTGTTGCGGCTGCGGCCGGAGCGGACGAGGCCGTCGATCACCACCATGCCGATGCCCGGCAGGTCGCCAAGCTGGATGCTGTCGAGGAAGCTCTTGCCCGCGGAGTGCTGGGCCTTGTCCATGAAGACGAAGTCGGCGGAGCGCCCGACCTCGATCAGACCGCAATCGAGATTGCGCATCCGCGCCGTGTTGCCGGTGGCGAAGCAGAAGGCGATCTCGGCCGGCACCTCTCCCAGCGAGGAGAGCAGCGAGACCATGCGGGCGATGCCGAGCGGCTGGACGCCGGAGCCCGCCGGCCCGTCCGTGCCAAGGATGACGCGGTTGAGTTCGCCCATCTCGCGGGCGACGCGCAGCGTGTAGAGAGCGGCGCGCTCATTGCCGTTATGGACGAGTTCGAGGCCGCGCTTGCAGCCCTCGCAGATGCAGCGGATCTCCGCGTCCGGCAGGGCGGTATGGCCGCCATTGATGTGGCCGACAACGTCGGTATCGGCTTCCAGCACCACGTCGGCGCCGATCAGCCCCGAGCCCGGGATCGAAGGGCCGCCCGTATGGATTGTCGACTGGATGCCGTATTTGCGCGCCCAGGCGACCATCTGCTTCGCCGTGGCGCCATCCTTGACGCCGCCGAGCCCGACCTCGCCGAGCAGCCTGACGCCGGCATCGGCCAGATCCTTGAAGTCCTGCTCGACCATGCCGGGCTCGATCACCGGCGCGCCGGCATGGATCTTCACGCCGCCCGGCCGGAAGGCGTCGAAGCAGCGCTGGGCATAGATCGCCATCGCCTTGACCCCGACGACATCCCTCGGCCGGCCAGGCGTATGGACCTCGCCGGCGGAGATCATCGTGGTGACGCCGCCATGCATGGTCGAATCGATCCAGCCGAGCTGGTTCTGGCGCGGCGTCCAGTCGCCCGCGACCGGGTGGACATGGCTGTCGATCATGCCCGGCAGAAGCACCGTGCCGTTGGCATCGATGACGGTGTCGGCCTTGTCGGTGTCCAGATCCTTGGCCCGGCCGACCGCCGCGATCCTGCCGCCGATGGCAATGAGCGTATCCGCTTCGAGAATGGGATTGCCGATATCGCCGCTGAGCATGAGGCCGATATTCCGGACCACGAGCTTGTGGTCGGGGGTGATTGTCGCCGTCGATTGTTCAGCCATCGGCCCGCCTCGGTTTGATCGTTTCCACGTTACGCGCCGCCGATTGACAAAGCCATATCGGCGAGTCATATCGTTTGTACACGAACGAATTTGTCGGACCCTTTTCGTCCTGTCAAGCAGGAGGGAGAGCCTCATGGCCTACGCGGTCACGGAAGCCTGCATTCGCTGCAAATACACCGACTGTGTCGCGGTCTGCCCGGTCGACTGCTTCTACGAAGGCGAGACGATGCTCGTCATCAATCCCGACGAATGCATCGATTGCGGCGTCTGCGAGTCCGAATGCCCGGCCGAGGCGATCATCCCCGATACGGCCGAGGGTTCCGCCCGCTGGGTCGCCCTCAACGGCCGGCTTGCCGCGCAATGGCCCGGCATCACCGACAAGCGCGACGCGCCCGCCGATGCCGATCATTGGAAAGGCGTCCCGGACAAGCTGCAATTCCTGCCCGAGGCCCTCGACGCATAGGATTTACTTTGCCGGCAATTCTTCCGCGGAAACGGAGATCCGGCTGCGACTTAACCTTCGAGTTTCACGACCCGCCGGTGAAGGCACCCGCCAGCCCGCCGCCGGACTTTCAAGGACGATGCGATGAGCCATTTCTACGAGGAACAGGTCCTGAGCGTGCATCACTGGACGGACACGCTGTTCAGCTTCACGACGACGCGCGACACGACGTTCCGGTTCAAGAACGGGCAGTTCACGATGATCGGGCTGAAGGTCGGCGAGCGTCCGCTGCTGCGGGCCTACAGCGTCGCCAGCACGAATTACGACGAGACGCTGGAGTTCTTCTCGATCAAGGTGGCGGACGGCCCGCTGACCTCGCGCCTGCAGAACCTCAAGGTCGGCGACCCCATCATCGTCGGCAAGAAGGCGACGGGCACGCTGGTGCTCGACAACCTCAAGGACGGCAAGCGGCTCTTCCTGCTCGGCACCGGCACCGGGCTGGCGCCGTTCCTGTCGCTGATCCGCGACCCCGAGACCTATGAGCGCTATGAGAAGGTCGTGCTGGTCCATGGCTGCCGCCAGGTCGCGGAGCTGGCCTATGGCGAGCGCATCACCCAGCACCTGCCGCAGGACGAGTTCCTCGGCGAGATGATCCGCGAGCAGCTCGTCTATTACCCGACGGTGACGCGCGAGCCCTTCCGCAACCGCGGCCGCATCACCGATCTGATGACCTCGGGCCAGCTCTACAGCGATATCGGCCAGCCCGGCTTCGATCCTGAGGGCGACCGCTTCATGCTCTGCGGCTCGCCACAGATGCTGGCCGACCTCAAGACGATCTTCGCCGAGCGCGGCCTCCAGGAAGGCAATCACGGCGAGCCCGGCGACTACGTCATCGAAAAGGCCTTCGTCGAGAAATAGAATACGGGATTGAACGCCGGCCGGAGGCAGTGCAGATACAGGCGCCCGCGCAGCGGGTCGCCAGAGAGAACCCTCCCCCCGCGTGAACATGGACGGCCTGGGCGCCGAACGCGCCAAGGCCCGACACTAAGACATCCCCCCGATGCGGGCCGCCCCCACCCGAAGGCGATCGGAGGCACCGGACCGCAGCTTCGACGGAGGCGGCAAAGTCCGATTGACAGCGACGAAAAACCGACCGTATCATTCGTATACAAACAAATTATGCGCTGAAATCGCGAGGGGACGAGATGTACGACGTTTTCGCCACTGACCGCTTGATCGATCACTGGCTGATCGAGGACATCGGGGCCTGCGATCTCACCGTCCAGGTCATGATCGAGCCGGACGAGGTCGGCGCGTTCTACATGAACGCCCGCGAGCCGATGATCGTCGCGGGGGTCGAGGTGGCGGCGCGCGTATTCCAGCGCTACGACCCGACGCTGAAGGTGAAACTGCGCGTCAAGGACGGGGACCGCGTCGAGAAGGGCGCCGTCCTGGTCGAGGTCGAGGGAGCGGCCCGCAGCGTGCTCACGGCCGAACGCACCGCCCTCAACATCGCCCAGCGCCTGTCCGGCATCGCCAACGAGACCGCGCGCTATGTGGCGGCGATCGAAGGCACGAAGGCCAGGCTCATCGACACCCGCAAGACCACGCCGGGCCTGCGCATGATGGAGAAGCATGCCGTGAGCTGCGGTGGCGGTCTCAACCACCGGCTCGGCCTCGACAACGGCGTCATGGTCAAGGACAACCACATCGCCGTCTGCGGCAGCATCGCCGCCGCCGTCGCGCGGGCGCGCAAGAAGCTGCCCGTCCTGACGAAGCTCGAGATCGAGTGCGACAACCTCGGGCAGGTGCACGAGGCCGTCGCCGCCGATGTCGATGTCATCATGCTCGACAACATGCCGATCAAGGACATGGTCGAGGCCGTCGCCATCATCGGTGGGCGCGCGAAGGTCGAAGCCTCCGGCGGAATCAGGATCGACACGATCCGCGCCATCGCGGAGACCGGCGTGGACTATATTTCGACCAGCAAGATCACGCAGGCTGCGGTCGCGGTGGATATCGGCCTCGACGAGGCGTGAGCGGCGGCGATGCGTCCCGGCACGCTGTTCTTCGTCATCGGCCCGAGCGGTGCCGGGAAAGACACGCTGATGCTCGGCGCCCGCGAGGCGCTGGAGGCGACGGGGCGCTACGTCTTCGCCAGGCGGGCGATCACGCGGCCCGCGGGTTCGCCCGGAGAGGACCACGAGGCGGTATCCGATACGGAATTCGAGGGCCGCAGGACGGCCGGGGAGTTCCTGATCGATTGGGAGGCCCATGGCCTGCGCTACGGGCTTCCGGCCTCTCTTGAAGGAGAGCTGGCAGCCGGCAGGCATGTCGTCGCAAACGGGTCCAGGGCGGTCGTCGCCGCCCTCTCGCGACGCGCCGCTAGGTTGGTCCTGGTGGAGGTGGTCGCGCCTGCGGCCGTCCTGGCTCGGCGCATCGCGGAGCGTGGGCGCGAGGATTCCGGAGCTATCTGCGAAAGGCTCGCGCGCGTCGTCGAACCGCCGCCGGCAGGTGTTCGGCGCGTCGAGGTTCTCAACGACGACACCCCGGCGGTCGGCGTCGAACGCTTCGTGGCCGCAATCGAGAACGCCGCCAACTACCTGACCCTGAAGCGCATGCCCTTCCTGACCGGCAGGCGCTTCTGCGCCTATCTGCCCGTCGGTGGCACGGTCGATGGACGCGACTATCTCGGGCCGGGCAAGATCGAGCTCTCCAGCGGCATGGCGGCGGTTCGCGCCGAGGTGCAGGCGGTCGAGCCGTCCGGGCTGCTGAATACAGACGAGATCGGCCTCTCGGCCGAGGCCTTCGCCGAATTCGCGATGCCCGAAGGCAGCGAGGTGACGATCCGGCGAACGCCTTCACCCGAAAGCCGCGAAGCCCTCACCGGCAAGCTCCGTGGCGAGGCGCTCTCCGAGGAGCAGTATCGCCTGCTAATCCGGGATATCGTCGAATCGCGCTATCCCGATGCCGAGGTGGCCGCCTTCCTGGTCGCCGCGACGCAGAAGCTGACCGACCGCGAGGTGGCCGCGCTCGCGCGCGTCCGCACCGGTTTCTCCCAGCGGATCGCCTTGCCTGACCGGATCGTTGTCGACAAGCATTCCATGGGCGGTATTCCCGGCAGCCGCATCACCCTCATCGTCGTCCCGATCATTGCCGCGCATGGCAAGTTCCTGATGCCCAAGACCTCCTCGCGTGCCATCACCTCGGCCGCCGGCACGGCGGACGCCATGGAGGTCGTGGCGAATGTCGAGCTCGATCCGGCAGGCTTGCGCCGCTGCCTCGAGCAGGCCCGGGCCTGCATCGCCTGGAATGGACGGCTCAACCATTCCGTCGTCGACGACGTGATGAATGCGATCACGCGGCCGCTCGGCATCGACTCCAATCGCTGGTCGGTCGCCTCGATCCTGTCGAAAAAGTTCACGGCGGGATCGACGAATGTGATCGTCGATCTCCCTTACGGCCCTCGCGCAAAACTCCATTCGCTGGAGGAGGCCACCGAGCTCGCTCGCCTGTTCGAATTCGTCGGGAAGGAACTCGGCCTGGTGGTCGAGGCCCATCCGACCGATGGGAGCAGGCCGATCGGACGAGGCATCGGCCCGGCGCTGGAAGTCCGGGACGTCAGATGGGTCCTGAACCGCGACCCGCAGGCGCCGCCCGATCTGCTGGAGAAGGCCCTGTTCTTCGCCAGCCGCATCCTCGCATGGGATCCCGACATCGGCTCCCCGGAGGCAGGCAGGGAGCGGGCCGTCGCGCTGCTGGAAAGCGGAGCCGCGGCACGGGCCTTCGAGACGATCATCGATGCCCAGGGCCGGCGCGCGCCGCCGATCGAGCCGGGTCTGCTGGTGCATACGGTGCGCGCCGGGCGCTGGGGGCTGATCGAGGAGATCGACGGCTGGGCGGTCGCCGGCATCGCGCGTCGCGCCGGAGCCCCGTTCGACAAATCCGCCGGGGTCGACCTGAAAATGCGCGTGGGCGAAGAGGTCCGCGCCGGCGAAGCGCTTTTCGCTATTCACGCCTCGTCGGCGGCCGATCTCGACGAAGCAAAGCGTCTGGCCGAGGCCAAAGCCTGCTATCTGATCGGCGATTGATCGCCGGCCGCATCGCGTCGCGGCACGAAATCGGGGGTGAACGGGCTCATGGTTCCCTGCCCCGCCCTCTCGAGCGGGGCACCGCCATCGCTCAACCGTGCCCGAGAGCCGGCATGGTGATCGGCCGTGCGAGCCTCGCCTGCGCCGTCAAGCGGATGCCGGCATTGACCGCGCCATAGCCCGCATAACCGTCGCGCTGGACGATCTCGAAGAACAGCCCGCCATCCAGCGTCTGCGTATAGGCCTGCCGGAAGCTGCCGCCCGCGTCGCTGTCATGGAGGATGTTCAGCGCCTTCAGCCGGTCGATCTCCTCGGCCGACAGATCGGACCGGGCTTCCAGATCGTCATAGTAGTTCTCGGGGATCGGGAGCATCGCGACGCCATTGGCGATGAGCCGCTCCACCGTCGCCACGATGTCGTTCGTCGCGAAGGCGATGTGCTGCACGCCCGAGCCGAAGAAATCGGTGATGAAACGTGCCGACAGCGTCCGGTGGCTCTGCGAGCCGTTGAGGATGAGCCGCAGGCCATGACCGGGCTCTCCGTCGAGGCCGCTCTCGATCACCTGGCTCTGGACCACGCCGCCGGGATCGAGCACGGCCTGGCTCGGTGCCTTCCTCGTGTCGAACAGCGAGGAGTAGAACAGCAGCCAGGTCAGCATCTCCTCGTACTGCATGCTCTGCGAGACATGATCGACGCCGGTCAGCCCGGCCTCGGCGTCGCTTTCCTCCGTCGCCTCGAAATCGACCTCGGCCCAACGGCCGAGCGACGAGGTGCGATCGAGGAAATAGACGAGGCTGCCGCCGAGCCCACGCACGGCAGGGATGTCGAGTTCGCCCGGCCCGATCGCGCCGGCATGCGGTACGTCGAGCAGCGCCTTCGCACGGGTGATCGCGGCCTGCGCATCCGGCACACGCAGCGCCAGCGCACAGACCGAGGTGCCATGGGTGATCTGGTAGCTATGAGCGAAGCCGTCCGCCTCGCTGTTGAGCACGATGCGAATATCGCCTTGGCGCCAGAGATCGACATCCTTCGAGCGATGCGCACCCTTGCGGCTGAAACCGAGCGCGCGCAGGAGCTTCTCGAAGCCCGGCCGCTCCGCCTCCGAGGCAGCGAATTCGATGAACTCCACCGCCTGGACCGGCCCGGGCGGCGGCATCGGCACCACACCCGGCACGGGCTTGCCGATCTGCCGTGCCGTCTCGTCGAGCAGCCAGATCAGGGAGCGATGCCCGTCGAGCGCCACCGAACGGGCCGAGCCGGCGCGGAATCGATCATTGAAGATCTCCAGCGAGAGCACGCCGTCATAGCCGGTGGAGACCAGCGCGCGCATGAAGCCGGCGAGGTCGAGCTCGCCCTGCCCCGGCAGGCAGCGCCAGTGCCGGCTCCAAGAAAGGAGGTCCATCTGCAGCAGCGGCGCATCGGCCATCTGCACCATCGAAATCTTATCGCGCGGAATCGTGCCGATGGCGGACAGATCGAGCTTGCGGGACAGGATATGGAAGGAATCGAGCACGATCCCCACCTCGGGCCGGTTTGCGCGGCGCACGATCTCCCAGGCATCGCGATAGTCGAAGACGTGCCGCCCCCAGGCCAAAGCCTCGTAGCCGACCTTGAGACCGCGCCGCCCGGCCCGCTCGCCCAGCTCGGCGAAATCGGCGGCAAGCCGGTCGATGCCGGCCAGCGCTTCCGGCGAGGTGTTGGAGCAGACGAAAAGCAGGTCCGTGCCCAACTCCTGCAGCAGATCGAACTTGCGCTCGGCCCGGTCGAAGACACGCTGGCGGCGCCCCTCCGGCATGCCCTCGAAATCGCGGAAGGGCTGGCAGGTGACGATCTCGAGGCCGAGATCGGCGCAGATGCGCCTGATCTCGGCCGGAGAGCCTGGAAAGGCGATCAGGTCGTTCTCGAAGATCTCGACCGCCGTGAAGCCGGCCGCCGCGATGGCCTCGAGCTTTTCCTGAAGCGTGCCCGAGACACAGACCGTGGCGATTGACGGAATCACAGAATGCCTCCTCCGGCGCGGCTCACGCGGCCTTGGCCAGTGCAGGCGCGACCGTAAAGGGCGCACCGGTCTTGGCCTTGACCTCGTCGAGGGTGACGCCTGGCGCAAGCTCGATGAGGGTCAGGCCGCCGCCATTGGCCTTGTCGCAGGTCATCACGCAGAGATCGGTGATGATCATGTCGACGACGCCGGCGCCGGTCAGCGGCAGCGAGCAGCGCTCCAGCACCTTGGATTCGCCCGCCTTGTTGGCATGGTCCATCACGACGATGACCTTCTTCACGCCCGCGACGAGGTCCATCGCGCCGCCCATGCCCTTCACCATCTTGCCGGGGATCGTCCAGTTGGCGATGTCGCCATTGGCGGCGACTTCCATGGCGCCGAGGATGGTCAGGTCGATATGGCCGCCGCGAATCATCGCGAAGGAATCGGCCGAGGAGAAGAAGCTCGAGCTCGGCAGCACGGTGATGGTCTGCTTGCCGGCATTGATCAGGTCGGGATCGGCCTCGCCCTCATAGGGGAAGGGACCGATGCCGAGCAGGCCGTTCTCGGATTGGAGCGTGACGTCCACACCTGCAGGAATGTAGTTCGCCACCAGCGTCGGGATGCCGATGCCGAGATTGACGTAGAAGCCGTCTTTCAGTTCCTTGGCCGCGCGGGCGGCGACTTCTTCGCGGGTCCAGGCCATCAGGCTGCCTCCCTCTTGCGCTCGGTCAGCTTCTCGATGCGCTTCTCGTTGATCGTGCTCTTGATGACGCGGTCGACATAGATGCCGGGGGTGTGGATCGCCTCTGGATCGAGCGAGCCGACCGGGACGATCTCCTCGACCTCGGCCACCGTCACCTTGCCGGCGGTCGCCATGTTCGGATTGAAGTTCCGCGCGGTCTTTCGATAGACGAGGTTGCCGGCGGTGTCGGCCTTCCAGGCCTTGACGATGGCGAGATCGGCCTTGAGCCAGGTCTCGCGCACATAGAGCTGCCCGTCGAATTCCTCGACCGGCTTGCCCTCGGCGACGACGGTGCCGACGCCCGTCTTGGTGTAGAAGGCGGGGATGCCGGCGCCACCGGCGCGGATGCGCTCGGCCAGCGTGCCCTGCGGATTGAGCTCAAGTTCGAGCTCGCCGGCGAGATATTGCTGCTCGAACAGCTTGTTCTCGCCGACATAGGACGCGATCATCTTCCTGATCTGCCGGGTCTGCAGCAGCATCCACAGGCCGAAGCCGTCGGCGCCGGCATTGTTCGAGATCACGGTCAGGTTCTTCACGCCGGAATCGCGGATCTGCGGGATCAGGCTCTCCGGATTGCCCGACAGGCCGAAGCCGCCGGACATGATCGTCATGCCGTCGAACAGCAGCCCGTCGAGAGCCGCCTTCGGGCCGTCATAGATCTTGTTCGTCATCCATCCCTCGTCATTGTCGCTTGCCGAACTGACGGCAGACTATCCTGTTGTCTCAGACTCGTTCCAGCCCGATTGCGATGCCCTGCCCGACGCCGATGCACATGGTCGCGAGCGCACGGCGCTTGCCGGTCAGCGACAGCTCCAGCGCCGCCGTTCCGGCGATGCGGGCGCCCGACATGCCGAGCGGATGGCCGAGCGCGATCGCGCCGCCATTCGGGTTCACGAATTCAGCATCCTCCGCGATGCCGAGATCGCGCAATACGGCGATGCCCTGGCTCGCGAAGGCCTCGTTGAGCTCGACCACGTCGAAATCGGTCGGCTTGATGCCGAGGCGCGCGCAGAGCTTGCGGGTCGCGGGAATCGGCCCCAGCCCCATCACGCGCGGCGCGACGCCGCCCGCAGCGCCGCCGACGATCCGCGCCAGCGGGGTCAGGCCATACTTCGCCGCCGCCTTCTCGGAAGCGATGATGAGAGCCGCCGCGCCGTCATTGACGCCCGAGGCGTTGCCGGCGGTGACGGTGCCGCCTTCCTTGCGGAAGGGCGTCGGCAGCTTGGCGAGCTTCTCCAGCGTGGTGTCGCCGCGCGGATGCTCGTCGATCTCGACGCGGATGGGGTCGCCCTTCCGCTGCGGGATCGAAACCGCGACGATCTCCTTGGCAAGCCGGCCGTTCTGCTGCGCCGCCACGGCCTTCTGCTGCGAACGGACAGCGAAGGCATCCTGATCGGCGCGGCTGATGTTGCAATCGGCCGCGACGTTCTCGCCGGTTTCCGGCATGGAATCAACGCCGTACTGCGCCTTCATCAACGGGTTGATGAAGCGCCAGCCGATGGTGGTGTCGTGGATCTCGGCATGGCGCGAGAAGGCGCTGTCGGCCTTGGGCAGCACGAAGGGGGCGCGCGACATGCTCTCGACGCCACCCGCGATCATCAATTCGGCCTCGCCTGCCTTGATCGCGCGAGCGGCGGTGATGACGGCGTCCATGCCCGAGCCGCAGAGCCGGTTCATCGTCGTGCCCGGCACCTCCTTCGGCAGGCCGGCGAGCAGCAGCGACATGCGCGCGACATTGCGATTGTCCTCACCCGCCTGGTTGGCGCAACCGAAGATCACGTCGTCCACCGCGCCGAAATCGACGCCGGCATGGCGTTCGAGCAGGGCTTTCAGCGGTACCGCACCGAGATCGTCCGCCCGCACCGAGGATAGCGACCCGCCGAAACGGCCGATGGGCGTGCGGACATAGGCACAGATGAAGGCTTCGCTCATGTCGTCGTTGCTCTGCTTGCTGTCTGTTCGGGTCGGGAAGACGGTCGGAAGCCGCCCTCAGATATCGAAGAAGACCGTCTCGTTCTCGCCCTGCAGGCGGATGTCGAAGGTGTAGACCGGCTTGCCGTCCTCGTCGCCGCGCGTTGCGATCAGCGTCGGCACGCGCAGGCGGTGTTCGATGCGGGCGAGAAGCGGATCGGCCGCGTTGGCCTGTTCCTCGTCGTCGAAATAGAGCCGCGTATGCAGGCCGATATTGATGCCGCGCGCCACGATCCAGAAGGTGATGTGCGGCGCCATCGGACGACCGTCGAAATAGGGGACGATGCCCGGCTTGATCGTCTCGAAGCGATAGACGCCGGTGGTGCCGTCGAGCGGCTGGCGGAACCAGCCGGGAAAATGCGGATCGGCCTCGCCCCGGCGCTCGCCGGGGCCGGGATAGAGCCCCTGCGCATCGGCCTGCCAGATCTCGATCAGCGCGTCCTTGATCGGCGAGCCGGTCCCGTCGAAGACGCGGCCGGTGACGACGATGCGCTCACCCTTCACCTCCGGCGACAGCGGCAGCGAGCCGAGATCATGCGGAAAGATGCCCTCGATGCCGGAGAAGTTCGGCGTCGCGCCGATATGGATGTAGGGCCCCGCCGTCTGCGACGGGCTTTCCTTGAGACGGCGCAGAGACTGGACCATCAGTTCCCCTCCATCCGGTTCTCGAACAGGGTCGAGCGCCGGCCACGCAGCACGATATCGAATTTGTAGGCCATCGTGTCCATCGGCAAGGTCGCCTCGCGGTCGAGCCCTGCGACGAGTTGCTCCACCGCCTCGCGGCTCGGGATGCCCATCACGATCGGGCACTGCCAGATCATCGGGTCGCCCTCGAAATACATCTGGGTGATCAAGCGCTGCGCAAAGGCATGGCCGAAGACCGAGAAATGGATGTGCGCCGGGCGCCAGTCATTGACCCCATTCGGCCAGGGATAAGGGCCGGGCTTGATGGTGCGGAACCAATAGCGGCCCTCGTCATCGGTGATGGTGCGCCCGCAGCCGCCGAAATTCGGGTCGATGGCGGCGAGATAGCTTTCCTTCTTGTGGCGGTAGCGGCCGCCGGCATTGGCCTGCCAGAACTCGACCAGCGCGCCGCGCACCGGCCTCGCATCCTCATCCAGCACCTGGCCGTGCACGATGATGCGCGGGCCGATCGGCTCACCGGTCTGGACGTAGTTGAGGATCAGGTCGTTATCGAGCGGCCCGAGCATGTTGTGGCCGAAGACCGGCCCGGTCATCTCGGAGAGCGTATTGCCGAGCGACAGCAGCGCGTTCTTCGGCGAGCGCAGCACGGAGGTCTTGTAATCGGGCGTAAAGGCCGGCGGATGCCAGCTTCGATCACGCTGGTAGAACGAACCGCCCTGATGGCTCGAATTCTCGTTGCGCATTTGCGGCGCCTCCCTCCGTCGGAGCCTGTCTCGTCAAGCTGAAAGCCAGATTGCGACGAGATCGGCCCACTGTTCTTGATCTTGCTCAATTCAAAGCTTTGCCACGCCCAAGCTGCTGCTCACCGAACGGCCGGAGCGTGGCAGCCGGGCTCAGCCCGCCTTCTCGTTCTCCATCTCCGCATAGACCGCCTTGGCGATCTTGAAAGCGTGATTGGCAGCCGGCACGCCGGCATAGATCGCCACATGCAGCAGCGCTTCCTTGATGTCGTCCATGCTGGCGCCGGTATTGCGCGTGGCCCGGACATGCATCGCGACCTCGTCATGGTGGCCGAGCGCGGCGAGCAGAGCGATGGTCAGCATTGAGCGCTCGCGCTTGCTGATCCTGTCGCCCGACCAGACCGTACCCCAGGCGCTTTCCGTGATCAGCGTCTGGAAGTCTTCGGTGAAGGCGTCGGTATTGGCGACGGCGGCGTCGACATAGCGCTCGCCGAGCACTTTGCGGCGGGTCGCCATGCCCTGTTTGAAACGATCCGATACGTCAGCCACGTCCGTGCTTCTCCAGATGTCCGGTCACCAGCGCGAGTAGCCGGGCGGGCTGCTCGACCGGGGGAATATGTCCGCAGCCCTCGATCAGCGCGAAGCCCGCGCCCGGAATCCGCTGCGCCATCGCCCGCACCAGATCGGGCGGCGTCGAGAGATCGCCATCGCCGGCCACGGCCAGCGTCGGCACCGTGATCGCGCCGATGGCGGCGGTCAGATCGGCCTGGCTCAGCGCCTGGCAGGTCGCGATATAGCCATCGGCAGGCTGGCGGAGCAGCGCATTGCGCCAGCCGGCGAGATCATCCGGCCGCTCGGCATGGAAGGCAGGAGTGAACCAGCGCTCCATGACGGGATCGGCGATGGCGGCAAGCCCGCCCTTGCGGACGGCATCGATACGCGCATTCCAGCTTTCGGCCGTGCCGACCTTCGCGGCGGTATCGGCCAGCACCAGCGCCGCAAGACGCTCCGGCGCGCGCACCGCCAGATCCTGCCCGATCAGCCCGCCGATCGAGAGCCCGACCAGCGAAAAACGCCGCAAACCAAGGTGATCGGCAAGCCCGATCAGATCATCGGTGAAGTCGGCAATCGCATAAGGCCCCGGTGGTACGTCCGAGAGGCCATGGCCGCGCTTGTCATAGACGATGACGCGCCAGTCGCGAGACAACGCCGCGACGACCTCGTCCCAGATTCGGAAATCCGTACCGAGCGAATTGACCAACACAACGGCCGGCGCCGCGCGCGAGCCGCTGTCGCGCCAGTGCACGAGCTTGCCGTCGATGCGAGTGAAAGCCATGGAAGACGTCTTACCCCGAATACGAGGCCATCATGAGCGATTTGGATGCTCATGTTAAATGGCATTATCGCCAGTCAACATAACCCTGTAGTTATTTTAACTGGCGATCAAATGCTCCTCCGACTCCGTCTGGTTATGACTGGCGTCGTCGGCGCCCGCCGAGGCAGGCTGCGGCGCGAGCTGCGTGCCGCCGCAGACATGGATGACGTCGCCCGTGATGAAATTCGCGCGCGGCGAGGCCAGAAAGGCGATCGCGCCGGCGACATCCTCGGCAGTCCCGAGCCGGCCAAGCGGCGACATCTTGCGGAAGGAAGCGGCCAGCCCCGTGTTCTCCTTCACGATCTTGTCGTTGAAGGGGGTGTTGAGGAAGCTCGGCGCGACCGCGTTGACGCGGATATTGTCGGGGCCGAGCTGCACGGCGAGCACGCGGGTGAGACCGATTAGCCCCGATTTGCTGGAGGTATAGGCGACGCCGGTGCCGGCGAGATAGACCCGCGAGGCGACATTGACGATGCTGCCGCCGCCGCTCTGCTTCATCAAGGGCTGCGCCGCCTGGGCGAGCAGCATCGGCACGGTCAGGTTGAGCGCGAGCACCGCGTTCCAGACCGACAGCTCGACGCTGTCGATGCGCGGAGCTCCGGTCATGCCGGCATTGTTGACGAGGCAGTCGAGCCGCCCGAAGCGCTCCGCCACGCTGTCGATCAGGCGTTGCGAAGCCCCTTCCTCCAGCAGATCGACAGGCTCGGCGACGGCTTCGCCGCCATTGCGGCAGATCTCGTCGCAGATCGCTTGCGTCCGTTCGAGGGCGCGATCCGCCAGCACGACGCGAAAACCGTCCTCGGCCAGCATCCGCGCGGCGGCGGCCCCGACGGCGCCGGCGCCGCCGGTGACAAGAGCAAGCTTCATCGCCGTACCTCTTATTTCTGCTGCCAGGGCATGAGCCGGCGCTGCAGCCATTGCAGCGCGTAGGTCAGCAGCACGCCGAGGATCATGACGACGACGAGGCCGGCATACATCTTCTCGGGGTTGAGGACCTCCCAGTAATAGAAGGTCATGTAGCCGACGCCCTGCTTGGCGCGCACGAACTCGACCGAGATGATCACGATCATCGCCGTGCCCAAGGCGATGCGCAGGCCGGAGAAGATCACCGGCATGGCGCCGGGCAGGATGACGTGGCGCAGCATCGACCAGCCCTTGGCGCCGTAGTTCTTGCCCGCCATCAGGTAGACCTTGTCGATGCCGCGCACCGCCGCCATCGTGTTGATCGCCATCAGGATGAAGACGGACAGCGCCACCACCAGGATCTTCGGCGCCTCGCCGAACGGGTCGGCGAACATCAGCATCACGATCGGGAAGATCGCGATCTTGGGCAGCACATAGATCGCCGATAGCGTCGTATCGAGCATCAGCCTGACCGTCTGGTTCAGGCCCATGACCACACCGAGCAAAACGCCCGGAATGGCGCCGAGCACGAAGCCGACGAGGACGCGCGCCACCGTCGCGAAGACATGGCTCTCGGCCACCAGCTTCCAGACGCCGGCCCAGCCCTCGCTATTGAAGGCTTCCGGCATCAGCCAGGGCCGGCCGAGCAGGGTCGTGCCGGAGAAGCGATCGTAGCGGGTGCTCAGGTCCCAGAGCGCCGAACCGATCCGGCTCGGCGGCGGGAACCAGGTCGGGTTGATGAAGCCGCTATCGGCGGCGATTTCCCAGAGCACGAGGACGAGGAGCGGAAAGCCGAGCGCCAGCGTGCGCTCATAGGCGCCCCTGCCCTTCACCGGCACCAATCGGCCGATACGCTCGCAAGCCAGCACCAACAGGACGAAGCTCGCCCCGATCGCCGGCCAGGCGAAATCGCTCCACAGCCCGGCGATCGCGAGCGCGGCATTGAGCGCCACGCCTGCGGCGAGCAGGAGAAGGATGGCGCGCGCATCGTTGTTGGCCGCCGGAGACCCCTTCACAGGCGTCCGGTCGTCACTCGCCGTGATGCCTTCGGTGGATGCGATCGTCATGGCCGTGCCTCCATGGCGCGCGTCACCTCGGCGCTGAGCTTCTCCCAGATCTCGGCCCGGTATTCGGCAAAGCGCGGCGAGTTCTGCATCGCGATGGTGCGCGGGCGCGGCAGGTCGATCTTGAAGGTGGCGAGGTGCCGGCCGGGCTGGGCACTCATCAGGATCACGCGGTCGCCGAGCAGCACGGCCTCGTCGAGGCTATGGGTGATGTAGAGCACGGTCTTGCGGGTCTCTTCCCAGATCCGCAGCAGCTCCTCCTGGATGACGACGCGAGTCTGGGCATCGAGCGCGCCGAGCGGCTCGTCCATCAGCAGCACCTCGGGATCGTTGGCAAGCGCCCGGATGATGCTGACCCGCTGCTTCATGCCGCCCGAGATCTGGTGCGGGTAATAGTCGGAGAACTTGCCCAGGCCCACCCGGTCGAGCCAGTAGCGCGCGGTGTCGAGCCGTTCCTTGCGACCGATACCGCGCATCTGCAGGCCGAAGGCGACATTCTCGATCAAGGTCTTCCAGGGAAAGATCGCATATTCCTGGAAAACGACGCTGTTGAGTGGCTTAGCCTTCTCGCGGCCGGGGCGGATGTCGATCGAGCCCAGCGAAATCGATTCCAGCCCCGCCACCATGCGCAGGAAGGTCGACTTGCCGCAGCCGGAGGGGCCGACGATGCAGACGAATTCGCCGTCGGCGACATCGAGGGAGAAATCCTCCAGCGCGACCATGGTGCCGTCGGCCGTGGGATAGTGCTTGCTGACATTGCGCGCGCCGATCTTCGGCGCGGCAATGGCCTGCATGGCGGCGGCATTCATCGGCCGACCCTCCGGGCTCGTTGTTGTTGCATCGATCCTGTCCGAGAACCGCGGTTCAAACGGGCCGGCACGAGCCGGCCCGGCCGCCTCACTTGGCCGGAGCGGCCTTGCCGAGAATCTCGACGGCCTTGGCGACGAAACGGCCATCGATCACCTTCGCCATGTCGAGCGGCTTGTCGTATTCGGTGCGACCGTTCTCACGGTGCACGCGCTCGATATCGGCGAGGCCGTCGGTGGGGATCGCCATATTGGGATCGAAGATCACCGAGCCGCCGTTCTTGATCGCCTCGGGCGTCGAGGCGGTATATTTCAGATAGCCGTCCATATTGGGCTGGGCGAGGAAATCGGCGCCCTGCATCAGCCGCGCGGCTTCCGTCATCGCCAGCACGAAGCGCTCGGCCACCTCCGGCCGGTCCTTGATGAACTTGCCCGAGGCGACGAAGGCGACCGTCATCAGGCCGGGCGTGATGTCCTGCATCAGGAGCTTGCCGGTGCCCGCCTTCAGGATCTGGTCGGAATAGGGCGAGGAGGTCAGCACCGCATCGACGGACTTCGCTTCCATCGCCGCCGGCATGTCGGCATTGCCGACGTTCAGGAGCTGCGCGTCGCGCAAGGTCAGCTTGGCGCTCTCCAGCGCCTTGCTGACGAAATACTCGCCGCCGCTGCCCGGTCCACCCGCTGCCGCGATGCGCTTGCCCTTGAGGTCGGCGACCGACTTCACCGCGCCTGAATCGAGCAGGTCCTTGCGGACGATCAGCTTGGTCGGGCCGTCGGTCATCGGATCGAGCCCGCCCGGCGCGATCACGCGGATGTCGAGGCCGCGATTCCACGCCGACCAGAGCGAGGCGACGATCGAGATGCCGCCGACATCGACGGAGCCCTTGTCGAGGAAGGCGATCGCCTCGGTGCCGGATTTGACGCTGTCGAGCTGGACGTTGAGCCCGTATTTCTTGAAGAGCCCGCGCGACTCCGCGACATAGGCCGTGGCGAACTTCATGATCGGGACATAGGCGACACGCACGGATTGGGGCGGGTCGAGCGGCTTCGGCGCGGGTGCCTGGGCCAAGGCCGGCGAGCCAGCGAAACCAAAGACCATGGCGACGCAGGCGCTACGCCAGCGAGCAAAACCTTCGAACATCCGTTCCTCCCTTTGGGGACGGCTGCCTGCCGCCTTCCCGTTCGTGTCACGTCTGCGGGCTTCTTCGGCCCGCTCATCCGCTTTCGTCAACCATCCTGAGCGGCGGAAGGCTGTCGTCTCCTAGCTTACAAGCTCCGGCACCGCGCTGAGATAGGCTCCCTGAGCTGTAAGGCCCGCCTGCAATTCCGCGATCGGCACCTGCGCCGGCGTCACGCCCCGGTCGGCGGCGATGGCGGCGGCGACGCCCGCCGCATGGCCGGTCAGCCAGCATTGCGGGATCTCGCGCATGAAAGAATGGCTGGTGGCATCGCAGGAGAGATGCCGGCCAGGCGCGAGCAGACCGTCGATCTCGCGCGGCACGATGGAACCGTAGGGAACCGAGATGTTCGCGAATTTCGGTGCGAGCGAGGGCGAGACGCCGATCTCGTCCGGCGCCGTGCTGCCATCCCAGTTCTCGCGGGTGAGCTTGCCCAGCCCCTTGAGGCGCCGGCCGTGCCGGACGCCGAGCTGCGGCGCCGACAACATGATGAAGGCGTCCGAAAAGCCCGGGGCATGGGCGCGGTAGAAGGCGAGATGCTCCAGCATCAGCTGGTGGCTCCTGATCTCGACCTCGGAGAGGTCCTCGACCTTGAGCGCCGAATAGCCGGCGAGCCGCGGCCCCATGAAGACGGCGATATCGTCCCGCCACGACACCGAGGGCTTGTCGAAGAAGCGCATCGCCTCGCGACCGCGCGCCATGAATTGCGAGAACTGCTCCGGCGTCTCGGCCCGGAAGCGCAGGAAGGCCTTCATGTCGACGCCCGCAAACAGCCAGGAGGTGTTCATGCAGCCATGGATGTCGCGGATATCGACCTTGGTGTCGAAGCCGGAGCCGGCGCCGGCATAGAGATCGCCGTCGCCCGTCGCGTCGATCGTCACCCGGGCGAGGATCGCGCGCCGGCCCTCCTTGCTCTCGAAGGTGCAGCCGGCGACGCGCCGCCCTTCCATCAGCGGACTCGCACCCCAGGCGTGGAAGATCGGATGCACGCCGGCCTCCAGCACCATGGCCAGCGATTCCGCCTTGAGCCATTCCGGATCCAGCGTCGGCGCATGAGTGACGGTGTTGTTGAACGCCGCGTTGCGCTGCCCCCAATAGGCGACGCGCTCCGGGTCATGCGAGCCCCATTCCTGCGGCTCCGGCCCGGCGATCTTGTCGCGGGTCAGGCGTGACAGCAATTCCTCGGCGAAACCGCGAATGACATGCCGGCCCTGCCAGTCGCTCATCCGGTCGATCCAGATGACGAGGCCGCCGGTCGAAAGGCCGCCGAGATGGTTGTAGCGCTCCAGCAGCACCACATCGGCACCGCGCCGGGCGGCGGCGACCGCAGCCGCCGTGCCGGCAGGCCCGCCGCCGACGACCAGCACGTCGCATTCGGTATGAACAGGCAGTTCGCGCGCCGGCTCTGTGATCGTCTTGTTCGAGAGCCTGCGGCGCTCGAACTTCTCCGTATCGAAGGTCTCGGAGCGGAAGAACAGCCGTCCTCCCTCGCCTTCCATCGAACCCATGATGCGTTTCCTCGGGCTTCGAGGCCGGGCCTTTCCGCACCCGCTTGGGGCGTGAGGGAGGCTCGGCGGCAGTTTCTTGCAAGAGGATAGTCAAGCCGAACAACGCTGTTCAAATGAATTTGGGAGGCCTATTCATGAGCAATATTGCTCAATCGGGAGCCACATGATGGACGTCGCCGGGCTCGAGGCTTTCATCCAGATTGCCGAATTCGGCAGCTTCCGGCGCGCAGCCGAAGCGATGCGCCTGTCGCAGACGGCACTCAGCCACCGCATCCGCAAGCTCGAGGAGGATGTCGGCGTCACACTGTTCCAGCGCACGACGCGCAGCCTCGCCTTGACGCGAGCGGGACAGGCGTTCTTCCCGGAGGCGCGCGACGCGCTGCTGCGGCTCAGCAATCTCTACGACAATCTCAAGCGCGAGGGCCGGCAGTCGCAGGAGAAGGTCTCGGTCGGCTGCCTCGGCTCGCTCGGCGAGCATTTCCTGCCGGACGTCCTGCGCGAATTCCGCCAGCGCTACCCGCATGTCTCGGTGACGGTCTTCGACGAGCCGGCGGCGGCTTTGCGCGAGCGCGTCTCCTCGGGCGAGGCCCAGTTCGCCCTGACGATCCTCGGCGCGCAGCTCTGGACGCAGAAGTCGCGCGCGTTGTTCGAGGAAGATTTCGTCGCGGCGGTGCCCGCCAGCCATCCGCTGGCGGAACGCGAGGCGCTGACCTGGGCCGATCTCGTCGGCTATCCCCTGGCCCGCGTTGCCACGACGACGAGCCATGGCTTCATGCTGAGCGAAAGCCTCGGCACCTTCGGCGAGAGGCTCGACTGGGCCTATGAGGTCCAGCGCGTCAACATGGCGGTCTGCTTCGTCGCCAACGGCATTGCCGTCACCGTGCTGCCGCGCCTGGCGATCCCGCCGAGCCCGAACCTGCGCATCCTGCCGATCACCGCGCCCTCGATCCGGCGCACGGTCGGCATCATCGCGCGCGACGGCGTACCGCTGCCCCGCCCGGCGCAGCATCTGCAACGCATGCTGCTGCACGCGATCGCCCGCCATCCCAAGGGAATTCCCTCCGGTGAGGCTCAGGCCTCCGGTCGGGACAAGGCGACCACGCCGGGAAGCTCCTCCCTGTCGAGCAGATAGGCAAGGTCGTAGGCGGTCCAGCCCGCCCGCCCCGGCGCCAGCCCCTGCGCGTCGAGCACAGGCTCGAGCACGCCGGCGATATCCGCGAGCCGGTTCCGGTCGTAGCATTCGATCATGATCGCTCCGCCATCGGCATAAGCGGCAACGCCGGCCGCCGGCACCGTGAACGGCACGGGCGCGACCGCCGGGTCCTTCTGCAGGACATGGACCGCGCTCGCCGCCGTCTCGCGCAGGACATGGTCCGCGATCGCGTCCCAAGCGCCCTCAGTGGCTGAGACATCCGCGAAGGTCGTCGCCATCAGCGCGCTGCCGACGCCGCCGCCGCGGCTCAGCACCGCAAGATGACCCACACGGAAGAAACCGCGGAAGGACGGGCGCATGCTGCGCGACCACGACGTCGGGGTCTCCAACAGCTTCCGATAGGGAGCGCTCGCCAGCACCGCGTTGTCTTCGAGCTCGTAGAGCGTCAGGAATTCCGGCAACGGCCCCTCGCCGCGATGATAGCGGCGGGCGCGCAGCATGCCGGGGATGGCGAGCCGTTCGGGAACATGCTCTCGCGTATGCCAGAGATCGTATTCCTCGCGCCGGTCCGGATCGACCCCATTCCAGAGCGAGAGCAGCCCGCGCCCTTTCAGCATCGTCCCGCCCCGCCTTGGTCAGCCCCATCCGCGCCGATTCTCACGCCGGCTTCCTCTTCAGGCGGAAATCGTAGTGCAAGCTGTCATAGGGCCTGTCCATCATCCGACCGTCCGGAGCCTTGCCCGGTGGATGGGATGGAAATTCGCGGATGAGCGAATCCTTCACGCCGAACACCACGTCGGAATCGAGATAGCGATCCCCGGCGACGAAGACATGGGTGACGAGCGTGTCATGCCCGTCCGCATGGATCATGAAATGCACATGGGCCGGACGGTAGGGATGACGCGCCTGTGCCGCCAGCATCTCGCCGACCGGGCCGTCATGGGGAATGGGATAGGCCGCGGGCCTGATCGTCCAGAAATGGAACCGCCCTTGCGCGTCGGCCAGCAGGCGAGCCCGCATCGCCAGCCCGCCCAGCTCGTCCATCTGCTGCACGTCGTAATAGCCGTCCGCATCGGAATGCCAGACATCGACCGCAGCGCCCGCCAACGGCGTCCCGTCGGCGGAAGCCACCGTGCCCGAGACGAAAAGCGGCTCACCCTTGATCCCGTCCGAGATGTTCGAGCCCAGCGGAAACACCGCCGGGTCCTGTACGTAGAAAGGCCCCAGCACCGTGGTGTCGGTCGCGCCATCCGCGTCGCGGTGATTGATCGCATCGACCAGCATCGAGACGCCGAGCGTATCCGAGAGCAGGATGAATTCCTGGCGCGTGTCGTCGCACATCTGTCCGGTGCGGGTCAGGAAGCCGATCGCCGCCTCCCACTCCGCCATGCTCGGCTCGACCTCCTTCACCAGGGCATGGAGATGGCGCACCAGCGCCAGCCCGATCTGGCGCGTGCGCGGATCGGACGCTTGCGCGACGCGGTCGAGCACCGCCTGGGTGATCGAGTTCTCGTCGAAATTGCGCATGGCTTCCTCCTGCCTGCGATGCCTGCCGGGGCTCGCCCCGCTTCGCCGGATGCGCCGCACCTCAGGCCGCGCGCGGCGCGGATTCGAGCGGCTTGCCCGCGAGCCAGGCCCGGCCGCGCCGGTAGAGATCCTCGACGACCGGCCCGGTCAGTCCCGGCATGTCGGGCTTGACCTTGAAGCCTAATCCCGACTGCAGATAGGCGAGATGGCGATAACCGACGGGGAAACTCTCGAGCCGCTCCCGATCCAGTTTGGGAGCTTGCGAAGGATCGACCGGATCGAGGCGATCCTTCTCGTAGATCGGCTGGCGCAGCACCAGCCCCCAGCTTCCGTCGCGCTTTTCCAGGAAATCGTAGAACCGGCCGGTGCAGACCACGTCGCAAATGACGCCGTCCACGCTGGCGCGCTGGTTGATCGTCATCTTGGTCTGGGCGATGGCGCGCTCGCCGGCAAGGTCGATCGCCGTCCCGCCGAGGAAATGCAGGATGCTGACGCCCTTCTCGAAGCCCTCGCGGCTGACCTTGATGAACTCGTCCGCCGTCCCCTGGAACCAGGTTGCCATCATCCGCCCGTCATCGTGCCAGACGCTGCGGAAGCGCTCCCAATCGCCGGCATCGCGCCAGACGGCCCAGTTCTCCACGAGATCGCGGATCAGCAGGCGCTCCCTCCATTCCTCGCTCATCCGATGCCTCCCATTGTACATTCGTTGGAAATTTCCATATGAGAACGAGTTCATTATGTAAAGAAGGCATCGCGGCTCGCCGGGTCCGAACCGGGAAACAGGTTGAAACCACCCGGACGAAGCTCCACTATCGCACGGCGCTTCCACGGGCTGACCGAAGCATTTGAAGAAAACCGGATAAATTCATGCAGCCGGCCGAGTCGGGCTCCGTCAAATCAGCCATGCGCGTGCTCGACCTGCTCGAGTATCTGCGTCGCTGGAACGCCGCCCAGACCCATACCCAGATCGCCGCGCAGCTCGCGATCCCCAAGAGCAGCCTGACGCAACTGCTCAAGACCTTGGTCAGTCGCGGCTATCTCGACTACGACCCGGCCAGCAAAGGCTATTTCCTCGGGCCGGCCATCGCGGCTTTGGGGCAGCGCAGCGCCGAAACGCGGGACCTCGCCAGCGTCGCGGAAACCGTGCTCGCCGAAACCGCGCGGGCGACCAGCGAGACCTGCGCGCTCAACGTGCTGAAGGGCGACGTCTCCGAGGTCATGGCGACGGCGAGCGGCACACACCGGCTACACTACCTCATGCGCGTCGGCGATACGGCGCCGCTCTATGCGACCTCGGGCGGCAAGGCGCTCCTCGCCCATCTGCCGGCGGAGATGCGCCAGGACTATCTCTCCCGCATCCGCCTCGAGGCGATCACGCCGCGCACGATCGGCAGCGTCGCGGCGCTCGAAGCGGAGATCGCGGAGATCCAGCGCAGCGGCATCGCCTTCGTGGTGGAGGAGTTCACGCCGGGCATCGCCGGCATGGCCCGGCCGATCCTGAACCGCTCCGGTTTTCCGCTCGCGGCGGTCAATATCGCGCTGCCGATAGCGCGCTATGACGAGGCCCTGAAGCAACGCTGCCTCAAGGCCTTGGACGCGGCCGTTGCGATGATCCGTGAGCGGATCGGCATCGCCTGAAACAGGCCGATTGAGATCGGGCCCTTCTCAGATCGGCTTGCCTTCGAGGAAGTCGAGCATCACCTCGCGCTGCGCCAGAAACATCCCGACGCCGGTCTGCGTGCGGCAACCGATGCGTTGAGCCGCCTCGAGCAAGGGCGAGACTTCCGGCACCGTGATGACATCGCCGACGAATGTCTCCGGCTTCAACCTGCTGACCTCGACCGGAAGCGGATCACCCTGCTTCATCCCCATCGGGGTCGCGTTGGCGACGATGCCGAAACCGGTGGGATCGGCCGAACCGGTCACCACCTTGCGTGGATGCATGCCGGACAATTTCGCGATCAGCGCATCGCGCTTGGCCACATCCATGTCGTGAATGGCAAGCTCGGCGACGCCGGAATCGAGCAGTTGCAGGCCGATAGCGCTGCCAGCCCCGCCGGCACCCACGAGCAGCGCGCGTTGCCCCCGCGGCTCGCAGCCCGTCTGCATCATGGCGCTGACGAAGCCCTGCCCGTCGGTCATGTCGCCATCCCAGGAGCCGTCGGCGTTACGCCGCACAACATTCGCCGAATCGAGCAGCCGCGCCCGCGCCGAGACCGACGCGCAATGACGCCGCGCTGCGAATTTATGCGGCACGGTGGCGATGATGCCATCGACATTCCGGATCGGCCCCAGCGCCTCGATAAAGGCGTCGACATTCTCCGGCAGCACATGGATCGGCACGACGATGGCGTTGCGGCCACGCTCGGCAAAACCCTTCGTCATGCCCGCCGGCGCCTTCACCTGCGCGATGGGGTGACCGATGATCACGAAAATCCGCGTCTCGCCGCTCAGCATCTCCAGCATCGCTTCCTCCGTCGCAGCGGCCATGGTGCCGCCTTTCGATTGATCGAATATATGAACTTATTTATAGATGAAAATAATCAGCGGACCAGCGGCGCTTGAAACGGCTGCCGCCTTTTCACCGAAAGCCAAGCCATGCTGTCGCTCGCGCATCTCACCTTCATGCAGGCCGGTCCGCTCGAGCTGATCTCGCTCGCCGAGGCCGGAGGGTTCGACGCGGTAGGGCTGCGCCTGATCGACCCCGCGCCCGAAGCCGCCCTCTTCCCGGTCGTCACCGATGCCGGACTGTGCCGGCGGACCAAGGCGGCGCTGGAGGCGACGGGTCTCACGCTTCTCGATATCGAGGCGGTCTGGCTGTGGCCGCAGACGCAAGTCCCGAAGCTTCGTCCCGCGTTCGAGGCCGGGGCCGAACTCGGCGCCCGCAACCTGCTCGTCGCCGGCAACGACGCCGACCGGAACCGCATGACGGACCGCCTCGCCGAGCTCTGCGGCATGGCCCGCGAATACGGCATGGGTGTCGGCTTCGAGTTCATTCCCTATACCGCCCTGAATTCGCTCGCCTTTGCGCAGGAGATCCTGAAGGCGGCCGATCAGCCCCATGCCGGCCTGCTGATCGACGCCTTGCACCTCGCCCGCTCCGGCGGTTCCCCGGCCGACATCGCCGCGATCGATCCTGCACTGATCGCCTACGGCCATCTCTGCGATGCGCCCGCATCCTCCCCCGGCCTGGAGGGGCTACGGGCCGAAGCGCGCGGCGCAAGGCTCTATCCGGGCGATGGCGACCTGCCTTTGGCGGACTTCCTGAACGCGTTGCCGGCGGACAAGCCGATCGCCCTCGAAGCGCCGAGCGCCGCCTACGGCCATGACGACAGCGAAAGGGCACGCCGCGCGGGCGCTGCCTGCCGCGCTTTGCTGGCGAGCATCGGCCGCGGCTGACCGAGGCGCCATCAGCAGGCCTGCCGCTTCTCGCTCGACCGCGCGGCGCGCCTGGCTGCAAAGCGCCGCGTATGCTCCGCGGCGCTGGCGACCTTCTCCCGGAGCGTCAGGGCGGCCTCGCTCGTGACGGGTGTTTCGACCACCATCTGCAAGCCATCCGGCAGGACGTCGAGGATGTCGTCGAGGGCGATGACACCCTCACCGAGATGGAAACGCCCTCCCCGTGCCTCGGCCGGCAAGGCTTCGAGCGGCGGCGCAACCGGGCCGGCGTCGCAAAGCTGGATATAGGCGATGCGCGCGGCGGGACAGGCGCCGAGCTGTTGCGGCGTGCCGCCGGTGCGGTGGAAATGCAGCACGTCCAGGATCACACCGGCATTGGCCTTGCCCGCCGCCTCAAGCAGCGCGAGCGCGGCCGCCAGATTCGGGATGTCGCGATAGCGCATGAACTCGACACCGACATGCAGGCCGCAACGCGCGGCTTCCTCGCAAAGCCGGGAAAACAGATCGATCCGCTCAGCTTCCGACAGGAAGCTGTCATGGCCGATGATCTCGGTCCCGATCGCCGAGATATGGGTCGCGCCCAGCTCCGCACCGGTTTCGAGCGCGGGCACGAAGCTCGCTGCATCGATCCCGGGGCGCAGCACGAAGGCCTCGACATCGAAGACCCGGACACCGGTCGCCTTCGACGCAGCCTTGATCGCGCGGATGACCTCGGGTCGGCCGATGACCTCGCGAGCCAGCGGCTTGTTCATGGCGCTGCGCAGGACGAGCCCCGCAGCCCCGAAGCCGCTTTCACCCGCAGCCTCGATCAGGGCCACGGGATCGCCGCCGCCGACCGTCAGATTGGCGATGGAGAGGTCGTGCAGGTTCAGCGCGCATGTCATGGCGGATGTCCTGTTGCGGAGGAGTGGGGGTGATGCGCAGCGTTCCTTCCGACGAGGTAGCCGAAGGTCATGGCCGGGCCGAGATTGATGCCACCCGCCGGATAGGTTCCGCCCATCACGCTCGCCATGTCGGCTCCGACCGCGAAAAGGCCGGCGATCGGGCGGCCCTGCGTATCCAGAACGTTGGCTTGTGCGTCGGTCTTCAGCCCTGCGAAGGTGCCGAGGCTGCCCGGCACGATTTTGACGGCATAGAAGGGGCCATGCTCGATCGGCGCGACCGACGGATTGGGCCGGACCGACGCATCGCCGCCCGCCCTGTTATAGGGCGTCTCACCGCGGTGGAATTGCGGATCCCTGCCCTGCGCGGCAGCCGCATTGTAGCGCGCCACCGTCTCGACGAGCCGGTCCGGATCGATGCCGCAGATCCGCGCAAGCTCGGCCAGCGTCTTACCGCGCCTGAGATAGCTGCTGGCAAGATAAGGCGCGAGCGGCAATGGCGCCGGCTTGGCGAAGCCGAGCCCATAGCGGCGCTGGAAGCGATGGTCGCAGATCAGCCAGGAAACCGGCTCCGCCCCGGCCGGGATCGCCTTCAGCAGGGCCTCGACATAGTCGTAATAGCTGTCGGCCTCGTTGACGAAGCGGCGCCCATCGACCGTCACCGCGATCAGCCCCGGCTTGGCACGCTCGACGAGATGCGGGAAATGCCCGAAGGAACCGTCCCTGCGCGGCACCAGCGAGACCGGCGCCCAGGCGCAAGGCGCTGCAAGCCCACCATCGACGAGGGCGCCGACGCTCTCGCCCAGGCGCAGCCCGTCGCCGGTGTTGCTGCGGGGTGCCGCCGACCAATGCGCCCGCCCGGTCGGATTGCGCGGCACCAGCTCCTTCAGGCGCTCATAGTCATGCGGAAAGCCGCCGCAAGCCAGCACGACGCCGGCGCGCGCGATGATCCGATGCTCCTGCCCGTCCCGGTCGACGACGGCCCCGATGACCGCCCCGTCATGGCTCAGCAAGCGACGGGCCGGCGCTTTCGCATGCAGATCGACGCCGAGATCGCTGGCGGATTTGAGCAGCCGCGCGACAAGCGCATTGCCGTTGACGAGCTGCATGCCGCGCCCGTGCCGGACGAGGTCGAGAGCATGCCGACCGATGCGGCGCGCGACATGGCGGAAGGACGTCCAGGATCGTGTCGCGTTGAGGAAATGGGCGAAATCGGCACCCGAGGCGATCCCCATGCCCAGCAGCGAGATTTCGGGCAGCGGCGGCCGCAGCTTTGCGACCAGCGGTCCAAGCGCGCGCCCGTCGAACGGAGCCGCGCAGACCGAGCGCCCGCCCAGCCCGGCGCCGGGCGCGTTGCCATGCATGTCGGGGATCTTGTTGCCGTCGATGAACTGCACGGCGGTGTTCGCGCGAAAGAACGACACCATCTCGGGTGCCGCCGCCAGGAAAGCCTCGATCCGGGCCTCGTCGTAATGGTTGCCGAGTTCGTGCCGCAGATAGGTGCGAACCGCCTCCCCGTCCTCCTCGATCCCGGCCTCGCGGGCGAGCGGATTGCGCGGCACCCACATCCAGCCGCCGGACCAGGCGGTGGTGCCGCCGAAGACAGGCTCCTTCTCGACGACCACGACCTTCAGCCCGTGCCAGGCGGCGACGACGGCTGCCGAAAGACCGCCCGCCCCCGAGCCGATCACCAGCAGGTCGCAATGCTCTTCAGGACGGTTGCTCATATCCATCAGGGATCGGCCTTCGCCGGTGGATGCGTGAGGTATCAGGCGCTGGCCGTGGCCTGGACCGCGCGCAGCATCGCCTCTGTCTTCTCCCGCAGCATCCGTGCGCGTGGCGCCGCCGGCATGGTCCTGGCGAGCTCGGCCATCGGAATCTCCACGCTGATCGGCAGGTCCTGAGGAATGGCGCGCAGCATGCCCCTGAGGTCGAGCCCGCCCTCGCCCGGCGGCAAACGTGCCTGCCGCGCCTGGTAGATCATCGTCTCGTGATCCTTCGGACGTTCGGCGGGCAGGTCGCAGATCTGGAAATAGCAATGCAGGTGCCTGGGCATCGCGGCCACGTCGGCGGCCGTTTCGCCGGAGCGGTCGACATGAATCGCATCGACGATGATGTGCCCGTTCGCCGGGTTGGCCGCCTCGACGATACGCCGGGCGGCGGCGAGCGTCTTCACGCCGGTCCAGGGCATGTGCTCCAGCCCCATCCCGATGCCGAAGGGTGCGCCGAGTGCGCAGATCTCGGCGAATTTGTCGACCATGAAGGGCTCGTCCTCGACATCGCCGGCGACGAGCACGAACTTGCCGCCGAGCTTCGCGCCGGTCTCGATCACCGGCAGGAAATCGGTCAGGCGCGTGTCGCGGTTGATGCGCAGGATCTCGAAATCGAACAGCGCCACGCCGCTATCGGCGATACGCCGCTGCGTCTCACGGAACATCGGCGTATCGCCGATCATCGGGAACTGAGCCTCCTTGCCGGGCGCTGCCGGCGCAAGACGCAGGCTGGCATGGCTGTAGCCGGCCTCCGCCGCCGCGCTGAAGACGTCCGGCGGCGCGAGCTCCATGACAGTGAGATGGGCGAGCGAGATCAGGCGGTTCATGCCTTGCGGTCCTGATGGCGGTAATAGGCGATGGTGGCGGCGATGCCGTCCGACAGGCTGGTCTCGGGCAGCCCCGGGAGGAGCGAGGCGATGTCGTCCTTCGCGAGCTCGGGTGCGATCGGCATCGGCGCGCCACGCGCGCTGAGCTTTGCGCCCGGCACCTGCCGTGTGATCTCGGCGATGACCTCGTCGATGGACACGGTCCTGCCGGCAAGGGTGAAGGCGTGGGCGCCCGGCGCATCGCTGAACAGCGCCGCCTCGAAGGCCGCCGCGACATCGTCGACATAAACGAGCCCGGACGGGCCGACATAGTCGATCTCATAGGGCACGCCCTGCGCGGCGGCCCGGCAGGCCAGGGTCGGCCCGGCGCTGGCGCCCGCCTCACCACGGCCCGGGCCGTAGACGATATAGGGGCGGAAGCCGACGCTCGGCATGGCGTGATCGGCCCAGTAAGCGCGCGCGCTGCCCTCGCAGGCGAGCTTGAAGGCGCCGTAATGCGTCATCGGGAACGGGATGCTGCCGCTGTCCGGGCCGAAGACGCCGGCCGAGCTGGCATAGACCACCCGCGCCATGCGCTGGCGCAACGCCGCCTCGAAGACGTGGAGCGTCCCGATCAGGTTGATCTCCGCGCCCTTGACGGGATCGGCCCTGCAGGCCGGCGTCAGGATGCCGGCCATCGCGATGGCGCGGTCGCACCCCTCCGCCGCCTCATGGACGACTGCCCCGTCGCGGACATCGCCGCGCCGCCATTCCACCCGGCCGGCAAGCTCGCCGAGGATGTTGCGCACAGCGCCGCTGTCCGAGGCGATATCGAGGACGCGCACGGCAACGCCGCGGGCCAGAAGGCGGCGAATGATCCAGGCGGCGATGAAGCCCGTGCCGCCGGTCATGAGCACACGCATGGCGCCGCCCCTCCTAGCTCAGCGGCGAGAAGGCGGTCGGCAGATAGATCGCCGAGCTCAGGCTGGTCAGATGCGCCGGCCCGCCCTTCGGCGGCCAGATGCCGCGCTCGACGGCCTCGGCCCGCTTGGCCATGCGGTCATTGAGCGAGGCGAAGGGCCAGATATGGAGGAAGCGCGGCAGCGCCCCGTCGAGCGCATACATCGCGCCGAGCAGAGGCGAGACCTTCGCGCGCTCCGGCACGGCGGCACGCCACAAATCCATGGTCGGCTTGAGACCAGCCGCCTTCACGCCGTAGATGCGGATCTCGTAGACCGGGCCGTGCTTTCCGGGCGCGAGCGGCGCCACGAAGTCGAAAGGCGCATAGGTCGTCGTCTCGACCTCCAGGAAATGCTCGGCCGCGCCGAACAGACTGCCCTCGACGACCTGCCGCGCGCGATCCTCCGCCAGAGCGCGGTCATCCTCATAGCCCTGCAGAATCAGGACCTGGTTCAGCGCGCCGATCTCGGCCGTGAAGCAGCCGAGGAGCTTGCCCGCAAATCCGTTGCCCGTGACGGCGGCCTCGATCCCGGCGAGAACCTTCGGCAGCCCTCCAACCTCGGGCCTGATCCTGGTGACGGCATAGCGCATCGGCGTTCCTCCTGCTCGTTAGCGACAGGACATAGCCGCATCGCGTCATCAATGAAAGTTCATTCTGGAATTTCATTTCAGTTTTGAATATACGGCTCACCAGAGAACACCGACAAGAGCCGGGTAGCGGCGGCGTCGTGGTCGGCCGGCGGCGAAGGCCTCGCCGATGGCCGATCCGGCACGGCCAGGGAGAGGAAGCGAAGCGTGGCCGGATCACCCGATGGAATCGCCTCGGCAGCGGCGAAGGATGCGAATGTCTACGACCTGGTCGTGATCGGCGGCGGCGGCGCCGGCCTCACGGCGGCCCTGTTCGGTACGCTGCGCGGGGCGCGCGTGCTGCTGCTGGAGAGCACCGAACATGTCGGCGGCACGACCGCCTTCTCAGGCGGAACGATCTGGATTCCGAACACGTTTCACACCGCCGAGGTCGGGACGCAGGACAGCGTCGAACAGGCCGAGACCTATCTCCATGCCGCGCTCGGCAACTACGCCGCCCCCGACATGATCCGCGCCTTTCTCGAGGCGGGCCCGCGTGCCGTCGAACTGCTCGACCGTGAGACGGATGTGAAGCTGCGGCCCTACCCGCTGCACCCGGACTACATCTCCGACCTGCCGGGATCGACGATGAAGGGCCGCGCGCTGGAGCCCGTTCCCTTCGACGGCCGATTGCTCGGCGACAAGTTCGATCTGATCCGCCCGCCGATCCCGGAATTCACCATTCTCAACGGGCTGATGGTTGATCGCAACGACATCGCCCATCTGCTCAACCTGAAGAAATCCTGGGCTTCGTTCCGCTATTCGCTGGCACTCGTCGCCCGCTATGCGCGCGACCGGCTCAGCCGCAAGCGCGGCGCCCGGCTGACCATGGGCAACGCCCTGATCGGCCGGCTGCTGCACTCCTTCTTCCAGCGCGGCGGCACGGTCTGGACTGAAGCCCAGGTCGACAGGCTGATCGAGGAGGACGGACGCATCGCCGGCGTCAGCCTCCTTCGCAATGGCGGGCGCCAGGACATCCATGCCGTGCACGGCGTCATCCTCGCCTCCGGCGGCTTCAACCGGAATCCCAGCTTGCGCAAGGAGCTGGTGCCGGATGCCGAGATCCACACGCCGGGCGCGCCGGGACACAAGGGCGCGGCGCTCGAACTCGCGCTGAACGCTGGCGCGCGCATGGGCGACCGCAATGTCGAGAACGTGTTCTGGGCGCCGGTCTCGATCCGTCAGCGGGCGGACGGCACCAAGGCCGTCTTCCCGCATTTCGTCTTCGACCGGGCCAAGCCGGGCACGATCATCGTCAACAAGGCCGGCAGGCGCTTCTTCAACGAAAGCACCTCCTATCACCTCACCGGCAAGGCGATGATCGAGGCGCACCGCAACGAGCCCAGCATTCCGGCCTTCCTGATCGCCGATCATCAGGCCATCAAGACCTACGGCCTCGGCATGGTCCGTCCCGGCGGCAGCGGCATGCCCTTCCTGCTCAAGGACGGCTATCTGGTGAAAGGCGAAACGCTGGCCGAGCTGGCAAGCAAGCTTGGTGTCAATGCGCCGCAACTGCAAAAGACCGTCGAGACCTTCAATGGGTATGCCGCGACCGGGATCGACCCGGATTTCGGCCGCGGGACCACCGCCTATCAGCGCAATCTCGGCGACTCGAAGCACGGCCCCAATCCAACCATGCGAGCGCTGGAGAACGGGCCATTCTACGCTGTGAAGCTCTATCCGGGCGATATCGGCGCCAGCGCCGGCCTGGTGACGGACGCCCATGCACGGGTGCTCGGCACGGATGGGCCGATCGCCGGCCTCTACGCCATCGGCAACGACCAGAACTCGATCATGGCCGGCCTCTACCCGGCGCCGGGCATCACGCTCGGGCCGGCGATGACCTTCGCCTACATCGCAGTGCAGGACGCCCTCGCCGCCTGATCGGCTTGTCCCACGCCACCTTCGCCTCGGATCGGAAACCCATGCTCGACAATTTCAGCGGCGCGACCCGCATCTATTTCATCATCGGCCACCCGATTGCGCAGGTGAAATCGCCCTACGGCATGACCCGCCTGTTCGAGCAGAACGGCAAGGACGCCATTATGGTGCCGATCGACATCCTGCCCGAGGACGTCCCCGGCTTCGTCACGCTGGCCGGCCGCCTGCCCAATTGCGACGGCATCTGCATCACCGTGCCGCATAAATTCGCCGTGGTGCCGCATTGCCGCACGATGTCGAAGACGACGCAGGTGCTCGTCTCCGCCAATGTCATGCGGCGCAACCCGGACGGTTCCTGGCATGGCGACATGTTCGACGGCCCCGGCCATGTCGGCGCGATGCGGAAGAACGGCGCCGAGCTCGACGGCAAGCGCGCCTTGCTGATCGGCGCTGGCGGAGCCGGCAGCGCGATCGGGCTTGCGCTGCTCGATGCCGGCGCCCGCGAGCTCGCCATCCACGACACCGACGCCTCTCGCCGCGACACGCTGATCGCAAAACTGAACGGGGCTCATCCCGGCAAGGTCACGATCGGCTCGCCCGACCCCACTGGCTTTGACACCGTCTCAAATGCCTCACCGGCCGGCATGAAGCCAGGCGACGCCCTGCCCTTCGACATGACGCGGCTCAGCCCCGCGACCTTCGTCAGCGATGTCGTGACCAAGCCGGCGCTCACGCCGCTGATCGAGACGGCTCGCCGGATCGGCTGCAAGACCTCGACCGGCATCGAGATGTTCGAATCCGAGGCCGCGCTGATGCTCGACTTCTGGCTTGAAACCGCAAACTAGCGCGAGCCGCGGATTTCAGGGAAACGCCGCAGGCTCCGGCGCTTCAGACGAAGATGTTCGGGCGCGGCTCGCCCGGCTTCTCGACCGGCAGGCGCACCGTCGGGCCGAGCTGGCCGAGCTCCTGGGCAGCCGCCACCAGCAGAGGCGCGAGCTGCTGCATGCGCTCCTCGGTCAGCCGGATGAACGGCCCGGCGATGCTGATCGTGCCGGTGACGCGGCCGTCGAGCGAGGCACGGATCGGCGTGGCGATGGCGTTCATCCATTGCGAGAATGTCTGCTGGGTGACGGCGTAGCCGAGCAATCGCGCCTCGCGCAGCCGCCGGCGGACCGCCTGTGCCGTCTGCGGCGCGTTCGGCCCGTATTCCTCGCGCGAGCCGTAGCCTTGCTTCTCGATCAGCGCGATGGCCTCCTCGTCGGATTTGGTCGAAAGCCATGCCAGCCCCGAAGAGGAGCAGGACAGCCTCGCTTCCTGTCCGGCGTCGGGATCGTAGCGCAGCCCGCCGCGCGCGCCTTGCGCCTTGGCGACGAAGATCAGCCGGTCCTCGTCCAGGATCGTGACCCGGACGAGCTCGCCGCAGTCCTGCGCCAGCCGGTCGAGCACCGGCTGCATCAGATCGGTGATGCCGTGCGCCTGCAAATAGCGCAATCCGAGAGAGGCGACCTTCGCCGTCAGAACGTAGGAACCGAAATCGCGCTCCTGCCGGACATAGCCCTCCTCGACCAGGCTCGCCAGAAGGCGATGGGTCGCGCTGCGCGGAATCTTGATGGCGTCGGCGACCTCGTAGAACGGCATGCCGCCCGGATGGTTGGAAAGGATTTCCAGGATCCGCAGGGTGCGTTTGAGAATGCCATCTGGCCCCGCCCCTTTTTCTTTTGTCCTGGGCATCATTGTCTCCGACAGCGTTGAAGGGTCACGATAGAGGAGGCCGGGCTCTCTTCACAAATGCCCGGCCGGGCCGTTCACCGCCACCCCATCGGCAAGAACGCCCTAACATCTTGTAAAAGATCGAATTTTTTATTGACCGGAGCACCACTTGAAGACCGGTATCACAAACTGGACTTTTATTCCAGTTTACGATACCGCTACCGCGAGCGACCCGAAAGACGGCGCCCCAAGAAGACACCCGGAGGAGACCTGATGACCCAACGCAACGGGAATGGCGGAAGGGGAGCCGGCACCTCGCGCCGTTCGCTCCTTCTCGGAGCCGGCGGCCTCGCCGCGACGCAATTGGCGAGCAGCAAGCTCGGCATGCCCTATATCGGCAATGCCGCCGCGGCCGAGCCGATCCGGATCGGGATGATCTGGGCCAAGACCGGCGCCATCGTCGACCAGTCGACCTTCCTCGCGCAGGGCGGTCTTTTCGCAGCCGAGCAGCGCAACAACCAGCTCCTCGGCCGGCCTCTCGAGATCATCTGGCTCGACGAGCCGAACCCGCAAGGCGCCCAGCTCAACGCCCAGCGGCTGATCGACGAGCACAAGGTCTGCGCGCTCATCGGCGGCGCCCAGAGCTCCTTCGCGCTGGCCATCTCCGCCGTCGCCAAGAAGGCCAAGATTCCCTATGTCGCGGCCAACGCCGCCGCGCTCGATCTCACCGGCAAGCTCTGCAACAAATACACTTTCCGGCTGCAACCGCCCGTCGACGTCCACACCAAGGTCCTGGCCCCCTATTGCATGGGCCTCGGCAAGCGCTGGTACACGCTGACGGCGGCTTACGCCTTCGGCCAGGACATCAAGGCGAGCTTCACCGACTTCAACGCCAAGAACGGCGGTACCATCGTCGGCGCCGACGAGGTGCCGGTCGGCACGCCCGACTACTCGTCCTTCATCCTCAAGATCCGGGCCGCCAAGCCCGACGTCGTCGTCGGCGGCCTTTCCGCCAGCGACCTGACCACCTTCCTGAAGCAGTGGAACGAGCTCGGCATGAAGGGCAAGATTCCCTTCGCCGAAATCTCGATCGGCAACACCGATATCTGGGGCGTCGGCCCGGACGCCGCGACCGGCATCTACACCATGGTCTGGTACTACAAGAACCCGGCCAACACCGAGGACGACAAGGCCTTCACCGACGCCTACATGAAGAAATTCAACCAGCCGCCGCCGGACAAGGCCTGGATGGGCTGGTTCGGCATGCGTTCCCTGCTGGAATCGATCGAGCTCGCGAAGTCGACCGAGCCGGCCGCGATCGTCAAGGCCCTGGAAACCTGGCACGTGAAGGACGGCGACCTCGACGTCAGCTATCGCGACTTCGACCATCAGATGAAGCGGCGCACCATCATCTGCAAGGTCAAGGACAAGATCACCGACAAGTGGGACTATGTCGACGTGCTCGAGAACGCGCCCAAGACAGTCGCCGAGATCGACGCGGCCTTCGGATCGGCGGCCGACAGCGCCTGCAAGATGGATGGCCTCTAGAGCCGGAACCTGAATCCGTCTCTCACCAAGGAGTCAGAGCAGGATTCTCGCGAAAAACCGGTTCCCGCTTTTTCGCATCCTGCTCCAAGGCGCCGTCGCCCAGCCGCGGCAACCCGGCGAAACCGCGGCTCCCGCGACCCTCTCATTCCGCGCCACGTCTTTGACGTGGCGCCTTCCCCGCCCGGCAGCCCGATCCGTGCCGGCGCGGGAGGGGCCATGCCATGCTCGACATGATCATCTCCCAGGCGGTGAACGGCCTCATCCTGGGCTTTCTTTACGTTCTCATCGCGATCGGCCTGTCGATCATCTTCGGCATGCTGGGTATCGTGAACTTCGCCCACGGCTCGTTCTTCGCCATCGGCGCCTATCTCGCTTTGGTGCTCGCCCGCGATTTCGGCTGGCCCGCCGCCCTGCTCTCGCCGCTCATCGTGGGCGCCATCGGCATGGTCGTCGAGATGACGTTGATCCGGCAGCTCTACGGCAAGGAGCCGCTGCTCGGCCTGATCCTGACCTTCGCGCTCGCCCTACTGGCCGAAGCGATCCTGCGGCTCATCTTCGGCGGCGCCCCGGTTCCGTTCAGCCCGCCGGCCATCCTCTCCGGCTTCGTCGAATACGGACCGATCCTGATCACGAAATACCGCATGACGGTGTTGATCGTGACGGTGCTGGCGCTGATCAGCTTCTGGGCCTTCCTGCGCTTCACGCCCTTCGGGCGGATCATCCGCGCCGGCTCGCGCGATGCCGAAATGGTCGGCCTGCTCGGCATCAACCTGCCGATCGTGCTTTCCGGCGTCTTCGGCATCGGCTGCTTGCTGGCGGGGCTGGCCGGTATGCTGGCCGGGCCGCTCTGGACGGTCATCCCCAGCATGGCCTCAGGCGCCATCATGCCCGCCTTCGTCATCGTCACCATCGGCGGGCTCGGCTCCTATTCCGGCGCGATCATCGCCGGCCTCCTCGTCGGCATCACCACGGCCATGACCATCCAGTTCGCCCCGGTCTGGTCGGGCGCCGCGATGTACGTGCTGATGGCCGCCATCCTGCTCATCCGTCCGCGCGGCCTGTTCGGCGAGCGCTGGGAGAGGTTCGAATGAGACTCCGCCCCATCCTGACCAGCCCGATCCTCTGGATAGCGATCGTCTTCGCAGGGCTCACCCTGGCTTGGATGGCCCAGGGCGCCCCAGTCAACCTGATCACCCAGATCGCGATCTACACGCTCTACGGCGCCGGCGTGAACCTGCTCGTCGGCTATACCGGGCTGGTGCCTTTCGGAGCCTCCGTCTTCTTCGGCTGCGCCAGCTACTTCGCCGCCCTGCTGCTTCTCGGGCCGGTCAAGCAGGACATCGCGGCCCTGCTCCTCTCCGTGCTGCTTTCGATGGCGCTGGCAGCCGTGCTCGGCGCGCTGATCCTGCGCCGGCGCGGCCTCTATTTTTCGCTGCTGACGCTCGCCTGCTCGCAGATCGCCTTCGAGGTCGCCTATAAATGGACGGCCGTGACCGGCGGCGAGAACGGCCTTCAGGGCGTGCCTCGCACCAGCTTCCACACCGAGATGCAGTTCCATCTCTTCGCGCTCGCCACGGTGCTGCTCGCCATGTGGTTCCTCTGGCGGCTGGTCCATGCGCCGTTCGGCCGCGTCCTGCAGGCCGTCCGCGATAACGAGCAGAGGGCGAGCAGCCTCGGCTACAACACCTATCTGGTGAAGCTCCTCGCCTTCGTCATGATGGCCGGCCTCGTCGGTTATGCCGGCTCCCTGCTGACGTTGATGCTGCAAGGCGTCTACGCCAACAATCTCGGCTGGCAGCGCGCCGGCGACTCGCTGCTGATGACCGTGCTCGGCGGCGTGCATCATTTCCTCGGGCCGCTCTGGGGCGCGATCGCCTTCATCGTCCTGGAGAACCGGCTTTCCGCCATCACCGAGAATTGGTGGCTGATCTTCGCGCCGATCATCATCGTCTTCGCGCTCTTCTCCCCCGAGGGCATTCAGGGACTGGTGCAGCGCCTGCGCCGCAACCAGCGCTGGACGCTGACCCGGAACACCATCCCGCCGCGCCCCGCCGTGATCGAGCCCTATGAGAGCACGGCCCAGGCGATGGACCCCGACAAACCGGTGCTCGAAACGCGCAAGCTGAGCAAGAGCTTCGGCAGTCTGGTGACCGCCAAGGAGATCGACCTCGAGGTGCGCCCCTTCGTGCTGCACTCGATCATCGGCCCCAACGGCGCCGGCAAGACCACCTTCTACAACATGCTGACCGGCGTCCTGCCGCCGAGCGGAGGCACGATCCTGTTCGAGGGCAAGGACATCACGAAGCTGCCGATGTATGCCCGCGCCCGGCTCGGCATCAGCCGCTCCTTCCAGATCCTCTCGATCTTCCCGAACCTCTCGGTCTTCGAGAACGTCCGGGTCGCGGTGCAGGCGCAGCGGCACGGCGCGCTCGGCTTCTTCAGGGACGCCCACGACATCGCGCCGCTGAACGAGCGGACCTGGTCGATCCTCGATGCGGTCGGGCTCGCGGACCGGGCGGCGGACCCGTGCATGAACCTGCCGCACGGTGCCAAGCGCCTGCTCGAGATCGCCGTCACGCTCGCGATCGATTCCAAGCTGCTTCTGCTCGACGAGCCGCTCGCCGGGCTGGCCGAGGCCGACCGGCAGATCGTCGCGGAGTTGATCCGCAACCTGTCGAAGAAGCACGCCGTGCTCCTGATCGAGCACGATATCGACCGGGTTCTGGCGATTTCGGACCGCATCTCCGTCCTGCACCAGGGCCGGATGATCGCCGACGGAAAGCCCGCCGAGGTCGCGCGCAATCCGGAGGTGATCGCCGCCTATCTCGGCACCGCCAAGGGCGAGGCGAAGGCGCCGCCCGCGATCGAGCGGAAGGCGCATGCCGCTGGCAAGCCCCTGCTCGAAGCCAAGGGGCTGGCCGTCGGCTATGGCGGCAGCACGGTGCTGAACGGGGTCGACATCTCGGTCCATGAAGGCGAGGCGATAGCCCTGCTCGGCCGCAACGGCGTCGGCAAGACCACGCTGCTGCGGGCGCTGACCGGCACGTTGCCGCTGGACGCAGGCTCACTCAGCTTCGCGGGCACGGATATCGGCGCGCGCAAGCCCTACGAGATCAACCGGCTCGGCATCTCGCTGGTGCCGGAAGGGCGCCGGCTCTTTCCCAACCTGACGGTGGTCGAGAACCTGCAGATCGCCCAGCGCGCCGGGGGCCTCAGCATCGAGCAGTGCTTCGAGCTCTTCCCGCGCCTGCGCGCCCGGCAGAAGGCCAAGGCCGAGAACCTCTCCGGCGGCGAACGCCAGATGGTCGCCATCGCCCGCGCCCTCGTCGTGCCGAGCAAGCTCGTCCTGCTCGACGAGCCTTTCGAGGGGCTCGCCCCCGCGGTCGTCGAGGAGGTGATGGCGGCGCTCGTCAAGCTGCGCGGCAAGGTCGCGATGGTCATTGTCGAGCATCATGCCGAGACCGTGCTGCCGATCGTCGACAGGGCCGTGGTCCTGGTCAACGGCCGCATCGCCTTCGCCGGCGACGCCGGCGATCTCGAGAAGGATCATGCCTTGCAGGCCAGGCTGCTCGGCGTGGTCCAGGCCGATGAATCCGTGGCGGCCTGAGGCGGCTACGCGGGAGAGGTCTCGGCCTCTCCCGGCATGAGGACCATGCCATGTTCAAACGCATGTCCATTCTCGAAAAGAGGCCCGGCGACGATCCGGCCTTCTTCTCGCATCACTGGCAGGAGCGGCATGGGCCGCTGGTCGGCCGCCTCCCCGCCATCCGCAGCTATGTGCAGAACCATGTCGAGGCGGTGTACGAGCCTGCGCCTTTCCGCATCAGCGGCATCGTGGAGCTCGGGTTCGACGATGCCGCCGCCATGGACAAGGCCTTCACCGCCGAGACGGTGCGGGCCGTCAGGGCCGACGAGCCGCAGTTTCTCGGGAACACCACCGGCTACGTGATCGGAGCTTCGAGCATCCGCATGGCCGAGGAGCAAGGCAAGCTCATCGTCCTTGCGGCGCATGGCGGCGACCGGGCCGGGCTGGAGCCTATCGAGACCGCGTTGCGGCGGTTGCCGGGCTTTGTCCAGTCCATCCGGGACGATGTCGCCTCGACGATCCCGCGCCCTGGCTCCGAAGGGGCGAGCCAGCGGGTCGACAGCTTCTTCCATCTCTATTTCAGCGACGTCGCCGGCGCGGACCGAGCCGCGCTTCAGATCGCCGCAATGTCCGACGGGACGGCAAAGCTCGGTATCGTCCGGGTGCGGACGGTCAGGATCGTCTAGCGGCCGCTTAGGCTCCCTGCCCGGGCCGCACATGCAAGGGCGTCGTTGGACTGCAATCGTTTCCCAACCTGCCATTCATAGATCACATCGGAGGACATCATGGCGCGCGCACGGATCGGGATCATCGGCCTCGGCACGATCGGAAAGACCCATCTTGCTGTGTTGCAGGAGACGGACAATGCCGAGGTCGTCGCCATCTCCGATCCCACGCCGGCCGCACGCGACCATGCGGCCAGCCGCAACGTCAAAGCGTATGACGACCATCGCGCGATGATCGAGGCCGAGCGCCTTGACGGCGTCGTCATCGCCACGCCCAACGACCAGCACGTCCCCATGGCGCTCGACTGCATCGCCCGCGACATCGCGGTTCTCGTCGAGAAGCCGATCGCCGAAAGCGTCGAGGCGGCGCGTCGGCTCTGCGATGCCGCCGAGGCGAAAAATGTCCCGGTGTTGGTCGGCCATCACCGCCGGCACAATCCGGCGGTCGGGGCGGTGCGCCAGGCCATAGCGGACGGCCTCATCGGCAAGCCGGCCATCGCCACCGTGATCTACACGCAGCTCAAGCCGGAGAGCTATTTCAACCTCGGCTGGCGTCGCGACACCGCGAGCGGCGGCCCGATCCTGATCAACCTGATCCACGAGATCGACCTGATCCGCTATGTCTTCGGCGAAATCGACAGCCTGCAGGCGCTGAGCTCTTCGACGGTACGTGGCTTCCCGGTGGAGGACACCGCCGCCGTATTGCTGCGCTTCCGCAACGGCGCGCTCGGCACGATCAGCCTCTCCGACACGGCGGCCTCGCCCTTCAGCTGGGACCTGGCCTCCGGTGAATTCGACCAGATGTCGGACACGGCGGACAAGCTGAAACGCCAGAAGGTTTCCTCCCATGTCTTCGCCGGCTCGGAAGGCTCGCTGACCCTGCCGGATGTCCGCCATTTCAGCTATCGCGGCGCGGGCGAGCCGGGCTGGCTCAGCGAATTGAGCGAGGACAAGCTCGCCATCAGCGTCGAGAGCTCCTATCGCCGCCAGGCCCGGCATTTCGCCGCCGTCTCCCTGCGCCAGGAAGAACCCGTCATCAGCGGCCGCGACGGCTTGCGCACGTTGGAGGCGACGCTCGCGGTCAAGACGGCGTCCGAAAGCGGCAGCACCGTCCGGCTTCCAGCCTGACAGGCAGCCGCAGCCGCTACGGCGCCGTCAGAGTCAACATTGGAGATGGAAGGGACGCACTCAGCCGAGCCGGGCGACGCTGCGCAAATCCTCGGCCGTGGTCGAGGGGAAGCCGAAGAACTCCAGATAGGCGGGGATCTGCTCGAACAGCATGTCCTTGCCGACCTGGACCTCGCAGCCGCGCGCGCGTGCCGCCGCGAGGAAGGGCGTGATCTCCTCCGCCATCACCACCTCGCCGACGAAGGTCGCAGGATCGAGGCGGGCGATGTCGAGCGGCAGCGGGTCGCCCGGTTTCATTCCGAGCGGCGTGGCGTTGACGACGATGTCGAAACCGGCGGGATCGTTGGATGCCAAGGATACGCCGAGCGTGGGATAGTAGCGTCCAAGCCGCGCACCCAGCGCCTCGGCTGCGACAGCGTTGATGTCATAGAGTCCGAGTTCGCTGACCCCGGCCTTGGCAAGGGACGCAGCGATCGCTGAGCCGACGCCGCCGGCGCCGAGCACCAGCGCCCGCTTGCCGGCGATGGCGCGCCCCTTGCGCAGCACCCCGCGCACGAAGCCTTCGCCGTCGAACATCTCGCCGGTCAGGCGGCCATCGGCCTCGCGACGCACGGCGTTGCAGGCGCCGGCGATCGCCGCCGTCGGCAGCAGGACGTCGACGAGCCCGGTCGTGGTGACCTTGTGCGGCATCGTCACCAGCGCGCCATGGGCATTCGAAAGCCGGAAGACCAGCTTCAGGAAGTCCGGATAGTCCTCGGCCCGACAGCCCATCGGCACGACGACGGCGTCGATCCCCTCGCGCTCGAAATAGGGGTTGTAGATCATCGGCGCCTTGAAGCTCTCGGTCGGGTAGCCGAGATGGGCGATGAGCCGTGTGGTTCCGGTGATCATGCTGCGCTCGCCGCCGGCTCGATGAGGACGACGGTTTCGCCCGAGCGGGCCGCCCGCTTGACGGCGTCGATCACGGTGAGCGTGGCAAGGCCCTCGCGGCCCGAGGCGATCGGCGCCGCGCCCTTGCGGATGACATCGCAGAAATGGCGGATCTGGCGCGCCAGCGGGTCGTCCGGAACGAAGGGAACGCGCTCGCGCACAAGCGGCTCCCACCAGCTCCGCTTGTCGCGGTTCGACCAGATTTCGAGCTGCGGGATGGTGAGCGAACCATGCGTCCCGCCGATCTGGTAGCAGGACTGGTCCTGCTGCGGATAGGCCGGGTTCTCGCCGGTCGTCAGCTCCCAGCTCCAGGGCGCGACGATGGTGTCGGAAACCGTGACGGTCGCGAGCACGCCATTGGCAAAGCGCAGCAGGATCGCGGCCGTCTCCTCGACCGCGTGCCCCCTCACCGCATTCGAGCTCAGCGCCTGCACGGAGACGACCTCGCCGCAGAGATGGCGGAAGAGATCGACGTCGTGAATGAGGTTGAGCAGGATCGGCCCTGCCCCCTCTTCGCGGCGCCAGCCGACCTCGAAATAGTCGTCCGGCTTCATCAGCCAGAAATGGCCCTGGATCGCGAGCACCCGGCCGAGCCGGCCGCTCTCGACGATCTCCTTCGCCTTGGCGATCATCGGATTGTAGCGGCGGTGATGACCGGTCAGCAGCGGTAAGCCAGCCCGCTCCGCGGCTGCGACGAGACGGGCCGCGCCGGCAAGATCGTCGGCCAGCGGCTTCTCGACGATGGCGGGGATGCCGGCCTCGATCGCTTCCAGCCCGTTCTCGACATGGAGCTGGTTCGGCGTCGCGATGATCACGCCTTCCGGCCTGTCCGCGGCAATCAGATCGCCGAGGCTGCGATGCCAGCGCGTGCCGAGGCGTTCGGCCAGATCGCGCCCGACCTCGGAGGGGTCGACGATGGCCGAAAGCAGCGCGCCCGGCTCCCGCGCGACATGCTCGGCATGACGTCGGCCGATCAGGCCGGCGCCCATGACTGCGAGTTTGACCGGTGCCATGCTCAATTCCGTTGGAATCCGTGCCTGCCCGCCATCACTTGGCTGCGTCGTCGATGAGCTTCGCGATGCGCCTTAAGCCCAGCTGGTAGCCCTGGGTGCCGAAGCCGGCGATCACGCCGTCGGAGCGCATCGAGACATAGGAATGGTGGCGGAAGGCCTCGCGCTTATGCACCTGCGAGATATGGCATTCGATCACCGGCCCCTCAAAGGTGTTGAGCGCATCGAGCAGCGCGACCGAAGTATGGGTGAAGGCGGCCGGGTTGATGACGATGCCGGCGCCGTCCTCGCGCGCCTCGTGGATCCAGTCGATCAGCTCATATTCGCGATTGGACTGGTGGAAGCGCAGTTCGAGCTTCAGCTCCTCCGCCAGCTTGCGGCAGTCGCGTTCGACATCGGCCAGCGTCTCGTGGCCGTAGATATGCGGCTGGCGCTTGCCGAGCAGATTGAGGTTCGGTCCGTTGAGGACATAGACGAGACGGGACATCGATCGCGGTCCGTTGCTGGTTCTGAGAGGTTCAGTGCTTGTGCAGGATTTCGCCGAGGAATTGGCGCGTCCGTTCATGGCGCGGATTGCTGAAGAATTCCTGCGGCGGCGCTTCCTCAACGATCGCGCCCGAGGCCATGAAGATGACCCGGTTCGCCACCTGCCGGGCAAAACCCATCTCATGGGTGACGCAGATCATGGTCATGCCCTCCTCGGCGAGGCTGATCATGGTGTCGAGCACCTCCTTGACCATTTCGGGGTCGAGCGCCGAGGTTGGCTCGTCGAACAGCATGACCTTCGGCTTCATGCACAAGGCGCGCGCGATCGCGACGCGCTGCTGCTGGCCGCCCGAGAGCTGCGCCGGGTATTTCTCCGCCTGTTCGAGAATCTTGACGCGGCCGAGCAGCTTGCGGGCGGTGGCCTCGGCATCGGCCTTGCTCACGCCGAGCGATCGCATCGGCGCCAGCATGCAGTTCTGCAGCACGGTCATATGCGGGAACAGGTTGAAGTGCTGGAAGACCATGCCGACCTCGCGGCGCACCGCGTCGATCGTCCTGGCATCGTCTCCGAGCCTGGTGCCGCCGACCCTGATCTCGCCCTTCTGGTAGCTCTCCAGATGGTTGATGCAGCGGATCAGCGTCGACTTGCCCGAGCCCGACGGCCCGCAAAGCACGATGCGCTCGCCTTTGCGGACCGCGAGGTTGATGTCGGTCAGGGCCTTGAAGTCGCCATACCATTTCTCGACATGCGCCATGGCGATCATGGCGTCCGTCGCGGCGATGTTTTGCGCGGCAGGCTGGTTCATGGCCCTGTTCCCGATCAGTGCTGGTTCAGCTCGCGGTGAAGGTGATGCCTTCGAGGCTGTCCGGGAACTTGTGCACCGGCACCTTCATCCACTTGTCGTAGACCTTCTGCAGCTCGCCATTGGCCTTGATCTTGTCGATGAAGGTATTGATCGCCGCATTGATCTCCTTCTCGCCGAGACGGGTGCAGGCGCCGTTGTAGAGGTTCTGGAATTCGAGCTTGTTCTCGAACTCGCCCGGCCGGCCCTGCTCGATGCGCTGCATGTAGAAGATGTTGCCGCCGAGCGCCTGGACCTGGCCGGAGACCAGCGCCTGGATCGAGGGCGCATCGCCGTCATAGCGGCGAATGGTGGTGCCGGAGGGGGCATTCTTGGTGACCTGCGTGTCCTGCGCCGCGCCCTTGGCGACGCCGATGGTGTACTTCGCCATATCCTCGTTGGTGGTGATCTTGTCCTTCTTGGGGCCGATCAGCACGATGGTATTGGCGACGTAAGGCTTCGAGAACTGCACCGCCTTGGCACGCTCCGGCAGCATCGCCATGGTGGCGAAGAGCACGTCGACGCGGCCCGTCGTCAGCGCCGGGATGCGGTTGTTGACCTCGAGCGGCACGAACTCGACCTGCACGCCGAGTTCCTTGGCGAAGAGCGTCGCGATGTCGGCGTCGAGGCCGTCCTGCTTGCCGGCGCTGGTGACGAAGCCCCAGGGCGGGTTGTCGCCCTGGATGCCGACGATGATCTTGCCGCGGGCCTTGATCTCGGCCGGGGTGATGGCCTGGGCCGGGCTGCCGAGCAGCGCGAGCGCAGCGGCACCGGCGGCAAGAATGCTGCGGCGTGTGGTCTTGGTCATGTTTCTCTCCCTCTGTCGTTGGTGGTTGGGCTTCTGCGGTGAACGTGTTGTCGGCCTCAGCGCGATGCGACGGCCATGCGGCGCTCCAGATGCGATCCGTAGAGCGAGAGCGGCCAGCAGATCAGGAAATACAGGATGCCGACGATCCCGAAGACCAGCAGCGGCTTGAAGGTCTGGTTGGAGATGATGTTGCCGGCCCGGGTCAGCTCGGTGAAGCCGACGATGGCGGCCAGCGACGTGCCCTTGATGAGCTGGACCAGGAAACCGACCGTCGCCGGCAGCGAGATGCGGATCGCCTGCGGCAGGACGACGTCCTTCATGCGCGAAACGTAATGCAGGCTGAGCGCCTTGGCGGCCTCGGTCTGCCCCTTCGGCACGGCCTCGATCGAGCCGCGCCAGATCTCCCCGAGATAGGCGCTGGCATGCAGCGTGAAGCCGATCGCGACGGCGACCCAGGCATCGAGCTTCAGCCCGACCAGGGCAAGCCCGTAATAGACCACGAAGAGCTGCATCAGGAGCGGCGTGCCCTGGAAGAGCGAGATGTAGCTCCGGGAACCCCGTTCGAGCGGAGCGATGCCGGAGGTGCGCAGCAGCGCGACCGCGAGCCCGAACACGCCGCCGCCGACGAAGCCGACGAGCGAGAGCAGCACGGTCCATTTGAGACCGGTGAGCAGGAAGAGGAATTCGTTCGATCCCATCGCGCCCTCACTTCACCGGATAGCTGAAGTAACGGGTCGAGATCGCGTCGAAGAAGCGCATCATCACCCAGGAGATCACGAGGTAGAACAGCGTGATCGTGCCGTAGACCTCGAAGGAGCGGAAACTGTCGGACTCGATCCGCTGCGCCACCGAGGTGAGCTCGTAAGCCGAGATCGCCGAGCAGATGCTGGTCGACAGGGTCAGCAGCACGAACTGGCTGGTCAGCGACGGGAAGATCGCGCGCAGCGCCGGCTTCAGCACGATCAGCCGGAAGACCTGGGCCTTGTGCAGGCCGAGCGCGAGCCCCGCCTCGATCTGGCCCTTGCCGATCGACTGCACGCCGCCGCGGATGATCTCGATGGCATAGGCGCCCCCATTGAGGCCGAGCGCGATGATCGCCGTCGGCGTCGGATCGAGCCGGACGCCCGCCAGCGGCAGCGCGAAATAGATGAAGAAGATCTGCACCAGGAACGGCGTGTTCCGGACCAGCTCGACGAAGCCCTTGATCAGCCAACGCACGGGAGCGAAGCGGGAATCGCGCAGGATCACGCCGCCGACGCCGATCACGATCGCCAGCGCCATGCCGCCCAGAGCGAGACCGAAGGTGCCGAGGCACGCCAGCAACAGCTCCGGCAGCCCCTCGATCACGGGCGTGAAGTCGAGCTTGTAGTTCATTCTCTCTCCCTGGGCGGCCGACCTTCTTTGGGTCGATCCGTGGCGTTTCCCTGACGGCGCCTCTTGTCGGGCACCGGACACCGCGCAGCTTGCACCATCGCAGCGAAGTGATAAATGTACCGGCTAGTTCAATTGGTCAAGCGCAATGTACCGCCCCGTTCATTTCATCGTGGCCGGCCTTCGCCGTCACGCTCGCTCGACAAGAGCGGCAGCGTGACGAGCCCGGTCATCACCACGCGCGAAAAGCGGCGCCAGGCCTCCTGGACCCAGGATCCCGAAGGGGTGCGCCGCAACATTCTCGAGGTCGCTCGCGCGGAATTCGTCGAGAACGGCCTAAGCGGCGCCAGGGTCGACGATATCGCGGCCAAGACCGCGACCAGCAAGCGGATGATCTACTATTACTTCGGCGACAAGGAGGGGCTCTACCGCGCCGTCCTCGAAACCATGTATGAAGGCATCCGCAGTTTCGAGCGCAGCCTCGATCTCGGCTCGCTGCCGCCGGTCGAGGCGATGGCGCGGCTGGCGGAAGCCACGTTCGACTACCATGTCGAAAACCCCGATTTCGTGCGCATGGTGATGGTCGAGAACGTGCATCATGCCCGGAATCTCAAGGCTTCGCGCACCATCGCCGGCCTGAACAGCTCCGTCGTCGAGGTGACCCGCAACATCTACGAGCGTGGTGTTGCGGCAGGGCTGTTCCAGCCCGGGCTGGAGCCGCTCGATATCTCCCTCACGATCAGCGCGCTCAGCATCTACAATGTCTCGCATCGGGCGACGGTCGGCCAAGTCTTCGGCTACGACATGTGCACGCCCGAGGCCCTTGCCCGGCGCCGCAGCATGACCGTGGCGGCCGTGCTGGGCATGCTGCGGCGCTGAGGCACCGGCGATCTGGCCGTCTTGCGGGCCCCTACTTCCGCTCGACGAGCCCCGCCATGGCCTGGATGGCGAGCGCGTAGCCGGCGACGCCCAGCCCGGCGATAACCGCCGTCGCGGTGCGAGAGACCAGCGAGTTGTGATAGATCGCTTCCCGCGCATGGATGTTCGAGATGTGCAGCTCGATCTTGGGGCCGTCGAACATCTTGAGCGAATCGAGCAGCGCCACCGAGGTGAAGCTGTAGCCGGCCGGGTTGATGATGATGCCGCAGGCTTCCTGCCGGGCCTGATGCACGCTCTCGACCAGTTCGCCTTCGAAATTGGTCTGGCGAAAATCGACCTCGTAGCCCAGCGTGCGCGCCTTCTCCTCGCAAAGCTGCTTCACTTCGGCCAGCGTCGTCGTGCCGTAAATATGTGGCTCGCGCTGGCCGAGCAGATTCAGGTTCGGGCCGTTCAGGACGAAAATGGGCTTGCTCAACGCGGTCACTCCAAAGGTGCTATGGTCGCTATCCGCCCATACTGATCACGGCAGCGGGGGCGGAAGGAACAAGGTTCGGCATAGACTAAAGAATGAGGAGAGACGCGGTTTAGACCGGCGCGCAGATGATTCATCATGGTGGCAATCGGGCGGCTAGATCCGATCTAATCCATTAAATTGGGAGGATAGCGATGCACCTGACCCGTCGCGGGTTCACGACCGCTCTTGCCGGCACCATTGTGTCTCCGGCCGTCATACGCAGTGCCTACGCCCAGGGTGCCACCGTCAAGATCGGCATGGTCGTCCCGATGACAGGCGCGGCCGCCGAATCCGGCTCCTTCGCCCAGACCGGCGCCAAGATCGCGCTGGAGCAGGTCAACAAGGCCGGCGGCGTACTCGGCAAGCCGCTCGAGCTGATCTTCGAGGACGACCAGACCACCAACCCCGGTGCGGTGCTCGCCTTCTCCAAGCTCGCCAGCCAACCCGACATCGTCGCCTTCCTCGGCTCGATCCGCTCGACGCAGATGCACGCCATGGCGCCCGACATGCTGAAGATCGGCAAGCCGGTCGGCTTCGGCGGCACCGACCCGAACCTGACCAAGCTCGGCAATCCCTGGCTCTTCCGCTTCCGCCCGAACGATTCCTATTCGGGCAAGGTGATCGCGCAATACGGCAGCAAGGAACTCGGCAAGAAGAAATGGGCGATCGTCCATTCGACCGATGCCTTCGGCACGGCCGGCGCCAAGGCGCTGACCGAGGCCCTGCCCGACAATGGCGCCACGCTCGCTCTCGACCAGGGCTATGCCAACCAGAGCCAGGACTTCACGCCGGTCGTGCTGGCGGTGCGGCAGTCCGGCGCCGATATCCTCGGCACCTATTTTACCTTCGAGACCGACCTCGGCATCTTCGCCCGGCAATTGCGCCAGCTCGGCGTCAACATCCCCTGGGTCGGCTCGCCTTCCATCGTCAACGTATCGGCGCTGAAGCTCGCGGGGCCGGCGCTCTACAACACCTATGGCGTGGCCGACTACGCCGAGGATTCGAGCGACGCCTCGAAGGCCTTCGGCAAGGCCTATCGCGAGGTGCGGAAGGTCGCGCCGGACAACCAGTCGTCCTGGACCTTCGACGCCGTCACCTGCCTGGCGATGGCGATGAACAAGGCCGGCTCCACCGAGCCCAACAAGGTCCGCGAGGCGATGCTTGCCATCCGCGGCCACAAGGGCGCCGAGGGCGAATACAACTTCGACAAGAACGGTGACGGCCTGCACGGCTACAACATCGTCAAGAACGACAAGGGCGAGATCAAGTTCGACAAGCGGATCGACTTCACGCCGAATCTCGGCTGATCCGCAGGCTGCTCGGCTTCCCTGCTCCTGCCGGGAAGCCGGCCGCCAAGCGCGGCTCGGATCGCGAGCCCCGCGCGGCAACGCCCGACGCATCGCATGTCACGCCTTTCGCGGCGAACGGCCAAACCGTTCACCGCGGAGAACCGATCGCTTCAACGCCAGCGCGGTAGACAGATGGATCTCGTTCTTCAGCTTCTTTTCACCGGGATCGGCATCGGCTCGGTCTATGCGCTGGTCGCGCTGGGCTTCGTCCTGATCTTCCGGGCCACCAACGTCGTGAACTTCGCCCAAGGCGAGTTCTCCATGGTGGCGGCCTTCCTGATGGTGGTCTTCTCGGTCAAGATCGGCCTGCCCTACTGGCTCGCCTTCATCGTCTCATTGTTCGGCATGGCGGCGCTCGGCGCGGTCTTCAATCGCGCGGTCTACTATCCGCTGCGCCACCGCACCTATCTGCCGGTCATCATCTCGACCATCGGCGCCTCGATCTTCATGGCCAACACGACGCTGGCGATCCATGGGCCGGAGCCCGAGGTGCTGTCGGGCTGGTTCGACACGCCCGGCTTCATGCTCGGCCCGGTCTATCTCGACAACCAGTATCTGCTCATCATCGTCGTGACGGCGCTGCTGGTGGCGCTGCAATACTGGTTCTTCGAGCATACGCTGCTCGGCAAGAAGCTGCAGGCGACCTCGCAGGACAAGGAGATGGCCTCGCTGCTCGGCATCCCCGTGGCGGTGATGATCATGATCACCTTCATCTATTCGGCGGTAATCGGCGGCATCGCCGGCATTCTCGTGGCGCCCGTCCTCTTCGTCTCGATCGGCATGGGCGCGACCATCGCGCTGAAAGCCTTCGCCGCCACCATCATCGGCGGCTTCGGCGACGTGACCGGGGCGATCATCGGCGGGCTCGCGCTTGGCGTCATCGAGACCTTCGGGGCGGCCTACATCTCGGTGCCCTACAAGGACGGCTTCGCCTTCCTGGTGCTGATCGCCTTCCTGATCTTCCGGCCGCAGGGCATCTTCGGCGAGCGCGTGGCGGAAAAAGCATGAGCACGACCGAAACCACCGCGACCGCCGGCGATATCCGCCCCCGCCTGCGCTGGGGCGTCCCGGCCTATGTCCTGCTCGTCCTGGTCGCGATGACGCTCGCCATCGTCGTCCCCAAGACCGGCTATATCCTCAACATCTCGATGCAGGCGACCACCTACGCGGTCGCCGTGCTCGGCCTGACGATCGTGCTCGGGCTCTGCGGCCAGATCAATCTGGCCCAGGCCGCCTTCTTCGGGCTCGGCGCCTATGCGGTCGGCCTCGGCCAGACCGATTACGGCCTGAACTTCTGGGTTTGCCTCCTGATCGGCACGGGCATAGCCGCCGGCTTCGGCGCCCTGCTCGGCGCCTCGACGCTCAGGCTCGGCGGCCATTACCTCGCCATGGTGACGATCTCGTTCCAGCAGATCGTCACCCTCGTCCTGATCAACTGGATCCCCGTCACCAAGGGGCCCGACGGTGTCCGCGCCATCCCGCGCCCGCCTCTCTTCGGCGACGGCTCGACCTATCTCGCGCTGTGCATCGCGGTGCTGGGCATCCTCGGCTATCTGGTCTGGCGCCTGCGCGACACGCGGCTGGGCCGCGCCATGCGGGCGGTGCGCGACAACGAGCTCGCCGCGGGCGTCGCCGGCATCGACGTCTACCGGACCAAGGTCACGGCCTTCGCGTTGTCCGCCGTCCTCGGCGGCATCGGCGGCGGCCTCTTCGCCGGCGGCTTCTCCTATGTCAGCCCGGACCAGTTCTCCTTCGCCGAATCCGTGGTGTTCCTCACCATGGTGCTGCTCGGCGGCGTCGCCTCGCCGATCGGCGCCGTCATCGGCACGGGGCTGCTGATCCTGATCCCGGAATGGCTGCGCTTCCTCAAGAGCATTCCCGGTCTCTATCTCGCCATCTACGGCGCGGCGGTGATCCTGATCGTGCTGTTCATGCCGGATGGCATCTGGGGCTATCTGCGCGGCCGGCTCGATCGCTTCAAGCGCACCGTCCTCCCAGTCAGCTCCGGCCTGGCGCTTCCGCTGTCGGGCGGCGGCGAGGGCTCCGAGACCGTCCTGGAGGTGCGCGGCCTTTCCAAGCATTTCGGCGGGCTGAAGGCGGTCGACGAGGTCGATCTGACGATCAGGCGCGGCGGGGTCCATGCACTGATCGGCCCCAACGGCTCAGGCAAGACCACGACGCTGAACGTCCTCTCCGGCCTCTACCGCGCCACGGCCGGGACCGTCACCCTCAACGGGCAGGACATCACCAACCTGCCGCCGCACGCCCGCACCAAGGCCGGGCTCGGCCGCACCTTCCAGAACATCCGCCTCTGGCGCTCGATGACGGCGCTGGAAAACGTCATGGTCGGTGCCGAACGGCCCGGAAACCCGGTCGCGAACGATCCTGCAGCCGTGGTGGCGCGGGCCCGGGCGGCTCTCGCCTTCGTCGACCTGGAAGACCGCGCCAACGAGGTGGTGGCGAGCTTCTCCTACGGCCACCAGCGCGCGGTCGAGATCGCCCGGGCGCTGGCCGGCGACCCCGTCCTGCTCCTGCTCGACGAGCCGGGCGCGGGCCTCAACTCTTCGGAGAAGGTGGAGCTGCGCAACCTGCTCAAACGCATCTCGGCGCGCGGCCTCACCATCATGATCATCGACCACGACATGACGCTGGTGAGCGAGGTCGCGCAGCACATCACCGTGCTGAACTTCGGCCGCCGCATCGCCGACGGCTACTCGGCCGACGTGCTGAAACACCCCGATGTGATCGCCGCCTATCTGGGGACGGGTCCCGATGTCGCTGCTTGAACTCAAATCGCTCGTCGTCCGCTACGGCGAGGTCGAAGCCGTCGACGGCGTCTCGCTCATCGTCGAGGCCGGCGAGGTCGTGACGCTGCTCGGCTCGAACGGAGCCGGCAAGTCGACCACCTTGCGCGCCATCTCGGGCCTCGCCAAGCCGGCCTCGGGCGACATCCTCTTCGAGGGCCAGTCGATCGTCGGGCTGAAGCCCGAGGAGATCGTCCGCCGCGGCATCGCCCATGTTCCGGAAGGCCGCCGCGTCTTTCCGGGCCTGAGCGTGCGCGAGAACATCATGCTCGGGGCTTCCAACCGGCGCGGCATGAAAACCGCCGAGATCAAGCGGGAGGCCGACGAGATGTTCGACCTCTTCCCCGACATCCGCCGCTTCTCCAATGCGCTCGGCTGGACGCTCTCGGGCGGTCAGCAGCAGATGGTGGCGGTCGCGCGCGGGCTGATGGCGAAGCCGCGCATCCTGCTGCTCGACGAGCCTTCGCTCGGCCTCGCCCCCGTCATCGTCCAGGCGGTCTTCGCGATCATCGCCGAGATCAGGCGGCGGGGCACGACCGTGCTGCTGGTCGAGCAGAACGCCCGGATGGGCCTCTCGGTCGCGGATCGCGGCTATGTGCTGGAAACCGGCAAGCTCGTGCTCTCCGGAACGCCGGACCAGCTCTGGTCGAACGAGGAAATCCGCGCCGCCTATCTCGGTGGACGCACCGCCGCGGCCTGAAAGCTCCGGCGAAAACACCAAACAAAAAGGCGCAGCGAGCCTTGCTCGCTGCGCCTTTTTGTTTGGGCCGTCCTTCGTAGCGGCGTGCAAAGCCTCGCGGAAACCCGGCGCGCAACACTTCGATCGACCGCCAGCGCGCAACCGCTTCGGCGGGCGACCCGGCTGCGCGCATGATTGCGCGCTTGACGCTTCATGGCCTCGCTTCGTAAGATCCAAATAAGAAAACAATTGATCCATATATTGGACCATCCGATGACATCAGCACTTGCCGGCATCCTTCCCGTCCTGCCGACGCCCTTTGCCGCCAGTGGCGCGATCGACCCCGCGGCACTGGGGCGCGTGACCGCCTTCGCGCTGGGCGCCGGCGCGGCGGGCGTGGTGTTTCCGGGCTTCGCCAGCGAGGTCGACAATCTCTCGGCAGAAGAACGGGAGATCTTGCTCCGCGAAGTCGTCCGCACCGTCGCGGGGCGTGTGCCGGTTGTCGCGGGTGCGAGCGCGCCGTCTGCGGCAGAAGCCATCGGCTATGCCAGGCAGGCACAGGCGCTCGGGATCGGCCATGTCATGATCCAGGCGCCGAAATCCGTCGGCGTCGATGGAGCAGCCGTCGCGGCATTCTACCGCGAGATCGCGGAAGCGGTGCCGGGGATCGAGATCGTCCTGCAGAACGCGCCCGCCCCGCGCGGCTCCGATCTCAAGCCCGACGTGCTGCTGGAGATCGTCCGCGGCAACCCGGCCATCACCTATCTCAAGGAAGAGACGATTCCCGCCGGGCCGGCGATCACCGCGATCCTGAAAGGCAAGCCAGCCCATCTGAAGGGCGTGATCGGCGGCGGCGGCGCCCGCTACATCATCGACGAATATGTCCGCGGCGCCTGCGGCGCGATGCCGGCGGCCGAATTCACCGATATCCACGCGGCGCTCGACCGGGCTTTCCGCAGCGGGGCGGTCGAGACGGCTCGCAACCTCTATATGCGCACCCTGCCGCTGCTGCTGATCCAGGCCAATCTGCGCATGGCCTTCACCAAATACGTGTTGACCCGCCGCGGCATCCTGTCGAACCAGATCTGCCGAGCGCCGCTCCCGGCCTTCGACGCGGTCGACCGGGCCGAGATCGACGCCTGGCTCGGACGGATCGCGGACCTGCTTGCTCCGGCGGCCTCGCTTCAGGCAGCGGAATAGCGCCATGGCTGAGCGTGTCGCCAAGGTCGATGTCTATACGCTGACCATCCCGCGCGAGACCGTCTATCTCGGCGATCCACGCCCCGGCGAGAACGTCAACGAGAAGGGCTACATCGTCCGCAAGGGCAACCGCACGGTCTATCCGACCATGGATCGTACGGTTGTGGTCCGGCTGGAGACGAGCGGCGGCCTCGTCGGCTGGGGCGAGACCTACGGCATCGTCGCGCCGGGCGCCGCCATCGCGATCATCGACGACCTGCTCGGCCCTTACGTGATCGGCCGCTCGCCGCAAGACGTCGTCGTAATTCACGAAGACCTCTACGACCTGATGCGCGTGCGCGGCTATACCGGCGGCTTCTATCTCGATGCGCTCGCCGCCATCGACATCGCGCTCTGGGACCTGAATGCCCGCCTTGCCGACCGGCCGCTCGTCGCCATGCTCGGCGGAAGGCGGCATGAGCGGCTGCCGGCCTATATCTCGGGCCTGCCCAAGCGCACCCGGGCCGAGCGCGCCGATTTCGCCGCCGAATGGCAGGCGAAGGGCTTCGACAGCTTCAAATTCGCGGCGCCCGTCGCGGATGACGGCAATGTCGCGGAGATCGCGACTTTGCGCGAACGGCTCGGGTCCCAGGCCCGCATCGCCTGCGACATGCACTGGGTCCACACCGCCGAGGAGGCCGTCTCCGCCATCCGGGCGATGGAGCCGCATGGCCTCTGGTTCGCCGAAGCGCCGGTGAAGCCCGAGGATGTCGACGGCCTCACCCATGTCGCCGCCCGCGTCTCGACGCCGGTCGCGGCCGGCGAGGAATGGCGCACGGTCTACGATCTCGTGCCACGGGTGGCGCGGCGGGCCTGCGCCATCGTCCAGCCGGAGATGGGCCACAAGGGCGTCACCGAGTTCATGCGCATCGGGCAATACGCCCAGGCACACAATCTCGCAGTGATCCCGCACGCAACCATCGGCATGGGGTTGTTCATGGCGGCGAGCCTGCATGCGAGCGCCGCGCTCTCGGCGGTGAGCTGTCACGAATACCAGCACTCGATCTTCGAGCCGAACCGGCGCCTGCTCACCGGCGACATGGATTGCCACGAAGGCTTCTACAGCCTGCCGACCGGGCCGGGGCTTGGCGTCGCGCCCTCCGAGGAGGCGTTGAATCTGCTTCGCAAGCACTGACCGTAACCGCCGGACAACACGGCAGAAAAACGAGAGGGAGAAACGTCATGAGGATGCTGGACTGGAAGCGGCTCGCCGCCGCCGGGCTCGTCACGCTCGGCACGATGACGGCCCTGCCCGCGCTCGCCCAGAACAAGGTGCTGAAATTCGTCTCCTGGCAGAAGGACGAGCGCGGCACCGGCGACTGGTGGGGCTCGGTCATCAAGGAATTCGAGGCGACCCATCCGGGCGTCAAGATCGAGTGGACCAAGGTCGAGCGCGGCGCCTTCGCCGACACGATGACGACGCTCTTTGCCGGCGGCCAGCCGCCGGACATCGTCCACCTCGCCTCGTTCGAGTTCCAGAAATTCGCGGACAATGGCTGGCTGGAGCCGCTCGACCCCTACATCAAGAACGCCAAGCTCGACCTGAAAGGCTGGGCCGGCCAGGACACCTGCACCTGGAACAAGCAGAATGTCTGCGTGATGATGCTCTATTTCGGGTACTTCATGGCCTATAACGAAGACCTCCTGAAGAAGGAGGGGCTCGAGGTTCCGAAGACCTATGCGGAATTCCTCACCGCTGCCCGCAAGCTCACCAAGGACATCAACGGCGACGGCATCGTCGACCAGTTCGGCACCGGCCACGAGACCCGTGGCGGCGGTGGCCAGTACATGTCCGAGATGATGAACTACACGCTCGACGCCGGCGCGCGCTGGACCGACGAGAACGGCAAGGTCACGATCAACACGCAGCAGATGATCGAAGGCCTCACCCGCTGGAAGACCATCGTCAAGGAGAACCTGACGCCGCGCGACCTCGCGGCCGGCGAAGTCCGCCAGCTCTTCGCCGATGGCAAGATCGCGCTGAAGATGGACGGCCCCTGGCTCTGGCCGATCATCCAGAAGGGCAAGGCCCGGGACCAGATCAAGCTGACCACGGTACCGTTCAACCCGCCGGTCGGCGGCTCCTCGAACGTGCTCGGCATCGCCTCCGAGATTTCGCCGGAGAACAAGAAGCTCGCCTGGGATTTCATCGCGATCGCGACCTCCGACAAGTTCCAGTCGAGCTATGCGACGCTCGGGGCCTCGCCGCCGCCGGACCCGCGTGCCGACACGACCGGTGCCAGCAAGGAGACGCCGCATTTCGACCTGCTGGTGAAGGCCACCAAGGCCGCCGCCGACGCCAAGGTCGACCGGATCCCCAAGGGGCTCGAGCTGCAGTTCAACGAGTTCGCCAAGATGGTCATGGAGGAGAGCCAGCGCATGATCATCCAGGATCTCGACCCCAAGGTCGTGGCCGCGACCATGCAGAAGAAGGCGGAGACGCTGCAGCAGCAGTGACGACCGTGCCCTTCTCCCCCTGCGGGAGAAGGTGGCTCGGCAAAGCCGAGACGGATGAGGGGTCGCGCCGCCTTGCGTCGTCAGCGCTCGTGCGAGGCACTCACGCCGGCAACGTCGAGAGACCCCTCGCCTCAACCCACTCCCGCAAGGGGAGAGGGGGTCTGTCGCGGAACATGCTCCCTACCTGAAAGCCGCCCCATGTCCCGATCAGCCTTTCTCGATCTCGCCCGCCCGAGCCGACGCCATTGGCTCGGCTACCTCCTGCTGTTGCCGGCGGTGCTGCTGATCGGGCTGATCATCGCCTATCCGCTCTTCGTCTCGGTCGATCTCTCCTTCCAGAATGTCGGCATCCCCCGGCTCGACCAGCCGCGGCGGCCCTTCACGACGATGAACTACGAGCGGCTCTTCACTTCGCCGGAATTCTGGAACGCGAGCTGGACCACGTTGAAGCTCGTCGTGATCGTTTCCTTCTTCTGCTTCCTGCTGGGCCTCGGCACGGCGCTGCTGGTCAACAACCGCTTCAAGGGCCAGTCGCTGGCGCGCCTGCTTGTCGCCCTGCCCTGGGCGGTGCCGGAAGTCGTGGCCGTCGTGGTCTTCGCCTGGATCTTCGATTCCTCCTTCGGCCTGATGAACTGGGTCTTCATCCGGCTCGGGCTCGTCGACACCACGATCAGCTGGTTCTCCTCGCCGGAGGCCGCCTTCGCCGTGGTCTGCGTCACCATGATCTGGAAGGGCTACCCGTTCGTCTCGATCATGATGCTCGCCGGTTTGCAGTCGATCCCGGAGGATTTCTACAACGCGGCCCGCGTCGACGGCGCCAATGCCTGGCAGCGGCTGATCAACATCACCCTGCCCTCGCTGATGCCGGTGCTCGGCGTGACCCTGATCCTCGTCATGCTCTGGGTCTTCCGCGACTTCTCGATCATCTACGTCATGACCGGCGGCGGGCCGCTGAAGGCGACGCAGACGCTCTCGATCATGACCTACGAGCAGGCCTTCGGCTTCTTCAAGATGGGCTACGCCTCGGCGATCGGCGTGGTCACGCTGATCATCTGCGTCATCGCGAGCCGGCTGCTGATGGGCCGGGCGCCCGAGAACATCTGAGGAGGCGCCGATGAAACGCAAGCTCCCCGCAGCCGCCCTGCTCTATGTGACGGTGATCGTCACCTGCGCGCTCCTGGTCTTCCCGATCTATTGGCTGATCGTCACCGCGCTGGCGACGCCGGCCGAGCTCAGGGCGCTGCCGCCGACATTCTGGCCGACAGCCCCGCGCTGGGGCGTCTTCGAGGAGATCATCGAGCAGCGGCCGATCCTGCTCTGGCTCGGCAATTCCGTGCTGGCGGCGGCGGGCGCGGTGACCTTGTCGATGCTGGTCTCGGTGCTCGCCGGCTACAGCCTCTCGCGCTTCAAGGTGCGCGGCGGCCAGTCGCTCGGCCTCTTCATCCTCACTGCCAAGATGCTGCCGGCGACGCTGCTCGTCATCCCGCTCTTCGGCATTTTCCGGATGACGGGAATGATCGGCAGCCTGTGGTCGATCATCCTCGCCCACGCCACGTTGATCGTGCCCTTCACCACCTGGATGCTGAAGGGCTATTTCGACACGATCCCGCGCGAGCTGGAACAGGCGGCGATGGTCGATGGCTGCTCTCCGCTCGGCGCGATGGTCCGGGTCATCCTGCCGGTCTCGGCGCCGGGCCTGGCCGCAACGGCGCTCTACGGCTTCGTCCTGTCCTGGTCGGACTATGCCTATGCCCGCACCTTCCTGACCAACGCCCAGACCAACTGGACCGCCAATCTCGGCCTGACCACGATGAAGGGCGAGTATGTCTCGAACTGGGCCGATATCTCGGCAGCGGCGCTGATCGTCGCCCTGCCGGTCCTCCTGATCTACCTCTTCCTCGAACGCTACCTCGTCGGCGGGTTGACCGCCGGCGCGGAGAAGTGAGCTCACGCATGGCCGGCATCAGCATCGAACGCGTCACCAAATCCTACGGCCCGCTGCAGGTCCTGAAGGACTTTTCGCTTGAGATCACGGATGGCGAGTTCGTCGTCTTCGTCGGCCCCTCCGGCTGCGGCAAGTCGACCATGCTGAAGATCCTCGCGGGGCTGGAGGATGCGACCTCGGGCACCGTCCGGATCGGCGGGCGCGACGTCACCGACCTCGCGCCGGGCGACCGCGACATCGCCATGGTCTTCCAGAACTACGCGCTCTATCCGCATCTGACGGTCGCGCGGAACATGGGCTTCGGTCTGAAGATGCGCGGCATGCCGGCGGCCGAGATCGAGCGGCGGGTCAACGAGGCCGCGCAGATCCTCGGCGTCGCTCATCTGCTCGACCGCAAGCCGAAGGCGCTCTCCGGCGGGCAGCGCCAGCGCGTCGCGCTCGGCCGGGCCATCGTGCGCGAGCCGCAGGCCTTCCTGATGGACGAGCCGCTCTCCAATCTCGACGCGAAGCTGCGCGTCCACACCCGCGCCGAAATCTCGGCCCTTCACCAGCGCCTGAAGACCACGACGATCTACGTCACGCATGACCAGACCGAGGCGATGACCATGGCCGACCGCATCGTCATCATGCGCGACGGCGAAATCCAGCAGATCGCCGATCCCGACACGATGTTCCGCAAACCGGCCAATCTCTTCGTCGCCGGCTTCATCGGCTCGCCGGGCATGAACTTCTTCCGCGCTGAGTTGACGGGCGCGCGCACGGCCCGGCTGCTCGGGCGCGAGATCGAACTGCCTCTGGCGAAGGCGCCCGGCACCCGCGAGCTGCTCGTCGGCCTCAGGCCCGAATATCTCAGCGCAGGCGCAACCGGCCCCGTCACCTTCGAGGCGACGCCACGGCTCGTCGAAAGCCTCGGCAGCGAGAAATACCTTTATCTCGACCTGGCCGAGGAGAACCGCACCTCTCTCAAGGATGCCGGCAGCGACGACCGCCGAGCGGACCAATTCATCGCCCGCGTGATGGATGCCGACCATGTGACACAGGGACAGCCGGTCCCGCTCTCCTTCGATCCGGCGCGCCTGCATCTCTTCGATCCCCAGACGCATCTCGCCCTGAACTGAGGACAGCGTAGCCATGGCCATTCTCGTCACGGGCAGCGCCGGGCGCATCGGTTCCCGCGTCGTCGACCGCCTCCTCGCCGAAGGGCAGACCGTCACCGGCTTCGACCTGCGCAGCGCGGGGCGCTCCCAGCCCGGCTATCGCGAAATCGTCGGTGCCTTCGACGATCCGGCCGCGGCGCGCGAGGCGGTGAAGGATGCCGAGGCGATCCTGCATCTCGGCGCCTTCATGTCCTGGCTTACAGCCGATGCCGACAAGGTCTTCCGCGCCAATGTCGACGGCACGCGCATCCTCATGGAGGAAGCAGCCAGGGTGAAGCCCGCCCGCATCGTCTTCGCCAGCTCCGGTGAGGTCTATCCGGAGAACGTCCCGGACTACCTGCCGGTCGACGAGGACCATCCGCTCAAGCCGCGCTCGGCCTATGGTCTCTCCAAGCAGCTCGGCGAGGAGATCATCCGCCTCACCGAGCGCAGCGCCGGCATTCCGGCGACGATCCTGCGCTTCTCGCACACGCAGGACGCGGCCGAGCTGCTCGACGAGACGAGCTTCTTTTCTGGCCCCCGCTTCTTCCTGCTGCCGAAGATCCGTCAGCAGGAAGCCTTCGGCAACGCGGCCGCGGTCGCCGCGCTGAAGGCGGTCGACGACGGCACGCCCGCGCTGGTGCTCTCCCGCAACGAGAACGGCCGGCCCTTCCGCATGCACATCACCGATTCCCGCGACATGGTCGACGGCATCCTGCTCGCCCTGAAGAGCGAGAAGGCGGCCGGGCGCACTTACAATCTCGGTGCCACTGCGCCCGTCGATTTCGCCGACGCCTTGCCGCTGATGGCGCAGGCGACGGGGCTGCCTCTGAAAACGGTCGACCTGCCCGGTTCCGGCGTGTTCTACGAAACCTCGAATGCCCGGATTCGGGCCGAATTGGGTTTCGAGCCGCAATGGACGATCGAGCGGATGATCGCGGAGGCCGCCGCAGCGCGCGCGGCCCGCGCGAAGGCGGGCTGAGGATGCAGGAAGAGCGCGTCCTACCCCCGAAGGAGCGCGACGTCCCGGTCGGCGCCGCCGCGCTGGCCAAGGGCCTCTATCTGCTCGAGGTCATCGGCGAGCACCCGACGCCGCCGCGCTTCAAGGATCTGCAGGCGGCGACCGGCCTTGCCAAGGGCACGCTCGCCCGCCTGCTCAACACGCTGCTGCTCTTCCGTTTGATCCGGCACGAGGACAGCGACAACACCTATCGGCTCGGCCACAGGCTGTTCGAGCTCGCCCATCGCGTCTGGGAATCCTTCGATCTGCGCGGCGCTGCCGCGCCCATGCTGGAGCGGCTGGCGGAGGAAACCCGCGAGACGGTCGCGCTCTGCGCCATCGATGGCGGCGAGGTGCTCTATATCGACCAGCGCAGCCGTGGCGGCGCCTTCGGCTTCCGCATCGAGGCGGGGCGCCGTGCGCCTCTGCATTGCACGGCCGGCGGCAAGGCGCTGCTCGCCTTCGCGGCCCCCCATGAACGCCGGGTGTTGCTCGATGCGATCACGCTCGAATCGTACACTCCTGCGACCATCACCACGGAGGACGCGCTCCTCGCTGATCTCGCTCTCGCACAGGTGCGCGGCTACTCCGTTTCGCAGGAAGAGCATCTGCCAGGAGTGTCCTCCGCGGCGGCGCCGATCTTCGACCATACCGGGCGAGCGGTGGCCGCCATCGGCGTGTTCGGCCCTTCGACGCGGCTGTCGAACGATCGCCTCCACACGACAGGCCGCGACTTGATGGCCGCCGCGCGCCAGATCTCCGGCAATGTCGGTGCGGTTCCGCCCAACAGCATCGCGCCGCCCTCACCCGCCCACCGGCAAAGCGAGAGCGACGCCGAATGCGTGCTGCCCTGGGGCGCGCATCTGGCGGAAGGCCCGCTCTGGTCGGCCGCCGAGCAGCGCCTCTACTGGGTCGATATCCTCGCCCCGGCGGTCCACCGCTTCGACCCGGCGACGCGGACCAATCAGGAGGTCAAGCTGCCGCGCCTCGTCTCCGCCGTTATCGAGAGGCGGCAGGGCGGGCTCGTGGCGCTGACGCAGGAAGGGCTGGAAAGCTTCGATTTCGCCAGCGGCGCCTTGTCGCCCCTCGTCGACCCGGAAAACGATCTGCCTGACAACCGCTTCAACGACGGCAAATGCGACCGGCAGGGCCGGCTCTGGGCGGGATCGATGAGCCTCGATGCGAGCAAGCCGACCGGCTCGCTTTATCGAATCAACGGCGATCTGAGCTGGGAGCGAGCCGATGGCGGCTTCCGCGTCGCCAACGGCCTCGACTGGAGCCCCGACGGCCGCACCTTCTACTTCACCGACAGCGCGCCCGGCCGCATCTACGCCTATGACTTCGACATGGCCTCGGGGGCCGTCTCCAGGCGCCGCGTCTTTGCCGAGATCGACCCGGCTGAAGGCCGTCCCGACGGCCTCGCCGTGGACAGCGAAGGCTTCATCTGGTGCGCGCTCTGGGACGGTTGGTGCGTGCGCCGCTTCACCCCGGATGGCCGCCGCGACCGCGATATCCGCCTGCCGGTGCCGCGCCCGACCAGCCTCGCCTTCGGCGGCGCCGATCTTTCGACCCTCTTCATCACCACGGCCCGCATTCGCCTGCCCTCCCGCGTGCTGGCGGAAGCGCCCTTCTCCGGCGGCCTCTTCGCTGCGCCCGCGCCGGTCCCCGGCCTGCCCTCGACGAGCTTCGCGGGATGACGGTCGAAGCCACCTATCCGGACCTCAAGGGCCGCACCGCCCTCGTCACCGGCGGGGCCGACGGGATCGGCCGAGCCACCGTCATCGCATTGGCCCGCCAGGGCGCGCGCATCGGCTTCGTCGACATCGCGGCCGATGCCAGCCGGGCGCTCGAAACCGAATTGCGAACAACAGGCGCCGATGTGGCCTTCGCCTGCGCCGATCTGCGCGACATCGAGGCTGCCCTGGCCGCTGTCGATGTCCTCAAGACGAGGCTCGGTCCGGCCACGATCCTCGTCAACAATGCCGGCCATGACGAGCGGCACGCCTTCGCGAGCGTGACGCCGGAGTACTGGGACGACCGTTTCGCCGTGAACCTGCGGCCGATGATGTTCCTCGCCCAGAAGCTCGCGCCCGAGATGGCGGCGCTCGGCGGCGGCACGATCGTCAATCTGAGCTCGACCTCCTGGATGAAGCGCTCCGCCGATCTCATCGCCTACACCACGGCGAAATCGGCGGTCATAGGCTTCACCCGCTCATTGGCGCGCGAACTCGGCAAGGACCGCATCCGCGTCAACTGCGTCACGCCCGGCTGGGTGATGACGCCGCGCCAGCGCGCCGAGCGCGTGACGCCCGAGCGCTGGGCCGAGGCCCAGGAGCAGCAGGCGATCAAGGGCGCGATCGAGCCCGAGGATATCGCCGCGATGATCCTGTTCCTCGCCTCCAATGCCTCGCGCATGTGCACCGGCCAGAACTTCATCGTCGACGCAGGGAGCGTCTGACGACGACGCGCCGAAGCTGCATGCCGCCGCACCCCGGCCATGCCCCGACCGAGCTTGAGCGCCCTGCCGGCCCATCCTAGTCTGAGTGTGCCGGCTGTCGTCGGCTGCTCGCGCCTCGCCTTCCGGCCGGCGCTCCCCCGAGTTCCAGGCGCATTCTCATGGCTACCTCCGACGCATTGGCCGCGGTCTTCGATCATATCGAGGCGAACCGGGCCGCCTTCCTCGACCGCCTGATCGACTATCTGCGCCACCCCAGCATCAGCGCCGAGAACATCGGCATTACCGAGGTCGGCAATCTGCTGCTGGGCATGCTGACGAAGATCGGTCTCGAAACCAGCCTCGTGCCGACCGAAGGCCATCCGATGGTGGTCGCGCGCTGGGAGAAGGCGCCGGGTAAGCCGACCGTGCTGCTTTACGGCCATTACGATGTACAGCCGGCCGACCCGCTCGACAAATGGCTTTCGCCGCCCTTCGAGCCGACGATCCGAGACGGGCGCCTCTATGCGCGCGGCGTCGGCGACAACAAGGGCCAGCACTTCGCCCAGATCCTCGCGATCGAATCCCATCTCAAGGTCCATGGCGAGCTGCCCTGCAACGTCATCCTGCTGCTGGAGGGCGAGGAGGAGATCGGCAGTCCGAACATCGCCGGCTTCGCGCGCGCCAACAGGCATCTGCTGAAGGCCGACCTCTCCGTCACCGCTGACGGCCCGCGCCATGCCAGCGGCAAGCCGAGCATCAAGTTCGGCTCCCGTGGCGTCGTCTCCTTCGAGCTGCGCTGCCGCCATGCCAGCCGCGACGTCCATTCCGGCAATTTCGGCGGCGTCGTGCCGAACCCGATCTGGACGCTCGTCCACCTGCTGTCCACGATGAAGAACGCCAATGGCGAGATCACCATCGAGGGGCTGCATGACGACGTCGAGCCGCCGACGCCGGAGGATATCGAGGCGATCAAGCGCCTGCCGCTCGACATCGAGGCCTTCAAGCAGGGCTTGAGCCTCACCCGGCTCGACGCGCCGCTCGACCGCCCCTTCTACGACCGCCTCTGCTTCCAGCCGACGCTGACGATCAACGGCTTCCATGGCGGCTATGGCGGGCCGGGTACCAAGACCGTGCTGCCGAACGAGGCGCTGGTGAAGTGCGATATCCGCCTCGTCGAGGCACAGGATCCCGAAGACATCCTGCGCAAGGTCAAGGCGCATGTGGAGAAGCATGCGCCCGAGGTTGAGTTCATCGCCGAGGAGATGGGCATGCAGCCCTCGAAGACGCAGATCGCCTCGGCCTATACCGCGCCGCTGCGCCGTGCCTTCGTCGCCGCCCATGGCGAGGAACCGCTGCTGATCCCGGCCGGCTTCGGCAGCCTGCCGAACTACGTCTTCACCAAGATCCTCGGCATCCCGGCTTACGTCACGCCCTACGCCAACCATGACGAGGCCAATCACGCCCCGAACGAGAACATGACCTTGGACTGCTTCTACAGCGGCTTGCGGACGGGTGCTGCGCTGCTGCACGAGCTTGGACAGATGAAGGCACCGGCCTGACACGCGGCCTGTCCTCGCCACGCGCCTGTTGTCTGGAATCACGCGCCGTCACCCCGGGCGTAGCGCAGCAAAGACCCGGGGTTCATGCCGGAGCGCTTCCGATTGAAGGTTCAGGCATGGATCCCGGATCGGCGCCGCTTCGCGGCTTGTCCGGGATGACGCGAAACTGCGGGCCGGCCTTCATCTGGCGACTTTAGAGGGCTACTTCCCCTTCCGCACGCCTGCGCAGGACGTAAAGCCCGGCCCAGGCGCTCATCCCCGCGAGGCAGAACCAGGTCAGCGCATAAATCAGATGCGTGTTGCGGAAGCTGACCACCGTCAGCCCGCCCAATGGCAGAGGGCCGGGCTCGGAGGCAGCATCCGCATCGACGAAGTAGGGTGCGACCTGGCCGAGTCCGCCTGCCCCGGCAATCGCTGCGACATCGCGTGAATACCAGCGCCCGCCGGCCGCGTCGTTGCTGCGCAGGAACCCGCCGCCCGGCTCGCTCAATCGCAGCAGCCCGACGAGATGCGTCTCGCCGCGCGCCGCCGCATCGCTGCGCTCTCCTGGCTCGCGCCGGTCTTCCGGCACGAAGCCGCGATTGACCAGAACCGTGAAGCCGCGCGCGGTGTGGAACGGCGCCAGAACCCAGAAGCCGGGTCCTTTCTCGGTCACGGCCTTCACCAGCGTCTCCGGCCCGGACAGATAGCGCCCTTCCAGCGCGACCCTCCGGTACTCTTCCCCGGCGATGCCCGCCCAATCCTCCGGCCCCGGCGCAGGGGCCGGCGGTGCGTGGATGCGCGCATCGACGCGCGCGATCAGATCGAGCTTCCAGCTGCGTCGTTCGACCTGCCAGAGGCCGAGCCCGGCGAAGACGAGGGTGAGCAGGCCGATCAGGCCGAGAAGGGCAATCCGGCGTGCCGCCGATGGACGGCCGGACTCCGCCCGCGCCGGGGCGGCCATGGCGACGCCCTCACATCGGGTGGTCGCCGGGCGCCATCGGCATCATGTTGCTGTTGAGGTGATACATCACCCACAGCGAGCCCGAGAGCGCGATCACCACGATAACGATGGTGAAGATCAGCGCCATCATCGTCCAGCCGCCTTCCGAGCGCGAATTCATGTGCAGGAAGTAGACCATGTGGACGACGATCTGCACCGCCGCGAAGGCCATGACCACCAGCGCCGTCACGGTCGAATTGCCAAGCACGTCGCCCATCACCAGCCAGAATGGGATCGCGGTCAGGATGGCCGCGAGGACGAAGCCGGTGAGATAGCCGCGCAGCGTCGCATGCGAGGCGCCGTGATCGTCATGGCCGGCGCCATGCGCTTCGGCGTGGGCTCCGGAGTGGTCCTGCGATCCGCTCATTTCAGCACGCCCATCAGATAGACGAAGGAGAAGACGCCGATCCAGACGACGTCGAGGAAGTGCCAGAACATGGAAAGGCACATCAGACGGCGGCGATTGGCCTCGATCAGGCCGCGCTGCGACACCTGCACCATCAGCACGGTGAGCCAGATCAGGCCGAAGGTGACGTGCAGCCCGTGCGTGCCCACCAGCGTGAAGAAGGAGGAGAGGAAGGCGCTGCGCATCGGCGTCGCGCCCTCCAGGATCATGTGGTGGAACTCGTAGAGCTCGATGCCGATGAAGGCGAGGCCGAACAGGCCGGTCACCGCAAGCCAGCACTGCACCGCGGCCTGCCGCCCCTTATCCATCGCCAGCATCGCGAAGCCATAGGTGATCGAGGAGAGCAGCAGCATGGTGGTGTTGACCGCCACCAGCTTGAGGTCGAACAGATCGGCGCCGGAAGGCCCCGCCGCATAGTTGCGCCCGAGCACGCCGAAGGTCGCGAAGAGGACTGCGAAAACCAGGCAGTCGCTCATCAGGTACATCCAGAAGCCGAGCATGGTCGAGCCGCCGGAGTGCTCGTGCTCGTCTTCCGTGACGTGGAAGACCGGGATGTCGGCCTTGTCGGTGTCCAGCGCTGTCGCCGTGGTCATCGTCATCCCTCAGGCCTGTCCGAGTTGCTCGGTGCGCGCATTCTCCTCGCGCAGGACCGCCTCGGCCGGGATGTGGAAGTCCCGGTTATAGTTGAAGGTATGGGCGATCGCCGTCGCGATCACCGCGATGAAGGCCAGCGCCGCCAGCCACCAGATGTACCAGACCAGCGCGAAGCCGCAGATCGTCGCGAAGGCGGAGATGATCAGGCCTGCGCCGGTGTTCTTCGGCATGTGGATCGGCTTGAAGCCGGTCAGCGGTCGCCGGTAGCCGCGCTTCTTCATGTCGGCCCAGGTGTCATGGTCGTGGATGACGGGCGTGAAGGCGAAATTATAGGCCGGCGGTGGCGAGGAGGTCGACCATTCCAGCGTACGCCCATCCCAGGGATCGCCGGTCGTGTCGCGCAACTGCTCGCGACGCAGGATGCTGACGCCGATCTGGATGAGGAAGCAGAGGATGCCGAGCGCGATCAGCACGGCGCCGAAGGCCGCGATCACGAACCAGATCTGCAGCGACGGATCCTCGAAATGGTTCACCCGACGGGTCACGCCCATCAGGCCGAGCACATAGAGCGGCATGAAGGCGACGTAGAAGCCGATCACCCAGAACCAGAAGGAGAGCCTGCCCCAGAACTCGTCGAGCTTGAAGCCGAAGGCCTTCGGGAACCAGTAGGTGATGCCGGCGAAGGCGCCGAAGACCACGCCGCCGATGATCACGTTGTGGAAATGCGCGATCAGGAACAGGCTGTTGTGCAAGATGAAATCGGCTGGCGGCACCGCCAGCATGACGCCGGTCATGCCGCCGATGACGAAGGTCAGCATGAAGGCGAGCAGCCACATCATCGGCAATTCGAAGCGGATGCGGCCGCGATACATCGTGAACAGCCAGTTGAAGATCTTCGCGCCCGTCGGGATCGAGATGATCATCGTCGTGATGCCGAAGAAGGAGTTCACGCTGGCGCCCGAGCCCATCGTGAAGAAATGGTGCAGCCAGACGAGGTAGGACAGGATGGTGATGACCACCGTCGCATAGACCATCGAGGTATAGCCGAAGAGCCGCTTGCCGGAGAAGGTCGAGGCCACCTCCGAATAGACGCCGAAGACCGGCAGGATCAGGATATAGACCTCCGGGTGCCCCCAGATCCAGATCAGGTTCACGTACATCATCGGGTTGCCGCCGAGATCGTTCGTGAAGAAGTTGGTGCCGACATAGCGGTCCAGCGTCAGCAGCGCGAGCGTGCCGGCCAGGATCGGGAAGCTCGCCACGATCAGCACGTTGGTGCACAGCGCCGTCCAGGTGAAGACTGGCATCTTCATCATGTCCATGCCGGGCGCGCGCATCTTCACGATCGTCGCGATCAGGTTGATGCCCGACAGCGTCGTGCCCACGCCCGCGATCTGGAGCGCCCAGAGGTAGTAGTCCATGCCCACCCCGGGCGAGTAGGCGGCCCCCGACAGCGGCGGATAGGCAAGCCAGCCGACCTTGGCGAACTCGCCGACGAAGAGCGAGGCCATGACCAGCACGACGCCGCCGACGGTCATCCAGAACGAGAAATTATTGAGGAAGGGGAAGGCGACGTCGCGCGCGCCGATCTGCAGCGGCACGACATAGTTCATCAGCCCCGTGACCAGCGGCATCGCCACGAAGAAGATCATGATCACGCCATGCGCCGTGAAGATCTGGTCGTAGTGATGTGGCGGCAGATAGCCCTCGTTCGCGCCGAAGGCGATGGCCTGCTGCCCACGCATCATCAGCGCGTCGGCGAAGCCGCGCAGCAGCATGACGATGCCGAGCACCATATACATGATGCCGATCTTCTTGTGGTCGACGCTGGTGAACCACTCGTGCCAGAGATAGCCCCAGGCCTTCATCCGGGTGATGAGCGCGATGAGCGCGAGGCCGCCGATCACCACGCCAGCGAAGGTCGCGAGCAGGATGGGCTCATGATACGGGATCGCCTCGAGCGTGAAGCGTCCGAACACGAGCTTCCACCAGTCGGGATAGGAATTCATGGCTTCCTCGGATCGCTAGGCTTGGCCAGGCGGCCGTTCAATTGGCGGCTCAATTCGCGACTTGGGCTGTCACGCCGCCCTTGCCGTAGACATCGGCCGGCGTGCAGATCGCGGTGACGAAGGGTCGCGGCGGCAGGGGCGCGCCACCCCGGCGCACCGATTTGTCGTATTCGAGCGCCATGACGGTGGAGATACCCTCCTTGCCGCCGCCGCCCTTGGCATCCATCGCCATCATGTCGCGCATGCACATCTTGGCGCGGTCGACGCACATGTTGAGGATCGCGTCGTAGAGATCGGGCGCGACGCTGCCGAACTGGCGGGCCGGCTCACGCTCGCTCGGCCGCTCGAAGACGAGATATTCCTCGCGGCCGAGCTTGTCGCCCTTGTCGCGCGCAGCCTTCACCCAGTCCTCGAATCCGTTGCCTTCGACACCACGGAAGCGGAAGCGCATCCCGGAGAAGCCCTCCCCGCTATAGTTCGCCGAGAAGCCCTCGAAATCGCCGGCATGGTTGATGACGGCGTTGAGCTTGGTCTGCATGCCCGGCATCGCATAGATCTGGCCGGCGAGCGCGGGGATGAAGAGCGAGTTCATCACCGAGGAGGCGGTGATGCGGAATTCGATCGGCTGGTTCACCGGCGCCACCACCTCGTTGACCGAGGCGATGCCCTGCTGCGGGTAGAGGAACAGCCATTTCCAGTCGAGCGCCACGACCTGGATGACGAGCGGCTGCTTGCGTACCTGCGCCTCGCCGCCCTGCGGCGTCGCGATCGGCGCCGTCGCGCTGATGCGGTTGAGCGGCCGATAGGGATCGAGCAGATGCGTGCCCATCCAGGTCAGCGCGCCGAGAATGACGATGATCAGGAGCGGCACCGCCCAGATCACCACTTCGAGCGGCAGCGAGTGATTCCAGTCCGGATCGTACTCGGCCTTCGCCGAAGCGCGGTAGCGCCAGGCGAAGAACACCGTCAGCGCCATCACCGGCAGGATGACGGTCAGCATGAGCCCCGTCGAGATCAGCATGAGGTTGCGTTGCTGCAATGCAACATCACCGGAGGGCGACAACAGCACCGCCTGACAGCCCCCAAGCAGGGCGAAAAGCGGCAACAGCGCCAGAAAACGACGATTCATCAAGAGACCAAGCCCTCCGTGACCGGAAAGTCGCCGTCCTTCTATCGCATTCTATTGCACTGCACAGAGGACAGAATGTCCCATTGGCAGATGATCGGCGCTCCGCTTTTATCCGCCGCATCCATGGCGTCCGGAGCGGGGGAATGTTATCCCTTTTCCGCGCGAACGAGGAAGCCCCCGAATGAGCGCCCATGTGGCAAGCCCGGCATCGAGCCATCCGACCGACGAACATGGTCGCGATCACGTCACCCCGGGCGAGATCGCGCTCGGCGTCATCATCGGCCGGACATCGGAATATTTCGACTTCTTCGTCTTCGGGCTGGGCTGCGTGCTGGTCTTCCCCCAGCTGGTCTTTCCCTTCGCCGACCCGCTGACCGGAACGCTCTATTCCTTCGGCATCTTCGCCCTCGCCTTCCTGACGCGACCGATCGGCTCCGTGCTGTTCATGTCGATCGACCGCGTCTATGGCCGCGCCACCAAGCTCACCGCCGCGCTGTTCCTGCTCGGCGGCTCGACGGCCGCGATCGCCTTTCTGCCGGGTTACGAAACCATCGGCATCTGGTCCGGCATCATCCTGGCGACCTTCCGCCTGCTGCAGGGCATCGCGCTCGGCGGCGCCTGGGACGGCCTGTCCTCGCTGCTCGCGCTCAACGCCCCGCAGAACCGGCGCGGCTGGTATGCGATGCTGCCGCAGCTCGGCGCGCCCATCGGCTTCATCCTCGCGGCCGGGCTGTTCGCCTTCTTCGAGGGCTCGCTCTCGACCGAGGATTTCCTCGGCTGGGGCTGGCGCTATCCCTTCTTCGTCGCCCTGACGATCAACGTCGTCGCGCTGTTCGCTCGCTTGCGCATGGTCGCGACGCAGGAATTCGCGCAGCTCATGGAAACGCGCGAACTCATGCCCAGCCCGGTCATGCAGCTCGTCCGCAAGCGCGGCAGCACGCTGGTCCTCGGCGCCTTCGTGCCACTGGCGAGCTTCGCGCTCTTCCACATCGTCACGATCTTTCCGGTGAGCTGGATCAACCTCTTCACCAACCGCTCGGTCTCGGAGTTCCTGATCGTGCAGGGCGCCGGTGCCGTGGTCTGCGCCGGGGCGATCATGACCTCCGGCCTGATCGCCGACCAGATCGGCCGGCGCCGGACGCTGATTCTCTCCGGCCTGATGATTGGCCTGTTCAGCCTGGGCAGCGTCATCGCTCCCCTGCTCTTCGGCGACAGCCAAGCGGGGCAGACGGTCTATGTCATCATCGGCTTCGGCCTGCTCGGCCTCTCCTACGGCCAAACCGCGGGCGCCGTCGCCTCGAGCTTCGGCCAGGAGTATCGCTACACCGGCGCGGCGCTGACCTCCGACCTCGCCTGGCTGATCGGCGCCGGCTTCGCGCCGCTGGTGGCGCTGACGCTCTCCAGCAAGCTCGGCCTCGCCTGGGTCGGGCTCTATCTGCTGTCGGGCGCGATCTGCACCCTCGTCGCGCTCTGGTTCGACCGGCGGCTGGAAGCCCGCTACGGCTGAACGAAGCGTCTTCCGCCGCCTGCCTCAGCGCCCCCGCCAGACCGGGGGACGCTTAGCGAGGAAGGCCTCCATGCCTTCCCGGAAATCCTCGCTCGTGTAGCAGAGCGTGACCAAGTCCTCGCCGGCGACAGCTTGCGCCGTGGCGGCCGTCAGCCGCCGCATCGCCTCTTTGGTCGCCCGCATGGTCAGCGGCGCATGCCCGGCGATGGTCGTGGCGAGTTCGGCCGCCCGCAGCATCAGCGCGGGATGATCCGGCAGCAATTCGCTGTAGAGCCCGGCCCGGCGCCCCTCCTCCGCCTCGACGAGCCGCGCCGTGAAGACGATGTCCTTGACCAGCGCCGGGCCGAGCAGGGCGAAGAGCCGGGCATAATTCGCCATCGACAGGCTGTTGCCGAGCGTGCGCGCGATCGGGAAGCCGAAGCGTGCCGTCACCGTCGCGATCCTGAGATCGCAGGCGAGCGCGATGGCCGCCCCACCGCCGGTGACGGCTCCGGAGATCGCCGCCAGCGTCGGCACGGCGCAGCGCTCGATGGCATCGATCACGCCTTCGATCCGCTCCTCATAGGCCAGCGCATCCGCCGCACTCGCAAAGGAACGAAACTGCGCGATATCGGTGCCCGAGGCGAAAGCCTTGTCGCCGGCGCCGGTCACGATGATGACGCGCGGGTCGCCATGGGCCGCCGGATCGCGGCAGATCTCGGCCAGCCGCTCATACATGGCGAAGGTCATGGCATTGCGCGCTTGCGGCCGGTTGAGCGTGATCGTCCCGATCCCGCCCTCTACCGCATAGAGAATGTCTTGGCTCACTCCGGCCTCCGTCAGATCACGCCCTCGGCCCGCAACCGCGCGAGCCCAGCTTCGTCATAGCCGAGTTCGGCCAGAACCTCGTCATTGTGCTCCCCGGCCGCCGGCGTCGGCGTCGCCACCGTGGAGGGGGTGCGCGAGAGCGTCACCGGCTGGCCGACGACCCGGATTTCCCCGAGCTGGGGGTGTTCCAGCGGCCTGGCGATGCCGAGATGGCGCACCTGCGGGTCGTCGAACATCTGGTCGACCGCATAGATCGGCCCGGCCGGCACGCCATGCGCCTCCATCGCGGCGAGCCAGTGCGAGCTGCCAGCCGCGGAGAGGCGCTCCTCGATCATCCGCCGCAGCTCCGGGCGCTGGTCGAAGCGCTTTTCCATGCTGTCGAAGCGGGGATCGCTGCCCCATTCCGGCCGCTCGACAGCCCGGCAGAAGGAGCGCCATTGCTCCTCCCCGCCGACGCCGAGATTGATGGCGCCGTCCCGGGTTTTATAGACCCCCATCGGCGTGGAATAGGGATGGTCGTTGCCGGCCTGCGGCGGCACCGAGCCTTCGACGAGATAGCGCGCGGCCTGGAAATCCATCATCGCAATCTGCGCCTCGAGCAATGAGGTCTGCACCCATTGCCCCTTGCCGGACAGGGCCCGCTCCTGCAGCGCCACCAGCGCGCCGACGGCCCCGTAAAGCCCCGCCGAGGAATCGGCCAGTGCGATGCCGGCGCGCACCGGCCCCTGCCCCGGCAGGCCGGTCACCGACATCATCCCGCCCATGCCCTGCGCGATCTGATCGAAGCCGGCCCGCGTCCGGTACGGGCCGGATTGCCCGAAGCCGGAGATCGAGACCAGGATCAGCCGTGGATTGATGGCATGCAGGGTCTCGAAATCGAGGCCGAGCCGTTCCTTGACGTCCGGCCGGAAGTTCTCGACCAGGAGATCGGCTTCCTCGACCAGCCGCATCAGGATCGCCTTGCCCTCGGCCGTCTTCAGGTTGATGGCCAGGGAACGCTTGTTGCGATGCAGATTCTGCATGTCATAGCCGAGGCGCGGGCCGCTCATGTTCTCGTTCGGATCGAAACCCGGCGGGCTCTCGACCTTGATCACGTCAGCCCCGAAATCCGCGAAGATTCGCACGCAGGTCGGCCCGGCCCGCACCCGCGTCAGGTCCAGCACCCGCAGCCCTCTCAGGGCCATCGATGGTCCGGCTTGTGCCATGCCGTTTTTTCCTCCCTGCCCTGCCGGACGCGTGGCCGGAACGCGCCGACTGCATCGGGACGGCTCAGCCGCCAGCGCATCGGTCGCGTCCTGCCGCAATGACCCAGCCGGGCTGTCCGCCCGCTTTTGAGGAGCTATCGATTTCTAGCTGCATACTGCATGCAGAGGCAAGACCAGCGGCAATGCAAGGTTGCGCCGGCCTAGGATCGCGGCATCGGCGCGCTGTTCGCGGTGGCGATCATTTTTCCTCTTGAACCTGAAGTGGCTACAGCTTGTAGAAGCTGTGTCCCGTAGCGAAGGCAGACGGAGACAGGCCATGGCGACCCGCACCGAATCCGAACCGAAGACCCTCTCCTGGAAGGTCGGCGGCATGGATTGCGCGAGCTGCGCGACGAAGATCCGCGGCGCGGTGGAACGCATGCCCGGCGTCAGCGACGTCAGGCTTTCCGTGATGTCGGAGACGCTGACGCTGGCGCTCGACGAGGCGCAGACCAGCGCCGGCGCCGTGGAAAAGCGCGTCAACGGGCTCGGCTATACAACCTCCGCGCTCGCGGCCGCCCCCGCTCGGAAGCCGGCCGCCGAAGCGGCGCCCTGCTGTGGCGGTCACGACCATGACCACCATGGTCACGCCCAGGAATCGCATGACCATGAATCGCATAACCACGGCGCGCATGCCCATGACGGCGCCGGCTGCTCGGGTCACGATCATGGACACGACCACGCTGGCCACAATCACGCCGGCCATGACCATGCCGCCCATGGCCGGCACGGACAATCGGCCGGAGCCGCCGCGAAGGCCGACCAGGGCCACGGCCTGCCAGGCCATGTCCACGAGGTCACGCCGGACGGCATGAGCTGGTACCAGACCGGCAAGGGCCGGCTGGTGCTGGTGACGGGCGCGCTGCTCGCGGCCGCCTGGATCGTCGGCACGGTCCGGCACGACATCGCCTATTGGGCTTTCGTCGTCGCCTGCGCGATCGGCGTGGCGCCGGTGGCGCGCCGTGCCCTCGCGGCGGCGCGCTCCGGCATTCCCTTCACCATCGAGATGCTGATGACGATTGCCGCCATCGGCGCGCTCTTCATCGGCGCCGCCGAGGAAGCGGCGCTGGTCGTCTTCCTCTTCGCCGTCGGCGAGGTGCTCGAAGGCGTGGCGGCCGATCGCGCCCGCGCCTCGATCCGCGCGCTCGGCGACCTCGTTCCGAAGACCGCCATCGTCGAGGAGAACGGCGCCACCCGGCAGGTCGACGCTGCCAGCCTGACGATCGGCCAGATCGTGCTGGTGCGTCCAGGCGACCGCATCCCGGCCGATGGCGAGATCACCGACGGCATTTCTGGTATCGACGAGAGCCCGGTGACGGGCGAGTCCGTGCCGAAAACCAAGGGCGTCGGCGAGCCGGTCTATGCCGGCTCGGTCAACCGCGAGGCGGCGCTGCGCGTGCGCGTCGACAAGGCGGCGCAGGACAACACCATCGCCCGCATCATCCGCCTGGTCGAGGAGGCGCAGGAGGCCCGCGCGCCGACCGAACGCTTCATCGACCGCTTCTCGCGCTGGTACATGCCGGCGATCGTCGGCCTCGCCCTGCTGGTCGCGCTGGTGCCGCCGCTCCTCTTCGCCGGCGAGTGGTCGGTCTGGATCTACCGCGCTCTGGCGCTGCTGCTGATCGGCTGCCCCTGCGCGTTGGTCATCTCGGTTCCGGCCGCCATCGCCGCCGCGCTATCGGCCGGCGCCCGCCAGGGCCTGCTGATGAAGGGCGGCGTGGTCATCGAGACGGCCGCCCGCACCGGCCTCGTCGCCTTCGACAAGACCGGCACGCTGACCCAGGGCAAGCCTCGCGTCACCGACATCGTCGCCCTCGACCGGGAAGAACGCGAGGTTCTGGCCTTCGCGGCCGCCGTCGAGGCCGGCTCCGCCCACCCCCTGGCGGAGGCTGTTCTGGAGCGCGCCCGGGCTGACGCGGTCGCCTTCGCACCGGCTGCGGAAGCGGCGGCGCTGGCCGGCCAGGGCGTCACCGGCAAGGTCGAGGGCCGCGCCGTGTTCGTCGGCGCGCCGCGCCATGCCACGGCCCGCGCCCCATTCGACGATTGGGCCAAGGCCTCCGTCGAGTCGCTGGAATCGGCCGGCAAGACCGTCGCCGCCGTCATCGTCGACGGCACGCTGGCCGGGCTGATCGCGCTGCGCGACGAACCGCGGGAGGATGCCGCCCCCGCCATCGCCGAACTCAAAGCGATGGGCGTCCGCGCGACCATGCTGACCGGCGACAACACCCGCACCGCGGCCGCCATCGCCGGCGCTCTCGGCATGGAGCACAAGGCCGAGCTGATGCCGGACGGCAAGGTCGCGGCGCTGCGGGAACTCGCCGCCGGCACGCCGGTGATGATGGTGGGCGACGGCATCAACGACGCTCCGGCGCTGGCCGCGGCGAGCGTCGGCATCGCCATGGGCTCGGGAACCGACGTGGCGCTGGAAACCGCTGACGGCGCCGTGCTGAAGAGCCGGGTGCGCGACATCGCCGCGATGATCCGGCTGGCCCGCGCGGCGATGGGCAATATCCGCGCGAACATCGCCATCGCGCTCGGCCTCAAGGCCGTGTTCCTGGTGACGAGCGTGCTCGGCTATACCGGGCTCTGGGTCGCGATCCTGGCCGATACCGGCGCGACGGTCCTCGTCACGGCGAATGCGCTGCGGCTGCTGCGCTTCAATGCGGGTAAGGCTGCGTGACTCTGGGCGCACTTTTATAAGACGGCCCGGTGGCGCGATCGCGTGCCGCCGGGTTCCGCATTGTTCAGACCTTGATATCGGCGACAGTGCCGGTGCGGCGCCCGCCCTTCGTGTCCATCTGGCGCAGGATCTCGTCGCGGACCTTGGCGAGGACATCGCCCTTGGCCTTGGCGTCGAGCTTGTTGAACTGTTCCTCGGTCATGCCGAGCTTCGACAGGACCGCCTGCTGAACCCGCTCCTCCGGGCTCATCCGCGCGAATTTCAGGAAGTCGGCCTTGACCGAGGAGGAGGCCGAAGCGTCGCCCGCCTTGCCATCCGCTTCCGTCGCGGCGGTGCTCGTTGAACGCGTCCCGAGCGGGAATGTGGAAGCCGGTGCGGGAGACCGGCTGGAGATGGCGACCGACATGGCATCCTCCGGATGTGATCCATATGCCCAGCAAGCCCCGGGCCGCGCCGCCAGGCGGGGAAATGCCTTCGTTTTCAGTGAGATGATCGCGAGAGCCCATTCGGCCCTCGCCCAAGCGGCACAAATTGCCCGGCAAAAGCAGCCGATGGGCGGCTCGGAATCAGCTTCGCGGCTCGCTCCGCCGCTTCCGGGAATCGGCCCGGTTTCCGTTGCCGGCCGGCACCGCCGATTGCGACCGGACAATGACGATCGTTCCATTTTGCAGCGCAGAGCCTCGGCTGTCCCCGCTATGCATCAGTGAGCACATGCAACATGGTCAAAACGCAGGCACCCGCTCGTTCGACCTAGATAGCGAATGGAGGAAAGACAAAATAATAGGCAGAAAATCGGTTGCATTTGAAACGAGGCACGTCTCCAGCGCAGGGCAACGGCACAAAAGTAACCGACATCTTAATGGCTCATGCGCAAGGCGCATAACGGAATTGAGGCAGAGCCTCTGTAAGCGGCAGACCGCCTGGCTTATATGCACTGCACAACGAGATTGTCGCTGTGGGCACCGCCCCGCTCCGGAATACACGCAAGGAAAACCACCATGTTCGTCACCATGATCGCTGCCAAGATCCGCGCCTACCTCCGCTACCGCGAGACCGTTCGCGAGCTCTCCCGTCTGACCGACCGCGAGCTCGACGATCTCGGCCTGTCGCGCTCGGAGATCAACTTCATCGCCCGCTCGCACGCCGCGGCCTGAAGTTACCGAATACGAACCGCCACGCGTCATGCGTGGTGCGTTCCGTGTAGTTTCTCCTGAGGCTCGTGTTTCCCCTCCCCTCGAGCTTCGGTCGAAGAGCGAATGCCCGCCTCCCGGCGGGCATTTTGCATTTTGGGGCCGTCTGACCCCGCCATCATTGCTTCGCCGCTACGCGTCTCGCAATGATGCAGCCCGAATTCATCCCTTGACCTGAAAGCCGGCTGCGGACACATCCGAGCCATGGCAACCTCGTCAGTTCAACCCGTACACGTCATCGGCGGCGGCCTCGCCGGCTCGGAAGCTGCCTGGCAGATCGCTCAGGCCGGCATTCCCGTCATCCTCCACGAAATGCGTCCGGTGCGCGGTACCGACGCCCATAAGACCGAAGGGCTGGCCGAGCTGGTCTGCTCGAACTCCTTCCGTTCCGACGATGCGTCCAGCAATGCCGTCGGCCAGCTCCACTGGGAGATGCGCCGGCTCGGCTCGCTGATCATGGCCAAGGGCGACGCGCATCAGGTCCCGGCCGGTGGCGCGCTCGCCGTCGATCGCGACGGCTTCTCTCAAGGGGTCACGGCCGCGCTGGAGGCGCATCCGCTCGTCACGATCGAGCGCGGCGAAATCGCCGGCCTCCCGCCGGCCGCATGGGACAATGTCGTCATCGCCACCGGCCCGCTCACCTCTTCGGCTTTGGCGCAGGGCATCCTGTCGCTGACCGGCGAGAGCGAGCTCGCCTTCTTCGACGCCATCGCTCCCATCGTCCATTTCGATTCGGTCGACATGGATCAGGCCTGGTTCCAGTCGCGCTATGACAAGGCCGGTCCGGGCGGCACCGGTGCCGACTACATCAACTGCCCGCTCGACAAGGACCAGTACGAGGCCTTCATCGACGCGCTCCTTGCCGCCGAGAAGACCGAGTTCAAGGAGTGGGAAGGCACGCCCTATTTCGACGGCTGCCTGCCGATCGAGGTCATGGCCGAGCGCGGCCGCGAGACCCTGCGCTGGGGGCCGATGAAGCCGGTCGGCCTCACCAACAAGCATAACCCGACCGTGAAGGCCTATGCGGTGGTGCAGCTGCGGCAGGACAACGCGCTCGGCACGCTGTTCAACATGACCGGCTTCCAGACCAAGCTGAAATATGGCGAGCAGGCCGCGATCTTCCGGATGATCCCCGGCTTGCAGAATGCCGAGTTCGCCCGGCTCGGCGGCATCCACCGCAACACCTATCTCAACTCGCCGAAGCTGCTCGACGAGCGGCTGCGGCTGAAAGCCGATCCGCGGCTGCGCTTCGCCGGCCAGATCACCGGTTGCGAGGGCTATGTCGAGAGCGCCGCGATCGGCCTCCTCGCCGGACGCATGGCGGCGGCCGAGCGGCTCGGTCGCGACCTGCCGCTGCCGCCCGCGACGACGGCGCTGGGCGCGCTGGTCAACCACATCACTGGCGGCCACATCACCACCATCGACGAGGGACCGCGTTCCTTCCAGCCGATGAACATCAATTTCGGCCTGTTCCCGCCGATCGAGGGCGTCGCCAAGACGGGCCCCGATGGCAAGCGCCTCAAGGGCCCGGCCAAGAGCCTCGCCCGCAAGCAGGCGCTGACGGCGCGCGCCAAGCAGGTGATGGAGGAATGGGCCGGGAGTGAGCAGGCGGAAGCGGCCGAGTGAAGCGCTGACCGTCATCCCCGGTCGGAAGCGAAGTGCAGCCCCGGGGGCTCTTTTGGAGGAGATGCTCGGTCCGAGCCCGAGCATGACGGAGCCTCTCAGCTTTTCCGCGCCGCCCGCCACAGGATCCACTGCCGGCGCCAGGCCGGCAAGGTGATGATGGTACGATAGGGATCGTAGCCCTTGCCTTCCATCTTACGCAGATAGGGCTCGACCAGCGCGACCGGCAGGAAGGCTGCCTGCACCGCCGGCGGAATCGTGTCGCTCAGGCTCGCGAGCTGCTTGAGATGGTTGCGCGCGATCTCGCGCAATTCCTTGAGCGTATAAAGCACACCGGGCCCGCCGCGCCCGCGCACGATGTCGTCCCGCGTCACGCCGTTGCGGGCCAGGATGTCGGCCGGCAGATAGACCTGCCCCTCCGCCGCATGCCAGGGGAAGGCGCGCATCAGCCCGGCCAGCGCATAGGCGACGCCGGCATGGCCGCAAGCCACCGCCCCGCCGGGGTCGCGCCCGCCGGCCAGCACGATGCAGGCGAGCCGGATCAGGGCGCTGGAAGTCTCTCCCGCATAGCCATCCAGATCCCGCAGCGACGGCATGGGGTCGTCATAGAGATCGAAGGTGCGGGCATCGATCAGCCCGGTCAGCGGCGCGATCGGCAGGCGATAGCGCTTCACCGTGTCGAGCAGCGCCGCAGCGACGGGGTGGCCCTGCACCTCGCCATTCGGCTGGCCTTCGAGCAGGTCGCGCCACCATTGCATCCTGACCTCGCCCGGCAGCGGCTCGCTGACGAGCGCCCTCACCCGCGCGATCTCCTGGCTGAAGGCATAGAGCGCGAAGAGCCCGTGGCGGCGCGCCTCAGGCGCGTAGAGCGTCGCGATATAGCGATCCTGATCCTGCTCCCGAACCAGCGCCGCGCAATGCGCATAGGCCTCCGGCAGGCGCGCAGGCACCCTATCGTCACGCTGATCTGTCTGAACCTGCGGTGTCGTACCGTCTCGGCCCGCCATGCCCGGCCTCGCTTTCGTCCTCAGTCTAGGCCAATGCCCCCGCGGGGGCTACGCCCACGATTCATGGCTGCCAAAACGCCGCAGCCGGATGCGGCCTGTGCCGCGATCTCAGGGGATCGCGATCAGCGCCGCAGCGACGCGGCGATCCTCGGCGACGAGGACATTATAGGTCCGCGCGGCGGCGCCGGTCGCCATGCCTTCCACGGTGATGCCGGCCTGCTTCAGCGGCTCGCGCAAGGCCGGCGGAATGAAGGCGATGTCCGGCCCGGTGCCGATGATCAGGAAGTCGATCGCCCCGGCCTCATCGAGTATCGGCTGGAGGCTGTCGAGCGTGACCTCGGAGAATTGCGTCACCGGCCAGAGCCGTATCCCGGCCGGCGTCGCGATGATCGAGCCCTTGTGGCTCATCTCGGCGAAACGGAAGCCACCGGCTCCGATCGCATCGAGCGCCCAGCGCCCCGGCACGAAGCCCTCGAAGCGTGCCATGGCCGCCGGCCTCAGCCGGCCTTGGGCTTGGCGCCGGCGAGCGTCTTCTCGCGGGCCTCCTCGCGCTGGCCCTGGCCGCGAACGTCCATGTAGAGCAGCACCGGCGTCGAGACGAACATCGCCGAATAGGTGCAGACCACGACGCCGAACAGCATGACGAGCGCGAAGCCCTCGATCGCCGAGCCGCCGAAGATGACGAGCGCGAGCAGCGACAGGAAGGTCGTCGTCGCCGTCATCGCGGTGCGCGACAGGGTCGAGTTGACCGAAAGGTCGAGCAGCTCCGGGATCGGCATCGTCTTGTAGCGGCGCAGCAATTCGCGCGTGCGGTCGAACACCACGACCGTCTCGTTCAGCGAATAGCCGACGATGGTCAGGATCGCCGCGATCGAGGTCAGGTTGAATTCGAGCTGCGTGATCAGGAAGAAGCCCATCGTCAGCACGATGTCGTGCAGCGTGCCGAGGATCGCGCCAATGGCGAGCGGCATCTCGAAGCGGAACCAGAGATAGATCAGCACGCCCATGATCGCCAGCACGACGCCGAGCGCGCCGGCCTGAACCAGCTCGCCCGAGACCCGCGGCCCGACCGTCTCGACGCGGCGGAACTCATAGGTCGAGGCGAAAGCATCGCGCGCCTTCGTCACCACGCCCTGCTGCGCGGCCTCGCCGCCCGCCTGGAGCGGAAAGCGCATCGACAATTCGGTGCCGTCGCCGAACTCCTGCACCTCCGCCTCGCCGAAGCCGAGGGCATTGGCGGTCTGGCGCACTTGCGCGATCTCGATCTTGCCGCTCTTGGCCTGCATCTCGATCAGGGTGCCGCCCTTGAAGTCGATGCCGAAATTCAGGCCGACCGTCAGGAAGAGCGCCAGCACCAGAATCGAATAGGCGGCCGAGATCGGATAGCTGAACCGGCGGAACCAGACGAATTTGAAGCGGGTATTGTCGGGAACGATACGAAGCAGGCGCATGGCCAATCTCCTGGAGCTTGGGCTGCGTCAGAACGGGAGGCGCTTGGGCTTGGCCCAGCGATACCAGACGGCGATCAGCATCCGGGTCAGCGTCACCGCCGTGATGACGGTGGTGAGGATGCCGAGGATGAACACCACGGCGAAGCCGCGCACCGGGCCGGAGCCGAGCGAGAACAGCGCCACGGCCGCGATCAGCATGGTGACGTTCGAGTCGATGATCGTCGCGAAGGCGCGCTGGAAGCCGGCCTCGAGCGCCGAGACGAGGCTGCGGCCCTGATGCTCCTCCTCCCGCATGCGTTCATAGATCAGCACGTTCGAATCGACGGCCGTGCCGATGGTGAGCACGATGCCGGCGATGCCGGGCAGCGTCATCGTCGCCCCGATCAGCGACATCAGGCCGAAGATCAGGCAGACATGGACGAAGAGCGCGATGCTCGCGATCAGCCCGAAGATGCCGTAGGTCCCGAGCATGTAGAGCACGACGAGAACGCCGGCGATCAGCGTCGCGAGCTTGCCGGCATGGATCGAGTCGGCGCCGAGGCCCGGACCGACCGTGCGCTCCTCGACGATGGTCATCTTGGCCGGCAGCGCGCCGGCGCGCAGCAGGATCGCCAGGTTGTTGACCTGCTGGACGGTGAAGTTGCCGGAGATCTGACCCGAGCCGCCGGTGATCGGCGACTGGATGACCGGCGACGAGATCACCTTGTTGTCGAGCACGATGGCGAGCGGGCGGCCGAGATTTTCGGTGGTGATCTGACCGAAGCGCTGCGCGCCGCGGATGTTGAAGCGGAAATTCACGATCGGCTGGCCGGTGCGCGAATCGAAGGAGGGCTGCGCATCGACGAGATCGGCGCCGTCGACGACGGGCTGGCGCAGCACCGGCACGGGCTGGCCGCCGGAATCCTGCGAGGGCAGCATGTCGACATCGGTGCTGTTGGCATCGCCCAGCAGGCGGAACTCCAGCTTGGCGGTGTCGCCGAGGATTTCCTTCAGCCGCTGCGAATCCTGCAGGCCGGGCACCTGGACGAGGATGCGGTCAAGGCCCTGGCGCTGGATGTTCGGCTCGGTCGTGCCGAGCGCGTCGACGCGCCGGCGCAGCACTTCCATCGCCTGCTCGACGGCGCGGCGGATGCGCTCGTTCGAGCCGGCTTCCGTCACGGTGAGCTGGATCAGCCCGTCGGGCTGCTCGGCGATCGCGATCGACTGGTTGCCGGACGGGCCGAAGGCGCCGAGCGTGCCGATCGGCTGCGAAAGCTCTTGCAGTTTGGGCAGCACACGCGCGCGTTCGGCAGCGTCGGGGATGCGCATCTGCACGCCGCGCGTCGTCGTCTGGATGCCGCCCTGGAGGCTGATGCGCTCCTCGCGCAGGATGCGGCGCGTATCGTCGCGCAACTGCGTCACCTGGCTGCGGATCAGATCGGCGCGGTCGATCTCGAGCAGGACGTGCGAGCCGCCCTGCAGGTCGAGGCCGAGCACCACCGCATGGGTCGGCAGCAGGAAGCGCGGAATCCAGGAGGGGGCATTCTCCTCGATCGACTTGCGCGTCTCCGGCGAGAACAGGTTCGGCACGGCAAGCCCGCAGCCGAAGAACAGCACGAGCAGGACGAGAATGACCTTGCGGGCCTGGAGACGAAGCATCTGCGTGAACAGCCTTGTTGTGGGGGCTGGCCTCACGAGGAGGCCAGTCGTCGTCTTGGGCGACGTCGCCTCAGTTCTTGACCGGCTCGCTCTTCGAGCGGACGTCCTGGATCATGCCGCGCACGATGCGCACCCGCACGCCTTCGGCGATCTCGGCCTCGATCTCGCCGTCGTCGACGACCTTCGACACCTTCGCGACGAGCCCGCCGGAGGTGACGATCGTATCGCCGCGACGCACGTTCTTGATCATCTCCTGATGCGCCTTGGCCCGGCGCTGCTGCGGCCGGATGATCAGGAACCACATGATGACGAAGATCAGAAGGAACGGCACCAGCTGAATCAGCATGTCGGAGCCGCCGCCGGCTCCAAGCGACTGGGCAAAAGCGGGGGTGATCACAAAAACACTCCTCTGGTGCGACGGCAACGAGCCGCCAAGCCGCAAGACACGCCGCGAAAAGACACGACAAAAGCATCGCCCGGCCAGAAAATCGCGCGGACTATAGCCAGCAATGCCGTGAAATCAATCGGACACGCCCACTCGCGCAAGCGCGCTCCTCACCTATGGGCTTGCCGCCATTCGCGCAATGCCCTTGCGCAAGATCGCACAACGCGGTTTAGCTAGGCGGGCAACCGTACCGGACGGTACGGTACGGTTGTCAGCCAAACCATGAAGGCGCATGCCAGATGACCGACAAGACCACCGAGAAAACCATCGACCAGACCGCCACCGAGACGCTCGCGACCCTGCTGCGGATCGCTTCCGCGCTCGAGCGCATCGCCCCCCTCCCGCGCAAGCCGATCGACCTTGCGGCGGCGGACGCCTTCGTCTGGCACGCGGCGGGCTCGGAGCTCATGCCGGTGCCGAAGGTCAACCGCGTCGCTCTATCCCTGCTGCGCGGCGTCGATCGCGTCCGCGACACGCTGGCCGAGAACACCGAGCGTTTCGCCCGCGGCCTGCCCGCCAACAACGTCCTGCTCTGGGGCGCGCGCGGCATGGGCAAGTCCTCGCTGGTCAAGGCGGTCCACGCCGACACCAACCAGCACCTCGCCAAGGGCGAATTGCCGCTGAAGCTGATCGAGATCCACCGCGAGGACATCGAGAGCCTGCCCGCCTTGATGAGCCAGCTCCGCAGCGATCCGCACCGCGCCATCGTCTTCTGCGACGATCTGTCCTTCGACGGCGACGACACCTCCTACAAATCGCTCAAGGCTGCGCTCGATGGCGGCGTCGAGGGTCGGCCCGAGAACGTCGTGTTCTACGCGACCTCGAATCGCCGCCACCTGCTGCCGCGCGACATGATGGACAATGAGCGCGCGACCTCGATTAATCCCGGCGAGGCGATTGAGGAGAAGGTCTCGCTCTCCGACCGCTTCGGCCTCTGGCTCGGCTTCCACAAATGCAGCCAGGACGAGTATCTCGCGATGATCGACGGCTATGTCGCCCATTTCGGGCTCACCGTCGCCCCGGAGGAGTTGCGCCGCGACGCGCTCGAATGGGCGACGACGCGGGGCTCCCGCTCCGGCCGCACCGCCTGGCAATACATCCAGGACCTTGCCGGCCGGCTCGGAAAGAAGCTGGAGGGGTGAAGCGCGAAGGTCATGGTCGGGCTTGTCTCGACCATCCACGCCTTCATCGACGCAGCGCAGTGCTCAAGACGTGGGTGCTCACCACAGGGTCGAGCAGGACGGTATCCCGAAAAGCAAACAAAACGGGGCGCCTCTTCTGGAGGCGCCCCGTTCCGTATTCGATCGGCGGGGTCTCGCGGGTACCGATCGAAGGCTGAAGCCGGATTTGGGCAGCTTCGATCAGTTGTTCAGATAAGGCGTCGGATCGACCGGGGTCGAACCCTTGCGCAGCTCGAAATGCAGCTGCGGCGACGAGACGTTGCCGGTCTGGCCGGAGCTGGCGACGACCTGACCCCGCTTGACCGTATCGCCGCGCTTCACCTTGAGCTCGCCGTTATGGGCATAGGCCGAGACATAGCCGTTGGGGTGACGGATCAGGACCAGGTTGCCATAGCCCTTCAGCTCGCTGCCGGCATAGGCGACGGTGCCCTCCTCGGCAGCCTTGACCGGCGTGCCGTCCGGCACCGCGATGTTGATGCCCTCATTGCCACCCTTGCCGCTGAAACCCGAGATGACGCGGCCCCGGGCCGGCCAACGGAAATCGGCCTTGTCGGCGCTCGACGTCGCCGCTTCCTGCTTCGGCAGGCTGGCGGTCGTCTTGGGCTCGGGAGCGGGCTCGGCCTTCGCGGCCGGCGCAAGCTTCTCGGTCGCCGGAGCGCTGGCGACGGCGACGGGCTTCGCCTGCTCGACAGCCGGGGTCGCAACCTTGGGCTGGCGGAGCTGCGCCGGGGCTGCCGCAGGCTTGGCCTCGGCGACGGCGGCCTTGCGGGCCTCCGCCTTGGCCTTGGCCTCGGCAGCGAAGCGGGCACGCGATTCCTTCATCGCCTGCGCATCGGCCTCCGCCTTGGAAGCAGCCGCAGTCCTGGCTTCGGCGACCGGCTTGACCTCGGCGGCGCTACGAGCCTGCGAGCGGACCTCCGTCGCAGCCTGGCGCACCGGCGCCGCTCCCTGAACGAAGCCGCGCGACTCGGGCGTGGGGGAAGCCGCACGCCGGACCGGCTCGGCCGCGGCCGTAGCCGCTCCACTGGCATTGTAGATCGGGATCGTCAGGCGGGTGCCCGGCGCCACATTGGCATTGCTCAGCCCGTTCGCCGAGATCAGCGCCGCGCGCGGCACGCCGTAGCGGGAAGAGATCATGTCCAGCGTTTCGCCCTGGGCGAGCACGATCGGCGTGCCGCCCTGCGCGGTCCAGCCAGCGGCGCTGCCCCCGACAGGCTGCGCCGACGGGGCGGCCGCGACCGGGGCGACCGGCGCCGGCCGCATTGTGGCGGAGGCCTGCGGCGGCGGCAGCGACTGCGAGCGCACGACCGGAGAAGACGGCACCGGCTGCAAAGCGCCGGAGCTAGAGCCGATCGAACCAGTGGTCACCGGGTCGCGCACAGGCGCGGCTTGCGCCGTCCTGAACGGATTGTCGAAGGGAGTCTCGGTGAAGCGCAGCGTATCCGACGAGCAGGCGCTGACACCGAGGGCAAGCAGACAGACCGTCGAAAGACGGCAAAGGAGACGGGATTTGACCGTTCCGGCTTGGCTACGCATGGACAGAGTACTCGCGAACGACGCAACTCGATGAAGGCCATTAAAGTCCCGTTCAGGTTACGAAAGCGTTTCTCTCGCGAGGCCCGATTCACCTTTTTCGATTTTTTGCCGGCGTGGCCGCGACGTGCAGCGCGTTTGTCCGGTCCGGCGGGAAAGCCGTCAAAGGGCCTGCGAGCGGCCCGGAATCAGCGGCGGCAGCCGCAGGATCGGCCCCGTCGCGTAATCGAACTGGCCGTCACTGAGGCGGGTCACCACCACGCGCCGCGCCACGCCTTCGACGCGGAGCGCCCCGACCAGCCGGCCGCCGGGCGAGAGCCGCATCAGCAGGGCCTCCGGAACGGAATGCGTCACACCGTTGACGAGGATGCGGTCGAACTGGCCCAGCGTGCGATCGGGCTGGAAGCCGTCGGCGTGGCGCAGATCCACCACCTTGCCGAAACCGCTGCCGGAGACGCGCTCATGCGCGGCCAGCGCCAGGGAGCGATAGCGCTCGAGCGAGACGACCTCGCCGCCGAGAGCGGCGAGAAGCGCCGTGACATAGCCCGAGCCGGTTCCGACCTCGAGCACGCGCGCGCCTGCCTGCAGGTCGAGCGCGCCGATCAGATTGGCGACCGTATGCGGCGCCGTCATCGTCTGGCCGCAGGGCAGCGGCACCGAGACGTCCTGCCGCGCGAGATCGGCGAAGCGGGCCGGCGCGAAGCGGTCGCGCGGCACGCGCTCCATCGCGCGCAGCAGCGCAAGATCGCGCACACCCCGCGCCCTGAGCGACAGGAGAAAGGCGACGGTGCGCTCGCCCTCGCTGGCCGGCACCTCCTCCCCCATCTCCGCCCCTCCCCTCAGCCTTCCCCAATCGCCTCAGGCGAAGACCTGCGCGAAGCGCGTCAGCGTCGGCTCATGGGTCAGGTCGAGTTCCAGCGGCGTCACCGAGATGCGGTTCTCGGCCATGGCGCGCAGATCCGTGCCGTTGGCCGGCTCCTTGCGGCTGCGCTGGAAGGCGATCCAGTAATAGGGATTGCCGCGCCCGTCCTTGCGGGGCTCGAGCTTGACCAGTTCCTGGTCGCGCCGGCCCTGCACCGTGACGGAGACGCCCTGCACATCGCCGGGCCCCGCATTGGGGAAGTTGAGGTTGAACAGCACGCCCTCGGGAATCCCCTCCTCCAGCAAGCGGCGGATGATGCCCGGCGCATGATGCTCGGCGCAGTCCCAGCGGATATTGTTGCGGTCGCCCGGCGTATAGGCCTGGCTGATCGCGATCGAGGGGATGCCGAGCAGCGTGCCCTCCATCGCCGCGGCGATAGTGCCGGAATAGGTCACGTCCTCGGCGACGTTCGAGCCGCGATTGACGCCCGAGAGCACGAGGTCGGGCCGCACCTCGGCCATGACCGAGCGCACCGCCATGATGACGCAGTCGGTCGGCGTGCCCGCCACGGCGAAGCGCTTCTCGCTGATCTGACGCAGCCTCAGCGGATTCGACAGCGACAGTGAATGGGCGACGCCGGACTGGTCGCTCTCCGGCGCCACGACCCAGACATCGTCGGAGAGCTGATGCGCGATACGCTCCAGCACTTCCAGCCCCTCGGCATGGATGCCGTCATCGTTGGTGACGAGGATTCGCATCTCAGGCTGCCTTCTCGATCCGCGTCACGCCGCGCATATAGGGCACCAGCACGTCCGGCACGGTGATCGAGCCGTCGGAATTCTGGTAGTTCTCCATCACCGCGATCAGCGCGCGGCCGACCGCCGTGCCCGAGCCGTTGAGGGTGTGCACGAAGAACGGGCCCTTGCCGTCCTTGGTCTTGTAGCGCGCATTCATGCGCCGCGCCTGGAAATCGCCGCAGACCGAGCAGGACGAGATCTCGCGATAGGTCTTCTGCCCGGGCAGCCAGACCTCGATGTCGTAGGTCTTCTGCGAGGCGAAGCCCATATCGCCGGTACACAAGGTCATCACGCGATAATGCAGGTCGAGTTTCTTCAGCACGGCCTCGGCGCAGGCGAGCATGCGCTCATGCTCCTCGCGCGATTTTTCGGGCGTGGTGATCGAAACGAGCTCGACCTTCTCGAACTGGTGCTGGCGCAGCATGCCGCGCGTATCACGCCCAGCGGAGCCTGCCTCCGACCGGAAACAAGGCGTCAGCGCGGTGAATCGAAGCGGCAGCTCCTCTTCGGAAAGGATTGATTCCCTTGCCAGATTGGTCAGCGGCACCTCGGCGGTGGGGATCAGCCAATGCTCCTCGCCAGCGCGGAACTGATCCTCACGGAACTTCGGCAACTGCGCCGTCCCGAACATCGCATCGTCGCGGACCAGCAGCGGCGGATTGACCTCCGTATAACCGTGCTCCTCCGTGTGCGTGTTGAGCATGAACTGCCCGATCGCCCGCGACAGCCGCGCGATCTGCTTTTCCAGCACGACGAAGCGCGCGCCCGAGAGCTTGGCCGCCTTCTCGAAATCCATCTGGCCGAGCGCCTCGCCCAGCTCGAAATGCTGCTTGGGATCGTTCACGCCCTTGAGCAGCCCGCGCTCCTCCGGCTTCACGCCATGGACATGCGACACGACGTTGCCGTGCTCGTCGGCGCCATCGGGCACGTCGTCGAAAGGCACGTTCGGAATCGCCGCGAGCTTCTCGTCGAGCGCGTCCTTGGCGGCCTTCTCCTGCGCCTCCAGCGCCGGCTGCTCTTCTTTAAGCGCGGCGACCTCGGCCTTCAGCTTGTCGGCGAGCGCGACATCCTTCGCGCCCATCGCCTTGCCGATTTCCTTGGAGAGCGCATTGCGGCGCTCCTGCGTGGCCTGCGCTTTGGCGATCGACGAGCGGCGCACATCGTCGAGTTCGAGCAGCGAGGACGACAGCGGCTCGAGCCCCCGTCGCGTCAAGCCCTTGTCGAACGCCGCGGCGTTCTCGCGAATCCATCGGATGTCGTACATCGTCTTCCGGCCATGCATCGCTGCGGAATGCAGCGCAGCATGCTCTAGACCGGGATCGCGCGGGAGGGAACCACCGACATCGGCATTCGGCGCCCCGATCACGTCATGGTCGGGCTTGTCCCGACCATCCACGTCTTCGTTCGGAAGCAGCGGCGTTCAAGACGCGGATGTTCGCCACAAGGGCGAGCATGACGACAGCACCCTACTCCGCGTCCTCGGCTGCCTTCGCGGCCTCGCCCTTCTTCTCCACGCGGCGCACCGAGAAGATCGAAAGCTCGTAGAGCAGCAGCATCGGCACGGCGAGCATGAGCTGCGAGATCACGTCCGGCGGCGTCAGAACCGCCGCGACGATGAACACGAAGACGATGGCGTAACGGCGCTTGTCCTTCAGGAACTGCGAATCGATGATCCCCGCCTGGCCGAGCAGCGTCAGGATCACCGGAAGCTGGAAGGCGATGCCGAAGGCGAAGATCAGCGTCATGATCAGCGAGAGATATTCGCTCACCTTCGGCAGGAGCGCGATGCCGGCCTGCGTCTCGGTCGCCGCCTGCTGCATGCCGAGCGAGAACTTCATCAGCACCGGCATGGCGAAGAAGAAGACCAGCAGCGCGCCGAGCGTGAAGAACACCGGCGTCGCCACGAGATAGGGCGCGAAGGCGGCCTTCTCATTCTTGTAGAGGCCGGGCGCGACGAATTTGTAGATCTGCGTCGCGATCACCGGGAAGGCGAAGAAGCCGGCGCCGAAGGCCGCCACCTTGATATGGGTGAAGAGCAATTCGAGCGGGCCGGTATAGATGAGCTGCGCGTTGGCCGCACTCCCCGCCGCCCAGACATAGGGCTTCACCAGGATGTTGTAGATCTGCGTCGAGAAGCCGAAGCAGATGAAGAACATGATCAGGAAGGCGATCAGCGACTTGATCAGCCGCGAGCGCAATTCGATCAGATGGTCGAGAAGCGGCGCGCGCGAGGCCTCGATCTCGTCTTCGCCCTCGCGAGGATTGGCGACGCTCATGCGGAAGTCTCCTCGCCCTTCGCCGTCTTCGTCTTACGCTTGCGGGCAGGCTTGGCCGGCTCCGACGCGGTCTTTTCCGGCAAGGGCGCGTCCGGCTCCTTCGGCGCCACGGCCGCGGTCTGCTTGACGCGCCGCGCGCGGGCCGGCTTGGGCTCAGCGCCATTCGTCTTCGCGACGGGCTCGACGGCTTCCGCTGCCGGAGCGGCAGCGACAGGCGCAACCTCTTCGGTCTTTTCTTCCGGTTTGGCCTTGCGAACTCGCTTCGGCTTGGCGGCCGGCGTCTCGGCGGCAATCTCCACCGGCGGCAGCTCGGGAGCCGGCATCGCCGCGAGCTTGGCTTCCGCCTCCTTCAGCGCGGCCGTATCGGGCTTGGCCACATCGCCGGCCGTTCCGGAAGCCGAAAAATCCTTCGGCTCCTCAATCGGCTTGTAGTCCGTATGGGTGTTGAGCGAGCTCGACACGCTGCCGCCGACATCCTCGACCTGCTTCTTCAGGTCGGCGAGCTCGGCCTCGCGCATGGCCTCGTTGAACTGGCCCTGGAATTCGGCCGCCATGCGCCGGACCTTGCCGATCGTCTGGCCGACCGTGCGCAGGACTTTCGGCAGATCCTTTGGACCGATCACGACGAGCGCGACCGCCCCGATCAGCACCATTTCGCTCCAGGCGATGTCGAACATCGACGGCTCTTCCTATCGGCGCGCTCGCCGTTCGACCACAGGGCCGAACGGTCGGGCCGCGCGCATCACCAACACCACGCCCTCGGGGCGCGCGCCGCGTCAGGCCTTGTGGTCGGCCTTGGCCTGCGCCTGAGCCGCCGCGTTGCTGGCCTGCGTCTGGTCGATCACCTTGGGGTCGACAGTGGTGGCGGTCGGCGTCGGCTCGTCATCCTCCGCCATGCCCTTCTTGAACGATTTGATGCCCTTGGCGACATCCCCCATCAGCTCGGACACCTTCCCGCGCCCGAACAGAAGCATCACGATGACGCCGACGACGATCCAGTGCCAAATGCTCACGCCACCCATGGCGAAACTCCTCCGAAATTGCCCCGACCGGGGCCTGTCCCCGACCAATTCTGGCCCGGTCGTTCGCTCGGCGGCGGAACCTATTGATCCGCCGCGGGAAACACAAGGACTTCGTCCGACGGAATGTCGACGCCGACCTCGTCGCCCACGCCGACCTCGTCCGACAGTGCCATGCGCGCGGTGAGCGGCCGGTCGAAGCCGTCGACGGCCACGAGCACATGATCGATCTCGCCGAGAAAGCGCCGAGCGACCAGCCGCCCCTTGAGATAGTACCCCTTCGGCACGATCCGCACCCGATGCGGCCGGATGCAGACGATCGCGTCGCTGCCTTCCGCCACGCCCTGCGCCGCGAAGCGCCCGAACGGCGTCTCGACCGTTCCGTCCGAGACCCGGCCCTCGATCTCGGTAAAATCGCAGAAAAATCGGGCGGCAAAGAGGCTGGCGGGCTTGCGGTAGAGCTCCTCCGCAGTGCCGATCTGGGCGATCCGCCCGGCGCGCATCAGCACGATGCGGTCGGCGATGCGCATCGCGTCCTCGGGGTCGTGCGTGACGATGATCGAGGTCGCGCCCGTCTCCTCCAGCAGCGCGGCGGTCTCGTCGCGCACCACGTCGCGCAGCCGCCGGTCGAGGTTCGAGAAGGGCTCGTCCATCAGCAGGACGCCGGGGCGTGGCGCAATGGCGCGCGCCAGCGCGACACGCTGCTGCTCGCCGCCCGAGAGCATATGCGGATAGGAGCCGGCCAGATGCTCGAGCCCGACGCGCGCCAGCGCCCGCAGCGCCGTGGCGTCGGCGGCGCTTCCCGACCGGTCGCGCAGCCCGAAGCGAACGTTCTCCCGCACGCTCAGATGCGGAAACAGCGCATAGTCCTGAAAGACGAAGCCGATGCCGCGATGTTCCGGCTCGACGAAGGCGGTGGGCGACGAAACATCACGCCCTTCCAGCAGCACCCGCCCCGCGCTCGGGCGCTCTACTCCGGCCGCGAGCCTCAGCAGCGTCGTCTTGCCGCAGCCAGACTGGCCGAGCAGCGCGACGATTTCACCAGGTCGAACCGCGAGGGATACGTCCGACAGCGCCGTCACCGCGCCGAAGCACTGGGTCACGTTCTCGAAGCCGAGCGCCATGGGGATCGCCGCGCCGGCCGTGCCGCGCCGGCCCCAGCCGAGCCATCCTGCTTTGGTCTCGCTCCGCGCCAAGTCCCTGCTCCACCTATCCAAATTTGCGCCGTCATCCCGGGCGACCGAAGGGAAATCCGGGATCCACGCCGGAGCGCTCCCGAGGAACGTTCAGGCATGGATCCCGGACCGGCGCCGCTTCGCGGCTTGTCCGGGATGACGCCGGGGGAACTGGCGCGATATCGCGGTGACCGCTTTTACCCCTGCGGGCCGCCCTCGCCGTCGTCAAGCGGGCTGAACAGATCGCCGAGCGGATCCTCGTCGTCGCGCAGACCCGGATCGTCATCGGGAACCGGCACGGTGAGGTCGCGCGTCAGCCGGCCCTCGATGAAGCCCGCCCCCTTCAATTCGTCGAGCCCCGGCAGGTCGTCGATGCGGTCGAGCCCGAAATGATCGAGAAAGCCGCGTGTCGTGCCATAGGTCACCGGCCGGCCCGGCGAGCGCCGCCGCCCGCGCAATCGCACCCAGCCAGCCTCAAGCAGGATGTCGAGCGTGCCCTTGGCGGTGGCGACGCCGCGGATCTCCTCGATCTCGGCGCGCGTCACCGGCTGGTGGTAGGCGATGATCGCCAGCACTTCGAGGGCCGCTCGCGACAGCTTGCGTGGCGGCTCGGCCTCGGCGGCGAGCAGATAGCCGAGATCGGGTGCCGTCCTGAAAGCCCAGCCGCCGGCGACCTGCCGCAGATTGACGCCGCGCGCCGCGTAGAACGCGACGAGACGGGCCAGGACCTGCCCGATATCGATTCCCGCTGGCACCGAGCGGCTGAGTTCCTCCTCCGACAGCGGCGCCGCGGAGGCAAAGAGCAACGCCTCGACGATGCGCAGCGCCTGCGCGAAGGCTTCCGCTCCGCCGCCATCCTCCTCGTCGCGCGTCTCGGCCATCGCCGCCGTCATGAGGCGTCCTGTCCGACGAAGGGCAAGGCCGGTGGCCGCGCCGAGCGGCGGCGGACATGGATGGGCGCGAAGGCGTCGTCCTGCCGGATGTCGAGCATGCCTTCCCGCACCATCTCCAGCATGGCTGAGAGTGCTGACGCCCTGACAGTCGCCCTCATCTCACCCACCGGCAGCCCATGCGCCTGCATGTAGCGCGTCAGATAGGGATCGATGTCGGTCCAGTCCCCCGCTTCGCCGACGAGCTTTTGCAGCGCCTCGCGCGCTTCGACCAGTGACCAGACGAAGCGATGGCCGACCGAGATATGCCCCTGCACCCGCTTCTGCCGCTGACGCGCATAGGCGGCGAGCAGATCATAGAGTTCCGCCTCCCAGACCGGCCGGGCCCCCGCGACGATCTCCTCCGGGGCACCGCGCGCGAAGACATCCTGCCCGAGCCGGTCGCGCGAGGCGAGCTTGTTGGCCGCGGCGCGGATCGCTTCCAGCCGGCGCAGACGCAAGGCGAGCGCCGTGGCGAGATCGGCCGCGCTCGGCTCCTCGCCCCTCGGCGGCTCGGGCAGCAGCAGGCGCGACTTGAGATAGGCGAGCCAGGCGGCCATCACGAGATAATCGGCCGCCAGTTCCAGCCTCAGCGCCCGCGCCTGCTCGACGAAGACGAGATACTGCTCGGCCAGCGCCAGGATGGAGATGCGGTGCAGGTCGACCTTCTGGCGGCGCGCGAGATCGAGCAGCAGGTCGAGCGGCCCTTCATAGCCGTCGACATCGACGACGAGCGCAGGCTCGTCCTCGCGCCGCGCGCGATCTTCCGCGAATGGCAAATCGGCCGTCATGCTGGCCTGCCCTCACCCGCCTTGCCCATCTCGCGCCGCTGCCCCGGATGCCGCCGAGCGGAGATCCGGGATGGCCGGCGGGAAGATGTGATCAACCCCGTGGGACAGATTCGGCTTTTCAGCCGTCCAGCGCAAGGGCGCCGGCAACCTCGGCGCGCGCAGCGGTGACATCGAGAGGCTCTGGCTCGTGGCGGATGCGGCCGAGCGCGGCGGCAGCCCGGCGCGCGCGTGCGCCGGTCATCTCCGGCACCGCCCCGGCGATGGCGACCATCTCCTCCATGATGCCGTGGCAATGCAGCACGACGTCCACCCCGGCGCGGATGGCGGCCCGGGCCTTCGCCTCGAACGTACCGGAAAGCGCCTTCATCGAGATATCGTCGGTCATGATCAGCCCGTCGAAGCCGATCTCCTCGCGCATGATCCCGCGCACGATCTTCCGCGACACGGTGGCCGGATGCTTCGGGTCGAGCGCCGTGAAGACGACATGCGCCGTCATTGCCAGCGGCATGTCGGCGAGATGGCGGAACGGCCGGAAATCATGCGCCCTGAGCTCGTCGAGCGTCGCATCCACCACCGGCAGGTCATGGTGGCTATCCGCCCGCGCCCGACCATGGCCAGGCATGTGCTTGACGACCGGCAGCACGCCGCCGGCGAGAAGCCCCTCCGCCGCCGCCCGGCCGAGGCGCGCCACCTGGTCCGGCTCATAGGCATAGGCGCGGTCGCCGATGACGTCGTGGCTGCCGGCGACCGGCACGTCGAGCACCGGAAGGCAGTCGACATCGATGCCGACGCTTTTCAGGTCATGCGCCATCAGCCGTGCCGAAAGCCGCACGATCTCGCGCTGGCGCACCGCATCGTTGATGGTCAGGAAGGCCCGCGCCGACGCGTATTTCGGCCAGTTCGGCGGCCCCATGCGCTGCACGCGGCCGCCTTCCTGATCGATCAGGATCGGCGCCTGCCGGCCGACGGTCTCGCGCATCTCGGCCGTCAAGGCCGCGACCTGCTCGGGCGACTGCGTGTTGCGCCGGAACAGGATGAAGCCCCAGGGACGGGCATCACGGAAGAAGGCGCGCTCGTCGGGCGTGAGGCTCGTGCCGAGGCAGCCGGCGATGAAGGCGCGCGAGGTCATGGCACCGGGTTAGAAACTGGCGCGGGCGCGGTCAAGCACCACGCGTCCCCTCCCCCCGCTTGCGGCGGGGAGGGAACGGCGGAGTGCCGACCGCCTCACTTGATCTGTTGGAAGTTCTGCGCGTTGAAGGCGTCGAAGGGCAGCTCCGCGATGCGGAACCAGAGCTGCTCCTTCTTCCAATAGGGCAGGAAGGAATCGTAGAAGGTCTTGAACTGCGGGTTGCTGGCGGCGAGCTCCGCATACATGGTGAAGGCCTCCTTATAGGCGGCCGCCATCACCTCCTGCGGGAAGGCGCGCAGCTCGGCCCCGGTGCCGACCAGCCGCACCAGCGCATCCGGGTTGCCGTGATCGTATTTGGCGACGCAGAGCGCGTTGGCCTCGGCGCAGGCCGCCTCGAGAATCGCCTTGTAGGACGCCGGCAGCGCGTTCCACTTATCGAGGTTGGCGATGAAGCTGACGTTGGCGTTGCCCTCCCAGAAACCGGGATAGTAGTAATATTTCGCCACCCGGACGAAGCCGAGCTTCTCGTCGTCGAACGGCCCGGAGAACTCGACCGCGTCGAGCGTGCCGCGCTCCAGCGCCGGATAGATGTCGGCCCCGCCGATGGTCTGCGGCACCACGCCGAGCCGCGCCATGATCCGCCCGCCGAGCCCGGCGATGCGGAACTTCAGCCCCTTCAGATCATCGAGCGTCTTGATCTCCTTGCGGAACCAGCCGCCCATCTGGGCGCCGGTGTTTCCGGAGGGGATCGTGTAGCAGTTATAGGTCTTCATGAAGGCGCGGCAGAGCTCGAGCCCGCCGCCCTGATAGAGCCAGGCGTTCTGCTGGCGGGTGTTGAAGCCGAAGGGCAGCGAGGTCTCGAAGGCGAAGGCCGGATCCTTGCCGATATAGAAGCTCGACAGCGTGTGGCTGCATTCGACCGTGCCGTTCTGCACCGCGTCGAGCGCCTGCAGCGCCGGCACGATCTCGCCCGGCGCGAAGACCTGGATCTGGAAATTGTTGTCGGTCGCCTCCGCCACGCGCTTGGCGACATGGGTCGAGATTCCATAGAGCGTGTCGAGGCTCTTGGGATAGCTTGAGGTCAACCGCCAGCTGATCTTGGGCTGAGACTGCGCGAGCGCCGGCGCCGCGATGGCGGCGCTGCCGGCAGCGCCCACACCGGCGACCTTGACGAAGTTGCGACGATCCATGGGTATCCTCCAGCTGGTGCTTTGCGTCGCGCCGGCGGCACGCGGCCTTCCGACGCATCGTTGATTGTTGTCAGCTAAGTCGCATGCGCCTTCGGGCGCGACAAGTATGCACGGCGCCATGCCTGCTCGCACGAAAAGCGCAGGCGGCCGGAGCATGGACGCAGCGAGACGGCCAAACAAAAGGGCAGCGCCCGAAGGCGCTGCCCTTTCATGACGAGACGAGGCTGTCTCAGTTCTTGGCGATGAAGCACTGACCGCCCGCGGCCTGAAGCGCCGAGCACATCGAGGTGGCGTCATCGCGGGAATAAGGCCCGACGCGCAGGCGATAGACCGTCTTGCCGCCAGCGAGCTCCGTCTTGCGGACGATCGGCGACTGACCGCCGAGCTGCTGCGGATATTTGCGCTGCAGCGCCGCGAAGGTCGCCCGCGCCTCCTGCTCACTGCCCGGCGCCCCGAGCTGCACCACGAAATCGCCGGTTCCGGCGCGGATCGCGGCGTTGGCGGGAGCCGGCGTCGGAGCGGCAGGCGCTGCGCTGGCGAGGCGGGTCGGAGCGGCGGGCGTGGTCGCGGCCGGCGGTGTCGTCGCGCGCTCCTGCGGCTTCGGCGCAGCCGGCGGCGGCACGGCGGCCGCGATCGGCAGATTCGCACTGGCCGGGCTGCCCGCGATCGAGCGGCTCGGCGCCGAGCCGGTCGCTATCGGGCGGTTGCCATTGGCGTCGGCAGCGGCCGCCTGCGCCGGCGAGCCGTCGGGACGGATCGAGACGGTGCGGACCTTGCGCGGCTCGCCGAGGCCCGGCACCGGCGGCATCGGGGTCAAGGCGGGCTCGGGCATTACGATGCTGCGCTCGGCGCCACCAGGTGTCGGGACGGTGGCGGTTTCGCTCGAGGCGGTGCCCGGTCCGGGCAGAACCACCCGCGAGGGCATCGAGCGGGCCGCTTGCTGGATGTCGACCGGCTGCTCCTGGCTGTCGACGAGCTTGGTCTTGCCCTGCGGGTCTTCGGCGGAGCGCTCGTAGATCTGCTTGTTCTGGTTCGGAATTTCCCGGCCGCCCGGATTGGCGGGCTCGACCTTGACCGGGCCGCTATCGGCCGCGATCACCGGCGGCGCGCCGCTCTTCGAGGACGAGCCGCCGCGCAGCAGCATGGTTCCGCCGACGCCGATGACGCCAATGGCGATCACCGCAGCCGCCGCCCAGAGGCCCTTGCGCGAGCGCCGGGGCTCGAGATCGGGCAGGTCGTCTTCGGCATATTGAGGATGGTAGGTCTGCTGCCGCGCATCGAAGCCCTGGTCCGAAGCCTCGGCGTCATAGGCGGGTTCCTGCTGATAGACCGGCGCCCGGTAGAAGCCCTGCTCCTCGTCAAGGTCGCGCGCGGCCGGTGCCCCTTGGGCCGGCACCGGCCGGGAATAGGCGGCCGGCTCGGGATGAGCGTAATCCTGCTCCGCGGGCTCGTCGTCGTATTGATAGTGTTGCCGGGGCTGAACCGGCGCGGCCGCGGGCTTGCGCTCGGGCTCGGTCCGGCGCAACAGGGCCTCGAACTCGTCGAGGGCGCCGCGCATCTCGGCCGGCGGCTCGGCGACGGGCAAAGGAGCCTGCGCCGCACGCGGCGGCACATAGACGGGCTGCTGCGGCACCACAGCGAAGCTGGGCTCCTGGCGCGTCGCCGGCGCAGCAGGCTGCTGCCTGCGCTCGGTGAAGATGTCCTTGAGCGGATCGTCCTGACTGACGATACGGGTCAGCTCCGCCAGCGGATCGGGCGAGTGCGCGGGGCGCTGCGCCTGCCCTGCCCCCCGAAGCTGGCGCTCGAGATCCTCGAGATCGAGCGCGAAACGATTCCTAGCTGGCTCACTCATGGTACGATCCATTCCAGCACAAGCCGCTTCCCCCTATGGAAGAACCGGGAACTCTGTGCGGTCAACCTGACCTTGTGCGCGCCGCCGGAATAGTGCCCCGTCAGCGCATCTCTTCCGGCGCCGCAACTCCGGCGACAGCCAGACCGGAAGCAAGGACGCTGCGCACCGCATGCACGAACGCCAATCTCGCCAAGGTCGACTTTCGATCAGTTTGATTAACGAACCGTAATTGCGGCGAGTCTTTGCCCTTGTTCCAGAGAGAATGGAACGCGCTCGCCAGTTCATGCACGAAGAATGCCACGCGATGCGGCTCGTGGGCCGTGGCCGCGCCTTCGATGATCCGCGGATAGGCGGCGATCATCTTCACGATGCCGACCTCGGCCTCATCCACCAGAATCGACAGATCCGCCTGCGACAATGCGGCGGGGGACAGGTCGAGATCGGGGAACGCCTCGCGGGCCTGCCGGAAGATCGAGGCGCAGCGCGCATGGGCATACTGGACATAGAAGACCGGATTGTCCTTCGACTGCTCGACCACTTTCGCAAGATCGAAGTCCAGGGTCGCGTCGTTCTTGCGGAAGATCATCATGAAGCGCACCGCGTCGCGGCCAACCTCGTCGATGACCTCGCGCAACGTGACGAAGTCGCCGGAGCGCTTCGACATGCGCACCTGCTCGCCATTGCGCAGCAGCCTGACGAGCTGGCAGAGCTTGACGTCGAGCGAGCCCTCCCCGTTGGTCACGGCCTTCACCGCGGCCTGCATCCGCTTGACGTAACCGCCATGGTCGGCGCCCCAGACGTCGATCATCTCGGCAAAGCCGCGCGTGAACTTCGAGCGGTGATAGGCGATGTCGTTGGCGAAATAGGTATAGCTGCCGTCCGACTTGAGCAGCGGCCGGTCGACATCGTCGCCGAACTGCGTGGCGCGGAACAGCGTCTGCTCGCGATCCTCCCAGTCCTCATCCTTCTGGCCCTTGGGCGGCGGCAGGCGGCCTTCATAGACCAGGTCGCGCGCGCGCAGATCCTCGATCGTCTCCGCGACGGCATCCTTGTTGCCGTCGACGGCCTGCAGCGAGCGCTCCGAGAAGAAGACGTCGTGGACGACGCCGAGCGCGGCGAGATCGTCGCGGATCATCGCCATCATGCCGTCGATGGCAGCCTGCCGGACGAGCGGCAGCCACTCGCTCTCGGATTTGTCCTTCAGCGCCGGACCGTACCGCTTCGCCAGCGTCTCGCCGACCGATTTGAGATAGTCGCCCGGATAGAGCCCCTCGGGAATCGCCCCGATATCCTCGCCCAGCGCCTCGCGATAACGCAGGAAGGCCGAGCGGGCGAGCACGTCGACCTGCGCGCCGGCATCGTTGATGTAGTATTCGCGCGTCACGTCATGGCCGGCGAAGGCGAGCAAGCGGGCGAGCGCATCGCCGAACACCGCGCCGCGGCCATGGCCGACATGCATCGGCCCGGTCGGATTGGCCGAGACATATTCGACATTGATCTTCGGCGCAGGCTTGCCCCTGCCGCGGCCATAGTCGAGCCCCGTCTCGATCGCGGATTTCAGGATCGCGGTGAACACCGCCGGCTGCAGCGTCAGATTGATGAAGCCCGGTCCGGCGATCTCGGCCTTCGCGATCTCCGGATCGCGTGACAACTCCTCCACCAGCAACGCGGCCAGCGCGCGCGGATTGGTGCCGGCCTCCTTGGCGAGCACCATCGCGGCGTTGGTGGCGAGGTCGCCATGCGCCGGGTCCTTGGTCGGCTCGACCACGACGCGCCCGAGATTGAGCCCGGCGGGAAGCGCGCTTCGCTCGGCAAGCGCCCAGAGCGCGGCGTGAAGGCGAGCGGAATAGGTCTCGAACAGGTTCATCGTGGTCATCTTGTCGGCAGGAAACTTCCGAGCCCTCATCCTGAGGAGCGTTTCTGCGAAGCGCGTCTCGAAGGATGATCCAGGAGGCTCCGGAAACCGCTGGAGCATCCTTCGAGACGCGGCCTTCGGCCGCTCCTCAGGATGAGGGCTCACCAAGCTCGAACATTTTTGTACGGCCGCCCGGCCCTATCGCAGCGAGGGGGTGACGTCAAACAGGCGGCGGTGCTCGTCGAGCGCGTACCAGTCGGTCATGCCGGCGATATAGTCGGCGATGCGGCGCATGCGGCGATGCTCGTCGAGCCCGTCGCAACCCGCCGCCCACTCCTGCGGCATCGCCAAGGGATCGGTGCTGAAGCGGGCGAACAGCTCCCGCACCACCTGCGCGGCCTGGGCGCGGATCGGCGCGATGCGCGGATGACGGTACATATTGGGATAGAGAAAGCCCTTGATGTCCCGGTCGGCCGCCTCGATCGCCGCGGAGAAGGCCACGACCGGCTGCCCTGCCCGCCTGATCGCATCGGCCTCGGCGGGCGCCAACGCCTCGAGCCGTCGCTGCGACTCTGCGATCACGTCCTCGACGAAGCGGGTGATGACGCGCCTGACGAGCTCATTGGTCAGGCGCGCTTTTTCGAGGCCCGGATGCAGCCGCTCGATCTCGTCGAGCAGCCCGGCCAGGAACGGCACCGAGCGCAGGGCGGCATGGCCGAACAGCCCGGCCCGCAAGCCATCGTCAATGTCGTGGGCGTTGTAGGCGATGTCGTCGGCGAGCGCGGCGGCCTGCGCTTCGGCCGACGCATAGCTGTCTAGCCAGAGATCCTGCCGATGCTGGTATTCGACGATCGCCGCCGGAATGCCGGTTTTGGCGTAGCGCGCCGTCGGCTTCCCTTCGGGGTCGAGCAGCGGGCCGTTGTGCTTGACCAGCCCTTCCAGCGTCTCCCAGCTCAGGTTCAGCCCGTCGAAATCGGCATAGCGTTGCTCGAGCCGGGTCACGATCCTCAGCGTCTGGGCGTTGTGGTCGAAACCGCCGAACCCCGCCATGCATTCGTCGAGCGCATCCTCGCCGGTATGGCCGAAGGGCGTGTGGCCGAGGTCATGGGCCAGCGCCAGCGCCTCGGCCAGATCCTCGTCGAGACCGAGCGCGCGCGCCAGCGCGCGGGCGATCTGGGCCACCTCGATCGTGTGGGTCAGCCGCGTGCGGTAATGGTCGCCCTCATGCGAGACGAAGACCTGCGTCTTGTGCTTGAGCCGCCGGAAGGCGGTCGAATGGATGATGCGGTCGCGATCGCGCTGGAATTCGCCCCGCGTCGCCGAGGCGGGCTCACCGACGAGCCGGCCGCGGCTCATGCTGGAGCGGCATGCATAAGGAGCGCGCCAGCGCTCACCGGGCTCGGAGCCCGCTGAGAAGACCGATGTCGGGATGTGCGGATGCGGCATGGCAGCCTCGTCGCCGCCCCCGTGCTTGTAGAGGCGCTGCCGGGCCATTACCTTTATGGACAACCAGGGTGCAAGGAACATCTGCCCATGTCGACCGATCTTGCGGTCAACCCGCGCGGCATCGCGGTGACGGCCAACGCCGCGAAACGGATTCTCTCGGTGATGGCAAAGGAGCCGCCGGGCGCGATGCTGCGCGTCAGCGTCGCCGGCGGCGGCTGCTCCGGCTTCCAATATGTCTTCGATATCGAGGAGAAGAAGGCGCCGGACGATCTCGTCATCGAGCGCGATGGCGCGACCGTGGTGATCGACGAAACCTCGCTCGACCTGCTCGAAGGCTGCACCATCGACTTTGTCGACGACCTGATCGGCCAGTCCTTCCGGATCACCAATCCGAACGCGACCAGCTCCTGCGGCTGCGGCACGTCCTTCGCGGTCTGAGCCGGTTCAGGCCGCGTCCTCGGCCGCAGCGCTGGCCGCAGGCCGCGCCATCATCTTGCCGAGCCGCGCCACGGAGCTGTTCAGGACCACATTGCCGAAGGCGCGCAAGAGGTCCCGGTCGAGCTTGTCGCCCATGCCGATCAGCGTGGCGAAGGCTTCCTCCGGCGACATGGGCGCCTTGTAGGAACGACGTTCGATCAGCGCGGCATAGATGTCGCAGATCGTGATCATCCGGACCGGATCGGGAATTCTGTCGGCGCCGATGCCATGCGGGTAGCCGGAGCCGTCGAGCATCTCGTGATGCGACAGCACGGCGGCGAGCACCGCCGGCGCGAAACCACCCTGCGCGACCAGCATGTCGTGCCCGATCTGCGGGTGCTGGCAGATGACGGCACGCTCCGCCGGCGTCAGGCGTCCTGGCTTGCGCAGGATATCGAGCGGGATTCGCGCCTTGCCGACATCATGCAGCACGGCGGCCGTCGTCATCAATTGCCGGTCGCTCTCGCCGAAGCCGAGCTTGCGGGCGAAGGCGGCGACCAGTCCAGAGACCAGAAGGCAGTGCTGGTAGGTGGCGTCGTCATGCTGCCAGACCATATCCAGCCAGGTATCGAGATTGCCGTCATCGGCCGCCCGGTTGATCGCCTCGACACTGTCGTTGATCGCCTGAACGGGCAGCGGCCCGTCGGAGCCGGCGGCTTCGAGCAGGCCGGCGAATGCGGCGGAAGCCCTGACGAATCGCCGCTGCAGAACCGTTTCCGGCCCACTGTCCCGCAGCAAACCGAGCATGGCCCCGACCTTGTCGAGCAGCGCCGACGGCGGCGTTTCGGCCGGCAGGATCGCCTGGGCCCCGAGGGCGTTGGCCTGCATCTGGCTGCGCGGCGACATGTCCCGCAGAAGGAAGAGGAAGGGGGCGCCGGACTGTCGGTGAGTCGCAAGCGCCGCGCTCGCCGAGACGATCGTCGCGGGCCGGGAGAGATCGAGATCGACGATGAGCAAACGACCAGCGGCCTTGCGGATCTCCTCGATTTCGGCGAGGTCGAAGGCCCTGCACGCTCCCCAGACCGAGAGCGCGCGTTGCAGCGACTGACGCTGCTGATCACGATCGCTGACGAGAAGGACGATGGCGCTAGGTCTCCGGCAAGACCTCCATCTTAGCCCGGCCGATTGATGAAGCGTAAAAACCGCAGCCGGAATTCGCGCCAGGCGGGTGCCGGCGCGATAAAAAACCGGCAAGGGACGATAACCTTGCCGGCGTGCTTACCGGATTCTCAATTTAGAGCTCCCAACAACCCCAGAGGGGTTTCGATGGGGTTTGTCGAAAGCCCTCAGTGCGATGCGGCGGCGCCGCCCGGCTCAAGCCGGATCTCCGCAGCCATGAGCCCCTTCGGCCCCGGTCCGTAGCGCACCAGCACGGTCTGTCCCGGAACGAGCTCGACGAGCCCGTAGCGGCGCAGCGTCTCCATATGCACGAACACGTCCGGCGCCCCTTCGCCCTTCGAGACGAAGCCGAAGCCGCGCAGCCGGTTGAACCACTTCACCACCATCGGCTCCAGGCCGCTCGTCGGCGCCACGGTGACGTTGGTGCGGGCGAGCGGCATCTCCGAGGGATGCCGCGCCACTGTCGTATCGATCGAGAGAACGCGGACCGCCTGACGCCCCCGCGGCTTCTCGACCGCCTCGAGCACGATGCGAGCACCTTCCGCTATCGCATTGAATCCGTCGCGTTTCAGGGTCGTGACATGGAGCAGCACATCCGCCCCGCCGGTCTCGGGAACGACGAAGCCGTAGCCCTTCGACACGTCGAACCATTTGACGTAGCCGCTGGTCTCGACCGGGACCTCCGAAGCGTGAGGGCTTGGCCCATCGAGGCGCACGACACGGTTGAGTGACTGGATGGGACCCATCGGTGGTCGCCCGCTCTCACCGAATTCGTCGGACATTTGCCGCTCACCCCACGCAGAACGTCTTGATTCGCGACATTACGATAGCACTGCTGCGGATTCGGGGAACACCCCCGAAGATCTCGTCCACATAATCTCCAGCGGAAAGTTCACTTTTTCGATCGGGAAAGCTGGAGCCGTGAGCGAGTCGGTGCCTTGTCCCGGATCGGCGTGGCCCTGCGGTGCAGGCCTGTCGCTCAGGACAGGAGCGGCGCCAGGGCCTTGCCGCTTTCGGCCCGGATCACGAGATCGGCGATCGCGTCGAGCTCCGTCGGCTCGCGGTTGAGGATGACGAGCCTCGCCCCCTGCCGTTTGGCGATGACGGGCAACGTCGCCGCCGGAAAGACCACGAGCGACGAGCCGACGACGAGGAAGAGGTCGCATTCCAGCGCCAGTCCTTGCGCCCGCATCATCGCCTCCTGCGGCATCGCCTGCCCGAAGGAGATCGTCGCGGATTTCACCGGCCCGGTGCACATCAAACAGGATGGCGGCTCGCCCGTCGCCTCGAAGGCCGGCCGGATCGCGGCGAGCTCATGCCGCCAGCCGCAATCGAGACAGGTCGCATAGGTGCCGTTGCCGTGAAGTTCGATCACCTGCTCCTCCGGCACGCCGGAAGCCTGGTGCAGCCCGTCGATGTTCTGCGTCACGATGGCGGGCGAGCGCCCATCCGCCACGAGTCGCGCCAAAGCGCGATGGCCGATATTGGGCTGCGCGTCGCGGTAATGGTCGTCCATCGTGAATTTGCGCCGCCAGGCCTCCCTGCGCGCCTCGCGGCTCGTCACGAAGGCCTCGAACGGGATCGGCTTGTTGACCATCCAGGGCGAGCCCGGCGAGCGGAAATCCGGCACGCCCGATTCGGTCGAGATGCCCGCGCCGGTAAAGCTGACGATCCGGTCCGCGCGATCCAGCATCGCGTGCAGCTCGGCGATCGCATCCTCTGTCTCGTCCTGCATCGGCTCGCCCGGTTTTATGGAAATGGAACACCTCCAGATATGGAACGCCGCTGCGACGCTTCCAAGGCGATTGACGCAAGGCCGGCGCCGCAGCAAACCAGACTGATCATGCCGACACTCCCCCCCGCCGCGCTGAATCCCGACCTGATCGATACCGGCACTCCGCCGATTCCGGAGGCGCAGGGCTGGGCCAGGTCCTATGACGGCCGCCATGGCCCGCTGATCGACCTGTCGCAGGCCGTGCCCGGCTCGGCCCCGCCGGAAGCGCTGCTGCGGAAGCTGGCGGAAGCGGCGGCGGAGCCCGGCAGCGCCCGCTATGGCGGCATCACCGGCGATGCCGCTTTGCGTGAGGCCTATGCCGCCGAGATCGCGGGCATCTATGGTGCGCCCTTCACGCCGGCGGAGATCGCGATCACGTCGGGCTGCAACCAGGCCTATGTCGTGACGATGATGGCGCTGGCCCGGGCCGGCGACAACGTGCTGCTGCCGACGCCCTGGTATTTCAACCACGAGATGACGCTGACCATGCTCGGCGTCGAGGCGCGCCCGCTGCCCTGCACCCCCGAATCCGGCTTCGTGCCGGATGTCGCCACCGCCGAGGCGCTGATCGACGAACGCACCCGCGCCATTGTGCTGGTGACGCCGAACAACCCGACCGGCGCCGTCTATCCGCCGCAGACCATCGCCGCCTTCGCCGCGCTCTGCGCAAGGCGCGGCCTCTGGCTCGTGCTCGACGAAACCTATCGCGACTTCCTGCCCGAGGGCCTTGCCAGGCCGCATGAGGTTTTCTCCGCAAGCGACTGGCAGGATTCCGTGATCGGCCTCTACAGCTTCTCGAAGGCCTATGCCGTTCCGGGCTGGCGCCTCGGCGCGATCACGGCCGGCGAACAAGTCCTCGCCCAGATCGGCAAGGTGCTCGACTGCGTGCAGATCAGCCCCGTCCGGGCCGGTCAGGCCGCCGTGACCTGGGGCATCGACGGCATCCGCGACTGGCGCGAGCGCAACCGCGCCGAGATCAACACCCGCGCCGGCCTCTTCCGCGAGACTCTGGCGCCGCTGAACGGCTGGCGCGTGCTCTCGGCCGGAGCCTATTTCGCCTATGTCGCGCATCCCTTCGCGGGCGCAAAGGCGGCCGAAATCGTGCGCCGGCTGGCGCAGGAGCGCGGCGTGCTCGCCCTGCCCGGCCCCTATTTCGGCCCCGGACAGGAAAACCATCTGCGCATCGCCATCGCCAATGTCGCCGCCGACCGGATCGGATTGCTGGGCGAGCGGCTCAGAGACTTTTCGTTCTACCATGATCCGAACGCCGTCATCCCGGACAAGCCGCGATAGCGGCGCTGGTCCGGGATCCATCGAAGGGCACTGCGCTCCATGATGGATTCCGGGCCTCCGCTTCGCTCCGCCCGGAATGACACGATGGTTCCAAGGCCTAAAGGCTTACCGAAACATCTCCGCATAACGGTCCCGGTAGGCCCAGACCAGCGGCAGCCCCAGGACGACGAGGACCGCCGCCACCGGCAGACCCTGCGGGTTGATCGTGGCGTGGAAGAGCACGATTACCGCCATCACCGGCGCGATCAGCGCGAGCCCGAAGGCCGGCACGACGTTGGAGATCAGGCTCAGGCCCCCGGTCAGGTTGATCGCCTTCACGAAGGGCCAGAAGAAGCCGGAATCCTGCAAGGCCGCCTCGAAGGCAGCGCCCCGCGCGCTGGTCGGCGGATGGATCAGGTTCATGCCCGTAGCGAGCCACCAGAAACCGTCGACGGCGCTGATGAGGAAAATCAGCCCAAGCAGGATGCGCGGGGCGGTCACGAGAAAAAGATTCTTCATGGGAATCCAGGCCGATGCGAGAACAGGCCGGCGCCGCTCTCGAGCAGCGCCGGCCTGTTCCTTGATCGCTTCGGCCTCTCGCCGGGTTCAATCGGCGAGACGAAAAACTACATCGTCGCGCCGATCTGCCACGGCACGTATTCCGCATCGCCATAGCCGAGCAGCTCAGACTTGGTCTTCTCGCCCGACGCGACCTTCAGCAGCTTCTCGAAGATCTCGCGGCCCTTTTGCTCGAGGCTGACGCCGTCGAGCACATCGCCGCAATTGATGTCCATGTCGTCGATCATCTTCTCGTAGATCGACGTATTGGTGGCGAGCTTCACCGAAGGCGTCGGCTTGCAGCCATAAGCCGAGCCGCGCCCCGTCGTGAATGCGAGGATATTGGCGCCGCCGGCCACCTGCCCTGTCGCCGCGACGGGGTCGTAGCCGGGCGTGTCCATATAGACGAAGCCCTTCGCCCTCACCGGCTCGGCATAATGATAGACCGCCGAGAGCGTCTTGGTGCCGCCCTTGGCCGCCGCGCCGAGCGACTTCTCCAGAATGGTGGTCAAGCCCCCCGCCTTGTTCCCCGGCGAAGGGTTGTTGTTCATGCTCATCCGGGCGCGTTCGGTATAGTCCTCCCACCACTTGATGATGCCGACGAGCTTCTCGCCGACCTCGCGGGTGGCGGCGCGGCGCGTCAGCAGATGCTCGGCACCGTAGATCTCAGGCGTCTCGGAGAGGATCGCCGTGCCGCCATGCTCGACGAGGATGTCGACGGCCGCGCCCAGCGCCGGGTTGGCGGTGATGCCGGAATAGCCGTCCGAGCCGCCGCATTGCAGCGCCAGCATCAATTCGGAGGCCGGCACGGTCTCGCGCTTCGCCCGATTGGCGATCGGCAACATCACCTTCAGCGCATCGATGCCGGCGGCGACGGCCTTCTTGGTCCCGCCCGTCTCCTGGATCGTCAACGTGCGGAAGACGTCGCTTTCGGTAACACCGTAGGCTTCCTTCATCCTGCTGATCTGGAAGCCCTCGCAGCCGAGGCCGACGACCAGCACCGCCGCCATGTTCGGATTGCAGGCATAGCCCCAGGTGGTGCGCTTCAGCACCTCGAAGCTCTCGCCATTATAGTCGATGCCGCAGCCGGTGCCGTGGGTCAGCGCGATCACGCCGTCGACATTCGGATAATCGGCGAGCAGGCCGGAGCGCTTGACCTCCTCGGCCATGAAGCGCGCGGCCGAGGCCGAGCAGTTCACCGAGGTCAGGATGCCCACGTAATTTCGCGTGCCGGCCTTGCCGTTGGCGCGGCGGAAGCCCTCGAAGGTCGCCTGCTGCTCGACCGGCAGCACGAATTCGGGCTTGGCCTCGGCCGCATAGGCATAGTCGCGCTCGAAGGCGTGGAAGCCGGTATTGTGCTCGTGCACCCAATCGCCCGGCACGATGTCATCCGTCGCGAAGCCGATGATCTGGCCGAATTTGCGGATCGGTTGATCCTTGGCGATCGGCACGATCGCCATCTTGTGCCCGCGCGGAATGCGCTTCAGCGCCTCCACGCCGGCCGCGGTCACGCCAAGATCGACCGGATCGACGGCGACGACGACATTGTCGGCGGCGTTGAGCTTCAGCGTGCGGGGCGGCGCGGACTTGTCGAGCATGGCGGAACCGAATTCTCCGGGCACCGCGACGGCGGCGTGCGTCCCTAGAGATGCGCCCAACCGGCCGCGTTTTCAATCGGTTCAAAGGAGGAAACGGTCATGCGTCAGACTCGGGCGCGGGCTAAAGGTCGAACGCCCGCGGCAAGGTTCACCCAACAGTAACCATCCAAGCCGATGTATCTCCTCAGACCTGCCTGAGAGATACCCCATGCTGACGCGCCGCTCGTTTACGTTTCCTGCCCTGTCCGTCGCGGCGGCAGGCTTGGCCGGCTGCGGGTCGAGAAGCATCGTCGCGCTGCCGGAGATCGGCTCAGGCTCGATCGCCCAGAGCCCGCAGGGCCTCGTCACGCGCACCTTGGCACGGCCCAACTATGCCGAGATCTATGCCGATTATCCCGGCGAGCGCTTTCCGATCTCGGCCATCGACTATCAGCGCATCGATCCCCGCTTCCTCCGGCAGACCGTGGCGTTTCCGCGCGACGACAAACCCGGCTCGATCGTCGTCGATCCCGCCGGCTACCATCTCTATTTCGTCGAGTCCCCGCGCGTCGCGACGCAATACGGTGTCGGCGTGGGGCGCGAGGGCTTCGGCTGGTCGGGCGCCGCCCGGATCAACATGAAGCGGGACTGGGCCGACTGGGTCCCCCCGCCGGAGATGATCGCGCGCGATCCCGAGATCAGGTCCCAGCTCGAGCAGACGCCGCGCGGGCTTGGCGTGCGCGGCGGCTCGAAAAGCCCGCTCGGCGCCCGCACGATGTACCTCTTCGGCGAAGGACGGGACCTCGGCTATCGCATCCACGGCACATTCGAGCCCTACACGGTCGGCACCAATGTCTCGTCGGGCTGCATCCGCATGATCAATCAGGATATCGCGCATCTCTACGCGCGCGTATCGCTCGGCACCCCCGTGACGGTGCTGCCTGCGTGAGCAGGGCCGGATGAACGGCAGCGCTCGGACCGGTTCATGTTCCGTTGAACTTCTGTGTGTTTTGATGGGTATCGAAAGGAGTTTGCCATGCGCAAGCTGTTGATTTTTGCGACGATTGCGGTCGGGAGCGCGCTCGCCGCGCCGGCCATGGCCACCGAGGCCCTGCCAAGGGAACTGGCCGCGCGCCTCGACAAGGCGCCGGCCGAATATTCCTGGTCGGCGGCAGCCGAGCGGCGGCACATGATCATGGAAGAGACGATGCGCCAGCAGCGCTACGGTCGCGGCTACGGCCCGCCGCGTGGCTATGGCCCACCGCGCGGTTATGGCTACGGTCCCCGCCCGGGCTGGGGCCCGCCGCCTCCGCGCTATTATGCTCCGCCCCCGCCTCCCGGCTGGTGGTAATTCCGAGAGCGACGGGCAACCGTCGCTCTTTTTTCTGATAGGCAGGCGCGCTTGCCAGCCGGGCCATCTGGCGGCGATCTCCGCCACGCTCCACCTTCTACTGACCTGAGATCCTGAAGGCCGCGCTCGATCCGCCTGGGCAGGCGGCTGCGACAAGCCGATGCTCATGACCGGCTCGAAGAAGCCTTCCACGCTGGCGCTTTTCGAGGCAGCGGGTTTCGAGCCATCCAAGACCGGCCTTCAGGCCAGACGGCTTCCGGCCCGCACCGGATAAGCGGCAGCCGGCGCAACGAAAAACCCCGGCCTTGCGGGCCGGGGCTCTCAAACGCAACTGAACTCTAGGCAGCACCGGCAACGCGGATCAACCGCGCCACAGGATCACTTGCCGCAAATCACTTGCCGGCGGCGGCCGGGACAGCCTTCGAGACGATACCTTCGAACGGCTTGTAGGCGTCCTTGGCGAGAGCGGTGTAGAGCTCGCCCATCTTGGTGAGCTGGGCGACAGCGCCCTCGAACGAGGTCTTGACGTAGTCGGCCTGGATCTCGAGAGCCTTGTCGAAGGTCTTCACGCCGGCGAGCTTCTCGAGCGTCGCGGTGCTGGCCTCGAAGGACTTCTTGGCATAGTCGGTCGCCTCGACGGCGATCGTCTGAACGCCCTTGGAGGTGGCGCCGAAAGCCTTCAGAGCGGCATCGACGTTCTCTTTGGAAGCCTTCTGGATGGTCTCGAACTGCTGGATCATGGCTGGTCTCCTGGCACCTTGGGTGCGGCCTCTGGTGACGGGCGTTGTCTCGCCCTGACGTGTCGCCCCAAGGTCGGATGAAGAGATCACCACCGGGGACTGCCGCTATATTGTGCAGCGCAACATGAATGTCAAGCGAACGCTGCAATGCACCAAACGCATATCGTTCCGATCGCAACCATTCAAGTTTTAACGGCTCCGTAACCGCGTCCGCCTAACCTCTCCCTCTGTGTCCTTCGCGCCACGTCAACCAGCGCGCGGAGGTCGGACTTTTGAGTATCGAGTTCGGGGCGTTTCATGGTGTTTGGTTGCGTTGGGTTGCGGCGTCCGCGTCTGCGGGTCGTCGCCGGGCTGATCGGAGTTGTCGCCATTGCGGCTACGATGGCCGCTTCCCCCGCCGAGGCGCGCAAGCGTCGCCATCATGCTGCGGGCGGCGGTGGCTACACCCCGCCCTATGCCGCGATGGTCGTCGACGTGAAGAGCGGGCGCACGCTGCACGCCGTCAATGAAGACGCGGCCCGCATCCCCGCCTCGCTCACCAAGGTCATGACGCTCTATCTGCTGTTCGAGCAGATGGAACGCGGCCGCTTCGACATGGATTCCGAGCTCAAGGTCTCGTCCTATGCGGCCTCGCAGCCGCCAACCAAGCTCGGCCTGCGCGCTGGTTCCACCCTTTCGGTCGGTGACGCGATCCGCAGCATGATCACGCTTTCGGCCAATGATTCCTCCGTCGTCGTCGCCGAGAATATCGCCGGCTCCGAGGATGCCTTCGCCGAGATGATGACGCGCAAGGCGCGCTCGCTCGGCATGAGCTCGAGCCGCTTCTACAATCCGCACGGCCTGCCGCATTCTCCGCCGAACCTGACGACCGCGCGCGACCTCACCATCCTGGCCCGCGCCATCCAGGAGCGCTTCCCGCGCTATTTCGCGCTCTTCCAGACCCGCGCCTTCCAGTATGGCAGCCGCACCATCCGCGGCCATAACCGCCTGCTCGGCAAGGTCGAGGGCGTCGATGGCATCAAGACCGGCTACACCCGCGCCTCCGGCTTCAACCTGATGACCTCGGCCAAGGCGGACGGTCACCAGATCGTCTCCGTCGTGCTCGGCGGGCGCTCCGGCGCCTCCCGCGACAAGATCATGACCGACCTCGTCCTCGCCAATCTGCCGCGCGCCTCGACCAGCGGGCGCTCCTCGGTGATGGTCGCCGAGGCGCCTGAGCGCGAGGAACGCCCGCGCCAGGAAGAACGCCCGCGTCCCGAGGAGCGCGTCCGGCCGGAAGAGCGCCCGCGCGTCGCCGCCCTCGCCGAGCCTGCGCCGATCCCGGTGCCGCGTCCGGAGAACGTCGCCGCGCCGCAGCCCCAGCCGCTGCCGGTGGCCGCCCGCTCCTATGCGCCAATGCCGACCCAGACGCCGATCGCGCCGCCGCGTCCGATTGCCGCCGGCCAGCCGCTGCAGATCTCCGGCATGCGTCCGGTCACCGCGACCACCACGCCTTCGGCGATGCGCTGGTCCATCGGCGCCCAGCCGGCCGATGCCAAGGTCCTGCGCCCGCCGGCGAATGTCGACACCACCTCCTCGATCGCGCGACTGGCCGAGCCGGCCGCCGAGCCCGTCAAGGTCGCGGAGAACAAGGTCGAGGCCCCGGCCGCCACCATCGCCCGCAAGTCGGACGCCGTTCCCGCCAAGGCACAGGCTCCCGAGCCTGCCCCGGCCATGTCGCATCAGGCCGCGGTCGTCGCCTCCGGCAAATGGGTGATCCAGCTCGGCGCCACCGACGACAAGGGCAAGGCCGAAGAGATCCTGGCCCGGGCCCGCGCCAAGGCGGCCGGCTCGCTCGCCAGCGCCTCCGGCTTCACCGAGAAGGTCGAGAAGGGCGGCTCCACCCTCTTCCGCGCCCGCTTCGCCGGCTTCGACGACTCGAAGGATGCGCAGAACGCCTGCAACAGGCTGAAGCGTGGCGGCTTCTCCTGCTTCGCCACCCGTAGCTGACCGGACCGGGAAAGGAGTTCACGCCATGTCGCAGACCTACTCCGGAAGCCCGTCGCTATCCCCGCTTCAGAAGGATGTCCTTGGCCTGGTTGACGCGAGCGGCAAGGCCGCTCGTACCCCCGGCATCCGGATGAATCCGCTTCATCAGGGATCGGTGGGCCTCACGGACCGCCTCCTCGCCCGCCCCCTGCTGAAGCCCCAGGATCTCGTAGGCCTCCTGCTGCGACATCGTGCCCGTGCCCGGCGCGCCGCGCTGCCCCGCGTCACCGTCACGATCAGCGTCTTCACGCCAGCCGGGCGACCGGCGGTCGAGATATGCCTCTAGCAGGCGAGCCCCGTCAGGATCCCGCGCCAGGCAATCGCGCATCAGAGCGCCGAGATCCGCCTGGCTCAGGCTGTCGAGATCGCGCCCGGCATAAGCTCCGCTCTTGACCCGGCCCCGCATCGCGCCGCTGTCGTGATCGAGTTCCATCGCAAGCAGGACCGACTGCACCTGCGAGGTCGCGCCCGGCGCCGGTCCGGCGCGATCGGCCCAGGGAAAGCGGATGCCGCCCGGCCCGGTGGCGCTCCAGCCGAGCAGCCAGGCGCCGATGCCACCGAGAAAGACGGCCATGTCCAGCCGTCCGCGCACCATCAGCAGGGCAGCGACACCCAGCGCAGCGACCCCGCCCACGGTCTTGGCAAGCTTGGCGACGATCTTCGGATTGGCGCCGGCGAACAATTTCACCAGCCACCAGACGAGAATGAGAACGGCGACGCCGTAGAGCAGGCTCACCCGCGCCCTCCTTCCATCGCCGCGATCAATCCCTTGACCGCCGGGCTCGCGCCGGCGAGCCGCAGCATCGCCTCGCGCCCGCCCGCGGCATAGGCCGCCGCGCCGCGCAGGAGCTCCAGCAGCGAGGCCGGAGCATTGACGTCGAAGCGCGCATGGGCGCCGCCGGTCAGCCTCGCGATGCCGGCGAAGGCACGGCTCGCCGCCGGCTCGGAACCCTCCTGGAACACGAAGCCACGGATACCGCGCAGGCCGAGCTCGCCGGCCAGCGCCGCGAGCGCATCGGCATCCTCCTCCATCGCATCGCCGACGAAGACGAAGGCCCGGATCGGCACGCTGCGCGCCTCGTCGCGCACATGCCTCAGCACGCGCGCGATCTGCGTCTGCCCACCCTCGCAGGCGATGCGGCCCATCAATCCCTTCAGCCGCTCGGGCTCGCCGACCCAGCCGGACGCCCGGCACTCGCCGAGCCCGCGGAAATAGACGAGCTGGACAGCGAGGCCGCCGCTCTCGGCCGCCACCTCGAACATCCGGCCCTGCAACGAACAGGCGAGATCCCAGCTCGGCTGCCGGCTCATCGTCGCGTCGAGCGCGAAGACGAGGCGGCCCGCCGTTCCCGCCGCGAGCGGCGCCAGACGCTGCGCCGCGCCGAGAAAACGGTCGATCTCGCCCGGCTGCGACCGGCTGGCCGCCGCCGTCCCGGCGGCCTTGCCAACGGCAAGGTCATTCTTCTCGCTCATGACGCGACGGGGACCTTTCTGAATCACTTCCCATCCTGATATTGGCCACAGCGGCCGCATTTGCTACCCGTCCGCCAAACGGAGGACGCGAGAGTGGCTGGGATCACGGTTTTCGAGACGGTCGCCGCGATGCGGGAAGCCGTCGCCGGCTGGCATGCGGCAGGCGAAAAGGTCGCTCTGGTTCCCACCATGGGCGCCCTGCACGAGGGCCATATCGCCCTGGTGAGCGAAGGCCAGCGCCATGCGAAACGGGTCATCGTCTCGATCTTCGTCAACCCGACGCAGTTCGCCCCGCACGAGGACTTCAAGAAATATCCGCGCACCTTCGACGACGATTGCGCCAAGCTCGTCGCCGCCGGGGCCGATGCGGTGTTTTTCCCCTCGGTCGAGGAGATGTATCCGGCCGGCTTCGCGACCCGCGTCCTGCTGCTCGGCCCCGCCGCGGTCGGGCTGGAGGATCGCTTCCGGCCGACGCATTTCGAAGGCGTGGCAACGGTCTGCTGCAAGCTCTTCACCCAGTCGCGCGCCGACTGCGCCGTCTTCGGCGAGAAGGACTACCAGCAGCTCAAGGTCGTCACCCGCATGGCTGGAGATCTCGACCTCGGCATCCAGATCGTGCCGCTGGCGACGATCCGCGAGGCGGACGGCCTCGCCATGTCCTCGCGCAACCGCTACCTCTCGGCCGAGCATCGCGCGCTGGCCCCCACGCTTCATCGCGTCATGCAGGAACTCGCCGCGCGCATCCGCAACGACGATCCGCTCTTCCAGGCGGTGACGGAGGCGCAGAACGCGATCATCACCGCCGGCTTCGAGCTCGACTATCTGGAAGCCCGCCATGCCGAGACGCTGGCGCCGGTCACCGCGCGCACGGACGGCCCCATCCGTCTGATCCTGGCCGCCCGCATTGGCGGCACGCGGCTGATCGACAATATCGCGGTGTAGGCGCTCGCAGCGATCTGCGCCGGCCGGCTCGTTCGCCTTTGCCGCGTCTGCACCGTTTCCTGATGAACTGCGGCCCGTCTCGCATCGGGCGAAGCCGCATGCCTGCGACAGTGCCAAAGCGCGTCGGCCAATTTATCTTGATGATCAAGATAAATTGAAGTAAGCCCGCTCCGAACGCCCTTGGCAAGCGGGCGCAGGACGGGGCAACGGCGGTGGAGCTGATCATCGGAATGGCGATCCTCGCCGCCGCCACGGGGATCGGCGGCGGGCTATACGAGTTCATCGTGATCGATCCGGCCTGGCCGAACCGGCCGTCCCTGGTCCAGCCGAAGCATGGCGGAGTATCCCGCAAGCGCTTCTGGATCCCGCAGCATATCGTCTTCGAGTTTCTGCTCGTTGCGGCGCTGGTCGCGACCTGGACGGCATCCGGCGTTCGGCAGTGGCTGCTGGTCGCCGTCGCGACCCATGCGGCGATGCGCATCTGGTCAGCATTCGACTTCATCCCGAAGGCCCTCGCCTTCGAGCGAGCCGAGGCTGACAGCGTCGCGCCCGAAGCGGCCCGGCGCTGGACCAGGCGCAGCCGCTTCAGAATGCTGCTCGATCTCGCGACGCTGGCCGCCTTGCTCGCCGCATTCCGGGCAGCCGCCCAGAGCGCTGGCCTCTGATCGCCATGTCCGATCGCGACAACGACGCACTCCTGCGCCAGCTTGGCCTCGCCGTGAGGCGGATGGGCGCGCAGGGCGTGCTCAGCAGCGCCGCCATGGCGAGGCGTTTCGGGCTGCATCCGACCGATCTGGAGGTTCTCGACCTCATCTTCCTGCGCGAGACCGTCACGGCCGGCGAGCTCGCCACGGCCACCGGCCTGACCTCGGGCTCGGTGACGGCGCTGGTCGACCGGCTGGCGGCGCGCGGTTACGTCACCCGCCGCCGGGACGAGACCGATCGGAGGCGCATGCTGATCAGCGTCGTGCGGGCCGCGACGGCGCCGATCGAAGCAGCCTTTGAGCCGCGCCGGGTCGCCATGCACGCGCTCTGGTCGAGCTACGACGATGAGACGCTGCGCGCCGTGACCGACTTCCTGACCCGGAGTACAGAGCTGCTCGTCCGCTACACCGAGGACGTTGCCGCGCCGGCTGAAACCGGAACGATCCGTGGAGCGGCCGAGCCGGGCTGAGGCGCGGCACGACCCGCCCTCACTCTACAGCAGCCCGAGCCCCGCCAGCTCCCGCCGCAATTCCTCCGGCATCTCGCCGAGATCGCCGCCATACTCGGAGAGGTCGCGCGGCGCGTCCTTCGCCTGCAGATAGCGCCAGCCCTGGAAGGGCCGGAACGGGCGCGGCTCGACCGGCACCACCACCGGCTCCATGACCAGATGACAGCGCCCGATGCCCTCGCCATCGGTGAAGGGGCGGATGTCGGTGAGACGCTGGCGCGCCGAGATCTGTCCCTTGATCACCCAGTAGAGCGAGCCGCCGTCGAGGATCTCCTCGATCTTCTTGGGGACCATGCGGGTGGTGTGCAACTGCTCAAGCGGCTCGCCGCGGGCACGCCGCTGCGCCTGGCGTTCGGCGATCCAATCCTCAAGATCGCTGATCGATTCGGCGCCGACGCAGAGCTTGAGCAGATGAAGGGACATGGCCGGTAAAATAGGCTCCTCCGCGCCGCCGGGCCAGCCTCCCGCATGCTTCTCCACAGACGCTCCTCAACGGCCATGCGCGAGCACGTTGACCAGCCGCCCGAAGGGATCGCGCAGGAAAAAGCGCCGCACGCCCCAGGGTTCCTCAACCGGCCCATATTCGATCGGGAGGCCCGCGGCCCGAACCTTTCGCAAGACCGCCTCGAGATCGTCGACCTCGATCGAAAGATCGGGTACTGGCGTGCCCGAGCCGCCTTCGCTGGCAAAGCCGAGCTGCGGCCCGGCGGGGTCTCCCTCCGCCGCATAGGTCTGGATCCAGCCGTGATCCATGACGGGGTGCATGTCGAAAATGCTGCCGTAGAAGGGCTTCGCGAGGCCCGGTTCGGCCGTTAGCATATTCGCCACGATACGCTTCACCGTCATTTTCCCCTCCCGCAACTGGCTACGGACGTTTCATCATGCGCGGACTTGCAGGCAAGGCCATCCTCGTCACCGGCTCCTCGACCGGTATCGGCTATGCGATGGCGGAACGCCTCGTCACGGAGGGCGCGAAGGTCCTCATCCACGGTCGCGACAAGGCGGAGGTCGATGCTGCCGTGGCGCAGCTCGGCGACGCTACGAGCGGCACGACGGGCGATCTGGCCGAACCCGAAACCGCGCAAGCCATCGTCGACGCCACGATCGCCGCCTTCGGCCGCATCGACGGGCTGGTGAACAATGCCGGCATCTATCCGCGCGGCATCCTCGGCGAGACCACCGCCGCCTTCTTCGACCATATGTTCGCGATCAACACCCGCGCGCCGCTGCTCTGCGCCGAGGCCGCGATCCGCGCCTTCCGCGCCCAGAAATCGCCGGGCGCCATCGTCACGGTCGGCTCGATCAACGCCTATTGCGGCCTGTCCAACCTCACCGTCTATTCGATGTCGAAGGGCGCGCTGATGACGATGACGCGCAATCTCGGCAACACGCTCGGCCCCGAGCGCATCCGCGCCAACCAGCTCAATGTCGGCTGGACCTTCACCGCCAATGAGGACGCCACCCAGCAGCGCGAGGGGCGCAAGCCCGGCTGGCAGAACCATCTCTCGCTGCGCGAGGCGCCGACCGGCCGTATCATGCAGCCGGAGGAGATCGCCGCCCACACCGCCTTCTGGCTGTCGGAGGACAGCGCGCCGGTTTCCGGCCAGATCTACGAGGCCGAGCAGTACCCGATGATCGGCCGCGGATGAACGACACATCTCCCTCGCCCATTCTTGCGCCCTTCGAGCCCTGGCTGATGCAATGGCGGCTGGTCCCGGACGGCGAGCCGATCAGGACCCACGCCAGCCGCCTGCTGCCGGTCCGGCAGGATGGCGCACCGGCGATGCTGAAGCTGCCTGAGGTGGAGGATGAGCGCCTCGGCTATCGCCCGCTCCAATACTGGGACGGCGATGGTGCCGCCCGCCTGCTCGCACACGCCGACGAAGGCGCTGCCATGCTGATCGAGCGCGCCACTGGCCGGCGCTCGCTCTCCGCCATGGCCCGCAACGGCGAGGACGACGCCGCGACGGCGATCCTCTGCGACGCCGTCGCGGCGCTGCAGAAGCCACGCGGCCCTTTCCCTATCGGGCTGATCCCGCTCGAAATCTGGTTCAAGGACCTGTTCCCGATGGCGGCCGAGCGCGGCGGCTTGCTGGCGCGATCGGCCGCTATCGCGAGCGAATTGCTGCCGGCTCAGCAGGACATCCTCCCGCTCCATGCCGATTGCCACCACGACAACGTCCTCGATTTCGAAGAGCGCGGCTGGCTCGCCATCGATCCGAAGGGCGTCATCGGCGACCGCGCCTTCGAATACACGATCCTGTTCTGCGATCCCGATCTCGGCGATCCCGAACCGCCGGTCGCGATCCTGCCCGGCCGTTTCGAGCACCGTCTGGAAATCGTGCTGGCGAAATCGGGGCTGGAGCGGCGCCGGCTGCTGCGCTGGATCGTCGCCTGGTGCGGGCTCTCGGCCGCCTGGTTCATGGGCGACGACGATCCGCTGGCGGAGGTCAATCTGACGATACTGCGAAAGGCAGCAGCAGCGCTCGGCGAATAGCGCGCCGTCATGCTCGCCCTTGTGGCGAGCATCCACGTCTTGAACACCGCATGGCATCGACTAAGACGTGGATGGTCGGGACAAGCCCGACCATGACGCGCTGAATCGAAACCTCAGCGATCGCCCGCAAGCGACTCCACCGCCTCGACTATTCTCCGATCACCACCACCTTCGCGCCCTCGGCCACCTGCGCCCCCGGCTCGCCGACGACCTCGCTCACCGTGCCGTCGCGCGGAGCGGTCAGCACATGCTCCATCTTCATCGCCTCGACGATGGCAAGGCGCTGACCCTTCACCACCGCCTCGCCCGGCGCCACGAAGAGCGCGACGAGCTTGCCATGCATCGGCGCCTTGACCACGCCGCCGGAACCGGCAGCCGCATCGAGATCGACCGTAAAGGGATCGAACAGCGAAACGGCCGTCTGCCGGCCGCGATGCAGCGCGTACCAGACGCCGCCCTCGCCCTCGGCCAGCGAGACCTCGTGCTCGCCCTCGCCGATCTCATGGCCCGGCAGGCTGACGCGGGCATCCTCGCCCCGCCACTCGATGCGCGCGTCGACGCGCTCGCCATCGACCGTGAGCGGCAGGCCAAGCGGCTGGCGCGGCATCAGCGAGAAGGCATCCGTCACCAGCCAGGGCGAGCGCGCCTCGCCCTCGGCCCGGCCGGCCGCCTCGACGATACCGGCGACCTGCCGCTCCTCCTCGAGCTGCAGGGCGACGGCCGCGACCGCCGCGGCATCGAGCGGCTGCGGCTCGGCGCCGAGCGCCTGGATGTTGCGGTCGATGAAGCCGGTATCGAACGGCCCCTTCCGGAACCCCTCCGCCTCCGTCAGCTTCTTCAGGAAGGCGAGATTGCTGCGCGGACCGGCGACGACCGTCTCGCCCAGCGCCGCGCCCAACCGGTCGAGCGCCTCGTCGCGCGTCGCGCCATGGGCGATGACCTTGGCGATCATCGGGTCGTAGAACGGCGTCACCGTATCGCCGGCCTCGACGCCGGTATCGATGCGGATGCCTTCGCCATGCGGAAAGCTCAGCGCCCAGAGCTTGCCGGTGGAGGGCAGGAAGCCCTTCTCCGGATCCTCGGCATAGAGCCGCGCCTCGACGGCATGGCCCTTCGCCTCGACGTCGTCCTGCGTGAAGCCGAGCGGCTCGCCGGCCGCGACCTTGAGCTGCAATTCGACGAGATCGAGCCCGGTGATCGCCTCCGTCACCGGATGCTCGACCTGGAGGCGCGTATTCATCTCCATGAAATAGAAGCGGTCGGCCTGCAGGCCCTCGCGCCCATCGGCGATGAACTCGACCGTCCCGGCCCCGACATAGCCGACGGCCCTGGCGGCTTCCGTCGCGGCCTTGCCCATGGCGGCGCGCACCTCCGGTGTCATGCCGGGCGCCGGTGCTTCCTCGATCACCTTCTGATGACGCCGCTGCAAGGAGCAGTCGCGTTCATAGAGATGGACGACATTGCCGTGGCTGTCGCCGAAGACCTGGATTTCGACATGGCGCGGCGAGAGAACGTATTTCTCGACCAGCACGCGGGCGTCACCGAAGGCGCTTGCGCCCTCGCGCTGGGCACTGGTCAGCGCGTCGTCGAAATCCTCGGGCCGGTCGACCTTCTTCATGCCCTTGCCGCCGCCGCCGGCGACCGCCTTGATGAGCACGGGATAGCCGATGCGCCGCGCCTCCCCACGGAGGAAATCGGCGCCTTGCTCGGCGCCGTGATAGCCCGGCACCACCGGCACAGCGGCCTTCTCGACCAGAGCCTTGGCGGCGTCCTTCAGCCCCATCGCCCGGATCGCCGAGGCCGGCGGCCCGACGAAGACGATGCCCGCCGCGGCGCAGGCATCGGCGAATTCGGCATTCTCGGAGAGGAAACCGTAGCCCGGATGGATGCAGACCGCGCCCGCCGCCTTTGCCACGGCCAGAATCTTCGCGGCGTCGAGATAGCTCTCTCGGGCCGGCGCGGGGCCGATATGATAGGCTTCGTCGGCCATCTGCACGAAAAGCGCCTCGGCATCGGCATCCGAATAGACGGCGATGGTGCGCAGGCCCAGCCGCTTCGCGGTGCGGATGACGCGGCAGGCGATCTCGCCGCGATTGGCGATCAGGATCGAGGGCAGCTTGGCAGCGATCGTCATGGAAGCGTCCTCGGCAACATCCTTGAAAGGCTTTTCGCCTTTATAGCCCGCCTGCCCCATCTGTCTGCGCCTTGTTGCGCAAACCGGTTTGGGCCGCTTCCGAATCCGCGCTCCGCCGCAACGAGCGCCAGATCGCCCATGTCGCCTGGAAGCAGATCCCGGCGACGACAAGGTCGAACAGATATTCCGGCCAGCGCACCACCGGCAGGGCACGGGCGGCGAGCCCGACCAGAGCGAAACCCGTGGTCGAGATCGCATCGTTGCGGCTCGACAGCCAGGTTGCCTTGATCACCGGATTATCCTCGCGGCGGAAGCGCCAGAGCACGGCAATCACGAGGAGCGCGATCACGATGGCGCTCACCGCGGCGAAGCCGAGCGTCCAGATCTCGATAGGCCTGGGATTCAGAATCTTGTCGTGGAGGTCGTAGAGCGTGTGCAGCCCGGCGACGGCCATCACCGCGCCGATCGCAATCGCAGCCAGCCGTTCGGCCCGGTCGTCGCGACCGAAGACGATGGCGGCGATGCCGTAGAGCGCGACGTCATAGACCCAATCGACGCCGTCCTTGAAAAGCTGGGCATTGCCGATGGCATGCGCCCAGGCGACCGTCGCCGCCGCCTGGACGAAGATGCCGAGCGCGATGCCCCAGATGGTGAGGGTGTAGGCGCGGGCGATGGCGGGATCGGGAGCCGCAGTTCCGCCTCCCTCGCCATGGGCGGGCCTCTCCAGACCATCCATGTCTTGCGCCCCAGCGACCATCCTCACCTCGTCATCCCGGACAAGCCGCGCCAGCGGCGCCGATCCGGGATCCATGCCGGAACGCGAACCGATCAGGTTCAGGCATGGATCCCGGGTCTACGCTTCGCTCCGCCCGGGATGACAAGCAAGCGGGACGGCCAACGGGAAGGAACGCCTCACCCCCGCCCGACGAGCGGGGCCTTGGTCGCCATCACCGTGACGAAGAGGATGTTGGCGTCGAGCGGCAGCCCGGCCATGTGCAGCACGGTGCTCGCGACATGCGCGACATCCATCACCGGCTCGACCTTGATCGAGCCGTCGGCCTGCGGCACGCCGGTCGTCATCTTCTGCGCCATGTCGGTCAGCGCATTGCCAATATCGACCTGGCCGACGGCGATGTCGTATTTGCGCCCGTCGAGCGAGGCGGTCTTGGTCAGGCCCGAGATCGCATGCTTCGTCGCGGTATAAGCCGCCGAATTCGGCCGCGGCACCTGCGCCGAGATCGAGCCGTTATTGATGATGCGACCACCGCGCGGCTCCTGTGCCTTCATCGCCTTGAAAGCGGCCTGCGTGCACAGGAACGGACCGGTCAGGTTGGTGTCGACCACCTTCTGCCAATCCTCCAGCGAAAGGTCCTCCAGCAGCACGCCGCCCGGCGCATTGACGCCGGCATTGTTGAACAGCACGTCGACCCGGCCGAAAGCCGCCTTTGTCCTGGCGAACAGGTTCTCGACCGAGGCCTTGTCGGTGACATCGGTCGGCACGGCGAGGCCCCGGCCCTTGTCGACGCCGGAGAGCGCGATCGTCTCCTCCAGCGCATCCGCCCGGCGCCCGGCCAGAACGGTGCGGTAGCCATCCTTCAGGAAGGCGATGGCGACGGCCCGCCCCACGCCCGAGCCGGCACCGGTGATGATCGCGACCTTGTCGTGCTGAGCCATGCGTTTCCTCGCGCTTTTGGGAATTCAATCGTTTCGCTCCCAAAGCATAAGCGTAGGCGCGCGACAAGGAAGAACGGCCGGCGCAACCCTTGCCGGCGCCGGCCGGGGATCGCGCGCCTCAGGCGACGCCGTAGCGCTTGAACCAGGCGAGCGCCCGCGCCCAGCCATCCTCGGCCTGCGCCTTGCGATAGCTCGGCCGGTAATCGGCGTGGAAACCATGCGGCGTGTCCGGGAAGATCACGATCTCCACGGTCTTGCCGGCGGCCTTCGCAGCATCCCGCTGCTTCTCGACATCCGCGACCGGAATGCCCGTATCCGCCCCGCCATAGAGCCCGAGAACGGGCGCCTTGAGATCGCCGACGACATCGGCCGCCGTCTTCGGCTGGATGTCGGTGCGGCTGCCCCCGAGCGGCCCGTACCAGGCGACGGCGGCCTTCACCTGCGGGTTATGCGCGGCATAAAGCCAGACGGCCCGCCCGCCCCGGCAGAAGCCGGTGACGCCGAGCCGCGCCGCATCGCCCTTCGAATCGGCCGCAGCCCATTTCGCGCTGGCGTCGAGATCGGAGAGCACGGTCGCGTCCGGCGCCTTCGAGATCACGTCGCGCACGATCGCCTGCACATCGGTCATCTTCGAGAGGTCGCCGAGCCGGGCATAGAGCTCCGGCGCCACGGCGCAGTAGCCGAGCTTGGCGAAGCGCCGGCAAATGTCCTTGATGTATTCGTGGACCCCGAAGATCTCCTCGATGACGAGGACGATCGGGAACGGCCCCGCCCCGTCCGGCATGGCGCGATAGCCAGGCAGGTCGCCATCCGCGGTCGGGATCTTCACCTCGCCGGCGACGAGGCCCTTGCTGTCGGTGGTGATGGTCTGGCCGTGGACGACGGTGGTGGCGAGGGTGAAGCCGCTGATCAACCCGGTCATGACGAAGCCGCGACGGGAGAACGGCTCCCTGACCAGCCCGTCCAGTTGCTCGAGCGTGCTTTCTGCTGCGGTCTGCGCCGGCGCCGTCATGTGCATCTCCCGTTGCTGTGGCGGGAGCCTGCCGCGACGCGGGACGGCTTGCCAAGAGGCGTCAGCACGGCTGCGGTCACAGTGGCGTGAGGAAAGCCGCCCTCACATCCGGAACACACCGAATCTCGTCTCGGGAATCTCGGCGTTGAGCGTCGCCGAGAAGGCCAGCGCCAGCACCCGGCGCGTCTCCGAGGGCAGGATGATGCCGTCATCCCAGAGCCGCGCCGTGGCAAAATAGGGCGAGCCTTCTTCCTCGTAATTGCTGCGGATCGGCGCCTTGAAGGCCTCCTCCTCCGCCGCCGACCAACTCTTGCCCTCGGCTTCGATATTGTCGCGGCGCACGGTGGCCAGCACGCTCGCAGCCTGCTCGCCGCCCATCACCGAAATCCGCGAATTCGGCCAGGTGAAGAGGAAGCGCGGCGAATAGGCCCGCCCGCACATGCCGTAGTTGCCGGCGCCGAAGGAGCCGCCGACCAGCACAGTGACCTTCGGCACGCGCGCCGAGGCCACCGCCGTGACGAGCTTCGCGCCGTCCTTGGCGATGCCGCGCGTCTCGACATCGCGCCCGACCATGAAGCCGGTGATGTTCTGCAGGAAGAGCAGTGGGATCCGCCGCTGGCAGCACAGTTCGATGAAATGCGCGCCCTTCAGCGCGCTTTCCGAGAACAGGATGCCGTTATTGGCGATGATTCCGACCGGGATGCCGTGGATGCGGGCGAAGCCCGTCACCAAGGTCGTACCGTAGAGTTTCTTGAACTCGTCGAATTCCGAGCCGTCGACCAGCCGCGCGATCACCTCGCGGATATCGTATTGCTTCTTGAGATCGGTGGGCACGACGGCTTCGAGCTCGGCCGGGTCGTAGAGCGGCTCGACCGGCTCGGCGATGTCGATATCCGGCCGCTTCACGCTGTTGAGGTTGCCGGCGATGCGCCGGGCGATGGCGAGCGCATGGGTGTCGTCGCCGGCATAGTGATCGGCGACGCCCGAGAGCCTTGCATGGACATCGGCGCCGCCGAGATCCTCGGCCGAGACGACCTCGCCGGTCGCGGCCTTCACCAGCGGCGGACCGCCCAGGAAAATAGTGCCCTGCTTCCTGACGATGATCGTCTCGTCCGACATGGCCGGCACATAGGCGCCGCCGGCGGTGCAGGAACCCATCACCACCGCGACCTGCGGGATACCTTCGGCCGAAAGCGTCGCCTGATTGTAGAAGATGCGACCAAAATGCTCGCGATCCGGAAAGACCTCGGTCTGGTGCGGCAGGTTCGCGCCGCCGGAGTCGACGAGATAGATGCAGGGCAAGCGATTCTCGCGCGCGATCTCCTGGGCGCGCAGATGCTTCTTGACCGTCAGCGGATAGTAGGTGCCGCCTTTGATCGTCGCGTCGTTGCAGACGATCATGCATTCGCGGCCGGCGACACGCCCGATTCCCGCGATCATGCCGGCGGCATGGACATCGCCCTCATACATGCCGAAGGCGGCGAGCGAACCGATCTCGAGAAAGGGCGAACCCGGATCGGTCAGCCGCAGCACGCGTTCGCGAGGCAGCAGCTTGCCGCGCGCCGTGTGGCGCTCGCGGGACCGTGCATTGCCGCCGAGCGCGGCGGTAGCGCGGCGCTCCTGCAATTCGTCGCGCAGCCCGGCCCAGGCTTCGGCATTCGCCCGCGTCTCGGCCGCATTCAGGTCGACCTTGCTTTCGATGACCGGCACGGGCGCGCTCCTTGAGACTTCAGCCTTCTCGGGAGCGTTATGGCGCGGCGCCGGGCAAACGCCAACCGGCGCGGACGCACGGACGCGACCATGCAAATCCGCGCCGAAGGATGATCTTACTCGCTGGCCTTGTTGATCGACCCGGTTACGCTGGGCGCCGCGACCGCGCCGATGGCTCCGCCCGCCACGGCGCCGATCGGTCCGCCGACAAGCGCGCCCGCCCCCGCTCCCGCGGCCGCGCCGGCGATGCGCTGGTCGGTGGTGTTGCAGGCCGCGAGCAGCGTCGCAAGGCAGCTTGCGAGAAGAATGGCTCGCATAATTCGTCCCCTTTTGCTCGAGGCATCAGGCCGAAAAGCGAAATCCGCCTGTCTCAGCAGCCCGATGCATCACCGAAAGCCGGGCCGCCAACGCGCCCATGCAGGCGCATCGCGGCCAGGCTCTGACCGGGCCGAGCATGGGTTTGCATGGCTAACGAAAGGTAAATCAGGCCGAGACGGTTGGGCCGAAGACCCGCTCGAAGGCTTCGCGCAGCACCGAATCGGCCTCCGGCATCGTCACCGGCAAGCCGAGATCGACCAGCGAGGTCACGCCGTGTCGGCTGACGCCGCAAGGCACGATGCCGTCGAAATGGGAGAGATCGGGATCGACATTGAACGAGATGCCGTGGAACGAGACCCAGCGGCGCACGCGGATGCCGATGGCGGCGATCTTGTCCTCGACACCCTCGCCCCGTTCCGGCCGGCGCACCCAGACGCCGACGCGATCCTCGCGCCGTTCGCCACGAATGTTGACATCGTCGAGCGCGCCGATCAGCCAGCCCTCCAGCGCAGCGACGAAGCGGCGCAGATCCGGCTGGCGACGCTTCAGGTCGAGCATGACATAGGCCACGCGCTGGCCGGGGCCGTGATAGGTGAACTGCCCGCCCCGCCCCGAGCGGAACACCGGGAATCGCTCCGGCGCGATCAGGTCCTCGTCGCGCGCCGAGGTGCCGGCGGTGTAAAGCGGTGGATGCTCGACCAACCAGACGCGCTCGCGCGCCTGCCCGTCGGCGATCAGCGCCGCGCGCGCCTCCATCTCGGCGACCGCCTCGTCATAGCCCGTCAGCCCTTCGGCCACGACCCATTCCACCGGCTCGGCGCCCGCTTCCGGCAGAAAGGAAACCGCCAGCGCATCCCGCATATTCACCATGGCTTAACCATGTTCCGTCCAAAGTTTACGGGCCGGTTTCTGCCGGCTGACCATGACCGAGCCTCTTGCGCCCAAAAGCCGCCGGCAGGCAAGTTTCGCTGGTCCAATTCTGAAGTAGGGTTCCGGAGGCAGGACTTGAAGACCGATCTCGATCTCGTTCCTGTCGAGCTTACCGTCGTGCTGGGGCAGACCCAGATGCCGATCTACAAGCTGCTGCGACTCGGCCGCGGCGCGATCATCGAGCTCAACGCCAGCGAGATGGACGAGGTCCAGATTCTCGCCAACAACCACCCCTTCGCCAAGGGAATCGTCGTGGTCAGCGGCGCGCGCATCTCCGTCGAGATCACCCAGATGCTGAAGCGCCCCACCGTCTACACACTCCAGAGCGTCGCCGAGGCGGCCTGAACCCTCTTTTTTCAGGAAAATGCGGCGCGCGTCGCTTTTCCACAGCGACGCTCTTGTGGCGGCGGATTCGATTTGCTAGATCGGCGCCGCTCCCTGGTTGCACCGCCCGCAACTGGAACAGAGCTGCGGTCGTGGCGGAACTGGTAGACGCACTACCTTGAGGTGGTAGCGGGGAGACCCGTGGAGGTTCGAGTCCTCTCGACCGCACCAAATTCGGACGATAAGTCCAGCGAACGGCGACCCTCTCGGGTCGCCGTTCGCATTTCCGGCCTCATGCTCGATTCGTCCCAGGCTGACAGGCGTCAGAACTTTGGTAACGTAAATCGGTCATCAACGTGTCTCGTCTGATCCCCGAGAATACCGCTCCCCGCATGTCACGCATCCGCATCCTGCCTCTTCTGGCTGCCGCCGCCGTTGCGGTCCTTGGCGGCTGCGTGGCGCTCGACACCGCCGGTGACCGGCGCCCGCATGCCGGCGTCGTCGAGGCGCACAGCTACCCGATCCACGGCATCGACGTGTCGCGCTGGCAGGGTGACATCGACTGGGCGGCGGTGCGCGCCTCCGGCATCCGCTTCGTCTACATGAAGGCGACGGAGGGCGGCGACCACATCGACCCGGCCTTCCAGCGCAACTGGGACGGCGCGCGGCGCGCCGGCATCGCCCGCGGCGCCTATCATTTCGTCTATTGGTGCCGCCCGGCCCATGAGCAGGCGCTCTGGTTCAAGCAACAGATCCCGAACGATCCCGACGCCTTGCCGCCGGTGCTCGACGTCGAATGGAACGGCCATTCCAAGACCTGCCCGCAGAAGGTCAGCCGCGAGCTAGCGCTGGAGAAGATCCAGCTGATGCTCACCGAGCTGGAGCAGCTCACCGGCAAGAAGCCGGTGATCTACACCGACATCACCTTCCACAAGGAGGTGCTGGAAGGCCAGTTCAACGACTACCCCTACTGGATCCGCTCGACGGCAGCGAAGCCCGAGACCCGTTACCAGAACCGTCCCTGGGCGATCTGGCAGTTCACCACCACGGCCAAGGTCCCGGGCATTCGCGGCGATGTCGACCGCAACGCCTTCTTTGGCAACGAAGGGCAGTTCATCGGCTGGCTGCAGGGCGAATACGACATCGCCACCCGCCGCTGGGAGAAGCGCAAGCCCGTGCCGCCGCAGCCGAGTCCCGGGCCGGATCATCCCGCGGCGCCAACCCCGATGCCCGTGGCGCCCGGCCCGTTCTCTCCCGCTCCCGCCCCGCTTCCGAACGAGGCCCCGGAGGACGTGCCGATGGCGCGCATTCCTGGCGGCGTGCCGCCGATGGCCTCGGCCTTCCAGCCTCTGGGCGACCAGAGCATTTCGGACTGAGGCTGCTGGACGCCGTCAGAGGCGCACCGTCATTCCGGCTTGCCCCATGATGACGTGCCTTTTCCCCAAAAAAACGGCGTACAGCAGCCCTGCCCCGCCGCGCGAATCCCGCCGGTTAACCAAAGCTGAAAAACATCCTGCGATTGCCGGGCAATTCTAACCGCCGCTTAACCACGCTCTCCGCATCTGGACCTGTGATGCAGGAGAAACACATGCCGGCGCGCAAGCTGACCCACGGCAGGATCTATCTCGGAGCCTTCGCCTTTCTGACGGCCCTCACCTGTCTGGCCGAGCCCGTCTTCGCGCTCTATCCGAAGAAGGGCGACAGCGCACCGCATCACGGCGTGCGCGATGCCCGGCGCAAGGTCATCCAGGGCATCGACGTCTCGCGCTGGCAGGGCGAGATCGACTGGGAGAAGGTCAAGGGCGCCGGCACGCGCTTCGCCTTCATCAAGGCGACGGAAGGCGGCGACCATCTCGACCCCAATTTCCGCCGTAACTGGGCCGAGGCGAAGAAGCACGGTGTCCCGCGCAGCGCCTATCACTTCGTCTGGTGGTGTCGCCCGGCCGCCGAACAGGTGCGCTGGATCAAGAAGCACATTCCGCGCGACCCCGACGCATTGCCCCCGGTGCTCGACGTCGAATGGCAGAACGGCTCGCAATGCGCCCGCAGGGTCTCGCGCGAGGATGCGCTCGCGAAGATCGAGATCATGCTCAAGGGGCTGCGCGAGCACACCGGCAAGAAGCCGATCATCTACACCGACATCAATTTCCACGAGGACGTGCTCGAAGGCGCGTTCAACGACCATCCCTACTGGCTGCGCTCGACCGCCGCGCCGCTGGCGAAGCGCTATGCCCGCGACCGCTGGGAATTCTGGCAGTTCACCACCACCGGCCGCGTGCCCGGCATCGCCGGCGATGTCGACCGCAACGCCTTCTTCGGCAGCGAGCGCGAATTCGAGGCCTGGCGGCAGGGGCGCTTCGACATCGGCCTGCGCAAATGGCATGGCGGCGAGCCGAAGGTCGCGGCACGCATGCCGCCTCCGACGCCGGCAGGCCTGCGCGCGCCCAGGGCGGCTGGCGGCGCCACGCTGAAATTCGCCCCGCCCGGCCGCATTCCCTCGCGCACGGCGGATAGCCGCGACGTCGGCACGACGGGTTCGGTCCGGCGCAATTGAAGCAGGCGGCGCCGGCTGTCACGTTCCTGTCACATCGGCGGAGCCCTGTGCCGCGCGCACAAGCCCTGCCCGTGATCGAGACGAACGACGATGCCGACCGATCTGCAATCCCAAACCGGCGTCATCTGGGCTTATCGCTTCGATACCGAGGGCCGGCCCAGCCTGATCGCGCGCGACACCCTGCCCGACCTCGCCCCGGATGAAGGCTTCGTCTGGCTGCATCTCGACCTCGTGCATACCCGCGCACAAAGCTGGATCGGCGAGCAGGAGCTGCCGGACGCGGCGCAGGAAACCCTCCTCTCGCAGGAAACGCATCAGCGGCTCGACCATTCGGCCCAGCTTGCCTGGGGCGTCTCGCATGACCTCATCCGCAGCATCGCCGACAAGTCGGACAGCGTCGGTGCGCTGCGCTGGGTCATCGGCGACAGCTTCCTGCTCACCGGCCGGCGCGAGGCGCTGCACTCGATCCGGATGACGGCGGAGGCGCTGAATCGCGGCGAGCCGGCGGAGAGCCCGAGCGCGCTTTTCGAGCAGATCATCGAATACATCATCGACGACATCACCGACAGCGTCGTGCGCCTCGTCGATGAAACCGACAGCGTCGAGGACCAGATCCTGCTGGACCGGCTGCATGACGGGCCGCAGCGGGTCGGTGCGATCCGCCGCACCGCCGTGCGGCTGCACCGGCAGCTCAGTGGCCTCCATGTCTTGTTCCGGCGCTTCGCCGAGACGCAATCCGGCCGCAGCGCCCCCGATGCCGTCAAGGCGACCGCAGCGCGCCTGCTGCAACGGGTCGACACGCTGCATCACGACGTCCAGTCGGTGCAGGATCGCGCCCGCCTGCTGCAGGACGAGATCGCTGCCCGCTCGGCCAACCGCACCAACCGGCAGCTCTACGTCTTGTCGATCCTGACCGCGCTCTTCCTGCCGGCGACCTTCATCACCGGCCTGTTCGGCATCAATGTGAAGGGGCTGCCCTGGGTCGAGTCCGAGGCCGGCGCAATCTATGTGTCGCTGGCCTGCATGCTCGCCGCGCTGCTGACGCTCATCCTGCTACGTCGCCGCGGCGTGATCGGCGACTGAGCCGCGCTGCCGCGCAAAGGCTTCACATGGCGGCTGGTCGCGTATTCACCTCGACAGTGACATGCGACAACGTCGGCAGGTCGGCAAGCAGCGCCTTGTAGGCCGAGGGTGATTTCGGCTGGCCGGTCACGACCGAGACGATGGCGCTGCGATGCCCGGGCCCGACCTGCCAGAGATGCAGGTCGGCGACCTCCGCGCCCTCGGCGGCGAGCCGCTCGCCGATGCGCTTCGCCAGCGCCTCGTCCGGCACCGTATCGAGCAGCACGGCTCCCGAACGGCGCAGCAGCCCGACGGACCAATGCGCGATCACGCCGGCGCCGACGATCCCGATCAGCGGATCGAGCCAGACCCAGCCATAATACCGCCCGCCGAGCAGCGCCGCGATCGCCAGGACAGAGGTGAAGGCATCCGCGATGACATGCATGTAGGCCGCGCGAAGATTGGTATCGGCGCCATGGCCGCCATGGGAATGATGGCCGTGGTGGTGATCGTCGTGATCATGGTGGTGGTGCCCGTGGCCGTGATGCCCGGTGTCGCCATGGTGATGGTCGTGCCCGTCCCTGAGCAGCCAGGCGCTTGCCAGATTGACCGCGAGCCCAAGCGCCGCGATCGCGGTCGCCTGGGTGAAATCGATCGCAACCGGCGCGTAGAGCCGCAGCGCCGATTCCCCGGCGACCGCGAGCGCGATGAACATCAGCAGCAGGGCGCTGGCGAAGGCGGCGAGATCGCCGAGCTTGCCCGTTCCAAAGCTGAAGCGGCGGTCATGCGCATGCTGCCGCGCGAAGCGATAGGCGAAGGCGGCGATGCCGAGCGCCGCCGCATGGGTCGACATGTGCCAGCCATCGGCGACGAGGGCCATCGAGCCGAAGACCGTACCGGCAACGATTTCAGCAACCATCATCACGGTCGTCAGGCCGACGACGAACCAGGTGCGCCGCTCGTGGCGCTCATGCTCGCTGCCAAGGAAGACGTGCTGGTGCTGGGCGGGAAAGCTGTTCGCGGCCGACATCGGTTCGCTCCGGACGGTCAGAGATATTTGGTGAGGGCCTTGAGCTCATCGAGCGACTTGCGCGCCTCAGGCGTCGCGACCTGAGCGTGGTCGAACAGGTGATGCTCGATATGATCGAAGATCAGCAGTGACTTGACCTTCTCCAGCGCCTTCTCGACCGCCTGGAGCTGCTGCACCACGTCGGGAACCGCCCTGCCCGCCTCGACCATCCCCACGACCGTGCCGAGATGGCCCTGCGCGCGGCGCAGGCGGTTGATGATGTCGGGATCCATGGCGTGGCTCATGGCCCATATCCTATCCCCCTGGATAGGATATGCAATAGCGAAGCCTCCACCGGCGATGGGCTGGGGCGGATGAGGGGTCGCACGCAGCCGGCACGGCATCACGCCAAACCGCGTCGGGCGCGGCTGCGCACTGACGCCCCGCGTCGGTCCGGCTATAACGACGGCAAGGGAGCCTCGCTCCCAACGACCCGCCGGGAGGTTCCGCCATGCTCGCCAACGCGCCGCGCCCGTTCAATTTCGACCTCGGCGAGACCGCCGACGCGATCCGCGACACCGTCCATGCCTTTGCGCAGGAGAAGATCGCACCGCGCGCCGAGGAGATCGACAAGACCAATCAGTTCCCGCGCGATCTCTGGCCGGAAATGGGCGCGCTCGGCCTGCACGGCATGACGGTCGATGAGGAGCATGGCGGCTCAGGCCTTGGCTATCTCGAGCACTGCATCGCGGTCGAGGAAGTCTCTCGCGCCTCGGCCTCGGTCGGCCTCTCCTACGGCGCCCACTCGAATCTCTGCGTCAACCAGATCAGCCGCAACGGCAACGAGGCGCAGAAGCGGAAATACCTGCCGAAGCTGATCTCCGGCGAACATGTTGGCGCGCTCGCCATGTCGGAGCCCGGCTCTGGCTCGGACGTCGTCTCGATGCGCACCCGCGCCGACAAGAAGGGCGACCGCTACGTCCTCAACGGCAACAAGATGTGGATCACCAACGGTCCGATCGCCGAGACGCTGGTCGTCTACGCCAAGACCGATCCGGAAGCTGGCCCGCGCGGCATCACCGCCTTCCTGATCGAGAAGGGCATGAAGGGTTTCTCGACCCACCAGAAGCTCGACAAGCTCGGCATGCGCGGCTCGGATACCTGCGAGCTCGTCTTCCAGGATTGCGAGGTGCCCGAAGAAAACGTGCTCGGCACCGTCGGCCGCGGCGTCAACGTGCTGATGTCCGGCCTCGACTACGAGCGCGTCGTGCTGGCGGCCGGCCCGCTCGGCATCATGCAGGCGGCGCTCGACGTGGTCATGCCCTATGTCCATGAGCGCAAGCAGTTCGGCCAGTCAATCGGCGAGTTCCAGCTCGTCCAGGGCAAGGTCGCCGACATGTATGTCGCGCTGAATTCCTGCCGCGCCTATGTCTATGCCGTGGCCAAGGCCTGCGACCGGGCCGAGACCACCCGCGAGGACGCCGCCGGCGCCATCCTGCTCGCGGCCGAGAAGGCGACGCAGGTCGCGCTCGACGCGATCCAGCTCCTCGGCGGCAATGGCTACATCAACGACTACCCGACCGGCCGCCTGCTGCGCGACGCCAAGCTCTACGAGATCGGCGCCGGGACGAGCGAGATCAGGCGGATGCTGATCGGCCGGGAGCTGTTCAACAAGACGAAGTGAGGCTAGAGGGCTTCATGCCCCTTTACTTCGCCTACGGCCTCAACATGGACCCGGACGGGATGGCGCGGCGCTGCCCGAACGCCCGGCCGCTCGGCCCGGCCCGGCTGCCGCGCCACCGCTTCATCGTCACCCGCGACGGCTATGCCTCGGCGATCCGCGATCCGCGCGAGGAGGTCCATGGCGTGCTGTGGGATTGCTCGCTCAGTGACATCCGCGCGCTCGACAAGTTCGAGGACATCGCCAGCGGTCTCTATGTGAAGATCAATCAGCCGGTGATCGTGCCCGGCGGCGCCAAGCGCGCGCTGATCTATATCGGCCGTTCGGGCGATCCGGGAAAGCCGAAGCCGGGCTACATGGAAGCGGTCATCACTGGGGCGAAACATTTCGCCCTGCCAGAGGCTTACATCGCCGGCTTGAATCGCTTTCTGATCGAAAATCGCCGCGTCGTGCTGCCGCGATTGTAGGAAAAACTCCGCAATTCGCTTTCCCCCGCGCGACCTCGGCCAGGCGTTGGATGTGGTGCCGACAGACCTAGAGCCCTTTGTAGTCGGGCACCCATCCATTCATCCTTTGGCGCGAAACTCCTCTGGTGCGAATATCGCGAGCTCCTGCAGCAGCAGCGGCCAGCTGCGCAGGCCGAGCGCGATTGAATCGAGATGGAAGAACTCGTTGGGGGCGTGAACATCCTCGTCTGGCAGGTTCAGGCCGAACATCAGCGTGTCCATGCCGAGCAACTCCTTGAAGATCGCGGTGATCGGGACTGTCGCGCCGAGACGCACATGGACGGGGTCGCGTTGCCAGACCCGTTGCAGCACCCGCGTCGCCGCCTGGACCAGCGGGTGGTGGCCCGCCAGCGTCGAAGCCGGCGAGCCACCGCCGATGCCCGCGAATGCGATGCGCACGCCGGGGCGAGCGACCGAGCGGATATGATCCTGCAGCGCCTGAATGGCCTGTTCGGGATCCTGTCCGGGCGCCAGCCTGATCGTGACCTTGGCGCGCGCTTCATCGGGGATGACCGTCTTGCTGCCGGCGCCGGTATAGCCGCCCCACATGCCGTTGACGTCGATCGCCGGGCGCAGCGTCAGGCGCTCGCGCAGGCTGTAGCCGGGCTCGCCAGCCGCGATCCCGCCGACATCGGCGACGAAAGCGGCCTCGTCGAACGGCAACGCCGCGGCATCGCGGCGGTCCTGCGGACTCGGTGGCGGCAGCGCCTCCATCAAGGCGGGGATGGCGATCGCCCCGTTGGCCTCGTGCAGCGAGGCGATGATCGCGGCGAGTTCGTGCAGCGCGTTGCGCACGGCTCCGCCATAGCGGCCGGAATGCATCTCCTTCTCCGCGCTGCGCACGATGAGTTCGAGCTTGGCGAGGCCACGCGCCCCGACATTGATCGTCGGCACCGTCGGGCTCGCACGCCCGCCATCAGCCGAGATCATCGCATCGGCCTGCAGCAGCGTCCCGTAGCGGCGCACGATTTCGCGGAGGCTTGGGCTGCCGGTCTCCTCCTCGCCCTCCAGGAAGAGCTTGATGTTGACGGGGCAGCCTCCGTGCACCGCGAGGAAGCCGGCGACGGTCTCGATCGCGATCGTGGTCGAGCCCTTGACGTCGGAAGCGCCGCGCGCATGCAGTCGCCCGCCCTGGATCGTCGGCTCGAAGGGCGGCGTCCGCCACAGGGCGAGCGGATCGGGCGGCTGCACGTCGTAATGGCCGTAGACGATGATGGTCGGCGCGCCCGGCGCCCCGAGCCAGGCGCCATAGACCGCCGGATGTCCGCCGCCATCGAGCAGTTGCACATCCGACAGTCCGATCTCCGCCAACCAGTCGAGCAGGAAGGCGCGTGTGGCGGCCATGCCCTCGGCATAAGCGGGATCGGTGCTGACACTCGGCAGCCTGAGGAAGGCTGTCAGCCTGTCAAGCACGGCGTCATGGCGTTGCAGGAGGTGGTCGACGACCGGCTCGGCATTCATCGGGACTTCCTCGACATGGGTGCCGACGGCGCAAGGCGCCGCCAGAGATGGGCTCTATTCCGGCTGGATGCCGGCGGCCTTCACGATCTCGGCCCATTTGGCGATCTCGGTCCCGACGAAGGCCTTGAGCTCGTCTGGCGTGCTGGTCTCGGGTTCGACGCCCGCTGCCAGCAAACGCTCCTTTGTCGCCGGATCGTTGACTGCGGCAGTCAGCGCCTGATTCAATTTGTCGATGGTGGAGCGCGGCGTCTTGGCCGGGACAAAGGCCGCGAACCAGGCCGCGAGGTCGTAACCCTTGACGCCACCCTCGGCCATGGTCGGCAGATCGGGCGCGAGCACGCTGCGCCTGGCGGTCGAAACTGCGAGGCCGTTGACCGCGCCCGCTTTGATCTGAGGCAAAGTCGTCGAGATGTCGGCGAAAACGATGTTGATCTGCCCGCCGAGCAGATCGGTGATTGCCTGCGGATTGCTGCGATAGGGCACATAGGTGATGTCGAGGCCGGCCAGGGACTTCAGCATCTCGCCGGCGATGCGCGACGAGCTCGACCCGGCACCGAAGGTCAACTTGCCCGGATTGGCCTTGGCATAGGCGACGAACTCCTGGACGGTTTTAGCCGGAACGGCAGGGTTGGTCGCGAGCGCGAGCGTGATCGTGCCGAGCTTGCCGACGGCCTCGAAGCTGTTGATGGCGTCATAGGGCACATGCTTGAGCAGGCTCTGATTGGCGCCATGCGTGGTGTTGGTGGTAATCAGCACCGTGTGGCCGTCGGGCTCGGCGCGGGCGACGTTCTGCGCGGCGATGACACCGCTCGCCCCGGCCAGGTTCTCGATAACCACCGGTTTCCCGAGGTTCTTCGAGACATGCTCGCCGAGGATGCGGGCCACCGCGTCGGTCGCGCTGCCGGCCGCGAAGGGCACGACGAATTTGAGGGATCTCGACGGGAATTCCTGGGCACTCGCGGTGCCGGTGAGGCCGATGGCCAGCGCACCTGCGGCGATCATGCGCAAAATCGATGTTCTCATAGATTTTCCTCCGCTTTTGTCGGTCATGTCGGGGCGGCGTCTTGCTGCGCCGTTCGGTTGGGATCAGTCGTCCGGAATTTCGATGTCCAGCAGGGCGGAGCTCAGGGACTTGCCGTGGGTGTCGAGGGCGAGCGAGCGCGTCACCCCACCGCCCAGCGCCTGCCGGAGCACGAAGTTGAGCGCCCCCAGCGACGCGATCTCGTAGCGGCTGACGCTGCCGCGAAGGAGGCCGGCGAAATGCGTCGCTACCCGGTCCGCCGTGACGTGCCGCACCAGGCGCGGATAATCCGCCTCCTCATAGGCGATCAGCGAGATGCTGGAGGTGTCACCCTTGTCGCCAGCGCGAGCATGGGCGACGGCGCGCAGCTTCATTTCAGCTCTCCAACATATGGATCGAGGGCTGGACCCGCTCGCGCGGCAGCAGCGTCGAGAGCACTCCGAGAACCTCGCGGACCTGCTTGGTGACGCCACCGCCGCCCGCCGGCCCGTTGGTGTAGAGGGTCTCCACCTCGCTGCCGATGCGCACCGCTTCATCCATCGTGGATGTGCGCCCGGCCACGCGCAGCCGCACCTCGTAGGGCTCCGCCCGCTCGCCGCTGCCGGCCGGCAGTCCGAGGCCGTGGAGCGCATCGATGCCGATCAGATCGAAGCGCAACTCCTGCGCCGTGAGCCCAATCAATTCCAGCCGCTCGCGCACGATCGCGGCCGCCAGCTCCGCGCGGTCTCGCGCGCCGCTGCCGGCATAGGAAATCTGGCCTTCACCCACGAAGCCTTCCGTGACGCCGAGCGAGACCTTCAGCGCTTCGGGCCGCGCGCGGCCGCTCGCTCCGGAGATGCGGACCCGGTCTTGCCCGACTTGCTCGACACGAACCTGCGAGAAGTCCGCAACGACGTCGGGGGTGAAATACGCCGCCGGGTCATGAATCTCGTACAGAATCTGCTCCTTGCAGGTGGCGGATGTCACGCAGCCGCCCGAGCCCTCGACCTTGGTGATGATGGCCGAGCCGTCCTCGCCGACCTCGGCGAGGGGAAAGCCGAGCCGCGCCAGCCCCGGCACCGTCTTGAAGCCGGGATCCGCGAAATAGCCGCCGGTGACCTGCCCGGCGCATTCCAGCACATGGCCGATCAGCGTCGCCTGGCCGAGCCGCGGCCAATCCTCGAACGACCAGCCGAATTCATGCACCAGCGGCCCGAGGAAAAGCGAAGGATCGGCGGCGCGTCCGGTGATCACGAGATCGGCGCCGGCGGCGAGCGCCTGTGCGATCGGCTCGGCCCCGAGATAGGCATTGGCCGAGATCAGGCTCGCCCCCAGCGCGGCAGCGGGCCGCCCATCTTCCAATATGCGGCCATGACCATCGCCGACCGAAGCCGCGACGTCGTCGCCCGTCACGGCCGCCACCTTGTAGCCGCGCAAACCGAGGTCGCGCGCGGTCGCACAGACAAGCTCGGCCGCCGCCAGCGGGTTGGCCGCCCCCATATTGGTGACGATGACCGTGCCGGCGCGGCGACAGGCCGGAAGCACCGCGCGCATGCGCGCCGCCAGCAGCGGATCGTAGCCGAGCCCTGGATCACGCCGCCGTGCCTGCTGCGCCAGCGCGATGGTGCGCTCCGCCAGACATTCAAAGACGAGGTAGTCGAGCTGGCCGCGCTCCGCGAGTTCGACCGCAGGCTCGATCCTGTCGCCCGAATAGCCCGCGCCGGCCCCTATTCTCACCTGTCGCATGCATCCTCCAGTTGCCAGAGAATGCCGCCGTAAATTCATAGCACAATTGAAATTATTCTATCTCAGTAATAAGATTTCAGCATGAATTTCGATGTTCGGCAGCTGCGGGCGTTCATTGCGGTGGCGGAGCATGGCAGCTTCACCCGCGCCGCGGCGGCGCTCAATCTCTCTCAGCCCGCCCTGACCGTTCAGGTCCGGGCGCTGGAGGAGGCGCTCGGCCTGCGGCTCTTCGACCGGAACACGCGCAATGTCGCACTGACGCGCCTGGGCCGCGAGCTGTTGCCGGAACTGCGGCGCGTCCTGCGCGAGCTCGAGGCGCTGCTCGACAAAACCCGGCAGCTCGCGCGCATGGCCGGAGGGATGGTTCGCATCGCGGTCCTGCCCTCCTTCGCCTCGAGCCTGCTGCCGGATGTGATCGCACGCTTCCGCGCGCAGCATCCCGAGATCGGCTTTGCGCTGCGTGACGTCGTCGCCAGCGGCGTCACGGCGCTGACGCTTGCCGAGGAGGTCGATCTCGGCATCACCGGCGGGCCGTTCGAGGATGCGGAGCTGGAGCTGATGCTGAGCAGCGTCGACCGGATGCATGCCGTATTCCCATCGGGTCACGCGCTGGACGATGGCACCTCGCCTTCACTCGCAGCGGTGGCACGCCACCCGCTCGTCCTGATGTCGCGGGCGACCAGTGTGCGGGCGGTGGTCGATGCCGCCGTCGCGGCTGAGGGGCTGGTGGCGGAGGTTGCCGCGGAGGCGACCTACATGTCCACGGCCGTCGGCATGGTCCGTGCTGGAATGGGGATCGCGATCCTGCCCGAGACCGCAATGGAGATCAAAGCGCTGCCGATGCTTCGTTCGGCGCCGATCGACGATCCGCGGCTGGCGCGCAGCATCTCGGTGATCAAGCGCAGAGGCCGGACATTGCCACCGGCAGGTGCAGCCTTCCTGGACCATCTTGGCGTTGCGTTCGATGCGCTGGATCGCAGCGCAATGTGAGGCGGGTCCGCTTCTTGCCTTGGTGCGCTCTGCCCGCAGTCGCGGGTCTGCTTCCCGGCCTGAGCCGGGCCGCGGTCCGTCGCGCTAGCGATCGAACAGGCCTTCGAAGACAAGGCGAACATCCTTGGACGGATCGGTCAGGAGTTCGGCGCCGTCGACGCCGAAAACCAGCGTCGCCCGCTTTCGGACATCGTATGGCGGCCAGGCGGCGACGCCGCCGGCATGGATGAAAGCCGTGACCATTTCGTGCATGCCACTATCGCCGGGCCCCTCCGCCGCGCCGTAAGGTCCCGGCTGATTCCAGATGAGGCTGAGATCGGCGACATGGGGTGCCTGGCCGGCGAAAGGCCCGGCCGCGAGCGGCCTGTCGTTGCGATAGACCCAGGTCGGCCGCCCGGCCGCATGATGCGCATCGGCGAGCCGGATCGATGGCAATTCGTATTCTTCCGCCGTCAGCAGCTTCAGGTGCCGCGCGCTTGCTGGCATGCCGGGCCACATCCGCAAGGCACGCTTCTCGGCTTCCGCCATGATCTCAGGCCCCAGATGCGCCAGCAGCCGACCATCCCAGTCCGCCGCCGAATGGCCGTCTCCATGCGTCGCTTCGCCCAGAAAGGGCGCGGCCTCGTCGCGCGCCGTCCCGATCAGAAGCGGCACGGGGTGGCGGGGCAAGAGCCGCTGGGGCGACCGAGGCAGGAATATCCCGTCGGTCACGGGGCGAAAGGGCTGGCGCCGGGTCTCGCTTCCGCTCAATCGCTCTTGCAGGGCAATGAGGCCGGCAGCCGGGATGTCCTGGAGGTCGCGGAGGCAACCGCCGGCGAGGGCCAGCACCCTTTCGGCCACCGCATCCGCCGTCTCCCGGCTATGGACCGTGTCGCCGCCGCCGGAGCTCGAAAACGCCGCATGGAACAGGCCGGCCGCCGAGGGCGCAGCCAGAAGGGCCGCGACGTTCTTTGCCCCGGCCGACTCGCCTCCGATCGTGACGCGGCCGGGATCCCCGCCAAAAGCTCCGATGGCCTGCCGGACCCAGACGAGAGCAGCCACGATGTCCCGCAAGGCATTGTTGCCGCTGCCGCGGAATTCGTCACCGAAGATGCGCCCACCTTCGAGAAAGCCGAGCAGGCCGAGCCGATGGCCGATCGTGACGCACGTGATGCCGGCTCGGGCAAAGACCGCTCCGTCATAGACGGGCCGGCTTGTCCCCCCGACGGACTGGCCGCCGCCATGCAGCCAGACCAGCACCGGATGCGGCCCCGCCTCGGCCGGCGACCAGATGTTGAGATAGAGACAATCCTCGCTCGTCGGCACGGCGGGCATGGCGTCGGGATCGCCGGGATAGAAGCCCGGATCGGCTGGCTGCGGCGCTACCGGCGCGAAGGTCAGTGCCTCGCGCAGGCCGGTCCAGGGCGCAAGCGGCTGCGGCGGACGGAAGCGCAAGGGACCGATCGGCGCGGCGGCATAGGGCACACCCTTGAATGACCGGATCCCGCCGGAGAGCACGCCGCGCAGCCGGCCGAAGGGCGTATCGACGATGAGAGCTTCGCCGGAGAGCGCGCTTGCGGATGGATCGAGTGACATGGGTGCGGATGTGTCGCGGTGCGGCTGCGGCCGAGGGTCATGCCGGGCCTTCACCGGAGTGCCCGCTGCCGGCGATGCGAGGCAGCAGGCACTCCGGGAATTGCGGCAGGGCCGATCGTCGGAGGGCTATTTGCGGGCTATGTTCCAGTAGACCGGCGCCGGCGGGGTCAGGAGCCCGGTCAGATCAGTGCGATAGGCACGGATCTGATATTGGACGCCAATCGGGACATAGGGAACGGTCTGAACCGCGCGCAGCTGGATCTTCTCCGCCAGCGCCTTGCGCTGCGCGCCGTCCGAAAGGTCGGAAAAAGCGGCACGCATCTGTTCGATATCGGCATCGCAGGGCCAGCCGAACCAGGCCTTCTCGCAGTTCGAGCGAAGGCCAAGATGGCTGACCGGCTCCATCATGTCGAGCCCGCCCGGCCCCGAGATGAAGATCGACCAGCCGCCCTTGCCGACCGGCTCCTTGCTGGCTCGGCGGGCGACGACCGTCGCCCAATCCATCGCCTGCACATCGGTCTTGAAGCCGATGCTCTTCAGCAAGGCTTCGGCCACCATGGTGAAAGCGTGGATATTGGCATTCTCGGTGGCGTCGAGCAGCACCACCGGAGTGCCGTCATAGCCGGCTTCCTTCAGGAGGGCCTTGGCCTTGTCGAGATCGACCGCTGGAAAGCCGGCCTCGGTGAAATAGGGAGACGAGCAGACGTAGAAGGAGCGACAAGGCTTGCCGAGGCTCGGATCGTCGATCACCGCGGAGAGGAACTCCGCACCGTCGACGGCATGGAGCAGGGCCTGCCGCAGCTTCGGATTGTCGAATGGCGGCTGGGTCGAGTTGATACGGATCTGCTGGGCGACGCCGATATCGTCCTGGCGCTCGAGAGCGATGTCCTTCGACGCCTTGGCGAGCGGAATGAGATCGCCGGGAATCTCCTCGCTGATATCGAGTTCACCCTTGATCAGGGCGTTGATCGCGGTCTGCTGGTCCGGAATGATCTGCCATTCGACACGATCGACCTTGACCACCTTGCCGCCGGAGAGGCCGGCCGGCGCCTCCGGGCGGGGCTTGTATCCAGCGTTCCTGGTGAACACCAGCCGGGCGCCGGCCAGCCATTCGTCCTTCTTGAAAACGAATGGGCCGGAGCCGGTGTGATCTGTCACCGCCTGATTGGGTGGCGTCGCCGAAGCGACGCGGGCCGGCATGATGAACGGCACGGGCGCGCCTGGCTTGCCGAGGGCGTCCAGCACCATTCCCGAGGGCGAGGTCAGCGTCAGGCGGACCGTCTTCGCATCGACCGCCTGCCAGCTCGCACCACGCTGATTGAGCTGCTGCCCCATGCTGTCGTTGACGCTCCAGCGCTTCAGCGAGGCGATCACGTCGTCAGCCGTCACGGGCTGGCCGTCGCTGAAAGCGAGGCCATCGCGCAGGACGAAGGTCCACACCTTGGCATCGGCAGAGGTGTCCCAGCTTTCGACCATTTGCGGCTTGATCGCCAGCTTGTCGTCCACCGCGAACAGCGTGTCGTAGACCATGTAGCCGAAATTCCGGGCCATGGAATCCGAGCCGAGGAGCGGATCCAGCAGCTTCACGTCTCCGGACGGTTTGACCTTGAGAACGCTCTCGGCGATGGCCGGCCCCGTCAACACGAGCATGGCACCGGCGAAAAGCGCCGCCGTCACTGTTTTCAGACTCATTGTCCTCCCCCCTTTTTATTGTTCGATGAAGTGATGCGCGGCCCTGTTCTCGGCCGCTTCCGCGGGTCGCATCGCGCCCCGTTGCAGATAGGCGTGGGTGGCTAGCGCCAGCCCGGCGGCCGGCTCCCGCCCCAATTCCGCATTCGCGAAGGTGAGGTTCACGGCTGCGGCTCCGCCGAACAGGCTGGCCTCGATGCCGCCGAGCACGCTGGCATGCATCTTTTCGCCCAATTCCGCGGGCCAGCCGGCCACCACCACCCGTCGGATCGGCGTCAGGTTGAGCGCATTGCCGATGGCGTGTCCGAGGCGCGCCAAACGCGCCGCGAGGTCGGCCTGCGCGCGCGCCGACAGTTTGAGCCGGCCGGCCTGCCATTCATCCATCGCCAGCAGGTCCTGCTCACGCAGACCGATGGCCGGCGCGACGGCGGCCGTGGACACATAGGCCTCGAGACAGCCGGAATGGCCGCAGCGGCAGCGGGGCCCGCGGGGATCGAGCACCATATGGCCGATCTCGCAGGCAGCCACCTCCCCGCTCGAAGCGAAGTCATCGACCAGGGCGGCGGCCACGCCATGGCCGACGAAGGTGTAGAAATAGGGGCCGCCGGCAAGATCGACACCGAGCTTCAGCCGATGGGCGACGGCGCGGGTCACGATCGAATTCGCCGCGAGCAGCGGCACCGAAGGCAGTGCGGCCTGGATCTCCCTCAGGAGCTCGGCGGGGTCGAGCGCGATGATCGGATTGGCGCGCAGATCCTCATGATAGCCCGGGATCGACACCGCGAGCTGGCAAAGCCTGATGCCCGCCCGGTGCAGATGATCGGTGAGCTGATGAAGAGCGCGGCGGTAGGTCGACCTCACCGTTTCCGGCTCTGCGCCGTCCGGCAAATCCAGCCATTCGGAAAAGCGGATCTCGCCGGTCAGCGAACCGACGCCGATATGGACACGGCTGCCGGAGAATTCGATCGTGCCGACATAGAGATCGTTACTTAATGTAAGAAAGGAGCTTGGACCGCCCTGGTAAGGCGCGGTGCGCTTCGACTCCTCGATCAGCCTCTCGGATTTCAGCTCGGCGACGATGCGCGAGATGCTCGCATCGGTCAGCCCGACATGATCGGCCAATGCAGGGCGAAACGAGCCGCCGGAGCACCAGAGATAGCGCAGGACAGCCGATCGCGTTTCCCGCCGGCTTCGCGGCTCCCGCATGCATCCTCCCGAGTTTATTTTTACTTTATGTAACGATGCTGCGGTGCGCTGGCGATCTTGTCAATATCGCCATACCGGCTCTCGGAATGGAAACGCCATGCAGGTGGTGGCAAGCGTGGGGCAGACAGGCCGACGCCCTGCTCGGCTCGGGGACCGGACGCCAGGCGAGACAAAAGGCAACCCTGCTTCCGGGCGACGAGCGAGAGGCCGCTGGCGGCTGGGCCCTCCCCGCAAACGTTGCGCAATCCCGATGCCGCATGTGGACGAACGCGCCCTACTGCGCGCAGCGCGTCTGCAAGGAGCCGCCTACGTATCTCGGATGGGTCAGCCGTAACGAGGAGAGCCGCCCGCGGCTCAGATATCGAGAAGCCCGGCCAGGCTTTTCGCCGCTTGCTCGATATCGGCTTGGAGGGATCGTCTGGCCGCCGCGGCATCCTTGCCCAGCAACGCCGCATGGATCGCCTTGTGGTCGCGATTGGCGCTCGTCCAGTTGTCGGTCTCTTTGAGCAGGTTGATGTAGGGCCCGATCTGCAGCCAGAGCGACTCGATGATGGCCATCAGGGCCGGCGAGGCGGCGGCCTTGTAGATGGTGAAGTGGAAGTCCCGATTGGCCGGCACATAGCGGGCGCGGTCCTTCTCGGCCTTCGCGGCGTCCATGATCGCAATCAGCTCTTCGAGATGGCGCAATTGCGCCGGCGTGATCGCCGCAGCGGCCCACTCCGTGGCCATGCCCTCGATCTCGCAGCGGACGCGCCTGAGGTCGTCGAGTCGTTCGGCGCTGAGCGGCGGGATGCCGACGGAGCGGCCAGCCACCACGGTCAGGGCCTTTTCGGCGACGAGCCGGTGCAGCGCCTCCCGCACCGGCATAGCGCTGACGCCAAAGGCCTCGGACAGGCTGCTCACCGTCACCGTACGGCCCGGCTCAATGTCGCCGTTCAGGATCATCTCCCGGATCCGGCCATAGACATGCTCCTGGATCGTCGCGCGGGAGATGGGTGAGTAAGGCAGCTCCTGAGGGCGCACGAGGCTCATCGTCTTGAAATCCAAGGTGTTCGTCGGGGCGACCATAGCGGTCGCGGGCTCGACATCAAATCCGCATTGCATTGATATATGATTTGTGATCTTTGATCAAAAGAAACGAGGCGCCGGTCAAGGTGCCCTGACGATTGAACGCCACCGCGTCGGGGAGGACGCTCATGATGAAAAAGAAGCACTTGATGGCTGCTGCCGCTGCGCTGGCCTTGTCCGCAGCCGGAGTCTCCGCCGCGCAGGCCCAGGCCAAGCACAAGATTTTCCTGTCGATGAGCTATATCGGCAATGATTGGCAGGGTGAGGCCGCCAACATGATCAAGGCCATGGCGGCGTCCAAGACGATGGCCGACAAGGTCGACCTGCAGGTCCAGGTCGCCGGCCCCAACGCCCAGCGCCAGATCCAGCAGATCAACGCCATGGTCCAGGCCGGCGCCAAGGCGATCATCGTCTTCCCGATCTCGCCGACGGCGCTCAACGCCGCGGTGAAGAACGCCTGCGAGAAGGGCGTGACCGTCATCGCCTATGACGGCGAGATCACCGAGCCCTGCGCCTACAATGTCGCGATCGATCAGGAGGAGGCCGGGCGCGTCACCGCCGAATGGCTGGTCAAGAAGCTGAACGGCAAGGGCAACATCGTCTCGATCACCGGCGTGCCCGGCACTTCGGTCGACACGCTGCGCACCAAGGCGGCAAAAGAGGTCTTCGCCAAGCATCCCGACATCAAGATCGTCAACGAGGCGGTCGGCATGTGGAGCCAGGCGGTTGCGCGCACCGAACTGTCGAAGATCCTGGCCACCCGCAAATGGGACCAGATCGACGGTCTCTGGATGCAGGTCGGCTGCTACACCGCCAATACCATGCAGATCGAGGCCGGCATCCCCGAGGACAAGCTGAAGCCCTGTGCAGGCGAAGGCTCCAATGGCGGGCGTGTGCAGATGCTGCCCACCGGCACCGAGGTCGAAGGCGCCAACGGCACCTACAAGCCGATGGCCGCGCCGCGCATCTCCTACGCCTCGCCGCCCTATTCCGGCGCGCTGGCGCTGAAGCTCGCCGTGGCCAAGCTGGAAGGCAAGGACGTGCCGAAGAAGACCGTCCTACCGCTGCCGGTCGTCACCAACGAGACGATCAAGCTCTGCCAGGAAGGCACCTGGGACGAGATGAAGGCGGGCTGCAACGCCTTCAAGCCCTCGATCGTGACCAATCCCGGCTGGTTCGCCTCGATCTTCTCGAGCGAGACGCCCGAGATCGGTCTCAACGCCGCCCTCGTCGGCCAGCCCGAGAACTGATCGCAGAATCCGCCGCGCCCGGTCAGGGCGCGGCAGGAGGATCCTGCTCGTTCCTTCAGCATCGGATTTTTCCGAAAAGTGGCTTCCACTTTTCGGCCCGGTGCTCCAGCGCCCGGCGGCGCCACGTCGCCCGGCATCCCGCTACCGCCAACGCAGGAAGGACGGCCGCCCGTGCTTCAGCGCGAGATTTCCCCTGACGGCGCCCCTGTCGCGATCGCCGCCCGCGACATCCGCAAGGTTTATGGCGCGACTATCGCCGTCAACGATGTCGGCTTCGACATCATGGCCGGCGACACCCATGCGCTGCTCGGCGAGAACGGCGCCGGCAAGTCGACGCTGGTCAAGCTGCTCTCCGGGCTGGTGCGACCCACCACGGGCGGGTTCGACATCTTCGGCGAGCGCGCGGATTTGCATTCGCCGGCCGCCTCGCACCGCTGCGGCATCCGCACCGCCTTCCAGGAACTCAGCCTCGTCCGCGATCTCAGCGTGCTGGACAACATGCTGCTGCCGACCCCGCCTCGCGGGCCGCTCGGCCTGATCCGGCGGGCGGAGGCGCGCCGCACGGTCGAGGAACATCTTGATGCTCTCGGCCTCAGCGCCATCGACCCACGCTCGGAGATCCGCGACCTCGATCTCAACGAGCGGCAGAAGATCGAGATCGCGCGCGCGCTGTTCCGCAAGCCCCGCATCCTGCTGCTCGACGAGCCGACCTCGACATTGTCGGGCAGCGACATCGACTGGCTCGGCACGATCATCGCCAGGGGCAAGGCTCAAGGTGTCACCACCGTCTTCATCTCGCACCGCATGCGCGAGGTCCGCGCCTTCTGCGACCGCGTCACCGTCCTGCGCGGCGGCAAGCATATCGCGACGCGCCCACTATCCGATGTCGGGGACGAGGAGCTAATCGGCCTCATCGCCGGCGGCAGCGGCGGCCATTCCTTTCCACCGCGCCCGCCGCGCAGCAGGCTTTCCGAGGAACCCGTGCTGGCGGCCACCGAGCTTTCGGTCGGCAACCGCCTCGACGGATTGTCCTTCGGGCTGCGACGCGGCGAGATCCTCGGCGTCGCCGGCCTCCAGGGCATGGGCCAGCTGGAATTGTTCTCGGCCCTCTTCGGCACGGCCGAAAGCCGCGGCGAAATCCGCATCGACGGCCGTCCGGTCAGCCTGACCTCGCCGCGCGATGCTCTCGATGCGCGGATCGGGATCGGCCTCGTGCCGGAGGACCGCAAGACCGAGGCGCTCTTCCTCAAGCTCGACGGCCGGCGCAACATCTCCTTGCCGGCAATCGAGCGCTACAGCCGCTTCGGCTTCGTCGACCGAAAGCGCGAGGAAACGGCGGTTGCTCGCGTCATGGCCCGCCTCAACGTGCAGATGCGCGCCCTCTGGACCCCGGTGAAGGCCTTTTCCGGCGGCAACCAGCAGAAGATCGCCGTGGCGAAATGGCTCTTCGCCGAAAGCCGCATCCTGCTGCTGTTCGACCCGACGCGCGGCATCGATGTCGGCACCAAGAACGAGATCTATGCGTTGATGCGCGAATTCGCGGCTGCCGGCGGCTCAATCCTGTTCCACTCGACCGAGACGGCCGAACTCGACCATCTCTGCGACCGCGTGATCGCGCTCTACCGGGGCAAGGCAGCGGCGCGGCTGGAAGGCGACGCGATCACGGAGGATGCGATCCTGCGCGCCATGCTCGGGAGCGAAGCCGGCGCACTTGCCGCGCAACAGGTTTCGACGCTGGAGGCCCTCTCGTGAGCGCGATCGCTGCCACGGCGCCGCAGTCCGCAAGCACCTCCCTCGTCCGCGGCTGGCTCGACCGCCTGCGCGGACCGCTGATCGCGATCGGCGTCTTCCTGCTCTGCCTCGGACTCGTGCGCTGGCTCAGCGGCGGCACGCTCGGCTATTACGAACTCGGCACGCTGGCTGCCGGCGGCGCGACGCTCGCCATCGCAGCGAGCGGCCAAACCATCGTGGTGCTGACCGGCGGCTTCGACCTGTCGGCCGCTGCCGTCATCTCGCTCGTCAACGTCACGCTCGCCGGGCAGATGCAGGACAGCCCCGGCTCGATGCTGCTGTGGACGCTCGCCGGCATCGGTGTCGGCGCGGCGACCGGCGCCTTCAACGGCCTGTTCATCGCGGGCTTGAGGCTCCAGCCCATCGTGGTGACGCTCGCCACCATGTTCATCCTGCAAGGCGTCACCCTCCTCGTGATGGACAAGCCCGGCGGGCAGATTCCCGGCAGCTTCGCGCAGGCCCTGACCGGCGACGCCATCCCCGGCGTGCTGCCGATGCCGGTGCTGCTGCTGGCGGCTCTCATCGGCCTGTGGCTTGCCTTGAAGAACACGCTCTTCGGCAAGGCCCTGCCGGCCCTGGGCTCCGACCGGGAGGCCGCCCGCGCCGCAGGGCTCAGCGTCCGGCTGCACGAGTTCTTCGCCTATGTGCTGGCGGGCGGGCTCTATGGTCTGGCGGGCGTCTTCATTACGGCCCAAACCGGCTCGGGCGATCCGCTCGTCGGCAATCCGATGCTGCTTCAGATGTTCGCGGCCGTGGTGCTGGGCGGCACCGTGCTGGGCGGCGGGCGCGGCGGCATCGTCGGCACGATCTTCGGCGCCTACGTGCTGATGCTCGTCGTCAACATCCTGCTCGTGCTCGACGTGCCCGCCTTCTACTCCTCGGTCGTCGAGGGCCTGATCCTCGTGCTGGCGGTCCTCGCCTCCTCCCTGGCGCGCGATTCCGTGCTGGCCCGCACGCTGCGCCAGGGTCTTGCTCGCGCCGCCGCCCGCCGGGCCGGGCGCCTGCCGCGCCAGCTCGATCTGCCCTCTGCCCGCATCGCCCTGCCGATGCACGATCCGGCGATCGAGCACCCAGCCTGGTGGCGCCGCCATGCCGAAGCGCTGCGCAACGCGGTGCCAGCCTATCTGTGCTTTGTCGCGGTCCTCGTGGTGACGCAGTTCGTGCTCGGCAACACGATTGTCTCCTGGCCCTATTACGACTCGCTGATCGTGCTCGGCTGCTTTCTCGCCGTCCTCGCGCTCGGACAGGGCGCGGTGATCCTGACCGGCGGGCTCGACCTGTCGCTGCCCTGGACCATCGGCCTCTCCGGCATTCTCTGCGCCGGCCTGCTCTCGGGCTCGGATGCCGCGCTGGTCTATGCCGTGCCCGCCGTGCTCGCGCTCGGCGCGCTGATCGGCCTCGTCAACGGGCTCGGCATCGTCGCGCTCGGCCTCTCGCCGATCGTGATGACGCTGGCAATGAACGGCATCCTGCAAGGAGCGGCGCTGGTCTATTCCGGCGGGACGCCAAACGGCTTCGCCTCGCCCGCCTTGCGCTGGTTCATGACCGCGAAAATCTTCGGCGTGACGCCGGTCGTGCCGCTCGTGGTGCTTTTCGCCGCCGGTGCCTCGATCCTGCTCGGACGCACCGTCTTCGGCCGGCGGATCTACGCCATCGGCAATGGCGAGCGCCCGGCGGAGCTTTCCGGCGTTCCGGTCAAGGCGACGCTGGTCAAGGTCTACATGCTCTCGGGCGCCTGCGCCGCGCTGGTCGGCATCATGCTCGCGGGTTTCTCCGGTCAGGCGAGCCTGGGCATGGGCGACGACTACCTGCTGCCCTCGATCGCGGTCGTCGTGGTCGGCGGCGCGCTCATCACCGGCGGGCGCGGTTCCTATCTCGGCATGCTCGGCGGCGTGCTGCTGCTGACCGCGCTCCAGACCCTGCTCGCCGGAACCACCCTGCCCTATGCCACGCGCGCCATCCTCTATGGCGTCGTGGTGCTCGGCGCCGTCGTGGCGCTGCGCGAACGCGCGCATTGAGGAGACGCAAGACGATGCCAGCACTCGCCCTGAAGCCCGGCCTTCGCGTCGTCGTCACGGCCGGCGCCTCCGGCATCGGCCGTGCCATCGCCGATCTGCTGATCGAGAACGGCGCACGCGTCCATATCTGCGACATCGATGAGAGGCATCTCGCCGATTTCCGCGCCGCCCATCCCGGCCACGGCGCGACGACCTGCAATGTCGCGGATGACGACGACGTGGCGCGGCTGTTCGACGAGGCTCAGGCCACGCTCGGCGGGCTCGACGCGCTGATCAACAATGCCGGCATCGCCGGGCCGACCGGCGGCGTCGACGAGATCGACCCGCGCGAGTGGCGGCGCACCATCGACATCTGCCTGACCGGCCAGTTTCTCTGCACGCGGCTTGCCGTGCCGATGCTGAAGGCGGCGGGTGGCGGCGCCATCGTCAACATGTCGTCCTCCGCCGGGCGCTTCGGCTACGCCTTCCGCACCCCCTACTCCGCCGCGAAATGGGGCATCATCGGCCTGACGCAGTCGCTCGCGAAGGAGCTGGGCCCGGCCAATATCCGCGTCAACGCCATCCTGCCCGGCATCATCAAGGGGCCGCGCATGGACGGCGTCATCCAGGCCCGCGCCGACCAGGTCGGCGTATCGTTCGCAGAGATGCGCGAGCAGTATCTCCAGCGCATCTCGCTGCGCCGCATGACCGACGCCGAGGACGTCGCGGCGATGACGCTCTTCCTGCTGACGCCGGCCGGCAACAACCTCTCCGGCCAGTCTTTCCCCGTCGACGGCAATCTGGAGTCGCTATGAGAACGACCATCGTCGGCTCCGGCCTGATCGGCCGCTCCTGGGCGATCAGCTTCGCCCGCGCCGGGCATGACGTCCGGCTCTGGGATCGCGATCCGAAGGCGCCGCGTGCCGCGCTCGAATTCGCGGCATCCGTCCTGCCCGAGCTCGCGGCCAACGGCCTGCTCGACGGCCAGGAGCCGGCCGAGGTGCTGGCGCGGCTGCAACCCGTGGACGCCCTCGACGAGGCGCTCGCCGGCACCGACCATGTGCAGGAAAGCACGGCGGAGATCGTCGAGAGCAAGCGTGCGGTCTTCGCCGATCTCGACCGGCTGGCCCCATCGCACGCCGTGATCGCCAGCTCGACTTCGGCGATCCTGCCCTCGCGCTTCATGGACCATGTCGCAGGCCGCGGCCGCTGCCTCGTCTGCCACCCGATTAACCCGCCCTATCTCGTGCCGGCGGTCGAGGTTTGCCCCTCGCCCTGGACGGCACCGGAAACGGTCGAGAAGGCTGCCGCCTTCATGCGCGGCTGCGGACAGCAGCCGCTGGTGATGAAGCGCGAGATCGACGGCTTCATCATGAACCGGATGCAGGGCGCGCTGCTCGACGAGGCCTTCCGGCTCGTCGCCGACGGCATCGCCGATGTCGAGGATGTCGATATCGGCATCCGCGAGGGGCTCGCGCTGCGCTGGTCCTTCATCGGCCCGTTCGAGACGATCGACCTCAATGCGCCCGGCGGCGTGCGTGACTACGCCCAGCGCTACCAGCACATCTATAGCGGCATCGCCGCTGAGCTCGCCGGCCGCCGCGCCGACTGGAGCGGGCCGCTGATGGACGAGGTCGAAGGCCAGCGCGCTGCGCGCCTCTCCCGCGACGACCTCGCCCAGCGCCAGATCTGGCGAGACCGGCGCCTGATGGCGCTCGCCGCCCATAAGCGCGCCGCCGCGCGCGACATCGGAGAATAGGAGTCCATCATGGCGAAAGCCCGCAAGGTCATCATCTCCTGCGCCGTCACCGGCGCGATCCATACGCCCTCGATGTCGCCCTACCTGCCGGTGACGCCGGAGGAGATCGCGGACGCGGCGATCGGCGCGGCTGAAGCCGGCGCTGCGATCGTCCATCTTCACGCCCGCGATCCGCAGACCGGCGCGCCGGACCAGACTCCAGAGGCCTTCGCCCGCTTCCTGCCGATCATCCGCCAGCGCAGCGATTGCGTCGTCAACATCACCACCGGCGGCGCCCCGACCATGACGATCGAGGAGCGCGTGAAGCCGGCCGCGACCTTCAAGCCGGAGCTGGCCTCGCTCAATCTCGGCTCGATGAATTTCGGCCTCTTCGGCATGCTCGACCGCTTCAAGGACCTGAAGCACGACTGGGAGCGGACCTATCTCGCCAACAAGGAGATCATCTTCCGCAACACCTTCGGGCAGATCGAGCACATCCTGACCACCTGCGCCGGCAGCGGCACGCGCTTCGAATTCGAGTGCTACGACACTGCCCATCTTTACAATCTCAAATACTTCCTCGACCGCGGGCTGGTGCAGGGGCCGCTCTTCATCCAGACGGTGTTCGGGCTGCAGGGCGGCATCGGCAACCACCCCGACGACATCGCGCATATGAAGCGCACAGCCGACCGGCTCTTCGGAGACCAGTATCGCTGGTCCGTGCTCGGGGCCGGTCGCAACCAGATGAATGTCGCCGCCATCGCCGCGGCCCAAGGCGGCCATGTCCGCGTCGGGCTGGAGGACAGCCTCTGGCTCGGGCCGGGGCGCCTCGCCGAGACGAATGCCGATCAGGTTCGCCGCGTGCGGCTGATCCTGGAAGGGCTGGGGCTGGAGATCGCCACACCCGACGAGGCCCGCGAAATGCTGTCGCTCAAGGGCGGCGACAAGGTCGCGTTCTGAACCATCACGGAGCAGGAGACGAACATGCGCATCGAGGTGCTGGTCGACGTCAAGACGACGCTCGGCGAAGGTCCGCTCTGGGACGTCGAGCAGGAGCGGCTCTACTGGATCGATTCCTTCGACGGCCGGGTCTTCCGCGCGACCGTGGACGGGCGTGAGGTCCGGGCCTGGGACGTGCCGCAGAAGATCGGCTCGATGGCGCTGCGCAAGGATGGGCAAGGCGCGGTCGTCTCGCTGCAGCGCGGCTTCCATGCTCTGGATTTCAAATCCGGCGAAGTCACGCTCATTCATGATCCGGAGCCTGATCAGCCTGCCAACCGCCTGAACGACGGCAAGGTCGACAAGCGCGGCCGCTTCGTCGCCGGCTCGATGGACACGCAGGAGGAAGGCGCCAACGGCGCGCTCTACAGCCTCTCGACCGACTTCAAGGTGACGAAGCTCGACACCGGCATCGTCTGCTCGAACGGTCCGTGCTGGAGCCCGGATGGCAAGACCTTCTATTTCCAGGATACCTGGTCCGGCGAGATCTGGGCCTATGACTACGACCTCGACAGCGGCGCCGCCACCAACCGGCGGGTCTTCGCCAAGGTGGATACCTCGAAAGGTGGCGCGGCGGACGGCTCGACCGTCGATGCCGAGGGCTATCTCTGGAACGCGCTGGTCTATGACGGGCGGCTGGTGCGCTACGCGCCGGACGGCAGCGTCGACCGCATCATCGACATGCCGGTCAAGAAGGTGACGAGCGTGATGTTCGGCGGCCCGAAGCTCGACATCCTCTTCGTGACCTCGATGGCCAAGCCCCCGCTGCCGCGCTTCCCTGGGGACGGCGTGCTGCGCGGCAGCCTCTTCGCGATCTACGATCTCGGCATTCGCGGCCTGCCGGAGATGCGGTTCGGGGCATGAAGAATCCCAACATTCGGCCGGGATCAGGCAGTTAGCCTTGGGGTTGCGCAGCCGCTCGAACGGCAGCTCCCGCCCATAGAGGGAGCATGGCCGCGAGCGGACGCATCGAAGTTCAACGGCAGGGCGAGTTCGTCGTCAACGCTTCCCTTGCCTTGTCCACTTCTGGTGTGGCTGGAGCAGCCATGCCATCCTGCCCGCTGCGGCGGAGGACATGCAATGGAGTTGAAGTGGCTGGAAGACATCCTGAGCCTGTCGACGACGCTCAGCTTCTCGCGCTCCGCCGTTGAGCGGAACATCACGCAATCCGCCCTGAGCCGCCGGGTCAAACAGCTGGAGGAATGGCTCGGCCTGCCGCTGTTCGACCGCAGCAGTTATCCGATCCGCCTCACCGAAGCCGGCCGGACCTTCCTTCCGCGTGCCCAGGACATCCTCAGGCAGGTGCAGGACGCGCGTCGGGAGGTCCGCCAGCTGCACGAAGACGAGTCGGAAACGCTGACCTTCGCCACGCTCAACACCCTGTCCCTGACCTATTTCCCCAGCCTGATCCACCGCATCGAAGACAAACTCGGCCCGCTGAAGACGCGATTCTGCGATCAACGCTCATCCTTCGACGGCAATGTCGCACTGCTCAATCATGGCGAATGCGATTTCCTGCTGACCTATGCGCATCCGGCCGTGCCGCCCGAACTGGACGCCGAACACTTCGTCTACCGCCACCTCGGCGCCGAACGAGCGATCCCCGTCTCGATCCCCGACAGCGCTGGCGAGCCGCTCCACGCCTTCCGCTGCGGCGGTGCGCCGGTGCGCCTGCTGAGCTATGGCAACGCCTCCTTCTTCGCGCGCCGGCTTGCCTTGCTCTTCGCCGAGCGGCCGACACCGCTGGTCACCGTCTACGAGAATCCGATGTCGGTTGGCCTCAAGGCCATGGTCCTGGCCGGACATGGCGTCGCCTGGGTGCCCGAGAGCCTTGTCGTCGAGGAATTGCGCAGCGGCCAGCTCGTGCCGGCGGCCGACCCCTCATGGTATATCTCGGCCGAAATCCGGCTCTATCGGGCAAGGCAGCGGAGCCGCCTTCCCGTCGAGCAGTTCTGGGCCGCCATCGCGGATGACGGCCAGCCAGCACGCCCGGACGATCCGCCCCGCCCTGCCTTCAGTCGACGCGGCTATGCGCGCCCGGCTTCCGCGGGTTCCGACAGCAAGCTGTCGAGATCGGCCATGGCGTCGATATCGGCGAGCCGGGCGTAAAGCGCGGCGCCGCCCGGCATCCCGGCGCAACAATCCCGGAACTTCGCTTCCCGGTCGTCATCGTCGAACGGATCGGCGATCGAGCCCTTGGCCTCCAGCCGATCGGCCTTGAGCACGCGCCCGTCCTTGAGGCTGATGGTGACGCGATGCGGCTGGCGCCCCGCCACCTCCTCGCTCTTGTCGTAGGACCGCATCACCGTCAGCGGCAACAGCCGCCGGACCTCCGGGCGCGCGACCGCTTCCGGCGTGAAATCGGCCAGCGACAGCCGGTCCTGCAAGAGCGCGAGCGCGACGCAGTAATGCATCGAGAAGCGGCCCTGCATCTCGTCCTGCGGATCGGGATAGGCGAGATTGCGCGCATTGGCGATGCCGACCAGCGTGTCCACCGCCTCGACATCCGCGGCGGAGAAGCCATTTTTTGCCTTGAGGTCGAGGATCGCATCGACCGCAAGGTGCGTCGAGCCGCAGCAGGGATGGCGCTTCGGGGTCAGTCCGTCGCTTTCGATGACATGCGGCGCTGCCAGCACCATCCGCTCCCAGCCGACGGCGCTGTCGTCGCCGAACAATTCGGCAAAGCCCATCGGGCATTCCAGGATGTCGAGGCGCCCGGTCATCCCCGCTGCCGCGAGTGCAGCCGCATCGACGGCATTGCGCGCCGCGAGCCCGGCATGCAGCGGCTTGGCCGGCGTGCCGAACTGGCCCTTCGGGCCGGCTGCCATGCTGGCGGCAACGCTCATCGCGCGGGCGATGCCCGCCCCGTCGAGCCCCATCAGCCAGGCCGTGCCCGCCGCCGTCCCGATCGCGCCGACCGTCGAGGTCGCGTGCCAGCCGATGGTGTAATGCGCCGGGTTGATGCCGCGCCCGACGGCGGCCTGCGCCTCTAGCCCGACGAGATAGGCGTCGACGAAGGCCCGCCCGCTCGCCCCGCGCCCCTGCGCCACCGCGAGCAGCGCCGGCACCAGCACCGCCGAGGCATGGGTGATGCCCGGCCTGAAATTATCGTCATAATCGAGCGCATGCGCCGCCGTTCCGTTGACCAGCGCGGCGATCGCCTCGGTCGCCCTGCCACCGCCCGCAACCGCCGCAGCGCCCCGCGGGCCGATCCCGGAAGCGAAGGCCTGACGCACGGCCTGCGTCGCCTGATCGCCAACCCCGGCCAGCATGCAGCCCACGGTATCGGTGATGGCGTGATGCGCTCGCAATCGGGCCAGTGGCGAGAAGGCTGGCGCGGAGCGGCTCCACTCCGCGATACGTTCGATGGCGCTCGGCATGATCACTCCCGGTCGGTCTTGCGATGGCAAACGCTGCTCAACTCTGCCGGCGCGCTTCGAGGATCAGGCGCAGCAGGCGGCCGAAGGCGAAACGGCTCACCTCCGTGCCCTTGATATCGGTGTTGACGCGGTGGACGATGACGAGGTCGAGCGACGGAATGACGAGGCAGGTCTGCCCGCCGACGCCCTGGGCGCTGTAGCTGCCGGCCGGCAGCACGACTCCGGGGAAGCCCGTGCCGGAGCGCTCGGTCCACCACATATAGCCGTAGCCGCCGCGCGGCCCGGCATCGGAGAGCGGCAGCACGCTGGTCGCGACCCAGTTGGCCGGGACGACCTGCTCGCTCTGCCAGCGGCCCTGCCGCAGGAACATCAGGCCGAAGCGGGCGAGATCGCGCGTCGACATCCGGAACGGATAGGCGGGATGAACGGAGCAGTCGTCCGGCTCCAGCCAGCCGTCGCGCCGCTCGCCGTCGAGGCGGAAATCCTCCATGCCGAGCGGCCTCGCGATCCGCGCCAGGAAATCGTCATGGATGCCGGCGCCGGTCAGCGCCGTGAAGATCGTGCCGAGCGCGTTGAAATCCCAGTTGTTGTACAGCCAGAAGCTGCCCGGCGGATGGGAATGGCGCGGCGGCTTGATCGACTTCATCCAGGGCGATTCATAGCCGGCCGGATGGAAGATGCCGGAGCGTGCCGTCAGCAGGTCGTAGACCGTCGCGGCCTTCTCCTGGGCGCTGAGGCCTTCCTTGTCGTCGATGCCGAGATCGGCAAGCGTCCGCGACAGGTCGATCCGGCCTTCTTCCTCATGGATGCCGATCAGGGCGCTGAGGAAGCTCTTGCGGACGGAATGGCACTGATAGCGATGAGCGAGATCGCCGCGGCTCGCCACGACGCGCCCACCCTGCACGATCATCAGCGTCGCCGTCGAAATGGTGTCGGCGAAGCGCCAGGCCCGGTCGAGCCCCTCGCGCGACCAGCCCGCTGCCTCCGGCGAGACGGTCTCCCAGTCCTTCGCCGGCCAATGCTCCGCACCCAGGGCTTCGCCCCTCATCACTGTCTCGTCCATCATCTGATCCTCCGCAGCCCGGCCGCTCACGCGATCGGGCGATAACCGACGCTCGCCTCGAGGAACTCGCGCGTATAGGGCTCATGCGCCCGGCCGGCCCTGACATCGGCAGCGCTCATCTCTTCGAGGATGCGGCCCTCGCTCATCATCGCGACGCGCTCGCAGAGATGCGTCACGACCGCGAGATCGTGGCTGACCATGAGATAGGTCAGGTCGCGGTCGCGGCGGAGCTGCTTCAGCAGGTTGAGGATTTCCGCCTGCACGGAGACGTCGAGCGCCGAGGTCGGCTCGTCCAGCAGCAGCAGCTCGGGCTCGATGATGAGCGCACGCGCGATCGCCACGCGCTGGCGCTGCCCGCCCGAGAGCTCATGCGGGAAGCGGTAGCGGAAGGACGGCCCGAGGCCGACGGCGGTCAGGATCTCGTCGATGCGCTCCTGCGGCCGGTCGAAACCGTGGATCTTCAACGGCTCGGCCAGCACGTTCTGCACCATCTTGCGCGGATGCAGCGAGGAATAGGGGTCCTGGAACACCATCTGCACGCGCCGGAAGAAGGCCTTGTCGCGCTTATGCGGCACCTCGCGATCCTGGAAGCTGATCGAACCGCCATACTCGCTGTTGAGCCCGGCGAGCGCGCGCAGCACGGTCGACTTGCCGCAGCCGGATTCGCCGATCAGCCCGAAGGCTTCGCCATGGCCGAGCGTGAAGGAGACATCGTCCACGGCCTTCAGAGCCGAGGTCCCACGGCCGAAGAGGACCGAAAGATGGTTGACCGTCAGCGCAGCCGGGCGGTTAGCCGCCGGAGTCGTGTCGACAGCGCTCATGCCCGGCTCCCGCTCTGCAAGGTCGGCCCGTCCAGCCAGGCCGGGTCGCGGCTCGGCACCTGCAGCATGTCGGCCTGCCGGTCGAGGCGCGGCAGGCTGTCGAGCAGCGCGCGCGTATAGGGATGGCGGGCATTGCGGAGTTCCCGCGCCGGGATGTCCTCCATGATCCGGCCGGCATACATCACCAGCACGCGGTCGCAGAAATCCGCCACGAGATTGAGGTCGTGGCTGATGAAGATCAGCCCGGCGCCGCGCCGCGTCACCAGCTCGTCGAGGATGCTCAGAACCTGCCGCCGGATCGTGACGTCGAGCGCCGAGGTCGGCTCGTCCGCGATGATCAGGTCGGGCTCGGGGATCAGCATCATCGCGATCATGATGCGCTGGCCCATGCCGCCGGAGACCTCGTGCGGGAAGAGCTTGAAGACGCGGGCGGGGTCGCGGATCTTCACCGCCTCCAGCATGGCGAGCGCTTTGGCTTCCGCCTCCTTGCCGCCGACCTTGTGGTGCAGCCGGTAGGCCTCGGTGATCTGCTCGCCGACCCGCATCAGCGGATTGAGCGAGAATTTCGGGTCCTGCAGGATCATCGAGATGCGGTTGCCGCGGATGGTCCGCATCTGGCGTTCACTGGCCGCGAGCAGGTCGATCCCGTCAAAGGAGAGCTTCCTGGCGGAGATGGTCGCCGCCTTCGGCGTCAGCTTCAGGATCGTGCGCCCGGTCAGCGACTTGCCGGAGCCGGATTCGCCGACGATGCCGACCTTCTCGCGGCCGACGCTGAAGGAGATGCCGCGCACCGCCTGGACCGAGCGATGCGCGCCCTTGAAGGTGACGGAGAGGTCCTCGACCTCGAGCAACGGCTTATCCATGACGCGGATCCAGGATATCGCGCAGGCCGTCGCCGAACAGGTTGAAGGCCAGGCTGGTGACGAGGATGGCGAGGCCGGGGATGCCGGCGATCCAGCCATTGGTCAGGATGAACTCGCGGCCCGACGCGAGCATCGCGCCCCATTCCGGGCTCGGCGGCTGCGCACCCAGTCCGAGGAAGCCGAGGCCGGCCGCCGTCAGGATGATCGACGCCATGCTCAGCGTGATGCGCACCACGACGGAGGGAATGCACATCGGCACGACATGGCCGAGGATGATCCGGAGCGGCGACGCGCCCTGGAGCCGCACCGCCGCGATGTAGTCCGACTTGCGGATCGACAGCGTTTCGGCCCGTGCCAATCGCGCGATCGGCGGCCAGGCGGCGAGTGCGATCGCGATGATCGCATGGTCGATGCCGGGCCCGAGCGCCGCGACGAAGGCCAGCGCCAGCACCAGGCTCGGGAAGGCCAGGAAGATATCGACGATGCGCATCAGCACGGTATCGACCCAGCCCCCGAGATAGCCGGAGGTCGTGCCGACGATCAGCCCGAGCGGCGCGGCGATCACAGCCGTCAGCAGGGCGATGTAGAGCGTGATCCGGGCGCCGAAGACCAGCCGGCTGAAGATGTCGCGGCCGAGCTCGTCGGTGCCGAACCAATGCGCAGCCGAAGGCCGTTGCAGGCGCTTGGTCAGGTCCTGCGCGTAGATGTCGTGGGTCGCGACGAGGGGCGCGAACAGCGCCACCAGCACGATCAGAACGATGACAGCGAGGCCGAACATGGCGGCGGGGTTGGCCCTGAGCCGCCACCATTTCAGCGACAATTGCTGCATCCGCGCCTGGAAGGGCGAGGACGGAACGGGCGCCGCGAGCCAGGCCTTGAGGCCCCGCCCGCCGGCCTGGTCGATGGATTGTGGTGTCATGGCCATGCCTCAGCGGGTCCGCGGGTCGAAGACCCGGTAGAGCAGGTCGCACAACAGGTTGAGCGTGACGAAGATGACGCCGACCAGCAGCGTACAGCCCACGACGGCGTTCATGTCGCCGGCGAGCAGCGCATTGGTCAGGTAGCGGCCGAAGCCCGGCCAGGCGAAGACCGTCTCGGTCAGCACCGCGCCTTCGAGCAGGAAGGCGTAGGACAGCGCCACCACCGTCACCACCTGCACGGCGATGTTGCGGAAGGCGTGGCCCCAGACGGTGCGTGCCCAGGACAGGCCTTTCACGCGCGCCGTCACGACGTATTCCTGGCTGAGCTGCTCCATCATGAAGCTGCGGGTCATGCGGCTGATATAGGCGAGCGAGCTGAAGGCCAGGATCGAGGCCGGCAGGATGATGTGCGACACCGCATTGCCGAACATCTCCCAGTTGCCGGCAAGCAGGCTGTCGATCAGCAGGAAGCCGGTGACCGGCTCAAGGTCGAACTCGTAGGTGAAGTCGATGCGACCGGGGCCGCCGACCCAGCCCAGCGTCGCGTAGAACAGCACCAGCCCCATCAGGCCGAGCCAGAAATTCGGCGCGGAATAGCCGATCAGGCCGACGACCCGGACGATCTGGTCGACAAGGGAACCGCGATACATCGCCGAGAGCACACCGAGCGGGATGCCCAGGCTGGTTCCGATGACGATCGCGACGCTGGCGAGCTCGATCGTCGCCGGGAAGACGCGGGCGATATCGGCCATCACCGGCTTGCCGGTGGTCAGCGCCATCCCGAAATCGAGATGCAGCACGCCCCAGATATAGCGGCCGAACTGGACATAAAGCGGCTGGTCGAGGCCGAGCTGCTTGTACATCGCCTGATAGGCTTCCTGGGTCACGTTGTCGCCGAGCACGGCGACGACGGGATCGAGTGGCAGCAGACGGCCGATGAAGAAGGTCAGCGCTGCCAGCCCGAGCAGGGTAACAGTGAAGGATGCGAGGATCCGGCCGGAGATCTTGAGCCAGGACGGAAGAATCCGCACCGGCTCAGAGCTCGGGCCGGATGCCGCGATGGCGGTCCGGGACATCGCGGCGGCCTTACTTGGTCGCCAGCTCGTAATAGGTTCGGAAGCCGTTCCAGGTCCACGACTTCAGGTCCTTGCGCACGCCGGCGACGTTGTTCATCTGGAACATGAAGGCCATCGGGCCCTTGGCCATGACGTCCTTCTGGAGCGCCGCATAGAGCGCGTCGCGCTTGGCCGGATCGGGCTCGAGCAGCGCCTCGTCGACTTTCTTGTTGAGCTCGAGATCCTGATAGGCCGAGCGCCAGCTCGGATACTGGGTCTGCTTCGCTTCGAGCCGGTTGTCGGGGTTGAAGACGAGGCGCGAGGCGTTGCCATGCGCATCCGGCACGTTGGTCTGCCAGGCCAGCATCGCCGACTGGTATTCGCGCCCGCGCACCTTGCTGAAGAGCTGGGCATTGGCCATGCGTTCGAGCGAGAGCTTGACGCCGACCTTGGCCGCATTCTGCTGCACACTCTGGGCGATCGGGTTCGAATGCGGCAGCGTGCCGAAGATCATCGTCGCCTCGAAGCCGTTGGGATAGCCCGCCTCCGCCAGGAGCTGCTTGGCCTTGTCGAGGTCGAGCTTGAAGGGCTGGCCTTCCTTCGCGTCGAGCGCACCGACGGCGCCGAGCTGGGCGAAGCTGGCGCGCGGCACGCCGAGATGGGTCATCACCGTCTTGCCGAGGCCGTCATAGTCGATCAGGTAGCGCATCGCGAGGCGCACCTTCTCCTTGGAGAACGGGCCGTCGGCGACATTGAAGCCCCAATAGAAGAGCTGTGGCCGCAGGACCTTGTTGATCGTGATGTCCTTGGAGGACTCGAGATCCCGCAGGTCCTCCGGGGTCAGGTCGCGCGCCACGTCGACATCGCCCTGGCTCAGCAGCAGGCGCTGGGTGCCAGGCTCCGCGACATGGCGGATCAGCACGCGCTTCAGGCCGGGCGCCTTGCCCCAATAGCCGTCATTGGCCTCCAGCACGATCGACTCGCCGGCATTCCAGCGCGTCAGCTTGTAGGGGCCGACGCAGGCCGTGCGCGTCGCCAGATATTTGTTGCCGAGATCGCCGCCCTGTTCGTTCGCCATCAGGGTCTTCTTGTCCATCACCATGGACACCCGGTTGGCCGCGATCGACTGCAGCACGAGCGTCGTCGGATAGGGCTTGTCGAGCTTAAAGGTGACCGTGTTGTCGCCCGCGACGATGGTCTGCTCGACATTGTCCTTGGTGAAGCCGAACTCGGTCAGCGTCGCCGCGTTGCCGAAGTTCAGCTTGACGACGCGGTGCAGCGACCAGGCGACATCCTCGGCCGTGACGGGATTGCCGGAGGGGAATTTCGCGCCCTTGTGCAGATGGAAGGTGATCTCCTTGCGGTCCGGCGAGACGTCCCAGCGCTCGGCGAAGCTCGGCACGACCTTGCGCTCGTCGGCCGGGTCGAAATCGGCCAGCGTGTCGCAGGTGTTCTGCAGGATCTCGTTGGTGACGACCTCGCCAACCTGGGCGGGGTCGAAGGTGCTGATCGCATCGACGTTCCACGCCATCACCAGCGCGTTCTTCGGCGTCGCAGCAACGGCCACTCCCGCGCCGGCGCAAAGTGCGGCAACTGCCGCGGCGGAAAGCAGCCTGCGTCCGGCGAGGCGTCGCTTGATTACGATCTCGTCGTTTCGGTTGGTCATGATCTCGATCCCGCTCTTTGATTATTGTTTGATTGGAAACGCATATGTCGCCCGGGAGCAGCCTTGCGGTTGCTCCCGAGGTAGCGCCGACTCAGGCGGCAGCAGCAGGCCGCGGCTTGATCGGCGGCTTCACATCGGCCGGGATCGGGCAGACATAGGGCGTCCGCGTCACCCGCTCCTGATGGTCCTTCTTGGCGCGCGCCAGCAGCGTCTCGTCGCTGATCACGTCGACCGCGGTCGCCGCCATGATCTTGGCGGCATGGACCATGCCCTTGTGCGCCGCCGGCGCCTTGCCCTGCGCCGTGATCTGCCAGGAATGGCCGGGCGTGCCGATCGCATGGGTCGCAACCCGCGCCTGGATGGTCGGCACCTTCCAGCTGACATCGGCGACATCGGTCGAGCCGATCATCGGCACGCCGCGCGTGCCCTGCGGCACGACGAAATCGCAGAGCGGCGTGTTCTCGCGCGGCGCGATCCCGGTCTTTCGATAATCGTTGAGGATGTCGGCCGGCCCTAGCGTCGCCTGGATCTTGGCCGCATAGGCCTTGTCCGCCGCGTCGAAGGGCACGGGGCCGAGCCGGTCGATGTTCTTGAACATCGCGTCTTCCAGCGGCGTATTGCCGAGCATGTTGGAGACCGCGCTCATGATCGAGATCGAGACCGCGGTCTCGGTCATCAGCGCCGCGCCCTCGGCGATCTTCTTCACGCGCTCGTTGAGTTCCAGCATGCCGGCGAGATCACGCGCCCGGATGGCGTAGCGCACCTTGGCCGAAGCCTGCACGACGTTCGGCGCGATGCCGCCGGCATCGAGATAGGCATAATGGATGCGGGCATCGGACGGCATGTGCTCGCGCATGTAGTTGACGCCGACATTCATCAGCTCGACCGCATCGAGCGCCGAACGACCGAGATGCGGCGCCGCAGCGGCATGCGAGGCGCGGCCGGTGAACTGGAAATCCATCCGGGTATTGGCCAGCGACATGGCGTCGTCGACCTTGGTCATCGAGGACGGGTGCCAGGATATCGCGACATCGACATCATCGAAGGCACCGGCGCGCACCATGAAGGCCTTGGCGGCGCCGCCCTCTTCCGCCGGACAGCCGAAATAGCGCACGCGCCCTGGCCGGCCGGTCTTCGCAAGCCAGTCCTTCACCGCGGTCGCCGCCAGCAGTGCGGCCGAGCCCAGCATGTTGTGGCCGCAGCCATGGCCGTGGCCGCCGGCCTCGACCGGCTTCGGCTCGGCGATATTGGCCTCCTGGCTCAGGCCGGGCAGCGCGTCGTATTCGCCGAGGATCGCGATGACCGGGCCGCCCTCGCCCCCCTCGCCCATCACCGCGGTCGGAATGCCCGCGACGTTCTCGGTGATGCGGAAGCCCTGCTCCTTGAGCATCGCGATATGCTCGCCGACCGAGCGGTACTCGGTATAGGCGATCTCGGGCATGCCCCAGACGCGGTCGCTCAGCGCCTCGAACGGCTGCCGCTTCGCATCAACCAGCTCCCAGATGATTTCGGAATTCTGCATGGCTTGCGTCCTTTCACAGTCCGGGGGCGCTCAGAGATGCTCTCGCAGGAAACGGGCCACCCCGCCGAAGACGGTGCGCCGGTTCTCGATCCGGGCGAAGCCGTGGCCCTCATGCGGGATGCGCAGATACTCGACCGGCCGGCCGAGGCCGCGCAGCACCGAATAGATCATCTCGCTCTCGCCCGGCGGCACGCGGGGGTCGTCGAGCCCCTGCGCGATGAACAGCGGCGCCCGGATGCGGTCGAGCTTATGGATCGGCGAGAAGCGGATCAGGCTCTCACGGTCGGCGACCGGATCGCCATATTCCACCGCGCGCAGATAGCGCCGCCACGGCCCGGTCGTCTGCAGCAGCGTCAGGAAATTGGCGATGCCGTAGAACTCGATGCCGACCTTCCACAAATCCGGCTGCTCGGTCAGCGCCGCCAGCACCATGAAGCCGCCATAGGAGCGACCATAGACCGCGACGCGGTCATCGTTCACGTCGGATTGCTCGCGCAGCCACAGCCTCACCGCCTTGAGGTCGGCGACGCTGTCCATGCGCAGATGCTTGTCGTCGAGATGATGGTAGCTGCGGCCATAGCCGGTCGAGCCGCGCACGTTCGGCGCGATCACCATGATGCCCTGACTCAGGAAGAACTGCAGGTCGGCCCGGAAGATCGGGGTCCACTGCGCCTCCGGCCCGCCATGGACCACGACGACGGCAGGATAGCCCCCTTCCGGCGCCTTGCCGCGCGGCCGGTAGACGAAGAACGGCACGTCGAGCCCGTCGAAGCTTTTCGTGCTCGCAACGGTCGGCTCGACGAAAACAGCGGGATCGAGCCCGGCCTTCGAGGCATCCGTCAGGCGCTCGACCTGCTGGGTCGCACTATCGAAACGCCAGATATCCGACGACGAGGTCGATCCATCCAGCGGGAAGACGAGCCCCGAACCATCCGGCAGCCAGGTGACGGAGCCGATCGAGCCGGGAGGGAAACCCTCGACCTCGAACTCGGCTCCACCGGCGATCTCGCGCACGAAGATGCGGTTCCAGCCGCGATCATTCGCGACATAGGCCAGACGGTTCTGGTCCGGCGCAAGCGCCACCGCCTCGATATCCTGCCCGTCGCGTTCGACGATCCAGTGCAGCGAACCATCGGCCATCGACCGAAAGCCGACGCTGAGGAACTCGCGCCCCTGGTCGGTGATGGTGAAGAAGCCGCTGCCATCCTTCTTCATCCGGCTGGCGGCATAGCGGGCGCGGCCCTCATGCGGCAACAACGCCTCGCGCGCCCCGCTTTCGAGATCGAGCCGGTAGAGGTCCTGATCGTTCATCGCGTGGGTGGCATCGGCCACCAGGAGCGAGCGCCCATCCGGGAAGAAGGCGACGGCCTCGCGATAGCCGCTGCCCTCGAAGACACGCCGCGCCGCCCGCGTCGCCATGTCCATCACATAGATGTCCATATGCTCGCGGTCGCGCGCGTTCGAGGCGAAGGCGATGCGCTGCCCGTCCGGCGCCCAGCAACCCCAGACATGCACCACCGTCGGATCGTCGGTCAGCGACTGCGGCACGCCGGAGGCGTCCGGTATGAGCCAGAGCTGGTGCCGCTCGTCGCCGCCGCAATCCATGGTGAAGAGCAGGTCGCGGCTCTTCGGGTTGAAGGCGATCGAACCGACCGGCTCCGGCATGTCGGTCAGGCGCCAGGGCGCCCCGCCGGCAAGCGGCCGGAGCCAGATCTGGTGCGTACCGCTCTCGTCGCTGAGATAGGCGAGAAGCTCGCCATCCGGCGCGACGGCCGGGCTCTTGGCGCTGCGGATTTCGAGATAAGGCTCGATACCCAGGCGGATCTGGCTGGCAGCTTCGTACATGGTCTTTCCTTCAGGCCGCGAGGGCCGGCATGGAGTCGCGCAGGCGATCGGTCGCGTCGCGCAGCGCCAGCGACAGGGCCGGGGCGCTCGGCGTCGCCGCGTGGTTGGCCTCGGTCACGATGGTAAAGCGCGCCTCGGGCCAGGCCGTCTTCAGGCGCCAGGCCGTACACATCGGCGTCACGATGTCGTAGCGCCCCTGCACGATCTCCGCCGGCAGATGCCGGATGCGCGAGACGTCGCGCAGCAGCTGGCCAGGTTCGAGGAAGGCGCCGTTGACGCAGTAATGCGTGAAGATGCGGGCGAGCGCGAGCGCAGCATCCGGCTCGGTCAGCGCCGCGACATGCTCGGCATCGGGTAGGAAGGTCTGCGTCTTCCCCGAGAATGTCCTGAGGCTGATCGCAGCCGCGATCTGCTGCTCGCGGTCAGGTCCGGTGAGCCGGCGATAATAGGCGCCGAGCAGGTCGTCGCGCTCCGCTTCCGGCACGAAAGTGGCGAAGGTCTCCCAATGGTCCGGGAAGATCGTGCGCGAGCCGTGGAACCACCAGTCGATCTCGGTACGCTCCGCCATGAAGATGCCGTGCAGGCGGAAGCCGAGGCAGCGCTCCGGGTGGGCCTGTCCATAGGCGAGACCGAGGCAACTGCCCCAGGATCCGCCCGTGACGAGCCAGCGCTCGATGCCGAGATGCTCCCGGATTCGTTCGAGATCGGCGATCAGCGCCTGCGTGGTATTGCCCGCGAGTTCGGCCGAGGGGCTGGAGCGCCCTGCCCCGCGCTGGTCGAAGGTCACGAGGTGGAAGGCCGCCGGATCGAAGGTCCGGCGCTGGGCCGGCTTGGTGCCCGCGCCGGGGCCGCCATGCAGGAAGACGACGGGAATGCCATCGGGATTGCCGCTCAGTTCGACCTGAAGCTCGTGGCCGTCACCGACTGGGAGACGCAGCGAGCGGTAAGGCTCGACCACGGGATAGAGAGCGCTCTCGTCGTCAGGCACATCGGGCTCCGCTGCACGGGAGCGCCGCGACGCTCCCCATGCGACCGGAGGATGGCACGCCCGAACCGTCGCTGGCCAATGCATTTGGAATGCGTTGTTATGACGATCTGGAATAGTTTTACATGAACCGACGGTGGCAAATGCTCCTTTGCTTGAAGGTTCGTGTCACGATCTCAAAGGCTTAACCGCCTGATCCCGTGCCGATCATCCTCGAACCACGTTGCGGCTTCGCCATTCGGCCAACAGCGCGCTCGGGTGAGGTGCGGACACCTGCTGACGGTCGTGTAGAATTTGCGCAGCGGAGAACCGGAAGCGGGAGCGACTTGTGCGCGTCAGAGTGCTTGTCACTGGCGGTAATGGGCGACTGGCACGCGCGTTGGCGCGAACGGGCGGCTCAAACGTTCGCACGCTTTCGAGCGCGGAACTCGACATCACCAATGCCGCTTCCATCCGGTCCACACTTGATCGATTGCGCCCGGATGTTGTGATCAATGCTGCAGCGCTCAGCAGCGTCGAGGCCTCCGATACCGCCCCGGAGCGCGCGCGTTCCGTCAATGCCACCGCGCCGGGGTATATCGCCCAGGCCTGCGCCCGGCTGGGAACGCCTTTGATCCATATCTCGACCGACTATGTGTTCGGGGCCGAAACCCTCCGACCGTGGCGCGAGTCGGATCCGGTCTCGCCCCTCAACAGCTATGGCCGCCTGAAAGCGGAAGGCGAGCGCAATGTCCTGGCCGTCGGCAGCAGGGTTTGTATCGCGCGCGTCGCGTGGCTCTTCGGAGACGGCAAAGACTTCATCGCGAACCTGCTTCGGGCCGATGCCGACACGGTGAAAGTGGCGCATGACCAGACAGGTTCCCCGACCCCGATCCGCCAGCTTGCCAAGAGACTATTGGCGCTGTCTGAGCGCATGAACGCAGGCGAAGCCATTCCGCAGATGCTCCATCTGGCCGGATCGCCGCCGGTGTCGCGCGCCGATTGGGTCGCCTCGGCGTTCGAATCTCTTCGGCAAGCGGGAAGGAAAACGCCAAAATTGCTGCGGGTGCCCATGGCAGAATTCGGTGGCGGCGCCCCCCGTCCACATTACAGCGCCCTCGATTGCAGCCTTGCCGCAGAACTTTTTGGCGAAGAGCTCGACTGGCGTATTTCGACGGCGCAACCCGAGACCTTCACCGAGCAGATCATGCCGGCTTAAGACCGCCAACAGACATCGGCAAGCGCTCACACGGCCGATCTCCGCGAAGAGGTGAGGCCGGCGTCATGCGGCCAGCGCATGGCTGATGCTGTAAACGGGGCTCTTATTCGAATTTGTCGCAGTATAGGTTGGCTGGGCGGCTCGCTACGAAAGCTGAGCCCGCAAGAGAACGGTTGGTAGGCGATGCTCTCCACCAAAACCACGCGGCCCAACCGCCGGCAGTTCCTCTCCTCGACGGCGATCGCCCTGTTTCTCGGCTCGACCGGGCGGGGCCTTGGCGAGACGATCGCGGGCAGCCCACCCTGGAAGCCCTTCGACGCAAGCCCGCCGCAGACGCTGGGCTCAGGCACCTGGTATTTCCTGACGCCCGATGAAGTCCGCATGGTCGGCGCGATCACCGAGCGCCTGATCCCGGCTGACGAATTGAGCATCAGCGGCAAGGATGCCGGTTGCGTCGAGTTCATCGACCGGCAGCTCGCCGGCAGCTATGGCTCCTCCGAGCGGCTCTACATGAAGGGGCCGTTCCAGCCCGGCACGCCCGAACAGGGCGACCAGTTCCCGCTCGACCCGCGTCAGCGCTACCGGCTGGGGCTCGCGGGCCTTCAGGCGCATTGCCGCGAAACCTATCAGAAGGCCTTCGCCGATCTGCCGCCCGAGCAGCGCGACCAGGTCCTGACCCAGCTTCAGACCGGCGCGATCACGCTGAAGGATGTCGATGGCAAGGCCTTCTTCGCGCTCCTCCTGCAGAACACCATGGAAGGCTTTTTCGCCGACCCGATCTATGGCGGCAACAGGGAGATGGTGTCGTGGCGGATGCTCGGCTTTCCCGGCGCGCGCTACGATTACCGCGACTACATCGACAAGCATAACCAGAAGCTCGATTTGCCCCCGCTCAGCATCGCCGGGCGGTCCGAATGGCGCGTGAAGGATTGAGCCATGGCCACGAAACTGCCCGCGACGGATGTGGTGGTGGTCGGCCTCGGCTGGGCGGGATCGATCATCGCCAATGAACTGACGGACCAGGGGCTCTCGGTCGTCGCCTTCGAGCGAGGCCCCTGGCGCGAGACGGCGCGCGACTTCAACATCGCCTCCGCCCCGGATGAGCTGCGCTACAGCCAGCGCCAGGAGCTGATGCTCCAGACCGCGCAGAACACCGTCACCGCGCGCAACAACCCGTCCCAGACGGCGCTGCCGATGCGCAGCTGGGGCTCGTTCCATCCCGGCAACGGCACGGGCGGCGCCGGCAATCACTGGGCCGGCATCACCTTCCGCTTCCAGCCGGAGGAGTTCCGGCTCAAATCCCATCTCACCGAGAAATATGGCGCAGGCGCCATCCCGGCCGAGCTCACCTTGCAGGACTGGGGCACGGATTGGAGCGAGATGGAGCCGTTCTACACGGCGTTCGACCGGCTTGCCGGGCTCTCCGGCCGGGCCGGCAACCTCAAGGGCCAGATCCGCGAGGGCGGCAACCCGTTCGAGGGGCCACGCTCGGAAGAATACCCGACCGGCCCGATGCGCCAGCCCTATGGGCCGACCCTGTTCGCGCAGGCCGCGAAGGAGCTCGGCTACAAGCCCTTCCCTGTTCCCTCGGCGCTGATCTCCGAGGCCTATACGAACCCGCTCGGTGTCACGATGGGGCCCTGCACCTTCTGCGGCTTCTGCACGAATTACGGCTGCGCCAACTATTCCAAGGCAAGCGCGATCACCACCGTCCTGCCGGTGCTGGTGCGAAAATCCAATTTCCGGGCACAGACCAATTCCGAGGTGCTGAGGGTCACGCTCGACGCCACCGGCAAGCGCGCCACCGGCGTCGTCTATATCGACACCTCGGGCAAGGAATGGGAGCAGCCGGCCGACCTCGTCATCGTCACCGCCTTCACCTTCGAGAATGTGCGGCTGATGCTGCTCTCGGGCGTCGGCACGCCCTATGACCCCGAGACCCAGACGGGCACGACCGGGCGCAACTACGCCTACCAGACCGCCAACAACGTCCAGCTCTTCTTCGACGACAAGAACTTCAACCCCTTCATCGGCGCAGGCGCGCTCGGCATGGGGATCGACGATTTCAACAACGACAATTTCGACCATTCCGGCCTGGGCTTCTTCGGCGGCGGCAGCATCCGCGTCACGCCGATCGGCGCAGCCCCGATCGGCTACCGGCCGACACCGCCCGGCACACCGCTCTGGGGCTCGGAGTGGAAGCGCCAGACGGTCAAGAACTACCTCAGCTCCATGTCGATCGGCTGCGAGGCGTCGAGCTATACGACGCGCACCAACTACCTCTCGCTCGACCCGACCTATACCGACCGGCTCGGGCGGCCGCTGCTGCGGATCACCTTCGATTTCGCGCAGAACGACCTGAAGATGGCGCAATACTGCACCGACAAGGTCGCCGGCATCGCCAAGGCGATGAACCCGCGCCAATTCGTGCCCCATCCGATGACTGGGCACTGGAACACCGGCCCCTACCAATCCTCGCATGTGGTCGGCGGCTTCGTCATGGGCGCGGACCCCAAGACGAGCGCGGTCAACAAATACCTGCAGAGCTGGGATGTGCCCAACCTCTTCGTGGTCGGCGCCTCGGCCTTCCCGCAGAACCCCGGCTACAACCCGACGGGAACCGTCGGCGCGCTCGCCTTCAAGGCGGCCGACGCCATCCGCCGGCTCTATCTCAAGAACCCCGGCCCGTTGGTGAGCGCATGAGGATGCTCCTTTCCAAACGGCTCGGCAGGGCCGCCTTCGCCGCCTTCATGACCGCCGCCATTCCGGTCGGCGCGCAGGTCACCGGCGACGCCGCCTTCTCGCAGGTCGAGAAGGGGCGCTACCTCGCCGTACTGGGAGATTGTGCGGCTTGCCATACCGCGCCCGGCTTGCCGCCTTTCGCCGGCGGCGTCGTGCTGCAGACGCCCTTCGGCGATCTCGTCGCCCCCAACATCACGCCCGATCCCGAGACCGGTGTCGGGCGCCTGTCGCTCCAGGATTTCCAGAGCGTGATGTCGAAGGGCATTGGCAAGGGCGGCTATCACCTTTATGGCGCCATGCCCTTCACCGCCTACACCAAGGTGACCGCGCAGGATAACGCGGCGATCTGGGCCTATCTGCAGACGCTGGAGCCGGTGAAGAACAAGATCGAGCCGAACCAGTTGCCGTTTCCGTTCAACATCCGCGCCAGCCTGATCGGCTGGAACCTGCTCAACTTCACGCAAGGCGAGTTCAAGCCCGATCCGGCGAAATCGCCCGACTGGAACCGCGGCGCCTATATCGTCGAGGGGCTGGGCCATTGCGGCACCTGCCATACGCCCAAGAACCTGATCGGCGGCGACAAGAACAGCCAGTTCCTCGAAGGCGCGACGCTGCAGGGCTGGTTCGCGCCCAACATCACCGCCGACCCGCATAAGGGCATCGGCGCCTGGAGCGAGGACGAGATCGTCCAGTATCTGAAGACGGGCGCCAACCGCTTCGACATCGCGTCGGGCCCCATGGCCGAGCTGGTCGAGAAATCGTCGCAGCACTGGACGGACGCGGATCTGAAGGCCGTGGCGGTCTATCTCAAGGCTGGCCGCAATGGCGAGGCGAAGGCGCCTTCACCGCTGCCCGCCGGCGACAAGCTGATGATAGCCGGGCAGGCAATCTTCGCAGACCGCTGCATGGGCTGCCATCTGTCGAACGGAGCCGGCGTGCCGAAGCTCTTTCCGCGTCTCGCAGAGGCGCCGCTCGTCAACGCCGGCGACCCGACCTCGCTCATACGCGTCGTGCTCGCGGGAAGCCGGGCCGGCGCCACAGAGGCCGTTCCGACAGGTCCCGCGATGCCCTCCTTCGCCTGGAATCTCGGCGACCAGGAGATTGCGGCGGTTCTCACCTATGTCCGAAACAGCTGGGGCAATGCCGCAGCGCCCGTCGAGGCGAAGGATGTCGCAACGTTGCGGAAGACTCTGGCACCCTAGCCCGATCGAAGCTCGGCACCCGCCTGCTGCTCCCGCACAGCATCACGCGAGACCCCAGGTAAGCCTGTCGGCAAAACGAAAGGGCCGCTCGCGCGGCCCTTTCGGTCTCGGAGCAGGCTGACGGCTTACGCCGCCAGCCCCTTGGCCAGTTCGCTGACCTGCTTCTCGAACAGCGCGCGATAGGCGCCGTCCTCGCGGGTCAGCAGGGCCTCGTGCGGCCCCTCCTCGACCACCTGGCCGCGATCGAAGACCAGGATGCGGTCCATGGCCCGCACCGTCGAAAGACGGTGCGCGATCACGATCGTGGTGCGGCCCTCCATTAGGCGCTCGATCGCCTGCTGGATCAGCGCCTCCGATTCCGAATCGAGGCTCGAGGTCGCCTCGTCCAGGATCAGGATCGGCGCATCGGCCAGGAAGGCGCGGGCCAGCGCGACGCGCTGGCGCTCGCCGCCCGAGAGCTTGATGCCGCGCTCGCCGACCAGCGTGGCATAGCCCTTGGGCAGGCGCATGATGAAGTCATGCGCGTTGGCGAGCTGCGCCGCCTGCTCGATCTGGGCCTGCGAGGCGCCAGGCCGGCCATAGGCGATGTTCTCGGCCAATGAGCGGTGGAACAGCACCGGCTCCTGCTGAACGATCGCGATCTGCCGTCGCAGGCTCTCCTGCGTGACGCTCGCGATGTCCTGCCCGTCGATCGCGATGCGGCCCGCCGTGACGTCGTAGAGTCGCTGCACCAGCTTGACGAAGGTCGTCTTGCCGGAGCCCGAGCGGCCGACGAGGCCGACCTTCTCGCCGCCACGGATGGTCAGCGAGAAGTCGCGGTAGAGCGGGTCGTGATGGCCGCCATAGTGGAAGGTCACGTCCTCGAAGGCGATCTCGCCCGCCGTCACCCCCATCGCCACCGCCCCCTTCCGGTCCGGCACGCCATAGGGAAGGTCGTGCATCCAGACCAGCTCCTCCATGTCGTTGACCGAGCGCTGCAGGTTGTGGATGTGCTGGCCGACATCGCGCAGATAGCCGTGCACCACCGCATAGGCGGTGAGCACGAAGGCGACATCGCCCGTGCTCGCCTGCCCGTTCAGCCACAGCCAGATGACGAGGCCGATCACCGCCGCCCGCAGGAAGAGCAGCACGACGAGCTGGCCGGTGCCGGCCCAGGTGCCGCGCATCCAGGCGCGCCGCGTCCTCAGGCTCCACTTCGCCACGACGGTCGCGAGCCGCAGATCCTCGCGCGCCTCCGCGCCATAGGCCTTCACCACCGGGTTGCAGGTGATGGCGTCGGCCAGGGAGCCGCCGAGGCGGGTGTCCCAGGCATTGCCAAGCCGCGCCGCCGGCGCGACGAAGCGTAGCGACAGCACCAGCGTCAGCCCGATATAGGCGAGCGCCCCCGCCGCCACGACGAGCCCCATCACCGGCCAGTGCCAGGCCAGCAGCGCCGTCATGCCGAGCAGGATGACGAGCGAGGGCAGGAGCGCGATCAGGATCGTGTCGGTCATCAGGTCGAGCGCCCACATGCCGCGCGTGATCTTGCGCACCGTCGAGCCGGCGAAGTTGTTCGCATGCCAGTCGGTGGAAAAGCGCTGCAGTCGCGCGAACGCTTCCTGCGCCACGTTGCTCATCGTGCGCAGGGTCATGATCGTGATCCCGGTGAAGGCGAAATGCCGCCCGAGCACCGTGATCGCGGCGAGCACCATCATCGCGCCCAGCGCCCATAGCGCCGCATCCGCGCTGCCGACGCCGCTGGCGACCGCATCGACGAGCCGACCGGCATAGACCGGCGTGAACAGCTCCGCGAGCGTGGACACGATGGTGACGCCCGCAACCCAGGCGACCTGGCCGGGCAGGCGCGCCCAATGACTGAAAGTGAAGCCGAGAACGGCCCGGAACGGCTCCCGCCGCCCGGTTTGAGTATCGAGAGACATAGCGTCATTCGGCGCCAGGACGGCAGCCGACTCCGAATCAAGGTGGAGACGACGACGGGACGCCAGTCTCCAGAAAAAGGGAAAAGGTTTGAAAAAGGCTCTGGGAGGCCGCGGCAGGCGGGCCTCGTGCGAGACCGACCTAGTGCCGGTTTGGTCGCTCGGGAGCGACGATGATCATGAATTTCATTCAGTCCTCCCTTGTTCGTGTTGGAGCCGGAGAATCAAAATGCCTGATCCGTGGGCAGAACGCAAGCCACCCTCCCATGCGCCGGTCGCACAGGTCGCCCTCCGCCATTTCAAATCGGGATAGACCGCTACCAGAACAGCGCCAGCACTCGCAGCGCGATCACCAGCACGAAGGCGGCGATGATCGTGGCCAGCACCTGCTGGCGCTTGGCGCGATTCGGAAACTGCCGGGCGAGCAGTCGCCCGAGCGGTTTGCGGAAGATGAAGGCGGCAACCAGCAGGACGATGACGATATGGGACAAGGCGTCGGTCTCAAGCCTTGGCCGCTGGGGCGGCTTCGACCGCTGCGCCGGCCTTCTTCCAGGCCCCGAAACCGCCATCGATATGCGCGACCGGCTTCAGCCCCATCTCCTGCGCCGTCCTCGCCGCGAGCGCCGAGCGCCAGCCGCCGGCGCAGAAGAAGACGAAGCGCTTGTCCTCCTGGAACACCGGCTTGGCATAGGGGCTTTCCGGATCGATCCAGAATTCCAGCATGCCGCGCGGGCAGTGGAAGGCTCCGGGCATGCGCCCTTCCCGCTCGAGCTCGCGCGGATCGCGCAGGTCGACGAAGACGACATCGTCCCGGCCGTGCAGCGCCCGCGCCTCTTCGACGGAGAGCGTCTCGACCGCCTGCCCGGCCTCGGCGAGCAGCGCCTTGTAGCCCTTCGTGATCACCTGCGGCATGGCCTCGTCTCTTCGGGTCTGCGGGCGCGGCGTGACGACAGCCCGCGTAGCGTCAATGACATCGCCCTCTCTTGCTGCCACCGGCGCCGCGAAGCAAGCTGCTTGCCTCGGCAGCAAGAGAAATGGCAGAGCGGCGCCATGTTCGGTTTCACCCCCTTCGATCTGTTCGCGCTGGCCTTCTACGCCGCGTCCTGGATCGGCTACCATTATGCCGTCGAGCTCGGCCCGCATGCGCCCAAGAGCCTGAACATGCGCATGAACCAGCGCCGCGCCCGCTGGGTGCGCGAGGCGATGATGCGCGACAACCGGATCGTCGACACCCAGGTCATGAACGGCCTGCAGAACGGCACGGCCTTCTTCGCCTCGACCTCGCTGATCGCGATCGGCGGCACGCTCGCCTTGCTGCAATCGACCGACCGTGTGGTCGCGATCTTCGGCGACCTACCCTTCGTCCCGATGACCCAGCGTGCGGCCTGGGAGCTGAAGGTGATCGGGCTCGCCATCATCTTCGGCTACGCCTTCTTCAAGTTCGCCTGGGCCTATCGGCTGTTCAACTATTGCGTGATCCTCGTCGGCGCGCTGCCCTCCGCGCGCAATCACGACGAGAAGGAGGCCCGCAACGCCGTGCACGAGACGATCGAGATGAACGTCGCGGCCGGGCGTCACTTCAACCGCGGCCAACGCGCCTTCTTCTTCGCGCTGGCCTATCTCGGCTGGTTCCTCGGGCCGATCACCTTCCTCATCTTCACCGGCTCCGTACTGGTGGCAATGTACCGGCGCCAATACGCTTCCGACGCCGCCCGCGTCTTCCGCTACCCCGAGGATCCTTGATGGCCGACCAGGCGACGCTCGAAACGACGATCCTCGATCTGCTGGCGCGGCAGGAGCCCGGCCGCACGCTCGCGCCGATGGATGTCGCCCGCGCGATCGGCGGCGACCATCCCGATGGCTGGGGCCCGCTGATGCAGCCTCTGCGCCGCGCCGCGGTGAAGCTGATGAAGGAAGGCCGGCTCGTCATCACGCGCAAGGGCCGCCCGGTCGACCCCGACGATTTCCGCGGCGTCTACCGGCTTTCCTTGCCCGACACGCCCTGACGATTCAGGGGCCGGGAAACAGCGTGTCCGTGTAGCCGGCGAGACGATAGGCGACGAGGCCGACCCATTCCTTGAAGCCGTTATCGGCGATCTCGAGCGCGCGCGGCGCGCGGCTATAGGGCTGGGTGAAATCATCCGGCTTGCCGCGCGACCAGTAGTCGACCGGGAAGGCCTCGACCGCGAAGCCTGCCTTGCGGAAGACGCCCATCGCGCGCGGCATGTGCCAGGCCGAGGTCACCAGCAGCCAGCGCTCGCCGGGCTTGGGATCAACGAGGCGGCGCGTGAAGACCGCGTTTTCGAGGGTGTTGCGCGATTTGTCCTCCAGGATGAGCCGGCCCGGTTCCAGTCCGAGCCCCTCCATCAAACGCTTGGCGCCATCGGCCTCGGTCACCGTCGCCTCCGAGATCAGATTGGCGGCGCCGCCCGCGAAGACGATCTTGGCCTGCGGGTGCAGGCGCGCCAGCTCCACCGCCTTCGTCATCCGCGAGGCCGAGGCATTGAGCACGACGTCGCCGCGCGCCAACCCGATCGCCCCGCCGAGCACGACGATGCCGGTCACCGGCCCCTTCGCCGCGTCCTGCTGCGGAAACCGGTCCTCCAGCGGGCGGATGACCGCACGCGGCAGCGGGCTGAACGCCATCAGCCCGAGCATGATCACCGCAAACAGCCCGAGCCAGCGCGCGGGCCGCGCGAAGCGGGTGAAAGCGAGGAGCGCCGCAAGTCCGGCCAGCAGGATGACGAAATTGACCGGCGAGAACAGGAACCAGACAATCTTGGAAAGGACGAAGAACATCGCTGGCCCGGATCGAGAGGAAGATCGCTCACCCGCTATAGCCGCCGAATGCTGACAGCTTTCTAAAGCTGCTCTCTTCAGCGAATGATCTGCGGGGGACTCTGCGGGCGCCGCGACGGCGTCCGAGGCAGCGACTTCGCCACCTCGATCGCGCGCTCGGCCACCTCACGCAATTCGCAGCCGGCCTGCCGGCCGGGCTGGAGGCCGTCGCGCTGGCCAGCGCCGTAGAGCGCGCATTTCTGCGCGACATAGCTTTCCCAGGTCAGTTGCAACGCCGCGAGCCGGCTGCGCTGACCGGCATCGAGCGGACGCGACGCCATCTGCAAAGCGAGGCCCAGCCGCTCGCGCCAGGCCACCTCCTCGCGACGAGCGCATCCGGCCTCCGCCCCACGTGGGTCGCTGCTGGCGGCACGGACGCAAGGCACCGCGACAGCGCCGATGCAGGCTGCCGGCGATGCGCCATTGTCCCGCAGGCATGCGGCGAGCTGGGTCCGGTCCGCCGGAGCGGCCGGTGCCGGCGTCGAATCCTGCGCCAGCGCCGGCACGGAGAGGGAAGTCAGGATGCAAAGCGCGGCGAAGGAACGGATCATCCCCGCATCATGCCAGCCGCCGCCTTGCGATCAAGCCGCCAGGCGCGTCCTCACGCAATCGGCAACGGCAAGGCGGCCTGGGCCGCCGGCCGGGAGAGGATCGCCTCATACCAGCGCCGCACCGCTGGCCGCTCCACGCGCTCGACCGGCATGTTGAGCCAGCGATGTGCGCCACAGCCGACGGTGATGTCCGCCACACCGATGCGCTCCCCTGCCAGGAAGGGCCGCTCCGCCAACTGCTCCTCGATGATCGCCATCAGCGTCTCGGCGCGCTTCATGCCTTCGGCGATGACCTTGGGCTCGGTATAGCCCGGCACCTTGCGCACCACGCCCCAAAGCACCGGCGCCAGCGCCGGCTGCAACTCGGAGAGCATCCAGTCCATCCAGCGTTCGGCTTCGGCCCGCCGCGCCGGTTCCTCCTCCCACAAGGTGGAGGCGCCATAGCGTGCCGCCAGATAGCGCACGATGCTGTTCGACTCCCACAGACGAAAGGCGCCATCCTCCAGCACAGGAATCTGCTTGTTCGGGTTCATCGCGCGGAATTCCGGCGTATCGAGCCCGCCGAAGGGCCCGCCGACATCGACGCGCTCGAAAGCCTGCCCGACCTCCCCGGCCGCCCAGACGACCTTCTGGACATTGATCGAGCTCAAACGCCCCCAGATCTTCAGCATGCCCGGCCCTCTCAGGCGAATTCCATGATCACGGCATCGACAGCGAGCGAGTCGCCCTCCTTCGCCAGGATCTTGGCGATGGTGGCGTCCTTTTCGGCGCGCAGCACGTTCTCCATCTTCATCGCCTCGACCATGGCGAGCGGCTCGCCCGCCTTGACCTCCTGCCCGACCGTCACCGCGATCGACTTGACCAGCCCCGGCATCGGGCAGAGCAGGACCTTGCCCGTATCGGCCGCGACCTTTTCCGGCATCAGTGCGGCGAGCTCCGCCTCGCGCTGCGTATAGACATGGGCGTCGGCATAGGCGCCGGCATGGCCGAGCGCGACGCCGTTGAGGATCGGCCGGATCTGCGCCGCGACCTTCACCCCGTCGAGCGTGCCGTGCCAGACCGGCTCGCCCGGCACCCAGCCACTGACGACGCTGACGCTGCGGCCCGGGAAGGCGATGACGACCGCCTCACCCTGCTCGATCACCTCGCCCTCGAAGCGCTCAGGCCCGAGCTGGACGATGCGCTGCCGGTCGAAGGCGACCTTGCGCCAGCCTTCCATCTGCGCCGAGACGTTTCGCTTGCGCTGGTTGAGCTTGTGGTCGCAGGCGATCGCGATCGCGGCCATGCGCAAAGCCGTCTCTCCCTTCGGCTGCGGCAGCGAGAAGCCCTCGGGGAACTCCTCGGCGATGAAGCCGGTCGAAAGGTTGCCGGCGATCCAGCGCGGATGCTGCATCACCGCCGCGACGAAGGGGATGTTGTGGCGGATGCCGTCGATGGCGAAGGCATCGAGCGCGCGGCCTTGCGCCTTGATCGCCGCCTCGCGCGTCGGCGCATGCGTCACCAGCTTCGCGATCATCGGATCGTAATAGATCGAGATATCGCCGCCCTCGAAGACGCCGGTGTCGTTCCGGACCGTCGCCTCGCCATCCGGCCCCTCGCTCGGGGGCCGATAGGTCACGAGCCGGCCGGTCGAGGGCAGGAAGTTGCGGGTCGGGTCCTCGGCATAAACGCGGCTTTCGACCGCCCAGCCGTCGAGCTTCACATCGGCCTGCGCGATCGCGAGCTTCTCACCATAGGCGACGCGGATCATCTGCTCGACGAGGTCGATGCCGGTGATCATCTCGGTCACCGGGTGCTCGACCTGGAGGCGGGTATTCATCTCGAGGAAGTAGAAGGACTTGTCCTGCCCGGCGACGAACTCGACCGTGCCGGCCGAGTCGTAGTTCACGGCCTTGGCCAGCGCGACGGCCTGCTCGCCCATCTTGCGGCGGGTCGCTTCATCCAGCAGCGGCGACGGCGCCTCCTCCAGCACCTTCTGGTTGCGGCGCTGGATCGAGCATTCGCGCTCGCCGAGATAGATGACGTTGCCGTGCTTATCGCCGAGAACCTGGATCTCGATATGGCGGGGGTCGACGATGAACTTCTCGACGAAGACGCGGTCGTCGCCGAAGGAAGACGCGGCTTCCGACTTGGCGCGGGCGAAGCCCTCCGCCACCTCGCCCGAGGAATGGGCGATGCGCATGCCCTTGCCGCCGCCGCCGGCCGAGGCCTTGATCATCACGGGATAGCCGATCTCGTCGGCGATGGTCACCGCATGCTCGGGGCTCTCGATGATGCCGAGGAAGCCGGGAACGGTGGAGACCTTCGCGGCAGCCGCCGCCTTCTTCGATTCGATCTTGTCGCCCATCGCGGCGATGGCACCGGGGTTGGGGCCGATGAAGACGATGCCGTTATCCTTCAGCGCCTGGGCGAAGGCCTCGCGCTCGGACAGGAAGCCGTAACCGGGATGCACGGCCTGCGCGCCCGTCTGCTTGCAGGCATCGATGATCTTGTCGATCAGCAGATAGGACTGGGCAGCGGGCGCCGCGCCGATATGTACGGCCTCATCGGCCATCTCGACATGCAGCGCATCGCGATCCGCATCGGAATAGACGGCCACCGTCTTGATGCCCATGCGTCGCGCCGTCTTGATCACACGACAGGCGATCTCGCCACGGTTCGCGATCAGGATCTTCGTGAACATGCGTGGCCACTCCCGGCTTCAGACGTACCTGCAATAGCCGGGGTGTATGGGACGCCGCAACCGGCGTCCACCGATGCGAAAGTCGGCTATGGCATTGAACCGATACCATAGCCGGAAAATCGATCGCCCCCGTATCCGGCCGGATGCGGGGGCGATCGATACAAATCCGATGTGCGAAGATGCGCAGTCAGCTCGCCAGCACGACCCGATGGGCCACGCCGGTGCTCCTGGCCATGTTCTTGGCGGCGCCCTTGGCGAAGGCGAAGGACAAAAGCAGCTCGTCGCAATGCTCCGCCTCGCGGACGATCTCGAACGCGATGCGCTGGGCGGTCGCGGTCGGTCCCTCCCCGGCCGAGAGCGTCGTTGCCAGCCAATGTGCCTTGTCGCGGTCGATGACGCCGGTCGGGCGGTTTTCCCAGACGGCGAAGTCGACGGTGAGCGCGACCAGATAATCTGCAAAGGCTGCGCAGCTCTTCGCCACCGCCCGGTCGAGAGCGACCAGGACATCGATGATGTCGCGCGTCAGGACGATGTCGCTCAAGATTTCGCGCTGAAGCATCTTGACGTCTTGATCGTCAATCGCGCGACGATCCATCACGCGATCGACGAATTCACGAAGCTCATGTCCGATCATGTCTGAACCCCTGTCCGGCGTTGTTTTGTGCCGGTACGTTCCTGCTGTGGGAACACCATGCGCCGGGGTCGGGAAGCAGGTGGTTAACGCGCAAATCTGAACGATTATTCAGGTTAAACGAGGCTGAGTCGATGTGGTTGCGAGGATATTACCGGCTGCCGCCGACATAGCGACCTGCGGACCCTCCTGCCGGCCCAAATGCACGTCGTTCGAGCCGGGGCACTTTCAGCCCCGGTGAGGGAGCACCGCTCTCAAGCTCGCCTCTCTTACGCAACGGCGGCCTGCGCCAGGCCCAGTGCAGCGGGCAGTTCGGTGATCTCGCGCAAGGCATGTCTCGCCCCAAGCGCGACGAGGCTCTCGACCGGCTGGAACCCCCATGAGACGGCGACGGGAACGACGCCGGCCGCCACCGCCATCTCGATATCGAAGGAGCTGTCGCCGACCATCGCAGTGCGCCCGGCGGCGGCGCCCGTCTCGGCCATGGCATTCAGGATCATGCCGGGATGGGGCTTCGAGGGCGCATCGTCGGCCGACTGAACGGTATCGAACAACCCCTGCCAACCATGACGCGCAACGATGAACTCGGCACCTTTGCGCGACTTGCCCGTGGCGATGCCGAGCTTGAGGCCCGGCACGGCCTTGAGTCGCGCCAGCGTTTTCGCGACGCCGGGAAACAGCGGCTCGTCCAGCGACGGATCGGTCTGCGCCTGCAGGCGCATGGCGCCGAAGACCTCGCGATAGGTCTGCGTCAGCAAGTCGTCCGGCCTGTCGATCCCTGCGAGGCGCGCCAGCGCGATGTCCAGCGTCAATCCGACGATGCCGAGCCCGGCTTCACGGCCGGGATGCACCCGACCGCAACGCTTGAAGGTCTCGTATTGCGCGCCGAGAAGAATCGCCTCTGAATTGATCAGCGTGCCGTCGAGATCGAAGATGATGAGATCCATGCGGGCGCTTTAACGCGTATCGAGATGCCAGGCTATGACCCGTCGGTCATAGCCGCCATCCCGCCGACAGCCTCTCAGCCCCTGGCCTCGCGGGCGCAGGCGTCGATCGCCTTGCGCAGATCGGCCCCGTCGAGCCCCTTGGCGCGCGCTTCCTTGCGGCACTCGGCCCGCTGCGCGAGATCGGGACGCTTGGCGTTGAAGCAGGCGGTCAACGCCGCGATCCGCTCCGAACCGGCCAGCTTGCGCGCATCGACCTCGTCCTTGCAGGCGGCTCGGGCCGCGACCGCGGTCGGCTTGCCGTCCCGCGTCACGCCGTCCTGCGCATAGAGCTGCACGCCCGGAAACTTGCCCTGCATGCACTGCCGCATCGCCGCGCGCAGATCATCTCCCGACAGCGCGACGTTCTCGGCAACGCAATCCTGCCGCGCCTTGGCGCGCTCGGCCCGTGGCACGGGCTCGTCCGAAGATGCCGCGACGGCCGGCGCCGCAGGTTTCATCGGCGCGGTCTGGGCCTGCGCGGCAGCCGAAAGCCCCAGAACCATAGCGGAAACGATCACGATCAAACGCATGGACAAGCCCCCTTCCCCAAAAGAGAACATAGTTAGAACAGAAATCGATCCGTTCCGCAACTGTTCTCCTCCCTTTCCGGGAAAGGAGTGCCCTATTCGTCCGGGGCCTCGACGATCGGATCGTAGGGCGCATCGTCGAAGCCGAGCAGATTCCAGCTCTGTCGCATATGCGGCGGCAGCGGCGCGCTGACGTCGATCGTGCCCTTGCCGCGCGGATGCGGCAACACGATCCGCCGCGCCAGCAGATGCAGCTTGTTCTGGATGCCGCCGGGCAACTCCCAGTTCTGGATGTTGAAATATTTCGGATCGCCGACGATGGGATGGCCGATATGGGCGGCATGGGCGCGCAGCTGGTGGGTGCGGCCGGTCACCGGCTTCAGCGAAAGCCAGCCGAGCTTCTGCGCCGCCGTCTCGACGATGGCGTAGTAGGTCACGGCATGCATCGCCCCGTCCTCGCCATGCTTGGCGACAGCCATCCGCTGGTCGCCGTCATAGGCCTCCTCGCGGGCCAGATAGGTCGAGATGCGGCCCTGCTTGACGCGCGGCACGCCCGCCACCAGCGCCCAGTAGACCTTGCGGGCCGAGCGCGACCGGAAGGTCTTGGCGAGCGTCGCGGCGGCGAAGCGCGACTTGGCGATGACCAGGCAGCCGGCCGTGTCCTTGTCGAGCCGATGCACGAGGCGCGGCTTCTGGCCGTCCTTGTCGGTCAGGGCGGCGAGCATGCCGTCGACATGCCGCGTCGTGCCCGAGCCGCCCTGCACGGCGAGCCCCGCCGGCTTGTTGAGGACCATGACGTCGTCGTCCTCATAGAGCGTGATCGAATGCAGGAAGCCGATCGTGTCGGCATCGGCCTTGGCCGAGCGCGGGCGCTCCGCCTGCTGTTCCAGCTTGAGCGGCGGAATCCGCACGGTCTGGCCTTCGCTGAGCCGGTCCTTGCTGTCGGCGCGCTTGCCGTCGACGCGCAGCTCGCCCTTGCGGACGATGCGCTGGATATGGCTGAAGGAGAGTTGCGGGAAGCGCGTCTCGAGGAAGCGGTCGATCCGCATCTCGTTCTCGTCCGGCGTCACCACGAGTTGCTGGACGCCGGTGGAGAGAACCTGAGCTGTCTCGGCCTTCACCTCGGCGCGCGTGCGCTTCGGCGCCTCGGGTTTCGCAGCCGGGCGCGATGCCCGCGCCATGGGCTCGCCGCCCTCCGGCTTCGGTCGCGCAGCGGCGCGGCGACGCGCGTCATGACTGGGGCGCTTGCCTTTCGCGGAACCAGCGCCGGGCCTGCCGCCCCTGCCGCCGCCGGCTCCCTTGCCACCGGATTTCATGAACGGCCTCCGGAGCGGCACCGGCCGCGGCTTTGAAGAATGTGCTGTTGCATGGGTGAGCAATAGCCAGCGCCACGAGCCGGCACAAACAAATTCCGGAGCGGACAGGGGCTCGGCGGTCCCGGCGGCTCACCCCTTCCTGATATTGGTGAAAACCGGCACGCCGTTCAGCATGCCCGTAATGCCCTTTCGATAGGCAACCGGCTGGAAATATTGCCCGGCCGGAACGTAAGGCACGTCCTGCATCGCCTGGAGCTGAATTTTCTCCGCGATCGCCTTCTGCCCGGCGAGATCGGGCGTCTCGAGCCATTGCGCGCGCAAGGCTTCGATCTCGGGGCTGGTGGGCCAGCCGGGGCCTGCCTTGACGCCGTTGCCGCGCAGCGGCGAGTTGGTCGCGGGTGAGCCGAGATCGAGCCCTGACCAATAAGTGACGTAGCAACTCCAGCCGCCCGCCTCGACGGGATCGCGCTTGGTGATGCGCTGCAGGACGGTGCCCCAATCGGCCGCGACGAAATCGACATTGGCGCCGATCCGCCGCAGCATGTCGGCGGCGACTTCCGCCACCTGCGAGATGCGCGGCACGTCCTGCCCGGACAGGAAGACGATGCGCTCGCCCTTGTAGCCCGCTTCGGAAAGCTCGCGCTTCAGCGCCGCATGGTCCTTCGCCGCCGCCAGCGCGCCGATACCGGCGTCGGACGCCATCGGCGAGCCCGAGGGAAAGAAGCCCATCGTCGCACGCTTCACCGCGGGGTCGCCGCCACAGACGGCATCCATGCAGGCTTCCTGATCCAGCGCCTTCAGGATCACCCGCCGGATGGCAGGGTTGTTGAAAGGCGGCTGGAGATGATTGAGCCGGATCTGCCCGGCCATGCCCGTCGGGTCCTTGACCTCGACGACGATGTTCGGGTCCTTGCGCAGGACCGGCAGCATGTCGATCAAGGGCTGCTCGACCCAGTCGATCTCACCGGCCTGCAGGGCGCTGATCGCCGTCGCGGGATCGGGCATGACGACGAACTCGACGCGGTCGAGATAGGCGATGCGCGGCCCGGCGGTGAAGCTCGGCTTGCCGTCCGCACGGGGCACATAGCCCTCATGGCGCGCATAGACGTGCCGGGCGCCGGGCACGCGCTCTTCCTTCACATAGCGGAACGGTCCGGAGCCGATCGCCTCGGGGATCTGCTTGAACGGATCGGTTTGCGCCAGATATTCGGGCATGATCGCGGCGACGAGAGCACTCGGCCGCGCCAATGCCGCAGGCAGATTCGGGAATGGCCTGTTCAGCCGAAACACGATGGTGCGGTCGTCGGACGCCGAGATCTCGTCGGTCGCCGCCATCAGCGACTGGCCAAAGGCGTCGCGTGCGCCCCAGCGCTTGATCGACGCGACCGCGTCGCGCGCCAGGACCTTGCTGCCGTCATGGAAGACGAGGCCGGGCCTCAGCGTCAGCGTCCAGCGTTTGCCGTCTTCCGCGACGACATGCCCCTCGACCATCTGCGGCTGCGGTTGCAGCGTCTCGTCGAGGCCATAGAGCGTGTCCCAGACCAGCAGCGCATGGGTGCGGGTCGAATAACCCGTCGTCCAGATCGGGTCGATGATCGCGACATCCGAATAGGGCACGAAGCGCAAGGTCTTCGCGCCTTGGGCGCGCGCCAGGCGCGGCATCGGCAGCAGGGCCGTCGCGGCAGCCGAACCCTTGAGAAACCTGCGTCTGTCCATCTTGTTCTCCCCTCGCGATGATCGTGGCTTCGCTGCGCCTCGCCAGCAAGAGATGCGCCAGCGGTGATCGGCGCCTAAACAAATTCCGCCGCAATCGCCCGCTCTGTTCCGCGCCTTGGCGAAGCAGGTCGGCCGACCGACACACGGGAAGACGGATATGGCAACGAACGGGGTTTTGCGGGTGTGGCTCGGCTTCGCCTTCGCATCGGCCCTCACCATGGCCGGCTCTGCCGCAGAGGCCCAGCAAGGCCGGGCGCCGGACTGGCCGACCGAGAAATGCAACCGCTACAGAACGGCTTACGAGCAGGCATTGAATCGACAAGGCAAGTCCGGGCTGAGCCCGGATTTCCTTGCCAGCCACGATGCTTTCCTCGCAGCAAACTGCCAGGCCCGCGCCGAGGTCTGCGCGCGCAGCAAGGAGGAAGTGGCTCTCGCCAACACGCTGACGCTGATGGCGATGAATCGGGGCATGTCCGGCACGTTCCTGCCGTTCTATTGCCGGAGCTGATTTCTCTGGAGCCTGTTTGGAGATGTGAGCCCTCATCCTGAGGAGCGCCGCAGGCGCGTCTCGAAGGATGCTTCAGATGTCTCCGGAGCCTGCTGGATCATCCTCCGAGACGCCCTTCCCTCCGGAATGGCTCCTCGGGATGAGGGCTTGGGGCGTATCCAAGCGGGCCCTTGCGCCCTCAGCGCTTCAGACGCGCCCGCAGCAGCGGCAGGGCATAGAGCTCGAAGGCAATGGTCAGGACGATGAAGACCAGCGCGATCGCGAAGGCGATGATCCAGTAGGAGACGTCCTCCCGCGAGACGAACCAGCCCGCGATCACCGAGGGAACGAAAAGCAGCAGGCGTGCCAGCAGAACCATCGTCGAGATCCGTCGGATGCCATCCGCAGAAGCGGCGGATGACCTCATCTGGATCAGGTGGCCGTGAAAGACAAGCGACCGCCGCCTCGATGCCTCGCTCTAACTGCCCCGCTCCTGACGCCGCTTCTCCCAGTATTCCAGCCGCTTGCGGATTTCGCGCTCGAAGCCGCGCTCCGGCGGGTCGTAGAAATGCTGGCGGCCGAGCGCGTCGGGCCAGTAGTTCTGTCCCGAGAAGGCGTCCGGCTGGTCGTGGTCATAGGCGTAATCGGCGCCGTAGCCCTCCTCACGCATCAGCCGGGTCGGCGCGTTGAGGATGGTTTTCGGCGGCATCAGCGATCCCCGCTCCTTCGCCACCCGCACCGCCGCCTTGTAGGCGGTGTAGGCGGCGTTCGATTTCGGCGCCGTGGCGAGATAGATCACGCAATTGGCCAGCGCGAGCTCGCCTTCCGGCGTGCCGAGCTGCTCGTAGGTTTCGGCAGCCGCCCGCGCATGGAGGAGCGCCTGCGGATCGGCAAGCCCGATATCCTCCACCGCCATCCGGACCAGACGACGCGCCAGGAAGCGCGGATCCTCACCGGCATCGAGCATACGGGCGAAATAATACAGCGCCGCATCGGGATCGGAGCCGCGGATCGTCTTGTGCAGGGCCGAGATCAGGTTGTAGTGGCCGTCCTGCGCCTTGTCATAGATCGGCGCGCGACGCTGGATCACCTCCGACAGCCCATGCTCGTCGAGCATCTCGCCGGGCTTCGCCGCCCGCCAGATCTCCTCCGCCAGGGTCAGCACGGCGCGCCCGTCGCCATCGGCGAAACGGGCCAATGCCAGCCGCGCCTCCGGCGTCAGCGGCAGCTCCCGGTTCTCCAGCATCTCGGCCCGGCCGAGCAGGAAGAGCAGCGAACCCTCGTCGAGCGCCTTGAAGGTCAGGACGCGCGCCCGCGAGAGCAAGGCCGCGTTGAGCGCGAAGGACGGGTTCTCGGTCGTCGCGCCGATCAGCGTGATCGTTCCGTCCTCCATCACCGGCAGGAAGGCGTCGAGCTGGGCGCGGTTGAAGCGATGAATCTCGTCGACGAAGAGCAGCGTGCCCTTGCCGCCGAGCCGCCGGCCGCGTGCCGCCTCGAACACCCTCTTCAGGTCGGCGACGCCTGAGAAGATCGCGCTGATCTGCTCGAAGCCGAGATCGACGAGACCGGCGAGCAGCCGCGCCACCGTGGTCTTGCCGGTGCCGGGCGGCCCCCAGAAGATCAGGCTGCCGACCGTGCCGGAGGCGACGAGCCGCGTCAGCGCGCCGTCAGGGCCGGTAAGATGCTCCTGCCCGGCCACCTCGGCGAGCGTGGTCGGCCGCAGGCGGTCGGCGAGCGGGCGCGGCCCCGCCTTGTCGAGGCCGGAGGCCGAGAACAGGTCGCTCACCCGGGGAAGACCGAGGTGATCGTCTGGCCCTTGCGCGAGATCGTCACCTCCCAGGCGCGCCGGCGATCCTTGAGGATGGTCTCGACGTCGCGCGAGGTCGCCATCCGCTCGCCGTTGAGCGCCATGATGATGTCTCCCTTCTGGAAGCCGATATTGGCGCCCGCGCTGCCCTCCTCGACCTCGCCGACGACGACGCCCTCGTTCGCGGTTTCCATCGAGAGCTCCTCTGCGACGGCCGGCGAAAGATTCATCACCGTCAGCCCCGCCAGCGGCGAACGGCTGGTGAGCTTGACCGCGTCGCGCGGGCGGCTTTCCGGCGCCGCCACGAGCTTGACCGGAATCGAGATGCGGTTGCCGCCGCGCAGCACGGTCAGCATGGTCGTGCCGCCGATCGGCCGTGTCGCGAAGCGGTAGCCGAACGCCTCGGGATCGTCGACCGCTGCCCCGTCGACGGAGAGGATGACGTCGGAGCGGCGCAGGCCCGCCAGGTCCGCCGGCCCCTTCTCCACCACGCTGGCCACGACGGAGCCCGCCGGCCGGTCGAGGCCGAGCCCGTCGGCGACATCGGTCGTCAGCGCCTGCAGGCGCGCGCCGAACCACGGGCGCTTGACCGTGGTGGCACCGGCCTTGGCGCTATCGACGACGAGGCGGACCATCGCGGAAGGAATGGCGAAGCCGATGCCGACACTGCCGCCCGAGCGCGAATAGATCGCCGTGTTGATGCCGACCACCCGGCCCTTCATGTCGATCAGCGCGCCGCCGGAATTGCCCGGATTGATCGCCGCATCGGTCTGGATGAAGGACTGGGCATCGCCGACGCCGATCTGCGTGCGCGCGAGCGCCGAGACGATGCCTTGCGTCACGGTCTGGCCGACGCCGAAGGGATTGCCCATGGCGAGCACGATGTCGCCGACCTGCAGTTCATCGGTATCGGCCAGCTCGATCGCGGCGAGGTTCTTGGTATCCGCGACCTTGAGCACGGCAAGGTCGGTGCGCGCGTCGCGCAGCAGGATCTTGGCCTCGACCTCGCGCTTGTCGGCGAAGGCGACCTTGACCTCGCTCATGTTCTCGATGACGTGGTTGTTCGTCACCACGAGCCCGGCCTGCGCATCGACGATGACGCCGGAGCCGAGCGAGCGCTGCACCTGCTCGCGCGGCACGCCGAAGCCGCCATCGCCGAAGAAGCGGCGGAAGAACGGATCGTCCATGAACGGGTTCTGCGGCCGCTTCTCGACGCGGGCGCCATAGACGTTGACCACGGAGGCGGCGGTTCGCTTCACCAGCGGCGCGAAGGAGAGCGTGATCTGCTCGCGCGCCTCGGGCACCTGCCGCGCCTGGCCGAGCGCCGGCCACGGCGAGACGGCGGCACCCAGCGCACATGCGAACGCGGCGGCGGCCAGCCTCCTGCGATGTCCTGAGAAGCGTTCGATCATGCTGTCCTCGTCGTAAAACAAAAGCCGCCTGCCAAAATCGGAGTTGCAGCGGCCAGCCGGGCATCCTTCATTATACCCGTCTCGACGCTCGCAGTTCCTCACCGACATGTCGTGCAACTCATGCGGCTTCGCAAGCCACCAGGGAAAACTCATGAGCCTGATCCGGCTTGTTTATGCCAGCCACAGCCTGCTCGACGATTCAAACCGACGCGAGGAACTGGGCGAAATTCTGTCGAGCGCTCGCCGCTTCAACGAAGCAAACGACATCACCGGCTTCCTGCTCGCCACGCGCGGCGCCTTCGCGCAGGTGCTGGAAGGCGAGGCTGCTCGCCTCAGTGAAACCTATGCCCGGATCGAAGCGGACCCGCGCCATACTGGCCTGCAGGTTCTCTCTCGAGCGCCCGTCGCGGAACGTCTTTTCGCCGGCTGGACGATGGGCGTGGCCGAGCATGACGAGACCACGCAGTTCATCTTCGGGCTCTATGGCGTGACGCCGGAAACCGATCTGCCGACCCAGCCTGTCGACGCGCTGCTTGACCTCGCCGGGGAGCTGGCGCGGCGGCCGGGCTGAGAAGCGGCGGCCGGCTTTCCAGGCCTCTCTGTCTCAGAGACCGCAGCAAGCTCCCACGGCTCGCGCATCAGAACGAAGTCCGGCGAATAAAAAAGGGCGGCCCGAAGACCGCCCCTTTCAAATCAATGATTCGGCCGATCAGGCCGCTTCGTCTTCAGCCGTGAACACCGGACCGGAGTCCTTGCCCTTGGCCTCGACGTCGCGGTCGACGAACTCGATGATCGCGAGCGGGGCGTTGTCGCCGAAGCGGAAGCCCGCCTTCATGATGCGCAGATAGCCGCCATTGCGCTCCTTGTAGCGCGGGCCGAGCACCGCGAAGAGCTTGCCGACCAGCGCGATGTCCTTGATCTGGGCGATCGCCTGACGACGAGCATGCAGGTCGCCGCGCTTGCCGAGCGTGATCAGCTTCTCGACGACCGGACGCAGATCCTTCGCCTTCGGCAGGGTGGTGGTGATCTGCTCGTGCTTGATCAGGGCCTGGGCCATATTGGCGAACATCGCCTGGCGATGCTCGGCCGTGCGGTTGAAACGGCGACCGCGAAATCCGTGACGCATTGTTTGGCTCCTTCGTTGCTTACGGCCGCCGTGCCACGGTACGGCCGTTCGTTATGCTCCGGCGGGGAATAGCCGGGCGGGGTTGGCGCGGGATGCCTCCCGCGCCGGTTGAAACTCAGTAGTGCTCTTCGAAGCGCTTGGCGAGCTCTTCGATGTTCTCCGGCGGCCAGCCCTGGACGTCCATGCCCAGGTGCAGGCCCATGGTCGCCAGCACTTCCTTGATCTCGTTCAGCGACTTGCGACCGAAGTTCGGGGTGCGCAGCATCTCGCCTTCCGACTTCTGGATGAGGTCGCCGATATAGACGATGTTGTCGTTCTTGAGGCAGTTGGCCGAGCGCACCGAAAGCTCGAGCTCGTCGACCTTCTTGAGCAGCGCCGGGTTGAAGGGCAGCTGCGGCGCGGTCGAGACGGCCTCTTCCTTGCGCGGCTCCTCGAAGGTGATGAAGACGGCGAGCTGATCCTGCAGGATGCGGGCGGCGAGCGCCAGCGCGTCCTCGGGGCTGACCGAGCCGTTGGTCTCGATCGCCAGCGTCAGCGAATCCTTGTCGAGGTTCTGGCCCTCGCGGGTGTTCTCGACGCGGTAAGAGACCTTCTTGACCGGCGAGTACAGGCTGTCGACCGGGATCAGGCCGATCGGCGCGTCCTCGGGGCGGTTCTGCTCGGCCGGGACATAGCCCTTGCCGGTGTTGACCGTGAACTCCATGCGGATCTCGGCGCCCTCGTCGAGGGTGCAGAGCACGAGCTCGGGGTTGAGGATCGAGACGTCGCCGATGGTGTTGATGTCACCGGCGGTGACAGTGCCCGGGCCCGACTTGCGCAGGGTCATGCGCTTGGGACCCTCGCCCTGCATCTTGATGGCGATGGCCTTGATGTTCAGGACGATGTCGGTGACGTCCTCGCGGACGCCCGGAATCGAAGAGAACTCGTGCAGAACGCCGTCGATCTGGACGGCGGTCACGGCCGCGCCCTGGAGCGACGACAGCAGCACGCGACGGAGCGCATTGCCGAGCGTCATGCCGAAGCCGCGCTCGAGCGGACGCGCGATCACGGTGGCCTGACGCTTCGGGTCGTCTCCGACCTTCACTTCGAGCTTGTTCGGCTTGGAAAGATCCTGCCAGTTCTTGCTGATCACGACCGCACTCCTGGTGCTGAATTCATCTGGCGGCCACCGCCGCCCCGGACAGGCGCCCGCCCCTGCGGGCGCCTCTTGCAATGGACTTCGCGTCAGACGCGACGGCGCTTGCGCGGCCGGCAGCCATTGTGCGGGATCGGAGTCACGTCGCGGATCGAGGTCACGGTGAAGCCCGCGGCCTGCAGCGCGCGCAGCGCCGACTCACGGCCCGAACCCGGACCCGTCACCTCGACCTCGAGGGTGCGCATGCCATGCTCGGCAGCCTTGCGGGCGGCGTCCTCGGCCGCGACCTGCGCGGCATAGGGGGTCGACTTCCGCGAACCCTTGAAGCCCATCGTGCCGGCCGACGACCACGAGATCGTGTTGCCCTGCGCGTCGGTGATGGTGATCATGGTGTTGTTGAACGAGGCGTTCACATGCGCGACGCCGGAGACGATGTTCTTGCGTTCGCGACGACGGACGCGGGTGGCTTCCTTGGCCATGGTTCTCTTTCTTTCATCCTTCAGGCGCGCCCGTCATTCCAGGCGCTGGGGAGAGGTCTTCCCGCCGTCATGCCCGGATTTGATCCGGGCCTCTCTGGCAGGAGAAGGCGCCAACGGCGCCCTCGTCACACGATCCTCGGGGCAAGCCCGAGGACGACGTTCGGCTCAGCCGAACATCACTTCTTCTTGCCGGCGATCGGCTTCGCCTTGCCCTTGCGGGTGCGGGCGTTGGTATGCGTGCGCTGGCCGCGGACCGGCAGCGAGCGGCGATGGCGCAGGCCGCGGTAGCAGCCGAGGTCCATCAGGCGCTTGATGTTCATCGAGACTTCGCGGCGCAGATCGCCCTCGACGAGGTAGTCGCGATCGATCGCCTCGCGGATCTGAAGCACTTCGGCGTCGGTCAACTGGTTGACGCGACGCTCGTCGGCGATGCCGACCTTCGCGCAGATTTCCTTGGCCTTGGCGGCGCCGATGCCGTGGATGTACTGCAAGCCGATGACGACGCGCTTGCCGGTGGGAATGTTAACGCCCGCGATACGAGCCATGGTCTCTTCTCCATGTCTGCCGGGAACCCGATGGCCCCGCGGCCTGTGAAAGAAGCCCCGCGTCCGGTGGAGGCCGGCCCATGCAGGACGTTGAACGGTTCCACGCGAGAATGCGACGTCGCCCCTTCTCGCGAAGGTAACGGCATCGCTCTCATGAAACCGGATGGCGGGTCGTTAGCGACTCATGGCGCAAGAGTCAACCTGCGCCAACCAAGATTCATGCCAAGCGCCGGTGATCGCGCCAGGCCTTCAGCTCCGCGCAGTCTCCGAGAGCGCGCTCTCGATCGCCGCCGAAACATCGTCGATGGCTTGCATGCCGTCGATCGGTGTGAGCTGGCCGCGCTTCTCATAATAGGGAGCGACCACGGCGGTATCGCGGTTATAGGCTTCGAGCCGGGTCTTGAAGACCTCCGGATCGTCATCCTTGCGCACCGGCTGCCCGGCCGCCCTCGCCTCCTCGGCGCGGCGGACGATCCGATCGACCAGCTTCGTCTGGTCGACCTTGAGCTCGAGCACGGCGTCGAGCTTCAGCCCCTTGCCCGCGAGCATCTCGTCGAGCGCCTCGGCCTGCGCCAGCGTGCGCGGAAAACCGTCTAGGATGAAGCCCGTCTTCGCATCCGGCTCCTCGATGCGGTCGGCGACGATGCCGATCACGATCTCGTCCGAAACGAGGCCGCCGGCATCCATCACCGCCTTGGCCTTCTGGCCGACAGGCGTTCCCGCAGCCACCGCGGCGCGCAACATGTCGCCGGTCGAGAGTTGCGGAATGCCATGCTTCGCGACGATGCGCGCCGCCTGAGTGCCCTTGCCCGCCCCCGGCGGCCCCAGGAAAATCAACCGCATTTAGCGCCTCGCTCCTCGCAACTTGGCCTTCTTGACCAGCCCCTCATACTGATGGGCCAGCAGATGTCCGTGAATCTGCGCCACGGTATCCATCGTCGTCGTCACCACGATGAGCAGCGAGGTGCCGCCCAAAAGGATGATCGGGATCTGAGCATAGGTGATCATGAACTCGGGGATAAGGCAGACAATGGTCAGATAGCCCGCACCCAGAACCGTGATGCGCGTCAGCACGCGGTCGATATGCTCGGCGGTGCGCTCGCCCGGCCGAATGCCCGGCATGAAGCCGCCATGCTTCTTGAGATTGTCCGCCGTCTCGACCGGATTGAACACGATCGCGGTGTAGAAAAAGCAGAAGAAGATGATCAGCGCGACATAGAGCACCATGAACAGCGGCCGGCCATGGGCGAGATAGGTCGAGATCGTCGAGACGAAGCCGGTGCCGCCCTGCGCCTGCGAGAAGCTGGCGATCGTCGTCGGCAGCAGCAGCAGCGACGAGGCGAAGATGGGCGGGATGACGCCCGAGGTGTTGAGCTTCAGCGGCAGGAACGAGGTCTGGCCCTCATACATGCGGTTGCCGACCTGGCGCTTCGGATAATTGATCAGCAGGCGCCGCTGGGCGCGCTCCATGAAGACGCAGAAGGCGATGACGCAGATCGCCATCACCAGGATGCCGAGCAGCAGCCCGGTCGAGATCGCGCCCTGGCGGCCGAGTTCAAGGGTCTGGGCGAGCTGCGCCGGGAATTCGGCGATGATGCCCGAGAAGATGATCATCGACGTGCCGTTGCCGATACCGCGGCTGGTAATCTGCTCGCCGAGCCAGAGCAGGAACATCGTACCGCCGACCAGGGTGATCGTGGTCGAGAGCAGGAAGAACGGCCCGGGTTCGAGCACGAGATTGCCCGAACCTTGAAGACCCACGCCGATCGCATAGGCCTGGAACACGGCCAGCACCAGCGTGAGATAGCGCGTGTACTGGTTGAGGATCTTGCGGCCCTGCTCGCCTTCCTTCTTCAGCGCCTCGAAGGTCGGGATGACGCTGGAGAGCAGCTGGACGATAATCGAGGCCGAGATGTACGGCATGATCGCCAGCGCGAAGATCGCGAGCCGGCCGACGGCGCCGCCCGAAAACATGTTGAACAGCCCGAGCACGCCGGACTGGGTCTGCTGCCGGAAGAGGTCGGCCACCGCATCCGGGTTCATGCCGGGCAGCGGGACATAGGTGCCGAGCCGGTAGACGATCAGCGCGCCCAGCGTGAACCAGATTCGCTTCTTGAGTTCGTCCGCCTTGGCGAGCGCCCCGAAGTTGAGGTTTGCCGCTAGCTGTTCAGCCGCCGATGCCATGCGCCGGATCCCTGGGTCTCAGTCGATATTGAAGCACGCCGTCGGCTGAAATCGCGGAGCGTTTTCCAGGGGCGCACTGTGCGTCAAACAGTCGAACGGCGGCCAAGGCGCATGGCCCGGCCGCCGTTCGCAAACGTCATGTAGTCGTTCGGATCACGCCTGTGAAGCGGCGGCCAGAATCTTGATCGAACCGCCGGCCTTCTCGATCGCGGCGACGGCCGACTTGGACGCGCCGGCAACCTCGAAAGCGAGCTTGGTCTTGAGCTCGCCGACGCCCAGGATCTTGACGCCGTCCTTGGCCTGGCGGGTGATGACGCCCGCGGCGACGAGCGCCTCGATGGTCACCGCGCCCTTGGCGTCGAGCTTGCCCGCCTCGACAGCCTGCTGGATGCGACCGAGGTTCACCTCGTTCAGATCCTTGGCGAAGAGGTTGGTGAAGCCGCGCTTCGGCAGGCGACGATACAGCGGCATCTGGCCGCCTTCGAAGCCCTTGACCGCCACGCCGGCGCGAGCCTTCTGGCCCTTGACGCCACGCCCGCCGGTCTTGCCCTTGCCGGAGCCGATGCCGCGGCCCACGCGGATGCGCGACTTGGCCGCGCCTTCGTTGTCACGAATCTCGTTGAGTTTCATGTGTCGCCCTCCTCAATTCGCGTCGACGACGCGCACGAGGTGCTTGACCTTCTCGACCATGCCACGCACCGCGGGGGTGTCCTGGAGGGTCGAGCGGCGGCGGATCTTGTTCAGGCCGAGACCGATCAGGGTCTGGCGCTGGGTGGCGTCGCGGCGGATCGGGGAACCGATCTGCTCGACGATGAGAGTCTTCTCAGCCTTTGCCATCGAACCCTCCTCACGCTTCCGCGGCCGCATCCGTGCCGGCATCGCGGCGACGGGTCTGCAGGGCCGAAACCTTGAGCGAGCGACGGGCCGCGACCGAGCGCGGGCTGTCCTCGTTCTTCAGCGCGTCGAAAGTGGCGCGCACGAGGTTGTACGGGTTGGAGGAGCCGAGTGACTTCGACACGACGTCCTGCATGCCGACCGCCTCGAAGACGGCGCGCATCGGGCCGCCGGCGATGATGCCGGTACCGGCCGGAGCCGCGCGCAGCACGACCTTGCCGGCGCCGTGGCGGCCCTGCACGTCGTGATGGAGGGTACGGCCCTCGCGCAGCGGGATGCGGACGAGACCGCGCTTGGCGGCTTCCGTCGCCTTGCGGATCGCCTCGGGAACTTCACGGGCCTTGCCGTGGCCGAAGCCGACGCGGCCCTTCTGGTCGCCGACGACGACGAGTGCGGCGAAGCCGAAGCGACGACCACCCTTCACCACCTTGGCGACGCGGTTGATGTGGACGAGCTTATCCACGAATTCGGAATCTTCGCTATCCCGACGCTCACGCGGCTCTCTAGCCATCTCTACCTCTTACTTGCGCGGTCGAAGCTCGAAGCCTCGCCGCTCGCTCGAGCAAATCCCCGCGAGCCTCATTGCCGCGGGGAAGCCTGAAAACGGGTGCCGCCGGGACGACGCGCGAGCGCCGTCCCGGCGAAACCCGGTATCCTCAGAAGCTGAGGCCGCCCTCGCGGGCCGCCTCGGCCAGGGCCTTGACACGGCCATGGTACATATAGGGACCACGGTCGAAGACCACGTCCGTCACGCCGGCCTTGACCGCACGCTCGGCGACGAGCTTGCCGATCTGGCCGGCCGCCTCGACATTGGCGCCGGACTTGATCTGGGCACGCACGTCCTTGTCCATCGACGAGGCGGAAGCGAGGGTGACCCCCTTCACGTCGTCGATGACCTGGGCGTAGATCTGCTTGCCGGTGCGGTGCACCGAGAGGCGCGGGCGGCCATTGGCGACCGCCTTGATCGCGCGGCGGACGCGGGCCTTGCGGCGCGCAGTCACATCGTTCTGCTTGCTCATGGCTGGCGTCCTTACTTCTTCTTGCCTTCCTTGCGGAAGATGAACTCGCCGGCGTACTTGACGCCCTTGCCCTTATAGGGCTCGGGGCCGCGATAGTCGCGGATTTCCGCGGCGGTCTGGCCGACGACCTGCTTGTCGATACCGACGACGACGATCTCGGTCGGCTTCGGCGTCGTGATCGCGACACCGGCCGGGATTTCATAGTCGATGTCGTGGCTGTAGCCGAGCGACAGCTTCAGCACCTTGCCAGCGACAGCGGCCTTGTAGCCGACGCCGTTGATCTCGAGGCGCTTCTCGAAGCCGGCGGTGGTGCCGATCACGAGGTTGTTGATGCGGGCACGCGAGGTGCCCCAGAGCGCGCGGGCGCGCTTCGACTGCGAGCGCGGCTGAACCGCGATCGAGCCGTTCTCCATGGCAACCGAGACGTCCTCGGGAACCTCGAAGGAGAGCTCGCCCTTCGAGCCCTTGACCTTGACGAGCTGGCCGGTGACCGAGGCGGTGACGCCCGCGGGAACCGAAACCGGCTTCTTTCCGATACGAGACATTGGATCTCTCCTGAAGATGAGCGGCGCCTGTCGGGTCAGAAGACCCGGCAGAGCACTTCGCCGCCCACGTTCTGCTCGCGGGCCACATGATCGGCCATCACACCCTTCGGCGTCGAGACGATCGTCACGCCGAGGCCGTCGGCCACGCGCGGCATGGTCTCGACCGACGAATAGACGCGGCGGCCGGGCTTCGAGACACGCGAGATCGACCGGATGACCGGCTGGCCCTCGTGATACTTCAGCTCGATGTCGAACTCGGTCCGGCCGTTGCCGAACTCGGTCGTCGAGTAGCCGCGGATGTAGCCTTCGGTCTGGAGCACGTCCAGAACGCGGGCCCGCAGCTTCGAGCCGGGGGTGGACACGCGGGTCTTGCGACGCATCTGCGCATTGCGGATGCGGGTCAGCAGATCGCCGAGCGGATCAATGATTGTCATTGTCCTGTCCTCCTCACCAGCTCGACTTCACGAGGCCAGGAACCAGCCCCTTGTTGCCGAGTTCACGCAGCGCGACACGCGACATCTTGACTTTGCGATAGAAGGCGCGCGGACGGCCCGTCACCTCGCAGCGATTGCGGATGCGGTTCTTCGCCGAGTTGCGCGGCAGTTCGGCAAGCTTCAGGCGAGCAAGGAAGCGCTCGTCCATCGGCTGGCTTTCGTCATTGGCGATCGCGAGAAGACGAGCCCGGCGGCCGGCGAATTTCTTCACCAGCTTCCTGCGACGCTCGTTGTTCTCGACGGAGCTTTTCTTAGCCATCGATCTCTCCTGGTTTCCGCGTTTGAACGGTCAGTTCACTGCCGGAACGGGAAGTTGAAGTGCTTGAGCAGAGCGCGTGCCTCGTCATCCGACTTCGCAGTCGTGCAGACGATCACGTCCATGCCCCAGACCTGGTCGACCTTGTCGTAGTTGATCTCGGGGAACACGATATGCTCCTTGATCCCGAGCGCGAAATTGCCGCGCCCGTCGAACGACTTCGGGTTCAGGCCCCGGAAGTCGCGCACGCGCGGCAAAGCGATGGTGACGAGCCGGTCGACGAACTCGAACATCTTGGTCTTGCGCAGCGTGACCTTGCAGCCAACCGCCATGTTCTCGCGCAGCTTGAAGCCGGCGATCGCGAGGCGGGACTTGGTGATAACCGGCTTCTGGCCGGCGATGAGGGCGAGATCGCCCGCAGCGTTGTCGACCTTCTTGCGGTCGGCCGTGGCTTCACCAACGCCCATGTTGATGACGACCTTCTCGATGGTCGGCACTTCCATGACGTTCTTGTAGCCGAATTCGGCGATCATCGCGGGACGGACGACGTCCTCGTAATGCTTCTTCATCCGCGGCGAGAGAGCCGCCTGCTGAGCCTCAGCCATCGATCAGATCCCCCGAACGCTTGGCGAAACGAACCTTGCGGCCGTCTTCGAGCACCTTGAAACCAACGCGGGTCGCCTTGCCGTCCTTCGGATCGGCGACAGCGATGTTCGACAGGTCGATGGTGGCCTCTTTCGAGATGATGCCGCCCTCTGACGTCTGCGACTGCTTGGTGTGGCGCTTGACGAGATTGACGCCACGCACGACGGCGCGAGCATCCTTCGGCATGACCTGCAGCACTTCGCCGGTCTTGCCCTTGTCACGACCAGCGAGCACGACGACCTTGTCGCCCTTCTTGATCTTCGCAGCCATCACAGCACCTCCGGCGCCAGCGAGATGATCTTCATGTGGTTCTTGGCGCGCAGCTCGCGCGGAACCGGTCCGAAGATACGCGTGCCGACGGGCTCCTTCTGGTTGTTGATCAGCACGGCCGCATTGCGGTCGAAGCGGATCACCGAACCGTCCTGGCGCTTGACGTCCTTGGCGGTGCGAACGACGACCGCCTTCATGACGTCGCCCTTCTTCACGCGACCGCGCGGAATGGCTTCCTTGATCGAGACGACGATGATGTCGCCGATGCGGGCATAGCGCCGCTTCGACCCGCCGAGAACCTTGATGCACATCACGCGACGGGCGCCCGAATTGTCGGCGACGTCGAGATTCGTCTGCACCTGGATCATGGCCTTGATCCTTCCAATCTGTGTATCAGCGCGGTTTCCCGGCCAGCATCAGCGCTGGCGGGGACTACGACTGACGGGGGTCGATCGCCCCCTGGCCTCAAAACAAACACGGTCCGCAAAAGTGGTTTCCACCTTTGCGGAAAAACATGTCCGGCTTCTTTCCTGCCCCGCCCTGCCCCTGATTCGGGGCTGGGCGAAGCCGGCTCGACTCACGCCTTGGGGGCGCCTTCGAGCACAACCCAGCTTTTCAGCTTGGAAATCGGCTTGGACTCCTCGATCCACACCGTGTCGCCGATCTTGAACGAACCCGCCTCGTTGTGGGCGTGATAGTTCTTGGTGCGGCGAACCGTCTTCTTGAGGAGCGGGTGCGTATAGCGCCGCTCGACCTTCACCACAACAGTTTTGTTCTGCTTGTCGCTGACGACGACGCCCTGCAGTACGCGCTTAGGCATGATTCTCTCCTCACGCGCTCGCTGCGACGGTCTTCGACCGCTGCAGCGTCTTGATGCGGGCGATGTCCTTGCGCAGTTCGGTGACACGCGCGGTGTTCTCGAGCTGCCCGGTCGCCTTCTGGAAGCGCAGGTTGAACTGCTCCTTCTTCAGCTTGAGCAGCTCATCCTGGAGTTGGTCCGCGCTCATGACCGTGAGGTCGGACAGACGCTTGGTGATTTTCATGTCAGCCTCCCTTACTCGGCGATGCGCTGGATGAAGCGGGTCTTGATCGGCAGCTTGGCGGCGCCGAGACGGAGCGCCTCGCGGGCGATCTCCTCGGACACGCCGTCGAGCTCGAACATGATCCGGCCCGGCTTGACCTTGGCCGCCCAGAATTCGGGCGAACCCTTGCCCTTACCCATGCGGACTTCGGTCGGCTTCTTGGAAACCGGCACGTCCGGGAAGATGCGGATCCAGACACGGCCGACGCGCTTCATGGCGCGGGTGATCGCGCGGCGGGCCGCCTCGATCTGCCGAGCGGTGACGCGCTCGGGCTCCTGGGCCTTCAGGCCGAACTGGCCGAAGTTGAGGTCCGTGCCGCCCTTGGCGACGCCGGAGATGCGTCCCTTGAACTGCTTGCGGAACTTGGTGCGTTTTGGTTGCAGCATGGCTCTTCTCGATCAGCCTTACGCAGCCTGCTCGCGACGATCGCGATCGCGGTGATCGCGGTCACGGCCGCCGGAACGGCTGCCCTCGTCGGAAAGGCGCTTGTCCTGGGCCATCGGGTCATGTTCCAGGATCTCGCCCTTGAAGATCCAGACCTTGATGCCGCACGTCCCGTAGGTCGTGAAGGCGGTAGCGACGCCGTAATCGACATCGGCGCGCAGCGTATGCAGCGGCACGCGGCCCTCGCGGTACCATTCGAGACGGGCGATCTCGGCGCCGCCGAGACGGCCCGAGCAGTTGATGCGGATGCCCTCGGCGCCCAGACGCATCGCCGACTGCACGGCGCGCTTCATGGCACGACGGAAGGCGACACGACGCTCGAGCTGCTGGGCGATCGAGTCGGCGACGAGCGTCGCGTCGATCTCGGGCTTGCGCACCTCGACGATGTTGATCGTCACGTCGGCCTTGGTGAGCTTCGAGACCTCCTTGCGGAGCTTCTCGATGTCGGCACCCTTCTTGCCGATCACCACGCCCGGACGCGCCGAATGGATGGTGACGCGGCACTTCTTGTGCGGACGCTCGATGATGATCTTCGAGACGGCAGCCTGCTTCAGCAGCTTCATGAGCGCGGCGCGGATGGCCATGTCTTCATGCAGCAGCTTGCCGTACTCGCCCTTGTTGGCGAACCAACGCGAGTCCCAGGTCCGGTTGATGCCGAGGCGAAGGCCGATCGGATTGATTTTCTGACCCATCGTTCTCTCCTCAGGCCTGCGCGGCAGCCTGCTCGCGCACCACGATCGTGATGTTCGAGAACGGCTTCATGATACGGGCGCCACGGCCGCGGGCGCGGGCATGGAAACGCTTCATGACGAGCGCCTTGCCGACGAACGCCTGGGCGACGACGAGATCGTCGACGTCGAGATCATGGTTGTTCTCGGCGTTGGCGATCGCGCTCTGCAGGCACTTGCGAACGTCGTTCGCGATGCGCTTGCGCGAGAACTCGAGATCGGCGAGCGCCGTCGCGACCTTCTTGCCACGGATGAGCTGAGCGACGAGGTTCAGCTTCTGCGGCGAGACGCGCAGGTTGCGGGCGACCGCAAGCGCTTCGTTCTCGGGCAGCGCACGGGGGGCGGATGCTTTACCCATGGCTTACTTCCTCTTCGCCTTCTTGTCGGCGGCATGGCCGTGGAAGGTGCGCGTCGGCGAGAACTCGCCGAACTTGTGGCCCACCATCTCCTCGGACACGGACACCGGCACATGCTTCTGGCCGTTGTAGACGCCGAACGTCAGACCGACGAACTGCGGCAGGATCGTGGAGCGGCGGCTCCAGATCTTGATGACTTCACTACGAGCCGAGGTCCTGGCGACCTCGGCCTTCTTCAGGAGGTATCCGTCGACAAACGGACCTTTCCAAAGCGAACGCGCCATGACGGACCTCAGTTCTTCTTCTTGCGGGCGTGACGGCTCGACACGATGAACGTATCGGTCCGCTTGTTCGAGCGGGTCTTCTTACCCTTGGTCGGCAGACCCCACGGCGTGACCGGATGACGGCCACCGGAGGTGCGGCCTTCACCACCGCCATGCGGATGGTCGACCGGGTTCATCGAGACGCCGCGGTTATGCGGACGGCGGCCGAGCCAGCGCGAGCGACCCGCCTTGCCGTCGTTGCGGTTCATGTGATCCGGGTTCGAAACCGCGCCGACCGTGGCGTAGCACAGACCCGAGATCAGGCGCTGCTCGCCCGAGTTCAGGCGGACGATGACATAGCCCTGGTCGCGGCCGACGATCTGGGCGTAGTTGCCCGCGGACCGCGCCAGAGCGCCGCCCTTGCCGATCTTCAGCTCGACATTGTGGACGATCGTGCCGATCGGCAGCGAGCCCATCGGGGCCGCGTTACCGGGCTTCACGTCGACATTGTCACCTGCGACGACCGTGTCGCCGACAGCCAGGCGCTGCGGCGCCAGGATGTAGGCCTGCTCGCCGTCCTGATAGGTGATCAGGGCGATGAACGCCGTACGGTTCGGATCGTACTCGATCCGGTCCACGGTCGCCGGGATGCCGGCCTTGCCACGACGCTTGAAGTCGAGCAGGCGCAGCGTGCGCTTGTGGCCACCGCCGCGGAAGCGGACGGTGATGCGGCCGAGGTTGTTGCGGCCGCCCGAGGACGACTTGCCCTCGGTCAGCTTCTTGACCGGCTTGCCCTTGTAGAGCTCGCTGCGGTCGACGATCACGAGCTGGCGAAGGCTCGGCGTGATCGGCTTGAAGTTCTTCAAAGCCATGATGCTTCCCTCACAGGCCCGTGGTCACGTCGATCGAGTGGCCCTCTTCGAGGGTCACGACCGCTTTCTTGACGTCCGAGCGCTGGCCGAGCCGGCCCCGGAAGACCTTGAGCTTGCCTTCGGTGACGATCGTGTTGACGCTCTTCACCTTGACGTCGAACAGCTTCTCGACAGCGGCCTTGATCTGCGGCTTCGTCGCGGTCTTGGCGACCTTGAACACGACCTTGTTGTGCTCCGAGAGCATGGTCGCCTTCTCGGTGATGACCGGCGCCACGATCACATCGTAGTGGCGCGGGTCGAGGTTCTTGCCGGACTGGCTCATTTGAAGCGCGCCTCCAGCGCATCGACAGCTGCGCGCGTCAGGACGAGCTTGTCGCGACGCAGGATGTCATAGACGTTGATGCCCTGGACCGGCAGCACGTCGACATTCGGGATCGAGCGAGCGGCCAGGCCGAAGTTCGTATCGATTTCGGCGCCGCCGATGATCAGCGCGCTCGACAGGTCGAGCTTGCCGAAATGGCCGAGCAGCACCTTGGTCTTCGGCTCAGAGAGCGTGGCATCGTCGATGACGATGATGCCGGCATCCTTCGCCTTGGCCGAGAGCGCATGGCGCAGGGCCAGCGCGCGGACCTTCTTCGGCAGCTCATGGCCATGGTCGCGCACGACCGGACCGAAAGCCTTGCCGCCGCCGCGGAACTGCGGAGCCGAAGCCGCGCCGTGGCGAGCGCCGCCGGTGCCCTTCTGCTTGTAGATCTTCTTGCGGGTGCGATCGACTTCCGAGCGGCCCTTGGACTTGTGCGTGCCGGCGCGGCGCTTGGCGAGCTGGTAGCGCACCATGCGGGCGAGCAGGTCGGCGCGCGGCTCGAGGCCGAACACGGCGTCGGAGAGCTCGACCGAACCGGCCGCCTTGCCCTCAAGAGTGGTGATATCGAGTTTCATCACGCGTTCTCCTCAGCCTGGGCCGCAGGAGCCTCTTCCGCCTTGGCCTCGCCGGAAACCTTGAACTTGCCCGGCAGCGGCGCATCCTTCGGCAGGGCGCGCTTGACGGCGTCACGGACATGGATCCAGCCGCCGGCGACGCCGGGAACGGCGCCCTCGACGAGGATCAGGCCGCGCTCGGCATCCGTCTGGACGACGCGCAGGTTCTGCGTGGTGACACGCTCGGCGCCGAGATGGCCCGGCATCTTCTTGTTCTTGAAGGTCTTGCCCGGATCCTGGCGACCACCGGTCGAACCGATCGAACGATGCGAGACCGAGACGCCGTGCGTGGCGCGCAGGCCGCCGAAGTTCCAGCGCTTCATGCCGCCGGCGAAGCCCTTGCCGGTGGTGGTGCCGGAGACGTCGACGAACTGGCCGACGACGAAGTGGTCGGCGGTCAGCTCGGCGCCGACCGGGATCAGCGCGTCATTGCTGACGCGGAACTCGACGATCTTCTGCTTCGGCTCGACCTTGGCGACGGCGAAGTGGCCGCGCTGCGCCTTCGAGACGTTCTTGACCTTGGCCAAGCCCGACCCGAGCTGCACGGCGACATAGCCGTTCTTCTCGATCGTGCGATGCGCGACGACCTGGCAGTTGTCGAGCTTCAGCACGGTGACCGGAATGTGCTCCCCGGCATCGGTGAAGATGCGGGTCATCCCGACTTTCTGTGCAATCACACCGGAACGCATCGGTGCATACCTTCCCTTGGGGTCATGTCCATCCGGGGATACCGGAAACAGAGGACCCGTTTAATCGGATCAGAGCTTGATTTCGACGTCGACGCCGGCGGCGAGATCGAGCTTCATGAGGGCGTCGACCGTCTGGGGGGTCGGATCGACGATGTCGAGAACCCGCTTGTGGGTCCGCATCTCGAACTGCTCGCGCGACTTCTTGTCGATGTGCGGCGAGCGGTTGACCGTGAACTTCTCGATGAGCGTGGGCAGCGGGATCGGCCCGCGAACCTGGGCGCCCGTCCGCTTTGCAGTCGACACGATCTCGCGCGTCGAAGCATCGAGGACACGGTGATCGAACGCCTTGAGGCGGATCCGAATGTTCTGACCGTTCATGGTCTTTGTTCTCCGTGACGTGAAAAGGCGAAGGCCCGAAGGGCCCTCGCCCCTCACGAAAACGCGTTACGCGATGATCGAGGCGACGACGCCGGCGCCGACGGTACGACCGCCTTCGCGGATGGCGAAGCGCAGCTTCTCTTCCATCGCGATCGGGGCGATCAGCGTCACCTCCATCGAGATGTTGTCGCCCGGCATCACCATCTCCGTGCCCTCGGGCAGCGTCACCACGCCGGTCACGTCCGTCGTGCGGAAGTAGAACTGCGGGCGGTAGTTGGTGAAGAACGGCGTGTGACGGCCACCCTCTTCCTTCGTCAGGATGTAGGCCTCGGCCTTGAACTTCGTGTGCGGCTTCACCGAGCCCGGCTTGCACAGCACCTGGCCGCGCTCGACGTCCTCACGCTTCGTGCCGCGCAGCAGCGCGCCGATGTTGTCGCCGGCCTGGCCCTGGTCGAGCAGCTTGCGGAACATCTCGACGCCCGTCACCGTCGTCTTCACGGTGTCCTTCAGGCCGACGATCTCGATTTCCTCGCCGACCTTGACGATGCCGCGCTCGACGCGGCCGGTCACCACCGTGCCACGGCCCGAGATCGAGAACACGTCCTCGACCGGCATCAGGAACGGCTGGTCGATCGGACGCTCCGGCTGCGGGATGTAGTCGTCGACCGTCTTCATCAGCGCGATCACCGCGTCATGGCCGATTTCCGGCGTGACGTTGTCGAGAGCGGCCTTGGCCGAGCCCTTGGTGATCGGAATGTCGTCGCCGGGGAAGTCGTACTTCGAGAGGAGCTCGCGGATCTCCATCTCGACGAGCTCCAGCAGCTCGGCGTCGTCGACCAGGTCGACCTTGTTCATGAACACCACCAGCGCGGGAACGCCGACCTGGCGCGCCAGCAGGATGTGCTCGCGGGTCTGCGGCATCGGGCCGTCGGCAGCCGACACCACCAGGATCGCGCCGTCCATCTGCGCCGCACCCGTGATCATGTTCTTCACATAGTCGGCGTGGCCGGGGCAGTCGACATGCGCATAGTGACGCGCCGGGGTCTCGTACTCGACGTGAGCCGTCGAGATCGTGATGCCGCGGGCCTTCTCTTCCGGCGCCTTGTCGATCTGGTCATACGCCGTGAACGACGCACCGCCCGACTCAGCCAGAACCTTCGTGATCGCAGCCGTCAGCGACGTCTTGCCATGGTCAACGTGACCAATCGTTCCAATGTTGCAGTGCGGCTTCGTCCGCGAAAACTTCTCTTTGGCCATGGTAGCCTCCGTCCAATCTCTCAGTGTTCAGTCGAAGGTTCGGGTCAGGCGTACTTGGCCTGAACCTCGGCGGCGACCGCCGAGGGAACCTGCTCATAGTGGTCGAACTGCATCGTGTAGTTCGCGCGGCCCTGCGAGAAGGAGCGCAGCTGGTTGACGTAGCCGAACATGTTCGCCAGCGGCACCATCGCGTTGATCACGACGGCGTTGCCGCGCATGTCCTGGCCCTGGATCTGGCCACGACGCGAGTTCAGGTCGCCGATGACCGAACCGGTGTAGTCTTCCGGGGTCACGACCTCGACCTTCATGATCGGCTCGAGCAGCACGGAGCCGCCCTTCTGCAGACCTTCGCGCAGCGCTGCACGGGAAGCGATTTCGAAGGCGAGCGCCGACGAGTCGACTTCGTGGAAGGCGCCGTCGATCAGCGTGACCTTGACGTCCACGACCGGGAAGCCGGCGAGAACGCCTGAGCCGATGACCGAGTTCAGGCCCTTCTCAACGCCGGGGATATACTCCTTCGGCACCGAACCGCCGACGACCTTCGACTCGAACTCGAAGCCCTTGCCGGTCTCGTTCGGCTCGATGACGAGCTTGACGCGGGCGAACTGGCCCGTACCACCGGTCTGCTTCTTGTGGGTGTAGTCGATCTCGGCCTTCTTGGTCAGCGTCTCGCGATACGCAACCTGGGGCGCGCCGATATTGGCGTCGACCTTGTAGGTGCGCTTCAGGATGTCGACCTTGATGTCGAGATGGAGCTCGCCCATGCCCTTCAGGATGGTCTGGCCGCTCTCCTGGTCGGTCGACACGCGGAAGGACGGATCCTCGTTCGCGAGCTTCGACAGGGCGAGGCCCAGCTTCTCCTGGTCGGCCTTGGACTTCGGCTCGATCGCGATCGTGATGACCGGCTCGGGGAACTCCATGCGCTCCAGGATCACCGCATGGGTGGGATCGCAGAGCGTGTCGCCGGTGCGGACGTCCTTGAGGCCGGCCAGGGCGACGATGTCACCAGCATAAGCCTCCTTGATGTCCTCGCGGTTGTTCGCATGCATCAGCAGCATGCGGCCAACGCGCTCTTTCTTGTCGCGGGTCGAATTGATGACGCCCTGACCCGCCTCGACCTTGCCCGAATAGATGCGGCAGAAGGTGATGGTGCCGACGAAGGGGTCGTCCATGATCTTGAAGGCAAGCATGGAGAACGGATCTTCGTCCGTCGGGTTGCGGGTGGTCGGCTCTTCGGTCTTGAAGTCGATGCCTTCGACGGCGCCGCGATCGACCGGCGACGGCAGGAAGTCCACGACCGCGTCGAGCAGGGGCTGCACGCCCTTGTTCTTGAAGGCCGAGCCGCAGAGGACCGGGTGGAAGGCGCGGCGCTGAACGGCCGTGCGGACGAGCTTGCGCAGCGTCTCGGCGTTCGGCTCGGTGCCGTCCAGATAAGCTTCCATCGCGGCGTCGTCCATCTCGACGGCGGCCTCGACGAGCTTCGAGCGATACTCGGCAGCCTTGTCGGCGAGATCGGCCGGGATGTCCTTCTCCTCGAAGGACGCGCCGAGCGCTTCGCCGTTCCAGACGATCGCCTTCATCTTGATCAGGTCGATCACGCCGACGAAGTCGGATTCGGAGCCGATCGGGATCTGCAGGCAGACGGGCTTGCCGGCGACGCGGTCGATGATGTCCTGGACGCAGCGATAGAAATCGGCGCCGATCTTGTCCATCTTGTTGACGAACACGATACGCGGGACGTCGTACTTGTCGGCCTGGCGCCAGACGGTCTCGGTCTGGGGCTCGACGCCCTGGTTGCCGTCGAGCACGCAGACGGCACCGTCGAGCACGCGCAGCGAACGCTCGACCTCGATGGTGAAGTCGACGTGGCCGGGGGTGTCGATGATGTTCAGGCGGTTGTCGCGCCAGAAGCAGGTCGTCGCGGCGGACGTGATCGTGATGCCGCGCTCCTGCTCCTGCGTCATCCAATCCATCGTGGCGGCGCCATCATGGACTTCGCCGATCTTATGCGACTTGCCGGTGTAGTAGAGGATACGCTCGGTCGTCGTCGTCTTGCCCGCATCGATGTGGGCCATGATGCCGAAGTTACGATAATGATCGATCGGATGAGAACGGGCCATGGTCGTGTGTCCTGAAGTCCGGGCTTCCGCTTACCAGCGGTAGTGCGAGAAGGCGCGGTTGGCTTCCGCCATCCGGTGCGTGTCTTCACGCTTCTTGACGGCGTTGCCGCGGTTGTTCGCAGCATCCATCAGCTCTGCCGAGAGACGCTCGACCATCGTCTTGTCGTTGCGGCCACGCGCGGCCGAGATCAGCCAGCGGATCGCCAGCGCCTGACGGCGCTCGGTGCGAACCTCGACCGGAACCTGGTAGGTCGCGCCGCCGACGCGGCGGGAACGGACCTCGATCGCCGGAGCGACGTTCTCGAGCGCCGACTTGAAGACGCCGAGCGGCTCGCTCTTGGTCTTGGCCTCGATGATGTCGAAGGCACCGTAGACGATCCGCTCGGCGGTCGACTTCTTACCTTCGTACATCACGGAGTTCATGAACTTCGTGACGACGATATCGCCGAACTTGGGGTCCGGGATAACTTCGCGCTTTTCGGCACTGTGGCGGCGGGACATCGTCTAGTCTCCGGTCAAATCTTCAACGCGGCGGATCGGCCTGGGCTCATCGCCCGGCCGATCTGGCCGAACTCACTTGGGACGCTTGGCGCCGTACTTCGAACGGCGCTGCTTGCGGTTCTTGACGCCCTGCGTGTCGAGCACACCGCGCAGGATGTGATAGCGCACGCCGGGAAGGTCCTTGACGCGGCCGCCGCGGATCATCACCACCGAGTGTTCCTGAAGGTTGTGACCTTCACCCGGGATGTAACCGATCACCTCGAAGCCGTTGGTCAGACGAACCTTGGCGACCTTGCGGAGCGCGGAGTTCGGCTTCTTCGGGGTCGTCGTATAGACACGCGTGCAGACGCCGCGCTTCTGCGGGCACGACTCGAGCGCCGGGGCGGTGTTACGCGCCTTCACGGGCGAGCGCGGCTTGCGGATGAGCTGGCTGATTGTCGGCATTCTGGCCTCTCGCCCCACTGAGCGTTTGGAAATTCCTGGTCAATCTCCCAGGTCGAGCAAAGCCATGGCATAAACGAAGCCGCGCCATCGGCGCCCTTTCAGGGGCCTCAGGCGCGTTCGCCAGCAGAGGAACACGGAAACTCCGCGTTCATGCATCTCGCCATGTCGTCATTCGACGCTGGAATTCCGACGGAGTTTCGGTCGCGAAACTCGCTTGCAAACAAAGAGGCAAGCGACAAACGTGTCCGACAACCGTCGACAGTGGCGCGCTTATGACTCGAACAGAGATTCGCGTCAACCCCGAAACCGCCGAAAAGGCTGGGGTTTTGCGGGGTTCAGGCCACTTGGCCCCTCGCCTGCCCTTTCACGAAACAAAAAGGCCGCCCGGGAGGGGCGGCCTTTCCGATGATTGCCGGTCTTCGCCGGTGGCTGAGCTTACTCGGCCGCCGGCAGCACCGCAGCGGCCTGGGCCGCGGCCTTGGCAGCCGCATCGGCCTTCTGGCCGACGATGAGGTCGTCGCGGCGCGTGGCCACCTGCTTGATGCGGGCGACCTGGGCGCCGGTGCCGGCCGGGATGAGCGAGCCGACGATGACGTTCTCCTTGAGGCCCTCGAGCATGTCCGACTTGCCGTTGACCGCCGCCTCGGTGAGGACGCGGGTGGTCTCCTGGAAGGACGCCGCCGAGATGAAGGAGCGGGTCTGCAGCGAGGCCTTGGTGATGCCGAGCAGGACCGGCACGCCGGAAGCCGGCTTCTTGCCCTCCTCGCGCATCTTCGCGTTGATCTCCTCGAGCTCGACGCGGTCGACCTGGTCGCCGGTCAGGATGTCGGTATCGCCCGACTCCGTGATCTCGACCTTCTGCAGCATCTGACGGACGATGACCTCGATGTGCTTGTCGTTGATGCCGACGCCCTGGAGGCGATAGACCTCCTGGATCTCGTTCACCAGATAAGCCGCCAGCTCCTCGACGCCCTTGATCGCCAGGATGTCGTGCGGGGCCGGGTTGCCGTCGAGGATGTAGTCGCCGACTTCCACGACGTCGCCGTCCTGGAGGTGGATGTGCTTGCCCTTCGGGATCAGGTACTCGACCCCGTCGGAACCGTCATGCGGCGTCAGCGTCACGCGGCGCTTGTTCTTGTAGTCCTTGCCGAAGCCGATCACGCCCGACTTCTCGGCAATGATCGCCGCGTCCTTCGGACGACGCGCCTCGAACAGCTCCGCCACGCGCGGCAGACCACCGGTGATGTCGCGGGTCTTGGCCGAGTCGGTCGAGACACGCGCCAGCACGTCGCCGGCCTTGATCGAGTGGCCAGGCTCCACCGAGATGATGCCGTCGACAGGCAGGATGTAGCGGGCATCGCCACCACGGGCGAGCTTCGCGATCTTGCCGTCAGGCCCCGTGATGGTCATCGCGGGCTTGAGGTCGGCCGTACGGGCCGAGCCACGCCAGTCGATGACGACACGCTTGGAGATGCCGGTCGCCTCGTCGGTCGTCTCGGTCATCGACATGCCGTCCACGAGATCCTCGTAGCCGACCTTGCCGTCGACCTCCGCCAGGATCGGGCGGGAATAGGGATCCCACTCGATCAGGCGCTGGCCGCGCTTGACCTTGTCGCCCTCGTCGACCCGCAGCTTCGAGCCGAACTGGACACGGTGCACCGCACGCTCGGCGCCATCAGGCCCGACGATCACGATGGCGATGTTGCGCGCCATGGCGATGAGGTCGCCGTCCGAGTTCCGCGCGACGTTGCGGTTGCGCATCTTGACCGTGCCTTCGAAGTTCGACTCGACGAAGGACTGGTCGGCGATGGTGGCCGCGCCGCCGATGTGGAAGGTACGCATGGTGAGCTGCGTGCCCGGCTCGCCGATCGACTGCGCCGCGATGACGCCGACGGCCTCACCCATGTTGACGGGCGTGCCGCGGGCGAGGTCGCGCCCATAGCAGGTCGCGCAGACGCCGTTCTTGGTCGCGCAGGTGAGAACCGAGCGGATCTTCACCTCCTGGACGCCGGCGGCGTTGATCTTCTCGATATGGCTCTCCTCGATCATCGTGCCCTTCGGCACGAGGACGTTGCCGTCGATATCGGTCACGTCCTCGGCCGCCGAGCGACCCAGGATGCGCACGCCGAGCGAAGCCACGACCTGGCCGGCATCGACGATGGCGCGCATCTTGATGCCGTTGTCGGAGCCGCAATCGACCTCGGAGATGATCGCGTCCTGCGCCACGTCGACGAGACGGCGGGTGAGATAGCCGGAGTTGGCCGTCTTGAGCGCCGTGTCGGCGAGGCCCTTACGGGCGCCGTGGGTCGAGTTGAAGTACTCGAGAACGTCGAGGCCTTCCTTGAAGTTCGAGATAATCGGGCTCTCGATGATCTCGCCCGACGGCTTGGCCATCAGGCCGCGCATGGCGGCGAGCTGGCGCATCTGCGCCGGCGAACCGCGGGCACCCGAGTGCGACATCATGTAGATCGAGTTGATCTGCTTGTCGCGGCCGGTCTCGTCCTTCTGGACGGTCGAGATGCGGGCCATCATCTCCTGGGCGAGCTTGTCGGAGCACTTCGCCCAGGCGTCGACGACCTTGTTGTACTTCTCGCCCTGCGTGATCAGGCCGTCCTGGTACTGCTGCTCGTAATCCTTGGCGAGCGCGCGGGTGGTGTCGACGATCTGCCACTTGTTCTCCGGCACGACCATGTCGTCCTTGCCGAAGGAGATGCCGGCCTTGAAGGCGTGCTTGAAGCCGAGCCCCATGACGCGGTCGCAGAAGATCACCGATTCCTTCTGACCGCAGCCGCGATACACGGCGTCGATCATTCCGGAGATCTCCTTCTTCGTCATCAGCTTGTTGACGACGTCGAAGGACACGGCCGGGTGCTCCGGCAGCGCGGTCGAGAGGATCACGCGTCCCGGCGTGGTGTCGTAGATCTTCGTGTACGGCTTGCCGTCATGGCCGACGCCGGTCCAGCGATATTTGATCTTCGAATGCAGCGTCACGACCTTCTCGTGCAGCGCGTATTCGAGCTCACCGAAATCGCCGAAGATCTTGCCCTGGCCCGGCTCGCCGTCCGAGATGATCGAGAGGTAGTAGAGGCCGAGCACGATGTCCTGCGACGGCACGATGATCGGCTGGCCGTTCGCCGGGTGCAGGATGTTGTTGGTCGACATCATCAGCACGCGCGCTTCCAGCTGCGCCTCAAGCGACAGCGGGACGTGCACGGCCATCTGGTCGCCGTCGAAGTCCGCGTTGAAGGCGGCGCAAACCAGCGGGTGGAGCTGGATCGCCTTGCCCTCGATCAGCACCGGCTCGAAGGCCTGGATGCCGAGGCGGTGGAGCGTCGGCGCGCGGTTCAGCATCACCGGATGCTCGCGGATGACCTCGTCCAGGATATCCCAGACTTCCGGCTTCTCCTTCTCGACGAGCTTCTTGGCCTGCTTGACCGTGGTCGAGTAGCCCTTGGCGTCGAGGCGCGCATAGATGAACGGCTTGAACAGCTCGAGCGCCATCTTCTTCGGCAGGCCGCACTGGTGCAGCTTCATCTCCGGACCGACGACGATGACCGAGCGGCCGGAATAGTCGACGCGCTTGCCGAGCAGGTTCTGGCGGAAGCGGCCCTGCTTGCCCTTCAGCATGTCGGCGAGCGACTTCAGCGGGCGCTTGTTGGCACCCGTGATGACGCGGCCGCGGCGGCCGTTGTCGAACAGGGCATCGACGGACTCCTGCAGCATCCGCTTCTCGTTGCGGATGATGATGTCCGGCGCGCGCAGCTCGATGAGGCGCTTCAGGCGGTTGTTGCGGTTGATGACGCGGCGATAGAGGTCGTTCAGGTCCGAGGTCGCGAAGCGGCCGCCATCGAGCGGAACGAGCGGACGCAGATCCGGCGGGATGACCGGAATCTGGGTCATCACCATCCATTCCGGCTTGTTGCCCGATTCCTGGAAGGCCTCGATGATCTTGAGGCGCTTCATCAGCTTCTTGGGCTTCAGCTCGGACGTCGTCGTCGCGATCTCATGCTTGAGATCGGCGTTGATCTGGTCGAGATCGAGCGCGCGCAGCATCTCGCGGATGGCTTCCGCGCCGATCATGGCGGTGAAGGTGTCCGCGCCGTACTCCTCCTGGCAGCGGACATACTCCTCCTCCGACAGCAGCTGGCGGTCCTTGAGCGGGGTCAGGCCCGGCTCGATGACGACGTAGCTTTCGAAGTAGAGGATGCGCTCGAGGTCCTTGAGCGGCATATCCATCAGGAGGCCGATGCGCGAGGGCAGCGACTTCAGGAACCAGATATGCGCGACGGGAGCGGCGAGCTCGATATGGCCCATTCGCTCGCGCCGGACGCGGGCGAGCGTGACTTCGACGCCGCACTTCTCGCAGATGACGCCCTTGAACTTCATGCGCTTGTACTTGCCGCACAGGCACTCGTAGTCCTTGATCGGCCCGAAGATGCGCGCGCAGAACAGGCCGTCACGCTCCGGCTTGAACGTGCGGTAGTTGATCGTCTCGGGCTTTTTGATTTCGCCATACGACCAGGACAGGATCTTCTCCGGGCTCGCGATCGAGATCTTGATCGCGTCGAAGGCCTGCTGGACCGGCTGCTGGCCGAAAAGGTTCATGACCTCTTGCTTCATCGCCTGTCTCCTTCGGCCGGTGGGGGCTTAAGGGCCACCCTGCCCGGCTCGTCAATTCCGTAGGCCGGCGGCGTGAGTGCCGCCGGCAATGTTCAAGGCTCGGTCGCGGCTTATTCGGCCGCTTCGGCGGGCGGCAACTCGCCCGGCTTCACCTTGTTGTTGATCAGCTCGACGTTGAGGCCGAGCGAGCGCATCTCCTTGACGAGAACGTTGAAGCTCTCGGGGATGCCCGCTTCGAAGTTGTCCTCGCCGCGCACGATCGACTCGTAGACCTTGGTGCGGCCCGCGACGTCGTCCGACTTCACCGTCAGCATTTCCTGCAGGGTGTAGGCGGCGCCGTAGGCTTCGAGCGCCCAGACCTCCATTTCGCCGAAGCGCTGGCCGCCGAACTGCGCCTTGCCGCCCAGCGGCTGCTGGGTGACGAGCGAGTACGGACCGATCGAACGCGCGTGGATCTTGTCGTCGACCAGGTGGTGCAGCTTGAGCATGTAGATGTAGCCCATCGTCACCTTGCGGTCGAAAGGCTCACCCGTGCGGCCGTCATAGAGGGTCGACTGACCCGACGAGTGCAGACCAGCCTGCTCCAGGAGCCGCTCGATATCGGCCTCCTTGGCGCCATTGAACACCGGCGTCGCCACCGGCACGCCGCGGCGCAGGTTCTGGCCCATCTCGACGAGCTCGTTCTCGTCCATCGAGGCGATGATCTCGTTATCCTCGTAGACGGCGTCGAACTGAGCCTTCAGCGCCTTGAAGTCGCTCGTCTTCTTGTAGGCGTCGAGCGCCTTGCCGATCTGCTTGCCGAGACCAGCGGCCGCCCAGCCCAGATGGGTCTCAAGGATCTGACCGACGTTCATGCGCGAGGGCACGCCCAGCGGGTTCAGCACGATGTCGGCATGGGTGCCGTCCTCGAGGAACGGCATGTCCTCCACCGGCACGATGCGCGAGACCACGCCCTTGTTGCCGTGACGGCCGGCCATCTTGTCGCCCGGCTGGATCTTGCGCTTCACCGCGACGAAGACCTTGACCATCTTCATCACGCCCGGAGGCAGCTCGTCGCCGCGCTGCAGCTTCTCGACCTTGTCGAGGAAGCGCTGCTCAAGGCGCTTCTTCGACTCGTCGTACTGCTTCCGCATCGCCTCGATCTCGGTCATCAGCGAGTCTTCGGCGGTGGCAAACAGCCACCATTGCGAACGCGGGAACTCGCTCATCACCTCGCGGGTGATGACCGTGTCCTTCTTGAAGCCCTTCGGACCGGCCAGGCCGGTCTTGCCGGTCAGGATCTCGGCCAGACGCGCGAAGGTGTTGCGGTCCAGGATCGCCTGCTCGTCGTCGCGGTCCTTGGCGAGACGCTCGATCTCCTCGCGCTCGATCGCCTGGGCGCGCTCATCCTTGTCGACGCCGTGGCGGTTGAACACGCGCACCTCGACGATCGTGCCCTGCACGCCCGGGGGAACGCGCAGCGAGGTGTCGCGAACGTCCGAGGCCTTCTCGCCGAAGATGGCGCGCAGCAGCTTCTCTTCCGGCGTCATCGGGCTTTCGCCCTTCGGCGTGATCTTGCCGACGAGGATGTCGCCCGCCGCCACTTCCGCGCCGATATAGACGATGCCGGCTTCGTCGAGGTTCTTCAGCGCCTCTTCCGAAACGTTCGGAATGTCGCGCGTGATCTCCTCCGGGCCGAGCTTGGTATCGCGGGCCATGACCTCGAACTCCTCGATATGGATCGAGGTGAAGATGTCCTGGGAGACGATGTTCTCGGAGAGAAGGATCGAGTCCTCGAAGTTGTAGCCGTTCCACGGCATGAACGCGACGAGCACGTTGCGGCCGAGCGCGAGCTCGCCGAACTCGGTCGACGGGCCGTCGGCGACGATGTCGCCCTTCTTGACGACGTCGCCGACGCGCACCAGCGGACGCTGCGTGATGCAGGTCGACTGGTTCGAGCGCTGGAACTTCTGCAGCCGGTAGATGTCGACGCCGGGCTTGGTCGGGTCCATCTCGTCGGAAGCGCGGATGACGATACGGGTCGCGTCGACCTGGTCGACGACGCCGGAACGGCGGGCCGCGATCGCGGCGCCCGAGTCACGGGCGACGACCGCTTCCATGCCGGTGCCGACGAAAGGCGCGTCGGCGCGAACCAGCGGCACCGCCTGGCGCTGCATGTTCGAGCCCATCAGCGCGCGGTTCGCGTCGTCGTTCTCGAGGAACGGAATCAGCGCCGCGGCGACCGAAACGAGCTGCTTCGGCGACACGTCCTGGAAGTCGACCTTGTCGACCGGCGTGACGATGACCTCGCCGGCGCGGCGGCAGACGATCAGATCGTCGGTCAGGCGGCCTTCCTTGTCGACGGCGGCATTGGCCTGGGCGACGTTGTACTTCGCCTCTTCCATCGCCGAGAGATAGATCACCTCGTCGGTGACCTTGCCGTCGCGGATGCGGCGATACGGGCTCTCGATGAAGCCGTACTTGTTCACCCGCGCGAAGGTCGCGAGCGAGTTGATCAGACCGATATTCGGGCCTTCCGGCGTCTCGATCGGGCAGATGCGGCCGTAATGCGTCGGATGCACGTCGCGCACCTCGAAGCCGGCGCGCTCGCGGGTCAGACCGCCCGGGCCCAGCGCCGAAAGACGACGCTTATGCGTGACTTCGGAGAGCGGGTTCGTCTGGTCCATGAACTGCGAGAGCTGCGAGGAGCCGAAGAACTCGCGCACGGCGGCAGCCGCCGGCTTGGCGTTGATCAGGTCCTGCGGCATGACCGTGTCGATATCGACCGAGGACATGCGCTCCTTGATGGCGCGCTCCATGCGGAGCAGGCCCAGACGGTACTGGTTCTCCATGAGCTCGCCGACCGAGCGCACGCGGCGGTTGCCGAGATGGTCGATGTCGTCGATCTCGCCCTTGCCGTCGCGCAGGTCGACCAGCGCCTTGACGACCGCGAAGATGTCCTCCTTGCGCAGGATGCGCACGGTGTCCTCGGCGTCGAGGTCGAGGCGCATGTTCATCTTGACGCGGCCGACGGCCGAGAGGTCGTAGCGCTCCGGGTCGAAGAACAGCGACTGGAACATGTTCTCAGCCGTCTCGAGGGTCGGCGGCTCGCCCGGACGCATCACGCGGTAGATGTCGAACAGGGCTTCCTCGCGGCGCGAGTTCTTGTCGACGTTCAGCGTGTTGCGGATGTAGGGACCGACCGTGATGTGGTCGATGTCCAGCACCGGGATCTCGTCATAACCGTCATCGGTGAGCTGCTTGAGCAGCTTCTCGGTGATCTCTTCGCCGGCCTCGGCATAGACCTCGCCCGTCGCCGGGTTGACCAGGTCCTCGGCGATGTACTGGGTGTACAGGTCCTCGTCCTGCGCGCGCAGGAACTTGAGGCCCTTCTCGGCGAGCTGGCGGGCAGCGCGGGCGACGAGCTTCTTGCCGGCCTCGACCACGACCTCGCCGGTGTCGGCGTCGATCAGGTCTTCGGTCGCCTTGAAGCCCTTCATGCGCTCCGCGTCGTAGGGAACGCGCCAGCCCTTGGCGTCCTTGGTGTAGGTGATGTGGTTGTAGAAGCGGCTGAGGATCTCCTCGCCGTCCATGCCGAGCGCGAACAGCAGCGAGGTGACCGGGATCTTACGCTTCCGGTCGATACGGGCGTAGACGATGTCCTTGGCGTCGAACTCGATGTCGAGCCAGGAGCCGCGATACGGGATGATGCGCGCGGCGAAGAGCAGCTTGCCCGAGGAATGGGTCTTGCCCTTGTCGTGGTCGAAGAACACGCCCGGCGAACGGTGCATCTGCGAGACGATGACGCGCTCGGTGCCGTTGACGATGAAGGTGCCGTTATCCGTCATGAGCGGCATGTCGCCCATGTAGACATCCTGCTCCTTGATGTCCTTGACGGACTTGGCCTGGGTGTCCGGGTCGATATCGAACACGATCAGGCGCAGCGTCACCTTGAGCGGCGCCGAGAAGGTCATGCCGCGCTGGCGGCACTCGTCGACGTCGTATTTCGGCGGCTCGAAGGTGTACTTCACGAACTCCAGCAGCGAGGCGCCGGAAAAATCGCCGATCGGGAAGACCGACTTGAAGACGGACTGCAATCCCTCGTCAGGCCGGCCGCCCTTGGGTTCGTCGACCATCAGGAACTGGTCGTAGGACGCCTTTTGAACCTCGATGAGGTTCGGCATCTCCGCCACTTCCTTGAGCTTGCCGAAGAACTTGCGGACGCGCCTGCGACCCTGGAGCGAATTGACCATGTTGTTCCTCGCGTTCTGTGGGCATCTTCCGGCAAGTCGCCGCCAATTTGGCGGCCACGCTCCGTAAGGTCCCAACCTCTCCGTTCAGAGCCTGTACCGCCGCCGGCCCTCGGAAGGTCCGCCATCGGTTTCGGCTCCATGGACGGCTCACCCGGCGGTCCGGCCGAGGCGGCCTCGGGCCGCCGGGTGAGCCGTTCGGCGCATCGGCGCCGACCCACATCTTCGTTCAGAGCTTCACCGCAAGGTTGCGGCTCGCTCCCGCGACAACTCCCGCGCACCAGCGCGGAAACGACGCAACAGCCCCGGAGGCGTGGAGCGCCCCGGGACTGTCTGTTTTGACTACGGTCGGACCGGCATCAGCCGGCCCAAGCTCACTTGAGCTCGACCTTGGCGCCGACGGCCTCGAGCTGCTTCTTGAGCTTCTCGGCCTCGTCCTTGGCAACGCCTTCCTTGACCGGCTTCGGAGCGCCCTCGACCAGGTCCTTGGCTTCCTTGAGGCCCAGGCCGGTGATGGCGCGGACTTCCTTGATCACCTCGATCTTCTTGTCGCCGGCGGCGGCAAGAACGACGGTGAACTCGGTCTGCTCTTCAGCAGCAGCGGCGGCAGCGCCACCGGCAGCCGGGCCAGCCGCAACGGCGACGGCAGCGGCAGCGGAAACGCCCCACTTCTCTTCGAGCAGCTTGGCGAGGTCAGCGGCCTCGAGAACGGTGAGCGACGACAGCTCGTCGACGAGCTTGGCGAGATCGGCCATGTTTAACTTCCTGTCTTAAGAGGTTCGAACGATAAGGGTTTGCTGGCTTCAAGCCGCATTCTTGTCGGCGTAAGCCTGAACCACGCGAGCCAGCTTGCCGGCGGGCGCGTTCGTGAGCTGCGCGAGCTTGGTAGCCGGGGCCTGGATAAGGCCGATAAGCTTGGCACGCAGTTCGTCGAGCGAGGGCATCGTGGCCAGGGCCTTGACACCATCGGGGTTCAGGGCGGTCTTGCCCATCGCGCCGCCCAGGATGACGAGCTTGTCGTTCTCCTTGGCGAAAGCGCTGGCGACCTTCGGCGCCGCGACCGGATCGTTGGAATAAGCGATCAGGGTGGGACCCGTCAGCAGGTTGCTGATGGACGCGACGTCGGTGCCTTCAAGAGCGATCTTGGCCAAGCGGTTCTTTGCGACCTTAACAGTGGCGCCATTGGCCTTCATCTCGCGACGAAGCTTCTGGAACTGGGCCACGGTCAAGCCCGCATAGTGGGCCACGACGACGACCGAAGTGTTCGCAAACACATCGTTCAGCGACGCGACGGCATCTTTCTTTGCCGCTTTATCCACTGGGCTCTCTCCGGTAGGCGACAAGCTTTCGAGGGCTCGCCGCCGGTTGCAAATGCCGCTCCTGGAACCCCGGTTGACACCGGCGTTCGGCAAAGCGACGCTTGATGCCCTGTCCCCGCTCCCGAGCCTCGATGGAGAGGCCGCGACCGGGCGAGATGGTTCGAACCGTCTTTCCGGATCTTGCGATCCGGGAGTAAGCTCTTGCACCGTCTATGCAGGCCTCTTGGCGAAATTATGCTCCCGGCCGAAGCCGAAACGCACCTGCAGTCTCAGACAGGACTGGATGATTCTCCCCCGGGAAATCACTCCCCCGTCTTCAAATCACCCAATTTTCAGCGGAAACCCGCCGAAAAACGCGAAACGGACCCCTTCGTGTCAAGCACGCCGGAGCCCCATCACTCATGGAAACAGGCGTGCGTATAGCGCTTTCGCCTGCTTCTGCCAAGTAGGCTCTTGACATCACGAAATCAAGAGCGGGTGGGCGACCGGAAAAACCGGCCGCCCTGATCAAGGATCAGGCGCCGACGACGGTGTTCGGCTCGACCTTGACGCCCGGGCCCATGGTCGACGAGATCGCGACGCGCTGGATATAGGTGCCCTTGGCGCCGGCCGGCTTGGCCTTGGCGACGGAGTCGACGAACGCCTTGATGTTCTCCGAGAGCTTCTCGGCCGAGAACGAGGCCTTGCCGACGGCGGCGTGGATGATGCCGGCCTTCTCGACGCGGAACTCGACCGAACCGCCCTTCGAGGCGGCGACGGCGGCGGTGACGTCCATGGTCACGGTGCCGACGCGCGGGTTCGGCATCAGGCCGCGCGGGCCGAGCACCTTACCGAGACGGCCGACGAGACCCATCATGTCCGGGGTCGCGATGCAGCGATCGAAGTTGATCTCGCCCTTCTGGACCGACTCGACCAGTTCCTCGGCGCCGACGATGTCGGCACCCGCGGCCTTGGCCTCGTCAGCCTTGGCGCCACGGGCGAAGACGGCGACGCGCAGCGTGCGGCCCGAGCCGTTGGGCAGGTTGCAGACGCCGCGGACCATCTGGTCGGCGTGACGCGGATCGACGCCGAGATTCATCGCGATCTCGACCGTCTCGTCGAACTTGGCGTTGGCACGCTCCTTGACGAAGGTGACGGCCTGATCGAGCGGGTACAGCTTGGTGCGGTCAATGCCTTCACGGCCCTTGACGACGCGCTTTCCGATATGTGCCATTGTCAGCCTCCCCTCAGCCCACGACTTCCAGGCCCATGGACCTGGCAGAGCCACGGATCATGGCCGAAGCCGATTCGACGGTGTCGCAGTTGAGATCGGCCATCTTCTTCTCGGCGATCTCGGCGATCTGCGCGGTCGTAACCTTGCCGACATTGCCGCCCTTGCCCGGAGTCTTCGAGCCCGAGGTCAGGCCGGCGGCCTTCTTCAGCCAGTACGAGACCGGCGGCTGCTTCATCTCGAAGGTGAAGGAGCGATCGGCATACGCGGTGATGATCACCGGGATCGGCATGCCCTTTTCCATCTGCTGGGTCTTCGCGTTGAAGGCCTTGCAGAATTCCATGATGTTGAGGCCGCGCTGACCGAGCGCGGGACCGATCGGCGGCGACGGATTGGCCGCGCCCGCCGGAACCTGAAGCTTCACGTAGCCCGTGATCTTCTTTGCCATGATGGCTGCTCCTGCCGTCCGCTCCGCTGCCTATCGGAACGACGACGCCCCTGCCTGCCGACGCTCTTCGCCGGGGCCGGGGTGGTTGCAGTGCGTGGTGCGGCGCCTGTGATCCGGCTGGCGACCGGCACGCCTTCCACGCGGTTAAGGCGGGGCCTATGGCACAGGCGCGCCGGAAAGGGAAGCCCCTCGCACCGCTTTGTCCGTCTCGCGCCGGACCGCCAGGTGGCGACCTTCGGCGTCGCGGCGCCGCGCCTCGCGCGCCAGGATGCTCTCGGCATCGAGGTCGCGGATCGGGATGGCCCGGTCTTGCGGCACGTCACCTTCCAGCTGAAGCGCCAGATAGCGCCCGCAGCAGACCCTGAGAAAGGATGAGAAATTCTCGACCTCTCCGCGCGTCTCGAGCAACTCCTCGTGCAACCGCGTCAACAGTTGCATCAGGGTCATGCCGTCGCGCTGGGCGATTTCTTCCAGGACGCGCCAGTAGAGATTCTCCAGCCTCACGCTGGTGGAATAGCCGCGCATCCGCACCGATTTGAGCCGCGTCTGCCACAGCCCGGCATCGGCTCCGACGAAAAGCCTGCACATGGGCGCCTCCGATCAGGTTCCCGCGAGCGGCATCATAGGCTGGCGGAGGCGAGCTCCGCCAGCCCTTGCCGGCAAGCGACGAGACTCAAGCGGCCTGACGCTGCTGGCCGTGGCTGATCGTCGTGCCGAGGACGTTGAGAAACTGCGACAGCCAGGCGGGATGGGCCGGCCAGGCAGGGGCCGAGACGAGATTGCCGTCGGTGACGGCACCATCGATATCGATGTCCGCATAGGTGCCGCCGGCAAGCTCGACCTCGGCGCGGCAGGCCGGATAGGCCGAGCAGGTGCGGCCCTTCAACACGCCCGCGCCCGCCAGGAGCTGAGCGCCATGGCAGATCGCCGCCACCGGCTTTCCGGCGGTGAAGAAGTGCCGGACCATCTCGACGACCTTGGCGTTCAGGCGCAGATATTCGGGCGCCCGTCCGCCGGGAATGACCAGCGCGTCGTAGCGGGCCGGGTCGACATCGGCGAAGCTGGCATTCAGCGCGAAGTTGTGGCCGCGCTTTTCGGAATAGGTCTGCTGGCCTTCGAAGTCGTGGATCGCGGTCGCGATCGCATCGCCAGCCTTCTTGTCCGGGCAGACCGCGTGGACGGTATGACCGACCGCAAGCAGCGCCTGGAACGGGACCATGATCTCATAGTCCTCGCCGAAATCGCCGACGATCATCAAAATGCGTTGGCCGCTCATGCTACCCTCCCCGTGTTCCCGCCTTGGTTGGCGGTCACGAGACAGAATAGCCGGAGCGGCCGTTTGCGGGTGTTATCCGGTTAACGCGCGAAGGCGCCGCTCAGAGCTTCTCGACCTGGCTGTATTCCAGCTCGACCGGCGTGGCGCGGCCGAAGATCGAGACGGCGACCTTGAGGCGGGTGCGGGCGTGATCGACATCCTCGACGACGCCGTTGAAGGAGGCAAAGGGGCCATCGGCCACCTTGACCTGCTCGCCGATCTCGAAGACCACCGTCGGCTTCGGACGCTCGATGCCCTCGGCGACCTGGCCCTTGATCCGCATCGCCTCATGCTCGGGGATCGGCATGGGCTTGGCCTTGTCGGCGCCGAGGAAGCCGGTGACCTTCGGCGTGTTCTTGATGAGGTGGTAGACCTCGTCGGTCATCTCGCACTTCACCAGCACATAGCCGGGGAAGAACTTGCGCTCGGTATCGACCTTGCGGCCGCGGCGGACCTCGACGACCTTCTCGGTCGGCACCAGCACCTCGTCGAACTTGTCGGCGAGGTTGCGCTGCGCCGCCTGGTCACGGATCGACTGGGCGACCTTGTTCTCGAAGTTGGAATAGGCGTGGACGATGTACCAGCGGGTGCTCACGTGCGTATTTCCGTTCAACGGGCGCCGAGGATGATGCCGAGGCCCCAGCGGATGATGGTGTCGGTGAAGAGGAAGAACAGGCTGGAGACGACCACCATGGCGAGCACGAGGCCCGTGGTGATCAGCGTCTCCCGGCGCGAGGGCCAGGTGACCTTGGCCGCCTCGGAACGCACGTCCTGCAGGAACTGGAAGGGATTGGATTTCGCCATGAACCACCTCGGGTTCCGAACCGGTCCGCGACCCCTGCCGCGACGCCGAATCGGCCGTCCTGAAACATTCGCGGCGCGGGACCCGGGGGGTCGCGCGCCGTCATCGACCGCCCTCTTACATCGCCTTAGGCCTTTAGCCAAGACCCTTTCGGGGCGCGGGCCGCTTCAGCTCCGCCGTGCCGCGATCAGCAGGAAGAACGGCCGCTCGCGCTCCCTGGCCCAGCTCGGTTCGGACGCGACCTGCTCCCGGCTCGGCCCCCATTCGACCAACCGATCGAGCGAAAAGCCCCCCGCCCGCAACAGGTCGAGATAGGTCGCGATCGTGCGGTGGCGTTTGACCACACCTTCCGCCAGCCAGTTGCTGACCCTCTCGCCCTCGTCGAGATAGCCGTTGACCGGCCAGCTCGCCCGCCCGTCGGCATCGACGAGCCACTCCTGCCGAACCGGCGCCGTCATGATCGGATGCTCGACCGAGCAGACCAGCGCCCCACCCGGCTTCAGCGCCGCATGCACGCGTCCGAACAGCGCGTTGAGACCGGCGATGTAATGGAAGGCGAGCGAGCTATAGGCGAGATCGAAAGCGCCGGCCGCCGGCACGAAGCTTTCTAGATCGGCCAGCTCGTAGCGAATGCGGGAATCGTCCGCCTCGCGCCGCGCCCGCGCCAGCATGTTCCCGGAAACATCGACGCCGAGGACGCTCGCAGCCCCCTCGCCCACTGCGAATCGGCAGAACCAGCCGAAGCCGCAGCCGAGATCGAGCACGCGCTTGTCCCGCAGATCCGGCAGCATGGACCGCAACACCGGCCATTCCGGCGCGCCGTCCAGCCCATGGACCGAACGCGGCAGGCGGCTATAGCCCGCAAAAAAGGTTTCGTCGTCGTAGATGTTCTGGGTCATGGCGCTCGAAGAACCGCTTTGCGGTTTGCGCTGCAGCCGCCCGAAAAGCGACTGGCAGGGGCGGTAGGGCTCGAACCTACGACAACCGGTTTTGGAGACCGGTACTCTACCAACTGAGCTACACCCCTGTAGTCGGGCGATCCTTTGCCTCAAGGCGCGGAGGTTTTCAAGTCGAAAACGCAGCCGGCTTCAACACATCTCCGCAATAACGAAAAGGGCGGCGTTTCCGCCGCCCTTCTCAAAGCTTGTCGACCGAAATCCCGATCAGGCGATGATCGAGGCGACGACGCCGGCGCCGCAAAGTCTGCGGTTTACGCGGACGTCATCGTTGCTTCGATCAAGCGATGATCGAAGCAACCACGCCGGCGCCGACGGTACGACCGCCTTCGCGGATGGCGAAGCGCAGCTTCTCTTCCATCGCGATCGGGGCGATCAGCGTCACCTCCATCGAGATGTTGTCGCCCGGCATCACCATCTCCGTGCCCTCGGGCAGCGTCACCACGCCGGTCACGTCCGTCGTGCGGAAGTAGAACTGCGGGCGGTAGTTGGTGAAGAACGGCGTGTGACGGCCACCCTCTTCCTTCGTCAGGATGTAGGCCTCGGCCTTGAACTTCGTGTGCGGCTTCACCGAGCCCGGCTTGCACAGCACCTGGCCGCGCTCGACGTCCTCACGCTTCGTGCCGCGCAGCAGCGCGCCGATGTTGTCGCCGGCCTGGCCCTGGTCGAGCAGCTTGCGGAACATCTCGACGCCCGTCACCGTCGTCTTCACGGTGTCCTTCAGGCCGACGATCTCGATTTCCTCGCCGACCTTGACGATGCCGCGCTCGACGCGGCCGGTCACCACCGTGCCACGGCCCGAGATCGAGAACACGTCCTCGACCGGCATCAGGAACGGCTGGTCGATCGGACGCTCCGGCTGCGGGATGTAGTCGTCGACCGTCTTCATCAGCGCGATCACCGCGTCATGGCCGATTTCCGGCGTGACGTTGTCGAGAGCGGCCTTGGCCGAGCCCTTGGTGATCGGAATGTCGTCGCCGGGGAAGTCGTACTTCGAGAGGAGCTCGCGGATCTCCATCTCGACGAGCTCCAGCAGCTCGGCGTCGTCGACCAGGTCGACCTTGTTCATGAACACCACCAGCGCGGGAACGCCGACCTGGCGCGCCAGCAGGATGTGCTCGCGGGTCTGCGGCATCGGGCCGTCGGCAGCCGACACCACCAGGATCGCGCCGTCCATCTGCGCCGCACCCGTGATCATGTTCTTCACATAGTCGGCGTGGCCGGGGCAGTCGACATGCGCATAGTGACGCGCCGGGGTCTCGTACTCGACGTGAGCCGTCGAGATCGTGATGCCGCGGGCCTTCTCTTCCGGCGCCTTGTCGATCTGGTCATACGCCGTGAACGACGCACCGCCCGACTCAGCCAGAACCTTCGTGATCGCAGCCGTCAGCGACGTCTTGCCATGGTCAACGTGACCAATCGTTCCAATGTTGCAGTGCGGCTTCGTCCGCGAAAACTTCTCTTTGGCCATGACACCCTTGTCCTCGAAGGCGGCCCTCCGGGGCCTAGAAACGCGGTCGCATTAGGGGTTTTTGCGCGGCGATGCAAGCCGGCCGGCCCCATCGACCTCCTGTGACGCCAGAGTGAGGAGGTCAGCGCTAATTCTTCACCATCCAGCGCCCCCGGACACGCTGCAGAAGAAGGCTCGTCACCGAATAGCCCTCGCTCGGCATTCGGGCGATACGGCGCAGGCTCGCGACCGCCTCCGGATCGGCTCCGTCGCCGAAGGCCACGATGTCGCGCGCCGGCACCGCGACGACCAGCTCGGCAGGGAGATTCGGGATCGCCGACCAGACCTCTGGCAGCAGAATCAGCGCCGCATTGTAGTCAGCCTCGAAGGACAGGGACCGAACGGGACCATGTTCCTCGATCTGCAGGCGCGAGACCCTGCGCTTCAGGTTCTCCCGGCCGGCATTCATCATATCCTGGTTGCTAAGCCCGAACCGCTTTCCTTCTCCGCTCATGACGAAGCGAGATATGTCTTTGCGATCTTCTACGACGACGACCACGACATCGCCCACGAGCTCCGCGTGGACGATGCCCGGTGCAGGTTTCGGTTGGGCGCGCGCCTTTTCTTCAACCGCCGCGACGAAGGCTCGGTTCTTGACGGTGACCAGCAGCGAGCTCTTGAAAGAAGCCGCATCGCGTTGAGGCGCACCGCATTCCGGGCAAACCGGTTCTTCAGCCCAGGATCGCTCCGGCCACGCTGTGAGCATGGCGAACAACACAACCAGTAAGTGCAACATGCCGAGCCCCCCAACCCGCAACCACAATTGCGCATCGAGAACATAATGGCAACATCTTTACTTGCCCGCGGTCATGCAACCCCGAACACCCGCCGATAGCGCGCCACAGCCTCCGGGTCGCCCGAGACCTTCTCGGGATTGTCGGAGAGCTTCACCGCCGGGCGCCCGTTCGCCTTGGTGACCTTGCAGACCAGCGACATCGGATCGAGCGCGCGCGAACCGTCCGGCGAGCAGCCGACGAGATCGTTGGTTAGGTCGGTACCCCAGCCAAAGGCCATGCGGACCTTCCCGTCGAAATGATGGTAGACGCGCTCGATCGCATCGACATCGAGCCCGTCGGAGAAGACCAGCAGCTTCTCGCGCGGATCGCGCCCGTGCGCGCGCCACCATTCCATGATCGTCTCGCCGGCCGGGATGGGAGGTGCGCTGTCCGGCCGGAAGCCGGTCCAGTCCGCCACCCAATCCGGCGCATGGCGCAGGAAGCTCTGCGTCCCGAAGGCGTCCGGCAGCGCGATCAGCAGGTTGCCGCCATAGACCTGCCGCCATTCGTCGAGCACCCGGTAAGGCGCGCGCAGCAGCTCCTCGTCGGAATCGGCCAGCGCCGCCAGCACCATCGGCAATTCATGGGCGTTGGTGCCGATCGCCTCGAGATCGGTATCCATCGCGAGCAGCACGTTCGAGGTGCCGCTGAAGGCCTTGCCCAGCCCCTCCTTCAGCGCCAGGACGCACCAGCGCTGCCAGAGATGGCCATGGCGGCGGCGCGTGCCGAAATCGGAGAGCCTGAGATTGGGCAGCTTCTGCAGCCGCTCGACCTTGTCCCACATCTTCGCCTTGGCGCGGGCATAGAGCACGTCGAGCGAGAAGCGCTTCTGGCCCAGCATGACGCGCCGCGCCCTGAGCTCGTTAATGATCGCGAGCGCCGGCACCTCCCACATGGTCGTATGGGTCCAGGGGCCGTCGAAATGCAGCTCGTACTGGCCGTCGACCTTGCGAAGCTCGTAATCGGGAAGCTGGAACTCGGCGAGCCAGGCCATGAAATCCGGCGAGAACATCTGGGTCTTGCCGTAGAAGCTGTTACCGGCGAGCCAGATCAGTTCCTTCTTGGTGAACCGTAATGAGCGGGCGTGGTCGAGCTGCGCGCGCAGTTCGCCCTCGTCGACGATGTCGGCGAGGCGGATATGCCTGGAACGGTTGATCAGCGAGAAGGTGACGCGGACTTCCGGATGGAAGGCCCGGATCATCTGCAGCATCAGGAGCTTGTAGAAATCGGTATCGAGCAGGCTGCGGATGATCGGGTCGAGCCGCCAGCCGTGATTATAGGTCCGCGTCGCGATGTCGGTGTAGATCATATCGGCAGCAGGTCCGGGAAAGCTCGGCGACGGAACGGCGCATGGGCGCCGATGCCATCAGAACAATGCCTGGGCCGTTGGCGCAAGCGTGTCGCGCGCGGGGCAGCACGCAAGCGGCGCTCGGCCATTGCCGTGCCCCCTCTCTCAAGCTATCTCGCCTGTTCGATCGGGGTTCAAAAGCACATGGCGTCCGAAACCACATTGCCTACGGCCGGCTTCGGCACCACTTCTTCTGCGCCCTATGATCTCGCGGTCATCGGCGGCGGCATCAATGGCTGCGGCATCGCGCGGGATGCGGCCGGGCGCGGCGCCTCCGTCGTGCTGTTCGAGAAGGACGACCTCGCGAGCGCCACCTCGTCGCGCTCGACCAAGCTGATCCATGGCGGGCTGCGCTATCTCGAACATTACAAGTTCCGGCTGGTGCGCGAGGCTCTGATGGAGCGCGAGCGGCTCTGGGCCATCGCGCCGCACATCATCCGGCCGCTGCGCTTCGTGCTGCCGCATCACAAGGGCCTGCGCCCGGCCTGGCTGCTCAGGCTCGGTCTGTTCCTCTACGACCATATCGGCGGCCGCAAGCTCCTTCCCGCGACGCGCACGCTCGACCTCGCCCATGATCCTGCCGGCAGGCCGCTCAAGGACGACAAGGCCAGGGCTTTCGAATACTCCGATTGCTGGGTCGAGGATGCGCGCCTCGTCGTGCTGAACGCCATGGACGCCGCCGTGCGCGGCGCCGCGATCCACACCCGCACGCGCGTCGCCGCCGCGATCCGCGAGGACGGGCTGTGGCGCCTGACGGCGGAAGGGCCGCAAGGCCGTTTCGACATCTGGGCGAAGGCGCTCATCAACGCAGCCGGCCCCTGGGTCGGCGAGGTGCTGAACGGCGTCATCCACACCAATGCCAAGGCCGGCGTCCGCATGGTGCAGGGCAGCCACATCGTCGTGCCGAAGCTCTACGAGCACGACCGCAGCTACATCTTCCAGAATGCCGACGGCCGCATCGTCTTCGCGATTCCCTATGAGCAGGACTTCACCCTGATCGGCACGACCGACCGCGACTATCACGGCGACCCAGCCGAAGTCGTCGCGACGCCGGACGAGATCGCCTATCTCTGCGCCGCCGCGAGCGAATATTTCCGCCAGCCCGTCACGCCGGAATCGGTGATCTGGACCTATTCGGGCGTGCGCCCGCTCTATGACGACGGCGCATCCAAGGCGCAGGAAGCGACGCGCGACTATGTGCTGACGCTCGATGCGCCCGAAGGCGAGGCGCCGCTGCTTTCCGTCTTCGGCGGCAAGATCACCACCTATCGCCGCCTCGCCGAGGCCGCGATCGCCAAGCTCGCGCCGCTCGCACCCTGGGCCGCCCGCGCCGAATGGACGGTTGCAGGCGCGCTGCCCGGCGGCGATTTCCCCGTCGGCGGCTTCGACACGCTGGTCGGTGAGATTGCTGCGGCCTATCCCTGGCTCGAACGACGCACGGCGACGCGGCTTGTCCGCGCCTACGGGACCCGCGCCCGCGACATCCTCGGCGATGCGAAGAGCGTGGTCGACCTCGGCCGCCATTTCGGCGCCGATCTCTACGAGCGCGAGGTGCGCTACCTGATGAAGGCGGAATGGGCGCGCCGGGCGCAGGACGTGCTCTGGCGCCGCGGCAAGCTGGGCTTGCGGTTGTCGAAAGCGGAGAGCGAAGCGCTCGACGACTTCATGCAGGACGCTGCGTCGGTCTAGGCGCGTTCAAGGGATCCAGGCCGGCGGCCGGACCACGATCACCTTGCCGGTTCCGTCGACCTGGATGTACTTGCCGTTGCCGCCGCTCTTGACCCCGTCCCAGCCAAGCCTGCCATGCTTCGGGCCGAAATGGCCGGAGCCGTCATTGGCGCCGTTGGAATGCGCGATCAGCAGCGCGTCCGGCACGACGTTGGTGTAGGACACCAGCGCGATATGGCCGGGCTTGCGGGTTTCCAGCATCTTGTCGGTCATCCAGACCACCATGTCGCCGGTCCGGATCTCGTCGAAATCCCAGATCAGGGCACTGGGAAGGCCCGGCGGCTTGCCCGCCTTGGCGGCTCCGACGAGGAACGGGCAGCCCGCGCCGCCCGAATACTTGTCGATGCTGATCCGCTTCATCTCGTTGTAATAGGCGACGACGAAGCCGGTGCAGTCGACGCCGAGGCTCTGGTCGGCCCAGGCCTGGATCGTGTCTTCGGTCGCCTTGCCGGTGTCGAGGGCGAGATTGAGGATATGCTCGCAATCGCCCGGGCTGACCTTGCCCATGCTGGCGCGGGTGAAGGCCTTCTTGTCGACGGTGAGCTTTCGCTTCGCCGCCTCCTGCACGACGAGGCTGCGCTTGGTCGCCCCCGCATCGGAATTATGGGTGCCGATCATGTATTTGTTGATCGACACCAGGGTGTCGCCCGCCGGCACGTTCCAGTAGCGGTCGACCCAGTCCGCCGGCGACGGCGAGCCATTGGCGATATCGGTCGGGTTGCTCGGATCCGGTACCATGGGCCCTCGCCTCGCTGGGATGTTTCGGAAAGGCGGCTCACGCCACCTGATAGGCGAACTGGCCCTCCGCGACCGAGACCTTCGCCTCGGTCAGCGGCTTCTTCTCCAGTTGCAGGTTGAGGATCGCGCGGGATAGCGCCGGCAGCATCGAGTTGGTGATGATGTTGTCGATCATGCGCCCGCCCGAATCCGGGTCGTTGCACTGGCCGACGATGTGCTCGACCACCGCGTCATCGTAAGCGAACGCCGCCTTGTGGTTCTCGGAGAGCCGCTTGCCGATGCGCCCGAGTTGGAGGCGGACGATGCCAGCCAGCATGTCCGACGACAGCGGATAATAGGGAATCGTCACGAGCCGCCCGATCAGTGCCGGCGGGAAGACCTTGAGCAACGCCGGGCGCAGACTCACCGCCATCGCCTCCGGATCGGGCTTGGCGGCGCCATTGGCCGACATGCTCATGATCTCGTCCGTGCCGACATTCGAGGTCAGGATGATCAGCGTGTTCTTGAAATCGATGCGCCGGCCAGTGCCGTCCTCCATCTGGCCCTTGTCGAAGACTTGGAAGAACAGCTCGTGCACATCGGGATGCGCCTTCTCGACCTCGTCGAGCAGCACCACCGAGTAAGGCTTGCGCCTAACGGCCTCCGTCAGCCGGCCGCCCTCGCCATAGCCGACATAGCCGGGAGGCGCGCCCTTCAGTGTCGAGACGGTGTGCGCCTCCTGGAACTCGCTCATATTGATGGTGATGACGTTCTGCTCACCGCCATAGAGCGCCTCCGCCAGCGCCAGAGCCGTCTCGGTCTTGCCGACGCCGGAGGGGCCGCAGAGCATGAAGACGCCGATCGGCTTGTTGGGGTTGTCGAGCTTGGCGCGGTTGGTCTCGATGCGCTTGGCGATCATGCCGATGCCATGCCCCTGCCCGACCACGCGCCTGTTCAGCGTCTCGGCGAGGTTGAGCACGGTCTCGATCTCGTCCTTGACCATCCGTCCGACCGGGATGCCGGTCCAGTCCGAGACGACCGAGGCGACCGACTGCTCGTCGACATGGGCGTAGATCATCCGATTGGCCGGATCGATCTCGCCAAGCGACGCGAATTTGGCGTTGAGCGCAGCGCGGGCATCCTCGGGATCGGCTGCAGGTTCCCCGGTCGGAGCCGATACCTCCGGCGCTGCGGCGCCGGCATCGACGCTCGCCTCCTGCGGCACGGCCTCGGCCTTGGGATCGGCGCCCGGTGCCTTCTCGCCGAGCTTGGTCCGCAGCGCCTTGATCTCCTCGACGATGGCAAGCTCGCTCGCCCAGGCAGCTTCGAGGGCGGCGAGCTTCTCCTGCTTCTCCGCGATCTCGACCTCGATCTCATCGAGCCGCTTGGCGCTGTCGGTGCCGAGATCGGCATCGGCGGTCAGCGCCGCCTTCTCCTGCTCCAACGCATTGATCGCGACGCGCGCATCCTCGATCGCGGCCGGCGTCGCGCTCTGGCTGATGGCGACGCGGGCGCAGGCCGTGTCGAGCAGGCTCACCGCCTTGTCGGGAAGTTGGCGGGCCGGGATATAGCGCGACGAGAGCGTCACCGCCGCGACGATGGCGGCATCCGAGATGCGAACCTTGTGATGCTTCTCCATCGGGCCAATCAGCCCGCGCAGCATGGTGCAGCAACGCAGCACGTCGGGCTCGTCGACCTGTACCGGCTGGAAGCGGCGGGTCAGCGCCGGGTCCTTCTCGAAATACTGCCGATACTCCGACCAGGTCGTCGCCGCGATGGTGCGCAGCGTGCCGCGCGCCAGCGCCGGCTTGAGCAGGTTCGCGGCATCGCCCGTGCCCGCCTGCCCGCCGGCGCCGATCAGCGTATGTGCCTCGTCGATGAACAGGATCACCGGCGTCGGCGAGGATTGCACCTCGTCGATCACCGAGCGCAGGCGCTGCTCGAACTCGCCCTTCATCGAGGCGCCGGCCTGCATCAGCCCGATATCGAGCGCGCAGACCTTGACCCCCTTGAGCGGCGGCGGCACATCGCCCGCCGCGACGCGCTGGGCGAAACCCTCGGCGATCGCGGTCTTGCCGACGCCGGCCTCGCCGGTGAGGATCGGATTGTTCTGGCGCCGGCGCATCAACACGTCGATGACCTGCCGGATCTCGTCGTCGCGGCCGAGGATCGGGTCCATGCCACCCTGGCGCGCCTTGGCGGTCAGGTCCTGCGAGAAGCGGTCGAGCGCGGTCGTGCCCTTCGGCCCTTCGGCCGCCTCGGCGCCCGGCGTGCCGGCGGCGCGCAGGCCCGAGCCATCCATCGGCCTTAAGTTCTCCTCTTCCGAGCTTTCCCAGATCTTGCCGTAGCCTGCCGCCAGCTCCTCGACCGGTATCTTGGCGAATTCCTTGGAAAGCCCGGTGAAAGCCCGGCGCAATTCGGTCGACTTCAGCGCCGCCACCAGCAGGTGCCCGGTCCTGATCTGCGTCTCGCCGAAGAACAGCGTCGCGTAATGCCAGCCACGGTCGAGGATATCGACGATGTGGTTGGCGATGCCGGGCATCTCCGTCTCGTTCTTGCGGAACCCCTCGACGACACCGCCAAGGTCCATCAGCAGCCTGGCGCGATCGAGCTTGTAGTGGTCCGCGGTCAGGGTCAGGTCGTTGGCGCTGCCCTGCAGGATCTGCAGCAGCCAATGCGCCAATTCGACATTGCGGTTCCCGGCACCCTTGGCCTGCCTCAGCGCCTGCAGGAAGGTGTCGTAGCCGATCCGGTTGAGCTTGCCTGTGACGGCTTCGAGGCTGATATCGGCCATGGTCGTCCCCTTGATCTCTGGTCTTAGGCAGCAGCGCGGCTACGTTTCAGGCGCATGCGCTCGGCCGGATGGAAACGGGCGTCGCGGCGCAGCGCGCCTTCCTCGGTGGTCCAGTTCGGCGCCATCCAGCTCGTCCAGCCGAGATGGCCGGACAGGCCGAGCCTGACGGGCTTCACTTCGCCCACCGGCAGCGCGAGCTCGACATCCCATTCGAACTGCTCGCCGAGATGCAGGAAGACGGCATCCGCCAGCGGCTCGCAGCGATCGCCATTCGGCAGGAAGCGCTCGAACTGTTCGAGGTCAGCAGCCACGATCTTCACGCGGAACTTGTCCTCGACGCTGTAGACGCTGGCGCCGAGCAGCGCGTCGCCGCCGAGCGTGCAATGCGCGCCGCCGAGCCGCGTCCGGTCCGCCGGATCGAAGACGAGGCGCATGCCGACGAACTGCTCGATCTCGACTTGCGTCCTGAACAGCCCGGCGAGAAGGCGCTGAAGCCGCGAGGCGGATTTTGCCTGCGCGCCGATCAGCCCGGCATGGGCGAGCTTCTCGGGATCGGGCACGCTGTCGCGGTCGAGATAGGGCTTCGAACCCACCCCGATCATGCTGCCGATATAGGCGGCGAAGCGGTCGAGATCGGGCCGGTCATGCTGCGCGATCGGCCGCGAATCCGCCCAGGCGCGGTAAAAGAGCTGCAGGAAGCGGTGGTTGAAGATATCGAGGAAGCGCGGAAAGGCATCGTCGCGCGCGAGCTGCCAGTGATAGCTCTCCTCGGTTGTCGCCAGCGGCAGCGCGCCCTGCGGGCCGAGCAGGCCGAGGAACTTCACGAAGAGCCGAAGCCTGCCCTGCGCGTCCCGGCCCGCCTCCGCGATGGTCGAGGCGGGAAAGTCGAGGAAGGCCTGCTCGCCCAGCGCGACATATTCGTCGCGCCGCGAGGCGACGTCGCCGATGCGGCTGCGCTCCGGAAAGCTGCGTTCCAGCCGCCGCATCACGGCATAGAAGTCGAAGCGCCAGGGCTCCGCCTCCAGCCTCGCCTGGTAGCCCGGCGCCTTCTCCAGCGGCGTGGCGGCGTCCTCGCTCACAGGACGCGCCTCGAACCGGCACGCGGTGGAAAGCGCATCACCTCGCCGCGCTCCACCGTGCGGATCACCGTCTGGGTAAAATGGTTCATCGCCGCATATTCGGCGAAGAAGCGGTCGAGCACCGCGCCCAGCAGGAAGACGCCGGAGCCCTCGAAGGCCTTCTCGTCGAGCAGCACGGTGATTTCCAGGCCCCGCCCAGCCCCCGTTCCGGCCCGCTGGGGAAAACGGCGCACGACAGGCCGGCTGTCGACGTTCTTGATGCCGCGGATGCGCCGCTCCGTCGCGCTGTCGGCAAGATCGGCGAAGAGCGAAAGCAATTCGCGCAGCGCCTCGCCATTCTGCCCGGCGCCGCGCTGGACGAGGCCGAGATGGTTGAGACTGAGCAGATTGATCAGCCGCCAGGTCACGACGCCCGTGCTCGCCGTCTCCGCACGCAAGCGAAGCTGCGAGACGATCGGCTCGCGCGGCGGTGTCGGCCCGACAAGGCAGGCAAGGTCGAGCGAGACATTGTCGATCAGCCGGAAATCGGCGCCGCCGACGCCGGTCGGCAGATGCTCGGTGAGATGCCGGTTGGAACATAGCGCGCGCACGCTCAGCTCCGCCACCGAGGCGCTGTCGCCCATCTTCGCCGGCTCGACCAGCGAGATGAACATGTCCGTGCCGGTATAGTCGGAGGCCCGCCCCTGGCGCCGCTCGGCCGAGGAACGCCGCCGCGGCAGGCGCCGCTGCGTATAGTGCAGGCCGTGAACCGGCGAGGCTCCCTCGGGCGAAGAATAGAGCGGATGCACCGGCTGCTTCTCGCGACCGCCGGTATAATGCGCATGCACCGAGAGAACGCTGTGCGGCTCGTAGTCGAGCGCGCGACTGCGGTCCGGTACGACATGGAATTCGTGCTGGTTGCTCTTCACCGGGATGCGGTCGGCCGTCTTCTCGAAGAGGTTGACCGCAGGCGCCGCGTAGAGCGCAAACATCTCCTTGCGCACCGCGCCGGGCAGCCGCGTATTGACCTCGTCGAAGACGAAGATCAGCTCGACCGTCTTGGCCGTGAGCTTGGGCATGATCCGGCCCAGCCCTTCCAGCCGGAAGCCGAGGAACTTGCGCGGGAACCAGAACAGCTCGTGCAGCAATTCGAAGCCGCGGAAGACGCGGGTATCGGCCGGCAGCAGCGCCTCGTTCTCGTCGAAGCCGATCTGCTCCAGCCGGCAGCCCTCGCCCAGCGTCACCACCGGGTCGCCGAACGCGTCGAGATGGCGGAAATGGATGCCGACGCAGTTCGCGAAGAGCTGCTCGTAGAGAGCGACCGCATCGCCCTCCCCACCGAGCAGATGGAAGGCGAGCTCCTTCGTCCGGCAGCCGGCGAACCAGCTCGCCGGATTCTTCAAGGCCTGGGCCGGAGTCGGCTCCTGCTCGGGGTCCGCCATCACCCGGTGCGTCAGGGTCAGGCGCAACCCCGCAAGCGCGCGCTGATCGGTGCGCAAGCCGAGCGCCTGCAACGGCGCCGGCGCCGGAATATACTCGGCGGCCACGATCTCGAACGGCCAGAGCGTGATGTCGCTGCCCAGCCGGTAGCGGCAGGCGACACGCCGCTCGCGCTCCAGATAGGTCGCGTCGAGATAGGCGCCGCGCGCGATGCGCATCCCCTCGCGCAGGCCCGGATCGGAGTAAGGCGGCACGACGCCCGCCAACAGCGCCGAAGGCGTCGGCGCCAGATAGTTCGGCAGGAGCTGTTCGAGCAGATTGTTGGTGAATTCGGGGAACTCGTGCTTCAGCTTCAATTGCACGCGGGCGGCGAGGAAGGCCGCGCCTTCGAGAAGGCCACCGACCATCGGGTCCATGCGCTCGCCGACGAGCCCGCCCAGCCGCTCGGCGATGCCGGGATACTCCTCCGCGAACTCCTTGCTGTGCTCCATGAACAGCCGGAGTTCCTGATTGTAGAGATCGAGAAACTCCTGGTTCATCACCGCCCCTTGATCGCGATCTTGCCGGTATCGAGTTCGAGATCGGCCACGAATTGCACGGGCACGTTCAAAGGTTCGCAGTTCAGATCGGCGCGGACGAGGAAGCGTACCTTCAACTCGGCGGAATCGAGCGTCCTGTCGCGCTCGACGGCGATGGAATTGCGGATCAATCGCGGCTCGTAGCCCATCAGGGCAGCGGCGAGATCCTCGCGGATCGTATCGACGCGGTGCTCGTCGATCGACAATCGCGTCATGTCCGGGAAGCCGTGGTTCAGGATCGAGCGGCGCACGAGCTCCAGCTCGGAAAGGTCCACCGCCGAGCCAAGATTGACCGTATTGACCAGCGCGTCGAGGTCGATGGCGATCTCGCGCCGCAGCTTCGGCTCGGTGATCGCGGCCCGCGGCGCGGCGCGACGTTGCGCGATCACACGTTCGCCGCCCTCGTCCCGCAGGTCGAGCGCGGTCCGCGCATCCTTCTCCAGATGCGCTTCGCGGAATGCGAACATCAAAGGCGGCCGAAGCCGCTTCTTCGAAAGGGGGTCGGCCATGACATCGCGTCCGGGGCGGGCGACGAACCGGCTCCGGCTCAGCCGGAGCCGGTGCGCGCGGCTCAGCTCTTGGCGTTACCCTTGAGATCCCACTTCATCTCGATCGCCGAGTCGAGCGTCTGGTCCGACTTCTGCGGCCGATATTGGAACTCGACCTTGGCATAGTTCAGCGCGAACTGGTCGGTCGGGACGCTCGAACCGCCGGCGGCATCGCCGGACTGGTAGCTCGACACGATCAGGTCCTCGAGCGTCACCGTGTAGTATTCCTGCGGCTTTTCGCCCTGCTTTCGGACGTAGAGAACCGCCTTCTTGATGTATTTGCCGCTGGCGCAATACAGGGCGAGGTTTGCCGAAGCCTTGCTGACCTGCGCGGTGAAATGCATGTCCTGGAAGTTCGCCTTGCCCGCGCCGCCGCCGCCGCCATGGGCGTAGGAGCCGGGGTTGCTGATGCCCCAGGAAAAGGAATCGACCGCGATCGTATCCTTGTGGGTCTTGTCCTGGGCCTCGCCCTTGATCTCGTCGATCTTGAGCAGAAAGTCGGCAGCCATGTTTACCTCCAAAGTAGGGTCGTCGGATTGCTCGGATGCGCGAGCGCGCTGATGGACGCATCTCTCCGATCGCGCACCCGCATCGGGTCAGCGCGTCGAAGGGTCTTCGTGCTTCCGTCACCTGCCGATCAGGTGGCGGTCACTGCTTGGGAGCTGGCAGTCGCGAGACCAGGCTCAGGCCGATATCCATGCCTTCGAGCTGGAAGTGCGGCCGCAGATAGAACTTGGCCGAGTAATAGCCAGGGTTCTCCTCGTCCTCGAAGACGTCGATGCGTGCATCCGAGAGGGGGCGCCGCGCCTTCGTCTCTTCGCTGGAATTGACCGGATCGCCGTCGACATATTCGGTGATCCACTCCTGCAGCCAGCGTCGCAGCGGCTCCTTTTCCTTGTAGGAGCCGATCTTGTCGCGAACCATGCACTTCAGGTAGTGCGCGAAGCGCGAGACCGCGAACATGTAGGGCAGCCGCGAGGACAGGTTGTCGGACGCCGTCGCCGCCACGCCGTCGGGCCCCGAGAAGGCCTTGGGCTTGTAGAGCGACTGGGCGCCGATGAAGGCCGCCTTGTCGGTGTTCTTGCGATGGATCAGCGGGATCAGGCCGGATTTCGCCAGCTCCGCCTCGCGCCGGTCGCTGATCGCGATCTCGGTCGGGCATTTCAGATCCACGCCGCCATCGTCGGTCGGGAAGGTGTGGGTCGGCAGGTTGAGAACCTCGCCGCCGGACTGGACGCCGCGGATGCGGGTGCACCAGCCATATTCCTTGAAGGCGCGGTTGATGTTCACCGCCATGGCATAGGCGGCGTTCATCCAGGCGTATTTCTCGCCCTTGTGGCCGTCGGTATCCTCCTCGAAGGCGAATTCCTCGACGGGCTCGGATTTGGCGCCATAGGGCACCCGGGCGAGCACGCGCGGCAGGCACAGGCCGACATAGCGGGAGTCGGCGGCGTCGCGCAGGCCCTTCCAGGCCGCATAGTCAGGCGTGTCGAAGACCTTGCTGAGATCGCGCGGATCGGAGAGCTCCGTCCAGGCATCCATGCGCATCAGCATCGGATCGGCGCCGGCAAAGAAGGGAGCATGCGCAGCCGCGGCGATCTTCGAGAGGTCGCGCAGAAGCTGGACGTCCGTCGCCGTGTGGCTGAAGTGATAATCGCCCACGAGGCAACCGAAGGGCTGGCCGCCGAGCTGGCCGAACTCCTGCTCATAGACCTGCTTGAAGAGCGGGCTCTGGTCCCAGCGCGCGCCGGGATAGGTCTTCAGGTTGCGGTAGAGCTCGTTCTTCGAGACGTTCATCACCTTGATCTTCAACTGAGCATCGGTCTCGGAGTTGAAGACGAGGTAGTTGAGGCCACGCCAGGCGCTTTCCAGCTTCTGGTATTCGGGAGCGTGCAGCACCTCGTTGATCTGCTCGGTCAACTTGGCGTCGAGCCGCGCGATCATCTCCTCGATCGTGTCGATGACGTCGCCCTTGATCACGGTCGAATCCGCCAACGCCTGATTGACGAGGGTCGCGACCGCGTTCTCGACTTCCGTCGCCGCGCGTTCCGTTCTGGGTTTGAAACTCTGCTTCAGGATCGCCGAGAAATCGTCGATCTCGCGCGTCTCGACTGCCGCCCCGCCGGGCTGTTGGGTTTGTGCTTCCGCTGCCATTGCCGCCTCGCTCGCTTAACCGCCTGCCGACCCGGAAAGAGGGCCCGCGCCCTGCCTCAGTTCTGCGCCTCGCCCTCGGGCTTCCCGTTCTTGCCGAGCCTGTCCTTGAGGGCTGTCATCAGCTGCGGATCGGCCAGCAGCGCCTTGATCTGGTCGCTCGCCGCCATCTTGCCGTCCATGTAGCGCAGCAGGTTGGCGAGCTGCTCGCGCGCCTCCAGCAGCTTGGCGGTCGCCGGGATCTGGCGGGCGACGGCCGCGGGGTTGAAATCCTCGAACTTGGTGAACTTCAGCGCGACGGAGAGCTTCTCGCTTTCGTCCTCGCCGAGCTTGTTGGACACGTTGAAGGCAAGGCCCGGCTCGATCGCGGCCATGCGCTGGTCGAAATTGTCCATGTCGACGTCAAGGAACTTGCGCTGCGAGATCTCCGGCTTCTCGACCGCCGAGGCGTTGCCCGAGAGATCGGCCAGCACGCCCATCACGAAGGGCAGCTCGATCTTCTGCTCGGCGTTGTAGGGGTCCTCATAGGTGATGTGCACCCGAGGCGGCCTGTTGCGGCGAATGAACTTCTGCCCTGAATCTCCGGCCATGACGCATGCCCCTTTTGCTAACCGGACCACGCTGACGTAGCGTGATACTGTATAGAACTTCGGAATTCATCGATATAGTCTCATCATCGCGACGAGAGGTTCAAATCGAAACCGAAAAACTTCCCTAGCTGTCGGCATCCGGCATCTGCGCAACCTCGGGCAGGATATTGCCGAGCAGCGACATGAAATCATGCTGCGCCAGAGCGCAGGCCTTGTCCATCAGGAGCGGCGTCGGATGCGAAGGCTCCACCTGCCGGTAGAAGGATGCGACCGCCCTCATCGCGTTGACCGCATCGGCGCGGTTGCCGATGGCGATCACCGCCATGGCGGCAGCCGGCGGCGGCACGTGGGACGGAGCCTCCGCCACACCGGAATCGGCCTCTCCGCCCTCGGCCAAGGGCTCGGACTCTTCCACCACGCCGTCGTCATGGCCGTCGCCGTCATCGCTTTCGACGGAGGCGCTGTCGTAACCGTCCTCCCCCGCCTCGGAATCATGGCCGTCCGGCACCGGAAGACGCTCGAGCGGCAGCCTGAACCGGCGCACTTCGCCGATCTCGAGAACCGCCTTGTCGACGTGCTCCGGAAACATGATCTGGATGACCTCGATCAGCGACTTGCCGATGAGCTGCTGCGCCTGCCCGATCAGCAGGACAGCCGGGCTCGACGGCTCCGTTTTGCGAAAGTAGCCGAGGCAGGCCGCCAGCGTATCCTTCACTTGGAGGATGCTCGAAAGGCCGCCCGGATTGAAGGTTGCAGCGCTAGTTGCCGGCATCTGCGCGTCGGTCGCCGCAGCCGCCGCCGAGGGCTGATGCCCCGGAACGCGCCGCGCGACCGCCATGTCCAGAAAGCCGGCGATCTGGTCCAGAAGTGCCACGAGGCGCGGGAAGCCGAGCGGATGATCGACGCCTACTCTCTCGATCCAGATCGCACGCAGGCGCGCGAGCCCTTCGCGCGCGGCGTTGATATGGCCGAGGGTCGCCGTCAGGGCATCGACCTCGACCTCCCCCAGCGCCGCCTGGATCGCGCCCGCATCGGGATGCTGCTCGCCCTCGACCAGCTTCGTCTCGCCGCTGGCGACAAGCTGGCTGCGGAAGGCGAAGGCGCCGATGCGGCGGCTCACGAACAGCGGCGCGTGCTGCAACGGCAGAACCACGGTCGGCAAATCGTCCAGCCCCTGCAGCGTGACCTCGCGCATGATGAAGTCGCCATCCAGCGCGCGCGGATGCACCTCCTCCCAATGCTCGCCGAGGATCTCCGCCATGGCTGAGAGACAGGCGGCAAAGCCGGCGATGTCGCGATTGAGGATCGAGAGCTTCGCCGCGAGCACGAAGAGCCGGAGGTCCTGCGAGCGGGCCATCAGCTTGCCGAGATCGGCGAAGGCGGCGGGGAACTCGATGCTCGAGCGGTCGAAGGCGACCTGCCTGCCGTCGTCGTCGCGGCGGAAATACGCCACCGGAAGCACGACCTCGAGCCGCGCCGTGACATTCATGAAGTCGGTGTCGTCCTCGAGGTCCGGCCCGCAGGGCCCGTCATCGGCCATCGGCTTCGACAGTTCGGCGAAATTCAGCGCGGCCATGCCTCTCCCCAGAATGCCTCTTCCCGCCCGGCAACGCGGCGGCCCGGAAGCCCCACGAACCGCCGTGAACAGATCGACCGTGCGCTCAATTCGCGGCGCGCAAGCGCGTCTCGACGCGGCGGTTGTCGCCGGAGAAGGGGTCGGCGACCACCGGCTGGCTCTGGCCATAGCCCTTGGCGACGAGCTTGCCGGTGTTGACGCCCTTCTCGCCGAGATAGCGGACCACCGCCTCCGCGCGGCGCTCGGACAGGCTCATGTTGTAGCTCGGATTGCCGGCGGCATCCGTGTGCCCCTCGACCATGAAGGTCTGGCTGGAAAGCTGGGGCGTCTTCAGGGCCTTGGCGAATTCGTCGAGATTGCCCTTGGCCTCGGGCTCCAGCACGTCGGAATTGTACTTGAACTTCACCACGAGATCGAAGGCGCTCGGCGGCTTGGCGACCTCGACCGCATGGCCAGCCTTCGCGCATTCGGCCTCGGTGCCGATGCACAGCCCGCGCGTGACGCCCGCCGGCTTCGGTGCGACGACGCCGGGCTGGAAATGCTTGACGATGTCGTCCGCCTTGTAGGTCTGCGCCATGGCGCCTGTCGCCATGGTGAGAACCATCGAGCCCGCCAGAGCGACGAATACCTTGAATGCGGATTGCTTGCGCATGGGAACCTCCCAATGTGTCACGCCAATCGGCGGATGAAAACTTACGGATCCGACGATGACTCTGAGAGTTAGTTACGTCAAGTCTAATTTAGGTTCAATCGTCGAAAGGTTTCGTTGATGCCATCGAATCCTGGGCAAGAACAAAGAATTGCATCTTTTACAACTCCGGCCGGAAAGGACGAGTTTTCACTTATCCGGTTCGAAGCCGACGAATCTTTAAGCGAATTGTTTACTTATAATGTCGAGGCGATCAGCAAAACCGAGAATGCCGACCTGCAAAGCATCATGAGCGAGAAGTGCTCGATCAAGTTCACGTTGAAGAACAAGAGCGAGCGGGTTCTCAACGGCACGCTCGTCGATGCGCAATGGCTCGGCAAGCAGGACGACCTCTATGTCTACCGATTCACGCTGAGGCCCTGGCTCTGGCTGCTCTCGCAGCGCGCAGACTGCCGGATCTTCAAGAACAAGACCGCGCTCGACATCATCAAGGAGATCTTCAAGAAGGAGAACGCGGCGAGCTTCGATGACCGCACCAGCGAGACGCTGCAGCCGATCGACTACTGCGTGCAATATCGCGAGACCGATCTCGACTTCGTGCTGCGTCTGATGGAGCAGTACGGCATCTACTACTACTTCAAGCACAGCGACGGGGACCACAAGCTGGTGCTCTGCGACTCCCGCTCGGGCCATGACCAGGTGATGCCGAGCGCCGAGGCGAACTTCACGGGCGACAGCTCGATCTTCGCCTTCGTGGCGCCGGGCAGCCGCTTCCCGCGCGCGGATGTCGAGCATCTCACCCAATGGTCGACGGTGCGGCGCCTGCGCACCGGCAAGGTCGAGCTCAAGGACTATGATTTCGAGAAATCGGGCTCCGACCTCACGGCGCGCGCCGAGGAAGGCTTCCCCAAGGCCAAGTCCTATGAGGCCTACGACTATCCGGCGAGCTACACCCAGCGCGACCAGGGCGAGCATTTCGCCCGCGTCCGGGCGCAGGCGCAACAAGCCAAGGACGACCGGCGCTACACGGCCGGCGAGGCGCCGAGCCTCTATCCGGGCGCGCTGATGAAGCTCGGCGAGCACCCTTCAGGTGCCGAGAACACCGAATATCTCGTGGTACGCGCCACGCATGTGCTGGGTGCCCAGAGCTATCGCTCCGGCCAGCAGGATGAGGCGCTCTACAGCGGCTCCTTCGAATTGCAGAAAAGCGACCGGCGCTTCCGAGCGCCCCTCGTCACGCCACGCCCGAAGGTCTACGGGCCGCACACCGCCAAGGTCGTCGGTGAGAAGAACCAGGGCGAGGAAGGCGATATCGACGTCGACGAGTACGGCCGCATCTGGCTGCGCTTCCATTGGGACCGCGAGGACGGCTCCACCTCCTGCCGCACCCGCGTCGCGCAGATGTGGGCCGGCAAGAACTGGGGCGGCCAGATCATTCCGCGCATCGGCCAGGAGGTGATCGTCGAGTATATCGAGGGCAACCCGGACCTGCCGCTCGTCGTTGGCGCCGTCGTCAACGACCAGCACAAGCCGCCCTACGAATTGCCGGCGAACAAGACGCAATCCGGCCTCAAATCGGAATCGACCGACCATGCAGGCTTCCCCGGCACCTATAACGAGATCAAGTTCGAGGACCTCAAGGACAGCGAGGTTCTCGAGATGCGGGCCGAAAAGGACCACAAGGTCACGGTCAACAATATCGAGACCCGCGAGATCGGCGAGCGCTTCCAGGGCAGCAACTATTCGCGCGAGACCACTCTGAAGCTCGGCAACGACAAGCTCGACATCCAAAACGGCAAGCTCGACGTCGAGGCGCTGACCGAGATCAATCTCAAGGTCGGCGAGAGCACGATCAAGATGACGCCCGGCAGCATCGAGATCAAATCGCCGACCATCACGATCCACAGCCAGGCCCTGACGGAGGTCAAGAGCGACGGCGCCCTCGTCGTCAAGGCCCCGATGGTGACGATCAACTAACGGCTGGAGCCTCCATGTCACGCCTGCGCTTCAGCACAGCCCGCGAAGTGTTCGAGACCTATCCCTCGGTCTCCCAGGCCGTCACCATGCCGCCGACGGCGGAGCCTCCGCTGGTTTTCCTCGCGCGCCTGGTCAGGGGCCCGGCGCCGATGGAGGCCGCCGGCTTCTGCGCCTTCCTCCTGCCGAGGCGTGAAACGGTGTGGTGGGCCCTGCAGGCGGTGCGCGCGTTGCAGCCGCCCGGCACGCAGGATCCCGGCCTCGCCGCCGCCGAGGCCTGGGTCCGGGAGCCCGGCGACAAGACCCGCTTCGAGGCGCTGCGCCACGCCCAGGCCGGTGACCGTGCGCGGCCGGGCACCTTCGTGGCCTGGGCGGCCGGCTATTCCGGCGGCAGCATGTCGGAAAGCCATGCCATCCCGACCCCACCGGACCTGACCGCGAAGATGGCCCGCATCGCCGTGCTCAATGCGATCAACCGTCTGCCGGCCCGCGAGCGTGAAGCCGCATTGCGCGCCTGTGTCGAAGCATGCATTCGTTTGGCCGAAGACGATGCCGGCAAACGCTGATCTTCTCGCGCAGCTCGGAACGGGATGTCCGCGATGGCGCTGACACTGACGATCGAGAACCAGACCTCGCTGCCCGATGGCGGCCCGCTCAGCGTGACCGCCAGCGGCGGGCGCGGCCTCGATATCGGCCGCGACCAGCATCTCGACTGGGCGCTGCCCGATCCCTCGCGCGCCGTCTCCGGCCGCCATTGCGAGATCCGCTTTCGCGACGGCGGCTGGTGGCTGCGCGACATCTCGACCAACGGAACCTTCGTCAATGGCGGCGAGCATCGCGTGCAGTCGCCCTACCGCCTCCAGCACGGCGATCGGCTCGAGATCGGCCACTACATCATCGCCGTCGCCATCGACGAGGAGGCCGGGCAGGCAAAGGCGCAGGCGGCCTCTCCTCCCCCATCCTATGCCGCCGACCCGGAAGCACTCTGGGCGCCCAGCACGGATGCCGCGCCGCCAATCTCGCGTCGCGATCTGATGCCGCCCGGCCACGCCAAGCCGGTGCATGCGAGCTTCATCGACTGGGCCACCGACATTCCGGCACCGGCCGCCGGGCCGGCGCCGCCAGCCCCTCCACCGGGCCGGTCTGCCCAGCCACCGCAAGGCGACGATTTCGCCTGGGCGCCCTTGCAGGCCGCCCCCACCCCCCAGGCGGAGCCGCTGGCGCCGATCCCCACGCCGCGCCGTCCGACGGCAAGCGGCCCGGCCTCCGCGAACCCCTGGGATGAGCTAGCTGCGGCCGAACCGGAGCCCGATGCCGAGCCGATGCCTGCGCCCGCGACCACGCCGGTGTCCGCAGCCGCCGTCACGCGGGACCCCGTCCCCATGAGCGGCCCTGCCGCGATCTCGATGGGCGAGTTCATGCAGCGCTTCGCCAAGGGGGCCGGCGTCTCGCCGCAAGCCCTGTCCACGCAGGATCCGGGCGCCTTCGCCGAGCAGCTCGGCGGGCTGATGCGCTTGATCGCGGAGGAGCTGAAGGGCCTGCTCGCCGCCCGCGCCGAGAGCAAGCGCATCGCCCGTAGCACCAACCAGACGATGATCCAGGCGCAGGACAACAACCCGCTGAAATTCTCGCCGACGGTGGACGACGCGCTGCAGCTGATCTTCGGCCAGCCGCGCAGCGGCTATCTCGACGCGAAGCGCGCCTTCGACGAGAGCTTCCGCGACCTCAAGGCCCATCAGATCAAGACTTACTCCGCCATGCAGCACGCGCTGCGGATGCTGGTCGAGGATCTCGATCCGCAAGCGATCGCCGAAGCGACCACGCCGGAAGGCGGGATCGGCGGCCTGATCGGCTCGCGCAAGGCGAAGATGTGGGAGACTTATGTTGCGCGCTGGGAGGCCAAGACCGCCCCTTACGAGGACGGCCTTGTCGACGCCTTCATGATCTATTTCGCCGAGTGCTACGACCGCGGCGGGAAGTGACGGCCGTTCCCTGCGGCCATCATGCTCGGGCTCGCCCCGAGCATCTCATGCAGAATGAGACTCCAGTGCCCTCCTGTCCGGAGATTCTCGGGTATCCGCTGCGCTGCGCCCGAGAATGACGCCCCCCTTCAATCCTACCGCTTCGCCGCCACAGCGGTGATCTCGATGCCGTAGCCGGGTGATGCCAGCTTCGCCTCGACGGTCGCGCGCGCCGGCGCATGGCCCGGCGCCACCCATTTGTCCCAGACCGCATTCATCTCGCCGATCTTGTCGATATCGGTCAGGAAGATCTGCACGCTGAGGATGCGTTCCTTGCTGCTGCCGGCATCCGCGAGCGTTTCCTCCAGCAGCGCCAGCACCTCTTGCGTCTGCTCGGTCAGCGAGCGCCCTTCCGTCTTCTCCGGCACATGGCCGGCGAGGAAGACGATGCCGTTGAAGATGGCGGCGTCGCACCAGCGGGCGGTCAGCCCGATGCGTTCGATGGTCACGGCAGGTCCTCCGAAATGGGATTGAGAGAACCCGCTTGGCGAGCTCGCGACCTCCGGTCAAGCCGGAGGATCGGCACCCCGGCGACCCACGGCACGGAAAACGATCCAACATCAGTGACTTGCGCGGAATTCTTGAATCAATCCGGAATCATCCGCCGATGATGACTGTCGGCAGGCCCATGACGATTTTGTTGGGCGGCCCCAGCGCTTCGAGGACCGTATCGCCCATCCGGCAGGCCGGCAGATTGTTGATCAGCACGGTCTGCGAACCGTCGATGACGACGCCGAGTCCATGCGGCACGGGCGGCGGCACCGGCGTCAGGCAGTTATGGATATCGGCCCCGCCGGAAGCACCGGTGATCATCGAGCCCATGCTGGCGGAGACGGCGTTCTTCGTCGCGATTTCGGCCGCGAGCGCTGCCGGCGCACCGGGCGTGCCGGCGGCAGCCAGCGTCGCGGCCTCCGCCGCCTGCACCGTCGCATCGGCTGCGGCTTTGGCGCCCTGGATCGCCGCGGCGGCCGCGGCCGGAACCCCTCGCCAGGCCGGCAGGCTGCCGATCAGCACGTTCGGACTGCCCGGCCCCGGCTGCAGAATGCCCGGCAACGGGTGGATCACCGGGTCGGTGATGCGTGCGGCAGGGCCTTTCGGCATCGTCGCCTCCCGTTCTCGAACGGATTCGTTCCTTTCAGGACTGCCCTCAAACTCTGTCCGCCGCATCCTTCAAGTCAATGACGGCGCCTCGCGCGCGAAGCGCTAGCATTTCGTTAGGTGACGCTGGGGCAAGCCCCGGATAAGCTCGCCATGCCTGCCTTCGAGTGAGCGAGACCGGAATGTCGTGGTACAGCAAGGTCGTCTGGTCGGAAGGGCTGTTCCTCAGGCCGCATCATTTCCAGCAGAGCGACCGCTATCTCGAGAACCTGCTGGAAAGCCGGGTCAGGGCCATCACGCCCTATCCGTGGGGCTTCTCGGTGCTGGAGATCGACCGCGACCTCGCCCAGCAGAGCCGCATCGGTCTGCGCCGCGCCGTCGGCGTGATGCCGGACGGCACGCCCTTCGCGCTGCCTGACAACAGCCCGCTCCCGGCCGCGATCGAGGTCCCGGAGAATGCGGCGGGCCAGATCGTCTGGCTCTCCCTGCCGCTCTCGGCCGCCAACACCCGCGAGGTCGAGGACGCACAGACCGGCTCCGCGAGCCGCTATCTCCCCGCGACCGAGATGCTGATCGACTCGACAGCCTCGCTGCGCACCGAGGAGGAGATCGACGTCGCCCATCCGCGCCTGACCCTGGAGCTGCGCAAGACCTCGAAGGCCGGCTATGTCGGCCTGGCGCTCGGCCGCATCCTGGAAGTGCGCGACCGTGCCGTGCTCTTCGACGAGAAATTCGCCCCGCCGGTGTTGGTCTGCTCGGCCTATCCGGTCATCGAGGGCTGGCTCGACCGCGTCATCGGCTGGATCGACAACAAGCTGGAGGAGCTTGCCCGCTACGCCGCCGATCCGACCGCCGGCGGCGGCCTGCAGAGCGCGGACTATTTCGTGCTCCAGCTCCTCAACCGCAGCATCCCCGTGCTCAAGCACATGCGCCGCTCGCGCTTCGTCCATCCCGAGCGGCTGTTCTCGACCTTCCTCGCGCTGGCCGGCGAGCTTGCGACCTTCACCACGGCCGAACGCCGCGCCCGCGACTACCCCGCTTACGATCACGACGATCTGGAGAATTGCTTCGCCCCGGTCGTACGCGACATCCAGGACTTCCTCTCGGCCAATCTCGGCCGCCGGGCGATCCGACTGGAGATCGTCGAGCGCGCGCAGAACGCCTTCATGTCGACGATCCGCGACCGCAGCCTCGTGCGCAACGCGACGCTGGTGCTGGAAGTGGCAGCCCGCCGCCCGCTGACCGAGATCCAGGCGCAGTTCCCGCAGCTCTTCAAGATCGGCCCCAACACCAAGATGAACGAGATCGTCCATGCCCATCTGCCGGGCATCAATCTCGTGCATCTGCCGACGCCGCCGCCGCAGATCCGCGCGCTCACGGATCATGTATACTTCTATCTCGACCGCACCTCGCCGCTCTGGCCGGAGTTCTCGACGGCGAGTTCGATCGGCATGCATTTTTCCGGTGACTGGCCCGATCTCGAACTCGAGCTCTGGGCCGTTCTGGAGGGCAGACGATGAGCGATCCGGGTTCGCCCTCAGATCCGTTCGGCCGCTCCGAGCGAACGATCATCAGGCCGAACCCCGGCGGGCGCCGCGCGCCCCTGCCGCCCGCTCCTGCCGCACCAACCCCGGCTGCCCCGCAGGCGCCCCAGCCCTATCAGCCACCGCAAGTGCCCTCGCCCGGCGTGCCCGGCACCGGCGACGAGTGGATGTCGAACCCGGCGCCGATCCCGCCGCGCCAGCAGCAGGCCCCGCCGCCTTCTGGCGGCGGCCAAGCCCTGCCGCGCCGCGACCAGCTCCTGACGCCGAACGCCAACCCGCTTCTGCGCGCCGCGGGCCCGCTCCTGCTCCTGCTCGGGCGGATGCGCGCCAATCTCTCCAACGCGCCCTTCGCGCAGCTTCTCGGCCAGGTCGGCGAATCCGTCGAGGCCTTCGAGCATGAGGTCCGCGCCGCCGGCGTCTCGCACGAAACCGCCCAGACCGCGAAATATGTCATCGCCGCCAGCGCCGATGACATCGTCCAGAACATCCCCGGCGACGACCGCCATGTCTGGACGCAGTACAGCATGCTCTCGCGCTTCTTCGGCGAGCGCATCGGCGGCGTGCGCTTCTTCGAGATGCTCGACAAGGCCAAGGCCGATCCATCGGTCAATTACGACCTGCTGGAGCTGATGCATGCCTGTCTGGCGCTGGGTTTCCAAGGCATCCACCGCACCTCTTCCGGCGGCGCCAACAATCTCCAGATGATCCAGCGCAACCTGTTCGAGACGCTGCGCCGGGTGAAGCAGCCCGACCCGGAGCTCTCGCCGCGCTGGCGCGGGCAGGCGATCGCGCAGGCCGTGACCGGCTTCAAGGTGCCCGTCTGGTCGGTGGCGGCGATCGCGGCCGTCGCCCTGCTCGGCGTCTATTTCGTCTTCCGCGCCCTGCTCTCGGGCAATGCCGAGGCCGCCTCGACCGCGCTGCTCTCCGTCCATCCCAAGGGCGAGATCGGCATCATGCGCAAGGTCTTCTCGGCCCCGTCGCCGCCTCCCCCGCCGCCAACGCAACCGCCGAAGGTTTGCGCCGCGGTGCAGCCGCCGATCGTCTGCCTGGTGACGCCGAACATCGTCATCGTGCGCCTCGCCGGTATCACCCTGTTCGAGCCGGGACAGGCTGCCGTGCGCGCCGAGTTCCAGCCGCTGATCGAGCGCATCGCCGCTGTGCTGGAGCAGGAGGGAGGCGCGGTCAAGGTCGTCGGCCATACCGACAATGTACCGATCCGCACCGCCCGTTTCCCCTCCAATGTCGAGCTCTCGCAGGCCCGTGCCAAGGCGGTCGGCGACATGCTGAAGACCAAGCTGACCAAGCCCGATCGCATCAGCTTCGAGGGTAAGGGCGCGGACACGCCGATCGCGCCGAATGCCACCCCCGCCGGCCGCGCCCAGAACCGGCGCGTCGAAATCCTGATCCAGCGTCAGAACTAGGAGGGCGATCCGATGAATCTCGCCACCTGGCTCCGCATCGTGGCCATCCTGATCGGCGCGCTCGCGCTCGCCGCACTGATCTGGTTAGGCGGCCCCTTCGTCGCTTTCGGCGAGGTGCGCCCATTCGAATCCTTCTGGGTCCGCATGCCCGTCGCCGTGCTTCTCCTCGTCGGCGCGCTCGCCTGGATCGCCGTCATCATCATCCGCCGCCGCAAGGCGACGGCCGCGCTGACCGAGGCGCTGGAAAAGGAAGAAACGACCGGCGACGGCGCCGCCCTCTCCAGCGCGATGAAGGATGCGCTGGCGACGCTGAAAAGCGCCCGCGGCAAGGGCGGCGACTATCTCTACGACCTGCCCTGGTACGTCATCATCGGCCCGCCCGGCGCCGGCAAGACCACGGCTCTGGTCAATTCCGGCCTGAAATTCCCGCTGGCGCGCGGCGCGACACCCGCCGCCGTCGCCGGCTCCGGCGGCACGCGCTACTGCGACTGGTGGTTCGCCGAGGATGCGGTGCTGATCGACACCGCCGGCCGCTACACCACGCAGGACACCGACACCAAGGCCGAGAAATCGAGCTGGTTTGCCTTCCTCGACCTGCTCAAGACCAACCGCCCGCGCCAGCCTATCAACGGCGTGCTCGTCGCGATCAGCGTCGAGGACCTGTTGACCTCTTCGCCTGAGGACATCGCAGCCCATGCCGACGCGATCCGCGCCCGCCTGCTCGAATTGCACGAACGCCTGAAGGTCGATTTCCCGGTCTATGCGATCTTCACCAAGGCCGACCTGATCGCCGGCTTCAACGAGTTCTTCGGCCAATTGACCGAGCCGCAGCGGCGCATGGTTTGGGGCCACACCTTCCAGACCGCCGACAAGACCCGCAACATGATCGGCGACGTGCCGCCGGAATATGACGCGCTGATCGAGCGGCTGAACGAGCGCCTGCCCGATCGTTTGCAGGACGAGCACAACCCGACCGCGCGCGCCCAGATCTTCGGCTTCCCCAGCCAGATGGCGACGCTGAAGCGCTCCATCGTCGATTTCCTGACCCGCGTCTTCGAGCCCACGCGCTACCACGCCAATGCGACCTTGCGCGGCTTCTACTTCACCTCGGGCACGCAGGAAGGCACCCCGATCGACCAGCTGATCGGCGCGCTCTCGCGCAATTTCGGCTCGGACCATGCCGGCGCGGCCTCCTTCTCCGGCAAGGGCAAGAGCTATTTCCTGACAGAGCTCGTCCAGAAGGTCGTGATCGGCGAATCCGGCTGGGTCTCGACTGATCTCGGCGCCGCCCGCCGCATGACGGCGCTACGCATCGCCGGCTTCGCAACGGTCGCGCTGCTGTCGCTCGCCGCGCTCGGCCTGTGGTGGACGAGTTTTTCGCGCAACAGCGACCTGATTACCGCGACCAATTACGGCCTCTCGGATTATCGCAGCGCCGCAGCTCCGGTGCTGCAGGAGACCACGATCTCCGACCGCAATTTCAGCCGTGTCCTGCCGCTGCTGCACAAGCTCCGGAACATGCCGGCCGGCTACGCCACGCAAGCCGAGCCGACGCCGACGCTGGCCACCTTCGGGCTCAGCCAGCGCGAGCGCCTCCAGAACGCGAGCGAGATCACCTACCAGCAGGGTCTGGAGCGGATGCTGCGGCCCCGCATCATCTTCCGCCTGGAGGAGCAGCTCGAACAGCAGGCCAACAATCCCGGCTTCGTCTACGAGGCGCTCAAGGTCTACATGATGATCGGCGGCCAGGCGAAGCTCGACCGCGACCTCGTGACCTCCTGGATGCGGCTCGACTGGGCCGAGAACCTCTTCCCCGGCCCGGCCAACGCCAAGGGCCGCGAGGCGCTGGAGGAGCACCTAACCGCCATGCTCGACCTCGACGAGGGCACGGGCGAGCCGATGGTGAAGCTCAACCAGTCGCTGATCGAGCAGAGCCAGCGTACGCTCCGCCGCCTCAGCATCGCCGAGCGCGCCTATGAATTGCTGCGTACGCAATCCCGCAGCGACAGCGCCAAGGACTGGGTCGTCTCGCAGCGCGGCGGCTCCGATGTGCGCCTGGTCTTCGAAGGTGTTGGCGGCGAGGATCTCGATCAGGTCCGCGTGCCGTATTTCTACACCTATGACGGCTTCCAAAGCGCCTTCATCGGCCGGCTCGGCGATATCGGCGACCGCATCGAGAAGGAACGCTGGGTGCTGGGCGAAAACGTCGACCAGCAGGCGATCACCGCGCAATACGCGACGCTGTTCCAGGACCTGATGAAGCTCTACAGCCGCGACTATGTCGCGACCTGGCAGAAGACGCTGCGGCGGTTGAAGCTCCGGCCGCTCAATGCCGACAAGCCGCGCTATGTCGCACTCAGTGCTATCTCGGCGGCGACATCGCCCTTCAAGCAAGTGCTGGAATCCCTGCGCGACGAGACGCAGCTCACCAAGGAGCGCCCCAACGCGAAGAAGGCCGTGGCGCAGACCGCCGCGAAGAACGCGGCGCAGACGCTGGACGAGCGCGCCAGCCAGGCGCTCGGCCGTCTCGGCGCCAACCTGCCGATGGCCTCGGCCGGCGTCGACCGCGTGCTCGCCGGCAGCAACGACGTCTCGCTCGGCGCCGATATCGAGGCGCAGTTCAAGCCCTACCACGTCCTCGTCGACGGCGATCTCGGCCGCCGGCCGGTCGACCAGCTCCTCCAGACCTTCTCGGAGATCAGCCAGAACCTCGCCATCGCCGCGACCAATCCGTCCCAGTCGGCGGCGGCGAATGCGGCGCTCGTGCCGCTGATCGCAACCTTGCGCGCCAATTCCTCGCGTTACCCCGCGCCCTTCGACGGCATGATCGTGCAGGCGGTCAACGATTTCGAGGGCGATGCCACCGGCGCCACCGTCGCCCTGCTCAGGCAGGCGCTGGCGGAACAGGTCACCGGCGTCTGCAACGAGATCGTCACCAACCGCTATCCCTTCACCAAGGCGAGCGCTCGCGACGTGCCGCTCGCCGATTTTGCCCGGCTCTTCGCGCCCGGCCAGATCATGGACAAGTTCTACAAGGAGCGGCTGGAGCCCTTCGTCGACACCTCCAAGCCGCAATGGAGCTGGCGCGTCGACAGCCGCGTGGCGCGGGCGCTCTCGCCGACGACCTTGCGCGAATTCCAGCGCGCCAGCGAGATCAAGGAGGCCTTCTTCCCGACCGGCGGCAACCTGCCCTCCTTCCAGATGGTGGTGACGCCGACCGCGCTCTCGGCGGACGCTTCGAGCGCCAAGCTGGAGATCAATGGCTTTACGGTGACGAGCCAGCAGGGCGTCAACACGCCGGCCCCGGTGATGTGGCCGGGCGGCGGCGTCGGCAAGACGGCGGTGACGCTGACGCTCGGCGGGGCAAGTGGCAACGCCTCGGGCGGCATGTTCGGCGGCGGCTTCTTCTCTTCGGGCTCACAGAGCGGCAACGCTGCGCAGGGCGAGGCCAAGCTCTTTGAGAAGGACGGCACCTGGTCCTTCTTCCGTCTGCTCGATGCCGGCTCGGTACTGAAGCAGGGCGACAATGTCGGCTTCAACCTGAGTGCCGGCGGCCGGCAGGTCGGCTATTCCTTCGGTGTCGGCTCGCTCAAGAATCCGCTGATCCTGCCGGCGCTGCGGGAAATCCGCTGCCCTTCGGGGATCTGACACGGTGGCCTGTGGCCTCTTCGGCAAGCTACCTGCCAAGCGTGACTTCATCGCGCTGAACGCTCCCTCCGGCTTCCTCGGGCCTTACGAGAAATGGCTGCAGGGCGGCCTGACCGCGAGCCGATTGGAACTCGGCAACCGCTGGCAGGAGGCTTATCTCAACGCTCCGATCTGGCGCTTCTGGCTGGGCGGCGCGCAGGCCGGCGGGCAGACGGTCGCGGGCGCCTTCATGCCCTCGGTCGACGGCGTCGGCCGCTATTTCCCGCTGACCGTCCTTGCTGCCGCCGGCCCCGGCGCAGCCATTCCGCCGCCGGAACTCGACCCGCAGGATCCATGGTTCGAGGCGGTCGAGGATTTTCTGCTGCAGGCGCTCGATCCGGAAGCGAGCTACGAAGCCGTGGCGCAAAGGCTGACCGCCCTGCCCGTCCCCAATGACCACCTCCTCGCCGCCCCGCCGCAGGACATGGTGCGCCTTTCGGATGGCACCATCGTCAGCGCCGCGACCGCTGCCGGCTTTCCCGAGCGGCTGGCGGCCCTGCGCATCGAGGATCATGCCCGTGCCTATGCTCATGCCTCCTATCTCTGGACAATCGGCGGGCCGAATTTCGAGCCGCTGGCGCTGACCGGTCAGGCCCTGCCCGACCCCTATCTTTTCTCCGGCCTGTTGACGGGTCGTTTCGATGCCCATCTCGAACCCAAGCGCGTCAGCTCATGAGGGTTGCGCCATGAACGAAGCCCCACGCGAGGCCTCAGACTTCGAGACCGGCTGCATCAGCCATACCGGCAAGGTGCGCAAGGCGAACGAGGACAACTTCATCCTGCGGCCGGAAATCGGCCTCTGGGCGGTCGCCGACGGCATGGGCGGGCACGAGAACGGCGCGCTTGCCAGCGCGACCGTGGTCGCCGCGCTTGAAGCGGTGGGCGCGGCGGGCTCGGCGCCCGATCTGCTGGCGATGCTGGAAGACAGCGTGCTCGGCGCCAACGAGACGCTGCGCGAGGAGATCCGCAAGCGCGGCGCTACCATGGGCGCGACGCTGGTGGTGCTGCTCGTCCACCGGCGCCATTTCGCCTGTGTCTGGTCCGGCGACAGCCGCATCTATCTCGTCCGCTCCGGGCAAATCACCCAGATCTCGCGCGACCACACCGAGGTCCAGGACATGGTCGACCGCGGGCTGCTCACCGCCGAGGAGGCGAAGCGCTCGCCGCGCCGGCACGTCATCACCCATGCCATCGGCGTGCACGAGACGCCCGAGCTCGATATCGAGAGCGGCGAAATCGCCGATGGCGACACCTTCCTCCTCTGCTCGGACGGGCTGACCGAACATGTCGCGGATACCGAGATCCTGCGCGCCGTCGAGGCCGAGAGCGCCCAGGCCGCCTGCGACGCCCTGCTCGCCCTGACGCTCGAACGCGGCGCGCGCGACAACGTCACGATCATCATCGTCCGCTATCGACAAGGCCAGGCCGAACGGACACGCTGGATGCCGAACCGGCGCATGGCAGGGAGCAGCACGCCAGGGAGTAACACGCCATGAGCGACGACTCCGAGCGCACCGTCATCGCGCCCCGTGCCAATGCCCGCATCGGCACGAAGCTCAACGGCATCTACGAGATCGAGAGCCTGATCGCGGTCGGCGGCATGGGAGAGGTCTATCGCGGCCGCGCGATCCAGACCGGCGATGCGGTCGCGATCAAGATGATCCGGCCCGAGATGGCCCGCGACGAGGCGGCCCTCGCCCTGTTCCGGCGCGAGGCGGCGGCCCTGCACAACCTCTATAACGAGGCCATCGTCCGCTACTACGTCTTCACCATCGATCCGGTGACGGAATCGCCCTATCTCGCGATGGAGTTCGTCGATGGCCAGCCGCTTTCCGAGCGCATCAAGGAGCGGCCGCTGACGATCGAGGAAGCCGACATCCTGCGCCAGCGCGTCGCGCCGGGGCTGCATGCCGCCCACCGGCTCGGCATCATCCACCGCGACATCTCGCCGGACAACATCATCCTGCCGGGCGGCGATCCTTCGCGCGCCAAGATCATCGATTTCGGGATCGCCCGCTCCAGCATCCTCGGCGAGGGCACGGTGATCGGCTCCGGCTTCGCCGGCAAATACAACTATGTCTCGCCCGAGCAGCTCGGCCTCTATGGCGGCGAGGTCTCCGGCCGCTCGGACATGTATTCCTTCGCGCTCGTGCTGGCGCAGGCGGTGACCGGACACGCCATCGACATGGGCGGCAGCCAGGCCGACATCCTCGACAAGCGCCGCCGCCTGCCCGATCTCTCGCAGGTCGCCGCCAGCTTGCGCCCTCTGCTGGCGCGGATGCTGGCACCCGACCCGCAAAATCGCCCGGCCGACATGGCCGAAATCGCCGCCTGGCAGCCGCAGCCGGTCGGCAAGAAGGCCGCAGCGGCCGCCAGCCGATCAGCCAGCAAGCAGGCGCGTTCACCGCTGCCGCTGGTCGCCGGCATCGCCGCGCTCGCCCTGCTGGCCGGCGGCGGCTTCTATGCCTGGACGGCCCTGAGGCCGGCCGAAACCAGCCAGGCCGCACGCCTTCCGGCCAATTCCCCGCCCCCGCTCTCCGAACCGCCACCTTCCGGCCGAACCGAGTCCCTCGGGGGCAACCCGCCGGCTCTGACCGAGACCAGGCCCGAAACCGCGGCTTCGGGACGGAGCGATTCCGGTGACCCCAAGGCCACGCCGGACAATGCGAGCCCGCCACTCTCCTCGCCCCCGCAGACGACGCAGCAGAAGCCGGCCAATGGCCAACTTGCTGTCGATACCGAAAACGGCACGCAGCTTCCGCCCACGCCGCCGGTGGCGCCTCCCGTCAGGCCGCCCGCGATCACGCCCCCGCCTGTCTCGCCGCCCGGTGTCGACACCAAGCCCCCGGTGAAATCGCCGGTCGCCATCAACACGCAGAAGCCTCCCGGCGAAAATACGAATCCCCAGCAGTCTCCGCCGATCGTGAAGGAACCCGATGCGCGCACGCCGGCCGAGCGAATCGAACGCTTCGTCCGCGACTATGACGGCGGCTCCTGTTTCTTCCTCTGGCCGATCGATATCGGCGATCGCAAGGCCGTGCTCGAAGGCTTCGGCAGCGGCACCGAGCCTTTCGTCGCCTTCGACAGCACCTTCAAGGCGGCGCAGGGCTTCGAGGCACAGATCAACCTGCGCCCGCTGACCAAGGCGCAGTGCCCCATGGCCGATTTCCTGCGCCAGCCCGGCCTCGCGATCGATCGCAACGTGAAGCTGCAGATCGGCTCGTTCAACATGAAGAGCGGCGAGGTACTCAACGGCTCAGTCGAGGCCGGCGGCGGCCTCAATCTCGATGTCGTGCTGATCGGCGATGACGGCCTCGTCTACAATCTCGCGAGCTTCATGAAGCGCGAGGGCGACAAGGTGAGCTTCAACCTGAAGCTCGAATCGACCGGCGGCGCGGCCCGCCCGCAGACGGTGCTCGCCCTCGTCAGCCAGGAGCCGTTGCCGGCGCTCTCCGGCCCCAACCCCTCGCCTGCCGGCGACTTCTTCGGGAATCTCAAGCTCGACCTCGCCCGCCAGACCGGCAAGCTCGGCCTCGGGGTCAAGTATTTCCGCATCGAGTGAGGAAGCGCGACCCCGTCATTGCGAGCCAAGCGGAGCAATGACAGGGGTGCGCGACCGGCGCCCTCACATCTCCCGGTAGAGCACGCCCCACTCGTCCTGCCAGACGCCCGCCACGTCCTCGACCACGATCGGAGCCCTGATCTCGTTGGCCAGGCGGATCGCGGTGCGATAGGCGTCCTTGGCAGCCATCTCGTCGCTGACGAAATCGTTGACGAGATGGCCCGCCGCCAGCTTCGCCGGGCAATGGACCCGGCCGAAAGCCTCGCCGCCGCGCTCCGACAGGCTGAGCGTGATCGCATCGGCCTGCGGCCCGTCCACCTGTTCAAAACGATTGCCGGCCATGGTCGTCACTCCTTCCCGAGCCCCGGCCCCGCGGGGAATGAAACGCCGCGCGCGGGATTGCCCGCGGCGAGAGGCACACGATCAAGGCCATCACCTCTTCAGCTGCGGCCGGGCGATGCCCGCCCCCATCGTCGGCCTGACCGCGCTGTAGCGGTCGAGCCTGATCTTGATCATATCGTTGAACTTCTTGTGGACCTCGGAGACCGAGAGCGTCTTGGTCTCGCCGCCGGCATCGACGTAGAAGATCGGCCGGTTGGCCTGCGCCGGCTTCGGCAGGAGCTCCGCGGCCTTGACGCCCGGCGTCTCCTCCATCGTCTCGATGAAGGTCTGCGCGGCATCGGGCCCAAGGAAATGGATCAGGTAGATCTCGCCGCCGGTGAGATGGCGGCCGAGCGCCCGCTCGAGCCGCAACGTGTCGCGCTTGAGCATCTCCGCCGCCAGCAGCGCCGAGATATAGGGTTCGCGCCGCATGTCGAGGATGCGCTGGCGCTGCGAGGAATCGGTGACGACGAACTGCCGGCCGGACTTGCCGATCAGCTTGGTTTCCGCCACGAGCCCGTGCTTCGCGCCGAATTCGTAGATCACGCCGAGCCAGGTCTGCTCGATGAACTGGTAGAGCCCGGTCGCCGAAGAGGTCTGCGCCTTCACCGCCGTCGAGAACGAAGATTCCTTGTCCGCGACAGCCATCAAGAGCGTCGGATCGGCACCGACGACCTTGCTCGCGCGCACGATGGTGTCGACGAGATGACGGCGGATCTTGATCGGCCCGAAGGTCAGGACCTGGTCCGGGTCGCCGCTGGATATCATCGGCGGCGGCTGCGGCGCTCCGCTTGGCGAGGCCGGCCCCGCCGGCGCCGCCGGCGCCGGCACACTGCCCTGCGCCTTGGGTGGCACCAGGAGGATGTTGGACGGCAACTGCAACTGGTTGACCGGGATCTGCTGCGTCGGCGCGTCGTCCTGCGCCTTGATGTTGGCGAGCGAAGGATCGTTGTCGAGCGCGAACTGGGCCGCCTGCCGCGCGCCCTCCAGATCCTGCTCGACGGAGGAGAGGATCAAGGACGGCCGCGCCGGGGCATCCTTCAGCGCCGGGACCACCTGCTCCGAAGCGAATTCGGTATTGTCCGGCGGCCTGTCCTGCTGCTGCAGCCTTGCATAGGCCAGCCCCACGATGGCCGCGACGACACAGACGACGCCCGCCGCAATGCCCGCCATCGCCATGCGGCCCGAGAACGCCTTCTTCGGAGCGGCAGCGGGAGCCTCGGGCTCCGGTCGCGCTGTCCGTGGCGCAGGCGGCGGAGATGGTGATGACGGCTGCGGCGCCTTCGGCATCGCCGGTTCGCGCGGCAGCGGTGGCGCACGCGGAACATTGGCCTCGGCGACCGGACGGGGCAGCGGCGGCGGGGCTGGCGGCCGAGGGACAGGCCGTTCCGGCGCCTGCGGCCGCATCGGCAGGACGGCGGCAGAAGCGACTTGCGGCTCGCCCCTGCCGGTCACAAGTTCGCGCAAGGCGGGGAGCCAGGAGGGACCGCCCTTTTCGCCGAGTGCGGTCAACTCGTCGACGAGGCGCTTGGCTGCGAGCTGGGGCAGGCCCGCCTCGCGGGTCAAGGCCGTGACAGCCGCCTTCGCCGATGGCTCGGCCATTAGCTTCACGGCGAAGAACCAGCGCTGCAGGGAGATGCGCCGGCTCTCCAGCGGCGTGCCGGCCGCCGGATGGATCATGTAGTTGCAATGGTTGCAGGAAAAGCCGCGCAGCTTCGGGCGCGGCTCGAAGGTCGCCGGCCGGCCGCAGGCCGGGCAGGCCATGGTCGTGCCGCCATGGCGCAGGCGCATCAGCGCTGCGAGGCAGGCTTCCTCCGGAAACGCGACTTGGAATTGCCGGAAGCGCTCGCTCATCCCGACGATCCGCGCTCCACCTCACATTGACGCAAGGTTACGCCGCACCGCTGCGCGCGACAATCGTCAGCCATGGAGCAGCCCGAGCCGCGCCACGTCCTTGAGATGCATCGCAACCTCTTCCGCCGTCGCCCGCTCGGGCAGGCCCGGCTCGACGATGCTCGCTGCGCGCGCCTCGCCGAAGAAGGCATTCATGTCGGCGAGCAGCATGCGCTGGTCGCGCGAGCCATCGAGCAGGCAGATGAATTTCCGCACCACGGCACTGTCGAGCAGCACGGTGCGGTGGCGCAGATCGGTCACCTCGGCCGCATTCGCGGCCTGCCAGCGCGCGACCCGGCTCGCCTGCGGCCTTTCGGTGATGATGGTCGTGAGCGGAGGCGGTTCGAGCCTGATATCGAGCAGCCCAGCCTTGAAGATCGCGGTCAGTGCCTCTTCCAGCCGCGCGGTCTCGCGATCGCGATCGAAACCCGCTCCCGCCTCGGCGGCGGCAACGTCCAGCGCCTGCGCGACGAGATCGGCATAGGCCATGTTCGCCGGCCAGGCCGCTCCCAGGATTCTCAAGGCCGCCTTGCAGGCCGGCAGATCCACCGAGAGCTTGACGCCTTCCGCAAAGGCGAAGCGCTCGACGCCCGGCCCTTGCTCCTCCGCGTCCTCCTGCACCGGCTGGACATCCGCGGCAAGGCAATAGGGCCGTAACGAATCCGCCCTGACGCCCCGGCGCAGCGGCACCTGCGCCCGGCACAGCAACGTCTCGCGGAAGGGCCGGCCGATCAGCAGGTCGATGGTCTGCTCGCGCCGCAGCGGCTGATCGAGGGGAATCTCCGCCAGCATCCGCTGCGCCGGCCCCTTCGAGGCGCCGTACAGGTTGGGAAATGAGGCCTCCGCCAGGAATTGCAGGCCGTGCCGCACGCCGGCATCGAGCACCTCGTGCAAGGCGAAAGCCCGCGCGATCGGATTGAGATCGTCGTGGTAGAGCACGTTGTCGGCGAGTTCTTCGATCTGCTGCAGCCGCTGGCGCAGAATGGCGCCGTGATAGTTCTCCGGATCGCTGGCCTCGGCATAGGCCTTGAGCGCCGCCCGCGCGACCCGCACCCGCTCGCGCGGATCGGCGATGTGGCGCGTCTCGAACAGCATGATATCGCGCGCCATATCGCGGAAGCGGCAGCCCGGCAGCGCGTTGTAGCTGACATAGGCGACGCCCTGCGGCGCCAGCAGCTCGCCGAACAGGGCGATGATCCGCTCGCGCACCGGGTCCGGCACCCAGGAATAGACGCCGTGGACGATGATGTAATCGAAGGCGCCGATCTCGGCCGTGACAGCGAGGATGTCGCGCTGCTCGAAGGCGATGTTCGACAGCGCGAGCTCGGCTGCCCCGGCATTCGCCTGCCGGATCGAATCCCCGCTCAGGTCGATGCCGAGGAAGCGGCTTCCGGGATGTTGCACCGCCATCGGGATCAGGTTGCCGCCGCGCCCGCAGCCCAGTTCCAGCACCCGCATCGCCTTTGGCGACGCCGGCTGCATCCCGTGGAAATGCGCGATCGTCGCCAGGCGCGACGGGTGCGTCTGCGCAAAGGAATGCGCCGGATAGGCCACCGCGTCGTAAGGGTTGATCGCTGGATCGCTCATCATCGCGACCCGCATTGCAGCCTATGGCCGCGTGCTGCGCTTCATCCATTTGAAGGAGCGTCCGGCGCCATCTCCCAAGGCGAGGCCAAGCAAGGCGCAGGCCTATGGCAAAAACATCACAATACGCCGCCTTCGGTTGAGACAATGCCCTAGGGTCAAAGACCAAGCTTCCGGAAACACTCGGCAATATCCAGCCGGCCGCGAATAGCAACGAGCCTCTGCCCGGCCTTGTTTCGGCTTGCTTCGCCTGCGGTGGAGCGCAAGCTCCATCATATGGCGGATGCCGTCGGGAATCGCAGACGCCACACAAGTCCTTGCGAGTCGTTTCGCTGACACCACAAGGGACACGAGGATGCGGATCCAGGCCTGGGCTCACGCGTTTCTCTGCGTCATGGCGGCGACGGCCTTCGCGGCCTTCGGCCTGGGCGCGACCCCGGCCTTCGCACAGCAGAAGCGCTACGCCTTCGTTATCGGCAACGGCGCCTATGCCAACGTCACCAAGCTCCCCAACGCCCTCAACGACGCCAGCGCCACCCGCGCCATGCTGCAGGATGCCGGTTTCGACATCACGCCCGCTCTCGACCTGTCGCTCGCCGGCTTGCGCGGCGCGCTCGACGTCTTCATCGACAAGGTCAGGAAGAGCGGTCCCGATACGACGGCGCTGGTCTATTATGCAGGGCATGCCGTCCAGCTCGACGGCGCCAATTATATCCTACCCACGGATATCCGCCCCGAAACCTCAGCCAATATCCCGAGCCAGGCGCTGTCTCTGAGCGAGATCCTGCGCCGTCTCGATGGCGCCGGCGCCAAGTCCAAGATCGCCATTCTCGACGCCTGTCGCGACAATCCCTTTGCTGGACGCGAACTGTCCCGCGGCCTCGCCCTCCAGATCGTCGACGGTGCCAATGACGGCGTCCGCAGCGAGGCCGGCCTCGCCCGCGTCGATTCCGGCAGCGGCACCTTCGTCGCCTTCGCCACCTCTCCGGGCTCCGCTGCGGCCGACGGCACCGGCCCCAACAGCCCCTTCACCACGGCCTTCCTGAAGGAGGCCCGCGAGCCCGGCCTGCCGGTCGAGCAGATCTTCCGGCGCATCCGCCTGGCGGTCTATGACACGACCAACGGCGTCCAGATTCCCTGGGACACCTCTTCGCTCATCACCGAATTCGCCTTCTTCCCGCGGCAGGCCAGCGCCGCGCCGGCGCAGACAGCCATGGCCGGCAATGTGCCGCTCGCGGCACGCCCGACGCCAGCCGCGCTGCGCGGGATGTCGCCGGCCGACGCCACGCGGACCGCCATCGCCTGGGACCGGCAGGACATCTACGGGACGGTGCTCACCGCTGATCTGGACGACCAGAGCGCCCTGCGCCTGCAGCGCATCCTCTCCCAGCGGACCGAGGAACGGGCCTGGGCCGAGACGGTGCTGGCCGGCGACGCCGAATCCTTCAAGCTCTATGCGCGGCTCTACCCGGTGTCGTCGCATGTCCAGGCCGCCATCCGGCTCGCTGAAGCGGCCCCGAGCCGCAACCGCGTCCAGGTCGCACAGACCTGCCCGGTCTGCCCGGCCCTGCCCGCGCAGCCTCGCATGCGCCGCGCCGATTACACACCGCGCGGCGTCGCCCCGGCCCACAGCTTCCCGCGCCGGGCGCCGGCCTACACGCCGCCGCTTCCCCCGGCACAGCAGCAGGCGATGGCGCCGGCCGTGCCGATGCTCCTGCCGGAACGGCCGCGCTGGACCGGCTTCTATGTCGGCGGCTCCCTCGGCGCCGGGCGCCAGAACGGGCGAACCTCGGTCGCCGGCCCCTATGGCAGCCCGACGGTGATACCGAGCACGAACACGACGACAACTGCGACAACAACGGCGACAACAACAACGACCACCAATCTTCCGACCTCGTCCTTCCCGACGACGCAGACCACCGTCACAAATACGACCGTCATCACGAACACGACCGTCTTTGGCGCCCCGGTTCCTGCTCCCAGCGCCATCGATCCGGCAGCGCTGCCCGGCCGGCTGTCGCCGGACGGCAACGGCATGGTCGGCGGCGCGCAGTTCGGCTTCAACTACCAGATCGGCGCCGTGGTGATCGGCGCCGAGACCGACCTCTCCGCCACCCGTCTGGGCGGAAGCCAGAACGCTTCCGCCAATCCCGGCGGCACGCGCTTTACGACCAAGGCGGAAACCGAACTCTCGATGCTTGGCACGGTCCGGGCCCGCGCCGGCTTCGTGCTCGGCGATTTCCTGATCTACGGCACCGGTGGCTATGCCTACGGCCTCCTGGACCAGAAGGGCTTGATCACGCCGGACAATCCGGCCGCAGTCTCAGGCGCCTCCGGCTCGCGCTCGCCGCTGGCCAGTGGCTGGGCCCTCGGCGGCGGAGTCGAATATGCGATCCTGCCCGGCACGACGATCCGGCTGGACTACACCCACTACGACCTTGGCAACCAGAAGCTTCCCCTGCGAGACTTCACGGGGCTGGCGCCCGGCCAATATGCATCCATGCGCAGCCGCACGACGGGCGATATCCTCAAGGCCGGCTTCAACTTCGGCTTCTGAGCGAGCGCGAACCAAGCTGCACTCCCCTGCCTCTCCGTCGTGGGCGGGCCGGGTCCGCAGCGGCAAGCGCATTCATGCCGGCAGCGCCGCCTGGATGACCAGGGCGCCGGCTCATGCTCGATCCAGACGATCCTTATCCAGGCGATCCTTGGGCATGCGCCAGTTGGGTTGATCCAGCCCGGCGATCCTGCGAATCATTTCGCGCCTCTCCTCCAAATAGGGGATGTTTTCCGCCATCCGTTCTGAAACGCTTCAGGCGCGGCGCTGGAAATCAAGTGAATGAAACCCGGAAGCAAGCTTTCTGCAGCACTTCGGCGTGCCAGGATCAGGCGTGCGAACGCCGTCACGGAGACGTCACGGGATCGGATGCCTCCGAAAGCTCCCTATTTGCGGCTGATCGTCGTGAACAAGGCGATGGCCGGCACTGAGGCGAGGCCTGCATCAGGCGGTTCGCCGGCTCTTCAAAGCGACCGATCCCAGCTCGACGGACACATCTGACGCTGCCTGCCCAGCCGCGGTTGCGTTTTCCTGCAGCATATCCGTTCCGGCCACTGGCGGCCGTTCTTCGGCCCCGGCACGCCATACAGGTGCAGAAGCCGGTCCGAGAGCCGGAACGCGCGAGCTGGACGCTTGACTTCCACTGCCATGATGGGGAATTTGGCGCCGGTCGCGGGTGTAGCTCAATGGTAGAGCAGCAGCCTTCCAAGCTGAATACCCGGGTTCGATTCCCGGTACCCGCTCCAGCTTTCCGATCCCCTTGATTTATCCGGCTCATGGCGAGCCGGCGTGCCTCAGGGCCCGCCGCGTCATATAAGCGCGCCGAATAGCGGCCGGACATAAATCATAGCCCGACGCCACCGGCTCGCGCCCCGTTCCGAAACGCTCCCGCTAAGATCGCCGCGGCGCCACAACGGCGCCCGCCTGCGGATCGTTCTGCCTTCGCGGCCGGCGATCTCGCAAGCCGACAAAACGGGGAACGACGATGACCGCCTGGATTTCAGTGAACCGACATCTTCCGGCAACCGCCCTGGCAGCGGCGCTCAGCCTCGTGGCCGCAGTGCCGGCCGCCGCTCAGCAAGCCGGCATCGCGCCGCCCGCCGCGCTCAAATCGGCCGGGCACATTGTGGTCGGCATCGAGAGCACCTATCCGCCCATGGCCTACAAGGACCCGAAGACGAGCGAGCGCATCGGCTTCAATGTCGAGCTCGTCAACGCGATCGCCAAGGAACTCGGCGTCCCGGTCAAATGGGAGGAGATGAGCTTCGAGCAGCTCATGACCTCACTGACCACCGGCCGCATCGACATGATCGGCACCGCGATCAGCGATCTGCCCTCCCGACGCGACAAGCTCACCTTCGTCGACTACCTCGCCACCGGCGCCCAGCCTTTCGCGCTGGCGGCCAAGGCGGGCGAGTTGAAGGGCAATGTCGATCTCTGCGGCAAAACCGTCGGGGCCCCGCGCACCACGAGCTACATGCCGGTCACGGTGGCGTGGAGCGAGAAGAACTGCGCCGCCGCGGGCAAGCCGGCGATCACCGTGAACGGCACGGCGGGCGCCACGGCGACGAGGCTCGATCTCAAGCAGGGCAGGCTCGACGCCGCCGTGCTCGGACCCGAATACGTCGCCTATCTCATGGCGGATGAGCCGAACACCTATGCCTTCGTCGGCGAGCCGCTGAACAAGACGCTCTTCGGCCTCGCCTTCGAGAAGAAGAACACCGAATTGCGCGACGCCGTCGCCAAGGCGACTGCGGCCGTCATGAAGAACGGCGCCTACCAGCAGGCCTTGAAGAAGTTCGGCCTCGAGCGGCAGGCCCTTCCCGAACCCTCCATCGACGCCGGACAGTGAGCGGGCTCTTGGGCGACGGCCCGTGAAGGCCGTCGCAGGCTCCGCTTATAAGGCAGGCGAATACAGCAGCGGGATAAATCATAGACGCGCCATGGGAAGCCGCCTCGCAAGCCGGTTCCCCTCCGGTAAGATCGGACAGCGCCCCGGCATGCCCGCGCCCGCTCATCGCCTTCCGACGACCTGAAGCCATCGAGGCAAGATGATCGCTGAATCCGACAACCTCATCATCGTTCCCCGCCGGCATTTCGGCAGGATCATCGGCGCCGCCATGGTTTGCCTCGCGCTGGCCGCGATCGTGCGCGCCTTCGCGGTCGGGCAGATCGAGTGGAACTATGTCGCCGAGTTCCTGACCGTCCAGGCCATCATGACCGGCCTCGTCAACACCATCGTCATGGCGATCCTGGCGATGCTGCTCGGCATCGCGCTCGGCGTCGTCTTCGCGGTGATGCGGTTGTCAGCCAATCCCGTGCTCTCGATGACGGCGGTCGGCTATATCTGGTTCTTCCGGGCCGTGCCGGCCCTGTTGCAGCTGCTGCTCTGGTTCAATCTCGCGCTGGTCTTCCCGACCATCGGCATACCCGGCCTGTTCTCGTTCAAGACCGTCGAGGTGATGACGCCCTTCGTCGCGGCACTGCTCGGCCTCGGCATCCAGCAGGGCGCCTTCACCGCGGAGGTGGTGCGCGCCGGCCTGCTCTCCGTCGACAACGGCCAGTACGAAGCGGCCCAGACGCTCGGCATGACACGGCTCAAGCTGCTGCGGCGGATCATCATGCCTCAGGCCATGCGTGTGATCGTGCCGCCGATCGGCAACGAGTTCATCGGCATGGTGAAGCTCACCTCGCTGGCGAGCGTCATCCAGTTCGCCGAGATCCTGCACAGCGCGCAGAACATCTACTACGCCAATTCGCGGGTCATCGAGCTGCTGATCGTCGCCGCGATCTGGTACCTGGTCGTCGTCACCGTCCTCAGCCTGATCCAGGGTCGGATCGAGGCCTATTACGCCCGCGGCGTCGCCGCCCCGGCGCAGCGCTGAGGGCTGGCACGATGACCGACATCCTGACCCAGACCGCCCTCTCCGAAGTCCGGACGGTCGACCCCGACCATCTCGCCGGCGCCCCGCTCGTTCTTGCCCAGAAGGTCGAGAAGCAGTTCGGCACACTCAAGGTGCTGAAGGGCATCGACCTTGCGATCCCCAAGGGCGAGGTGCTCTGTATCATCGGCCCCTCCGGCTCGGGCAAGAGCACCTTCCTGCGCTGCATCAACCAGCTCGAGCGCATCGATGGCGGCGCGCTCTGGGTCTCCGGCGAGCGCGTCGGCTACCACCGCGAGGGCAACAAGCTTTATGAGCTTGACGATGCCGCCATCGCCCGCCAGCGCCGCTCGATCGGCATGGTGTTCCAGCGCTTCAACCTGTTCCCGCATCTGACAGCCCTGCAGAACATCATCGAAGGACCGGTGCAGGTGCTGGGCGAGTCGGCCAGGGAGGCGACCGCCCGGGCGCTCGCCCTGCTCGAGCGCGTCGGCCTCGCCGACAAGCGTGACGCCTATCCCTCGCAGCTTTCCGGCGGCCAGCAACAGCGCATCGCGATCGCCCGTTCGCTCGCGATGCGCCCCGAACTGCTGCTCTTCGACGAGCCGACCTCGGCGCTCGATCCGGAACTGGTCTCGGAGGTGCTCAAGGTGATGCGCGATCTCGCCGAGACCGGGATGACCATGATCTGCGTCACCCATGAGCTCGGCTTCGCCCGGGATGTCGGCCACCGCGTCGCCTTCATGGACCAGGGCCAGATCGTCGAGCTCGGCGATCCCCGCTCGGTCCTGGTCGATCCCAAGGAAACGCGCACCAAAGCCTTCATCAACGCCGTCAGACACTGATCAAAAAGGGGAAAGCCATGTCGAAGACATCCATCCTGCTCGGCCTGTCGGCCATCGCGCTCTGCGCCGCCACGGGCCTCGCCCAGGCCCAGAGCCTGCCGGCACGCATCCTCGAGAAGAAGACGCTCTCCGTCGCCAATGTGCCGAACTACCCGCCGCTGGAGTTCAAGGACCCCAAGACCGGCACGCTGACCGGCCTCGACATCGATCTCGGCAATGCGATCGCGCAGAAGCTCGGCATCACCATCAAATGGGAGGAGATCAGCTTCGAGGGCATGATCCCGGCGCTGACCACCGGCCGCGTCGACATGATCCTGTCCGGCATGAGCGATCTGCCGAGCCGTCGCGAAACGCTCGACTTCGTCGATTATCTCGCCTCCGGCGCGCAGTTCTACACCAATGCCGACCGCAAGGACGAGTTCAAGAACCTCGCGGACCTCTGCGGCAAGAAGGTCGGCGCCAGCCGCCGCACCTCCTTCCCGAAGGAGATGGAAGGCTGGAGCAAGGAAAACTGCGAGGCCAAGGGCAAGCCTGCACTGCAGATCGTCGGTACGGAAGGCTCGGCCGACGCACGCACCCAGCTCCGGCAGAAGCGGCTCGACGCCGCCGTCCAGGGCAGCGAGACCCTGCCCTATCTGATGGGCCAGGAGCCGGGGAACTACGCGATCCTGGGGACGCCCTTCACCACCGTCTACCAGGGCCTGGCCTTCGCCAAGAAGGACACCGAACTGCGCGACGCCGTCGCCAAGGCCTTCGCCGAAATGCTCGCCGATGGCAGCTATGCCGCCGTGCTGAAGAAATGGGAGCTGGCCGACGCCAAGGTCGACAAGCTCATGATCAACGGCGAAACCAAGAACTGAACCCGAGTACCAACCGCTCCCATCGCGCCCCGCTCCGAGGTGGGGCGCTTTCTCGCGAAAGACGCCTGTCATGCTGACCGATTTCCCCCACCGCATCGCCAATCTCTCGGACCCGGCCCCGGACTATCCCTGGCCGGCCGGTTACCGATGCGCGGTGTTCCCCGCCTTCGACGTCGACGCCGAGACGGCCTGGCTGCAATACGACGCCAAGAACACCGACCGGCTGGTGACGCTCTCCTTCGGCGGTTACGAGGAGCGGGTCGGCGTTCCGAAGATCCTCGATCAGCTCCGCGCGATGGAGATCAAGGCGACCTTCTTCATCCCCGGCTGGGTCGTCGAGGTCCATCCCGGGATGTGCGAGGCCATCGTCAAGGACGGGCACGAGGTCGGCCATCACGGCTACTCGCATAAGCGGCCCGACCCCGCTGACTTCGCCGTCGACAAGGAGGAGATCGACAAGACGCTCGATATCTTCAAGCGCATCCTCGGCGTCACGCCGGTCGGCTACCGCGCGCCCTCGGGCGAGAACTATGACGAATTGCTCGGCTATCTCCGCGAGAAGGGCATCGTCTACTCCTCCTCCTTCCGCGACGACATCCGGCCCTATCGCCACACGCTGCGCGACGGCTCGAAGGGCCCGGTCGAATTGCCGGTCAACATGTCCTTCGATGACTGGCTCTACGGCCTGTCGCAGCGCTTCAGCCCGCGTCCGATGTTCCCGAAGGAGCATGTCCTTTCGATCTGGAACGACGAGCTCGACCAGACCCGCGAATGGGGCGGTCTCGTCTCGATGGTGATGCACCCGCAGGTTTCCGGCCGCCCGATGCGCATCGGCATCATGCGCGACTTCCTGGCGCGGGCCCGCGGTTATGGCGATGTCTGGATCGCGACCGGCAAGGAGATCGCCGAGCATTTCCTCGCGCAGGAAAAGAAAGCCGGCTGAGCCCGGCCATTCTCGCTCCGCCGTCATCCCGGGCGGAGCGAAGCGGAGACCCGGGATCCATGCCGGAACGGCTCAGGCATGGATCCCGGATCGGCGCCGCTGACGCGGCTTGTCCGGGATGACCTCGATGAGCAGGACCAGCGACCGCATCATGATCACCCGCATCCGCAACGCCGACATCGTCATCGCCTATGATCCGGCCTCCGACGACCATGTCTATCGCCGCAATCTCGATGTCGTCTTCGACCAGGGCGGCATCCTGCATCTCGGCGGTGGCTTCACGGGCGAGGTCGCGCGCGAGATCGACGGCGCTGGCTTCATGGTCATGCCCGGTCTCGTCGACATCCACTCCCATCCGTCGAGCGAGCCCGGCAACAAGGGCATGACCGACGAGGTCGGCACGCCGAAGCTCTACAACTCGTCGCTCTACGAGTTCCTCTGGCTCTTCCGTGCCGATGCCGAGGGCATCCCGCATCTCAACCATGTCGCCTGGTCGGAACTGCTGATGTCCGGCACCACGACACTGGTCGACCTCTCCTTCCCGAGCGAGGGTTGGCTCGACCGCGCAGCGGCCTCCGGCCTGCGCATGGTCATGGCGCCGATGTACCGCAACGGCCGCTGGTTCACCCGCAACGGCTATCAGGTCGAATACGAGCTCGACGATGCCGCCGGCCGCAAGGCGATGGAAGACGCCTTCAAGGTGATCGACGCCGCGCTCGCCCATGAATCCGGCCGGCTCTCCGGCCTCGCCTGCCCCGCCCAGATCGACACCTGCACGGAGGAGCTGTTCCGCGCCTCGATCGCCGCCGCCAACGAGCGCAACATCCCGATCCAGACCCATGCCGGCCAGTCGATCAGCGAGTTCCACGAGATGGTCCGCCGCAGCGGGCTTTCGCCAATCCAGTGGCTGGACAACGTCGGCTTCCTCGCGCCCAACGCCTCGATCGCCCACGCCATCTTCCTCGACGACCACCCCTGGGTGCGCTGGCCGACTAGGACCGATCTCGCCCGGCTCGCCGAGACCGGCACCTCGGTGGCGCATTGCCCGACCGTCTTCGGCCGCCGCGGCTTCACGTTGCGCGATCTCGGCCGCTACCTGAAGGCCGGCGTCAATATCGGCATCGGCACCGACACCTTCCCGCACAACATGCTGGAAGAGCTGCGCCATGCCGGCGTCTATGCCCGCATCACCGGCGAGAGCCATGCGGTGGTGACGACCGGACAGGTCTTCCGCGCCGCGACGCTGGGCGGCGCCAAGCTGCTCGGCCGCGACGACATCGGCCGCCTGGCCAAGGGCGCGCAGGCCGACCTCGTCATGGTCGACCTCACCCATCCGATGATGCGCCCGACGCGTGATCCGCTGAAGAGCCTGATCAACGCGGCCGCCGACCGCGCCGTGTCTCATGTCTTCGTGCAGGGCAAGCAGGTCGTCGCCGACGGCAAGGTCCTGACCATGGACTATCAGGCCGCCTCCGATGGGCTGGAACAGGCGCAGCGGCGCGCGCTCGCCAAGGCCTCCTCGCTCGACTGGGCCGGGCGCTCGGTCGACGAGCTCTCGCCGCCCAGCCTGCGCTGGGCCTGAGCACGTCTCAAGAGTCAGAAAGCTGGCATATGATTTGCTGACCGAATAGTGTGGGCACACTCTATTTGGACCGATCATATGAACCTTCGCCAGATCGAGCTTCTGCGGGCGGTCGTCCGCTGCGAGACGACGGTTCGTGCTGCGCAGGAACTGGGGCTGTCGCAGCCGGCCGTCAGCAACGCGATCAAGCATCTCGAAAGCCAGGTCGGCTTCCCGCTGTTCGAGCGCGTCAACAACCGCCTGTTCCCGACCGCCGAGGCGCGCACGCTCTACGAGGAATCCGAGCCGATCTTCACCCTGCACGCGGCCCTCGAGGCGAGGGTGCAGGACATCAAGGAGAATCGCGCCGGCCATATTCGCATCATCGCGACGCCGCCTCTGGGCTATGGCGTGCTGCCGGCAGCGCTGCGCAATTTCCTGGTCAAGCGACCGAAGGTCAGGGTCTCCTTCGACGTCCGGCGCTTCGAGCATGTGCTGGAAAGCGTCGAGAACGGCACGGCGGAGCTCGGCTTCGTCATGGGGCTGGACGATGATCGCGGGCTCGATGCCGAGACGTTCTTCACCGGCAACATGGTCTGCGTCATGCGTCCGGACCATCCCATGGCGGCCAAGGCCACGGTCACCCCGGAGGATTTGCGCGAGGTGCCCTATATCGCACTCGAACAGGGCACCCGCATGGGCACGATCGTCCGGCGGGCCTTCGCCCAGGCCGATGTGCCCCACCGCTTCTCCGTCGAGGTCCGCTACTGCAACACGGCTTGCGTGCTGGCGGAAAGCGGCGTCGGTGTCGCCGTGGTCGATCCGCTCTCGCCGGTCTTCAGCGGCCATTACGACCTCGCCATCCGACCCTTCGCGCCCGCGTCCCGGGTGACCGCCTCGGCCGTACGCTCGCGCAAGCGCCCGATCTCCCGCGCCGCCGATGCCTTCCTGCGCGAGGTCAGGCTGATCGCCGCCGAAACCGCAGCCAAGCTCGGCCCCGGCTGAGCGCGCGCGTGCTATTCAACGCACGAATGACACCCCGGAAATCCGCATAGATGGCACCATTGTCTGGCCAGGCACGCTGGCCCAAGGTTTGGTGCCGGCTGCCGGCGACACGTATCATGAGACACCGCGCAGGCTCGATCACCGCCGCTTCACGGCTGGGCGCGTGATGGGGCCGCAAACCACAGCCCACCGGATCGAGATGACTGCAACAGCCAGGACGCCCCACGCTGATACGGCGATCGCCCAGGCCGTCGCCGCCCAACGCGAATGGGTGGCCGCCCTCTTCGATCGGCTGGCTGCCGGCAGCCGCGACGAACCCGGCGTCACGCGCGACACCTACGGCGCAGGCGAGGATTTCGGCCACCGCCTGCTGGCGGAACACGGCAAGGCGCGCGGGCTCGCCGTCTCGCATGACTTCGCTGCCAACAGCTATGTCACCCTGCAAGGCCGCGACGCCTCGGCCCCGCGCATCCTGATGGGCTCGCATCTCGACAGCGTCCCGCATGGCGGCAATTTCGACGGCGCGGCGGGCGTCGTGGCCGGGCTCGTCGTCATCGAGACCTTGCGCGCGCTCGGCATCGCGCCGCGCTGCGACGTCACCGCCATGGGCGTAAGGGCCGAGGAAAGCGTCTGGTTCCAGGTCTCCTATATCGGCAGCCGCTCCGCGCTCGGCACGCTGCCGGATGGCGCGCTCGAAGCGAAGCGCATCGACGATGGCCGCGTGCTCGCTGCCAGCATCGATGCCAGTGGCGGCGATTCCGCCGCGATCCGCCGGCGCGAGCGCCATCTCGATCCCGCCACGATCCGGGCCTTCCTCGAAGTCCATATCGAGCAGGCGCCGAGCCTCGTCGAATCCCGTTTGCCGGTCGCGATCTGCACCGGCGTGCCCGGCAATTTCCGCTATCCCGATGCGCGCATCGTCGGGCGGCACGACCATGTCGGCACACCCCGCCGCTTCCGCCGCGATGCCGCGATGGCCGGTGCCGAATTCGCGGTAATGCTCGACCGGCTCTGGCAGGAGGAAGAGGCCAACGGCTTCCCGATGGCCGTCACGCTCGGCCGCTTCCACACCGATCCCGCCGTCCACGGCCTGACGACGGTTCCCGGCAGCTTCGCCTTCAGCCTAGACGTGCGCGCCTATGATCCCGCCGTGCTGGAACGCGTCGAAGCGAAAATGCTGGCGGAAATCCGCGAGATCGAGACGCGTCGGCGCGTCACCTTTGAATTAGGCGCGCGCGCCAGCGCCGCCGTCGGGCCGGTCGATCCGGTCATCGTCGCCGGTCTAGAAGCCGCAGCCGCCCGGCAGGGCATCGCGACGATGCCGCTCGGCAGCCCGGCATCGCATGATTCCGCTGCCTTCGCCGCCGCCGGCGTGCCCATCGCCATGCTGTTCGTGCGCAACGAGCACGGCAGCCACAACCCGCTGGAGGCCATGGAGATCGACGATTTCCTTGCCGCCTGCACCATCCTGGCCGATTGGGTGATGCGTGAGGTCGCCTGAATCGGCGCGCAATGCCATGCTGAACCACAGGCCCGCCACTTCGGATCATCCGCGATGAATCGCCGCCCCCGCATCCTCGTCATCAACCCCAACTCCAACGAAGCGGTCACGGAAGGGCTGCGGCAGGCGCTCGTGCCGCTCGCCTTCGCCGAGGGTCCGGAGATCGTCTGCGAGACGCTGGCCGAGGGACCGATCGGCATCGAGACGCAGGAGCATGTCGAGAGCGTGACCCTGCCTTTGCGCCGCCGGGTCGAGGCCGCCAACGACGTCGATGCCTTCGTCATCGCCTGCTATTCCGATCCCGGCCTGCACGTCGCCCGCGAGGGCACGGCCAGCCCGGTCTTCGGCATTGCGGAATGCGGTGTGCTCACGGCGCTGACGCGGGCGGACCGCTTCGGCGTCATCGCGATTAAGTCGCGCTCGATTCCGCGCCATCTCCGCTATCTCCGCCAGATGGGGCTGATGGACCGGCTGGCGGGAGAGCGGCCGCTCGAAATGTCGGTGGCGGAGAGCGCCTCCGGCGAAGGCACGCTGGCACGCATGATCGCGATCGGACGGGAGCTGCGAGACGAGGACGGCGCCGGCGCCATCGTGATGGGCTGCGCCGGCATGGCGCGCCACCGCAGGCCGCTGGAAGATGCCCTCGGGATCCCCGTGATCGACCCGACGCAAGCCGCAGTCGCCATGGCGATCGGCACGCTGATGGTGCGCTAGGAAGGACGAAGGCAGATGACGGCGAACTATGATCTGGTCATTCGCGGCGGCACGATCGGCTCCGCGACCGGCAGCTTCCGCGCGGATGTCGCGGTGAAGGACGGCAAAATCGCCGCTCTGGGCCTCGGCCTCGCGGCAGGCGCCCGCGAGATCGACGCGACCGGCAAGCTCGTCCTGCCCGGCGGCATCGACACCCATGCCCATGTCGAGCAGGTCTCGGCCGGCGGGCTGCTCAACGCCGACACCTTCGAGAGCGCCACGACCTCGGCCGCTTTTGGCGGCAACACCACGCTGATCTCTTTTGCCGCCCAGCATCGCGGCCTCGATCTACGCAAGGTCGTCGACGATTACGCGGCCCTCGCCCGGCGCGGCGCGCTGATCGACTACGCCTTCCACCTCATCGTCGCCAACCCGGACGCCAAAACGATCCGGGAGGATCTACCGGCCCTGATCCGTGAGGGCCATGCCTCGATCAAGGTCTTCATGACCTATGACCTGATCAAGGTCGACGACGAGCCGCTGCTCGATCTGCTGCTGACCGCCAGGCAGAACCGCGCGCTGGTCTGCGTACACGCCGAGAACCACGGCATGATCTCCTGGATGGGCAAGAAGCTCGTCGAGAAGGGCTATGTCGCGCCGAAATACCACGCGATCAGCCATCCGCGCGGCTCCGAGGCCGAGGCCTTCAACCGCCTGATCACGGCGGCCGAACTGCTCGACCAGCCGATCATGATCTTCCATGTCTCGACCGCCGAGGGCGCGCAAACGATCCGCGATGCCCGCGGGCGCGGTCTCAAGGTCTTCGCCGAGACCTGCCCGCAATATCTCTTCCTGACCCGGCACGATCTCGACAAGCCCGGCCTGGAAGGCGCGAAATGGATGTGCTCGCCGCCGCCGCGCGAAGAGTCGGATCAGGACGCGCTCTGGCAGGCCCTGGCGCTCGGCGACATCCAGACGGTCTCCTCGGACCATGCGCCCTATCGCTTCGACGAGACCGGCAAGCTCTCGGCCGGCCCGAACCCGAATTTCAAGCAGATCGCCAACGGCCTTCCCGGTCTGGAGACGCGATTGCCCCTGCTCTTCGACGCGCTCGTCTCGAAGGGCCGGCCCGAATTCGCCGGACGCGGGCTCGACGCCTTCGTCAACCTGACCGCGACCGCTCCCGCCGCGATCTACAACCTGCCGGGCAAGGGCGCACTCCTGCCCGGCTACGACGCCGATATCGCGATCTGGGATCCTGGCAAGCAAGTAACCATCACCGATGCGGCGATGCACGACCTGACCGGCTTCACGCCCTTCGCGGGCCGCAGTGTGACGGGTTGGCCGGAGCGCGTTCTCGTGCGGGGTGCAGAGGTCGTGGCCGAGGGGACGCTGCACGCCAGGCCCGGCTCCGGCCGCTGGCTGCCGCGCAAAGGCGGCCCGGCCGCGACGCCGACCGGCAGGCTCGTCGCCGAGATCGACGCGCAGCGGAATTTTGGTGCCGCGATCCTCGATTAGAAACGCGCCTCTGAGGGCATGCTCGGTTTTCTTGGAACCACGCGGTCATCCCGGGCTTGGCCCGGGATCCATCGAAGAGTTCCGGGCTGGGCGGTTCACGAACCGTGTGGGGTCCTCGCCGGCATCCTGAACGGCAGGTGACAGACGAACCTCACTTCAGCTTCGTCTTCGTGGCCGGGAAATCGCGCCAGAAATGGCCGGTGCCTTTCCGGACGACCACGTCCTGCGGCAGGATCTCGAAGGGCGTGTAGGCCGGCAGGGTGCGCAATTCGTCGAAACGGGTGGTGAAATCGCTGCCCCTGAGCAGGTCGAACAGATCCTCGAAGCGATCGATGACGAAATAGGTCGCCTGGAAATCATCGATGTAATAGCCGGTGCGCAGCACGCGCTCGAGATCGAAGGCCAGGTGGTGGGCGGAAGGGTCGTCCACCACATATTTCGCTTCGCCGAAGGACGAGACGATGCCCGCGCCATAGATGCGGATGCCCTCGGGCTTGCGGATCAGCCCGAACTCGATGGTGTACCAGTTGAGGCGGGCGAGGAATTTCACCCCCTTGGTCTCGACGGCGACAAGCCCGATGCGGCCGTACTCGTTCATATAGTCGGCATAGGCGGGATTGGTCAGCAGCGGCACGTGGCCGAAGACATCATGGAAGATGTCGGGCTCCTCCAGATAGTCGAGCTGCTCGCGGCTGCGGATGAAGGTGCCGGCCGGAAACTGGCGGTTGGCAAGCATCTGGAAGAAGGGACGCGAGGGGATGAGCCCCGGCACCGCCACGACTTCCCAGCCGGTCAGCCGCCGCAGCCGCTCGTTCATGCGCGCGAAATTCGGCACGCCTTCGGGGCCGATGCCGAGCGCGGCGAGACCATCGAGATATTCCTGGCAGACATGGCCTCGCAGGGTCCGCTGCTGGCGCTCGAACAGCACGCCCCAGATGGCGTGGTCCTCAGGGGTGTAGTGCTCCCAGCCCTGGTCGATGATGCAGTCCTCGACGGTCTGTGCGTTCAGAAGAGCATGTCCGGACATCGCTTTCACTCCTGAGAGCCCGCCCGACTCCGGCTGCGAGGCTCCATATCGTCATAACGAGCGAGATGGCCTCCCAGATCCGGCGGCGCCGCGAGCGAAGTCAGAATAGGCGCGTTTCGGTCGCGGAGCGATGAGCGGCTGGCTTCCGCCTCGCGCGACCGCGAAGGCTGTCTGTCGCCCGAAACGGGGCACTATTACGCGCCCTCTGGAACCCGCCTAGCATCGACAAAGGGCCTGCGGCAAAGGATTGCGCTTGTGGCGCCCACGCCCGTTTCAGCCGGCGGGGCGAGCAAAAGCGGAACGGTCTCTTGCGACATGCCTGCCCGCGCCGGGTCGTGCCTCCAATACGCCGTCGCAGACCACGACCTGCCCTCGAACGATCGTCGTCACGGGCCATCCCCTGACCGCTATCCCCTCATAGGGCGTGTAGTCGCTGCCATGGTGGAGCAGGGATTGGCCGATCGTGACCTCGCGCTCGGGGTCCCAGATGGCGATGTCGGCGTCCATGCCGACCGCGATCGAGCCCTTCTTCGTCAGCCCGTACATCTTCGCGTGATTGGTCGCCGACAGCGCGACGAACTGGTTCAGGCTGATGCGGCCCTTGCCGACCCCTTCGGAGAACAGGATCGGCAGGCGCGTCTCGACACCGGGGATGCCGTTGGGTACCCAGCGGAAGGAGGTGCGTCCCTTCGGATTGAGCTTCCCGGCGGGATCGTCATAGCGGAACGGGCAATGGTCTGACGAGAAGGTCTGGAAGACACCGTTCTGGAGCCCCTCCCAGCAGGCGGCCTGGCTGGCATGGTCGCGCGGTGGCGGCGAACAGACATATTTCGTCCCCTCCATGTTGAGCCCGTCCATGTCCGCCTCGGTCAACACCAGATATTGCGGGCAGGTCTCGCCATAGACCTTGAGGCCACGCGAGCGGGCCCGGGCGATCTCCTCCATCGCCTCGCGGTTCGAGACATGGACGATCATCACGGGCACATCGATCAGCTCGGCGAGCGAGATCGCCCGATGCGTCGCCTCGCGCTCGACCGGGATGGGCCGCGAGGTGCCGTGGAACTTCGGCGCGATCTTGCCGCCCTGTTCCAGGCGCTGCGTGAGGAAGCGGATGGCGTCGTAGTTTTCGGCATGGACCATGACGAGCGCGCCGGTCTCGCGCGCCACGCTCATGACCTGCAACATTTCGTAATCGGCGAGTGCCAGCCCCTCATAGGTCATGAAGACCTTGAAGGAGGTGTAGCCATCCTCGATCAGCGCCGGCAGGTCCTGGCCCAGCACCTGCTCGCTCGGCTCGGAGATGACGAGATGGAAGGAGACGTCGGTATAGCAACAGCCTTCGGCCTTGGCGTGGTATTCCCGAAGGGTCCGGCGCAGCGGCGTGCCCTTCTCCTGCACGCAGAAGGGCATCACCGTCGTATTGCCGCCGAACGCGGCCGACAGCGTGCCGCTAGCGAAATCATCCGCCATGACGATGCCCTCGCCGCTCGGCTGCGAGATATGGACATGGCTGTCGATGCCGCCCGGCAGCACGAGCTTGCCGGAGGCGTCGATTCTGCGATCTGCCGCGCCGAGATCGTGGCCCAGCGCGGCGATACGTCCCTCGCGAATGCCGACATCGCAGTTGAAGGTGTCGGAGGCGGTCGCGACCGTGCCGCCGGCAATAATCAGATCATAAGACATCGGCTTCCTCACTCTGCCGCGATCGTCGCTTCGCGCGACTCCCGGGCGATCTCCTCGCGAAGAACGTCGTCGAGCGATGGCCCCACCGCTTCGCAGAGCGTCGGCCGCAGGCGCGTCTCCACAAGCGAAAGATGCGTCGTCATCGCCTTGACGGCCTTTCCGCGCTCGCGCGCCGCCAGAGCCCGGAAAATGGCGCGATGCTCCTCGCAGCCGCAGGCCGATCCGGCGGTGGTCTCGTAACGCTTCACCAGCATCAGCGTGCGGCTGATCAGTTCGTGCGCCTGCCGCTGCACCAGCGGATTCTCCGTCATCTCAGCGAGCAGGAAGTGGAATTCGGCCGATAGGCGCTGCCATGTCGGCTGGTCGTCCTGGCGTAACGCCTCCCCCTCGGCTTCGACATGCCGGCGCAGCCGCGCGATCTGCGCCTCGCTCAGGTTTTCGGCCAGATGCGCGGCCATGCCGCTCTCGAGAATGCGCCGGGCTTCGTAGACCATATGGCTCTCGCGCAGATCGGGCTCGATCGTGAAGGCACCGCGATTCTTGATGATGTCGAGCAGCCGCTCGGCACCGAGCCGGTGGAGCACCTTGCGGATCCGCTCGCGGCTGACGCCGAAGATATCGGCCAGCCGATGCTCGCCCAGCTTGACGCCTCCGGGCAGCCGGCCGGCGCGCAGCACCCGTGTCAGGATCGCGTGGATATCGCCTTCGTTCATGTCGCGATTATCGCCTCCGCACACCGAAACGCCAATCGTGACGCTGCCCGTTCTTTCGGCAAGGACATGTGAATATGAAGCACAATAGTAGCGCTATTGTGCACAAAATAGCCTTTCGCGGGCGCATCGCCCGATCCATCGGCGACGCCAGGAAATTGATCTAACCGATTGCTATAACACAAGTTTATTGAGACGACGTTGTCGACGGCCACCTTGGCATGCCGGTTGCTGAAGGGATTGCGCACTCTTTGCCGAAAGGACCGATCATGGATGCCTTCGCCCTTGCCCGCCCGAGCCGCCGTTCCATCCTCGCCGGCACCGCCGCGCTGATCGCCATGCCGTCCGTTCTGCGCGCCCAGACCAGGGAGCTCGTCGTCGGCGGCGCTGCCGGCCATAAGCCCTGGGTCGAGCAGATCGTCGTCCCCGCCTTCGAGAAGAAGTATAATTGCAAGGTTATCTTCGAGGGCACGCGTTCGCTCGTGAATCTGGAGAAGATGCAGAAGAACAAGGACCGGCAATACATGTCCGTTGTCCAGATGGACGACCCCGTCATGATCCTGGCCGTGAAGGAAGGGCTGCTCGACCCGCTGACGCCGGCGAAGGCGCCGAACATGGCCGATCTGCTGCCCGGCTCCACCCATATGGACGGGATGTGGGCGAACTATCTCCAGCCCTGGCTCGGCATCGCCTACAACAAGACCGCGGTGAAGGCGCCGCCCGTCTCCTGGGCCGAGCTGTTCGATGCGACGTATAAGGGCCGCGTGATCATCCCCTCGTTGCAGAATACGGAGGGGCTGCCGATCCTGTTCGCCGCCGGCCTGCTGACGGGCGCCTCGCTCGATGCCGCGCAGAAGGACACTGATATCGGCTTCAAGAAGCTCGCGACCCTCAAGGCCAACCTGCTCACGATCTACACCCAGCAGCCGCAGGCCTATAACCTGCTCGAGCAGGGCGAGGCCCATCTGATCGGCCCCGCCATGTCGTCCTACTGCCTCGAGCGCAAGGCCGCCGGCGCGCCGATCGATCTGGCTGCACCCAAGGAAGGCGTTTTCGCCATGCCCTCCGGCATCGCCGTCATCAAGGGCGCGCCGCAGCCGGAGCTCGCCTTCGCCTATGTCAACGAGCTCCTTGGCGCGGAGCTGCAGGGGAAGCTCGCCGGACCGACCTTCTCGCTCGCCACCAACAAGGCGGTGCCGAAGCCGGAGGGGCTGGGTGCGGACGTCAAGATTTTCCAGATCGACTGGGCCAACGTTGCCGCGCAACGCAACGACTGGATCAAGCGCTGGGACCGCGACATGGCGATCTGATCGATCCCTTGCCTTCGATGGCCATCCCCTGCGCCGCTGGCATCGGAGGATGGCCGACACACTCACGGCCTGAGCGGGATCTGTCATGACCACGGCCTTCCTCGACATCACCGGCGCGGGCAAGCGCTTCGGCGCCGCGACAGTGCTGGACGGCGTCGACCTGTCGGTCGGGAAGGCGGAGTTCATCTCGCTGCTCGGCCCGTCGGGCTGCGGCAAGACCACATTGCTGCGGATCGTCGCCGGCCTGATGCCACCCGACACCGGCAAGGTCGTGCTCGACGGAGATGAGATCACCCGCAAGCCGCCCCATCGGCGCGATGTCGGCGTCGTCTTCCAGAACTACGCGCTGTTTCCGCATCTGACCGTCGCGGAGAACGTCGCCTTCGGACTCAAGGCGCGCCGCGCCCCGGCCGCCGCGATCGCGCCCACCGTCGCGCGCTTTCTCGATCTCGTGCAGATGGGCGCCTTCGCGGACCGTTCGGTCAGGGCGCTCTCGGGCGGCCAGCAGCAGCGCGTGGCCGTCGCCCGCGCGCTCGCGGTCGGTCCGAAGCTCCTCCTGCTCGACGAACCCTTCTCGGCTCTCGACCGCAAGCTGCGCGAGGCGATGCAGATCGACTTGCGCCGCATCCTGCGCGAGGTCGGCACGACGGCGATCTTCGTCACCCACGACCAGGACGAGGCGCTGACCATGTCCGACCGTATCGCGGTCATGCATCGCGGCGGCATCGAGCAACTCGGCACGCCGGCCGAGATCTACCATCGGCCCGCGACGCCTTTCGCCCTCGACTTCGTCGGGCTGTCGAGCCGCCTGCCCGGCAAGGTCGCGAGCGAAGACTCCGGGATCGTGCATGTCGATACCGGCGCCGGGGCCATCCGCGCGCCGGGGAACTTCATCTCCGGCAGCGCGGTCGTGCTGGGCGTCCGTCCCGAACGCATCGCCGTCGGAACCGAGGGCGAGAACCGCATCGACGCGACGCTCCGAGACGTCGTCTTCCAGGGGGGGCGGGTGCAACTCCATTTCGTGGCTCCGGAAGGCGGCAGGCTTCTGGTCGAGGCCCATGAAGTGCCGTCCGGCGTCGCGCCCGGCGTCACGCTGCCATTGAGCTGGAAGCTGGCGGACACGCTCCTCTACCCGGCCGGCCCGGAAGGGTACGCCGCATGAGCACCACGCGCCGCCTCGACCCGGTGCTGCTGCTCGCGCTGCCGGCGACCCTCTACATCGCCATCGTCTACGGGCTGCCGCTGCTCTTCCTGCTGGGCCGCAGTCTGTTCGGAACGGGAGGGCTGGACTCCTTCGTCGGTTTCTTCGCCGATCCGTTCAGCTGGACCGTCCTCGCCAACACGCTGCGCAGCGCAGCGCTGGTCACGCTCGTCTGCCTCGTCATCGGTTATCCCACGGCGCTCGTGCTGGCTCGCGCGGGTGGCTTCGCCCAGGCAGCGATCCTCGTCGCGATCATCCTGCCGCTCTCGGTCGGCGTCGTCGTGAAGGCCTTCGCCTGGCAGATCGTGCTGAGGCGCGACGGCATCGTCTCCCAGGCGATGACGGGCCTAGGCCTGTGGAGCGAGCCCCAGCGCCTGCTGTTCACCGAGGCCGGCCTCGTCATCGGTGCCGCCAACATCTTCGTGCCGTTCATGATCCTGCCGATCTACGCCGTGCTGAAGCTCGTCGACCCGCGCCTCGGCGAAGCGGCGGCGACGCTGGGCGCCTCGCCGGTCTATCGCTTCCTCAAGGTGGCGCTGCCGCTCTCGCTGCCCGGGATCGTCACCGGCGTAGCCTTCGTCTTCTCGATGGCGGCCTCGATGTATGTCATCCCGAGCCTGGTCATCGGCGACCGCTTCCAGACACTGGCGACGCTGACCGGCCGCTCCTTCCTGTTCATGCGCAACGAGCAACTCGGCTCCACCACCGCGGTCGTACTGCTGGCGCTGACGGTCGCCGTCGTGATCGCGAGCGCCTCGCTCTCGCGCCGACTGGGAGGCGCTCAATGACACCGATCGAGAAGATCGCCGGCTGGGTCACCGCCCTGCTCGCAACCGTCACGGTCGTCTTCCTCATGACCCCGCTGTTGGTGACCGTCGCGGTTTCCTTCGGGTCCAGCGCGGTCTTCACCCTGCCCGCGCCGTCCTGGTCGCTGCGCTGGTACGAGGCGCTGGCGCGTTCGCGCGATCTCTGGCCGGCGGTCTTCACCTCGCTGCAGATCGCCGCGCTATCGACCGCGATCGCGCTCGTGCTCGGCACGCTGTGCGCCATCGGCCTGTTGCGTGGCAATTTCCGCGGCCGCGAGGCGGTGGTCACCTTCCTCGTCTCGCCGCTGATGCTGCCCGGGCTGGTCATCGGCATCGCCATGCTGGAGAGCTTCCGTGCCGCCGGGTTGCGGGACGTCTGGGCGAGCCTGATCCTTGCCCATATCGTCATCACCCTGCCCTATGTGGTCCGAACCGTCTTCGCCTCGCTTTCGCTCTTCGACTTCACGCTGATCGACGCGGCGCGTACGCTCGGCCTGACCTATCCGAAGGCAATCCTGAAGGTGCTCGTGCCGTCTCTGGCGCCGGCTTTCCTGACATCGGGAATGTTCGCCTTTCTCGCCTCGATGGACAATTATCCGATCTCGATCTTCTTCACCGACGCCTGGACCAAGACCTTGCCGATTCAGATGCTGCAATATGTCGAGGAAAGCCCCGACCCCACCATCGCCGCGATTTCGACGCTGCTGATCCTGCTCTCCATCGCCGTGCTCGCGATCGGCGATCGGCTCGTCGGCCTGCGCCGCATGGCGGATCTCTGACATGCTGCCGGACACCACGACCGACCGTGACTTCCGCGGCTATGGCGGAAACGTTCCCGCCATGCGCTGGCCGAACGATGCGCGTCTCGCCGTCAATCTCGTCATCAATGTCGAGGAGGGCGGCGAGCTCAGCATCGGCCAGGGCGACGAGAAGAACGAGTCGATCTACGAGGTCGTCGAGGAGATTCCAGGCGTCCGCGACCTGTGCATGGAGTCGCATTTCGAATACGGAACGCGCGCCGGCTGGCCGCGCATCCGGCTGCTGCTGCAGACCTATGGCGCGCACGGCACCGTCAACGCCATCGGCCGCTCGCTGATGATCTCGCCCTGGCTGGCGCAACAGGCGGTCGCGGACGGCCATGAGATCGCCGCCCATGGCTGGCGCTGGGAGCGTCACGCCAACATGACGGTCGACGAGGAGCGGCTCGCCATCGCGCGCACCGTCGAGGCGATCACCCGTACCGCCGGTAGCCCGCCGCGCGGCTGGCACACGCGCTCGGCGACCTCGCCCAACACACGCCGCCTGCTCATCGAGCAAGGCGGGTTCTTCTACGATTCCAATGCCTATAACGACGACCTGCCCTATCTCGTCGATGTCGCAGGCCAAGACCATCTCATCCTGCCTTACTCCTTCGACACCAACGACATGCGCTTCACCCGCGGCGGCGGCTTCGTCTTCGGCGACGATTTCGCCCGTTACTGCATCGACGCCTTCGACCGGCTCTATGCCGAAGGCGCGAGCGCGCCGCGCATGATGACGGTGGGGCTGCATCTGCGCATCATCGGGAAGCCGGGCCGGATCGGCGGGCTGGAGCGGTTCCTGGCGCACGCCGCATCGAAACCGGGCGTCTGGTTCGCGCGCCGCGACGAGATCGCGCGGCATTGGCTGAACGCAATCGGGCGCGAGGATCTGCTCGCAGGTCGATGAGGCTTTCGCCGCAGAGCCCCGCGGCAGCCGTCATGGCCGGGGCGAGGCCCGGTCATGACGGGAAAAGACCCCTCACCTTCCCTCGATCCGCGCCGCCAGCGCCTCGGGCAAGCCCTCGGTGGGCTTCGGCGGCGGCCGACGGAAGGTGCCTGCCGTCGCCTTGCGCGGCTTCAGCGCGACCAGCGCTTCCGCCTGCTTCAGCGCGGCGCCCATCTGGTCGACGACGGGGACGGGAATGCGGTCTGCGACCCTCGCCGCGAGGCCCGCCAGCGGCGCGCCGGCCAAGATGACGCAATCGGCCTCGTCCTCGGTGACCGCCCGCAGCGCAAGCTCGACGATCACCGCTTCCTTCTCCTCCTGCACGCCGGCAATGTCGGCGAAGCCCTCATCTAGCATCCGGATGCCGGCACAGCGGCCTTCCAACCCATGCATCGCGACGCATTCCCGATACCAGGGGCCGAGCGCGCGGGCGAAGGTGACGATGGCGAAGCGGCGCCCCAGCATGCAGGCGGTCAGCATGGCCGCCTCCGCCATGCCGACGACGGGCATGTCGAAGAGCTCCCGCGCGCCCATGAGGCCGGGATCGCCGAAGGCGGCGATGATGGCCGCGTCGACCTTGTGATGATGCTCGGCAAGCATCTCCAGAGCCACGGCCCCGCCGATCTGAGCCTCCGCCCGGCTCGCAATATAGGGCACCCCGCGTGGCGCCGTCAGCGGCACGATCTCGGTGCCGGGCGATGCCACCGCCGCGGCCGCGGCGACGAGACGTCCCGTGATCGCCTCGGTCGTGTTCGGGTTGAGGAGCAGGATCCGCATGCCGGCCTCTTGCCGCCGTCGCGGCGTCTTGGCAAGCGCTAGGCGCCAGCGCGTGCCGCGTCCATGAACCGCCTCGCCCGATCGACGTCCCAACGCAGAATGTCGGTCGGCGCAGCATCCTTGCGCATCAGCGCCGTACTGACGACGACGCCATCGCAAATGGAGAGCGCCTCGCGGACATTGCCCTCGGTGACGCTGCCCCCCAGCAGGATCGGCCGCTTGATTCCCGTCTCGTGCGCCTTGCGGATGCGAGCGAGCGAATCCGCCCAATCCGCGCCGGTGAGAATCAGCCCGTCGGCCCCGGTCTTCTGTGCCCATTCGGCCGCGAATTCCGCGGTCTCCGACGACATCGGCACCGCGGTCCGGTCATGGACATCGGCGAGGATCGCGATGTCGTCACGCCCGAGCGCCGTCCGGAAGGCCATGGCCTGCGCGCCCATGCCTGAGCGCAGCCCCTGCGCGGTCATGGCCTGCCCGACGAAGACCTTGAGGCGCACGAAATCGGCGCCCGTCGCATGCGCGATCGAGAGGGAAGCGACCGGATCATGCGCCTCGACGATGATACCGAGGCCGAGGCCCGGCAACTCGGCCTTGAGGAGGCGGCCGAGCGCAGCGGTCATCGCCAGCGAGCTCGGCTGCATCGCGCCTGCCTCCCGCGTCTGGTCCTGCAGTTTGACGTAAGGGATACCGGCCTGCGCGAAGACCCTGGCATTGGTCACGACATAGTCCTCCAGCCAGGCCATGCTCTTGTCGCGCAGCCTGCCAAAATCCGGCAGGTGCAGGGCGGCGATGACGAGGGGACGGGCGGAGAAGAGGCGCAGGCTGGTCACGATCGGCGTCCGTTCAGGCTGAAAATGGGGAGCGGCCGAGGCGGCCGACAAGTGTATCGAGCTTCGCCCGACAGACGGCGTGATCGACCGGCAGCGCGCCGTCGGCGCCGTGACGACTGACGATGAGCGAGGCGGAAACGGCTCCATGCGCAGCCGCGAGCACGGGATCACCTGTCGCAACCAGCCCGGCAAGGAAGCCGCCACAGAAGGAATCGCCGGCGCCCGTGGGATCGATCGCATCGGTCGGCACGACCGGAACGGGCACCGCGGCACCGCGCGCCTTGTCCCAGACGAGACAGCCGCGCGGGCCGAGCTTCACGGCGACGGTGCCGCGGCATCGCGCAGCGAGCAGGGCCAGCGCCGTCTCGACGCCGGTCTGCGGGAGGATGGCCGCGAGTTCGATCTCGCTTGGCAGGAAAGCATCGACCTCGGCGAGGAAGGGCGAAAGCTCGTCGAGCGTCAGCTCCGCCAGTTGCCAACCGGCATCGAGCGTCACGACCATGCCGCGACCGCTAAACAGGGGCAGGAGCTCGTTCAGCACCACCGGCCGCGCCGGCGCGCAATGCGCACCCCTTGCCCAGAGATAGCTTTCCGGAACCTGCGCCGCGACCATCGGGTGAATGTCGCGGAACTGGGAATAGGAAATCTCGTCGGCGTCTCCACGCCGGCGCAGATGATCCTGCCAGGCGGCCACCTGTCCGGGGCTCAGCCGATCCGTCGGGAAACCGGCTTCCGCAAGCTCTTCCGGCCGGCTGGTCAGCCTCTCGCTCCGGTCCCCCCGCTCGTCATAAATGAACCAGTTGCCGCTGCGCAGGGCGGCCTCAGTCATCACGACGCCATCGAGCGCGATGCCGTTCTGGCGCAGCCTCGTCAGCGTCGCACGGGGATAGGTCGAGACGGCGACGCTGATGAGCCCGACCGCATCGACCCAGCAACGGGCGCCGACGGCGGAATAGGCACCGTTGCCGCCGACCTTGTCGAGCGCGACGGTGCCGTCCGCCGAGATCACATGGTCGACGGTCAGCCCGCCTGCCGTGACGAGCGTCGGTGTCACGCCGCCCGGCCACCGAGCAGCGGTGCCCCGAGACCGAGCGCATCACGCGCCTTGGTCACGTGATAGCCGAAGAGATGCAGCGGCACGCTGTAGACGAGCGGCGCGAGCTCGTCGCGCACCGGCGGCAGCTTCCAGACATGGTCCGCGATGCCGTCGAAGCCCGCCTCGCCTTCCGGCACGAGCACGATCGTGTAGCCACCCACTGCCTTGCCGACGATCGCAGTTTCCAGGGCGCGCTGGCGGCTGGCCTGATCGGGTGCGATCAGGAACAGCGGGTCGCCAGCCTTCTGGGTGCGGTAGTGATGATATTCCTCGAGCGGAAAGGCGACCGCATGGATCGGCGCCAATTCCTTGAGCTTGGCCGCGCCGAAGGCCGCCGGCGCCAGATGCGGCCCTGCTCCCGCGAGCAGCACCATGTCGGCGCGCGCCAGCGTTTTGCCCAGCGCCGTCGCGCGGTCGTAGAAGCCCGTCGAAACTCGGTCCATCACCTCCGGCAGCGCAGCGAGATCCGCCGCCAGGCCGACCGCCTTGCCCTCGCCGAGCCCGCGCGCCTTGGCGATTTCGAGCGCCAGCGACAGCATGAGCGCCATCGCCGCCGTGCTCGACTGCGTCGGCCAGCCCCCGCGCGTCGCCTGGATCAACAGGGCGGCGGGAAACTCCTTCGTCATCGCGGAGGCCGCCGTGTTCGTCAGCGCCACCGCATAGCCGCCCTTGGCAAGGGTCGCCCTGAGGCTGGCGCTCACCGGCGCCGTATTGCCGCTCGACGACAGGCCGATCACGAGCGTTCCGTCATCGATCATGTCGAGGCCGTATTGCTCGAGATCGAAGGCTTCATAGGGTTCGCAAACGACGCCGAGCAGGCGCTCGAACGCCAGCCGCACGCCGATGCCCGAAATCCAGGAATCGCCGCAGCCCACGATGACGACGCGGGAGAGCCTGCGGCCGGCGAGTTCGGCTGCGATATGCTGCACCGTCTCGCGCGTGGTTTCGAGCGTGCGGCGCATGGCATCCCCCTGCGCCATCATCTCGCTGCGGGTCAGTTCGACACGACGGAAGCGTTCCGGATCGCCCGGCGCGTCCGAGGACGATTCGCGCTTGATCGCTTTGTACTGCTGCATCAGATCGGCCATGGTCGTCCGTCCCGTTGGAAGTGCCGGAAGCGGCACGCGGAGCCGCCTCCTCTCTCGAAAATTCGACTTTCGATATTCTTCATTATATCATCTAACGCAAGCGGAAACGAAAGGCATATGAGTCAGCACCCCTCGCCCGCAGAGTTGCCGCGGGGCAACTCCCTTCCGCGCCACGAGCGCATCATCGAAATGCTGGCCACGCGCGGCACCATCGAGGTCTCGGCACTGGCGGAGGCGCTCGGCGTTTCGGCGGTGACCATTCGCGCCGACCTCGACGCCCTCGAAAAGCGGCGCCTGATCCGGCGCATCCGCGGCGGCGCCATGGCGCTGCGACCGGCCCGCTTCGAGCGGCCTCTCGACCTGCCGAGCCAGAGCTTTTCCGAGGAAAAGCAGCGCATCGGCACGCTTGCCGCCAGCATGGTCCGCGACGGCGAGACCATCATCCTGGATTCCGGCACCACCACGCTGGCGTTGGCGCACAACCTCCCCGAAACGTTGACCGACGTGGTGGTCGTCACCAACGGCCTGGACATCGCGATCGCGCTGCGCGCCCATCCCGGCATCACCGTCATCGTCACAGGCGGGCGGGTGAAGACAGGCGGACGCAACCTCGAAAGCTACAGCCTGATTTCCCCCTTCGGGACGACACTTCTGCGCGAAATCAATGCCGACACGGCCTTTCTATGCTGCGCCGGCATCGATGCAGAGCGCGGCTTCACCAATGGCAATTGGGACGAGGCCGAGGTGAAGAAGGCGATGATCGACGCCGCCAGGCGTGTCGTCATGGTCGCCGACCATGCCAAGATCGGCCATGTCGGCAGCGCCCGCATCGCCTCACTCGATGCCGTCGAGGTGCTGATCACGGACAATGGCGCCCCGGCGGCGGACCTGCAGAGACTCGAAGCGGCAGGCCTGCGCATTGCGGTGGCATGACGGCGCGATTTTCAGCGCTGGCCGGCTAAGTTTTAAACTTGCGATATCTTTCATTGAAGTACAAAGTGAAAGTACGCGGTCGCCATCCACCGTCGTCGTCGGCCGGAACGCCACGAGCCGCGCTCAGGAGGCTTGCATGAAGACAGTGTCCAGACGCGATTTCCTCGCAGCCACCGCGACTGCCGGCGCGGTCATCGCCAGTCCCTCCGTGCTGCGGGCGCAGGCTCGTGAACTCGTCATGATCGGCTATGGCAGCGCACAGGACGAGCCGCTGAAGCGCGCCGGCGACATCCTCGGCAAGCGCCATCCCGGTGTCAGCCTTCGGATCATCGGCGGCCTTTCGGCCGAGGCCATCGCCCAGATCAAGGCCGCCCGCGGCGCCTCCCCTTACGATTTCGCCGTCATGGGTTCGCCCGCGATCATCAACGCCGTCGACGAAGGCGTGCTGGAGAAGGTCGACATCTCGAAGGTGCCGAACGCAGGCAAGCTCGACGAACGCTTCCCGCCCTATGCCTATGATTGGGGCGTGCCGGTGAGCTTCGCCGGCATCGGCATCGCCTACAACAAGCAAATGGTGGCGAACCCGCCGAAGACCTGGGCCGATCTCTGGAAGCCGGACTATGCCGGCAAGATCGGGCTGTGCCGTCCGCAATCCAATCTCGGCCTCGCCTGCATCTCGATCGGCGCCACCGCATTCGGCAAGCCGGACGCCGATACCGATTTCGGCCTCGCCAAATGGAAGGAACTGAAGCCGCTGGTCGGCCGCAATCCCAACCTCTTGCAGCAGATGCTGGAGCGCGGCGAGATCGGCCTGTGCCCGCTCTGGCACGACAATACCGGGATCGCGGTCTCCAGCGGCCTGCCGCTCGGCTATGCCAAGGTCACCAGCCCGGGCCCGCTCATGTTGCCGACGATGATCGTCAAGTTCGCGCGGACCGCCCATAGCGACCTCGTACATGAATTCGCGGACATCCTACTGGAGAAGGACAGCCAGGAGTTCGCATCGAAGCCGCCCTATTATTTCGGCACCGTAATCAAGGGCGTCATGCCGCCCGCGGGTGCCGCGGCCTATCTGCCTTCGACGCCGGAGGAGATCGCCTCCATGACCTCCGTGGATTGGCCGAAGGTCGCGCCGAACCGCGGCAAGATCGTCGAAGCCTTCGACCGGCTGTTCGCGGCTTGAGCCGAGCCCTGACCATGCCTGCCACGGCCGCTTCCGGCAGCCAGGCTTGCGTCGTCGAGATCCGCCGGGTGCGCAAGCGCTTCGCGGATCTTATCGTGCTCGACGATTGTTCCCTGACAGCGCAGGAAGGCGAGATCCTGACGCTGTTGGGCTCGTCCGGCTGCGGGAAGACGACCCTGCTGCGCTGCATCGCCGGCTTTCTCAAACCCGATGCCGGCGAAATCCGGATCGACGGCCGCGACACCGTGCCCGTGCCCGTGAACCGGCGGCCTGTCGGCGTGGTCTTCCAGAGCTATGCGCTGTTCCCGCATCTGACCGTGGCGAACAACGTCGCCTATGGGCTGAAGATGCGCGGCGCGCCGGTCGAAGAAATAAGGGAGCGCGTCGCGAAGGCGTTGGCGACGGTTTCGCTGTCTGGCTTCGAGGAGCGATATCCGAGCCAGCTTTCCGGGGGGCAGCAGCAGCGCGTCGCGATCGCGCGCGTCTTGGTGCTCGAGCCCCGCGTGCTGCTGCTGGACGAACCGTTCAACGCACTCGACGCCAAGCTGCGCGGCAGCATGCAGGTCGAGTTGCGCCAGCTCATCAAGCGTCTCGGCATCACCGCGATCTTCGTCACGCATGATCAGGAAGAAGCGTTGACCATGAGCGACCGGATCGCCGTCATGCGCGCGGGCCGGATCGAGCAGCTCGGCACGCCTGAAGACATCTTCGACCGTCCGCAGACCGCCTATGTCGCCGACTTCGTCGGCGCCTCGAACTTCTGGGAAGCGAGAGCTGCTTCCGGCCAGATCACGCTGCCGAGCGGGCAGATCGTCGCGACGAAGCTCGACGGTGATGTCAGCCTCCTCATCCGGCCGCACAATCTCGCTCTGTCCAGCGCGGGCAGCTCGACCTGGAACGGCCGGATCATCTCGCGCCGCCATGTCGGTGCGCTAATGGAATACGAGGTCGAGGCCGGCGCCACCAGGCCGTTGAGGATCGCGGCGCTGCGCGACGTGGAAGCCACCTTGCTCAGCACCGGCGAGGCTGTCTCGATCAACCTGCGCGACCCCACCGCCTGCATGGCCTATCCACGGCCATGACGGCGACCGCGCTCCCTCGCCGCCTGCTCGACGAGGTGCTGTCGGGGCGCGGTATCTGGCCGGCCGTTCCGGCGGTCGTCGTGCTGACGGTCGTGGCCGTCATTCCGTTCTGCATCCTGCTGTCGCTCGGCTTCTCAGACATCACGGTCTCGCGCGGCGTCATCGTCTCCCAGACATTCTCATTGCGCCATCTGGCGACGGCGCTGTCGGACCCGCTCTACCAGATCACCTTCCAGCGCTCGCTGACGCTGGCGCTGTCGACCACCGCGCTCTGTGTCCTGCTCGGCTTTCCGGTCGCCTATCTCTTCCTGATCGGCAATGCCTGGGTGCGGCGGATCATCCTGGTTCTGACCATCGCGCCGATCCTGACGAGCGGCATTGTGCGGACCTATTCCTGGATCGTAATCCTGGGCGGGCGGGGCGTGGTCAACAGTCTCCTGATCGACCTCGGCGTGATCTCGGCTCCGCTCAGGATCATCAACACGCAATGGGCGGTGATCATCGGCATGGTGCAGGTCCATCTGCCGATCATGATCCTGCCGTTGATCGCCGTGATGAGCCGGCATGACCGCAGGCTAGACGAAGCCTCCGCCAATCTCGGCGCGAGCCGGCTCGGCACGCTGCGGCACGTCATCCTGCCGCTCAGCATCGGTGGTCTCGGCACGGGCGCGGCGCTGGTCTTCACGCTCAGCTACACCACATTCGTCGTGCCGCAACTGCTGGGCGGTGGCAATTACCTCAACGCCGCGACGATGATCTACGAGCAGATCGTCTACTCGCTCGAATGGAGCAAGGGAGCGGTCACGGCGCTTCTGCTGATGCTCAGCTGCCTGAGCGTACTCGCCGTCATCACCTGGCTGACCAATCTCGGCACGCGCTGGACGAGGGCATCGCAGCGATGAGGGGTTCCGACTGGCTCGACCGTCTCGGCATAGGAGCGCTCATCGGCGTCGCGCTGTTCTCGCTGGCGCTGCTGCTGCTGCCCGCCGTGATCGTGGTGATCATGTCCTTCGACACGCGCGGCTATATCAGCTTCCCGCCGGCCGGTTTCACATTCGACTGGTATGCTCGGCTGTTCAATCAGCCGGTGCTGATGGGCGCGATGTGGACTAGCATCAAGGTCGGGGTTTACGTCACGGTGCTCTGCATCGCGCTCGGCGTGCCGACGGCACTCGCCTGCGCACGTGGCGATTTCCGCGGTGCGGCGGGGCTCTCGGTCTTCGTGCTGCTGCCGCATATGGTGCCAGGGATCGTGCTGGGTGTCGCGGTGCTCTTTGCCGGAGCGCTCTTCGGCATCGGCCCATCGATCTGGCTGCAATCGATCTCGCTCGCGGTCTACGTCATGGCCGTGATGGTGCGCACCGTCATGGCGCGCCTGCAGAAGCTCGATCCTTTGCTGGAACAGGCCGCCTCCAATCTCGGAGCGACGCGCTGGCAGAGCTTCCGCACCATCACCCTGCCGCTGTTGATGCCTGCGATCCTGGCCGGAGCGGTCTTCACCTTCATCGAGGGTTTCGACAATCTCTCGGTGACGATTTTCACCCATGGCTATCGCGACCGGCCGCTGCCGGTAGAATTGCTGACGATCGTCCAGAACACCAATTCACCGCTGGTCGCCGCGGTATCGAGCGTGCAGATCCTGCTCGCCATCCTGGCATTGCTGGCGATCTCGGCGACGATCGGCCTCGACCGCGTCAACGATTGATCCGCGCCGCGACGCATCTCGACGCTATAGGCGCCCGCTTGTCCGATAATGTGGATCGTCGCCCATGCCGTCGAGATAGCCTTCATAGAAGCTCCGGACATGCGGCATGACATCGCGCGCAAGCCCCATGCGCTCGATTTCCGCCTGAGTCCTCGGGCGTGAGAGACGCTCCGCGATCTCCGCCAGCACCGCCTCGCGGTCGACCTTCACGAAGCGACCGTCGCGATAGATCCATTCCCCGCCGACCATGACGCTGTGGACCGATCGCGCCTTGGCCCGCTGCACCAGCACGTCGACGAAGCCGAGCGCATCGTCCTGATAGGGCCAGGTCACTGCCCGCCAGTCGAACACCACGCAATCGGCCGCCATACCGGGAGAAAGCCGCCCGATCTGTCCGGCGAAGGGCGTGGTGCGCGCGCCGTGTTCCGTCGCCATGCGCAGCACCTGCGCCGGTGAGGGATGGGCCGAGTCGATACCCGGCTCGCGATGGACGCGCAGCGCAAGCCGCATCTCCTGGAGCATGTCGCGATCGTCGTTGATTCCCGCCTCGTCGATGCCCAGCGCAACCGGGATCGCCTCGGCAAGAAAGCGATTGACCGGCGCCACTCCGCTCTTCAGCCGGAAATTGGACGAGCAATTATGACAGACGCAGACACCGCGCTCGGCTGCGAGGGCGATATCGGCTTCGCTCATCCAGACGCCATGGCCGATCGTGAACTGCGGCCCGAGCAGACCGAAGCGGTCGAGATAGGCGAGCGCCGAGCCACCGCTGCGCTTCACCGCATAGGCTTTCTGATAGGGCGTTTCCAGCACATGCATATGCACGGGCAGGCCAGTGCGCTCGGCGAGGTGGGCGGCCGTCTCGAGTGCCGTGTCCGAGAGCCAGTGCAGATTGGCCGGCGCGATCTGCACGCGAATGCGATCGCCGCCCCCGTGACGACGCAACAGCTCGTCGAAGATCGTGACCTGTTCCGGCAGGGCGAGGGTGAAACGCTCGAAATACGCGACCAGAGCGGGACGCAGCGCTTCCGGGACGCGCGCGACGAAATCGCGATCGGCCTCGTAGACGAGTCTGTTCTGATCCCGCAGCGCCATCGAATAGGAGGCGCGCATCCCAATCATGCGATAGGCACCGATCACCTTGTCCGCCGCGGCCAGCACCGCCTCGGGCGAGCCGGGTGCGCGGCTGTGCAAATGCTGCACCGTCGTGACGCCGCTCTCGATCATCTCGAAGGCCGAATAGAGCGTATCCAGTTCGAGATCGACGTCGCGCAATGCCAGCCGCGATGCGAACCACAATTCCAGCGGGTGATCCGGCGAGCCGAGCTGGAGCGGCGTCAGACCGACATGATGATGCGCATTGACGAAACCCGGCGTGACGGCGAAGCCGGCCCCGCCTTCCACCACCGCCTCCGGCGATTGCGCGCGCAGGCTATCCAGCGGTCCCAGCGCGGCAACCAGCCCGTCACGGATGAGGATGCCGGCGTTTTCATGCAGGATCGGCCCACCGGAAGTGTCGAAGCCTTCGAGCAGTGTCGCACCCCAGAGGATGTGGTCCGTCATGATCGATCCCGCTCTCCCGCACCGCATCGCCGCATGTCGCAGCGGCGTATTCTCATGACAACCGCAGCGGTCGCAGCAGCTGGCTGGATTTGCTTTCGATCAGCAGGATATCGCCATTGCCCGTGCCGAACAGCCCATGCGCGCCGTTGAGCGGTCGCGGAACTGCTCTTTGTTTGGGCCGATTATCTGAAGATCCGGGATCACGTCGGTGACGTGGCTGTTGCCCTCTTCGCCCCCGGATGACGACAAGCTGGCCGACATGCGCTAGCTCCGGAGACAGTTACTCCGGGCAACGAAATCGAACGCCCATCCCCGCACCTCATCCTGAGGTGCGGGCGCGGTCGCTAAAAACAAAGGGAAATCAAATGCCTAGGAAAGGGTGGCGGGCCGGGCCGGACACAGCATCGAACACGCATACGATTGAAATCGCTATATAATTTCGCAGGACTGAAATGTGGCTGTCCAAGTCCAGGGCGGCCCCGCTGCGCAGCGAAAAACAGACATTCTGCCTCCCATCGCCTGCAGGCCGCAGCGCACCGTCTCCGGCACGGATATTGCTTCATTTAAATCAGCGCAGAGCGGTTTGCTCTTTCCGGGTTGGCGTGCCCATCGTCGGGATACCGTGCAACGGTGCTCCGGCCATGGGTTATGGCCTGTAGCAACGCTGGGCGCTCTGCGGTGAGCTCTTCGGGTACGGTTTCCCTGCGGTCTTCCTTGGTGAAGGCTGGAGGAAAGACATGTGCGATCGTGACGGGTTGTTCTATCGGAATTTCTCGCGCAGGACGTTTCTGCGTTCGGGTGTCTCGGCTGTAGCCACGCTCGCCTTGCCCGCCCATTTGGCGGGCCTGCTCACGCCGACGGCAGCCGCTGCCGCAAATGTCACCCTCAAGGCGACGCACGGCTCCGGCTTCTGCAACATGGGCATGTTCCTCGCCAAGGAGCGCAACCTGACCAAGGCCGACGGCGTCGACCTGGAGTTCGTCGTCACGCCGTCCAACACCGAAATCACCACGATGTTCGGGGCGGGCCTCGTCGATATCTCGATGATCCCCTATTCGAACTTCATGACGCTCTATGACGCGGGCGCGCCGGTGAAGATCGTCGCCGGCGGCGGCGTCGAGGGCTGCATCATCGTCGGAAAGGAGGGGCTGAAGACCGCAGCCGACCTGAAAGGCAAGACCTTCGGCACGTTCCAGGCCGACACGCTGGAAGTGCTGCCTTACGACTTCCTGAAAAAGGCCGGCCTCAGCTTCAAAGATGTCGAGATCAAATATCTCGACACGTCGCCAGAACTCGCCCAGGCCTTCCTCGCCGGCGCGATCGACGCGATTTGCCATATCGAGCCCTATGCCTCGCAATGCGTCATCGGCCGCAAGGGCGCGAGCGTGCTTTCCGACGGCACGGACGTCTACGGCAAGGGCTACTCGGACTGCGTGCTCGCCGTGCGCACACCGCTGATCGAGAAGAATCCGGCCGCCGTCAAGGCCGTGATCAAGGCTCTCTTCGTCGCGCAGTCCCAGGCCGAAACCGACAAGACCGCCGCCCTCAAGGACACTGTCGGCAAATACTACAAGACCAGCATGGAAGCTGCTCTCGATGCCTCCAGCAAGCAGCCGATCGTGGTCGATCAGCGCAACCAGACGAAGTTCATCATCGAGCGCGGCCAGTCGATGAAGGAACTCGGCTACGTCAAGAAATCGCCGGATCAGGCGGCCTTCGACTGGAGCCTGCTCGAAGCCGTGATCGCCGAGAACAAGGCGCTCTATGACGGGCTGAAGCTCAAATCCGCCTGAGGTTCTGCCGCGCCGGCCGGATTGGACCATCCGGCCGGCCCGTTCCCACGATCAGGAAGGACGCCATGACGATGCGCCTGGAGGCAGACGGCCTCACGGGTTCCGCCGGCCGGAACCGACTATTCCCCGCGAGATTTTCACCCTGGCTGTGGCGCAGCCTGGCGAAACTGGGCTGGGCCGCTCTGTCGCTCGGCCTGTTCGCCGGCATCTGGGAGGGGTTCTGGGCTGCGGGGCTGATCAACCCGCTGCTGCTGCCGCCACCGCATCTGTTCCTGCAGGATATCCCTGGAACGCTGCAGTATTTCGACCGCTCCAACCGGATCGGCAGCGTCTCGACAGGCGGCGGCATCCTGCCTCTGCTGATCACCATGGCCTGGACGACGACGCGGGTTCTCGTTGGATTGCTGCTCGGCTTCGTCGCCGGCGTCGCGCTGGGCGCGGTGATCCATTACCTCGCCACCTTGCGCAAACTGCTGCTGCCGACGATCCTGCTGCTCGCGCCGATCTCGCCCGTCGCCTGGCTTCCGGTCGCAATCTTTGTCTTCGGCATCGGCGACAAGCCGGCGATCTTCCTCGTCTTCATTACGCTGTTCTTCGCCATCGTCCTGTCGACGGGCGCGCAGATCGAGAGCGTGCCGAAGAACTACATCCATGTCGCGCGCATCATGGGCGCAACGCGGCGCCAGACCTTCTGGAAAGTCGTCCTGCCCGCGATCCTGCCGAGCCTGTTCATGACACTGCGGCTCAACCTGTTCGGCGCCTGGATGGTGGTGCTCATCGCGGAGACAGTCGGCGTCGGCACCGGGCTCGGCCAGATCACCTCCATGGCGCGCTCGACCTTCAACGCCAAGCTCGTCTTCTTCACCATGGGCATCATCGGCCTGCTCGGCTTCCTCTCCGACTTCGCGTTGCGCGAGATCCAGAGGCGCATGCTGTGGTGGGTCGCGCCTGGCCAGGGAGGCTCCCGATGACCCGCGCCGCCGTCTCCGTTCAAAACGTGTCGAAGCGCTGGACACCGGAGGGCCGCGCGCCTGTGCTGGCGCTCGACGATCTCAGCTTCGACGTCGCGCCGGGCGAATTCGTCGTCCTGCTCGGCCCGTCCGGCTGCGGCAAATCCAGCCTGCTCTACATGATCGCCGGCCTCGAAGAGGTCAGCGAAGGCCGCCTTCTCTGCGACGGCGAGGCGATCGTCGAGCCCTCGGCTGAGAGGGGTCTGATATTCCAGGAAGCCTCGCTGTTTCCCTGGCTGACGATCGCCGACAATGTCGCCTTCGGCCTGTCGATCCAGCATGTCCTGCCGGAGCGGCGCCGGGAGATCGCGGTCGAGACGCTCAGGCGCGTCGGGCTCGGCGACATGCTGGACAAGAAGCCCGACGAATTGTCGGGCGGCATGCGCCAGCGCGCAGCATGCGCACGGGCGCTCGCGATGCGCCCGAAGGTGCTGATGATGGACGAGCCCTTCGCCGCGCTCGACGTCCAGACGCGCGCGCGCATGCAGGATTTCCTGCTGCAGATCTGGCGCGACAGCGGTGCCTCGATCCTGCTCGTCACCCATTCGATCGACGAGGCGATCTCGCTTGCCGACCGGGTCGTGGTCTTCACCGCACGGCCAGGGCGGGTCAAGACCATCGTGCCGATCGAACTCCCGCGGCCGCGGCAAAGCCGCGACCCGCGCTATCACGCCTATCGCGACCAGTTCGCCGATCTGCTCGCCGACGAGGTGGACCGTGCCTTCGCCGAGCAGGAAGTGGTCTGAGCCGTGGGCCAGACCATCAAGGTCGCCGCCGTTCCCATCGGGCCCGGCGGAAGAGACGGTTCGACCCTGCTGCGCGAGGCGCAAGTCGGCATCGCGGCGGCGGCGGCCGCGGGCGCCCGGCTGGTGCTGCTGCCAGAACTGTCGTTCCTGCCCTATGTCGCAACCGAGGACCCTCTGCGCTGGCCGGTTCCTGCCGAGCGCCGGAACGGGCGGACAGGGCAGCTCATGGCGGATTTGGCGCGCCTCCATGAGGTCGCGATCCTGTTTGGCCTTGCCGAGGACGATGGAGCGGGCCGGCCCGTCAATGCGGCCCTGCTTGCACGCCCCGACGGCACGGTCGAGCGCGTCGCCACCAAGCAGTGCCTGCCGCCGAGGCAGCCCGATGAAGGCTTCGGCGAGGCAGATCATTTCCGGCCCGGCACGGACGCGATCGCCATCACGCATCTCGGGCCGCTCCGGCTGGCGACGCTGATCTGCTACGATCGCCGCTTTCCCAGCCATTGGGCGCAGGCTGCCGCCGCCGGGGCCGAGCTCGTCGCCGTCATGGTCGCGGGCCCTGCCCCGCAGGACCCGCCGGACTTCTTCCGGCAGGAGCTATGCGCCCATGCGGCGGGCGCGAACCTCTTCGCGCTCTCTTCCGCCCGCTACGGCATCGAGACCCTGGTGGGGCGCAGCATCCGGCATGACGGTGAGACGCTCGCGGTCGCGCGCGACGGCCGGGTCATGGCTTCCGCGGAATGCGTCGCGCCCTCACCGGTCATCATCTCTGTCCCCGTTGGCCTCACACCACTCATGCCGGGCGCCGGAGAGATCGGCGCCGCTTCGACCATCACAAGACCTGCCTGAGGAGACGACCATGGAACTCATCGTTCAAGCCGGTCATGTGGTGACCGGCATCAAGGACCGCGATACGCCAATCATCGTCGAGCAAGGCTCCGTGCTCTCACGCAACGGCGTCATCGCGGCCGTCGGCTCGTTGGCCGAGATGCAGCAACTCGCACCGCTCGCGGAGCTGCGGCGCTACCCGGACCACGTCATGATGCCAGGCTTCGTCAACAGCCACCACCATGTCGGCATGACCCCGTTGCAACTCGGCTCGCCGGATCATGCGCTGGAGCTGTGGTTCGCCAGCCGCATTCCCGCCCGCCGCCTCGATCTGACGCTCGACACACTCTATTCCGCCTTTGAGATGATCGCCTCGGGCGTGACCACGGTCCAGCACATCCAGGGATGGATGCCGGGCGGCTATGACGCAATCCACGGCGCGGCGACCAAGGTGTTGAATGCCTATCGCTCGCTCGGCATGCGCGCCTCCTATTGCTATGCCGTGCGCGAGCAGAACCGTCTCGTCTACGAGGCGGATGAGGCATTTTGCGCCAGGCTGCCCTCGCCCTGGAACGAGAGGCTGGCGGCCCATCTGAAGACGCAGGCCATGCCCTTCCCCGACTTCCTGCGCCTCTTCGACCAGCTCACGGCCGAAAACGAGGGGCAGTCGCTGACCCGCGTCCAGCTCGCCCCGGCCAATCTGCACTGGTGCAGCGACGACGGCCTGCTCGCGCTGCACGAAAAGTCCAGGGCGAGCGGCGTGCCGATGCACATGCATCTGCTCGAAACCGTTTATCAGAAGGAATATGCCCGCCGCCGGACGGGCAAGACCGCGCTGCGCCATCTCCATGATCTCGGCGTGCTCGGTCCGCATATGACGCTCGGTCACGGCGTCTGGCTCAATGCCGAGGACATCGACATCGTCGCCGATACCGGCACCTGCATCTGCCACAACTGCTCGTCCAATTTTAGGCTGCGCTCGGGGCTGGCGCCGCTGAATCAATGGGAGAAGAAGGGCATCACCATCGGCATGGGCCTGGACGAAGCCGGCATCAACGAGGATCGCGACATGCTGCAGGAGCTGCGGCTGGCCCTGCGCGTCCACCGGGTGCCGGGGATGGACGACGAAGACGTTCCGAGCTGCGCGCAGATCGTCCGGATGGCGACGGAGGGCGGCGCGATGACGACGGCCTTCGGCGCCACGATCGGCCGGCTCGATCCCGGCCGGGCCTTCGACGCCGCCCTGATCAACTGGAAGACGACGACATACCCTTATCAGGATCCCGACATCCCGATGCTGGACGCGCTGGTGCAGCGGGCCAAGTCGAATGCCGTCGACGCCGTCTATATCGGGGGTGAATTGGTCTACGCCGAGGGCCGCTTCACGAACGTCGACCGGGATGCCGTCCTGGCCGAGATCGCCGACACGCTGGGCAAGCCGCGCAGCCCCGAGGATGAGGCGCGGCGCGATCTCGGCCGCGCCGTCTTCCCTTATGTGAAGCGGTTCTACCAGGGCTACCTGCCCGAAGAGCCGTCCAAGCCCTTTTACGCCTGTTCGGCCGTCGACTAGGCGCCGGATCCGCCACGGGCGGCACGACCCCGCAGTTTTTGCGTCTTTGCCGCGCCCGAACTCCGGTTCGGGCCGCTCTCCCCTCCTGCCGCCTGCCGCGGCCTGTCACATCGAATGATCATGAGCCTTCCAGAAACGTCAGCCTTCTCCACCGCGACGACCACGCGCTTCGAGAACGTCCATCTGTTCGATCCCGATAGCGAGAGCGGCATGAGCGCCGCCACCACCCTGCTGGTCCATGGCGACCGCATCGCCGCGATCGGCGTCGATGCGGCAGGCTTCGCGGCGGAGAGCGAGCGCATCATCGACGGCCGCGGCAAGCTGCTGATGCCTGGGCTGATCAACGGGCACTTCCACTCGCCCGTGAACCATATGAAGGGCCGGCTCGACAGCCTGCCGCTCGAGATCTTCATGCTCTATGAGTGCCCGGCGCTGGAAGAACTGCGGCCAACGCCACGCGAAGCCTATGTGCGCACACAGCTCGCCTGCGCCGAGATGCTGAAAAACGGCGTAACGGCAGTGCAGGACGACGCCTTTCTCGTGCCGGAGCCGACGGTCGACATCATCGATGCCGTGATGCAGGCCTATGCCGACAGCGGCATGCGGGCCACCGTCGCCCTGGATGAACCCAATCTGGCCGAACTCGACAAGCTGCCTTTCCTGGCCGAGCTGCTGCCGGCCGAGCGGCGCGCCGAGCTAGCGAAGCCGCGCAACCTCGCCGATGCAGATCTGCTGGCGATGTACCACCACCTGATCACCCGCTGGCATGGCACTGAGGGCGGACGCTTGCGTGCCGCCGTGTCCTGCTCGGCGCCGCAACGCGTTTCGACCGCCTATATCCACGAACTTGAGGCGCTGAGTCGGACCCACGATCTGCCCTTCTACGCGCATATGCTGGAGACCAAGCTGCAGCGCGTGCTGGGCCATGCGCAGCCCCGCTTCGGCGGGCGTTCGCTCGTGCGCTATACGGCCGATCTCGGACTCTTGTCGGAGCGGCTGAACATCATCCATGCGATCTGGGTGGACGATGCCGATCTCGATCTCATCGCCGCCGCCGGTTCGGTGGTCGCGCATAACCCGATCAGCAATCTGCGGCTCGGCAGCGGCATCATGCCGTTCCGGCGCATGCGCGACCGCGGCATCCCGATCTGCCTGGGGACCGACGAGGCGATCGCCGACGACGCCGTCAACATGTGGGCCGTCGCCAAGACGACCGGACTGGTCCACAACATCGCAGGTGCAGACTACGATGCCTGGCCGCGCGCCGGCGAGATTCTCGATTGCCTGCTTCAGGGCGGCGCCCGCTCCATGGGGTTGCAGGATGAACTCGGCGTCCTGGCCCCCGGACGGCTGGCCGACCTCGTCATGCTCGATCTCGACACGCTGCCTTTCACGCCGCTGAACGATCTGCGACGCCAGCTCGTCTATTGCGAGAACGGCAACTCGGTCGTGCTGACGATGGTTGCGGGCCGGATCGTCTGCGAGGGCGGCAGACTCCATACGATCGACGAAGCGGCACTGCGCCAGGAAGCCCGCGAAATCTTCGCGCGGCGCAAGCCAGCCCTCGAACAGGCCTCGGCGGTTGCGCAGCGCTGGCTGCCTTTCTATCGGGCAATGTATGCCAAGGCTGCTGCGGTCGATGTCGGGATGAACCGGTGGGTCGGCGATGCGGACTTGCCCTCGCCGGTCTGATCATGGACCTCCGAACGGCCACGAAGAAGAGAGACGGACGTCGCTCGCGCTCGCATTCCGCCAATAGCGGGCCAAGACGGCGCCGGGTCATCGTAGAAAAGATGACTCGGGAAAACCCGCGGACCTCGCCGCCATTGCGGCGTTGGTTCGCGATTCTGACCCAAGATGCGCGGGCCGGGCCGGCCGAGAATGATCGTCCCGAGCACGGTCAACGCGGCACGGCTCGAAATATCCTGCGGCATGTACCAGAACGGCGGTGCGCTCATTTGGGACTGGGCACGCGCTGTCGATAAGTTGCAATCAAGCCATGCGCGGATCTCCCGCACATGGGGCGACATCCTCAATGGGCGAGCATCTCCTTGACGATCTGCTGCCCCGTCAGCTCCGCGGGGTAGTAGGTCGGCCAATTGGTGAGTTCCTTCAGCAGCGCCGCGCGGTCATTGCCCCAATAGAGATGGAAATGCTCGGCGACCTCGGGAGCGATGTCGTGGTCGCTGAACTGGATGAACTGCGGCGCCGCGTCGTCGCCGCTCGCCTTCTTGAAGACGAAGCGCACGCCGCGATTGCCCTTTGCGTAGGTGAGGACCTCATAGCCGTCCGACACGTAATCGGCCTTCGCCGGTTGCTGGCCACGGGAGAAGGTGATGTTCGATCCCTTGATGACGATGCGGTCGACATCGGTCTTGTAGCCGGCCTCATAATACGCGCGGTATTCACTCGCGCTTTTGTCGCCCTGTTTCGCCTTTGCAACCATGACCGGGTCGAGCGTGCCATCCTTCAGGAACGGGTAGACCGACTGCCACTCGCCTTCCCAGTCCTCTAGCGTGCGTGGCTTGATCTGGTCGTCTTTGAAGTAGCCATTGTAGATCTGACTCTTCGCACCATGCGAGTGGCCGTGAAAATGGTCATGGCCCTTCGATTTGGCTTGACCGGATGGGCCGCAGAGGATGGCTCCAGCCATCATCAGTGCGCTGAGCAGCAAGAGCCGGCGGGCTCGGTTCACGGTCGTCGTCAGCATCGGCTTATGTCCTTCGGAGGCAACAGGAGGCTTTGGTCACGCGGCTTCGGTGCGCCGACAGGCAAGGGCAGGATCAGGCAGGTCGCGACAGAGCTCGGGCTTGAAGGCGATGGTCGGCGTCTCGCCACTCAGAGGTAGGCGTCGAGTGCCGCGCGGATCGCCGCCTCTTCCATGCCGGCGCCGATGAAGACGAGTTCCTGACGCCGATCGCCCCACACGGAATGCCAGTGACGGTTCAGGATTGCCTTCCACTCGCATGGTCCGGCCAGCGCAACCGCGACACAGCCGCCCATCAGAAGTCTATCGCTTCGGTCCGACAGACGGCGCCCGCAAGTGGCACGGTGAGGGGCAAGCGTGTGTCGGGAGATTGCATGGCGAAGCCGGTTCTGATGTCGGGCAGATCAAATGCAACGTTATATCATAACATGTCAAGTTCTGAGCTGACTGAATGCAGCTTCGCCCTGATGGCCTCAATCTTCCGTCACCCCCAGGGCAAGCGCTTATCGAAATGGGCTGTCCCGTCGCCATTGGCGAACTCGGCGAAGCCACGGCTGCGCCAGAAAGCTAGCGTCGCCGGCGTCTCCGCACTGGCGTGGAGATAGAGTGTGCGGAATCCCAGCCTGACCGCCTCGGCCTCGGCGAGATCGCTGAGCTATCCGCCAATGCCTTGGCCGCGCCGTTCGGCGGCGACGTAGACCCGCGCCAGTTGCGGGATCTCCCCAGCGTCGGGATAGCGATTGGCGAAGGCCTTCGCGAGGCCGGGCTTGCGGTCGAGGGTGTAGAGCGCCGCCGTCGCGACAATCCTGTCCCAATCGTCCCGCAGCACCCAGAAGACACCGCGGTTGGCGGCTGAGAACCAGCATGCCTCATCATCCGCGACCAGGCTATCGAGGTCGGCATGCCAGTCCTGACGATAATCGAAGCCATAGAACGCCTTGATGACATCGAGGCAGAACCGCCGAGCCTCGGCGCGGCGGTCGGCGGCCTCCTCGAGCGGGCGGGTGAGTCGGAGGCCGAGGGGCACATCGGTCATGGGTCGGGGCTGGGTCGACGCCTGATCCCCACCTTCCCAACAACGCTAAGGCGTCGTCAGTGGTCTATCAAGGACCGGCTTATCAGTTACAGTTGCGGGGGCAGCCGCGGCCTCAAACCGCGTTCCCTTTTAATCCGCCCAGCGGCGGAACTTGTTCCGGGAACGTTTCTAGCTTGGGGAGCTTGAATTGGGAAGCCGTGCGTATGCCTGCTTCCGAGTGGGATGCTGAGGTCGGCTCTTGGCGCATCGGAACCACTGCCGGCTTATTCGACCAGCAACCGATCGATGCCAGTGGCGCAGAAGCGAGTCAGGCGCTCCAGCAGAAGCTCCGCAAGGCCGGCGGGAGACAACGCCTGACGCTCGTCGTCGAGGCGCGCTGCGCGGTCGCCCGCCGCCATCGTCATGACCAGCGCCCCGACCATGAACAGATAGGCATCCACCATCGCCGCGCGCGAGGCCTGCGGGTAGAGCTTCGCGAACGCCGCCAGGAACTCCGTCGCCGTCGGGTCGAAATGTTCGGCAAGGACGCCACGCGCGGATTCGCGCGGATCGACAGCCTCTCGCGCCGTCATCATCGCGAAGGCCGCGCCTTGCACGCCCTCCGCGAAGCGCTGGCGCACCGAGGGGCCGATGAAGGCCTCGACCACGGCCCGGATATCGGGCGCCGGCGCGGCCATCGCCTCGTCGAGCGCCGTGCCGCGCGCCAGCGCCAACGCATCGGCCCGGCGGGCGAAGACGGCGCGGTACAGCGCCTCCTTAGAGCCGAAATAATAGCTGAGCTGCGACAGCCGCACCTCGGCCGCAGCGGCGAGATCGCGCATCGAAGCGCCGTCGGCACCGCCCCGCTCGGCGAATGTCCGCTCGGCTGCGTCGAGAATGCGCTCGCGCGTCGGAGCCGCTGCCATCGAATCCCTCCTGAGCAGCGCCCCTGCCCTGCGTGATTTGGCTCTTATCAGAAAGCGTGTTCTACGCTATTGGTCGGACGTTCGTCCAAATTTGTGCCGCCAGAGCATAACGGGACGTCAGGAGGAAACAGCATGATGCCAGCCGGGCGCCTCGTCGATCTCTCAATCCCGCTCGAAAACGACGTGCCCGCCGATCCGCCCTTCCAGAAGGTTCGGATCGATTACCGTACCCATGAGGGCACCGCGAAGGACATTGCCGCCGCATTCCCCGGCCTGAAGCCCGAACAGCTGCCGGAGGGCATGGGCTGGGCCGTCGAGCTCGCGACGATCTCGACCCATAACGGCACCCATGTCGATGCCCCCTGGCACTACCATCCGACGCAGGACGGCGGCGCCCCTGCCCTCAAGATCGATGAATGCCCGCTCGAATGGTTCCTGCAGCCCGGCGTGAAGCTCGATTTCCGGCACCTCCCCGACGGCCATGTCGTCACCCCCGGCGAGATCGATGCCGAGCTGGAGCGTATCGGCCATAAGCTCAGCCCGCTCGAGATCGTCGTCGCCAACACCCGCGCCGGCAGCCGCTATGGCGAGACCGACTACATCGATACCGGCTGCGGCTTCGGCCGCGAGGCGACGCTGCATCTCGTCCGCCAGGGCATCAAGGTCGTCGGCACCGATGGCTGGAGCTGGGACGCGCCGTTCAGCCATACCGCCCGCCGCTTCGCCGAGACCGGCAACGCCGCCCTGATCTGGGAGGGGCACAAGGCCGGGCGCGAGGCCGGTTACTGCCAGATCGAGAAGCTGCACAATCTCGAAGCCCTGCCGGCGACCGGCTTCATAATCAGTTGCCTGCCCGTGAAGGTGCGTAACGGCTCCGCCGGCTGGACGCGGGCCGTCGCCATCCTGCCCGCCTGAACCGACAATCAAGGGAGAAGCGCATGAGCAAGGTCATCATCACCTGCGCGGTCACCGGCGGCATCCATACGCCGACCATGTCCGACCATCTGCCGATCACCCCCGACCAGATTGCGGAGCAGGCCATCGCCGCCGCCGAGGCCGGCGCCGCGATCCTCCACCTCCACGCCCGCGCCCCCAAGGACGGCCGCCCGACGCCGGACCCGGCGGTGTTCATGGAGTTCCTGCCGCGCATCAAGCAGGCGACCGATGCCGTGGTGAACATCACCACCGGCGGCGGCCTCAACATGAGCGTCGAGGAGCGCCTTGCCGCCCCGCTCAAGGCAGCGCCCGAGATGTGCTCGCTCAACATGGGCTCGATGAACTTCGCGCTGCATCCGCTGGCGGAGAAATACAGCGACTGGAAGCACCCCTGGGAGCAGCCCTATCTCGCAGGCACCAAGGATTTCATCTTCCGCAACACCTTCGGTGACATCGAGCGCATCTACAAGATGCTCGGCGAGGGCCACGGCACCAAGTTCGAGCATGAATGCTACGATGTCGGCCACCTTTACAACCTCGCGCATTGCCTCGATCGCGGCTGGTTCAAGCCGCCGGTCTTCCTGCAATTGATCTTCGGCATTCTCGGCGGCATCGGCGCCGATCTCGACAATCTGATGTTCATGAAGCGTACGGCCGACAAGCTGTTCGGCAAGGACTATCACTGGTCGGTGCTCGCGGCCGGGCGCCACCAGATGGCCTTCTGCACCCAGGCCGCGATGATGGGCGGCAATGTCCGCGTCGGGCTGGAGGACAGCCTGTTCATCGGCCGCGGCAAGCTCGCCATCTCCAATGCCGAGCAGGTCGCCAAGATCCGCCGCATCGTCGAGGAGCTCGGCTACGAGATCGCCACCCCGGAGGAGGCCCGTGCCACGCTCGGCCTCAAGGGCGGCGACCGGGTGAATTTCTGAGGCGCCCGGCATGGCGCCTCGCCCCAACCCGCTCGACGGCTTCACCGTCGATCCCACCACGATCCGCTACATCGGCGAGGGCCTGCAGCGGCCGGAATGCATCCTGGCCGAGCGCGACGGCTCGCTCTGGAGCGCCGATGCGCGTGGCGGCGTCGTCCATATCCGGCCGGACGGCTCGCAAACCCTGATCACCCAGACGGCGAGCCGCGGCTTTGCCGAGGCGACCGACGAGGAGGCGCGCTTCGTCTCGGGCACGCTGCCGAACGGCCTCGCCTTCGCGGACAATGGCGACATCCTGATCTCGAATTTCGGCACCGACCGGCTGGAGATCATGACGCGCGGCGGCGAGACCCGCGTGCTGGTCGACACCATCGACGGCGCACCGATCGGCAAGGTCAATTTTGTCCTGCGCGACAGCCAGGATCGCATCTGGCTGACGATCTCGACCCGCACGAAGAACTGGATGAAGGCGATCAGTCCGAACGTCCGTGACGGCTATGTCGCCCTCTATGACGGCGGACGGCTGCGGATCGTTGCCGACGGCTTCGCCTTCACCAACGAGATCAGGCTCGATGCCGCCGAGAAATGGCTCTACGTCGCCGAGACCTGCGCGCGGAAGGTGACGCGGTTGCGCGTCCTGCCGGACGGCAGCCTGACCGACCGCGAGACCTTCGGGCCGGAGGATCATGGTGCCTGCATCGACGGCATCGCCTTCGACGCCCATGGCAATCTCTGGGGCACCCATGTCTTCACCGACCGGATCTTCGCGATCACGCCGGAAGGCGAGTTGCGCATCCTGCTCGACGATGACCGCGGCAGCACTGTCGGCAAGGCCTTTCTCGACGCCTTCGCCCGCGACGAGGCGACGCCGGAGCTGATGCTCGCCTGCGGCGGCACGATCGCGCCCTGGTGCGCCAGCGTCACCTTCGGCGGGTCGGACCTGCGGACTGTCTATGTCGGCAGCCTGAAGGGCTCGCGCATTCCGTATTTCCGCTCACCCGTCGCCGGCCTGCCGATGGCGCATTGGTAGGTCCGGCGCTGCGCGATCACATCACGCTTCAATCAGAACAGAATTCGCAGAATAGAATTCGGGAGGAACCATGAAACGCATCGTCTCCGCGCTCGCCGGCGTCTCGGCGCTCTGTCTCGCGACCGCAGCCCAGGCCGAAATCTCCGGCGGCACCGTCAAGATCGGCGTACTCACCGACATGTCCGGCGTCTATTCCGACATCACCGGCAAGGGCTCGATCGTCGCCACGCAGATGGCGGTTGACGATTGCCTGAAGGCGGAATGCGCCGGCATGAAGATCGAGGTCGTCTCGGCCGATCACCAGAACAAGCCGGATGTCGGCTCGACCATCGCGCGCGAATGGATCGACCGGCAGGGCGTCGACGTCCTTGCCGACATGTCGAACGCCTCGCTGCAGCTCGCCATCCCGCCGCTGCTCAAGGAGAAGAACCGCGTCGGCCTGTTCCCGGGCGGCACGGCCCGCCTGACCGGCGATGCCTGCCAACCCGACCATATCGTCCAGTGGATGTGGGACACCTATGTCCAGGTCGCCGGCGTCGCGAACTACCTGACCAAGCCCGGCACGAAATGGTTCCTGGTCACGGCCGACTATGCACTGGGCCACCAGCTCGAGGCCGATGCCAAGACGCTGGTCACGGCCAAGGGCGGCACCTATGTCGGCTCCGTCCGCCACGCCTTTCCGGCCGTCGACCTCTCCTCGCAGCTGCTGACGGCACAGGGCTCGGGTGCCGACTATATCGCGCTCGCCAATGCCGGCGGCGACACCGTCGCCGGCATCAAGACGGCGCGCGATTTCGGCATCGGTCAGGACAAGCAGAAGCTCGTCGCCTTCTTCCTGACCGCGATGGACGTGAAGAGCGTCGGCCTCGCCGCGGCGCAAGGCACGGTGCTGACCGAGGGCTTCTACTGGAACCTCGACGACCGCACCCGCGCCTTCTCGGAGCGCTTCAAGGCCAAGCACGGCGCGGTGCCCTCGGCGATCCAGGCCGGGATCTACTCCTCCGTGCGGCATTATCTCAAGGCGGTGGCGGCCGCGAAGTCAGACGAGGCGAAGACGGTCATCACCAAGATGCGTGAACTGCCAATCGAGGACGACGTCGTCCGCAACGCCAAGCTGCGCGAGGACGGCCGCATGGTCCATGATTTCTACGTCTTCCGTGCCAAGCAGCCTGCCGAGTCGAAGAGCGAGTGGGATCTCTACGACCTCGTCGCCACGATCCCCGGTGATCAGGCGTTCCGCCCCTTGAGCCAGAGCACCTGCCCTGCGATCAAGCGCTGAGGCGAGAAACCGTTGCAGCAGCTGAATGGTGCAGGCGCCGTCTGGCCTCGGGCGAACGGCGTGATGGTTCGCGCTCTGAGCAGCAGGTCGAGGGCGCTATCCACACGAATGGCAGCTTTCGGGCATTGGCTCGAAGTCTGCCTCTGACGCTTCTCGACAGCCGCCAACGCAAGTGGGCGGCTCGTTTTTCGGCTGCAAAGGCTCAACCCGTCATGCCCAGATAGCGCGGCAGCCAGAGCGAGAAGACCGGGAAGACCACGAGGGCCAGCAGCGCAACGATCAGCACGGCGATGTACTTCATCATTGGGCGTGTGACGTTTTCGACCTTGGTGCCCGTCATCGCCGCGGTGGCGAACAGGCCGACGCCGATCGGCGGGGCGAAGAAGCCGAGCCCCATCGCGACGACCATGATCGTGCCGAATTGCAGCGGGTTGATGCCGAGCTTGATCGCGATCGGCGTCAGCAGCGGGCCGAACAGGATGAGAGCGGGCGCCCCCTCCAGGATCATGCCGAAGAAGGCCATCACGACAACGCTGACCAGGATGAAGCCGATCGGACCGACCGCATGGCCGACGCCGATCATCAGCGTCGAGATCTGGTCCGGGATGCGCTCGATGGTGATGGCGTAGGACAGGCTCGACGCCGCCGCGACGATGAAGAGAATGCTTCCCGTCATCGCTGCCGAGCGAACGAAGAGCTGCACGATCAGCCGCCAGCTCAGCTCGCGGAAGGCGAGCCCGCCGATCAGGAAGGCATAAACCACGGCGAAGGCGGAGATCTCGGTCGAGGTCGCGATGCCGGCGGTGACGCCGCGCCCGATCATGAGGATCATTGCCAGTGTGACGCCTGCGCCCATGATCAGCGGCAGCATCGGCCGCTTGGTGCCGCCGACGAAGACCTTCTCGACATCGACGCGGGTGCCGTAGATCACCGCGACGACGGCGAGCGCCGCGGCCATCAGCCCGGCCGGAACGAGGCCGGCCATGAACAGCCCGCCGATCGAGATGTTCGAGACGAAGGCGAAGATGATGAGGTTGACGCAAGGGGGAATGGTCTCGGCCATCACGGCCGTGCAGGCGAGCAAGCCGGCCGTCTCGTTCTCGTCCTGACCGGTCTTGCGGACGGCCGGCATGATGACGCCGCCGACCGCCGCGATATCCGCGAGCTTGGAGCCCGACACGCCAGAGAACAGCGCCGTAGCAATGATGACGATGAGGTTCATGCCGCCTTTCAGCCGGCCCATCATCCGCAGCAGCAGCTCGATGAGGCGCGACGACATCCCGTTACTCTCCATCGTCAGCCCGGCCAGCACGAAGAAGGGAATGGCGAGCAGCACGAAATGATTGGCGCCGGAGGCGACCTGTTGCGCCCAGATCAGCATGGGCAGCGAGGGATCGGCCAGGAAATAGGCCATGGCGCCGAAAGCGAGCGCGAAAGCGATCGGCACGCCGATCAGCAGGCCGCCGACCGCCGCGAGCGTCAGAAGATGGATCGGCGCCAGCGCGAACTGCGGCAGCAGCGTGTTCCAGCCGGCGATCGCCGCGCCGATGGCCAGCAAGGGGAAGAGCGCGGTCCAGCGCGGCCCGGCCGGCAGCTTCAGCACATTGGCGACGGCGAAGGCCGCCATCACGAACCCGCCGAACAGCACCGGCAGAAGGAAGATCCATTGCGGCAGGCCGGTCGGCGTCAACTGGCCGGCGGTGTCCTCGAAGAGCTGCGCGCTCGAAACCAGCAGCGTCGCCGAGACCAGCAGCGTGATCCAGGCGGCCGCCGCCGCGGCGATCGCGCGCCCTTTCGGCGGCAGCATCAGGACGAGCACCTCGATGCCGATATGCTGCGAGCGGGCGAGCACACTGCCGGCGCCGATGAACACCATCGTCGTCATCAACCCCGCCGCCACCTCCTCGGCCCAGTCGAAGGGCGCATGCAGGAAATAGCGGAAGACGACCGAAAGGAAGACGACGGCCACGTCGATCGCGAGGATCGCGCCGCCCAGATGCTCGATGAAGAACAGGACCCGCGCGGCAAAGCGGTCCTGCGGCAGGCGCGATTCGAGCGCGCTGCCGGCGGTTGCGACGGCGTCCATGCGCTGATCCTCCAGAGAGCCGGCGTGGCCGGCGGTCTTGGTTGCCGGAAAGAGCCGTCAGGCCGAGGCCTGGATCTTCTCGAAGAGCGGGGCGGTGGATGGGTACTGCGCGAGATACGGCTTGTAGAGCTCGTCGGCCGTGCGCCGCTTGAGTTCGGCGATCTCGGCCGGCGGCACTTCGGTATAGACCATGCCCTTGGCCTTGAGATCGGTGAACGCCTCTGCCTCGACGTCCTTGACCTCCATGCGCGAGATGCGCGTCGCTTCGTCCGCCGCCTGGCGGAAGGCGGGCATCAGATCGGCAGGGATCTTGGCCAGCCCGCGCTTGCCGATATAGGCGAGCATCGGCGTGTAGATGTGCCGGGTGAGGAAGCCACGATTGGTGACCTCGTAGAGCTTATAGGCGATGGTCGTGCCCGGATCGTGCTCGAAACCGTCAACGACGCCGGTCTGCACGGCGGTGTAGAGCTCGTTGATCGGGATCGGCGTCGGTGTCGCGCCGATGATGTTGAAAGTGTCGATGAAGGCCTTGGTCGGCAGCACCCGCAGCTTGACGCCCTTGAGATCCGCAACGCTGGCGATCGGCTTCTTGGTGTAGATGCTGCGCGCGCCGACCTGGAAGCCCCAGCCCAGGATGTTCACGCCCGTGCGGTCGGCCAGCATCTTGTCATAGGCCTGGCCGACGCCGGCATCGAGCGCCTTCGAGCAATGGTCGTAGCTGTTGAAGAGGAAGCCGAGGTCGAGCATGCCGAATTCGGGCACGACCGTGGCCCAGATCGAGGCGCCGGTCAGCATCATGTCGACCGAGCCGACCTTCACCTGGTTGACGACGTCGGCTTCCTTGCCGAGCTGGCCATTGGGGAAATATTCGAGCTTGATACGATCGCCGGCGAGCTTGGCGATCTGCTCGGAGAAGGGCTTGTACCAGAGATAATGCGCGCCGAACTTGTCGGCCGGCGCGGCGGACGAGACACGCAGCGAGATCGGCGCGGCCGCACGCAGAATGGTGGGCGCGCAGATGCCAATGACGGCCGCGCCGGCCACGAAGCTCCGGCGGGTGGTAAAGCTGCTCATGATGTTCCTCCGCTGATGGTGTTCGGCCGGCTTGGCGCCGGGCTCGTTGTGTTTCGAGAAAGGCTCAGTCTTCGGGCAGGACCTTGCCCGGGTTCAGGATGCCGAGAGGGTCGAGCGCCTGCTTGACCTTGCGCATCATCTCGACGGCCGGGCCGTGCTCGAGCCGCATGAACTTGATCTTGCCGCTGCCGATCCCGTGCTCGCCGGTGCAGGTGCCGTCGAGCTCCAGCGCGCGACGCACCAGCCGGTCGTTGATCGCGGCCGCTTCCGCCAACTCCCGCGGATCTGACGGGTCGATCAGCAGACCGAGATGGAAATTTCCGTCGCCGACATGGCCGACCATGCTGATCGGGAAGGAAGCATCGGCGATATCCGCCTGCGTCTGCGCGATGCAGGGCGCCAGCGCCGAAATCGGCACGCAGACATCGGTGCTCCAGAGCTTGGCATTCGGGCGCAAGGCCTGAACGGCATAATGGGTGTCGTGCCGGGCCTTCCACAACCGGTTGCGGCTGTCGGCATCGGCCGCCGCGATGAAGCCGAGCGCGCCGAAATCCGCCGCCAGCGCCTCCACCGTCTCCGCCTGCTCGCAGACTCCGGCCTGCGAGCCGTGGAACTCGAAGAAAAGCGTCGGCGCCTCGTTCAGCGCCAGCTTGCTGTACAGGTTGACGGCCCGCACGGTGGTGTTGTCGAGCAGTTCGACACGGGCGACCGGGATGCCGCTCTGGATCACCGCGACGACGAGATCGACGGCGTTCGACACGGCGGGAAACGAACAGACCGCCGCGCTGATCGCCTCGGGAATGCCGTAGAGCCGCACCGTCACCTCGGTGATGATGGCCAGTGTGCCTTCCGAGCCGACGAGCAGGCGGGTGAGGTCGTAGCCGGCCGAGGATTTGCGGGCGCGCCGCGTGGTGCGGATGATCTCGCCTTCGGCCGTGACGGCCGTCAGCGAGACGACGTTCTCGCGCATCGTGCCGTAGCGGACGGCATTGGTGCCCGAGGCACGCGTCGCCGCCATGCCGCCGATGGTGCTTTCCCCGCCCGGATCGATCGGGAAGAACAGGCCGAGATCGCGCAGATCGCTGTTGAGCTGCTGGCGCGTCACGCCTGCCTGCACGGTCGCATCGAGATCCTCCGGCCGGACGGACAGCACGGCATTCATGCGGCTGAGATCGATGCAGACCCCGCCGCGGACGGCCGTCACGTGCCCCTCCAGCGAGGTGCCGGCGCCGAAGGGCACGATCGGAGTGCGATGGACGGCGCAGAGCCGCACGATCGCCGCGACCTCCTCGGTCGTGCCGGCATAACAGACCGCATCGGGAGCGAGGCCGGCATGATAGGATTCCCCGCGGCCATGATGCTCGCGGTCGGCGGCGGAGGTCGTGAAGCGCCGTCCGAGCAGCCCTTCCAGCGCCGCCGCAAGGGCGGGGGGCAGACCGCTTGAAACGCTCGGCTGCGCTCTCGCTAGCATGACCTGTTTCCTCCTTTACGCGCTTGCTCAGCGCCGTTGTTGACAGGCTCGTAGCATGCGCTTCATATCGTCGCAACAATTGTATACAGGACACAGGACACAAATTAGATGCGGACGCTTAGGCAGAAATTGGCCGGGCCCGGAATCGTGGTCGCTCCGGGCTGTCATGACGCGCTGGGGGCGCGAATTCTGGAACAGGCCGGGTTCGAGGCCGTCTACATGACCGGGAACGGGCTTTCCGCAGCGATGCTGGGCGCTCCCGATCTCGGCCTTCTGACCTTGACCGAGATGGCGAGCCGCGCCCGCGCGATCGCTGGCAGCATCTCGGTGCCGCTGATTGCCGATGCCGACACCGGCTACGGCAATCTCAACAATGTCGCGCGGACCATCGCGGAATACGAGGCGGCCGGCGTCGCCGCGCTGCACCTGGAAGACCAGGTGACGCCGAAGAAATGCGGCGCCATGAGTGGGCTTTCTCTGGTTTCCACCGAGGAGCATGCCGAAAAGATCCGCCATGCCGTGAAGACACGTCGCGATCCGGACCTGCTGATCATCGGCCGCACCGACTCCCGCCTTGTGCTCGGGCTCGACGAGGCGATCGCGCGGGGCCAGGCCTATGCGAAAGCCGGCGCCGACCTTGTCCTGATCGAGATGCTGCAGAGCGAGGAGGAGATGCGTCTTGCCGTGCGCAGCATCGACGCGCCGCTGATGTTCAACTCGGTCGACGGACGCACGCCGGCCCTGGATGCCGCGACCTTCGAATCGATCGGCTTCAAGCTGTTGGCCTTCCCCTTGTCGTCGACGCTGGCCTATGCTCGGCTGATGCAGCGCTTCGCTTCGGACCTCAAGCAGAACGGCTCGACGGCGGCCTGGGCCGAAGCGCTCTTGCCGATCCATGACTACGAAGGCGTGCTCGGCCTGAGCCGCTACGCCTGAGCCCAGCCATGTATCCCAGCCGCCGCCCGACCAAGCCCCGTTCCCAAACGAGCGACCGCGCATCCGGCCTCACGGCGCTGGAGCATCCGCGCTCGCTCGCGGAAATGGTCGAACAGCGCCTGCGCGACGCCATCGTCAACGCCGAGCTGCCCTTCGGCCATGCCCTACCCGAGGACGAGACAGGGCTGGCGCTCGGCGTCAGCCGCACGCCGCTGCGGGCTGCGCTCGCAAGACTTGCCGCGCTCGGCCTCGTCACCATCGTGCCCAATCGCGGCGCCTTCGTCTTCGACCCCTCGCTGGAGGATGTGAAGCAGCTTGCGGGCTTTCGGCTGATGCTGGAAACCGAGGCGGTCATGCTCTGCCTCGACGGCGCCGCGGAGAATACCGAGGCGGAGCTCAAAACCGTACTGACGATCATGGAAACGGCGCATCGCGAGCAGGACGGCACAGCCTATGCCAGCAGCGACACTGATTTCCACGCGGTCTTTTTCCGCAATTGCGGCAACCTTTTCGTCGCGAATGCCTTCGCCACCATCTCCTGGCAGGTGGCGGCGCTGCGTGCGCATCTGTCCGTCGACCGCTCCTGGGAGCGTGATACGTCCTTCCTGGAGCATCGCGAGATCGTCGAGGCATTCAGCTCCGGCAGCCGGGACGATCTCCGTCGCATCCTGCGCGATCACATCCTACGGGCCGCCAAGGCCTATTCAAACGTGATCGCGCAAGAGACCTGATTTGCTCTGCGAAAACCGGCCGTCATTTTCGGATCGTGTCCTTACCCGGCAGTCAGGCGCAAAGATCGCGCTTTGACGCCCCCGCGCGCGAAGGCTGACGGCACGGCAATGAGCAAGGAAGGATTTGGGAACTGGTTGGCCGACGCCTGCGTCGCGGCTGATGTCCCCGGTCGAGCTCATGGTCTGCGGAAGGCGGGCGTCACGAGAGCCGCGAACCATGACGCTTCCGACGCTCAGCTCGACGCGATTTCGGTTGGAGCGGTCGCGGCATGGCGGCGCTCTACACCAAGACAGCGAACCGACAGCGTCTCGCAGAAGAGGCCGCGTCGCTCCTGATTCCGGAACCGAAAAGAACGTCTATTCCCGCACCTCATCATCAGGTGCGGGGAACGCCGCTAAAAAGAAGGGAATTCAAGTGCCTAGGAAAAAGGTGGTGGGGGAAGCAGGACTCGAACCTGCGAAGGCATAGCCAGCGGATTTACAGTCCGCCCCCTTTGCCGCTCGGGACATTCCCCCGCCTGCGCCCATGACCGGCTCTCAGAGCCGCGGGCCACCGATATGTCACTCACATGACGACCGGCAGGCGCGGCCGGACTTATGGTGACCGGGCCGCGACGTGTCAACGGCAAAAAGGCCACGGCCGCAAATTCCCTGTCGGAAAGCGCAAGCTCGCTCATGCCTCCGCTGCCAGATGGCGCATCACGAACGCCGCGCGATCCGCAACGCTGGCGCGCGGGAGCTCAAGCAGCCGGTAGCCATAGCGCGGATAGGTCGCCACCATCGCCTCATAGGTCCGCTTTGCCTCGGCCGGATCCTGCCTGCGCTCGGCATCCTGCTTGAAGATCTCCGGCCAGAATGGAGCGATGAACACCGTCTCGCGATAGCGGCACGCCTCGGCGGCGCGCCCGATGGTTTCGGGCACCGGCAGCCCGCACAGGCCGAGATAACCGGCGATGTCCGGAATGCCCCGGTCGAAGAAGACGAAGCCGGGTTGGTCCTTCGCCGCCGCATGGCTGCGCAGATCATGCGCCAGCATCAGTTCGGCGAAGCGCGCCCGATCGGCCCAGGGCAACCCGTTCCCGCCCGCGGCCATCTGCTCGCGGATGACCGCCCGGCCCGCCGCGAGCATCTCGATCAGTGTGGTCTTGCCGGAGCCAGGACCGCCGGTGATGACGACGAAGCGATGGCTGGCATCTGCCATTGTTCAGGCCTTTCATGGTCGAGGAAGAGGGCGCGCTGCGTTCCGCGCTGGTCAAGCGCGCCGTGCCGTGGCACGGCAGGCGGAAGAATTCTGGAGAAAGCGATGGCCCCGCCCTTCCGTCCCAAACAGGCCTGGCCCGGCGGCAAGCGGCCCGGCGGTCCTGCCCGCCGCACCGGCGCCCCGCCGCCGCACCGCCCCGGCGAGATCGACGAAGCCGTGCTTTACGGCGTCCACCCGGTCGTCGAGGCCCTGCGCAACCCGCAGCGGCGCTTCCGGCGGCTGCTCGCCACTGAGAACGCGCTACGCCGCCTGCGCGAGGAGATCGGCGAACTCCCGGTCGAGGCCGAGCTGGTCCGCCCCTCGGAGATCGACCGGCTGCTGACGCCCGATTCGGTGCATCAGGGCCTTTATCTCGTCTGCGATCCCCTGCCCTCGCCCGATCTCGACAGTCTGCCCGACGATGCCGTCGTGCTCGCGCTCGACCAGATCACCGATCCGCACAATGTCGGGGCGATCCTGCGCTCGGCCGCCGCCTTCGCCGCCGCCGCGGTGATCGTCACCATCCGCCATTCGCCGGCCGCGACCGGCGTGCTGGCGAAATCGGCCTCCGGCGCGCTGGAACATGTCCCGCTCATCGCCGTGCGCAATCTCGGCGACGCACTGGATACGCTGGGAAAACGCGGCTTCCTGCGTGTCGGCTTCGATTCGGACGGCGACGTCACGCTCGACGATGTCGCGCTGCGCCGCCCGCTCGTCATGGTGATGGGCGCCGAGGGCAAGGGCCTGCGCCAGCGCAGCCGCGAGCTCTGCGACCATGTCGCCCGGCTCGAGGTTCCCGGCGCGATCACCAGCCTCAACGTTTCCAACGCGACGGCGATCGCCCTTTACGCGGCAAGCCGGCGCCGCTGATTCGGTTCAGCGCCGCGGCACGGTCAGCAGCAGCGCGCCCGTCTCGGCATGGGCGAAGCGCGTCCGCCGGCCGCCCTGCGGCTCGGCCTCGCCGATACGGATGACCCGCGCCACGGGCCGCAGGCGCGATCCCTCCAGCCGATAGATCGTCGGCTCGGGCGTCGGCTCCCGGCGGATGCCGGCCCGCGCCGTCAGGTTCTCGAAGGAATCGGGATCGACCGGCTTCACCGTCTCAGTGGGTCGCTCGATCACCGCGACCGTCGCGTCGTCCGCCGGATAGAACAGCCATGGATCGGCATAGCCCGGCCCGGCCCAGGACCAGCGGCGATGCGCGCCATGGCGGAAGCCGTGACCGGCCATGCGGGGATGCCGCCCGATTCGCGCCGAATCCGTGCCGGAGCGATGAACGAAACCCATCGCCTTTGGGCCAGGCGCCGCCCCGAAACCGCCGCCTCGCCCCGCGGCGCTGGCTTCGCCGACGGATAGTCCGGCCGCCAGCAGCAGACCGCAGGACAGGCCGATGATACGCAACGCCATGGCGCGCTTCCTCATCCGCATCTCGTCAAGCCTCCACCTTCGCAGTATAGTGGCGCCATGGCGCCTGACCAGCCCATGCGCGCCTCGATTTGGCGCCCTGCACCGTTCCTCCGATAGTCTTAAGACGAACGGTGCAAGACCAAGTGCTTGATTGCACCTGCGACATTCCGCGCGCAAACCTTTGATTCAACCCGGAATGGCGGGATTTCCCACCATTCCGGCGGCGCGGACACCGTCTCCAACGAAGACGGACCGCGCCCCGAGGAACCGGCCGGGACAACCGACCGCACGCGGATTCACCAAGGGAGGCAAACGCCATGAGCATGGCATCGCAAGCATCGGATTCGAGGGCCGCCCCTCGACCGATGACCAAGGAAGAAAGAAAGGTCATCATCGCCTCGTCGGCCGGCACGGTCTTCGAGTGGTACGACTTCTATCTGGCGGGTTCGCTGGCCGCCAACATCGCCCAGACCTTCGTGCCGGGCGACAATGACACGGCAAAGTTCATCTTCGTGCTGTTCGGCTTTGCGGCCGGCTTCGCGGTGCGCCCCTTCGGTGCGCTGTTCTTCGGCCGCCTCGGCGACATGATCGGCCGCAAATACACCTTCCTGGTCACGATGACCGTCATGGGTCTCGCCACCTTCGTGGTCGGCCTGCTGCCCAGCTTCCAGACCATCGGCTACCTCGCGCCGACGGCCTTCATCATCTGCCGCCTGCTGCAGGGCCTCGCGCTCGGCGGCGAATACGGTGGCGCCGCAACCTATGTCGCCGAACACGCCCCGATGGGACGGCGCGGCTTCTACACCTCGTGGATTCAGACGACCGCGACGGTCGGCCTCTTCCTGTCGCTGATCGTGATTCTCGGCCTGCGCCTCAGCATGTCGCCGGAGGCCTTCGCGGCCTGGGGCTGGCGCGTTCCGTTCCTGCTCTCGATCATCCTGCTCGGCTTCTCGATCTGGATTCGCCTCCAGCTCGCTGAATCGCCGGCCTTCGTGAAGATGAAGGAAGAGGGCACGCAGTCGAAGGCGCCGCTCTCGGAAGCTTTCGGCAACTGGCAGAACGCCAAGATCGGCCTCATCGCGCTGTTCGGCGGCACGGCCGGCCAGGCCGTCGTCTGGTATACCGGCCAGTTCTACGCGCTGTTCTTCCTGACGCAGACGCTGAAGATCGACGGCACGACCGCCAACCTGCTGATCGCGCTCGGCCTGCTGCTCGGCACGCCGTTCTTCATCTTCTTCGGCTGGTTCTCGGACAAGATCGGCCGCAAGCCCATCCTGCTCGCAGGCTGCCTGATCGCGGCACTGACCTACTTCCCGCTCTTCACCATGCTGGCGAAGACGGCCAATCCGAACCTGATCAACGCGACGGAGAACGTGAAGCTCGTCCTCACGGCCGATCCGGCCGAGTGCGGCACGCTGTTCGACCCCGTCGGCGTGCGCACCTTCACCAAGCCCTGCGACGTCGTGCGCCGCGCGCTGGCCACCAACTCGATCCACTACGATCTGGTGCCCGGGCCGGCTGGGTCGCCGCTCAAGGCGACGATCAACGGCAAGGACGTGCCAAGCGGAGCCGCCGAACTCACGGCCGCCGCCCAGGCTGCCGGCTATCCGAAGGCGGGCGATCCGAGCATCCTGAAGACGCCCTCGATCGGTGAGCTGCTCTCCAGCAGCCGCGCCCTCCAGGCCGTCGGCATCCTGTTCATCCTCGTGCTCTTCGTCACGATGGTCTACGGGCCGATCGCGGCCCTGCTGGTCGAACTCTTCCCGACCCGCATCCGCTACTCCGGCATGTCCCTGCCCTACCACATCGGCAATGGCTGGTTCGGCGGCTTCCTGCCTCCGACCGCCTTCGCCATCGTGGCGGCAAGCGGCAACATCTTCTCCGGCCTGTGGTATCCGATCATCGTGGCGCTCGGCACCTTCGTGATCGGCCTGCTCTTCCTGCCGGAAACCAAGGATCGCAACATCCTGCAATGATCGCCGCCTGAGGGCGACGTTTCAGGCCCCGCCCGCAAGGGCGGGGCTTTTTCGTGCAGGGAAGACCCCGAACGTTCCGCAACGCCGGACGTGCTGAACAGCGGGTGACTGCAGCTCAGGCGTAGGCGACCCAGCCGCGAAACGCGAAGCCCATATAGAATTGACTGACCGCGCCAAAACCGGCCTCGCGCAAGAGCTGCTCGTCCTCCTCGGGAGCAAGGATCGGCAGGCGGCCTGCGATCGCCTCGCGCGCCTTCTCGGCCTGCGCCGGCTCGACGCCGGAAGCGACGGCGAAGGCGGCATAGCGCGCGAGCCACAGCTCGCGCTCGCCGGCTCCTTGCGGGAAGCTGAAATGAGCGACCGCGAGCGGGGCGCCGGGCTTCAGGCGCCGCCGGATCTCCCCGAGCGTGCGCAGGCGCTCGTCGCGCTCGACGAAATGCAAGGTCAGAATGCAGGTCGCGGCATCGAACGGCCCTTCCGGCGCGCGATCGATCAGCCCGTGATGCAGGCAGACCCGGTCCGCCAGCGAGCCAAGGGTCACCTTCGCGAGGTTCAGCATCTCGGCGGACGGATCGACCCCGTCGAACCGCCAGCCGGGCCGTGCCTCTGCAAAAGCCTTGATCTCGAGCCCTCCGCCGGCGCCGAGAACCAGAATCCGCGCGTCGTCGGACGCATGCTCCGCGAGAAGGAGCATGACCATACGCTGCAGGCTGTCGAAACCGGGCACCAGGCGCGGCGGCCCTTCGGCATAGCGCGCGACGGCCTGCTGGTCTGAAAACGCATCCATGCTCGTTGGGGTAGCATAGCCGACCCTGCCTTGCGAACCGCCGGGCTCCGTCGCGCAACGGCCTGCTTGCCCTCGCCGCAATCGGCTGGTAACCGCTACTCGCCGCATCCGAACCTGTTTCCGATGCGGCGACACCCGGCCTGAAAGGTCGGACATGGCGATGCCGGCGTAGCACAGCGGTAGTGCAGCGGTTTTGTAAACCGAAGGTCGGGAGTTCGATCCTCTCCGCCGGCACCAGTCCTTCTTCTTGTCGCCACTGCCCCCGCCCCGTCAGGCGCACTGCGCGTTCCACCACGGTTCGATCTGTGCGGAAGACAAGCCGGCGCCGCCGGGCGGTGATATAATGCTGGTGGATGGCGGCCGGGCAGCGAACCGATCCCTCACGCCGCTCGTGGAGGCCCCGATGAAGTTCCTTGCAGCCATGCTCGTCCTGGCCCTGAGCGTGAACGCCGCCGCCGCTCAATCGCGACCTTCGACCGTCTCGCGCCTTTGCGCCGCAAGCCGTCAGGATGTGCTCTCGCGCGGCGCCATCGTCCTCGGCACCGGCGGCCAGACCTATGACCGCTTCGTGCGGGATCGCAGCTTCTGCCAGTTCGACGAATTCATCGACCCGGCCTGGGTGCCGAGCCGCGACACGCCGGCCTGCTTCGTCGGCTATCGCTGCAAGGTCGGCCCGTTCTGGGACGACTGACCGCAGTGGCGTCGAAGGAACTCCGGCGGGCGCCGGCAGTTGTTCCTTTCGGGGTGAGGTGTGTACGGGAGGCGCCTATGCGTCGCTTGCTTCTCATCGCGGCATCGGTCACGCCGCTGCTCTTTGCTGCCAGCACCGAGGCGCTGGCCCAGCGCCAGTTCGGCGGGCATGGCTTCCGCGCCGGCGGCTGGCATGGCGGAGCCTGGCGCGGCGGGGGTGGCTGGCGCGGTATCCATCGTGGATTCTATCCGGGCGCGGCTTTCCGGAGCGGCGGCTTTGGCTGGCGCGGCTCTTACGGGCCGCGTTACCGCTACGGAGGCGGCTACCCCTATTGGGGCGTGGGCGCGGCCGCGGCGACGATTGGCGCGCTGGCGACCTACCCCGCCTATCCGGACTACTACCCTGATTACCCTGTTTACCCCGTCTATCCGGCTTACCCGGCCTATGCCGTCGTGCCGGGCGGCACGGGCGGAAGCTGCAGCACCCCGGTCAAGATGTGCACGCTCTACGAGCGCGCGCCGCTCGGCATCGGCTGTTCCTGCCGCGTCCCCGGTGGCAGGGCACGAGGAGCCGTCGTCGGCCCCTGATCCGCGGAACCGGCGGAACGTCGTGAAGCCCCGGTGCCGACGCAGCTTGGCGCTGCCACCCGCCATGCGGTAGGATGCCGCAGCAACCTGTTCCGGCCGCCGCATGCGGAGGCCGGAATGCCGTCAACCGACGTCGCGGAACGAATGGACGACCGGAATCATCTTCTGGCGCTGGCGGAGCGCTGCGAGGCTTCCAGCAAGCCGAATCGCGAGCTCGACGCCGAGATCTACGAGGCGCTGGGTTTCACGGTCCGCCGCAAGCCGACGCGGCTCGCCACGCGGCGCACCCCGGCCGGTGGCATCTATCAGCAGGGCAGCTTCTGGAAATCGCTCGGCGCGGTGAGCGCCGACATCAACATCGCCGTCTCGCTGCTGCGCGAGAAGGCGCCGGGCTGGAGCTGGAGCCTGCAATGCTTCGCCTCCGAGGACAGTCTCGCCTTCCAGGCGCTTGTGGCTGAGTGCTCCGGGCAGGGCGTGATGGGATCGCTCGCCCTCTGCGCCGCGATGCTGCGGGCCCTGGCACGGCACCGCCCCGATGCCGAGGATCAGGTCTAGCCCTCCGCCATTGTCAGACTTCACGAAAACTTGACCCCAGGATGGCCGGTGGCGGTTGAACGCATCGGCCGGGCCGCTACCTTCCCCCGCGTCCCGAGGGAGAAAAAATCATGCAGAGCATTCGGTTATCGCGACGGAAGACCATGGCCGGCGCCGGCGCGCTTGCCGCCACGGCGGCGCTCGGCCTCCCGGCCGTGCCTCCCGCGCAGGCGCAAACCCCTGCCGGCGGACAGGCTCCGGGCTTCTATCGCTACAAGGTGGGCGACATCACCTTGACCGCGATCAACGACGGCTTCGCCAAGCGCCCGCTCGAGGGTTTCGTGCGCAATGCGGAGCTGAGCGATGTGAAGAAGGCGATGGCCGGGGCCTTCCTGTCGCAGGACGCGCTCAACATCACCTTCACCACGCTCGCCATCCAGCAGGGCGGCAAGCTGACGCTGATCGATACCGGCAACGGCGATTCCGGCGCGCCGACCTCCGGCACCTGGATGGCGAACTTCAGGGCCGCTGGCTTCGACCCGAAGGATGTCTCGACCGTCATCTTCAGCCATTTCCACGGCGACCACATCAACGGCTTCCGCCTCAAGAACGGCACCGCCGTCTTCCCGAACGCGGAAGCCATGGTGCCATCGGCCGAATGGGCCTTCTGGATGGACGATGCGAAGATGAATGCCGCGCCGGAGGCCATGAAGGGTGCCTTCGCCGGGGTGCGACGCGTCTTCGGCCCCGTTGCCAAGGATGTCAGGCAGTTCGAGCCCGGCAAGGAAATCCTGCCCGGCATCACGCCGATCGCCGCGCCCGGCCATACGCCCGGCCACACGGTCTTCGCGCTCTCCTCCGGCGACAGCCGGATGATGATCATGTCCGACACGACCAACCACCCCGCCCTCTTCGTCCGCAATCCCGATTGGTCGGCGGTCTTCGACATGGACGGCCCGCAAGCCGCCGCGACCCGCCGCAAGCTGCTCGACATGGTCTCGGCCGATCGCATGCAGGTTGCCTTCTACCACGCGCCCTTCCCGGCCACAGGCTTCATCGCCAAGGACGGCAACGGCTTCGAGATGGTGCCCGTGCAGTGGAGCCCCGCGATCTGAGCGATGCCGCATCGCCGCGTGACGGGAGGCCGGGCTCGCCCGGCCTTTTTTGTCGCCCGGCTGTCTCGCGCCTTTCGCCCGCCCCGTGCTAGATCGGCAGTGACGCCGCAAGGCCCGCCGCTTCAGGACCCGTCATGACCGAGCGATTCGGCGCGATTTCCTTCGTCGCCAGCGAAACTCCGGAAGCCGAGGCCGCCCTCGTGAAGCTGGCGGAGCGCTATGGCAATGCCGACCCCGCCAAGGCGGACGTCATCGTCGCGCTCGGGGGTGATGGCCTGATGCTGCAGACGCTGCACCGCTTTCTCGGCACCGGCACGCCGATCTACGGCATGAACCGGGGCTCGGTCGGCTTCCTGATGAACGAGTTCAAGGAACGCGGCCTGAGCCGCCGGCTCGATGCGGCCCAGCGCAGCGTCGTCCACCCGCTGTCGATGCAGGCCGTCGACCGGCAAGGCGGCCGCGTCGCGGCCAAGGCGATCAACGAGGTCTCGCTGCTGCGCCGTTCCTATCAGGCCGCCAAGCTCCGGATTTCGGTGGACGGGCAGGTTCGCCTCGCAGAGCTCATCGCGGATGGCGTGCTGCTGGCGACGCCGGCCGGCTCGACCGCCTACAACCTCTCGGCCAACGGCCCGATCCTGCCGCTCGACGCGCCGCTCCTGGCCCTGACGCCGATTTCCGCCTTCCGGCCACGCCGCTGGCGCGGGGCGCTGCTGCCCGACTATGCCCAGGTGACGATCGACGTGCTGGAGGCAGACAAGCGCCCGGTCAGTGCGGTGGCCGACCACACACAGATCGACGAGGTTTCCTCGGTCTCGATCGAAATCGACCGGACGGTCGATCTGGTCATGCTACACGATCCCGGCCACAGCCTGGACGAGCGGATCCTGCGCGAGCAGTTCGGCTACTGAGGGGCCTTCAGGCCGCGTCGCGCAGATCGCCGCTTTCGAGCTCGATCAGGAAGGACGGATCGGCCTCGACCAGCAAGGCGAAGGCCGCGTCGTCGGCCAGCGAATCCGCCATCAGCCGGGCCTCGTCGCGCGCGGCCTCGGCGTCCATGCGGCGCAGCAACGCCACGAGCGCGTCGGCCTCCGGCCCCTCCATCGCCTCGCAGGCGGCAAGCACCTCGCGCAGCAGCGCCCGGTCGATGCCGCAGCGCGCCGCGCCCGCGTCGAAGCCGCGCGCATTGAGCGCCAGGATGGCGGCGACGAAGGCCAGTTCCAGCGCGGGCGGCAAGCCCGCCTTGCGGCAGAGCGCCTTGAGGCCGGCCCCACGTCGGTCGCGCAGCAGCGCGGCGACACGCCCCGGCGGCAGATCGGACAGCGCGACGAAGGCCGCTTCGGCCAGCGCCGGTTCTCCGCTCAGGAGGGAGCGCAGCATCAGCCCGGGCGTCAGCCGCCCGGTCGCGCGCAGCACCTCGACGATCGCCGGCGCATCGGTCGCCTCGCCGCCGGCGGCCAGCGCCACCGCGACGCGCTCGGTCGCCTCGCGTGCGAGCCGCGCGCTGCGCTCCGGCGTCAGCCAGCCGCAGCCGGAAACGAAATGCGCCAGCGCATCGGAAACCCTGGAAGCGATCACCTGTCGTAGGCCAGGCGGCAGGTCGGGCCGCTCCAGCAGCGCCTCGCGAAGGGCGCCATTGTCGCCGCAGCGCTCGATCATCCGCTCGAAGGAGAAATCGGGAATCTCGGCCGTACGGTTATTGGCGAGCGTCAGGAGTGCTTCCTCGCCGCCGACCTCGGCCAGAGCTGCGGCCACGCCCGCGGGCAGGCAACGGCGTATGGCGACGGCGCGCTGGGCGAGCAGGTCACCGACGGCCGCCGCATCGACGAGATCCGCCTCGGTGAACACCGGGGAATGCGCCAGCATCAGGGCCGCGACATCGCTCTGGTCCGCGATCAGCCCGAGCGCGAGATTGCGCGGCGTATGCGGCGAAGGCGCCATCTCCTCGGCGATGGCCCGCCGCACCAACGGCGAGGGATCGTCGATCAGCGCGATCAGGGCCGTCTCGGCCTCGGCGCGATCCTCCGGCGAGAGGCTGGAGCGCAGATAGGCGCCGGCGAGCGCGGCAGCGCCGGAGGCACGTGCCTCGGCGGGCGCCGTGCGGGCCCAGAGCAGGAAGCGGCGAACGATCATGCGTCGCTCCGCTGGATCATGAAGGACGAGAGGTCGAGCGGCCCGCGCCTGGCCTTGCCGGCAGCCTGCGCGGAGCCCGTCGCCGGCAAGGCAAGATCAGCCGGGCGGGTGGGCGGCAGCGGCGCGGCCATCGCCCTGCCCTGACCGCCGGCGTCGCCGGAGCGCGCGCCGTCCACGGCAGCCGAGGATGCCGCGTCGTTCTTGACCCGTGGGAAATAACGCTCGCCGCTGTCCAGCGCGGCCGTCCGGGTGCCGTTGGCGCGCGGCGACGTCCAGAGATTGGCGACGGCCTTCGAGACGGGCTCACGCGAGCCCCCGGTCGAGAACAGCCCGATCAGCCCATGCGCGCGGCCTGGCTGCAGCGCCGCCGCGATCTCGGCGACCGGCGTCTCCTCCGTCGTTGCGTTGCCGCTCGTCGTCGATGCCGCTGCAAGCTGGGTGCTGGCATGGCTCGCCGCCAGCACGCCATAGACCTCCTGGACGCTGCGTGCCCGGCCGGCCTTGTCGTAGAAGATGCCGCGATTGGCCGCGGCGGCCTCGGGAAAGTCGCGCGCCGCAATGCGGCTCGGATCGCTCGCGGCCGCCCGGATCAGATCGGATGCGCCGCGCGCGCCCAGCACATGGGCCATGTAGAGCTCGCCCGCCTGCGGCTGGCGCCCGAGCGCGCCAGCGAGCTGGTCGCGGTTCTTCTGGGTCAGCGCACCCGCCATGACGGCGGAAACCTGGGGGTCGTTGCGCAATTGCAGGATCTTCTCGCGCAGCGCCGGGTCGGCGACGGTCAGCCGGCCGCCACTGTCGTTGATGGCGTCGGCGTAGGTCTGCAGGCCCTGCTTCGGCCCCTCCTGCTTCACCATCGACAGCCAGGTCTGCTCGATGAACTGGAACAGGCCGGTCGCGCTCGAGGATTTCGCCTTGGCGTCCGGCGTCAGCGACGATTCCCGCTGCGCCGTCTTGAGCAGATAGTCGAAGCCCGCGCCGGTCCGATCCGCGCCCTCGCGAATGGCGCTGACGACCGGGTTGGCGGCGGGCTGGGTCTCGCGGCTCGGCGGCGTGGTGAAAAGGAACATCGACGGTCTCGGGCGCGGCTCGCCGCGAGGCTGCGGGGACGCGCCACAAGATTGCCTCCATTATGGTAAGCGAAGGGTTAAGGCCGCCTGCCGTTCCTTAACGCCGCCGCTTTCCGCTTCCCTCTCCGCGGAACGCGCTTTACCACTTTCGCGCCGGCTCAGTGCTGGCTTTGTGAATGCGGAGAAGGTCGATGGCAGAACTGGAGCGTCACAAGCGCGGCGGGATCTATTTCGAGGACTTCCAGATCGGCGCTGTCATCGAGCATCGCCTGACGCGGACCGTCACGCAGATGGACAACATGCTGTTCTCCAACATGACCCTGAACCCGCAACCCCTTCATATCGATGCGCATTTCTGCGCCACCGAAACCGAATGGGGCAAGCCGCTGATGAACTCGCTGTTCACGCTCGGGCTGATGATCGGTATCTCTGTGAACGACACCACCGTCGGCACCACCATCGGCAATCTCGGCATGACCGACGTCACCTTCCCGGCCCCGCTCTTCGAGGGCGACACCGTGAACTGCACCACCGAGATCGCCGCCAAGCGCGAGTCGCGCTCGCGCCCCGATGCCGGGATCGTCGAGTTTCTTCACAAGGCCTACAAGCAGGACGGCACGCTGGTCGCGCAGTGCCGCCGCCAGGCCTTCATGCGCAAGCGCCCCGCCCCCGCCACGATCGCGGTCTGACGCGGATGCGCTCGCTCCTGTTCGTGCCGGGTGACAGCCCGAAGAAGCAGCAGAAGGGTCTGGAAAGCGGCGCCGACGCGCTGATCCTCGACCTGGAGGACTCCATCGCGCTCGACGCCAAGCCACAGGCTCGCACCATCACGCGCGACTTCCTGCAGGCGGCCCGCGCCCTGCCGAAGCGCCCCTTGCTGATCGTGCGGATCAACGGCCTCGCCAGCGGCATGAGCGACGCCGATCTCGACGCGGTCATGCCCGGCGCGCCGGATGCGATCATGCTCCCGAAATCGGAAGGCGGCATCGATGTCGGCCACCTCGCCGCCAGGATCGCGGTGCGCGAGGCGGAGGCCGACCTGCCCGATGGCGCGACCGGCATCCTCCCGATCGCGACCGAGAACGGCAAGGGCATCTTCGGGCTCGGCACCTATGCCCGCGCCTCGCACCGCCTGCTGGCGCTGACCTGGGGCGCCGAGGACCTCTCCGCCGATCTCGGCGCCGAGACCAACCGGCTGCAGGACGGCTCCTATACCGATCCCTACCGCCTCGCCCGCGCCCTCACCCTGTTCGGCGCCAGCGCCGCGCAGATCGACGCGATCGATACCGTCTTCACCAATTTCCGCGACGATGCAGGATTGCGGGCCGAGTGCCTCGCGGCACGGCGCGACGGCTTCACCGGCAAGATGGCGATCCACCCGGCTCAGGTCGCCCCCATCAACGAGGTCTTCGCGCCCTCGCCCGAAGCGCTCGCCAGGGCCGAGCAGATCATCGCGCTCTTCGCCGCCAATCCAGGCGCCGGCGTGATCGGGCTCGATGGCGAAATGCTGGATCGTCCCCATCTTATCAGGGCGGAGCGTCTGAAGGCCCGCGCTCAGAAACTGGCTGAATGATGTGCCGGAGGCGATTCCAATGACTCAGGTTTTCGAGGTATCGGGCATGCATTGCGGCGGCTGCGCCTCGCGCGTCCAGCGCGCGGCGACGACGCTTTCACCCGGCGCGACGGTGACGCTGGAGCCGCCGCGCCTGACGCTCCCGGAAGGCGCGGGCCTCGACGCCGAGACGATCAATCGCGCGCTCGCCGAGCTCGGCGACTACCGGGTCAAGGGACCGCTGGCGGGCTGAAGCCGGCGGCCACGAGGCGTCATGCTCGGGCTCGACCCGAGAATGACGGCAGCCCAACGACCGCCCTACCCGCCCACCGGCCGCTGGAGCGAGAACACGCTCGTCACCTCGGCATAGTCGGCATAGCCGCAGCGCGCGATCGGATTGGCTCCAGCCGTGTCGAAGCGCCCGTCCTTGACGAAGGCATCGTCAATGAAGATGCCGAGGACCTGGCCGATCACCATCCAGCGCGGCACGTCGTTGCCGTCGATGTCGCGCAGCTGCTGGATCGAGACGGATTTGCATTCGAGCGCAGCCGGCGTGCCCGCGACCCGCGGCGGCTTGACGAGGCGGGACGGCGCCATCTCGAGCCCGGCATGAGAGTATTCGCTCTGCCCACGCGGCAGCGGCGCCGAGGTCAGGTTCATCTGCTGCATCAGCGCGCCCGAGACGAGCGAGCAGGTGAACTCGCCCGTTTCCTCGATGAAGCTCACCGCATCCTTCTTGTTCTCCGAGGAGAACATCACGAGGTTCGGCCGCGAGGAGATCGCGTTGAAGAAGCTGTAGGGCGAGAGATTGACCTCCCCCTTCGCGCTGAGCGCCGTGATCCAGCCGATCGGCCGCGGCGCGACGATGGCCTTGAACGGATCATGCGCGAAGCCGAGATCCTCCCGCGTCGCCGAGTAGATCATCGCGTCAGGCTCCGTAATAACTGATGATGTCCGCCATCACCGGCCGGTCGCGATCGGTGATCGGCGCCGTCGGCGTGCCGATATGGACGAAACCGGCCATGCGCTCGTCCGCGGCGAGGCCGAATGCCGTCAGCACCTCGCGGTCGAAGGAGAACCAGTTCGTCAGCCAGGAGCCGGCATAGCCCTTGGCATAGGCGGCGACGAGCAAGGTCATGCAGACGGCGCCGGCCGACAATTCCTGCTCCCAGAGCGGGATCTTGGCGTGCTCGCGCGCCCGCGACACCACCGCGACGATCACCGGCGCATGGGTCAGGCGCTTGCGCTCGAATTCGACCTGGTCCGCGCTGGCCTGCGGGTTGCGCTCGCGGAAGACCCGCGCGACGACATCGGCCGCCTTCTCGCGCGCCTCGCCCGCGAAGACGATGAAGCGCCAGGGCACGAGCTTGCCATGGTCGGGCACCCGCGCGGCGATGGCGAGAAGCTCGCCGAGTTCGGCCCCCTCGGGTCCGGGAGCGGCGAGGAACTGCGGCGGCACCGAGCGACGCAGCTTGAGCAGGGAGAGCGTATCGGTCATGAAACATCCGGGCTATGGCGATGGTCGAGACCTATGCCTTCGCCATGATGAGGACAAGCGAGCCTGCTCATACATCACCGCAAGGGCTCTAGGGACGAAAAGCATGTTTGAATTGGATGGCTTTGAAGCTGGCCGCCGCAAGATCGGCGGGCTCGGCCGCTTCGCGGCCTTGCTCGTGCCTGCTCTCGCTTTCGCCCAGGTAGCCTTGGCCCAGGCTCCGGCCCCGGCTCCCGCCGTCGATACCATGCCCCCTCCGGCCGCCCAGAGCGTGCAGGACCAGCCCGGCGCGCAGGCCGCGGTCGCCCGCCTCGCTGTCTCCGCCCAGTTTGCCAGCGATCGCAAGCCGATCCGCTCCGGCCTGAACTGGCGCATCCTGAGCGAGACGGCGGACGGCTCGGCCCCGCGCATCGTTGCCCGCTCCGCCGACGCCACGCCGAACTTCATGCTTCCGCCGGGCAACTATATCGTCCACGCGGCTTACGGCTTCGCCAGCGGCACCAAGCGGATCAGCCTCGGCTCCCAGGGCGTCAACGATCAGGTCCAGATCAGCGCCGGCGCGTTGACTCTGGCCGGCTCGATCGGCGACGCGCCGATTCCGGCCGGGCTGCTCTCCTTCCAGGTCTTCGTACCCCTCCAGGGCAATTCGGAAGGACGCCTGGTGACCGGCGAGGCCAAGGCCGGCGATCTCATCCGCCTGCCCGAGGGCACCTATCACGTCGTCTCGACCTATGGCGATTCCAACGCCATCCAGCGCGCCGATGTCCGCGTCGAGACCGGCAAGGTCACCGATGCGACGCTGCATCACCGCGCCGCCAAGGTCACGCTGAAGCTCGTCGCGGCGGCCGGCGGGGAAGCCTTCGCCGGCACCGCCTTCAGCGTGCTGACGCCGGGCGGCGACGTCATCCGCGAGGCGATCGGCGCCTTCCCGCAGGTGATCCTCGCCGAGGGCGATTATGTGCTGATCGCCCGGCAGGAGGGGCAGGTCTATTCGCGCGATTTCAAGGTTGAGTCCGGCATCGACCGCGATATCGAGGTGCTGGCCAAATAGCCTGGTCGCCGTCGTCAACCTGAGCACCGGAGCGTCACTGGGCCGATCGAAGATCGGACTCGAGGGCTCCGCATTGTCGTCGCCTCAGTCGACCGTTTCGGCTTTCTTGCTGACGGTGCGGATTCGAATGTCCCCCACGGCCGCGACGATGCCGTCGGCGATGCGCGAGGCGAGGCAGCGATAGCCGGCATCGACGAGATGCAGCCCATCCATGCCGACGAGTTCCTCTTCGGTGAACTGCTTCGAACGCGACCAGCCCTTCATCATCGCATAGCGCGGGAACAAGGCGGCTCCCTGCTGCTCCGCCGTCTTCACCAGCACGGCCCGATAATCGTCGAGTTGCGGATAGCGCTCCTCCCGCGGCAGCCACGGCAGATCCATCAGGATCATGTCAATGCCGGCGGCGCGGGCCTTGGCGATGCCCTTGCGCAGGATCTTGGTCAGCCTTTCCGTGCCGATGTCGCGGATCGCGTCGTTGACCACGGTCTGCCAGATCACGATCGAGGGCTTTTCCTCGATCACATCGGTATCCATGCGTAGCAGCATATCGTAGGCCGACTGGCCGCCCACGCCCTTGTTGAGAACCCGGACTTCGGCTCCCGGCAGGCGCCGGCGCAGTTCCGTCTGCAGGACGAAAGGATAGCTCCTGTCCTCCGCGCTGGCGCCCGAGCCGGCCGTGGTGGAGGAGCCGAGCGCGACGACGGTCAGCCGTCCCGTCTCCTGCATCGCCTTGCGAGCCGCCGGAAGCACCGGGAGAAACGGCTGCATCGCGCCGGCGCGGCAGCGCATATCGACGGAGGCGGGCGAAACGGGAGGGGCGGCCAGCGCGAGCGAGGTCAGCGCGAGGAGAAAGATGGCAACCGCGCCTGCGCGCTGGATGCCACGCCGGGAGCCTTCGCAGGCTCCGCGCGCTGATCGCGACTCGTGATCGAACGGTACCACGACAGGAAAATCCCTAGCCCTGTCAAGAGTGTAACCCCACCGGCGCAGAGCAGCAACTGGACGTCCAGGGCAAAAGACGTTTCCGCCAGCACGATCTGCCCGATGATCGCAAGTACGATACCAACGCAGAAGACATGCAGCGAGTTGCGTCCCGAGCAGGCCAGCGCCCGCCCGACGACCGAGCGCGTGAGCATGCCGCCGGCCGGCAGCCAGCGGATGACGAGCCAGGCCAGAGCTCCGAGATGGAAAAGCCGGCTCCAGGCGAGATTGGTCTTGTCGGAGCCGAGCTGAACGGAATCGAACCAGTCGTTCAGCAGGGCGATGCCCGTCGGGTTGCCCGTCGGGATCTTCACCAGCCAGGCGAAGAGGAGGAAGGCGACGGCCGCGGCATCGAGCCAGCGCAGCCGCGGCATCGTGACCCCGAGCTGCACCGAGCGGCCGAGAATGACGCCGAGCGTGAAGATCACCTGCCAGGCGAAGGGGTTGAAGAACCAATGGCCGCCGGAATTCGGCAAATGCAGATCGAGCGCCAGCGCCACCTGCCAGATCGCCAGCGAGCAGAACAGTGTCAGCGCCGGGCTGAAGCGCACGCCGTAATAGATCGCCGGAAACAGGGCCAGCAGCACGATATAGAGCGGCAGGATGTCGAGATAGGAGGGCTGGTAGGTCAGCGTCAGCGCGCCGATCAGCGCTTCTCCCGTATCGCGGAAGAAGGGCTGGATGTTGATCGCCTCGATGTAGAGCGGGTTCTGGGTCTGCGTCACCGCGACCGCGATCACACCGCAGACGAGGATGAACACCGCCAGATGGGCGATGTAGAGCGTCCAGAGCCGGCCGCCGAGCTTCAGCGCCGCGATCGAGAAGCCGCGCGTTTCGATCAACCCGCCATAGGCGAAGGTCGCGGAAACGCCGGCCAGGAGCACGAAGGCGTCAGCTGCATCGGAGAAGCCGAAATTGTTCGGCATATAGGCCGAAACCACGTTCCCCGGCATGTGGTTGATGAAGATGATCAGCAGCGCGAGCCCGCGCACCATGTCGATCCGTGTATCGCGCCCCGCCGCACGAAGCGCTCCGCCTTCGGCTGGACGGCCGAACAGCATGAAGCGCTTGAATGACGAGTCTAGGGACACGAAAGGCAGTCCTCTGGCAGGCTCTGTCGGTCGGGAAGGGAAACGCCCGCTCCGGGCGGCCGGTTCCATCCCACCGACGGGAAGATGAACGTCATCTGCAGAATCCGTTCATCTGCCGTTCATATAACTCGGCATGCCGGGCGTCACGCGGCGCAATGTCACAACCCCGTGTGAAGCAGGCGGCCGCAGGAAATTGCATCTCTGCGGCTGGAACATGGCGATCGAGAAACTGTGAGGATCGCGTGGCGCATCGGCCGGAAAAGCGGAATGCGGTTTTCGGAGAAAGACGCAGCAAAAACAAAAGCCTACAGCATCGGACTGAATACGATTCCGTAGGTCACCGCACGCCTTGCCGGGCGCAATCGCAGCAACCACGGCTGCGCCGTCGCGCGGGATCTTTCCGAAAGGCGGATCCGGCTTTCGGTCCGCTGCTATGGCGCCTCAATAGGGCGGTTCGGCATAGACCGGCTTGCCGTCGATCAGGAGCCGCTTGATCGCAGCTTGCCCCGAGGCCGAGACGGCGGCGACGACCTCGACGCGGGCCTTGTCGGTCGTCTCGATCGCCTTGCCCTCGCCCTGCGGCACGAAATAGCTCTCGATACCATAGGCGATGCGCAGCCGCCGGCGGTCGCCGGAGCAGTCGAACTCCCCGGCATCGTTCAGCGCACAGGCGCTCGTCGAGGTCACGCGACCGGCGATCACAACCGTGTCACCGCTGGTCGCGGGCCGGTCACGCGATACGCCGGCGGCGCGCGCGAAGCCCTCGCCGTCACGCCTGAGCGTGACATAGACGGTCTCGCCGCGCGTGTAGCCGGCCCCGTCCTTGCCGGTGTCGACCACGCTGATTGGATAGGCCAGCACGACATAGTCGCCCCGGAACAGGTCGCGCGGATCGACCGGCACGGTGCGCAGGCGGATTTCCGTTCCGCTGCTCAGGATGCTGGCCCGCTGCTGCACCAGCGCAAGCAGCCCGAGCGCCAGCAGCAGCGCGGTCGCCACGGCCCGCCAGAGCAGCGGCACCCTTGCAGCGATCGCATCGACGGAGAGCGCACGCATCACGCGGCCTCCCCGGTCGGGCCGTTGAGCCTGGCGAACAGCCGCCGCGCGCCCCAGGCTGTGACGAGCAGCGCGGCGCCGGCCAACAGGAAGAACAGCGATTGGTCGAGCAACGTGCCGATGGTCTGCCAGAGCAGGATCAGGATGGCGACGCCGAACAGGATCGAGCCCGCCGTCAGAATCCGCCGGATGCCACCGGCCGCGCCAGCGATGACCAGCGCCGTCGCCGCCAGGAGCACGAGGCTTGCCACCGCGATCTTGCCGGGCATGCCGGAGACGCGGTCGCTCCAGAACAGCACCGGCACCAGAAGCGCCAGCAGCAGCCCCGCCGCCAGCGGCCAGGCGAAGCGCCGCTCGCGCGCGATCGCACCCAGCACGACGCTCAACGGAACGGCCACGGCATAGGCGTAGAACACGAACAGGAAGGCGTGCCCCGCCCGCGCCTCGCTCGCATCGAGAATGCGGGCCAATTCGCTATTGAGCACGATCACGAGGCCGATCAGCCCCCAGGGCAGGCAGGCCGTCAGAAGCGCCGGCCCGCCCCGGTCGAGCGCAAGGGCGCCCAGGGCGACGAAGGCGACGGAGATCGCAAGCCCATAGGCCAGCAGGCCATAATCGAAGGAGTTCAGGAGCCACTGTCCCGGCGCCATGCCGAGCCAGAAGGCCGCTGCGAGCACGGCAAGGTGGTGCACCAGCCGGTTACCGCGGGAGAGCGCGATCCAGAGCGCCGGCAGATAGAGTGCGAAGAAGCCGTAATGCATCCCGCTGGCCGCTTCGTCCCAGCGCCCGCCGCTCCAGGCGCAGAGCGCGACGAAGGCGATCGCCAGCGCCCCGTTCGAGCGCATCAGGAAGGCCGCGACCAAGGCGCCGAGCGCGACCAGCATCGCGCCGCCCGGCCAGTCCGCCGGCAGATGGTACATCTGCCCGACGAGCGCGAGCCCGGCGCCGAAGATCAGCACGCCGCAGGTCGTCGCGGCATCGGCCCCGCCGGTCGAGCCGGCCTTCTGCAGGCGATAGGCGACGGCGAAGGCGACCGCGATGCCGGCGAGGATCATGGCGAGCTTCACGAGGCGCGGAATCGCCTCCCAGTTCGCCGCGACGAAGGCGGCGACGGAGGAGGCGATCAAGAGCCCGCCGAACAGCCCGAGCAGGGCCGGCAGGCGGAAGCCCGCATGTTCGCGGGCGACGTCGCGCCTGATGGCACTGGCGCCGTCGGGCGTGATCCAGCCTTCGTGAGCCCAGCGGATCAGGTCGGCTTCGAGTCGTTTGCGGTAGGAACCGGTCAGCATTGCCTGCTATCTGCCATGAGCCCGCAGGCTTTTACCAGAGGCGGCCATGGCAAGCCGTCATTTCTCCGGAACCGTCATTCTCGGGCGAAGCAAAGCTTCGACCCGAGAATCCCGTGCAGGATGAGAGGCCCTTCCGCCCCGAGATGCTCGGGTCAAGCCCGAGCATGACGAGAATGCCTCAGGCCGCCCGCGCCTTTTGCCTGCGCACCAGATCCGGCGCCAGCGCTTCCTGCGTCAAGACGGCGATCGCCTCCGACAATGGCATCACCGTCTGCGCCTGGCTGCCGAGGCGGCGGAGCGTCACGGTCTTCTCCTCCGCCTCGCGCTTGCCCACGGCGATAATGACCGGGACCTTGGCGAGCGAATGCTCGCGCACCTTGTACGAGATCTTCTCGTTGCGCAGGTCGGCGCGGGCGCGCAGGCCCTCGCCCAGCAAGGCCATCGTCACCTCCTCGGCATAACCGTCGGCATCCGAGGTGATCGGCGCGACGATGACCTGCTCGGGAGCGAGCCAGAGCGGGAAATGCCCGGCATGGTGCTCGATCAGGATGCCGGTGAAGCGCTCCAGCGAGCCGCAAATGGCGCGGTGGACCATCACCGGCTGCTTCTTCTCGCCATCGGCGCCGATATAGAAGGCGCCGAAGCGCTCCGGCAGGTTGAAGTCGACCTGCGTCGTGCCGCATTGCCAGTCGCGGCCGATTGCGTCGCGCAGCACATACTCGAATTTCGGCCCGTAGAAGGCACCCTCGCCCGGATTGATCTCGGTCTTGATCCGGTTGCCGGACTGCTCCGCGATCCGTTCGAGCACCTTGCCCATCACCTCTTCGGCATGGTCCCAGACCGCGTCGGAGCCGACGCGTTTCTCGGGCCGCGTCGAGAGCTTGATGACGAGATCGTCGGTAAAGCCGAAATCCTCATAGACCGAGAGGATCAGGTCGTTGATCTTCAGGCATTCGGCGGCGAGCTGGTCCTCCGTGCAGAAGATATGCGCATCGTCCTGCGTGAAGCCGCGCACGCGCATCAGCCCGTGCAGCGCGCCCGACGGCTCGTAGCGATGCACCGCCCCGAACTCGGCCAGCCGGATCGGCAGGTCGCGATAGCTCTTCAGCCCATGCTTGAAGATCTGGACATGGCCGGGGCAGTTCATCGGCTTCAGCGCGAAGACCTTGTGGTCGCGCTCCTTGTCGTCCGGATTCTCGAAGGCCGAGGCCGATTTCACCGCGAACATGTTGTCCTGGTACCAGCCCCAATGGCCCGAGGTCTCCCAGAGCGACTTGTCGAGGATCTGCGGCGCATTCACCTCCTCATAGTCGGCGGCGAGGCGCCGGCGCATATAGGCGATGATCTCCTGGAACATCCGCCAGCCCTTGGAGTGCCAGAACACGACGCCCGGCCCCTCCTCCTGGAAATGGAACAGATCCATCTCCCGGCCGAGCTTGCGGTGGTCGCGCTTCTCCGCCTCCTCGAGCTGCTTGAGATAGGCGTCGAGATCCTCCTGCTTGGCGAAGGCGGTGCCGTAGATGCGGGTCAGCATCGCGTTGTTCGAGTCGCCGCGCCAATAGGCGCCGGCCACCTTCATCAGCTTGAAGGCATTGCCGACCTTGCCGACCGAGGTCATGTGCGGGCCGCGGCAGAGATCGATCCAGTCGCCCTGCGCGTACATCTTGAGCGTCTGGTCGGCGGGGATCGCATCGACCAGCTCGACCTTGTAGGCCTCGCCCTTGTTGGCGAAGAAATCCTTGGCCTTGTCGCGGCTCCAGACTTCCTTGGTGAAGGGTTTGTCGCGCGCGATGATCTCGCGCATCTTCTTCTCGATCGCCGGGAAGTCCTCAGGCGTGAAGGGCTCGTTGCGGGCGAAGTCGTAGAAGAACCCGTTCTCGATGACGGGGCCGATCGTCACCTGCGTGCCGGGAAAGAGCTCCTGCACGGCTTCGGCGAGGACGTGGGCGGTATCGTGCCGGATCAGCTCCAGCGAACGCGGGTCTTCCCGGTTCAGGAACTCGATCCTGGCGTCGCGCTCGATCGGGTCGGCGAGGTCGACGACCGTGCCGTCGAGCGCCATGGCGACGGTGCGCTTCAGGAGGGAGGGGGAAATGCCCTTGGCGATCTCGACCCCGGTGATGCCGGAGGGGAACTCGCGCTTGGCGCCGTCGGGAAATGTCAGGGAGATCGTCATCGATCGCGCTCCTGCTCACTCGGGGATACGAACCCCGTAAGTCAGACCGGCTACGAATGTGAGATTTACGTTCCGTCGCCCGCAGCCGGATCGGCGCCGGAATCGATAGCCGCCGGCACGTTCGTCCCGCGCCAGCGGCCATAGGACCACGGCCTATACCAGGACGAGCGCGGCGGCAATTCCTCGCAGACCATATCGATGCCGCTGGTGCCGTAAGGGTTGCAGCGGCAGATGCGCGCGAACCCGATCCAGCCGCCGCGCCACAGGCCGAAACGCTGGATCGCCTCGTCGGTATAGGCCGAGCAGCTCGGCCAATGCCGGCAATGGCGGCCGACCAGCATCGAAAAGCTGAGCTGATAGCCGCGAATCGCGATATGTGCAGCCTTACGCGGCCAATAGATGACCTTGTGCAACAGCGAACATCTTTGTTTAACAAAAAGACGCTGAAATAGCTCGTCTGCTTCGTTTTGCCGATCCGCCACCAGAACCGCTTTCCTTGATCGATTTCATAACATGATGCGCGCCAAACATTTTCGCCATGCCCTGGCCGGTTGCGGCCTCCTTCTCGGTCTGGGCCTCGCCACGGCCGCCGATGCTCAGCAGCGCGCCTATCTGCTCTGGCTCGACGGCGCCAAGATCGACATCGCCAAGATCGCCGGCCTGCCGCCGGCCCAGAACTCGCCTGAGGCGAAGGCCGAATTCGAGCATGTGCTGGAGATCTCGCAGGCCCGCACGCCCGAGCGCGAGAAGGCCGCCATCGCCGACCAGCGCCAGGCGCTGGTCAACTTCCTCGACGGCATCGACAACAGCTATGTCGACAACACCCATCGCGAGGTCCGACTGCTGTTCCGCGAGGCGCAGATCGAACTCTCGATCCTGCTGAAGAGCGTCCATCGCCTGACCAGCCGGCCGCGCCCCTTCAGCGTCTGGAACAAGGTCCGCATCAAGCCCTGCCCGGGCGCCCGGCCGGAAGGCACCTCCTTCCCCTCGGCGCATGCGGCCACCGCCGCCCTCTATGCCGAACTGCTCAAGACCGCCGTCCCCGAACTTGGCGAGAAGCTGGAGGAACGGGTCAAGAGCTATGGCGAAAGCCGTCTCGTCTGCGGCTTCCATTACGAGAGCGACCTCGTCGCCGGCGACAAGGTCGGCCGCGCCGTCGCCAAGGCCCTGCTGGCCGACCGTGCCTTCAAGGCCCGCTTCGACGAGACGGTGCCGGAAATCCGCGTGGCGCTCGGCCTGAAGTAATCAGGCTGCCGCGTCTTTGCGCTTCGCCTCGATCTGGCCGATGGCGTCGACCACCGCGTCGAAAGTCAGCATGGTCGAGGCGTGCCGGGCCTTGTAGTCGCGCACCGGAACCAGCACGGCGAGATCAGCCCATTTGCCCTCCGGCGGCTCGGCATTCTCCTTGAGGATCGCCCGCGCCTGCTCCCGGACCCGACGCAGCTCGTCTGCCGTCGAGCCGACGACATGGCGGGCCATGATCGAGGACGACGCCTGTCCAAGCGCGCAGGCCTTGACCTCATGGCCGAAGCCGGTGACGACGTCGCCTTCCATGGTGACATCGACTGTCACTGTCGAGCCGCATAGCTTCGAATGGGCCCTGGCGGTGGCATCGGGAGATGGCAGCCGCTCGAGCAGGGGGATGTTGGCGGCAAGCGCGAGAATGCGCTTGTTGTAGACTTCGTCCAGCATGGCTCAATCTCTCGCGGGTCTGGAAGGGCCCGCACCGGGACACAATATAGGGTTGATCCGCCGCGAGCGGGAGGGCATTGGAGCCTCACCGCCCGCAGCGGGGGAACTTGTCGCAACGGCCTCGCGGCCCGCGGTCGCAAGGCCTGGATCGCGCGGCGCCATTTGATCCAACGGGAGGCACCACATGATCCCTGTGGTTAAGTCCTTGTCCGTCGAGCGGGCCGTCACCCCCTCCGCAGACAAGTTCCTGGTCGGCAAGCCGACGCAGGAGGAAGCGGAGGCCGCTGTCCGCACGCTCATTCTCTGGGCCGGCGACGATCCGTCGCGCGAGGGGCTGGCCGAGACCCCGCAGCGCGTCGTCAAAGCCTATAAGGAATTATACAAGGGCTATGGCGAGGATCCCCACGCGATCCTCGACCGTGTCTTCGAGGAGGTCGACGGCTACCAGGACATGGTCCTCGTGCGCGACATACCGTTCTATTCGCATTGCGAGCACCACATGGTGCCCTTCGTCGGCAAGGCGCATATCGGCTACTACCCCTCGCAGGGCGTCGTCGGGTTGTCGAAGCTCGCCCGCGTCGTGGATCTCTATGCGCGCCGCCTGCAGACGCAGGAGGCGATGACCGCCCAGATCGCCGACGTCATCGAGGAAGCGCTCAAGCCGCGCGGCATCGCCGTGCTCATCGAGGCCGAGCATATGTGCATGTCGATGCGCGGTGTGCAGAAGCAGGGCTCCTCGACGATGACGACGCAGTATCGCGGCCTCTTCCGCGACGACCCGGCCGAGCAGGTGCGCTTCTTCACCATGGTGAAGTCGGCGGGGCTGTAGGCGCGGCCCCTCCCGCGAGACAGGGCATTCGCCCCTGAACCCCATGTCATGCTCGGGCTTGACCCGAGCATCTCTCCCCGAAGATTCTTGGGGCTCTACGCTTTGCTTCGCCCGAGAATGACGGCGGGGTTCCACGTCATAAGACGATCTCTCCCATCGGAGTCGCCATGAGCCTCTTCCCTGCCCCGGCCGACAAGCACGCCCTCGAGGAGGGTACGGTGCTGAGCCCGCGCTTCGACGCGAACGGCCTCGTCACCTGCGTCACGACGGACGCCAAGACCGGGGAATTGCTCATGGTCGCGCATATGAATGCCGAAGCGCTCGCGCGTTCGATCGAGACCGGCGAGGCCTGGTACTGGTCGCGCTCGCGCAACGAACTCTGGCACAAGGGCGCGACCTCCGGCCAGATCCAGACCATCGTCGAGATGCGCGTCGACTGCGACCAGGACGCGATCTGGCTCAAGGTGAACGTCGCGGGCGACGGCGGCTGCTGCCATACCGGCCGCCATTCCTGCTTCTATCGCGCGCAGCCGCTGCGGGCCGAGGCCGGCGGGCCGCTCGTGTTCGCGTGAGCCGAAGGCGGGGCTGCCCTGCCTCGGACCGCCTTCACCATTCCGTCAAATCCGGCGGATAATGCGCTGACGAGATGCCGTTCACGTTTCGCTCATCGCATTCTGGGATTCTGACCTTCAGCGGAGGGACGGATCCATGTTGTGGGACAACACCGCGCGAAGAGCCTTCGGCCTCGGCGGAGGTGGGAACATCATGAACGAAATGCCGTCTGCGCCCGAGCGAAACGGGAAGCGCAAGCCGAAGATCGGCCTGGCGCTCGGCGGCGGCGCGGCGCGCGGCTGGGCGCATATCGGCGCGCTGGAGGTGCTGATCGAGGCGGGCTACGCGCCGGAGGTCATCGCCGGAACCTCGATCGGAGCGGTGGTGGGCGGCTGCTACGCCGCCGGCAGGCTCTCCCAGCTCAGTGAATTCGCGACCGGCCTCACCAAGCGGCGCGTCGTCGGGCTGATGGATTTCCACATCGGTGGCGCCGGACTGATCGCCGGCAGCCGGCTGAAGCGCCTGCTCGAGCGCGATCTCGTGGGCCTGCGGATCGAGGAACTTCAGCAACGCTTCGTCGCCATCGCGACCGAACTCGGCACCGGCCACGAGATCTGGCTGACGCACGGCCCGCTGATCGAGGCGCTGCGGGCCTCCTATGCCCTGCCCGGCATCTTCGACCCGGTGAAGCTCGGCGGTCGCTGGCTGATGGACGGCGCGCTGGTCAACCCGGTGCCCGTCACCGCCGCCCGCGCGCTCGGCGCCGACATCGTGATCTGCGTCAACCTCAACAACGACCTCGCCGGCCGCGGCACGGTGATCCAGAACTACGCCTCGGACCCGGACCCCGAACCCGAAGAGACCGTGCCGGAGCGGGAGCTTCGTCCCCCGCAGCGCTGGTTCGACGGCATCACCGTCGCGGCCAAGCGCGTCCGCAACCTTGTCGGCCGCCCCAGCGAAAACCGTCCGGGCCTCGCCGGCGTCATGATCGACGCCTTCAACATCACGCAGGACCGGATTTCGCGCTCGCGCCTCGCCGGCGACCCGCCCGATGTGATGATCGGCCCGCGCCTCGGCCGCGTCGGCCTGTTCGACTTCCACCGTGCCGACGAAACGATCGAACTCGGCCGGGTGGCGACCCGCCGCGCCCTCGACGAGATCGCGACCGTCGTCGCCGCCAACCATATCCCGGTCGGCGGCTAGGACATTGTTTTCCGCATTGTCTTCGCGCGAAAATGCTCTGGCTCAGGCCATCGCGATATAGTCGCGCATCGCCTTGCTTTCGGCCTCGATCGCCGCGACGCGATGCTTCACCACGTCGCCGATCGAGACGATGCCGGCGACGCGGCCGTTCTCGATGACCGGCACATGGCGGAAGCGCCCGGTCGTCATGATCTCCATCAGCTCGTCGACGCTGGTCTGCGGGCGGCAGGTCACCACCTTCGCGGTCATCGCCCGCGAAACCGCGCTCTCCAGCGCGGCAGCGCCTTCCTTACCGAGCGCCCGGACGATGTCGCGCTCGGACAGGATGCCGACGAGCGTGCCATCCGCGCCCATGACCACGACGGCGCCGATTCGCCGCTCGCTCAGGACGCGAACCGCTTCCGCCAGGGTCCGGTGCGGCTGCACCGAAATGACCTCCCGGCCCTTGCCGCTCAGCAACTGCTCGACATTCATCGAAGGCTCCTCCTGCTGACGCGCCGTTGGCCGGCGCGTGGTTCCGCTGCCGCTCCACGGCTGCCGGCGGACTCACGATGCCGGGCAGGCCCGAGGAGTGCTTCGCAATGACAGGGAGTGTGGGGTAAGACCGCGGCGCAGGCAAGGCGCGCGAGCGCCCGTTCAGCTGCGTTTCTGCCCACGGTCGAGCAGCGGGAACAGCAGGAGCCCGACGAGGAAGCCGCCGATATGCGCTTCCCAGGCGATGCTGGTCGCCTCGCCGAAGATCGGCACGAGCCCGGCGCCGAACAGGATGTTCGTCGCGAACCAGATGCCGGTGAACAGCACGGCGCGCGAATTGCGCCAGAGCTGCCCGAGCGGTTCGGCCGGGATCGCCTTCACCACCTCGTCATTGCCGAGCTCGCCGAAGCGCAGGCCCGGCGCGAAGACGAAGCGGATCGCGGCCGCCGTCGCCCCCGAGATTCCCGCCGAGGCGCCGACCAGCGGCAGCAGGTCGAGATCGCGCGACCACCAGTGCAGCAGCGCGCCGCCAATCGTGGACAGCGCCAGGAGATTGAGGAAGCGGCCAGGTCCGAGCCGTCGCGCCACCGGGCTGCCGAAGGCAGCGAGCCACAGGCCGTTCGAGGCCAGATGCAGCCAGGAGCCGTGCGGGAAGCCATAGGTCAGCAGCGTCCAGAGCCGGACGCCGCCATCCGCCAGCAGGAGGCGGGCGAGCTGCAGCCGATCGCCGACATCCTGCCCGACGGTCGACTGCGCCAGCGCCGCGACGACGTCATCGAGCCTGTCGGGCGACAGCCACAGCGTCAGCCGCGCCGGCACGAAGGCCAGCCACGACATCAGCAGATAGTCGTTCTCGTCCGAGAGCAGGCTGCGGCCGGCCTGGATCAGCGCCAGCACCGCCAGGAGCTGGACGATCACGGACGGCAGGTTGAAGGCGGGCTCGCGCGCCGGCGGGCGGGGATCGTGGGAAGCCATTGCGCCGCAACACTTGCCGAAGCGGCAGGCTCGCGCAAGGCGTGCCGGCCTTATCCACGCACGAAAAAGGGGAGCGGCATGATGCCCTCCCCTTTTCCGCCGGCTGTGCCGTCATCCGGACCAGCCGGACGACGTGTCACGCCCCCTCCACCCCGGCTTGCGTCGGCGGCTTGCCGTCCGCGAATTCGATGGCATTTGATACGCATTCTAGGCATCTTCCACAAAGATAAGACTTCGTTAACCCTAACCGCCCCGGCGCCTCCCCCGACTCACCCCGGGATGGCAAGACGGCATGGCGGGTGCGTCCTCGATCCTATCAGGGACCGACTCGTCCCCCTTTCGGACGGATCTGCGTCATCGCTGGACGCGCGATTCCCCGATCGGATCAACCGCTGAATGGGCGCAGAATGAAAAACACGAGCACACGTCTGGTCTTCGACTACTGGGACGCGCTGCGCGGTGAGCGGGCGGCGCCCGAACGTGGCGAGATCGAACCCGGAGCGTTGCGCCATGCGTTGGCGGACACGTTCATTCTCGAGAACGAGCCGATCGGCCCGGTCTTCCGCCTGGCCGGCACGCGGCTTTGCGCGCTGATCGGCCATGAATTGCGCGGCCGCCCCTTCGCCGCGATCTGGCCCGAGGTCGAGGCGCAGGGCGACATGCGCCGCCTGGTCCAGACGGTGATGGACGAGACGGCCGGTGCCGTCGCCGGCCTTTCCGGCGAAACCAGCACCGGCGCGCCGATCTATCTGGAGCTGCTGCTGCTGCCGCTGCGCTATCGCGGCCGCACCCATGCGCGGGTCCTGGGCGCGCTTTCGCCCGCCCTCACCCCGGATTGGCTCGGCCTCGACACCGTGGTCGCCATGCGGATGATCTCGCTGCGCATGCTCTGGCCCACCACGTCCGCGCGCCCCGCCCCGGCTGAGCGGCAACGTTCCGCCCCGCCGCGCCTCGTCGTCCTGCCCGGCGGACGCGCCTGACCTTGACCTTCCGTTAACCGTTCCTGCCTAGGATCGGCCCCGAATCCAGGCTGGTCCATTGATGTTGAGCGCGCTCCAAACGCCCCGGGCGGCGACCGTTCCGGTCGAACGCAGGAGGCATCACCGGATGAAGGTGGTGCTGCTGGGCCGTTATATGCTGCCCAATCGGATGGAATATCCCTGCCAGACGATCGACATCTCGCCGGGCGGCGTTCATCTCGCCGCGCCGGCCAAGGCCGCGCCGGGAGAGCGCGTCATCGTCTATCTCGAACATCTCGGCCGGATCGAGGGCACTTGCGTGCGGACCACGATGGAAGGGTTCGCGATGACGATCACCGCGACCAGCCGCAAGCGCGAGAAATTCACCGCCCAGCTCACCTGGCTCGCCAATCGCGAGGAGCTCGGCCTGCCCGAGGATCGCCGGCACGAACGCATCGTCCCGCGCAATCCGCGCTCGATGCTGACGATGAGCGACGGCTCCGAGCATCCCGTCCGCGTCATCGACATCTCGCTCTCAGGCGCCGCGATCTCCAGTGATCTCGACCTGCCGACGGGCACACCCGTGCGGCTCGGCACGACGCCGGGCCGGATCGTGCGCCGGTTCGACGGCGGCTATGCCGTCGAGTTCAGCTTCCCGCTCTCCGCCGACCTGCTCGACGAAAACCTCGAGCTCTGACGGCAGGCCACCGGCCGCCCCTCCTGCGACGACGCGTGTCCGGGCCACCGCCATTCCGGGACATTGCCCGGCAATGAGCCTGGGACCCCGGACCGATGAACGGTCCGGAAGAGCCCCTCCGCCTCTCGCTTCTCCATGACACGCATCCGGGTCCGGGCTGCGGCCTCGCCGCTGCGCGGCGCCCCGGACTGACACAGGCGGATTGGGCGCCCGTCTCGCGGGGGCGAGACCCAGCCGACGATCACCTCCCAGTGCTCTGGCACGGCACCGCGATCGTCCGGCCGCGCATCGCGGCCGTAACGAAGGACGGCCTGCGAACCCGCCGGCATCCGGCAGTTCCCACGCGCGCGTTGCGTGATCGGCGCGATCCGCGAGTCACGGAAACCAGCGATCGAAGCCGCTCTCTCCCATTCTCCACGCTGGTAACAATCAGGTAAGTTAACGAGCCGTTGCCGTGTAACACACAATTAACGGTTAAAAGAAAGTTTCATCATCGTCACAAATCGTTACTTTCGACTTTGAACAAGATTGGCTCTGATATTCATTGAGGCGGTTGCTGGCGGAAATACATAAATTTGTACGTTTCGACTTCAAACCAAATCCATCGACCGGATCGCATCGTCTCCCCGGGACAGAAAGGGGACGACATGTTTTCTCTTCATCGCAATCTGATCGGCACCGCCTTCGTGGCCGCTTTCGCCATCGCCGGCGCTTCAGGCGTCGCAGCGCAGAGCGTGGGTATCCCGGTGGCGAGTGCCCCGGCCTCCGCCAGCGGCGACGCCCGCGCACCTTATGCCTGGACGGATTTCTGCAAGCGCATGCCCTCCGAGTGCAGGCTCGACACCCGCGAGCCCGAGCGCGTCGAGCTGACGCCCAAGCTCTGGAAGACCATCGTCGCGGTCAACAACCGCGCCAATCACGAGATCGAGCCGGTCACCGACCAGGATCACTGGGGCGTGGTCGATCGCTGGGACATTCCCACCGACGGCAAGGGTGATTGCGAGGACTACGTCCTGCTGAAGCGCAAGCGCCTGGCCGAGGCCGGCCTGCCGCGCCGTGCCATGCTGGTGACGGTGGTCATCGACGAGGAGAATGCCGGACACGCCGTGCTGATGATCCGCACCGATCGCGGCGACTTCATCCTCGACAACAAGCGCAACGCCATCCTGCCCTGGAGCCAGACCGGCTACGTCTACGTCAAGCGGGAGTCCCAGTACCAGACCGGCTGGACCTCGCTCGGCGGCGCGCAGACGCCCACCGTCGCCTCGGTCCAGCGCTGAGCGGAACGGCCGGGCACCGTGCCCGGCGGTCCGGAGACTGATCTACCGAGCCACCCGGATATTCGGTGGGCGGCTCATTCGGAAAGGCGAGGCTCGGTCACGTCCCCACCCACCCGTCCCCAAGATCGGGTTTCGCCCAGGGCCGGCTTTCCGTAACGGGAAGCCGGCCCGACCTTTTTGGAGCTCCCCGGACGGGCGACCGGCTCAATCCAGCCGCTCGAGCCCCGCCGCGAATTGCCGCCAGCGCCGGGCATAGGCCTGCGCCGAGGCGGTGATCCCGGCCGCGGCCTTGTCGTCGAGCGTCCGGACGGCCCGGGCCGGCGCGCCGACGATCAGCGAATTGTCGGGAAATTCCTTGCCCTCCGTCACCAGCGCATTGGCCCCGACAAGGCTGTTGCGGCCGATCTTCGCGCCGTTCAGCACGGTCGCGCCCATGCCGACCAGGCTATTCTCGCCGATGGTGCAGCCATGCAGGATCGCACGGTGGCCGATGGTGCAGCGGGGACCGACGGTAAGCGGAAAGCCCATATCGGTATGGAAGACGCAGCCCTCCTGGACATTGCTGTCCTCGCCGATCTCGATCCACTCATTGTCGCCGCGCAGAACCGCCCCGAACCAGATCCCGACCCCGGCGGCGAGCCTCACGCGCCCGATCACATGGGCATCGGGAGCCAGCCACCATTGTCCCTGCGGAGGCGTCTCCGGCTTGGTTCCATCGAGCGAATAGAGCGGCATCGGATTCTCCCGGAGGATGCGTCGATGCCGAGCTTTGAGGGCGCCGGCGGGCTGGCGTCAAGCCACGAGGACGTGCAGCAGGTCGAGGACGACGCGGCCCGACGCCATGCTCCAGACGGCCGCGATCATGCTGGCGAGCATCACGAACAGGAAGGGCCGCCCCTCGATCCGGCGGCCGCGAACCGTGTTGCGCAGGATCAGGAACGGCGCGCTGAAGATGACCACTGGCACGCTGGCGACCGCTGCGAGACCGCCGGCCTGCAGCAGCTTGAAATCCGCACGCTGCGCCGTAAACAGCTCGAAAGCGCTTGCGAGAAGGCCGGCGAAGGCAAAACCGAGGATCAGCGACTGCAACGCCTCGAGCGTGGCGGGTTCGATCGTCATGGCGCGCAGCTTCCCCTCGGAGCGATGCGCGGGACACTGGCTTATGGTTTACGAACTGTGAAGAAAAGCCTTACCGGATAGTAAACCGGCATGGTTAATGTGGCCGTACCGAGCGGCACTACGCCCTGCGTCCCCTCCCCGGAACCGGGGCCGGAAGCGGCGCCGACCGCAGTGCCTTCCGCGGCACAGTCAGCCGCCGAATGCGGGGCATGCGACCTTCCCCGTTGACCGCCCTGCGGGAAGAATGCCGTAAGACGCGCTGGCAGCCACGCGATTCTCCCGATGTCAGGCATCACCCTGCTCCTGGCTCAGGCGCTCATCTATTTCGGCGTCATGGCCTTCCTGTTCCGTCTGCGGCATGTCATGGGCCTCGGCGCGTTTCTCTGCGCGCTCGGCGTGATGCATTTCCTCGAGACCTATCTGGCAGCGGTCTTCTTCATCCAGTTGCCGTTCGGACTGCTTTCGCCGGGCTCGACGGTGCTGTTTTCCGGCAAGCTCGCGATCATCCTGCTGTTCTACATCCGCGAGGACGCCGAAACCGTCCGCCAGCCGATCTACGGGCTGCTGGTCGGCAATTTCCTGATGGTGGCGCTGGTGCTGACGCTGCGCCTCTACGGCTCGCCGGTCGCGCTGCCCGGCTACAATCCCGACCTCGTGCTGATCGACCAGATGGGCGCGCTGATGATCTGGGGCACGACGCTGCTCTTCATCGATTCGATCGCGCTGATCCTGCTTTACGAGAAGCTGCACCGCCTGATGCCGCGCTCGACCATGCTGCGGGCCTGCCTGACCCTGGCGGTGATCCTGACCTTCGACCAGATCTGCTTCTTCACCGGCCTCCACGCGGTCACCGGCACGCCCTGGGACGCTCTTTTCGGCGGCTGGGTCGCCAAGATGGGCGCAGCCGTGGTCTATAGCGCGCTGATGGGCCTCTACCTCCTGCTGTTCGAGCGCAGCACCCAGGAGCTCGCGCCGCAGCCCCTCGCCGACATCTTCTACAAGCTGACCTATCGGCACAAATACGAGGATCTGCTCGGCAAGAGCGGGCATGATGCGCTGACCGGCGCGCTCACCCGCGAGCGTTTCGACACCGTCGCCCCCGCTTTGGCGACGCGCGCTGCCGCCACGCGAAAGCCGCTCAGCCTCGCGATCCTCGACGTCGACCACTTCAAGAGCATCAACGATCGGTACGGCCACGTCACCGGCGATGAGGTGCTGCGCCGCGTTGTGGAATGCCTGCGCTCGGAAATCCGCAGCGAGGACCGGATCTTTCGCTATGGCGGCGAGGAATTCGTCATTCTCTGCGAGAACATGCCGCACAACGCGGCCCTCGCCTATGCGGAACGGATGCGGGTCGCGGTCCATGGCACGCTTTCCCGGGAATTCGCCGCCGCTCCGACGGTCAGCATCGGCGTCGCGACCTATCCGGACGACGCCGCGAGCGTTCGCGACCTTCTGATCCATGCCGACGCCCATCTCTACGAGGCCAAGCGGCTCGGCCGCGACCGCGTCGTCGGCAATGCCGGCGAGCTCCGGAAGGCTCCGGCCGGCTGAACGGCTTATGGTTTACGCTCCGTTAAGGCGGCAATGATTCAGTAAGACGCAACCCGTTCCGAGAACACCGGACATGACCGCGTCGCTTCCCCACCACCTGCCCGGACATCAGGGCGCCGCCCTGGCTTCGATGGTCCGCATGCGCCTGCAGCGGCCGGCCCGGCCTTTGCCGCGCGCCGACGGCGCCATGCTGAAGGCGGCGTTCGCGATCCTGCTGGCCGGAGCGCTCGCGACCGCCGCCGCGCTCTACTGGACGCATCGGCGCGACGAGCCCTCAGTGGAGCTGCAACCGGCCCGCGTTGGCGATGTGGCGCTGATGATCCCGCGGAACCTGACCGGCATCGACGATGACGACCGCGACAGGAGCCGGCTCGTCGGCATGGCCCGCCTGCGGCTGGACTGGCCGAGCCTCGGCCCGGCCTTGTCTCAGAGCCGCTACAAGCTGCTGATCACCCTGAGCCCGCCCGACAAGGTCAACGAGCCCGCGCGCCAGCTCGCCACCTATGCCCGCTTCCTGACGCCGACGGTCTGGTCGAATCCCGGCGGCCTGGTGGTGCGCGGCTTCCGCAAGGGCTCGCCCTTCGAGGGCGACGAGTTCTATGTCTCGGTTCCCGACGGCCGGGGCTTCGCCGCGCGCTGCCCGATCAATGTGGGCGGGCTTGTCGACGAGCCCTGCCGCGTCACCTTCCATCACCGCGGCATGGATGTGAACATCCGCTTCCCACGCGCCATCATCGCAGACTGGGCCGTGATGCTGGGCGGCGTACGCCGCACGCTGGACGGTTTGATCCGATGAGCGGAAGGGGCCGGCGCCGGCTCGCCCATTCCCAGCCCTCATCCTGAGGAGCGCTCCAAGAGCGCGTCTCGAAGGATGCTTCAGGAAGCTCCGAGCCCTCTGGAGCATCCTTCGAGACGCAAGCCGCGCTTGTTCCTCAGGATGAGGGCTGGAAGCGGATTAGCCCTCGAGATCGACGTCGAGGATCGCCATGGTGAAGTTGAACGAGCGGTCGCCGTCCTCGTCGTCGACATGGATGATGCCGATATATTCCTCACCCAGATAGACCTCGGCCGAATCGGTCTTCTTCATCCGCGCCCGCACGGAGATGTTGGTGTTGCTGAAGGTCCGGCGCAGATAGTCCTGCAGCTTGGCGAGTTCTGTCTTGTCCACGGTCTGTGTCCCTTTCGATTGGGCGGGAGCGATGCCACGCCGGGCCGCACAGGGCAAGCAAAAGCCGGCATCGTTCCGTCGATCTTCCCCCCGCTTGCACCCCGGGCTGCGATCCTTAGCATGCCCCTCTCCCATCCCGAGGACGGATCGCATTCATGACGCCGTGGCTCCCTTCCGCCCTCGCCTATGTCGCGAGCTGGCTCGATTTCCAGCGCCGCCTGCACGACCAGCCGGGCGTGGCCATCGCGGTCGCGAACGGCGGCGAGATCGCGCTCGAGGCCGCCTTCGGCAGCGCCGATCTCGTGACCGGCGAGGCGCTGACGCCGCGCCACGGCTTCCGCATCGCCTCCCATTCCAAGAGCTTCACCGGTGCCGGCATCCTGCGCCTCGTCGAGGACGGCCGGCTACGGCTCGACGACAGGGTCGGCTCCTTCATCGACGGCTTGCATCCCGAAATCGCGGCGGTGACGATCGGCCAGGTGCTCTCCAACAGCGCCGGGCTGACGCGCGACGGGCCGGACAATGGCCAGTTCTTCGACCGCAAGCCCTATTGCGACAGGGCCGAACTTCTTGACGACCTCGCCGAGCCGCCGGTCTTTCCGGCCTCTCAGCGCTTCAAATATTCGAACCACGGCTTCGGCCTGCTCGGCCTCGTCATCGAATCCGTGACCGGCCTGAGCTACAGCGAATGGATCACCGACGAGGTCGTGGCGAAGGTCGGCCTCACCGAAACCAAGGCCGATATCGAGCTCTGGGGCCATAGGCCGATGGCGAAGGGCCATAGCGGCACGCAGCCTCTGGGTTACCGCGTCGTCATCCCCGGCGACAATCCCGGCCGGGCCATGGTTTCGGCAGCGGGCTTCGTCGCCACCGCGGCCGATGTCGCCCGCTATTTCGCCCAGCTCTCGCCGCAGGCCGAAACCAGCATCCTCACGCCCTTGAGCCGCCGCGAGATGACACGACGCCTCTGGCCGGACGACGAGGCGAGCCTCGGCCGCCATTATGGGCTCGGCACCATCTCGGGCGGCGAAGGCGCCTGGCGCTGGTTCGGCCATTCCGGCGGCTTCCAGGGCTTCATCACCCGCACCTGCGTCTTCCCCGCGCAGGACCTGACGGTGTCCGTCCTGACCAACGCGATCGACGGGCTCGCCCATCCCTGGCTCGACGGCGTCGTCCACATCCTCAAAACCTTCTCCGAGCGCGGCGCGCCGCCGGCCGGGACCGAAGACTGGAATCGCCGGGGCTGGTGCATCTGGGGCGCGGGCGATCTGGTGCCGGTGTCCGACCGCGTCCTCATCGCCAACCCCGCGCTGTTCACCCCCTTCCTCGACGCCGGCGAGATCACGCTCGACGCGCCGGATCGCGGCCACATCACCCGCGCCTCCGGCTTCAACAGCCCGGGCGAACCGGCCCGGCTGGTGCGGGACGAGACCGGCGCAGCGCAGTCGGTCTGGCTCGGCGGCGGCCGCTTCATCGGCGAAGAGGATATGAAGGTCGAGATGCTGGCCCGCTATGTCGAGAAGGCGGCCGGCTGACGCCGTTGCGACGCACACCGATCCATACGGGGTAGCCGGAACCGGGTGCTCCGCCATGCATTCGCCGCCTTTCGCGCCGCAAACTTGCGGGTGAGGGCTGGCCGATGCGCTTGATCGCTTCATTCGCCATGGTGGCTATCCTGGCTGTGGGAGCGGCGCCGGCGCTTTCGCATCAGGCCCCGAGCGGCTGGGACTATCCGTTCTACTGCTGCTCCGGCGCCGACTGCGCCCCGATCGCGGCCGAGACCGTGCGCGAAGGCCATGGAGGCTTCATCGTCACCGTCGCGCCCGGCACGCACCCGATGTGGCCGACCGAACGGCGCCAGCCCCTGATCCTCGAAATCCCCTATGACAAGGCCAAGGAATCGCCCGACGGCCACTTTCATCTCTGCATCGACGATGCCGGAGATCTGCTCTGCTTCTTCGCCCCGGCCGGCAGTTCGTGACGCGGACGACGCGCTACAGCATCGGACCGAAAATTGTATTCGGTCCGATGCTGTAGCTCTTTGTTTTTACATCGGCTTTCCTCGAAAACCGCGTGCCACTTTTCGGGCCGATGCTCTAAGCCATGCGGCTCGTCCGGGAGGGAGACCGCTTGGCGCTTTCCCTCGCCGCCCTGTAAGAGGCTGCGACGCCACCCGGACAACTGCCCCCGACGATGACCGCCCTTGACGACCTCCTCACCCTGCGCGATCTGCTGCGCTATGCCGTCTCGCGCTTCAACGCGGCGGGGCTGAGCTTCGGCCACGGCACCACCAACGCGCTCGACGAAGCCGCCTTCCTGCTCCTGGAGGCGCTCAAGCTGCCGGTCGACGACATCAATCCCTGGCTCGATGCGCACCTGACCCGCGATGAGCGCGCCTGCCTGCTCGATCTGATCGAGGCGCGGGTCACCACGCGCAAGCCCGCGCCCTATCTCGTCGGGCGCGCCTATATCCACGGCCTCGGCTTCCGGGTCGATGAGCGCGTCATCGTCCCGCGCTCCTATATCGGCGAACTCCTGATGCGCGGTGTGCTCGAATCGGAAGGGCTCGGCCTCGTCCCGGAGCCGGAAGCCGTCGGTCGCGTGCTCGACCTCTGCACCGGCTCCGCCTGCCTCGCCATTATCGCCGCCGGACGCTTTCCCAATGCCGAGGTCGATGCCGTCGAACTCTCGCCGGACGCGCTCGATGTCGCCCGCCTCAATGTCGCCGATTACGATCTCGGCGATCGCGTCCATCTGCTCCAGGGCGATCTCTTCGCCCCGCTCGATGGTCAGCGTTACGACCTCATCATCGCCAACCCGCCCTATGTCACCGCCGAGGAGGTCGCCGCCTTCCCGCCGGAATATGCCAGCGAGCCGCAGATGGCCCATATCGCTGGCGCGGACGGTCTCGACCTCGTGCACCGCATCCTGGCGCAGGCCCGCAACCATCTGAACCCCGGCGGCGGCCTGCTCTGTGAGGTCGGCACCGGGCGCGAGGCGCTCGAGGCGGTATACGACCTGCCCTTCACCTGGCTCGACACGGAAGAGAGCGAGGCGGAAGTCTTCTGGATCGGCGAGGCGGATCTGCCGGGCTGAACGGCAGATCCGAGGCAAGCGCGCTACGCTTAGCCCGAACCCTATTGACTGCAACAGAGCGTTATTCTCGGGCGGAGCGAAGCGCAGACCCGAGAATCTCTCGCGAGAAGGGACTTCCGAGCCTCTCGGTCACGAGATGCTCGGGTCAAGCCCGAGCATGACGATGCGGCCGTTCAGCGCATGAAATGCAGCTCGCGGAAGCGGCCGCGGAATGCCGTCACGTCCTTCGCCACCGCCTCGGCCGGACGCGAGCCGTTCAACCCCTCGGCAATATAACCCGCCAGCTCCGGCATGTCGGCGGCCGTCATGCCGAAGCGCACGATCTCCGGCGTGCCGAGCCTGAGCCCGTTCACATCGCCCTCCACCGCCGGCAGCGGCAGGCCGATGCCACAGGACAGGATGTTGACCGCGCGAAGCCGCTTCGCTGCCGCCTGCCCACCGCCATAGGGCGCGGCTTCGATGGCGAACTGATGCGAGGTCGTCATGCCCCGGTCGCGGGCGAAAACCGGCACCTGCCGCTCTGACAGAGCCTCGGCCAATGCCTTCGCTGTCTTGGCCATCTCCTGCGCATAGGCGCGGCCATGTGCCTTCCAATCGAGGAGCGAGACGGCCAGCGACGCCGATTTCGCCGCGTCGAAATTAGCCGTCAGCCCGGGATAGGCGATGGCGTCGAGTTTTTTCGCGATGTCGGCATCATTGGTGACGATCAACCCTGAAGGCGGCCCGCCGAGGCTCTTATAGGTGCTCATCGTCATCAGATGAGCACCCTCCTCCAGCGGCTGCTGCCAGCCATGGCCGGCGATCATGCCGGACATATGCGCCGCGTCGAACAGCACGAGCGCACCGACCTCGTCGGCGATGGTGCGGATCTCGCGGATCGGATGCGGAAAGAGATTCAAGCTGCCGCCGATCGAGATCAGCTTCGGGCGGAGCCTGAGCGCATCCGCGCGCAGCTTTTCGACATCGACCGTATACTTCACGGGGTCGATCGGCGCCGGATGGGTGACGATGCCGTAGAGCCCGGCCGCGCCCGCGCCGTGATGGGTGACATGCCCGCCGATCTCGCCCGGCGGCGCGATGATGCAGTCGCCCGCCTTCGCCGCGACCATGAAGGCGTAGAGATTGGCGATGGCGCCGGAGGGCACGCGGATCTCCGCATATGTCGCGCCGAAAACCTCGGCTGCGAGCTCGGCCGCGATCACCTCGATCTGCTCGATCGCCTCCAGCCCCATCTCGTATTTGTCGCCGGGATAGCCGAGCGAGGGCCGCGCCCCGATCCCCGCCGAGAGCAGCGCCTCGGCCTTCGGGTTCATGACATTGGTGGCCGGGTTGAGATTGACGCAATCGCGCTCGTGGATGGCGCGGTTCTCGGCGGTCAGCGCCGTAATCCTGTCCGCGATGGCATCGAGCGGCTGGCCCGCCGTCTCGCCGGCGATCCGCTGGATATAGTCCTCGCTCGCCTGCGGCACCCAATCGCGCCTGCCCAGAGCCGTCATGCCCCATCCTCCACTTCAGCGACTGCGTGTTGTCCCGGTGCCCGTTTTGGAACCTGAGGCATATCAGCGGTTTGCCGCATCGCGTGCAAATGAGTATTCATGGCCAGGAGGATGAGGAAATCTCAGCCTCGACCCGGAGCTTCCCCTTGCCCGTCAAGCCGCCGCGCCCGCGCCTGCCCCCGCTCACCGCCTTGCGGGCCTTCGAGGCAGCTGCGCGGCTGGAAAGCTTCGCCAAGGCGGCGGAGGAAATCGGCGTCACCGCCGGCGCGATTACCCAGCAGATCCGGCAGCTCGAAACCGGGCTCGGCTTCCCGCTGTTTCGCCGGCTGCCGCAAGGCGTCGCCCTGACGGACGCGGCGCGCGAGGCGCTGCCCAGGCTGACACGCGGCTTCGACATGCTCGGCCAGGCGGTGCAGGCCCTGCGCGAAGCGCAGCCGCACCGGCCGCTCGCCATCGCCGCCCTGCCCTGCATCGCCCAGCTCTGGCTCTCGCCGCGTCTGGGCCGGTTGCAGCAGGCTTTTCCGGAATTGCAGATTTCGGTCGCGGCCATGGAGGAGCCGCCGGACCCGCGACGGGACCCCTATGACCTCTCGCTGTTCTATCGGGACACCGTCGCGGAGCCGGCCGCGATCCAGATCGGACCCGACGCGATCCTGCCCGTCTGCACGCCCGCGCTGGCCACCCGGCTGGCTTCACCCGCCGATCTGGCGCGCCAGACCCTGCTGCACGACGCCGTCTGGCGCGGCGACTGGGCACGCTGGCTCGGCTTCGCCGCGCCGGAGGCCAAGGTCGATGCAGGGCGCGGGCCGGCCTTCTCGCTCTATGCCCTGGCGCTGGACGCAGCGCTCTCGGGCTCCGGCGTGCTCATGGGCCGGATGAGCCTCGTCGCGCCCCTTCTGGCCGCTGGCCGGCTGGCTGCGCCCTTCCGGCAGGCCATGCCGATGCCGGACAGGCTCACCTTGAGTCCAGCCACGGGCTCCGGCGCGCATGCACGCCGGGTCGAGATCATGGAATGGCTTGCAGCCTCGGCCGACGAAGCGGCTCAGATATAGGCGCCGCAATCGCCGCCAAGAATCTGGTCCATCGAGCGCGAGGGCTCGGCACAGCCGGCCTCCCCGACGACCTTGGCCGGCACGCCCGCCACGGTCTTATTCCGCGGCACCGGCTGGAGCACGACCGAACCGGCCGCGACGCGGCTGCACTGGCCGACCTCGATATTGCCGAGGATCTTGGCGCCGGCGCCGATCAGCACACCCTTGCGGATCTTGGGATGCCGATCACCGCCCTGCTTGCCCGTGCCGCCGAGCGTGACGCCGTGCAGCATCGAGACATTGTCCTCGATCACCGCCGTCTCCCCGACGACGAGCCCGGTCGCATGGTCGAGGAAGACGCCCTTGCCGATCCGGGCAGCCGGGTTGATGTCGGTCTGGAACACTTCGGAGGAGCGCGCCTGAAGATAGAGCGCGAAATCGCGCCGGTCCCGCATCCACAGCCAATGCGCCAGCCGGTGGCATTGCAGGGCGTGGAAGCCCTTGAAGAACAGCACCGGCTCCAGCACGCGGTAGCAGGCCGGATCGCGGTCGAGCACGGCCATCACGTCGGCGCGCATGCCGATGCCGATCGTCTCGTCGCTCGCCATCGCCTCGGCGAAGCCCTGCTCGATCAGGTCGGCCGTCACGGCCGGATGGCCGAGCCGGGCTGCGACGCGATGCGCGACGGCGCCTTCGAAGCTCGGCTGGTTCAGCACCGAGGCGACGATGAGCGTGCCGAGCGCCGGCTCGGCAGCGACGGCGGCCTCAGCCTCGCGGCGCAGGCGCGACCAGACGGGATCGACCCGATCGAGACCGCTGGCGGCATCGCGGATGTCTACGGCGGAGTGCCCTGACGGCATGATCGTTCTCCGGGAATAACCGTTCGGCAGAAGCCTAGACTAGCACCAGGAAGGGGCCAGAGGCCAAAGGCAAACGCAGAGCGGGTTTGAATCAATATGGAAGGCAGCGGAATCAGCGCGTGAACCGTTTTCGACAACACATTGGTTTCGCCCGCATTTCGGAGGAACCTGCTCGCACGCCGTCCATCTCACAACCGCGCGAGGAAGTCGAGCACGGCCTGCTTGTGGCTCTTGTCGCCCACCGCGAGATTGTGGTCTCGCCCGACGATATCGAAGGACTCGGCACCGGGAATGAGCTTCGCCAGCTCCGGGCCGGAGCCTGAGACGTCGTCCTTCGTGCCGACGCTGATCAGGGTGGGCACCGAAATCTGGCCGACCTGCCCGGCCGTCAGCGTCTGGCGCGAGCCGCGGATGCAGGCGGCCAGCGCCTTGAGGTCGCTCTTGGTCTGTTCGGCGAAGGCGCGGAACATGCGCTGCATCGGATCGGTCAGGGTAGCGAGCGACGGCGCCTCCATCGCATCGGCGATGCCGATCGGCAGCCCCACCCCTTCGACCAGATGAATGCCGAGCCCGCCGAGCAGCAGCGCGTTGAGCCGCTGCGGATGAGCCAGCGCCAGATGCGCCGAGATGCGCGCGCCCATCGAATAGCCCATCACCGCCGCGCGCGGGATGTCGAGATGGTCCATCAGCCGGCGCACATCCTCGGCCATGATCTGCGAGGAATAGGCCGCCGGGTCGTAGAGCTTCTCGCTTTCGCCATGGCCGCGATCGTCGAGGGCGACGACGCGGTAGCCGGCATGGGTCAGCGTCTTCGTCCACTGGGTGTTGACCCAGTTGATGACATGGCTCGAGGCGAAGCCGTGGACGAGCACCACGGTCTCGTGCTTCGGCACATCGCCAGTGGGCGCGAGGTCGACATAGGCGATCCGCACGCCGTCGGAGGAAAAGCTCTGCATGGGTTCCGTCATGGAGGTCCGTTCGACTGTCGCCTTCCCTGCCATGCCCAAGCCACTTTGGGTAGCCGCCAGCGCGCCGCTTGCTTATGAACGACGGCCATGACCGAGCCTGCCGCAAACGCTTCGCCCGCGCCGACCCGGCCCTCCCTACCGAAGGGTGGCCGAATCCAGCTCGTCGATCTGGCGCGCGGCATCGCGCTGCTGGCGATGTTCATCTTCCATTTCGCCTATGATCTGTCGAATTTCGGATTGATCGAGACCGATATCGCCTTCGAGCCGGGCTGGCGGCTGTTCGCGCGCTGCATCGCCGGCTCCTTCTTGGTCGTGGTCGGCGTCAGCCTCGTGCTGGCGACGCGCAAGGGGCTCAATCGCAACGCCTTTCTGAAACGCCTGGCCATGGTCGCCGCGGCTGCCGCTCTCGTGACGGTCGGCACCTTCTTCGCGATGCGCGCGAACTTCATCTTCTTCGGCATCCTGCACCATGTCGCGCTGGCGAGCGTGCTCGCCCTGCCGTTCCTGCGCCTGCCGGTGCTCCTCGTCATCCTCACCGCGGCGCTCGCCTTCGCCTTGCCCGCCTTCGTCGCGAGCCCCCTGCTCGACCAGCCCTGGACGGTCTGGCTCGGCTTCTCGCATGCGCCGATCCAGACGGCCGATTTCGTCCCGGTCTTCCCCTGGTTCGGCTGCGTGCTCACCGGCATCGCGCTGGCGCGTCTCGTCCTGCCCCGCCTCGACGGGACGGCCGCCGCGAGCTGGCGGCCACGCTCGTGGCCAACCCGAATCATCTGCTGGGGCGGGCGCCATAGCCTGCTGGTCTATCTCGTCCACCAGCCGGTCTTCATCGGGCTGATCATGCTGGCGACGCAGATCGCCCCGCCGCTCTCGCCGGATGAGCGCGCCTTCCGGGCCGAATGCCAGCGAAGCTGCGCGGGGCCCTCGAACTCGCAACAGATCTGCCGGGAGGTCTGCGCCTGCACCGTGGACGGCCTCAAGCGCGAGAACCTCTGGCAGAAGGCGCTCAGCGATACGCTGTCCACCGAGGAAAGCACCCGCATGACCCGCCTCGCCCAGGCCTGCCTGCGCGGTCCGTAAGGCGAAACGCGCCGGTTCCGGAGCCTAAACAGGCTCTGGCATCTCGCGCCCTGTCGGGATAGGTTGCGCGCGAATTCCAGCTTTGAAGAGCGAAGAGCCATGGCCGCGACCGGCATCCCGCATTTCCAGAACGACGCAGGCGTCGCCGTGATCCATGTCGGCGCGCACGAATTCATGTGCATCGGCGCCAAGCCGCCCTTCGACCATCCGCATGTCTTCCTCGACATGGGCTCGGACAACGAGATCGTCTGCCCCTATTGCTCGACGCTGTTCAAATACGACCCCTCGCTGAAGGGCGGCGCGTCGAATCCGCCGGAATGCGAGTATCACGACGACGCCAAGGCGGCCTGATTCCCGCGACGCGGCCCGCAGGCTCCCGCCGCGGCCTGAGCGGCTGACGATCCATCCGCGCAGGTACTGAGGGGCACCTGCGCTCCTGCGGCGACAACCGGTCGATCCATCGAAGGCGGCTGCCTTGAGCGCTCCTCACATCCTCATCGCCGGCGCCGGCATCGGCGGCCTTGCGGCGGCTCTGTCTCTGGCCCGGCGCGGCATCGCCTCGACCGTCGTCGAGAAACGCACCGGCTTCGGCGAGACCGGGGCCGGCCTGCAGCTCACCCCGAATTCCGGCCGCGTGCTCGAGGCGCTCGACCTCGCCTTGCCGTTGAAGCGTGTCGGCGTTTCCTCCAACGGGCTGGCCGTCCGCCGCTGGCGCGACGGCGCGCCGGTGGTCGAGATGCCGGCGGATCCTGCGGGGGCGCCGACGCCTTTCCGCCTGATGAGCCGCATCGACCTGCACACCGTCCTGCTCGACGCTGCCCGCGCCATGCCCAATATCCGCTTCGTGGTCGGACGCGGCGTCGAGGATGTGCGGCAGGACGATGCCGGCGTCACCGCGACGCTCAGCAGTCAGAACGGCAGCGAAACCTTGCACGGCCTCGGCCTGATCGGCGCCGACGGGCTGTGGTCGCGCATCCGTGGCCTGACGGGGGATGCGGCTGCGCCCGAATTCACCGGCTACGAAGCCTGGCGCGCCATGGTGCCGACGGCGACAGCTCCCGGCATCGCGGGCGAAAAGCCGCGCGTGACCCTGCATCTCGGCCCGCAACGCCATGCCGTCCATTACCCCGTATCGAGCGGGAGGCAGATCAACCTCGTCGTCCTGCGCCAGGCGCGCGAGGCGCGCGAAGGCTGGACCCGCGAAGGCGACCGCGCCGTCCTGACCGAGCATCTCGCCGGCGCCTCACCGGCTCTGCGACAGCTCGCCGGCGCCGCCGGCGGCTGGCAGGTCTGGTCGCTGTTCGACCGCAAGCCGGCCGCCATGGCGAAGGGACGGATCGCGCTGCTCGGCGACGCCGCCCACCCGGTCCTGCCCTTTCTTGCCCAAGGCGCCTCGCTCGCCATCGAGGATGCCGGCGTGCTCGCGCGCCTGCTGGCGCAGCATCTGGCGCGGGAGGGCGCTGCCGGCGTCCAGGCTGCCATGGCGGCCTATGCCGCGGCCCGCGCGCAACGCGTCGCCCGCGTGCAGGAGGCGAGCCGCGAGAACGGCCGCAATTTCCATCTCGGCTGGCCCTGGAGCATCGGGCGCGACCTCGTGCTCCGGCGCCTCGGCCCGGAGGGGATGCGCAAACGCTATGACTGGCTCTACGGCTGGCGCGACGCGGGCTGAGTTCCTTTCCCAGCCTCCCCACGGCTTGGCCTGTGTCAAAAGGTCTCTGGGCGCCGCCGATCGAAACGGCATCTCGTCAACGCCGCAATTCGTTCCTATCTCTTGGCCCGAGGAGGAGTGGAACCGACATGATCCGCGTCAATCTCTACGACCAGCTCAACCGCCGCGGGGCTTCGATGCCGCGCTGGGCGACATGGCTCGTCATGGCCGCAAGCTTCGTCGTCGGCATCACGCTGTTCCTCGTGGCGGCGAGCCTTGCGCTGATCCTGATCCCCATCGTCGCCGTCGCCGGCGCCATCGCGGTCTGGCGGCTGAAGGCCAAGCTCAAGGCCGCCGGCTTCGACCGCGCGGCCGATCCCTTCGGCGGTCAGGCTCGGCCAGCCGAGCGCATCGAGATCATCGACGCCGAGTACCGCATCATCGAGCCCGGCGAGACGCCGCGGCGCTGAGCCTCAACCCAGCCCCTTGAGGGCAATGCCCGCCGCCCCGCAGGCGGCGAGCACCGGCATCATGCCGATGCGGAACCGCAGAATCGCGAGGATGGCGCCGGCCGCCAGCAGTGCCGCCTGCCAGTCCAGCGACGAGAGCACCGGCACGTCCGGCGAGAGCCAGACGAGGTCAAGGCTGCGCAGCTCGCGAAACAGCACATGCAGCCCGAACCACAAGGCGAGGTTCGCGATCACCCCTACCACTGCCGCCGTGATCGCCGCCAGCGCCGCCGAGAGGCTCTCGTTGCTGCGCAGCGCCTCGATATAGGGCGCTCCGAGGAAGATCCACAGGAAGCAGGGCGCGAAGGTCGCCCACAGCGTCAGGAGCGCGCCGAGGCTGCCGGCCAGCAGCGGCGGCAACATGCCGGGCATCCGGAAGCCGGCCAGGAAGCCGACGAACTGCAGGACCAGCACGAGCGGCCCCGGTGTCGTCTCGGCAAGCCCGAGCCCGTCCAGCATCTCGCCCGGAGCGAGCCAGCCGAAGCCCTCGACCGCCGCTTGGGCGACATAGCTCAAGACCGCATAGGCGCCGCCGAAAGTCACGACCGCCATCGTGCTGAAGAAGGAGCCGATCTGCGTCCAGACGCTCCCGGCCCCGGTCGTCAGCCAGAGCAGCCCGACCGGCGCCAGCCATAGGGGCAGCCAGAGCGCGAGCACCCGCAGCGCCCTGCCCGGCGAGGGCCGCGTATGCGTCAGCTCCCCGCGCGCAAACAGCTCATCGACCAGCCCGGTGACGGGCGGACCCAGCGCGGCATGGCGCTGCGCCGTCGAGAACAGGTTCGGCGCCAGCCGATGTCCGGCCCAGCCCACGAACGCCGCCGCGAGAATGACGAGCGGAAACGGCATCTTGAACAGGAAGAGCGCGAGGAAGGCCGCCAGCGCCACGAGCCGCATCGCCGGCGTCTTCAGCGCGCGGCGGCTGATGCGGAAGCCGGCCTCGATCACGATGGCGAGGACAGCCGCCTTGATCCCGAAGAACAGCCCGTCAACCAGCGGCACATGGCGCCAGGTGACGTAGAGCGCGCTCAGGCCCAGCATCACCAGCGCGCCGGGCAGGATGAAGAGCAGCCCGGCGATCAGCCCGCCGAGCGTCCGGTGCATCAGCCAGCCGATATAGATCGCAAGCTGCTGTGCCTCGGGGCCCGGCAGCAGCATGCAGTAGTTGAGCGCATGCAGGAAGCGCTCCTCGCCGATCCAACGCCGCTCCTCGACCAGCTCGCGATGCATCAACGCGATCTGCCCGGCCGGGCCGCCGAAGGAGAGGCAACCGATCTTCGCCCAGACGCGCGTCGCCTCAGCCAGCGTCGGCATGCGCTCGGCCGGCCCGGCCGCCATGTCCGATTGCAGGGTGGTCATGAGCGGGGCTCCGAAACCGGACGCGCGGAAGGCCAGTTATGGGTTTCCTCGCTGGCGTCCCGGCTCCAGCGATGGAAGGCGTCATAGAGCAGCATGCCGGCGTCGAGCTGCTCGAGATCGTGCTTGAACATGCGCGACAGCCCGAGCGAAGCCGCCAGCAGGCCGGCGGCCTGCGGTTCGGCGTCCAGCGTCGCGGTATCGGCCGCCCTGACGATCCGGGCGAGCCTGTCGAGCGCCGGCGAGGCCAGGCCGAACTCCTCGATCATCACATCGAAGGTGCAGCGCGGTCCGCGATGGCTCCAGAACACGCCCTCGACATCGAAGGGCGTGGCGCCGAAGCGCTCCGCCACCGCCTCGACTTCCGTGGCGGCCACGAAGAGAAACACCGCCTTGCGATCGACGAAGCGGCGGATGAGCCAGGGACAGGCGATGCGGTCGATCTTGGGCCGGGCCCGCGTCACCCAGACGCTGCCGCCGGAGGGGCCGGCCGGGGGCAAATGCGCCGGCAAGACCGTGAGCCCGCCGGCCTGTCGCCAGGCGAGATGCCCGCCTTCGAGGCTCTCCGCCGCGATGCCGGCTTGCCGCAGCCAGGCAGCGACCCCTTCGCTGAGCTTGAGGCCTCGATGGCAGACGACAATGACCTGTTGCTGGTCGGCATAGTCCGAGGCCCAATCCGCGACCGCGCGGTAGTCGCGGCGCGTCGCCGTGGGCAGGAGAACCGGATCGGCGGCGAAATCCTCGTCGATCCGGACATCGATGATCGCCGGTGCGTCGGGCCTGCCGACGAGCCGGGACAATTGCGCAACCGTGATCTGTTCGTTGGAAGACATGGTGCGTCCATCCTGAAGCAAGGAAGTTGGACGCGAGCATTGGGCCGAAGCCTCACGGGGTCGTCGCGATGAACCCCTTGGCCCGACTACACCACGGAGGCTCCGCCGGCGTCAATGCCGGCAGCCCGCATCACGCGATCGGGCTGAGCAGGATCTTGTCGATCCGGCGCCCGTCGAGATCGACCACCTCGAAGCGCCAGCGATCCTTGTCGAAGGTCTCGCCGACATTGGGCAGATGGTTCATTTCAGCCAGGATGAAGCCGGCCACGGTCTGGAAGTCCGCGTCGCGCGGCATCGGGATGCCGAACTCCTGCGAGAACTCGTCGGCCTGCATCCAGCCGGCGACCAGATAGGAGCCGTCCGGCCGCGCGACCACGGCAGGCTCGCTCTCCTCCTCCTCCTGGAAGACGCCGATAATGGCCTCGAGCACGTCACCCGGGGTGATGATGCCCTCGAAATGACCGTATTCGTCGAAGACAAGCGCCATATGCACCCGGCTCGAGCGGATTTCACGCAGCACATGCAGCGCGTCCGCGGTATCCATCACCACCGGCGCCTCGTTCACCAGCGCCCGCAATTCCTGCATGTCGCCGCTGGCGAGGAAATCGATCGTGTCCTTGACCACCACGACGCCGACGATCGAATCCGACTCGCCGTCCTGCACCGGCAGGCGCGAACGGCGCGTCGCCCGCAGCTGCGCGCAGATCTCCTCGGGGCTGTCGGCGAGGTCGACGACCTCGACCTCGCGGCGCGGTGTCATCAGGGCTCGCGCCGAACGGTCGGCGAGGCGCATGACGCCGGTGATCATCTCGCGCTCGTCGCGCTCCAGAACGCCGGCCGTCTCGGCCTCCGCGATGATGGTGCGCACCTCCTCCTCGGTCACCCTCTCCTCGGACTCGCCCTTCTGGCCGAGAAGCGCGAGCACCGCCTTGCCGGAGATGTCGAGCAGGAAGACCAGCGGCGCGCCGATCTTGGACAGGAACGCCATGGCCGGCGCGACGCGCGCCGCCACACGCTCGGGATCGCGCAGCGCAACCTGCTTCGGCACGAGCTCGCCGAGGATCAGCGACAGATAGGTGATGGCGACGACGACGATACCGACGCCGAGCGTGTCGGATACCGATTGCGAGAATCCGTGTGTGCCCAGCCACGCCGACAGGCGCGTGCCGAGCGTCGCGCCCGAGAAGGCGCCGGAGAGCACGCCGACCAGCGTGATGCCGATCTGAACCGTCGAGAGGAAGCGGCCGGGATCGGACGCGAGGCGCAGGGCGGTCGTCGCGCCCCTATTGCCCTGATCGCTGAGAACCTTGAGCCGAGCCGGCCTCGATGAGACGACGGCGAGTTCCGACATGGAGAGCAGACCGTTGATCACGGTCAGCACCACGACGATCAGGATTTCGGTTAACAAAACCAGCCTGCGACCTGCAAAGCCGCGACATCTGGCGGCCAGCTTCCGGCCCCCTTATAGCGTATTGCGCCTCCAACGCGATGGGGGTGCCCTGAGAATCGCGGCCGCCTCATGACAACCGCCAAGCCGAGCTTCTGGAATCCCGCCGAAACCGCCCGCCCGGAAGGCGATGCGCGGCTGCGCGCGCCATCCGCCCAGCGCAACCGCGACGCGATCCTGGCCGTGCTGCGGGACGTTCTCCCCGCGAACGGCCTCGTCCTCGAAATCGCCAGCGGCTCGGGCGAGCATGCGCTGCGTTTCGCGCAGGCATTGCCGTCTTTGACCTTCCAGCCGAGCGATCCGAGCCCGGATGCGCGCGCCAGCATCGCCGCATGGAGCGCCGAAAGCGGCCTCGCCAACATCCTGCCGCCGATCGAGATCGACGCCAGCGGCGATGCCTGGCCCGCCCTCGCGCCGGCCGCGATCCTCTGCATCAACATGATCCATATCGCGCCCTGGAAGGCGACCGAGGGACTTTTCCGCCATGCGGGAGCCATGCTTGCCGGCGGAGCGCCGCTTTGCCTCTACGGCCCGTTCCGACGCCCGGGCCGGGAATTGGAGCCCCGCAACCTCGCTTTCGACGAGAGCCTGCGCAGCCGCAATCCGGGTTGGGGGCTGCGCGATCTCGGTGCGGTGACCGCGCTCGCACAGGTCAGCGGCTTCGGCGCGCCCGACATCGTCGAGATGCCGGCGAACAATCTCAGCGTGATCTTCCGCAAGCGCTGAGGCGGCCGCACTACGCTTGCATCGAGAGCGTCGGCCCGCTACCGCTCGAACCGCGCGGACGTGGCGAAACTGGTAGACGCAAGAGACTTAAAATCTCTCAGCCTTTGGCTATGCGGGTTCGATCCCCGCCGTCCGCACCAGCCTTGCGCCGGTTGCCATCGCTATCCGCGTGATCAGTGCGGACGCGCCGGCTTGTACCATTCGACGCCATCGGGATCGACATAGAGGCCCGGCGGCACATCGGCCCCGATCGACTCTTCCTTCATCGGCACGCGCACCGTGTCGTCGCGGTCGCCGCTCTTGGCGCTGGTCCCGGAGGATTGCCCGGTATGCCGGTGCGCCCCGCGCCCGACATTGCTGACGAGCCCGACCACGCCGCGCTGCCCCGCGACCTTGTCCTGCAATTCGGAAATCGGCCGTCCGGCGAAGGCGATCACGGTTGCCCCCTCCACCACCGGCAAGGCGCGCCTGGCCGCCCCCTCGCCCGTCACCCGCACGCCGATGAAGCGCGGCACATAGGTCGCGCCACCCTTGCCGAAGGATTCCCAGCCGCCCGCCGAGATCATCTGGGCGCCGCAGCGCTTATGGGCGCGCTCGCAGGCGGCGCGCGAGGCATAGCGCGGCGCCTTCTGCAGGAACTCGGCCCGCGCGTTGCGGTAGGCGAATTCGCATTGCTCCGCCGTCAGCTTGCCCGCCTCGATGCATTCGTCGCGCCGGATATAGGTCGCGCCCGGCGACTGCGCCGCCAGATCGGAAGGGCTCGCCAGCGAGAGCGCCGGGGCGAGCGTGGCGATGCGCAGGGCGGCGAGGGCAGTGGCCGGGATCATCATGCGGCGCAACATAGTTACGATTGTGGCTTAAGAGTGCCTAAGGTCATCGTCGGAAGGCATTTCAACCGGCAATTTCACAGCAGCGCCCGGCGCGAAGCGGCCAGTTCCCGCGTCGCGCCGTAGTCGATCTTGCCGTTGCCGAGCACGGGAATCGCCTGCGTCACCAGGATGGCGCGCGGCACCCAGAGCTCGGGAAAGCCTTGCTGTTTCGCCGCCTCCTGCAAGGCCGCGCGGTCGGCATCGGCCTTCTCGGTGACGAGGATGAGCTGTTCGCCCTTGCGCGGATCGGGCAGGCCGACGACGACGTGATTCTGGTCCGGCCAGAGCTTGGCCACCATCGTTTCGACCGCCGCCAGCGAGACCATCTCGCCGCCGAGCTTGGCGAAACGCTTGGCCCGGCCGCGAATCGCGACGAAACCGTCCTCGATCACGACGATGTCGCCGGTGTCGTGCCAGCCACCCTCCGGCGGAACGACCTTGCCGGGCTGCTGCGGATCGAGATAGCCAGCCATGACATTCGGCCCGCGCACGGTGAGGCGGCCGCCTTCATGAATGCCCTCGACGGGCTCCAGCTTTGCCTCGATGCCGGGCAGGAGCTGGCCGACCGTGCCCTCGCGGATCGCCTGCGGCGTGTTGACGGCGAGCACGGGCGAGCACTCGGTGCAGCCATAGCCTTCGAGGATGGTGGTGCCATAGGGCTCCCACATCCGCTTCGTCTCGGGCTTGACCCGCTCGGCTCCCGCGACGACGAAGCGCACGCTCATCAGGTCGTCCTTGTCCGCAGCGCGCGCGTATCCTTGCAGGAACGTGTCGGTGGCGAGGAGGAAGGTCGCCTTCATGTCGCCGATCAGCTTCGGCACCTGCTTGTAGTGCAGCGGGCTCGGATAGAGCACGACCTTCATGCCGTGCAGCAGCGGCACCAGCATTCCCGCCGTCAGCCCGAAGGAATGGAAGGCCGGCAGAGGGTTCATGAAGACGTCCCGCTCCGAGATCGCCCCTGCGGCATGGGAGAAGACCTGCCGGGCGTTCGAGACGAGATTGGCATGGCTCAACACCACGCCCTTCGGCGTCCCCTCCGTGCCGGAGGTGAAGAGAATCACCGCCGGATCGTCCGGCGTCGCCTCGTAGCGCTTGTGCACCAGCCCCGGCGCGAGGCTCTGCAGCGCCCCCCAGGCCTTGTCGAGGCTGGTCACCTGCTTGCGGATATCTTCGAGATAGATCACCCGCCTGCCCTCCCCAAGCGCGGCGATCTCGTCGTCGAGTTCGCCCCTTTCGACGAAGCGGCGCGAGGTGACGATGGTCTTGAGCTGCGCCAGCTCGCCCGCCGCGCGCAGATTCTTCACGCCCGCGGTGAAGTTCAGCATCGCCGGTACCCGGCCATAGGCGAGGAGCGCGAACAGCGTCACCGCCATGCCCTGCATGTTCGGCAGCAGCACGCCGACCGTCTCGCGCTCGCCCGTCAGGGCCGCGAGCTTGCGGCCGAGCACGAGCGCCCCCAGCACGAGCCTGCCATAGGTGATCGGCTGGCGCTCCGGATCCTCCAGCGCGACGCGATTCTTGCCGTGCCGCACGACGGCCTGGAGCAGCGCGCGAAAGATCGTGATCCGCGCGCCGGCGGCGTCGAAGGTGGTGGCGGCCATGTCTGGCTCGTCTCCCGGTCGGCGTTTCCCTCTGCCGTCAACGTAGTGGCATCGGAGCGCGTTGCAATGTGTGAACGGTCCGGACAGCCGCACGTCATTCTCGGGCGCCTGCAAGACAACCCGGGAATCTCTCCTCGAATGAGGTGGGAGCCTTCGCGTCACGAGATGCTCGGGTCAAGCCCGAGCATGACGGCTGTGCGACAGCGCTACCCGAATGCGCCGATCTCGTGCTGGATCGCGCCGGAAATCTCGCGGATCAGCGCGAAGAGCTCCAGCATCGGCGTCAGCACGTCGCGATGCAGCGCCTCATAGGTGCCGCCCTCGCGCGGCCCGGGCGGCTCGCCGAAATCGAGCCCGATGGTCGGATCGGGATCGCGCGGGAAGATCTCGGCAAGCAGCGCGAGCGAGGCCGGCACGTCGAGCCTGAGCAGCCGCTCGAACAACGCCTCCCGCGTCAACCCGGCATGGGGCCGGAAATCGGGAATATGCGCTGCGGCCAGCCAGATGCGATGCATCGCCGCGAGTCTCAGCGCATGCAGCGCCGCGAGCCTGACCGGCATGCGCGGCACGTCGTCGGCCGTGGCCCTGAGCTTCAGCGCATCCGCGGAGAGCCGCCAGAACAGCCGCCGCAGCATGGGCGCGAGTTCCAGCCGCGACAGTGCCTCGGCGACGACGAGCAATTCCTCGCGGCGCCCATCCCGCGTCGTCCGCCGCGCCCGGTCGAACCAGCTTCCGGGGTCGAGCGAGTCGAGATAGGCCCTGAGCACGTCGAGGTCGCTATGGCCCATCGCATGGGCGGCGAGCCTGTAGGCGCGGTCGAAGCGATCGGATTGCTCGCGCATGGCGCGGAAGATGTCGGGCGCGCGCGCCGCGCCATGGCCGATGCCATGCAGGCTGTTGGCCATCCAGCCGAGCTGCTGGAGGATGGCGTTGTTGGGAATGGCCCGTAATTCGCGCGGATGCCGGATGCGCACCGGCCCCGCCCCTTCGGTCTGTCGCGCCGCCGGGCGTGAGCCGGTCTTGTCGAGCAGCGAGGGACCGAAAGTTCCGATCAACGCGGCATAGCCGGGATCGTCGACCAGCGCGTTCATCTCCTCCCGCACGGTCTGGAAGAACTCGCTGGCGAAGTCGGGCTCGTCATAGATCGGGTCGTCGGCGGCCTCGGGGGCCGCGAACACCGCTTCCGCGATCCGGCCGACCGTCGCGCCCGCGAGCTGCGGCGTACCGAACAGCAGATAGCCGTCGCTGCCCTGGAAGCTGGTCTCGCGCACTGTGGCGATGCCGGCCTTGGCGAAAGCCTGCCGGGCGAAGGGCGGGTCGAGATAGGCCAGCCGGTCGGCGAGGCTGTCGGCATGGGCGCCGCGTCCGACCGACTCGCCATGCGTGTCGAAGATCACGAGCTCGATGTCGGTGAGTTCGTAGCGGGCGAGCAATTCGCAGATGCGGATGCGCAAGCGCTCGACCCAGAAGGTCGAGGCGACCTGCCCGATATAGCGGCCGGAATCGGAATAGCCGAACTGGATGCAGAGCCGGCCGTGGCTCTTGAGATAGTCGCGGAAATGCGGGCTGCGCAGTGCCTCGTCGATGATGCGCGGCCCCTGCTCCAGCGCGTCCGAGGTCTCGAACAGCGGCGAGATCTCGACCTTGTCGGCAATGCCGAAGCGGCTCGCCAGCCAGAGCGCGCAAAGCAGCGTATAGCCGGTCTCCGTCTCGGCGATGAGGAAGCGCACCGGCCGCGAGCCGTCCACATGCTTCACGATCTGGGCGATCGTCATCATCATCCGCGCGGCCGAGGCGCGCTCGGCCGCGAGCGCTCCGAAATCGACCGCGACCGGCTCGACCTTGCCGAGCTCCGCATTGGCCGCGGCGAGGAAGGCTCGCCGCTCGGCCGGCTCTGCCGGTTCGCCGTCGGAGGGGATGACGCCACGTAGCGCATTGTGGAGCTGCGAGGCGTTAAGCCGGAAATGCGGCAGCGCGATCGAGACGCCATGCGCGACGACGCCGGCCCGGACCAGCGCCAGCACGCGCTGCGTCGCGTCGGAGGCCAGACCCAGCGCCTCGTCGAGCGCCGCGAGCAGGCGCGACGAGTCCGGCAAGGCCGTCTCACGCTCATGGACGAGCGCCAGCGCGAAGGCCTGCAACGCTTCCAGCGATGGCTGCGTGCCGATCGGCGGCGCCAGCGCAAGCTGCCTCCCGACGGCCGCGCACGCATCGTCGACCAGCTTGCGCAACGCCTCGGTCGCGGGTTCCTCGGGCAGCTTCTCGAGGATGCGGGCGAACTGCCCATCCTTCGATTCCAGCCGGTAGCGCAGCGTGTCCCACCATCCGATATCGGTGCGTCCGTCCGTGTCGCAACCAACCCAGGACGCCAGGATGACCGGGCGCGGCGCGAGCCGCGTCCAATCCTGCGGCCAACGGTGCCGGGCTTCGTCGAGGAAGGCGGCGTTGAGCCGGTCGATCGCATCGCGCGCATGCCGCACCGCGAAGCGCGCCTGCTCGAACTCGTCCTGCAAGGTGATGCGCCCGTCGGGACGGAAGCTGAGCTGAGGCTCCTCGATGACCGCAGTGGCGGCGGCATTTCCGGAGGCGAGATCGGCCAGCGCATGCGCCAGCCGGCGCGTCATGCCGAAGGTCGGATGCGCGGTAAAGACGGCCCCGAAACGAGGCCGCTCCACCGCCGCACGGAAGGCCGAGAAACTGCCCGCCGCTTCGGCCTGCTGCCGGGCCAGTGCAGCGAAAGCCGCCGTCTCGTCCCGCTCCAACCCGACATAGCGCGCGAGGCGCCCGGCCCGCTGCCGCAGCGCCCGGCGCCCGAGCAGGCGCACCAACTCGCCGGCCGCCGCCGTCGTGAGCTCGCCCGAATCCATCAGGCGCGTCAGCCAGAGCGTGACGCGCAGCACGGGGTTGCCGAACGGATCGTCGCGCGAGGCAAGCCGCGCCTGTTCGATCTTGTCCTGAAGGTCGTCAGCAAGCGCGGCAATGTCGATGGCGGGAATCGGCGCCGTTTCAACCGGTTGGATCACGGTAAATCGCCTCCCGCCAAGGCTTCGGAACCGACGCCGCGCCTTCGTTGCTGCATTGCAGCATCCCTTGCCTGGGAGGGCAAGCCCGCCTCGCTCGATTAATTTTACCCGGGTCATATTGCCAGACATCGGATATGTCGCTAGAAGCGCCGCAACGCCAGGAGCCTCCGACATGTCCGATCTCGCTGCCCGAACCTGCACCGCTTTCCGGGACGACGCCCATCTCGCCAGCGGCCCGCTTGCCGATGTCGCGCTCGCCGTGAAGGCCGCGCTCGAAGCCGCGCCGGCAGCGTCGATCCTCGTCTTCGACGACGCGACCGGCCGCGTGGTCGATCTCGACCTGCGCGGCACGGCAGCCGAGATCGCGGCGCGACTGGCCGCTCCCACCGGCCCCGCCGACCAGCCCGGAGCCGCGCCGGCCGAGCGTGGCCGCGGCCGGCCGAAGCTCGGCGTCGTCGCCCGCGAAGTGACCTTGCTGCCCCGCCATTGGGAGTGGCTCTCGGCCCAGCCGGGTGGGGCCTCGCAGGCCCTGCGCCGTCTCGTCGAGGATGCCCGCCGCAACGATGGCGGCCGCAGCCGAGCGAGGCAGGCGCAGGAAGCGGCTTACGCTTTCATCTCCGCCATGGCCGGGAACCGCGAGGGCTTCGAGGAGGCGTCGCGCGCCCTCTTCGCCGGAGATGCCGCAGGTTTCGCCGACCAGAGCCGAAGCTGGCCGGCGGATATCCGCGCCTATGCCGCAAGGCTCGCGGCCGACGCCTTCACCCAGGGCTGAGACGATGCAGACCTATCTCGAACCGAGTTGGGAAGCCGGGCGCGATCTCGTCGCCCGCGGCATCGCCGGCGAAGTGGTGATGCTGAACCTGCTGCGCCTGCGCAGCGTTGCCGATTATGCGGCCCACCCGGATCTCGCCCCCGAACGGCCGATCAGCGGCGCGGAAGCCTTCGACCGCTACGTCGCGCATACGCGGCCTTATCTGGAAGCGAGCGGCGGCTCGCTGCTGTTCCTGGCCGAGGGCGGCCCCTTCCTCATCGGCCCGCAGGGCGAACGATGGGACCGCGCCATGCTGGTCCGGCAGAGATCGGTTGCGGATTTCATCGCCTTCGCCGGCAACGCGGCCTATCTCGCCGGCATCGGCCACCGCACGGCCGCGGTCGAGGATGCGCGGCTGCTGCCGCTCGTCTCCCGACCTCTTCCGGGGTGAAGCAGGCGAAACCGCCATCGCCGGAACGCCGGGACGGGCTGCGTGAAACGCCATTGCCACGGCACGGACCCAAAGGCATAGCCCGCCGGCACCCTTCGCCTTTAGCCCCCTCGACAGAAGCGCATCATGAGTTCCCACACACGGTGGTTCGGCATTCTGTGCGGGCTTGCGACAGCGTTGATCTGGGGCGTCCAGTCCGTGGTTTCGCGCCATGCGATGCTGACCGGTCTGTCGCCGGCCGATGTCACCATCCTGCGTTTCGTCTCGGCCTCCGCCGTGCTGATTCCCTGGGCGGCGACGCGGATCCGCCCCTTTCCCGTCGGGTCGCTCGGCTGGAAGCGGGCCTGGTTCATGGCGCTGCTCATCGGGCCGCTCTACAGCCTGATCCTTGTCGGCGGCGCCCATTTTGCGCCGGCTCTGCACTCATCGATCATCTCGCCGGGGCTGATCCCGGTCTTCACAGCGCTGCTGGTCTTCCTGGTGACCGGCGAGCGCGCCGGGCGGATGCGGCTCGCCGGTCTCTGCACCATCGTCCTCGGCATCGCGATCTTCTCGCGCGACGCGCTGATGGCGACGCCCTCCCGGCCCGATGCCTGGATCGGCGACCTGCTCTTCGTCCTGATCGCCGCGATGTGGTCGGTCTTCGGCCTGCTGGCGCGGCGCTGGGGCGCGAGCTCGGTCGAGGTCACGGTGGCGTCCTGCGTGCTGGCATTGCCGCTGCTCGGCCTCGTCGCCCTCGCGCTGCCGGTCCATATGGCGCAGGTTCCGCTCGCCGAGGTGCTCCTGCAGGCCCTCTACCAGGGCGTTCTGGTCGGGGTCGTCGCGCTCTATCTCTATGCCCGCACCGTCGCGATGCTGGGAGCGGCGAAGGCCACGCTCTTCCTGCCGCTGGTGCCGGTGGTGACGGCGGCCTGCAGCGCACTGCTTCTCGCCGAATACCCCTCGCCGACCGAGATCGCCGGCATGGCGGTCGTCATCGCCGGGATGGTGCTGGCGTTCCGCTCGCCATCGGCGAATTGACGGCATCGAGATCTCGGCTCGGAGGCATCGTCATGTGGCCCCGAAAACCGGCTCTCACACTGAAATCGATTCACCTACGAAACCAAATATTTATCGGATAGGCGCCATGCTGGCGGGCAGGCCTGACTGACGCAGGCGCCCACCGACAGGCTGCATGGGTCGAAAGCGCGTTCACATCATTGTGCTGGCGGCTGTTCTCGCCGCCGTCGCGGTGATTCTGCCCATCGTGCTGATGCTGCATGTTTCCTGGGTCAGCGCCCTGCGTCGCGAGGAGCGAAACCTGCGGGCCTTCGCCGAGCAAGGAAGCTCGCGAGCCCAGCTCCTTTACGACGAAGTGCGCGATGCGCTCCTCGCCTTGACCAAGGCGGAGATTGTCCCCTGCTCCACACAGCATATCGCGCTGATGCGCGAGATCGTGATGAACAACACCGCGATCAACGAGATCGGCTACTTCAAGGACGGCCGGCTCGTCTGTTCCTCCTGGGGCCAGGTCGCGACGACGGTCACCCGCGCGCCCGTCGACTATGAGACGGCCGACGGGATTGCAGTCACGGTGCGGGTGCAGCCCATCGTGTCACACGTCAAGCCAATGATGGCGCTGCATTTTCGCGACCACAACATCCTGGTCGATCCCTCCCTGCTGGCCGATGTCGCGACCGACACCGACACCCAGCTCGTGATTGCAAGCGAGGGCGGCGTCTTGGTCGCGGCACACGGCGATCCCGACGGCCACCTCGTGAGCTCGCTGTTGAAGCAGCCCCGCAGTGGCATCGACGACGACCACATCTTCGCCGCCGCCCGGTCCAAGGATTGGATCGCGATCGCCATCTCCTCGCGGGAGCGGATCGCGCAGACGCTGAGCGAGGAGCGCTGGCTGCTGCTGCCGGTCGCCGGCCTGATGGCGGCCAGCCTCGTGGCTCTGATCACCTGGCTCGCACGCCGACGCCTCTCGCCGCTCGGGGAGCTCGAGCTCGCGCTGCGCAATCGCGAGTTCGTGGCGCATTACCAGCCGATCATCGACATCGAGACCGGCATCTGTGTCGGCGCCGAGGCTCTCGCCCGCTGGCGCCGGCCGGACGGGACCGCGGTCCGGCCCGATTTCTTCATCCCGCTCGCCGAGGAGAACGGCCTGATCGGCGCCCTCACCAACCAGATGGTGGAGGCTGTCATCCGCGACCTCGCCCCTGTCCTCGTCGCCGATCGCTCCCTGCATATCGCACTCAATCTGAGCGCGGAGGATCTCGTCAGCGGACGCGTCCTGGCCTTCATTCAACAAGCCATCGCCGGCACGGGAATCCGGACCGAGCAGCTCTGGCTCGAAGCGACCGAGCGCGGCTTCATCGACATCGAGGCCGCCCGCGCGACGATCATCGAGGCCCGCAGGCTCGGCCATTCCGTCGCCATCGACGATTTCGGCACCGGCTATTCCAGCCTGCAATATCTGCAGCGCCTGCCGCTCGACGCGCTGAAGATCGACAAGGCCTTCGTCGAGACCATCGGCCGGAATGCCGCGACAAGCCCGGTGATCGGCCACATCATCGACATGGCGAAGACGCTCGACCTCCACATCGTCGCGGAAGGCATCGAAACCGAGGAACAGCTCGCCTATCTGCGCGAGCGCGGCGTGCGGTTCGGTCAGGGCTGGCTGTTCTCCAAGCCTCTCCCGGCCGGGGAGTTCGTCGCCTTCCACCGCCGCCGCCAGCACGAATACGGCCCCGGCCCGGAACTCATCCGGCGCGCCATCGCCTGAGCGGATCGGCCCGGCTCAGCCCTTATGCCCCTTGGCGATCGGCTCGACATAGGTGAGGGCCATGTCCCAGGGGAAGTAGATCCAGGTATCCTGGCTGACCTCGGTGACGAAGGTATCGACCGTCGGCACGCCTGCGGGCTTGGCGTAGACTGTGGCGAAATGCGCGTTGGGCAGCATCTCGCGCACCACGCGCGCCGTCTTGCCGGTATCGGTCAGGTCGTCGACGACGAGCACGCCCTTGCCCTTGCCGTCGCCGATCGCCTTGATGTTCGGCGCGACGTCCTTGAGGACCTTGAGCTCCGACTGGTTCTTGTAGTCGTGATAGCTCGCGACGCAGACCGTATCGATCAGCCGAAGCCCCAGCTCGCGGCAGATGATCGCCGCCGGCACCAGCCCGCCGCGCGTGATGCAGACCATCGCCTCGAAGGGCCCCTTGTCGGCCAGCCGCCAGGCGAGCGCGCGCGCATCGCGGTGGAACTGGTCCCAGGAAACCGGGAAGGCCTTGTTCGAGGTCGGTTCGGCCATGGCGGAGCGCTCCGGGCTGATCGCGGCGCCAGACGCGCCCTGCTACAGACCGAAAACCCTATTGCGCCGCCGCTGGCAAGAGGCCGGCGGCGGCGATCCCCAATGGCGCCTGTCGCGCGCCCTCGCCGGCTTCAGAATTCCGCCCAGCCATCCGCGCCGCCGCCAGTGGCAAGGCGTCTGGCGGGAACCATGGCCGGCCGCGCATTCACCGCGACGGGCGCTGCCGAGTGGACGAGATGCGGCACCGGCTGCCGGCGCTGGCCGTCGAGCTTGAAGGCCGAGACCATCGTGCTGAGAGCCTCCGTCTCCTGCTGGAGATCGCGCGCGACCTTCGCGCTCTGGTCGGCCAGCAGTGAATTCTGCTGGGTCATCTCGTCCATATGGGCGACGGTACGGGCCATCTCGTCGATGCCGTTGGCCTGCTCGACCGTCGCTTGCGAGATCTCGTTGACCGTGCTCGCCACCTTGGAGGCCGCATCGACGATCTCGCGCAGCGTCGCCCCTGCATCCTTGACCAGCCCGACACCGGCTTGAATCTGTTGCGCAGAATTCGCGATCAAAGCCTTGACGCCGTTGGCGGATTCGCTGCAGCGCGCAGCGAGCGCCCGTACCTCCGTCGCCACCACGGCGAAGCCCCGCCCGGCATCGCCCGCACGGGCGGCCTCGACCGCCGCATTGAGCGCGAGCAGGTTGGTCTGGAAGGCGATCTCGTCGATCATCGAGATGATTTCCGAGATTCCGGAGGACGCCTTCTCGATCCGCCCCATCGCATCGACCGCCTCGGTCACGATCGCGCCGCCGCGCGCAGCGACATCGCTCGCCTCGTTGCCGAGCTGCACGGCCATTTTCGAGTTGCCGGCGCTGTGCTTGACGGAAGCCGCGAGCTCCTCGGTCGTCGCCGCCGTCTCCTGGAGGCTCGCGGCATTGGCCTCGGTGCGTTCCGCGAGCTGCTGGCTGTCCGAGGTGATCTTGAGCGATGCGCCGTCGATCCGCACGGAAATGTCGCGCACCGAGCCGATGACCTCGGCAAGCGTGTCCAGCAGGTCGTTGACGCCCGCGCAAAGGGTCGCGACCTCGCCGCTCTTGCCTTCGAGCGGCACCCGGCCGGTCAGATCTTTCGCCTTCGCGCGGGCGATCGTCTCTGAGGTTTCCTGCACCGCTGCCTCGAGTTGCTTGCCCTTGAAGGTGGCGGTGATGTCGGTGGCGAATTTCACGACCTTGTAGGGGCGCCCCTGCGCGTCGAGGATCGGGTTGTAGCTCGCCTGGATCCAGACCTCCTTGCCGCCCTTGCCGATGCGCCGGTACTGGCCGGCATCGTACTCGCCGCGGCCGAGGCGTTCCCAGAACGCCTTGTACGCGCTCGATTCACGCTCAGTCGGGTCGACGAACATGCGGTGATGCTGCCCGGCGATCTCCGGCAGCGCATAGCCCAGCACGGTCAGGAAGTTCTCGTTGGCGTGCAGGATCTTGCCCGCGAGATCGAACGCGATCACGGCTTGCGCTTTGTCGATCGCGGCGCGCTGGCCTTCGAGATCCGCAAGCAGGTTCTTCTGCTCGGTGACGTCATAGGCGTATTTGATGACACCGACCGGCTTGCCGCCTGACCCCATGATCGGATTGTAGCTCGCCTGGATCCAGACCTCCTTGCCGCTCTTGCCAACGCGCAGATACTGCCCGCGCGAGAATTCGCCGCGGCCGAGATCGGCCCAGAACTGCTTGTAGGCCGCGCTGCCGCGCTCCTCCGGCGTCACGAAGAGGCTGTGATGCTGCCCCTTCACCTCGGCCAGCGAATATCCCATCACGCTGAGGAAGTTTTCGTTGGCATCGAGTACCTTGCCGTCGAGGTCGAACTCGATCACCGCCTGCGAACGATTGATTGCGGCGATCTGCTCCGCCATGCGGCGATTCGATAGAAGACCGGAAAAGAGCGACATCCATACCCCCCGGACAGGCCGCGACGCCTTCCGGTTCGCGGGCCGTCGTCACGATGAAAGTCAAGGAAAATGCCCGCAGCAGGTCGCAGCCACGGGCGCGGCCTGAATTCGCTCCAGCCGCGGTATAGTCATCGCATAAAACGGTTTACGAATACTTTAAAAGAGAATGATCTTCCCCAAATAACGTCAACATGTACTACAGAGTGAAAGAATAAGTATAATCACTTCTATTCGAGAGCCGCAAAAGCTCAAATTCTCATTACGTCAGGACGATCAAGTAGCCGGCACAGCATATATGCCCGCATAAGTTGCATACAACGCAACAACCTTAGCGAGCACGCTGCCCGTATTCGCGGATCATCTTTTTCACCTCCGCCATTGCAACCTGGAGTTTCTCCGCATCACGCGACCTCACCACAATGTTGGTGTCCGGCCCTGTTTCGGACCAGAACGGATAGGAGCCGATCGAGACGTCGGGATGCGCCTTCGCGACCTCCGCCAGCGGCCCGCCGATATCGCCCTCGCGCAGGCCGGCTTGAACCGTATCGGAGAGGATCTTCGTGCCGGTCCTGAGCGTCGGCGCGACGACGTCGAGCATCGCCTGCATGATCGCGGGCACGCCGGCCATCACATAGACGTTGCCGATATTGAAGCCCGGCGCCTTCGAGATCGAATTGGCGATCAGCTCCGCACCGGCCGGGATGCGCGTCATCCGCATCCGCGCCTCGTTCAGATCCTCGGCGGCGAAGCGCTCGCGCATCATCGCGACCGCCCGCGGATCGTAGTCGATCGAGACGCCGAAGGCCGCCGCCACCGCATCGGCGGTGATGTCGTCATGGGTCGGGCCGATGCCGCCGGTCGTGAAGACATAGGTGTAGCGGACGCGCAGCGCGTTCAGCGCCGCCACGATTTCGTCGGTGACGTCCGGCACCACCCTGACCTCGCGCAGCTCGATGCCGATATTGGTCAGGTACTCGGCGATATAGCCGATGTTTTTGTCCTTCGTCCGCCCGGACAGGATTTCGTCGCCGATGACGAGGATCGCCGCCGTCACGATGACGGGCGGCTGGCTGCTTTGGCTTGCGGACATGACGCGGCTCCTGACCTGAGGGTCAAGAGCTAGGGCGTCGCGAGGCTTTGCTCAAGCATCCCCGATTGCGCGCCGGCCATGCCGGCCCTGCGTGCTCAGGTCGGATCGCGCTCGAACAGCATGTTCATGCGGGTCTGCCGGACCAGCCGGTAGCCGCTGCGCTTCAGCAGCCCAGCCAGGTCGCTCTGCCAGCGCAGGCGCGAATCCTCGATGATGATGAAACCGGGCCAGAGCGAGGGCGGCGCATCGCGCAGGAAGGGCTCGAGGATCAGATCCTCCGCCCCTTCCACATCGAGCTTGATCGCATCGATGCGCTCGTAATGCTCGCTTTCGACGAGCGCGAGCAGCGTCGTCGCCGGCACCTTCACGGGACTGGCCGTGGTCGAGTTGAGAATGCGCACGCTCGATTCGCCGCGATTGGCCGGGTCGATGAACAGCGTCAGCTCGCCGGGCTTGTCGGCCAGCGCGCAGGCCACCGCCTTCACCGTGCCGAACGGGTTCTGGGCGATGTTGTAGGCGAGGCGTGCGAACACGTCCGGCTGCGGCTCGACCGCCAGGACGCGGGCGCTGCGCCCGGCGCGGGCGGCGACGAAGAGCGAATAGGCGCCGATATTCGCGCCCACATCGATGAAGGTGAAGCCGTCGCGCAGGCGCGAGGCCAGCATCTCCAGCTCGATCGGATCGAAATATTGCGGCGTGAACAGCACCCGCTTCTCGCAGATATTGCCGTTCGGATGGAGCCTCATCTTGGCGCCGAGCGCCTCGATGTCGACCGGCGCACCCTCGAGTGCGCGCAAGCCGATGCTGCGCAGCGCATAGGCGCTCTTCCGGCCGAAAAAATTATCCGGGGCAGCGCGTGTCCGGGAAATGATGCGCGCTACGAAGGGTTTCGGTGCGAAGGCGCCGAAGGGCTGCTCTTCCGCCGTGCTGGGTTCGATCATGGCCATTGCGGCAGCCTGATACACCGTGCGGCGGCGCAACGCCAGCCATTCGGGAGCGCGGATGCCGCATCCGGCTTGCCTCCGCCGGCAAACACAATAGATATGGGATCAAGGAGTTCTCCGCGCGCAATGACATTCGAAGACACCATCGGCCGTTCGCGTTCGCGCGAGCCCGTCATCAAGATCCACGGCCCCGAGGCCTTCGCCGCGATGCACAAGGCCGGCCGGCTGACGGCGACCGGGCTCGACATGCTCGGCTCCTACGTCAAGCCCGGCGTCACGACGCAGCGCCTCGACGACCTCGCTTTCCAGTTCGCGATGGACAACGGCGCCTATCCGGCGACGTTGTTCTATCGCGGCTACACCAAGTCGATCTGCACCTCGATCAACCATGTCGTCTGCCACGGCATCCCGGACGACAAGCCGCTGCGCGAGGGCGACGTCCTCAATATCGACTACACGCTGATCGTCGATGGCTGGCACGGCGATTCCAGCCGCATGTACGGCGTCGGCGAGATCTCACGAAAGGCCGAAAGGCTGGTCGAGATCACCTATGAAAGCCTGCTGCGCGGCATCAAGGCCGTGCGTGCCGGCGCCACCACCGGCGATATCGGCTTCGCCATCCAACGCTATGCCGAGGGCGAGCGCTGCTCGGTCGTCCGCGACTTCTGCGGCCACGGCATCGGCCAGCTCTTCCACGACGCTCCGAACATCCTGCACTATGGCAGCCCGGGCGAAGGCATCGAGCTCAAGCCCGGCATGGTCTTCACCATCGAGCCGATGATCAATCTCGGCAAGCCGGGCGTGAAGGTGCTGTCCGACGGCTGGACGGCGGTGACGCGCGACCGCTCGCTCTCCGCCCAGTTCGAGCATCAGATCGGCGTCACCGAAACGGGTTGCGAGATCTTCACTCTCTCCCCGGCCGGCCTCGACAATCCGCTCGCCCCGAAATGAGCGTCGGCATTGGCAAGGGATCACGCAAGGCGCCCGCGCCTGCTGCCTTTGCCGAAGCTGCCGCCTCGCCGCCGACCCCGCATTATCACGGCCATCGCGACCGCCTGCGTGCCCGCTTCCAGGAGGCCGGCGCCGATGCGCTGCCTGATTACGAATTGCTCGAGCTCTTGCTCTTCCGCTCGATCCCGCAGCGGGACGTCAAGCCGCTCGCCAAGGAGCTGGTCCAGCGCTTCGGCTCCTTCGCCGAGGTGCTCGCTGCACCGGCCTCCCGCCTCACCGAGATCAAGGGCGTAGGCGAAGGCGTGGCGCTCGATCTCAAGATCGTCGAAGCCGCGCTGAAGCGCATGGCCAAGGGCGCCGTCGCCAAGCGCACGGTCCTGTCCTCCTGGTCCTCCGTCCTCGACTATTGCCGCATGGCGATGGCCTTCGCCGAGCGCGAGCAGTTCCGCATCCTCTTCCTCGACAAGAAGAACGCGCTGATCGCCGACGAGGTGCAGCAGACCGGCACGGTCGATCATACGCCGGTCTATCCGCGCGAGGTGATGCGCCGCGCGCTGGAGCTCTCGGCCTCGGCCATCATCCTCGTCCATAACCACCCCTCGGGCGACCCGACTCCCTCCGGCGCCGACATGCGGATGACGCGCGAGCTCGTCGATATCGCCAAGCCGCTCGGCATCGCGATCCACGACCACATCATCGTCGGCCGCGACGGCCATGCGAGCTTCCGCAGCCTGGGGCTGATCGAGGGCTGAGCGCGGAGGCAGCGATGGCGCAATTATCGGTCAAGCGCGTCTACGATCCCCCCTCCCCGGAGGACGGCACCCGCATCCTGGTCGACCGGCTCTGGCCGCGCGGCGTGAGGAAGGAGCGGATCGATCTCTGGCTCAAGGACATCGCGCCGAGCGATGCCTTGCGGCACGAATTTCACGGTCATCCGGATCAGTGGGAAACCTTCCGCGCGGCCTATGCGGCCGAGCTCGGTGGCGCGCCGGCGCAGGCTGCGCTTGCCATTCTGATGGAGAAGATCGCCGCCGGCCCGGTGACGCTGCTCTATGCCGCCAGGGACGAGACCCGCAACAACGCCGAAGCGCTGCGCCTGTGGCTCGCCGGGCATCCTCCCGCGAGCGGCTGATCGCGGCTGCGCCTTCCGTAACGGCGGGTCTTAGACTATTCGCCGAGCCGGCCCGCCCGCTTCTGCCCAAGGAATAGGCATGCTTGCCCCTTTGGCCGGCTTGCCCCCCTCTTCCCGAACGCCTGCGAATGCGCATAGGCTGACGAAAATGGGGATGACGGCCGCATGGTTGCGTTCGATGAAATGACCGGCTCGGGGCAGGAGTTGAGGCCAGCCTATGACGCGCTCGACCGCTGGCTGAAGGAGGCTCCGGCCGAAACGCTGGCGCTGAGGCGCTCGCAGGCGGAACTCTTCTTCCGGCGCATCGGCATCACCTTCGCAGTCTATGGCGACGAGGAATCGACCGAGCGCCTGATCCCCTTCGACATCATCCCGCGCGTCCTCACCAAGCCGGAATGGACCAAGCTGGAAGCGGGGCTGCGCCAGCGCGTCACCGCCCTCAACATGTTCCTGGCCGATGTCTACGGGCCCAAGGAATGCCTGAAGGCCGGCATCATCCCGCCCGATCTGGTCTATCGCAACGCCTGCTACCAGCTCGAAATGGTCGACTTCAAGGTGCCGCACGGCGTCTATTGCCACATCGCCGGCATCGACGTGGTGCGGGTCGACGCAGACACATTCTATGTGCTCGAGGACAATGCCCGCACGCCATCGGGCGTCTCCTACATGATGGAAAACCGGGAGGTGATGCTCAGGCTCTTCCCGGAGCTTTTCGCGATGCACCGCGTCGCCCCCGTCGACAACTACCCTGACCAGCTCCTGGCGACGCTGCGCTCGGTCGCGCCGCGCAGCGCGCCTTCGGACCCGACGATCTGCCTGCTGACGCCCGGCCAGTACAACTCGGCCTTCTACGAGCACTCCTTCCTCGCCGACAAGCTCGGCGTCGAGCTGGTCGAGGGCTCGGACCTGCTGGTCAAGGACGACGTGGTCTACATGCGCACCACGCAAGGGCCGAAGCGCGTCGACGTGATCTACCGGCGCATCGACGACGACTTCATCGACCCGCTCGTCTTCCGCGGCGATTCGGTACTCGGCGTGCCCGGCATCATCGGCGCCTACAAGGCCGGTAACGTCACGCTGGCCAACGCCGTCGGTACCGGTGTCGCCGACGACAAGGCGGTCTACAGCTACATGCCTGAAATCGTGAAGTTCTTCACCGGCGAGGAGCCGATCCTGAAGAACGTCCCGACCTTTCGCTGCCGCGAGCCCGAGGCGAACGCCTATGTGCTCGACAATCTGGAGAAGCTCGTCGTCAAGGAGGTCAACGGCTCGGGTGGCTACGGCATGCTCGTCGGCCCGCACGCCAACAAGGCGCAGATCGAGACCTTCCGCCGCAAGCTGAAGGCGAGCCCGGAAGGCTTCATCGCCCAGCCGACGCTGGCGCTCTCGACCTGCCCCACCTTCGTCGCCTCGGGCGTGGCGCCGCGCCATGTCGACCTGCGGCCCTATGTGCTCTCCGGCGCCAACGGCATCTCCTGCGTGCCGGGCGGGCTGACCCGCGTCGCGCTGAAGGAAGGTTCGCTCGTCGTCAACTCCAGCCAGGGCGGCGGCACCAAGGACACCTGGGTGCTCGACGCATGACGCGCTCTCCCGATCGCCTCAACGCTCCCTTCCGGATGCTGCCTGCCTCGCCGCGGAAAGGCCCTCGCTGACCATGCTCTCGCGCACTGCAGACAGCCTCTACTGGGTTTCCCGCTATGTCGAGCGGGCCGAATGCCTCGCCCGCATCCTCGATGCGACGACCCGTCTCACCAACCTGCCTTCGACCTATGGCGGCGCCGGCACCGAGTGGCAGAGCGCGGTCCTGACCGCCGGCTGCGAGGACACCTTCGCCCAGGCTTATAGCGAAGCGAACGAACGCAATGTCTGCGACTTCCTGACCTTCAACCCCGACAACCCCTCCTCGATCCGCAACTGCCTCGCCTTGGCGCGTTCGAACGCGCGGGCGGTGCGCACGGCGCTGACCTCGGAGATGTGGGACGCGCTGAACGGCGCCTGGCTCGAGCTGCAACGCTTCGAGAAGAAGCGCATGGACCGCGAGGAATTCGCCCGCTTCCTCGACTGGGTGAAGAATGTCTCGCTGGTCTTCGACGGCTCGGCCTACCGCACCATGCTGCGCGACGACGGCTACTGGTTCTCGCGGCTCGGCGTCTATCTCGAGCGCGCCGACAACACCGCCCGCATCCTGGACGTGAAGTATCACGTCCTCCTGCCGGCCAACGAGCAGATCGGCGGCTCGCTCGACTATTTCCAGTGGACCACGGTGCTGCGCGAGGTCTCGGCGCTGACCGCCTATCATTGGGTCTATCGCGAGGCGGTGAAGCCGGTGCTCATCGCCGATCTGCTGATCCTGAACCGGCGCATGCCGCGCTCTCTCGCCGCCTGCTACGAGAACATCTCGCGCTTCCTCGACTCGCTCGGCGACGCCTATGGCCGGCAAGGCGCGGCCCAGCGCCAGGCGCGCCGGACTCTGGCGAACCTCAGCAACACGCGCATCGAGAACATCTTCCAGCACGGGCTGCACGAGTTCATCGAGGACTTCATCACGGAAAACAACGGCCTCGGTAATACGATCGTCGAGCAGTACCTGCAGTGACCCGCTCGCCTCGCCGCGAACCGGCAGGTAGAACGACAGATATCCAGAGCATTTTCGAGCGAAGTGGACACCGGTTCGCGTGAAGAAAATGCGATAAAACAACGAGATAGATCCTTTCCGCGCTTCAGGGAAACGCGGAAAGGATCTAAACGCCCGGAACGGCCGAGACCCATGCGGATCAGGATCTCCCACACGATCAGCTACGAATATGCCGAGCCGGCCCGGCATATCGCCCAGATCCTGCGCCTGACGCCACGCGACCATGACGGCCAGCACGTCATGTCGTGGCGGATCGAGCCCAGCATCGACGGGCGCCTGCGGGCTTCGCAGGATGCGCATGGCAATATCGTTCACACCTTCTACGCCGACGGCCCGATCTCCGCACTCGGGATCAAGGTCGACGGGCTGATCGAAACCGTCGATCTCGCCGGTGTCATCCGTGGCGGGCTGGAGCGGGTCCCTTGCGACGTCTATCGGCGCGACACCCTTCTGACCGCGCAGGACGATGCGCTGCGCGCCTTCACCGACGAAGCCACCGCTGGCGCCGGCACGCCGCTCTCGCAGATGCATGCGCTGATGGCCGCGGTCCATGAGCGCATGACCTGCCTCGACGCCAGCGGACACACCGGCGTTGGCGCACCGGCTGCCTTCGCGGCGGGCGAGGCGATCCCGCAGGATATCGCCCATGTCTTCATGGCCTGCGCGCGCCATCTCGGGCAGCCGGCACGCTACGTCTCCGGCTATGTCGCGCGATCGGACGATCTGCTCCTGGGCAGCGGCGCCCATGCCTGGGCCGAGGTCTATCTCGATGGCTATGGCTGGATCGGCTTCGACAGCGCCAATGGCCTGTGCCCCATCGACACACATGTGCGTGTCGCGGTAGGGCTGGATTTCGCCGACGCCGCCCCTGTCCGGGGCTCGCGCCAGGGCGGCGGAGGCGAGAACCTCAACGTTCTCGTCACGGCACAAGAAGCCGGCAGTCGGCAGGTCAATCAATAGCCGTAGCTGGCGGCCGAAACTTAAGCCGGCCACGTTGATTCGATTTGGTCGGATCAGGCCACAAGCGATTGACGGACTTAAGGGATCGAAGGACCGCGACCGTGACCTATTGCGCCGGAATCCTCGTGCAGGACGGGCTGGTGATGATCGCCGACACCCGCACCAATGCCGGGCTCGACGATATCTCGACCTTCCGCAAGCTCCACATCTTCTCCTGGCCAGGCGACCGCAGTTTCGGGCTGGCGACGGCCGGCAACCTCTCGATCACGCAATCGGTCATCAGCTTCCTGCACGAGGGCCTGCCCCATCCCGAGACCGGCGAGATCGAGACGCTGCGGAACGCGACCACCATGTTCCGGGCGGCCCAGCTCGTCGGCCGCTGCATCCGCCATGTCCGGGAGATCGACGGGCCGGCGCTCGACGAGGCCGGCGTCAAGTTCGAGATGTCCATGCTGTTCGGCGGGCAGATCAAGGGCCAGCCGATGCGGCTCTTCATGATCTACGGCGCCGGCAACTTCATCGAATGCGGCATCGACGCACCCTTCCTGCAGATCGGCGAGCACAAATACGGCAAGCCGATCCTCGACCGCGCCGTCACCTTCAAGACCCATCTCTACGATGCGCTGAAGGTCGGGCTCATCTCGATGGATTCGACGATGCGCTCCAATCTCGGCGTCGGCCTGCCGATCGATCTGCTGGTCATGCGCCGCGATGCCGAAGACCTCGAGCTCAACCGCCGCATCGAGGCCGGAGAACCCTATTTCCACGATCTGCGCGAGCGCTGGTCCGCCGCGCTGCGGGCCGCCCACATGGCGATTCCGCGCCCGCCCTACGGGCCCAGCTCCCCGTAAAGACTCCGGCCCTTCGTGAAGCCGGCCTCATTTTCGCGGTAAATCCCGGCGCCAAGGCAACGGGATGTCAATACTTACGCGGTTAGCTCGCATCGAAGGATCGATGCCGGACGTGCAATGCTGCAACCTGCCACCGCGAAGATGACGAACGCGGGTTCATCCGCGCGCATGTTCGCGAGCACCGTCGCGACGCTGGGCTGCGCGTTCCTGCTCCTGCTGGCCGTCGGTGCGGCCGTGGTGATCGCGATCACGCGCGAGGCCAATCGGCTCGAAGCCCAACGCCAGCGCGAGCGCATCGAAGCCGCCTTCAACAATCAGATTCGCGCCAGCGAGCTCAGGTTGGAACGGCTGGCCATCGCGGGCGCCTTCCAGGAGACGCTGCGCGGACCGGAGCCCCATACCGGACTGCAGAACGCCTTCAGCCGCCTGGGCGGCCAGCTCGCCGATTTCGACGGAGCCTATATCGCATCGGCATCCGGAACCGTCCTCGCCGGCGTCGAAGCGGGCGAGCCCGCCGGCCAGGCCGGCTATGACGGCCTGCGACATTTCAGCGGCTTCATTCCCGGAGGAAACTCCCGGCCCGTGGCCGGCAGCCTATCCTCCGATCGCGGCTCGGCCTGGTCGACCATCGCCAGCAACGGCAGCGACACGATCCTGCTGATGGTGATCGACTTGTCGCGCATCGCGACGCCGGTTCACTCGCCGTCGCTGGGGCGGCTGTCCTTCGTCGCCTATCGGCGGTTGTCCGGTACCATGCTGGCCGAGCTGGCGGATGGCTACCGCGTCGCCGGCATGCGCCTCGTCGATCGACAGCCCTCCGACGCGCTGTCGAGCCTGCCCATTCCCTCTCCGGACGCATCGGTCAGCACCTGGCTGACCTGGACACCGGACCGCCCCGGCGACGTCATGCTGGAGCGCTTCCTCTGGGCCCTGATCTCGGTCGGCGTGCTTTTCTCCGGCATCATCGTCTTCGTGGTCCAGCGCCTGCGCGCGGCAGCCGTGCAGATCACGCTACGCGAGCAGGAGATCCAGCGCCTGGCCGGCCAGGACGAATTGTCGCTGCTGCCCAACCGGCGCAGCTTCGACCTGACCTTCGACCAGGCACTCGCCCGGCTCGACCGCGGCGACTCGGCGCTTGCGGTGTTTCTCATCGATCTCGATCGCTTCAAGGCCGTCAACGACACTTATGGCCATACGGCCGGCGACGAGCTCATCCGCCAGGTCGCCAACCGGCTCCTCGGCACCGTGCGGGCGGGCGATACGGTGGCGCGCCTGGGCGGCGACGAATTCGGCGTCATCCAGGCGCATGCCTCCCCAACCGGCTCGGCGGCGCTGGGCGAGCGGATCCTGGCCGCTCTCACCGCCCCCTTCACCGTCATGGGCGTCGAGGTCACCATCGGCTGCTCGGTCGGCATCGCCCTGGCACCGCGCGACGGCGCGAAGCGCGAGACGCTGCTCAAGCTCGCCGACACTGCGCTCTACGAGGCGAAGAACAGCGGTCGCAACCGCTGGTCCTTCTTCGAGCCCCAGATGAACCGCGCGCTCCAGGTCAAGCGCATGGTCGAGGACGATCTGCGCAACGCCATCGAGCAGGACAAGCTCACCCTGCACTACCAGCCTCAGGTCTCGATCGACGGCTCCACCATCATCGGCGTCGAGGCGCTCGTGCGCTGGCCGCATCCGGAGCATGGCATGATCCCGCCTTCGGAGTTCATCGCCATCGCCGAGGAGCGCGGGCTCATCGTGCCGCTGAGCGAATGGGTGCTGCGGCGCGCCTGCCAGGAAGCCAGGCGCTGGAAGGGCGTCCGCCTCGCCGTCAACGTCTCGCCGATCCAGTTCCGCCACAAGGACTTCGTCGCCAACGTCATCCGCATCATCGGGGAGACGGATTTCGATCCCGGCCAGCTCGAGCTGGAACTGACCGAAGGTGTCCTGATCGAGGATGCCGACGCGGCCGAAACCGCGATGATGGACATCAGGGCCCATGGCGTCGGGCTCGCGCTCGACGATTTCGGCACGGGCTATTCGAGCCTGATCTATCTGCGCCGCTTCGCCTTCGACAAGATCAAGATCGACCGCTCCTTCCTCGAATACATGGAAGAAACCGGCGAATCCGCGATCCTGGTCCATTCGATGGCGCATCTCGGCCGCGCGCTCGGCCTGCGCGTCTGCGCCGAGGGCGTGGAGACGGCCGAGCAGCACCGCTTCCTCCAGGCCATCGGCTGCCACGAACTGCAGGGCTTCCTCTTCTCGCGGGCGGTTCCCGCCGAGGAGATCGACCGCCTGCTCGCGGTGAACAACCCTTTTGCTGAAGTGCTCGCTGCCTGACCGGACACCCGATCAGAACAGCAGCTCCTGGATGCCGCTGAAGATCGCATAGGCGAAACCGGCACTGAGCGCGAGCCCGATCGCCCCGATGACCGCCCCCGCGATGATCAGCACGCCGTCGCGCTCGACCATCCCGAGCCCGACCAGGCAGACGGCGAGCCCGAGGGGGATCTGCCCGATGAACGGCGCCGCGACGATCAGCCCCAGCGCCAGGATCAGGATGACGAGCCCGAGGATCGGCACCGCATAGGGACCGCCGAGCATCGTCAGCCGCGGCCGTGAGAAACGCTCGAGCCAGATCAGGGGCGGCAGCGCCCGCTCGATGGCGCGGTTGAGCTCCGGCTTGCCGATGCTGCGCCTGAGCAGCGCCTGCGGCAGCCAGGGCGTCTTCCGGCCCGGCAGCATCTGCAGCGCGACGAAGGCCAAGACAAGCCCGCAGACCAGCGGAATCGGCGGCGGCATCGGCAAGCAATTGGGCAGGCCGAGCAGCACCACAAGCAGCGCATAGGCGCGATCCTGCAGCGCCGCGATGATGGTGCCGACCTCGACACGCTCCCCGGGCAGACCGGCCAGCGCCTTCAGAAGTCCGGATGTGCGTAAGGGAGATGACAAGAGAGCCAGGCCGTGCCGGATTGAGCTGCCCGCCTAGCACGGCGGGGCAACCCGCAACAAGCACGCGCGACGCAGGCGCTCAATGCAGTGTCAGCACACCGTTGACGCTGCGGATCTCCGCCGGCCGGATCAGTCGCGAATGCGCGACGGTGACGGAATGCACCGGCCCGTCGAGCTCGCGCCGCCAGAAATCCAGAAATTCATGCAGCACGGGAAAGCGCGGAGCGACGTCGTATTGCTGCCAGATGAAGGTCTGCAGCACGCTGAGATGATCGGGCATGCGATACAGGATCGTCGCCGTCGTCAGCCCATAGCCCTCGAGCTGCCTGATGAAGTCCTCTGAAACCATCTGCACCTCCCCTCCCAGCGGGATTGAAAGCTTAGCCGGATGCGTCGAGGCTGCGCCCGGTTGGTTAACAAAAGCTTGCAAGCTTACTCCCAAACTGCTGCAATTCTTAGGCTCGTCTGCGGCGCAAGGGGGACGCTCGGCGGGCCGGGGGCATGCGTGGCGTGGGGTAGCCGCAGAACCGGTCGGACCAGGCTGGCGATGGTCGTCGCGGCCCTGCCCCTGTCCGTCTGTTCGGCCGCCCTTGCCGAGGACGATGAAGCGGATGAGGAGCGTTCCCGGCTTTCGACCGTGATCTTCGGCTCGATGGAGGCCGGCCCGACCAAGACCTTCCTGTCGGTCGGAATGAAGCGCGCCATCGGCGGCGGCCTGGCCCAGAGCGGCTTCCGCCTCTTCCTGAAGGCTGGCGGATCGCAGGAACAGACGCGGCGCCAGTCGCCGCGCGGCACCACCTACAAGGCCGAGACCCAGACGCTGCTCGGCTATGAATGGCGCATCGGCGACACGTTCGTCGCCCTTTATGCCGGCTCCGACGTCCAGAGCGAGAGGCGCGACGAGCCACTCGGCCCGTCGCTGATCGAGACACGTTACGGCGCGCGATTGCAGGCCGATCTCTGGTCCACGCCGCTGCCGGGCATGATGTTCCAGGCTAGTGCCTATGCCTCGACGCTGGACCGGCGCCTCTGGGCGCGTGCCGCTCCCGGCTGGCAGATGCCGCTCGGCTTCTATGTCGGACCGGAGGTCGAAGCCTATCGCGAACGGGACTATCGCAAGCTGCGCCTTGGACTGCATCTGACGGGCCTGCGCCTGCTCGGCCTCGAATGGCGCCTCGCCGGCGGCTGGCAGCGCACCAGCGACCGGCCCTCGGAGGCTTACGCGACGCTCGGCCTGCACTGGCAGCGCTGACGAAAATGCGCGAACCCTCATCCTGAGGAGTCGCGAAGCGGCGTCTCGAAGGATGCTCCAGATGGCTCCGGAGCCTCGTGAAGCATTCTTCGAGACGCCAATCCCTTGGGAATGGCTCCTCAGGATGGGGGGCTCAGGGCACAAAACGGCCGCTACAGGCGAGCCGTCAGCCCTGCAACGCCCTGAGCGCTTCCGGCGTATCGACGTCGATGGCGATGGCCGGATCCTCGAAGGGAACCTCGACGACGCGGCTGCCGGCCTCGTCAAGCAGGCGGCGAGCCCCGCGATCCCCGGTCAGCAGCGAAACCGCAGGGAAGATCGGCCGCGCCAGCAGCACCGGGTTGCCGCGATGGCCGAACAGCGTCGGCACCACGGCCAGCGAATCCGGCTGCTGGAGATGGCTTTCGGCCAGGCGCTCGATGACCTGAGAAGTTACGTTAGGCATGTCGCCGAGCGAGATCACCGCCGCTTCGGCCTCGGACGGCAGTGCCGCCACCCCGGCGCGAACCGAGCCGGCGAGCCCCGAAGCATAATCGGGATTGTGCACGAAGCGGATCGGCAGGTCGGAAAGAGCGGCCTCCACCGCCTCCTTTTGATGGCCGGTGACGACCAGCACCGGATCGAGCCGGGCCTCGAGCTGCGCCTCGACGGCATAACGCACGATCGGCTTGCCGCGCAGCTCCTGCAGGAGCTTGTTGTCGGCGCCCATCCGGGTCGAGCGGCCGGCCGCCAGGACGATCCCGGCAATATGTCCGGGGCCATGTTGCCCCGGCGCGCGCGGCTGCGGCCGCGAGACGATCTCCATCAGCAACCCGCCCACGCCCATGCGCTGGACATCGGCGCGGCCGACGCGGATGCCCGCCAGATGGCGCTGCAGCACCCAGTCGAAGCTGTTCTCCTTGGGCGAGCGCGCGCAGCCCGGCGCGCCGATCACCGGCTTGCCGTCGATCTCGCCGAGCATCAGCAGATTGCCGGGATCGACCGGCATGCCGAGATGCTCGACCCGTCCGCCCGCCTCGATCAGCGCTTGCGGGATCACGTCGCGCCGGTCGGTGATCGCCGAGGCGCCGAAGACGACGATGATGTCGCTGTCGCCTTTCGCCAGCACCCCGATGCTCTCCGCCAGCGGCGTCGTCTCATGCGGCACGCGCCTGTCGGCCGAAAGGACCGCGGCCGCCGGCGCCAGCCGGTCCATCATGACGCGCATCGTCTTGTCGACGACGCTGGGCTTGAGCCCCGGCAGGATCGTCGAGATCACGCCGACCTTCGAGGGGCGATAGGCCGCGACCGCGATGGCCCGCTCCGGGCCGAGCGCACTGAGCGCCTGCTCGACCCGCGTTTCCGAGACGGCATAGGGAATGATCTTGACGGTGGCGATGAGCTCGCCGGCGACGACCGCCTTGAGTGCCGGCAGCGTCGCCACCGTGATCGCCTCGTCGACGGTGTTGAAGGCGTCGATCGCCGCGACATCGACCGTGAGCACGCCCGCCGTCGTCGCGAACATGTTGACGCGCCCCGTGAAGGGGGCTTCCGCGACGATGCCCTTGCCGGTCAGGCGCGCGGCAAGCCGCGAGGCCGCCTCGTTCTCCGCGACATCCCCGGGCTCCAACCGCACGGCGACGATCTCGCCGATACCGGCTCCGGCGAGCCCGGCCGCGATCTCCGCGGTGACCAGCGCGCCCTTCTTCACCGTCGTCGCGCCGGCCCGAATCGTATGGGCGGCGATGCAGCCGACGGAATCGGCGATGGCGATGGGGCCGAACTTCATGATGCGTGCCCTTTCAGGCGGGCTTCCTGCGCGGGCCGCGCAGGCTGCTCACGATCTCCGCCAGGATAGCGAGCGCGATCTCGGCTGGCGAGACAGCGCCGATATCGAGCCCGATCGGGGCATGGATGCGCCGTGTCACCTCCTCGCCGAACCCGGCCGCAGCGAGCCGCTCCAGCCGCTTGCCATGCGTCTTCCGGCTGCCCAGCGCCCCGATATAGAAGCAGTCCGAGCGGAGCGCCGCCGTGAGCGCGGGATCGTCGATCTTCGGATCATGCGTCAGCGCGACGAAGGCGGTGTAGCCGTCGAGCCCGACCTGCGGCAGGACCTCTTCGGGCCATTCCGGCAGCAGCGCCACGCCCGGAAAGCGCTCCGGGGTGGCGAAGGCCGTGCGCGGGTCGATGATCACGAGATCGAGATCGAGTTCCTTCGCCATCGGCGCCATCGCCTGCGAGATATGGACGGCGCCCGTCACGACGATACGCGGATGCGGCGCCTGCACGGTCAGGAAATAGGAAGCGCCCTCGGCCTCGACCATGCCGCTCTTGCCGGTGCGCAACTGCTTCTCGACGAGTTCGGCCAGCGGATCGGCCGCGATCTCGCCCTGCCGCACCAGCCGCTGCGCGCCGCTCGCGAGTTCGGTCACCAGCACCGCCGCGCGCCGCGCTGCGCGCTCGTCATTGAGCGCGGAGAGGATGGCGAGATCCACCGTTCAGCCCCTGTCGGTCGCGAGCTTCAGGCCGAGCGCGATCATCAGCGAGCCGCCGATCCAGCGCCCGAAGGCGAACCCTGTCCTGGTCTTCTTCATCGCTCCCACGACGAGCGAGGCGCCGAAGACGGTGACGAGATCGGCCGAGGAGAAGGCGAAATTGACCACCATGCCGAGGATCAGGAACTGCGCCCAGACCGGCAGCGAGCCGGCCGGATCGACGAACTGCGGCAACAGCGCGATGAAGAACAGCGCGACCTTCGGGTTCAGGATCTCGACGATGAAGGAATCCAATAGCGCCCGTTTCACCGTCTTCGGCGGCGCGATGGGCTGGTCGGGCGCGCCCAGGCGCGAGCGGATCATGCCGATGCCGATCCAGACGAGATAGATCGCGCCGGCGATCTTCACCGCCATATAGAGTTCCGGCACATGCTTGAACACGGCCGACAGGCCGAAGGCCGCGGCGAAGACGTGGACATAGCAGCCGAGATGGATGCCGAGCATCGCCATCAGCCCCGCCCTGCGGCCATGGCTGATCGTTTGGGCGGCGGTGTAGAGCAGCGCCGGCCCCGGAAAATACGCGACGAGGATGGTCACCGTCGCGAAGGCGACAAGGGTCTCCCAGGAGGCCATCAGTGCTTATCCTTGCTGCGAACCGGCTCGACATAGACCTTGATGCGCCCGCCGCAGGAGAGCCCGACCTTCCAGGCCGTTTCGTCTGCGACGCCGAATTCCAGGACCCGCGGCTTGCCCTCGGCGATGACGTCGGCGGCCTCGGCCACCACCGCCCCCTCGACGCAGCCGCCCGAGACGGAGCCAAGGAAATTCCCCTCCCCGTCGATGACGAGATGCGAGCCCACCGGGCGCGGCGCCGAGCCCCAGGTCTCGACGACGGTCGCGATGGCGACTCCACGGCCGGCCGCCGCCCATTCCTCGGCAGCGCGCAGGATATCGGTTTCGGTGCTGATCATGATGCCAATCTCCTCAGCCCTCATCCTGAGGAGCCGCGAAAGCGACATCTCGAAGGATGTTCCAGAGCAGGCTGGAGCATCCTTCGAGACGCGATCTGCGATCGCTCCTCAGGATGCGGGCTAGCTCCGCTAAGATCATGCCTCAACCCGTCTTCTTCAACCAGAGCCGCGGATCGCTCTCCCGCTCTGCGTCCCGCGACAGCGCAGCGCAGAGATCGGCCATCGCCGCGAGGTTGTGGATCGGCCGGAACGAGTCGACATGCGGCAGCATCGCCTTGATGCCGCTGGCGCGCGCCGCGAAGGCATCGTAGCGCAGCAGCGGGTTGAGCCAGACCAGTTGCCGGCAGGAGCGGTGCAGCCGGTCCATCTCGAAGGCGAGGCTGTCGTCGAGATGGCGCTCCAGCCCGTCGGTGAAGAGCAGCACCACCGCCCCGCCCGACAGAACCCGCCGCGACCAGACGCGGTTGAACATGTGCAGCGCCGTCGCGATGCGCGTGCCGCCCTCCCAGTCGGGCGCCGCCTTGCCGGCCAGCGCCAGCGCCTCGTCGGGGTCGCGCGCCTTCAGCATGCGGGTGACATTGGTTAGCCGCGTGCCGAAGACGAAGGAATGCACGCGCCGGCGCTTCTCGGTCAGCGCATGCAGGAAATGCAGGAAGATGCGCGAATATTCCGCCATCGAGCCGGAGATATCGACCAGCGCGACGACCGGCGGATGCACCTGCCCCCGCTCGCGGAAGGCGAGGTCGATCGAGCCGCCCCCGCCGCGCAGCGAGCGGCGGAAGGTGCGGCGCGGATCGATGCGCAGGCCCCGCGCCGCCGCCCGGAAGCGGCGCGTTTCGATGCTGTCATCCGGCAGGCTGAGCTCGGCGATGAGCTGCTTGGCGCGCGCGATCTCCGCCGCGCTCATCTGGGCGAAGTCGCGCGACTTCAACATCTCGCGATCGGAGACGGTGAGTCGCGCCGTGAGCTCGGTGAGCTCCGCCGGCGGCTCGTCCTCGCGTGGCGGCGGGGTGAAGGCTTCCGCCACCCTGAGCGCCCCGGCTTCCGCCTTCTCCGGCTGGCGCTCGGCGCCGGGCGAGACCGGCGACATCTGCGCCATGATCTTCTCGATCAGGTTGCGTCGGCGCCAGAACAGCCGGAAGGCCTGGTCGTAGACCGCGCTGTCCTCATGCTTCTTCACGAAGATCGCATGCAGCGCCCAGTACATCTCCTCACGCCCGCCGAGCGCGCCCTCGGCCAGCGCCTCGACAGCCTCGGTGACGGCCCCCGGCCCGACCGGCAAGCCGGCCGCGCGCAAGGCACGAGCGAAATAGGCGACGTTCTCGGCGAGCTTCCCGCTCACGCTCCGACCGTCTCCGTCATGAACACCTTCTGGACGATCTGCCAGCGGCTCTCGATCTTCAGCAGGGACAGAAGGTCTGTGAAGTAGCGCGGCGGCATCTGGCACTTGACCTTGACCAGCGCCAGCGTCGGCCCGACGAGATCGATGGTCAGGATGTGGTCGTCGCGCTGAAGCCCGCTCGCCTGTGGCGACGGCCGGTTGCGCACCAGTTCGAGCCATTGATCGCACAGCAGGATCTGGATCGTGCCGTCCTCGCGGGCCGTGGTCAGCGCGCTGGTGGGATGGAAGACATGGGCGAGCTTCTCGGCGTTGCCCTCATAGAGCCCGTCGAGATAGGTCCGCACCGTGGCTTCGACGGCCTTGATGTCCGCATTCATGACAGCCTCCCTCGCGCCTCGCCAATCGGTCTGCTGCCGCGGTCGGTGGATCAGCGCCCCGCCTCGGCCTTGGCCTGATCCAGCAGCTCCTTCACCTTCGAGCCCTGCATCGCCTGGATGTCGTCCTGATACTTCAGGAGCGCGCCCAGCGTATCGGAGACGATCGCGGGATCGAGCGCAACCGCATCGAGCTCGACCAGCGCCGTCGCCCAATCCAGCGTCTCGGCAACGCCCGGCGCCTTGAACAGCTCTTCCTTCCGGATCGCCTGCACGAAGGCGACGAGCTGCTTCGAGAGCTTGCCCGGAGCCTCCGGCACGCGCGCCTTCAGGATGGCGAGCTCGCGCACCGCATCGGGATAGCCGACCCAGTGATAGAGGCAGCGACGCTTCAGCGCGTCATGGATCTCGCGCGTGCGGTTGGAGGTCAGGATCACGATCGGCGGCTCGGCCGCCTTGACCGTGCCGAGCTCGGGGATCGTCACCTGCGCATCGGCCAGCACTTCCAGCAGGAAGGCCTCGAAGGCTTCGTCGGTGCGGTCGAGCTCGTCGATCAGCAGGATCGGCGGCCCGCCCTCCTGCGGCTCCAGCGCCTGCAGCAGCGGCCGCTTGACCAGATATTTCTCGGAGAAGATATCGCCTTCCAGCCGCTCGCGGTCTCCGGCAGCACCACCCGCCTCAGCCAGCCGGATCGCCATCATCTGCCCGGCATAGTTCCACTCATAGACGGCGGAGGCGAGGTCGAGCCCCTCATAGCATTGCAGCCGGATCAGCCGGCGCCCAAGCCCCGCCGCCAGCACCTTGGCGATCTCGGTCTTGCCGGTGCCGGCCTCGCCCTCCAGCAGCAGAGGCCGCTTCATCCTGAGCGCCAGGAACAGCACGGTCGCGAGCGCGCGGTCGGCGACATAACCCTGCCCCTGCAGAAGCGAGAGCGTCGCGTCGATGGAAGCCGGGATGCGGGAGGAATTCAGCATGCTCGTTCTCTAACGCGGCAGCGCCGGCGAAGGAAGGCGTGGCGGCGCACAGCCATGCTGCTGACATGGCGGGGTGGCAGGAATTGTAGCCTCCAGCCGCCGGCCTTCCGACACGAAGACAACGGAGCACGGATCATGAGCACCGAACAGATCGCCAAGGATTTCACCGCCCTCCTCAAGGAAGGCAAGCACGACGAGGCCGCCAGCCGCTTCAACGCCGAGGATATCGTCAGCTATGAGAACATGCCGGGGCCGATGGCGGTCTGCCGCGGCAAGGAAGCGGTCAGGCAGAAGGGCGAATGGTGGGCCGCCCATCACGAGATGCACGACTTCAGCAGCGAAGGTCCCTATCTCAACGGCGACCAGTTCGCGGTCCGCTTCCATGTCGACGTCACCGTCAAGGAAACCGGCGAACGGCGGATCATGGACGAAGTCGGCCTCTACACGATCGGAGACGGCAAGATCGTCGAGGAACGCTTCTTTTATTGACGCGCCTCGCGTCAATCCTGGGCGAAGCAAAGCGCAGACCCGGGAATCTCGTGACGAGAAGGCGCTGATTGGCGCCCTCCCCGGCCCGAGATGCTCGGGTCAAGCCCGAGCATGACGCGCGATGGCCAGCTCAGGCTTTTCCTGTCGCCTGCGCCACGGCCTGCTTGGCCATCACGCCGATCAGATGGGCGCGGTATTCGGCATCGGCATGGATGTCGCCATTGATGCCCTTCGCCGTATGCTTCAGCCCGTCCAGAGATTTCGGCGCGAAGCGGGCCTTCAGCGCGGCTTCAGCTTCGGGCCAGCGGAAGACCCCGCCCTCGCCCGCCCCCGTCACCGCGACGCGGATCTCGCTGCCGCGCTTGGCGACGAAAACGCCGACCATGGCGTAGCGCGAGGCCGGGTTGCGGAACTTGGCATAGCCCGCCTTGGAGGCGATCGGGAACGAGACCTTGGTGATGATCTCGCCCTCCTCCAGAGCCGTCTCGTAGAGTCCGGTGAAGAAGTCTTCGGCCGTCAGCTTGCGCTTGTTGGTGACGACGGTGGCGCCCAATGCCAGCAGCGCTGCGGGATAGTCGGCCGCCGGATCGTTATTGGCGACCGAGCCGCCGATCGTGCCGCGATGGCGCACATGCGGGTCGCCGATATGCCCGGCGAGATAGGCCAGAGCCGGGATCGCGCTCTGCACCTCGGGCGAGTCCGCGACCTCCGCATGCGTCGTCATCGCGCCGATGACGATGTTGCGGCCCTTGACGGTGATGCCCTTGAGATCGGCGCAGGCGCCGAGATCGACCAGCGCCGACGGTGAGGCCAGCCGCTGCTTCATCGTCGGCAGCAGGGTATGGCCGCCGGCGAGGAGCTTGGCGTCCTCCTTCTTGGCGAGCAGCGTCGCCGCCTGCCGGGCGCTGGTGGGCTTGTGATAGGTGAAAGCGTACATCGGCTTGTCCTTTCAGCTCACTCGGCCGCCATGCGGCTGATCGACTTCTGCGCCGCGCGCCACACCGCCTGCGGCGTGGCGGGCATCGCGATGTCCTCATGTCCGAGCGCGTCGGTGATGGCGTTGATGACGGCGGGCGGAGAGGCGATGGCCCCGGCCTCACCGCAGCCCTTGATGCCGAGCGGGTTCGACGGGCATGGCGTCACCGTCATCCCGACATCGAAGGAGGGCAGATCGTCGGCGCGCGGCATGGTGTAGTCCATGAAGCTCGCGGTCACGAGCTGGCCGTCGGCATTGTAGCGCGCGCCTTCGAGCAGCGCCTGGCCCACACCCTGGGCGATGCCGCCATGGACCTGCCCCTCGACGATCATCGGGTTGATGATGTTGCCGAAATCGTCGACCGCCGCCCAGCGCTCGATCGTCGTCACGCCGGTCTGCGGATCGATCTCGACCTCGCAGATATGGACGCCAGCCGGGAAGGTGAAGTTGGTAGGGTCGTAGAACGCCCCCTCCTTCAGGCCCGGCTCCAGCTCCTGCCCGTTGAACTTGTGCGCGACATAGGCCTGCAGCGCGCAGGAGCCGAAATCGAGCTTGCGGTCGGTGCCCTTCACCGCGAAATGCCCGTCCGCGAAATCGATATCGGCCTCGTCGGCCTCCAGCACATGGGCGGCGACCTTCTTGCCCTTGGCGATCACCTTGTCGATGGCCTTGAAGATCGCGGACATGCCGACCGCGCCCGAGCGCGAGCCGTAGGTGCCCATGCCCATCTGCACCTTGTCGGTGTCGCCATGGATGATCGAGACATTGTCGATGGGGATGCCGAGCCGGTCGCTGACGAGCTGGGCGAAGGTCGTCTCATGGCCCTGGCCGTGGCTGTGCGATCCCGTGAGCACCTCGACCGTGCCGACCGGATTGACCCGGACCTCGGCCGATTCCCACAAGCCGACGCCGGCGCCGAGCGAGCCGACCGCGGCCGAAGGCGCAATGCCGCAAGCCTCGATATAGGAGGAGAAGCCGATGCCGCGCAGCTTGCCGTTGCGTGCGGAGTCGCGCTTGCGCTTGCCGAGCCCCTTATAGTCGATCATCTCCAGCGCCTTCTTCAGCGAGGCGCCGTAATTGCCGGCATCGTACATCATGATGACCGGCGTCTGGTGCGGGAACTTCTTGATGTAGTTCTGCATCCGGAACTTGGCCGGATCCTTGCCCAGCTGGCGCGCCGTGATCTCGATCAGGCGCTCGACCACGAAGGTCGCCTCCGGCCGCCCGGCGCCGCGATAGGCATCGACCGGCGCGGTGTTGGTATAGACCGCGTCGACCTCGCAATAGATCGCCGGGATGTCGTACTGCCCCGACAGAAGCGGCGCATAGAGATAGGTCGGCACCGAGGAGGAGAAGGTCGAGAGATAGGCGCCCAAATTGGCGGTGGTGTGCACCTTCATGCCGAGGATCTTGCCCTCGGCATCGGTCGCCAGCTCGGCATGGGTGACGTGGTCGCGGCCATGAGCGTCGGAGAGGAAGGCCTCCGTGCGGTCGGCGGTCCACTTCACCGGCCGCCCGACCTTCTTCGCCGCCCAGACGCAGACCGTCTCCTCGGCATAGATGAAGATCTTCGAGCCGAAGCCACCACCGACATCCGGCGCGATCACGCGCAGTTTGTTCTCCGGCGCGATGCCGATGAAGGCCGAGAGCACGAGCCGCGCCACATGCGGATTCTGGCTGGTGGTGTAGAGGGTGAAGATGCCCTCCCCGTCATCATAGTCGCCGACCGCCGCGCGCGGCTCCATCGCGTTCGGCACGAGGCGATTGTTGACGAGGTCGATCTTGGTGACGTGCTTGGCCGCCTTGAAGGCCTTCTCGGTCGCGTCCTTGTCGCCGAGATGCCAGTTGAACACGCTGTTATCGGGCGCCTCGTCATGGACCACGGTCTTGGCCCCGACGGCCTTGGCCGTATCGACCACGGCGGGCAGCTCCTGGTAGTCGACCGCGATCGCCTCGGCGGCATCCTTCGCCTGCGCCAGAGTCTCGGCCACCACCACGGCGACATGGTCGCCGACATAGCGGACCTTGCCCTGGGCCAGCGCCGGATGCGGCCCGGCGCGCATCGGCGAGCCGTCCTTGTTGTGGATCATCCAGCCGCAGATCAGGCCGCCGAGCTTGTCCTTGGCGAGATCGGCGCCGGTGAAGATGCCGATGACGCCGGGCATGCCGGCCGCGGCCTTGGTGTCGATCGACTTGATCTTCGCATGGGCGTGCGGCGAGCGCAGGAAATAGGCATGGGCCTGGCCCGGCCGGTTGATGTCGTCGGTATAGCGGCCCTGGCCGGTGATGAAGCGGTGGTCTTCCTTGCGGCGGACTGCGGCGCCGATTCCGGTGGCGGACATGGTGTTCCCTCCTCGCACGGCGCCTCTCGCGGGCGCCTCACTGCCTGGAACGCATGAAGGACGAAAAGCCCGCGCCTCGGCGCGAGCCGAGACTCACTCGGCGGCCTGACGCACCGGCGCCGCGCCCTTGCCCATCGCCTCCGCCCCGGCGGCGATCGCCTTGACGATGTTATGGTAGCCGGTGCAGCGGCAGATATTGCCGTCGAGATCCTCGCGGATCGTCTTCTCATCGAGGGTGTGGCCGCGACGGTTCACCATGTCGACGGCGGCCATGATCATGCCCGGCGTGCAGAAGCCGCATTGCAGGCCGTGATGCTCGCGGAAGGCCTCCTGCATCGGATGCAGCGTGCCGTCATGGGCAAGGCCCTCGATCGTGGTCACGCTGGCGCCGTCGACCGCCACGGCGAGCGTGGTGCAGGATTTCACCGCCTTGCCGTCGAGATGCACGACGCAGGCGCCGCACTGGCTGGTGTCGCAGCCGACATGGGTGCCGGTCAGGCGCAGGTTTTCCCGGAGCAATTGCACCAGAAGGGTGCGCGGATCGACATTGGCGGAGACGGCCTTGCCGTTCACCGTCAGAGAAACAGTGGTCATGAGCATATCTCCTGTGACCCTCCCCCGGCGCACCTGTGAGCGATCACCTCGGTGAAGCCGGCTCCCCTCCCGGAGCGGCTTGCCTCATCAGGCAGCTTTTCCTTGGAATGGATCAAAACGGAGTGTGGACCCGCGTTTTTGCTGGGTCAAGCCGGAGGCGCTCAATCGAAAGAGGGAGTTTAAGGCTGTTTTCTGCCAAAATCAGCCGATTGGGGGCGCATGAGGCGCCGGTAGCCCCGCCATGCGCCATTGGCAAAATCTTAAGGCGTCTCGCGCAGGGTTGGTTCGTCGTGCCGGATGACCGGCCCCCTGAGCGAGCCGCACCGTGCCGTTGATGATGGACCAAATTCAGCGACGGCTGAACGCGATCGGCTTCAACGACCCCCAACGCCGCCGGCTGCAGCTTTACCGGCCCATCGTCGACCGCATGATCGACGGTCTCGTGGCGGCCGATTTCGAGCGCGCCTTCGCCATCCACGCCACGCTTCGCGACCGCGTCGCCGCCGTTTCCGAGGCCCTCCACGCCGCCGAAGCGGAGCATTTCCGCCTGCTGTTCGCGGGCACGTTCGACGAAGCTTATATCGCCTCGATGAATCGGCTCTGCGAACTCGAGCGGCAGGCTGACGTCCGGACCCGGGCGCGCGCTTCCATCGCTTTCTCGCTGCTCCGGGAGCTCTGCCTGGAAAGCCGGCGCCGCTTTCTGCTCTCGCCACGGCAATTCGCCGAGGATCTCTTCGTCATCGAGCGTGTCCTGACCTACGACGTCAACACGGCGATGACGATCAATCAGGAGAGCGAAGCCGAGGAAGCCCGCCGCCGGAGCATCGCGCTCGACGAGACGGCGGCAACGCTCAAGAGCCGCATCGGCCGCCTCGACGACACGATCAGCGGCGCGGTCGAGCAGTTCGTCTCGACCGCCTCCGAGACCGGGCGCGCCACCGCCTTCATCAAGGATACGGTCGGCAAGGTGGCCCGGGCCTCGGTCTCCGTCCGGGAGAAGTCGTTCCAGACTGCCGCCGCGACGGAGGAAATGTCGGCCAACCTCGCCGATATCGGCCAGCGCGCCCTGAAGAACCTGACGATCACCAACCAGGCCGTGCTCGACACCGCGCAGATGAATGACGCCGTCGAGCGCCTGCGCGAGGTGACGGGCAGCATCGGCAAGGTCGTCGGCATGATCGCCGACATCGCCGCCCAGACGAATCTGCTGGCGCTCAACGCCACCATCGAGGCCGCACGTGCCGGCGAGGCGGGGCGCGGCTTCTCCGTGGTCGCCTCCGAGGTCAAGTCGCTGGCGACGCAGACCGCCAGCGCCACGCAGGACATCGCCGGTCAGATCGCGGAACTGGCGGCGAGCGCCGAGGCCTGCAGCACGCACGCCGCCGCCATCGCGGCGACGGTCGATGCCATCCGCCACGATTCGGAGGCGATCTCCGAGGCCGTTTCCCTGCAGAGCACGGTGACCGCCAGCATCGCGCGCGATGCTTCGATGGTCGCACAGAGCTCGGACGAGGCGATCGCCAGCGCCACCGCCGTCAATGACAGCCTCGACATGACGCACCGGACCCTGGAGCGCGCCAACGCGGCGGCGGCCGACATCGCGCTTCAGGTCGGCTCGGCGGAAGCCACGGTCAGCAAGGCGCTGGAAGCGCTGCGCAAGGCGTCCTGAGGGCCGCGATCGGCCGCCTCAGCCCTCGCTCACCGCCTTGGCGAAATTGGCGAAGAACTCGTCGGCGAGCTTCTTCGACACCGAATCGATCAGACGCGAGCCGAGCTGCATCAGCTTGCCGCCGACCTGCGCCTCGACCTCGTAGCGCAGCAGCGTCTGTCCGGCCTCGGCATCGGAGAGCATGACCTTGGCGCCCCCCTTGGCGAAGCCGGCAATGCCCCCCTCGCCTTCGCCCTGGATGCGGTAGCCGTTGGGCGGGTCGAGATCGGTAAGCTCGACCTTGCCCTTGAAGGTCGCCTTCACCGGGCCGAGCTTGACCTTCACCACCGCCGACATATGCGTGTCGTCGTCCTTGGTGAGCTGATCGCAGCCGGGGATGCAGGCCTTCAGCACGTCGGCATCGTTGAGCTTCGCCCAGACGACCTCCTTGCTGGCCGGCAAGGTCGCCTCGCCGCTCATCGTCATCGCCATGGCGCGTCTCCGTATTGCTTCGGCCGGGTGCAGCGGTTGCGGCTGGCCCGGCTCGCGGGGTATCCAGTCCCCTATCCATGGTCGAAAATCCCTTGCCTGCACAAGGGCCAGATCGGCGGCCATCGTCCGGTCGCTCTTTCCGCTGAAGAGGTTCGATGGTCGAGCTCTCCGCCGATGAACGCGCCGTCGCCGCCGGAGAGCGCGGCGAAGGTGCCGCGATGGCGCTGCGCATCGTGGCCGAGGCCGCCCGCCTCATGGGCGCGCCCAGGCTCATCCCCATCGCATCCGCCCATATCGACGGCGCGCTCTACCATGGCGATTCCGGCACGCTCTTCGCCGAGCGGCTGGTGGAGGGCGGCGCGCGGGTCGCGGTGCGGGCGAGCCTGAATGTCGGCGCGCTGACACCGGCGGGCTGCGCCGCCGTCCGCCTGCCCCCGCATGAGCATGAGATGGCGCGGCGGATGATGCGCGCCTACGAGGCCATGGGCTGCGAGCCGAGCTGGACCTGCGCGCCCTATCAGGCCGGACACCGCCCCGTCGCCGGCACGGACGTCGCCTGGGGCGAATCCAATGCCGTCGTCTTCTGCAATTCGGTGCTCGGCGCGCGTACCAACCGCTATGGCGACTTCCTCGACATCGCCTGCGCCATCAGCGGGCGCGCGCCGGATTACGGCCTGCACCGGCGGCAGAACCGCCTGGCATCGCTGTTGATCGACACGACCGGGCTGTCGCCGGAGCTGCGCCGTTCCGACGTGTTCTATCCGGTGCTCGGCACGATCCTCGGCCGCCGCGCCGGCAGCGCCGTCGCCGTCATCGATGGCCTGCAGGACTGCACCACCGAGGACCGGCTGAAGGCGCTGGGCGCAGCGGCTGCATCGGCCGGCGGGGTCGGTCTCTTCCATGTCGCCGGCGTGACGCCGGAGGCACCGGACGTCACGGCGGCCTTGGGCGGCGAGCCGCCAGGGGAGCGCATCATACTGGCGCCGGCGGATGTTGCCGCCGCGCTCGCCGGTCTCTCGACCGCCGGCGGGACCGGCCGCATCGACGCCGTCGCCATCGGCTCGCCCCATCTCTCGCCGGCCGAGGTCGACGAGCTCGAACGGCTGCTCGCCGGCCGGCGGCTCAGGCTCCCGCTCTATGCCAATACCGGCCGCCACGTGTTGGCGCCGCTCGAACGCTCCGGCCGGCGCAAGGCACTGGAGCAGGCCGGCATCGTCTTCGTCGTCGATACCTGTGTCGTCGTCACCCCGATCCTGCCAGAACTCGACGGCGCGGTGCTGATGACCAATTCCGGCAAGTTCGCCCATTACGCGCCCGGCAACACCGGCTACGCCGTGATCTACGGCTCGCTCAGCGAATGCGTCGAGAGTGCCGTCGCCGGCCGTCTCGTCAGGGAACCGCGGCAATGGAGCTGACCGCCGAGCCGCTCATCCCCGGCGCGCCGGCAAGCGGCCTTTGCCTCGCCCTTACGGCGCCGATCAGCTTCTGGGGTGGCGTCGATCCGCGCAGCGGCACCATTATCGACGCGCGTCATCCCGAGCGCGGCCGCAACATCGCCGGCACGGTGCTGGCCCTGCCCGGCACCATCGGCTCGTCTTCCGCTTCCGCCGTGCTGCTGGAGCTCGTCCATGCCGGCAAGGCGCCGGCCGCCCTGCTGATGGATGAGCCCGACGCCATCCTGCTGCTCGGCCTGATCGTCGCCCGCGAGATGGGCTGGCCGACGCCGCCCGCCTTCCGCCTCTCCGCGGAAGAACAGAAGGCGCTCTCCGGCCGCAGAATCATGCTGTCGACAGCTGGGCGGCTCGCATTCGCCGCTGCCGATGGTGAAACGTCCGGCGGGTAGCCGACTCAGACCGCCTCGAAGCGGCGGCGACGATAGATCAGGCTGCCGCCCAGATCGTTCTCGGGCGCCCGGCCGCCGAGCCCGACCACCTCCCCGATCAGGACACGGTGGCTGGCGATGTCATGCACGGAGACGAGCCGGCAATCGAAGGCCGCGAGCGCATCGAGCAGGGCCGGAGCGCCGGTGACGAGCTCGGTCCAGCGATCGGCCGCGAACCGCTCCTCGCCCTGGAGGCCGCGCCGGCTGGCGAAGATCTCGGCGGTCTCGACGCCATGCGCCGGCAGCGTGTTGATGCAGAAGATGCCGCTCGCCTCGATCGCGGCCAGCGTGCGGCTGGAGCGCTCGATGCAGACGAGGACGGTCGGTGGCGTGTCCGAAACCGAGGCGACGGCGGTCGCCGTCATGCCGAGCCGGCCCGCCGGCCCCCGCGCGGTCACCACATGCACGGCGCTGGCGACCTGCGCCATCGCATCGCGATAAGCCTGTCCCGTGAGTGGTTCCGCCAGCGGCGGGAGAGGTTGGATGGTCTTTGTCATCAGCTCTGCGGCTCATGCTGCGACTGGCGCGCAACCCTGCCCATGTAGCCGCTCGCGGCGGCGATTGCCAGACGAGCCCGGCTCGCGTGGCCCTCGCGCCACCGCAGGGAGAGCCGCTCTTCCAAGAGGTGCTTCCGGCGCCCGCCGTGGCTCAGCCAGGCCCCCACATCCGAGTCGGCGTCCCCGCCCCGGCTGTCTCCTGCCCTAGACGGCAAGGATAAACCGGGCACCGTATCCCAGCATCATACCTTCGCATGAAGGGAGGAGCCACAATCACGCTTGCGTCAGATGGATTCGCGTCCGGTCGTCGTCCCGGCGCCAGACCCGTGAAGCGACCCCGGGCGGCGAAAATCGCAGTCCCCGGCTCATCGCACGCCAAAATCCACGCGCCCAGCGCACAATCATCATGCGTGAAATGCGCGCGGCGCCGCAGAGAGTTCTGCACATTCTCGAGGCAATTCGCGCGAGATTGCTTTTGACAGAAATACGGCCCGGAGTGATTGTCGTCAGCGCAAGCCGTTGGTAGCTCTGCGCGGCAATCGCATCCCGCATGCGCCAGCGACATGCTGACGACAAGAACGGGAGCTGGTTCGAGGGGTCGGCGTCTTCAATGGAAGTATTTCTGCAGCAGCTCATCAATGGGCTGACATTGGGATCGATCTACGGTCTCATCGCCATCGGCTACACGATGGTTTTCGGCATCATCGGCATGGTGAACTTCGCCCACGGCGACATCTTCATGCTGTCCGCCTTCATCGCGCTGATCTTCTTCATGCTCGTAACGGCGGTCCTCGGCACCAGCGCCGGGATGGTGCTTCTGGCGCTGGTCATCGTGCTGGGCCTGGCAATGTTCTTCACCTCGCTGTGGAACTGGACGATCGAGCGGGTGGCCTACCGGCCGCTGCGCGGCTCCTTCCGGCTCGCGCCGCTGATCTCGGCGATCGGCATGTCGATCTTCCTGTCGAATTTCGTGCAGGTGGCGCAGGGCCCGCGCAACAAGTCGATCCCGCCGATCCTGAACAAGTCGATCACGCTGATCGACAGCGCGACCTACTCGGTCCAGATCTCCTACAAGCAGATCGTCATCATCGTGACGACGGCGGTGCTGCTGCTGGCCTTCTGGTACATCGTCCAGAAGACGCCGCTGGGCCGCGCCCAGCGCGCCTGCGAGCAGGACCGCAAGATGGCCGCCCTGCTCGGCATCGACGTCGACCGCACCATCTCGATCACCTTCATCATGGGCGCGGCGCTCGCGGCCGTCGCCGGCGTGATGTACCTCGTGCTCTATGGCGTGGTGAATTTCGCCGATGGCTTCACGCCCGGCGTCAAGGCCTTCACGGCCGCGGTGCTCGGCGGCATCGGCTCGCTGCCCGGCGCCGTCCTCGGCGGCCTGCTGATCGGCCTGATCGAGGTGATGTGGTCGGCCTATTTCACCATCGACTACAAGGACGTCGCCGCTTTCTGCATCCTTGCCATCGTGCTGGTGTTCATGCCCTCCGGCATCCTCGGCCGGCCGGAAGTCGAGAAGGTCTGACGCCATGGCGACGATCCAGACCAAGACCGGCCAGGCCGCCGCACCGGCCCGGGGCCGCGATATCAAGGCCGCGCTGAAGGAGGCCGGCTTCGCCGCCCTCGTCACCTTCGGCCTGTGCATTCCCATCATCGCCTGGGGCACGCGCCAAAACATGGACAACGTGCTGGTCCTCGACCAGCGCTGGGAGGCTGTCGCCTGGGCCGTCGCCATCGTCTTCATCGGCCGCTTCCTGGTGGCGCTGCGCCAGCAGAGCCGGGTCCCCGGCAAGCCGGCGGTGCGCCTCCTGCCGCATGGCACGATCGCATTCTTCCAGCGCCATTCGCGCCTGTTCTCGCTCTTCGGCCTCGGTTTCCTCGTCGCTTTCCCGGCGATCGCGATCGGCCTCACCGGCTGGGGCGGCTCGCTGAAATGGATCGACAATTTCGGCGTCCAGATCCTGATCTACGTCATGCTCGGCTGGGGGCTGAACATCGTCGTCGGCCTCGCCGGCCTGCTCGATCTCGGCTACGTCGCCTTCTACGCCGTCGGCGCCTATTCCTACGCGCTGCTCGCCAAGAATTTCGGCCTGTCCTTCTGGATCCTGCTGCCGCTCGCCGGCTTCCTCGCCGCCTTCTGGGGCATGCTGCTCGGCTTCCCCGTGCTGCGCCTGCGCGGCGACTATCTCGCCATCGTGACGCTGGCCTTCGGCGAGATCATCCGCCTCGTCCTGGTGAACTGGACGAACTTCTCGAACGGCTATGCCGGCATCTCCGGCATCCCGCGCCCCAGCTTCTTCGGCATCCCCTTCACAGCGAATGATGACGGCTTCGCCGCGGTGTTCGGACTCGAATTCTCACCATTGTACCGAACGATCTTCCTCTACTATCTGATCCTGTGCCTGGCCTTGCTGACGGCCTTCGTGACGCTGCGATTGCGCCGCTTGCCGGTCGGGCGCGCCTGGGAGGCGCTGCGCGAGGACGAGATCGCCTGCCGCTCGCTCGGCATCAACACCACCAACACCAAGCTCACGGCCTTCTCGATCGGTGCCATGTTCGGCGGCTTCGCCGGCTCCTTCTTCGCCGCGCGCCAGGGCTTCATCTCGCCTGAATCCTTCACCTTCATGGAATCGGCGGTGATCCTCGCCATCGTCGTGCTCGGCGGCATGGGCTCGCTCTGGGGCTGCGCCATCGCGGCGATCGCGATGATCGGCGGCACCGAGCTGCTGCGCGAGCTGGAATGGATGAAGGCGATCTTCGGCGCCGATTTCGACCCGACCAAATACCGCATGCTGATCTTCGGTTTCGCCATGGTCGTCATCATGATCTGGAAGCCGCGCGGCCTGATCTCGGTGCGCGAGCCCACCGCCTTCCTGAAGGAGAAGAAGACGATCTCCTCCGACCTCGTGCAGGAGGGTCACGGCTGATGGCCAGCGCTCCCGCAGCCCACGGCCGCCCTCTCCTCGAGGTCGAGCACGTCACCATGCGCTTCGGCGGCCTCACCGCCGTCAACGACCTCTCCTTCGAGGCGCGCAAGGGCGAGATCACCGCCCTGATCGGCCCCAACGGCGCCGGCAAGACCACGGTGTTCAACTGCATCACCGGCTTCTACAAGCCGACGCAGGGCATGATCACCCTGACCCAGGAGGATGGCGCGAGCTTTCTGCTGGAGCGGATGCCGGACTTCCGCATCTCCTGGAGGGCAAAGGTCGCCCGCACCTTCCAGAACATCCGCCTCTTCGGCGGCATGACGGTTCTGGAGAACCTGCTCGTCGCCCAGCACAACCCGCTGATGATCGCATCGGGCTTCACCTTCCTCGGCGTGCTCGGCATCGGCGGCTACAAGGCGCGCGAGAAGGAGGCGATTGAGAAGGCCAAGTTCTGGCTCGACAAGATCAACCTGACCGCACGCGCCGACGATCCCGCCGCCGACCTGCCCTATGGCGATCAGCGCCGGCTCGAGATCGCGCGGGCCATGTGCACCGACCCCGTCCTGCTCTGCCTCGACGAGCCGGCCGCCGGCCTGAACCCGCGCGAGAGCCACGATCTCAACACGCTGCTGCAATCGATCCGCAGCGAACTCGGCACCGCCCTGCTGCTGATCGAGCACGACATGTCGGTGGTCATGGAAATCTCGGACCACGTCGTCGTGCTCGACTACGGCACCAAGATCGCCGACGGCACGCCGGCCGAGGTGCAGGCCGACCCGAAGGTCATCGCCGCCTATCTCGGCGTGGATGACGAGGAGGTCGAAGAGGTCGGAGCGGAGGTCGGCATCTCGTGACTATGACCCAGCCTCTCCTCGCCGCCCGCGGCGTCAAGACCTATTACGGCAAGATCATCGCGTTGAAGGGCATCGACATCGACGTCAATGCCGGCGAGATCGTCACGATGATCGGCGCCAACGGCGCCGGCAAATCGACGCTGATGATGACGATCTTCGGCAATCCGCAGGCCCGCGAAGGCACGATCACCTATGAGGGCCGCGACATCACCCGGCTGCCGAGCCACGAGATCGCGCGCCTGGGAATAGCGCAATCCCCCGAGGGAAGACGCATCTTCCCGCGCATGACGGTGTTCGAAAACCTGCAGATGGGCGCGGCCGTCCGCAATTTCGAGCATTTCGACGAGGATCTCGAGAAGATCTGCCTGCTCTTCCCGCGCATCAAGGAGCGCCTGCAGCAGCGCGGCGGCACCCTGTCGGGCGGCGAGCAGCAGATGGTCGCCATCGCGCGCGCCCTGATGGCGCGTCCGAAGCTGCTGTTACTGGACGAGCCCTCGCTCGGCTTGGCGCCGCTGATCGTCAAGCAGATCTTCGAGGCGATCCGCGAGCTCAACAGGACGCAAGGGTTGACCGTCTTCCTGGTCGAGCAGAACGCCTTCCATGCCCTGAAGCTCGCCCATCGCGGCTATGTCATGGTCAACGGCGTCATCACCATGAGCGGCACGGGCAAGGAACTGCTGGCCAACCCGCAGGTCCGCGCCGCCTATCTCGAAGGCGGACGGCACTGATCGCGGCAGCGGAAACCGAATGGTCTCCGCTGCAACTTTTTGATGAGAGACGGCTCCCTGCCCGCCATGCCATCGCTAGGGTGATGTCGGCGGTTCTGGAAGCCCGGTGAAGCCTGGAGCATCTGATGCAAGGCATCGTCTACGAAGAACCGACGATCTGGCTCTTCCTGCTGGTCACGGTGGTGATGGGCGGCTGGCTCGCCTGGATGTCGGGCCGCGCCATCGCGCTGACCTGGCGGCCGAACTGGCAGCTCGTCGTCTACATGATGGTGCTGGGCCTGTTCGTACGCTTCATCCATTTCGCGCTGTTCGAGGCGACGCTGCTGACGATCCATTACTATCTGGTCGACGTGGTGGTGCTGCTCGTCTTCGGCTTTGCGGGCTGGCGCTACAACCGCGCCAAGCAGATGACGCGGCAATATCATTGGCTGTTCGAGCGCGCTGGCCCCTTCGGCTGGAAGCCCCGCCCGGGCGCCGTGATCAAGCCGGAATTGACCTGAAAGTTTGACGAGCTTGTCGCGTGACAGGCTGCTCGAAACGCGCAAGACTGCGGTTTGGAGCGGCAAAACGCGCCGAGACGGGCCTAAGGAGATTGGCCCGTTTGAACGGATCCTTAGAGGGGAGTTGCATCTCATGAAGAAACTGCTGTTGGGCGGCATCGCGCTCGGCGCGGTCCTCGCCTTCTCGGGCGTGGCCAATGCTCAGATCAAGCTCGGCGTCGGCGGCCCGATCACTGGTCCGAACGCCGCTTTCGGCGCTCAGCTCAAGAACGGCGCCGAGCAGGCGGTCGAGGATATCAACGCCGCCGGCGGTGTCCTCGGCCAGAAGATCACCGTCAGCACCGGTGACGACGTCTCCGATCCGAAGCAGGGAGTCTCCGTCGCGAACAAGTTCGTCGGCGACGGCGTCAAGTGGGTGGTCGGGCACTTCAACTCCGGCGTCACCATGCCGGCCTCGGAAGTCTATGCCGAGAACGGCATCCTGATGATCTCGCCTTCGGCCACCAATCCGAAGATCACCGAGCGCGGCCTCTGGAACACCTTCCGGACGTGCGGCCGGGACGACCAGCAGGGCGCTGTCGCTTCGGCCTATCTGCTGAAGAACTTCAAGGACAAGAAGATCGCCATCGTCCACGACAAGACGACCTACGGCCAGGGCCTCGCCGACGAGACCAAGAAGGGTCTCAATGCGGGCGGCGTCAAGGAAGTGCTCTACGAAGGCGTGAACGCCGGCGAGAAGGACTTCTCGGCCCTCGTCTCGAAGATCAAGGCGGCCGGCGCCGACTATCTCTACTGGGGCGGCCTGCACACCGAGGGCGGCCTGATCGTGCGCCAGATGCGCGACCAGGGCCTGAAGACCGTGCTCGTCTCGGGTGACGGCATCACCACCGACGAGTTCGCCACGATCGGCGGCCCCGGCGTCGAAGGCACGCTGATGACCTTCCCGCCGGACCCGCAGAAGCGCCCGGAGGCGGCCGCCGTCATCAAGAAGTTCGAAGCCAAGAACTTCAAGCCGGAAGCCTACACGCTCTACAGCTACGCCGCGGTCCAGATCATGGCCGAGGGCGCCAAGCGCGCCAACTCGGTCGATCCGAAGAAGATCGCCGACGCGCTGCATGGCGGCCAGCCGGTCAAGACCGTGATCGGCGACATCGGCTTCGACAAGAAGGGCGACATCACCCGTCCGGACTACACCGTCTACACCTGGAAGAAGGGTGCCGACGGCAAGATCACCTATGTCGAGAACTGATCTCGACGGCTGATCGCAGCCCTCGCGGAAAAGAGCCCGCCCCGGACCTTCCGGGGCGGGCTTTTTCTATGGGGCGGGAATGCTCGACGCCGCGGAGGTTTTATCGGGCGGACAGCGGAATATCCTGCGAATGGGACCGGCAGCTACTCGGGATGCCCAGCGTTCCACGCCTCGGCATATTCGGCGCATTTGCGATAGACGGCATCTCGATCGGTAAAGCCCGCCGGATGCGAGCGGGACGGCAGGGCAGTCTGAAAGGGCACATAGCCCTGATGGGCCAGCCGCCAGAGCCGCCGGAGCTCGTTCAGGGGCTCGGGATGGTCGTCGACACGCAAATCGAAGCTCGGAAACGGGGCTTCGGTCCAGATGCGAATGGCGCAGGACTGACGACCCCGGCTGTCGCCTCCCGCCCGCTCGCCAGCCTCCATGGCCACGATCAGGCGCTCGTCGAAATCGAGCGTGGGCGCAGCCATATAGGCCTTGAGCGTTTCCTCGACGACTTGCGGTCCTGCCAACATGTTTCCCGCGACGGAAACCTGCGGACCGCAAACGCTGCCGCTCCATGCGATGCATGCCGGGCCGGTATAAGCCGCCACATCGCCTGCGCGATCGATCACATGCAGCTGCCTGTGATCGCGCCCTTCGTCCGACGCCGACAGAGCCGAGACGATGTCGCGTGCAGAACAACCTTCCTGAAGCATCCTCAGCCCGTCGACGCCGAAGAATGGATTTGCGAAGGCCTGCGTCGCGATGGCGCCGGTCCGGCCTGCGCCGTAGGGGACGACCGCCCCAACCGCCAGCGCCTTCGACGCGCATAAGACGCCAAACGCCCCGGTTCGCGCGTCCTGCGCAACGATGGACCACGTCATGCGCCGCTCCTTGTTCTTCAAGGAGTGGCCATAGCCAGCTTCTCGCGGTTCTCAAAGCGCCGTCCGAAACGGGGCGGTGGCGACGGCAAAAAGACCCGGTCTCCACGCGGAGACCGGGCCTTTCATGCATCCATGGAACCAGCGAACCCGGTCAGCCCGCCCGCTTGGTGACGACCGTCAGGACACCGTCATTGTTCAGCTGGGCGATGAGCACGTCGCTGGACTTGAACCCTTTCGCCTCGACCGCCGACTTCACCATCGGAGCGTTTTCGATCGCCTTCTGGAGCTGTTGTTGCTCATCGGCCGTACGCTTGCCGACCAGATCGTTCACCTGCGACTTGGTGGCGTCGGACAATTCGTTGATCTCGACCACATTGATCGATCTGATCCCCGGCTTCGAGGATTGATCCTGCGTCGAGGAAGCCGGTGGTTGGGCCGGCTTTTGCGCCGGAGCGGAGGTCTGAGCCTGGGCCTGGGCAGCTCCCGCCAGCAGAATTCCGGCGGCCGCGGTCGCGATCATGTTCATGCGCATGGAGTTTTCCTTCCACCTGTTGCGAATGAACGTCGAATTTGACAGCCCAAATGAGGTCGTAGCCTGAAGTCGAGCCGGCCATTTCGTGATCATCTTGTGGCGAGGGCCGGGCTTGATCCGCCGCAGCTCTGACCTGCAGCGAGACGAAAACCGTCCCGTAGCTGCAATCATGAGGGAGCATTTCCCGAGTGCCGGCGCATGGTCGAGGCAACGCACCGTTGATCGTCGAGAAAGCCCGCAGCCGGGCAATTCCTCAATGATTCATTCTCTGCGGAACCGCGCCCAAGCTCTTGAGAAAACCCGCGAAACGCAACAGTCCGTCTGGCCAGGGCCCGTGCCCGGACTCGCTGTTGAGATGGCCGCTGTCGCCGGCATCGACGAATTCGGAGCCCCAGGCCTCGGCGAGCGCCTTCGCCTCCTCCGGCGTGCAATAGGGATCGGTCGCGCTGGCGATCAGTACCGAGGGAAAGGGCAGCTTCTCGCGCCGATGCGGGATGAAATCCTCCCCCATGCCCGGGACCGCGCGCTTGGCCCGCTCGGAGGCCGGCGCCACCAGAAAGGCCCCGGCCACCTCGCCATGCTTGAGATGCTCGGCCGCATGCGCGACCGCGCTGACGCCGGCCGAATGCGCGACCAGCACGACCGGCCGCGTCGCCCCCCGCACGGCCGCGACGATCCGGTCGGACCAGCCGTCGCGCGTGGGCTTGTACCAGTCCTCCTGCTCGACGCGCCTGGCCGTCGGCAGGCGCGTCTCCCAGCGGGTCTGCCAATGGTCGGAGCCCGAGCCCGACCAGCCGGGGATGATGAGGATATCGACGTCGGAAGATTTCATAACTTTAGCAGTTCTATGATTTCAGCTTCAGCGGTGGCAGGCAGATATCGTCCAATATAGCCAGCACTTGTCGGACGCGCATATTGGAGAACCAATCGACCTGAATGCCCGACGGTGACTAGCGAAAGTGCTCTAGGCTGGGGGACGAGCCCGTTCGAGGCTGCACAAAGGGGCATCGTCCCAAAGCTGCATCTCGATATAACGGTCGTGCTGCCTGCCCAAATCGTTTCTCCACCGGTCGGCAGGCATTCCCGCCTTCCTTACGAGAGCCTCCAGTTCGCTCAAGGTAAAAACTTTACCATGATGAGGCAGGCGTTCGCTGGCAAGATCATCGCGGAACCCGAGCTGATAGCTCGCCATGCTGTCGGGATAGGTGAAGGTGATAGCATCTGTCGGGAAATGCGCGAGCGGCACGACATGAGAGCATGGGCGCGATGCGTCCAGCCCATCCGCCATATCGCCCAAGAAAAAATATACCGGATAGCGCAACCTCGGTTCCCCGAGCTTCTCCGTGCACTCCGACAGCAACCATGCCTCGGTCGCCCGCCGCCGCGCGAGATAGTTCGACTTGATCGCGCGCAAGCCTGAAACTGAGATGGCGGCTAGCACGGCTCCGGCCGCCTCATCCGAAAGGCTGCACAGATTCCGGAACGCCCCGCGCGCAGGATCGTAGTTGTGGGTCACGATCGCGGGTAATCGATAGGCCCACCGATCGCCCACGTTCAGCCCTCACCGAACACCCGCCGGAAGATCGTGTCGACATGCTTGAAGTGATAGCCCTCGTCGAACATCGCCTTGAGCTCGGAGGCTGAGAGCTTTTCCGCCACATCCTTGTCGGCGAGCAGGTTGGTCAGGAAGTCCTCGCCATGCTCCCAGGTGCGCATCGCGTTGCGCTGGACCATGGCATAGGAATCCTCGCGGCTCGCCCCGGCCTGGGTCAGCGCCAGCAGCACGCGCTGTGAATTGTGCAGGCCGCCGAGCTTGTCGAGGTTCTTGCGCATGTTCTGCGGATAGATCAGCAGCTTGTCGACGACGCCGGTGAGGCGCGCCAGCGCGAAATCGAGCGTCACCGTCGCGTCGGGCCCGATCATGCGCTCGACCGAGGAATGCGAGATGTCGCGCTCGTGCCAGAGCGCGACGTTCTCCAGCGCCGGCGTGACCATGCCGCGCACGAGCCGGGCAAGGCCGGTCAGGTTCTCGGTCAGCACCGGATTGCGCTTGTGCGGCATCGCCGAGGAGCCCTTCTGGCCCGGCGAGAAATACTCCTCCGCCTCGTAGACTTCGGTGCGCTGCAGATGGCGAATCTCGGTCGCAAGACGTTCGATACAGGAGGCGACGACGCCGAGCGTGGCGAAATACATCGCATGCCGGTCGCGCGGGATCACCTGCGTCGAGACCGGCTCGACCGTCAGCCCCATCTTCTGCGCGACATAGGCTTCAACCTGCGGATTGATGTTCGCGAAGGTGCCGACCGCACCGGAGATGGCGCAGGTCGCGATCTCCGCCCGCGCCGCCACGAGCCGCGCCCGGCAGCGATCGAATTCGGCATAGGCCTGGGCGAGCTTGAGCCCGAAGGTCACCGGCTCGGCATGGATGCCGTGCGAGCGGCCGATCGTCGGGGTGAGCTTGTGCTCGAAGGCCCGGCGCCTGATCGCGGCGAGCAGCGCGTCGACATCGGCGATCAGGAGATCGGTCGCCCGCGCGAGCTGGACCGAGAGCGTGGTGTCGAGGATGTCCGAGGAGGTCATGCCCTGGTGGACGAAGCGCGCCTCCGGCCCGACGATCTCGGCCAGATGCGTCAGGAAGGCGATGACGTCGTGCTTGGTGACGCGCTCGATCTCGTCGATGCGGGCGACGTCGAATTCGACGTCCTTCGCCTTGGCCCAGATCGTCGCGGCGGCCTCCTTCGGCACGACACCGAGCTCGGCGAGCTTGTCGGTGGCGTGCGCCTCGATCTCGAACCAGATCCGGAACCGGGTCTGCGGCTCCCAGATGGCGACCATCTCGGGGCGGGAATAGCGCGGGATCATCGCAAGCCTTTCACGTTCAAACCGCCGTCATTCCGGACAAGCCGCAAAGCGGCGCAGATCCGGAATCCATCATAGGGCAAAACGCTCTACGATGGCTTCCGGGTCTGCGCTTCGCTCCGCCCGGATGACGGAAACCTCTCAACTAAACCCAGTCGCCGCGCGCGGCCTCGGCCGCCTTGCGGATCGCTTCGATATTGCCGGCATAGGCCGAAGGCCCGCCCTTGAACACGGCCGAGCCCGCGACCAGCGTATCGGCGCCGGCCTTGGCGACCAGCGGCGCGGTCTCGGGCGTCACCCCGCCATCGATCTCCAGTGTGATCGGCCGGTCGCCGATCAGCGCCTTCACCTGCGACACCTTCTCGACGACGGAATGGATGAAGCTCTGCCCGCCGAAGCCCGGATTGACGGTCATCAGCAGGATGAGGTCGACATCCTGGATCAGCGCCTCGACGGCGCTCGCCGGCGTGCCCGGGTTGAGCACGATGCCGGCCTGCTTCCCCTGCGCCTTGATCGCCTGCAGCGTGCGATGCGGATGCGGGCCGGCCTCGACATGGAACGAGATCAGGTCGGCGCCGGCCTTGGCAAAGGCTTCGACATAGGGGTCGACGGGCGCGATCATGAGGTGCACGTCGAAAAACTTCTTGGTGTGCGGGCGGATCGCCTTCAGCACATCGGGGCCGAAGGTGATGTTCGGCACGAAATGCCCGTCCATCACGTCGCAATGGATCCAGTCGGCGCCGGCGGCATCGATCGCACGCACCTCCTCGCCCAGCTTGGCGAAATCGGCCGAGAGGATGGAAGGGGCAATGCGGATAGGGCGGGTCATGGCGGGCGGTTTACCCCCGCTACGGCCCCGCTGCAATCAGGCGAAGCGCGATTTCACCGGAAAGGACAGCCGCCTATCGGCTTCCGCGATCTCGGCAGCGACCTGCACGAAGGCCGGCCGCTGCCGCAGCCGCGCGAACCAGGCGGAAAGACCGGGATAGCCGTCGAGCGGCGGCCCGCCGAGCCGAAGCGAAAACAGCACGCTCATGAACAGCGCGATATCGGCGGTCGAGAGCCTGCCGCCGAAGAAATCCCGCCCTGCCAGCTTCTGCTCCAGCACCTCGTAATGCCGCGCCAGCGCCTCCTCCGCGATCAGCGCGTCGGCCTCCTGCACGATGCGGCGGTCGCGGTCCGGCGATGGCGGCCCGGTGCGATGCATCAGCGGCTTCAGCGCCTGCAGCATGATCTCGTCGGCATAGAGCTCGTCGAGCCGGCAGCGCGCCCGCTCGACCGGCGTCGCCGGCATCAAGGAAGGCTCGGGATAGGCCTCGTCGAGATATTCGAGGATGACGGTGGAATCGTAGAGCACGAGCCCGCAATCGCTGAGCACCGGCACCTGGCCCTTCGGATTGAGCGCCAGAACCTCCGGATGCTTCGGGTCATAGCCCGTCGTCTGGTTGAATGGCACCATGACGCGCTCGAAGGCGAGGCCCTTCTCCCTCAAGGCGATCTCGACCTTACGGGCGAACAGGCTCAGCGGCCCGGAATACAATGTGATCATGGCGCGAACTCCTGCGATGGCGAAAACCTCGCAAGGCGGCGCGTCAGCGCCCGTCAGCAGCCCGACTGAGAGCCTCCTAAGCCTCCTGGCGCCGAATCCGGGCGGCCAGCCCGCGCAGCAGCCAGGGCAGCAGATAGATCGGGAACTGCGCCAGCGCGAAGAACAGGAAGGTCGTCGGCGAGACGCCCGCCCCCAGCGCGGCGACGATGAGGCCCATGTTCCGCTGGCCGCTGCCATAGCCGATCATGAAGCGCTCCGAGCCCGGCAGCAGTCGCAGCACCAACCAGGAACTGATGAGCCCCGCGGCCGAGACGGCGAAGACGCAGGCCAGCACGAACAGCACGAGCCTGGGATTGGCGATCGCGGCATGGGTGACGCCATCCATCGCGGCGATGGCGAAGATGAAATACATCAGCACGCCGAAGCCATCGAGATTGGCCTTCATCGCCTTGATCCTGGCGAAGCCGAGCCACCAGCGCAGCAGCGAGGCGACCGCCATGCCGCCGCCGATGAAGATCAGCAGGCGCAGCGCCAGCACCCAGCGGTCGAGCGGCACGGCGGCACCGGCCAGCAATTCGACGAGGAAGGGGGCGATGATCGGGCTCGCGATCGTCGTCGCGATCACGCTCGCGATGATGAGAGACGGCTCGAAACCGTAGAGGATCGCGACCGCCGGCGAGGACATGATCGGCGGCGCCGCGCCCATGATGGCGAGCCCCAGCACGATGCCCGGATCGAGGCTTTCCCGCCCGACCAGCAGCAGCGCCCCGCCGATCAGCAGCACCGGCCCGGCGATCAGCCACAGGCAGGCGGCGGCGAGTTTCGCCGGGCGCCTGAGCAGCCTCGCCGTGACGGCAAGGTCGAGGCGCAGGAAAACGACCGTGGTGAAGCAGAAGATCGTGATCGGCAGCACCGGCCGCGCCGCCGCAGAGAATTGCGGCAGCGCCAGGCCGAGAAAGATCGAGAGCGCGAAACCTTGCGTGCCGTAACGCCCGAGCCAGGCGAGCCCGGCGGCGGGAAGGGTTGCTGGATTCATCGGCACCGCGCTGGAATCATTCGCAAATCGTGCCGCACAGTGGCCGAACGGCGCTGCGGCGTCATCCGCTAATCCTGCAGGCACCCCTTGCGTCGGCATAAAATTGCAAGGACATCGCCAAAATGGCCGGTGAAACGATGGAATTGCGGAAGTTGGCGCAGAAATTGCGAAAGATCAGCCGTTATGCCGCAAAAATTCGCCACGCCGCTGACAAGCCGGCGCAAAGCGGTATTTTGCTCGGCAAAGAGCTGGAAACAGGGGTTGGCGGGAGCAGGCCATGCGTGTGGATACGATCGTTCTCGGCGCGGGCATCGTCGGTATTTCGGTGGCGCTCCACCAGCAAAAGGCGGGCCGCTCCACGCTGTTGATCGACCGGCGCGCGCCGGGTGAGGAAACCAGCTACGGCAATGCCGGCCTGATCCAGCGCGAGGGCGTCTACCCTTACGGCTTCCCGCATGATTTCGGCGCGCTCTTCCGCTACGCGATGAACAACACCATCGACGCGTCCTATCATTGGAGCGCGATCCCGAAGCTCGCCCCCTTCCTGTTCTCCTACTGGATGCATTCGCGCGCCTCGCAGCACGAGGCCATCGCCCATCAATACGCGAAGCTGATCGAGCATTGCGTCACCGAGCACGACGCCCTCGCCCAGGAAGCCGGCGCCACCGGCCTGTTGCGCCGCGACGGCTGGATGAAGGTGTTTCGCACCGAGAAGGAGCGTGACACCCGCCTCGCCGAGGCCGCCCGCTGGAACCGCGAATTCGGCCTGAACTACCGCGCCCTCGACAGGGCGACGCTCAAGGCCGAAGAGCCGCATCTCGACCATGACAGCCTGATCGGCGGCCTGCACTGGACCGACCCGACCACCGTCGTCGATCCGCTCGGGCTGTCGAAGGCCTATGTCGCGCTGTTCGAGAAGCTCGGCGGCAAGCTCGCCATCGGCGATGCCACGACCCTGGCGCAGAACGGCGCCGAATGGAGCGTCACCCTCGCCGACGGCACCAAGGCCATCGCCAAGGATGTCGTCGTCGCGCTCGGCCCCTGGGCCGACGTCCTGACCAACCAGCTCGGCTATCGCCTGCCGCTCGCCGTCAAGCGCGGCTACCACATGCACTACAAGCCGCTGGGCAATGCCGTGCTCAACCACCCCGTCCTCGACACCGAGCGCGGCTATTTCCTGGCTCCGATGCTGCAGGGCATCCGCCTGACCACCGGCGCCGAATTCGCCGACCGCGACGCCCCCAAGACGCCGGTGCAGCTCGCCCGCGCCGAGCCGATCGCCAAGACGCTGTTCCCGCTGGGCGAGCGCCTCGATGCCGAGCCCTGGCTCGGCCGCCGGCCTTGCACCCCCGACATGATGCCGATCATCGGCCCGGCCCCGAAGCACAAGAACCTGTGGTTCTCCTTCGGCCACGCCCATCACGGGCTGACGCTGGCCGCCGTCACCGGCCGCATGATGGCGGAGATGGTGACGGGGCAGAAGGTGTTCGTCGATCCGTCGCCCTTCGCGCCGTCGCGGTTCGTCTGACCGGCGTCATTCTCGGGGCCGCGCTTGCCGGGCCCGAGAAGCTCTTCACGGAAAAGCCCCCCTCTCCTGCTCGAGATGCTCGGGTCGGACCCTGAGCATGACGCCTTGCGGATGGCGGCCCTGCGCCCTGCCCTCTCGCCTGCCGCGAGCCGGCCTGCCACGATGGCACTTCCGATTCCCTCCGAGACCCCGCCATGGCCCTCGCGAAACCGCCCGTCCAGGACAATGCCTACACTGCCGCGCTCGCCCTGCTCGACCGCGTGCCGCTGATCGACGGGCACAACGATCTGCCCTATGTCATCCGCAAGGACCGCAACGCCAAGGGCGATGTCGCGGCCTATGGGCTCGACAAGGTCCATCCGCAAGTCGACACCGATATCCCGCGCATGCAGGCGGGCAAGCTCGCCGGCCAGTTCTTCGCAGCCTATGTCCCGCCGAACCAGCCCAACCCCGCCGGTTTCGCGCTCGCCCAGATCGCGCTGATGCGCAGCATCCTCAAGCAGCACGACGATGTCTTCCGGCCCGGCCTCTCGGCCGATGATGTCGAGGCGGCGAAGGCGGAGGGGCGTATCGCCCTGTTCATGACGATCGAGAACGGTTCCGCGCTCGAGAACGAGCTCGACGCGCTCGACGCCTATTACGATCTCGGCGTGCGCCTGATGACGCTCTGCCACAACGACACGACCGACTGGTGCGACTCGGCCACCGACGCCCCACGGCATGACGGCCTCTCCTCCTTCGGCATGCGGGTCGTCCGGCGGATGAACCGGCTGGGCATGGTCGTCGACCTCGCCCATGTCGCCCCGAAGGCGATGCATGACGTTCTCGATGTCACGCGCGCGCCCGTGTTCTGGTCGCACTCCAATGCCTTCTCGCTTTGCGACCATCCGCGCAACGTGCCCGACGATGTGCTCGACCGGGTCCCTGGCAATGGCGGCGTCGTCATGGCGACCTTCGTGCCGGATTTCATCAGCCAGGCCTCGCGCGACTGGCACCGCCCGGCGAAGGACCAGTATGGCAAGACCCCCGACACGATGGACTACGCCAAGGTCGAGGCCGAGATCGTCGCCAAAGCCGGACCGCGCCCGCAGGCGACGGTCTCCCAATATTGCGACCATCTCGACTACCTGGCCAAGCGCATCGGCCACGACCATGTCGGCATCGGCTCGGATTTCTTCGGCTGGGTCAATCCGGACGGGCTGGAGGACACCTCGACCTTCCCGAACGTGATCGCCGAGCTGATCCGCCGCGGCTGGTCCGAGGAGAATCTGGCCAAGCTCGCCGGCGGCAACACGCTGCGGGTGTTGCGCGCGGTCGAGGCTGAGGCCGACTGAAATCGCCGCTCTTCACGTCATGGCCGGGCTTGTCCCGACCATCCACGTCTTCCTTGACCCAAGGTCCTGTGCAGGACGTGGATGCTCGCCACAAGGGCGAGCATGACGTATGAGCTTGCCGTCGCGCCCGCCGATCCTGGCCGTGACGTGAGCCTCACGAAGACAAGATCTCATTCTCCCATGACCGGTTCCGGCACCGACCGCACCCGCCCCGCCCACCAGGCGCCCGCCCCCGTCGTCATTCTGGTCGAGCCGCAGCTCGCCGAGAATATCGGCATGTGCGCGCGGGCCATGGCGAATTTCGGTCTCTCCGAAATGCGCCTTGTCGCGCCGCGCGACGGCTGGCCGACCGGCGGCGGGCTGAAGAAGGGCGCGACCGCCGCCGCCTCCGGCGCCACCCATATCCTCGAGAACGCCCGCCTCTATGCAAGCGCGGCGGAAGCGGTCGCCGATCTCAACCATGTGCTCGCCACCACCGCCCGCGAGCGCGGCCAGATGAAGCGCGTGCTGACCCCCGCCGAGGCGATGCCGGAGATCGCCGGGCGTGTCGGCGGCGGCGAGCGCGTCGGCATCCTGTTCGGGCGCGAGCGTATCGGCCTGACCAATGAGGAGATCAGCTTCGCCGACGCGATCCTGACCTTCCCGGTCAATCCGGCCTTCGCCTCGCTCAACCTCGCCCAGGCCGTGCTGCTCACCGGCTATGAATGGTTCAAGACCACCGGCGGCGAACCGCCCTTCCGCGAGAACAACCCCTCCCCGCCCGCCAAGCGGGAGACGATCCTCTCGATGTTCGACTATCTCGAAGGCGAACTCGACATCAGCGGTTTCTTTCCGCCCGGCAAGAAGCCGGTCATGACCGCCAATCTGCGCGACATCCTCCACCGCCTCGACATGACCGAGCAGGAGGCGCGGACGCTGCGCGGCGTCTTCAAGTCGCTGGTCGAGGGGCCGAAGAAAGCGCGGTTGCTGGCCCGGCAGGCGAGCGAGCCGGAGCAGTCCGAAAGCTGACGAGCGCCGTCATGCTCGGGCTTGACCCGAGCATCTCCGAGCGGAAACGGCTCCTCTTTCGGGAAAAGATTCTCGGATCTGCGCTTCGCTCCGTCCGAGAATGACGCCTCCTGAACGAAAAAGGCCGGCCCTGAAGGGCCGGCCTCTCCTGCTGGTCGGGGGGTCTCGAAACGTCCCGGTCAGAATTGATACTTCATCGTCGCCTTCACGGTGCGGCCCGGCTCGCTGTAGTAATCGCGCGCCTGGGGCCGCGAGAGCGGGACGTTGACCGCATCCCAGTACTTGCGATCGAAGATGTTGTAGACGCCGATCTGGAATTCAAGATCCGCGATCTCGGGCGCCGGGCGCCACCAGGCCGAGGCGTTGAACAGCGCATAGCCCGGTGCCTTGAAGCCGGTGGTCGGCGGCGTCGTCGCGGTCGTCGAGACGTCATCGCGCTTGCCCGCCATCTTGGCCGAGACCTCGGCGCCCCAGCGATCGGTGCCATAGGCGACGGCGACGATGCCCTGCACCGGCGGGATCGAGTTCAGGAAGCTGTCGTCGTCCTTGTTCTGGCCGCGGGTATAGGCGAAGGAGCCGCGCACCAGCCAGTTCGGCGCGAAGGCGTATTGCCCGTTGATCTCGACGCCCTGGATCTCGGCGCGGTTGATGTTCCGGTAGCCGGTGATGCCGCCCTGCTGATAGAGCCCACCGACGCCCGCCGCCTGAATCTGGTAGGTATCGATGAAGTTGCGGTAGTTGGTGTGGAAATAGGTGATCGAGCCGCCGAGCTGCTTGTCGCCGAAGCGCATGCCGACATCGATGCCGTTGCCGATTTCAGGGCGCAGATTCGGGTTGCCGGTGCGCAGATAGGTGGCGGGCCCGCCGAAGCGGCCATAGAGCTCGTCCGCCGTCGGCGCACGGAAGGTCTTGGCCCATTGCGCGAAAACGGTGACGTCCTTCACCCAGGGCGCGTTCTTCAGGATGTCGTATTCGAGCCGGATGCGCGGCGACCAGCCGGAATCGCTGGAGGACGGCGGCAGACTCGTCGGCCGCGAGCCGCCCGCAAAGTAGGCCGGGGTGTTCTGCGGCACTTCCTCATACCAGTCGAAGCGGACACCAGGCGTGATGCGCAGGCGGTTGTCGATGAGGCCGATCTCGTCATGCGCGTAGAGGCCGACGAGCTTTCCGTCGACCTTCGGCTGGTCGGCCTGATTGGTGTGGAGGTTGTTGCAGGTGGTCAGCGCCCCTGTGAAGACACCCGAGGCCGGCCTGGCCGGGCAGTTGTCGACGCCGGCCGAGTATTGCTCGAGCGAGGACATCCGCAATTCCGTGCCGAGCATCAGGCGATGCGACGCCATGCCGGTCTGGAAGTTCTTCAGCAGATAGCCGTTGAAGCCGTAGGAATTCTCTTCGTTCTGGTTGTTGCGGGCATAGGGCCCGATGATGCTGGTGTAGCGCCAGGCGTTGGTGATGTCGTTGCGCTTCAGCCGCTGCCAGTAGAGCGTCGCATGCGCTTCGTCGATAAAGGCTCCCGGCAGCTTGTAGTCGTAGCTCAGCGAAACGCGGTTGCGCTCGACATCCTCGCCCGATTCATAGGAGCCGGGGCGGAAGTTGCCGGTAAGCGAAACGGTGTTGTTGCGAATCTGGGTACGGTCGGCGCGTTTGAAGAATTCGCCGGTGAGGCCGAAGCGGTGCTCGCCGACCTCCTGATAGATCTTGCCGAGGAAGCTGTACTGGTTGAAGTCGCCCGGATTGGGCGCGGTGCGCGTCGCGCCGATCGTCTTGACGTTGCCCTTGTTGTCGATCTCGTGGCCGTCGCGGAAGCCGCCCTGCAGCAGGACGGAGGTGTTCCCTATCCGGGCCGCCGCCGCGGCGCTGCCGAACCAGGCCCGGTCGGTGCTGTCATAGCCGGTCTTGGCGAGCGCGCCATAGGAGCGGCCATTGCGCAGCAGATCCTCCGGGTCGAGCGTGCGCACCGCCAGCGCTCCACCGAGAGCACCGCTGCCGAGCGTGCTGGCGCCGCTGCCGCCGCGCAGCAGGTCCAGCGTCGAAAGCGAGTCGAAATCGAAGGCGTTCTGGGCGCCGCGATTGATGCGCGTGTCGATCAGGAAGGGCTGGCGGATGCCGTCGATCGTCGTCAGCACGCGCGCCCCGTCGAGGCCGCGGATGTTGAGCGAGTTGTTCTGGCGGTTGAAGGTGATGCCGGCCTCGACGCGGTTCGCCAGGTCGGTGAGGTTCTGGACCTGCTCGCGATCGAGCTCCTGGCGCGTCACGCGGGTCGTCGTCGGCCCGTTGAGCAGCGCCCCGCCGGGCACGCCCTCGCCCTGCACATTGATCTGGTCCAGCACCACGGGCGCATCGCCGGCATTCGGCTGCGTATTCGCGGCCGCCTGCTGCTGACGACGTTGTTGTTGCGCCTCTGCCGACGAGGCCGCCAGCGCCAGCACCAAGGTTCCAAGGGCCACGCCCCCGCGCAGCTTGCCGAAATACACGCCCATCGCCCAGTCCCATCCTGCCTGGCCCGTCCCGGCCATCATCGGCAGATTAAAATGAATATAAACAGCGCCTTACGAGAAGATAAGACTTCAATCCCGATATTGTTTGCAAAAGATTCTGTCAATTACTATGCACCGCAAAGCAAAACTATAGAATCGATCCAATAAATAACTATTCTAATGTAGAACTGCCGCGCGCCAGCGGCCGCGCCGAATTCGGCTCCCGATCTCGTGATCGCGCAGGAGCGGACTGTGACGCCGCGCGTCATTGCCTCCTGCGAAAAGCCGCGCATCTTCGTGTCATGAACGCTCGCTACGCCACGCTCGATCGACGCAAGCTCTTGACGGGAGGCAGCGCCATGGCGGCGGCGTTCTCGATCGCCGGCGGCAGAGCCCGCGCGGCGGACACCGACGTCGTCGTGATCGGAGCCGGCGCGGCCGGCATCGCCGCTGCCCGGGCGGTGAAGGCGGCCGGGCGCAGCGTCACCGTGCTGGAGGCCCGCGGCCGGGTCGGCGGGCGCGCTTACACCGACGCCTCGCTCGGCCCCAGCTACGACGCCGGCGCGATGTTCATCCATTGGGCCGAGCGCAATCCCTGGGTCGGCCTCGCCCGTGAGCTCGGCGTCGAGACGGCCCCCGAGCCCATGGGCGGCGGCTTCCGGGTCTTCGCTGATGGCCGCCCCATGCCCGACGCCGACCGGCGGCGCCGGCGCGATGCCTTCAGGCAGATCGACCGCCGGCTGGAGACGGTCGATATCGGCTCCCGCGACCTCTCCATCGCCGAATTGCTCGGCGATCTCGGCCCCGACATGGCGCCGGTCGCCACCTCCGGCCTCCTGCTCTCGATTGGCGAGGAGTCCAGCCGCATCTCGGCCCGGGATTACCAGCGGCTCTGGTCCGGTGACGACCTCGTCGTGCCTTCCGGCTACGGCAATCTCGTCGCGCGTTCAGCCGCCGGTCTCGACATCCGCCTGAACGAACCGGTCGAGGCCATCGACTGGAGCGGAAGCGGCGTGACGGTCACCTCCCGCTCGGGCACGCTAAAGGCCAGGATCTGCATCCTCACGGTGCCGGTCGGCGTGCTGAAGGCGGAGACGATCCGCTTCACCCCCGCCTTGCCGGCTGCGACGCGCGATGCGCTGGCCGGCCTCCATATGGGCGCCCTGACCAAGATCGCCCTCAAGGTCGAGGGAGACCGCTTCGGCATCACGCCGGGCGCGAGCTTCCTCGAATCCGGCAAGCCCGAGGGGATGATCAATTTCGACATGTATCCGGACGGCAAGGATCTCGTCATCGGCTATTGCGGCGGCGATTTCGCGCGCCAGCTCTCGCAGGCCGGGCCTGACGAGGCCAAGGCCCATGCCACGGAGCTGCTGGCGACGATGATCGGGTCCGATTTCCGCAAGACCGTGAAGGCCATCTCCTTTCCGGCCTGGTGGACCGATCCCTTCGCGCGCGGCGCCTATTCCGTCTGCGACCCCGGCCATGACGCGGCGCGCGACGCCCTCGCCCAGCCGATCGGCGGACGCCTCCTCATCGCCGGCGAGGCCACGGCCGGCGGCGGCGCCATGACGGTCGGCGGCGCGACGCTGGCGGGACGCGCCGCGGCCACGACGCTGGCTCGGCTGAAGGTCTGAAAGCTGCTCTTTCAAGGAAACGCGGGTCATCCCGGCCGAAGCGAAGCGGAGAGCCGGGATCCATGCCTGAACCTTCCTCGGAAGCGCTCTGGCATGGATCCCGGGTCAAGCCCGGATGACGGCGTGGTTCTGTCCAAAATCAGGACGATCTTAAAGGGCCAGCTCCCAGTTCTGCCCCACCAGATCCTGCCCGAAGGAATGGTGCCGCTCCTCTGCGACCAGCTTGAAGCCTTCGGCAATATAAATGGCCCGCGCCGCATGCAGGATATCGTTCGTCCACAGCACCATGCGCCGGTATCCCGCCGCGCGGGCGAAGCCGATCGCCTTCCGCACCAGCGCCTTGCCGAGGCCCAGCCCCTGCGCGCGCTTCTCCACCAGCACGAGCCTCAGCTTGGCGGTCGCCGCATCCTCCGCGACCACGAAGCTCGAGCCGGCCGGCTCGCCATCGAGCTCGGCGATGAAGCAACGCTCGCGTCCCGGCTTGAACTCGCGCAGGAATTGCGCCGCGATCTCGGCGACCAGCGCCTCGAAACTCAGGTCCCAGCCGTACTCCTCGGCATAGAGCCGGCCATGGGCGGAAACCACCCAGCCGATATCCCCGGCGCGATGTTCGCGGATCACAGGCCGCGACCTGGTCGCCCTCTCGCCGGACAGAAGCGCCTGCGTATCGGCGAGCGCGCTGACGAGCCTGCCGCATTCCGTTGGCGAGAGCCGCGCCAGGATCGCCTCGGCCTGCGCTTGCGACGCTTCGTCGAGGGGCCGAAAGGCGGCCTGCCCGGCCCGCGTGAGCCGCAGGCGAAAGGCACGCCCGTCGGCGTCCGAGCGCTGCCGGTGGAGCCAGCCCTGCGCCTCGAAGCGCTTCAGGATGCGCGAGAGATAGGCGGGATCGAGATCGAGGTCGCGCCCCAGCTCGACCGCGAGGTAACCATCCCGCTGCGCCAATTCATAGAGCACCCGCGCCTCGGTCAGCGCGAAGCCCGAGCCATGCAGATTGCCGCCCAGCGCGCCGATCCAGCGCGTATGAAACCGGCCGAACCGGCGAATGGCCGCGACAGCCGCTGCTTCGCTTGCGGTCATGGCATCCTCCCGCCGCGAGCGAAGGTCAATTTAGTGGACAAAGTCAACTAAATTTGAAACAGCCGCTTCAGGCGGCATTGACTGTCGCTTAACGGCTCTCTGGCGGAATCGGGCTTTGACGTTTCGCGGCGTAGTCATGCAGGTCGATCTTCTCGCCGGAACGGGTTATCGCCCGCTTGTGGCCCCCCGCCCCCAACCCACCATCCTCGTCTTCGATTCCGGGCTCGGCGGCCTCACCGTGCTCGGACGCGCCACGCGTGCCTGCCCGGCGGCGCATATCGTCTACGCCGCCGACGACGCCGGTTTCCCCTATGGCCACCTGAGCGAGGAGGAGCTCGTCGCCCGCGTCCTCGCCGTCATGGAGCGCCTCGTCGCGCGCTTTCACCCCGATCTCGCGGTGATCGCCTGCAATACCGCCTCGACGCTGGTGCTGCCGGCGCTCCGGGCCCGCTTCGCCCTCCCCTTCGTCGGCACCGTCCCGGCAATCAAGCCGGCTGCGGCGGCGACCCGCAGCGGTCTGATCTCGGTGCTGGCGACGCCCGGCACCGTGGCGCGCGACTACACCCGCGAGTTGATCGAGACCTACGCCACCGGGCACCATGTCACGCTCGTCGGCGCGACGCGGCTCGCCGGCCTCGCCGAGCAGGCGCTCAAGGGGGAGACCGTCGACGACGCGGTCCTGCGCGCCGAGATCGCCCCCTGCTTCGTCGAGACGGAAGGCCGCCGCACCGACATCGTCACGCTCTCCTGCACGCATTATCCCTTGCTGCTCGAGCGGATGAAGCGGCTGGCGCCCTGGCCCGTCGAATGGATCGACCCGGCGCCGGCGATCGCGCGCCGTGTCGCCGACCTCCTGCCGGCAGCGAGAGACGGCAGCCCGGTCGGCCTCGACGCGACAGCCGTCTTCACCGACGGCTCCGGCCTGACGGGGCCGCTGCGCATCGCGCTGGCCGGCTATGGCCTCGCGCAGGTCGCCATCGAGCCGATGCCGCTGACGAACTGACGGAACTCCGCCGCACTCCACGCGTTGCGGCGATGGCGACCCTCACCGAGGAACGAAAGCTCATGAGAAAGTTGCTGTTGCTGCTGGCGCTTGCCATCGGTTTCGCCTTCGCCGGTTTCGGCGCCGGCTCCGAGGCGCAAGCGAAGCCCCATGGCTGGCACCGGGGTCACGGGCACCATGCCATCTATCGTCATGGCCCGCGCCGTCATTACGGCTGGCATCGCGGCCATCATTACGGCTGGTACAAGCACCACCCGCGCCATCACCATTATCGTCATCACCACCGGCATCATCGCCACTGGCGCTGATGCCCGTTTCCGGCCAGCCCGGAATTGACTCGAAGCCGGCTTTCCGTCATACGGCCCTTCGTCACGCGGCTCCTCACGGGGCCGCGTGGCTTTTTCCGCACCCGTGATCCGCTTTCCTTCGGAAGCCGGATCTGTCGCCCCAGCCAATCGCAGGGGAGCAGGAGGGCGCGGTCCTCAACTCGCGAACCATAGAGGACACGCGACATGTCGAAGCGCCATGAGGCCAAATACAAGATTGACCGCCGTCTCGGTCAGAACATCTGGGGCCGCCCGAAGTCTCCGGTCAACCGTCGTGAATACGGCCCCGGCCAGCACGGCCAGCGCCGCAAGGGCAAGCCGTCCGACTTCGGCACGCAGCTGCGCGCCAAGCAGAAGCTGAAGGGCTATTACGGGTCGATCTCCGAGAAGCAGTTCCGCCGCTATTACGCTGAGGCGATCCGCCTCAAGGGCGATTCGGGCGAGAACCTGATCGGCCTGCTCGAGCGCCGCCTCGACGCGGTGATCTACCGCGCCAAGTTCGTGCCGACCGTCTTCGCCGCCCGCCAGTTCGTCAACCACGGCCACATCACCGTGAACGGCAAGCGCGTCAACATCGCCTCCTATCAGGTGAAGCCGGGCGACGTGATCGCGGTCAAGGACTCGTCGAAGCAGCTGGCCATCGTCATCGAGTCCGCCGCCCTCGCCGAGCGCGACGTTCCCGACTACATCGACGCCGACCACACCAAGTTCACCGCCACCTACACCCGCACGCCCACGCTGACGGACGTGCCCTATGCGGTGCAGATGGAACCGAACCTCGTCATCGAGTTCTACTCGCGCTGATGCGGTCGCGGCGGCTTCCGGCCGCCGCCGATATCGGAACACAGGGGACGGCATCTTTGCCGTCCCCTTTTTTATGCCCGTCCTGGCAGTGAACAGCGTCTTTGCCACCGTAGCCGCCATGGCGGCGGCGAACCCATTCCCGTCACAATCCTGCGGGAGCTTCCGGGCATGACGATATTGCACAGCGCCGAACTCTCCATTTTCGCCGACTATTTCCAATTCTATCTGCAGGACGAAGGCGTCCACGAGGACTGGGGTGCCTTCTGGACGGACGAGACGCTGGAGCGGATGCTCGCCGTGGGTGACTGCAGCATCGGCATCGCGACAGTGCGGAACATGTCCGTCCCGGTCGCCATTGCCGTGCACGACGATGCGCCCGAAGCGGATTTCCACGAATGGGAGCTCGTCAACGAGTGCTCCTTCCGTGTGCGCACGGGCCGGGTCATGGTGCTCGGCTGCACGGAAGGCACGCCGCAGGAGCGCGCGCGCTTCTCGCTGCCGCCCGGCAGCTATCGGGTGCGCGTTTCCTATGTCGGGCTCGACACCCTGAGCGATGACGCCCTGGATGGTGATGATTTCTACCGGCTGCAGATCTGGCCTGCCCCACCGGCACCGACCCTGACCTTGAAGACGCGCAGGGCAACGGCGGGCTGAACCAGCTGCTCCCCTGGCGCCAGACTGAGAGCCCGCCGTGCCGCGACCTTCGCCCCTTTTCCGCTTGGCCGCGATCATGCTGCCCCTTGCCGTGCAGCTCGCCGCCAGCGTCTCGACGCCGGCCATGGCCGAGGTGCGCTTCGGCCGCAACGTTCGCGTCGGCGGCCATGATTTCTCGAACCAGAGCTTCAATCGCCATCGGCGCGCGGTAATTCATATCTATGACCGCACGCCCAGCCGTCCCGGCTGCGTCTGGCGCTCCGACGGACGCGGCGGAAAGGTCAAAATCTGCCACCTGCGCCGCATCCGCTGAGCGCGCCGCAAAGAAAAGGGGCGGCCCGGCAGGCCGCCCCTTTTCTTTGCCCCTTCAGGAAGCAGGTCGCGCGCCGGCTCTACAGATGCGAGCCGACCTCGTCGCGGAAATAATAGCAGCCGAGACTCAGGCAGCCGATCAGGATCGACAGCGCATAAGGTCCGAACAGACACATAACGAAGACGGAGCCGATAAAGGCTCGCATTCCCCATGTCAGCCAGGTTCCATTCATGGCTCACCCTCGCATCGCATTGACTGACAAAGCGTAAACGGAAAGCCGTGAATCCAACTTGAACAGATATGGTGAATCACGAAATCGTCCTTTTCCTCTCGTACGTTAGCAAGTCGGGCGAAAGCAAGGCGTAAAGCGGCCGGGGCAGTTTCCCTCCACGGTTGGATGCCCTAGCGTCGCCCGTCCTACAGCCAGGGGATCGCCATGATTCGCATTGTTTTGACCGCTCTCGCGCTGACCTGCGCGTCGAGCTTCGCCCACGCCCAGAGCTGCGCCGTCCAGGCGACAGACAAGAAGCTCGCCGGCGCCGCCAAGACCAGCTTCCTGACGAAGTGCGAGAAGGATGCCGGCGCCGCCTGCGACAAGCAGGCCGCCGACAAGAAGCTTGCTGGCGCCGCCAAGGCGAGCTTCACCAAGAAATGCGTCTCGGACGCCACCAGCGGCTGAGAGGTCGCCGCGCCGGGCACCGCACGGCATCGCCATGCGACCGCCGGGACGGTGCCGACCGCTCAGTCGGCGGTGCTGCTCTCCCAGGTCGCGTGGCTCACCGCCGGCAGGCGCCCGAGCTTGTCGACGACATGGTCGAGTTCCTTGCGGTCGATTGCCGTGCTGATGAGCTTGGCGACAATCTCGACGGTGTCTTCGCCGCGCTCGATCGTCGTGATGTCGCTGAGCGGATACTGCGCCGCCTCGAGATATTCGACGAGCGTGTCGCGGATATCGGCGAGCGCCTCGGCCCGCGTGGTGACGACGACCTCGTAGGTCGCTTCGAGCGCCCGCTCGTCGAGCGGAATGCGGTTGATCGCGTTGACGAGCGGCCGCAGCAACGTGTTGCCGAATATGACGAAGGTCGCGACGAGCGCCGCTTCGGCGATCATGTCCGCACCGGCGCAGGCGCCCACCGCGGCGGAACCCCAGAGGGTGGCGGCCGTGTTGAGGCCGCGCACGTTCATGCCCTCCTTCATGATCACGCCGGCGCCCAGGAAGCCAATGCCCGAGACGACATAGGCGATCACCCGGATCGCGCCGGCCGTGCCCTCCAGGCGCATGGCGAGATCGACGAAGGCGGCGGCGCCCAGCGCGACGAGGACCGTAGTGCGCAATCCCGCCGTGCGCTGCCGGTACTGGCGCTCGGCGCCGATCAGCATGCCCAGCACGAACGCCGCGCTCAGGCTGACGACCGTGTCGAGGAAAGGCAGAAGCTCGAAGGTCTGGATGAAGCGCATGGCCGCTGGCTCGCGTGGCGGGCAGCGGTGCTTGACATGAAGAATAGCCCCCGGCAAGCCGCCGGGGGCGCGTCGTCGTCAGAGGTTGTCAGCGCGCCGGGCCGGATAGCCGGCGGGTGCCGAATTCACTCGTCGTCCTGGCCGTCGTCGCGATCGCGGTTGTCCTGCCAGCGGCGCGGCCCATGATCGCCGCCGTCGCGCCGCCCCCGCCATTCGCGCATTTCGCGGAAGCGCTCGCGGCCCTCGGACATGGCCTGGCGGACCGAACGGCGCAGCACGGTCTTCTGCTCGTCGCTGAGCGTCGCCCAGAGCGGCCTCACCGTATCGGCCAGTTCCTTCGATGCGGCGGCGCGCTCGCCCAGGCGCTTGGCGCGCGCATCGATCCGCTCCATCAGATCGGCGCTGCGCAGCCGGTCACGCTCCTCGCGCATCGCAGTCCAACGCTCGCGCCCCTGCTCGGCGCGCTGCCTGATGAGAGCCTCGACCTTGTCGAAGAGCGGCACCTGCTCGGGCTTCAGCTTGAGATCCTCGCGCACCTTGGCGAAGCGCTGGTCCATCCGGGCCTTGGCCTGCTCGGCGCGGCGCTGGCGCATCTCGTCGCGCCGCTGGTCGCGCGTCTCCGCGCTCTGCTGCTTCTGGTCGCCGCCGGCCGGCGGCACGGGCTGCGGCTGCGCCAGGGCGAAGGTGCTGGCAAGCGCGGCGATCGACGATGCGGCGATGAGGACGATGGGTTTCATGAAGCTCTCCTCGAACAGTCCTGTAACGTGTCGCTCAGCGGGTCTCGAAGCCGATTGGCGATGTCACCACGGTGGCTGTCGGTGGGTGAACCGGCGATGGCCCGCGGATGAAAAGATCGTAATGTGACGTCAACGCGTTCAACGCGATTCAGTTCGGTGCCGACCTCCATGCGCAACCTGATCACCGATGTCCGGGGCGTTCTCATTGGCCACGCGCATGACGCGGCGGCGGCGACGGGCGTGACCGCGGCGCTGTTCGAACGCCCCACCGTCGCCTCCATGGCCGTGCTCGGCGGCGCGCCCGGCACGCGCGACACTGCCTTGCTCGAGCCGGAAATGACCGTCGAGCATGTCGACGCTCTCGTCCTCTCCGGCGGCTCCGCCTGGGGTCTGGGTGCGGCCGACGGCGTGATGAGCTGGCTTGCGGGTCACGGACGCGGTTTTCCGGCCGGTGGCTTCCGCATCCCGATCGTGCCGCAGGCGATCCTGTTCGACCTCGCCAATGGCGGCGACAAGCCCTGGGCCCGCGGCGACGGGGAAACGCCCTATCGCCGCCTCGGCATGGAGGCGGCGGCAGCCGCCGGCGCCGATTTCGCGCTCGGCACGGCCGGTGCTGGCTTCGGCGCCACCACGGTCAACCTGAAAGGCGGCCTCGGCTCGGCCAGCGCACGCGCGGCGACCGGCCAGATCGTCGGCGCCCTCGTCGCCGTCAACGCGGTCGGCAGCGCCACCATCGGCGGCGGCCCGCATTTCTGGGCCGCTCCCTATGAGCATAGCGCCGAGTTCGGCGGCCTCGGCTGGCCGGCCGCGATCACGCCCGCAGAGACGGCCCTGCGCTTCAAGGGCGGCACCGGCCAGAACACCACGATCGCGCTGGTCGCGACCGACGCCGTCCTCACCAAGGCGCAGGCGAAGCGCATGGCGCTCGCCGCCCATGACGGACTGGCGCGGTCGCTGCGCCCGGCCCATGCGCCACTCGACGGCGACATCGTCTTCGCCGCTGCAACCGGCCATAGCGGAGCCCCCTCCGACGCCTTCGCACTGACCGAGCTCTGCGCCACCGCCGCCGATGTGCTGGCACGGGCCGTAGCGCGCGGCGTCCATGCCGCGACGGCGCTGCCCTTCCCCGGGGCGCAACCGGCCTGGCACGACCGCTTCGGGGGCTGATCGGCGCAACCGAGGCGGGCATACCGTAAAGTAATCATTTCAAATTTACGAATTCGCAAGGCAAACCCTGCAACCTGAGCGATAGCTTTGGGCCTGCAAGGCCGCGAGGCCGGGGGGTGCAGGATGCGTGAGATCGGCTTTGGCCTGGCCTTCGGCATCGTCATGGCGCTGGGCGCCTTCCTGATCGCGGCCTGGCCCGCCCAGGGACGCCCGGTCGCGGCCTTCTTTCCGGCGGGCAGTTCGGCCCGCGCGATGTCGGCCGCCATCGCCGAAGCCGGCGGCAGCCTGATCGAGATCAACGCGGGATCCGCCGTCACCATCACGCTGGGCGAGGACGACGGCTATGTCACGGCGCTCTATCGCGCCGGCGCCTGGCTCGTGATCGATGCCAGCCTCGCCCGTCTTTGCGTGGGCTCTGCGAAAGGGAGCGGCCAATGAACGACGTTGCGCGGTTCCGTGCGCAGTTCGCCCGCCTGCTGCTCATCATTCTCTGGATCAATGCCGGCCTGATGTCGCTGACGCCCGGCGCCCAGCTCCTGCTCGGCCAGCAGACGCTCATTCTGGCGGGAATCGGCCTGGCGGCGCTCGGCACGCTGGCGCTGTATCTCTACCGCATCGACTGGCCCGCGCGGCAGATCACCAGCATGGCGACGCTCGGCCAGGTCATGCTGCTGGTCTACGCCTTCGCCGGACATCCCTATCAATCCGACATGCACATGTATTTCTTCGCCATGCTGGCCGTCCTGGCCGGCTGGCTCGACTGGCGCATTTTCCTGCCGGCCACCGTCGCGATCGCGGCCCATCATCTTGCCCTCAGCCTTCTGCAGCCTGCCGGCGTGTTTGCGAATGGCGGCGACACCGGCCGGGTCCTGCTTCATGGCGCGATCGTCTCCGTGCAGGCGGCCGCGCTGAGCTTGCTGGTCTGGGCTCTGCGGCAAGCGCTTGAGACGTCCGAAACGGAGCGCCGGCAGGCCGACGCCGCGCGCGAGATCGCCGACGAGGCGCGCCGCCATGTCGCCGAGACGACCGCGAAGGCCGCCAGCGAGCGCCAGCGGATCCTGAACGTCGTCGCGAATGATTTCGAGAATGCCATCGCCGGAATCGCCCGTGACGTGATCGCCTCCGTGCAATCGCTGCGCGCCGCATCGCAGCAGATGAAGCATGGTGCCGTCGAAGTGCTGCAGCGCTCGACAGCCGCGTCGCGATCCTCGCGCCAGACCTCGGCCAATGTGGTGGCGGTGACGCAGGTCACTTCGGAGCTCGCCCAATCCTTCGCCGAGGTCGACCGGCAGGTGGCCGAGACCGCGCGCATCGTCGGGGCCGCGACCCTGCAGGCTGGCAACGTCCTCCACACCGTCGGCGACCTCTCGCGCAAGGCCGACGAGATCGGCAATATCGCCGGCGTGATCTCGACGATCGCCAAGCACACCAACCTGCTCGCGCTGAATGCCTCGATCGAGGCGGCACGGCTCGGCCGCTCCGGCGGCGGCTTCACCATCGTGGCGCAGGAGATCAAGTCCCTGGCGACGCAGACCTGGCGGGCCACCGAGGAGATCCAGGGGCAGATCGAAGCGATCCACCAATCCGGCTCGGAAGCCATCGCCGCGATCGACGCGATGAACCTGACGATCGGCTCGCTCAACCAGATTTCCGGGGCGGTCGCCATCGTCGTCGAGCAGCAGAACGTGGCGACGGCCGGCATCGCCGAGAATATCCGCCAGGCCGCCGACGAAACCGTCACCGCGGCTGGCCATATCGACATCGTCAGCCGCGTCGCGGCCGAGACGGACGAGGCGGCCAGCCACATCGCCCTGTCGGCCGATGAACTCTCCCTGCAATCCTCGCATCTCGATGCCGAGGTGGCGCAGTTCCTCGGGCGCGTGCGCGCCGCCTGAGCCACGTGGTTTCGTGCCAGGCGCGAATGCGTTATGGCAGCGCCATGTCCACCGACGATTTCCTCGCCCGCTTCGGCTCGCCCGGCGCCAGCCAGCCCGACCCCGTCGCAGCCGCCCAGCAGGCGATGCGCAATCCCCTGCCGGCCCGGTTCTACAAGGAAGCGGGCGTCATCGAGCGCGATGGCCTGTTCCATGTCGCGCTCGACGGCAAGACCGCCCGCACCCCTGCCCGCAAGCCGCTCGCGGTCGGCTCGCGCGATGTCGCGGAGGCCCTCGCGGCCGAGTGGGAACGGCAGGCCGAACGGATCGACCCGGCACAGATGCCGCTGACCCGGCTCGTCAATTCGGCGCTGGACGGCGTCGCGGATCAAGAGGAGGCCGTGCGCGCCGAGATCGTCCGCTATGCCGGCTCCGACGCGCTCTGCTATCGCGCCGGCGAGCCCGAGGCACTGGTCGCGCGCCAGAACGACGTCTGGCAGCCCATTCTCGCCGACATCGAGGCACTGATCGGCGCCCGCTTCCTGCTGGCAGAGGGCGTCGTCTTCGCGCAGCAGCCGGAAAGCACGCTCGCAGCCGTCGCCCGGCACGTCGGGACGATCCCCTCTCCGCTGGCGCTTGCCGGCGCGCACAACGTCATGACGTTGACGGGCTCTGCCATCCTCACCCTGGCACTGGCCAATGGGCTGATCGATCCTGACGCCGCCTGGAACGCCGCCCATCTCGATGAGGACTACCAGATCGGGATCTGGGGCCAGGATGAGGAAGCGGCCGAGCGCCGCGCCATTCGCCGGCGCGAATTCGACGCGGCCGTGCTGCTGCTGGCGAAGGGCTGAACGCCTGGGCGCCCCGGAGCCGGCGGCATGATGCCCTTGCACGCTTCGGCAAATGTCGCAATGGACTCTCGCGGCAGCCCCGCTTAAGCCGGCTTTCGAGACGCGTTTTTCCCGCCGGGAGCCTGCCGCCATGAAGGATATTCTCGAACAGCTCGAATCGCGGCGCGAGGGCGCGCGCAAGGGCGGCGGCGAACGGCGCATCGAGGCGCAGCACAAGCGTGGCAAGCTCACCGCCCGCGAGCGCATCGAGCTGCTGCTCGACAAGGACTCCTTCGAGGAGTTCGACATGTTCGTGCAGCATCGCTGCGTCGATTTCGGCATGGACAAGGCCGAGAAGATCCCCGGCGACGGCGTCGTCACCGGCTGGGGTACGGTCAATGGCCGCACCGTCTTCGTCTTCTCGAAGGACTTCACCGTCTTCGGCGGCTCGCTCTCCGAGACCCACGCCCAGAAGATCACCAAGATCCAGGACATGGCGCTGAAGATGCGCGCGCCGATCGTCGGCCTGTTCGATGCCGGCGGCGCTCGCATCCAGGAAGGGGTGGCTGCGCTCGGCGGCTATGGCGAGGTCTTCAAGCGCAATGTGCAGGCGTCCGGCGTCATCCCGCAGATCTCGGTGATCATGGGCCCCTGCGCCGGCGGCGACGTCTATTCGCCGGCGATGACCGACTTCATCTTCATGGTCCGCGACACCAGCTACATGTTCGTGACCGGCCCTGAGGTGGTGAAGACCGTCACCAACGAGACCGTGACCTCCGAGGAGCTCGGCGGCGCCAAGGTCCACACAAGCAAGTCCTCGGTCGCCGACGGCTCCTTCGAGAACGATGTCGAGGCACTGCTGCAGGTGCGCCGCCTGCTCGATTTCCTGCCCGCCAACAACACCGCCGGCGTCCCGGAATGGCCGTCATTCGACGTGCCTGATCGTGTCGACATGAGTCTCGACACGCTGGTCCCGGACAATCCGAACAAGCCCTACGACATCAAGGAATTGATCCTGAAGACGGTCGACGAGGGCGACTTCTTCGAGATCCAGGCGGCCTATGCCGGCAACATCGTCACCGGCTTCGGCCGCATCGAGGGCCGGACCGTCGGCATCGTCGCCAACCAGCCGATGGTGCTGGCCGGCGTGCTCGATTCCGACGCCTCCCGCAAGGCCGCCCGCTTCGTGCGCTATTGCGACGCCTTCGAGATCCCGATCATCTCGCTCGTCGACGTCCCAGGCTTCCTGCCGGGCACGGCGCAGGAATATGGCGGCCTGATCAAGCACGGCGCCAAGCTGCTCTTCGCCTACAGCGAATGCACCGTGCCGCTGGTCACGATCATCACGCGAAAAGCCTTCGGCGGCGCCTATGACGTGATGGCGTCGAAACATATCGGCGCCGACGTCAATTACGCCTGGCCGACGGCGCAGATCGCGGTGATGGGCGCCAAGGGCGCGGTCGAGATCATCTTCCGTGGCGGCGATGCGGAAACCATCGCGCGCCAAACGAAAGAATACGAGGACCGCTTCATGTCGCCCTTCGTCGCGGCCGAGCGCGGCTATATCGACGAGGTCATCCTGCCGCATTCGACGCGCCGCCGCATCGCCCGCGCACTCGCCATGCTTAGGACCAAGAACGTCGAGCGCCCCTGGCGCAAGCACGACAATATTCCGCTGTGAGCGTGCGACCTACCGCCAGCGCCTGAACACCGCGCTGGCATTCACCCCGCCGAAGCCGAAGCCGTTCGAGATGGCGTGTTCCATCGCGACCGGCCGCGCCTCCTTTGCGACGAGGTCGAGCCCGGCTGCCGCCTCATCCGGGTTTTCCAAGTTGAGCGTCGGCGGCGCGATCTGGTCGCGCAGCGCCAGGATCGTGAAGATCGCCTCGAGCCCGCCGGCTGCGCCGAGCAGATGGCCGGTCGCCGATTTCGTCGCGCTGATCGCGATGCCGCCCTCGGTGCCGAATACCGCCTTGATCGCCGCGAGCTCGCCACGGTCGCCGACCGGCGTCGAGGTGGAATGGGCGTTGAGATGGGCGATATCGGCCGGCCGGAGCCCTGCCTGCTTCAGCGCAGTCTCCATGGCCCGCCGCGCACCGGAGCCGTCCTCGGGCCCCGAAGTGATGTGGTAGGCGTCGGCGCTGGTGCCGTAGCCGGTCAGTTCAGCCAGGATCGTGGCGCCGCGCGCCTCGGCATGCTCCAACGCCTCGATCACCAGCAGGCCTGCCCCCTCGCCCATGACGAAGCCGTCGCGGTCCCGGTCGAAGGGCCGCGAAGCCTTTTCGGGCTCGTCGTTGAAACCGGTCGAGAGGGCCCGGGCTGCAGCGAAGCCGCCGAGCGCCACGAGATCGACGCAAGCCTCGGTGCCGCCGCAGAGCGCGATATCCGCTTCTCCCGCCCGGATCATGCGCGCCGCATCGCCGATCGCCTGCACGCCGGCGGCACAAGCGGTGACCGGCGCGCCGATGGGCCCCTTGAAGCCATAGTCGATCGAGACATGGCCGGCGGCGAGATTGACCAGGAAGGAGGGCACGATGAAGGGCGAGAGCCTGCGCACGCCGCGCTGGTCGGTCGTCCGCACGGCCTCGACGATCGCCGGAAAGCCGCCGATGCCGGAAGCGATCACCGTCGCCGTACGCTCGCGCTCCAGCTCGGTTTGCGGCTGCCACCCCGCCTGTGTCAGCGCTTCCCTGGCGGCGACCAGCGCAAACTGGATGAAGCGGTCCATCTTGCGCTGGTCCTTGGGCGCGATCACCGTATCGGGATCGAATCCGCCCTCGTCATCCTCCATTTTGGAGGGAACGACGCCCGCGATCTTGGCCGGCAGGGTTTCGGCGATCGCGTCCGGCAGGCGGCGCAAACCGGAGCGCCCGGCAAGCAGGCGCCGCCAGGCGATCTCGGTTCCACAGCCAAGGGGCGAGACCACACCCATTCCGGTAACGACGATGCGGCGCATGGAAAGCTCCTATTCGGGAGAGACCGGCGCAGCTGCATCCCGCGCCGCCACGATGGCGAGGCGTTGCAGCATGCCGGGGCTGGCCTGGGGGCCGGCGATGACGGTGACGTTGTCGGAATTCACGGGCTGCCGGGTCTCGGCATCGGCATAGGCCGGTACAACTTCCCGCCCGCTCTCCCGATCGGCGAGCACTAACGCCTGCCCTTCCGGCGCGAGATGCCGGTTGCCGAAGGCGACCAGCGCCGCGACCACGGGGAAGAAGTCCCTACCCAGCTCGGTCAGCACATACTCGTGACGCTTCGGCCGCTCGCTATAGATCCTGCGCTCGAACAAACCCGCTTCGGTGAGATGCTTCAGGCGCCGCGCCAGCATGTTCGGCGCGATGCCGAGGCTGCGCTGGAACTCGTCGAAGCGGGAGAAGCCCTGCAGCGCATCGCGCAGGATCAGGATGCTCCACCACTCGCCCACCGCTTCGACGGCGCGGGCGCAGGGACATTCGGCAAGCGGGGAAAGCCGGGGCTGCATGGCCCCCGCACTAATGATGTAACTATCATTTTGCAAGCCACTATCGCAGCGGCGTGTCCGCCGCCGTGATGGCGCCGGCAGCTTCCTTCAATCCAGCGTGCTCCGGAACCGCATCAGCGCGAAGCCCGCAAAGACCGGCACGAACAGGCTGAGATAGAACACCTCGTCGCCGATATCCCGCAGGCCGGCACCCTTCAGCATGATCGCCCGGATGATGCGCAGGAAATGCGTCAGCGGGAAGATTTCGCCCAGAGTCTGCGCCCAGCCCGGCATGCCGGCGAAAGGAAACATGAAGCCCGACAGCATCAGCGAAGGCAGGAAGAAGAAGAAGGTGAGCTGCATCGCCTGGAGCTGCGTGCGCGCCACCGTCGAGATGGTGTAGCCGAGCAGCACCAGGGCCAGCACGAAGATCAGCACGCAAGCGAGCAGCAGCCCGAGCCCGCCGAGGAAGGGCACCGCAAAGAGCAGCCGGGCCGCGCCGAGCACGATCACGACCTGGACGGCGCCGACGGCGAGATAGGGCAGCACCTTGCCGAGCATGATCTCGCCGGCCGTCACCGGCATGGCGAGCAGGTTCTCCATCGTGCCGCGCTCGACCTCGCGGGTCAGCGCCATCGCCGTCATCATCACCATCGTCATCTGCAGGATGACGCCGAGCAGACCGGGCACGATGTTGTATTGCGTGATGTTCTCGGGGTTGTAGCGGCGGTGGATGACGAAGGAGAGCCCGTCCCCGGCGGCGGCGGCCGGGTTCGTCTCGGGCTCGAGACCCTGGGTCCGCTGCAGCGCCCGGCTCGCGATCGCTCCCAGCGCCGAAACCGCGCCGCTCGCAGCGGCCGGGTCGGTCGCATCCGCCTCGACCAGGAGCTGCGGCTGGTCGTTCCGCTCGACCCGAACGCCGAAATCGCTGGGAATGGTGACGAGGAAGGAGATCTCGCCCTTCGCCATCAGGCTCTCGGCCTCCGCCGCGCTCTGCGGCCGTTCGCGGAAGCGGTAGTAGTTCGAGACCTCCAGCGCCGAGACGACGGCGCGGGTATAGCGGTCTTGGCCCAGCGCCAGGATCGCCGCCGGCAGGCCGCGCGGGTCGTTGTTGATGGCGTAGCCGAAAAGCAGGAGCTGGACGATCGGCACCGCCAGCATCATCGCGAAGGTGATGCGGTCGCGCCGCATCTGCACGAATTCCTTGGCCAGCATCGCGCCGAGCCGGCGCGGGGAGAATAGCGCGATCATGCCGCCCGCTCCCGCGCATCGCTCATGAACTTGATGAAGACGTCTTCCAGGCTGGTTTCGCCGGGCTCGACCTTGATGCCGGCTTCCCGCTTCAGCGGTTCGAGCGCCGCTTCCAGCTTGCCCCGGTCGGTGCCAACGACATGCAGCGTCGCGCCGAAAGGCGCGACCTGCTCGACCCCGTCGGCCGACGACAGAGCCTTCATCTGGGCGGGCTTCACCGCCCCGTGGACGACATAGGTGACGAGGCCCGAGCCGCGCACCACCTCCTCGACCGTCCCCGTCGCCAGCATACGGCCATAGGCGATGTAGCCGATGCGATGGCAGCGCTCGGCTTCGTCCATGTAATGGGTCGAGACCAGCACGGTCAGGCCGTCACCGGCGAGACGATGGATCTCGTCCCAGAACTCGCGCCGCGCCTTGGGGTCGACGCCGGCCGTCGGCTCGTCGAGCAGCAGCAGCCTGGGCTGGTGCATGATGCAGGCGGCGAGTGCGAGCCGCTGCTTCCAGCCGCCCGAGAGCGTGCCGGCGAGCTGGTCCTTGCGCGAGGTCAGGCCCAGTCCATCGAGCGTCTTCGCCACCGCCTCATCGACCGGATCGAGCTCGTAGAGCCGGGCCACGAAGGTCAGATTCTCGGCGATGGTCAGGTCTTCGTAGAAGGAGAAGCGCTGCGTCATGTAGCCGACCTGACGCTTGATCGCCGCGCTCTGCGTGCGAACGTCGAGCCCGAGCACGGTGCCCTCCCCGGCATCGGGCCTGAGCAACCCGCAGATCATCCGGATCGTCGTCGTCTTGCCCGAGCCGTTGGGGCCGAGGAAGCCGACGATCTCGCCGGTCGCAACCGCCAGATCGACATCGTCCACCACCGTGCGCTGGCCGAAGCGCTTGGTCATGCCGTGCACGTCGATGGCGAGGCTCGTGCTCACCGCTGCCCCCGCAAGGTGACATCGACGATCTGCCCCGGCTGCAGCGCCGATTGCGATCCGCCATCCGGCCGCGCCTCGACGAGATAGACGAGCTTCTGGCGTGTCTGCTCCGAATAGATCACCGGCGGCGTGAATTCGGGCTCCGGCGAGACATAGGTCACCGACGCCGTCAGGCCGGGCGCGCAGCCGTCGCAGCGGACCTGCAACGGCATGCCGGGCTTCACGCTGGAGATCCAGCTTTCCGGGACATAGAGCATCAGCTTGGCCGCCCCGTCCGGCAGCAGCAGCACGACCGGCGCACTCGGCCCCGCGAGCTCCCCGACGCGCCGCAGCACGTCGCTGACGCGGCCGGCCGAGGGCGCCACGAGGCGGCGCTGCTCCAGCCGCCAGCGTGCCTGTGCCAGCGTGGCCTTCGCCTGCTCGACCGCGTTCCCGCTCGCCTTGATCTCGTCGGGGCGGGCCGGCAGCTTCGCGACGGCGAGATTGGCGGCATTCTGGCGCACGCTCGCGGCGGCGACATCGCGCGCCGTTTCCGCCTGGTCGAAATCGGCCTGGGTCGAGACGCCGCGCCGCAGCAGATCCTGCCGGCGGTCCAGCGCCCGCTCGGCCTCGCGCTGCTGCGCCTGGGCCGAGGCAAGGTTGGCCTCGATCACCGCGATCTCTTCCGGCCGCTTGCCGCTGCGCAGATTGTCGAGCTGCGCCTGGGCCTGCACCAGCCGCGCTTCGCTCTCCCGGAGGCTGTGCTCCGCATCGGTCGTTTCCAGAGCGGCGACGAGCTTGCCGGCCTCGACGCGATCGCCCCGGCGCACGTCGATCCGCTCGATCCGGGCCGTGTCGATAGGGCCCATCCGCACATATTCGCCTTCGACATAGCCGGCGATGCGCACCGTATCCGGCGCGCAGGCGCCGAAGGTGGAGGCGATGAAGGCGACCTTGCACAGAAATCCGAGGATCATGGGCGTTCTCCCCGCGCTGCGAGAATCGTGGCGGTGACGGCCGAGCGGATGCTGCCCGCGATCGCCCTCTCCTCCGCCTCGCCAATGCCGCTCCAGCCCATGCGCCGCGTCACCGCAGGGCGCGCCAGGCGGAAATACAGGAGCTGCCCGATCATCGCGAAAACGCCGATGCGGGTGCGTTCGGCCTCCGCCTCCATGCCGGTCGCGGCGGCCCAGAGGCGGCAGAGGCGGCCATGAACCGGCCCGACCAGCCCTTCGTAGAGGATGTCGAAGGCCGGGCTCGGCTCCATCATCTCGCGCACCACGAAGCGGGCGATCGCCTCGCTTTCCGGGTTGCGGACGATGAAGGTCGTCGCGCGGCCGACGAGCGCGAGAATCGCCTCCAGCGCCGCATCCGGCCCGAGATCGACCGGCACGGGTGGCGGCGCAGCATCTCCGAGCAGCCTTTGCCGGATGGTCTCGACGACGGATTGCGCGCAGGCCTCGCGCAGCCCGCCCTTGCCACCGAAATGATAGGCGATGCCCGCGCTGTTGACGCTCGCAGCCTGGGCGATCTGCCGGATCGAGCTCGCCTCGAAGCCGTGCCGCCCGAACAGATCCAGCCCAGCCCTGATCAGAGCCGTGCGGGTTCCTTGATCGTCGAGAGAGAGCCCTAGCATGGCGCAAGCGTACCATAATCACCAAATTCAATCAATCGATTGATTGAATTTGGTGGCACTCCCTTGCACCGCGAGGTCGGAACAAGCGCGTCGATGCATCACATGACTCGCCGGAAATATTGGTCTAAGGCGGAAACCATCCTTTCAATCCGCCTGCCAGATGCTCTTCAATTCGTTCGTCTTCCTGCTTGCCTTCCTGCCGCTGGCGCTCGCCCTGCATGGGCTGGCGGAGCGCTTCGCGCCGCGCCTGCGCCTGCCGGTGCTGGTGCTGCTCTCCTTCGCCTTCTACGGCTACTGGGACTGGCGCTTCCTGCCGCTGCTGGTCCTGTCCATCGGCGTGAACTGGCTGATCGCGGAAAGCTTTCAGAAGACCAAGGCCAGCGGGCTGATCACGCTCGCAATCCTGCTCAACCTCGCCGTTCTGGCGGTGTTCAAGTACTTCAACTTCTTCGCCGATCTCGCTGGAATGATTCCCGGATTGCCAGCGCCGAAATTCGACATCGCGCTGCCGCTCGGCATCTCCTTCTTCACCTTCCACCACATCATGTACCTGACGGATCTGCGGCGCGGCGAGGCGCCGCGCTACGATCTCGTCCGCTACGCGCTCTACATCGCCTTCTTCCCGCAGGTGCTCGCCGGCCCGCTGGTGCGCTGGCGCGAGATCATGCACCAGCTCGACGAGCGCCCCTATCAGCGGCCCGACGCCGCCGAGCGCATCGGGCGCGGGCTGATGCTGCTGACCCTCGGCCTCGCCAAGAAGGTGCTGATCGGCGACCCGCTGTCGGAATACGCCAACCCGGTCTTCGCGGCCGCCGCGGCCGGCAAGGTTGTCAGCGTGATGGAAGCCTGGCAGGGGACTCTCGCCTTCACCTTCCAGATCTATTTCGACTTCTCCGGCTATACCGACATGGCGCTGGGCCTCGCCCTGCTCTTCGGCGTCGTGCTGCCGCAGAATTTCGAGGCGCCCTATCGCTCGGTCTCGATCCAGGATTTCTGGCGGCGCTGGCACATGACGCTCTCGCGCTTCCTGCGCGATTATCTCTACATCCCGCTCGGCGGCTCACGCTCCGGCCTGCCGACCCAGCTCTGGGCGCTCTTCGCCACCATGGCGCTCGGCGGCCTCTGGCACGGGGCCGGCCTCCACTTCGTCGCCTGGGGCGTCGCGCATGGGCTGGCGCTGATCGTCGCCCTGTTCTGGCGTCGCGCCGGGCTGCCGATGCCCGCCCCGCTCGGCTGGCTCCTGACCTTCCTCTTCGTGGTGCTGTGTTGGGTCCTGTTCCGCGCCACGAGCTTCGACGCGGCGGTGACCATCTACAAGGGGCTGTTCGGCCTCGCACCCATCGGAACCGGCCTCAAATGGCGCGCGCTGCTGCCGGCCGCCGCCTTCGCCATCATCGGCCCGACAGCCTGGAGCCTCGTTCACAAGCTGCCGCCGGCCCGCTGGATCGCCGTGCTGAGCGGCCTCCTGTTCGTCATCATCCTGCTCAAGATCGGCGAAGACGCCAATTATGAGTTTATCTACTTCCAGTTCTGAAACCCCGGGCATGGCCGGGCGGACGCAATGGGAGCGCTTCACCGCGACGCTGCTCGCTGCCGCGACGCTGTTCGCCGCCGTCTTCCTCGTTACGGCCTTCCTGCTCGACCCCTATGATACCGGCCGCTCACCGCTGAAGCTCAAGGAGGGCGTGCGCCCGCAGGGACCGCGCACCGCTCTGGCGAGCCGCGGCCGCGACCCGCAATTCACCGGCGCGATCTTCGGCAACTCGCATGTCCAGCTCCTCTCGCCGGAGCATCTAAAGGCGAAGACCGACATCCCCTTCGTCTCACTGGTGGCCCCCGCGACGCGCCCGAAGGAGATCATATTCACCATCGACTGGTTCCTGCGCCATCACCAGGCGACGCCCCCGCAGGCGATCGTCGTCGGCGTCGACGCGTTCTGGTGCACGCCGGACCCGGCTCTGCCGAACGACAAGTCCTTTCCGTTCTGGCTGCTCAGCCGCAGCCTGACAGCATATCTCGCCAAGCTGATGCGCTACGATTTGGTCGAGGAGATCCCGCGGCGGATCGCCTATCTGACTTCGTCCACGGCCGAGCGCGGCCGGCCCGACGGGTACTGGGACTATGAGGCAAGCTACCGTGCCCAGGGCTATGCGACCCGGCCCGATCTGCGCGAGATGCTCGAAACGCCGGTCGAGACCGGCGGCGGCAATGCCAACGGCCCCTTCCCCGCTGCAGCCGCCCTCGAGGCGATGATGAAATCGGCCCCGCCCGAGACAAAGCTCATCCTCGTTCGGCCGCCGGTCTATGTCTCGGCTCTTCCCAAACCGGGCACGCCTGACGGCTCGGCCGAGGCCGCCTGCCTCAAGGCCTTCAGCGATTTCGCGGCCCGCAGGCCCCGCACCACCTTGCTGAACTGGCGCATCGACCGCCCTGAACTGCACGATTCGAATCTCTTCTTCGACCACACACATTACCGTCAGCCGATCGCCCGGCTGATTGAGGACGACATCGTCGCAGCGATCCGGGCGATGGATTGAGGCGGATTCGGCTGAAAAGCCGGCAGAATCCGCCTTTTGACCGACGTCAATCACGAAGCGGTTGAAGCTGTGTCGGAAGCGATTGTTCCGCTTGAAACGGATCGCTATAAGGGCGCGAAATCGGCTCACCCTCCCGCGGCAAAGCCGAAGGGCGCGTGAGCGGACAACGCAAGAGAGCGCGCCCATGTCGAAGCAGATCATCCTCGATGCGGACTACAAGCCGAGCGATGACGAGCCGTTCATGAACGACCGTCAACGCGAGTATTTCCGTGGCAAGCTCCTCGCCTGGAAGGACGAGATCCTGAAGGAGGCGAAGGAGACCCTCGTCGCCCTGCAGAGCGAGAGCGAGAACCACCCCGACATCGCCGACCGGGCCTCCTCCGAGACCGACCGCGCCATCGAACTGCGCGCCCGGGACCGCCAGCGCAAGCTCATCGCCAAGATCGATTCGGCGATCGCCCGCATCGACGACGGCTCCTACGGCTATTGCGAGGAAACCGGCGAGCCGATCTCGCTGAAGCGCCTCGAAGCCCGCCCGATCGCCACGCTCTCGCTGGAAGCCCAGGAGCGCCACGAGCGCAACGAGCGGGTCTTCAGGGACGATTGAGTCGCGGCAGACAGTCTTCCGGCATTCTCTAAAAGGCCCCATGCCCACAGGCATGGGGCCTTTTGCGTCGGTAGCCGGGCATCGGAAACCCGATAGACTCACCCGCCGGAAAACATCGGATACCCGGACAGCGGTCAGTCGTGCCCGGGAAGCTGCTCCGGCGCTTGAACCGGCGCCAGCCTTCGGGCCGCGACGGAGCGCACGGCGTCCGTCAATCGATCGAGCAGCCGAGCCGTCAGTCTCGTGCGCTGCCAGTAGAGCGTGACGGCGATCCGCCGGTGGGGCGGCAATTCGATCAGCCTTCCGGAATCGAGCAGGGGCAACGCGAGGGGCAAAGGCGCCATCGACCAGCCCAGACCCGCCAGCGTCATGTCCAGCATGCCTTGGGTCGACGGCGTCCAATGGATCGCGGATGAAATCTCCGTTCCCCAGGCCGCCCGCGCCCAGCGGGACTGCAACTCGTCCCGCCGGTCGAAGCGCAGCACCGGAGCGCGCCGAAGGCCGGCCGCATCGACGCCCGCATCGAAGAACCGGCCCAGGAAATCGGGGCTGGCGACGGCCACATATTCGATAACGCCCAATGGATAAATCCTGCAGCCGACAACGGGAGTGGGATCGGCCGTGACCGCGGCCAGAACCTCGCCGGCGCGGAGACGCTCAGCCGTATGGGCCTCATCCTCGAGGACGAGGTCGAGCAGAGCGCCGGTCTCCGCTGCGAATTGCGTGGCCACCGCGGGAAACCACGTGCTGACGCTGTCCGCATTCACGGCGACACGCACCGTATGAGGCCCGGTTTCCTGACCGGCCAATCCGGGCAGGTCATGGACGACTTCGCTTTCGAGCAATCGGACCTGCTCCATATGGGCGCACAGCTTGGCGCCGATCGCAGTGGGGCGGCAGGGCGTACCTCTCGTCAGCAGGATTGCCCCGACCCGCTCCTCCAGCCCTTTGACGCGCTGGGAGATCGCCGAAGGCGTGACACAGAGTGCCGCAGCCGCCTTCTCGAAACTGCCCTCGCGCACCACGGCGGCAAGGGCCGCGAGGGACAGGTAGTCCAGCATTAGCATTCCTAAATCAGATTAAGAAAATTGAGCTATACTACATCGTCGCCTCGACGCATCAAGGCGGCATGACCACCGCTCTTCTATCCGCCTTCGCCAAAGGCTTCGCTCTATCCGCCGGGCTGATCATCGCGATCGGCGCCCAGAACATGTTCGTCCTTCGTCAGGGCCTCAAGCGCGAGCATGTCTGGCCGATCGTCCTGTTCTGCGCGGCCGCCGACGCGGTGCTGATCGTGGCGGGGGTCAGTGGTTTGGGGAGCATGCTCGCCGTCGTGCCGGGACTATCGCTGGCTCTCGGGCTGGGAGGCGCGGCGTTCCTCAGCTGGTATGGCGCCTCGGCTCTCCGGCGGGCGGCCCATCCGTCAGCGCTCACCGTTGACCGGCAGGCCAGCATCAGCCTCGGCGCCGCCATCGCCGGAACCGCCGCCTTCACCTTCCTGAACCCTCATGTCTACATCGACACGGTGATGCTGATGGGCGCGGTCGGCGCGAGTCTCCCGCCGACGGAGCGTCTCCCCTTCATGGCTGGCGCCGTGATGGCCAGCTTTGCCTGGTTCGCGTCGCTGGGCTTTGGCGCCCGCTTCCTCGCCCCGCTCTTCTCGCGGCCTGGCGCATGGCGCGTCCTCGACCTCGCCATCGGCGTCATGATGCTGACGCTGGCAGCCAGTCTCGCCCGCAGCGCGCTCACGAATTGATGCCTGGGCTTCCTGTGGCCGACCTCTTCGGCGACAGGATCAGGTTGGACCATCCGCAAAAAGCCCCGCGTCGGGAGGACGCGGGGATTCTGGCCGCCTGCCTTTGAAGCTCGGGGAGCATGGTGGGCTGTCGGCGGCTCGGGAGGCCGCAGCGCCGTCCGCGCATCTAGCCGGAGATCCGTCTCGTCGCGGCTTCCGGGGTCGACTTCAGCGTGAGGGCCCAGAAGGCCAGTGTCGCGAGACTGATCAGCGCGCCCGCGGCGCACACGCCGGGCCAGCCCGCATGGGCATAGATGACGGTCGATGTCGAGGAACCGGCCGCGCTGCCGATCGAATAGAAGATCATATAAGCCGCCGTCAGGCGGTTCTGCGCATCGGGCCGCACCCGATAGATCATCGCCTGATTGGTGACATGGACGGCCTGAAGGCCGAAATCGATTACCAGCACCCCGACGATCAGCCACAGGATCGAATGCTGAAGCTGGGCTATCAGCAACCATGCCAGCAGCATCAGCGCGAGCGCGATCCCCGTTAGGCGTTGACCGTAGCCGCGATCGGTCCAGCGTCCCGCCCGCGTCGCCCCGAGCGCACCGGCGGCGCCCGCCAGACCGAAAAGACCGATCTCCGTATGGGACAGCGAGAAGGGCGGCGCGCTCAGCGGCAGGACGAGCGGGGCCAGCAAGGTCGTGATGTTGGCGAAGATCAGCATGGCGATGACCCCACGGATGCGCAGGGTGGGCTCCGTGACGATCAGGGTGACGAGCGACGCGATCAGACGCCCATAGGACAAGCCGGCGGGCTTGCGCTCCTGCCGCGGCAGCACTCTCCAGAGCAGCAGCACGATCGCCATCGTGAGAGCCGCAGAGACGAAATAGACCGTTCGCCAGCCGGACAGGTCGGTGAGAGACCCGGCAACGGTTCGCGCCAGCAGGATGCCGAGGACGATCCCGCTCGTGACCACGCCAACGATATGGCCGCGTTCCGACGGGCGCGCCAGGCTCGCGGCATAGGCGACCAGAGCCTGCGTCACGACGGCCAGAAGGCCCACCGCCGCCATCGAGGCGAGCAGCATCGCAGCCGAATGCGAGACACCGACACAGGCAAGAGCCAGCACGGACAGCAGGGACTGGCCGATGATCAGCTTGCGGCGATCGAGAAGATCCCCCAGCGGAACGAGCAGCAGCAGGCCGAGCCCATAACCCAACTGCGTGGCCCCGACGATCAGCCCGGCGACGCTGCGGGACAGATCGAGATCGTCGGCCATGACATCGAGCAGCGGGTGCGCGAAATAGGCGTTGGCAACGGCTAGCCCGCTCGCCGCGGCGAACAGCAAAATGGTGCGGCCATTCAGCGAAGGCATCTCGGGCGGCGCCTCCCCTGCGACCCGGTCCGCGGCCTGAACGGTCCCATCCCCGTTTGGAGGACGAACGCTCTCCTTCGCGGCGCTGGGCAGCGCCGCGTCCTGATCCAAATCCATTGCAGACCTCAGGTATCAGTTTTATGATGCAACCAAATCGGGCATAACGATATGAGTTTCATCATGCAACCAAAAAGAAGCGGATCGATCGCCCGCGGGTGGGGAACGGGCTGATGGTCGCTCGCAAGAGCCTCAAGGGGGATTACTGCCCCAGCGCGCGCTCCCTCGACGTGATCGGGGACTGGTGGTCGCTGCTGATCGTTCGCGATGCCTTCGACGGCATGACCCGCTTCAGCGAGTTTCAGAAAAGCCTCGGCATCGCCCGGAACATCCTGACCGATCGGCTGAAGACATTGGTCCAGAGCGGGATTCTCGACGCGGTTCCGCTGGGCGATGGCGGAACGCGCGTGGAATATCGCCTGACCGCCATGGGCAAGGACCTGTTCCCGGTCATGGTCGCGCTGCGCCAGTTCGGCGAGCGCCATCTCTTCGCGCCGGAGGAAAAGCATTCCCGCCTGGTCGAGCGCGAGACCGGCCAGCGCGTGAGCCTCGACGTGCGCACCGAGGACGGCCGCGCCATCGGGCCGGATCAGGCGGTGATCCTGAAGATCGAGGACGACTGACATGGAAAAGCCCCGCGTCGGGAGGACGCGGGGCTTCTGGCCGCTTGCCTTTGAAGCTTGGGGAGCGTGGCGGGCGGCCGGGGCTGTCGGCGGCTCGGGAGGAACCGCCGGCCGAACCGGAGCGGAGACAAGGGGGAGCGTTCCGCGCCGGCCGGATTTCGAAGGATCGGCGCGGCTCAGAAGGGCAGCAGGATATCCATCACCTGCTGGCCGTAGCGCGGCTGCTGGACATCGGTGATCTGGCCGCGGCCGCCATAGGCGATGCGGGCCTGGGCGATCTTGGTCGAATCGATGGTGTTGTCCGACTCGATGTCCTCCGGCCGGATGACGCCGGCGACGATCAGCTCGCGCACCTCGAAATTGACGCGGATCTCCTGCTTGCCCTCGATCACCAGGTTGCCGTTCGGCAGGTTCTGGGTGACCACCGCCGCGACATTGGTCGCCAGCGTCTCGGAACGGTTGATCGAGCCCGCGCCCTGGCTGGACGTGTCCGAATCGAGCTTGAGGAGCGAGTCGGCCTTGGCGCCGTCCGGCAGGAACTTGTCGAGCTTGTTCTCGAAGCCGAACGCGTTGGTCGCCCCGAAATCCTCGCCGTTCTTGCGCGAGCGTTGGGTCGTGTTGTTGAGCTGAGCCTTGTCGGTGACCTTGACCTTGACGGTGACGAGGTCGCCGACATTGCGGGCGCGCTGATCCTTGAAGAAGGCGCGCGAGCCGGTGCGCCAGAGCGAGTTCGGTGCGAAGGAGGCATGCTCCATCGCCGGCATCGGCATCTGGACGGGCTTGTAGCCCTTCGCGGCGGTCGGGTCCTCGACAGGCGAGAGTGTCGGGGCCTGCCCGACATTGGCGAGGCGGTCGCCGACGCCGCAGGCCCCGAGCGAGGCGGTCAGCAGCAAAAGGCCGGAGAGCTTGAGGATGCGGTTCGGGATCATGACGCTTTCCACGACGATACTCACTGGGCGCTGGCGATGCGGCCGATGGCCGGCTTGACCGAGACGCGGCCGGGGCCGGTGATGGTGCCCTGCAGCGTGCGCTTGGACTGGGGATTGGTGACGGAGACGACATCGCCCATCGCGCCGGACTCGTTCGTCCGGCCGCGCATGGTGATGAGCAGGCCCGGCCCCTCATAGACGATGGTGACGAGTTCGCCCTTGGCGACGATCTCCTCGCGTTGGACGTCGCCAGTGCGCAGCGGCACGCCGGCGAGCAAAGCCCGGCGCGCCACCTTGTCGATGGCGGCGCGGGAATCGCCGATCAGCTCGCTGCCCTGGCCGTCACGTGGGCGCCGCTCGACGATGACATCGTCCCGGCCCAGCGTCTCGCCGCGCGCGATCGCACGCTTGGGCACCACCACCTCGACCGTCTCGACGAGCTGGCCCAGGATGCGCAGCGGCTTCAGCCGCATGGCGGCGCTGCCGGGCACTGTGAGCCGCGCCTGGAGGCGCCGGCTGCGGGCATCGAAAGAGAGGTCGGACACGGCGATCTCGCCGGTCAGCTCCGGCTCGATCGCCACGGGCGGCGCGCCACCGTCGATCGCGAGCGCGAACATGCGGGCATCGACGCCGAAGCGCTCCTGCAGCCCGGCCTTCACCGCCGCTTCGATCTCGTTGGCGCCGATCCGCCGGGCGGCGCGGGTCACCACCACCTGAGCGAAACCCTGGCTCTCCAGCTCCGCCGCGTCCCGGATCACGCCCGCGGCACGGGCCGCCTCGACGATGCGGCCGACCTGGATCGTGCCGGTCTCGCCGAGCGCCGGCGCCCGGAAGGCGGCCATGCCGGCGAGATCGCCGGAAAGCCCCGAGATCAGGTCGCCATAGGTGACGAGGTCTCGAACGAGATTGAGCTCCGGCCGCAGGACGAGCCTGTGCGTGGGAACAGCGGCCACGGCCGGCGCCGGAGCAGCTTGCGTCGCGGCCGCCGAAGCGATGGCGACCGGAGCGGTCCCGCTCCGTGCGCGAGGCTGCTGCGCCAGCGCCGTGCCGGCGTCGAAGGCCGCGGCGGCGAGCAGCAATCCTGTGAGGGTGAGGCGGATCATGGTGCTGGCCCTCCCGATCAACCGCGGAACATCTGCGTCGTCGCCGACATCATCTGGTCGGCGGCGGTGATGACCTTGGAATTCATCTCGTAGGCGCGCTGGGCCGCGATCAGCGAGGAGAGCTCCGTGACCGCCTGAACATTCCCTTCTTCGAGGTAGTTCTGCTGCAGCGTGCCGAAGCCCTCCCCGCCGCCGAAGCCGTCGATCGGCTGGCCGGAGGCGGCCGTCTCGACGAACAAATTGTCGCCGATCGATTCGAGACCGACCTTGTTCACGAAGCGGGTGAGCTGGATCTGGCCGAGCTGCTGCGGCGCGGTCTGGCCCGGAATCGTCGCCTCGACGATGCCCTGGGCGTTGATGTTCACCGAGGCGGCGTTGTTCGGCACGGTGATGCCGGGCTCGACCAGGTAGCCGTCGCGGGTGACGAGCTGGCCCTGCGCATCGAGATCGAAGGAGCCATCGCGCGAATAGGTCGTCCGCCCGTCCGGCATGCGGATCTTGAAGAAGCCCTCGCCACGCAGCGCCAGATCGTAGGGCTTCTCGGTCGGGCTGATGTTGCCCTGCGTCATGACGCGGCCGGTCGAGACCGTCTTGACGCCCGAGCCGATGAAGGTGCCGGCCGGAACCTGCGTGTTCTGGTCCGAGCTGGCCGAGCCGGCGCGGCGGAAATTCTCGTAGAGCAGATCCTGGAAGTGAATCTGCTGGCGCTTGTAGCCGGTGGTCCGGACGTTGGCGATGTTGTTGGAGATGACCTGGACGTTCATCTCCTGGGCCATCATGCCGGTGGCGGCTGTCTGCATGGCGCGCATGGGAGGGGTTCCTTTCCGGCTCAGGCCTGCTGGTCAGCCAGGCGCGAGATCGCCTTGCTGCGCAGGTCGTCGGAGCGGCTGATCATGTTCGCGACGTTCTGGTAGGCGCGCTGCACCTCCATCAGCCGGGTGAGTTCGGTGACGGCCTTGACGTTCGAGCGCTCGATCGAGCCGGGCTCCAGCCGCGTGCCGGCCGGGACGGCCTGCGGCGGCGTCGGCGAGGAGAACAGGTTCGTCCCCTCGCTCACCAGCGCGGTCGGATTGGCGAAGCGGACCTGCCGGAGCTTGCCGCGCGTGCCCTGGTCGCTCGTCACCGTGCCGTCGGCGGCGATGCGCATGTCGAATTCGGTGTTGCCGAAGGTGATCGGCCCCGCCTCGCCCATCACGGTCTGGCCGGACTGCGTCACGAGCTGGCCCTGGCGATTGATCGTCAGCGAGCCGGCGCGGGTGTAGCGCTCGCCGCCGGCCGTCTGCACGACCAGGAAGTTGTCGCCTTTCAGCGCGACATCGAGCGGGTTGCCGGTGAACTCGGTCGCGCCCTGCGAAAGGTCGAGCGGCGTGCCCTTGTCGATGACATAGGACAGCGCCTGGTCGGCCGGCTTGAAGGCCTCGGCCTTGGCTTTCGGCATGACGAATTCGCTAAAGCGCGCGCTGCGCGCCTTGAATCCGCTCGTGCCGACATTCGCCATGTTGTTGGCGATGACGTCCAGCTCCCGCGACAGGGCGACCTGGCGCGAAAGGCCGATGAGAGAGGCGTTCTCCACGGCTTAACTCCCGATATGTCCCGCGGCGACCTCGACGCTCCCCAGCGCAGTCGCCACACCGGACACTCGGCAAGCGCCGTGCCAGCATGGTTAACTCAGGCAACATATTGATTTAAAACGTCTTTCTTGGCACCGCATCAATGCCGACACCCGGCACAACCGTTCGCAACGGCAAGAATGGCCCGGCAAAATCTGCCGCCCTTAACGGGACGTTAACCGTGATTGGAGATGGTGCGGGAGAGGTCGGCAGGACGCCGGCCGGACGGCCCGGGGCTGAAGCAGATGGCGAAGAAAGCCAAGACCGAAGACGAAGGCGCCTCGGGCCAGGAAGCGGCGAAAGGCGGCAAGAAGAAGCTCGTCATCGTCATTGCCGCCGTCGCCTTGCTGGCCGCCGCCGGCGGCGGAGGCTACTGGTTCCTGTTCAAGCGGCCCTCGGCAGAGCAGGCCGCAGAGGCGGCCGCCAAGGTCAAGAAGCCCGCCACCTTCCTCGAAATGAAGGACATGATGATCGGCATGTCGAATGGCGGCCAGCAGGACCGTCAGCCGATCATGAAGATCAAGGTCGTGCTCGAGATCGGCGACGCCAAGGTCTCCGAGGAGGTCAAGCCGCTGCTGCCGCGCGTCGAGGACGCCTTCCAGATCTTCATGCGCGAATTGCGCCCCTCCGACCTCGATGGCTCGGCCGGGATGTATCGGCTGAAGGAGGAGCTCCTGCGCCGGGTCAACATGACGGTCTACCCCGCCAAGGTGGACGCCGTTCTGTTCAAGGAATTGCTGGTGCAATGAGCGCCTCCAATCGCCCCGACGACCGCAACGAAGTGACGGCATCCCGATGAGCCTCGAACGCGACAATCCGGATAAGCCCCGCGACCAGCCGCTGACGCCCGAGACGATGGCGGCAGAGTGGTCGACGATGCCCGCCACCTTCGAGGAGGATGGCGAGCAGGAAGGCGGCACCGACCGCCTGATGTCGCAGGACGAAATCGACACGATGCTCGGTTTCTCCAGCGCCGAGGATAGCGCCTCGCGCAACGGCATCCAGGCGATCGTCGATTCCGGTTCGGTCGCCTATGAGCGCCTGCCGATGCTCGAGATCATCTTCGAGCGTCTCGTGCGCCTGCTCTCGACCAGCCTGCGCAACTTCTTCACCGACAATGTCGAGGTGACGCTGGAGAGCATTCGCTCGGTGCGCTTCGGCGACTACGTCAACTCGATCTCGCAGCCGGCGCTGCTCTCGGTGTTCAAGGCCGAGGAATGGGATAATTTCGGCCTCGTCACCATCGAGACCGCCCTCACCTATTCGGTGCTGGACACGATGTTCGGCGGCAAGCGCGGCCAGCCCGCCCCGCGCGTCGATGGCCGCCCCTTCACCTCGATCGAGATCCAGCTGATCCGCCGCGTCATCCAGCTCGTGCTTGGCGACGCCGAGGCCGCCTTCAAGCCGCTCTCGCCGGTGACCTTCACCATCGACCGGGTGGAGTCGAACCCGCGCTTCGTCTCGATCTCGCGGCCGGCCAATGCCGCGATCCGCGTCGAGCTGAAGTTCGACATGGAAGGCCGGGGCGGCTCGCTGCACATCCTCCTGCCCTATGCGACCATCGAGCCGATCCGTGAATTGCTGCTCGAAAGCTTCATGGGTGAGAAGCTCGGGCGCGATCCGATCTGGGAAAACCACCTCGCCACCGAGGTCTGGCAGGCCGATGTCGACGTCACCTGCGTGCTGCACGAAACCCGGATGCCGCTGAAGCGCGTGATGCAGCTCGAGATCGGCGACACGCTGATGTTCGACGCCCGCCCGGACTCGGCCGTGTCGCTGCGCTGCGGCGACTTCATGGTGACCGAGGGGCGCGTCGGCCGGGTCGACGGCAAGATCGCCGTGCAGGTCACAAGCCCGCTGCGGCGCTCCAAGACCACGCTCGCCGCCTTCGACAGTCTCGCCAGCCATCTCGGCGCCACCAACTGAGCAGGACAGCCATGACGATCAACCTCATCGCCGATGCGCTCGTCGCCAGCCTGCTCGTCGCCACCATCATCACCTGCTACATCCTGGCCAAGCGCATCGAGCGGCTGAAGGCGGACGAGGCCGGGATGCGCCAGACCGTCGGCGCGCTCGTCACCGCGACCGACAATGCCGAACGCGCCATCGCCGGCCTCAAGAACACGCTCGGCGACTGCGACCGCACGCTGGAGGAGCGCCTGCGCACCGCCGAGCGCTACGCCGCCGACCTCGCCGCGCAGGTCGAGGCCGGCCAGGCCGTCATGGAGCGCATCGGCCAGATCGTCAGCGCCGCCGCCCTCGTCGCGAAGCCGGTAGCCGAAGCGCAGCCGCCCGCCCCGGTCGAGCCCACCCCGCTCTCCCGCCTGGAAAGCGCGGCGCAGTCCGCCGCAGCGATCCGCGCCCGCGCCGCCCGTCGCCTCGAGGGCCAGGCTGCGTGATCGAACGGCCCCGCCTCCTGCCGGCAGTCATCCTCGGCGCCATGGGTCTCCTGGCGCTGAAGCTGCTCGCCTGGACGGCGGAGCCCTATCGGGGCACGATCCCGGCAAGCCCCCCGGCCTTCGCCGCCTCCGCCAAGGCGAAGCCCGAACCGGAAGTCCGGGGGCTCGCCAAGGGCGTCGCCCGGGCCCACGCTCCCGATATCTTCGACCCGGAGACGACGGGCTCGGTGCCCGCCCCCGATCCGAAGAAGGACAAGGAGAAGGCGGAAGCCGACGCCAAGGCGGAAGCCGCCCGCGCCGCGAACCCCAACAACAAGGCCGGCATCATGAACGGCACGGCGCAGCCCGTCTCGCCAGCCGAAAAGGCGCTGCTGGAACGCCTCGGCGAGCGCCGCGAGGAGCTCGACGGCCGCATGCGCGAGCTGGAGATGCGCGAGCGCCTGCTCGACACCGCCGAGAAGAAGCTCGACGGCCGCGTCGGCGACCTCAAGACCCTGGAAGAGAAGAACAGCCCGGCTGCCAGGGCCGCCGTCGAGGAATCCAAGGCGATCAAGAACCTCGTCATCATGTACGAGGCGATGAAGCCCAAGGACGCCGCCCGCGTCTTCGATCGGCTGAGCCTCGACGTGCTCGTGCCGGTGGTGCAGCAGATGAACCCGCGCAAGATGTCGGAAGTGCTCGCCGCCATGGCTCCCGAGCGGGCGGAGAAGCTCACCATCGCGCTGGCGACGAGCGGCCGCGGCCCGGCGCTCGACCGCGTCGCGAGCGAGGCGGCCCTGCCGGGCAACGAACTCCCGGCGATCGCGCCGGCCTCGCGCTAGGGCATCGGCTCGAAAAAGGGCGTGCGGCTTTCGGGAAAAGCCGATGCCAAGACAACGAGCCAAGGCATCGGATCGAACACGAGACCGATCCAATGCCCTAGCCCCTGTACCCCGCCCCATCACGGTCAAGATTCATTCAGGAGCCGTTCACCGGCCGGGTGGCGGCGGCTTGCGCGCGATCATCCGAGCCTAGTCAAGGGACAGCTGCATCTGGCACCTCGGCGATGCCGGACCACTCGAGCAGGGGCCTCGGATTGCACCGCACATGGCCCGATTGTTCAACTATTGCAGCATCACCAGAATTGGCGACAACTGCACGAAATGGGGACGACATGCTGAAATCGCCGACAACGATGACCGAGCAGGACATGCTTCGATGGATCGACGGGCTGCCATCTGAAATTGACGCCGAGACTTACGATCACTTGGCTGGCATCACCATTGAGCCGCAAGAGTTAGCGGCGCTTCGCAGGCTAGATCCAATGGGCACGGAATACCGGCGCATTTGCGCCGCGCTCTATGCTCGCCTATCTGGCCGCAGCGACTACACCCCGGAGCGAGACGAGCGCAGCGGGCTAGGCTCAACGCCAGACATCTGGCGGCAGATTTCGCCTTACTCCTTCAAATCGCCGAAGCTCGTGTCCGAGTTCCTGTCATCCTGGGCAGCGATCATAAGCGCTCTCGACGTCGAGCCGGAGCAGTCCGTTATCGAATACGGCCCCGGAAGCGGGCAAGCGCTGCTCATGTTGGCGCGATGCGGAGTTCGCGCATTCGGGGTCGATATTGATGCCGACAGCCTTGATCTGGTGCGCCGCCAGTCCGAGGCCATGGGACTCGACGTCCAACTGGAGCTCGGCGCTTTCGGTGAAGGTTTCGCCGGGTGCTGTTCTTCGAGGCGTTTCACCATGCGCTGGAGTTCGACAAACTGCTTCTCGGACTGCATGATCGGCTGCTACCCGGCGGCAAGCTCGTACTCTGCGGAGAACCTATCGTCGAAGAAGGTCAGCACGCTTCGATCCCTTTCCCCTGGGGGCCTCGCATGGATGCCCTCAGTATCCTCTGCATGCGGAACCGAGGGTGGATGGAACTTGGTTTTCAGCGCCCATTTCTCGCGGAGCTGATGGCGCGATGCGGGTGGTCGGTCAGGCATATGCAGTCGCCAGTATTCAGGGCAAATGCCTATATCGCCGAGCCGATGGGAGACGCAGTGCGGCCAGGTGACCAGATCATGCTGCCGGAGGGTTGGGGCGCACCAGAAGTCACCCATCGCTGGACCGTAGCCGAATGTTGCCGCATCCCCCTACCGGACAGATTGCGGGCGACATCAAATCTCAGCGTGACGGTGGCAAACTATCTGCCGACGCCGAAGACTGTTACGATCGAGTCCGGCGATGCCCGCAGGACACGCATCCTCCAACCGGGCCAGACTGAAGATATCGACATCGGCACCACGTCGGCCTCTCACGTCTCCATACGCACGAGCTTGACAGCGGCACCAAATGAACCACGGCATCTGGGGATTGCCGTTCTTGAGTGCCGAATCCAGCCGGCCTAGGCAAAGGCAGCGAACCCGAAATCGCGATTTGCGGTCGCGGTCCCACCGAGATCGATCGTCGCCTGTGTGCTCGTCCACGTCCCCGGCGATGTGAAATAGAAGGTGCCCTGCTGCGGGCCAAGGGCCAGACAATCACAGCTCGCGGGGTGGCGCTGAGCCCATGCGAAAAGGTCACGCTGCTACTTCCGTTGGTGACCGTGGCAGTCCCCCAGTTCTCCGAAACGTAGCCAATGTTGCTTGCGACCACCCTCGTCGCTGCGCGACCGGCACCATTGACGAAGCGAATACTCCCGCCCGCGCTCTCCTAGCCGCGTGCCTGCGCGCCCTCTCGTCTCTGGAGGACAGCAAAGCAGCGTGCGCGGACGCCATCTCTAAGGAGACCGGGCATGACGCATGATGAGAAGCTGACGGCTACTCAGCGACGCGCTCTTGCGTGGATTAACGAGTTCCCCTGCCACCAGTCCGAATGGCGCTCGGGCGCCAAGCCGCCAGCAGATTGCCGCCATGGTCGGCATGTCGATCCAGATGGTGATGAAATACAGCCGCCACATCGACCAGCGCCTCGCCGCTCGCGGAACAGCCGGCGAACAGGCCAATGCAAAAAATCGTAACGAGTGAAAAATCCAACCTCCGAAAACGCCGTAAACACAGGGACAAATGAGATGTCAGCGTTAAGCAGCCATTATGCTTGATGCAGTAACCTGCGCGCAGGTCGGCGCATCCCCCGGGATGCGAGTCCGGCCTGCCGCGTTGGGTCGAGTCTCCGGTTTTGCGTCTGTCGCGTTCCCTCGCTTTCGGTATCGGGCTGACCGCGCTTGCGCTTGCGGCCGGTCTGAATGCGCCTGCTCTTGCTGCCAGCGCCACGCTGCGCGGCGAGGCGATGCCGGCCGGCTTCGGCCGCCTTTCGCTCGCCTTCGACCAGCCGACGCAGACGCGCGTGCGCGTCGCCAACGGGGTGCTGATCGTCGCCTTCGGCGATCCTGTCACGGTCGATGTCGCGAAGGTCGCGCGCGAATTGCCGAACTATGTCTCGATCGCCCGCATCGATCCGGACGGGCGCGGCATGCGCTTCGCGCTGACGCAGCCCTATAAGGCCAATCTGATCGAGGCCGGCGACAAGGCCTTCATCGACCTCCTGCCGCAGAACTGGACCGGCCTGCTGCCCGGCCCGCCGCCCGAGGTGATCGCGGAATTGACCCAGCGCCTGCGCCTGGCCGAGGCGAGGGCCAGGGAGGCGAGCCGACAGCCGCCGGCGCCCGCGGCCATGCTGTCGATGCGCAGCGCGAGCCTGCCGACGCTGGAGCGCCTGATCTTCAAGGCGCCTGCCGGCACGGCGATGGCGTCCGACCTCTCCGACGGCAAGCTCAAGCTCACCTTCGACCGGGCGATGAACGCTGACGAGGCCGCCCTTCGCACCGCCCTGCCAGAAGGCATCGCGCTGGCCGCGCTCGACGCCGGCAAGGAGCGGCTCAGCCTGACGCTCGCCTTGCCGCCGGACTGGCAGGCGCGCAGCTTCGACGACGAGACCGGGCTGGTCGTCGACCTGCTCAGGCCAGCCAAGCCTTCGGCGCTCTCGCTTGCGTCCCTGCAAACGCTGCCCGAGCCCGCGGCCACCCCCGTCGCCGCCTCTTCCGTGTCGGCGCAACCGGCCGAGGCCACGGCCGCGGGCGGCTCCGTTCCCGCCCCGGAAGTCAGGCCCACCCCCGGGGCGACACCGCCCGCCGCAGCGCCGGCTGCGCCCGAACCCGCCCCGTCCAAGGTCGCGATCGTCGCGGCCGAGAAGCGCCTCGACTTCCGCTTTCCCCGCCCCACCGGTGCCGCCGCCTTCCTCGACTCCGGCACGATGACGCTGGTTTTCGACACGCGCGACACCATTGACCCCGCCGATTTGACCGGGCGTTTGCCGCAGCAGATCGAGGACAGCACGGTCAGCCGCGAGGGCAAGGCCACGCTCGTCAGGCTGCGCCTCGCCGGCCAGCCGCTCGCCCGCTTCTTCGCCGACGGCAACGGCTGGTCGCTCGACCTCGCTGAGGAGGGCGGCGGGCCTGCCGCGGCGATCGAGCCACGGCGCGGCGTCGACGAGCGCGGCCAGACGATCCTCGCCGTGCCGATGCCCGGCCTGACCGGCGTGCACTGGCTGGAATCCGGACCTGCGGGACTGCCCGTCGCCGTCGCCACCACGCTGGGCCCGACCCGACTGACGCCGAAGCCCTACCGCTTCGTCGAGTTCGGCCTTTTGCCCACCGCACAGGGCCTCGCCGTCCAGCCGCGCTCGGACGACATCGTCACGCGTGCCGGCACCAACGAGGTCCGTATCGGCCGTGCCGGAGGGCTCACCGTCTCGCTCGACCTCTCCGGCCAGGACGGGACCCAGGCTGCCGCCCAGTCGGACCAGCCGCCGCCGGCGCCTCCCCTCCTCGACCCCGAGCGCTGGGCCAAACTGCGCCTCGGCTCGCCGCAGGAGCAGGCCCGGGCCCTGATCCAGGATGCGGCGGGCGCATCGCGGAGCCACAAATCGGAAGCAAGGCTGGCGCTCGCCCGCTTCTACCTGGCAAATCACCTCGCCCCCGAGGCCCTCGGCCCGCTCGATGCGCTGATGCGAGACGATCAGCCGATGCGCGCGAATCGCGAAGCGCTCTTCCTCAAGGGCGTCGCGGCGGCGCAGATGCACCGCAACCCGGAAGCGCTCGCCGCCTTCGAGGCGGCGCCGATCAAGGACGATGCGGAAGCCTCCCTCTGGCGCGCCCTGATCGAGCAGCGCCTCAATCGCAATGCCCAGGCCCTTGCCGGTTTCCGTCGCGGCGAAGCGTTTCTCGAGCGCTACCCGGCCGACCTTCAGGGAGAATTCCGCGAGGCGATGACGCGTGCCGCCCTCGCGACGCAGGACATGGGCATGGCCGAGCGGCAGGTCCAGGCCCTCGCCGACATGCCGCGCGACAGCTTCGATCAGGAGAAGCTGGCTCTGCTGCAGGCGATGCTCGACGACGCCAGCGGGCGCGCCGACATCGCGATGAACGGCTACCGCCCCCTGTTCGAGGCCACGAGCCGCCCCGTCGCGGCGGAGGCGCAACTGCGCGCGGTGAAACTCGCCGACACCGACAAGCGCAGCGACCTGAAGGTCGACGAGGCCGTCGCCCGGCTCGAAACCGTCTCGGTGGTCTGGCGTGGCGGCCGCGTCGAGATCGAGGCCCTGGCCGAGCTCAACCGGCTCTACACCGACCAGAAGCGCTGGCGGGACGCTTTCCTGATCGCTCGTCGCGCCAACGAGAACTTCCCCGACGATCCGCTGACCCGGCGGATGCATGACGAGACGGCACAGCGCTTCGCCGAGCTCTTCGCCGATGGCGGCGCCGACAAGCTGCCGCGCATCGACGCGCTCGCCCTCTTCTACGATTTCAAGGAGTTCCTGCCGATCGGCCGGCGCGGCGACGAGATCACCCGCCTGCTCGCCGACAGGTTGGTGGAGCTCGACCTGCTCGACCAGGCGGCCGAGATCCTGAAATACCAGATGGACCGACGCCTGACGGGGGCGGCACGCTCGACGGTCGCCGCGCGCCTCGCCATGATCGACCTGATGAACGGCAAGCCCGCCGATGCGGTGCGCGCCCTCAACGCGACGCGCCTCGTCGAATTGCCGGCCGATGTCAGGCGCGCCCGCCTGCTGCTGGAAAGCAAGGCCCTGTCCGACCTCTCGCGCACCGATCAGGCCTTCGAGATGCTCGAGAGCGAGCGCGGCCCGGAAGTCGACCGGCTGCGTGCGGATATCTATTGGACCGGCCGGCGCTGGCGCGAGGCGGGCGAGGCCTATGAGCGCATCCTCGACGAGAGCTGGCGCGGTGACAGCCCGCTCACCGACAGCCAGCGCGCCGACGTAATGCGCGCCGGCATCTCCTATGTGATGGCGAACGAAGCGCTCTCGCTCGACCGGCTGCGCAGCAAATTCGCGCCGAAGATGGCCCAGAGCGCCGATGCCCGCACCTTCGCCTTCATGACCGGGGCGAACCGGAACAAGGCGGCCGACATCCGCGAGCTGGCGCGCGCCGCCGCCAGCGCCGACACGATCTCGGAGTTCCTCAAGGCCTATCGCGAGCGCTACCCAGCCTATTCCGCGGCGATGCGCAAGCCGCAACCGCCGGGCGCGGCCGGGCCAGCTCCGGCCTCCCAGGGCGCGGCGGCCGACGGCGCCCCGCAGTCGAACGGTTGAGAGACCTCCGTTCCGTCATTCCGGATCGGCGCGGTTTCGCCGCTTGTCCGGAATGACGACTTTCGGCTGACGACGTCGGCCTCCGGCCCCGAACGAACCTCAGCCCGGCCCGGAATTGGTATCCTCGCCCCGCGCCTTGGCCCGCAGCACGAATTGCAGGTTGCGGAGATAGACGAAGACGCCGAAGCCCTGGCCGACGATGAAGACGGGATCGCGCCGATAAAGCGCATAGACCAGCAGCAATGCTCCGCCACCGATCGAGAACCACCAGAACGTCATCGGCACGACAGAGCGCTTCGCCTTCTCGCTCGCCAGCCATTGCACGACGAAGCGCATGGTGAAGAGTCCCTGCGCCACCACGCCGAGCAGCACCCACCAGTCGATGTTGTTGACGAAGACGTCGTGGAAATAGTTTCCGACGGCCTGTTGCAGGTCGATCAGCATCAGAGGGTCTCCGCGACGATCTGCGGCACGCGCTTGCGCCGGCGGATCAGCCACCAGACGCCGGCAAGGTCGAGGATGCCGACCCAGAGCCGGTCGAAGAAGCCGTAATTCGAGACACCGGTGAGCCGCGGCCGGTCGCGCACATCGACATGCACCACCCCGTAGCCCTCCCGCACCATCAGCGCCGGCATGAAGCGATGCAGCGCATCGAAATAGGGCAGCGCCAGATAGGCCTCGCGCCGGAAGCATTTCAGCCCGCAGCCGGTATCGCGCGTGCCGTCCCTGAGCACGCGCACGCGCACGGTGTTGGCGATGCGCGATTGCAGTTTCTTGAAGCCGGTGTCCTTGCGGCCGACGCGCTGCCCTTGCACCAGCCCGGCCGCCAACCCGGCCTTCTGAAGGGCCTCGACCATCTCCGGCAGGAAAACGGGATCGTTCTGGCCGTCGCCGTCGAGCGTCGCGACGATGGCCGAGCGGGCATGGCGCACGCCGCTGCGCACCGCCGCGCTCTGCCCGCAGGATTGCGCATGGGTGACGACGCGCAGCCAGGGCTTGGCCGCCGCGAGCGCCGCCAGCGCCGCGGCCGTCCCGTCCGTGGAGCCGTCATTGACGTAGACGACCTCGAAGAGGCCGATCGCGGCGCAGGCCTTCTCGATGTCGGCGACGAGCGGCGCGATGTTGCCCTCTTCATTGCGCACGGGCACGACGACGCTGAGCAAGGGCTGAGGGGAAGGGACTTCGGTCAAAACGGCTTCATCCGGGACATGGCTGGCACTGCTCTAGAGCAAGATGCGGCTGTGTGTGAACCACTTTTGCGTTCTGGACGGCACTGTGGACATTCCACCCCTCACCCTGAGGAGCGATGACAGGGAGCATCCTGGAGGATGTTTCGGGACGCTCGGGAGCCATCCGAAGCATCCTTCAAGACGTCATTTCCGGCGGAATGGCGTCCCGGGACGAGGGCCTTTCTCATGTCCATCTGGTTCCGGGGCCGATGGTCAGCCCGGCTCCTTGGCGAAGACGGCGATCGAAAGCTTGCGCCCGCCATTCAGGTTGAACCCCTCGATCGTCGTCAGCAGGCGCGGTTTCACCGGCGAAGCAGCCAGCGCCGCGTCGAATTCGCCGGCGAAGCGGCTCTCCACGAAGGCGACGCGGCATCCGGGCTGATCGAGGAAGGCGGCAGCCTGCGTCCCGCCCGCCGCCATGGCAAGATCGGTACCGGTCAGGAAGACGAGACTCGGCTCGCGATAACCCAGCGTGATCACGGCCGGATCGGCGCAGCCCGCCGCCTTCGCTGCCTGTGCCAGCCGCGGCGAGAGCTTGAGCGAGCGCAGGCTCTCGATGGCGAAGGGATAGATCGCGACGGTCAGGAACAGGCTCGCCAGCACGCAGCGCCAGAGCGCGCCCTCGAATTCGAGCCGCCGAAATGCGGCAACGACGCTCACCCCGACCGCCAGGACGAGCGCGAAGAACGGCAGCGCCAGCCACGGGACCGCATGATCAAGCGTCCAGTTGCCGAAGATCACCACGGCCATCAGGGCGAGCGGCACGGTCACGACGAGCGTCGCCGTCGCCACCGCCCCGCGCCGGTGACGAGCGATACCACCATTGACGACAGCCAGCAGCAGCAAGGCCGTGATCGCCGGATAGAGCGGCAGCACGTAATGCGGCAGCTTGGTCGGCACCGCCTCGAAGACGATCCAGGACGGCAGGATCCAGGCGATCAGGAACAGGATCTGCGGCTCCTTGCGCCGGACCCAGGCGAAGGGCACCGCCATGGCGGCGAAGGCCGCTGCCGGCCAGTAGGTCGCGAAGAAGAAGAGGAGATAGAGCCCCGGCGGCCCCCAATGCTTCTCCTGCCCCTCGGCGACCTTGCCGAGCATGTCCTGCCCGACGCTCTCGGCGAAGAAGCTGCCGCCGGTCTTGACCATGATCGCGACGAACCAGGGCAGCGCGACGATCAGGCAGAGCAGCAGCCCCGGCCCGAAGCGCAGCGGCTTCAGCCAGCGGAAGGAGCGCTGGCTCGCGCTCAGCACGAGGATGGCGAGGCCCCAGACCATCGGTACGATGGGTCCCTTGATCAGCAGGCCGATGGCGGTGGCGCCCCAGAACACCAGCCAGTTGCGCCGGCTCGGCACGAAGGCGAGCGAGCGTGTCCAGTCCAGCCATGTGCGGGCGAGCGCGCCCATGCTGGCGACGGCACAGGCGGCAAGCACGGCATCGGTCTTGGCGATACGCGCCTCGACGCCGAGCAGCACCGCCGTCGCCATCAGAGCTGCGCCCAGAAGCGCAAGCGGCGGCGACAGGAAGGCCAGCAGCGCCCAATAGGTCAGGAGCACGGTCGCCGTCGCGCCGATCAGCGAAGGAAGGCGATAAAGCCAGATCTGCGTGCGTGCCTCGGGCACACCGAGCGCGGCGCCGGCCTTCACCGCCGCGCTTTGCAGCCAATAGATGCCGACGGGCTTCTTGTGCCGCGCCTCCTCCTGGAAGCGGATATCGACGAAATCGCCCGTCTCCAGCATCTGCTTGCTGGCCTGCGCGAAGCGCGGCTCGTCGCGGTCGATCGGCTGAAGCGTGCTGAAGCCCGGCAGAAAGGCGCAAAGCGAGAGCAGCAGCAGGAAGGCACAGGCGCGCGCGTGGCTGGCCGAGACGAAAGCCGTGAGCCGGTCGATCGCGGGCGTGAGTGAAAACATCATCCATCCTCGCGACGCCGAGGCCGCGCTTTTGCCGAGAGAGCCGGTCTAGCCGAAGAGCCGCCCCCGATGAAGCGCCTTTCGGGCGCGATCAAGGCAGCGCGCCTGGCCCGAGCGCAGATGCCGGGCGCTGAGCCGGGCGCCTGCCAGACCCGCCCGCCGCGTTGGAGGGCTCGGCCCAATCCGCAACCAGGCGCTGGCTTCGAAATTGCGCGGCCGTCGGCAGCTATGCCTATGCCGGCCCGATTTGAAACAGTTTGTACCGCATGGGGCCATCATGTCGTTGAAGCACGACCAAAAACAGTTCGTCTCTAACTATGACGAGTGCACCGTTCTTCTGTTGAGCGCGTTTTTCTGCGTGACCGGGCAAACGGCAGCAGACAACCACTTGCGAAAGGCCATCGAAGGCCTGCTGGTCGACCTGACCGAAGCCGAAAAGGAAAGAGCCCTTTCGAACATCGTACAGTTCGATCCGCGACATCCGCGCGGTCGCTGATCACTGGCGAGGCTGGAGCGTCCCGGGAACGATGCTGACATTGTCGGATATAGCTGTTCGGGCTCCATCTTGGATTTATGATCACAGGCAGAACGTCGGGGGGCAGCACTGAACTTTCTGCCGGTTGCCGTGCAATGTGTCGGCTGTGTAGGTATTTCGGACCTGCCGCACGGATTATGGCAATGTCAGCGCCTCACAGCCTGCTGGTCAGGCACCTTGGACCAGACGACGCGAGAGACTATCGCGATATTCGCCTCGCTGCGCTCAAGAATGCCCCAGATGCGTTCGGCTCGACCTACGAGGAAGAGCATACTCTTTCGGTGGAGGCCTTCGCAAAGCAAGTCGAGGCGACAACGGTCTTTGGTGCCTTTCTGGACAAGCAGATCAGAGGCATGGCTGGCTTCGCCCGTCAGCAGGGCCGAAAGAGCACCCACAAGGGTCTGATCTGGGCAATGTTTGTGGCACCCACCGTGCGAGGGCAAGGCGTCGGATTGGCTCTCGTCGAGGCGGCTCTTAAACACGCAGCAACTATTGTCGAGCAGGTGACGCTCAAGGTGGTCACTGACAATGTCGCGGCGATCGCCCTCTACGAAGCAATGGGCTTCAAAACCTACGGCATTGAGCCGAAAGCCCTCAAAGTGGGGAACGGTTACGCCGACGAGTTGCTGATGGTCCGCTTTCTCGACGATCTCTAGGCAAGCAGGCGCAAACGACATGGTCGACGATCACACATCGGATGTCGTTATTGAGCCACTCACGGTCGAGCAGATCGCGAGCTTTCATGCTGCCTTGGACGCAGTAGCTCGCGAGCGGCAATTTCTCACCTTCTTAGAGGCTCCGCCCTTGGAGCCAACCATCCAGTTCATTTCCAGCAGTTTGGCGAAGGGCAACCCTCATTTCGCCGCGCGGACTGGAAACAGGGTAGTTGGCTGGTGTGACATCCTCCGGCAAGAGCGCGAGTCTCATGCTCACCGCGGCTGGCTCGCGATCGGTATTGTTCGCGAGTTTCGAGGGAAGGGACTCGGCCGGCGACTCATTGCAGCAGTGCTCGAACAAGCGTGGAAGCGCGACTTCACCCGCGTCGAACTCAATGTGCACGCTGACAACGATCGTGCCGTTGCGCTCTATGAGAAGGTCGGCTTTGTCCATGAGGGACGAATTCGGAACGCCTTCCGCGCTGATGGTATCTATCGCGACGCGCTATCCATGGCGATCGTTCGCGAATAGAACTCGGCCGGTGAATTACCCCAAAGCCGTCAGAGCGCTCTGAAAACCGGACGACCTCTCCATGGCAGCCAACAACCGCATCGTCCTCTCCAGCGACCATGCCGCTATCCCGCTTCGACAGGCCATTGCTACTCATGTTGCGGCGCAGGGTTGGGCGGTGGTCGACATCGGGCCGACAACGCCAGAGAGCACGCACTACCCCAAGCACGGCGAGGCGGCGGCGAGGCTCATCGCCTCCGGCGATTGCTGCCTTGGCATCATCCTGTGCGGCACCGGCCAAGGCATCATGATGGCCGCGAACAAGGTGAAGGGCATCCGTTGCGGCGTCTGCGCCGACACATTCTCCGCTCGCATGATCCGTCAGCACAACGATGCCAACATGCTGTCGATCGGAGCGCGCGTGGTGGGCGAAGGGCTGGCACTCGATATCGTGGACGCGTTCCTAACCGCCAAGTTCGAGCGCGGCCGGCATGCGACACGGGTGGAGATGGTTGAGGCGCTGGAGGAGTAGCGTCCCCCTTCACCTCTTGTTGAGGAGGACGCCGTCCGTGTAATGACGCGTTGCAGGTACCACTCCGAGTTGTTGCCCGATGCTATGACGACGAGGCGGTTGATCCTTTCCGATGCAGAGGCAGCGGCCAGAGTGCATCGCGCCAGCTTCGACGAACGCCTGCCGTGGCTCGCAGGTCTTCATACGCCCGATGAAGACCGAGCTTACTTCGCCAATTTCGTGTTCCATGAATGCGAAGTGTGGGGCTTCTTCGATGGCGACGAACTGATTGGCTTCATTGCGTTCCGCGAGAATTGGATCGATCAGCTTTATGTCCTCCCCGCCTATCAGGGACGAGGCGTTGGGAGTGCGTTGTTGATTGAGGCGCAAGCTCGGCACGCCGGACTCCAACTGTGGACCTTTCAGCGAAATGAGGCGGCGAGGCGCTTTTACGAGAATAGGGGGTTCATCGTCGCCGAGCAGACAGACGGTTCTCACAATGAAGAGCGTGAGCCCGATGTCCGGTATGTGTGGCGCAGGGAGCGGCCTCCCGGATAGAGCCAGCATCGCGAACGCCTCGGCTCGTCGCCGGCTGGACTTGCGATCATAGCTGTCGCGCGGCACCTTGCGATGGACCCTTGCGCATAATCAGAGCCTGCGATGTTGCCCAGCTTCGAAACCGAACGGCTGCTGATCCGGCCGCGCTCTATGGCCGATTTCGATGCCTGCTTGGCGATGGACCGTGATCCCGACGTTACGCAATACATCGTTGGCCCGTGGGACGATCCTGTGGCTCACCAAGCCTTTCTCACAGATCGGATACAGCGGAGCTTCGGCGATGGCCTCGGATATTGGTCGATATTCCCGAGAGCGGAGCCCAACCAGTTTCTCGGCTGGATACTCCTGATCCCCTACGATGGAATCGGGCCGGAGATCGAAATCGGGTGGCGCTTGAATCGTCTCGCGTGGGGTAAGGGCTTCGCGACAGAAGCAGCGCGGCCGTTCGTTCGCCACGCTTTTGAACTCCTGAAGCTCCCCCGGATCGTCGCTGACATCAACCCGGCGAACGCATCGTCAATTCGAGTGGCCAGAAAAATTGGAATGCGCTTTGTCGGCGATATCGAGCACGATGGGGCTCTGCTGAAGTCGTATTTGATGACAGCCGAGGATTTCAAAAGCGCGGCACCGATCGATCGATGACATAGGTGATGTGGTGCCGCAAAGATGCCCATCCTCAAAGCGCGGTAATCGGAGCGAACAGTTGCAGCGGTGATTTCGCGTAGCTCGACGACCATAAATTCCCGCCCGCTTTGCAGCCGCAGCGATCCTATGACTCGGTCGACAGGGCGCGCTCCATCACGATCGTCCTCTCTTCGCCGTGATAGCTGTCCCTCACTGCGCGGAAGCCGAGTTTCGCATAGAAGGGTTCGGCTGTGATTGACGAAGGCACTGCCAGCAACGCGATGCCTCTCGCAAGCGCCTCTCGCTCGACCTCTGCGATAAGCCTCCGCCCGATTTCCTGTCCTTGGAAGCCGGGCTCGACGAAGACCGTCCTGACGACGCAGCCATCGAGGCTCGCCGTGCCGATGATGCGCTCATCCTGCGTGGCGACGAACATCACCCGGTGGTTCATCATCTCGCGCACCGCCTCCGGTGTGAAGCTCTGCTCGACGCGCTGGATCACGGCTTCGGAATAGTCCTTGGCATTGGTCTTCCGCAGCGCGGCAACAATGATGCTGCTGACCTCCTCGGCGTCTTCCGAGATGGCGCGACGGATAGTGCAGGTCACCGCTGGCCTCCGAGGGATAACCAACTATCTGCGTCAGTCGACCGCATGCAAGCTCATGAAGAGTCTTGCCCCTAAAATCACCCCTAAACCTATCCACTTTTGCCCCTAATCGAGGCAAATAACCTAATAAAAACAATGATGGCGAGCCCGGCAGGATTCGAACCTGCGACCAGCAGCTTAGAAGGCTGCTGCTCTATCCATCTGAGCTACGGGCCCGTAACCGGTTCTATCCTCGCCTCGACGCTTCAGTGCGTCCACTGGCCGATGCGCGAGAACTTGAAATTGTCCGAATAGGAGATCGAGCGGCGCACCGGCTCGTGCGGCTGCTCGACGCGATAGGGGATGCCGTTGCGCGTCGCATAGGCGACCGCCTCGGCCTCACTGTCGAACCAGAGCTTGAGCTGGCTCTTCATGTCGGAGGAGGAGGTCCAGCCCATCAGCGGCTCGATCTGGCGGGCGCTCTCCGGCTCGTATTCGAGCAGCCAGCGCTCGGTCTTGGCCGTGCCGGACTGCATAGCCGTGCGGGCGGGGCGATAGATGCGTGCGGTCATGAAAGCGCTCTGCCGTCACAAAATCCCATGCAACCCGAAAGCCAGGCTGCGGCGTGACGTTTCCAGTGGTCGGGGCACCAGGATTCGAACCTGGGACCCTCTGCTCCCAAAGCAGATGCGCTACCGGGCTGCGCTATACCCCGACGGCACTCGAAACGTTGCGGTTCGCTATCACGCCATGGGCCGAACCCGCAAGCCAAAGCGAAGCGGTCTCGCCCCCACAAGACGCCACCGGTCGCCGTTCAGCGCTTGAACAGCGCGTGCTCTACCTTGTCGCCCGGCTTGATGCCGAGCTGCCGGCTGACACCGCCGTTGATTTCCAGCACCGACAGCACCGGCTCGCCGGACGGAATCGTCCGCGTCGACAGCGGCTCGGTGTTCTCGGCGATGCGCGCGATCGTGCCATCGGCCCGGATGAACAGCATGTCGAGCGGAATATAGGTGTTCTGCATCCACATCGCCACCGGCTCGCTGCCTCCGAAGTCGAACAGCATGCCCCGGTCCGGCGGCAGGTAGTTGCGATACATCAGGCCCTTGGCGCGCTGGTCCGGCGTGCGCATCACCTCGACATGGAAGGCGTGCCGCGTGCCGCCGCTCACGATCGTCAGCGCTTCGAGCCCGGGCGCCTCCCCTGCGGCCGGCTGGGCCTGTGCCCTCGCCCCCAGGGGAGCGAGCGCGACAAGGAAAAGCGCGATTGCGGCGAAAGCGGTCCGGAGGGCATGCATCGCTTCTGAACTCCATGGCGATCGTCGCCGGGCTCCGAGCTAGAAGGCGGCGATGGCGAATCTTCGGCAGAAGGCAGCTTTCCGCCGTCTCAGGTCAAGAATTCCGTCATGATCATTCGCTCCTATGACGCCCTCGAGCGAAGGACGGCTTTCTTTCGCCGCTCGGTTGCGGCAGTTTCGCCCGGCACTGAACAGGAGAATATCATGACCGCTGCGCGCCTTCGCCGGCCAACGCATCTCGGGAACACGGCTCTCGCGGCTGTTTTCGTCGCGCTTTCCGCTCCTGCCTGGGCCGCGGATTTCCAGGTCGACAACGTCCGCATCGATCTGGGCCGACTCGTCATCAGCATCCCGAAGGTCGCCGTCAAAGGCTCGAATCTCGAGAAGGACGCCTTCCTCGCGCTTTTCGCCAGCGGTGCGAACGAGCCCGCCTCGACCCGAATCGCGAAGCTGACCGCAACCGAGATCAGCGCGCCCGAGCTCACCATGGAGCAGGCGTTCGGCGAGCAGAAGCAGTCCACGACCTACCGTGACATCCGCTTCACCGACATCCGCGACGGCAAGATCGCGCACGGCGAATCAGGAAGCGCCAGCCTCAGCGCCCTGGGTGGCCCTGCCGGGGCGATGAAGGGCACGCTGAAGCGCACCGCTTTCGACATGCTCGATCTCAAGCAGTCGGCGCGTGTCCTCACCGAGAAGGCGGCGCCCGGGACGAACGAGCCCTATGTCCCGGTGATCGGCAGCTTCGAGCAGGACGGCTACGACATCGACATGGGCCAGGCCGGCAAAATGTCGATCGGCAAGACCACGGCGCGCGGCTTCACGGCGAAGGTCGGGCCTGAGCCCCTGCTCGACCTCCTCGACAAGGTCGGCAAGGGCTCCGAGGAGCTCGAGAAGAAGGCGGACGACAAGTCGGCAGCCAAGGATGACAAGAGCGATGTCGAGAAGCGCTTCGCCCTGTCGATGCTGACGCTGTTCGACATGTTCGAGTACGGCAGCGGCGAGGCACGCGATTTCAAGGCCATGATCCGCCCGCCTGCGACAGACAAGGGCGCCAAGCCGAAGGATCCGGTCGAGTGGACGATCGCGCGCATGGCCTTCGGCGAGAATGCGCCGGACAAGTCGGGCTTCGCGATCGAAGGCATGGCGTTCACCAGCGGCCCCGGCAAGGGCAAGGTCGATTCGATCAGCTATTCCGGCTTCTCCTTCGGGAATGCCGCGCGTGAATTGCGGACTCTGCTCGCCAGCCCGGACGCAAATCTGGAGCAGATCGACTACCGGCGCTTCATTCCGAAGATCGGGACCATGCGCCTGACCGGGCTTTCGGTCGATGCGCCGCCGATCATCCCGGGCAAGCAGCCGATCAAGATCGCTCTCGGCACCTTCGAGCTGAAGGGTGGCGAGCCGCTGAACGGCATTCCGACCAGCCTCGGCCTGACGATCGACAAGCTGGTCACGCCGGTCGTCGATACCGGCGACAATCCGGGAATCGCAGAGTTGCTCGCCATGGGCATCGACAAGCTCGACCTCTCGGCGAAGCTCGACCTGGCCTGGGAGGCAGCGAAGAACGAGCTCGCCATCCGCACCCTCTCGCTCGGCAGCGCCGGCCTCGTGCAGCTCGATGCCAACGGCACGCTCGCCAATGTGACGCAGGACCTGTTCTCGAGCGACCTCGCGCTCGCCCAGGTGGCGGCGCTCGGCGCGACGGCTCGCAACCTCCAGATCAAGCTGCAGAATTTCGGTCTGGTCGAGAAACTGATCGCGAAGCAGGCGCGCGACACCGGCCGCAAGGTCGAGGAGGTGCGCCAGCAGTTCACGATGGTCGCGAGTGTCGGGCTCGCCGCCATGCTGGGCCCGTCCGATGCGGCCAAGACCCTGGCGTCGGCGGCCTCGCGCTTCGTCGCCAAGCCCGGCACGCTGACGATCGACGCCACGGCGAAATCGCCGTCCGGCCTCGGCCTCGCCGACGTGCTGACCATCACCCAGCCGACCGAGATCTTCGACAAGATCGATGTCAAGGCCGATGCCCGATAAGTCGGAGGGCGCCATCGCGCCCGAGGATCGCGACTGGCGCCCTTCCGCGCTGCAGGCCTGGTGGGCGGGCCTGCCGCCCGTCACCCGCGGCCTGCTGCGCAAATACGTGAACCGCGACAACCAGACCCGGCTGCATCTGGCGCATCTCATCGCCCGGCGGCCGGGCCAGATCGTCGCCGGCGCCTATACCTATGGCCGGCCGAAGGTGCGCTTTCCCGAGAGCGGGGCGAAGCTCGTCATCGGCCGCTACGGCTCGATCGCCGACGGCGTCGAGATCCTGCTCGGCGGCAACCACCGGCTCGACTGGACGACGACCTATCCCTTCCCGGCCCTGCCCGGGCTCTGGCCGGCAGCGACCGGCTTCACCGGGCATGACGCGACACGCGGCGACGTCGTCATCGGCCACGACGTCTGGCTCGGCTCGCAATGCATGATCCTGTCCGGTGTGACGATCGGCCATGGCGCGGTCATCGCGGCCCGCGCCGTGGTCAGGCGCGACGTGCCGCCCTATGCCATCGTCGCCGGCAATCCGGCCCGCGTCTTCCGCCTGCGCTTCGACGAGGCGAAGGTCGCGGCCTTGCTGGAGACGCGCTGGTGGGATCTGCCCAAGCCGCGGATCGACGCGTTGCTGCCGCTCCTGCTCAGCAGCCGCATCGAGGAGTTCATCGCCGCGGTCAGGAGCCCTTGAGCAGGCGGCGCTTCAGGCCGAGCGCCGGCTTCTCGACGAGGAACCAGGACAGCGCCGCCACGGCCAGCGTGACGGCGAGCGAAGGCCAGAGCAGCGCCATCGCCCCGAGGCTCGGGAACAGCGCATGCAGCGCCTGCTGCGCCGGCCAGCCATAGAGATAGACGCCATAGGAGAGATCGGCCGGCGGCTCGACCGAACGGCGTGTCAGAGCCGGGGCCAGCGCCAGCACGAGGACGCCCCAGGCGCTGACGAGGTAGAGCGCCGCCTTGTAGAGCGGCGTGAAGGACAGCGGCATCAAAGCGAGAATGGCCAGCGCCAGCAGCGGCAGCGAGAGCGGCACCCTCTCGCGATAGAGATAGCACAGCCCTCCGGCGAGGAAGATCAGCGGCAGGCGCAGCGCCGTCTCGGTGCCTTTCGATCCGTGAGGCGTCACGACCTCGCGCAGCACCACCGCCAGCGTCAGGGCCAGCCCGGCCGCCAGCATGACGCGCGGCTTCGCCAGCAAACCGGCGAGCCCGGCGACGAGCACGCCGAGATAGCACAAAGTCTCGTATTTCAGCGTCCACACCGTTCCCATCGGGAATTGCAGCGGGTTGTGCTCGAAGACGCCGGGAAGCGCCGCCGAGCTCTTGAAGCTGGTCAGCGTCGCGGAGATGAAGCGCCAGAGCCGCGGGTCCCTGACATAGCTGCCGAGATCGAGCGAGGTCATCGCCGCGCCGAGCAGCAGCGCCACGACCAGCGTCGCCGCGATCAGGCCGGGCGCGATCCGGAGCAGCCGCGCCACCACATAGTCGCGCCAGCCGCGCCTGACGAAGCTCATCGTCACGAGGAAGCCGGAAATCGCGAAGAAGCCGTTGACCGCATGCTCGCCGAGCGTGAAGCCGGTGGTCTGGAACCAGGGCTCCTGCTCGACGCGCCCGTCGGTGACGCTGAAGGCGTGCGAGACCACCACGGCGAGCGCCATCACCAGCCTGAGCAGGCCGAAATTATTGTGCGGATTGGCGAGCGCCTTCTCGATCCTCGGTGCGTTGCGGATCATGGCGCAGTCTCCAGCCCTTCATATGCCAGCGCCGTCTCGCCGCGCGCCCAGGCCCGCGCGCCGGCGGCGGAACCGGCATGGGCGAACATCTTCTCGCGGTTGAGGAGGACGCCGTAACCCAATGCCTTGCCGAGATTTTCCAGCCTGCGCAGCGGCGCCGGCTCCGGCAGGCCATATTTGCGGGCGATGTAATGCTCCGACCAGGCGAGGTGCCAGCGCGCCTTGAAGCGCCGCTGCGGAGACGGCGCGCTCGACTTCCCCCGCCCATGCCGCGCCTCGGCACCATCGACATGGACGAGCGCATGGCCGGCATCGCGCATCCGCCGGCAGAGATCGTCATCCTCGTAGAACAGGAAGATCGCCGGATCGAAGCCGCCGAGCGCGAGGAAGGTTTCGCGCGGGATCAGCAGGCAGGCACCGGAGAGGAACGGCAGGCAGGCATCGCCCTCCGGCACGACCATCGCACCGCTGCGATTGAGATGATCAGGCGAGAGCAACGAGCGCGGCTGCAGGAAGACGCGCCCCGAGGGCTCGACGATACGCGGCGCCAGCATGCCGGCATCGGGGTAGCGCTCGGCCGCCGCCAGCAAAGCAGCGGCAGCGCCCCGCTTCAGCTCCAGATCGGGATTGACGATCAGCACATAGGGCGTATCCGCCGCCGCCACGCCGAGATTGTTGGCGCGGCCATACCCTTCGTTGCGGGCATTGGCGATGACGCGCGCGCCGCGCTTCTCCGCGATGCCCCGGCTGTCGTCGCCGCTGGCATTGTCGACGACGATCGCCGGCACGCCCTCGCCTGCCAGCGCATCGAGGCAGGCAGGCAGAACTTCGGCGCTGTCGTAGCTGACGACGATGGCGGTGATCGCGGCGGCGGGCATCGCGGCCTTCTGGCCATGCGAACCGGCCGGAATCAAGCGAATTCAGCGCCGCGACAGCGCCGCAAGCTCACCCTGCACCCGCTCGCGCTCGGCGCTCCCGCAAGCATGCGGCGCCTTGTAGGAGCGCACCGCATAGCCCGCATTGGCCGCGACGAAGGCCGCCCGCTCCTGCCGGTCGAGCCGCGCGATGATGCGGCCGCGATCGACACGCAAGCCGCAATCATAGCCGCGCGAGACGGTCGCGGCGGCATATTCGACCGTGCCGGGGATCGGGCCGGCGCTCGTGCAGGCGGTGAGGCCGAGCAGGAGCGCTGCCGCGAGAGATGGTTTCGGAAGCATGCCCGTCTGGCCGGCTCAGGGTGAGTCGAACTGGCCGGCCCTGATTCGGGCCATGCGCTCCTTCAGCGCGGCGCGCTCCTCAGCCGCACAGGCTTGCGGCCGCGCATCCTGATTGACCATCTCGGCCTCGGAGACGGAGACATAGGCCGAGCGCGCCGCCGCGATCTGCTCAGGCGTGGCGCCACGTGCCGTCTCGGCCGCCAGGAAACGGTCCAGCGTCGAGCGCTGCGGCGAGCCGGCCTTGCAGGCGCTCGCCCGCGAGATCGTCGTCGCGAGGACCGAAGCGCGGCCGGCGCTGGTGTCGCCCCCGTCGGCGACGCAAGCGCCCAGCGGCAGCGCGAGGAAGCAGGCGAGCAGCAGGGCTCGCCCGACAGGCAGCGAAGGCATGGTGGTCAGCCGTTCTTCTCGGGCAGGTTGACGCGCAGATGCGCCTCGCGAAGCTGCTTCGGCGTAGCTTCCGCCGGAGCGCCCATCAGGAGGTCGACGGCCTGCTGGTTCATCGGGAACAGCGCGACCTCGCGCAGGTTCGTGGCGCGCGCCAGCAGCATGATGATGCGGTCCACGCCCGCCGCCATGCCGCCATGCGGCGGGGCGCCGTACTGGAACGCGCGATACATGCCGCCGAAGCGCTCGATCACCGTCTCCTCGCCATAGCCGGCGATCTCGAAGGCCTTCACCATCGCCTCGGGGCGGTGGTTGCGGATGCCGCCGGAGGCCAGCTCGAAGCCGTTGCAGGCTATGTCGTACTGGAACGCCTTGAGCGAGAGCGGGTCTTCCTCGGTCAGCGCCTTCAGGCCGCCCTGCGGCATCGAGAAGGGGTTATGCGAGAAATCGACCTTCTTCTCGTCCTCGTTGTACTCGAACATCGGGAAATCGACGATCCAGGCGAAGGCGAAGACGTTCTCGTCGATCAGGTTGAGTTCCTGGCCGACCTTGTTCCGGGCGCTGCCGGCGAACTTGTAGAACTTGTCCGGATCGCCCGCGACGAAGAAGCAGGCGTCGCCGCCCTTCAGCCCCATCTGCTTGATGATTCCCGCGACGCGCTCAGGCCCGATGTTGTTGGCGATCGGCCCCTGGCCCTCTCCGTCTTCCTTGACCATCAGGTAGCCGAGGCCGGGCTGACCCTCGCCCTGCGCCCAGGAGTTCATCCGGTCGCAGAAGGCGCGCGAACCGCCGCCCGGCGCAGGGATCGCCCAGACGCGGTTCTTCTCGCCCTCGAGGATGCGCGCGAAGACCTTGAAGCCCGAGCCGCGGAAATGCTCGGAAACGTCCTGCATCACCAGCGGGTTGCGAAGGTCGGGCTTGTCGGAGCCGTATTTGGCGATCGCCTCGGCATAGGGAATGCGCGGCCAGTTCTTCTGGACGGTGCGGCCCTCGGCGAATTCCTCGAACACGCCGGTGATCACCGGCTCCATCGTCGCGAAGACATCCTCCTGCTCGACGAAGCTCATTTCGACGTCGAGCTGGTAGAACTCGCCCGGCAGGCGGTCGGCGCGCGGGTCCTCGTCGCGGAAGCAGGGCGCGATCTGGAAGTAGCGGTCGAAGCCCGCCATCATCAGGAGCTGCTTGTACTGCTGCGGCGCCTGCGGCAGCGCGTAGAACTTGCCGGCATGCAGGCGGCTCGGCACCAGGAAGTCGCGCGCGCCTTCCGGCGAGGACGCGGTCAGGATCGGCGTCTGGAACTCGGAGAAGCCGGAATCCTTCATGCGGCGGCGCATCGAGTCGATGACCTTGGTGCGCAGCATGATGTTGTTGTGCAGCTTCTCGCGACGCAGGTCGAGGAAGCGGTACTTGAGGCGGGTATCCTCTGGATATTCGAGATCGCCGAAGACCGGCAGCGGCAATTCGGCCGAGGGACCGAGCACCTCGATGCCTGTCGCGAAGACCTCGACCGCGCCGGTCGGCAGGTTGGCGTTCTCGGTGCCGGCGAGACGCGCCTTGACCTTGCCGTCGATGCGCACGACCCATTCCGAGCGCAGCGTCTCGGCGTCCGCGAAGGCCGGCGAATCCGGGTCGATCACGACCTGCGTCATGCCATAATGGTCGCGCAGGTCGATGAAGAGCACGCCGCCATGGTCGCGAATGCGATGGCACCAGCCGGAGAGACGGACATTCTGGCCGATGTCGCTGTCACGGAGCGCGCCGCAGGTGTGGGAACGGTAGCGATGCAAGGTCACGGTATCGGTCTTTCGGCAAAAGGCGCCGGGAACAGGCCGAAAGGGCCAGCGCACAGCTTTTCGGGGCTAACCACACGCGCGCGCCCGAAATGTCAAGAACGCCCGCGACATCCCGCATCGCTGTCTGCTATGAGCCGAAAGCCATGCATCTGATCACCGATACCGCCGAGCTCTCCGCAGCCTGTGACCGCCTTGCGGCTCATCCCTTCGTCACGGTGGACACCGAGTTCCTCCGCGAGACGACCTATTATCCGAAACTCTGCCTGATCCAGCTCGCCTCGCCCGACGAAGCCGTGCTGGTCGATCCGCTCGCGCCTGATCTCGATCTCGCCCCCTTCTTCGGGCTGATGGTCAACGAGGCCGTGGTGAAAGTCTTCCACGCCGCCCGCCAGGATCTGGAAATCGTCTGGCTGCTCGGGCGCGTGCTGCCGACGCCGCTTTTCGACACCCAGGTCGCCGCCATGGTCTGCGGCTATGGCGACTCGGTCGGCTACGAGCAGCTCGCCAACGACCTCGCCAAGGCGCGCATCGACAAGTCCTCGCGCTTCACCGACTGGTCGCGCCGCCCTCTCACCGAGGCGCAGCTCTCCTATGCCGAATCGGACGTCACCCATCTGCGCCAGGTTTATCTCGCGCTGAAGGAGGATCTCGACGCCAGCGGCCGCGAGGCCTGGGTCGCCGAGGAGATGGCGGTTCTGAGCTCGCCCGCCACCTATGAGGTCAAACCAGAGAATGCCTGGCTGCGCCTCAAGGGCCGCATCCGCAAGCCGCGCGAGCTGCCGCTGCTGATGGAGATCGCCGCCTGGCGCGAGCGCGAGGCGCAGAGCCGCGACGTGCCGCGCCAGCGCGTGCTCAAGGACGACGCGCTGATGGACATCGTCCAGCGCGGCCCGCGCTCGGTCGAGGCTCTCGCCGAATTGCGCTCCGTGCCCAACGGTTTCGAGCGTTCGCGCAATGGCGGCGAGGTTCTCGCCGCGATCGAGCGCGCAGCCGCGATCGATCCGAAAACCCTGCCCCGGCTGGAGCGCGAGCGCGGCCGGCCGACCAATGGCGCGGTGCTCGACCTGCTCAAGGTGCTGCTCAAGGCGACCGCCGACGCCGAGCGCGTCGCGCCCAAGATCATCGCCACCGCCGACGACCTCGAAGCCATCGCCTCCGACGAATTGTCGGATGTGCCGGCGCTGAAGGGCTGGCGGCGCGAGGTCTTCGGCGAGAAGGCGCTGGCGCTCAAGAACGGCCAGCTCAGCCTGCGCATCCAGCGCGGCCGGGTGGTGGTGGGCTAAAGTCCGGCTGAATCAAGCTCGGAGGAACCGCGTTCAGCCAATTGATCCGATACGTGATTTAGCGATGATTCACCCACCGCCATAGCTCTTCACCAGCGAGCCGGCGACCAACCCCCAGCCGTCGACCAGCACGAAGAAGATCAGCTTGAACGGCAGCGCCACCGTCACCGGCGGCAGCATCATCATGCCCACCGACATCAGGATCGAGGCGACCACGAGGTCGATGATCAGGAAGGGCACGAACAGCAGGAAGCCGATCTCGAAAGCCCGCCTGAGCTCCGAGATCATGAAGGCCGACACCAGCACCTCGATGCCGATATCCTGCGGCGTCTGCGGGCGCGCCCCTTGCGACATGTCGAGGAAGAGCTGCAGATCCTTCTCGCGCACATGCTTCAGCATGAAGGTCCTGAAGGGCACGACGCCGCGATTATACGCCTCCTGCGGCTGGATCTGCCCGGCGACGAGCGGCTGCACGGCGGTCGTGTAGGCTTCCCGCAGGGTCGGCGCCATCACGAAGCCAGTCAGGAACAGCGCCAGCCCGATGATCACCGTGTTGGGCGGCGCCGTCTGCGTACCCAGCGCCGAGCGCAGCAGCGACAGCACCACGACGATGCGCGTGAACGACGTCACCATGACCAGGATGGACGGCGCCAGCGACAGCACCGTGATGACGGCAATGAGCTGGAGCGCCCGCTCCGCCACGCCGCCGCCCTGCCCGAGATCGAGCGACAGCGTCTGCGGCATTGCCGGCGTCGCGACGAGGCCGAGCAGCAGCACCGCTGCCGTCAGGGATCGGCACAGGCGCCGCCGTCTTGCCGTGGCGAGGTAGGGTATCACGCGCGACCGTCGCTGCCGCCCGACTCAGACGATCGGGCGAGACGAAGCTAGCGGGCGGGCATCGGCAAGCAACCGCGGCGGACCGGCCCGCCGCAGGATCGGCGACATTCCTGTTGATGGCGGCGGCCGGGCTCTGCCGGCGCGCCGCGCCGCTCAGGATTTCGCCTTGGGATCGCGGCCAAGCAGCCGGGCGAACTCGGCCTCGATCGCATCGACCGAGAACGGATCGATCTCCTTCGCCGGCTCCGGCTCCTTGGCTGCCTCGGCCGGCTTCTGCGGCTCGGGGGCCTCGGCCGGCTTGGGCTGCGCGGCCTTGGGCTGGGCAGGCTCCGCGACGGTCACGGACGGTTCCGGCTCCACCAGTCCAACGACCGGCGCGGGCTTCTCGCTGGCAGGCTTCTCGCTGGCGGTTTTTTCAGCGGCGGGCTTTTCAGCGGCGGGGCTCGCCTGCGGCGGCTTCGGCTCGGCATGCGTCGGCGGCACGCGCGCCGGCTTCAATCCGAGAGCCGCCTCGAGCTCGGCTTCCATGCTCGTCGCCACCGAAGCCGGGGTCGACGGCGCTGCGGGAGCATCCGGAGTCGGCTGAGCTTTCGCCGGCTCGGCCGGCTTGACCCGGTCCGCAGGCGCGAAGGGGCCGGCCGGCTTGGGCGGCTCCACGGTCCTGGGCGGCTCGACCGGCCTGGACGGCGAAGCGATCGGCTCCCGGCTCGCTCCCGGAACGACCGGCGCAGGCGCGGCGGGCTTGGGCGGCACCACGACCGCCTCTACCTGCGGCTCGGGCGGCAGATTCGCGGGCCGCACGGCCGAGAAAGGACGCTTCAGCGCCGCCTCGAGCTGCTTCGTCATGTCGTCGAGTTCGTCGGCGCTCACGGCGGGCGCCGGCGCATGCTCGCGCGGGAAGCTCGGAGCCGGGCCGGTCGTCATCGGGGGCATGGGAGCCGGCGCCGGCGGAACCGGAGCGGGCGCAACCGGCGTGGGCGCAGCGGCAGCGCCGACCTCCTCAAGGCCGAGCGCGGCCGCGACGCCCGCGCTCGCTGCAGTGACGGCCTCGGCATGCGTCTGGGCGTGGCGGGTGGGCAACGGGGGCAGGACGTCGGGGCTGGCGGAAACCGCAGCACCGCGACGAATCTCGTCACCGGCCCGTAGCGCAGGCTCGCTCGGCGGCACCAGCGTCTCGAAGGGCGGCAGCGGCCTGTCGGGCGCCGCGCCCTCGCTATAGGAGGGAGCCGTGGCGCGCGCACCGCTGCGCAGGATATTGGTCTCCACGACGACATCGGAGGCCCCGCCGAGCATGATGAGATGCTCGACATTGTCGCGGCGGATCAGCACGAGCTGGCGCTGCCGGTCGAGATCATAGGTATCGACGATGCCCAGCCGTGGCTGGCGCTGCCGACCGCCGGCCTGCCCGCGCATCCTGAGGCGCCCACCCTGTATCTGCCGAACGAACAGGCCGAGCAGGGCAAGAAGCACCAGGATGACCACGGAGGCGACGATCACCTTCTGTGCGGTCGTGAGTTCCAATCCGAACAAGCTCTGCAAGGTCTGCCTCTTCCGCGACGGCCGCCCTGGGCGGCAGAAGTTCCGCTCAAGGTTCAACACCTTGGCTATAGCATAACGCTTTCCTTAACGGGAAACATGGTGAACGCGTGGTTAACCGGTTATCCGAAAGGCGATGCGTTTAACGCCTTCTTAACCATGAGCCCGGCAAGATTTGCCCAGTGAGGCGGCCATGCGGGCCCGCCCCTGCGAGGCGGCAGCCATGGCGAATGACGGCTTGAACATCGGCGGCGGCCTCATGCAGGCCCTCAAGCTGCGCATGCATTACCAGCAGTCGCGGCAAAAGGTGTTGTCCGAGAACGTCGCCAATGCCGACAGCCCGGGCTTCCGCCCCGTCGACCTGAAGCCGCCGGGCTTCGACCGGGGCGGCGTGGCGCTCGCCCGCACCAGCGCCGGACATATGAGCCTGACCGGCGGCAAGGGTGGCTTCGACAGCACCGGCGCCCCGCGCTTCGAGACGACCCCGAACGGCAACGCCGTCAACCTCGAGGACGAGATGATGAAGGTCGCCCAGAACCAGTCCGACTACCAGCTCGCCGCCTCGCTCTACAGCAAGGGCCTCGGCCTGATGAAGATCGCGATCGGCAAGGGCCGCTGAAGCAGCGATCGCGGAGGGAGCATCTCATGGAACTGATGAAGAGCCTCGCCATCGCCGCCTCCGGCCTGCGCAGCCAGTCGGGGCGCATGCGCGTCATCGCCGAGAACATCGCCAACGCCGATTCCGGGCCGGAGCGCGCCGGCGCCGACCCCTATCGCCGCAAGGTGCCGAGCTTCCAGCGCCATTTCGACCGCGAGCTCGATGCCCAGACGGTCGCGCTCGGCCGCGTCCAGCGCGACCCCAGCGCCTTCCGCGTCAAGCACGAGCCCGGCAACCCGGCCGCCGACGCCAGCGGCAACGTGCAGATGCCGAACGTCAATTCGCTGGTCGAGATGGTCGACATGCGCGAGGCCCAGCGCAGCTACGAGGCCAACCTGAACCTGATCTCCTCCACCCGGCGGATGATCCAGCGCACCATCGACATCCTGCGCGCCTGAACAGCGCGCCTCCAGAAGGAGACTGAACCGCCATGGCTACACCGGGCTTCGCTGCAGGCGCCTATGCCTCGATCGGGGGATTGGGCGCCGGCAATCTGATGAAGAAACCCGCCGCCGGCATCGGCGGCGCGGAAGCGGGCGGCCCGGACTTCTCCGCGCTGCTCGGCAAGGCGCTCGACTCCACGGCCGAGGCCGGCCGCAAGGCCGACGTCCAGACGGCGAGCGTCGCCGCCGGCCGTGCCGACGTGGTCGATGTCGTCACGGCGGTGGCCGAAAGCGAGACCGCGATCGAGACGCTGGTGGCGGTGCGCGACCGCGTCATCGCGGCCTATGAAGACATCATGCGGATGCCGGTCTGACGGCGGGGACGGATCGAAACCATGACTTCCGGAGCCATCCTCGACATCGCCCGCGACGGCATCGTCGTCTTCCTCAAGGTCGGCGGCCCGCTGATGGCGGTCGCGCTGCTCGTCGGCCTCGTCGTCTCGCTGGTGCAGGCGCTGACCCAGATCCAGGAGCAGACGCTGGTCTTCGTCCCGAAGATTCTCGCCGTCTTCGCTTCGCTGCTCCTGCTTCTTCCGTTCATGGGAGACGCGCTGGCAGGTTATATGGGACGGGTCGCCGTCCGAATCGCCACGGGCGGATGAACCTGCCGCGGCTGCGCCCCGCCCTCGCCGGTGGTGCCGTCCCGCGGCGTCCATTCCGGCGCGAGGATGACCGCGGCACGATGCAGATCGCGATCCTGCCCCAGATCGGCGCGCTGTTCGTGCTCGTCTTCGCGCGGGTCGGCACGCTGGTCATGCTCATGCCCGGCATCGGCGAGCGCTTCATCTTCTCGCGCGCCCGGCTCTCGCTCGCCTTCTTCATCGCGCTGATGATCCTGCCGATGGCGCGTCCCTCGCTGCAGATCCCGGAGACCCTCCCCGCCCTGGCCACGCTGCTGATCGGCGAATTGCTGATCGGGCTCGTCATCGGCGTCTGCGCCAGGCTGGTGATGGCAGCGCTCCAGACGGCCGGCACCATCGTCGCCCAGTCCATGGGCCTCGGCTTCGCCATGACGGTCGACCCCACCGGCGGCAACCAGAACCCCTCGATCGGCAACTTCCTGACGATGCTCGGCATCACGCTGATCCTGACCAGCGACCTGCACCACATCGCCATCGCCGCGATCCACGAGAGCTACCGCCTGCTGCCGCCCGGCGGTGCGCCGGATCTGACGGACGTGATGACGCTCGCCGTGCGCTCCACCGCGCAGGGCTTCGCGCTGGCGGTGCAGATCGCGGCGCCCTTCATCGTCTTCGGCCTGCTCTTCAATCTAGGGCTGGGCGTGCTGGCGCGGATGATGCCACAGCTCCAGGTCTTCTTCCTCGCCGTGCCGGCCTCGATCTTCGGCGGCATGCTGATGCTGCTCGTCGTCCTCGGCGTGATGATGAGCGTCTTCATGAACGGGCTCGGCGTCTTCCTGCGCCAGTTCACCGGGGGCTAGCGCGGGATGGCGGACGACTCCGACAAGGAAGACAGGACAGAGGACCCGACCCAGCGAAAGCTGGACGAAGCCACGGAGAAAGGCGACGTCCCCAAATCGCAGGAGATCGGTACCTTCTTCGTGCTCTGCGGCTTCACGCTGTCGCTGTTGGTCGCTGCCGGCTGGTCGGCACGCGACGCCATGCTCTCGCTGCGCGGCTTCCTGATGAACGCCCATCAGGTTCCGCCCGACGGCGCCGCCTTCATGCAGGTGACGCGGCAAGGCGTGCTGACCGGCTTCATGGCGCTCGGCCTGCCCTTCGCCTTCATCCTCTGCGCGGGCCTGGCCGGCGCGTTCATCCAGCACAAGCTGCTCTGGACCTTCGAGCCGCTGATGCCGAAATTCGACCGCATCTCGCCGATGGCCGGCCTCAAGCGGCTGTTCGGCAAGGAGGCCTGGGTCAACTTCGCCAAGGGCCTCGCCAAGACGACGCTGATCGGCATCGTGATCTGGTACACGCTCTGGAACCAGCACGACCGGCTGGAAGCCTTCGCCGAGATGAACGTGTCCGCGCTGATGCCGGCGGCGCTCTCACTGGCGATCCAGCTCATGGGCGCGGTGCTGGCGCTTTTCGCCGTCATCGCCATCGGCGACTTCGTCTGGCAGCGCTTTTCCTGGTACCAGCGCCAGAAGATGACGAAGGAGGAGCTCAAGCAGGAGTTCAAGAACTCCGAGGGCAATCCCGAGATCAAGGCCAAGCTGCGCCAGATCCGCAGCCAGCGCGTGCGCAAGCGCATGATGGCGGCCGTGCCCAAGGCGACGGTCATCATCACCAACCCGACCCACTTCGCGGTGGCGCTGCAATACGAGCCCGGCATGGCCGCGCCGCTCTGCCTCGCCAAGGGCGTCGATGCCGTCGCGCTCAAGATCCGCGAGGTCGCGGGCGAGCACCACGTCCCGATCGTCGAGAATCCGCCGCTCGCCCGCGCACTCCATGCGACGGTCGGCATCGACGAAGAAATTCCTGTCGAACACTATCAGGCTGTCGCCGAAGTCATCGGTTACGTCTTGCGCCTGAAGGGCCGCCGCGCCTAACTCGACAGCGGATGCGAATGAACCTAAGCCGCCAGTCTTCTCCCCGCCGGACGGGCACGGCAGCAAGGAAACGGACTTGACCGCAATGAGCGGAAGCACGGCCACCAGCGCGATCGATCGCTCCGACAAGCCGGGGCATATCGGCGTCATCCTGCTCGTCGCCGGCCTGCTCGTCGGCGCGGCGATCGCGCTCGGCTTCATCGCCAACGAATGGGCCCAGCCGCTGATCCTCGGCCTGCTCGCCATCCTCTCCGTCGTCGGCGTCTTCGGCCTCTTCGCCTATGCGATCGGCCTGATCCAGTTCTCCGGCCGCGCCGCGCGCAACGACCTCACTAAGACCATCGTCGACGGCGCCGATGACGGCATCGTCGTCACCGAGGGCGAGAACGACATCGTCTATGCCAACGAGGCCTATCTCGGCCTCGCGGGCGCAACCGGCGCCAACGATCTGAAGCCGGTCGGCCGGCTGCTCACCGGCCGCGCCGACGTCTCCGAAGCGATCTACCGGCTCGCCACCGCCGCGCGCGAGAACCGCCGCCTCGTCGAGGAGGTCCGGCTGGAACCTGCGCTCAACGGGCGCGGCGAGGTCGGCTGGTATCGCGTCCGCGTCGCGCCGGTGCGCCGCGAGACCTCGACCGCGACGCTCTGGACTGTCTCCGACGTCACCCCCGAGCGCGAGCGGCAGGAGAACGCCTTCCAGGAGCTCCAGCACGCCATCGACTATCTCGACCACGCGCCCGCCGGTTTCGTCTCGATCGACGCCGATGGCGAGGTCTCCTATCTCAACGCGACGCTGTCAGGCTGGCTCGATTTCGACCTCGCCCGCTTCGGCTCGGGCGGCCTGCATCTCGACGATATCTGCACGCCGGCCGCCGCCGCCCTTGTCCAGGCGATCCGCGGCCAGCCCGGCGATGTCCGCGTCGAGGTGCTCGATCTCGACCTCAAGCGCCGCAACGGCTCTCCCCTGCCGGTGCGCCTGCACCATCAGGTCGCCTTCGGTCAGGACGGACGCGCCGGCCCCTCGCGCACCCTGGTCCTCAACCGCGCCGCCGGCGAGGCCGGTGCCGATAGCCGCAGCGATGCCGAGGTCCGCTTCGCGCGCTTCTTCCACTCGACGCCGATGGCGATTGCCACCGTCGACAAGGCCGGCGCGATTCTGCGCTCCAACGCCGCCTTCGCCCGGCTGGTCCCGGCCGGCGTACAGGTCGTGACGATCCAGGATCTCGCCGCACCGGGCTCCGGCCTGGACAAGGCGATGATCGAGACGATGGAGGGCGTTTCGGGGGCAAGCCCGCTCGACGTGACGCTCTCGGGCGAGGATGGCCGCTCGGCGAGGCTCTATCTCTCGCCCGTCGCCGCCTCCGAGGACGGCGATGGCGAGCGCGCCATCGTCTACGCGCTGGAGACCACCGCCGAGCGCAAGCTGCGCGACAACATGGACCAGGCCGGCAAGATGCAGGCCGTCGGCCAGCTCGCCGGCGGCATCGCGCACGACTTCAACAACGTGCTGCAGGTCATCATCAACGCCTCCGAGTTCCTGCTCGCCAGCCACCGGCCGACCGACCCGTCCTTCCCGGACATCATGCAGATCAAGCAGAATGCCTACCGCGCCGCGGCGCTGGTGCGGCAGTTGCTTGCCTTCTCGCGCCGCCAGACTTTGCGCCCGCAGGTGCTGGAGCTCGGCGAGGTGCTCTCGGACCTCTCGCTGATGCTGAAGCGGGTCGTCGCCGACAAGGTCACGCTCGACGTCCGCCAGGGCCGCGATCTCTGGCCGGTCAAGGCCGATCTCGGCCAGCTCGAGCAGGTCATCGTCAACCTCGCCGTCAATGCCCGCGACGCCATGCCCGATGGCGGCAAGCTGACCGTGCGCACCCGCAACGTCGCCCGCGAGGATTGCGTGAGCTTCGGCCACGAGGCGCTGCCGATCGACGATTACGTGCTGCTCGAGGTCGAGGACAGCGGCACCGGCATCCCGCAGGAGCATCTCGACAAGATCTTCGAGCCCTTCTTCACCACCAAGGAGGTCGGCAAGGGCACGGGCTTGGGCCTCTCCATGGTCTACGGCATCGTCAAGCAGACGGGCGGCTACGTCTTCGTCGACTCCACCGTCGGCAAGGGCACGGCCTTCCAGATCTTCCTGCCGCGCCATGTCCCGAGCGAAGAGGAGATCGCCGCCGAAGCCGCCGCCAAGGAGGCGCCGAAGAAGCTCGCCGCCGACCACACCGGCGCCGGCGTCATCCTGCTGGTCGAGGACGAGGACGCGGTGCGTGCGCTCAACGCCCGCATGCTGGTCTCGCGCGGCTATACCGTCCACGAGGCCGCCTCGGGCGTCGAGGCGCTCGACATCTTCCTGCAGAAGGACGGCAACATCGACCTCGTCGTTTCCGATGTCGTGATGCCGGAAATGGACGGCCCGACCCTGCTCGGCGAATTGCGCCAGCGCAATCCGAACACCAAGGTCGTCTTCGTCTCCGGCTATGCCGAGGAAGCCTTCCGCAAGAACCTGCCCGAGGGCGAGAGCTTCCACTTCCTGCCCAAGCCCTTCACCATGAAGCAGCTCGTCGAGACGGTGAAGGCGGCGATGGGCTGATCGGGCCCAACGGCGGGGCGGGCCAATCCTGCTTCATCCAGCGGATTTTATGCTCCGATCAGACGGCGTGGTTTGTCTTAAACCCACAATTGGCACCGAGCATCGTTTCGATGGTGCCTAGCCCGTCAGGGACGGGCGCCCGGGGGCAGCGGTGGCTCCGCATTGAGCAGCGTGATCGTCACCCGTCGGTTCGGCGGGATGTAGGGATTCTCGACGAAAAGCGGCTCGGTGTCGGCGCGTCCCACCACGGACGTGAAGCGGTTGCTGGGAAGCCCGGCACCCGACAGGATCTCGCGCACGGCGAGCGCGCGCCCGGCGGTGAGGCTCCAGGAATCGACGGCCGGCACCGCGCCCGGGCTCGTGGCGGCCGTGTGGCCGGCGACAGACAGTTGGTTGGGCATCCGGCGCAGGGTGGGCGCGAGCGCCTCCAGCACGAGACGGGTGTGCTGGTAGGGCTGGACCGAGCCCTCGGGGAACATGGCGCGGCCGTTCTCATCCACGAGGGAAACGTTCAGCCCCTCCTTGGTCGGCTCGATCACGATGTTGCGCGACAGCTCGGCAATTTCGGGCATGCTCTGGATCGCCTGCCGGAGGCTGGCGATGGCGCTGTAATTGGCTTGCACGCCGGCAGACGGGCGGTTCGCCTCGCGGTCGCTGGCGTGGCCCGAATTGGTCGGACGCGCTTTGTCGTCCTGCCCGGTCGTACCCCTCGCGGCGTCGCGGGGCACCGACGACCTGTTGCCGGCCTTGTCCAGGGCACTGCCCATCAGGACGCTGCCAGCGCCACTGGTTGAAAGACTCGCAGCCGCTGGCGCGAAGTATTCCGCCAGGCCGATCTTCTGCTCCTGCGTCGTCATGCTGATCAGCCACATCAGCAGGAAGAACGCCATCATGGCGGTCACGAAGTCCGCATAGGCGATCTTCCAGGCGCCGCCATGGTGCGCATGAGCGGCCTTCTTGACCTTCTTGATGATGATCGGCTGGACGGGCTTGGTCATCGAGTGCCTGCTGGAGATTGTGTCAGATCTAGGCGGGCAGGCCGGCGGTCGCCGCTTCCACTTCGCTGAAGGTCGGGCGGACGTCGCTCATCAGAGCCTTGCGGGCGAATTCGACCGCCATCACCGGCGGCTGGCCGGCGATATGGGCGAGCAGACCCGCCTTGAGCGAAAGGTAGTATTTGGCTTCCGCCTCATAGATGCCCTTGAGCGACTGCGCCATGGGCCCGAAGAAGCCGTAGGCGACGAAGACGCCGAAGAAGGTGCCGACGAGCGCGCCGCCGATCAGATGTCCCAGCACCTCCGGCGGCTCGGTGATCGCCCCCATCGTCTTGATCACGCCGAGCACGGCGGCGACGATGCCGAGCGCCGGAGTTCCGTCGGCAAGCGACTGCATGGCCGCAACGACACGCTCCTGCTCCTGGTGGTGCGTCTCCAGTTCCTCGTCCATGAGAGCGTCCATCTCGTGGACGTTGTTGGCGCCCATCGTCAACATGCGCATGTAGTCGCAGACGAACTCGACCGCGTGATGGTTCGCCGCAAAAGTCGGAAAGGCGTTGAACAGCGTCGATTCGCTCGGATTTTCAATGTGCTGCTCGACCGCGAGCATGCCCTTCTGCTTCACGAGCTTGTACAATGAATACTGCATCCCCAGCAGTTCGACGTAGCATTCCTGCTTGTACTTGGCGCCCTTCATGAGCGAGCCGAGCATGGCGGGCACGGCCTTGAGCACCGGCGCGGGGTTGCCGATGACGAAGGCACCGATCGCTGCACCGAGGATGATGACAAACTCGAAGGGCTGCCAGAGGACCTCGAGGTGGCCGCCCATCGCCGCGTAGCTACCGAAGACGCAGACGAAGACGATGATTGTGCCGACGATCAGCCGCATGGTTTGCCACCCTCGCGCCGCAGCAGGTACAGCCCGCGCGAAGCCACTCACTGGTCCGAGGAAATGCCCGATCAAGGTTAAGGGCGAGTTTATGGCCAGTGGCCCGCAGGCTTGTAAGCGTCGTCCTCCGGCCACGGCTTCGAGGCTTGGGCGGCAGGAGCGAGAAGCGACCGGATCCGGGCGATCTCCCAATGTCCGGTTGCCGCGCGGATCGCCCATTTGTCCCCTTGGTCAGAGCGGGCTCATGACATCTCCTGTCACCATACCCGCAACGGGAACAAAAAAAGAACTTGCCGACAGGAACAAAGCGTGACCATTCTCCTGTCAAGACGCATTGAGATGTCTCTGCAGCCCTGCCATAAGGAGCCCGAACCGTGAATCAGGCAAATCTCAAGCTCGTGGAAGGCTCCTCGATGGACAAGGCCAAGGCGCTCGATGCGGCGCTCTCCCAGATCGAACGTGCCTTCGGCAAGGGCTCGATCATGCGGCTCGGCAAGAACTCGCCTTCGATCGAGATCGAGACGATCTCCACGGGTTCGCTCGGGCTCGACATCGCGCTCGGCGTCGGCGGCTTGCCCAGGGGGCGCGTCATCGAGATCTATGGGCCGGAATCCTCGGGCAAGACCACGCTGGCGCTGCATACCATCGCCGAAGCCCAGAAGAAGGGCGGCGTCTGCGCCTTCGTCGATGCCGAGCATGCGCTCGACCCGGTCTATGCCCGCAAGCTCGGCGTCAATCTCGACGACCTGCTGATCTCCCAGCCCGACACCGGCGAGCAGGCGCTCGAGATCACCGATACCCTCGTGCGCTCCGGTGCCATCGACGTGCTCGTGGTCGACTCGGTCGCCGCGCTCACGCCCCGCGCCGAGATCGAGGGCGAGATGGGCGATGTCCAGCCCGGCCTGCAGGCCCGCCTGATGAGCCAGGCGCTGCGCAAGCTCACCGCCTCGATCTCGCGCTCGAACTGCATGGTGATCTTCATCAATCAGATCCGCATGAAGATCGGCGTGATGTACGGTAGCCCGGAGACCACCACCGGCGGCAACGCGCTCAAATTCTATGCCTCGGTGCGCCTCGACATCCGCCGCGTCTCGACGCTGAAGGAGCGCGACGAGGCGACCGGCAATCAGGTCCGCGTCAAGGTCGTCAAGAACAAGGTCGCGCCGCCCTTCAAGCAGGTCGAGTTCGACATCATGTTCGGCGAGGGCATCTCGAAGGTCGGCGAACTGATCGACCTCGGCGTCAAGGCCGGCATGGTCGAGAAGTCGGGCGCCTGGTTCTCCTTCGACAGCCAGCGCCTCGGCCAGGGCCGCGAGAACGCCAAGACCTTCCTGAAGGGAAATCCGGACATGGCCGCCAAGATCGAGGCCACGATCCGCCAGAATTCCGGTCTGGTCGCCGAGCGCATTCTCGATCAGGCGGACCCGACCGCGGACGATCTTGACGAAGGCGAAGCCTGAGACAACCAATGCCGTCATGCTCGGGCTTGACCCGAGCATCTCAGGCCGAATGGGGCGACCTATCCTGAGAGAGCTTCTCGAGTCTGGGCTTCGCTCCGCCCGAGAATGACGTTCGATCAAGCGGGCGGCCTTCAGGCCGCCCGTTTTCGTTTGCCGATAAGACCTTGCGCGCGGTGCGCTGCAACGAGCTTTCTGGACAGGCGCGAGCGGCCTGACTAGAACCGGTCGTTCCCGCCGGGCGCCAGCCCGGCCCTGCCCGTGTTGAAAAGCGCAAGAACCGATGAGCGGCGTCAACGATATCCGGTCGACCTTCCTCGACTACTTCAAGTCTCAGGGCCACGAGGTCGTGCCGTCGAGCCCGCTCGTGCCGCGCAACGACCCGACGCTGATGTTCGCCAATTCGGGCATGGTGCAGTTCAAGAACGTCTTCACCGGTCAGGAGAAGCGTCCCTATTCCCGCGCCACCACGGCGCAGAAATGCGTGCGCGCCGGCGGCAAGCACAACGACCTCGACAATGTCGGCTACACCGCCCGCCACCACACCTTCTTCGAGATGCTGGGGAACTTCTCCTTCGGCGACTATTTCAAGGAACAGGCGATCACCCACGCCTGGACGCTGGTCACGCGCGAGTTCGAGCTGCCCAAGGACAAGCTCCTCGTCACCGTCTATTCCGAGGACGACGAGGCGCATGCCCTCTGGAAGAAGATCGCCGGCCTGACCGACGACAAGATCATCCGCATCCCGACCTCGGCCAATTTCTGGCGCATGGGCGATACCGGCCCCTGCGGCCCCTGCTCCGAGATCTTCTACGACCATGGCGACCATATCTGGGGCGGGCCGCCCGGCTCGCCCGAGGAGGATGGCGACCGCTTCATCGAGATCTGGAACCTCGTCTTCATGCAATACGAGGAGGCCGCGGGCGGCATCAGGACCGACCTACCCCGCCCCTCGATCGACACCGGCATGGGGCTGGAGCGCGTCGCGGCCGTGCTCCAGGGCACGCATGACAACTACAATATCGACCTGTTCCGGGCCCTGATCGGCGCCATCGCCGACCTGACCTCGGTCCCCGCCGACGGGCCGATGAAGGCGAGCCACCGCGTCATCGCCGACCATCTGCGCTGCTCCGCCTTCCTGATCGCCGACGGCGTGCTGCCCTCCAATGAGGGCCGCGGCTATGTGCTGCGCCGGATCATGCGCCGCGGCATGCGGCACGCGCAGCTCCTCGGCGCCAAGGAGCCGCTGCTGCACAGGATCGTGCCGGTGCTGACCCGCGAGATGGGCCGGGCCTATCCGGAGCTCGTCCGCGCCGAGGCGCTGATCACCGAGACGCTGAAGCTGGAGGAAACCCGTTTCCGCACCACGCTGGCGCGCGGCCTCTCGCTGCTCGACGACGCCTCCAGGGACCTGACCGCCGGCCAGAGCCTCAAGGGCGACGTCGCGTTCACGCTCTATGACACCTACGGCTTCCCGCTCGACCTCACGCAGGACGCGCTGCGCGCTCGCGAGATCACGGTCGATGTCGAGGGCTTCGACGCCGCCATGCAGCAGCAGAAGGCCAAGGCGCGCGCCGCCTGGTCCGGCTCCGGCGAGGCCGCGACCGAGACGCTCTGGTACCCGCTGCGCGACAGGCTCGGCGCGACCGAGTTCCTCGGCTACGACACCGAGATTGCCGAGGGCGTGGTCACCGCGCTGATCCGCGACAATGCCGAGGTCCAGTCCCTCAAGGCCGGCGAGAGCGGCTTCATGCTGGTCAACCAGACGCCGTTCTACGGCGAGTCCGGCGGCCAGGTCGGCGATGCCGGCGTGGTCAAGGCGCCGGGCACGGTCGTCGAGGTCTCCGACGTCCAGAAGAAGCTCGGCGATGTCTTCGCCCATAGCGTCACGGTCAAGGAAGGCGAATTGAAGCTCGGCGCTGCCGTCGAGCTGATCGTCGATCATGAGCGCCGCACCGCGATCCGCGCCAACCATTCGGCGACGCATCTGCTGCACGAGGCGCTGCGCCTCGTCCTCGGCGACCATGTCGCGCAGAAGGGCTCGCTGGTCTCGCCCGACCGGCTGCGCTTCGACTTCTCGCATCCCAAGCCCATCAGCGCCGAGGAATTGCGCGAGGTCGAGGAGATCGCCAATGCGATCGTGCTGAAGAACGAACCGGTCACGACCCGGCTGATGAGCGTCGACGAGGCGATCGAATCGGGCGCGCGCGCCCTCTTCGGCGAGAAATACGGCGACGAGGTCCGCGTCGTCGCGATGGGCACGAACCCGGCCGGCAAGGCCTATTCGGTCGAGCTCTGCGGCGGCACCCATGCGGCGCGCACCGGCGACATCGGCCTCGTCAGCATCGTCGGCGAAGGCGCGGTGGCGGCGGGTGTCCGCCGTCTCGAAGCCATGACCGGCAATGGCGCCCGCCTGCGCCTCAACGAGGAATCGCGCCTGCTCGATGGGCTCGCGAGCCTGCTCAAGGTCCCGGCCTCGGAGGCCGGAAACCGTCTGGCCGCGTTGATCGAGGAGCGTCGCAAGCTCGATCGTGAATTGACCGAGGCCCGCAAGAAGCTCGCCATGGGCGGCGGCGGCGCAGCCGAAGAACCGATCCAGGAAATCGCCGGCGCCAAGCTCCTGGCGCGGGCCGTCACCGGCATCGAGATGAAGGACCTCAAAAGCCTCGCCGACGAGGCCAAGGCGCGCGTCGGCTCCGGCGTCGTCGCCATCGTCGGCGTCGCCGATGACGGGAAGGCCGGCGTCGTCGTCGGCGTCACGCCCGACCTGACCGAGCGCTTCGATGCGGTCGCGCTGGTGCGCGCGGCCTCCGAGCAGCTCGGCGGCAAGGGCGGCGGCGGCCGCCGCGACATGGCCCAGGCCGGCGGACCGGACGGCAGCAAGGCGCAGGAAGCGCTCGACGCCGTCGCGGCCGCGATGGGCTGATGCAGACCCGGAAGAGCGGTGCCGCCATAGGCGCCCTCTCCCGCCGTGTCGTGCTGATCACGGCCGGCCTTTGGCCGGCCGTCGCATCAGCTCAGAAGCAGCAAAGGCCGGCCCCGCGTCCGCCGCAGCCCGCGATCTCGGCGGCGCGCAGCATCATGGCCGGCACCCCGCTCAGCGTCTTCCTGAGCAACGCGCCGCAGGGCGCACGTCTCGCCATCGCCCGCCCGGACGATCCGGCCGAGAAGGCGATCGTCGTCCTTCAGCCGAAGACCACCGTTCCCTCCCTGCAGACGCCCGGAGCCGTCGGCGCTTACGAATTGCGGCTGACCGTCGAGAAGGACGGCGCGCCCCAAATCCTGCTGCGCCAGCCGTTCGTCACGACCGAGCCGAGCGCGACCCTGGCCGCCCCCGAGCGCGTCGGCCATAGCCAGGCGCTGCCGGTGCGCGGCATCGGCCCGAACGGCGAGCAGGATCGCGTCGTGCTGGTGCAGCCCGGCGCCCCGGCCGAGGCCGATGGGCCGCGCTTCTTCCCGGCCGAGAATGTCGAGGCGACATTGGAGGCGCCGGAGCAGCCGGGCGTCTACGAATTGCGCTATGTGATGAACGCGCCGGTCAGCGGCCCCGTCATTCTAGCCCGCCGTCCCGTCAAGGTGGAATGAATCCCGTCTGAGACCACCCCGATGCGGTGGTTTGCGGCTCGTGCGGATCGTTCCGGGAACGCAAAGCGGCCCGGTCCCCGTTCCGCAACGGCTCACATTCTACGGGGTCTCAATACTGACGTGTGACCTCGCGGAGCGCCATCAGCATCATCCAGACGAGGCCGGCTACGGTGATCCCGGCCGACAGATTTGTCAGCAGTCCGGCGACAACGCCCATGGCAAGTGCAAAGCCTGTGTTCATGCCTTGCTTGCTAGAACTGGTCTGTGCAGCTTTTTGGGTGCCGAGCCGGCATTTCCAAGGCCATTTCGTTTCCGAATCTTGCCGCGGACTCACGGCTCGCGAGGGCGCAAACGAAAAAGCCCCCGCAGGCCGAAGCCTGGTCGCCGGCGATCCGCCGCTCCATGGCCCCCTGCTCAGGCTTTCCGGACAGGAGAGCACGTCCGACGAAAGGCTCGCTCCCTTTCGCAGAACCGGGGCGCACCGGCTTCCGCGTCCGCCCCTTTGGGGACCAATCGCGGCGATCGCACAGGATGGCTGGAGCGAGTCCACAGCGGATCTCGCCATGAATTTTCCCAACCGGACGGCAACGTGACGCGATATTGTTGGCTCTGTTAGCCGGACACGCGATGCCAAGACCTGTTTGAATAGCTCTGACGGAGTTGTCCGATGTCACTCGTCTACAGGCCCGCCCGAGCGCAGGATTTGGCGACGGCAGACGCCCTCGTTGTTGCCAGCATCAACGATCTGACCACGCGCCATGGCTTCGGTCTGATGGCGACCCCAAGCGCGCCCAATTTTCAGCTGTTCTCCCTCAGGAACGACCCTGACGGCCTATGGATCGCGGAGGATGGCGATGACATCCTCGGTTTTGTCTGGAGTTGGGTGTGCGGGAATGTGTGGTTTCTTGCCCAGCTATTCGTCGATCCCGCCCAACAGGGTCGTGGCATCGGGAATGAATTATTGAAACGCAGCTTGGAACATGCCCGGAAATCGGACGTGGCTCACAAGGCCCTGATCACTTTCACCTTCAACAGGGTCTCGCAGGGCCTCTACATCCGGCATGGGCTTTTTCCAAAGATGCCGATCTATTTGTTCCGCGCGGCGCGAGAGCGGGTGATGGAGGGATTGCGGGAGCCTCCATTCGGTAGCATCCCGATCGACGACAATGCCGCGACGATGGAAAAACTGGCTGAAATCGACTCCCGCGCGATCGGCTTCACGCGAGAGAAGCATCACCGCTACCTGCTCAATGACCCGGCTGCCACAGGGGTCTTGCTCTGCTCCGGCAGCGATTGTGTCGGCTACTGCTATGTCAGTTCCAGCGGGCATATCGGACCTCTCGCGGTCAGGGAGGCCGACGCTCTCGGTGACGCTTTTGCGTCCGCATTGAAGATGGCGGCCGATCGATCCTGCGAGAACATATCGGCGTTCCTGCCCGGGACATGCGAAAGCGCCCTGAGCCTCGCAGTCAGTCGTGGCATGCGCATCACCTTCCCGATGCTGCTGATGGCATCGCACGGTTATGGAACTTGGACGCGATACCTGCCGCGCAATCCGGGCTTCATGTGATCATCGGTATCGGCTTTCGGTGAAAAGGCGCCCTGATCCTGTTCACGATGAGCGCCCGCTCCCCACCCGGGAAGCCTCAGGGCCACCTCGCGCTTCGCCTTCCCGTGCAGAAAAAAGCCCGGCCTTTCGGCCGGGCTCTGCATGGCTTGCTGCGATAGGGCCCGAGATCAGGCGGCCATCGCCTTCTTCATGTTCTCGCTGACCTTCTCGAGGAAGCCGGTCGTCGAGAGGAACTTCTGGTCGGGGCCGACCAGCAGGGCGAGGTCCTTGGTCATGTCGCCGGACTCGACCGTATCGACCGTGACCTTCTCGAGCAGCGCAGCGAACTTCGCGAGCTCGGCATTGTTGTCGAGCTTGGCGCGATGAGCGAGGCCACGCGTCCAGGCGAAGATCGAGGCGATCGAGTTGGTCGAGGTCTCCCTGCCCTTCTGGTGCTCGCGATAGTGGCGGGTCACCGTGCCGTGGGCGGCCTCGGCCTCGACGGTCTTGCCGTCCGGCGTCATCAGCACCGAGGTCATCAGGCCCAGCGAACCGAAGCCCTGCGCCACGGTGTCGGACTGCACGTCGCCGTCATAGTTCTTGCAGGCCCAGACATAGCCACCCGACCACTTCATCGCCGAGGCGACCATGTCGTCGATCAGGCGGTGCTCGTAGGTGATGCCGAGCTTGTCGAATTCGGCCTTGAACTCCTTCTCGTAGATCTCCTGGAAGATGTCCTTGAAGCGGCCGTCATAGGTCTTGAGGATGGTGTTCTTGGTCGAGAGATAGACCGGGTACTTGCGCATCAGGCCGTAATTCAGCGAGGCCCGCGCGAAGTCGCGGATCGAGTCGTCGAGGTTGTACATCGCCATGGCGACGCCAGCGTCGGGGGCCTTGAAGACCTCCTTCTCGATCACCTGGCCGTCCTCGCCGACGAACTTGATCGAGAGCGTGCCCTTGCCCGGGAATTTGAAGTCGGTCGCGCGGTACTGGTCGCCATAGGCATGGCGGCCGATGACGATCGGCTGAGTCCAGCCCGGCACGAGGCGCGGCACGTTCTTGCAGATGATCGGCTCGCGGAAGATCACGCCGCCGAGGATGTTGCGGATCGTGCCGTTCGGCGACTTCCACATCTGCTTCAGGTTGAACTCCTTCACGCGGGCTTCGTCCGGCGTGATGGTCGCGCACTTCACGGCAACGCCGTGCTTCTTGGTGGCGTTGGCGGCGTCGATCGTAACCTGATCGTCGGTCGCGTCGCGGTTCTCGACCGAGAGGTCGTAATATTCGAGTTCGAGATCGAGATAGGGGAAGATCAGCGTGTCCTTGATCTTCTGCCAGATGATCCGGGTCATCTCGTCGCCGTCCATGTCGACGACCGGGTTGGCGACCTTGATCTTGCTCATGCGATGACCCCTGTGCTCTCCAGATAGAACGTCCGAAACCGTGGCTTTCGGCCAAGGTCTCCGGCTGGTCGCTTCCTAGCGGGTTCGGGGCGGCGGGGGAAGCGCAGCTTTCGGGCAATGTCTCGCCCGGCGGTTTATGCTGCACTGCCGCAAAATCGGCAATTTCGCCGCCTAGCCTGTCCTGCCGCTCGTCATAGCGACAGGACGAACGACGTGTCTCGTATCATCATGATGTGGAGCGCCGCACCGGCATCGGCGGCGCTTTTCCTCGCAGGAATGCTGTCTTGCAGCCCGGTTTGGGCGCAGGACGCAAGCGCGGACGCCGCCGTGCAGCTCCCGATCCCACGGGGAGCCCTGCTCGACCCCGACGCCAATGGGACGGACGCGGCCGCGCCCGTCGTCGCGGATTCCGATGCCGTCGTCTTCAATCCGGCCCTGGCCGCGATCGGCCGCGCCGACACTGCGTCCGGCGCCCATCTGCGCGCCCGCGCCCCCATCCCGGTCGACATCATCCGCAAGGGCTTCCCCGCGCGCGAGACCATGACGGGCGCGGATCAGGACCGTTCCGTCGGCTTCAAGCTCGGCCAGGATGCCTTCTCGCTCTCGACCAGCCTGAACGCGCCGGCCGGGCCCGGCACCTCGCGCGACGCCCGCCTGGACTGGCGCTGGGCACGGCCCGCATCCACCGATCCCGGCGTGATCTGGGGCGTCTCGACCGGTGGCGGCGGCGCGGTGGGCGGCAATCCCGAGCAGACCGGCGATGCCACGATCGGCTATCGGCAACAGCTCTTCCCGCATCTGATGCTGACGACCCAGCTCGGCATGGCCGGCAATTATGTCTTCGCGGCGGGCGACGGCTTTCATTCCGCGCTGACGCCGGAGGTCAAGCTCTCGGTCGATCTCGCCAAGGCGGCGGACCTGCCTTGGCAGGCCTCCTTCGACCTCGCGCTCGCCCGCAAGCTGCCGCTGGTCGCCAGCGACTATGAGACGCGCGGCACCGCGCTGCTTTCGCTGAAATACAGGTGGCAATGAGGTGAGGCAGGCCGCAGGCTCATGGCGGCTTGCGGCGCGCGCGCTTCCCCGGCCCCGGCCGGCACTCTAGCCTCCGGCGCATGACACAGCCGACTTCGTCCAAATTCGCTCTCGTCACCGGCGGCACGCGCGGCATCGGCGCCGGCGCCGCCCTCGCACTGGCCAAGGCCGGCTACGAGGTTCTTGCCACCGGGCTGACTGTGGAAGAGGTTGCGGTCCCGCCCGCCCACCCGGCCATCCGCCACGCCCGGCTCGACGTCACCCGCGACGACGAGATCGCCGCCATCGTCGCGACCTGCCCACGGATCGACGCGCTGGTGAACTGCGCCGGCATGATCCAGCGCGGCGGCAAGGAGTTCGAGATCGACGCCTTCCGCTTGACCATCGAGGTCAACCTCACCGGCACGATGCGGATGAGCCTGGCGGCAAAGGAGAAGCTCGCGGCGACGGGGCCGGACAAGCCCGGCGGCGCCATCGTCAACACCGCCTCGATGTTGACCTTCCATGGTTCGCCCTTCGCGCCGGGCTATGCAGCCTCGAAGGGCGGCGTCGGCCAGCTCACCAAGTCGCTCGCCGCCGCCTGGGCGCCCGAAGGCATCCGGGTCAACGCCGTGGCACCGGGCTGGATCGAGACCGAACTGACCCGGCCGCTGGTCGAGGACGAGGCCCGCTCGGCCCCGATCCTCGCCCGCACGCCGATGGGCCGCTGGGGCAAGCCGGGCGATGTCGGCGGCGCCATCGCGTTTCTCGTCTCGGACGAGGCGCAGTTCATCACCGGCGCGATCCTGCCCGTCGACGGCGGTTATCTGACGCTCTAGAAAACCAGATATTTCAGCCGCTTGTGCGCCGACATTGAATCAGGTCGAGCGGCCATTGAATCAAGAACTCAATAGGGGAGACACGCCATGACCTCGACGAGTCCCATGCCGGTCACGGCCACACAGGAAGAGCGCTGGACGCCCTATCGCCATCCTCAGCCCAAGGAATCGCCGCCGGAGCTGATCGTCCCGAACGTCATCCCGACGGATGAGCGCGTCTGGGTACCGGTCGACGACAATGTCTGGTTCCGCCCCCTGCTCCTCTGCGTCTCGCGCGGCTACTGGATGAACCTGCTCAAGGTCCGCCGCGCCGGCGTGCTCTCGCGCCATCGCCACCCGCTGCCGGTGCATGGCTATGTGCTGAAGGGCAAATGGCGCTATCTGGAGCATGACTGGGTCGCGACCGAGGGCTCCTATGTCTACGAGGCGCCGGGCGAGACGCATACGCTGGTGGTCGATCCCGACGTCGAGGAGATGATCACCATGTTCCAGGTCAACGGCGCGATGATCTATGTCGATCCGGACGGCAAATGCCTGGGCTATGACGACGTCTTCACCCGCATCGACAAATGCCGGGCGCATTATGCGCAGAACGGCCTCGGCGCGGAGTATGTCGACCAGTTCATTCGGTAGGATCTAAGCCACTGACCGGCGTCATTCTCGGGCTTGACCCGAGAATCTCATGACCGAAAGGGCGCTGGTTTCCGAGATGCTCGGGTCAAGCCCGAGCATGACGCCTTTACCGCCCGAGCTTCGCCAGCTCCACCGCCGCGCGCAATTCGATGTGGGCGAGCACCTCGTCGAGGCGCGGGTCGTCGGTCGTCTCGCGCCTGAGCGCCAGCGCATTCCTGATCCGCTCCAGCTCCGAAGGCAGGACGCGCCCCGCGAGCAGCGCGGCCTTTAACCGGTCGAGCCCGTCGAGCAGGTCATGGCCGCGCCGGGCCTGGCGGCGCTTGCGCTCCTGCTGGTCTTCATCGGCCTGCACCGCCAGCAGCATGTCGAGCGGACCGGCCGCGGCGACGCCGGCGCTGCGGGCAGGCGCCTCGCTGTCGGAGGTCGGAAGCGTGAAGGACGCGCCGCCCGTGCGCCTCGCGGAACTGGCCGAGCCGGCGTTGGAGACGGGCGCGCGCTGGTCGATCCTGATCATGGCGGCCTCGCTGGAGCATCGAACCGGAATGGGGAAGCTGGTTCCCGGTGATCGGATGCGTGAACTCAACAGTTAACGAAAGCTTGCCCCGGCACGGTTAACAGCCGGTAAATCACCCGGCAGAAACTGCCGCCCCGGCAGGAACGGCCGCCCGGTCTCCCCGGCGCCAGACTGCATCGAAACTCCAAACGACTGACAAACAAGGCTTTTCGATTTTTCGCGATCTGGCACGGCGCTCGCAAGGCGAAACCGAGATTCGCTCACCAACATCGGAAGCCGCATGTTTCGCCTGCCTGTCCTGAGATTGCTGATGCGGCCGCTGGTCGGCCTGCTCGCGCTCGGCCTCAGCCTGCCGGCGCAGCCCGCCTTCGCGCTTTCCCGCATCAAGGACCTCGCCTCGGTCGAGGGCGTCCGCAGCAACCAGCTGCTCGGCTACGGCATCGTCGTCGGCCTCAACGGCACCGGCGACACCCTCAACAACACGCCCTTCACCAAGCAGTCGCTGCAGGCGATGCTGGAGCGGCTCGGCGTCAACACCCGCGGCGCCAACATGCGCACCGCCAACGTCGCCGCCGTGATGGTGACAGCCAATCTGCCGCCCTTCGCCACCCAGGGCACCCGCGTTGACGTCACCGTCTCCGCCATGGGCGATTCCAAGTCGCTTCAGGGCGGCACCCTGCTGGTGACGCCGCTGCTCGGCGCCGATGGCGAGGTCTACGCCGTCTCGCAGGGGCCGGTCGCGATCTCCGGCTTCTCGGCCGAGGGCGAGGCCAGCAAGATCACCCGCGGCGTCCCCACCGTCGGGCGCATCGCCAATGGCGGCGTGGTCGAGCGCGAGATCGACTTCGCGCTGAACAAACTCCAGACGCTGCGCCTCTCGCTGCGCAATCCGGACCTGACCACGGCGCGCCGCGTCGCCGCCGCGATCAACGATTTCATCGGCGGCGATTCCGCCGAGCCGACCGACCCCTCGACCGTCGCCCTGCAGATCCCGCCCCGCTTCAAGGGCAACATGATCAAGCTGCTCACCGACATCGAGCAGCTGCGCGTCGAGCCCGACCAGGGCGCCCGCGTCGTCATCGACGAGCGCTCCGGCATCATCGTCATGGGCAAGGACGTGCGCGTCTCCACCGTCGCGGTGGCGCAGGGCAACCTCACCGTCACGATCAGCGAGCAGCCGCAGGTTTCGCAGCCCGAGCCCTTCTCGCGCGGACAGACGGTCGTGACGCCGCGCACCAGCGTCAAGGTCGACACCGAAGGCGGCAACAAGCTCGCCCTCGTCAAGGAAAGCGTGACGCTGGCCGAGCTCGTCGACGGGCTCAATGCGCTGGGCATCGGCCCGCGCGACCTGATTTCCATCCTCCAGGCCATCAAGTCGGCGGGCGCGCTGCAGGCCGAAATCGAGGTGATGTGATGACTGCCGCTCTCGCCCTCCCCGCCGCCAATCTGGCACTCGGCGTCGCCGGCAAGGTCGTCGACGGCATTGCCAACGCGCTGGACCCGGCCAAGGCCAAGGCCAAGAAGCAGGCCGATGATTTCGAGACGATGTTCCTCGAGCAGATGACCCAGCACATGTTCACCAACATGGGCGCGGAGGGTCCGCTCGGCGAGAACGGCACGGGCGGCGACGTCTGGCGCTCGCAGCTCACCCAGCAATACGCCAAGCAGATCCAGAAATCCGGCGGCATCGGCGTCTCCGACCAGATCATGCGCGAGATGCTGAGCCTCCAGGCCCAGGCCTCGAAGGGAGCCTGACATGTCGGTGGCTGAACGCATTCTCGACGAGCGGCCGCGCGTCTCGGGCGCCGGCGACGCCCGGGCGCTGATCGAGAACGTGCTCGATGCGCTGTCCGCCCTCGCCCATCTCGTCGGCGAGGAGACCGAGCTCGTGCGCGTGGGCCGCCTGCCGGAGGCGATGACACGCGAGCCGCGCAAGGCCGAGCTCGCCGGCACCTATATGCGCGGCGTCGAGCAGGTGAAGCTCAACGCCGTGGCGCTGGCCCGCTTCGCGCCCGATCAGGTGAAGCGGCTGAAGGAAGCGCATCACGCCTTCCAGAATCTCATCGAGACCAACCAGCTGGTCCTGGCGACGGCCCGCGCCGTCTCGGAATCGGTGATCCGCGATCTCGCCGCCGACGCCAACAAGCCGATGCGCGCCAATGGCTACGGACCGGCCGCCACGGTCGGCGCGGGCGTCTTCGCGCGCCCCAATTCCGGTCCGCTGGTGGTATCGCGGCGGCTCTAGGGCCGGATGGGCCGGTCACCCCGTTCCAGGCGGCGACCAAGGGAACGGCGGCGGCGGGCCGCTGCCACGGCAACCGTCAATATTTACCTAATTTCCTAACGCCGGATTCAATCATTTCCGGCATTATCGTCAGGATCGGATTGGTGCATCCAGTCCGCGACGACGATGCCTGGCGGCGCGACGGTGCCGTTGAAAGCTCCAGAAGGAGTGCGACATGGACTTTGGCAATGCCCCGAGGGTGGCTACTCCAGCCGGCGCACCTGTCGTCGCACGCGCCGACGTCATCGCCCGGCCCGGCAGCGTCGCCGTCGAGCTCCCTCCCGAGAAGACCGTCCAGTCCGCCCCCGCCGGCGACGCCGTCCATGTCGATGTCGGCGCGCAGCAGCGCGACGCCCGCAGTCGCGCAGCCGGCGAGCAGCGCGCCTTCGCCAACGCGCAGAACGGACGCCTCGCCGACAAGACGATCGACGAGGGCGTCGAACGCAAGCTCATAATCGATCCGAAGACCCGCGCCGTCGTGCTGCAGAAGAAGGATCGCGAGACCGGCGAGACGATCTCGCAGCTCCCGGACGAGACCTTGCTGAAGCTCCGCGCCTATTCCCGCGAACTCGGCGAGCGGGCGCGCGAGGCCGAAGAGGCCCGCCACCGGATCGAGCGGACGGCCTGACGGCTCCGCCCTTCCGTTCCAATCATCATCGGCATGACGCCCGCGCCCCGCGCGGGCTTTTTTACGTAGGCACATGATCGCCAGGTCGGGAGATCGACGGCGGTTAGCGCATGCTTAACCATCGCCCGACGAGCCCCGCCTTGCATTCAATTCGCGGCGGGAAATTTACCGATTGTTACGGGCTGGCGCACCAAGGTCGCCCTGTCCTGGCCAGAACGGCCCGGGCGCCAGAAGGCATCATACCAGAAGGTAAAAACAGATGGCCGTTTCTCTCTCCTCGGGCGTTCGTTCCGCTCTCTCGTCGCTGCAGTCGACCGCCGCCCAGGCCGCCGCCTCCCAGCTCAAGCTCGCGACCGGCAAGAAGGTCAACAGCGCGGTCGACAACCCCGTCAACTACTTCACCGCCGCCTCGCTCAATGATCGTTCCAGCCAGCTCACGGGCTTGCTCGACGGCATCTCGAACGGCATCCAGACCATTCAGGCCGCCTCCAAGGGCATCGACGGCATCACCAAGCTGGTGAATTCGCTGCAGTCGACGCTGAAGCAGGCTCAGACGGATGCGGCCCAGAACCGCCCGACCAAGGCCGGCACGGCTCTCGCGACTGCATCGGAAGCCGCTCTGACCAGCAAGAGCCTGAAGGACATCGCCCTCGACAAGCGCATCGTCGATGACAACGGCGCCACTGCCAATACCGCCACGGCGACCTATGCTGGTAACGTCGGCGGCGCCACCCTGGCGGCGGGCGACGAGGCTGTCACCTCGATCTCGCTGACTTCGGGCTCGACGACCTACACCGCCAGCTTCCTCAGCACGAACAGCACCGTCCGCGACGTCGTCAATGAGATCAACAAGTCCGGCGTTGCGACCGCCTTCGTCGACGAGAAGGGCCAGCTTAACGTCAAGGGCAACGGCTCCGACAAGGTTCAGTTCGGTATCGGCACCACGACCTTCACGCCTGCGGCTGCCGGCGCGCCGACCTCTGCTGAAATCACGACGGCTGGCACCGCCTCCACGACGCTCGCCACCGGCGCCACCAGCGACAACACCGATTTCGGCTTTGCGCTGACAGACAACTCCGCTGCCGGTACCTCGATCACCTCTTCGGGCATCACGTCTGCGGTGCGTTCGAACCTGATCGACCAGTACAACGACATCCGCGACAAGATCGACGATCTCGCCAAGGACTCGAGCTTCAACGGCATCAACCTGCTGAAGGGCGACCGTCTCTCGATCCAGTTCAACGAGAAGACCGGCAAGAACCAGACCAAGCTCGACATCCAGGGCTCGGACGTCACGTCCGACAACCTCGGCATCGTCAAGGCTGGCAACACCCAGCTCACCGGCCAGGTCAACTTCCAGAACGACTCGGACCTCGACTCCGCGACCAAGGCCCTCACCGGCGCCCTGACCTCGCTGAAGTCGCTGTCCTCGACCTTCGGCGCCAACCTCTCGGTCGCCCAGACCCGTCAGGACTTCACCAAGGATCTGGCGGACACGCTGAGCACCGGCGCCGCCAACCTGGTGAACGTCGACGCGAACGCCGAAGCCGCCAACCTGCTCGCGCTGCAGACCCGTCAGCAGCTCTCGCAGACGGCTCTGTCGCTCTCGAACCAGAGCGAGCAGGCGGTTCTGCGCCTGTTCTGATCTTCGGTCCGCAGAAGCGGATCCGCCCGCAGGACGCGGGACGAAGTCAAAGAGCGGCGGAGCCTCGGCTCCGCCGTTTTTCGTTCCGGCCCGGTAACCGGATAGGCCCTGCGATTAACCTTTTGTTATCCCTAACGAGTGATGATCACCCCTGAAATCAGGTTGCATCGCGCCGGAGTCGCGCGTTCAGGGGACCGAAGATGGCCAACACGATCCTTTCCAACGGAGTGCGCAACAATCTGTTGACGCTGCAGCAGACCACGGCCCAGCAGAGCGTCATCCAGAACCGCCTCGCCACTGGCAAGAAGGTCAACTCCGCGATCGACAACCCGGTGAACTACTTCACCGCGCTGTCACTGAACGATCGCTCCAGCCAGCTCACGGGCCTGCTCGACGGCATCTCGAACGGCATCCAGACCATCCAGGCCGCCTCCAAGGGCATCGACGGCATCACCAAGCTCGTCCAGTCGCTACAATCGACGGTGAAACAGGCGCAAGCCGACGCGGCCCAGAACCGTCCGACCAAGGCCGGCACGGCCCTCGCCACCGCGACGGAAGCGGCGGTGACGAGCAAGAGCCTCAAGGACATCGCCCTCGACAAGAGGGTGGTCGACGACAACGGCGCCACCGCCAACACAGCGACGGCCACCTATTCCGGCAATGTCGGCGGCCCCGTCCTCGCCGCGGGCGACGAGGCGACGACCTCGATCACGCTGACCTCGGGCTCGACGACCTACACCGCCAGCTTCCTCAGCACGAACGCGACCGTCCGCGACGTCGTCAACGAAATCAACAAATCGGGCATCGCCACCGCCTTCGTCGACGAGAAAGGCCAGCTCAACATCAAGGGCATCGGCTCCGAGAAGGTCCAGTTCGGTATCGGCACCGCGACCTTCACCCCCGCCGCACCCGGCGCACCGACCTCGGCTGAAATCGCCGCCGCCGGAACCACAGCCCTGACCACGGCGCAGGGCGCCACCAGCGACAACCCCGATTTCGGCTTCGCGCTCACCGACAACTCCGCCGCCGGCACCACGATCACCGGCTCGAGCATCACCTCGGCGGTGCGCTCGAACCTGATCGATCAGTTCAACGACCTGCGCGACAAGATCGACGATCTCGCCAAGGATTCGAGCTTCAACGGCATCAACCTGCTCGCCGGCGACCGCCTGACGATCCAGTTCAACGAGAAGACCGGCAAGAACCAGACCAAGCTCGACATCCAGGGCTCGAACCTGACCTCGGACAATCTCGGCATTCCGAAAGCCGTCAACACGCAGCTCACCGGCTTCCTCAACTTCCAGAACGATGCCGATCTGGACAAGGCCACCCAGTCGCTTACCGGCGCCCTGACCTCGCTAAAGTCGCTGGCCTCGACGCTGGGCTCCAACCTCTCGGTCGCGCAAACCCGTCAGGACTTCACCAAGGAGCTCACCAACGTCCTCACGACCGGCGCGGGCAACCTCGTGCTGGCCGATCCGAACGAGGAAGGCGCGAGCCTGCTGGCGCTCAACACCCGTCAGCAGCTCTCGCAGACCGCGCTCTCGCTGGCGAACCAGGCCGACCAGGGCGTGCTGCGCCTGTTCGGCTGACGCCTCCGGGTTCGCTTCGTCCCTCTCCCCTCGGCCAGAAGGCAGGACAGACATGGCTCTCAAGGTCGAGCTCAAGCCGCGCGAGCGCATCATCATCGGTCAGGTGGTGATCCGCAACGACGAGCAGCGCACGCGCTTCTTCATCGAGGGCGACGCCCCGATCCTGCGCGAAAAGGACATTCTCACGGCCGCGACCGCGGACAGCCCGGCGAAGAAGATCTATTTTGCCATCCAGTTGATGTATCTCGCCCAGGATCCGACGCTTCAGCACGAGGTGTTCTTCCAGCTCGTGCGCGATTTCGTCCAGGCGGCGCCCAGCGCTCTGCCGCATATTCACGAGATCAATAACCGCATCTTAAGCGACGACCTCTACAAAGCTCTCAAGGCCGCCAAGAAACTGATCGCCTACGAAGCGGAACTGATCGAGCATGCAAAACGGGTTTAACGCCTACGCCGCCGCTGCCAAGACGGCCCAATCCGTCGTTTCACCCCGCGAACTCGAAGCCTCACTGCTGATCAAGGCCGCAACCCGGCTGCAGGCCGTCGCCGACGACTGGCAGGCCCGCGAGCACGACCTCGACGAGGCGCTGACCTATAACCGTCGGCTCTGGACCCTGCTCGTCTCGGCGGTGATCGCCGAGGACAACCCGCTGCCGGTCGGCATCAAGACCAACATCCTCGGCCTGGCGAATTTCATCTTCAACCAGACCTTCAAGCTCGCGGCCGACCCGCAGCCGCAGGGCCTCGGCATTCTCGTTAACATCAACCGCGACATCGCCGCAGGACTGCGCGGGCGCTGAGAGCGCCTGCCTCCACGGCCACGACCGGCCTCAAAACCGACGAAACCGCCGCTTCCGGCCCCGGAAGCGGCGGTTTCGTTTTGTCGCGCGACGAGGGCTCAGCGCAGGACCGACGCGGCTCAGAGATAATTCGTCAAGGTCAGCTTCGAGAGCATCGAGGTCACCTGATAGCTCGCCTGGAGCTGCGTCTGCAGGGCGAGGATCTGCGTCGCCACCTCCTCGGTGGTGACGTTCTGGACACCGGACAAGGTCGTGGTCAGGTAGTCCTTGGTGCTCTGATGGCGATCCTTGGCACGGTCTAGCGCCGTCTGGGCCGAGCCGAGCTCGGTGATGATCTCGGCCGGCTTCTGCGTCGTGCCGCCGAAGCCGAGCTTGTCGCTGACCCGCGCCGCCATCGCCTCGTAGCGCGGCTGCGAATTGGGATCGTCGGCCGGGAAGGTCTCGGCCGCCATGATCGCGAACTGGGCAAGCCCCACCTGGAACGTCTGCTCGTTCGCGCGGGCGCCGGTGCCGACGATCTGCCCCTGGTCGACCTGCACGGTCGAGGTACCGCGCGCCGGATCGGAGCCGTCATCGCCGCGATACCAGATCACGGTGGTCGCGGCCGCGCCTGCATTGGTCGGCGGCGCCGTCGCCGTGTCGAAGGGCGGGCCCGGCACGCGCTTGGGCGGATTGCTCGGGCTGCCGGCGAAGAAGTCCTGAGCCGCGACCTGAGACGAGGCGGCCGAGAGCGTGGTCTTGGCCTCCTGCCCCAGCGCGGCCGAGATCGCTGTCCTGAGATTGGCGGCCGTGGCATTGGTATCGGCGCCGATCTCGAAGCTGTTCGTGTCCGAGCCCTGCGAGCCGGTCGCGCGCGCTGTCAGCTTGATCGTGGTGGTCGTGCCGTCCGGCAGGTTGAGGCCGATGGTCACGGTCTCACCGGCCGCCGGCTGAGCGGCGACATTGATCGAGAGATCGGCGGGCGGGCCGGCGTTCAGCGTCGTCGTGATCCCGGCCGAGCTCGTCGCCGCGCTCGCCAGCTTGAACCCGTAGGGGTGGACCGTCGCCTCTTCGGAGATCGTCGCGGTCGTCCCGGCGCCTCCCGCGGTCAGCCGGCCGAGGCCGGAGCCCAGATCGGCCTGGCGCCGCTCGTCGATAAGCTGCTTCAGCCCGGCCTTGCCGGCACCGTCGCCATTCATGATCTCGTCGAAGCCCGCCACCGGCTCGACATCCGACGTCTTGCCCGAGAACAGGTAGCGGCCGTTGACGTTGGTGTTGAGCAGGTCGAGCGTCTGCTTGAACTTTTCCTGCGCGAGCACCTGCGGCGCGGTCTGGCCGGTCGAGCTCGCCAGATAGGTGTTCGAGCGCATGTCGTTGCGGCTCTCGCTCGTCATCGTCGCGAAGTTGCTGACCGCGTTCGACATGAGCTTCAGATTGGTATTGGAGAGCTGGATGCCGTCCAGCCAGGAATCGAGCGTGGTGATCTTGGCGTTGAGGTCCAGGCTGACGGTGCGGTCGGCGCCGAGCCCGCCATAGCTGGTGCTGCGCTCCTTGGTCGCGAGCTGGCGCTGCAGATCGTCGAACTGCGCGCGCTGCGAGACGAAGTCCGTGGTCCTGGCAGCGCGATAGGCGCCGGTGCCGTAGGCGTTGATGGTCATGGCAGCCTCACACTCTCATCAGCATGTCCATCATCTCCTTGACCGTGGAGATGATGCGGGCATTGGCGGCATAGGCGTTCTGGAGCTCGATGAGCTGCGACATTTCCTGGTCGACATTGACCTGCGCGGTCTGCTGGAAGCGGCTCTGGATCGAGGCCAGCGCGACCTGCTGGCCCTCGTCGAGCCGTTTCGCGTTCTCGACGGCCTGCCCCTGCGTGGAGATGACGCGCTGCACGAGATTGCCGACCGTGCTGCTGGACGTCGACGTGCCGCCGTCCAGGCCGGTCGCGTTGGTGATGGCGCGCTGGCTCTTGGTCAGGCGCTCGAGCATGAGCTGCGGGCGCGTCGCGTCGCCCTGCGCCGTCGCCGGGTTGGTGCTGTAGACCGTCAGCAGAGAGCGGTCCGCGATCAGCCCGGGATTGACCGTGATGCGTGAGGCGTAGCCGACCGTCTGCGAGCCGCCGTCATAGGAGCCGGTGAAGGCCTTGGCGGCCGAGCCGTCGACGAAGAACGGCAGCTCGGCCGTGCCGCCCGCCGATGATAGCACCGTATTGGTCGGCCGCGCCGTCAGCCCGACCACGTCGCGCGTGCCGGCCGCGCCGTCGTCGAGGATCTGCAGGGTCGAGCCGGTGTTGGAGACGGTGAAGCCGGGCCCGACCGCCGCCTGGATCTGCGCCGCGACGGAGGCCGGGCCGCCCGAGAAATCGATGCCGACGACGCGGTTGTTGGCGTCGCCGCCCGCCGAGGCGGGCAGCGGCAGCGAAGCCGCGGAATCCACCCTGACGAAGGTGAAACGCTGGGTCTGCCCGCCGGGCGTGACCTTGTAGTCGAGCGTGATCGCGTTGCCCGCCTGGAGACCGGTCATATCGACGTCGAAGCCGCTCGCAGCGCCCGCCGTCGCGGGCGTGCCCGCGATCTCGCGGTCGGAGAGCGCCTTCGACATCTGGGCGGCGATCTCGTCGAGCTGGGCCTGGGCCTGTACCAGCGACTTGTCGCGCAGCTCGATATTGGCGGCGATCGAGCCCGACCTGAACACGTTGTTGGCGATCGCGTCCGACATGTTGCCGGAGGCGTCCTTCATCGTGATCGTGCCGACGCCGCGCTTCGTCGGATCGGAACTCCACTGATCGCCGGGCTGGAGATCGGAATGCTGGTCGAAGCTGAAGGTGACCGCGGCCTGGCCGTCGAAGAGCTGCGTGCCCGAGCCGGTGACCACGCTGACCGAACCGCGCGCATCCTCGGTCGTCTTGATGTCGACATATTGCGACAGCTCGGACAGGATCAGGTCGCGCTGGTCCTTGAGGGCTGCCGTCGCGTTGTCGTGCGGGGCGGCGACGACGCGGGCATTGACCTTGGTCAGCGCGCCGAGCAGGTCGTTGACCCGGGTCACGGAGGCGCCGATGCCGGCCTCGGCCTGGCTGCGCAAGGCCTGCACGCCATCGGACAGCCCGTTGAGCCGCTTCGCCAGCGTGTTGGCGGCGTCGAGCACCTGCGAGCGCAGGCTGTAGGACGACGGATCGTTCTGCAGGCCCTGCAGGGCGCTGGTGAAGTTGTTGTAAATCGTATCGAGCGCCGTCGAGCTGCCCGGCGCGCCATAGAGCTGGTCGAGATTGGAGAGCGCGCCCGCGCGGGTGGAGGTGTATCCGGACCCCGCCGATTCCTGCCAGAGCTGGCTTTGGACGATCGTGTCCAGCAAGCGCTGCACCTGCGTGCTCTGCACGCCGATGGTCAGCCCCGACAGGCTGTCGGTGTTCGAGACGACGCGGCGGACATAGCCGGCCGTCCCGGCATTGGCGACGTTCTGCGAGACGACGCCGATGCCGACCTGGGTGGCGTTGAGCCCGCCGATCGCCGTATTGAGGGAGGTGCTCAGCCCCATCGTCAACTCCTGTCGTTATCGGCGGCCCTCCTGGACCGCCTTCGCGGACGTGCCGGTCAGCGGATGATGTTGAACACCGCGGTCAGCATCTCCTGCGCGGTGCTGATGACCTTGGTGTTGGCCGAATAGGCCTGCTGGGTGACGATCATCTTCGAGAACTCGTCGGCGATGTCGGTGTTGGATTGCTCCACGCTGCCGCCCACGAGCTGCGAGGTCCCCAGCCCGACGATCGGCGGACCCGACTCGATCGTCTCCTCATAGGCACCGCCGTCGAGGCGCTTGAGTGCGTTGTCGGCGTTGAAGCGCGACACCGCGATCTGTGCCATCGCGACGACCTGGCCGTTCGAGAAGGTGCCGATGACCTGGCCCTCGGCCGAGACCGAGACGCGGTCGAGCGTGCCGGCCGTGTAGCCATCCTGCCGGATGCTGCGGGCATCGATCTGGCCGCTGACGTCGCCGTTTTGGGTCAGGGCGGTGCCGCCATCGGTCGTGAGCTGGATGCCGGTGATCGCGTTGCCCCCGATCGTCATGTTCGGCAGCGGAATGGTGCCGCCGGCAGGCAGCGCCATCTTGCCGGTCGCATCGAAGGTCACGTTCACATTGGCGTTGCGATAGGCCACGGCGCCGCCGGTCGCGCCCGTATTTTCAGCGACGAAGAGGTTCCAGGTGTCGACCGTGGCCGGCGGACCGGCGGAGGCATTCGTCGTCTTGGCCCAGCGCAGCTCGACATTGGTCGCCTTGCCGAGCGAGTCGTAGACCGTGACCGAGCCGCCGGGAATCGACTGGCTGAGGAAGCTGGTGATCTCGCTGCCGACGACGAGGCCGGTGCCGGCCGGTGTGGCGAGCGGATTGCTCGTGGGGAAGCTCGCCGGGTTCAGCAGTTCGGAGCCGGGAACGGTGCTGTCGGCAGTGTTGGTCTTCGGATAGGCGGGGATGTTGGCGCTGTACTCGATGGAGGTCGTGGCCTTGGCCGGGAACTGGTCCTTGGTGATCCGCAGGACCTCCGGCTGGGTGCCGATGAGCTGGCCCGTCACCGGGTCGATCTTCTGGCCCTTGAGATAGTAGCCCGCGCCGTTGACCAGATAGCCATTGGCGTCGAAGTCGAAATCGCCGCGGCGAGTGTAGAGGTTCTGGTTGGCGAACAGGGTGTTGGCGCCGACGCCGCTCTTGCGCTGATCGACCACGAAGAAGCCGTCGCCGTTGATCGCGACGTTGGTGTCGATCCGCGTGGCGTTGAGATCGCCCTGGATCGAGTTGGTCGCCTGGCTGAAGGCGGCGACCGAGCCGGCGGTCTGGCGGTTCAGCGCGGAATCCGGCACCAGGTCGGCGAAGGTCGTATCGACCCGCTTGTAGCCGGTCGTCCGCGAGTTCGCGATGTTGCCGGAAATGTTCTCCAGCGCATAGGACTGCGCCTGCATGCCCGAAACCGCTGTCGTCAGCGCACTGAAAACACCCATGGAACCCTCGCCTGGACCGGCATGCCCCTTGGGGGCAGCCCACAACTCTCGGCGAAGTCTGCACGCGCCATGCCACCGGCATGGTCGTTTCATTTCAGTGAGTTAGATCGTTTACAAGAGGTTTCGTGGCAGTCCGCGCCGGGCAGAAACGCCTACCCCCGGCAGATTCTGCCGGGTCTATTCCGCCTCTGCCTTGCTGCCGCGCCAGGAGGCGAGATCGCCCGCGACGTCCGACAGCGTTGGCGGCGTGGCCTCGACGAAGGGTAGCGGACGGCAGACCGCGAGCGCTGCGAGCCCGATCCGGGCGGTCAGCATGCCGTTGATGACACCTTCGCCGAGCTTGGCGGAAAGGCGCGCCGCGAGCCCCTGCCCCAGCACCTGCTGGATCACCGCATCGCCCGCCGCCATGCCGCCGGTCAGCACGAGATGGTTGAGCACTTGCCGCGCCAGCCTGAACAGGCCGAGCGTGCCGGGCCGCCCGGCATAAATGCTGGCGATGGCACGCAGCAGCCGCGCACAGGCGACGAGGACGAAGAGCACGTCGACGAGCGCGCGCGGGCTCACCGCCGTGACCAGCGAAACCCTGCGCGCCGCGATCGCGATCTGCGCCTTTGCCTGGGCGTCGAGTGGCGCGAGCAGACTGCGCTCGGCCACGGTCAGCACGTCGCGCGGCGCGAAAAGCTGCGGCATAGCCTCTTCGAGCTCGCCCCGGCCCTTCGCCGTCTGCGCCCGGCCCTTGTAGAGGCCGATGAGTTCGCCGGCGAGCGCCTTGGCATCGTCCGTCGTCCCGCCGACGAGCAGATCCGCACCGCGCTGGCGCAGCGACTCGACCTTGCGCTCGCGCAGGATGTCGCGCAGCACCCGCAGCAGCATCACCAGCAAGGCAAAGGCCGCGATGGCTGCGCAGACGAGCGCGGCATAGCCGAGCGCCGGGTTCTGGCTCATCAGCGCCGAGATCGTGTTCTGGACCCAGACACCGGCGGCCAGCGCCAGGAAGCCGGACAGGCCGGCAACGAAGAGCGAGCCCCAGGAAAAAGCTCGTTTCGCCACCGGCACGGCCGCCGGCTCGGCCGCATCGACCGGTTCGCTCTCGGGCAGGATGGCGACATCGCCCTGCCGGATCACGCCGTCATCGACGTCCACCTCATGCGCAGCCTTCTCGCCCAGAAGGATCGCTCGCGGTGCCTTCGTCATCGCCGCGCCCTCCTCAGGCCAGCTTGTCGCCGATCAGGAATTCGAGCGCCCGGTCGAAGCGGATCTGCGGCGGCGGCTTCAGCCGCCCGCCCGCATCCGCCTCGACCAGCGGCGGGCGGAAGCGCGGCGCCCTGATCTGCCAACGCGCCTTCGGGTCGAAGATCGCGTCGGGCCGCTCCGGCAATTCGCCGGGAAAGATCGCAGCCTCCGTGATGCCGTCGAAGACCTTCCCGTCGATCTCCTCGCCCGCCTCCGGCACGCCGGCGATGGCCGGCAATTCCTCGCGCCCCTGCCGGATGCGCACCTCATGGGTCGCCCTGACGGCGGCCAGCGCCATCGCCTCGACCTGCGCGCCCGCACCCTGCGCTCGCGTCAACGCCCGCGAGACCAGGAGCGACATCACAGCTGCGAGCCGGTCATGGCTGGAATGATGGATATGGTCGGCCTTGGTCGCGGCGAAGAGCACGCGCTCGATGCGCGGCGCGAACAGGCTGGAGAGCCAGGAATTGCGCCCGACCGAGAAGGCCGCGAGCGCCTGCCCCAGCGCAGTTTCGAGATCGGCCAGCGCCGGCGCCCCGGCATCGAGCGCCGCCAGCACGTCCACCAGCACGATCTGCCGGTCCAGCCTCGCGAAATGGTCGCGGAAGAAGGGCGTGACCACCACGCGCTTATAGGCCTCGAAGCGCTCCGCCATCAGCCCGGCCAGCGTATCGGGCCGGGGCTCGCGATCATGGCCGAGATCGAGCGGGGCGAAAGTCAGCGCCGGCGAGCCCTCGAGATCGCCCGGCATCAGGAACCGGCCGGGCGGCGTCACCGCCACCGCCTCGGGGTCGGCCCGGAGCCGCGCCAGATAGCTCTTGAAGCGCTCGCTCGCCGCTTCGGCCGCGAGTTCGTCGGCAGGCCCTTCCGGATCGCATCCGGCGAGATCGGCGAGCCATTCGGCTGCGGCCGCGCGGCGGTGGGCCTTGCGCGCATCCGCCACGGCTTGCGCCGACCAGCTCTTGTAGTCCTGTCCGATCAAGGCGAGGTCGAGCAGCCATTCGCCGGGATAATCGACGATGTCGAGCGTCAGCGTCGCCGGCCCCTTGAACCAGCCGGAGGCCCGCTCATAGTCGATCTCGACGCGCAGCTCCGAGATGCGCCGCGTCGAGTCCGGCCAGCGCCGCTCCGCCCCGTTCATCGCCGCGCGATGCGCCTCATAGGGAAAGCGCGGCACGTCGGGGTCGGGCTGCGGCACCAGCCGCACGCGGGCGATCCGTCCTTCCGACGCCGCCTTCAGCACCGGCAGCCGCGCCCCTTCGATCAGGTTCTGGATCAGGGCGGTGGTGAAGACGGTCTTGCCAGAACGCGACAGCCCGGTGACGCCGAGCCGCAGGCGCGGCCGCGCGAGCCCGAGCAGGCTGTCGCCGAAGGCCAGCGCCGCATTGCGGGCCGTATCGATGTAGGAGGTATCGCTCACGATGCGACGACGTTCATTCGTCGGGGCCTTCGCCCAGCGACGCGGGAGTGACGAAGCGGTCGAGCCGCCCGCCCCGCTCCGCCACATCGCGCCAATCCTCGATGGCGAAATCGATCACCGCGAGGCCTGCCGTCGGATATTTCTGGCTCATCCGCGCCGCCGCATAGCGGTCGCCATGCCCGGCCAAACGCCGCGCCAGCTCCTCGAATCCGGGATTGTGGCCGATCATCAGCAGCGTCCTGACCGAGGGCTCCGTCTCCTGCACGACATAGAGCAGCGCCCCGGGTTTGGCCTCGTAGATACGCGGTTCGTACTGCGTCGCCGGCTTCTCCGGCAGCATCGGCGCGACCAGCTCCCAGGTCTCGACCGTGCGCTTGGCCGGCGAGATCAGCACGAGGTCCGGCAGCAGCAGCTCGTCGGCGAGATAGCGCCCCATCACCGGAGCCGCCTCGCGCCCCCGCGGAGCGAGCGGCCTGTCCCGATCGGCCACGCCGGTGGGCCAGTTCGATTTCGCATGGCGCAGAAGCATGAGGCGTCGCATCCGACGAACCTAATCGCGGGCATCCGCTTTTGCGAGCCCTTGCGTCGCCGGGAACGCCGATGTCAGCAGCCCGAACAGCCGGGCCGCGTGCCTGTCGAGGAAAGCTTGCCGGTTGCCTTCCGCCAGGAAATCCAGTGCGCCATCGATCAGCAGCGTCGAGAAGCCATGCACTGCCGACCAGGCCAGCAGGACCTCGGGCAGCTCGGGATCGAGGGCGTCAGCGCTGGGTTTCCCGTCCGGAAGCTGAAGCGGCGGCAGGCCGCGGCTCAGCCGCACCTCACGGACCAGGATGGCGAAAGCCCGTGTCGAGGCGGCCCGGAAGGCAGGGTCCTCCCTGTCTATTCCGCGCTGGCCGAAGACGACCCGGAAGCGCCCTGGATTGGCGAGCGCCGTTTCGACATAGGCCCGCGCGATCGCGGCGAGCCGGCTGGTCCCCGCCTCCTGCGCCGCCGCGACCGCGGCCTCCATCGCCGTCGAGAGATCGTCGAAGCCCAGCGTCGCGATCGCCGTCAGCAGGCCGGTGAGATTGCCGAAATGATGCGCGGGAGCCGCCGGCGACACCCCGGCCCGCCGGGCGCATTCGCGCAAGGTAAAGCCGCCGAGCCCGCGCTCGGCCAGGACCTCCTCCGCGGCCGCGATCATCGCCTGCCGCAAGGCGCCATGGTGATAATGCTCGCGCATGGCCCGGGGCGTCGCTTCGGCCATCGGCAACTCCACCAATCCTAACACCGTCAAAATCATCTTGACGGCGTCAAGATAGCGAGTCAGAACCGTCCCGCAACTGAACACCGTCAAGTTCGGAGGTCGTCATGCCACCTTTGACGCTCGACGCCGCCTTTTCCGCGGCCAATCTGCTGGCCGTTGGCGGCTGGCTGCTATTGCTCGTGGCACCGCGCTGGCGCGCCGGCCAGTTCCTCGCCGGGCTGGTCATCCCGAGCCTGCTGTCGCTCGGCTATCTCGTCCTGATCGGTGTGCACTGGCATCAGGCGCGCGGCGGCTTCTCCTCGCTCGACGATGTCGCGGCGCTGTTCGCCTCGCGGCCGCTGCTGCTCGCCGGCTGGGCGCATTACCTCGCCTTCGATCTCCTGATCGGCGCCTGGCTGCTGCGCCGCTCGCAACGCGAAGGTCTGCCGCATGGGGCGATGCTGCCTGTCCTCGCCCTGACCTTCCTCTTCGGCCCGGTCGGCTATCTGCTCTACCTCCTTCTTGCGGCAAGTCGCGTCATCGCCTCGGAAGACCGGATTCCGCGCTTCCTGGCACGGCTGCCGGCGCCGCTGCGCGCGCTCGAATGGGAGCCCCGGCTGACCGCCGCAGGGATCGCGATGCTGCTGCTGGCAGTCCCGACCGCGCTCGCCTACGCCCTCGATCCGCGCCTGTTCAACGGCGACAATGTCTGGCTCAAGCCGCTGAAGTTCGAGATCTCGGTCGCGATCTACCTCTTCTCCTTCGCGCTCATCCTGCCTTTGACCGGTGAAGCCTTCCAGCGCTCGTGGCTCGGCCGCTTCACGGTCCGGCCGGTCATCGCCCTGCTCACCTTCGAGATCGTCTACATCGCCTGGCGCGCCTCGCGCGCCGAAGCCTCGCACTACAATGAGGCGAGCGCGCTCGCCATCGCGCTCTACGCCGCGATGGGCATCGCGGCGGTGCTCTTCACGGCCGCCAGCGGTATCCTCGCCTATGGTCTCGCCCGCCGGGACGCCGCGCCGCTCCCGCCGGCGCTGCGGCGCTCGCTCATCCTCGGCCTCGGGCTGACCGCCGTGCTCGGCATCCTGTCGGGCGTCGTCCTCAGCGCGACCGGATCTCATACGGTCGGCGCACTGCCGCCATCGGCGCCCGCCGTCCCGGTCTTCGGCTGGTCGCTGACTGTCGGCGATCTGCGCCTCGGTCATTTCCTGGCGCTGCACGCCATGCAGATCCTGCCGGCCTTCGCGCTCCTCGCCTCGCTGCTCGGCCGCGCAACGGCGCCTCGCATCGTGGATGCCTTCGCCCTCGCCTATGCTTGCGTCACGGCAGCCGCGCTCATCGCGGCCCTGAACGCCCGCCCGCTGCTCGGCATCGGTTGACGCTGGGCCGATGCTCAACGGCTCTCGCGCCGCGCCATGAAGGCGAGCTTCTCGAACAGCGAGACGTCCTGCTCGTTCTTGAGCAAAGCGCCGTGCAGCGGCGGGATGAGCTTGCGCGGATCGCGCTCGCGCAGCACCTCCGGCCCGATATCCTCGGCGACGAGCAGCTTCAGCCAATCGAGCAGTTCCGAGGTCGAGGGCTTCTTCTTGAGGCCCGGCACCTCGCGCACCTCGAAGAACAGGCGCAACGCCTCCTCCATCAGCCGCTTCTTGATGCCGGGGAAATGCACCTCGACGATCTGCTGCATCGTCTGCGCATCGGGGAAGCGGATATAGTGGAAGAAGCAGCGGCGCAGGAAGGCGTCCGGCAGGTCCTTTTCGTTGTTGGAGGTGATGATCATCACCGGCCGCCGCGCCGCCTTGACGGTCTCGCCCGTCTCGTAGACGTGGAACTCCATGCGGTCGAGCTCGAGCAGCAGGTCGTTGGGGAATTCGATATCGGCCTTGTCGATCTCGTCGATCAGCAGCACCGGCCGGGCGGGCGCGACGAAAGCCTCCCAGAGCTTGCCGCGCTTGATGTAGTTGGCGATGTCCGACACGCGCGGATCGCCGAGCTGGCTGTCGCGCAGCCGGCTCACCGCATCGTATTCGTAGAGCCCCTGCTGCGCCTTGGTCGTCGACTTGATGTGCCAGGTGATGAGCGGCGCACCGAGCGCGGCGGCGATCTCCTCGGCCAGCACCGTCTTGCCCGTGCCGGGCTCACCCTTCACCAAGAGCGGCCGCTCCAGCCGGATCGCGGCGTTGACGGCGACGGTGAGGTCCTCCGTCGCGACATAGTTCTCGGTGCCGGCAAAACGCATGAGCGATCCTTCTGACTGTACGCCGGTACGCTAGCCCATCGGCGCCGAACGCGAAAACCGCCATTTGCACGCTCGGCGCGAAGGTCATTGCCTAAGCGCTCGCGTCGCAAGGCGAATTTCTCTCCGCCACCGCAATTCGAAGGTTGTGCATCGCACCCACGAATCGCAAGAATGACGAGGCATCCGCTTCTCCATCGAATCGCAAGGGCAGGCCTTGGCCGGAACCGTCGATCCTTCCGTCTACAAGGACGCCGTCGTCGTGCTCGCGACGGCCGGCGTGATCGTGCCTTTTGCCAAGAGCTTCAAGATCAATTCGATCATCGCCTTCGTGGCCTGCGGCGCGCTGCTCGGCCCCTTCGGCCTCGGCGGGCTGGTCTCCAAGGTGCCGCTGCTCAGCACGGTCACGGTCTCGAATGCGGAGGCGCTCGCCGGGCCGGCCGAGCTCGGCGTCGCCTTCCTGCTCTTCGTCATCGGGCTGGAACTGTCCTTCGAGCGCCTGATGACGATGAGGCGCCTCGTCTTCGGGCTCGGCCTCGGCCAGGTCGGCCTGTCGGCAGCGGCCATCGGCCTCGTCGCCTATGCGCTGGGCCAGCCCACAACGGCGGCGCTGATCATCGGCTTCGGCCTCGCCCTCTCCTCGACGGCGATGGTGGTCGAATTGCTCGCCGCCAAGAAGCGGATGACGACCTCGGCCGGCCGCGCCAGCTTCGCCATCCTGCTCTGCCAGGATCTCGCGGTCATTCCGCTGCTGTTCCTGATCGCCGTGCTCGATGCGCAGAACGGCTCGGGCTCGCTCGTTGCCGGTCTGGCGCAGGCCTTCATCCAGGCCGCGGCGGCCATCGCGACCATCGTGGTCATCGGCCGGCTGGCGCTGCGCCCGCTCTTCCGCCTCGTCGCCTCGACCGATTCGGCCGAAAGCTTCATGGCCGCGACGCTGCTGACCGCGCTCGGCACGGGCTTGATCGCCGCCGCCGCCGGGCTCTCGATGGGGCTCGGCGCCTTCATCGCCGGGCTGCTGCTGGCCGAGACCGAGTTCCGCCGGGCGATCGAGGTCACGATCGACCCCTTCAAATCCCTGCTGATCGGCGTCTTCTTCCTCACCGTCGGCATGGGCGTGAATCCGGCCCAGATCGCGGCCCACCCCGTCGCCATCCTCGCCATTGCGGTCGGGCTGGTCGCGATCAAGAGCCTCATCATCTTCGTTCTCGCCCGCCGCTTCCGCCTGTCTGCGGCGACGGCGCTCGAAACCGCGCTGATGGTCAGCCCCGGCGGCGAATTCGCCTTCGTGCTGCTGAACGACGCCTCCGCCACAGGCCTTCTCGACCGCAATGCGACCAGCATCGCGCTGGCGGCGGTGTCGCTGACCATGGTCGCGCTGCCCCTGCAGGCGCGCTTCGCCCGCCATTTCGCCCAGAAGCTCGCCGCGCCGGTGACCTTGCCGGACGAGGCCAAGGTGCTCCCGCCGGACGATCGCGCGCCGCGCGCCATCATCGTCGGCGGCGGGCGTGTCGGGCGCCTCGTCGCCTCGATGCTGGACGAGCACGGCAAGTCGCACATCCTGATCGATTCGGACGCGGCCCTGGTCACCGCCCAGCGCCGCTCAGGCCGTCCGGCCTTCTACGGCGATGCGACGCAGCCCGATTTCCTGAGGCTATGCGGACTGGAAGAGGCGACGGCGCTGATCGTCACCATCGACAATCCGCGCGCCGTCGATGCCACGGTGCAGGCCGCGCGCGCCTTGCGTCCGGACATCGTCATCGTCGCCCGCGCCCGCGACGCGGCCCATGCCCGCCATCTCTACGAGATCGGCGTCAACGACGCCGTGCCGGAGACGATCGAGGCGAGCCTGCAATTGTCGGAGGCGGCGCTGGTCGGGCTCGGCGTGCCGATGGGCCTCGTCATCGCCTCGGTGCATGAGCGGCGCGACGGCTTCCGCGCCCAGCTCAAGCCGGCAGGCGCCGCGGCAGCCCGCGCCCTTCCGCGCCATGCCCGTTCCCGAAGGCTGTGAGGCCCGGGCTCGCGGCCTCGCGCGCGAGATAGCCCGCCTGCTGCGCCACACGCCGGATATGTCCGTAGAACTGCGCCGCGCTGCTCGTCCAGCTATGCCGCGCCGCCAGCTCCAGCGGGATTTCAGGCTGTATCCTGAGCGCCTGCATGGCGGCGCTGCGCAGATCCTCGTCGAGCACGGCCGCGCCGCTGCCGGCGAAGACGTCGCGCGGGCCCTGCACCGGAAAGGCCGCGACCGGCAGCCCGCTCGCCGCCGCCTCCAGCAGCACGATGCCGAAGGTATCGGTCAGGCTCGGAAAGACGAAGACGTCTGAGGAGGCATAGATCGCCGCGAGTTCCTCGCCCTCCTTCGTCCCGAGGAAATGCACCTCGGGAAAGGCGCGCTGCAGCTCGGCCCGCGCCGGCCCGTCGCCGACCACGACCTTGCTGCCCGGCAGCCGCAGCGACAGGAAGGCATCGAGATTCTTCTCGACCGCCACACGCCCGACGCTGAGGAAGATCGGCCGCGGCAGGTCGAGCACGCTTTGCGGGCGCGGATGGAACAGGTCGAGATCGACGCCCCGCCCCCAGCGCACCAGCTTCTCGAAGCCGTGCTGGCGCAACTCCTCCTCGACCGTCGCGGTCGAGACCATCACGGCAGCCGCCGGACCATGGAAGCGCCGCAGCAGCCGGTAGCTCCAGCTTTCGGGGATGGGCCAGCGCGCCGCGACATATTGCGGGAAACGCGTGTGATAGCTCGTGGTGAACGGGCGCTTCTGCGCGAGGCAGACCGCCCGCGTCAGCCAGCCGATCGGCCCTTCCGTCGCGATATGGATGTGGTCCGGCCTGAATTCGGCGATCCGTTCCGCGAGCGCGCGGCGGGTGGCGAGCGCGAGCCGGATGTCGGGATAGCTCGGCATGGCGATCTGCCGGAAGCCGTCCGGGGTGAGCGCCGCCGCCGTCGCGCCGAAATCCGGCGCCGCCTCGATCATCCGTTCGAGCGAGCGCACCACGCCGTTGATCTGCGGCCGCCAGGCGTCCGTGGCGATGAGGACGCGCATCAGCGCGCTTTCCGTTCCGCCGTTTCCGGCAGAGCGCCAATGATGCGTGCCAGTTCCAGAGGCTGGAGCATGCTCCGGGCGGCCTCGACGAGTTCCGGCACGGCGGCCGGCCGGGCCGGCACGACGACCGGCACGGCCGCCTCGCCCTTGAGGCGTCCTTGCGGCCAGCGGATCAGTTCGAAGCGACCGTCATGGTGCTCGACGAAGGCGGTGCAGCTCTCCACCCAGTCGCCGGTGTTGATGTAGGTCAGCCCCGCGATCTCGCGATAGGCCGCGTGATGGATATGGCCGCAGATCACGCCGTCGGCATTGTGGCGGCGCGCCTCGTCGGCCAGGCAGGTCTCGAACTCGCCGATATAGTTCACGGCGTTCTTGACCTTGTGCTTGGCCCAGGCCGAGAGCGACCAATGCGGCAAGCGCAGGACGCGCCGGACCTTGTTGATCACCATGTTGAGCCCGAGCGCCACCGTGTAGGCCCAGTCGCCGAGCAGCGCGAGCCATTTGGCGTTGCGCACCACGAGGTCGAACAGGTCGCCATGGATGACGAGCAGGCGCCGGCCATCCGCCGTCTCGTGGACGATGTCGTCGACGAGCGTGATGCCGCCGAACTGCAGGCCGGTGAAATCGCGCAGGAAGTCGTCGTGGTTGCCGGTGACGTAGATCAGCTTCGAGCCTTTGCGCACCTTGCGCAGCAGCTTCTGGACGACGTCGTTGTGGCTCTGCGGGAAATACCAGCCGCTCTTCAGCCGCCAACCGTCGATGATGTCGCCGACGAGATAGATGTTCGGTGCATCATAGGCCCGCAGGAACTCGAGCACGAGATCGGCTTGCGCCCCGCGCGTGCCCAGATGCAGGTCCGAGATGAAGATGCTGCGAACCTGCTTCGCGTCGTCCTCGTCGCTCATGCGCGGCAGTCCATGCTGTTGCGATGTTTGCGGCGTGTGTCTGATTTGCGTTGCGCTTTGATGACGGAACCAGCAATCCGTGCTCAGCCTTGCTGACCGGCCGCTGTCCGACAACGGCGCGCGAAACTGACGGAGACATCTGATGGATCTTGGAATTGCCGGCCGCACGGCCATCGTCTGCGCCTCCAGCAAGGGGCTGGGCCGCGGCTGTGCGCAGGCCCTGGCCGAGGCGGGCTGCACCGTCGTGATCAACGGCCGCAACGCGACCACCCTGGAAGCCACCGCCAGCGCGATCCGCGCCGCGACCGGCGCGACCGTCATCGCCGTCGTCGCCGACGTCTCGACCCAGGCCGGTCAGGACGCCCTGCTCGCGGCCGCACCCAATCCGGACATCCTCGTCAACAACAATGGCGGCCCGCCGCCCAAGCCCTTCCGCCAGGTGACGCGCGAGGGCCTGCTGGAAGGCGTCGTCCAGAACATGGCGACACCGCTCGAGCTGGTGCAGCGCGTCATCGACGGCATGATCGCGCGCGGCTTCGGCCGCATCGTCAACATCACCTCGGCCAGCGTGGTGACGCCGCTGACCGGCCTCGACGTCTCCTCCGCCGCCCGCGCCGGCCTCACCGCCTTCCTCTCGGGCGTCGCCCGCGAGGTCGCCCACGCCAATGTCACCATCAACAACATCCTGCCCGGCGTGTTCGACACCGACCGCATCAAGACCGCGACCAACAAGGTGGCCGAGATGCAGGGCATCAGCATCGAGGAGGCGACGAAGCGGCGGCTCGCCGCGGTTCCCGCCGGCCGCCTCGGCACGCCCGACGAATTCGGCCAGCTCTGCGCCTTCCTGGCCAGCACCCATGCCGGCTACATCACCGGCCAGAACTTCCTGATCGATGGCGGCGCCTTCCGCGGGACGTTCTGAGCCGCGCGCCTCGGGCTTGACCCGAGCATCTCGCGACACGGAGGCTCTTGCGCCCCTTCCGCAAAGAGATTCTCGGGTCGGCGCGATGCGCCGCCCGGGAATGACGCGCTTTCGCCGGGAACGGCCCGCTCCCACGCCAATGGCCTAGCCGGGTTGCAGAGTTCACGCTTCGCTCCTCGATCTCGACATGATCTAAGGAGAGGCGGTTTCGCCCGAACCCGTCCCAGCCCTCCCGCCGCGCCGCCGCCTTGTCCCCTCTTCTCGGCATCAGTCTCAAGCTTGTCTCGGCGCTGGCTTTCACGCTGATGTCGGCGGGCATCAAATCGATCTCGACACGCTATCCCACCGGCGAGATCGTCTTCATCCGCTCCTTCTTTGCGATGATCCCGCTGCTCATCTGGCTCGCCTGGCGTTCCGAGCTGCCGGAAGCCCTGAAGACGGACAATCTGCGCGGCCATCTCAAGCGCGGCATCATGGGCTCGACCGGCATGTTTTGCGGCTTCGCGGCGCTGCAGTTCCTGCCGCTCTCGGAGGCTGTCGCGATCGGCTATGCCGCGCCGCTGGCGGTCGTCGTGCTCGCGGCGCTGGTGCTGAAGGAGCGCGTACGGATCTATCGCTGGACCGCGGTGACGATCGGCTTCGTCGGCGTCCTCATCATGCTCTCGCCGCATCTGGGCGCCGGCGCGCACCCTGTCGGCAGCAACGCCGCGATCGGTGCCGCGCTGGGCCTGGCCGGCGCCTTCTGCTCGGCCTTCGCCTCGGTCGAGGTCCGGCTTCTGACCTCGACCGAGCGCACCGGCGCCATCGTCTTCTACTTCATGCTGCTGACCAGCCTGCTCGGCCTCTCGACCATCCTGCTCGGCTGGAACATCCCGGATGCCAGGGATGCGATGATGATGGTCGTCATCGGCATCCTCGGCGGACTCGGCCAGATCCTGATCGTCCAGGCCTATCGCTATGGCGACGCCTCGCTGGTCGCGCCCTTCGAATATTCGACCATGCTCTGGGCGGTGGCCATCGGCTGGTTCTGGTTCGGGGAATGGCCGGCGCAGACCATCGTGATCGGGGCCTTCATCGTCATCACCTCGGGCATCTACGTGATCTTCCGCGAGCGCCAACTCGGCCTCGCCCGGCGCGCTCAGCGCGAGGTCGGCCCCAGCCGCCTGACCTGAACACGGCTGCGTTTTCGGCGGTGCACGGTCCAGCCTCGCCGGATGCCGGGCATTGTTCGCTTGTTCAAACGAACGTCCGCCGTTACAAACGGCCTCATACGCAGGAGGGGCCGAATTCATGGGAATCGAGACGAAGGAGCGCGGCGGGCGGGAGCTTGAATCCGGGGCTCAGGTCATCTCGGGCCAGCTCGGCAAGACGATCCAGCGCCTGCGCAAGGCCTACAACTTTTCGCTCTCCGACCTCGCCGAGCAGTCGGGCGTCGCCAAGTCGATCATCAGCCAGATCGAGCGCAACGAGACCAATCCGACGCTGGCGACCATCTGGCGGCTGTCGCAGGCGCTCGACATCTCGATCGAGCGCGTGCTGTCCAGCGGCGAGGAAGAGCCTTTCATCGACAAGACCACCCGCGCCGACACGCCGATCCTGGTCTCCGAGGACGGCAAGCTCAGGCTCGCCATCGTCGGCTGGATCAAGACGGTCGAATGGCTGCAATGGTACGAGGTCTCCTCCGAACCCGGCGGCGAGCTCGATTCCGAAGGCCATCAGCGCGGCTCGATCGAATCGCTCTCCGTCACCGCCGGCGAATTCGAGGTCGAGGTCGGCGACATCGTCCAGCGCGCCAAGGCGGGCGAGACGCTGCGCTATCGCTGCGACCGCCGCCACATCGTCCGCTGCGTCGGCAACGAGCCGGGCTCGGCGCTCATGGTCTGCATCCTCAAGGCCGCGGTGATGGAATAAGACGAGGGGCGCGAGCAGGAGCGAACCATGGAAATCCGACGCATCGGCTCGCAGCCCTCCGGCAAGGGGCCGGCCGAATATTTCACCGGCACGGTCCGTATCGACCCGCTGTTCAACCCGCCCGAGCCGGCGCGGATCGCCACGGCCCTCGTCACCTTCGAGCCCGGCGCCCGCACCGCCTGGCACACCCATCCGCTCGGCCAGACCCTGATCGTGACCGCCGGCTGCGGCTGGGCCCAGCGGGAGGGTGGACCGATCGAGGAAATCCGCGCGGGCGACACCGTCTGGTTTCCGCCTGGCGAGAAACACTGGCACGGCGCCACGGCGACGACCGCGATGACCCACATCGCCCTTCAGGAAAAGCTGAACGGCTCGCCCGTCGACTGGCTCGAACAGGTGACCGACGCGCAATACGCCGCAAAAGCCATCTGACCCCACGCGACGCACATGCCTTCACCCGCCCGTGCTCAGGCGCGGGCGTTGATCATTGAGGGGCAGCGGAGCGCCGCGAGGCGCGGTTGGGTATCGGGCCGCTTCCATTGAGCCAGGATGCGGCGCGGAGGGATTGAGCCACCCTCCGCACGCCCCGTGGCGCTCCGCTTGCCGGCGTTCTTCAGTCTCCGGGCCGCGCTTATCGGGCCTGCGGCCATCCTTCGCCGCGAGCCCTTTCGACGCCAGTTCGGCTCATCGCCTTGTCGCGTCTACTCGGGCATGGGACGAAGGCGTGCTGCCATCGGCCGTTCCCAGCGAGCTCCTCGCACAGGGATCGTAGTGTCCCCAGGGCGGTGCCCCGAAGCCTCCCGGGAGTGGATCGTGACTCCACCCGCAGGCGCCGCCCTCATCCCGACCAACGGCACACCTCCGGATGGCTGCCCCTCGGGGATGAGGTGGGGCGAGGATAGGCGCGGCGTGTGAGGGCGGGGATAACTTCTCAGGCCTTGTCCGCTTTCGACCCCTTGCAGACATAGCGCAATGGCCCTTTCATGCCGGAATGATCGGCGACCAAATCCCGCACATCTACGATGAAGTTCCGGGCGGACCAGAGCTACTCCGTTGGTTCGGCCGGGTCCCGAGTTTCCATGATGCAGAGATCATCAGCCTCGACCTGCGTCGGTCCGGGAAGAGCTTTCTTCGCGTTCATGGTTGGGTGGGAACAGAGCAGGTGGATGAGAACGGCTACATCGTTCTCGATAAGGACGCTGTCGTAACATTCACTCTCGAAGAAATCATGGACCTGCAACTGGACGGCTTCAGCCACCAGAATGTTATCTTTGGCCTGAAGTTGCAGCGTGCGACAGAGCGTGGCCGATCCAACTATTATGCGCTGCCGCAGTCGCCCGAAGATATTGAGATCGAGTTGGAGCCTTGCTTCGGGCTCGACGGTGTAATCCGCGCCAAGCGCGTGTCCATCTCGTTTGAACCCGGCGTTCCTGATGAGCCGTCGATGGACCGAAACGGCAGCTGACGGCCGGTTGCGGACCTCACGCCCAAGCGGTAATTCGCTGTAACTGGGAGGCGAGACCGTGTGTAACTCAGTCATTGCGGACGGGCGCTCTTATGACACGCCTCGCCAATCGGCGGCGCTGCTTGGCGGGCAAGACAAGCTCATATGGCAGAGCCAAAACCCCTTCGTGCTCTGGCCGCAGGGCAAGGATTGGCGCGACCTCGATTTGTGCCTCTGCGGCATCAACCTGCCTGCCACGCTGGAGAAGGCTGGGTTGCGATGGCGTGTTGGCGACGATGATCCGATGGAGCATTTCATCGATTGACTGAGGCACTACAAGGGTCCGCTTCCAACCCATTGCAGACCTTGGAACGCCTATTGCCTTTCAGATCGGATTGAATAGATCGCCGAAACCGAAAGTGTTGTTGGTTGCGGCCATCGCCAACGCCGATATGAGCAACGCGAAAGCCCATATCGCACGACGTCGTCCTGATCTCTCCGCCGCATTTTTGACGATGGCTAGCGTCGATGACCATGAGCCGGCCAGCCATAGCGGCAGAGAAATCAAGAGGAGGAGCCAGAAACCAAGCTCGTGGGCTCCCTTCGGCGCTCCGTTCAAAGCTTCTGAGGCGCTAAGGGGCAACATGTATCCGATGATTGCCCCTGCCAGGATCAGGAAGCCAATAGTGGCGCTAACGCTCACCACCCAAAGAGCCGCATTGCGAAATCGGATCACGGCCCCCCCGCAGCATTATTCGGGTGACCATAAGCCTGAAGCCACTATCAGGCCAACGTCCGCTTCCGACCCGTTGCAAACCACGGCGATTGCATCGACAGTGCTCCCCCCAGATCGGCCTCCCCCGCGCAGGGCCGTCGAACGGAAGTGACGAGAGGCAGCCATGCATGAGCTTGCGGTCCTGATTTCGATCCTCGGCGTGTTCCTGCTCGGCGCGATCAGCCCCGGCCCCAGCTTCGTCGTGGTCTCGCGCATTGCCATCTCACGCTCGCGCACCGACGGCGTGATGGCCGCCATCGGCATGGGTATCGGCGGATTCGTCTTCGCGATCATCGCGGTCGCGGGCCTGACGGCGATCCTGCTGCAGGTCGAATGGCTCAACATCGCGCTCAGGCTGGCCGGCGGCGCCTATCTTCTGTGGCTCGGCATCAACATCTGGCGCGCCGCTCCCGAACCGCTGGAGGTCGCCGACACGGCCAGCGAGCGGCAGAGCACGCTATGGACCTCGTTGCTGCGAGCGCTCTTCGTCCAGCTCTCCAACCCCAAGACGGCGATCTTCTATGCGTCCATGTTCGCCGCGCTGCTGCCGTCCCCGACACCGTCCTGGATGTTTTTTGTTCTGCCGCCGATGCTCTTCCTGATCGAGTTCGGCTGGTACACGGTCGTGGCCGTCGGCTTCTCGTCCCGCACGCCGCAGGCGGCCTATCTCCGCTCCAAGGTCTGGATCGACCGAACCGCCGGAGCTGTGGTCGGAGCCCTGGGCACCAAGCTGATGGTCGACAGCCTGCGCTCGTCTGCCTGAGCTCGTTTGCCGGCTCTAAGCCACCGCTCAGAAGCAGATGCTTCCGCGCTCACGGGACGAAGGCAACGTTTGCCCGTGGCTGCCCCGATAACCTCCGGCCTACTTCTTCCCTTGCGGCCGCGGCGGGGTCGCCACCGCCGGCAGCGATTTGAGATATTCCGCCATCGCGGCGCGGTCGGTGTCGGAGAGCTGCGCCATGTTGCGCACCACCTCCGCCATCGGGCCGCCGACGCTGTCGAAGCTCGGGGTGAAGCCGGTCTTCAACAGCTCCGCGATCTCCTCCTTCGACCATTTGCCGAGCCCGTCGGCCTCGTCCTGGGTGATGTTCGGCACGGTGCCCTTGCCCTCGGGATCCGGTCCGCCGGCGAAGCGCGTCGCCGGGATGACGGCGCCGAACGCGTTGCGGCTGGAATGGCACTCGGCGCAATGGCCGGGACCGTTCACCAGATAGGCGCCGCGATTCCAGGCCTCGCTCTTGGTCGGATCGGGCTTGAAGGAACCGCCCTGGAAGAACAGCAGCTTCCAGCCGCCGACCAGACGCCGGATGTTGAAGGGGAAGCGCAGTTCATGCGCCGGCGCCCGGCCCTCGACCGGCGGCAAGGTGCGGATATAGGCGAAGAGATCGGCGAGTGCCTTGGGCGGGATCAGCCGGTAGGAGGTGTAGGGAAAGGCGGGGTAGAGATGCTCGCCCTGCCGCCCGATGCCAGCCGCCATCGCATCGACGAAATCCTGGACGCCCCAGTTGCCGATGCCGTCGCGCGTATGCGGCGAGATGTTGGGCGCGTGGAAGGTGCCGAAGGGCGAGGCCAGCGCCAGCCCGCCGCCGAGCCGCGTGCGATCACTCTGTCCCGGCGTGGCATGGCAGGAGGCGCAGCCGCCGGCCGCGAAGAGCAGCTTGCCGTTCTCGAGGTCGGGCGCCGGCAAGGCACCGATCTCCGGCGCGGGCGAGACGATGCGCGGGTCGGTCAGCAGGTAGAAGCCGCCCAGCGCGACGGCCGCCAGCAGGACGAGCGTGACCAGAAGGCGGCGCAGCAGCAGCATCGCGAACTCCCCAATCCCTTCGGCAGACCGGTCCATGACCGTGCCGCCCCAGGGCGGCGCCGTGAACAGGCTACCTCACATCAACCTAACTCTAACGTGGCGGCCGCGCGAAAGCTCCCATCCGAGACGAAAAAGCGGGCGGCCAGCCATGGCGCCCGCTTCACCGCGCAGCTTTGGACGGCCCGGCCGCAGCTCACTTCTTGATGCGGTAGGCCTCGTGGCAGGCGCCGCAATTCTTGGTCGCCGCACCGAAAGCGGTGCGGAAGTCGGCGAGATCGCCGGCCTTGGCGCCCGCCTCCGCATCCGCCTCGAACTTGGCGAAGGCCGCCTTGAACCCGGCCTGATCCTCCCAAACCTTCGGCGAGGCCGTGGTCTCGCCCCCGCTCCTGGAGCTGTCGGGGAACAGCGCCGGCATCTTCTTGGCGGCATCGGCATAGGTCTTGAAGACCGACTGCGCCTTGCCCGCATCGAATGGCATGTCGCCCTTGGCCATGGCCGCGCCTTCGCGCGTCGCGGCGCTGACCGCCTTCATCGTCTGCTGACGTTCGGCGATCGGGTTCGTCTCCGCCATCGCGGCGGTGGCGCCGAGCGCGAGGCTCAGGAGCACGAAAGCGGTGCGGATCATTCAGGTCCCCTTCGAGGCAAGGTCGCAATCGTCCCGGCGCCGGACGGCGCTGTTTTGAACTCGTCCAGATCAAACGATGATCGCGACGCCGCCAAGTCGCTTTTGCGTGAGCGGACTTGCAAAGCTGCAAATCCGCCCTTGCATCAAAGCCGGTAGCCGGCCTCCTTCAGCGCGTTGAACACCTTCACCGGCGTCGCCGGCATGTCGATCGCCTTGATCCCGGCGGCCCGGTCGAGCGCATCGACCATCGCGTTCATCACCGCCGGGCAAGCCCCGATGGCGCCGGCCTCCCCCGCCCCCTTCACGCCGATGGCGTTGGTGAGGCAGCGGACATTGCGCGTCTCGAAATGGAAGTTCGGCACGTCGATGGCGCGCGGCAGCGCATAGTCCATGAAGGTCGCGGTCAGCATCTGGCCGTCGGGATCGAAGCGGATCTCCTCCATCAGGGCCTGTCCGATGCCCTGCACGGCGCCGCCATGGACCTGGCCCTGCAGCATCAACGGGTTCAGCGTCACGCCGAAATCGTCGACCACCACATAGTTGAGGATCTCGGTCTGGCCGGTGCCGGGGTCGATCTCGAGCTCGCAGACATGGGTGCCGTTCGGATAGGTCGCCTCCGGCGGCGTCCAGCTCTGATGGACCTTGAGCATCGTTGGCGTCGCCCCCGGCAGCGCCGCGATGGCGGCGAGGTCGAGCTGCTTGTCCGTGCCGACGATCCGAACCGCGCCATTGGCGATCTCGAGGTCGCCCACGGCCGCCTCGAGCGTCTCCGAAGCGAGCTGCTTGAGGTTGTCGGTCAGGATCTCCGTCGCCTTGTTGAGCGCCGCCCCGCCCACGGGGATCGAGCGCGAGCCGCCGGTGCCGGAGCCGGTCTCGACCCGGTCGGTATCGCCCTGCACCACGCGGATGCGGTCCATCGGGATGTCGAGATGCTGCGAGACGAGCTGCGAATAGGCCGTCTCATGCCCCTGCCCGTTCGACTGCGTGCCGATCAGCACGGTCACCATGCCGTCCTTTTCCAGGATCACGGTCGAGCTTTCCGGGCCGCCGCCGCCGCAGGCCTCGATATAGCTGGCCATGCCGATGCCGCGGATCTTGCCGGCCTTGGCCGCAGCCTTGTGGCGGGCCTTGAAGCCCTTCCAGTCAGCTACCTGCATGGCATGGCGCATATGGCCCTCGAACTCGCCGGAATCGTATACCGGGCCGGTTTGGGTCTTGTGCGGCATCTCGGACGGCTTGACGAAGTTCTGCGCCCTCACCGCGTCCGGCGTCTTGCCGGTCTCACGCGCGATGGCATCGACCAGCCGCTCGATCAGATAGGCGGCCTCGGGGCGCCCAGCGCCACGATAGGCGTCGATCGGCGTGGTGTGGGTCAAGACGCCGCGGAACAGCACATGCACGGCCGGGATGTTGTAGCAGCCCGGCGTCATCGTCGTGCCGACCCAGGGGATGAAGGGCCCGTATTGCGAGAGCCACGCCCCCATCTCGGCCGAAAGATCGACCTTGAGGCCGATGAACTTGCCCTTGGCGTCGAGCGCCATGGTCGCGGTGGCGAGGTTGGCGCGGCCATGGGTGTCGGCGAGGAAATGCTCGTTGCGGTCGGCGACCCAGCGCACCGGGCGCTTCAGCTTTTCCGCCGCGATCATCGCCAGCGGATATTCCCGGTAGAGGAAGATCTTGGTGCCGAAGCCGCCGCCGACATCCGGCGTCACCACGCGGATGCGCTTCGGGTCGACCTTGAGCACATAGGTCGCGATGAGGTCGCGCATGCCATGGCTGCCCTGGCTGCCCAGCGTCAGCGTCCAGCGCTTCTCGGCCTTGTCGTATTCGGCAACGCAGGCGCGCGTCTCCATGTAGTTGGAGGCCAGCCGGTTGTTGACGATGGTCAGGGAGACCGTGCGCGCCGCCTTGGCGAAGGCTTTCTCGGTCTTCTCGCGGTCGCCCTGCTCGGCCTCGAAGGCGACATTGCCCGGCCTGTCCGCCCAGACCTGCGGCGCGCCCTTCGCCAGCGCTTCTTCGATGCCGGTCACGGCCGGCAGCGGCTGCCAGTCGATCTCGATCGCCTCGGCGGCGTCACGCGCCTGCGCCAGCGTCTCGGCCACGATGAAGGCGACGGCCTCGCCGACATGGCGCACGGTATCGCGCGGCAGCACAGGCACCGGCAGCGATTGCGACATCTCGCCCGAGACGGTCTTGATATGGCCCTTGCACGGCAGGTCGCCGTATTCAGCGACATCCTCGCCGGTCAGGACGAGCTTCACGCCCTTCATCCTGCGGGCTGTCTCCTTGTCGCGGATGGTGAAGCGCGCATGGGCATATTGCGAGCGCAGCACATAGGCATGCAGCGCGCCTTCAACCGCGATGTCGTCGGTATAGCGGCCGGTGCCGGTGGTCAGGCGCTGATCCTCGACCCGCCGCACGGGCTGGCCGAAACCGAATTTCATGGGACGCATGAGGCATATCCTCAGTTGGCTCTAATGAAAGAGTGGAACAGAAACCGCATGTCGTCAGCCCCGGCGCCCTATGCGTCGGGGCTGCGTTCAACGCATTGCGTCAGCGGGAGAAACGCACCGCCGATTCCGAAAGCGTGATCATCGTGTTGTAGCTGCTCACGATCCAGTTGGCGTCGTTCGCCGCGCCGCGCCGGACATCGCCCTTGCTCTTGGCGAGCTTGCTGCTGAAATCGCGCAGCCTGCCGAGCCAGGAGCTCGCCTGGCTGTCCACGAAAAGCGACTTGCCCGGGTTCTTGTCCTTGAAATCGTCCATCTCGCGGACCGCCCCGGCATAGCCGGCGACCGCGGCATCGAACGCCTTGAGATCGACGATCGGCTTCTCGTTCGACGGCATCAGGTCGATGACCGCCCGGGCGTTGACCATCACGTTGCGGACCTGCCAGCGCGCGGACTTGCCCTCGCGGCTCTCCAGCGCGGCCAGCTCCTGCGCGTCGAGCGCCGTCTTGTAGACGCGCATGCCGGCGTCGAGCCTGGCGCGCAGCTCGAGGAAGGTCTTCGCCGCCGGCACCATCTGCGCATGCAGCTTCTGCCCTTCGGCAAGGTTGTCGTCGCGATAGTCCTTGCGGTCATAGTAGCGCTCGGCCCGAGTGATCAGCGGCGCCAGCTCCTGATAGGCCTTGATGTAGCTGAGCACCGTCGCGTCGATCTCCGGCAGCTTCGGCGCGCGCGCCGCCGCCTCTTCCGCCTTCTGGATCTCCCCGGTGACGTCGTAGAGGCTGTAGAGCCCGTAATCGATGTAGCGCTCCTTGCCGGTCGGCCCCTTCTTCATGTCGACCCAGCTCGCATAGCGCTCCCAGGACTGGATCGCGCGCAGCGTGCGGTTCATCAGCGCCGTATAGGCGTTCGACTTGGAGATGGCGGCCTGCAGCTCGGCCTCGCCCGCCGGGGCCGAGGCCGCGCTCTGGGCCGGAACGCCCTGCGCCGACACCATCGCTGGCGAGGCGGCGACGATGGCGGCGGCACAAACCGCGCTGCGAAGCAGAATACGGATAGGCATGGCAGTAATCCTGGTCTTGAACGGGCCGGCGGAACGCGACCCATCCGGTCAGTCGAAGGAGATCGCCTCCCCCCGCATCGCCCAATCCTTGAACCCGCCGACATAATGGCTGTCGATGTCGAGCCCGGCCGATTGCGCGAAGGCCAGCGCATGCCGCGAGCGGACGCCCGCTGCGCAGGAAAAGACGATGCGCTTGCCCGGCTCGTCCGGCAGGTCGGCCGGGTCGAACTGGGAGAGCGGCCGCGAGACGGCTCCGGGAATATGCCCGGCTGCGAACTCATGCGGCTCGCGGACATCGACGAGCAGGATCGAGCCCTCGGCGAGGCCCGCCTTGATATCGTCGATGTCGAGGTCGTTCACGGTCATGGCGGGTCGCTTCCTTCGCTGCATCCGGAAGCGGAGATAAGGCGGCCGCGCCCGAACGCCAATGCCTCAAACACCCCGAAACGGCGGTGCGGCATGACACGCGGTTTCCTTGTCGCGGCGTCGCGCATGATGGGCCGGCTCCGCGCCGAGGCGCGGAGCCGGCGATGGAAGCTTGGATCAGCCCAGCGGCGGGATGCGCAGCACCCAGCCCGGCTGGATCAGGTCGGGATTCTTGACCGGAGGCGTATTGGCCTTGACGATCTCGTTGTATTTCGCGCCCTGCCCCTTGCCGTAATGCTCCTCGGCGATCTTCCAGAGCGTGTCGCCCTTCTTCACCGTGTAGAACACCGCGGCCGGAGCCTCCTTGTTGACGACCAGGTCGGACTCGACCTGGGCGACACCGGTGGTGTTGCCGAGCGCGAGGATGATCTTCTCCGCCTCTTCCGTCGAGACGGCCTTGCCGGAGACCTTCACCTTGTCGCCGTCGATCTGGATGTTGACGTCGGACGGCAGGCCATGGCCAGCCAGTTCCTTCTGTAGGTTATCGGCCGTCGCGGCATTGGCCGGGGTCGATCCGAAGATCTTGGCACCGGCTTCTTTGATGAAACTGAACAGACCCATGGATACCTCCTTGGTTTGGCAAGCCATCAAGCCCGGTCTGAACGTCCTGCGCAAGGCTTGCTTGCCGATTCCGTCCGAAGTTCAAGCAGTCTAACCCGGTTTGCGGTCATTTTCTCCGTGGGCGCACGACAGTTTGCCGACAGCCGCGCTTCACCGCACGCCGCGCGGCTGGCAAAACACGCATCCTTACAGAATCGGAGTTCCCATGATGCTGACGCTCGCCCAGGCCCAGGCGATTCTCTCCGCCGCACTCGCCCACGCCACCGAAAACGCGTTCAAGCCGCTCGCCATCGCGGTCATCGACGCGCGCGGCGCACAGAAGAGCTTCGCTGCCCAGGACGGCACCAGCCTCAAGCGCGGAGAGATCGCGTTCGGCAAGGCCCATGGCGCGGTCGCGCTCGGGCTCGGCTCGCGCGCGCTCCACAAGATGGCGCAGGACCGGCCCTATTTCATCGAGGCGGCCACCCATGCGGTCGGCGGCCTGCTCATGCCCGTGCCCGGCGGCGTGCTGATCCGCTCGTCCGAGGGCGAGCTGCTCGGCGCGGTCGGCATCTCCGGCGATACCTCCGACAATGACGAGGCCGCAGCGCTGGCGGGCATCGCGGCAGCCGGTCTGCGTGCCGAGACTGGCGCCTGAGCCCGATCCGGACTTGCCAAGCAGCAGGCGAAGGCTCATCTCCACCTCCGGCAAAGTTCGTTAAAACGCACGGTTTGGACCGGATCGAAGGCAGGACCATGAGCGACGCGGCAGCCAACGAAAACGAAGTCATCACGACGGACGTCGTCATCGTCGGCGCCGGGCCCTGCGGCCTGTTCGCCGTCTTCGAGCTGGGCCTGCTCGACATCCGGGCCCATCTCGTCGACATCCTGCCGAAGGTCGGCGGGCAATGCGCCGAGCTTTACCCGGAGAAGCCGATCTACGACATCCCCGGCTTCCCAATGGTCACCGGCCAGGCGCTGGTCGACAACCTGATCGCCCAGATCAAGCCCTTCGGCCCGACCTTCCATCTCAACCAGATGATCGAGTCGGTCGAGCCGACGGGCAGCCCCGAGGCACCGCGCTTCCGCGTCACCACCGACGCCGGCACGGTCTTCGACACCAAGACGGTCGTCATCGCCGCCGGCGGCGGCTCCTTCCAGCCCAAGAAGCCGCCGATCCCCGGTATCGAGAACTACGAGAACGGCTCCATCTTTTATGCCGTGCGCAGGATGGAGGCCTTCCGCGGCCGCAACATCCTGATCGTCGGCGGCGGCGACTCGGCGCTGGACTGGACGCTCAGCCTCCAGCCCGTCGCCGCCCGCGTCACGCTGATGCACCGCCGCGACGATTTCCGCGCCGCGCCGCATTCGGTCGAGCAGATGCGCACTCTCGTCGCCGAGGGCAGGATGGACATGAAGCTCGGACAGGTCACCGGGCTCAAAGGCGAGAACGGCAAGCTCGAGGCCGCGATCTGCCGGGACAATGCCGGCGAAACCTTCGAGATCGCCTGCGATACGATGCTGCCCTTCTTCGGGCTGACCATGAAGCTCGGCCCCATCGCCGATTGGGGCCTGAACCTTCACGAGAACCTGATCCCGGTCGACACCGAGAAGTTCGAGACGAGCGTGCCCGGCATCTTCGCCATCGGCGACATCAATGCCTATCCGGGCAAGCTGAAGCTGATCCTCTCCGGCTTCCACGAAGCCGCGCTCTGCGCCCAGAAGGTCCACCGCTACGTCTATCCGGAGAAGCGGCTGACCTTCCAGTACACCACCTCCTCGACCAGCCTGCAGAAGAAGCTCGGCGTCGCCTGAGATCGCGCAGCGACCCTGAATCGTCATTGCGAGAAGCGAAGCGACGAAGCAATGCAGGGAGGACTGGGCTGAACGCCTCGTCCGGCCCTCCCGGATTGCTTCGCTACGCTCGCAATAACGGGGACCGGTTGGGTCGCTTTCCCGCTCAGTGCGCCTCGGTCTCGCCGAAGATCCGGGCGGAGGCCGTGCCATTGCGCGACGCGGCGCCCGGCTGGGTGGCCCCGAGGCCGAGCGAATCGCGCACGGCCGGCGAGGGTCCCGCCAGGATCCGGTCCGCGCCCGGCGCTGCCACGATCTGCGGCTCGTCCGGATCGTAGGGCGGCGGCGGCGGCAGGTTGTCCTCCGGCTCCTGCGGCGAAATCCGCGCCCTCAGCTCCGCGATGGCGCCCGAAAGCGGCTGGAAGCTGAAGGTGACCTTGTGCGTGCCTGCCGGCACCTGCACGGCGCGGAACAGCACATTGGCCTTGAGAATCTCGGTGTCGACGCCGTCGACCTGCGCGCGCCACCAGGGGTGCCAGACATCGTTGAGCACGACGAAGCCCGCGGCCGGCGTGGTGACCTCGACCTCGACTTCGGTGTTGCGGTATTTCGTCAGCTTGACCTCGGCCTGCACCGCGGCCGGTCCCTCGGGCGCGGCGACCGGCGGCTCGGCGTCGAGCAGCACCGCCTGCTGCGGGTCGATGTCGGGCCAGCGGCCCGAGAGCTTCATGCTCTCGAAATCGGCGAAGGCCCAGCCGCCGACGAACTGCACGCGCGGCAGGGCGTTCGGGTTCTCGTAGACATAGCCCTGCTTGGTCCGGGCGAGCAGCGTCAGATCACCCGGCTTCAAGGTGCGGTCGACCTGCTCGATCGGCACGGGCGAGGCGATGTAACGCAGGCCGAGCAGGTTCGCGAGCCGGCTGTTGTAGGAGGGGAACAGCGGCGTGAACTTGCGGTCGCCGGGATTGGCGATGCCGTCCCCGGTGCCGACCGCCTCAGAGAAATCCTCGAGGCGCAGGGGGTTGTAGCCCAGCGTATGGTCGAAGCCGTGCACCATGCCGGCATTGGGCCACTCGAAGCCCATGCCGAGCAGCTCCACCCGGTCGCGACGGGGCGACCCCGCCGGCTGCGCCGTCAACTGCTTGAGCAATGCGATGGTCTGGTTGTGCGTCGTCGGCCGCAGCACGTCGTAGAGCTGCGGCGGAAGCGCGGTCGATTCGTTCGGGCCGTTATTGACGCCGAGATCGGAGGCGACGACGCCCGTCACCAGCACCATCGCCGCGACCGGCGCGAGCGCCCCGCGCCAACGCTGCAGGACGACAAGCAGCGCCACGGCCGCGCCGAACCAGCCCAGGGCCGCCAGAACGGGCGCCCACGCATCGCCGAGATGCCCTTCGCTGCGCGAGAGCAGCATCGCGACCAGCGCCACGGCCAGCACGATCGCGCCGCCGATCAGCAGATCGCGCCGGAAGGAGATGCCTTCGGCCGTCAGCATCCGGTGCAGCACATAGCCGGAGAGGATCGCCCCGAGAGCGCCGATCAGGAAGGTCGCATCGGCCGGACGGCGGAACATCTTCACGCCCGGCAGATAATCGTAGAGCACCTGGAAGACCGGCGTGTAGCGGCCGAGCGCATACAGCACCATGAACAGCAGGAGCAGCGTCAGCGGCCTGACCGCCTTGTCCCAGAGCCAGCCGCGCGTCAGCCCCGGCGCGATCAGCAGCAGCATCGGCAGCGCGCCCATATAGATCTGCGCCATGTTCTGCGACAGGGTCAGATCCTTCACCCAGTTCGGGTTGAGATAAGGCCCCCAGAACGTGACATTCGGGTTCTTCGCGCCGAAGAGATCGCCGACGAAGGCGGTCAGCAGCGACGCCGGATGCAGCGACCCCGTCGTCGCCACGCCCAGACCGATCTCCGGCCGCGTCGTCGCCTCGGCGAAGAGCCAGGTCCAGAGCAGCGGCACCGTGATCACGGCGAGGCCCGCGGCGCTCGCCAGCGCGGCGGGGACGAGCGAGGCCCGGACGGACGGCCAGCCGCCGGAAATCCAGTGTGCCAGGACCATACCGATCAGCACATAGCCGCCGAGCATCGCGACCTGGTCGGGCTTCAGCACCATCAGCCCGGCAGCGAGCCCGGCGAAGACGCCGGCCCAGGCCGAGCCGCGCTGCAGCATCCGCGCCGTCAGCCAGAAGGCGATGGCGAAGAAGGCCAGGCTCTCGATCTGCCCGATATGCTGGATCCGCCAGGACGCCGAGGCGCCGAAGGCGAAGACGAGGGCCGCCATCAGCCCGCCGGCCGGATGCCAGCCGCGGTCGCGGAAGAACATGATCACGGCAAAGCCGGCCACCAGCAGATGCAGCAGCACGAAGGCATCGACCATGCGGAAGCCCGGCGCCGGCGAAAGCAGCGCCAGGATGATCGCGGGCGAGAAGATCAGCGATTGCGGATCGGCGACCTGCGGCGAGCCGGCGAAGACGTTATGGTTCCAGAAGGGCGACTGCCCCGAGTGCAGCGCCCGCGCCAGAAACTCGACCTGCGCCTGGAAATGCGCCTTGGCGTCGAACGGAATCGTCACCGACCCCGAAAGCCAGGGCCAGCACAGGACGACCCATGCCACAACGAAAGCGATGGCCGCCAGCAGGTAGCCGGCGCCCCTTGCATTCACCAAGCGTCTCAAACGGACCCCCACGGTCCCAAGGCGCGAACGGCTCCTTCATGGAACCTCCCTTCGGCCTTTTAGTGGAGCAGGACATTGGTGGTGTGCAGATGAACTGAATCTGAACGCAATCACGGACCCGTGAGCGAATTGCGTAAAAGCTGAACGAAGGCCGAATCCGATCGCCGAAACAGACGGCTTTCGACCGGCAGCGATACGCCGCCGAAACCGTCTCAGCGTGGTTTTTCGGCGAGCCAGGCGGCCAGAACCCGCCGCTCGCCTGCCGTCATGCCGGAGAGGTTGTTGGGCGGCATCGCATGGGTCATCACCGCCTGCGACCTGATGGCGCGGGCATGGATGGCGATCTGCTCGGGACCGTCGAGCAGCACGCCCTTCGGCGCGATCTGGATGCCGGGCCAGGACGGCTCCGGCGCATGGCACATCGCACAGCGCCCGGTGACGATGTTGGTCACCTCCGCCGGCGGCAGAGCCATCCCCGCCAGCAGCACAGGCCTGCCCGGCTCGCGCGGCTTCAGGCCGAGCTGCTCGCGCCCGCCGGGCGAGGCCGACATCGCCACCCAGAAGGCAAGCCAGAGCGCCAGGATCGCCACCGCCCAGCACCACCAGGGCGATTTCGCATGGTCGGCATGGCGGACATTGAAGAAGTGCCGGATCAGCGCGCCGGCCACGATCACCAGCGCCACCAGCAGCGGGATCGCCGCCGGATTGGCATAGGTCACCGGATAATGGTTCGACAGCATCAGGAACAGCACCGGCAGGGTGATGTAATTGTTGTGCGTCGAGCGCTGCTTGGCGGCCTTGCCGTATTTCGGATCGGGCTTTTCGCCGGCGGTCAGCGCCGCGATCACCTTCCGCTGGCCGGGCATGATGTTGAAGAAGACATTGGCGGTCATGATCGTCGCCATCAGCGCGCCGGTATGGATCAGCGCTCCGCGCCCGGAAAAGACGCTGGCGAAGGCCCAGCTCGCCGCCACGACATAGCCGAAACCGATCAGCCCCAGCCAGACGTCGTGCTTCCCGAGCGGCGACCGGCACAGCCAGTCATAGATCAGCCAGCCCCCCGCCAGCGCCGCGATGCCGATCGCCCCCGCCGCCAGGGGCGAGAGCTGCATCACCGCCGGATCGATCAGGTAGAGCTCGGACTGGGCATAATAGACCCAGACCAGCAGGAAGAAGCCCGAGATCCAGGTCCAGTAGCTCTGCCATTTGTGCCAGGTCAGCTCCGCCGGCATCACGGCGGGCGCGACCATGTATTTGCGCATCTCGTAGAAGCCGCCGCCATGGACCTGCCAGGCGCGCCCGCCCTCGCCCGGCGGGATATCCGGCGCCGGCCGCAAGCTGGCATCGAGATGGATGAAGAAGAAGGAGGAGCCGATCCAGGCGATCGCCGTGATGACGTGGAGCCAGCGCAGCATCATGCTGCCCCATTCCATCAGATAGGCGCTGAGCATCGCGGGTCGCTGTCCTCGTTCGGGGGCGGGAACGGCGCCACGCGCCGTTGGACTTCGCCCCAGGGCAAATTACGGTTGAGCGCGGTCGGCATGCAAGTTGCTGACCCGGAAACGCAAGGCGATGGAAAGGCCGGACATGGCAGGGCTGACGACGCACATCCTGGATACGCATGGCGGGCGCCCCGCCGCCGGCGTCGCGGTCTCGTTGCGCCGCATCGGACCGGAGGGCGCCGAGACGCTCACCGAAACGGTCACCAATGCGGATGGCCGCACCGACGCTCCGCTCCTGACGCCGGAGGCGACGCGGCCCGGCATCTACGAGATCGACTTCGCCATCGGCCCTTATTTCCGCGAGCGCGGCGTCACGCTGCCGGAGCCGGCCTTCCTCGATGTCGTCACCGTCCGCTTCGGCCTCTCGGAGGTGACGCGGCACTACCATGTCCCGCTCCTCGCCTCGCCTTATGGCTACACCACCTATCGGGGAAGCTGAGACCGCGCAGGCCGCGCTTTGACGCGATGACGCCGCCACTTAGGATCCTCAGCTGAATCAGTTTGCGAGCACCTTTCCGATGACCGACACCACCTATCCGCGCGACCTCAAGGGCTATGGCCGCGACGCCCCGCATCCGCATTGGCCGGGCGAGGCCCGCATCGCCGTCCAGTTCGTCGTCAACTACGAGGAAGGCGGCGAGAACAACATCCTGCACGGGGACGCGGCCTCCGAAGCCTTCCTCTCCGAGATCGTCGGCGCGGCGCCCTGGCCGGGCCAGCGCCACATGAACATGGAGTCGATCTACGAATACGGCTCCCGCGCCGGCTATTGGCGGCTGTGGCGGATGTTCACCGAGCGGAATATGCCCGTGACGGTCTTCGCGGTTGCCAGCGCGCTGGCGCGCTACCCCGAGATCGTCGGCTCGATGCAGGAAGCCGGCTGGGAGATCGCGACCCACGGCCTGAAATGGATCGACTATCGCGACGTGCCGCGGGAGCGCGAGCGCGCCGACATCCTCGAAGCCATCCGCATCCAGACCGACTTGACCGGCGAACGCCCGCTCGGCTGCTACCAGGGCCGCACCTCGCAGAACACGATTCCGCTGACGATGGAGGAAGGCGGCTTCCTCTACACGGCCGACGTCTATGCCGACGAATTGCCCTATTGGCTCTCCGGTCCGAAGGGTCCGCAGCTCGCCGTGCCCTACACGCTCGACGCCAACGACATGCGCTTCGCCACGCCGCAGGGCTTCAACAGCGGCGACCAGTTCTTCGCCTATCTGAAAGACTCGTTCGACACGCTCTACGCCGAAGGCGAGACCGCGCCGAAGATGATGTCGGTCGGGCTGCATTGCCGCCTCGTCGGCCGGCCGGGCCGCGCCGCCGCGCTCGCCCGTTTCCTCGACTATGTGAAGAGCCATGACAGGGTCTGGGTGGCGACGAGGCTCGACATCGCCCGCCACTGGGTCAGGACGCACCCGCCCGAAGGCGGCTATACTCCCTCCAAACTGCCGAAAGCTCTCTTCGTCGAGGTTTTCGGCCGCGTCTGGGAGCACTCGCCCTGGATCGCCGAAGCGACCTACGATGCCGGGATCGGCCCCGCGCAGGACACGGCCGAAGGGCTGCACGCCGCGATGACCGCCATCATGCGCAAGGCCGGGCCGGAACAGCAGAAGGCGCTGCTTGCCGCCCATCCCGATCTGGCCGGCAAGCTGGCGGCAGCCGGCGAACTGACGCCGGAATCCACCGGCGAACAGGCCTCCGCCGGCCTCGACCGTCTGACCGGCGACGAGCGCGTGCGCTTCACCGCGCTCAACGAGGCTTACAAGGCCCGCTTCGGTATTCCCTTCATCATGGCGGTGAAGGGCGCGAGCAAGGCCGCGATCCTCGACGCCTTCGAGACGCGCCTCAAAAACACGCGCGAACAGGAGTTCGCGACCGCATTGGGACAGGTCGAGACGATCTCCCTGCTGCGGCTGAAGGATCTGCTGCCGCGCTGATCCCGCTCGTGGCACGGCGGAACCCTCCCCTCCACCATCGCGTTGATAGCGCGGTATCGAGAGGAGAGTTTCGTGTTCCGCCTGCTTCTGGTGATCATCGTCCTGGTCGTCGGCTACGACGCCGTCGTTCATCAGGGTGCCTATACGCGTGAAGCCTGGAACAGTATCGTCAGGCTGACGGATTCCTCGGTCGAGGGCGCAAAACAGCTTGGCGGGCGTGTCCGTGACGACGCCCGCCCGGGCGGCAATTGACCGGCGCCCGAAACCAGCACGCGGGGCCGTGCGGCAGCTTCATACCGCACTGCGGCAAATTCGGCTGGACACCCGCCGGCAATCCCCTGAAACTCCCGGCGCTCGAAACAGCCAGGGAAGACCGCGCGTGACCGAGACCGCCACCAGCCCGCAGCCAGCCGTCCATTTCGAGCCGGACGATCAGGTCGAGCGGCTCAAGGCCGAGATCCTGCGCAAGCTCGCCTATTCGCTCGGCAAGGACCCGGCGGTCGCCCAGCCGCATGACTGGCTGACGGCGGGCATCCTGGCGGCGCGCGATCACGTCGTCGATGTCTGGCAGCATTCCACCCGCGAGAGCTACGACACCGGCCGCAAGCGGGTCTATTATCTCTCGCTCGAATTCCTGATCGGCCGCTCCTTCGCCGATACGCTGAACAATCTCGGCCTCACCGGCCCGTTCGCGCAGGCGATGCGCGAGCTCGGCGTCGACCTCAACGAGATCGAGACGATCGAGCCCGACGCCGCGCTCGGCAATGGCGGTCTCGGCCGGCTCGCCGCCTGCTACATGGAGGCGATGGCCTCGACCGGCGTGCCGGCGCTGGGCTACGGCATCCGCTACGACCACGGCCTGTTCAAGCAGCGCATCGACGGCGGCAAGCAGATCGAGGTGCCCGAGGACTGGCTCTCCTTCCGCAATCCCTGGGAGTTCGAGCGGCGCGAGAGCGCCTACAAGATCGGCTTCGGCGGTTCCGTCACCGGCACGGACAAGCCGGGCGAGATCTTCTGGGCGCCGGAGGAGACGGTCTTCGCCGTCGCCTATGACACGCCGATCGTCGGCTGGCGCGGGCGGGAAGCCACGACGCTCAGGCTCTGGCGCGCGCGCGCCATGCACCCGCTCTCGCTCGACGCCTTCAACCAGGGCGACCTGATCGGCGCCGTGGCCGAGCGCAATCGCGCCGAGGCGATCTCCAAGGTGCTCTATCCCAACGATTCCACGCCGACCGGGCAGGAATTGCGCCTGCGGCAGGAATTCTTCTTCACCTCGGCCTCGCTGCAGGATCTCGTGCGCCGGCACTACCGCCAGTTCGGCCGGCTCGACGATCTTGCCGACAAGGTCGCGATCCAGCTCAACGACACCCATCCCTCGCTGGCCGTCGCCGAGCTGATGCGCCTGCTGATTGACCAGCACAAGATGGATTGGGAGCAGGCCTGGGAGGTCACCAACGCGACGATCTCCTACACCAACCACACGCTGCTGCCGGAGGCGCTGGAGACCTGGCCGGTTGCGCTGATGGAGCGGCTGCTGCCGCGCCACATGCAGATCATCTTCGGCATCAATGCCCGCTTCCTCGACGGCGTCCGGCGCGAGCAGCCGGATGCCGACCTGGCGACGCTCTCGCTCATCGACGAGTCCCATGGCCGGCGTGTGCGCATGGCCCATCTCGCCTTCGTCGGCTCGCACAAGGTCAACGGCGTCTCGGCGCTGCATTCCAACCTGATGAAGGAGACGGTCTTCGCCCCGCTCCACAGGGTCTTCCCGGACCGCATCACCAACGTCACCAACGGCATCACGCCGCGCCGCTGGCTGTTCAACGCCAATCCGGGGCTGACGAAGCTGCTGAAGGAGACCTGCGGCGAGGCGGTCCTCGACGATATCGGGCTGATCCGCCGCTTCGGTGCCCATGCCAGCGACAAGGCCGTCCACGAACGCCTGATGGCCATCCGCCGCGAGAACAAGCTGAAGCTCGCGAAGATCATCCGTCAGGATTGCGGTGTCACCGTCGACCCCGACGCGCTCTTCGACGTCCAGATCAAGCGCATCCACGAATACAAGCGCCAGCTCCTCAACATCCTCGAGACGATCGCGCTCTACGATGCCATCCGCTCCGAGCCTTATCGCGACTGGGCGCCACGCGTGAAGATCTTCGCCGGCAAGGCGGCCTCGAACTACGCCACGGCCAAGTCGATCATCAATTTGATCAACGACGTCGCGGCCGTGGTGAACAACGACATCACCACCCGCGACCGGCTGAAGGTGGTCTTCCTGCCGAACTACAATGTCAGCCTGGCCGAGGTCATCATCCCCGCCGCCGACCTCTCGGAGCAGATCTCCACCGCCGGCATGGAGGCGTCGGGCACCGGCAACATGAAGTTCGCGCTCAACGGCGCCGTCACCATCGGCACGCTCGACGGCGCCAATATCGAGATCGGCGAGCGCGTCGGCGCGGACAACATCGTCATCTTCGGCATGACGGCCGAACAGGTCGAGGCCGCCAAGCGCAATCCGCGCCCGACCGCCGAGGTCATCGCCGCGACCCCGCATCTGGAAGGCGTGCTCGACGCCGTGGCGGGCGGCGCCTACTCGCCCCGCGAGCGCGGGCGCTACCAGGGCCTCGTCGATGGCTTGCGCGCCAATGACTGGTTCATGGTGCTGAACGATTTCGAGAGCTACCGGCAGGCGCAGCGCCATGTGGACGGCCTCTGGGCCGATCCGGCGACGTGGTGGCGCATGTCGGTGACGAACACGGCCCATTGCGCCTGGTTCAGCGCCGACCGCGCCATCCGCGAATATGCCGAGCGGATCTGGAACGTGCCGGTGGGCCTGCCCGCCCAGACAGCAGAATGATCGCCGCGGCGCGTCATGCTCGGGCTTGCCCCGGGCATCTCCCGCCGGAGATTCTCGGGTCTGCGCTGCGCTCCGCCCGAGAATGACGAACCCCAGCATCCTCCGTTGCCCGCTGCCCGCCCACATGGGCGCGACTGTCTCCGAAGGCGGCGTCACCTTCGCCGTCTTCTCGCGTAACGGCGAGCGCGTCCTCCTCTGCCTTTTCGACGAGACCGGGGACACCGAAATCGCCCGCCTGCCGCTGCCTTGCCGCAGCGGCGACATCCACCACGGCTTCCTGCCCGGCGCCGGCGCGGGCCTGCGCTACGGCCTGCGCGTCGAAGGGCCCTGGCAGCCGGAGCAGGGCCACCGCTTCGATCCCTCGAAGCTGCTGGTCGATCCCTACGCCACACTGCTCGACCGGGCTTTCCTCTGGGATCCGCAACTGGCCAGGCACGGTCAGGAGACGGCTGATCTGGTGCCGCGCTGCATCGTTGCCGGCCGTCCCAGCCCTCATCCAGAGGAAGGGCGTCTCGAGGGCAGCGGAAGCGAGCCCCCTCGCCTCATCTACGAGCTCGCCGTCAGATCCTTCACCATGCGCCATCCGGCCGTGCCGGAGCGCCTGCGCGGCACGCTCGCGGCCCTGATGGAGCCGGCTATCGTCGCCCATCTCCACCGGCTCGGCGCTGGCCATGTCGAGCTGATGCCGATCGCCGCCTGGATGGACGAGCGCCATCTCCCGCCGCTCGGCCTCGCCAATGCCTGGGGCTACAACCCGGTCAATTTCTTCGCGCCCGATCCCCGCCTCGCCCCCGGCGGCGGGGCGGATTTGCGCCGGCTCTGCGGCGCCTATGCGCGGGCCGGTATCGGCGTGATCCTCGATGTCGTGCTGAACCACACGGCGGAAAGCGACGAATATGGCGCGACCATCGGCCTGCGCGGGCTCGACAATGCGGTCTATTACCGCCATGCCGCCGACGACCCAGGCCGGCTCGTCAACGACACCGGCTGCGGCCATACGGTCGCGCTCGACCGCGCCCCTGTCGTCCGGATGGCGATGGATGCGCTGCGCCACTGGCGCAGCCTCGGCGTCGCCGGCTTCCGCTTCGACCTCGGCACGGTGATGGGCCGGACGGAGACGGGCTTCTCCCAGGACGCTCCGCTCTTCGCCGCCATCCTGCAGGATCCCGATCTGTCGCGGAGCATCCTGATCGCCGAGCCCTGGGACATCGGCCCCGGCGGCTACCAGCTCGGCCATTTCCCCGCCCCCTTCGCCGAATGGAATGGCCGCTACCGCGACGATGTCCGCCGCTTCTGGCGCGGCGATGCCGGCATGGCGGGCGCGCTCGCGACCCGGCTTTCCGGCTCCTCCGATCTCTTCGCCATCAGGCATCGCGGCCCCAACGCAAGCGTCAACTTCCTCGCCGCCCATGACGGCTTCACGCTTACCGATCTCGTCAGCTACGCGGCCAAGCACAACGAGGCCAATGGCGAGGAGAATCGCGACGGCGACAATGACAGCCATAGCTGGAACAACGGCATCGAGGGCGCGAGCCCCGATCCGGCCGTCACGGAGGCTCGCAACCGCGATATCCGCGCCCTGCTGGCGACGCTTTTCCTCTCGCGCGGCATTCCCATGCTGACGGCCGGCGACGAATTCGGCCGGACTCAACATGGCAACAACAACGCCTATGCCCAGGATAATGCTGGCTTTTGGCTCGACTGGGAGAGAGCGGACGATGCTCTGATCGGCTTCGTCGCGGCGCTCGCGAAGCTGCGCCGCGAGCATCCCTTGCTGACCGCCGACAGCTTCCTCACCGGCGCCGGCGAGCCGCCCGACGCGCTCTGGCTGAAACCGGATGGCAGCCGGATCGGCGATGGCGACTGGAACGGACTCGACGCTTTCTGCTTGCTGTTGAACGGCCGTGACGAGAGCCTGCTGGTCGCGGTCAACCGAGGGCGGGAGGGCGTGCCGCTGGCGCTGGCCGGGGAAGGCTGGGAGAAGCTCCTCACCTCGGCCGACGGCGTTGGCAGCGAACTACCGGTCCGTAGTGTCAGCCTCTGGCGACTCCCCAGACCATCATAGGAAAGAGCGCGGGAAACCCCTCCCGGATGGGAGAAGGGCCGGGGTGAGGGACCGCCGCCCATCGCCAAAATGCGACGGTTCCGTCGCGCCTTCTACGGCAAGCGCAGGCCCTCATCCGGCGCTCCGCGCCACCTTCTCCCATCCGGGAGAAGGGAAAAGCGTCGCGGCTCCGGTGCCTTCATGTCACCTTCATTGCGCCCGGGGCCACCTGCGCCGGAAGCGGGCCTCACATCAGCACGATCAGCGATCGCGGCGAGAGCGTGATCTCCTGCTCCGCCTTCAGCCCCTTGCGGCCCTCGTCTGAGTCCGGCCCGGTCTCGGTGTCGAGGACGACAGCCCATGAACCGGCCTTCACCCGCGGCGGAATCCGGAAGACAACCTCTCCGTCGAAGCTGTTGAAAAGAATGAGCGCTTCGTCGCCGCCCTCCTCCACGTCGGGCATGTGCATCAAGAGCCCGATGGCGCGCAGGCCGGGATCGTCCCATTCCTCTTCCTGCTGGTCGCCGCCGCCGGGATTGACCCAGCGCAGCACGCAGCCGTCGCGGTAGGAGGCGCGGCGGAAGATCGGATGCTCGGTCCTCAGCGCGATGACCCGGCGTACGAAAGCGGTCAGCGCCTCGTCCCGCTTCGTCAGTTCCTCCCAGCGCAGCCAGGCGGTGTCGTTGTCCTGCGCATAGACATTGTTGTTGCCCCGGTTGGAGTGGCCGTGCTCGTCGCCGGCCAGGATCATCGGCGTGCCATGCGAGAGCAGGAGCGAGGCGAGCAGGTTGCGCTTCTGGCGCTCGCGCACGGCGATGATGCCCTTGTCCTGCGTCGGTCCCTCGGTGCCGTAGTTGAAGGACAGGTTGTGGCCGTGGCCGTCCTTGTTGTCCTCGCCATTCGCCGCATTGTGCTTGTCGTTGTAGGAAACGAGATCGGCGAGCGTGAAGCCGTCATGGGCGGTGACGAAGTTGACGCTTGCCCAGGGCCGCCGCCCGCGCTCGTCATAGATGTCGCCCGAGCCTGTAACGCGTGCGGCGAGATCACGCACCAGGCCTTCATCGCCCTTCCAATAGGCGCGCAGCGTGTCGCGGTACTTGTCGTTCCATTCGGCCCAGCCCGGCGGAAAGCCGCCGACCTGATAGCCCCCCGGGCCGATATCCCAGGGCTCGCCGATCAGCTTGAGCTTGCGCAGCACCGGGTCCTGCCCCATCGCGTCGAAGAAGCCGCCGCGCGGATCGAAACCTTCCGGCTCGCGCCCCAGGATCGTGCCGAGATCGAAGCGGAAGCCGTCGACCTCCATCGCCTCGGCCCAATAGCGCAGCGAATCCATCACCATCTGCAACACGCGCGGATGGCTGGTGTTGACCGTGTTCCCGGTGCCGGTGTCGTTGACGTAATAGCGCGGCTTGCCGGCGGTGGTGCGGTAGTACGAGAAGTTGTCGATGCCCTTGAAGGAGAGCGTCGGCCCGAGTTCGTTGCCCTCGGCGGTATGGTTGTAGACCACGTCGAGGATCACCTCGATGCCGGCATCGTGGAAGCGGCGCACCATGTCGCGGAAGGAGGCGAGCCCGGCCCGGCCCTCATAGCGCTGCATCGGCGCGAAGAAGCCGATCGTGTTGTAGCCCCAGTAGTTGGAGAGCTTCCTGGCGACGAGATGATGGTCGTCGAGATAGGCCTGCACCGGCAGGAGCTCGACCGAGGTGACGCCGAGGCTCCTGATGTAGTCGACGACCGCCTTCTCGCCGAGCCCGTCGAAGGTGCCGCGCTTGGCCTCCGGCACGGCCGGGTGCAGCTTGGTGAAGCCGCGCACATGCGTCTCGTAGAAGATCGTGCGATCCCAGGGCACCATCGGCTTCACTGGGGCCTTCGGGTCGGCGCTCCAGTCGCAGACCACGCATTTCGGCATGAAGGGCGCGCTGTCGAGTGTGCTGAAGGTGAGGTCCTTGTCGAGATTCGCCGCCACCTCATAGCCGTAATGGGCGTCGTCCCAGGCGAGCGCGCCCGAGAACTCCTTGGCGTAGGGGTCGAGCAGCAGCTTGTTCGGGTTGAAGCGGTGGCCTTCCTCGGGCGCGAAGCGGCCATGAACGCGGTAGCCATAGCGCTGGCCCGGCTTCACGCCCGGCAGATAGCCGTGGAAGATCTCGTCGGTATATTCCGGCAGCGTGATCCGCGCCGTCTCGGTCGCCCCGCTCTCGTCGAAGAGGCAGAGCTCGACTCTTTCCGCATAGGCGGAGAACAGCGCGAAATTCGTGCCCTCCCCGTCATGGACGGCGCCGAGCTCGGAAGCCCGGCCGGCTTCGATCCTCAACGCCTGCGTCTGTTTATCCACCATGCCACCCGCCTCTTCTCATCGGCAGGCGATGCGGCGTCCGCAACGGCCCTGTCATATCGCTCCGCCATTCTGTCGCGGAGGTTGCAACGTCCCGCCCATGGCGCGGTTCCGGCGAACCGGCCCCGATCTTGCTTCTTTATTTTGCAGTGCACCCTGGAACCTTAACCTTTGTGATCTGTTCTTGACGGGCGATGTGCCGAGGACGTGACGATGGCGGATCTGAAGCTGGTTGAGACCGACACTGTCTCCTCGACATCCGGCCACGCCTTGATCTACGCCGCCGCCGTCAAGGACGATCCGGCCGAGCGCTCCTCGCCGATCCCGGCGACCACCAAGCTGCTGTTCGTCACCTCCGAAATGGGCGACTTCATCAAGGCCGGCGGCCTCGGCGAAGTCTCGACCGCTTTGCCCCGCCAATTGCGCGCCTTCTGCGATGTCCGCGTGCTGCTCCCCGGCTTCCGGCAGGTCCGCGCCGCAAGGCCGGCGATGGACATCGTCCGCCAGATGCCGCGCACCGCGAGCCTGCCGCCCTGGTCGCTCGGGCGCTTCGCGACGGCCGACGGGCTGACGATCTACGCCGTGCTCTGCGACGAGCTCTATGACCGCGAAGGCTCTCCCTACGGCCCCTTCGCCGGTGGGGACTTCGGCGACAACGACCTCCGCTTCGGCCGGCTCTCGCTGGCGGCGGCCGAGATCGCCGCCGGCGAGGCCGATCCCAACTGGAAGCCCGACATCATCCACGTCAACGACTGGCCCTCGTCCCTGGCGCCCGGCTATATGCGCTGGAAGGGCCTGGCGACGCCGTCGATCCTGACGATCCACAACCTCGCCTATCAGGGGCTCTACCAGCCGCAGCGCATGGCCGCGCTCGGCATCCCCGACCTCGCCTTCCACGTCAACGGCGCCGAGTTCCACGGCAAGATCTCGTTTCTGAAAAGCGGCATCTATTACGGCTCGCACGTCACCACCGTCAGCGAGACCTATGCTCACGAGATCACCACGCCAGAGCATGGCTGCGGCCTCGAAGGGCTGCTGAAAACCCGGATGGACGAAGGCCGGCTCACCGGTATCGTGAATGGCATCGACGATAGCTGGAACGCACTGATCGAAGGCGGCAAGACCTCCGAGCAGATCGTCCGCCAGTGGAAGCGGCGCAACGCCGCCGAGATCCGCAAGACCTTCGAATTGCCGGATTCGCGCGGCCCGCTCTTCTCGATCGTCTCGCGCCTCGTCCACCAGAAGGGCATCGACCTCTCGCTCGAGGCGGCCGAGAGCATCGTCGCCAGCGGCGGCCAACTCATCGTCACCGGCCGCGGCGAGCCCCGGCTGGAGGAGGCGGTCGAACGGCTGGCACGGCAATATCCGCGCGCCGTCGCCGCCCGCATCGGCTTCGACGATGGCGAGGCGCGCCAGCTTTTCGCCGCCAGCGATTTCCTGCTGATGCCCTCGCGCTTCGAGCCCTGCGGCCTGAGCCAGATGTATGCCCAGCGCTCCGGCGCCCTGCCGATCGCCTATCGCACCGGCGGCCTCGTCGACACCATCGAGGATGGTCTCTCCGGCTTCCTGTTCTCGTCGCTGACCGGCCAGGGCCTGACCTCGGCGGTGGTGCGCGCCTTCGACGCCTTCCGCACCAAGCGGGCCTTCCGGCAGATGCGCGAGCACGCCATGGCCAAGCGCTTCGACTGGCGCCGCCCCACCTTCCGCTATGCCGATGTCTATGCGCGGGCGCTGGCCGCTTGAGCGGGGGTGGTACCCTGGCGCTGGAAGCGGGTATCGTCCCGGACGCAGCGACGCGGAGAGCTGGAATCAGGACTGAGACCCATGCCTGAACCCCGTTCGGACAAGCTCAGGCACGGACCTCGGGCCAAGCCCGGGATGACCGCGTTGTTCGGTGGGATCTCAGTGTTTCTTGGGCGCCGCCTTGGTCGCTGCCGCCTTGAGCGGAGCGGGGGCCTTCGGAACAGCGACTTTCGGAGTGGTCTTGGCCGCGCCGGCCTCGACCTTGCCCTTCACCGGCGCTTTCGGCCTCGGAATCCCACCCTTGGGCGCGGGCTCCTTGAGACTCGCCGCGACACGCTCTTCGGCAAGGCGCCAATGTTCGCCGTCGCGTCCGTCGGGGCGTCCCTCCGCCTCCCAGATGGCATAGGCGGTATCCCTGACGATCTGCTCGCGGCTCATCGACATTCTCCCTGCACCCGTCTGAAACCCGGGGAAACAACCGGGCCGCAAACACTTGGTTCCGTGCGAGAATGAGCGTCGCGGGCAGCATCTTGCGGCCGGAACGGAAAGCGCCTCTGCTGCGTTGCATCATGACCGATTCCGCGAGTGCCGTGGAGTCCTCACCGAACCGGTTCGACCACCCCTGATGCCCCAGTCTTCCGTCCATTTTCCGTCGCTTCCCCCGCACGATATCCTCCTGCTGGAGGAGGCGCGCCATCCCGACCCCTTCGCGGTGCTCGGCCGGCATCGTGTCGGCGATGAGAGCGTGGTGCGCGCCTTCCTGCCCGGCGCCCATTACGTCGAACTCGTCACCGGCGAGGGCGATACGCGCAAGGCCGTGGCCATGATCGCCGAGGGCAACGGGCTCTTCGAGGCCTTATGCCCGGCCGACGAGCCCTACCGGCTGCGCGTGTCCTGGCCGGACGGCATCATCGAGGCGGCCGATCCCTATGCCTTCGGCCTGCTGCTTTCCGAGGAGGATATCTATCTCTTCGCCGAAGGCCGGCATTTCGACCTCTCGACCCGCCTCGGCGCCAATCCCCGTGTCTTCGACGGTATCGAGGGCGTGCTCTTCGCCGTCTGGGCGCCGAATGCCTCGCATATCTCCGTCGTCGGCGACTTCAACGGCTGGGACGCCCGCCATCACCCGATGCGCCGGCGCCTCGGCCCGGGCATCTGGGAGCTGTTCGTCCCCGGCATCGGCCCCGGCGCGGTCTACAAATATGCGATCGCCGGCCCGCATGGCGAGCCCCTGTCCTGGAAGGCCGACCCGCTCGGCCGCCGGCAGGAGGAGCCGCCACGCACCGGCTCGATCGTCGCCGCCGCGCCGGACTTCGCCTGGAGCGATGCCGAATGGCTGGCGCGGCGCGAGCGCGCTAACCCGGTCAACGAGCCGATGGCGGCCTATGAGGTCCATGTCGGCTCATGGCTGCGCAGCGAATGGGGCCAGATGGGCAGCTGGGACGAGGCGAGCGAGCGCCTGATCCCCTATCTCCGGTACATGGGTTTCAGCCATGTCGAGCTGATGCCGATCACCGAGCATCCTTTCGGCGGCTCCTGGGGCTACCAGCCGCTCGGCCTCTTCGCGCCGACCGCGCGGCTCGGCCCGCCCGAGGCTTTCGCCCGCTTCGTCGATCGCTGCCATGCCGCCGGCATCGGCGTCATCCTCGACTGGGTGCCGGCGCATTTCCCCTCGGACGACCACGGTCTCGCCCGTTTCGACGGCACCGCCCTCTACGAGCACGAAGACCCGCGCCAGGGTTTTCACCGCGACTGGAACACGCTGATCTACAATGTCGGCCGGCGCGAGGTGCGCGGCTTCCTAATCGCCTCGGCGCTATGGTGGGTCGAGACCTTCCATCTCGACGGGCTGCGCGTCGATGCCGTCGCCTCGATGCTCTACCGCGACTACAGCCGCGAGCCCGGCGAATGGGTGCCCAACCAGTATGGCGGGCGCGAGAATCTCGAAGCGGTCTCGTTTTTCCAGGAGCTGAACACTCTGGTCGGCGGGCGCGGGCGCGGCGCCGTTACCATCGCCGAGGAATCGACCGCCTGGCCGGGCGTCACCACCCCGGTCCACCTGGGCGGGCTCGGCTTCCATTTCAAATGGAACATGGGCTGGATGCACGACACGCTGCGCTATTTCGCGCGTGACCCGATCCATCGCGGCCACCATGGCGACGATGTCACCTTCGGACTGATCTACGCCTTCTCGGAGAATTTCGTACTGCCGATCTCGCATGACGAGGTCGTGCACGGCAAAGGCTCGCTGCTGGCGCGCATGCCGGGCGACGACTGGCAGCGCTTCGCCAATCTGCGCCTGTGCCTCGCGCTGATGTGGAGCCATCCCGGCAAGAAGCTTTTGTTCATGGGCTGCGAGTTCGGCGCCGAGCAGGAATGGAATGTCGATGCCCCCTTCCCCTGGCCGGATGACGGCGACACCCGCCGGCGCGGCGCCATGCAGCTCGTCCGCGATCTCAACGCGCTCTACCGCGCGACGCCGGCGCTCTACCGGCTCGACCATGAGCCGGAAGGCTTCGGCTGGGTCATCGCCGACGACAACGCCAATTCCGTCTTCGCCTTCACCCGCTCGGCCGGCGACGGCAAACCGCCGCTCATGGTCGTCGCCAACATGACGCCGGTGCCGCGCCACGACTATCGCATCGGCGTTCCCGCCACCGGCCTCTGGCGCGAGCGGCTGAACAGCGACGCGGACATCTATGCCGGCTCGGGCCTGGGCAATGGCGGGCAGGCGCGTGCGCAAGCGATCCCCGCCCACGGCCAGCGGCAATCGCTCTCGCTGACCCTGCCGCCGCTGGCGCTGATCGTGCTGGAGCATGGAAGTGCCGGCGGCTAGTGGTGGCTGGATTTCTCATGGCGGCCCGGTTCCGATGACAGACCTCGTGTGGAGCGCACGATGAGCGACGACATCCTGCGCCAGCTTGCAACCCGCGCCGGCATCGCGCCTGAATGGACGGACCAGACCGGCGCGCAGCGTCAGGTTTCACCCGAGAGTCTGCGCGCCATCCTCGCCGCGCTCGGCCTGCCGGCCGACAATGACGAAGCCTTGCGCAATTCGCTTTCGCTCGCCGAGGGCGGTTCCATGGGCCTGGGCTCCCGCTTCACCACCGCGCGCATCGGCCAGCCGGTCGGCCTGCCGCTCAGGGGCGAGCCGGGACAATCCGTCGAGGTGACGCTCGAAAGCGGGGCTCGCCGCGTCGTGACGACGATCGAAGGCTATGAGGGCGCCCTGACGCTGCCGCCCTTCGACGAACCCGGCTACCACACCGTGCACGCCGCTGAGGGCGACTTCACCGTCGCGACCGCACCGGAACGCTGCATCACCTTCGCCGATCTGAACGATGGCAGACCGGGCTGGGGCCTCGCCGCGCAGATCTATTCGCTGCGCAGCGAGGCCGATGGCGGCATCGGCCATTTCGGCGGCGTCGCCGCGCTCGGCCGCGCTGCTGCGGCCCGCGGGGCCGATGCGCTGGCGATCAGCCCTGTCCACGCTCTCTATGGCGCCCTGCCCGCTCTGTTCAGCCCCTACTCGCCCTCGACGCGGCTGTTCTACAACCCGCTCCATGCCGACCCGGCCGCTGCATTGCCGGACGCACTGATCCGGGACGTCATCGCGCGACAAGGGCTGGCGGAGGAGATGGCTCGCCTCTCCGCCTTGGCCCAGATCGACTGGCTTTCCGCCACGCCGGCCCGGCAGAGACTGCTGCGCGCCCTGTTCGACGCCTTGCGCGATCCCGCTGCAAGCGGAACCGAGGCCGCCCGCGCCGATTTCGAGCGCCATCTCGCCGAGGCCTCCCCGCTGCTGCGCGGCCATGCGATCTTCGAGGCGCTGCATGCCGTCGAATTGACGCGCGATCCGACCGTCAAAAGCTGGCGCGAATGGCAGCCCGCCTATCGGCACCCCGACAACCCCGAGGTTGCGGCCTTCGCGGCCGAGCATGCCGACGAGATCGCCTATCAGGTCTTCCTGCAATGGCTCACCGGCCGCTCCTATGGAGAAGCCCAGCGCGCCTGCCGCGAGGCCGGCATGAAGGTGGGGCTGATCGCTGATCTCGCCATTGGGATGGACGGTGCGGGCAGCCATGCCTGGAGCCGGCCGGACGACATCCTGCATGGCCTCAGCATCGGCGCCCCGCCCGATTACTATGCCGCAGAGGGGCAGAACTGGGCTCTGACGACCTTCTCGCCACGTGGCCTCGCCGCCACCGGCTATGCGCCCTTCATCGAAACGCTGCGGGCGAGCCTGCGCTATGTCGGCGGCATCCGCATCGACCATGTCATGGGGATGAGCCGGCTCTGGCTGGTGCCGGAGGGCGCGAGCGCGCTGGAAGGCGCCTATGTCGGCTTCCCCTCCGAGACGCTGTTCCGGCTGATCGCGCTCGAATCCTGGCGCCACCGCGCCATCGTCATCGGCGAGGATCTCGGCACGCTGCCCTATGGCTTCCGCGACTATCTGAGCGAGCAAGGCGTCGCGGGACTGCGCGTGCTGCGCTTCGAGCGCACCGAGCACGGCTATGTCCCGCCGCGGGACTGGGATGCCGGCGCGGTCGCGCTGACCAGCACCCACGACCTCGTGCCAACCGCTGGCTGGTGGGCCGGCTCCGACATCGACCCGGTCGATGACGGCGTCGACCATCAGGGCATCCGCGCCTGGGATCGCGGCCTGCTCTGGGGCTCGTTCCAGAATGCCGGCCTCGTCGAGGGCGAGCGGCCGGAGCCGGACAACACCGACCCGGTCGTCGACGCCGCGATCCGCTACGTCGCCGCCACACCCTGCACGCTGAAGATCCTGCCGATGGAAGACGCGCTCGGCATCAGGACCCAGCCCAACGTGCCCGGCACCATCACCGAAAAGCCGAACTGGCGGCATCGGCTGGAGGGCGATGCGGATGCTTTGCTGGATGACGCGAAGGTGCGGCAGCGGCTGGCCCATCTCGGGCCGGAGCGCGGGGACGCCTGATAGCCCCGCACGCGCTGCCGCCTGAAGCGCGGGAACCCTCTCCCGAGTGGGAGAGGGTTGGGTGAGGGCCTGCCGTAGCAGCAGTAAAGCGAGCGATATCCGCTGCGTGAGGCGAGGCGTCCTCACGCATGATTGCAGCGGCGGTCCCTCACCCCTGCCCCTCTCCCACTCGGGAGAGGGGTTTCCCGCGCCCTTGCTGGCAAACTCTCAAGCCGCCGCCCGCCCCTCGACGATCTCCGCGATCGCCTCCAGCATCCGCGTGTCATCGCCCGCCAGCCCCTCCATCGCCGCCATGCGCTGGATCACCGTCGCGGCGACGGCCTCCTCCACCGTATCCTCGGCATAGGCGTAGAAGATCGTCGCGTGCTGGCCGTCGCGGTGGCAGCGCCCCTCGATCTGCTGGAGCTGGATCGCGCTGTGGCGCATGTCGTGGATCACCAGCGCCCGCTCGCGCTCGCCGCCCGGCATCTCGCCGCGATGCAGCGAGATCGACTCGGTCACGGTGAAGATCACCGCGTCGAGCTGCCCGGTCTGGAAGGCGATCCGCGTCTCCTCGTTCTGCGCGCCGGAATGCTCGCCATTGATTTCAGCCGTACGCCAGCCGCGCCCGCGCAGGGTTTCCGCGAGCATCGCGCTGGTCTCGAGGAAGGCGACGGAGATCGCGACCTGCTCGTCGTTGCCGAGCAAATCCTCGCAGAAATCGGCCGTGCCGGCGATGCGCAGCAGGCTTCCCTTCTGGCGGAAGCGCAGATCGGCGGCCCAGCCCTGCGGCTTGCGCGTCGAGCCGCCGGCCAGGCCGAGCTCCTTGCGGAATTCGCGCCAGGTCGCCTCGTAGAGCTTGCGGGACGGCGCATCCAGCGCGACCGGCGCAAGCTCCCGCTGCACCTCCGGCCAGCCGGCGATCTCCTCGGGCCGGCGGCGCAGGCCGATGGCGTTCGCGCCGCGATAGAGCAGATCGGCCATCACCTTGCGGTCGGTCTCGTTCGGCTCCCAGCTCCAGTTCTTCCAGCGCCCCTTGGCCCGGCCGATCTTCAATCGCTTCATCAGCGCGCGAAAACCATCGAGATCGGCCGAGGGCATGCCCGCAGCCTTGGCCAGCAGGCCCGCGAGATAGGAGAGCTCATGCGGCGACTGCCCGGCGGTCGCGCTCATATAGATCGTGAAATCAGCGGCTGCCGCCATCTGCCGGCAGACCAGCCCTTGCTGCGAATACGGGTTGCGGATGCGGTGTGCCTCGTCGATCACCACGAGCGGCCAGATGCGCTTGGGCGTGCCGAGCTTCGCCAACTCGTTGTTCTTGGCGCGGGTCGAGCGCTTCTTCGAGTCCGCCGGCGGGGCGAGCAGCGACTTCGTCTTCTCGAAATTCATCAGCGTCACCCGCTTCGCCGGCAGGCCGGACAGCGCGATGGTGCGCCGCCATTGCGGGATCGCCCCCTTCGGGCAGATCACCAGGATCTCCTCCTCCGGCATGGCCGAGAGCGCGAGCCAGGCCGAAAGCGTCTTGCCGAGCCCGGTGAGGTCGCCGAGAAGGAAGCCGGCCGCCCCCTTCGCCCGTGCGGCCAGGATGGCGTCGCGCGCGACGAGCTGATGCGGATGGGGGATGAAGGTCATGGGCGACGAAGCGTGGTTCCGGCAGACGGCGCCACAGATGCCCTGATCGTCCGGCATGGCGCATCCCGCTCTCTTGGCACTGGCGAAAGCCGACGTCCACCGGCACTGTGCCGGCCTCGAATCCGGGAGAGGACCGACGATGACCCGCGCGCAGGCGATTGCGAAAGCTCAGGACTATTTCGATTCAGGCCGCATGAAGAGCGACCTCGCACGCCTCGTCGCGATGCCCAGCGAAAGCCAGAACCCCGATCGCGCGCCCGTCCTCTCCGAATATCTCGATCTGGAGATGCGCCCGCTGCTGGAGAAGCTCGGCTTCGCCTGCCGCATCCTGACCCATCCCAAGGCCAAGGGCCCCTTCCTCTATGCCGAACGCATCGAGGACCCTGCCCTGCCGACCATCCTCGGCTACGGCCATGGCGACGTCATCCGCGGCCTCGACGCGCAATGGAGCGAAGGCCTCTCACCCTGGAAGCTCGTCGAGAAGAACGGCCGCTGGTATGGCCGCGGCGTCGTCGACAACAAGGGTCAGCACCTGATCAACCTGAACGGCCTGCGCACCGTGCTCGAGACGCGCGGCAAGCTCGGCTTCAACGCCAAATATCTGATCGAGATGGGCGAGGAATCGGGCTCGCCCGGCCTGCGCGAGCTCTGCGCCGACGAGGCCGAGCTGCTCAAGGCCGATATCCTGATCGCCTCGGACGGGCCGCGTCTCAATGCCGAGCGCCCGACGGTGTTCTTGGGCGCCCGCGGCGTCATCACCTTCGACCTGCAGATCAAGGCCCGCGATGCCGGCCACCATTCCGGCAACTGGGGCGGACTGCTTTCCGATCCGGCGATCCAGCTCGCCCATGCCATCGCCTCGGTCACCTCGCCCACCGGCCAGATCCGCATCCATGAATGGGTGCCGAAGGAGTTGCCCGCCGCGGTGCGCCGCGCGGTCGCCGATTGCGAGGTCGATGGCGGCCCCGACGGCCCGCAGATCGATCCGAACTGGGGCGAGGCCGGCCTCACGCCCGCCGAACAGGTCTTCGGCTGGTGCTCCTTCGATGTGCTCGCGATGAAGTCCGGCGTGCCGGAAACGCCGGTCAACGCCGTCCCGCCGAGCGCCTGGGCCCGCTGCGGCCTGCGCTTCGTCGTCGGCATCGACCCGCATGACGTCGTTCCGGCGCTGCGCCGTCATCTCGACCGCCACGGCTTCCCGATGGTCGAGATCGTCACGCCCGGCACGGAGCGCTTCGGCGCGACGCGGCTCGATCCGGACGACGCCTGGGTGCAGTTCACCATCGATTCGATCGCGAAGAGCACGGGCAAGAAGCCGGCGCTGCTGCCCAATCTCGGCGGTTCCCTGCCCAACGACATCTTCGCCGAGGTCCTGAAATTGCGCACGATCTGGGTGCCGCATTCCTATCCCGGCTGCCAGCAGCACGCCCCGGACGAGCACCTGCCCGTCACTATTGCCCGCGAGGGGCTGACCGCCATGGCCGGGCTCTACTGGGACATCGGCTCGGGCGAGGCGCCAGCGCTCTAAGATCTGCCGAGCTTCAGGGAAATGCACCGACATTCCCGGCCAACCATCCTCGGGCCGACCTTTGGTCGGAACCGAGGAGGAGCGCCGCGGCGCCGATCCCGGATCCGTTGTCAGGCGCCGTGTTCTGTGATGGATTTCGGCCATAAGCAGCATGTCCCGCAGTGACGGCCGCCTGCAACAAGTGGCGACGGCGCCACACCTGTCATTAACGAAGTGCAAACCATGTTTTGGCGATTCTCCCTGGCACGAGATTTGTTAGCCTTGGCGAATCACAGCGGGGATTCGACGCATGCGGTCTATGCAGTTGTCTCTGGGCGTCCTGCTCTTGGTTATGGTCGGCCTCCTCGGTTTCGAGGCCGCCAACGCGGCTGATCTCACAACTCCCCTGGCCTATGCGCCGCCAGCCGTCGGGGTCGGCCTGATCTCTGAGCTGCGTGGCGGCGTTCTCGCGCATAATCCCGCCGGACGAGAGAGCGGCAGCGCGGACGTCAATCTCGAGCTCCTCTTCGTCAAGCCGTTCCAGCCGGCCGATCCGGTGATGGCGTTCTTCGTGCCGCGCATCCATCTCGGCACCACCATCAACACCGCCGGCGATACCAGCCATGTCTATGCCGGCTTCACCTGGACCTATGACTTCACCGACAAGCTCTTCGCCGAAGCCAGCTTCGGCCTGGGCTTCCACAATGGCAAGACGAGCGACTTCGTTCCGCGGAACAGGCTCGCCCTCGGTTGCTCGCCTCTGTTTCGTGAATCCGCCTCGCTGGGCTACCGCATCAGCCAGAACTGGAGCGTCATGGCCACGGTCGAGCATTTGTCGAACGCTGGCCTCTGCAACGACAATCAGGGCATGACCAATTACGGTGTGCGCGTCGGCTACGTCTTCTGAAGATCGACCGGACGCCCCTCACTCCTGCGGCTGGCGCGGATCGCGCCCTGGCGGCAGGTCGACAGGCGTGGCCGGAGGAGCTTCCGGCGGCGCATTGGGCGGCAGCTCCGGCGGCGGCTCGGTCGGGATGCCCTGCGGCTCCGCATCGGGCGGAACCTCGACTGGCGGTGCCGGCGGCACCTGGCCCGGCGTCAATGGCGGCGCCTCCGGCGGCGGCTCGGGAACGGCTGGAGTGTTACCGGGCCCAGCAGCGAGCCCATGAGCAGATATCGTCATGTGTGATCGACCTTCCTGGAAAAGGAACGTCGCAATCGCGCAAAGGTTCGTCCGCCGCCGGCCGGCAAGCCGAGACAGCCCCCTATCGCCCGCGCAGGCACGCCGGAATGGAAGCTCCTAATCCGCCTTCGGGCCGTCGTCCCGTAGCTCTTTCGGCGGCGGCGGTCGTCCGGCGACCCAGCGCTCCACCGAATGGTCGAGGAAGAGCAGGACCAGCGCCAGCACCGTCGCGGCTCCGGCGACCTGCCAATGCCCGAGTCCGGCCGCGCAGCCCAGCGCCGCCGTGACCCAGATCGCGGCCGCCGTCGTCAGTCCGTGCGGCATCAGGTCGTTGTTGCGGCGGATGATCAGCCCGGCCCCGAGAAAACCAATCCCGGTCAGGACGCCCTGAACGATACGGCTTGCCGCGTCGGGATGCAGCGTCTCGCTGAACAGGCTGGAAACCGCTGCGGTCCCCAGCCCGACGAGGCCGAAGGTCCGGATGCCGACATTCTTGTGCCGCACCGTCCGCTGCCAGCCGATGACGAGGCCGGCGGCCATGCCGATCACCAATCGAAGAAGCTGTTCCGCTTCCACCGCCGCCCCCATCCGCTCGCTGCCCGATCCCGGCCGATCCACCATGAGCCGGAGGCTGCCCTCCGGTCCAGTGGCACAATGGGCTCGCCCCCGGTTTCCGAGGGTTCCGGGACGGTGAAGCGGAAGCGCGAATGTCGCGCGACGACATGAACCGCGCGAAGATTTCGCAGGCTCGCCTCATCCCCCGGCCCGCCGCAAGGCGCAGTGCCTTCCGGAGTTCAGGCTTTTGATTTTTCAGGAAAATCCGTGGTGGGTGATGTAGGGCTCGAACCTACGACCCGCTGATTAAGAGTCATGTTCCCGCGACTGACTTAATTCACGAATTCTACAAAGCAGATAAAAAATCCATGACGCAAGATCAATGACTTACAGCCGAATTTCAAAAATCCTCACTGGCGGAACCTACACGTTTTCCGCGATCATGCGCAAGCCGATCTGAAAGGAAAAAGGCCCCGCCCCACCGGCGTGGGACGGGGCCAGATCAGGTTGAGCGACGGTCAATCGCTCGGAGCGACTTCGTCGGGCTGCACCTCGTGGATATGCAAATCGGCGCCACTGTGCACGTAGAACGTCCGCTCGGTATCGGGCTCGACCCGTACCGTCGAGCCGGCGTCACCAAGCTTTGGGGTCAGGGTTGTTACGTCCACCGGCCAACCATGATTGGCCTTCACGACGACGGTCGTGGTCATTGATTTCTCCAAGCTTGGATGGCCGGGAACCGCCCGGCGCGGAACTCAACCCTCGCGCAGCGACTGCGCGAGCTCGTCGATCTCGGCGCGAAAGCCCGCGAGATCGCCGCGATTGCGGATGATGCGGTCCGGCACGAAATCGAGCCGCTCCGAGGCGTGATCGCCGCCTGAGGATGAGCCGGCACCCGGCCGCTCGATCCTGACAACGATGCCACCGCGATCGCGGATCGCCTTCGCCTCGTTGGCGAAACGGATATCGTCGGCGACGATCAGCCGGATCGGGTCGAAGCCGCCATGGTAGGTGAAGGTCGGCGGCACGCGCTCGACGGCCGCCTGCCATGCCGCGATCCAGAACTCGGACCCGATGAGGTTGCGGCCCCATTCGGTCCCGAGCCATTGCATCGCCTGGCGCGGCGTGCGACCGCAGAGCAGCGGCGTCGGCTCCTCCTTCAATGCACCGTCGACCTGCTCGGCCGAGAGGCCGAGCGCCAGCATCATCGCCTTGAGTGGGCCGGCGAAGCGCACGCGGTTGAAGCGCCAGCGCTTGACCAGCCGCTCGGACGCGGTCGACTTGCCGGCGCCGGCCGGGCCGCAGAAGCCGATGGTCCGCACCCGGAAGCCGGCCATGCAGCCGCCGGTGCAGTTATATTCGTGGTTCTCATAGCCGTGCTGGCAATGCGGGCAATCCCGATCAGGGATCAATCCCCGCCGAGGCAACGCCATCGGCCACGTCTGGACATCGGCCGTGGTCATGCCGCCTCCCTGTCTTCCCAGCCGGCTGGGACGCGCACGCGCGGCTTCGGCGGCAGCCCGGGCGGCTCGAGCTGGATCGGCGCCCGCTCGCGCAGACCCCATTTCGAATGCAGCAGGAATAACCATTGCTGCGGCGGCTCCGGCTCGGCCCTGAGATCGTCGGCATATTCGCCGTAGCCGGGCACCGAGCCGTTGGAAAGCACGGCACCGGCATTGCCGGTGGTGTGATAATGCCCGTGCAGGATCAGGTCCGGGCGCCGGCCGAATCTCGCCTGCTGCGCCTCGACTTTCTTGGTGCCGCGCACGATCGGCAGCATCGGCCCGGCGAAGCCCATGCCGCCCTTCGTGCCGATCTTGTCGCCATGGGTGACGAAGACGGTACGGCCGAAGATCGGGACGATCTGGTCTTTGCTATCACCATGCTGGAAGGTCAGCCGCTCATCGAAGCGGAAGCGCTCCTGCAGCATCGCCGCGACCATGATATCGTAGGAGAGTCTGGCATAGAGCTTGGCAGTCGGCTTCGGCGTGGTCCGGCCGTGGTTGCCAGGTACCGAGACGACATGCACGCGGCCATAGGCCTCGGCCAGCATGCGGATGCCGCCGGCGATGGCCTCGACCACGGCGACGACCTGCTCCGGGCTCGTCAGCGCGTTGGTCGCGGCAAGCTCGTCATGGATCGAGCCCGAGACCATGTCGCCGCCGAGGACGAGCAGAGCGCCCTCGCAGGCCGTATCAGATGACCAGCGCCGGCCGATCGTGCAGGCCGCGTCGAAATAGCGCTTGAGGCGGCTCCGGCAGACATTCGGGTCGAAGCGGTTCACGCCGAGGATCTCGTCGGGCTCGATCACCTCGCCCATATGGATGTCGGAGATCAGGCAACCCACGACGGAGCGGCCGCGATCGCCCGGCCCCGGTTGCGCGAGCAGCCAGTTGGGGACCTGCCAGGATTGGCCGCGCAGCCCGGCGAGCTCGGCGGCGAGATGCTCGGCACGGGCGAGAGACTGCTCGGCCGCGCGGGCCTTGCGGCGCCAGAAATCGGCGCCGAGACGATCGGCCCGCTCCTGCTCGGGGCTGACCGGAGCAGGAGGCGGAGCCGCTGGGCCGGCGCGCAGGGTCTTCGCTTCACGCCGCGCCGTGCGCGGATCGCAGCCGAGCCGACGCGCGGCATGGGTTGGGTTGACGCCGTCGCGCAGCAATGCGCGCAGGGCCTCCCGCTCGACCTCGGAGAGGTGAACGGACTTCGGACGCTTGGAGACCATCGAGCCTCGCTTCAGGACTTCGGAGGAATCGGCAGGGAGGAGCCGTCACGCCAGCGCCGCGCCCACCGGATCAGGGCATCGCAGATCGTCATGCCGACGAGGCCGAGCGCGAAGCCGAGGGAACCCTCGATATCGCCCTGCGGGTACTGCCAGAGATCGAGCCATTTGCGCAGGATCGGCGCGACGAAGGGCGTGCCGTAGCCGGCGACGGCCGCCCCCACCACGGCCGAGCCGAGGCGCTGCGGCCAGGTGAAGCCCTTCGAGACGAAGCCGCGCACGACGCCGCCGGCGATGCCGGCGACGACATGCGGCGTCTTCACGCCGACCATCTGGTGAAGCCAGTCATAGGGCGGCAGGTCGGCCATCAGCTCGCCTTCCGCTCGCGCCAGGATGCCCAGGCGCCATAGGCGAGGCCGCCCAGCAGGGCGACGCCATTCATCAGCCAGTCCGTGACGGGACCGGCCTGCTCGGCCGGAGCGCCGGCCTTGGCCAGCGCCCAGACGACACCGCCGAAGATCCAGACGCGGATCGTCGGCAGGATCGGGGTGATCAGGTTCATGATGGCCTCCTTTCCGCCTATCGTGTCAGGCGCCGTCTGCCGCGGCGACAGCGGCTGCATAGGCATCCGCGACCAGCTTCAGGGCGGAGGCGACATCCTCGGGCGGATGGTCGCAGACCGTGTTGACCACGGCGGAGGCCTGTTGCGCCGCGAGCCGGTAGCGCTCGGGCGAGAACATCGTGGTGCCCAGCGCCACAGCGCGCAGCGCGGCACAGCTCTGATCGAGCTTTGCCGAGGCCTTGGCGACCTGATCGTCGACCTTGGTCTTGCCGATGACTTGACCGACCCCGGCCGCGATCTGCTGCCAGCCGGTGGTGGATGTGCCGGTGCCGTCCTTCGGCACGCAGGCGGAAGCGGCGAGCGCGCAGGCGAGCGCGAGCGCCGCGAAAATGCGTCGAACCATGGATATGCTCCGGATGTGATGGAGAGCCATTTTGTTGACTTCAACAAAATGGTCAGATCAGCGGCAGGACCGGCCGCAGCGGGTCGAATTCAGGCGAAGAGGGCTTTGAAGCCGGCAACGAGGCGCGACCAGAAGCCGGACGGCGGATCGATCGGGTCCGGCTTCTCCAGCGTCACGCCGTTCTGGCTGATGGCGACGGCGTCACCCCAGTCGATCGGCTCGCGCGGCGAAGCGGGCGCGGGAACATCCGGCGGCGGCACCGCGCCGGTCGCGGCACGCACCTTGCCGAGCACCGCCTCGACCTGCTCCGGCCTCACCAGCGCCTTGTTGAGCCCATCGCCGGCATAATAGCTCTGTCCGCGCTGGACCGTGCGCTTCTGGCCCTTCGTCGCGGAGAGCACAGGGAAGGAGGCCCATTCCTGCGCCAGGCGCTTGCCGAACTCGGAAACGCCAATCTGGCCGGCCATGAAGGCGTCATAACCGCGCCGCTTCAACAGGTGATAGCCGAGGCGATCCTGCAGGTTAGCCTCGAGCTTCTGCGAGCGCGACAGGCCGAGCTCGACCAGCAGCCCGTCAAGCGTCGCCTTCATGAACTGGTAGCGCCCGGCCGCGCTGGAGCCGAAGCTCTTCGTCCAGCCGGGCTGGGCCGCAAGAACCTCTCCGAGCGTCATCGTCGTCAACGGCTTCGCCAGCTTGCCCTGGTTGTTGCCATAGACGGTGTCGTATCCGCGCGGCGCCTCGGTCTGCCCGATGAAGTCGAGCAGAAGCGCCGCCCCGGCCGGGACGGTCCTGTCCATATCGGTCTCCGATCATGAAAAAAAAGCCCGCGCGAGCGGGCCGTGAGGTCAGAAGGTCGGCTGCGGAACGAAGAGACAGACCGGCTTGCCCGCGGGCCGGATCACGCTGCCCGCAGCATGACCGCCGGCGCGGCAGACATGGAAGCGGCCGTCGCGCGAAGGGCGCGTGTCGCGCTGCGCGACGAAGATCCCATCATGGGTCAGGTAGCCGCCGGGAACGGTCTTCGGGTCAGGCTCCTTGGCATCCGCATCCTCGCCCATCGGCCAGCAGTCGCGGTCCGAGCAGCAGTCGTAGGGATACCAGCTATGGGCCGACGCGGCAGGCGCGAGCGCCAGCAGCGCCAGCGCGAGGATCGCGAGGCGGGTCATGGATGGCTCCGGCATGAAGAAGACTGCCCGACGGCGGCCGAGCGGGTCGCGTCAGGCGGCGAAGGCGGCGTCGATCTCTGAGGTGGAGGTGATGCTCCCCGCCTCGATCGCGGCCTTGACCGTCGCGAATATGTCGAAGCCGGCATTCACATGCGCCTGCACCGCATCGCTGATCGCGACCATCGCAGCGGCGTCGACCGGATAGGTCTGGCCGTCGGCGCCGTGCCAGATCGTCGACCAGGCCGCATCGAGCATCGCCGCGACCCGAGCCCCAGTGATCAGGATCTTGCTGCGATCGTCGGTCGCGACTGGCACGCCGGAAACGACGATACCGCCGATCTCAGCTTGCCAACGCTTGTCCGCAGCATAGGCGAGCAGATCGATGTCGACGGGAGCAGGTTGCATGGCTGCTGCCAGCGCAGCGCGCCAATCAACTTCCGCGACAATCTCTGCGCCATCGGGCGCTTCGCCCTGTCCGAAAGTCTTTAGCCCGCCCTCGGGCTGGAGGATCCAGAAGATGGACATCAGGGGCCTCAATCGCTGCTGACGGTGACGCAAGGGTCGCTGACCTCGATCGGACCGACCGCCTGCTGCTTGCGGGCGATCAGTTGCACCGAATAGGTCACGGCGGGGTCCAGATTCTGGAAGGTGCCGAAAGAGGTCGCGGGGATCTGCAGGTTATTGATCGAGATGCAGCCCTGGAACTGCGCTTCGCCGATCAGTGCGAGCGGCGAAGTCCGGAACAGCTTGATCTGCACGGTCGTGTTGCAGCTCGACGCGGTCGTATTCCGAAAGCCGCAGGTTCCGGTCACATCGAGATAGGTCGCACCGGTGACTGAAACGCTCTGGACGAGCAGGTCAGTATTCAGCGTAGGGATGTCGCTGAAGGCGACGCCGGGGGTGAATGCGCTGGTGAGCCGCGCGCCCTTCGGCGTCTGGCGCTGGAAGAAGACGAACGGGTTTCTGATCACGAACGCGCTCGTGATGCAGAACACTTCGACCACACGGTTGGCGGCGAGTTCGCCCGCGTAGAGTTCCGAGCCGTCCGGGTTGAGCACTTTCAGGGCTGCGAGCCCGTTGAGGCTGAGAGTCACAGGCCCCGAATTGGCGGCGGCGCATTTCAACTTGAGCGGCATACCTTCGATGGAAGAATAGCTCGTAACCGCCGGGTCGAGTGTTGCCGTCAACGCATTCGCCGTACCGGAGACGGTCGCGACGTAGTTGAGGCGCTGGGATCGAACAGCCTTCAGCGCCTGCATGAGATCGGAGCCTGACGGGGTAAGGCCCGATTTTTGGATGAGCGCGACGAGTTCGAGCATCGTATGCTCCGGCACGTCGGCCGCCAGGAACGACCCCGCGATGCCGGCGCCGGCATTCTTATCGACATAGTCGTGACCATAGGCATTCGCCGGCCCCTGCGCGCCGACGGGTTCGATATATTGCATGGCAGACCCTCAGGAGGTGACGAAGACGAGTTGCGTGTGGACGGGCGAGATCCTGCGCAGGAGGCATTCGAGCCCAGCGATATCGGTGTAGGAGACGAGGCGCGTGCCGCCCGGCCCGATCTCTCCGCCGCCCGGGCCGAGCTCGAATTCGAACATCCGGTAGCCGTCGGGCCGCACGATCCAGACCATCTCAGGATCGGTGCTGGTCAGCTCATCGGGGCCGCCGAGCTCAGAACCGCTACATTCGAACGCCGCCGGCTCCTCGATCGTGATGTCATAACCGGCAGCTCGCGCGACACAGATGAAATAGCCCGGCGAAGCCCCGCCCTGCGCCGCCAGCCTGGCGCGCACGGCAGCCTTCCGGGCCGCGAAGCTCGGATTGTCAGGCCCACAGGCATCCGGCAGTCCGAGCTCATCCTCCCAATCCGCGAGGCTGAAGGTGATCGCCGTCGGGAAAGCCTGCGTGGCGACCTCGAAGCACCAGCGATAGATCTCGGCGAGGCAGGTCGCGATGCCGAGCCATAGGCGTCGCTCGACAGGGGCGGCGCCGTGGCCGTCATCGGCCTCGTCAGTGCCCCAGGCCTCGCCGCGCGGCGCGCTGGCGAGCACCTGCGGCAGCAGCCGCTCGCCCGTCGGATTGGACAGCACGTCGTCGACGGAGGGCGCCTCGGTCGGCAACACATCGCAGGGCCAGATTGTCGCCATGGATCAGCTCAGTGTCACCGTCCCGAGAACCGGCAGATTGCCGGATGTGGTGTAAGTCACGTCGGAGGCCGGCAGGGTCAGCGTGTGCCGATCCTCACCGGTCGCGCGCGAGATCGCTTCGCTGATCCAGGCGCGCGGCAGCACGAAGGGATGGTTCGGCCGGGCCACCATCATCCGTTCCGCAAACAGCGCCGCAAGCTCCGCCTCGATCGCGGCCTCGACCTGCGTGGTCAGAGGCTCGACGCCGGAGGCGGCGATGTTCACCACAACGGCCGTCGGAGCGACGACCGAGACGCGGGCTGTCACAGGTCGCAGATTCGGATCGTCGAGATGAGCCTGCACGGCCGCGATGTCGCCGGCATTCGGGATGCCGTTGACGCGGTCGGCGAAGGTCACGGCCAGCCAGACGCGCCGGTCTGTGTTGGAGAAGGAATCGATGAAGACGCGGTCGACGCCGGGAACCTCCTTGGCCCAGCGCTCCCAGTCGCTCGCCGACCCGCCCTGCGGCGGGTTGCGCTTGCGCTGGAGCACGCGCTGCCGCAGTTCCTCGACATCCTCAGTCGCCGTGCCGCCGCCGAGGCCGCCGGATACGGTGCCGGTCCCGCTCGCGATCGCGACGGGCGTCTGCGAGATCAGGGTCAGCACCGCCCCGTCATCGGTATTGCCGGCGAGGCCGGCCTGGTCTGCCTGCACCGTCAGCGTTACAGCGCCGGGCGTCGCAATCGCCGAGGCGACCGTCAGGAACAGCGCCCCGTCGCCGCGCTGGAAGGCGAGCCCGGCCGGGAACGTGCCCGAACCGAGCGCCGTCACCACGACCGAGCCGCCGGCCCGGCCCGCGGCCAGGCTTGCGATGCCGTATTCGAAGGCGTGGCGGCGCAGCCAGGTCGCATTGGCCGTGGACGCGAAGATCTGCCGGTACAGCGCCGCGAGCCGCAGGTCGACCGCGCGCGCCAGCAGCGCCATGACCTTGGCCACCACCGCATAGGTATTGGGCCAAAGGTCGACCACAGCGCCGACGATGCCGCGGAAATAGCCCTTGCAGCGGGCGTGCCAGGTTTCGACGGTGTCGGTGGGGAGCGCCATTAGGCTTGAGCCTTCCAGAGAACGTCGAAGCGGTCGGAATAGACCGGACGGCCATCCCGGGCGTTGAGCGTGATCGCGAGGTCGAGACGCTCGCCGCGCCCGGCAATGGCGCCGAGCGCCGTCACGGAAGCCGCGACCTTCTGCGCAACCAGCGGCTGCAGCGCCCGCTCCGCCTCGATCTCGGCCTGGCGTGCGATCTTCGCGTCCAGTTTCGAGCGGCGCAGCAGCCAGAGCGTCGAGCCGAGCGGCTGCTCGCCGCGGCGCGGATCGATGCCGAAGCTGTCACCTGCCCAGCCCCGCCGGTCGCCGCCATGCTCGAAGCGCAGTTGCGCGGGCTCGCAGGCGCAGTTGGTGAAAAGCAGCATGATCACGGCCGAGCGGATCGGATTGTCCGCGACGAGGCCGAAGACCGGATCGGCGACGAAATCGCCCGAGGTCCCGGTCCATGCGATATCGGGCGGCGCGAGGCCTTTCGGCGTCGTCCGCTGCGGCAGCGTGATGGTGATCATGTCAGATGACCGCGTAGACCTTGCTGGAATAGCCGGCGTCGGTCGCGACGCGGTTCGGCGCCGTCATGGCGCCGAGATCGATGCGGGACGGGCGCAGGCGAATGACCATGTCGCCGCATTTCAGCACGACCTCGCTCGCCTCGACCGTGAAGAGACCGGTCTTGATGGTGAAGGGCCGCGAGCCCGTATCGAGATCAGCGCGCGAGCCGACAAACTTCAGGACATTGCCGCCGGCGTCGTAGATCGCGGTCCCGCCCTCCGGCAGGTTGCGCTGGCGTGCCGAAGCCTGCTCGAGTCCGAGCACGACGACCTCGTCGCGCCGGCCGTTCACTGCGACGCCGAGACCGTGGGAGCCTTTCGGCGCGTGGCTGGCGAGGCCGTGCGGCATCAGCCTCGCGACCTTGACGAACTCCTCGCCGGGCAGGCCGCGACCGGACAGCGTTTGCTGGTCGCCGTCGTCGCCAGTGCCCGTAACCTCGAAACGGAAGAGGTCCATCACCAGGCCTCCCCGCCGAAGGCCGTGTCCTGGCCGAAGAAGTTCGGATCGGCGACGCCGTAGCCCGGATCGCTCTTGTTGCGCTTGCCCCCGGCCGCGCCACTCTTACTCTTGGCGCCCGTGGTGTTCGGGTCAACCAGCGTCAGCTCGGCCGTGGTGCCGTCCTTCAGGTTCTGCGTGAAGGTGACGCTCTCGATCCGCATGTCCTGCTCTATGCGCTCGCTCGGAATGCGCAGGAAAACGAGCCGCCCCGGCTCCCAGAGAAGCCCGTCGGAATCGCGCCAGCCGGCAACGCCGATCGTGGCCGAGAGGCCGCCGAAGGCGCCCATGCGCAGCCGCTGCCACTCACCGCGGTTCTTGGCCGACTGCTTGTCCTGATCGGTCTCGCCATAGATGATCGCCGGCCGGAAGCGGCCGTCGCTTGGATCGTAGATCGTCTGCTCGTCGCGCAGGTCGCTGGCCGCGACGCCCACCCGGCGCTGATTGCGCACGAGGGTGGGCGAGGCCTTGTTCTTCTGGCTGACCTTGACCTTGAAGCTGGTCATCGGCCGCACACCCTCGGCGAGCTCGCCGCCATGGCGCTTATCGCTGCCGCGCGTGATCAGGATGGCGCCGTCCGGCTGGCCGACCAGCATGACGCCGAGCGAGCGGGCATAGCGCTCCACCGTGGCGAAGACGCTATCGAGCGGATGGCGCTGCACCAGGGGTATCGGCGGCAGCTTCACGTCGCTGCGCCACTCGACCCCGGTTTCAGTGAACTCCTTCGCGACGGCGAGCAGGTCCTTGTTCTCGATGCGTCCGGTCTTGTGCTTCACCGGCGGGTGCCTGGCGGCGAGCGCGCCCTTCGACTTGCCGGAGATCCTGACCTCGCGCTTCTCCTCCTCGCACTCGCTCTCATACTCGTCGACGGTGCCGCGGCACATCAACTCCGTGCCCGTCGCCAGCTCGACCTCGCGGGCGAAGCGCACCGCGAAGGCATCCGACGACCAGGCCGGGTTGGTGACGCGCAGGCCGTAGGAGATCGTCGCCTCCTTCATCGAGCGCGTGACGTTGACCTCCTGAAAGCCGCGCAGGCGCAGGCCGTCGACGGTCAGCGAGACATCTTCCGAGATCGTCATGGCTCTATATCGCCATCGGGGCCGGCACCGTCAGATCGGTCGGCATGAACAAGGGCGTCAGCGTCGCGGCGCGAGCGACCAGGTCCTCGCATCGCTCGACATCGCCATAGAGGGTCCAAGCGAGGACGGGCGCCGGCAGGCTCCGGCCGGTGCGGACCTGCGCGAGCGGCGCCACCGTCAGCGCGAGATCGTCGAGGCCGGCGATGGCGAGGTCGACCGTCTGCGCGACAGCCGCATGGGCGTCGATCGCGCCCATGACGGCGAGGCCGTCGAGCACGGACTCGATGCCCGACACGAGCGTGGCCCGCATCGTCTCGACATCGTCCCGGAAGGCCGGCGGATCGGTCACGGCGGCGACTGCGGCCTCCTGCCAGCATGCCGCGACGACGAGGCGCGAGGCGGCGAGCGCGAGGTCCTGCGCCCGCGTCAGGGCCGGAGACAGCGTCGGGGCCGGAATGGCGGCGATCACTGTGGCGACCGCGATCCAGTCGGCGAAGGAGCTGGCGCCGGACGCGCCGATATCGCGGATGCCCCCGACGATGACAGCGACCTGATCGAGAGGATCCGGCGTCGCCGCCACACTGGCCGTCAGCCTCGCGAGACGGTCGGAAGCATCCTCGGCGACCAGAGCGACCGGGGCGAGCGCCGCCACGAAAAGCGGCACCGCTCCGGAAAGCGCTGCGAGCTGGTAGCGATCTGTCATCGGCGCAAGGCCTCGAGTGCGGGACGAACGAGAGCGGAGAGAGCGGTCGCGGCTGCCGCCGTCGAGAGGTCGAACAGGGTCGAGACGAAGTCGCCGCCGCCGCCGGCCGCGACGAAGTCGAGGTCGAAGGCGACGAGCCCCTGCCGGTCCTTCTCGCTGGAGCGCTTGACCTTGCAGCAGCGATAGGAACCGGCCGGTATGCCGGGGACGAGCAGCAGGCCGGCGCCGGGGGCGGCGCAGACCGAGAACAGGGCCGACGCCTCCGCATCGACGAGATCGGAGGCGAGATAGGCCGTGATGCTGACCGTCGGCGCCTTGCGGCCGGTATCCTCGGTGTCGAAATCCTCCGAGCGCACATATTCATGCACGGGCACATAGCGCCCGGCCTCGGCAGATTCCTTCTCGACCTCGAATTCCAGCCCCTTGAAGGAGGCCTTCAACAGCGGTCGCGGATCGCGCATCACGGCCCTCCGGGCGTACCGACCAGGGCAGTCCCCTCGGCCTTGATATGACCGCTCGACGTGGTCGACATGCCGCCGATCTGGCCGGGACCCTCGACCTTGACGCGAACGTCGACGGTCGCCTGCCCCTGCAACTGGACCGGATCGAGCTTGCCGGTCACGTCGACGGGAACCGGCTGCTTCACAACAGCCTCAAGGTCCTTCAGGAAGGACATGTCGGGCGGCCCGGGCGTAATGCCCCTGCCGATTCCCATCATCGCCCGGCCACGGAATGCCTCCGGATCGCGGCGGCCATCCTTCTGAGCCTGGAAGCTCTTGTCGATTTCCCCCGCGAAGCCCGGAAAGGCACTGCCGAAGAACTGCTTCTGCCCCTCGGGACCCTGCGCCTTCAGACTTTCGAGAAAGTTGCCGACAGCCCAAGGCAGCATCACGCCTCCGGCGATACCTCCGGCGCCAGCGCCGACACCGCCTGCCAGAAGTCGCCAAAAAGCCCCTGAGCCAGACGACGACAGCAAACCCAGAAGCCCGCCCGCAGCCGCCCCTCCCGTTGCACCAGCCGCCGTCGACGAGGGATCTTTACGAGCCGTCTCCGCCAACGTGTTCAAGCTGTTGGCTGCCGCGTCAGCCGCCGCCTTCAAGGCGCCGATGAACGGGTCAGACAGAGCCGCGCCGACATTTGAAGCCGCCCCGCCGACCCGCTTGGCGACGAGATACGGATCATCCTTCAGCGCTTGCTGCACGCCCTCGATGCCGAGCGCTTGGTCGACGAGCTTCTTGTCCTTACCGATCCGGTTCGCCTGAGTGACAAGCAGGTTGACCATGTGCTCGGCATTTCGATCCGAGAATAAGGTCGAAATTATCGCCGATCGGTCCTCCGGCGCGACGCCCTTCGCGTCCATGGCCGGGATCAAGACTTCCTGTGCCCACTTCAGGGGGTTGCGACGGACAATCTCGGCGCCCTTCACCGCGCTCGGTTGCACACCAACGACATCGTCGTCGAGCGTCTTGATCATATCCTTCTGATTGATCAGGCCGAGCCGCTCCAGGTTCTCCGCGGCGCGCTTCTTCATCTTGCCGCCGACAAGGGACTGGCGAAGCGTCATGAGGGCAACGCCGGTTGCGTCACCACCGAGCTCGGGCAGGAATGTCGGTAGGACATCCTGCAGGAAGTCGAAAGAAACGTCCGAACCGGCCGTCTTCGACCGCTTCGCAAGGTTCAACACCTCTTCGCCGCGAAGCTGCGACCCGAAAACCTGCGCCATTCGCGTCATCAGATCCGCATATCTGACGAGCTGCGCCGGATCGTTGGAATAACCAAGGATCTCGCCGGCCTTGACCATGTCGTTGATGGACTTGTTGATCTCCTCGGGGCCTGCATGTGGCGATTTCTGACGCATGGCCGTCGCGACCCCGAAGAAGGGGGCGACATTCCCCAAGGTCGTGTCGAGATCGCCTCCGAAGGTGGGCCGCGCCTCCCGCACCATGTTGAAGGCAGCGCCAGGGGCCATACCAAATCTTGCCGCAAGCTCGTTGGCTCGCTTTTCGGCCTTGGCGATATCCGCCTCGGTCCAACCAGCCTGCCGCGCCTGCGACCGTTCGGTATCGACATCGGCACCTGCGGTGACCGTGTCCTTGACCGCCTGCACCACACCCATCGCACCGCCAACCTCGGCGATCGGCAGCTCGACTTTCTGGCGATGGGCTGTGACTGACGGAGAGGGAGACACAATCGGCGCGGGCGGGACAACCGTCTTGCCGGTCTGGCCAGCCGGAACGCGCGGGATGATCGGCACGCCTGATCCGGACTTCGGCGGCGCGCCCCATGGCTGCGCATTTTTCACAGCCTGAGATTGCCGCTTCAACGCCTCGGTCGCCGCATCGATCTGCTGCTTGAGTTGCCGCTCCATCTGGGCAAGGCGATTGATCGGAATGCCAGCGGCCTCCAAGCCTTGGCGGGCCTCCCGCGCGGCTTGACCCTGCGCGCGGAATGCCTGCGCAGCCCGCTCCGCGCCGCGCTGCGCGCGTTCGAAGTCGCGAGCCACCTTTCCGCCGGAACCGCCGGCGGCGTCCAGAGCCTGCTTGAGCTTGCCGGCTTCCTGTTGCGCGCGACGATGAGAGAGCGAAGCAGCATCCAGTTCACGGGACAGTCGCCTGAAACCCTGGATCTTGGCGAGCTTCCCGTCCAGATCCGCAACCGTCTTCTGCATGCGCAAAAACTCGGCGCCGCCACTCTTGGCGAAGGCGCTCTGCGCCTTGCTGATTTCGGCGACGCGCTTGGCCATCGCAGCGAAGGTCTTAGAAGCATGGTCCTCGGCCGAAATAATGGCCTTTGCTTCGATAGTTCTGGCCATTACCATTCCTCGGCAAATCGACGGAGAGGCCTCATGCAAACCTTTGCGAAAGCGATAATCGGCCTCGCCGCGCTGGCTTTGGTCGTAGCCTTCTCCCCCGCCGCAATGATGGTCACCAACCTGCTGCTGACCATCGTCATCTTTGGACTAATGGAGATCAGCGGCCGGATCAGAGGCCCGCAGGCATAGCGCCCTTAGACAGAAGTCCGTCGCCTGCGCTTCACGGCTATATCGATCCAGAAATCGATTTCCGAGAGAGAGAGGCCGCCACAGCCGGCAGCATCTACCCAGCCGAGGTCTGCGACGAGGACTTCGCAGGCGCGCTCCAGATGCGCTCCTGCGCCGCCCCGAAAAAACGCAGGATTGCCTCCCGACAGGCGAGGCCGTTGACGAGCGAGAGCGAACCGAGAGCTACCGGGTCCATCGGCGGCAGCACGAGCCTATCGAGATAGGCCTGGATGACATCATCGCGCTCGAAAGCGAAGAAGCCGTCGGGGCCGGAGCCAACCTGCGTAGGCTTGCCCAGCGCCATCAAATCGCGCGCCAGCGGCTCGCGAAACTCGATGACGCTGACCAAGCCAGAATGGGTTTCGGCCGGCTCCAGCAGGTCAACCTTGATTGTCTTGGTCATGTCGATAGCTCGCTTCTAGACTCTGTTGGTCACCACCGGCATGCTGCTCGCAGGCTAAGGGGTGAGACTATGTCGCGTCTAAAATTCGTCGTAAGGTCCAGCAGCCGCGATAGAGTATATAAACTTCAGGCATACCGGACGAATGATGGCATTCGTTTTTCTTGCGACTGCGAAGCGGGAAAGAACGGATATCAGTGTAAACACCGAATGTCCTTGCTTGTCGGTGACATAACCGAACTAGACCCATCATCGAAATCAGCGATAGAAGATCTGGTGCATCTCTTCCAAGGCTCTAGAACGATACAGTCGATTGAACGACTGTTCGCAATGGAAGCTGAAGTGGAAAAGCTGCAGTTTCAGATCAAGGAAGAGAAGAGGGCAATCGCCATCGCCTTCATGGGCTGACCGGACAGATCACTCCGTCCGGAACGAGTAGTTATTGCGATCGGTCTCGATCTTGAGGCCGCTGATCTCGCCGCTCTCGGTATCGATCGAGGGCGTGCCACCCCAGGCCGCGCCCGTGAAGAAATGCGTGATGCGCGCATCCTCCTCGTAGATCGTGACGTTGATGTCCTCGAGCAGCATAGCGTCGTTGAAGACGATGCCGCTGCGTTCGCCGCGATCGAAGCTGATCTCGGCGCTCGCCAGTTTGGTCGCGATGGTCGAATAGCCGGTGCCATCGCGGTTGGCGCCATTCGTGCGCTCGATCGTCGCCGGCGAGATCGAGACGCTCGACCTCGCCGTGAAATTGCGGCCGCTGATCTGGATCGAGACGCGGCCACCCTTGCGGTCCATGTGTGAACTCCCTGCGTTGGCTGAAGGTTAGGCCGCGATCTGCGTCGAGACCGCGATATTGGCGGCGAAGACGCGGAGCTGGTTCGCGGTATCGACCGGCAGATAGGCGTTGAGCCGGTTCGGGTCGCTGGAGCGCTCGACGATGACATCCTTGGCGAAGCGGTCCTTGCCCTCGCAGATGCCGGCCTCGTCGCAGAGCTGCGCATAGGCGTGGATGATCACGTCGCGGGCGTCCTTCGGCGTCACCACGCCCTGGAGCTTGCGCGGGTTCTCGTCCTTCAGCACATGGCGCGGGAAGGTCGTCTCGACCACGTTGCGCATATAGCGGCCGACATAGGCCGACTGCGCCAGCGTCTCGACATCGAGGAAGGTCGCGTCCGGCTGGCCGAACGCGTTGGTCTGCTCGGTGGTGACGAGACGGTCGAGCGCGACCTGGCCGTCGCCGCGGACATAGCAGGCGCCGATTCCGTTGGTGTAGAGGCTCTGGCGATCCGGGACCGACCAGCGATCGGTCTCGGCCTTCGGGCCGCGCAGGCCGCTGAGCACGATCGTCTGCAGCGGCCGGGCGATCTCGACGGCTTCCGAAAGCGGCCGGCCGAGGTTCTTGGAGAAGCCGAGCGCGCCGTTGACGGCAGCAGCCCAGCACCAGGGCGGGTGCGGCGCATTGCGGACGCCGACGATGGTCGCGTGCCGGTCATTGCGGCCGTTGCCGAAGCTGGTCAGGTTCGCCAGCGTGTCGTCCTTCACGGTCGTATAATGACCATGGAGCTGCTGCAGCGGCGCCCAGCGGCCGGAGCCGGTATCCGCCAGGAAGGAACGGACGGCGTTGAGTTGTGTCGTGGTTGCGAAAGGTCCGGCGATCCACTCGGCAGGAGCCGATCCGAGGAGCGCCAGCGCCGCCGCGAAGTCGACATCGCCGGTGCCGCCCGTCAGCGCCGCCGCGGCCGTGATGGTGATGCCTGCCGGGTCGGAATAGCCGGTCTCCAGATCGGCATCGATCCGGATCGCGTTGCCGATCGTGCCGCCATGGCGGGCGGTAAGCGTCACCGTACCGGTCGCCACCGAGGTCGTGACCGGGAAGAGCACGGCCTTGTTGAACTTGACGTAGCCAGCATTGACGGCGGCGGCGAAGCGGGCGGCCAGCGCCGCGGCGGTATCGCCAACGGCATAAGGGATAGTGACCAGCTCGCCGGCGACCCAGCGCGCCAGCGTGCCGGAGCTGGTCGCTGTTCCGGAGAAGACGACGGTGCCGGTCGCAGCCGCCGCGGCACCGGGCTCGGCGACGACCAGCGCATAGAGCTCGCCGACCGGATCCATCTCGCGGGCGTAGAGCGCCATGTCGCAGAGCATGGAGCCGTTGCCGAACAGGAGGCGCGGATCGCTGCCGCCGATATTGATCAGCATGCCAGACGCCGCGATGCCGCCCGCCAGCTTGTGGCCGACGAGCACCTGGCGCGAATAGCCGGCGAAGGGCGAGCCGGCCGAGTTGAATTCGGCATAGAAGAGCGGCACGCGCAGGCCGCCGGGAATGGCGTTGAAGGCGACGACCATGGCGTCGATGCTCCGTTCGATGAGGTGGCGGGATCAGGCGGATTTCTCGGCTTTCGCCTTCGGCGGCGGGCCGACGACGATGTCGCCCCTGATCTCCAAGGCGATCCAGTAGGGCGTGCGCGGCTTGTCCTGCCCTTCGTCGGGCAGGCGATCGCCGTTCTCGGGGTCGCGGATGTCCGCGCCCGGGCAGGCCGGGCGGATGAAGAAGGTGTCCATGACGGGCCTCTAATCTTCGAGATCGGCACGCGCGCCGTATTCGGCGCCGTCTGTCGGGTCGGGTCGCGGCTTCGGGCCGGGCCGGACGGTCATGTCAACGCCTTCGAGGAACAGCTCCGCGGCCGGCGCCGCAATCGCGGCCGCGACCTGGTCGATCACGTTGCGGCCGGCGGAACCGGCAGGCAGCAGGGGCGCCAGCGAGCGCAGCGGCTCCGGCAGGGAGGCATAGGGGCCGGTCGGAAGTGGATCGGCCGGATCGTCATGCTCGTCCTCGACGAGCTCGCAGCTCAGACGCAGCAGCCGCGAGGCGCGCCGCACGCCCTCGTCATCCTCGAAGCGCTCGCACTGATAATCGGTGATGCGCTTGAGCACGAAACGCCGGCAGGCGATCCCGAGCGGAGAGTCCGAGAATGCCAGCGCGATCGGGATACGCCACTCGACGATGTCGAGCGCCGCCTCCAGCTCTGCCGTGGTGACCGGCCGGAACAGGAGCGTCTCGCCATCGTCGTTCTCGATCGACGCGACATGCGTGATCTCGAAGACGATATCGCAGGTCAGAGAGAAGGGCGGGCCGCCATTATTGGCGCTCCAGGCCTTTCCTTCCGTCGATTCGGTATGCACCAGCACGATCGGCAGATCGGCCGGCTCGGTGGCGCCCGATCGGCTGTCGAGCACCTGGCCACCCGTCGCCGCAGCCAGCACCGGATCGTCGCGCAGCAACTGCACGGCCGCGAGCCGGAGGCCAAGGCGGGCGGCAGCGCTCATGCAACGAGCTCCAGGCGGGTGAGACCCTGCGGCAGGTTATGGACCTCGACGATCTCATACGATCGGCCGCTGTCGATCCGCACGAGACGATCGCCCTTGCTCGGGCGCCACGGCATGGCGCCATGGAGCACCGCGCTCGGATACTGCCGCACCATGTCGTGAAAATTGGTGTTGCTGATACCGCGACCGGGCGCCTTGGCGGTCGTCGACGGCGTGCTGAACACGCCCGTCATCGTGAAGGGCGGCCGGGTCGCGTCAGCGGCCTGGCGCCCGTTGGGATCGGCCGCAGAACGCGCCTCCAGACGCAAATCTTCGCCGAAGACGCCGGCGATCGTGTCTGAGACCATCGCGGCGTCTTCGGCAAAGGAGCTCGGCATCGCGGTTAGGCCACGATACCGAGCCGCACCGGGAGCGTTGCGTCCGAAGCACCGGCCGCAACCTTGGCGGCGTGGACGCCGACCAGGGTATTGCTCGCCGAAGTCGTCGTGATGTTCTTGGCGGCGTCGTCCCAGTACAGCTTCACAGCGGGCCCCGGGGTGATCGTCGCCGCCTTGGGCAGCGAGTAAACGCCCGACGTGTCGAGCGCGAACTCCGCGCCAGCCGCTGCGCTAACCGTCGCAACACCGAAGAGATCGCCGATCTTGTAGGCGGTGCCGGAAACGACACCACCCGCCGGAGCGATCAGAGGGACGGCCTTGCCGTCGTTGACCTTGTTCGTCGCCATCATGGCTCTCCAAATAAGGGAATGGAAACGGCCTCTCCAAACCCCGCCGCTGGGCGGCGGGGTCGACGAGAAGCCGCGACGGGCCGCGCCTTAAGCGCCAACGCCCTTGTAGAGGGGGCGGAAATCGAGGGCCTTGACGCCCGCGCAGAGGCGAACCTTGTAGGACACGCCATCGATGTTGAAGCTCTCGTCCTCGAACATTTCGGGCTGCTCCTGGCCGTCGAGATAGTCGACCTCGATGGTGTCGTGGGCCTGCGGCGCAGAGGACAGATACCAGGCGGTCGCCGAAGCCGTATCCAGGCGAGCGTCGGAAACCACCTCGGCGAGACCCGTCACCTTCGAGGCAACGGCCGGGTTCGACTGCGCGATCGCGGTCCGCGAATTCATCAGCAGCCGAGCGGTGCCCTCAAGAGCGACCGGCACGATGAGGTACTTCGGGCGGATGTTCAGACCGCCGGAAGCCTTCGAATCCGGGTCCTTCTGCTTCGCCATCGCAACGCGGCCGGTGTCGAGGGAGCTTTCGGACAGTGCCGAGCCGCCGCCGGTCGCGAGGTTGCCATGGGTGGCGTGGAACAGGGCAGTTCCGTCGGACATGTTCGGGTTGCTGGTCAGGATCGCATAGACCAGGTCGCCGATGGTGCGCTTCGCCGCCCGGCCCATGCGGCTCGGGATCTTGCTGAGCACATCCATGTCGTCGTTGATCATCGCCTCCCAGGTGATGTGGAAGGTGCGGCCATACTTCGCCAGTTGGACGGTTTCGCCACGGTCGCCGATCGTCCCCTGCTCGTACTCGGCGCCCTCCTGGACCTGCTTCAGCGAGGAAAACAGGTTGAGGTCGACGCGGCGCTGAGGCTTGAAATCGGGCAAAGTGCCCTTGCCGGTCCAGGCCTCGAACGTCTCTTCCGCCTCCTCGAAGCCCTTCAGCATCGACTTGTTGGCGACGTTGGCGAGAATGTTGACGAAGTCGGAGGTCGAGTGACCGCCGGCGGCAGCGAAGGCCTGTCGCATCAGGGCCTCGACGCTGCGGCCGTTGAAGCGATCACCGCGCATCTCGATCGAAGCGCGGGCGAGTTCGCGCATCGTCATCGAGGAGAACTCGTTGCGCTCGCCGTCGGTGTGGCCGATGCGAGCGAGGACAGCCTTCTCGGCACCCTCGTTGAACCGGTCGCGAGCGTCCGCGACGACCTCGGTTCGCGGTCCGGACTTCGGCTTGTTGCGGTTGCCGGCATCGGCCATCGCATCGATCAGCTTGGCCTGCGCGTCGGCCAGGCTGTCGCACTCCTCGACGATCCCGTTGAGGGCCGCGATCTCGAGACCGGACTTCTCGGCGGCCTTGTAGAAGCTCGCCGTCCAGGCCTTCGCGGCCGGCTGCACGTCCTTGTTCTGCAGATTGTCCTTGTGATCGACGTCCTTTGCGGGGGCCGCCGGATCGGGGCGAACGCTCATGTTCGGCTCCTTGGGTTGAGCGGCGGTCGCCGCGGGGGAAGTGGGCTTGACGCGGCGCGGCAGCCCATCCGGGGCGTGCGCGTAGACGCGGTAATCGAAGGAGGCGGTCGACAAGGCCGCGTCGGAAAGGACGGCGGTCGCCAGCTTGGCTTCGACGGCCTCCTCGGCCGTGAACCACGTCTCGGCCAACATCAGGTCGCGGACCTCGCCCTCCGGGCGGCCGGAGCGGTCGGAGTAGACGCGGGCATACTGTGCCGAGAGCTTGTCGAGCATGGCGCGCGACTTCTCGTGATCCTCGGCGGTGCCCCAGGTGATCCCTGAAGCGTCGTGGATCATCATCATCGCGCCGGCGCGCATCTCGATGCTGTCGCCAGCCATGGCAATGAGCGAGGCAGCCGAAGCTGCGATGCCGTCGATCACGATGGCGACCTTCCCGCCAGTCAGAGCGTGCGCCCTGAGCAGCGAGTAAATCGCGACACCGTCGAAGGCGATGCCGCCGCCGGAGTTCACCCTGACGACGATGTCATCATCGCCGTGCATAGCGAGAGCCTGGGCGACATCGGAAGGGGTGAAGCCATCGCCCCACCCCCACGGATCTCCAACGTCGCCATAGAGCAGGATCTCGCCGTCAACATAGAGGCGATCAAGCGCGGTCATTGCTGAGTGTCCTTGTCGGGTAACGGACCCGTCACCGGCCGGCGACCGTCAGAATCGAAACTGTTGCCGTCCCGATCCGCGCGGCGGTTTTCCTCGACGAACTCGGCGTCAACCGCTTCCGGGTCGTAGCCGAGTGATCTCAGAGTTTCCGTGCGCGACATCAGACCCGAGCGGATCATGTCCCGCATCATCGGGACCTCTTCCTTCGGGCTGATCAGCTCACGCCGCGGCGGCGTGTGATCGAGCGTGGCGCGCGGCGGTCCACCGAGAGGTATCGTCGCCGCATCGAGGAACCAGCGCCCGATCCGATCGCAGAATTGCGGGATGACGGACTGCCAGCGCCAGACCTCGATGAGGCGTTGGAAGACGAGATAGCCTCGCCGTGACGAAGCGAAGTTCTCCTGGCTATCGTCGGACGCGATCTCGTTGAACGGTACGCCGAGTGCTGACGCGACCTTGCGCAGATTCATCCGGATGTAGTCCGGATAGCCTGTCACCTGCGGCGGCGTCGCGAAGGTAATCTCGCTGCCAGGAGGCATGCGATGGATCATGCCGGGTTCGAGGATGTCGACAGGCGTTCCGACCTTCGTGGTCGCCGCGCCCGCCAACGTCTGCCCGGCGTTTGCACTGGTCTCGAAGCCGGCGAAGCAGGCCGCCACCTTCTGGCGGATGAGCTCGGCCTCTTCGTAGTCCTTCATGTCCCAGAGCGTCATGATGCCAGGCGCTAGCCATGGAACACCACGCGACTGCCCCGGTCGGTCGATCCGGTAAAGATGCGCTACGTCCTCAGCAGGGACCAGTTTCGACTCTGTCTTCCGCCCATTGCGAAAGGCGTTGCCGGGATGCTCTTCGAACAGCCAGTATCCGACCCGGCGGCCTCCGGCGTCGTACCGAATGCCCTGGACATCGGTGAACTGGCCGTCGGTTCCATCCTTGATGTCGTCGATATAGTCAGCCTCCAGAAGCCGAACCTGCAGCGGGACAGGGAGGTTCAGGCTGGCTTTCGGCCGGTACCGAACAGCGAGTACCTCGCCATCCCGGGCAAGCGCCCGGACGGCGGTGAACTGCAGCCCGGCATAGTTCTGGCGACCGTCATAGTCGATCGCGGCCGTGTCGAGATGGCTCCGGATCAGAGCTTCGATCTTGCGCTTGACCAGATCGCTCGACGCGTCCTTGACGGACGGAACGATGCCTGTGCCGACGACATTGGTCGGGATGACGGTCAAGCCGCGCTGCGCATAGGCATTGTTCCGCTCCATGTCGCGCGACACATCGCGAAGCCGACGGAGAGACATGCGCGTCTCGCCATCGGCCGAGGTGGAGCCGATCTTCCGGCCCTGCGTGCGGTGACCGCGCGAGGCGCCGTCATACATGGCCTGCGCCTGCCGAAGCGCCGACAAGCGGAGCCTGGCTTCGGCGCGACGAGCTCCCGTTGCCGGCGAGATGGTCTCGATCGCCCTGTCGAGGAGATTGCGCCCCATCTCAGAGCCCCGAATTGTAGCCAGCCACGGTGCGGCGGGATGACAGGTTTCCCGTCCCGAACAGCTCGGCCTCGATCTCGGCCTTCGCTCGCAGCATCGCGTCGATCGACTGATACTCCTTGACGGAGCGGGTTTGGCCGTCGCCGAACTCAACCCTCTTCGTCCCCGAGGCAATGGCCGCCTTGAGCCGGTCGAGGTCGGTGAGGGTCCAAGCCATGATCAGCGAAGCCAGTTGCGGCCACGCCGACCAATCCAGTCCCGATGCTCGGGAACAGGATCGGCTTGAGGCAGCGGCGAGGGTTGCGGTGTTTCTTCCGACGGCGAGAACAGATCCCGCTTCATCACCTCGGGCGGCAAGCCGCGATGGCGCGCGAGCGCAGCCCATTCATCGGCGGTCGAGGTCGAGAGGCCGAGATACTCGGCCAAAGCCTTGTTGTAGACCCGGCAATCGAGCAGGTGGTTGTCCCGCCTGACCTTCCAGATCTTGCGGGAACGCCCCCTGAACTTTTCGTCGGCGAGATACTCCGCCGTAAGCTGCTCGAAATAGGCCATGTCGAGCCAGGTGCCGAAGTGGCAGTAGCCATCCGGATCGCGCAGCGCGCCAGATTTCAGACCTTCCTTGCGGAGATCGTCATAGATCGAGCCCTTCAGAGACCAGGTTCCGACCGGCCAGAGCTTGCAGCCCTGCTTGATCCTGTGGCCACCGAGGTCGATGTCCACGAGCTTCGGCGTGCCGATCGCCGGCATGCTCCAGCCATCGCGGCCGTCGAGCGCCAGCACGACATCCTTGCCGGTGTCCGGATGCAGACGCTGGTTCTGCCGAACCCAGGCATAGACAACATGCGAGCGGTAGCCGGAATCGATGCCGAGCGCGTCGAGCGAGCGCTTGCCGCCGAAGGCATCGGCGAACTCGCGCCCGATCGTCGCCTTACGCAGCAAGGCGAAGGCCTCGCCGTCTGGCGATGAGGTATCGCCATCGCAATAGCCGGCGTCGACCACCCAGCTTTCGCCGTTGGGCGCCACCGCCAGGATCTCGTACCAGATACCACGCATCTGCACGTCGGCAGCGCCGGTGAGCAGCAGGCCAGCGGGCGGCACGCGATAGCGCGGCAGCCCGTCCTCGCGGCGCTCGAAGAGCCGGACATGGTCCGGCGCATCGCCTTTCATCTCGAAAGGCAGGCCGAGAGTCAGGTTGTAGAAGGTCTTCTGCTTGGCGATATCGCTGCCGGCCTTGACCGCGCGCTCGGCAATCTTGGACCATGGCACGAAAGGCGACGCCATCGCGTTGAAGTGATAGCCCGGCATCCTGCCAGGTGCGGGTTCGGTCGCCACCCAGCGGCCGGCGCGGACCAGTTCGCGCTTCTCATGCTCCTCGATGACGGCGCCGCAGCAGGGCGCGACGTAATAGGCTCGGTAGGGCCATTCGTCCGCATAGCGGAAGTTCGGGCCGAACTCGAAGACAAACTCACTCGGTTCGCCGGCTTCAGCCCGGCAATGCGGGCATTTCACGAACCATTTGCGCTTGTCCGAGCCCTCCCAGTAGCGCTCGATATGCGAGCCGCCCTTGATCGTCGGGGTCGAGACATAGACCCGCTTCCACGATCCATCGGCCAGGAAGCTCTCCTGCCGGGCCTCGATCATGTCGAAGGGCGAGCCCTGGCCGTCGAGGTCCTCGGCATACTCGTCGATTTCGTCCAGCCAGACCTTGCGGACCGACTTGGAACGCAGATCGGCAGTCGAGGACGCCAGCGCCAGCGTCAACGAGCAGGCGCCGTAGCGCTTCTCGTAGGTTGTGGAGGCCTTGCCGGAGCGCGCGGTCTGCGGCGCCACTTTCCCGGACAGGGCGTCGGAGTTGTCGATCGCGATCTGGAGCTTCTTCGAGTTGAAGTCCGTCAGCGCTCCATCCGTCGGCTGCACGATCATCTGATCGCAGGGCTCGATGTCGATGGTGTGCCCGATGCCGGCTATCATCAGAGTGGTGAAGCCGGTCTGGGCCGACTTCATCACACAGAACTCGTTGACCGGGCTGTCGATGCTGGTGTGCGAGAGCGGCTCCGCCACGAAGGGCGTGAGCTGGCGGCTCCAGAGCTCCAGCTTCTTCGGACCGTCCGGAACGACGAGCTCGCGCTCGGCCCAGGTCGGAGGATCGATCTGCTCGGGCGGAGCGATGGCGGCGATCAGCGCCTCGACGACGATCGTCAGAGCGTCGGGAAGCTGCATCGTCAGTCGCCCGGGGTATCCTCCGGCGCCTCGCTCGGGTTCGATTTCAGGTTCAAGGCCTGCGCCAGCTCCTTCGCGACGAGATCGCGCAGATCGCGGGCTTTCGCCTTCAGGGCAGTGCGGGCGCCGGAAGCGCCAGCCTGCGCCACCGCAGCCGCGACATCGTCGGCCATGGTCGGCAACTGCTCGATAGCGCGGGCGATCGCGTCGCCGGCCGTCGCGATGGCAGCAGCCACATCTGCGACCGATAGGATCTTGCCCTGACGTTCCTCGAGGTCGAGCCTAGCGCTCTCGGCCTTGTAGGCCATGTGGCGCGCCTGCTCGGCGGTGTAGATCGGCGCAGCATCGTCGCGAGCCGACGATGATGTCAGTCGCTTGGTTTCGGCTCCGGCAGCCCTGGCGAGATCGGTCGTCTCGCCTATGGCACGGTCGAAAGCGGCAAGGTTGACCAGAACGACCTTGCCTTTGCCGGGCTTCGTCGCGAGCTGGCCCTTGTCGACCAGACCCTTCACCCGCTCCGATACCGCGGCCTTGCTCAAGCCCTTCAGGCGGGCGAGCTCGCTGATCGAGACCCAAGCCGCGTCAGGCGTGTTCGGGTCCAACTCGGCCATGTTCGGTGTGTTCGGTCAGATTTCGAGTGGTCGGACTAGAGAAATCCCGCGCCTCTTTAGAGCCGCAGGGGTGGGGGTACCGGGAAGGACCCGCGACCCCGCCCGGTCGGACGGTCACCTGCCGCGGGGTGCAGCGCCGGTCAGGATGGCGAGCAGCTCGCGGGCGATATCGTCACCGAGGTGACGGTTCGCGACTTCGTAGAAGCCGGCCGCTGTGGCGCCCGTCACCATCTCGACGGGGATGAACACGCCTGATTTCTGCTTTTCGATCGGCAACCTGCCCCTGCCCGTGCGGGCGAAGACGTGGCCGCCCATCTTGAGCGCCTTGCGATCAGGGAACAGGCCGCCTTTGATGAACGTGCCTGCGAATACCGCACGCTGGCCGCGTGGTGCAGCGCTCACGCCCTTGCGGGTCTCACGTGCACCGAAGTGCTTCAGCGAGATATCCCCGCCGCGCGACGTGATGGTGTAGGACAGCGACCCGAAGCTGGCGCGCCTAGTCTTCAGGGCGCGGGCGATGACGCCCGCCTTCAATCCCGTCTGCTTCGTCAAGGCCCGCTTCATCTGCGTGCGGGCTTTGTCGCCGGCCTTGTTCAGGCCGCGGCGGACCGCATGCGGAGCCTGCTCGCCAGCCGCATGGAAGAGGTTGGCGAGCCGCTCGAATTCCGAAAGATCGAAGGAGACCTTGAGCATTACATGTCCGCCTCCCGCGCTACCTACCGTCCGGCACGACGCAGCCCGGAAACGCAAAACGCCCCGGCGCGGTGCCGAGGCGTTTCTGAAGCTGATTTAGCGTGTTGAAGGTAGGCCGCAAGCCCGAAAAACGTCAAGAACTATTTTTTCGCCTGCAATTTCAGCGCGTTACCGTCATTCGAGTTTTGGCAACGAAGGCTGTCCAGCACCCGCTTCGGCGCCTTGAGCCACGGATGCTCCGGCGCAGCCGGGCCGATGACATCGTAACGGCGCAGCGCCCCGGCCAGATCGATCGCGACCAGCGCCAGCGCCGCGCGCCAGACCGCGTAGATGGCGCGGCCATGCATGACCTCTTCGACCGACGCCGCCTCGGTCCGCTTCCGCAGGCGCCCCCTCCGATCGACGGGCAGGCTATCATTCGCCGCGCGCCCCTCAGGCGCCGACCAGCCCTCATGCCAGTCCGGCCCCGTGGCGTTCTTCGCGTTGGTGATCAGCAACGCGACGGTCGCGGCCTGCTCCAGCCTGATGCCGAAGGCGGCGACGCGCCCGTTCGGCGTGATCGGGCGGCGCAGCCACTGGCCATCATGCTTGCCGATCTCCTGCCCCGCCGCCGTCGCGCGCTCCCGGTCCCAGATCTCGACCTCGTCATCGCGCTTCCACTCGATCCACATCTCGCCGGCCGACAGCACGGCGTCATGAACGATCATGGCGTCGTCAGCCACCTTCATCCCGAGCGCCTTCAGAGCAGCCCCGCTGTTGTCGACCTTGGTTCCGAGCTCGGCATACTGCCCCAGGCTGCCGGAGGCCGAAGATGAAGGACCGCGAGGCTTCAAAACAGAAACCTGCTTATCAACACACTGAACCCGATAAGCCCAATCAAGCAGATGCTCGATATCGATCTGTTCTTTCATCTGATCTGATCCTCGAAAGCCTATTGGCGGGGGTTGGCGGGGGTTTGGCGGTGTTTGAGGGGATGGTTTGGCGGTGCTGAGAGGCGGTGTTTCGTGAATGTTTTCAGCCGCTTGACAATTATTTGGCGGGGATGGCGGGGATTGTTCGCGCCCTCATGGCGAGAGATCGCAATTTCGGGATTCGCATCCCTGAAACCCCTCTCCCCTCCATACGCGCCCGGATAACCCCCGCCATCCCCGCCATATCCGCGCAACATGCTGAAATCGTTTGATAATTCAGAGGCGGCGGTCAAAATCAAACCCCGCCTCACCCCCGCCAAGCCCCGCCATTGGCGGGGATCAATCCCCATAACGGGCTCTCCCATGGGGGTTGCGGGGCGCGTCGTCGGGCGCGTCGGGCACGTTGAAGAGCTCGATATCGAGATAGAAGTTGCGGCCGCCGATCTCGGATTTCGTGAAGCGGTCCGACGCGATGTCGCCGACCTTGCGCATCGAGCGCGGCGTCTTACCCTCGGCGTGAGACCAGTTGCAATAGGCATCGTAAAGCTGCTGGCCGCCGACGCGCCCGCCCGGCTTCTCCCGCACGCACAGACGCAGGAACACACCGATCGGGTCGTTGGCGTCGGCATAGTTGCCGGTGTCCTTGCGGACGCTGTCCGCGATGAACAGCCTCTCGCCATTGGCGAGCCAGTCGAGCACACCCTCGACCAGCCAGGATAGAATGCCCGGCGCCTCCTCCCGAACGAACTCGGCGACGATATCCTCGAATTCGCGCCGCCGCTCCTCGGGGATCGTCTGGTCCCAATGGACGAGCAGCAGGCGGCGCACGATGCCGAAGTCGGAGCCATCGAGCGTCGGCTTTTTGTTGCCCGACATATGGGCCTTCGCCGTGTTCTGGAATTCGATATAGCCCTTGAACAGGGCGCGGGCGGTGATCCCTTCGCCGCCGGTCAGGCGCTTGACCAGGTCGTCCTGGAGCGGCGCGTCGCCCTTCACCTCGAGGATGCGGACGAAGCGCTTGAACAGTAGGCGGATGATGTCGGGCGAGGCGGAGCCCGCGCCCCTGTCGCCCTGGCCCACGATCGATTCTCGTGGCAGGCCGACGGCGAGCGCCTCGCCGATCACGCGGAACACCACCTCCAAAAAAACCGACTTGCCATTGGCGCCGGCGCCGAAGTGGAACATGACATATTGCAGCGGCACGCCGGTAAGGCCGAGCCCGGTGAACATCTGCACCGTCCGGCGCTTGTCGGCATCGGGCAGCATCTCGGCGACGAAGGCGCGCCACCTGTCAGCCTTGGCATCGATCCCCTGCCAGAGCGTCGGGATGAAGGCCGTGAGCCGGTCCATCGGATCATGCCCGCCATGCTCGATCACGCTCGGTCGCTTCAGTGGCGCGGCGGGGTCGCTCTCCTCGTCCTCGACCATGGCGAAGGACAGGGTCGCGTTCGGCGTCGCCAGCTTCATCCGGTCGGGGTTGAAGCTGGTATGCGGCAGTCGCGCCCTTGCATCGGCGAAGGCGAACATCGATTCGACGCGCCCGGCATTCTTCGAGGTCACCGCGTGGTTCAGCCGCCGCGCCACCCGCTTGCCCAGCGCGTCGCGGGCGCGGTTGGCCTTCTTCACCAGCGCCTTCTGCGGCTTGGTCAGATGCTCGGCATCCGGATCCTCGCCCAAATCTTCTGCCGCCTTGATCGCGCGCGCCTCCTGCGGCGCATGGCCGAAATAGGCGGTTTCGAGCGCGATCCGGCCGCCCAGGCGGGAAGCGAGCGTCTGCGCCAACGCTGGGCCGTTCGGCACGTCCCAATGCGTGCCGGCCCAGACGACGCGGTCGCCGCCCGAGACTCCGGCGGCCGCGATCACGGCATAGTCCCGGCCGAAATGGCGCAGGAAGCGCTCGGCATTGTCGGTATCGGAGGCGTCGAGCGCCGCGCAGCCCTCGACGATGTCCATGTCGACGCTTTCGACGCCGAGATCGCTCGGCCTGTCGCCGTCATCCTCGATCTCCGCGGCGGGGATCGCAGGTGCAGGACGAGGCCGAGACGGGGTTGCGGGGCCGGCGAAGGCGCCCTCGACCATATCGGCGATGCGCTGATGCGGGTCGTCGGTCATGCTGCGCGCTCGGCCGAGAAGAACTGGATGCGCTCGGCGAGCCAACGCATGACGGTCACCGCCATGGAGTTGCCATAGCACTTGTATTGCGGCCCGTCGGGGCAGAGCTCAGCCGGCTTCCCGCGCCACGGGATGCGGGTCCAGCCATCAGGGAAACCCTGCAGGCGCGCGCATTCATCGACGATCAGTCGCCGGACAGCCCAGCCATGAGCGATAGCGACCTGCCCGCCGGCATTCGGATGGCTCTCGCCATGCCCCATCGCGCGCAGGGTCGGCGCGACATCGTCCGCCGCATCGGCGCCGTGATCCTTGCAGGAGAATGCGATGGCAGGCCCGGGCACGCCTGTATCCAGCGGGCCGGTCAGATCGCCGGAGACGAGAACGTCCGATTGACGCGGATCGAAAGCGATCGCGAGCCCTGCGCCATGTCCTCGACCGGCGGAGGCCTGGAGCGTCGGCGCTATCCCGATGCTGGCGTTGACGGAGGTATCCTTCGAGGAGAAGGCGATCAGCGCTTCGGTGCCGCAACCGGCGTCGCCGCCCTCGGCGCGCAGGCAAGGCAGACCGTCGCCATAATCCGAGAGGCCCCGGAGGGCGACCGGGACGAGCGGGATGCCACGACCGGTACCATCCTCGCTCGCGTCGAAGCCCTCTCCGCGCAGGGTGTGCGCGATGAGATAGGTCGCGGCCGTCTCAGCGCCCATGCCGGGCTGGCGCTCGCCACCGGTCGAATTCGCACCGGCCGGCAAGGTGCCGGCCACCTCGGCGATGAAGGTCTCGACCTCGAAATCGATCCGCTGCCCCTTCGCGGTCAGCGTGGCGGCTACGTCGATGGCTCCGGAGCGATTACCCCCCCCCATAGGCTTCTCCGACGAGGGGCACGTCGTCGTGGCTGTAGCCGCCACGGCTTCGAGCGCCGCCCGCAACTGTGGGGGCAGGCTTTTGCCCCGTTTCTCGGCGCGGCGGAGAATTCCCGCGCAGGCCTTGGGGCTCAAATAGTACCGCCGCGGGATCTGCCCCCCTCCAAGATCGACGACAACGAACACACGCTCGCGTCGTTGGGCCAGGCCGAAGTATTGAGCGTCGAGAAGCCGCCAAGCCGCCCGTGCCCCTGGCCCCTCAACCATACCCTCGTCCGGCCACCGTCCGATTCCGGCCGGGAGATCGAGGGGAGCATCTGCCCCGACAAGCGCTCCCAGGAAACAGCCGAAGGCGTTGTCGGGTGTAGAGAGGACACCGGGGACATTTTCCCAGAGGGCGTTCCGGCATCCATGAGATCGAGCAAGTTCATGGGCGAGCACCGCGAAGGCGAGAGTGAGATTGCCGCGCGCATCGGCCAGCGAGAGCCGCTTGCCCGCGAAGGAGAAGGCTTGGCAGGGCGTTCCGCCCACCAGCAGGTCGACGTGACCAAGCCGGGTCCGCAGATCCACATCGTCCAGAAGACGCGTGAAGTCGCCGATGTTGGGCGGCGCATTGCCGGAAAGAGGCTCGTCCGGCATGTTCGAACCGAAGCGCTGCGCCAGCACGGCCGATGCGAACTTGTCGATCTCGCTAAAAGCGGCCGGCGCGAAACCGAGTCCCTGCGTCGCCACAGAGAACGCCTCGATCCCCGAGCAGATGGAGAGGTAGCGGATCACCCCTCACTCCGCCGCTTCGAGCGCCGGAGCGGTCGCGCTCTCGGCATCCAGGAGATCGAACAGGCTCGGGATCGCGACCCGCTCTTCCGCTGCGGCGCAGTGGAAGGCGCCGTCCATGAAATAGCCGGGGTTCAGCTCGACGCCGAGGCCGAAACGCCCCTGCAGGATCGCGCGATAGGGCACGGTCATCAGCCCGCCGAAGGGATCGAACACGGTCTCGCCCGGCATCGACATCTGCGCGATGACCCGATCGACGATGTCGAACTGCAGCGGGCAGAGATGCATCTCCTTGCCCTTGGCATGCTGCGCCCCGTTCAGCGTCCGCATCCGCGTCACATCGCTCCAGACGTTCTGGTCGGGCGAGTGCGGCGGCAGCAGCATGAAGGTCGGCGGCAGGCGCCCGCGCGTCTCCAGCGCCTCGGCGATGGCGACGTGGTACTCGAAATCGTAGACGGTGGAGAGGTTGAAGCCCTTCCACATCTTGTAGATCGTCGAGGCCGGCACATTGTGCAGGTCTTCGGCCTTGAGCGAGCGGTTCCCGGCCGATCGCAGATAGCCATGGGCGTCGATCTGCCAGCGGGCACGGCTATAGCCGTCCGGGTTGATCCAGTCCGAGGCCGGCTTCAGGTTGATCGCGCCATCGTCGGAATAGGTCAGCTCGTCGTCGGGCTCCAGGTCGCCGGTCTGACCGAACCACTTCTTCGCCTTCACCACCCTCGTATCGGCGTAGCTAACGGAACGGTCCGTCTGCGGCTTGCGGAAGATCAACAGGTATTCCGGCAGGCCGGCGCCCATCTTGGAGCCGTCCTTGCACTGTTCCGACCAGCCCAGCCGATAGGTCTGGTTGTTCTCCCGCACCACGTCGGTGGTCACGGTCTTCATGCCGAGGAAGGCGAAGCCGTGCTTGCGGAAGTGCTGGATCGCGTCGCAATGGAAGGTCGAGACGGTCTGAAAGCCGAGCCCGTTGATCCCGCCGGGGATGATCCGGTCCTTGACGTGGATGACGCAGTTGCGGCCGGGCTGCAGCACGCGCAGCAGCTGCGGCGTCAGGAAGTCCATCTGCGCCCAGAAATGCGGGTCGCTGTCGGTGTGGCCGAAGTCGTTATAGCTCGGCGTGTATTCGTATTGCGTCGAGAATGGGATCGAGGTGACGATCAGCCCGACCGAGTTTTCGGCCAGGGCGGCGCTCTCCAGCACCGTGTCGTTGTTGACGATGCGGTGGTTGGCACCCCGGATTTCGACGCGCTCGACACCGATCGAGCGTGAGAGAGAGGCCGCGAGCGCCTGCTCGTTCAGGCCGTATTCGCGGATGATCTGGCTCATCTGGTCGACCATGTGCTTGTGCTGCTCCCACTTGGTCAGAAGCGTGCGCAGCACCGCCTGCTCGCCTTCGGACGCGATGATGTGGATTTCGACCGGCCGCTCCTGCTGGAAGCGCTGGATGCGGTGAATGGCCTGGATGAAATCGTTGAACTTGAAGCCGATGCCGAGGAACACGGCCCGGTGGCAGTGGCGCTGGAAGTTGCAGCCGGAGCCGGCGATGACGGGCTTGGCCGCCAGATACTGGAAGGCGCCGTCCGAGAAGCCAATGATCGTCTCCTCGCGGGCGCCGAGCTCCTGCGTGCCGTAGACCGAGCGGACGGAGGGCACCGCGGCCTCGATCGCCCGGCGCTCGTCCTCCAGATCGTGCCAGATGATGAAGTGCTCGGCCGGCGCGGCCGAGAGGATCTCGGAGAGCTTGGCAATGCGAAGAGGCAGGCTCGCCCGCTTCTCGCGGCTAGCGCCGACGACGCCGAGCGCGTCCCTGGCGATCAGGATGCCCTGGCCGTCGCGCTCGGTCTCGCGGGTCGCGAGGTCGCTGGCGACGGTATGGTGATGGACGGTCAGCGGCGGCAGGTCATAGCCGGCATCGTCGCAGCCGAGATCGGAGGGCCGCTGCACGAACAGCGCCCAGCTCGACACCCATAGCCAGAACTCCCGCTCCTTGTGCGGATGGATGGTGAGCTGGTCGGCTTTCTCGCTGTTGCGCTTGAAGAAGCGCGTCTTCGCCTCGCCGACATCCATCACCTCGAGGAATGCCGAATAGGCCAGCAGCTCGATGAACTCGTTGGGCGAAGGCGTCGCCGTCGCCACCAGCTTGAAGCGGACGCCGTCGAACAGGCGCATGAACTCGCGGAAGGTCTTCGAGCCGCCGAAGCCGCGCAGGCAGGACGCCTCGTCGAGCGAGGCTGCACCGAAGGCCCGCGGATCGAGCTTGCCGTCGCGCACCGTCTCGTAATTGGTCAGGTAGATGCCGCGCTCGGCGGCTTCCGCCACGCTGCGGATGAATACGAGCACCGGCACGCGCTCCGGCCGATCCTTGATCCAGAGCGCATGCGCCGCCTTCACCTCGGCCGAGATCTTGTCATGGTCCGCCGTGGCCAGCGTCCGCGCGTCGCGCATGAACTCCTGACGCACCCCGAGCGGGATCACGATCAGGGCAGATTCTCCGAGCTTCTCGACCAGCAGCCGGCAGAACTCGATCTGCATGAAGGTCTTGCCGAGGCCGAAGGCCGCGAAGAGCCCGGCCCGGCCGAGACGCAGCGCCCAGCGCACCATCAGGCGTTGATGCGGCAGCAGGATCGGGTTGATCTCCGCGTCCGCGACCTCGATGCCGGCAGCGACGGCGATGCAGGCCTTGGCCTTGAGGAAGGCGAGATACGCGTCGCTCATGCCGCCACCGTCTGGCTCGGGCGAAGCGGATCGCCGGCGGCATATTCGCCTTGCACCAGCACGCGAAGCCGCGACGCGGCCTGTGCAAGCGCCTCCGCTCGCCTGTGCGAAGCGGCAAGGCAGTTGCCCGCCACCACGCCGAGCTCGGGCTCGAAGCGCGTCGTCTCCAGCACATGGATACCGGCGGCTTCCTGCTGCGCCGCGCCTTCCAGCTCGGCAATGATCTCGCGAATATTCATTCCGCCCTCGCCAAGCTGTTGAAGTCCTCGCCCTCCGGCGCCATCGCGATCGCGATCTCCAGTCCCGGCCGGGCGTAGCGAGCGCGCGCCCGCTCCAGCGTCGTGCGGGTCAGGAAAGGTTCGCTGTCCCCGTCGCCGAGCAGGCACAGATGCGTGACCTCGGCCGGGATCAGGATCGCCGGCGCGCCCAAATCCGGCTCGGCCGAGGGCAGGCGCTGCCGCCGCCCCTTCGGCGTCTTCAGGCTCGGATGGGCGATCGTGCCGACGGCGTCGCCGCCGAGATTGCCGAGATCGCCCGATGCCCAGAAGATGTCGCTCGGCAGCAGGCGGCGCGCATGTTTCAGCGAGGTGCCGACCTGGCCCGCCGTCTCGATCCCCTCGCCCATGAACAGGCGCACCGGCAGTCCGTCGCGCCGGGCGGCGGCAAGGATCTCTGGAGCCGGCTGGCGAAGGACGATATGCGAGCCCTTCTTGCTGCCACGCATCTTCTTGGGGTTGAGAGACTCTCCGGTCTCCGGGTCGAAGACCTCGGCCTTGCCGCTCCAGTCGTGCCGGAGATGGGTGATATGCAGGCCGACCATCGCGCCTGCATTGTCGAGCATGGCGGCGAGCTGGGCCGGGCCCCTGTAGACGACGCGCGGCTGGCGGCGGCCGATTTCGTCGAGCTCGTCGCCATGGAAGAAGGCGATGTCGTCGGCCTCGCGGATCAGCGCTGTCGTGAACGGCAGGAGCCCGCGACCGGCCCAATATCGGCCGAGCCGCTCGCCATGATAGGCCGGCCGCCCCATCGACCAGATCCGCCGGCAGGCCTCGCGCTCGCGCTCGCGGTAGCGCTCCTGCTCCCGTTCGCGCTCCGCCTGATCCTCCGCGATCCGCTTGTCGAGCGCCTCGCGACGCGCCTGCCGCTGGGCCCGCTCCTCCGCCGTCTCTGCGGCGACCCGCTTCGGCCGCTCGCGACCGGAAAGCTTCTCGCAGGCATCGACGAAGGCGACATGCTCGCCAACCAGGGCGAGCGCCAGGGCGTCGCCGCCCTTTGCCTCGCAATGCCGGCAGTTGAACTTGCGCTTGACGAGATGCACGGCGAAGCGGTCGCGCCCGCCGCAGGCCGGGCACGGCCCAGCGATGTCGTTGCCCTTGTCGCTGCCCTTGCGCGGAGCGAAGCCGCAGAGCTGTATCGCCAGCGCGAAGGAGCCGGCGCGGGCCTCCGCCACCCAGAGCTCGAAATCGGGATCGCGCTCGCGCATCAGGCCGCATCCCGGAACAGCGCGATCTCGGCCGCGTTCCACAGCGCGCCGGGCGCCTCGCGCGCCTCGACGATCGCGATGGCCTTGGCGAGCGGGATGCCGAGCGCCAGCCGGATCGCCTGAACCGAAAAGCCGGCCCGTGCCATGCCGCGCGCCGCGGAGCGGCGGAAGCGCCCGACCTTGACCAGGACGAAGCCACGCTGCATCAGCTCTGCCCCCGTTCCTTGAGGGCGGCCTCGGCCTCGGCCGCGCGTTCGTCATGCAGCCGGGCGCGCTCGATATGCTTGACGGCGAGGCGCTGATGGCGCCGGGCGAGCACGCGGTGCAACGCGCTCCAGGCGGCGTGGTAGAGGATGGCGAGCGCGCTCACGAATGCACCTCGTCGAGCGCCGCCATCTCGCGTTCGATACGCCGCTGCTCGGCCTCGAGCTGGGCGCGCCGCTCGACGCGGACCGCGGCCGAGAGCCATTCGCACGGCCCCGGCATCACCTCGGCCAGAACGCCCGGCCCATAAACGTCGAGGATCTTGACGAACCAGCCCAGCGACGGCGCCGAGACGCCGCTCATCCAGTTCTCGACGGTGCGAACCGGCGCGCCGAGGCGAGCGGCAACCGCATCGGCCGTCTTGATGGGGTGGAAACGCCTGAAAACGCGGCACCAGACTCGGTGGTCGATTGCAGCTATTCCGGCGTGTTTTCCCGCAGACCTGTCCATGGCAATCCTCGATGGTTGAGCCATGGAGGACGGGCGGCGCTGATGCCGCTGGGCAGAGGAGACGGTCGACGTGACGAGGACGGGGGACGAGACGGTCATCTCAATGGTCTCCCGGCAGGTGGAACGCAGTGGCGGCGGCGATGCGGCGGAGTTGCAGCTCCGGCGCGAAGCCGCCCGCGCGGCGTTGAAAGAGGCATTGATTGGGCTGGAAAAGGCGAAGCGAGCGCATCAGCCACCCCCACGAGGCAGAAAATCTGCCGGCGTCAGCTCAATGCCGTTGGCTCGCGCGTAGTCGAGCAGCTTGGCATGCAGCTTCTGGGGGATCAGACCGCCGGTCCCGCCCTTCTCGAGGGGATGCTGCCATCGATACGGAGCCGTGTAGGCCCTGCCAGTGATCTCACTGACGACCCTTTCGCCTCCGAGACGGGCAATGATTGTCGCTGCCGGTTCCATGGCAACGATATTTCTATTTTTCGCAAATCTCTGTCAAGCCGTGTTTCTATTTTTGGTCATAGCGGCGGCATGCTGAAAAACAGAAAATGCAGCATGAACACCGAAATCCTCAGATGGATCGAGCGGGGCCTTGAGAAGCCCGGCAAATCGCGAAAGGGGCTTGCAGCGGCCCTTGGACGCTTCCCCTCCGCCGCCACGAAGCTTCTGAAGGGCGACCGGGCGATTAAGACGGACGAGCTTGCGAAGATTGCGGCGTATCTGGAAGAGCCACCGCCGGCTCTCCCAGGGCTGGAATTCAAGCCGCTACCTGAGATTGAGGCCGCGAAAGAAGGGCGCCTGTTACCCATCACGGTTGTTGGCCCCGTGCAGGCCGGGGCGTTTATACCGATCGACGAGTTCGACCAGAGCGAGCCCGAGATCTTTTACGAGCCAGCAGATCCCGACTTTCCGCGCGCAAAGCGAACAGCCTACGATGTCATGGGCGATTCGATGAACAGGCTCGAACCAACGCCCATCTTGCCCGGATCGCGGGTGATTGGCGTTGATTATGACGACATCGGCATACCACTGCGCGACAAGATGGTCGTCGTCGTGCAGCAGGAGCGCGATGGGGGACATTTGCGAGAATGGTCGGTCAAGCAGATCGAGCTACAGGACGAGCAGATCATCTTCCACCCACGGTCGAGCAACCCCCGGCATAAGCCAATAATCGTTCCACGCGACCTACGCGCGGATGATGGGCGCGAGGTAAAGATCCTCGCGCTGGTTCGGGAGATCAAGAACAGAGTTCCAGTGTTCTGACGCTTTCCAAATGCTCATCACGGAGCAGCTTTACGCCCGTGATTGCACCAATCACCGAACCACAATCACGACACTCGAATTTCTGGTCGCGGAGAAAGTTGCTGTCGAGCAGCTCGTCGATATCGCTCGGCGCGTCCTCTGAATGCGGAGGCTCAAGCCTGCACCCATAATCCTTTTGGCAGTTGGCGCAGCGAACGTAGACCTTAAACGCAATACTCATGGTCGCCTCCGTTATCTTTGTTCTCATTGTGTTCACGGTCGTCGGAGAGTCAATTCGTTACGAATCGGGCTACTGACTCTTTCTGTCAGTTCCCATTTTTCGAACGCGCCCTGTTGACAATTTCTATTTTGTAGAAATTATAGCCCCCATCGCCACCGATGGAGGCCGCCATGCGCGCCATTGCCTACCCCGAACCCGGCCTGGGCGGCTCTGCCGTCGACATGCAGGCCATGCGGGCGCTCGAAGCCCGCACCGCGACGGATGACGGCTATATCTGGCCGGCCCTGCGCGCCGACATGGTCACCTCGCCGAACATCCGCGAGCGGATGGCCGAGGACCTCGGCAAGCTCCTGAACGATCGCGGCGCCGACGCCGTCATCACCACCGAGGACTATCTCCGCCTCGGCTGGACCCGCGAGCAGGTCACCCTGCACGCCGCCCGCGCCGCCGATCTCTACGACATGCAGCGCAGCCGTTCGGCCCGCGCTGCCCAGCGCGGGGCCGCGTGATGGAGCTCGCCAAGCAACTGGCCTGGGCCGGCGTCGAGCTCTTCTGCCTTTTCCTCTTCCTCCGCTGCATCGCCGTCTGGGCGATCATCATTGGAGGCTGAGCCGATGGTCCGCAAAACGAAGCAGCCCGCGGCCCCCACCATCACCTCGATCAAGGGCTTCGGAGCGGACATGGTCTGCTCTGGACCCGGCTATCGGTTCCAGTACGAGATCGGCAAGACCTATACCCATGACGGGACGGTTAAGGCCTGCAAAAGCGGCTTCCACGCCTATCCGGTCGAAGAGCATCCGCTCAACGTCTTCAACAGCTACGCCCCGGCCGGTAGCCGGTTCTTCGAGGTCGACCAATCTGGGGAGACCAGCAGGGAGAATGCAAAGCTTGCCTCGGCGGTCATCACCGTCAAGTTCGAGCTCTCCATCTCCGATCTGGTCAAACGCGCCTTCGACTATGTTTGGTCACGCTGCACGCTGACCGAAGGCTCCAGCGCGACCGGGTACCGGGGCGCGGCGAGCGCGACCGGGTACCGGGGCGCGGCGAGCGCGACCGGGGACCAGGGCGCGGCGAGCGCGACCGGGGACCAGGGCGCGGCGAGCGCGACCGGGGACCAGGGCGCGGCGAGCGCGACCGGGGACCAGGGCGCGGCGAGCGCGACCGGGTACCGGGGCGCGGCGAGCGCGACCGGGGACCAGGGCGCGGCGAGCGCGACCGGGGACCAGGGCGCGGCGAGCGCGACCGGGTACCGGGGCGCGGCGAGCGCGACCGGGTACCGGGGCGCGGCGAGCGCGACCGGGTACCGGGGCGCGGCGAGCGCGACCGGGTACCGGGGCGCGGCGAGCGCGACCGGGGACTGGGGCGCGGCGAGCGCGACCGGGGACTGGGGCGCGGCGAGCGCGACCGGGGACTGGGGCGCGGCGAGCGCGACCGGGCGGGGGTGCGGGGCGTACGCCACGGGCTTCGATGGCCGCGTCAGCGGCAACGATGGGTCGCCACTCCATCTCGACGAGAGGCTCTTCCATCCCGGTCATGACGACCACGGCAAGGTCCTCGCGGTCTGGGCCGGCATCGTCGGTCAAGGCGGTATCAAACCGGGCACCTTCTACACGCTGAAGGGCGGCCAGCCGGTGGAGGCCGACTGATGCGGGTGGAACCGGCTCCGCGCTATGGCCTGATACTCGTCGTCTGGGCCATCATTGCAGGCGCGGTCGTGACGGCATGCTCGCCCGTCATCCTCGCGCTCTGCCTCATCTGGGGCGCGCGCTGATGACGTGGCTGCAGATCTGCTCCAACGGCCCCATCGACGGCTCCTTCAATCTGATCCATCCGGATGCGCGCAGCGTCGATTTCGACGTGGCCGTGCCGGAGGGGCTGGCGCGGACCTCGCGCTACACCGGTCACGTCAGGGCCGGCTCCTATTCGGTGGCGCAGCACAGCGTGCTGGGCGCCGATGCGATCTATCGCAAGACCGGCGACCGGACGGCCGCCGCTGCCTTTCTGCTGCACGATGCGCATGAGCACGTCCTCGGCGACAAGGCGACGCCGATCGCCGAGGCCGAGGTCGAGACGGCCGAAAGCCTGGTGCCCGGCGCCGGCCGGATCGTGCGCGAGATGCAGAAGCTGATGAAGCGCCGCATCGACCTCGCGATCTATGCTGCCGCCGGTCTCGGCAATGACGGCTGCCCCGAGCGCTACCGCCGCATCGTGCATGAATACGACATCGGCATGCTCGCGACCGAGCGCCGCCATCTGCTCGGCCGCCCGCCGATGCCCTGGCATCCGAGTGTCGAGGCCGCGCAGCCGGTCCGCCTCATCGGCAAGCTCCGCGTCTGGCCCTGGCCGGAGGCTGCCGACGAATTCCGCGCCCGGCTGAAGGCCTATCTGCCCGACCTGTCGGCCTTCGCTCCCTTCCGCCCGCAACCGAAGCCCGGCCCGCGCTCCGCCGCGCGCCGCATCCCCGTGGAGGCCTGAACCCCATGAAACGCATCCGCGATGCGCAAGTCATCATCGGCAGCCTGGAGGACGGCGAAGCCATCTCCGCCCTGTCCAAGGAATTGGTCGAGACGCTCGCCGATCTCAAGGCGCGGTGCGGCAACCGCCCGAAGGCCAAGGCCAAGGGCACCGTGACGCTCACCCTGGCCATCGAGGTCGAAGGCGGCAGCGCCACCATCACCGCCGACGTGCAGTCGAAGCGGCCGAAGCCGGTGCGCGGATCCTCCTTCTTCTGGGTGCTCGACGACGGCTCGCTGAGCACGGAGCACCCCCAGCAGATGAACATGTTCGGCGGCCCGCGCGAGGCGGGCGGCGGCGAGCGCCGCGCCGAAGCCTGATCCCTTTCCCCGCAGCACAGGAGCCCGCCAGTGGCCACCACCAAGCAACCCGAGCCGATCGGCGCCACCCTCGAAGCCTATCACGAGGGCGCCATCCCCAATTCCGATCGCGGTATCGCCGCGATCATCGAGCTGACGAAGAAGAGCCACCTGCCGGAGATCGTCGAGGTCACCCTACCAGATCTCGGTCCCGGCATCCCGAAGGCCGTGCCCGTCATCATCGACACGCAGAACCGCGCCGTTCTGGCAGCGACGCAGATCGTCGAGGCCTTCCGCACCAAGCCCGACCAGAAGCGCGGCACGGCGGCGGCGCTCACGCTGCAGTCCTTCATCGACCTGGCAAACCGCCACAAGACCGAGCACTCGGCCGTATTCGCCGATACGGACTGGAAGAAGCCCGCCTTCACCACGGTCGTCGACTATCACGACAAGGTGAGCGGCGGTGCGGCCGACAATCTGCGGCATCGCATCCGCTATGAGTTCCCGCTCTCCGAGGAGTGGAAGGCCTGGGTCGAGCAGAATGGCGAGCCCATGGAACAGGGCGCCTTCGCCGCGTTCCTCGAGGATCGCATCGCCGACCTGACGGCACCCAACGATCACGAACGCATCAACCTGGAGCGCGACTTCGACACCAAGATCGCGACGCCGGCGCAGCTCATCCAGCTTTCTCGCGGTCTCCAGGTCAATGTCGACAGCGTCGTCAAGCAGGTCGTGAACCTCGCGACCGGCGAGGCGCAGATCGCTTTCGAGGAGCGCCACAGCGACGGCAACGGCCAGCCGCTCAAGGTGCCGGGCCTCTTCATGCTGGCGATCGCGCCCTTCTTCATGGGCGAGAAGATCACCATCCCGGTCCGCCTGCGCTACCGCGCCGCCGCCGGCAAGATCCGCTGGTTCTACCAGATGTATCGGCCCGATCTGCACGTGACCGAGCGCGTTCGTGACGATCTCGACACGGTCAAGCAGAAGACCGAGCTCCCGACCTTCGAAGGTTCCCCCGAGGCCTGACCTCCCGGCCTCAACCTGGCGGGGCGGGATCGCTCGCAGATCTTGCCCCGCCTCTTTTCCCTTCCCGCACGGAACCGGCTCATGAAGATCTCCGTCCAGCGCGACACGCTCGCTCCGGCCCTGGCCGCGCTCTCGCGCGTGGTCGAGCGCCGCAACACCATCCCCGCCCTCTCCAACATCCTGCTGCGCGCCGAGGGTGGCCGCCTGACGCTGCGCGCGACCGATCTCGATATCCAGGCCGAGACGAGCCTGGCCTGCGAGGTTGCGGAGGCGGGCGCCATCACCCTGCCGGCGCATACCCTCTCCGACATCGTCAGGAAGCTCCCGGCCGAGGCGGCGATCAGCTTCGAGCTCGCCGGCGAGCGCATGGCGCTGCGCGCGGGCCGGTCGCGCTTCACCGTGCAGACCCTGCCGGAATCGGACTTCCCCGACATCACCATCGGCGAGTTCTCGCACCGCTTCGCCCTGCCGGCGAAGGAGTTCGCCGCGGCGCTCAGTCAGGTCGAGTTTGCGATCTCGACCGAGGAGACGCGCTACTACCTCAACGGCATCCACATGCACACGATACCGGTCGACGGCGCCACCAGGCTGCGCGCGGTCGCCACGGATGGTCACCGCCTGTCCCGGCTGGAGCTGCCGACGCCGGAAGGCGCCGAGGGCATGCCGGGCGTCATCGTGCCGCGCAAGACGGTGGCCGAGCTCGGCAAAATCGCCAAGGACCACGACGGCGAGATCGTGCTCGAGCTGTCGGCCACGAAGATCCGTGCCACGGCCGGCAGCACCACCCTGACATCGAAGCTGATCGACGGCACCTTTCCCGATTATCAGCGCGTCATCCCGGCCGGCAACGACAAGCTCGTCACCCTCGACGCCGAGCCCTTCAAGCAGGCGATCGACCGCGTCGCCACCATCTCCAGCGAGCGCGGCCGCGCCGTGAAGCTCTCGCTCTCCGATACTGGCCTCACGCTCTCGGTCAGCAACCCCGACAGCGGCACGGCCACCGAGGAGATCGAGCCCGACTATGACGGCCAGCCGATCGAGATCGGCTTCAACGCCCGCTACCTGCTCGACATCGTCGGCGTGCTCGGCGGCGACAGCATCCAGATGAAGCTCGCCGAGCCGGGCGCCCCGGCCATCTTCCAACGGCGCGAAGGGGACAGCCTTCTCGTCGTGCTCATGCCGATGAGGGTCTGAGCCATGGCCGAACAGAAAGCTCAGCCAGCCGCCATCATCCTGGTGCACGAGACCGCGCTACAGAGCTGGGCGCGAGACGCCGGCACCTTCGCCCTCTTCGTCGCGCTGATCGGTATCGGCATCGTCGCCAACAGCGCGGCCATGCAGTGGATGGGGGCAATCATGGCCTTCATCACCACGATCATCCGATCCTCTGGCAAGGTCGAGCGGCTCTCGATTGCAGAGGCACGCGCCAAGCTTGACGCGATTGAGGAGACGCGGCGATGAAGGCGCTCTCCATCATGCAGCCTTGGGCCTGGCTGATCGTCAACGGCCACAAGGCGATCGAGAACCGCAACTGGCGTTGCCACTATCGCGGGCCGGTGTTGATCCATGCCGGGAAGAAGCTCGACAAGGAGCCTCTGCAGGATCTCCGCGACCGCTGGCATCCGGTCATGGGCACCATGCTGGCGAACGAGATCGTCGCGCCTGACCATCTCGATTGCGGCGGCATCGTCGGCGAGGCCGAGATCGTCGACTGCGTCGAGCGCAGCGATGACCCGTGGTTCGTCGGCCGCTTCGGCATCGTGCTGCGCAATGCGCGGCCGCTGCCGTTCCGCCCCTGCAAGGGCGCGCTCGGCTTCTTCACCCCGACGTTCGAGGAGGCCTGACCGATGCTCTGGGCTCTCGTTACCCGCCTGTCCGACGTTCTCGCGCTCATCGGCCTCGGCACGGTGATTTACGGCGTCGTGCGCCTCACCCGTTTCCTGTCCCGCCTTGTCCGCCATTGAGCGGCGCAATCCCTGAAAGGAAGTCGACCATGCTCCGCTCCCTCCTGATCGCCGGCGCCGCACTCTCGGCCCTCGCCTGCTCGCCCGCCCTGGCGCAGCAGCCGAGCTTCCGCGTCTGCACCGGCTCGGATGCCGGCAACTATTTCAAGGCCGGGCACCTCCTCAAGAAGGTCGCGACCTCGCTCAAGGTGGAGGTCGTGCCGACGCAGGGCTCGCTCGACAATCTCGACAAGGTCGGGAAGGGCGAGTGCGACGGCGCCTTCGTCCAGTCCGATGCGCTACTGGTCTATTCGAGCCGCAATGCCCAAGCGCTCTCGGCGATCGAGCGCGCCGGCGTGCTCTACCAGGAGCATGCGCACCTCCTCTGCAACCGGGGCTCCGGGGTCGACCGCGTCACCGACCTGACCAACAAGAACACGGTCGCCGTTGGCCCGGACGGATCAGGCGCCCGCACCACCTGGGACGCCTTCGTGCTCGCCGACAAGAAGCGCTATGCGCCGGTCCAGGTCGATGCCCGCAGCGGCGTGCGCGCCCTTTCGGCCGTTGCCGATGGCAGCCAGGTGCAATGCCTGCTCTGGGTCGGCGCTCTCGGCTCCAGCTACCTCAAGAACGATGCGCAGGGCCAGGGCGACCGGATCGTGCTCGCCGGGACCGACGATTGGGACATGGGCAAGGTCGCCAAGGATGCCCGCGGGAAGGAGGTCTACGGCTATTCTGAGATCCCGAGCGGTACCTATCCGCGCATCCAGCCGGGCGGCACCCTCTACGGCACCAAGGCGGTCAAGACGATCACGGTCGACGCGCTCTTCGTCGCGAACATCGCCTGGATCGACGCCAACGCCGCGGCTTACGACCGGGTGCTGCGCGGCTTCGCCGCCGCCAAGCCCGCCATCGCCGAACTCGTCACCCCGAAATGAGGCGCGGGCGATGACCGATCTCTCGAACGATGCGCAGGAGCTGGCCAAGCTGGGCCAGAACCTGCGCGAGGCGGAGGAGGCGTTTCAGGCGGCCGACCGTGCCGAGGATGAGGCTCGTCGCACCCGCACCAACGCCCTCAACCGCCTGAACGATCACCAGAAGGAACTCGACGCCTTCATCGAGAAGCTGAAGGCGGCAAGCCCCTCCGCGGGCGACTGGAAACAGCGCGCCCGGGCCATGCGCGGAGAGTCGAGCCATGGCTGAGACGGCAATCGAATGGACGGAGCGCAGCTGGAACCCGATCGTCGGCTGCTCTCTCGCCTCGCCGGGATGCACCAACTGCTATGCCATGAGCATGGCGCGACGGCTGGAGCTGATGGGCACGGTGTCGCACTATGCCGGGCTGACGCAGCTCACCAAGGCCGGACCGGTCTGGACCGGCAAGCTGGCACTAGCGCCCGAGCACGCGCTGACCGAGCCGCTGCGCCGTCGCAAGCCGACGACCTGGTTCGTCAACTCCATGGGCGATCTCTTCCATGAGGACGTGCCCGACGAATGGATCGATCGCGTCTTCGCCGTCATGGCGCTCTGCCCGCAGCACACCTTTCAGGTGCTGACCAAGCGGGCGGAGCGGATGCGCAAGTACATCGAAGGCGTCATAGCATCCGGGCGCTGGCTGTTGTGGCAGCACCCGATCGACGGGCACCAGATCTTCGACCCGATCGCCGCTCAGTGGCACATCATGCTGCGCAATGTATGGCTTGGCGTCTCGGCCGAGGACCAGCGCCGCGCCGACGAGCGCGTGCCTGAGTTGCTGGCGACGCCGGCTGTCATCCGCTTCGTGAGCGCCGAGCCTTTGCTCGGGCCAATCCGCTTTGACCGCATCGACGATGATGTCGATACCTTCGAGGACTGCGGCGGCCACCCTGACCCGCACTGGCCGTCAGATACGCACGATGCGACGTGGCTCAACGCGCTCACCGGCCAGATGGAAGCCGAGGCGCGCGCGCCCAATGGCACGCGCCGCGGCTCAATCGATGTCGGCCTCCGCTGGAAGGGCGGCAAGCTCGACTGGATCATCGTCGGCGGCGAAAACGGTCCCCGGCCGATGCAGGCCGAATGGGCACAGCAGATCCGCGACCAGTGCGCCGCGGCCGGAACGGCGTTCTTCTTCAAACAGTGGGGCAGCCACATCCCGGCCGGCCAGACCATGGCGAACGGCAAGGTCTGGGCGCCCGGTTGCGGCACCCGGCTGCGCGCCAAGAAGGGCATCACCGGCCGCCTGCTCGACGGCGTCGAGCACAACGCCATGCCAAGGGCGGCGTGATGTCGGCGCCCACATTTCCCTATGTCTACCGCTGGGACCGCTGCGGCCGGAAGGACCAGCGCTGCCGCGTCTTCGCACGCGGCACCATGAACTCCGTCGGGCTCGAATTCGAGGACGGCTTCCGGATGGTCACCAGCGGCAACGCATTCCGCAAGGTGAAGCCATGATCCGGCTTGGCAACCTCCAGCGCACGCCCTGGTGGCTGCGCCTCTTCGGCTTCCCTGCTCAACGACGCTGGAACGTCACCATCCATATCGGCGGCGTGTTTGGCGAATGGGAGTACCTGCCATGAATCGGATATCCGCTCTCCGCCGGCGCCGGCTGGAGGCGCAGGCCCAGCTCTTGAAGGCCGAGGCCTCGCCGAAACGCAAGGGGCGCCGCGCCGCTCGCCGGCGCTTCATCCTCGCCACGGCCGAGATCCTGCGAGCCGATCTCAACAACCGTATCGCCGCCCCCGCTGCTGCGCGCCCAGGCTCGCCAGGACCGGACGGCCGACCTCTTCAGCCAGATGGGAGCCTGACGGCCATGTTCACCGATATTCTGATCCGCGTCGTCGACCTCGAAACCACCGGCTTCACCCCTCCGGCTGCCGAGCCGATCGAGATCGGCTGGATCAACTTGCGCGCCACGCAGCGCGACCTTGCCGGCGAGCCGACGGGCTGGGCGATCAACCTGCCGAACAGCGCGCTCGTCCGCCATGCCGGGCCGATCCCGCCGGAGACATCGGCGATCCACCATCTGACGGCCGAGGACTTCGGGCCGGATGCGAACCCGCTCGAATGGAGCGCCGTCACGAGCTGGGTGTGCCGACCTGCCCGGCCCGGCGTCGACTACTTCGCCGCGCACAACGCAGGCTTCGAGCGGCAGTTCCTCACCGATCAGGAGACGCGCGACAGGCCATGGATCTGCACCTGGAAATGCGCGCTGCGCCTCTGGCCGGAAGCCCCGGCCCATAGCAACCAGGCCCTGCGCTACTGGCGCAGCCTGAAGCTCGACCGCGCGATGGCCAACCAGACGCATCGCGCCGGCCCCGATGCCTATGTCACCGCGCACCTGCTGCGCGACATGCTCGAGCAGCCTGGCGTGACGCTGGCTCAGCTCGTCGCCTGGTCGGCCGAGCCGGCCTTGCTGGCGCGCTGCCAGATCGGCCGCTGGCGCGGCACGCCCTGGCGCGAGATCGACGACATGTCGTTCCTGCGATGGCTGCTCGACCGCGACTTCAGCGAGGAGGTCCACTTCACGGCCCGATACCATCTCGATCGATTGAGCAGCGCGGCCGAGGCCGAGCCCGTCACAGAGGGGGCCTGAACAATGGCCGGCAGCGTCAACAAGGTCATTCTCGTCGGCAATCTCGGCCGCGATCCAGAGATCCGCCACCTCGCCAGCGGCGAGCCTGTCGCCTCGCTCCGCATCGCGACCTCGGAGACCTGGCGCGACAAGCAGTCGGGCGAGCGCAAGGAGCGCACCGAGTGGCATAGCGTCGTCATTTTCAACGAAAACATCGCCAAGGTCGCCGAGCAGTATCTGAAGAAGGGCTCCAAGGTCTATGTCGAGGGCCAGCTCCAGACGCGCAAATGGACCGATCAGGCTGGTGTCGAGAAATACACCACCGAGGTCGTGCTCCAGCGCTTCCGCGGCGAGCTGACGATCCTCGACACGCAGAAGCGCGAGGCGCCCGACCCGGACAGCTACGGCACGACCAGGACGCGCGACAGCGGCGCCGGCCAGAGCCGGCAGCCTGCGAGCCAGTCCAGCAGCAGCCACCTCGATGATGACATACCGTTCTGAAATGGCGGCGGCGGAAGCGATCACCCCGAGGCTGATGACGCGCGCCCAGGCGGCCGGCTATTGCGCCATGACGCCATCGCGCTTCTCGCAGCTCGTCAAGGCCGGCACATTGCCCGCCGCCGTCCCCGGCACCACGCGCTGGGACCGCATGGCAATCGACGCCGCTCTGGACAAATTCGCCGGGCTCAAATCTCCTGAGCCGAGCGGCTCCGCTCTCGATCGATGGTTGAGCAAGAATGGTTCGCGTGCGGCTTAAGGGGGTTGCCAGCGCCAGGCGCAAGCTGCCGGACGGCACCTTCCAGACCTATTACTATGCCTGGCGCGGCGGCCCACGCCTGACAGGCGAGCCGGGCTCGGCCGAGTTCGTCGATTCCTACAACAAGGCCGTCGCCGGCCGCAGCCTCGCAGCGGCGAAGTCCGGCACGGTCGCCGCGCTGATCCGCCTCTACACGGCGTCGAGCGACTATCCGAAGGCGGCATCCTCGCAAAAGGCCTATCGCACCTATCTGCGGCTGATCGAGGATCGCTTCGGCGACATGGAGATGGCAGCCCTCGAGGATCGCCGCGTGCGCGGGATATTCAAGGACTGGCGCGACGAGATGAAGGAGACGCCGCGCAAGGCCGATTATGCCTGGAGCGTGCTCGTCAAGCTGCTCAACTATGCCAAGGACCGCGGCGACCTGTCGGTCAACCCTTGCGACCGCGGCGGGCGCCTCTCTTCACCGGATCGGACCGACAATGTCTGGACCGATGCGCATATCGAGACCTTCCTCACTGTGGCGCCATTCGAGGTCGCGATCGTCTTCTGGGCCGCGATCTGGACGGCGCAGCGACAGAACGATCTGCTGAAGCTGACCCGGTCGAACATCAAGGACGGCATCCTGCGGCTGAAGCAGAGCAAGACCGGCGCGCGGGTCGCCATGCCGGTTCCGACACCGCTCGCCGAAGGGTTGGCGCGCAACCCTGCGCACGGCCTCGTCCTATTCAACAACAGCGACGGGCTGCCCTGGACCAGCGACGGCTTCCGCACCTCGTTCGGCAAGGCCTGCGAGAAGGCCGGCGTCACGGACCTTACCTTCCACGATCTGCGCGGCACCTTCTCGAATCGCGCGGCCCTCGCCGGCTGCACGCCGAGCGAGATCGCCAGTGTCACCGGTCACCAAATCGAGGGGTCAGGCACACTCGGCGCCAGCTATTTGCAGCGCAACTTGGAGTTGGCGACGACCTGCATCCGGCGCGTCGAGGAGAACGAAGCCGGGACAATTTTGCAAAACGGGCTGCAAAAAGTGCAAAACCGGCCTTCAAAGAAGCCCGGTTCCAAGATCAACATCAGGGGAAGAAAGAGTGCCGTATCAAGCACTTAAGGTCGTGGTGGGTGATGTAGGGCTCGAACCTACGACCCGCTGATTAAGAGTCAGCTGCTCTACCAACTGAGCTAATCACCCATACGCCACGAAGCGTCGCCGTCGCGGCGGTGATGGCCGCGTCAGGCAGGGGGCGTGTAGCAAAGGCCCCCCGCCCTGTCCACCCATCCATGACAGAAATTTTGCAGGCCCGCCGAATTTCTGCGACGTGCCTGTGAATTGTCACGCCGCGCGGCGGTTGAGCAGGTGATAGAGCGCGATCGCGCCGAAGGTCGCCGTGCCGATGCCGCCGAGCTCGTAGCCGAAGATCGGCAGCTTGAGGTCGCCCGCGCCGAGGATCAGAGCCGTCGCGACGGTGATCAGGTTCTTCGGCTCGGAGAAATCGACCTTGTTCTCGACCCAGATCCGGCCCGCCGTGGCGGCGATCAGGCCGAAGACCACGACCGCGAGCCCGCCCAGCACCGCGACGGGGATCGTCCCGATCACCGCACCGAACTTGGGCGAGAAGCCGAGCAGGATCGCGATGATGCCGGCCGCGACAAAGACCAGCGTCGAATAGACCCGCGTCACCGCCATCACGCCCATGTTCTCGGCATAGGTGGTGACACCGGTGCCGCCGCCGGCGCCCGCGATCACGGTGCCAAGCCCGTCGGCGATGAAGCCGCGGCCGATCAGATGGTCGAAATTGCGCCCGGTCATCACCGAGATGCCTTTGATATGGCCGAGATTCTCCGCGACCAGGATGATCGCGACCGGCACGATCAGCGCCATCGCCTTGGTGTCGAAAACCGGCGCCACGAAATGCGGCAGTCCGAACCAGGCGGCCGCGCCGATCTTGCCGAAATCGATCGCCGGCGCGCCGAAGCTCGGCGCGGTCAGCGCGTAGAGGATATAGGCGGCAAGCCCGCCGATCAGCACCGGCAGGCGCTGCGCCAGGCCGCGCCCATAGACCGCGACCAGCGCCACCGCGACGACGGTGAAGAGCGCGATCCACTTGGTATAGGGGCTGGCCGAGATCATGCCGATCGCGACCGAGGTCAGGTTGAGGCCGATCGCGGCGACGACGGCGCCGGTCACCACCGGCGGCAGCAGCGTCTCGATCCAGCGCGTGCCCACCGCCTGCACGATAGCGCCGATCACCGCATAGACCACGCCGCAGGCGATGATGCCGCCGAGCGCCACGCCGATATTCGGATTGGGGCCGGTGCCGGCATAGCCCGTCGCCGCGAGGACGACGCCGATGAAAGCGAAGGAGGAGCCGAGATAGCTCGGCAACTGCCCGCGGGTGATGACGAAGAACAGCAGCGTCGCGATGCCGGAGAAGAAGATCGCGACATTGGGGTCGAAGCCCATCAGCAACGGCGCGAGCACGGTCGAGCCGAACATGGCGACGACATGCTGCAGGCCGGCGACGACGGTTTGTCCCGCCGGCAGCCGCTCATCGGGCAGCACGGCGCCCGAGGTCTTCAAGGTCCAGTTCGGAAAATAGCCCATCGCCATCGCTCCCCCAAAAGATCGCGTCGTGCTCGCGCGAACCCATGCGAGTACGATCAAACGTGATCGTTACCAGGAAGCCTGGAGCGTCGCTCCAGGTCGCCGGGGAGCGACCGCACCGGAAGAGCAGATGAAGGCAAGAGCGGGGCCGGCGCCAGATGGCGCCGGCGTCATCCACCGGAATCAGGAGAAATCGGCCGTCATACCCCGGGTTTGACCCGGCAATCCCCTCCCCCTTTGCGGGAGAGAGTCAGGGTGAGGGGTCTCGCGACGCCGATCGCGAGCCGAACACCGCAGCTTTCGGACCTGCGCGCCCCCTCATCCGGCCCTGCGGGCCACCTTCTCCCGCAAGGGGAGAAGGGATTGCGCCTTACTCTGCCGCCTGTGCGTGCAGGCGCCCGCCCCGCGCGATCAGCTTGTTGAGCGCCACCAGATAGGCCTTGGCCGAAGCGACCAGCGTATCCGGATCGGCGCCACGGCCGGTGACCGACGAGCCGTCGCGCGAGAGCCGCACCGTCACCTCGGCCAGCGCATCGGTGCCCTCGGTCACGGCATGGACGTCGTAGAGCTCCAGCGCCACCTCATGCGGCACGATCGCCTTGATCGCATTGAAGATGGCGTCGATCGGCCCGTTGCCCTCGACCTCCTCGGTAACGTGACGCCCCTCGACATCCAGCTTCATGGTGGCGCGCTGCGGGCCGCGCGTGCCGGCGATCACCGTCAGCGATTCCAGCTTGATCCGGTCATGAGCGGTCGCGATGTTCTCGTCGACCAGCGCCTCGATATCCTCGTCGTAGACATGCTTCTTGCGGTCGGCCAGCGCCTTGAAGCGGGTGAAGGCGTCCTCGAGCTGGTTGTCGCCCAGCTCGTAACCCATCTCCTTCAGCTTGGAGCGGAAGGCGGCGCGGCCGGAATGCTTGCCCATCACCAGCGAGGTCTTGGTCACGCCGACCGAGGCCGGCGTCATGATCTCGTAGGTGGTGTTGTTCTTCAGCATGCCGTCCTGGTGGATGCCGCTCTCATGCGCGAAGGCGTTCCGGCCGACGATCGCCTTGTTGTACTGCACCGGGAAGGAGCAGGCCCCGGAGACCGCCTTCGAGACGCGCATCAGCTGCGTCGCGTCGATCCCGGTCTCGTAGGGCAGCACATCGCCGCGTACGCGCAGCGCCATCACGATCTCTTCCAGCGCCGCATTGCCGGCGCGCTCGCCGATGCCGTTGATGGTGCATTCGACCTGCCTTGCGCCGCCCTCGATCGCCGCCAGCGAATTGGCGACCGCGAGGCCCAGATCATTGTGGCAATGGGCCGAGAAGATCGCCTTGTCGGCATTCGGGACGCGCTCGCGGACCGACTTGAACATGGCGCGGTATTCGTCGGGCGTGGCATAGCCGACCGTGTCGGGCAGGTTGATCGTGGTCGCGCCGGCCTTGATCGCGGTCTCGACTGCGCGGCAGAGATAATCGATCGGCGTGCGCGTGGCATCCATGCCGGACCACTCGACATCCTCGACCAGGTTGCGGGCCTGCGTCACCGTCGCGGTGATGATGTCCAGCACTTCCTGCTGGCTCTTGCGCATCTGGTATTCCAGATGGATCGGCGAGACCGAGACGAAGGTGTGGATGCGCGGCTTCGCGGCATGGCGCACCGCTTCGCCGGCGCGGGCGATATCGGCGCTGATCGCGCGGGCGAGGCCGGCAACCGTGGCGCGCTTCAGCCGACGCGCGATCTCCGAGACGGCCTCGAAATCGCCTTCCGAGGCGATCGGGAAGCCGGCCTCGATGATGTCCACGCCCATGATGTCGAGAGCATCGGCGACCTCCAGCTTCTCCTCGAAGGTCATGGTGGCGCCCGGGCACTGCTCACCGTCGCGCAAGGTGGTGTCGAAAATCAGCACGCGCTCTTTCGAGGAGCCGCCGGTCTGGGTCGGGTTCGTCATGGTCTGCTTCCGGTGTCGGTGCGCCGCTGCGGTCGATGAGGGCGCGGGGTTTCTATTGGCGGTTCTCGTCAATCCCCTGAGCGCCCAGGCAGCATGCCCGGCCGGCCCTCAGGGGCGGCTAAGGAGAAGAAGGCCAAGAAGCGAGAGCGGAGCGCGAGCGCACATGCCGACGATCTGCGCAGCGGCGCAGTCCTTCGTCAGGTCATGGCGGGCGGTCGAGACCACGGGCGTTCCTCAAATCGACGGGACAGGATGTAACCGAAAGAACCGCCCGAGCGCAAGCATGTGTCTCATGCCTCGCAGGACAAATGACAGAGGCCCTCTGTGGATTATGCTGCCGTTGCGCGATTCGGCCGGCGGTCGCGCCGCGCTGGAGACCCGGCCTCGCGCTGCCGGAGACCCGCGCCCATGATGCGCTACGACCGCCCCGCCATCGGGCTCGCCTTCTGCCTCACCGGCCTTGCCGGCTTCGTCGACGCGCTCGGCTTCCTCAGTCTCGGCGGCTTCTTCGTCTCTTTCATGAGCGGCAACACGACCCGCTTCGCGATCGAGCTCGCGGGGCGCCATGCCGGTGGCATCGCGCTGGCGGCGATGATCCTCGGGCTCTTCGTCGGCGGCGTCATCTGCGGCTCGCTCGCCGGGCATTTCGGGCATCGACGGCGCAAGGCGTCGGTGCTGGCCTTCGTGACCCTCGCCCTCCTGATCTCGGCCTCGCTCGACAGGTTGGGCCTGAGCATGGCCGGAGCCGGCGTCCTGGCGCTGGCCATGGGCGCCGAGAACGGCGTCTTCCAGCGCGACGGCGAGGTCTCGATCGGGCTGACCTACATGACCGGCACGCTGGTGAAGATGGGCCAGCGCATCGCCGGCGCCCTGCTCGGCGGGCCGAAGCTCGCCTTCCTGCGCCATTTCATCCTCTGGCTCGGCCTGCTCGGCGGCGCGATCATGGGCGCCGTGGCCCATGGCCGGATCGGGCTGGACGCGATCTGGCTCGCGGCGGCGGCCGCGGCGGTCTTCACCGTGCTGGCCCTCTTCATCCCCGAACACGACTAGATTTTGGGCCAGGCGGAGCCGCTGCCCTTCTTTCCCGAAGATTGGAGCAATGCTAAGCTGCCCCAACGTCACCTATGCCGGGAGGTTGACGGGACCGGACGGGCGAAGTCCGGTCGGGCGACCGGTTCGAGCGCTGGGGACAGTCATGCGGCAAGCGATCTTGGGCGCGCTCACCCTCTTTGCCCTCGCGGTGCCGGCGGCCCTCACCGCGCAGACGGCCCCATCGCAGGAGAAGCTGAGGCGCGGCGAATACCTCGCGAACATCATGGATTGCGCCGGCTGCCACACGCCCGGCATCTTTCTCGGCAAGCCCGACATGCAACGGCGGCTGGCGGGATCGGAGGTCGGCTTTCACATTCCGGGCCTCGGCACCTTCTTTCCGCCCAATCTCACATCCGACCATGAGACGGGGCTGGGCTCCTGGTCGGAGGCCGACATCGTCAAGGCCGTCCGCCTGGGAACCCGGCCCGACGGCCGCATCCTCGCTCCCGCCATGCCCTACAAGGCCTATGGCAAGCTGAACGATGCCGACGCTTTCGCGCTCGCTGCCTATCTCAAGAGCCTGAAGCCCATCGCGAACCGGGTCCCGGCGATCGTCGGCCCCGACGAAAAGGCGACCGCTCCCCGCCTCTCCGTCGTCATGCCGCAATAGAGAGCGGGTCGAGCGGCCGCGCGATTTCACTGATCGCGAGAATCAGACATCGTCGGCCCGACTTGCATCTGCGGAGTTTTCCGATGCGCCATCTGCCTGTTCTTGCATTCTCCGCCATCCTGCTGTCGGCCTGCCAGACGGCTTCCGTCGCGACACCGCCCGCCCCGCCGCCTGAACAGGCAGCGCCGGGCGTGACGCCCTCGACCTTCCATATGCCGACTGGCAGCGGCTGCGCCGGCGAGATCGCCCGCTTCCAGGCCGTGCTCGACAACGACGTCGCCATCGGCCACACGACGAAGAGCGTGCATGATCGCGCCAGCGCCGATCTCAGCCGCGCCAGCGCGACCTGTTCCGCCGGGAACGAGGGAGCAGCCCTGGGCCAGCTCCACGCGACCAAGACGAAATTCGGCTATCCGGGTTGAGTCGCAAAACCTCCGCCGTCATGCTCGTCCTTGTGGCGAGCATCCACGTCTTGAACGCAACGCTCGACCAGCGAAGACGTGGATGGTCGGGACAAGCCCGACCATGACGAAATGCGTTGTTTACGCCGCCAGCCCCCGCTTCTCCAGCAGCGCATCCGGCGTCGGCAGCCGGCCGCGGAAGAGCGTGTAGGCCTCTGCCGCATCGCGCGTATCGCCGGCCGAATAGATGTAGCGCTTCAGTTTCTCGGCCACCGCCGGAGAGAACACGTCGCCGGTCTCGATAAAGGCGTTGAAGGCGTCGGCATCCATCACCTCCGACCAGAGATAGCTGTAATAGCCGGCCGAATAGCCGTCGCCCGAGAAGACATGGGTGAAATGCGGCGTGCGGTGCCGCATGGTGATCTCGGCCGGCATGCCGATCCTGGCAAGTTCCTCCGCCTCGAAAGCCAGCGGATCGACCTCGGCCGGGGCCTCCAGCGAATGGAAGGCGAGATCGACCAGCGCCGAGGAGGTGTACTCCACGGTGGAGAACCCTTGATTGAAGGTCTGGGCCTTCTCGATCTTCTCGATCAGCGCCTCCGGGATCGGCTCGCCCGTCTCGGCATGCAGGCAATAGTTCCGCATCACCTCGCGCGTCAGGAACCAGTGCTCGTAGAGCTGCGAGGGCAGCTCCACGAAATCGCGCGCGACCGATGTGCCGGCGAGCGAGCCATAGGTCACGTCCGAGAGCAGGCCGTGCAGCGCGTGGCCGAACTCGTGGAAGAGCGTGCGGGCGTCGTCGAGCGAAAGCAGCGCGGGCTCGCCCTCCGCCGGCTTCGCGAAATTGCAGACATTGACGATGATCGGCCGGGTTTCGCCATCGAGCTTGCGCTGGCCGCGGAAGGCGCTCATCCAGGCGCCGGAGCGCTTCGAGGCACGCGCGAAATAATCGCCGACGAACAGGCCGATATGGCGCCCGCTCGCCGTCTCCGTCACCTCGAAGATGCGGACATCCGGGTGATAGCCCACAAGCTCCGGCCGCTCGGCGAAGGACAGCCCGAACAGCTTGCCGGCGACGTCGAACGCCGCCTGCCGGACGCGATCGAGCTGGAGATATGGCTTCAGCACGGCCTCATCGAGCGCATAGGTCTTCTGTCGGACCTTCTCGGCATAGTGGCGCCAGTCCCAGGGGCGGATCGGGCCGTTCTCGCCTTCGCTCTGAGCCAATGCCGCGAGTTCGGCCGCTTCGCGCGCCGCGCGCGCCTTGGCCGGCTTCCAGACCAGTTCCAGGAGCCCGCGCACATGCTCCGGCGTCTTCGCCATGGCATCGTCGAGCTTGAAATGCGCGAAGGTCGGATAGCCCAAGAGCTTCGCCTTCTCGGCCCTCAGCTTCACCATCTCGGCGACGATGGCGCGGTTGTCGCTCTCCCCGCCATTCTCGCCGCGCTTGCTCCAGGCGATGAAGGCTTCCTCGCGCAGATCACGCCGGGTCGAGAAGGTCAGGAACGGCTCGATGATCGAGCGCGACAGCGTCACCGCATGCTGGCCGGGCTTGCCTCGGTCGGCGGCCGCGCGCGCCATCGCCGCCTTGAGGAATTCCGGCAGGCCGGCGAGGCCCGCCTCGTCTTCGATCAGGAGCGCATAGGAGGATTCATCCTTCAGCACGTTCTGGCTGAACTGGGTGCCGAGCCCCGCCAGGCGCTCGTTGATCGCGGCGAGGCGCTTCTTGTCCTCGGGGTTCAGCTTGGCGCCCGAGCGGATGAAGCCCTTGTAGGTCCGCTCCAGCAGCCGCGCCTGTTCCGCATCCAGACCAAGCGCCGCGCCCTTGGCATTGACCGCATCGACGCGGGCGAAGAGCCCCTCATTCATCATGATCGCGGACCAGTGCCGCGAGGCGATCGGCGACATCTCGCGCTCGATCGCCTGGAGCGCCTCGTTCGTGTCGGCGCCGGTCAGATTGTAGAACACGCCGCCGACGCGGGAGAGCGCGCGCCCTGCCCGCTCCAGCGCCTCGATCGTGTTCTCGAAGTCGGGCGCTGCCGGATCGGCCACGATCGCCGCGATTTCGTCCTTGTGCTTGGCGAGCGCCGCATCGAAGGCCGGGCGGATATGCTCCGGCTTGATCGCGGCGAAAGGCGGCAGGCGGAACGGCGTCTCCCAGCGCGCCGCGAAAGGGTTCTCGGCCGGCAGCGGCAAGGCTTCGGGATAGGCGGTTTCGGCAGAGGTCATCGGAACACTTTCGTGAGACAGGCGCGGGTCAGTCGCCGTCGAAGATATGTGCGAGATAGCGGCGCATGAAGGGCGGCATGTCGTGCTTTTCGGCCTCCGCGAGATCGCGCACGACGACGATGTCGGAGAGCTCCTCCTCGTCGAGCGTCTTCATGCGCTCCAGCATCAGCGCCCTCGCCGCTTCCGCCGGCAGATCGATATCCACTTCGCGCATGAAGGCGATACGGCCTTGCTCGATCACCGCCGTCCAGCCGGCGCCGACGCTCAGCTCCTCGACGCGCAATCCCGTCTCCTCGCCAAGCTCGCGCGTGACGCTGCCGGCGAGGTCGAGCGTCCCGTCGGGGCGGGCATCCTCGCGATCCGGCGTGCCGGCGGCGAAATAGACCTTGCCGGCATTGGCGGTGTGCTCCCCCATCCTGCCGCAGAGAAAGGCGCCGTCATTAGCCCTGAGCGCCGCCATGGCGAAGCCGTTGCGGATGGCGGGGCCGGGATGGCCGGCATCGCGCCAGGCCATGAAGGCCGCATAATCGGTCTCGAAATAGCTGGCCTCGAACACGCCGTCGCGGATCGCCGCACGATTCTGCAACATGACGCGCCCGTTGAACATCTCCGGCTTGCCGGCGCTGATCCTGGCCCAGTGCGCAGCGATGCTCTCGGCATTCTCGCGGGCATAGGCCCAGTCGTAGGGCTCGATCCGGGCATCGACCCGTTCGAGCCGGACGATCGTGCCGTTCTCGACGCCGTCGCTCACAACAGCACGCCCTCGCTGACCACGATGGCCGAGCCGCCGATCCGCGCCGAGACCAATGCGCCCTCACGCACGCTCAGTTCCAGCGTGATCTGCGACGGCCGGCCCATCTCGTAGCCCTGCTCGATGACGAGGCGATGATCGCCGTCCCCGGGCTTGTCGAAGGCCATGACGGCGCCGGCGAAGGCCGCGACGGCACTGCCTGTCGCCGGATCCTCGACGACACCCGCACCCGGCCAGAACATGCGGGCATGGTAGTTGTGCCCGACCTCGGCGGTCTCGCGGCAATAGACGAAGGCATTGCCGTTCGGCGTCGCAGCCATCACCCGCTCGAAAGCACCTGCGACCCGCGCCCGGGCGACCACCTCGCGGCTGGCGACGGGCACTATCGTATAGGCGACGCCGGCCGAGAAGGCGCTCGGCCGATGCGCGCCGAAACCGAGATCGGCCGGATCAAGCCCGAGCGCCTCCGCCAGTTGCGCATCCGCAACCGGCTGCTCCACCCGCTCCGGTAGGCGCGGCAAGGTAAAGACGGCATGGCCGGCATGGCTGCCCTTGACCTCGACGGCGCAGGAGACCAGCCCGACCTTCTCCTCCAGCACCAGCATATCAGCGGAGCGCCCCTCGGCCTCGTCGGAAAGCGCCAGCCAGACCGCCGTGCCGACCGTCGGATGCCCCGCAAAAGGCAATTCGCCGCCCGGCGTGAAGATGCGGATGGACGCACGATGCCCCGGCTTGTCGGGCGGCAGGACGAAGACCGTCTCCGACAGGTTGAACTCGCGTGCGATGGCCTGCATCGCCTCGGTATCCAGCCCTTCCGATTGGAGCACCACCGCCAGCGGATTGCCGGCATGGCGGCGCGTGGTGAAGACGTCGAGCGTGACGAAGCGGCGTTTCATCTGAGCATCCTTGGGATCACCCCTGGGGTATTTCGAGATCGATGGTGAGCGGGCAATGGTCGGAGGCCTTGGGACGGTCCCAGCCGACGCGCGGATAGCGGTCGGCGCAGGTCGCCAGCCGCGCCATGGAACGATCGGGCGCGCGCGGATCGAGCGGCACGCGATAAGGCAGGCCGCGCCGGATCATCTGCATCGCAGGGCGCGCATTGGCCGTCGCCAGCGCCGGCGAGAGCAGGATGCGATCGAGCGGCATATGGCTGTCGACCAGCCTGTCCTGGCTTTCCGACCAATAGCGCCGGAAATGCGTCCAGCGCTCATGCGCCGGCAGCGTCTCCATCGGATCAACAGCGAAATCGTCGAGCAGCGGCTCGATGCCGCTGTCGCCCTCGTCGACAGCCTCGGCCAGCGGCCCGAGGCCGTAACGGTAGCCGTTGAGATCGCCGAGCACGATCCAGTTCGTCTCGCGCCAGCCGCCGCCGAAGCGCTGCTGGATCAGCCACTTCACCGCCCGCGCCTCGGCGCGGCGCACCGGCAGCGTCATCTCGCGCCCGTCCTCGCGGCCATTGTTCATCGACTTGAGATGGCAGCCGAACAGGCTGAGCCGCCGCCCGTTGAAGCTGAGCTCCACCTCCAGGCAGTCGCGCGCGAAGACCTTGGCCTGCGGGCCTATGCCGAGCATGGCGAGCTCGCGGTCATGGACGCCCGCCTCGGCAAAGGTCAGGTCCTTATGCGAGCGCACCGTGACCTGGCCCTGCCCGAACAGATCGCGCCGCGCGGCGAAGCCGATGTCGATACCACGCCGGTCATTGCCGTCGATCAGCGTGAAATGGCCGTAGCGGTGATCGGCGATGCGGTGGACGTAATTGGCGAAGAAGGCCTGCAGGCTCGCCAGCGAGTCGACCTCCTGCAGCATCCAGAGATCGGCCTGCGCTTCGGCGATGGCGAGCGCCGTCATCTGGCGCTTGTCGTCCTCCAGCGCGACCGCCAGCGAGCGTTCCACGGCGTCACGCTCATCGGCGCGCGGGAAATGGAACAGCGACATCGCGGCAGCCGTCTCGGTGCGGCCGCCCGGCTCGAAGCGATGGCGCGTCAGCAGGTTCTCGACATTGAAGGTGCCGACGCGCAGCTTCATCGCGATGTGCTCAGATCGCTTCCGGCGCGAAGACCCGCGAGGGCGTGACGAACTCGTCCTGCGCCGCCACGGTGAGGATCTCGCGGGAGCCTGCCTCTTTCGTCCGCTTCAGCAGCCCGTAGATCGAGGAGGCCGCCTTGCTCAGCGCCGACGCCGCCGACTGGTCGCGCAGATAATGGGTGAAGAACAGTGCTGCGATGGCGTCGCCCGCGCCGTTGATGTTGACGTCGAGCTTCGGCGTGCGGACACGCCAGCTCCCCTTGGCGTCGGCCGCCATCATGTCGATCGAATCCGCGGGCGTCTCCTCGGTGACGAGCGATGTCACCATCACCACCTTCGGCCCGGCATCGCGCAGCGCCTCGGCGGCGCGATGGGCATCGGCGACGGTCTTGACCTCGATATCGGTCAGCAATTCCAGCTCGAACTGGTTGGGCGTGACGATGTCGGCGGCCGGCACGGCCTGCTCGCGCATGAACTCCGGAATGCCCGGCCGCACGAAGACGCCGCGGCCGACATCGCCGATCACCGGATCGCAGCAATAGAGCGCCTTGGGATTGACCGCCTTCACCCGTTCCACCGCCGAGAGGATGGCATGGCCGATATCGGCCGAGCCCATATAGCCGGAGATCACGCCGTCGCAGTTCGGCAGCACGCCACGCTCGGCAATGCCCTCCATCACCTCGTCGACCATGCCGCCATCGAAGACCCGGCCTTTCCAGCTCCCGTAGCCGGTGTGATTCGAGAACTGCACCGTGTGGATCGGCCAGACATCGACGCCGAGGCGCTGCATCGGAAAGGTCGCGGAGGCATTGCCCACATGGCCATAGGCGACATGGGACTGGATCGAGAGAATATTCATGGTCCGAAGCGGCACCCCGTTCGCGATGAGCCCGCGAACCTAACCGCTCCCGCGCGAGGCGCAAATCGAAAGCGGTGATAGGGAGGATCAGCCTGGTGCGCGGGCGAAGGAGGACGGCGTCCGCTCAGCCCGGCGCGACCACGACATAAGGGACACTGCTCGCCACGGCGGCCAGCGCGGCCGCATTGCATGCCATGCCGCCCAGATGCAACCGGCGCAGCCGGGCTCCCATGCCGGTCCCGCTGGCCTTGTCGGCCTCCCCAACCTGCCCGATCTCGACATCCATCCGCGGCAGAAACCAGCGCCGGGCCAGGATCGCAAAGGCCAGGACGCCGATGCCGATGACGAAAGTCGGCTGGCCCGCCACGGCGAGAGCCAGCGCCCCGACACCGCCGGCAATCGCCAGCATCAGGAAATAGGCATGGAACATGCCGCGCAGAAGCCGGGCGACGGGTGGGATGTCGAGGCTGAAAAACAGAAAACCCGGCGCCGCCAGCAGGAAATAGCTCATCGGAAGCATCAGGATGATTTCAGCGAAGAAGGCAGCGGCATCCGGCTTCATGCAGGCACCTCTACGTCTCTTGCCGGACGAGAATTTTCTCGCCGCATTTCACGACAATATCCGCCCGAAGCGAGCCTCAACACTATTGGGCTTTAGTCGAATGCGTGAGATCTCAGATTCATCTAAGGTCTAGTTGCAGGGATAAATTCAAATCATCACAATAATAACGTCGCATCACTCTTACATTGCAGAAATCGCAGAAGACCGACGCCGACGAAAACGAAACCGCGGCAGAAAGCGGCAAAAATCAAAACAGCGGAGGACGCCGATGAGCAGGTTCTCTTGGCACTGGTGGCCGCGCAACAAGAATAAAACCCGGGACGACACGCCGCATTCCTCCGCAGGACCGGAAGGTGGTGACCGGCGCCGATTGCTCCAGGCCTTGTCCGTCATGGCGGGCGGCGGTGCGCTGGCCGCGATACCGCGATCCGCCACAGCGAAGGATTCAAGCGAGCTGCCGCCCCCCAAACGGGCGCTGACCGGCCGCGACCAAGCCGGCAAGTCGGTGTTCAAATCCTTCGACGTCACGCCCAAGGTGGTGGAGATCGATTCCAATCCGGGGCTGACCTTCTACGAGCTCTACATGACCGAGGGCGTGCCAGGGCTCACCGGCCTCGAACCGGACCCGATGCTCGAAGGGACGAAAGCCTTTCCCGGTCCCGGGGGCACGATGTTTCGCCTGATCTCCTATCCCCCGAGGCGGCCAGAGGGCTGGAAGCCGCCGGCCGGCGTCACCTTCGAGAGCGCGCTGCAGGAAATGTCCGACAAGGTCCCGCGCATGGGGGATCATTTCGAGCGCGGCGCGCCGGGCATGCACACATCCGACACGATCGACTACGGCGTCGTGGTTCGCGGCGAGATGACGCTGGAACTCGATGACGGGCAGAGGGTCCATCTGCGGCAAGGCGACTGCATCGTGCAGAACGGAACCCGCCATCGCTGGCGCAACCCGCTGCCGGAGCCCTGCCTCATGGCCTTCATCTCGGTGGGCGGAAAGCGCGGCTAGAGCACCGCCCCATGCCGTCATTCCAGGCTTGTCCGGAATGACGGCACAGGTCCACGCGAAACCGGGGGGCCCTACGCCCCCGAAGCCGCCTTCTTGGCGAAGCTGTCGATGAAGGTCTTCGACAGGTCGACATTGGAGTTGGTCAGTTCCGGGTCGAGCAGCTTGAGCGAATCGTACATGCTCTTCATGGCGTCCGGCGTGGCGATGCCGGTGCGCGAATAGCTCTCCTGCGAGTTCTTGACGGCGCGGACATAGAGCGGCCGGTCGCCAAGGAGATATTCCTGCGGCACGAGATCGGCGACCTCCTCCGGCTTGGCCGTCTCGAGCCATTTCAGCGCCTTCATGAAGGCGTTGACCAGCTTCTGCGTCGTGACCGGGTTCTTCTCGGCGAAATCGTTCTTGAGATAGAGCACCGCCGCCGGGTTCGAGCCGCCAAACAGCGCCTTGGTTCCCGCTTCGGTGCGGGTGTCGATCAGCACGACGATGTCGCCATCGGCCTCGAGCTTCGAGGTCACCGGGTCGAGATGCGAGATCACGTCGACCTGCTTCTGCTTGATCGCGGCCACGGCGCTGGCGCCCGCGCCGATGCCGATCATGGCGGCGTCGTCGGCCTTCAGGCCCGCCTTGACCATGGCGTATTGCGCCGTCAGCGAGGTCGAGGAGCCCGGCGCGGTGACGCCGATCTTCAGCCCCTTGAAATCGGCCGCGGACTTGACCTTGTCGGCGAGATCCTTGCGCACGGCGATGGTGATGGCGGGAAAACGGCCGAGCTCGATGACGGCGCGGATGTCCTGCCCCTTCGCCTGCATGCGGATGGTGTGCTCATAGGCGCCCGTCACGACATCGACCGAGCCACCGACGAGGGCCTGCAGCGACTTCGCGCCACCGCCGAAATCGTTGATCTCGACCTCGAGCCCCTGCTCCTTGAAGTAGCCCTTCTTCTCCGCGACCGTCAGCGGAAGATAGTAGAGCAGCGGCTTGCCGCCGACGCCGAGCGTGAGCTTCGGCTTCTCGGCCACCTGCGCGAAGGCGGCATGAGGGGCGATGCCGATGGCGGTGGAAGCGGCGAGCGCGGCCAGCGCGTCGCGGCGGGTCAGTTTCATGGCGTAACCTCCGGTTGGGAAAGGCGCTTCTGGCAGGCGCTTGGGCATGACGATAGGCGAGATGAGCCCGGGGCGGCAACTCGCCTTACGTTGTGGTCGTCGTGCTCTGCGTCGGGCGCCAGACCAGGAGCCGCCGCTCGACCAGCGTCACCAGCGCGTCGATCGCGATAACGAAGATGGCGAGGATCAGCATGCCGGCGAAGACGCCGGTGACGTCGAAGACGCTCTCCGCCTCGTGGATCTTGTAGCCGAGCCCAGCCGAGGAGCCGAGATATTCGCCGACCACCGCGCCGACCAGCGCGAAGCCGACCGAGGTGTGCAAGCTGGAGAACATCCAGGTCAGCGCCGAGGGCCAGTAGACATGCTTGAAGAGCTGGCGCTCGTTCATGCCCAGCATCCGCGCATTGGCGAGGATCGTCGGCGAGACCTCACGCACGCCCTGATAGACGTTGAAGAACACGATGAAGAAGACGAGCGTGAAGCCGAGCGCCACCTTCGACCAGATGCCGAGCCCGAACCAGAGCGCGAAGATCGGCGCCAGCACCACGCGGGGCAGCGCGTTCGCCGCCTTGATATAGGGGTCGAACACCGCCGAGAGCAGCTCGTTTCGCGCGAAAGCGAAGCCGAACAGGATGCCGGCGGCGGAGCCGATGACGAAGGCCAGCACCGTCTCGGTCAGGGTGATGCCGAGATGCCAGTAGATGCTGGGGCCGGTGAGCTCCTTGACGGTGCGGGCGAGCACCGCCCATGGCGTCGAGAAGAAGAACTGGCTCGTCTTGATGTCGCCGAACAGGCTCGTGGTGGTCATCACATGCCAGACGGCCAGGAAGACGACCATCACCAGGATCTGCAGCGAGAGGAGCTTCATCCGCTTCATGATGCGTCTCCTCCGACGAGCTCGCGCCCCTCGCCCATCGCATAGGCCTTCTGCACCTCGATCCGCAGCGACGACCAGATATCGCGATGGATCTCGTGGAAGGCCTTCTCCAGCCTGATATCCGCGATGTCGCGCGGCCGCGGCAGGTCGACCTTGTAGTCGGCGACGATCCCCGCCGCCGGCCCGGCCGACATCACCACGACGCGGTCGGAAAGCGCGATCGCCTCCTCCAGATCATGCGTCACGAACATCAGCGCCTTGCGGTCGCGCGACCAGAGGTCGAGCAGCAGATTGCCCATGATCTGCCGCGTCTGCGCGTCGAGCGGACCGAAAGGCTCGTCCATCAGCAGGATCTCGGGATTGCGGATCAGCATCTGCGCGAGGCTGACGCGCTTGCGCTGCCCGCCGGAGAGCATGTGCGGATAGCGGTCGACGAAGGTGCGAAGCCCGACACGCGCCAGCCATTCGCGGGCGCGGCTGTCCGCCTCGCGGTCGGCAATGCCCATCGGTTCCAGCGCGACCTTGACGTTCTCCAGCGCCGTCTTCCACGGCATCAGCGCGTCCTGCTGGAAGAGATAGCCGGCGCGGCGGTTGAGCCCGGCCAAGGGCTTGCCGAAGATCTCGACCTTGCCGGCCGAGGGCGCGAGCAGGCCGGCCGCCGCGTTGAGCAGGGTCGACTTGCCGCAGCCGGTCGGGCCGACGATGGAGACGAACTCGCCGGGCGCAACCTTGAGGTCGATGCCCTTCACCGCCTGGTAGCGGCCGCCATTCGCGAGATGGAAGGTGATGTCGACCTGTCCGAGCGCGACGGCCGGACCATTCGACGAAACCGGCTCTGCTCCCGCCGCAACGGCAGGCGGGCGATCCTGCAACTCCATGAAATCCGTTTCCCCGTCGGCCGGCCTGTCGCGCGGCCCATCCATTCTTCAGCGTTGTCGGAATTAATAGGCGATCGTTCGGGGAAGGCAACGTGGCCGGGGCGCTACCCGATAGCAGGCGCCCGTCCGATGGGGTCGGCCACTGCCCCTGCGGCCGCCCGTCGCTTGCATCGTTCGATCGACACGGTCATATGCCAGCGCTGCCCTCGATTGACCGGAGCCTAAGCGAACGCCATGGCCGACCTCGAACAAGCCATGAAGGCGCTCGTGGAGTTCATGCAGGTGCATCAGCAATGGGCGATTCCCATCGTCTTCGCCGTCGCCTTCGCCGAATGCGTCGCGATCCTGTCCTGGCTCGTGCCAGCCACGGTGTTCTTCACCACTTTCGGCGCCGTCGCCGGGGCCTCGGGCCTCAACCTCGTGCCGCTGGCCTTCGCGGCCTCGCTCGGCGCCGGCAGCGGCTTCTGGGTGTCCTATTGGGCGGGGCTGCTCCTGGGCCCGCGCGTCCATGACCACTGGCCCTTCAACAAGAACCCGCAATTGCTGGATCGCGGCCACGCCTTCTTCGAGCGCTGGGGCAGCCTCAGCATCGTGATCGGCCACTTCTTCGGCCCGCTGCGCGCGGTCATCGCCATCGTCGCTGGCCTCGTGAGCATGCCGTTCTGGCAGTTCCAGCTCGCGAACTGGCTCGCTTCCTTCGCCTGGGGCTTCGGGCTGCTCTACGGCGTCGGCCGGCTCAGCGAATTCCTCGCCCGCTGAAGGCGCCGGAAACCTGACTGCCGGGTGAACGCGCCATTCTGCGGCCGTTCAATTCGAAAGACGTCTATTCGCATCGTCGCATCGCGGCGCGCCACCATGGCGAGCCCGACACGGCACGCTGAACGGCCCCACGCCGTCAGCGTCGTCCGACGGAGGGACCCGGCTCCCGTTGGACGTGACGATCCGGACCGACCTAAACGAGGTCTTTGCTATGACGATGTCCCGTTTTCTGATCCCCTTCGTCGCCCTTGCCGCCATGGGCGGCCAGGCCTTCGCCCAGACGGCGACGCAGCCGGCTCCCGCGGCCAAGCCCGCCGCTCCGGTCACCGCCCCGGCAGCTCCGGCGACGCAGGCCGCGCCGTCCGCAAAGCCTGCCACTCCGGCGGCCGCGCAGCCCAGCGCCACGCAGGCCAAGAAGATCAACATCAACACGGCGACCGCGGCCGAGCTCGACACGCTGAAGGGCATCGGCGAGGCCCGCGCCAAGAAGATCATCGAGGAGCGCGGCAAGGCGAAGTTCAAGGATTTCGCCGATCTGGTGAAACGCGGCACCCTGCCCTCGAATGTCGAAGCCGAGATCAAGGACAAGGTCACCTTCTGATCCCAATCGAAATAGAAGAGCCGGCCGCTTCCGCGGCCGGCTTTTTCGTTTTGCGGCAAGCTAGTGCCCGCTCGCCTGCGCTTGCGAGGCATCCGCCTCCCGCAGCGCCTGGGCGCAGTCGTCACAGCAGACCTCGACCGTATTGCCGCCGACCGTGACCTTGATCGGGTTCTCGTCGAGCTCGCAATCGCAGGCTGCGCAGGTTCCACTCATCGCCTTCCTCCTTCTCGTTGGCCGCTCATTCGGCCGCCCTGAGAAAGACCATCCGGCCGCTTCCGGCGCTGTCGGATTCTTTAGCGATCCGCTCCGGCCGCGCTGGCGCTCCCGCGCTCAGGCCGCGCAGGACTGCGTCGACACTTTCCCCTCCCGCCAAGCCGCGGCGCTCCTCGGCACGCAGCGAGATGATCGCGGTCGGGTCGCCGAAGAAGGGGGCGGCCGTCGCGTCGCGCAGATCGCTGTCGCGCAAACCGAGATCGCGCAGATCGCGCTCGCTCATGTCGCAGAGGGTGCGATAGTCGCGGCGCGCCTGCAGCCAGTGGCCGATCCCGCCAAGAATCCGTCCGAGAATATCGGCCGCCGCGAATACGGGCTTGGCCGATCCGATGATGAAGCTGATCATGACCTGTCTCCGTCGGTTGTGATGACGGAAGAGGACACTTTCCTGCTGACAGCTGCTGTCAGAATCTTTCGCGATCCGTGACAGCCTGTGTCAGCGGAGATTGAGCGAACGCTGGAACTCCGCCGGCGTGCGACCGTAAGCCTGCCGGAAGGCGGCGCTGAAATGGCTGTGGCTGGAGAAGCCGAGCTCGAGCCCGAGCTGGGTCAGGTCATCATATTCGCCGAGCAGGTCCAGCGCCCGCGCCAGCCGCAGGCGCAGCTGATAGCGGTAGAGCGGCACCGCCTCGACCTGGGCGAAGACCTGAGTGAGGTAGACCGGCGAGACACCGACCTCGCGCGCGATCTCGGCCAGCGTCCAACGCCGGGCGAGATCGGACGCCATCACCAGCTTCGCCCGGTCAACCAGCTTGCGCCGACCGATGGACGCACCAGCGGCATGCGAGGTGCGTTCGCCCAGCGCTCGCCGCACCAGGGTCAGCGCCAGCGTCTCCGCTTCGAGCGGCTCGGCGACGCCGCGCTGCAGGCTGTATCGCAGCAGGGCCATGAGCGCCTGCGCACGCGGATCGATCCGTCGGCGTTGCGTCAGGAAGGCGACCGTGCCGGCGCGCAGCAGCTCTGCCGGCGCGAGCTCATGCAAAGTCTCTTCGCTGAGGCGCAGATCGAGGCAGGCATCGCCGCCCGGAACCGGGTGGCTGACCTGGTAGCCCTCATAGGGATTGAAGAAGAGGACCTGGTTGCTTTCCGCGACCGTGTCGTCGCGCCCGACATGGCGCACGAAGACGCCGCGATAGGGGAAAACCAGATGGGTCGCGTGAGTGCATTCCTCGTCGCTGCGGTGCCGGCATTCGCCTGAGCACACGACATCGCGCACCAGCACGATCTCGCTGTCCAGGAGCTTGCTCGCCGAAAATTGCGACACGGCCTGCCCTTCGCAACGCGGATTGGCGTCCCGAGCGTCTACAGCAGGCCCAGGACAACCATTGTCAGCAAGGTAAAAGAAGCGCCCAGAACCAGATACGCGAACTTGAACTGAAAGCCCTGGGACGCAGGCATCGATCGGATCGGTGTCATCATCGCCTCCCTCTGTTCAGCCTCGACTGTTTCGTCATGGAACATTTCTGCGGGGACGCCTGGCGCCCGCTCAGTCGGCCCACATCCCGACCGCGAACCAGCCGACAATCGCGAGCATCAGGCCCACGATCAGAACGACCAGCACGGGCCGATCGAGAAAGCCTTGTCTTGCTTCAACCGGGGTCTCGACCGCCGGATCGACATCGGAATGGACATCAGCCCGCATCGGCGGGACCGGCTGGCCACCGCTCTCCGGAATGCGCACCTCGCGTTCCCTGACGTCGTCTTGCATCGTCGCCTCCGCTCGTTCGAGCCCTGTCAGCCGCCGATAGCGCGCGTCAGCACATTCGCCAGCAGCGTGACCACGAGAAAACTGCCCAGCAGCAGGATGAAGAGCGGATCGCCCCAAGATACGGGCTTTGCGACATCGGCGAGCCCGCGACGGGCATGGCGCCGGTGCAGCCGCTCGATCGCCCCGTGTCTCAGCTCGTCCTGATGGGTCATCGTACGCTCCTTGCGGGTATCGACTGGAACATAAACGCCCGCCGCGGAAAGCGGTTCCCATCGCGGCCCCGTCCATGCGAAACGGGCGCCCTTGCGAGCGCCCGTTCCATGCATTTTCAAGCGGTTGGAAGCGGTTCCGGACTCAGCTTCGCAGGATGATGAACCCGCGTGCGAAATCCGGCGCCTGCCTCAGTTCTTCGTCTTGTCGACCAGAGCCTTGGCCTTGATCCCAAAGGTCTGGCGCCAGCCGGACCGTCGCAAAACCAAGAACCGTGGATCGGCTCAGTTCTTGGTCTTGTCGACCAGGGCCTTGGCCTTGATCCACGGCATCATGTCGCGAAGCTTGGCGCCGACTTCCTCGATCGGGTGGGCGGCGTAGCGGGCGCGGGTCGCCTTGAACGAGGTCTGGTTGACCTTGTTCTCGAGCATCCAGTCGCGGGTGAACTTGCCCGACTGGATATCGGTGAGGACGCGCTTCATCTCGGCCTTGGTCTCGGGCGTGATGATGCGCGGGCCGGTGACGTACTCGCCGTACTCGGCGGTGTTCGAGATCGAGTAGTTCATGTTGGCGATGCCGCCTTCGTAGATCAGGTCGACGATCAGCTTCACCTCGTGGAGGCACTCGAAATAGGCCATCTCGGGAGCGTAGCCAGCCTCGGTCAGCGTCTCGTAGCCGGCCTTGATCAGCTCGACCAGGCCGCCGCAGAGCACGACCTGCTCGCCGAAGAGATCGGTCTCGCACTCTTCCTTGAAGGTGGTCTCGATGATGCCGGCGCGGCCGCCGCCATTGGCCGAGGCATAGGACAGGCCGAGGTCATGGGCGTTGCCGGTCGCGTCCTGATGGATCGCGATCAGGGTCGGCACGCCGCCGCCGCGCTGATACTCGGAACGGACGGTGTGGCCGGGGCCCTTCGGCGCGACCATCAGCACGTCGAGGTCCTTGCGCGGCTCGATCAGGTTGAAATGCACGTTGAGGCCGTGCGCGAACAGGAGAGCGGCGCCTTCCTTCATGTTGGCGTGCAACTCGTCGCGATAGATGTCGCCCTGCAGCTCGTCGGGGGTCAGCATCATCATGACGTCGGAGACCTTGGCGGCCTCGGACGGGGTCATCACCTTGAAGCCGGCCTCTTCGGCCTTCTTGCGGGTGGCCGAGCCGGCCTTCAGCGCGATGATGACGTCCTTGACGCCGGAATCGCGCAGGTTCAGCGCATGGGCATGGCCCTGCGAGCCGTAGCCCACGATGCAGACCTTCTTGCCCTTGATCAGGTTGATGTCGGCATCACGATCGTAATAAACGCGCATGGGTGTCTCCTTATGTCACGCGTTGGACTTGTCCCGGCCCGGCGCGCTCTGCGCCGTGCCGTAGAGGGTGAGAAACTGTTCGGCGGCGCGCTCGGCGTCGCGGGCGATCTCGGCCTTGCTGAGGGTCAGCGTGTCGCCCAACAGCAGGCGCACCTGCACGTCGCGGCCGACAAGGCCGAACAGCGTGCGGAAGGCGGCCTCGGTATCGTCGAAGGCGATGAGCCCGGCCTCCCGCCCGGCATCGAGCACCGGCTTCAGGCGCTCGCCGATGGCGAAGCGGCCATTGGCCAGCACGATCGAACCGAGATTGCCGTTGCGGGCAGCCGCCTGGCTGATGCCGATGCGGTTGAGCGCGATCGAGGTCGGCGAGGTGATCACCTCAAGCCAGTTGGCGGCAAAACCCTTCAGGCTTTCACGCAGGGTGCCGGCATCGAGATTCTGCCGGTCGTAATTGCCCGCCCTCACCTTCGAGGCCTGCCATTGCACGGTCGCGGTCAGCAGCCCGTCGCGGTCGCCGAACCATTTGTAGAGCGTTTCCTTGGAGCAGCTCGCCCGGCGCGCCACGGCCGTCATGGTGAGATGGTCGCCCTTCTCCACCATCAGGCTGAGCACGGCATCGAGCACCGCCTGCTGCCTTGCGGTCAGCGTCTCGCTCTGCGTCTCGGCCGCGGGCTCGCTCATGCGGGGGAAAGGTCCAGTACCGTACGTTACGGTTCAGTCATCTAGCGCAGCCATGGATGGTGGGCAAGTCCTATTCGGGGCTGGCAGAGCGCCGGGAAAGAATTATCTCCGGATCGCCGAAAGACAGGAGAACTTGCCCCGATGACCTTGCCCAGCGCCGCCGACATCGTTGCCTTCTGGCGTGAAGCCGGCCCGGAGAAATGGTTCGCCAAGGACGAGGCCTTCGACGCGGCGATCAGGGAGCGGTTCCTGCCGGCCCATGAGGCGGCTGCCGCCGGCACGCTCGTCGACTGGGAAGGAACGCCGGAGGGCGCCTACGCGCTTCTCATCCTGCTCGACCAATTCCCGCGCAACCTGTTCCGCGGCAGCGCCCGCGCCTTCGCCACCGATGCGCAGGCGCTGGCCATTGCGGAAGGGGCGATCGCCCGAGCCTTCGACCAAGGCTACCAGCCGCCCGAGCAGCGCTTCTTCTACATGCCGTTCATGCATTCGGAGGAGCTGGCCCATCAGGACCGCTGCGTTCATCTCTGCGAGGCGGCCAGCGACCCCGAAGGCGTGAAATTCGCCGAGCTCCATCGCGACATCATCCGCGACTTCGGCCGCTTTCCCCATCGCAACCCGCTGCTGGGACGCCAGACGACAGCAGACGAACGGGCTTTCCTCGACAAGGGCGGCTTCGCCGGCTGACTTCAGCCGCCCGACTGGCTCGCCATCCGCTGCAGGAAGATCGCCGCGACCGTCAGGACGAAGCCGACCCACCAGAGCGGCGAGCGCAGGCTCTTGCCGCTGCCCAGCGGCTCGGCCTGCCCCCGGCCCGTTAGGCGCAGGATCACCGGCCCGGCGAGGCAGCCGAAGCCGACGATGCCGAGGCCGAGCGCGATCAGGCTGAGCGTTTGGGGCGTCAGCGCCATGCTCACATCGCCTCGGGGCCGCGGCTCATCGCGGCGATGCCGGTGCGCGACACCTCGGTCAACCCGACCACCGTCATCATCTTGATGAAGCGCTCGATCTCCTCGGTCGAGCCGGTCAGCTCGAAGACGAAGGAGGTCAGCGAGGCATCGAGCGTGCGCGCCCCGAAGGCGGAGGCCAGCCGCATCGCCTCGACGCGGGCCTCACCCTTGCCGACGACCTTGACCAGCGCGAGCTCGCGCTCGATCGCCTCGCCCTGCGCGGTCAGGTCGACGACGCGATGCACCGGCACCAGCCGGTCGAGATGCGCCTTGATCTGGTCGATGACGTTGGCGGTGCCGGAGGTCACCACCGTGATGCGCGAGATATGCTTCTCATGCTCGGTCTCGGAGACGGTGAGGCTCTCGATATTGTAGCCACGGCCCGAGAAAAGCCCGGCAATGCGGGCAAGAACGCCCGGTTCGTTGTCGACGATCACCGCCAGCGTGTGGCGCGCGGTCGGCTGCGACTTGGGAGCGTTCGGATAATGCGTGGCCGGTTTCGACATGGGTAGACCTGCAAGGCGGGTTGAAAGGAGATTGAGTTCAGATTTCGCGAAGATTGGCGGTGGCGGGTTCGTCGACCTCGTCCTGCGCCACGACCCAGGGCTCGGCCAATGCGCCGGCCAGCCATTCCCGATAGGCCGGCAGCGCCAGCACGGCCTGCATATAGGCGGATGATACCGGGTCGACGGCGATCGCGTAGGTGTCGAGCCGCGTCACCACAGGCGCGAACATCGCATCGGCCGCCGAGAAGGCGCCATAGAGGAACGGCCCCTCTCCGCGAGCGCCGAAGCGCTCGCGCGCCTCGCGCCAGATCGCCGTGATGCGGGCCACGTCGCGGGCGACATGAGCCCCCCGGTCGCGCGCCGCGAAGCGCTTGCCGAGATTCATCGGGCAGCTGCCGCGCAATCCCTGGAAGCCGGCATGCATTTCGGCCGAGACGGAGCGGGCATGGGCGCGCGCCGCCTTGTCACGCGGCCAGATCCTGGCTTCGGGATAGGTCTCGTGCAGATAGTCGGCGATCGCCGTGCTCTCCCAGACCGCGACATCGCCATCGACCAGCGCCGGCAAGGTGCCCCCGCTGCCGGGCACCGCAGCGAAGACCGCCTCCTTGAAGCCGGGCTCGTCGAGCGGAACGAGTTGCTCCTCGAAGGCGATGCCCTTGGCGCGCAGCAGCAGCCAGGCCCTGAGCGACCAGGAGGAATAGCATTTGTTGCCGATCAGCAGTTTCATGCGGCGACGCTCTCCACTTCACCGACATAGTCGAGCGCCGCCGCGACATGCAGCGCCGTGGTGTCGAAGACCGGCACGGTGCAATCGGCCTGCGACAGCAGCAGTCCGATCTCGGTACAGCCGAGGATGACGCCGTCCGCGCCCTCCTCCAGGATCGCCCGCTCGATGACCGCGAGATAGCGCGCCTTGGAGGCCGCCTCGATGCGGCCGCGGCACAGCTCCTCGTAGATGATGCGGTGAACCTCGTCCCGCTCCTGCGCCTGCGGCACCAGCGCCTCGACGCCGAAAGCCTTGAGCCGGTCGCGATAGAACGCCTGCTCCATGGTGAAGCGCGTCGCCAGCAGCAGCGGGCGCCGCGCGGAGGTCGCGCGGATCGCCTGCGCCGTCACATCCGCCAGATGCAGGAAGGGCAACTTGGTCGCCCCCGTGATCTGGTCGGCGACCTTGTGCATGGTGTTGGTGCACAGCACGAGGCAGGCGGCACCAGCGTGCTCCAGCCGCCTTGCGCTCTGGGCCAGAGCCGCACCGGCCGCCGCCCAGTCACCCTGCGCCTGCATCTCCGCGATACCAGCGAAGTCGAGCGAATGCAGCAGCACATCGGCCGAATGCAGCCCGCCCAAGCGAGTGCGCACGCCTTCATTGAGCAGCCGATAGTAGACCGCCGTCGATTCCCAACTCATTCCGCCGATCAGGCCGATCGTCGCCATGGTGTTCTTCCCTTCCCCCTGCCGTCATTGCGAGGAGCGTCAGCGACGAAGCAATCCAGGGGACGTGAAGCGCGGCCGCTCCTGGATTGCTTCGCTGCGCGTCGCAATGACGGAGGTGTTCCCGATCAGACGAGCTGCTTGCCCTTGGCGTCGATGATCTGGCCGGTATCGCCTTCGAAATCGGGCAGGATCATCTCGTTATGCGCCTTGCCCGACGGGATCATCGGGAAGCAGTTCTCTTCCTTGGCGACATGGCAGTCGAAGATCACCGGGCCGGGCGTCTCGATCATCTCCATGATCGCGGCGTCGAGTTTGGCCGGGTCGTCGCAGCGGATGCCGTGGCCGCCATAGGCTTCCGCGAGCTTCACGAAGTCCGGCAGCGACTGCGAATAGCTCTCCGAATAGCGCCCGCCATGCAGCAATTCCTGCCACTGGCGCACCATGCCCATGTACTCGTTGTTGAGGATGAAGATCTTGACCGGCAGCCGGTACTGCACCGCCGTCGACATCTCCTGCATGTTCATCAGGATCGAGGCCTCGCCGGCGACGTCGATGACGAGCGCCTTGGGGTGCTTCATCTGCACGCCGATCGCTGCCGGCAGGCCGTAGCCCATGGTGCCGAGGCCGCCCGAGGTCATCCAGCGGTTCGGCTCCTGGAAATGCAGGTACTGCGCCGCCCACATCTGGTGCTGGCCGACCTCGGTCGTGATGTAGGTATCGCGATCCTTCGTCAGCGCATGGAGGCGCTCCAGCGCATATTGCGGCTTGATGATCGTGTCGGACTGCTTGTAGGCGAGGCTCTTGCGCCCGCGCCAGCCCTCGATCTGCGTCCACCAGGCGGCAAGCGCGGTCTTGTCGATCTGCGGGCTGCTCTCGCGCCAGATCCGGACCATATCCTCCAGCACATGGGCGCAATCGCCGACGATGCCGATATCGGCCTTGACCGTCTTGTTGATCGAGGACGGGTCGATGTCGATATGGATCTTCTTCGAGCGCGGCGAGAAGCCGTCGATCCGCCCGGTGATGCGGTCGTCGAAGCGCGCGCCGATATTGATCATGACGTCGCAGTCATGCATCGCGAGATTGGCCTCGTAGGTGCCGTGCATGCCGAGCATGCCGAGCCACTGCTTGTCGGCGGCCGGGAAGGCGCCGAGCCCCATCAGCGTCGAGGTGACCGGGAAGCCGGTCAGCCGCGCCAGCTCGCGCAGCAGCGCCGAGGCGTGCGGGCCGGAATTGATGACGCCGCCGCCCGTGTAGAACACCGGCTTCTTCGCGCTGGCGATCAGCTCGATCGCCGCCTTGATCTTGGCGAGGTCGCCCTTGACCACCGGGCGGTAGGTCTTGTGCTGGTTGTCGCGCGGGCGGCTATAGGCGCCGGTCGCAAACTGGATGTCCTTCGGAATGTCGATGACGACCGGGCCCGGGCGGCCGTTCGAGGCGACATAGAAGGCCTCGTGGAGGATGCGCGGCAGGTCGTGGATGCTCTTCACCAGATAGTTGTGCTTGGTGCAGGAGCGGGTGATGCCGACCGTGTCGCATTCCTGGAAGGCGTCGGAGCCGATCAGATGGGTCGGAACCTGGCCGGTGATGACGACAACCGGGATCGAGTCGAGCAGCGCGTCGGTCAGGCCGGTGACGGCATTGGTCGCGCCGGGCCCCGAAGTGACCAACACGCAGCCGACCTTGCCCGGGCCGGAGCGGGCATAGCCCTCGGCGGCATGGACCGCGCCCTGCTCGTGGCGGACGAGCACGTGCTTGACCTTGTCCTGCTGGAAGATCGCGTCATAGATCGGGAGTACGGCGCCGCCGGGATATCCGAACAGATGCTCGACGCCCTGGTCCTGAAGCGCGCGGACGACCATCTCGGCTCCGGTCATCATCTCGCTCATAACGCTCTCCTGCGGCTTGTCTTCGGTGATGGTGGAAAACGGGCAATAAAAAAGGCCCTCGGAGGGGCCTGGGCGTGCGCTGGCGTCGGGGACGCCCGGTTGTTAAACCGGCCCCTACCAGCGCACCTCTACGAGAATAAGCTTGCGCATTGCGCTCATGATCCTTGTCGTAAGTTGCCGGACGCTAACGGAGGCCGCGAGGCCGGTCAAGCGCTAAGCGTAGGCGACAGCCCCCGGAAAAAAACGCGACGCTCATGGATGACGGCCTGCGGCCTCGGAGCAACCGCCGGCATCGGCAAGGGATATCGACAAAAGGAACATCGACTGCGCGCTCCCTGCAGCCTGCGCCCTTCGGGGTCACAGAGCCCCCTCCGAAGGTTGAAGACACCCCTTGAATGGTTGGCAACCGAATGATTGACACGATTACGCAAAAATCGCGTCCATCGCGGAACGGTTTCTCAACCTGCCTGTCTTAGCGTTGCGCCCGCTCGAACCGGGACGGCTATGTACCACGAAGTCCATACCGAAAACATCGCAGCCCGCGCCCATGCGCCCGAGATCGCGAAGCTGCTCGACCGGTTCGCGTTCCATGGTCGCAACGGCCGGCCCGTCGCCTACGAAGACTTCATCGCCGAAATCATGCCGGCCTTCGGCGAGGACCTGGTCATCCTCGAGCCGACCGATGACGGTGATTATCGCTGGATCCATTACGGCCGCGAGATCGTGCGCTATGTCGGCGGCTCGCGGCTGGGCGAGACATTGGCCGCGATGCGGCCGCAGGTCGCGACATTCACGCGCGACTGCGCCGAACGCGCGCGCTCGGAGCGCAAGCCGCTCTACACCATCCACCGTTCCAAGCCGATCACCCGCGTCGCGCTGTGGGAGCGCCTCCTGCTCCCCACCATCGCGCAGGACGGACGGGACGTGGTGGTCGCCTTCAGCCGCCCGTTGCAGTTCCGCGAGGACCTGCTCAATGCGGTGCTGGACAACTCGCCGAGCGGCATCGTCGCGCTGCGCGCCATCCGCGACGATGATGGCGGCATCGACCGCACGGTCATCGTCACGGCAAATGCACGGGCGGCCGAACTGGCCGGACGGCCCGGTGCCTGCCTGCTGGATTGCGAAGGCCGGGAGGGCCTGCCCTTCCTCAGCGACCCGACGCTCTGGCGCCGCTGCCTCCACGCGATGCAGCATCAGCGCGCCGACACCTTCGAAACCGCCTTCGCTCTTGGCGAGCGCACGACCTGGCTGAGGCTCGCGGTCGCCCCCCTCGGCGACGGGCTCCTCATGACGCTGACCGACATCACCGACCTCACCGTCGCCAACCAGACCCTGCAACTGCGCGCCGCGACGCTCGCGCTCGAGATCGGCCGGGAGCGGGCGACGCGCCGGGCCCTCTCCGAAGAGATCGGCTATCGCGAGGAACGCGAAAAGGAACTGCGGCGCCTCGCCGAGACCGATCCGCTGACCGCTCTCCTCAACCGCCGCTCCTTCACCGAGCGCGCCCATGCCGCAATGGCGACGGGTGCGAGCGAGGATGCCGACATCTCGCTCATCATCGTCGATCTCGACCATTTCAAGCAGGTCAACGACTCCCACGGCCACGCGGCGGGAGACGCCGTCATCCGTGCCTTCGCCGATATGCTGCTCGGGCTGCTGCGCGGCGAGCGTCACCTCGTCGCCCGCGTCGGCGGCGAGGAATTCGCCATTCTGCTGCGCGGCGCCGGCGGGACCGAGGCGGTGGCCAAGACGCGCCAGATCCAGGACGCGCTGGCGAGCCGCGCCTTGCCCGTTTCCGAGACGCTCGAACTCAAGGTCACTGCCAGCTACGGCATCGCGACACGCCAGTCGGAAGAGCAGCTCGCCATGCTGATGGAGCGCGCCGACCAGGCGCTCTACCGTGCCAAGAACGAGGGCCGGAACCGGATCGGCATCGCCGAGGCGAGCACGATCGCCGCCGTCGCGGCCTGAGTTCAGCGTTTCAGGCCGGCGAGCGCCGTCTCCAGCGCAGCCTCCGGCGCCACCGCCTGCCAGCCCGCCATCTGGTGCCGGAACCATGTCACCTGCCGCTTGGAATAGGCGCGCGTGTCGGCCTGCCCGCGCGCGATCGCCTCCTCCAGCGAGATTTCCCCGTCGAGATGCGCGATCAGACCCGGCACGCCATGGGCGCGCATGATCGGCAGGAGCGGATCGAGTCCCCGCTCCCGCAGCCGCGCAACCTCCTCCAGCGCGCCTGTCGCCATCATCGCCTCGAAGCGCCGGTCGATCCGGGCGCGCACATCCTCACGCGACGGGCTGACGAACAGGCGTAGCAGCGCCGTGCCGTCGAGAGGTCCCGGCTCGCGCTCGCCCTGGAAGCTCGCCAGCGAACGCCCGGTCGCCAGATGCACCTCGATGGCACGCATGATCCGCAGCCGGTCCGACGGCCGCAGCCGGTCGGCCATGAGGGGATCGAGAGCGGCAAGCTCGGCATGCAGCGCCTCGGTCGCGGCGCCCTCCGCTCGCGCTCGGAAGGCGGAGCGCACCGCCTCCGGCACGGGCGGCATCGCCGAGAAGCCCTCGGTCACCGCTTTGAAGTAGAGCCCCGTTCCCCCCACCAGGATCGGCAGCTTGCCCTGCTCCCAAAGCTGCGGCAGCAAGGCCGCGACATCCGCCGCATAGCGCATCGCCGAGTAATTCACGGCACCGTCGACATGGCCGTAGAGCCGGTGCGGCGCGAGCGCCTCCTCGGCCTCGCTCGGGCGGGCGGAGAGGATGCGCAGATCGGCATAGACCTGCATGGAATCGGCGTTGACCACGACGCCGTCCAGCCGCCGGGCGATCTCGATGGCGAGCGCGGACTTGCCGCTGGCGGTCGGACCTGCGATGAGCACCGCCCTGATCGTCTCTTCCGCCTGCGTCACCGGTCCTCACATGCTCGTCGCGACACTTGTTTCCGCCCATGGCCAGGCGCTCGTCGGCGAGGCCCTGCTCGCACACCTCGCCCGCGCAGTGCCGGGCATCCATCGCACAGCCACGCTGGACGGCGCCATCGCCGCCGATCTCTTCGCGGATGGAACCGACGCGCGCAAGCTCGAAGCCGAAATCCGGACCGCGCTGGAAGATGTGGCGATCGACGTCATCGTCCAGCCCGAAGCGAGCCGCCGCAAGGCCCTGTTCCTTGCCGACATGGATTCGACGATGATCGGCCAGGAATGCATCGACGAGCTCGCCGCCTGTGTCGGGCTGAAGGATCTCGTCTCAGCCATCACCGAGCGCGCCATGCGCGGCGAGATCGCCTTCGAGCCGGCGCTGCGCGAACGCGTCGCCTTGCTGAAGGGCGTGCCGCTGTCGGTGGTCGACGAGATCATCCGCGACCGCATCACCCTGACGCCGGGCGGCTACGAGCTCGTCCATACGATGCGCGCCAACGGCGCCTACACCGCCCTGGTCTCCGGCGGCTTCACCGTCTTCACCGGTCCGATCAGCGCCGCCATCGGCTTCGACGAGCACCGCTCGAATGTGCTGCTGGCGCAGGACGGCATCCTGACCGGCGAGGTCGCCGATCCGATCCTCGGCAAGCAGGCCAAGCTCGATTCGCTCGTCGAACTGCGCAGCCGCTTCGGCCTCCGCCCCGAGCAGACGCTTGCGGTCGGCGACGGCGCCAACGACCTTGCCATGCTCGGCGAAGCCGGCCTCGGCGTCGCCTTCCGTGCCAAGCCCGCTGTCGCGGCCGCGGCCGATGCCCGGCTGGAGCACGCCGATCTCACCGCCCTGCTCTACGCCCAGGGCTATACCGGCGGCGAGATCGTCAGGCGCTGATCAATCGACGATGAAGAGCTTCGCGCCCGTCTTCGTCTGCGAGCGGTGCGCCTCGGCGCCATCGGCGACTTGATAGCTCATGCCGGCCTTGAGCGGCATGACGCGGCCATCTTCCAGCGTCGTCTCCATCTCGCCTTCCAGGCACAGGATGATGTGGCCCTTCGAGCACCAGTGATCGGCGACGTAGCCGGCCGAATACTCGACCATCCGCACCCGGATGCGGTTCTCCTCCGGTCCGAAATACTGGACGCGCCAGATCGCCTCCCCGACATCGCCGGCATGGCGCTCGGCCGGCACGGCCGACCAGTCGGTGGTGACGAAGGAAATATCGCTGATCTTCATGTCGCTGCTCACCGGCCGGAGCCGGGCCCGTCTTGCCATGGCCGAAGGCACGCAAGGTGCCAGCCGCGAGCCGGATGCGCCATCGCAAAGACGGGATCGGCTGCATGCCCGCAAAGCGCGGGCGCCAAACAAAAAGGGCGGCCCGCCGGGCCGCCCTCGATCTCGCCCTGTCAGGGACCGGTCAGTTCATCGCCACCGCGACGAAGCGGACCTCGCCCTGGCCGTTGGAAACCAGCAGAAGGGCGGACTTCTTGCCCTCCTTCTTCAGCGCATCGAGGCGCTTCGTCAGCTCGTCCGGCGTGTTGACCGGCTCCTGCCCGACCTCGACGATCAGCTCGCCGACCATGATGCGCTTGTCGGCGGCGTTCGAGTTCGGATCGACCTTCGTCACGACGACGCCCTTCAGCCCGTCCTTGATCGAATAGCGCTTCCTGAGCTCGTCGTTCTGGGCCGAGAGTTCGAGGCCGAGCGCGCTGGTCACCGCCGGCTTCGCCGCTTCCGGAGTGGGTTTGCTGGCGGAGGCGGTCTGGACCTTCTCGCCATCTTCGAGGCGGCCGAGCTTGACCGTCTTGATCTCTTCCTTGCCCTTGCGGACGATCGTGACCGGCACGTCCTTGCCGACCGGCGTCGCGGCGACGATGCGCGGCAGATCGCGCGAATCCTTCACGTCCTTGCCGTCGAACTTGGTGATCACGTCGCCGGTCTCGAGGCCGGCCGGCTTGCCCGGGCCCTTCTCGTCGACGCCGGCGATCAGCGCGCCGCGCGCCGTGCCCAGCCCCAGCGCATCCGCGGTGGCGTCGTCGATGCTCTGGATGCGCACGCCGAGCCAGCCGCGGCGCGTCTCGCCGAATTCGCGCAACTGCTCGACCACGTTCGCCGCCAGCGCGGCCGGCACGGCGAAGCCGATGCCGACCGAGCCGCCGGTCGGCGATAGGATCGCCGTGTTGATGCCGATGACCTCGCCGGCCATGTTGAACAGCGGGCCGCCGGAATTGCCCTTGTTGATGGCCGCGTCGGTCTGGATATAGGTGTCGTACGGCCCCTGGCTGATGTCGCGGTTGCGGGCCGAGATGATGCCCGACGAGACCGAGCCGCCGAGGCCGAACGGGTTGCCGATCGCCATCACCGGATCGCCGATCCGCATCTTGTCGGAATCGCCGAACTTCACGGAAGGCAGCGGCTTGTCGTGCTTCACCCGCAGCACGGCGAGATCGACCTTGGTGTCCTTGCCGATGACCTCGGCCTTGAGCCGCAGGCCGTCGCCGAAGATCACCGTGATCTCGTTGGCGTCGCCGATGACGTGGTTGTTGGTGACGACGATGCCCGACGGGTCGATGACGAAGCCCGAGCCCGCCGATTGCGACCGGCGCTGCTGCGGCGCCTGGCGCTCGCCCTGCTGGTTGCGGCGGTTGAAGAACTCCTCGAACAGGTCGCCGAAGGGCGTGTCGGGGCCGAGCTGCGGCAATTGCGGCAGGTTGCGGCCCTTGGTGTCGCTGGTCGTGACGGCGGAGATGTTGACCACCGCCGGCATCACCTTGTCGACGAGGTCGGCGAGCGAGGTCTGACCTTGCAGCAAGGGGGTATTGGCTCTGGCCTGCGCCGGCGCCAGCACCGGCGTCAGCAGCGCCAGGCCGGCCACGCCGGCCGCGAGCGCGATGCGGACGGACCGGGCAGCCACGGGAACGGTTTTCAATGCCATTTGAATCCTCATGACGGAAAAAGGCAGGCCGATCGATGCGGCACAACTCTCGCGCCGAATTGAACTCCGAAATGCGGCGGAAGGGCGACGCACAATCGTGTCATCGAACACGATCGCGGGATAGTCTACCAGCTTCCGCGCGCGATCCAGACCAGGATCACGCCGAGCACCGCCGAGCCGAGCCCGATCAGACGCATCCGATCGGGCGGCGTCTCCGCCGCGCTGCGCAGGGCATCCTTCGCCAGATGCGGAATCGAAGCGAAGAGAATGCCCTCGATGGCGAAGACCAGGCCGAGCGCCGCGATGAAGTCGAACATCCGCGTCGCTCGCTGTGATCAGGGCCGTGCCGGCACGGGAGCCGGGTTTGCCGGCGCGGCCTGAGATTGCGCCTGTCCGCCCCCGCGCTGCGTGTTCGGCCCGTTGAAGAACTGGAAGAACGGCGAATCGGGGGTCAGCACCATGCGCGTATCGCCCGGCTTGATGCTCGCCTCATAGGCCTGCATCGAGCGGTAGAAGGCGAAGAACTCCGGATCCTTGCCGAAGGCCTCGGCGAACACCCTGTTGCGCTCGCCTTCGCCCTGGCCGCGGATCTCGTCGGACTTCTGCTGCGCTTCCGCGACGATCACGGTCGCGTCCCTGTCGGCCCTTGCGCGGATCTCCTGCGCCTGCTGACCGCCGAGCGCGCGCGCTTCCGCCGCCTCGCGCTGACGTTCGGTCTGCATGCGCTGGAACACCGCCGCCGAGTTCGCCGCCGGCAGGTCGACGCGGCGCAGCTTGACGTCGACGACCGTCATGCCGAAGCGCGCCGCCTCGCGGTTCACCACGTCGCGGATGCGGGCCATCAGCCGCGACCGCTCGGTGCGCACCACATCGACGAAGGTCGCATCCGCCAGGACCGAACGGACATTGCCGTTGACGATCGAGGTGAGCTGCGAATTCGCCCGCGGGATGTTGTTGACCGCCTGGTAGAAGCGCAGCGGATCGGAGATCCGGTAGCGCGTGAAGGCATCGACCACCAGACGCTTCTGGTCGGAGGCGATGATCTCCTGCGCCGGCAGATCGAGGTCGAGGATGCGGTTGTCGAGCAGCGTCACCGTCTCGATCGGCGCGAACCATTTGAAATAGAGGCCGGGCTCGGTCTTGACCGCGCGCACCGCGCCCAGCCTGAGCACGAGCGCCGACTGCGTCTGCGAGACGATGAAGGTGCAGGCGTAGAACACGGCCGCGACGGCGACGAGGACGACGACAAGAGCCGCCCGAAGGAAGGAACCGTTCATCGGGTCGCTCCCTGCTGCTGGCCGCCCCGGGCGGGTAGCCTCTGCAATTGGTCGAGCGGCAGATAGGGCACCACGCCCTGGCCGTTGCCCGTCGAGTCGAGGATGATCTTGTCGGTTCCGCCCATCACGCGTTCCATCGTCTCCAGGAAGAGGCGCTCGCGCGTCACGCCCGGAGCATTCTTGTACTGCTCGTAGACCGCGTTGAAGCGGCTGGCCTGACCGCGCGCTTCCGCCACGGTCTGCTCCTTGTAGGCTTCAGCCGACTGCACGAGCTGGGCGGCGCGACCGCGCGACTCGGGCACGACGCGGTTGGCATAGGTCTGCGCCTCGTTGCGCAGGCGCTCCTGGTCGGCACGCGCCGCCTGGACGTCGCGGAAGGCGTCGATGACCTGCTGCGGCGGATCGACCTTCTGGAGCTGCACGAGCCGGATCTGCACGCCGGCATTGTAGCCGTTGAGCGTATCCTGCATGAGCTGGCGCACTTCCGTCTCGATCGCGCCACGGTCGGTGGTCAGCACCGGCTGGATGTTGCGCCGGCCGATGATCTCGCGCATCGCGCCCTCGGCCACGGCTTTGACGGTGCCGGGCGGGTCCTGGATGTTGAAGACGTAGTTCTCGGGCGCGGCCGGGTCGATCTGCCACTGCACGATGAAATCGATGTCGACGATGTTCTCGTCGCCGGTGAGCATCAGGCTTTCCTCGATCACGTCGGTCTGGCGCGACTGGCGCACCGCCTCGACGGTCCGGAAGCCGACCTCGGTGGTGATGACGTTCGTGACCTGCGGCTTGACCACATTGCCGATCGGATAGGGCCAGTTCCAGTTGGCGCCCTCGCCCGTCTTGCCGACGAACTTGCCGAACACGACGTTGAGGCCGACCTCGTTGGGCCGCACGAAATAGAATCCGGACAGAAGCCAGATCGCGATCAGCACCAGCGCGCCGAGCGCAAGGCCGCGGCCGCCGAGATTGCCGCCGGGAACGAGATTCTTCAGCCGGTCCTGGCTGCGCCGCAGAATTTCCTCGAGGTCGGGCGGATTGCCATTGCCCCCGCCGGAGCCGCCGCCCCATGGGCCGCCACCGCCACTGCCTCCGCGCTGGCCCCAGGGTCCGCCCCCGCCGCTGCCGCCGCCGCTCTGGTTACTCCAAGGCATTCCGGGCCCGTTCCCTTCCGTTCATTGTGCTTGAGGCCGAGCCATAGGTGAATGGCGGCCATTTGTCAGCGCCTCGGGGAGAGACGCTCGCCTGACTTGGTCATGGGCCATGAATTCGTCAACGGCGCAAGTCGCTCGTCATGCTCGGAAAAGCGACGATCAGCCGCGCCCCGCCCCGGCGCGCCGCCGATAGCTTGCGAAAGTGAAGGGGTGTTCGTTGTCGGAATCGGCCGGATGGCTCTCCCGCGCGGTTTCGACGAAGGCGCCCTTCTCCCAGGGCGGAAAGACCGCGTCGCCCCTAGGAGCGGCGTGGACGAGCGTCAGTTCGAGCCTGTCGGCCAGGGGCAGCATCTGGGCGTAGATTTCGGTGCCGCCGCCGATGATGACGGCATGGGCGTTCATCTCCCGCCCCAGCCTCTGGCCCAGCGCCACCGCCTCCTCGACCGTATGTGCGACATCGACGCCATCGGCATTGAAGCCGGGATCGCGTGTCAGCACGATGGTCCGGCGCCCCGGCAGCGGCTTGCCGATGGAGAGATAGGTCTTGCGCCCCATGATGATCGGGCACCCCGTGGTGAGTTGGCGAAAGCGCCGCAGATCGGTCCTCAACCGCCAGATCAACTGGTTGTCGCTGCCGATCACGCCATTATCGGCAACCGCCGCGACGAGGACGAGAGGAAGCGCCGCCATCGCCATCAGCCCACGGCGCCGAGCTTCGCCAGCGCCTCGCCCTCGAGCCGCTTCACCGTCCACTCGTCCTGCGCTTTGGCGCCGATGGAGCGGTAGAACACGCGCGACGGCTCGTTCCAGTTCAGCACCCACCAGGCGAGGCGCGGCAGGTCCTCCGCGACGCAACGCTGCGCCAGCCGCGCCATCAGAGCCTTGCCGATGCCACGCCCGCGCTGCCCCGGCCGCACGAAGAGATCTTCGAGCCAGATGCCGTGCCGACCCCTGAAGGTCGAATAGGTATAGAACCAGAGCGCGAAGCCGACCGGCTCGCCATCCCATTCGGCGATGTCGCAGAAGACACGCGGATTGTCGCCGAAGAGCGAGGCCGCGATTTCGTCCTCGGTCGCGATGACCTCGTGCAGCAACTTCTCGTATTCGGCGAGTTCCTTGACGAAGCTCAGCACGAGTCCGGCTTCGCCGGAGCGCGCGGGACGGATGGAAAGAGTCATGCGGCGATCGGAGCCTCGATGGTCGAATGAGCGTTGCCGTAAGTGTGGTCGAAACGATGTGTAGCGACCCGCGACGGACCGGGCCACCCCGCTCGGGGCTTGTGCACATGGGTTGCCGGCACACCCGGCGGGATCGCACGTTCTGCTTGTTCGCGTGGCCGGCCCGACACGCCGTGCGAGCCTCAAGGTTTGAACGGCACTGCAAAATTTGGAGTGAGGCTCGGAGACCGAGAACGCAGGTTCCAGAAAGCTTCGGACGAGACCGGAGCCTCTCGAAGGCGCTGGGAACGGCCAATCGGGCGCGGCGGCCGGAGCCTCGACCCGGTCATCCGCGCTGGAATGCTTTGTGCTTGGCGCGCCTCCTTTGTCACGAGACCCATCATCATGGCAGCAGCCGCTTGTTCCGCCGGACTCGACACCGGGTTCGCCGCTCTCGACTTCGGTCAGGTCATCGTGCTCGGGCTCGTCCAGGGCGTCAGCGAATTGCTGCCGATCTCCTCGACGGCTCATATGCGGGTCGTGCCCGCGCTGCTCGGCTGGCCTGATCCCGGCTCCGCCTTCTCGGCGCTGATGCAACTGGCAGCGCTGGCTGCCGTGATCAGCTATTTCAGGCGCGATGTCGGCAGCATCGCCGGCGGGGCGCTGGCCGCGGTGAGAACCCGCCGCTTCGCGGAAGGGCCGGGCCGGTTGGCGCTCGGCATCGTCCTGGCGACGATCCCGATCGTCATTGCCGGTGTCGCGCTCGCGCCCCTGCTCAACCGGTGCGGTTCGCCTCTGCGCGCGCTGGGAGTGATCGGCGCGACATCGCTGGTGATGGCGCTGCTGCTCGCGGCGACGGAATGGTTCGCAAGCCATCGCCGGACGGTGGAGCAGGCCGGCTTCCGGGATTTCCTGCTGGTCGGCCTGGCTCAGGTCGGGGCCCTGATCCCCGGCGTCTCGCGGTCGGGCTCGACTCTGACCGCGGCGCTGGGCCTCGGCTTCAAGCGCGCCGAGGCGGCGCGGCTGTCCTTCCTGCTCGGCCTGCCGGCCATCGCGCTGGCCGGGCTGAAGGAAGCCTGGGAGATCGCCAGGGCCGGCATCGACGCCCATGCCGTGGCGCTGCTGGTGGTCGGCCTGATCGCCGGCTCGCTCGCGTCCTTCGCCGCGATCTGGGGCTTGATGCGGTATCTTGAGCGGATGTCGAGCTGGGTCTTCGTGATCTACCGGGCCGGGATGGGCATCTTCCTCCTCTGGGCCGTCGCGACCGGGTTTCTGGCCTGAAATCCTGCAGTGTGAGGCAAGATGGCGAAGGCGTGCGCGGCCGCACGCGCCCCAGCGTGAGGATGGCTACCTCCTGAGCCTGCCTGCGAGCCCGATCAGATCCGCCAGCGTGGCCGCGCCCATCTTCCGCATCACCTGGCCGCGATGCACCTTCACCGTCACTTCGCTCAGCTTGAGATCGGCCGCGATCTGCTTGTTCAGGCGGCCTGCGACGACGAAGGCCATGATCTCCTTCTCGCGCATCGACAGCGTCGCGAAGCGCGCCCCAAGCTCCGCCAGGCTGGCTTCCTGCGCCCTGCGCGCCCGGTCCCGCTCGATCGCCGCGCGCACCGCATCCAGCAGATCCTGCTCGCGGAACGGCTTCAGCAGGAACTCCACCGCGCCCGTCTTCATGGCGCGCACGGCCATGGGCACATCGCCATGGCCGGTCAGGAAAACGATCGGAAGCGGATCGCCCATCCCTGCGAGTTCCGCCTGGAAATCCATGCCGCTCGGCCCGGGCATCCTGACATCGAGGACGAGGCAGCTCGGCCTTTCCGGGCGCCTGTGCAGCGCAAATTCCTGGACCGAACCGAAGGCCGCCACCGCATAGCCGACAGAGCGGAACAGGCTGTCCAGCCCGTCGCGGACGGAAGGATCGTCGTCGACGACGAAGACGATCGGCGGCTCGTCAGCCATGGTTGCGCTCCGCTGTCGCTGCCCTCACCGGAAGGGTGAAACCGAAGACCATGCCGCGCGGAGGATTGGCCGCGGCATAGATCGTCCCGCCATGGGCCTCGACGATCGAGCGGCTGATCGCCAGCCCCATGCCCATCCCACCGGGCTTGGTCGAGTGGAAGGCGTCGAAGATCCGCTCGATGGCGGCGGGGGCGAGGCTCACGCCGGTATCGCGGATGCTCACGGTGACCCTCTCGCCATCGGTTGCCGCGCCGACCAGCATGTCTCGCGGCCCGGTTTCCTGCTGACCGATGGCCTCGGCCGCGTTCACCAGCAGATTGAGGACGACCTGCTGCAGCTGGACCCGGTCGGCGATCACCCGCGGCAGATCATCGGCCAGGTCGGTCCGCAAGGTCACTTGCGCCTTGCGGATCTCGCTGCGCGTCAATGACAGCACGTCCTCGATCAGGGCGGCCATATCGACCGTCTCGCGCGAGGGAGGCGCCTTCGCCACCATCCTGCGCACGCGGCCGATCACGTCGCCGGCGCGGTCCGCATCCGCGACGACACGCTCCAGCGCCCGCCTGGCCTCGGCCGGATCGGCGGGCGTGGCGGCAAGCCAGCGCAGGGCGGCGTGGCCGTTGGCGACGATGCCGGCGAGCGGCTGGCTGACCTCATGCGCGATCGATGCCGTCAGCTCGCCCATCATCGTGACGCGCGAGATATGGGCAAGCTCCGCGCGCGCCTGGCGGGCGCGGGCTTCGGCGGCCTCGATCCGTATCGCCAGATAGGTCGTAGCCCCGATCGCAATCAGGCTGAGGAGGCAGTTGACCAGCCCGGCATGCTCCGCCCCGCGCGGGGTGAGCAGATAGCTGAGGATCGTCAACCCGGCGCTGGCCGCGCCGACCCAGAGCACGACCGTCGGCCGGTCGAACCACACCGAAACCAGGATCACCGCGACATAGAGGACCGCAACCGCGATCTCCAGATCGGTATAGGTATCGGCGAGGAAGATCGCGGCCGCCAGCAAGGCCAGGCTCAGGCCAAGCCCGGCCTTCCCGAGGCGGAAACGCTCACGTTCGAGCACGCGCATCGCCTCCCCCACGGACATCCCGCACCGCTTGCCGGACCGGGCTCGTTCCGGGCGGCAGCCCCGATCCAGTACCGCAAGCGGCTCCGTTCGACCATTGCGCCCTCAGAGCGGCCGGTGCTCGGCCCGTGCCTCAGCTCGGATTTTCGAGGGTGAAGAGGTCGGCGGCCTCGTCATAGGCGAAGTACTCGCCATAACGGGCCCAGTTGGTGACGGCCTTGAGGGTCGTGGCGGCATAATCCTCCGACATGTGATCCTCGAGTTCGTCGCGGAAGCGCCCCGCCGGCGCCCGATGGCTCGAGCGCTCGTCCAGCACCCGGCGGATATGCGCCGCGAGCGGCACATAGGCGGCGAGCTGCTGGGCGAAGAGGCGCTTGCGTTCGTCGACATCGCTGTCGGCGAAGCGTAAGCCCGGCGCCGTGAGCCGGATGTCGCCGCCCTCGATATCGGCGAAGCGAAGCAGTTGCAGCGTCTCCGCCACCGGAAAGAGATCGTCGATCTCGTGATGGAGCTGCGCCGCGAGCGGCGGCAGATCGGCCTCGCCCTTGTAGGGTTCGGCTGCGATCGCCTCGATCAGACCGGCCATGAGATTGGTCGAGACGCGCGGCAGCGACATCGCGATGCCGGTGCCGGGAAAGAAGCCCTCGCGCGCCGGGGCCCCCGGACGCGCCGTCATGCGCGCATAGATGTCGTCCACCAGCGCGCGAAAGGCGGGGTCGAGACGGTTGCGCGGCTGGGGCAATTCGACGCGCAGCTCCGCGATCACCCGGCCCGGGTTGGAGCCGAAGAGCAGGATGCGATCGCACATCAGCACCGCCTCCTCGATATTGTGGGTCACCATCAGGATGGCCTCGATCGGCATCCGCCCCTCGCACCATAGGTCGAGCAGGTCCGTGCGCAGCGTCTCGGCGGTCAGGACGTCGAGCGCCGAGAACGGCTCGTCCATCAGCAGGACCTTGGGATGCACGACCAAGGCACGGGCGAGCCCGACGCGCTGGCGCATGCCGCCGGACAATTCCTTCGGATAAGCGCTCTCGAAACCGTCGAGGCCGATGAGGTCGATGGCGGCAAGCGCCCGCTTGCGCCGCTCGGCCGGCACCACGCCCTGCGCTTCGAGGCCGAGCTCGACATTTTCCAGAACCGTCAACCAGGGAAACAGGGCGAAGCTCTGGAAGACGACGGCGACGCCGGCACTCGGCCCCGCCACCGGCCGGCCGCAGAATTCGACGGCGCCGCCGCTCGGCTGGATCAGCCCGGCGATGGCCCGCAGCAAGGTCGATTTGCCCGAGCCGGAACGCCCGAGCAAACCCACGATCTCGCCGGGATCGAGCGTGATGTCGACCTTGTCGAGCACGACGAGGGAGCCGGCCCCTCCCTTGTCGTAGCTCTGGCAGACCTGTCTGGCCCGGACCAGCGCGTCGGACCGGTTGCCGTTCAATGCGGAAGTCTCGGTGATGCTGTCCATCGGTCGGATCCTTTCGGGAACTTCAGTCGAGACGCATGCGGCGCTCGGCGAGGACGTAGAGCGGGCGCCAGAGCACGCGGTTCAACAGGGTGACGAAGAGCGACATCACGGCGATGCCCAGCACGACGCGTGCAAAGTCGCCGGCCTCGGTCGCATTGGCGATGTAGGAGCCCAGCCCATAGGCCTCGAGCTTGGTATCGCCCCAGCTCGCCACCTCGGCGACGATGCTCGCGTTCCAGGAGCCGCCGCAGGCCGTCAGCGCGCCGGTAACGTAGTAGGGAAAGATCCCCGGCAGGATGACGCGCCGCCACCAGGTCCATGAGCGGAGCTGGTAGACGCGGGCGGCCTCGCGCAGATCGGTCGGGAAGGCGCTCGCCCCGGCGATGACGTTGAACAGGATGTACCACTGCGTCCCCAGCACCATCAGCGGCGAGAGCCAGATTTCCGGGCTCGCGCCGGTGCTGACGATGGCGATGACGGCGAAGGGAAACAGCACATTGGCCGGAAAGGCCGCGAGGAACTGCGCGACCGGCTGGGCCCGCTCTGCGATCTCGGGGCGCAGGCCGACCCATACGCCGATCGGCACCCAGATCACGCTCGCGACGGCGATCAACACGACGACCCGCAGCAGGGTGACGAGGCCGCGCACCAACGCATCCCCGGCATCCCCCCAGGACAGGGTTTGCCCGACATAGGAGACCGCGATCCAGGTCGACCACGCGCCCAGCGCCACGATCAGGCCGAGCCAGGCATAGTCCAGCGCGCGGCTCGCCGCAGGGGCGATCCTGACGGGCCGCGAGGACGCCGGCCGAAGCCGCAGCAGCATGAGCCGGCCGCCGAGCCAGGAGAATGGAACCATCAGGCGCTTCAGCAGGCGGGTGCGGCGCGCCAGGCCGTAGACCCATGAGCGGGGCTTCCGCTGCCCCGCCGTCTGCTCGAAGCGGAACTTGTCGGCCCAGGCGACGATCGGGCGGAACAGGAGCTGGTCGTAGAGGCCGATCACCACGGCCATGGCGAGCACGGCCCAGCCCACGGCCACGAAGTCCTGCTCCTTGATGGCGAGCGCGAGCCAGGAACCGAGCCCCGGAAGCTGGACCGTCGTGTCGCCGACCGTGATCGCCTCCGAGGCGACGACGAAGAACCAGCCGCCCGACATCGACATCATGGTGTTCCACACCAGGCCGGGCATCGCGAACGGGGCCTCCAGCCGGCAGAAGCGCTGCCAGGAGGACAGGCCGAAGCCGCGGCTGACCTCGTCCAGATCGCGCGGCACGGTCCGCAGCGACTGATAGAAGGAGAAGGCCATGTTCCAGGCCTGGCTGGTGAAGATCGCGAAGATCGAGGCGCATTCGGCGCCGAGCTGGCTGCCGGGGAACAGCCCCATGAAGAAGGTGACGGTGAAGGTCAGAAAGCCGAGCACCGGCACCGATTGAAGGATGTCGAGCGCCGGAATGATCAGCATTTCGGCGCGGCGGCTCTTGGCCGCCAGGGTCGCGACGACGAAGGTGAAGATCAACGAGGCGATGATCGCCGCGAACATCCGCATCGTCGTGCGCAGCGCGTATTCCGGCAGCAACGCCGGATCGAGCGCGATGGGCGCGCTGGAAAGGCCGGCGAGCGGCGCATGCATCGCCGCCGCGCCATGGAACGTCAGCACCGCGAGTGTGGCGAGCAGCGCGAAGGCGGCGAGGTCGTAGAGATTGGGCAGCACCCGCTCGCGGGCGAGAGCGGCAAGGGCGCTGCCCCGCTCGGGATTGTTGGACAGGAACGGCATCACGGAACCTCGGCTGAATAGCGACCGGCATGGCCGATGGAGAGCGCCGTGCCGCCGCGCGCCAGCAGCCCGGCATGGGGCAGGAAGACTCTGCAGCGCCTGCTGGCGCGAGATCGTCGGGCACCCTCCTCCCCACCTTCCGGCAGCCAGCAGCATTCCAGACGCCCGTCCACCTCGCTGACCCGCCATGCGGCCACGAGGCGTGAACACCCGGCCCTCATGCGCGGCGCGAAGCGCAGAACCTGGGAAGAGACAGGCCGCGCCGGGCCGGGTCCGGCGGGAGCCACCGACCGGGGAAAGGCGGGGATATCGTTCATGACGCATCTCCTTCGACCTGCGCGAAGTCGTCCTTGGCGCCGGGCGACGTCCGGCGCGCTCCTGCATCGCAGGCGTGCGAGATTGCAAAGCGCCGCCGCAGCGGACCGACGCGATCTCTCCCTCCTCGAAGAAGGGCCGTGCGATGTGAAAGGGCGCCGCCTCGTTGCGGCGACGTCACGCTGTTTGCGCGCTGTCGGAGGCGGGATCAATCGGACGAAGGCATCGCCAACTATACCTGGGTATAGAGGCCGCATCGCAGCTTGAAGCGCCTCGACAGCCCGGGCGGTTCGACAGGTGTCGATATCGCCCCGGCGCAGGCTTACTCGCGTCGCGGAATGATGTTTGATGGATGCCCGTTCTGGAGCGATTCCATGCAGGCTCTCGTTGACGCGCTCGATCGGGGCCTGGGCGCGATCTGCCTGGCGGCCCGATGGCTCGCCTTGCCTCTCGTGCTTCTGCTGTTCCTGCAATGGCCGCTGCGCGATCTTTACAAGGGCTGGTCGCGTGAGGCGAACGATCTCGGGCAATGCGTGTTCGCCCTTTACGTCGCGGTATCGCTGACGGCGGCCACCCGTTCCGGCGCCCATCTGGCCAGCGATGCCCTGGCGCATCGGCACGGGGAGAGGCTGCGTCGGGCACTGGAGGCCGGCCTCATCGTGCTGGGGCTTGTGCCCTGGTCGCTGTTTCTGCTGATCGTCGGCTGGCCTGCCCTGCTGACCAGCCTTCGCGGCCTCGAGGCCTTCCCGGATACCGGCAATCCCGGCTATTTCCTCATCCGCGCCTCGGGCTTCCTCCTGGCGGCCCTTGTCTTCATCTCTGGCCTGCTCGGTTTGCTGCGGAGGCGCGCGTGAACCAGTGGATCGGCCTGGCCATGCTCGCCGGGGTCGCGCTGGGCGCGATCGCGACGGGGTTGCCCGTCTGGGGCGTCCTGATCGGCCTTGCGACGATAGGCGCTGCCGCATCGACCGTGCTCGACCCGTCCAGCGCGGCGCTCTTCGCGGCGCTGCCGAGCCGCCTCGTCGGCCTGCTGGAATCGGATCTGCTGCAGGCCCTGCCGCTTTTCGTCTTCATGGGCGCGCTGCTGAACCGGCTGCCGCTCGCCCGCATCCTGTTTCGCGCGGGCTTGCGCCCCTTCGGCGGCGCACGCGGAGCGACGCTGGCGCTCGGCGCCATCCTGGGGCCGATGAACGGTTCCGTCAGCGCCAATGCGATCGCCCTGACGCGCGCGATCGAGCCGGCATTGGCCGAGCATGAGGTGACGCCCGCCGAGAGTGTCGCGTTGCTGACGGTGGCGAGCACGCTCGGCGTGCTCGTGCCGCCTTCCCTCGTCCTGATCCTGCTCGGCGATGCGATGATGACGGCTCACACCATCGCCCTGAATGCCACCGGCCGGGTCGATCGCATCGTCAACACGCAGGATGTTTTCCGCGGCGCGATGCTGCCGGCGGGGCTGTTTCTCGCGGCCTGCCTCGCCCTGGCGTTCCTGCGCCGGGAACCCGGCAAGCGCCTTCCCGCCCCAACGCTGAAGGAAGCGCTGCTGGCGCTCGTGACGGTCGGATTCATCGGCGGGCTCCTGCTGGGCGTCGCGCTCGGCTATTTCTACGCGGTCGAGGCGGCGGCGATGGGGGCCGTCGGCCTGCTCGGCGCGGGCTTGCTCAGCCGTCGACTGGACGGCGCGACGCTGAAGGCGGTTCTGGACGATACGCTGGCGATGACCGGCGCGCTGATGGCCCTGCTGGTCGCGGCGACGACCTTCACGCTCGTCTTCCGCGTGCTCGGGAGCGACCGGCTGGTCGCCAGCTGGATGGAGGCGGTGCCCGGCGGTCCTCTGGGAATTCTGTGCGCCGGCCTCATCCTGATTTTCATCGCGGCCTTCGTTCTCGACGCCTTCGAGATCATCTTCGTGCTGGTGCCGATCCTGCTGCCGCCGATCCTGATGCGGGTCGAGGATGCGCAATGGGTCGCGGTCCTGACCCTGCTCGTCCTGCAGACGAGCTTCCTGCTCCCGCCGCTCGGCTATGCGCTGACGATGACGCGGGCGGCGTCGAGCCGGCGCGCGCCGTTGCGGGCCGCCATGGCGTCGCTTGCCCCCTTCATCCTCGTGCAGCTCTTCGTGACGGCGGCGGTCGTCTGCTGGCCGCGCCTGGCGCATCTGGGCCAGCCGCCCGCGGCGGCCGTCGCGGCCCCATCCGAAGCCGACGCCGCCCGCCGCCTGCACGACATCACCCCTCCCGCCGACCTGCTGGAGATCGCGCCGCCGAAGTTTTGACTGGCCGAGATCAGACCGCGACGTCGGCCTTGATGGCCGCGTGAGGCGAATAGCCCTCGACCTCGAAATCCTCGATCCGGTAATCGTCGATGCTGGCGGCGTGCCGCGTCAGGCGCATCTTCGGGAAGGGACGCGGATCGCGGCTCAACTGCTCGCGAGCCTGATCAAGGTGGTTCAGGTAGAGATGCACATCGCCTCCGAACCAGACGAAATCGCCCAGCTTCAATCCCGCCTGCTGCGCGATCATCAATTGAAGCGCGCAGCAGTTCACCCAGTTGAACCCGACGCCGAGGAGCAGATCCGCGGATCTCTGGAAACAGAGGGAATTCAGCCGCCCATCCGAAGTAACGTGGTACTGATAGACCATATGGCAGGGCGGAAGAGCCATTTGGCCCAATTCAGCGACATTCCAGCCATGGAACAGCATGCGGCGGCTTGATGGATTGCTGCGCAGGGTGTCGATCAGATCCTTGATCTGATCGTGCTCGCGACCATCGGCCCCCAGCCATCGGCGCCATTGCTTGCCGTAGACGGGCCCAAGCTCGCCCCACCGCGCGGCAAAATCATCGTCTTCGGCAATGCGCTTCTCGAACTCCGCCTGGCCGATCTCCTCGCCGGTTTCGCGACGGTAGGTCGCGAGCGGCCAGTCGGTCCAGATCCGCACATTCTCGCGGACCAACGGCTGGATATTGGTCTGTCCGGTCAGAAACCAGAGCATCTCCTTGACCGCCGTCTTCCAGTAGACGCGCTTGGTCGTCAGGATAGGCACCGTCCCGTCCGAGAGGTCGAAGCGCGCCATGGCGCCGAAAATGGACCGCGTACCGACGCCGGTCCGGTCGAGCCGCTCGTCACCCCGTTCCAGCACATCGGAAAGAAGGTCGAGATATTGGTGTTCCGGGTGCCTGCGGCTCATTCCTGCCTCCTGAGATTGCGCGACGCCGAGCGCGGCAATCCTATACTTCCTGAGCGCCGTGCCGCGCCGGACGCAGCGTCCCGGCCGTGACTGACCGAGCCTCTTCCGACAGGTCGAGGCCCAGCCGATGCCCGGCAATGGCGCGCATGCCGGAGCGACATTCCTTGCGGATGCCTCGGGTCGGGCCGCGTTGGAGCCGGTCGTGACATGGGTGCATGACGAATCTCTGAGAAGCGGGCCACCATAGCCGGTCGCGGCGCCGCTGGCCCCGCCTCGCCGGCAAGCTTCCCCAACCTTTGCAGCATGTCGTGACAAGCCGTGTCCGGAACAATGCCCGGCGGCGACGGTTCCCTCATGGGCTGCCTGAACAGGGAGAGATGCGCATGCTCTCACGACGATCGATGGCGCTGGCCGCCATGGCCACGCTCGCGCTCTCGGCGCGGGCCATGGCCCAACCTTCCGGAACGCCGCCCAAACCGTCCGACAGGACGATCTCGATGGAGGATGCCCGCCGCATCGCCACCGAAAACGGCGTCGCCCGCATCGAGGAGATCAAGTTCGACGACGGCCACTGGATGGTCGAGGGCCGCGACAGTCTCGGCTCGGAGATCGAGATCAGGCTCAGGGCCAGCGACGGCGCCGTGCTGAAGCTGGAGCGGGAGCGACCCGCCTCCGCGAAGGCCGGCAACTGACGATCTGACGGGCTCACGGGATCGCGACCGGCCGTGAAGGCTCCTGTCCGAAACTTGCCTCAATCCACGCTACTCATCCCGCCTCCGATTCACGAGGTTCGATACGCGGATGAATGGCGCAGCTCGCCTGCTTGCGGTGGCTTTGTTCACGAGCGTGGTTGCCTTGCCGGGTCATGGCTCGCAGGCGGCGGCCCAAATCGTCGCCTTCGATAACGACCGGACGATTCCTGAAAGCACGATCTCGGAAAGCCGGGCGCGCGAGATTGCCTGGAGCGCCGGCCTCGTCCATGTCGAGGAGATCACGCGGACCAGCGACCGCTGGGAGCTGGCGGGGCGCACGGTCGATGACGACGAGATGATCCTCGACATCGACGTCAGAGATGGTCGAATTCTCAATTGAGGCCGGAAAGCCTCACTGCTCGGCCTTATCGATCCTTCCTGTCGAAATCGAGCCGGCGGTCTTTCCCCGCGCCGCGGCTATGCCTATATTCACGGTGCCGCTCGCAAGAGCGGCTATGGCGATAAACGGATTTCGGAATAAGCCTTTCGGACCCGGGGGCGGTACCCGGCGCCTCCACCAAAGCCCTGGCGACAGGGAGCCTTGCCGCAAGCGCGCAGGGCTTTGGCGGGGGCGAAATAGGATCGACGAGGGTGTAAAGGACTTCCTTTTGCTCGGCATGGTTCCGCCGTTATCGGGCCAAAAGCATAGTTGCCAACGACAACAATGCTCGGGTTGCTGTCGCCGCGTAATGCGGTGCTGGTTCCCAAACCAAAGCCCTTGCGTTTAGCCGCGTAAGGCGGGGCTCGGAGGCGCCTGGCAACAGAAGCCTCCACTTTCATTTTGGCCTGCCGGCTGTTCCCGCCGGGGAGTGAAGCGGAAACGTCGACGCAATGTCCAAGGATGTCCTTCGTTACGATCTGATGGTTCAGGAGGCGCTCAAGGGCGTCGTCCGCAAGATCCTGTCGGAGGCTGCGCGCGACGGGTTGCCGGGCGAGCATCATTTCTACATCACCTTCCGCACGGGGGCTCCGGGCGTGCGCCTGTCGCAGCGCCTGCGGGAGAAGCATCCCGAGGAGATGACCATCGTCCTCCAGCACCAGTTCTGGGATCTGAGCGCCAGCGACCATTCCTTCGAGGTCGGCCTGTCCTTCTCCGGCGTGCCGGAGCGGCTGCTCGTGCCCTTCGACGCGGTGACGACTTTCTTCGATCCTTCCGTCCAGTTCGGCCTGAAATTCGAGACGCAGGACACGCCCGAGGAGGCCGCTCCACCGGCCGAGGCCGAAACGGCCGATGCACCGGCCCCGCTGCCGGCCAAGCTCGTGCCGGCCGGCGTCCCCGTCCTCAAATCCAAGGCGGCCGAAGCGGAAACCGCCAAGGGCGGAACCAAGGACGGCGACGACAAGGCCGACGCGGCGACTGCGGCGAGCGAAGGCGAGGACGACAATCGCGGCACCGCCGAAGTCGTCAGCCTGGATTCCTTCCGGAAGAAGACCTGACGACCGAGCTGACGGACTGATCCCATGACCGAGACGCGCACCGAAACCGATTCCTTCGGCCCCATCGCCGTGCCGGCGGATCGCTACTGGGGCGCGCAGACACAGCGCTCGCTCGAGAATTTCAGGATCGGCGGCGAGAGCGAACGCATGCCGCTGCCGCTGGTGCATGCCTTGGTCCTGGTGAAAAAGACGGCGGCGCATGTCAACGCCCGGCTCGGCCTGCTCGACCAGCGCGTCGCCGGCGCGATCGGCCAGGCCGCCGACGAGGCGCTCGCCGGCAAGTTCGACGGGCATTTCCCGCTGGTGATCTGGCAGACCGGCTCCGGCACTCAGTCGAACATGAACGCCAACGAGGTTCTGGCGAACCGCGCCAACGAATTGCTCGGCGCCGGCCTCGGCGCCAAGAGCCCGGTGCATCCCAACGACCACGTCAATCGCGGCCAGTCCTCCAACGACGCCTTCCCGACCGCGATGCACATCGCCGCGGCGCTGGAGATCACGCGCAGGCTGCTGCCTGCCCTGCGCGGCCTCGAAAAGGCGCTGGACGCCAAGGCCGAAGCCTTCAAGAACCTGGTCAAGATCGGCCGCACCCATCTGCAGGACGCCACGCCCGTCACGCTCGGCCAGGAATTCTCCGGCTATGCGATGCAGCTCCATCTCGGCATCGGCCGTATCGAGGCCGCGCTCGGCGGGCTCTACGCACTGGCGCAGGGCGGCACGGCCGTCGGCACCGGCCTCAACACCCATCCCGATTTCGCCGTGCTCTTTGCCAAGGAAGCCGCGGCGCTGACCGGCCTGCCCTTCCGCAGCGCCGACAATAAGTTCGAGGCGCTCGCCAGCCATGGCGCGCTCGCCGCCGCTCATGGCGCGCTGGCGGCGCTGGCCTCCGACCTGTTCAAGATCGCCAACGACATCCGCCTGATGGGCTCCGGCCCGCGCTCGGGCCTCGGCGAGATCAGCCTGCCGGAGAACGAGCCGGGATCCTCGATCATGCCTGGCAAGGTCAACCCGACCCAGGCCGAGGCGCTGACCATGGTCGCGACCCAGGTCCACGGCAACCAGGCGACGATCGGCTTCGCCGCGAGCCAGGGCCATTTCGAGCTCAACGTCTTCAAGCCGGTGATCGCCGCCGCGTTTCTGCAATCCGTGCGGCTCCTGGCCGACGCGGCCGAGAGCTTCCGCGTCAACTGCGTCGAGGGCATCGAGGCCAATGAGGGCCAGCTCAAGGAATTGCTCGCGCGCTCGCTGATGCTGGTGACGGCGCTGGCCCCGGCGATCGGCTACGACAAGGCGGCCGGCATCGCCAAGGCGGCCCATCACAACGGCACGACGCTGCGCGAGGAAGCGCTGAAGGCGGGCGTCGCCGCGGACCTGTTCGACAAAACGGTCAAGCCCGAGAAGATGCTGCAGCCCGCCTGAACGGAGGCTTCGCCATGGCCGAGATCGTCAACCTCCGTCGCTTCCGCAAGCAGAAGGCGCGCGAGGATGCGGAAAAGACGGCCGAGCAGAACCGCATCGGCTTCGGCCGCAGCAAGGCCGAGCGCAACCTGAGCGAGGCCGAGCGCGAGAAGGCGAGGCGCCATGTCGAAGGCCATCGCCTCTCGCGTGACGACGAGCCGGAGCCGGCATGAATCCCGAGCGCAAGCGCTCGCTCAGCATCGCCGGCCACCGCACCAGCGTCTCGCTCGAGGATGAATTCTGGGATGCGCTGAAAGAGATCGCGGCGGGCGAAGGACGCAGCCTCGCCGCCCTGATCGCCGAGATCGACACCGCACGCGGCGACATCAATCTCTCGGCAGCCCTGCGGCTGCACACCCTCGCGCATTTCCGCCGGCTGGCCGAAAGCTCCGTCTGAGCGATTGCGAGCCATTTCAACGGCTTGATGAAGAACCTGGAATCAGCGCGCGAAGCGGCTGAATCGGTTTCTCAATTCAACGGCACGCTGCGCGGCGGTGGCACGGGCGCAATCTGGAAGGGTGGTGGAAGCGCCGAAGCCCCCTGCCCGGGCGGCGTCTGCACGGTGCCCTCCGGAGAGCTGGCGCGCGGCGCGCTCGGCAGCAGCAGTGGTCCAGGCTGCTGCGGCGCCGGGGCCGGTTGCGCCGCCGCCCGCTCGGCGGCAGCCCTGGCGCGGTCCTCGGCCTCGGCACGGCGCCGCGACTCCTGCTCTGCCTTCGCCTGTTCGATCTGTCGGCGCTGTTCCTCCGCCCGCCGCGCGTCTTCCTGGCGCTTCTCCTCCGCGATGCGCGCCTCCTCCTGCGCCTTCAGGAAGAGATTGAGCTGCCGCTCGTTCTCGCGCATCTCGCGTTCGGCCCGCAGGCGGCGCATATGCATCGACCGCTCGCGCGCATCCGCCTCGAAGGCCTCGACCCGTTCGATCTCGCGTGCCAGCGCCCGCGCCGCCACCGTGTTCGAGAGCGCGCTGACGTCGCTCTCTCGCTTAAGGTCGGAGAGCGGCCCGCGCCAGGCGATCCCGATCTGCGGCACATCGCCCGGCCAGCCTTTCGGCAACGGCCCGACCGGCTTCAGCCCGAGCCTGAGATCGGCGGTGAGCCCCCTGAGATCGACGGTGCCGCTCGCCTCGGCCTTCATCCCGTTGCGCTCGAAACCGAAGGGTTGCAGCCGGACAAGGCCGCCGGCGAGCGTAAAGGGCAGCGTCACATCGCCCAGCGTCCAGGCGTCGCGGTCGAGCGCCTCGGCCAGACGGTCGCGCAGGCGCGAGGCATCACTCTCGGAAGCGTCCTCGCCGGTCGCCGCGATGATGCGTTCATAGGCTTTGGGATCGAAGCGTGCGAGGCGCGTGCCGGCAAGCGACAGGCTGCCCGCGCCGCTCAGGCCCGCGATGAGCCGCGCCGGCGTCTCGCCCGAGCCGCCGAGTTCGAACAGCCCCGAGGCCTTGCCGGAGACCGCCCCTTTCGTCAGCCCCGCGAGATCGACGCCGGCCAGATTGATCCGGCCGTTAAGCTGGCCGAGACCGCCGTCGCGCCGCAGCCCGAGCCGCCCGGAGAGCTGCCCGCCGCCATAGCCTCCCGCAATGTCCTCGACCCTGAGTCCGTCCTGATCGGCTTTCAGCATGAAGCGGGCCTTTTGCAGGACGACCCCGTCGAGCAGCGTCAGCGTGCCGGCCTCGACCGAGAGTTCCATCTCCGGCAGTTCCGCCACGCGCCCGAAGCGCGCCGTCGACCAGAGCGAGCCCGCTGTCGGAGCGACCTGACCCAGCGCCGCGCCGATCAGTCCGCGCAGATCGGCTCCAGGCACGACGAAGCGCCCGCTATAGCGCCCCTCGCGCGGCAGCGTGAGCGAACCCGTAGCGGAGGCGCCTCCCAGATTCGTGGCGATGTCGTCGAGCCTGACGGCCTCGCCCGTCATCGCCAGCCGGGCATGGGCATCGAGCACGCCGTCCGGCAGCAATCGCGCCGGCCCTTCGGCGAGGATCTGGCCGGGCCCATCCGCCTGCACGGTGAGTTGCCGCCCGCCTGCGCCATCCTCGACGACGACCGAAAGCCCGGGCCCCGCCAGCGAACCGACCGCACGGCCACCGCTCAGATCGATCGTGAGCTTGCCCGGCCCGCCCTGCATCGGCGCCGGCAAACCGAGGGCCGTAAAGGCCTGCCTCCGGTCGGCGAGATCGAAGCCGAGCGTCGCCCGCTGCCATGTCCCGGCCCGGTCGAGTCGCCCGTCGATGGCGATTTTACCGGCATTCGCCGTACCCTGGGCCGAAAGACTGGTTTCGCCGGAGGCCGCCCGCGTCAGCCGAAAACCGGTGTCGAGCCGCGACAGCCCGTCTCCGACACGGCCGAGCACCTGGCTCACGCTGTCCGGCAGCAGCGGCCCGGCGAGCGCGGCCAATGTCTCGAAGCGCGGCGCCCGCACTCGCCCGGAAATATCCCCGCCCTCGGCGAGCAGCGCGCCGGAACCCGCCACGCTGACGCCACCGAAGCCATCCACCGAAAGCCGGCTCAACCGCCAGATCTCGCCCTCGCGCTTGAGATCGAGCGAAGCGGAGCCCGGAGGGGCATTTCTGAAACGCACATTGGCCAGGGACAGGTCGAGCGCGATATCGCGCGCTCCGAACGGCCCGGCGAGGCTCGCCCCGGGCGGCAGGCTGTTGAGGTCGAGCCCGTTCACCGTCGCCTTCGCGGCAAGCTTTGCATCCGTGATCTCGCCCGCGGCCTCCAGGCGCAACCCCGACGAGCCGGCGACCAGCAGCCGCTGGAAGGCGAGGCCGGAGGCGCTCCAGCTCCCGGCCGCATCGGCGTCGATCCGTCCGAGCCGGGCAACGAACTCGGCCAGTGCGGGATCGAGGCCATTGCGCGACAGCACCAGCGCGACGCGGCGCGCATCATCGGCCTTGACCGTCAGCCGCGCGGAAACCTCCGTTTCGCTCGCGCTGCCGCTGGCGCCGACCAGCGCGCCCGCAACGCGCAGCGAGGCGGTGGCGTCGGAGAGGCCCTGATCGTGCAGCTTCCCGCGTAGAGCGAGAGCCGAGAAATCCTCGCCGCGCCAGATCATCTGGTCGAGGTCGAGGCTGATGTCGAGGCTGCCCGGCAGGCCCTGCAGCGCCTGCATGAAGCCCTTGCGCTCGGCCAGCGCCGTCGCCAGCGCATCGGCATCGAGCCGCCGGGCCCTGAGCGCGAGCGAGCCCGTGCCGCCGGGCGGGAGATATTGCCCCTCGCCTTCCAGCCGCGCCGCGCCGCCGGCAAGGTCCAGCGTCAGCCCGGAGAGGTCGAGCTGGCGGCTGCCGCCACGCAGCCGGCCGGAAAGCGCGACCGCCCCGCCGGGCGACAGGTTGAACAGCCCGTCCGCCTCGGCTCCGACGCTGCCGCCGCCTTGGCGTGGAAAGAGCAGCGCCCCGTCGAAATTGAACTGCAGATTGTCGCCGGTGAGGAACGCTTTGGCCCGGAGCCGGCCGCCCTCATCCATCTCGCCAGTGGTGATGCGCAGCGAGTTGCCCGCCACCTCGCCCTCGAAGCGCCAGGGCCCGACGAGGCTCACCGCCGAAACCTCCGCCGCCACGGGAGCGATCGTCACCGGCGCCTTGCCCGGATCGCGCCAGATCACCGCCGAGCGGCTGATCGTCAATCGCTCAAGGCTGGCCTGTGCCGGCAAGCCGGCGCCGCTGCGCTCCGGCAGGCGGATCGCGCCGTTCGGATCGAGCGACAGGGACAATATGGCGCCGTCGAAGCGCGCTTCCGAGAAATGGAACTCGCCCCGCGCCAGCGAGGCCAGAGCGAGCTCGACAGTGGCGTTCTCGACCGTCGCCGAACTCGCCTCGCCCGGCGCGCCGATCCGCAGATCTCCCAGCGTGATCCGCGGCGAGGGCAAGAGGCGCAGGCGGATATCGCCCCCGACACGCGTCTCGACGCCGAGCGCCTCGCTCAGCCGTGCCTCGACCTGCGAGCGATAGACGCGCCAGTCGACGAAGCCGGGGCCGACCAGGGCCGCCAGCAGCGCCAGCACCAGCAAGGCGGCGAGAACTGTCAGAGTTTCACGCAACGTCCGCTTTCTGCCCCTTTCGCAACCAGCGGGCGGTGCCGGCCGAACCGGCGCCGCCATGCACGATCAAGCTGTCAGCAGAATGACGGCAAGTCGCGGCGAGATCACGACATTTCGGCGAAGCCCGCGGGCGGCGCAAGCGGCGGCGATGTCACAGAACGACGATTTTGCCGGGATTGAGGATGTTCTGCGGGTCGAGCGCACGCTTGATCGTGCGCATCACCGCGACCGCCTCCGGCCCATGCTCCTGCTCGAGATACTTGATCTTCTTCTGGCCGACACCGTGCTCGCCCGTGCAGGTCCCGCCCATCGCCAGCGCACGCTTCACCAGCCGATCGATGAAGGCTTGCACCCGCTCGACCTCGGCCTTGTCGTTGAGATCGACCAGCGGCTGCGTGTGGAAATTGCCGTCGCCGACATGGCCGGCGATCGGCGCGATCAGCCCGGATTCCTCGATGTCCCGCTTGGTCTCCTCGACGCATTCGGCCAGTCGCGAGATCGGCACGCAGACATCGGTCGCAACCGAGTCGAAGCCGGGCCGAAGCGCCTTCGCCGCCCAATAGGCATCATGGCGCGCCTGCCAGAGCTTGGAGCGGTCCTCGGCCTTGGTCGCCCACTCGAAGGGACCGCCGCCATATTCCGCCGCGATCTCGCCGAAGCGCTCAGACTGCTCGGCAACGCCCGCTTCCGTGCCATGGAACTCGACGAAGAGCATCGTCGTCTCCGGCAGGCCGAGCTTGGCGTGCAGGTTGACGCCGCGGATCATCACATCGTCGAGCAATTCGATGCGCGCGACCGGCAGGCCGGTCTGGATGGTCAGGATCGTCGCATCGCAGGCGGCCTTCACCGACGGGAACGGGCAGACGCCCGCCGCGATCGCCTCCGGGATGCCGTGCAGCTTCAGCGTCACCTCGGTGATGATGCCGAGCGTGCCTTCCGAGCCGACGAGAAGCCGGGTGAGGTCGTAGCCGGCCGAGGTCTTGCGGGCCCGCGTCGAGCTCTGGACGATCGAGCCGTCGGCCATCACCGCCTTCAGCGCCAGCACATTGTCCTTCATCGTGCCGTAGCGCACCGCATTGGTGCCGGAGGCGCGCGTCGCCGCCATGCCGCCGATGGAGGCGTCGGCGCCGGGATCGATCGGGAACATCAGGCCTTGGTCGCGCAGATGCTCGTTGAGCTCCTTGCGGGTAACACCCGCCTCGACCACCACGTCGAGATCCTCCGCATGGACGGCGACGATCCGCTTCATCTGCGACATGTCGATGCAGACGCCACCGAAGGGCGCGTTGACATGGCCTTCCAGCGAAGTGCCGGTACCGAAGGCGATGACCGGCACGCCATGCGCGGCGCAGAGCCTCACGATCTCCGAAACCTCTTCCGTGCTCTGCGGAAACACCACCGCGTCCGGCGCCTGGTTCGGAATCCAGGTCAGCGTATGGCCGTGCTGCTGGCGCACCGCGAGACTGGTCACCAACCGGTTGCCGAAGCGCGCGGCGAGCGCCCGCGTCACGGTCTCGACGGCTTCCCGCGAGGGAGGCAGCACGGCGGCGGCGCTGAAGGTTTCGGGAAGCGACGCGGCGGGCAGGCTCATTGTCAACATCCGGTTTTGGCGCTTAGAATTGGAACAGATCGGTTTCGCCACCGGTTACGATTACGAGATCGTTCCGGTGTGGTCGCTTTCTGCCCGCGCCAGACTCCTGGCACCGGGCAGGGCCGATGCACAGTAGAACACGCAACCGCCGGATGGGCAGTACAAATTACGCTGCCATGCCTTGAACGAAGCGCTGGACAGGGAGGCGCGGATGAAAAACGAGACGCGCGCCCCGGCGCTGTTCTTCGCACCCTTCGTCTCGTCGGCCATGCGCGTCGAGCCGCAATGGATCGACTATAACGGCCATCTCAACATGGCCTATTACCATGTGCTGTTCGACCGGGCGGTGGACGAGGTTTTCTCGCTCGTGGGCCTGACCCGCGACTATGTCGAGACGCGCCATGCCTCGACCTTCACGGCCGAATGCCACGTCCTCTACAAGCGCGAGCTGACCGAGGGCGATTTCGTCCGCGTCACGGCCCAGCTCATCGCCTTCGACGACAAGCGGCTGCATTACTATCTCGAGATGCGCCACGCCAATGAAGGCTGGCTCGCCGCCACCAGCGAGAACATGTCGCTGCATGTCGACATGGTCCATCGCCGGGTGACGCCCTTCCCGCCCGACATCCTCGCCAATCTCGCCCTGATGAAGGCGGCTCACAGCATGATGCCGCTGCCGGCCACGATCGGCCGCATCATCGGCATGCCGGAAAAGCGTGCGATCCAGGTCGAGGATCAGGCCGAGCCCGAGACCGAAACCCGGCATTGAACGGCGCGGGCAGCGCTCAGTCGCTGTCGTCGGGAATCTTGAGCTTGTGACCGCAGGCCTTGCAGTAGACCGCGTCCAGCTCATGCCGTTGCAGCGCGCATTCAGGGCATGGGAAGGTCACCTTGTTGGGCCTCACCAGCGCCTGCGCCAGCTTCACGAACAGGGAAATCCCGACGATCATCACGATGATCGAGGTCAGCTTGCCTGCGGTGCCCGGCAAGGTGATGTCGCCGAAGCCAGTGGTCGTCACCGTCGCGACGGTAAAGTAGAGCGCATCGACATAGCCCGCCAGACCGCCGGCTTCGCGGAAGAAGAAGGTGAAGACGAAGCCCGTGACCACGAAGAGAAAGGTCAGGATGTTGATCAGCGCGCGGGCGACGTTCTCCCAGTCGCGGTAGGGAGTCCTGCGCAATTGCGCCCAGATGACCCCCTTCTGTGAAAGCGACCACAGCCGCAGGATGCGCAGAAAGCCGAAATTCTCCAGCCACTGGGGTGCCAGCAGCGTCACCAGAATGAACAGGTCGAGAATGACCGCCGGCTGGCGCAGGAGCCGCAGCATGTTCGAGGACGCCAGGAACCGCGCGGCGATTTCCAGAGCCACGATGACGGCGACCGAATAGTCGATCCAGAGGAACGTCGAGGCGTCCCGCAGGACCGGCGTCGCGATAAAGAAAGCGATGATCAGGAGATCGACGATCGTCACCGCAAGCCGGAAGCGCAGCCCGGTCGGCGAGCGGCCGTGATAGAGCTGGCGCAGCCGGTCTCGGAATGTATCGAACCGGCTCTCGGGCCGTCGGGGATCGGCGCTTTCCATTCCAGGGACGATAGCGGGTCGCGAAGCCAGCCGCCAAGAACCCTCGTCATTGCGCGCGCAGGGCAGCAATCCCGGGGGATTGGGTGGAACGGCTCGGCCCAGCCCCTGGATCGCTTCGTCGCTTCGCTCCTCGCGATGACGCTGGTCCGGCCAGACGCGAAATGCCCTAGCCGCGCGGCATCTCCGCAACCGCATGCACCGCATAGCCGCGATAGGGCGCGCTCACCCGGCAATCGGCCCCGGCCGCTTGCGCCAGCTCGCGCATCACCGCCGGCAGGTCCTCCCGCGGCGCGACATGGAACAGCGCGAGCCAGCGCGACAGCACGTTCTTGAACGCGCTCGGCAAACCGGCCTGGTCGCCGAAATCGACGACATGCAGCGAACCGCCCGGAGCGAGCCGCCGCAGCGCCTCTGCCACCACCGGCTGCCAGGGCGGGATCATCGACAACGCATAGGAAATGACGATGCGGTCGAAGCCCGGCCGCCCGAACAGCGCCTGCGGGTCGAAATCGGTCGCGTCGGCCTGCGCCAGCCTAATCCGGCCGGTGAGCCCGGCGCGCGCGACGGAAGCCCGGGCCGTCGCCAGCATCTCGGCGGAGACGTCGAGCCCGTAGCACTCACAGTCCGGATAGCGCCGGGCGATCTTGATCAGGTTGCGCCCGGTGCCGCAGCCGATCTCCAGGATCGACGCGCCGGCCGGGGGCGCGAGCCCCTCGATCAGCTGGTCGCGGCCAAGCAGGTAGAATTTGCGGCTGGCGTCGTAGAAGTGACGTTGATGCCGGTAGATCTGGTCCATCAGCCCAGCGGCCGAGCCCGTCTCCCCGAACGCGCTCACGCCGCCTGCCCTGGCAGGGTGTAGAGATGGAAGCCGCCATAGATCGCGGAGCGGTCCTGGCGACAGAGATCGCGGCTGCGGGCCTCGTCATAGCGCCATTGGTCGAGGATCGCGGCCGGGACGCGGCCCGGCAGCAATCGCTCATCGGCCGCGGTCCGGAAGATCACCCTTGCGCCCGGCTTGGCCGTGCGCGTGATCTGCGACCACAGCGCCGTGAGGTCGGCATCGTTCATCCAGTCCTGCGCATCGAGCAGCACATAGGCGTCGCAGCTCTTCGCCGGCTGGTCTTCCAGGAAGGCCGTGATCGCGCTCTGGCGATAGCCGACCGCACCGGCCCGGGCCTTCACGGTCTCGAAATTCTGCGGCTGGAGATAGGGTGGCAGCGCCGCATCCGCCCCTTCGCCGTAGCGGCGTCCGAAGGCCTGCTGCGCGAAATAATTGTCCTTCAGGTCGAAACCGCAGGCGAGGCGCTCGAGCCTGAGCCGCAGCGCGCCGAGAATGCCGTCCTCGCCATCGGCCGCGAGTGCCTTGTACTGGGCCGGCGGAATGCCGAGGCCATAGAGCGAGGCCGGCTGGCGCACCAGCCAGCGCACCAGCCTGCGCTCGAACATCGGCGCGAGATGCCGGTCGTAAAGCTGCCGCTGCTCGGCGAGATCGCGCGCGGCCAACATCGCGCGGGGATTGCCGCCGAGCAATCGCGCCAGCAGATGGCCGGTGCCGATGAAGCGGCCGAGCAGCCCGTAGCGGTAGAAGCCGTTGGCGAAGAGGTTGATCCGGCGGCGCCCGCCGAGGCCGCGCCCCTCCCAGTAGCCGCGCGAGACAGCGTCGAGATGCGGCGCGATCTCGCCATCGTAGAAGGCGACGTTCTCGCGGCGGTCGGCCGCGCCGAAGAAGCGGCGGAAGGTCGAGTAATCCGTCATGCGCCCCAGCGCCGCGAGCTTCAGCCGCCCCAGCGCGATATGGGCACCGTTGAGATCGACCGCGCTGACGCGGATCGGCGCCGCGGTCAGATAGGAAAGGACGTTGCAGGAGCCGGACGCGATCGCGACGACATGATCGTCCGCCTTGAGCGCAAGCGCCGCCATGTCGACGACAGGGTCTTCCCATATCTGCGGATAGACGAGCCCCGAGAAGGCGCGGGTGAACATCCATTCCAGCAGGCCCGCCTTGGAGAGCCGTTTGCTGCGCTGGACCGCCGTGCTGAGGCCCAGCGTTGTCGTCCGCCGAACCGTCCGTGCCGATTGCGTCACTGGTTCCCGCCTCCCCTTTCAAGGTGGCGAGCCGACTAGAGGAGTCGCATGACGGTCCGGTGACGGGGCCCGCGCTGCCGCTATCGTGAAACAAGGTCCAGCGCCGAGGGGGCTGAAAATCGGCGGCCGAAAAGCCATATTGGGCCGGACCGAGCCGATGGCATCGCGAGCCATCCGCCGAGAAGGAGATCATCATGGGTCTGACGAGCATGTTCGGCGCCGAGAAGAAGCAGGCCGAAACCTTCCCCTTCCAGCTCAGCGATGCCGAATGGCGTGCGCGCCTGACACCCGAGCAGTATCGCATCCTGCGCGGCCACGGCACCGAGCGGGCGGGTTCCTGCGCGCTCAACTACGAGAAGCGCGCCGGCACCTTCTCCTGCGCCGGCTGCGGCCAGAAGCTGTTCAAATCGGGCAAGAAATTCGAGAGTGGCACCGGCTGGCCGAGCTTCGACCAACCGCTGGAAGGTGCGGTCGGCGCCAGCGAGGATCACAGCCACGGCATGCATCGGGTCGAGGTCCATTGCGCCAATTGCGGCGGCCATCTCGGCCACGTTTTCCCGGACGGCCCGCCCCCGACCGGCCTGCGCTACTGCATCAATGGCGAGGCGATGACGTTCGAGCCGGAAGCAGCTTGAGGCATTCGCGTCATGCCCGGGCTTGACCCGAGCATCTCGTGACGGAAAAGCGATGAAGACATGCCCGGGTCAAGCCCGGGCATGACGTTTCAAGCAGCCGGTACCGCCCGCCGCGCCAGCGCCGCAGCGTCGACGCCCGGCGGCAGATCGCCGAACTGTCCCGACCAGCCACCATCCAGCCGCGTCGCGATGAAGGCATCCGCCACCGCGGCCGGCGCGAAACGCAACAGCAACGAGCCCTGCAGCATCAACGCCAGCTTCTCGGTCAATCGCCGCGCCTGCCCCTCATTGCGCATCATCTCCGGCAACTCGCCTTCCAGCCGTTTTAAAGCCGCATCGTAGCCCCGGTCCGCGCCCGCAGCCGCCATCAACTCCGCCCGCAATACATCGACAGCGCCCTCCTCGCGCGCCAGCGAACGCAGCACGTCCAGGCAGATGACATTGCCCGAGCCCTCCCAGATCGCGTTGAGCGGCGCCTCCCTGTAGAGCCGCGCCATCGGATTCTCCTCGATGAAGCCGTTGCCGCCATGGCATTCCAGCGCCTCGGTGACGACGGCCGGCGCGCGCCGCGTGATCCAGTATTTCGCGATCGGCGCCCCGACCCGCGCCAGCAGGCGCTCGCTCGGGGACTCATCTTGCCGGTCGAGCGCCGCGAACAGCCGGAAGGCGAGCCAGGCCGCGGCTTCCGCCTCGATGGCAATGTCGGCGAGCACGTTCTGCATGATCGGCTGGTCGATCAACGCCTTCTGGAAGGCGCGGCGATGCTGCGCGTGATGCGCCGCCAGCGAGACCGCCATCCGCATCAATCCGGACGACGCCGCCGCGATGTCGAGCCGCGAATTGTGGTTCATCGACAGGCCCGTGCGGATGCCCCGACCCGGCTTGCCGATGAGATGGCCGATCGCGCCCCTGAACTCGACCTCGGAGGAAGCATTCGAGCGGTTGCCGACCTTGTCCTTCAAGCGTTGGATCGCGACGCCGTTGCGCGATCCGTCCGGCAGCCAGCCCGGCACGACAAAGCAGGAAATGCCCTCGCCCGTGCGCGCCAGCGTCAGGAACACGTCCGAATGCGGCACCGAGAAGAACCATTTCCGTCCATGCAGCGACCATGTGCCGTCGCGATTATCCTCCGCATGCGTCTGCGTCTGCCGCAGATCCGAGCCGCCCTGCGTCTCCGTCATCGCCGTGCCGACGGTCGCGCCCGTCTTCAGATGCGCCGGCCCCTGCCGCGGATCGTAGCGGTTCGACGTGACGAGCACCCCCCACTGCGCCCACCGCCCCGCATCCTGCTTCAGCACCGGCACGGCGGCATAGGTCATGCTGATCGGGCAGCAGATGCCGCTCTCGGCCCCGTACCAGAGATATTGCAGGGCCGCCCGAGCCACTTGCGCACCAGGCTCCGGCCGGTTCCAGGCGAGCGCGTGCGTCTCCTGCCCGATGGCGAGCCCCATCAATTCGTGCCAGGCCGGGTGGAAGGCGATCTCGTCGATCCGGTTGCCGAAGCGATCGAAGGCCCGGAGTTCCGGCGTGTAACGATTGGCGAGATAGGCCAGCTCCTGCACCCGCGCCGAGCCCACGGTCCGCCCCGCTTCGTGCAGCCGCTCGCGCGCCCAATCGGCCCCGAAGGCCGAGACGATCCCAGGCAGCACCGGATCGGCGGCGAAGGCATCGTACTCGGCCAGCGCCGGCACCTGATTGCTGACCTCCCAGCTTTCCGCTCCGCCCTGTCCGGTCATTGCTGCCACCTCCCTGTGGAACAGGATATAAAATGATCGCTCCGGCAGGGCGCAATCCTGACATCGACGCCCTATATTCGCCGGAGAACGAATCACGCACGAGCAGCTTAGACCCTTGTCCGAGACCGACGCCTTTTCCGCTCCCCTGCCCCGCCCCGGCGGGCTGGCCGCGCGCGCCGCGGCACAGCCTGCGGCCGGCTATCTCGCGGGGCTGAACCCGGAGCAGCGCCAGGCGGTCGAGGCGACGGAGGGCCCGGTGCTCGTGCTCGCCGGCGCCGGCACCGGCAAGACGCGCGTGCTGACCACCCGCATCGGCCATCTGATCTCGACCAGCCGCGCCTATCCGTCCCAGATCCTCGCCGTCACCTTCACCAACAAGGCGGCGCGCGAGATGAAGGAGCGCGTCGCCCATCTCGTCGGCCCCGTCGCCGAGGGCATGCCCTGGCTCGGCACCTTCCACTCGATCTCGGCCAAGCTCCTGCGCCGCCATGCCGAACTGCTCGACCTGCGCAGCGACTTCACCATCCTCGACACCGACGACCAGATCCGCCTGATGAAGCAGGTGATCCAGGCCGAGGGAATCGACGAGAAGCGCTGGCCCGGCCGCATGCTGGCGGGCTTCATCGATAGCTGGAAGAACCGTGGCCTCTCCCCCAAGGACGTTCCCGCAGGCGAGGCCGCCGTCTTCGCCAACGGCAAGGGCGGCAAGCTCTACGCCGCCTATCAGGAGCGCCTGACCGCATTGAACGCCGTCGATTTCGGCGATCTGCTGCTGCACTGCCTGACGCTGTTCCGCGACTATCCGGACGTGCTCCAGACCTATCACGACCGCTTCCGCTATATCCTTGTCGACGAGTACCAGGACACCAACACGGCGCAGTATCTCTGGCTGCGCCTGCTGGCCCAGGGCCGCCGCAACATCTGCTGCGTCGGCGACGACGACCAGTCGATCTATGGCTGGCGCGGCGCCGAAGTCGACAACATCCTGCGTTTCGAGCACGATTTTCCGGGTGCGACCGTGATCCGGCTGGAGCGCAACTACCGCTCGACCGGCCATATCCTCGCCACCGCCTCCAAGCTGATCGCCCGCAACGAAGGCCGTCTCGGCAAGACCTTGCGTACCGAGGATGCACTCGGCGAGAAGGTCACCATCACCGGCGCCTGGGACAGCCAGGAGGAGGCCCGCCTGATCTCCGACGAGATCGAGGCGATGCAATCGAAGAAGCACAACCTCGCCGAGGTCGCGGTGCTCGTGCGCATCTCCGCCCAGATGCGCGAGATCGAGGAGCGCTTCGTCCAGGCCGGCGTGCCCTATCGCGTCATCGGCGGCCCGCGCTTCTACGAGCGCGCCGAAATCCGCGACGCGCTCGCCTATCTGCGCTGCGTCGTTTCGCCGACCGACGATCTCGCCTTCGAGCGCATCGTCAACGTGCCCAAGCGCGGCCTGGGCGATGCCACCGTCCAGCTTCTGCACAACCATGCCCGCGCCACCGGCTTCTCGCTGATGCAATCGGCCCGCGCCGCGGTCGAGAGCGACGAGTTGAAGCCCAAGGCCCGCACGGCGCTGCGCGAGCTGGTCGATGCCTTCGGCCGCTGGTCCGCCCGCGCCGAGCATATGCCGCAGGGCGAGCTCGCCGAGCTGGTTCTGGAGGAATCCGGCTATACCGAGATGTGGAAGAAGGACCGCTCGGCCGACGCCGCCGGGCGGCTGGAAAACCTCAAGGAACTCGTGCGCTCGCTCGACGAATTCCCCGACCTGCCGGCCTTCCTCGAACACGTCTCGCTGGTCATGGACGTCGGAGACGGCGAGGCCGAGGCGCGCGTCTCGATCATGACGCTGCATGCCGCCAAGGGACTGGAATTCGACACGGTCTTCCTGCCCGGCTGGGAGGAAGGGCTGTTCCCGAACCAGCGCGCGCTCGACGAGAGCGGCCGCGCCGGGCTGGAAGAAGAGCGCCGCCTCGCCCATGTCGGCCTCACCCGCGCCCGCAAGAAGCTGAAGCTCTATTTCGCCTCGAACCGCCGCATCCACGGCCTCTGGCAGACCAGCTTGCCCTCGCGCTTCATCGACGAATTGCCGGAGGAGCATGTCGAGGTCGAGCAGGCCCCGACCAGCTATTCGCAGGGCGGCTACGGCGCCTCGCGTTTCGACCGGATGGAAAGCTTTGGCTCCAGCTACAACACGCCGGGCTGGCAGCGCGCGCAAGAGAACCGAGCGAAGAACAGCGGCGGCGGCAGCGGCTTCTCGGAAAGCGGTCGCGGCTTTGGCTCGGGCGGCTTCGGCGGCTCGTCGCGCCAGCGCGGTCCACTGCTGATCGAGGGCGAGCTGACGGCGAAATCATCCGGCGAATCCGCCTATGGCGAGGGCGCCCGCGTCTTCCACGTCAAGTTCGGCCCCGGCTCCGTCGCCAGCGTCGACGGCAACAAGCTGACGGTCGATTTCGACAAGGCGGGCCGGAAGATGGTGCTGGATTCCTTCGTGCAGAAGGCGGGGTGATTTCTCCCCGCCGGGAGCGACGCCGCCTTGACGATCTACTTACTAGTAGGTAGAAAGCCGCATGGCCGCTTCGGGAACGACATCCGACGAAATCCTGCGTTGTGCCCGCTCCCTGCTGATCGAGGGCGGATATAACGGGTTCAGCTATGCCGACATCGCGAAGGTGGTCGGCATTCGCAATGCGAGCATTCACCACCACTTCCCCAGCAAATCCGACCTCGTCCGCACGCTCGTCGCACGATACCGGGAAGAGGCGGAGGCTGGGATTGCCGCTCTCGAACGCCAACTCCCTGACCCAGCCCAGCAATTGCGCGCCTATACGGGCTATTGGGAGGCCTGCATCGCCGATGCGAGCGCTCCATTCTGCCTCTGCGCGCTCCTCGCGAGCCAGATCCCGGTGCTTCCGCAGGAGATCGTCGTCGAGGTGCGCGCCCATTTCCGGGCTCTGTCCGCCTGGTTGACCTCGGTTCTCGAGCGCGGTGCCAAGCAGGGCAGCCTGCGTTTCGCAGGCACGAGCAAGGCCGAGGCGGAAGCCTTCATGGCCAGCGTGCACGGCGCAATGCTCTCGGCCCGCGCCTATGGCGACCCCAAAATATTCGGTGTCATCACACACCCGCTGTTGGAGCGCCTCACAGCACGACACTGAAGCCAACCGCCCCGGGGCGGCGCAAGACCGCGCGCTTAGGCCTACCGATTAGTAGATAGACATGACTTTCCATTCCCTGTCGCCATCGCGTTCTGACGCACGAGCAACCTCACCTCCCCATGAAAAGGGCACTCCATGTTCGGCATTTCATCTCTCGGCTGGGTGCATACGCTGGGCAGCCTGCCGGCCATTCCGGCGGCGGCTTACATGTTCACGGTCCATGGCCGGATCGTGCCGCGCTCGAAAGCGGGCGCGGTATATTTTGTTGCGATGCTGATCGGCGCAGCGACGGTTTTCCTCGTCGCGCATCAGCCCGTCAGTTACGGCGTCGGCGCAGTCACGCTCGTACTGCTCATCGTTGGCTATAGCGTCGGCCGCTTACCGATCTCCGGACGGGTCGCGACATACGTCGAAACAATCGCTCTCAGCCTGACGGCCTTCCTGCTCATGCTGCCGACCGTGACCGAAATCCTGCGTCGCGTCCCGGACGGCCACCCATTCGTCACCGACCTGAAATCCCCGCTCCTTCTCGGCGCGCAGGGCAGCATTCTCGCCGCACTCGTTATCGGATTGACCGTCCAGATCATCTCCCTGCGCAGGCAAGGCAAGACCGCCGCGTGAAGTCCCCGGCGATCCGGCAGCGCCGAGGCGAGGGCCTTACGCCCCGCCCTCCCGCTCGCGAAAAGCCTTCCGCGCCGCCGAAACCTCGGCATAATACGTCTCGGCCCAGACCCAGACGCCGCAGAAGGCGGCGCTGAGCTCCCGCCCCAGCTCGGTCAGCGTGTAATCGACATGGGGCGGGATCACCGGATGGACGGTGCGGATGACGAGCCCGTCCCGCTCCATCTCGCGCAGCGTCTTGGTCAACATCTTCTGGCTGATGCCGCCGACCATGCGGCCGATCTCGGTGAAGCGCAGCGTGCCGTGCTCCTCGAGCGCTTCCAGCACCAGCATGGTCCATTTGTCCGCCACCTGCGCGATCACCTGGCGCACCAGCGACTCCACCGCCGGGCTCACCGGCGGCAGCGCGCTGCTCCTGGCGTGCATCGCGCCCATGGCGCTTCGGATCGCCTGCATCCCACACTCTCCTTTTAGTGCGTATGGCACTTTCTGGCGCCTTCTTTCTTTTGAAGAGTACTGATGCCACCTCGTGAAGCGCAACCATTCAGAGGGCTTTGCGATGAACATCTCCGGAAACACCATCCTGATCACCGGCGGCGGCTCGGGCATCGGCCGCGCGCTGGCCGAGGCCCTTCACGCCAGGGGCAATCAGATCATCATTGCCGGGCGCCGCGAAGGCGTGCTCGATGAGGTCACCGCCGCCAATCCCGGCATGGCCTCGACGCTGCTCGACATCCAGGACAAGGCCGATATCGAGGCCTTCGCCCGGCAAGTCGTCGAGCGTTTCCCCAAGCTCAATGCCGTCCTCAACAATGCCGGCATCATGAAGCCCGAAAACGTCCCGGCCGCCGACAACCTCTCCATCGCCGAGGAGACGATCGCGACCAATCTGCTTGGCCCGATCCGCCTGACGACCGCGCTGCTGCCGCATCTCCTGAAGCAGCCGCGCGCCACGGTCCTGACCGTCTCTTCCGGCCTCGCCTTCGTGCCGCTGGCAGTGACCCCGACCTATAGCGCGACCAAGGCGGCGATCCATTCCTGGTCGACCGGCCTGCGCGAGCAGCTCAAGCACACCTCGGTCGAGGTCATCGAGATCGCCCCTCCCTATGTGCAGACCGAACTGATGGGCGCACAGCAGGCGGTCGATCCCGCCGCCATGCCGCTGGCCGATTTCACCAGCGAAGTGATGACGATCCTCGAAACGCAGCCCGAGGCCGGCGAAGTCATCGTCGAACGCTGCAAGCCTCTGCGTTATGCCGAGGCGACCGGCAGTTTCGCGCTGGTCTTCGCCGGGCTGAACGCACAGCACGCCTGACCAGCAGGCAGCCTATTCCGCACGATGGCAGCAGACGCAGAGCTTGTTGCCGTCAGGGTCGCGGACATAGGCGCCATAATAATCGGGGTGATAATGCGCTCTCAGCCCCGGCGGCCCCTCGCAGGTGCCGCCGGAGGCGAGGGCCACCGCGTGGCAGCGATCGACCTCGGCCCGGCTCGCGGCCAGAAGCGCTGTCATCGGCCCGTTGCCGGGAACGGCTGGCGAACCGTCGAACGGCCGGGTCAGGAAAAACAGCGGGCGCTCGGCTCCCTTGGGTTGCCAGGCCGCGGCCGCATGATCGGGATCGCGGAAGCGCAGCGGATGCCCCAGCACGTCGAACACGGCCGTATAGAAGGCCTCCGCCCGGCGGAAGTCGTTGGTTCCGACACAGATATGCGAAAACATCGGCTGTTCCCCCGCTCTGCCTCGGCATCAGCCTAGCCCGTCGATGACAGCCATGACATCCCTCATCCGCCCTGCTATGGGCAGCGCATGCGCGAAGGCCTTCTGCCAGCGACGGTCGCGACCGTCTTCGAACTCTCCACCTCGGGCGAGAAGGCCCGGGCCCTGACCGAATTGCTCGGCGAGATCTTCGATCCGACCGAGACCGCGATCTCGGCCTTCGAGATCGAGGAAGGTGTCACCACGCTTTCGCTCAACGCGCCGTGGAAGGTCGAGATCTATTTCGCCAACCACCCGGACGAAGCGGCGGTGCGCGACCTGCTGCGGCCGATCGTCGGCGATCTCGTCGACGAGACCCCGTTCAGCACCGTGAATACGCAGGACTGGGTGGCCAACAGCCTCGACGGGCTGAAGCCCGTGCGCGCCGGCCGCGTCCTCGTCCATGGCGCGCATGATCGGGATGTCGTGCGCATCAACGACGTATCGATCGAGATCGAGGCGGCACTCGCCTTCGGCACCGGCCATCACGGCACCACCGCCGGCTGCCTGCTGGCTCTGGATGCCGAGTTGAAGAAGCGTCGCCCGCGCCACGGGCTCGATGTCGGCACCGGCACGGGCATCCTGGCGCTGGCGCTCGCCAAGCAGATCAAGCGCAAGGTCGTTGCCGGCGACATCGACGCGATCGCGGTCGAGGTCTCCGCCCATAACGCCCGCCTCAACCACGCGCCGCACGCGCTCGATCTCTATGTCGCGCCAGGCTTGCGCCATGCCAAGGCGAACCGCACAGGCCATTTCGACCTGATCTTCGCCAACATCCTCGCCTGGCCGCTGAAGCGCCTCGCCCCCTCGATCGCCCGGGCCCTGTCACCGGACGGGACGCTCATCCTGTCGGGGCTGCTCGCGATGGATGTCGCCGGCGTGGCCTCGGCCTACCGGCACCAGAGCATCTACCTCGTCAGCCAATCGCTGCGCGAAGGCTGGGCGACGCTGACCATGAAAAAAGGCGGCGCAGCCCCGAGGCCCCGCCGCCCTGCCTGACCTCCGGCGCCGCGAGCTTCAGCAGCCCGGCGGCGCGCGGTCGTCAGCGTCGATCTCAGAAGTCGATACGGCCGTATTTGGCCTCGGCCTCAGCCTGCAGGCTGCGGGCGTCATGCCAGACGGCGACGGCGAACTTCGCCGCGTCGGCGATCTGTTCGGCGACATGCCTGATGAGGGCGATCATGCTGTGGCTCCGTTCGGTTGCGGCGCAGCGAGAGGCGCGCCGAAGATTCAGCGGTTGAAGGGCAGCGACCGGTCGTTGGACAGGCTCGCGAACGGAATCCCGCCGAGCACGATCCCCGCCTCATCGATGAGAAGATTGCGGGCCCGCAGCTCGCGAGCCGCCGAGCGCATGCGGCTTTCGATCATCGCGGCGTGGAGCCGGCGCAGCAGGCCGGGCTTTTCCGAGCGCGTCGTCGTCCCGGCCACCACGGGCACGGGCAATACGTCGGCATTGTTCAACACGTAGGTCATGGGTCCATCTCCGAAAAACGAAGGACAGTCCCGGTCGCTTCCTCGTTCTCTTATGCGACTAAAATGGGCTCATTTCGCACTTGCGAGAAGATGTGTTCGCATATGCGAGATATGCACAAAACGCATGCAACAAGTCCGATCTCGTTAATATTTGCGTAGATTGCATAACGAAATGGCACAATGCGGATCGGCGAGGCAGCGCGGTCCTACGGAAGAGGCATCGCCACGCCGACGCATTTGCACTGGTGCTTTCGCCGATGGAGCGCGACGATGGCGCACGCTATGCCGGACCCCGCCATGACCGAATCGATCATCCCGACCTGCCGCTTCCAGTCCTTCACCGAGCCGAGCGACCCGGCGCAGGTCGCCGGCCGTGTCGCCGCGCTGCGGCTGGCCCTGGCCGCGCAAGGCCTCGACGGCTTCGTCGTGCCGCGCGCCGACGAGCACCAGGGCGAATATGTGCCGGGCCATATGGCCCGCCTCGCCTGGCTAACCGGTTTCACCGGCTCGGCCGGCAATGCCGTGGTGCTGGCCGAGAAGGCGGCGCTGATCGTCGACGGGCGCTACACCATCCAATCGGCCGAACAGACCGATACCGAGGTCGTCACGCCCGTCCGCATGGAAGAGACACCGCTGGAGCGCTGGATCGAGCAGAACCTGCCGGCTGGGGGCAAGCTCGGCTACGATCCCTGGCTTCACACCACCGATGGCGTCGCGAAGCTGGAAAAGGCCGTCGCGGCCGCCGGCGGCACGCTCGTTCCCGTCGCGAGAAACCCGATCGACGCGCTCTGGAGCGACCGCCCTGCCCCGCCGGCCGCCCCCGTCAAGGCGCATCGCGCCGACTATGCCGGCGAGGACACGGCTTCCAAGCTCGCCCGCATCCAGAAGGCGCTGACCGAGGCCAAGGTCGATGCGCTCGTCGTCTCAGACCCGCATGCCCTGGCCTGGACCTTCAACATCCGCGGCGGCGATGTCGAGCACACGCCTTTGCCGCTGGGCTATGCCATCGTGCCGCGCGAAGGCCGCCCAACCGTCTTCCTCGCGCCCGAGAAGATCACCAACGAGGCCGGCGATGCCATCGGCGCGGTCGGCGAGATCGCGCCGCCGGCCGAACTCGAGCGGCAGTTGCAGAAGCTCGGCGCCGCCAAGGCCAAGGTCAGGCTCGATGCTTCGACCGCCGCCTCGGCGCTGGCGACGCTCATCCGCGAGGCCGGCGGCACGCCCGATGCCGGCGCCGACCCCATCGCCCTGATGAAGGCCCGCAAGAACGCGGCGGAACTCGCCGGCAGCCGCGCCGCCCATCTGCGCGACGGCGCGGTGATGACGAACTACCTGTCCTGGCTCGCCCGCGAGGCGCCGAAGGGCGGCCTCACCGAGATCGACGCGGTCGCGGCGCTGGAAAACGAGCGGCTGAAAACCGGCCTGCTCAAGGACGTCTCCTTCACCACCATCGCCGGCGCCGGCCCCAATGCGGCACTGCCGCATTATCGCGTCACGGCGTCCAGCAACCGGCGCATCGAGCCCGGCATCTTCCTGGTCGATTCCGGCGGGCAGTACGAGGACGGCACCACCGACATCACCCGCACCATCGCCGTCGGCGAGCCCACCGCCGAGATGCGCGACCGCTACACCCGCGTGCTCAAGGGCCATGTCGCGATTTCCCGGCTGGTCTTCGTCAAGGGCACTTCGGGTGCGCAGCTCGACGCCTTCGCGCGGCTGCCGCTCTGGCAGGGCGGCTTCGATTTCGACCATGGCACCGGCCATGGCGTGGGCAGCTATCTCTCGGTGCATGAGGGACCGCAGCGCCTCTCCAAGCTCGGCACCACGCCGCTGGAGCCGGGCATGATCCTCTCCAATGAGCCCGGCTACTATAAGGAAGGCCATTACGGCATCCGCATCGAGAACCTGATCGTCGTCGAGGAGCGCCATATCCCCGGCGCCGAGCGCACGATCTACGGCTTCGAGACGATCACCTGGTGCCCCTATGAGCGGGCGCTGATTGACAAGAACATGCTCGACGACGGCGAGATCGCCTGGATCGACGACTACCACGCCAAGGTCTGGGAAAAGCTTTCGCCGCTGGTCGCGGGCGAGGCCAGGGATTGGTTGGAGGCGGCCTGCCGGGCTTTGTAATCGGCTCTGTCATTCTCGGGCGAAGCACAGCTTCGACCCGAGAATCTCCAAACCGGCAGAGCGTCATTCCGGACAAGCCGCGAAGCGGCGCCGATCCGGAATCCATCGGAGTGCTCAGCACCCTATGATGGATTCCGGTTCTCCCTTCGGTCGCCCGGAATGACGAAGCGGGTCCTGAGATGCTCGGGCCAAGCCCGAGCATGACGACGGTGGATCAGATCACCATGCGGAATCCGACCACCGCAACCACGCCAACAGCCACCACTCCGAGCAGCGGCAGCCGCGTCGCGGCCAGCGCCGTGATCGCCGCCGCCGCCGTCTCGGCCCAGCCGGTGGCAAGCGCGCTGGGCGCGATCACCGCAATCAGCACGGCGGGCGGAATTGCGTCGAAGGCAGCCTGCGCGCGTGGCGAGAGATTCAGGCGTCCGACGAGCGCAAGCCCCGCCACACGGGTGGCGTAGGTCACGATCGCCATGCCGAGGAAGGCGAGGAGATTGATCGGATCGACACTCACGCCTCGGCCTCCTCGATCGCCACATTCCGAGGCTCGCTGCCCGCGGCGAGCCAGGCCGCCAGCAGGCCAAAGACCGCCCCCGCAGCGACATGCCAGGGCGGGCCAGCCAACCGATAGGTGACGGCCGAAGCGATGCCGGCGGCGGCCACCGTCCAGAAGGTCACCCGCCCCTTCCAGAAGGCGGCGACGAGGGCGATGAACAGCGCCGTGAAGGCGAAATCGGCGCCGAGCCGCTTGGGGTCGCCCAGCACCGCGCCGATCATCGCGCCGAGCGTCGAGTTGATCAGCCAGCCCGAGACGAAGGGGATGACCATCGCGAACCAATAGGCCGGCGTCAGGCGATGGGTGCGAGCACGCTTCTCGGCCAGCGCCCAGTTCTCATCGGCCATGTAGTAGAGCCCGAGGAATTTCTGCCAGCGGCTGAAGCCCTGGAGCTTGGGCGCGAGCGAAGCGCCCATCAGCACATGGCGGGCATTGATCAGCAGCGTCGAGAAGACCAGCGCGGCGACCGGCGCCGGGTTCGCCCAGAGCTCGATCGCGGCGAATTGCGCGCCACCGGCGAAGACCATGATGCTCATCAGGAAGACTTCGAACGGCGACAGCCCCTTGCTCGCCGCCACCGCCCCGAAGAGCAGGCCGATCGGCGCTGCTGCCACCGCGGCCGGCCAGATATCGCTCAGGCCGCGCCTGATATCGTCGCGCATCGTGGACATGGAGGTTTTCTTTCGAAGAGCCGGCTTCAGCCGGCATGCGCCGCCCGGAAGGCCCCGGGCGTGACGCCGAAGCGGGCCTTGAAGGCGCGGGTCAGATGCGGCTGGTCGCAGAAGCCGGTCGCCGCTGCGACATCGCCCGGCATCTCGCCGCGCCGCAGCCGCTCGCGCGCCCGCCTGACACGGACATCGACGAGATAGGCGTGAGGGGTGAGCCCGGTTTCCCGCCGGAAAGCGCGGATCAGGTGATGGCGCGGCAGGCCGGTCAGGCGCGCCAGATCGGCCAGCGACAGGTCCTCCTCGTAGCGCGCCTCGAACAATTCGCGCGCCTTGGCGACAGGCCCCTCCTCCGCACCGACGGCCCGAACCGTCAGATCGGCATGACGGGCCAGGCAATGCGCATAGAAACGCAGCAGCATCTCCTCGCCCGCCAGCAGGTCCTTGCCATCCTCGATCGCGCGATGCGCGACGGCGAAGAGCGCAGCGCCTTCCGCATCCTCGACGAGAGGCTCCGGAAAGAACGGCGTCCCGGTCGTCTCACGGCCGCTGAGCGAAGCCGCGACCTCGCGCATCAACCCGGTCTCGGGATAGGTCATGCGATAGCTGTAGCCAGGCCCATAGGGCTCGCCGTCATGGGTTTCCAGCGGATTGACGAAGGTGATCAGCCCCGGCCGCGCATAGTACCGCGCGCCACGCACACGGAAGGTCTCGCAGCCGGCCTCGATGGTGCCGATCACATAGCTTTCATGCTGGTGCGGCGCATAGGCATGGCGGCGGAAGGTCGCCGCGAGACAATCCAGCCCGCCGAAACGCTCGGCCGGAAACAGCTTCGCCCGCTCGCCGGCGACGAGCGGTTCGAGGCAGAGTGTCTCGCCCTGTGTGACTGCTTCCATGGCGCCAGCATAAACCCTCCCGCTGCGCCGCTGTCTTGAAGAAAAGTGATCGGGCACATCAACGCGCCCGATCTGTTTCGTTGCCGCGAGACAGAGCCTCAGATGGCGTGGGCGGCGGCTTTACCCCCGACGCGCTCGGGACTCTTGGCACCGAGCAGCAGCACGCCGAGCCCGCCGACCAAGGTCGCTATCGTGGCATAGGTGATGACGCCGAGCGTCCCGAAACCATCGACGAGCAGGCCGCCGAAGACCGCTCCGCTCGCGATCGCGACCTGGAAGGCGGCGACGAGCAGGCCGCCGGCCGATTCGGCTTCCTCCTCCGGCGCGACGCGGACCAGCCAGGTCTGGAAGCCGACCGGCAATGCGCCGAAAGCGAAGCCCCAGAGCCCGACGGCGACGGCCGAGGCAATCGGCGACGTGCCGGCGAACAGGAGGCTTGCGCCCATCAGCGCGATCAACAGCGCGCCGAAGATCACGGAAGCCTTGGCGCTACGGGCGGTGATCGCCCCGCCGAGGAAATTCCCGAAGAAGCCGCCGACGCCATAGGCCAGCAGCACCAGCGAGATCGCCTCGACCGACAGCTTCGGAATCTGTTCGAGGAACGGCCGGACATAGGTGAAACCGGCGAAATGCCCGGAAATCACCACGACGATGCCCACCAGCACCAGCGCGATGCTCGGCTGGCCGAGCAAGCGGAACAGCGTGCGGATATCGGGTGAACCGCGAGCCGGCAGACGGGGCAGCACGGCCATCTGGATCACCAGCGTCGCGACGCCGACCAGCGCCGCGAGCCAGAACACGACGCGCCAGCCCATGAGATTGCCGACATAGGCGCCGATCGGCGCCGCGCTGACGGTCGCGATGGAAACGCCGGTGAAGATCAGCGACATCGCCTTGGGCAAGGCGCTCGGCGGCACGAGCCGCATCGCGGTCGCCGCCACCATCGACCAGAAGGCGCCGAGCCCGATGCCGAGCAGGACGCGGGCGAAGAGCAGCGTCGGCAGATTGGTTGCGACGGCGGCGAGCGCGCTCGACAGGATCAGCAGGCCGGTCAGCGACCAGATCACGATGCGCCGGTCAACACCGCGCGTCACGATGGCCGCCGCAAGGCCGGCGATGGCGCCGACCACGGCGGTTGCGGTCACGGCCTGCCCGGCGGCGCCGACCGAGACGCCGATATCGGCGGCCATCGGCGTCAGCAGGCTGGCGGGCAGGAACTCGGCCGTGACAAGGCCGAAGACGCCGAAGGTCAGCGAGACGATCGCCGCCCAGGCCGGTTTTCCGCGCGCATCCTCGATAGGATCATCGAGGTCGAGCGCGGTGACGGAAAGGGAATCTGACATGGGAGTCTCCATGAGGAGGCCGGAAGATGGGCGTGGCTCTCTGGAGTTTCCATGCTATATTGTCTGGAATGAATGACCTTTCGTCCAAATATGTTGCATCGCACTCTGCCGACCATCTCACCGAGATGTTGCGCGGGCTCAGGCTCGACGGCGTCGACTACAATCGCTGCCAGATGGCCTCGCCCTGGGCCATCGCCTTCCCGCCTTGCCGCGCCGCGCGCTTCTACTTCATTGCCCAGCGCGGCTGCTGGCTGAAGATGCCGACAGGCGACTGGCTGGAGCTGCGCGACGGCGACGCCTTGCTCCTGCCGCGCGGGGGCGCGCATGTGCTGGCGAGCGCGCCGGCTGTGACGCCCTCGCCGCCTTGCGACTGCGCGGTGAAGCAGCATTGTGGCGATATCACCGAACTCGAGGGCGGCGGCAGCGACGGCGAGCCCATGCTGCTCTTCAGCGGCAGCATGACCTTCAACGTCGATGCCGACCATCCACTGCTGCGGCTGATGCCCGACGTGATGCGGATGTATGATTTCGCCGCCAACGAGCCCGGCATACCGCATTTGCTCGAGGCGATGGGCCGCGAGGTCTGCATGGACCGCGTCGGCGCCGGCGGCATCCTCGCCCGGCTCGCGGACGTCATCGCCGCCACCATCATCCGCGGCTGGGTCGAGAACGGCTGCGGCGAGGACAAGGGCTGGATCGCGGCGGCGCGCTGCCCGCAGATCGGCCGGGTGCTGGCGGCGATCCATGCCCATCCTGAAGCGGACTGGAGGGTGGAAAGCCTCGCCGAACTGATGGGCGCCTCCCGCTCCGGCTTCGCCGAGCGCTTCGCCAGCGTGGTGGGCGAGACGCCGGCCCGCTATGTCGCCCAGGTCCGCATGCATCAGGCCCGGCAATGGCTGGCGCGGGACAGGATGCGCATCGCCGTGGTGGCGCAGCGGCTCGGCTACGAATCGGAAGCCTCGTTCAGCCGCGCCTTCAAGCGCATCACCGGTTCGGCCCCGAGCCAGGTGCGGGCAGCGGGCGCCCCGCCGCCGGCGATCTTCACGGCGGCGGCTGAGTAGTCGGCGGGCGATCCAGTCTCCGTCATGCTCGCCCTTGTGGCGAGCATCCACGCCTTGAACACGACCTTCGACCAGCGAAGACGTGGATGGTCGGGACAAGCCCGACCATGACGGCAAACGTTACGGTCATGATTTCGGGCTCAGGCTCCGCCGCCTCCACCGATCAGCTCGAACCAGCCGGCCTCGTCGATCACCTCGACGCCGTGCTTGGCCGCGTCCTTGAGCTTCGAGCCCGCGCCCGGCCCCGCGACCAGCAGATCGGTCTTCGACGACACCGAGCCGGCCACCTTCGCGCCGAGTCGCTCCGCCATCGCCTTCGCCTCGTCGCGGGTCATCCGCTCCAGCGCGCCGGTGAAGACCACCGTCTTGCCCGCGACCGGGCTCGTCGTGGCGACAGCCTCCAGCGGCTGCGGCTGAACCTGCTCCAGCAAGCGGTCGAGCAGGTCCTGATTGTGCGGCTCGCCGAAGAACTGCAGCAGCGCCTCGACCACGGTCGGGCCGACGCCGTCGATGGCGTCGAGTTCCTGCCGTTGCGGCGAGGCCGGATCGGCCGCGGCGGCAAGCGTCTCGCGCAGCGCTTCGAAGGAGCCGTAATGGCGCGCAAGCAGCCGCGCATTGGTCTCGCCGACATGGCGGATGCCGAGCCCAAAGATCAGCCGGTTGAGCGGCGGCGTCCGCGCTGCCTCGATCGCCTCGAACAGCTTCTTCGCGCTGACCGCGCCGAAACCTTCCTTGTCCTTGAGCTTCTTGAAATTGGCCTCGTCGCGCCGGGCGAGCGTGAAGATGTCGGCCGGCTCCTTCACCGGCAGATCGGGGTCGCTGTGAAAGAACTCGATCTGCTTGTCGCCGAGCCCGTCGATGTCGAGCGCATCGCGCGAGACGAAATGCTTCAGCCGCTCCATCGTCTGCGCCGGGCAGATCAAGCCCCCGGTGCAGCGGCGCACCGCATCCTCCTTGCCGGAGCGCGGATTATGCTCGCGCACGGCATGGCTGCCGCAGGCCGGGCAGAGCGTCGGGAATTCATAAGGCTTGGAATCCGCCGGCCGCTTCGACAGATCCACGGCCTCGACGCGCGGGATGACGTCGCCGGCCCGCTTTACCGTCACCGTGTCGCCAATGCGGATATCGGTGCCGTCGCGGATCGGCAGCCCCTTGGAATCGAAGCCCTTGATGTAGTCCTCGTTGTGCAGCGTCGCGTTCGTCACCACGACGCCGCCGACCGTGACCGGCTTGAGCCGCGCCACCGGCGAGAGCGCGCCGGTACGACCGACCTGAATGTCGATGGCCTCCAGGATCGTGGTCGCCAGCTCCGCCGGGAATTTATGCGCGATCGCCCAGCGCGGCGCCCGCGAGACGAAGCCGAGGCGCGCCTGCAAGGCGAGATCGTCGACCTTGTAAACCACCCCGTCGATATCGTAGCCGAGCGTGGCGCGCTGGCTCTCGATCAGCCGGTACTGCGCCACCAGCTCGGCGACGCTCTCGCAGCGCTTCATCAGCGGGTTGGTGCGAAAGCCCCAGCGCTTGAAGGCCTCGACCACGCCCATCTGGGTCGGCGCCGGCAGCACCGGCATCTCGCCCCAGGCATAGGCGAAGAAACGCAAGGGTCGCGAGGCGGTAACGCTGACATCCAGCTGCCGCAGCGAGCCGGCGGCGGCGTTGCGCGGATTGGCGAATTCGGGCAGCCCCTTCTCGCGCTGACGCTCGTTGATCCCCGCGAAATCGGCATGGCCGAGATAGACCTCGCCGCGCACCTCGGCGATCTCCGGCACATCCGGCCCGGCGAGCGCCCCGGGAATTTCGGAAATGGTGCGGGCATTGACCGTGACGTCCTCGCCCTCCTCGCCATCGCCGCGCGTCGCCGCCGCGACCAGCTCGCCCTTCTCGTAGCGCAGCGAGAGCGAGAGCCCGTCGATCTTCGGCTCGGCGGTGAAGGCGATGCCGCCCGCCTCTTCCTTGCGGCCGAGGAAGCGATAGACGCGCTGGGCGAACTCCGCGACGGCCTCGTCCGAGAAGGCATTGTCGAGCGAGAGCATCGGCACGCGATGCCGGATCTTGGCGAATTTGCCGGATGGCCTGGCGCCGACCTTGCTGCTGACGCCGCCGCTCTCCTTCAGCTCGGGAAAGGCCTCCTCCAGCGCCACGAGCCGGCGACGCTTCGCGTCATAGGCCGCGTCGTCCATGATCGGCTGGTCGTCCTGGAAATAGGCGTCGTTTGCCGCCTGCACCTCGGCGGCGAGCCGCTTGTGCTCGAGCCTGGCCCGGCGCGGCGTCAGCTCGGCGACGGGCGTTTCGGAAGGGGCGTTGTCGTCTGTGTCGCTCATGCGGGAAGCATTAGGCGAGAAGGCGCTGTCGAGAAAGGGCAGCAGCGATCCCGGTGACTGCCGCCCATCCCCGGACCCCTTATCTCGTCACATCCGCGCGACGGCTTGCAACAAAACCCGCTTCGGCGTGTATTATCCGTGAACTGGGAATTGGAAGCTCGACGCCTGAAGGCCGTTGACGCCAAGGAACATGTCGACGGCTTTTTGGCGAACCGGGCCGGAACCGGGAGATACGCCATGGCCAATCTTGACGGCACCGTTCATCACCTCGGCAGAGCGGTGGAGCCACATGTCCACACCATCACGACGATGGATCTGCGCGATGCGCTCTGGCGCGGCTGGGAGGATTTCAAAGCGCAGCCGAGCCATCTCGTCTTCGTCGCGCTGATCTATCCGGTCGCCGGCGTGCTGCTCGCGCAGCTCACCGTCACCTACAACATCTTCCCCCTGCTCTTCCCGCTGCTCGGCGGCTTCGCCCTGCTCGGCCCCTTCGCGGCGATCGGTCTCTACGAGATCAGCCGGCGCCGCGAGCAAGGGCAGGATTCGTCCTGGCGCCACGCCTTCGACGTGCTGCAATCGCCGGCGATCGGGCAGATCGTGCTGCTCGGCGTGTTGCTGACCGGGCTCTTCCTTGCCTGGCTCGCCTGCGCCTGGCTGATCTACCGCGCCCAGCTCGGCCTGCCCGCCGATGTCTCGACGGCGGATTTCCTGCGCGCCACCTTCACCACCTTCGACGGCTGGATCATGATCATCGTCGGCAATTCGGTCGGCCTGCTCTTCGCCATCCTCGCCTTCTCGATCTCGGTGGTGGCCTTCCCGCTCATCATCGACCGCCATGTCGACATGCCGACGGCGGTCCGCACCTCGATCGCGGCGGTCGAGGCCAATCCACGCGTGATGATGTATTGGGGCCTGATCGTCACCGGGCTTCTGGTGCTCGGCTGTCTGCCCGTGCTGGTCGGCCTCATCGTGGTGATGCCGGTTCTCGGCCACGCGACCTGGCATCTCTACCGCAAGGTGGTGGCCTGAGCGGTCGGCCGTCCGACGCCTATGAGTCGGGAACGCGACGCGTCATCCCGGGCGTGCCGCCTTTGGCGGCGCCGATCCGGGATTCATGCCGGAGCCTTTCCGATCAAGGTTCAGGCGTGGATCCCGGATCTCCGCTTCGCTTCGTCCGGGATGACGCGCGTTTCGTGACCGTGGCTCCCGATTTTCCAGCGGGAACCTTTCACCCCTGAATACGGTTCATTTCCGTAGATCGGGCCTCACGGCCCACTTCAGTCAGGGGGCTTTCGTGAACAATATCATCTACCTCGTCGGCCTGATCGTCGTCGTCCTCGCCATCCTCTCCTTCCTCGGCCTGCGCTGAGCGGAGAGGTGCCGCCGGGGCTGAACGAGCCAGCCCCGTTGCGGGCGATGATGGCGATCAGCCGCGATCGTCGCGCCGGGGCTTCTTGCTCTTGAACGGCTTGCCGGCCGGCCCGCGCGCACCGGGCCCATCGTTCCTGACTCCGCCGGGCTTCCCAGAGAAAGCGGGCTTCTTGCCGGCATAGGGTTTTCCGCCATGCGGCTTGCCGGTCTCCGACCAGGGTGCGCGCGGCTCCGCCGACGGATCGCGGTCGCTGCGGACGGGATCGTAGGATTTCGATCCGCCGAAGGACTTGCCCGCTGCGGGCTTGCCGGCGAACGGCCTATCCGCGAAGGGTTTGCCCTTGCCCTCATAAGGCTTTTTGGCGAACGGCTTCTTCTCATAGCCACGCGCCTCGCGAGGCTCCCCGGCCACGCCTTCGTCTCGCGCCTTGCGCTGATAGGGGGCCGGAGCATGGCTCGCCTTCTCGGCGAAGGGCTTCGCAGGACGGCGCTCGTCCTCGCCCGTCACAGGCTCGATCATGACCTTGTCACGATCCACCGCCTTGGCGAGCTCGTAGAAGCGCTCCGCTACATCGGCATCGATCTCGACCTTGGTCTCGCGGTCGAAAATGCGGATCGCGCCGACCTCGTCGCGCGTGATCTTGCCGCGCCGGCACAGCATCGGCAGCAACTGACGCGGATCGGCGCCATCCCTGCGCCCGACATTGAGGCGGAACCAGACCGTGTCGCCACGCGGGCCGCCCTTGCGCGGCCCGTCGGCGCGGGGGCTGTCCTCGCGTCCGGCGGCGAAGCGCTCGCGCGGCGTCGCGTAATCGTCATGGCTGCGCACCGGCCGGCGCTCGTCGCGGCCGAAACCGGGATCGCCCGCCTCCTCGGCCGCCGGCAGGCGCGAACGATAGAGCCTGACCAGCGCCGCCGCGATCTCGCGCGCCTCGCGGCCGGCCATCAGCGCCTCGACCATGCCGGCATCATCCTCGCCCTCGTCGCCCGAGAGCATCGGATCCTTGAGCAGCCGCTCCTGATCGAGCGCGCGAATCTCCTCCGGCGTCGGCGGGCCGATCCACTCGGCCTCGACCTTGCCTTCCATCAGCAGCCGCTCGGCCTTGCGCCGGCGTGACTGCGGCACCAGCACGACGCTGGTGCCCTTCTTGCCGGCGCGCCCGGTCCGGCCCGAGCGATGCTGCATCACCTCGGCGTCGTTGGGCAGTTCGGCATGGATGACGAGGTCGAGCCCCGGCAGGTCGATGCCGCGCGCGGCGACATCGGTCGCGACGCAGACCCGTGCCCGCCCGTCGCGCAGCGCCTGCAGGGCGGCATTGCGCTCGTTCTGGCCGAGCTCTCCCGACAGGGCGACGGCGGCGAAGCCGCGCTCAAGCAGGATGGCTTCGAGATGGCGCACGGCATTGCGCGTGTTGCAGAAGACCAGCGCCACCGGCGCGTCGTGGAACCGCAGCAGGTTGACGACCGCGAGCTCCGCCTCCTTGGGATAGACGCGCACGGCCTTGTAGGCGATGTCGGCATGGCCGCGCCGCGCCGCTTCCACCTCGATGCGCAGCGCATCGTGCTGGTAGCTCTGCGCGAGCTGGACGATGGCCTTCGGGAAGGTCGCCGAGAACAGCAGGCTGCGGCGCCCCTCGGGGGTCGTCTTCAGGATGAATTCGAGATCGTCGCGGAAGCCGAGATCGAGCATCTCGTCGGCCTCGTCGAGCACCACGGCCTTGAGCGCCGAGACGTCGAGACGGCGACGCTCGATATGGTCGCGCAGGCGGCCGGGCGTGCCGACGACGATATGCGCGCCCTCGTCGAGCAGCATCGCCTCGCGGCGCGGGTCCATGCCGCCGACGCAGGAGATCACCCGCGCTCCCGCATGTTCGTAGAGCCAGGCCAGTTCCCGCTGCACCTGGAGGGCCAGTTCGCGGGTCGGCGCGATGATCAGCGCGAGGGGCGCTGCGGCCCGGCCGAGCTTTTCGCCGTCGCCCAGCAGGGTCTCGCCGATGGCAAGCCCGTAGGCGATGGTCTTGCCCGAACCGGTCTGCGAGGAAACCAGCAGGTCGCGGCCGCGCGCGGCCTCCTCCAGCACAGCGTTCTGCACCGGCGTCGGTTCGGAGTAATTGCGTTCGGCGAGCGCACGCGCGAGCGGCGGGCTCGTGAGGGAGAAGGACATGTGGAAGGCCTAAATCTGAGGCTCGAAACGCGAGAGGTCGCGAAACTGGGGGTGACGGGAAAGCGGCGCGGACAGCACCTGCAAGCCGTCAATCGAAAACGGCTCATAAAGCAAGACGCGCCAAAAGGAAATGGAGGATTCGCGCGCCCGGTGCAGGGCTGCTCCCTGCCGGGCAACATTGCCGCCCCCCGGTGCCGGCGGCTAGGCCAGCATCGGACAGGAGACACTGCGATGAGTGCGCAAGCCCACCGTTTCGGCGGATACGACGTCATCACCTTGCTCGACGGCATTTTCGAAGCGCCGTCGGACGTCATGATCCATCAGGCCGGCGAGTCCGCCCGCAGCGAAGCCATCGCCCGCTTTGGCAAGCCCAAAATCAGCATCGACGTGAACTGCTTCGTGCTGCGCGGCAAGGACGGCATCGCCCTCGTCGACGCCGGCACCGGCTCCGCCTGGGGCCCGGCGCTCGGCCATGCGCGCGCCGCGCTGGTCGCCGCCGGCATCCAGCCGGAGGAGGTCGATCGCGTCCTGATCACCCATCTCCATGGCGACCATGCGCTTGGCCTGTTCGATGGCGAGCAGCCCTGGCTGCCACGAGCCGAAATCATCGTTCCGCAGGCCGATCTCGGCTATTACAGCGACGAAACGAAGCGGGCCGGCACGCCGGACAACAAGCGCGGCGCCTTCGACATCACCGCGACCTTGCAGCGCCTCTATGCCGGCCGCATCCGGCCGGCAGCGCCCGGCGAGGTCCTTCCCGGCATCGAGCTGATCGCGCTGCCTGGCCACAGCTTCGGGCATAGTGGCTACCTCATCGGCGATGAAGCGCGCGCCCTGCTGCTCTGGGGCGACGCGCTGCATCTGGCCGAGGAGCAGGCAGCCGATCCCGATCTCGGAATCGTCTATGATCTCGACGCGGCGCAGGCCGCCCGCTCGCGCCGCACGATTCTGGAGCGTGCTGCGGCGACCGGCTGGACCGTCTCGGGCGGGCATGTCACCGGCTTCCGGCAGGTCAGGCGGCAAGGAGCCGGCTTCAAGCTCGTAGCGGCCGGCTGATCAGCCGCGCAGGCCCGCCGCCTCGAGCAGGCGCCCTGCCGCAGCCCGCGCCTCCTCGGTGATCGAGGCGCCGGCGAGCATCCGGGCGATTTCCTCGCGCCGCGTCTGGTCGACGAGCGCGGTGACGCGGGTGACGGTGCGCGAAGCCTCGCCCTCCCCCGCCGATTTCGCGATCAGGAAATGCTGCCCGGCCTTGGCCGCGACCTGCGGCGCATGGGTCACCGAGATCACCTGGACCCGGTCGGCGAGCCGTGCCAGCCGCTCGCCGATGGCATCCGCCACCGCCCCGCCGACACCGGTGTCGATCTCGTCGAAGACGAGCGTCGGCGCCGAGCCGCGTTCCGCCAGCACCACCTTCAGCGCCAGCATGAAGCGCGAGAGCTCGCCGCCGGAGGCCACCTTCATCATCGGCCCCGGCCGCGTGCCCGGATTGGTCTCGACCCAGAACTCGACGCGGTCGAAACCCTCCGGTCCGCGCGCGCTCTCGTCACTCTCGATGCGGGTGATGAAGCGGGCGCGTTCCAGCTTGAGCGGCGGCAACTCCGCCTTCACCGCCGAATCGAGCCGCGCTGCAGCCGTCTTCCGGGCCTCCGACAGCGCCTTGGCCTGCTTGGTGAAACCGTCCTCCGCCTGCCTCACCTCCGCCTCGAGCCGGCCGAGCGAGGTTTCGCTCTCGTCCAGCGCCGCGAGGTCGCTCGCCATGGTCGCCGCAAGCACGGACAAGCCATCGACCGGCACATCATATTTGCGCCCGGCCGCCCGCAGCGCGAAGAGCCGTTCCTCGATGCGCTCCTGCTCGCGCGGATCGTATTCCGCCGCGCGCATCGCAGCCCCGAGCGCCTCGCCGGCCTCTTCCAGCGCGACGATGGCGGTATTGAGCGCGGCGAGCGAGGGATCGACCAGCTCCGGCGCCTGCCCGGCCCGGCGTTCGAGCCGGCGCAGCACCGCCGCGAGCATCGGCACGGGCGAGCCCTGGCCGCCGACCGCCTCATAGGCTTCGTTGAGATCGCGCGCGACCTTCTCGGCCTGCATCATCGTCTGGCGCGTGGCGGCGAGTTCGTCCTCCTCGCCGGGCTTCGGCGCAAGCTTGCCGAGCTCCTCGACCGCATGGCGCAGGAAATCGGCCTCCTTGCGCGCGGCCTCGACGCGCAGGCGCTGGGCCTGCAAGGCCTGCCGCGCCCGCTTCAGCGTTTCGCTGGCTTGGGCGACAGCCTGCGCCTGGCTTTCCAGCCCGCCGAAACCGTCGAGCAGCGCCCGGTGCTGGGCCGGGTCGGTCAGCGCGCGGTCGTCATGCTGGCCGTGGATCTCGACGATCGCCGCGCCGACCATGCGCAGGATCTGAACCGAAACCGGCTGGTCGTTGATGAAAGCGCGGGTGCGCCCATCGGCATATTGCACGCGCCGCAGGATCAGATCGCCGTCGGTATCGATCTCCTGCGCCTGCGCGAGCTTGCGCGCCTCATGGGCGAGCGGCAGGTCGAAGACGGCGCTGACCTGCCCTTGCGCCTCGCCATGGCGCACGAGCGATCCGTCGCCGCGCCCGCCGAGCGCCAGCGCGAAACCGTCGAGCAGGATCGACTTGCCCGCGCCGGTTTCGCCGGTGAGCACGCTCAGCCCGTCATGGAAGCTCAGATCGAGCCTGTCGATCAGGACGATGTCACGGATGGAGAGCTGCGCCAGCATCGGCGTTCAGCGCGCGTTTCGGAGCCGGCAGGGTCGCCTCTGGCTCATGCGAGCTCCGTCAGAGGGAACCCAGCCCGACGATGCCGCCTACAGCCTTCTGGAAGCCGTCGAAGGCGCGGCTGATATAGGAGCCACGGTCCTCGCGCGGTTCCAGGCCGCCGCTCTGCAGCAGCTTGTAGGCGTCCTTGTACCACGGGCTGTCCGGGAAGTTATGCCCGAGCACGGCGGCGGCGGTCTGCGCTTCGTTGGTGATGCCCAGCGCCATATAGGCCTCAGTCAGGCGCTCCAGCGCCTCTTCGACATGGCGGGTGGTCTGGTACTTGATGATGACCTCGCGGAAGCGGTTCACCGCTGCGGTGTAATTGCGCTTCTCGAGATAATAGCGGCCGACATTCATCTCCTTGCCGGCGAGCTGGTCGCGCGCCACCAGGAGCTTCTCCTTGGCGTCGAGCACGTATTCCGACTTGGGATAGCGGGCGACGAGCTCCTCGAAAGCCTGGATCGCCTGCCGTGTCCGCTCCTGATCGCGGGTCGTGTCCGGGATCTGGTTATAATAGGACATCGCCATCAGGTACTGGGCATAGGCCGCATCGGGGCTCGCCGGGTTCTGGGCGATGAAGCGCTTGGAAGCGGTGATCGTCTCTTCCCATTTCGAGGCCTGGAAATTGGTGTAGGCCGTCATCAGCAGGCCCTTGCGGGCGTAGGGCGAGAACGGCGCCGACTTGTCGATGTCCTCGAACTTCTTGGACGCGCCTTCGCTGTCGCCGTTCTGCAGGCGCGCCAGACCCTCATTGTAGAGCTTGTCGGCCGGCGTTGTGGGGGTCAGGTCGGGCTTGTAGACCTCGGGCCTGTCGAAGGGGTTGAGCGAGGACAGCGTATCGCAGCCGCCGAGCAGCATGGCAGCGCCGAGCGCCAGGGCCATGCCCTTGCGCGGAGATACGCCGCGATGGATTGCCGGTAGGCTTTGCCGCGTCACGCTCACGTCGTCTTCCTCTTTCGATCGTCCCCGCCTGCGGGAAGCATGCCTTACCTCAGACGCCTCCCGCGCGCCACTGCCGAAAGCCGGTTAAGGCTCGATTCCGCAGCACTGCGGCATCTCGGACAAAAAGCGGGCGAAGGAAAGGCGAAACGACGCTGATCGACGCGACCAAGGCATTTCTTCGACAGAAAAACGCTACCGCTTTTCGGCGAAGCGCTCCGGCTCGCGTGATTTCAGTGGAGATCGGGCGCGTAGGCGGCCGGAGCAACCGCCGACATCTGCACGGCGCGGGCCGGCGCGAAGACCGGCTGGGATTCGACGATCGCGAAATTCGCGCGGTCGGCGAAAAGCGCCTCGAGGATGCGGACATTCATCCGGTGACCGCCGCAATAGGAGCGGAACTCGCCGATGATCGGATAGCCCGCCAGCGCCAGATCGCCGATGGCGTCGAGCACCTTGTGGCGCACGAACTCGTCGCCATAGCGCAGCCCCTCGGGATTGATGACCTTGTCGTCGCCGATCGCGACCGTGTTGTCGAGCGAGGCGCCGAGCGCGAAGCCGGCCTTCCAGAGCTGCTCGACATCACGCATGAAGCCGAAGGTGCGCGCCTTGGAGATCTCGCTGGCATAGGCCTTGGCGTCGAGATCGAAGATCTTGCGCTGGCGGCCGATCACGGCGGTATCGAAATCGATCTCGACATCGAGGCGGAAGCCCTGCTCGGCCGGCATCAGCTCGGCGAAGGCACGGCCCTGCTCGATCCGAACCGGCTGGAGAACCTTGAGGTAGCGGCGCGGCGCAGCGAGGGTCACGAGGCCGGTGGCCTCGATCGCGGCGACGAACTCCCTGGCGCTGCCGTCCATGATCGGCATCTCCGGCCCGTCGATCTCGACCAGCACGTTGTCGACGCCGAGGCCCGCGCAGGCCGACATCAGATGCTCGATCGTCGAGACCGAGGCCGGGCCGCGGTCGCCGATCACGGTGCAGAGCTCGGTGGCGCTGACCTTGGTGTGCTTGGCGTGGATGAGCTGGGGCGGCATGCCCTCGATGCCCGTCCGCAGGAAGACGACGCCGGAATTCGCGCTGGAGGGCTTGAGGCAGATGCTCGCGGGAGCGCCGGAATGCACGCCGATCCCGCTCAGGGTCACCGCAGCCCGCAAAGTCGTCTGCCGATCGAAGTTCATTCCGGTATCCAATCCTGATCGCTACGACCGATGTCCGCTGCCCATGCAGCGATCGCCGGCGGCGACATTCCCGAAGTCGGCATCGAGCCGGCTACCGGTAGGCCAATCTCTTGGTGCGGCCGCAACATAAGCCTTAGAGGCGGCCTCTCAAAATCACGCTTTCTTTCGCTGTGTTACAGCCGGAAAGCTTTGAGGGCGGAACAATAACAGACTGAAAGATAACGATTTTTTAACAGCGAAAATCCCGCCGCGCAGCCTGCGCGACGGGATTGGTTACAAGGCCGCGACGGGCCGGGAGATCAGTTCGCCTGGCGGCGCAGGAAAGCCGGAATCTCCAGCTGGTCTTCTTCGCTGTTGCGAGTCGGCGCGGCACGGCCATGCGGATCGAGCTGGCCCTGGGCCGGGCGCGAGGCCGGCGGCGCCGGGCGACGCATATACTCGGCATGGGCAGCGCTCGGCGCGGCCGCCTGCGGCATGGCCGGGGCCTGGCGCGCCGGAACAGGCGCCGGCGCGGCGTGCTGCTCCTCCTCGTCCTTGCGGCCGAAACCGACCGAGGCAAGGCGCTGCATCAGCGACATGCGCTTCTGCTCGACGGCGCTCGGCGCCTGCGGCACGGGCTGCGCGCCGCGCTGGGCGTGGAGCTGGGCCTGGCCCGGAGCCGGCAGATCCTCGATCCGCGGCATGCGGGTCGGGCGCACCGCGCGCTCCGGCGCCGGCGGAATGAAGCTCTCGTCGAAATGCAGGCTCGGCTCGGCCGGGGCGTGCGGCTCGGGCGCCGGAGCAGCGACCATCATCGCACGCGGCTGCATCGGCTCGATGCGGATGTCCTGCGTGACCTGCGCGGCGGGAACCGGCTCGGCGAGCGGAGCGGCACGAGCCGTCTCGATCACCGGCGCGGGCTGCTGGGTGGGACGGGGCGCCTGCGTCGCGGCATTGCTGCGCAGGCGGGCCTCCTGCTTCAGGCGCTCGGCCACCTGGGCAATGCGGGCTTCGGTCTCGTCGGACTCGCCGACATGCGAGAGCGGCTTGTCGATGCCGGTCGCGACGACCGAGACGCGCACCGTGCCCTCGAGCGATTCGTCGAAGGTGGCGCCGACGATGATGTTGGCCTCGGAATCGACCTCCTCGCGGATGCGGGTGGCAGCCTCGTCGACCTCGTACAGCTTCATGTCGCGCCCGCCGGTGATCGAGATCAGCAGGCCGCGCGCACCCTTCATCGAGATGTCGTCGAGCAGCGGGTTGTTGATCGCGGCCTGGGCTGCGGTCAGCGCGCGCTTCTCGCCCTGCGCCTCGCCGGTGCCCATCATCGCCTTGCCCATGCCGCGCATCACTGCGCGCACGTCGGCGAAGTCGAGGTTGATGAGGCCGGGACGGACCATCAGGTCGGTGATGCAGGCGACGCCCGAATAGAGCACCTGGTCGGCCATGCCGAATGCGTCGGCGAAGCCGGTCGTCTCGTTGGCGACGCGGAACAGGTTCTGGTTCGGGATGACGATCAGCGTATCGACCGCCTCGTTGAGCTCGGAGATGCCGGCTTCCGCCATGCGCATGCGGCGCTGGCCCTCGAACTGGAAGGGCTTGGTGACGACGCCGACGGTCAGGATCCCCATGTCGCGGGCGACGCGGGCGATGGCCGGGGCAGCGCCCGTGCCGGTGCCGCCGCCCATGCCGGCGGTGATGAAGACCATATGTGCGCCCGCCAGGTGATCGCGAATCTCGTCGATGACTTCCTCGGCCGCGGCCCGCCCGACTTCCGGCTGCGAGCCGGCGCCGAGGCCCTCGGTGACCTGGAGGCCCATCTGGATGATGCGCGAGGAGCGCGAGAGCGCCAGCGCCTGCGCGTCCGTGTTGGCGCAGACGAAGTCGACGCCGTCGAGACCGGCCTCGATCATGTTGTTGACCGCATTGCCGCCCGCACCACCGACACCGAAGACCGTGATCCGGGGCTTGAGTTCCCGGATGTCCGGGGCTTGCAGATTCATCGCCATGATTGCCTCTTTTGATCCCTTTGACCGGCGCCTGGCGGGAGCCGTCGATTGCTACGTTTGACGCCGTGCCCGCTGACGCGGGCGGTACTCACTCAATTCTGGAACTTGGCCGGTCTTGCAGTAGTGATCCGGGAAAACCCGTTTCCGCTTTTCCGCGCCAAGTTCAGAAACTGTCCTTCAGCCACCGCCCGACGCGCGAGAAATAGCCGTCCGTCCCGGTCGCGAAATAGCGCCCGCCGGCGGCGCGTGGTTCGAAATGCTCGACATGCGCGACCTGCGGATAGACCAGCAGGCCGACCGCCGCCGCAAAGGCCGGCCCCTTGCCGGCTTCGGGCAATCCCTTGATGCCGAGCGGGCGACCGGTGCGAACTTGGCCCCCGAGAATGCGCCGCGCCACCTCGGGCAGGCCGGTGAGCTGGCAGGCTCCGCCGGTCAGCACGACGCGGCGCCCGGCCTGGGCCGAGAAGCCGGCATTGTTCAGCCGATCGCGGACCAGTTCGAGAATCTCCTCGACCCGCGGCTTGATGATGCGCACCAGGTGCGACTTGGCGAGATGGTTCGGCATGTCGCGCTCGTCGTCGTCGACCTGCGGCACCGCGATCATGTCGCGTTCGTCGGAGGCGCTGGCGATGCAGGAGCCGTGCAGCGTCTTCAGCCGCTCGGCCGCCGAGACACGGGTGGAGAGCCCGCGCGCCACGTCCATGGTGATATGGTTGCCGCCGACCGCGATGGCGTCGGCATGCATCAGATGGCCGCCGGCGAAGACGCCGAGGCTCGTCGAGCCGCCGCCGAGATCGACGACGACCACGCCCATCTCCGCCTCGTCATCGACCAGGACCGAAAGGCCGGAGGCATAGGGCGTCGCGACGACCGCCTCGACCTCGAGATGGCAGCGCTCGACCGCCAGCATGACGTTGCGCGCAGCCGCCGCCTCGCTGGCGACGACATGCATGTCGACGGAGAGCTTGCCGCCGATCAGCCCGCGCGGATCGAGCACGCCCGGCACGCCGTCGAGCGCATAGCCGGTCGGCAGGGCATGGAGCACAGCCTTGCCGGGGCGGATCGCATGGGTCGCGGCGGTGGCGAGGACGCGCTTGACGTCGGCATCTCCGACCGAGCCGGAGCGCAGATCGACGCCGGCCGCATAGTGCTGCGAGCCGATGCGCCCGCCGGTCAGATTGACGATGACCGACTGCACCTCGACCTTGGCCATGCGCTCGGCCGCATCGACGGCGGCGCGGATGGCGCGCTCGGCACTTTCGAGATCGATGATCGCGCCGCCTTTGAGGCCGAGCGAGCGCTGATGGCCGATGCCGATGATACGCGCGACATGGGTGCGCCCGCGCAGCCGCTCATTGGCCTCGGCCGGGTTCAGCTCGGCGATCAGGCAGACGACCTTGCTCGTGCCGATATCGAGGATCGACAGCGTCGCACTCTTGCGCGCCGAGAGCGGACGCATGCGCGGGGTCAGGCCTTGGGAGGTGAAGTGGTTCACGCCTCCCCTCCCTTCTTCTTGGTCTTGGCGCGGTTCTTCAGCATCTCGGCACGGGCGGCGGCAGCCTCCTCGGAGAGCCGCATCACCACACGGTCCGGCTGGCGCAGGTCGATGGCGAGGACGTCCTTGTCGAGGATGCGGTCGTTGCTCTCCAGCGAAGCGAGCCGCCCGATCGCGGCCTCCGGCTTCGCCTCGGGCAAGCGCACATCCATGCCGTTATCGAGCTTGAGGTCCCAGCGACGGTCGGACACCAGCATGCCGGCGCGGATATGCTCCGCCAGCGGACCGGCCTCCTTGCGCAGCGCCAGATATTCGCTCGCGCGGATATTGGCATTCTTGCCCACGACCAGCGGCAGGAAGGCGAAGCGGCCATCATCCATCTTGTCGATCACCGTGCCATCAGCCGCGATCACGAAAAGCTCGCCCTTGACCTGCCAGAGCGCATAGGGCTCGCGCTCGGTCAGCGAGATCGAGATCTCGCCCGGATAGAGCTTGCGCACCTGCGCCTCGCGGATCAGCGGGTTGGCCTCGAGCTGCCGGCGCGCCTCGTCGGCGTCGAAGAACATCAGCGAGGTCTTCGAATCGATGCCGGCGGCAACGAGCACCTCCTGCTCCGACAGCCCCCAGAGGCCCGAGATCGTGACGCGGTCGATGCCGAAGCCGAGCATGCGCGCGATCATGTGCTGCGGCGCGCCATTGGCGTCCTGCATCGCCTGATACTGGCCACCGATGACGAAACCGCTGCCGAGGCTGAGCGCGAGGTAGCCGAGCGCGAGCCAGGAGCCGATGCCGCGCGGGATGCGCTCGGCCAGGGGCGTGGCCGAGCGGCGCGGGCGCCGCATCCAGCGTCCCTGTCGCTCACTGCCGATCAGCAGTTGCGGGCCGGTAGCCGCGACCGGCTGGCGCGAGGAGGTTTTCGCCGTCATCGCTTTCACCGATCGAGGGAGGCGTCCTGCACCATCCATTTGACGAGCTCACCGAAATTCAGGCCCGCATGGGCAGCCAGTTCGGGCACCAGGCTGGTCTCGGTCATCCCGGGCTGCGTATTGACTTCCAGCCAGACGAGCGTGTCGCTCTCGTCGTCGTAGCGGAAATCAGATCGGCTGACGCCCCGGCATCCGATTGCTTGATGCGCCGTTAACGCACACTCTTCGATCTGCTGGTAAATTTTCGGTAAAATTTGAGCCGGACAGATGTGGATCGAGCCACCTTTTGCGTACTTCGCGTCATAGTCGTAGAATTCACCAGTTGCGGCTTGTATTTCGGTCACACCCAGCGACCGGCCGCCCATCACGGCGCAGGTCAGCTCGCGCCCGGCGATGAAGGTCTCCGCCAGCAGCATCTCGCCGCAAGGCCAGTCCGGCCGGGCGATCTCCTGCGGCGGGTGCTCCCGCCCCTTCTTGACGATCACGACGCCGACGGAGGAGCCCTCGTCGACCGGCTTCAGCACATAGGGCGGCGGCAGGACATGGCTCTTCGCGGCCGCGAATCGCGAGACGTTGACGCCATGCGCGACCGGGACGCCAGCCGCCTTCACCACTGTCTTCGCCCGGTCCTTGCGGATCGCCAGCGCCGAGGCCAGCACGCCGGAATGGGTATAGGGAATGCGCAGGATCTCGAGCACGCCCTGTATCGTACCGTCCTCGCCGAAGCGGCCATGCAGGGCATTGAAGGCGACATCCGGCTTCAGCTTCGCCAGCACCTCGGCGATATCGCGCTGCACGTCGACGCGGGTGACGCGATAGCCCTGCCCTTCGAGGGCGCGGGCGCAGGCCGCACCGCTGTTGAGGCTGACCTCCCGCTCGACGGACCATCCCCCCATCAGCACTGCAACATGTTCGATCATCGGAGCCCCGCGCCGCTGCGTTGGGTCCAACCTCGTTAAACTTGGTTAACAGCTCGTTAACCAAGACGAACGCGGCGTTAAGGGGCGGCATCGGCGTTTTGGAGCAAGACCCTGCGGAACCCATTCGCGGCGGGATCGAGCACATGTGTTTTCAATGAAACGCGGGTCATCCCGGCTGGAGCGAAGCGAAGCCCCGGGATGACGGCAGTGCTTCTTCTGAGAATCAGCAGCCGCTAGCCGATCTTCGCGAGCAGCCGCCTCAGCTCCGCCCGCTCCTCCTCTGAAAGCGCGCTGACCAATCGTTCCTCGGTCGCGACATGGCTGACGACGATTCGCTCCGCCAGCGCGAAGCCGGCCTCGGTCAGCACGACGCGCAGCGCCCGCCGATCCTCCGGGTCCGCGAGCCGGTCGATCAGCCCCCGCTTCTGCAACCGATCGAGACGGTTCGTCATCGCAGAGGTCGAGATCATCATGTCCTGGGCGAGCTCGGACGGCGACAGGGCCTGCCCCTTCCCCTGCCGGCGCAGGGTCAGCAGCACGTCGAAACCAGCAAGATCGAGATCATCGGCCGCGAGATTGGCAGCAACCCCATCGCGCACCCGGTCCGCAGCACGCCACAGGTCGCCGCAAACAGCCATGACGCTCGTGTCGAGGTCAGGCCGCTCGCGCCGCCACTGTGCGAGGATCGAATCCATCGCACCACCCTGAGGCCCGGGTCGATCCCGCTCCATCTTCGCTCCTTGCAAATATTTTCACGTGATATATTTTGATATCGAAATATATCACGTCGAACAAAGATAGCGTCGGCGCATGCGGAAGCCAAGCTCTGCGGCACCGGAGGTCGCCATGTCGCTCAACCTGAACAGAACCCTGCTGACCACCATTCTCGTGCCTTGCCTCTGGGGTTCGACCTATATCGTCTTCACCCAGACGCTTCCGGTCGATCACCCACTGCTTGTCGGCGCGTTGCGGGCGCTGCCGGCCGGCCTGCTGCTGATGGCCCTCGGCCCCGGCCTGCCGCCACGCGACAAGCTGTTGCCGCTGTCCGCTCTGGGTCTCGCGAATATCGGCATCTTCTTCGCACTGCTTTTCGTCAGCGCCGCGCGCCTCCCCGGAGGGCTCGCCGCGACGGTCGGGTCGACGCAGCCGCTGATCGTCGGCCTGCTGGCCTGGCCCCTGCTCGGCCGGCGCCCAGGCCGCGGGCAGATCCTCGCAGCGCTCGCCGGCCTCATCGGTGTCGCCTTGCTGGTGCTCGATCCGCAAGCGAAGCTGGATGCCGTCGGCATCGTCGCCGGCCTCGCCAGCGCCGCTTCCATGGCGACGGGAACGGTCCTGATCGAGCGCTGGGGCAAGATGGGCTCGCCCCTGGCGCTGGCAGCCTGGCAACTCACCCTGGGCGGGCTGATCCTGCTGCCGGTGGCGCTGTTGGTCGAAGGGCTGCCGCCAACACCGACGATCCTGAACGGAATCGGCCTCGGCTATCTTGTGCTCGTCGGCACGGCCCTCGCCTATTGGCTCTGGGTCAGGGGCATCACCACGCTCGGCGCCAGCGTCGCCTTCCTCGGCCTGCTCAGCCCGACGGTCGCGACCATTCTCGGCGCCGTCCTGCTCGGGCAGTGGCTGGGAGGTGTCCAGCTCCTCGGCATCGCGGTCATCCTGGGCTCGACGATCACGGGCATGCTGCTCTCGCGCCGGGCCGCGGCAGCGGCTGCTAGGCCGCAACCCCGATCCGCTTGATCTCCCACTGCAGCTCGAAGCCGGAATTCTCCTTCACCCGGCGGCGTACCTCCTCGCCGAGCCCTTCGACATCGGCCGCCGTCGCGCCGCCGGTGTTGATCAGGAAATTGCAGTGCATCTCCGACACCTGCGCCCCGCCGATACGCAGGCCGCGGCAGCCGGCGGCGTCGATGAGCTGCCAGGCCTTGCCGCCTTCCGGGTTCTTGAAGGTCGAGCCCCCGGTGCGCTCCTTGATCGGCTGCGCCGCCTCGCGCGCCTGCGTCACCCGGTCCATCTCGGCCTGAATCGCAGCCTGCTCGCCCGGCCGCCCCTGGAACAGAGCGGAGGTGAAGATGATCTCGCGGGTCGCCTCCGCGCTGTTGCGATAGGTGAAGCCCATCTGCGCATGGCTGAGCTTCACGAGCTCGCCCTTGCGGGTGACGCCGCGCGCCTCGACCAGCACATCGGTGGTCTCGCCGCCATGGGCACCGGCATTCATCCGCAGCGCCCCGCCGATCGAGCCGGGGATGCCGCGAAAGAAGGCGAGGCCGTCGAGCGAAGCGTCGGCCGCCGCGCGGGCCACCTTGACGTCCGGCACCGCCGTCCCGGCCCGGAGCCGATCGCCCGGTTCGACAGCGATTTCGGTGAAACCCTTGCCCCCAAGCCGGATGACGAGACCGGGAATCCCGCCGTCGCGTACGATCAGGTTGGAGCCGAGCCCGATCACCGTCACCGAGATATCCGCCGGCAGCTTCGAGAGCAGATAGGCGAGATCGTCTTCGTCGGCCGGCGTGAACAGGAGCTGCGCCGCCCCCCCGACCCGAAACCAGGTCAGGGCGGAGAGATCCTGATTCGGCAGGAGCCGGCCCCGCAGATCGGGAGCCGCGGCACGGATGTCGGAGGAGAGGTCTGCGAAGGGCATGGCGTCGCTTTAGCCTGTCGGGGCTCTGCCGAAAAGGCTCAGCCCTTCAGCGCCGCCAGCTCTCCCGGCAGCGCATAGGCCCATTGCGTGATGTTGCCGGCGCCGAGGCAGACGACGTAGTCGCCCGGCCCCGCCAGCTCCGCCACCATCCCGGCGAGCTTGTCCGAGGACTCTAGCGGCAACGCGTGGCGGTGGCCGCGCGCCTTGATGCCGGCGACCAGCGAATCGCGGTCGGCGCCTGCGATCGGCGCTTCGCCCGCCGCATAGGTGTCGGCCACGATCACCGTGTCGGCATCGTTGAAGCAGGCGGCGAAATCGTCGAACAGGCTCGACAGGCGCGTATAGCGATGCGGCTGCACGATCGCGATCACCTTGTTCTTGGTCGAGGCGCGGGCGGCCTTGAGCACGGCGGCGATCTCGACCGGATGGTGGCCGTAATCGTCGAAGATCAGCGCGCCGTTCCATTCGCCGGTCTTGGTGAAGCGACGCTTGACGCCGCCGAAGCCAGCCAGCGCCTCGCGGATGCGCTGGACCGGGATACCCAGATCATAGGCGACCGCGATCGCGGCGGTGGCGTTCAGCGCGTTGTGATGGCCGGGCATCGGCATCACGAGGTCGCGGATGACCTCGTCCCGACCGGTCTTGCGGTCGCGGATCAGCAGTGTGAACTTCGCCTGCCCGCCCGAGAGATCGATGTCGATCAGCCGGAAATCGGCCTGCGGGTTCTCGCCATAGGTGACGACGCGGCGATCTGTGATCTGGCCGACGAGCCCCTGCACAGTGGGATGGTCGATGCACATCACCGCGAAGCCGTAGAAGGGCAGGTTCTCGACGAAGGAGCGGAAGGCCGCCTTGATCGCGTCGAAGGTGCCGAAATGGTCGAGATGCTCGGGATCGATATTGGTGACGATCGCGACGTCGGCCGGCAGCTTCAGGAAGGTGCCGTCGGACTCGTCGGCCTCGACCACCATCCAGTCGCTCTCGCCCATCCGGGCATTGGTGCCATAGGCGTTGATGATGCCGCCATTGATCACGGTCGGGTCGAGCCCGCCCTTCTCGAGCAGCGTCGCGACCAGCGAGGTCGTGGTCGTCTTGCCATGGGTGCCGGCGATGGCGACACAGCTCTTGAGCCGCATCAGCTCGGCCAGCATCTCGGCCCGGCGCACCACCGGCAGGCGATTCTCGCGCGCGGCCAGAAGCTCCGGATTGTCGCGCTTGATCGCGGTCGAAACGACGACGACCTCGGCCTCGCCCAAATTCTCGGCCTTGTGGCCGACGAAGGTGGTGATGCCCTTCTCGGCGAGGCGCTTGACATTGGCGCCGTCGGAGGCGTCCGAGCCCTGCACCTTGTAGCCGAGATTATGCAGCACCTCGGCGATGCCGGACATGCCGATGCCACCGATGCCGATGAAATGGATGGAGCCGAGCTTCGGCGGCAGCTTCATGGTCCTGCGTGTCCTGTCAGTTCTGTAAGTTGGCCGTCGCGATCACGAGATCGGCAAGGCGGTCGGCGGCATCGGGAATGCCCGCGCTCTTCGCGTTTGCCGCCATGGTCGTCAAGTGCGCCGGCTGGGCGATGAGCTGCGAAAGCTCGCTGGCGAGCCGCCGCGGGGTGAATTCCGGCTGCAGGATCCGCAGCGCCCCACCCACCTTCTCGAGGAAAGCCGCGTTCGCCGCCTGGTCCTGGTCGAGCGAGCCTGGCAGCGGCACGAGGATGCCCGGCCGGCCGATCACCGTGAGTTCCGCCACGGTCGAGGCGCCGCCGCGGGCGATCACGAGCTGCGCCGCCGCCATCTGGGCCGGCATATCCTTGATGAAGGGCATGACCGTCGCGCGAATCCCGAGCTTCTCGTAGATGCCGCGCACGCGCTCGTCGTCTTCCGCCCGCGCCTGCTGGACGATCGTGAGGCGCGCCCGCTCGGCATCGGTCAGAAGCTGGATCGCGGGCGGCACGATATCGGCCATCACCCGCGCGCCCTGGCTGCCGCCGAAGACCAAGAGCCGGATCTTGCCCTCGCCCGGCCAGTCATAGTCGCGATCCGCCACTTCAAGCACCGCCGGCCGCACCGGGTTGCCGACATGGCGGCATTTCGCCTTGAGCGCCTCTGCGATGCCGCCCACCTCGGCGAAGCCGGTCGCGATGGCGGTGGCCCGCCCTGCCAGGAAGCGGTTGGCGCGGCCCATCACGGCGTTCTGCTCGTGGATCACGGTGCGCACGCCCGCAAGTGAAGCGCCGAGCACGGGCGGCACGGTCGGATAGCCGCCGAAGCCGACCACCACGTCCGGCTTGAGCTTGCGGATGATCCCGCGCGCCGCGAGCGTGCCTCTGGCGAGCTTCACCAGCGCAGTGGCCATCTTGAGCGGCGAGCGGCCCGAAGGCGTCGCCGCCGGCACCGCATGGACGGCTTCGGCCGGGAAGCTGCCGGCGTATTCGGCCGCGCGCGTATCCGTCATCAGCACGACGCGCATGCCCTTGGCGTGGAGCGCATGGCTCAGCGCCTCGGCCGGGAAGAGATGGCCGCCCGTTCCCCCGGCGGCCAGCACGATGAGCTTGCCGGTCGCCATCTCAGCCCCTGTACGAACCGAGCTCGGCCGAGCGCGGCCGGCGCCGCGTCAGCGCGAGCAGGAAGCCGGTACCGACGGCGAGCGAAAGCAGCGACGAGCCGCCATAGGAGATGAAGGGCAGCGTCATGCCCTTGGCCGGCATCATGTGCAGGTTGACCATCATGTTGATCGCCGCCTGGATGCCGAAGAGCAGCGCGAGCCCGGTCACGGCGAGCCGCGTGAACGGATCCTCCGATTTCTGCGCCACGAACAGCGAGCGGATCACGATGATCGCGAACAGCAGCACCAGGATCATGCAGACGATCACGCCGAATTCCTCGGCCGTGACGGCGAAGATGAAGTCCGTATGCGCGTCGGGCAGGATGCGCTTCACCGTGCCCTCGCCCGGCCCCTTCCCGAGCCAGCCGCCCTGCGCGAAGCTTTCAAGCGCGGTGTCGACCTGGAACGAGTCGCCCGAGCCCTTGTCCATGAAGCGCTCGATGCGGGCGCGAACGTGGGGAACGAGCTCATAGGCGATGAAGATGCCGGTGGCACCGATACCCCCTAACCCGATCACCCAGAACCAGTGCAGGCCGGCGACGAAGAACAGCCCGGCCCAGACCAGGCTGATCAGCATGGTCTGGCCGAAATCCGGTTGCAGCACCAATGGCGCGATCGAGATCGGCAGGATGAGCATGGCGAGGATCGTGCCCGGCAGGTCCGGCCGGCGCGTTCCCTCGGCGAAGGCCCAGGCGGCGATCACGACGAAGGCCGGCTTCAGGAATTCGGAGGGCTGCACGGAGCCCAGGAGGCCGAGCGTCAGCCAGCGCTTCGCGCCCTTGACCTCGACGCCGAAATAGAGCGTCGCCACCACCATGGCGAGCGAGCCGACATAGAGGATCAGCGCCGCGCGGCGCACCTGCCGGGGCGTCATGAAGGAGACGCTGAGGAAGATCACGATCGCGCCGGCGAGATAGGCCGCCTGCCGATTGACGAAATGGAAGGTCGACAGGCCCAGCCGCTCGGCGACCGGCGGCCCGCCGGCCATCAGCAGCACGACGCCCGACACCATCAGTGCGATGAGTGCGGCAAGGATCAGGCGGTCGATCGACCACCACCAGCGACCGCTGAGGGAAGGTTCGGCGCGGGAGACCATGGCGGGCATTCCATCGACAAGTTCTGCGCGGCCTGACCGCGCCTCGTGGCGAATCACTCTGTCAATGAATGGTTAACCGATTGATTCCGATGCGCCTCATTGCGCGGTTGCACGCCCGCGATCGGCGGGTTGTCCACGGTCGTCAGCGGGACGAGACCGCCGCCGCGAAGATGCGGGCGATGCCGGCAAGCCGCTCCGCATAGGCTTCGCAGCTCGGTGGCGTGCCCGTCTTGGCGCCGGTTGCGGCGAACATCATCCCGGCGATCCACTCATCGACCGATATCGAAGCGCGCGCCATCGCGATCTCGCCTCGGGCTTCCGCTTTCTGAAGCAGCAGGCGCGCGCATCGGGCGAAGATTTGCTCGAAGGCCTGCAACTCGCGCGTCGCGATCGTATTCATCACCGCCTTGAGCTCGACGAGATGCTCGCCTGTGCCAAAGCTCGCATAGGTCTGCCCGTGATGGGCCTGGAGCAAGGCGGCGAGCCGCTCCGGAAACGGCCCGGGCATCGCGACGACCTCACGGCAACGTGCCTCGACGCGGCGGCCGATCAGGTTCAGCATCGCCCGGAAGACGTCGTCCTTGCCCTTGAAATGCAGATAGAGCGTCGCCTTGGCGAGCCCGGCTTCCCTGGCGATGTCGTCCATCGAGCTGCGCTTGTAGCCATAGCGGGCGAACAGCCGCAGCGCCGCATCGGCGATCTGGTCGACGCGGGCCTTCGCATCCTCGAGAGGGAGAGCGCTGGAACTTTCGCTTCTGTCCGACATTTGCAGCTTCAGCAGTCTTGACAAAATCCAAACTGCGCGCGACCATCCTAGTTAGACTCAAAACGTCTAATTAGTCCAGTCGCGCGACCCAGGGCTACGGATACATCGCCCGCATCTGATATGTCAGATCGGGCTATCGAGGGCGAGCCCTCGATCCGCACCATGGTGCCGCGCTGCGTCATGCCAGCATCGGAGGCAACCATGGTCTCTCTCAAGGTCAACGGGACGACGCATACCGTCGACGTCGACGACGACACGCCCTTGCTCTGGGCGATCCGCGACAATATCGGCCTGACCGGCACCAAGTTCGGCTGCGGCGTCGCGCAATGCGGCGCCTGCACCGTCTTCATCGACGGGCAGCCCCTGCGCTCCTGCGTCACGCCGGTCTCGGCGGTCGGCACGAGCGAGATCACCACCATCGAAGGCCTCGCCGGCAAGGAGGCGGACGCCGTCCAGGCCGCCTGGACCAACCGCGACGTGCCGCAATGCGGCTATTGCCAGTCCGGCCAGGTGATGAGCGCGATCGCTCTGCTCAAGGAAAACAAGAAGCCGACCGATCGCGACATCGACCTCGCGATGAACGGCAATCTCTGTCGTTGCGCAACTTACGTCCGCATCCGCGCCGCGATCCATGACGCGGCCCGCGCGCTGGAGATCTGAGCCATGACCGCACATGATCCCAAGCTCTCCCGCCGCTCACTGCTGGCCGGCGCCGGCGCCCTCGTCATCGGCTTCCACCTGCCGCGCGCCGCGAAGGCCCAGTCCGGCGCCGGCGCGGCCTATCGGCCGGGCGGCAACGCCACCTTCGCCCCGAACGCCTTCATCCGCGTCGCGCCCGACTCGACCGTGACCGTGCTGATCAAGCATATCGAGTTCGGCCAGGGTCCCTTCACCGGTCTCGCCACGCTCGCAGCCGAGGAGATGGACGCCGCCTGGAGCCAGATGCGCGCCGAGCACGCCCCGGCCGACGTCAAGCTCTATGCCAATCTCGCCTTCGGGGTGCAGGGCACCGGCGGCTCGACCGCCATCGCCAATAGCTGGGAGCAGATGCGCAAGGCCGGCGCCGCCGCCCGCATGATGCTGGTGCAGGCCGCTGCCGATGCCTGGAAGGTTCCCGCCGGCGAGATCACCGTCTCCGACGGTGTCATCAGCCACACTTCCGGCCGCAAGGGCTCGTTCGGGGAGTTCGCGGAAGCGGCCTCGAAACTGCCCGTGCCCGAAAACCCGCCGCTGAAGCCGGCCTCGGCCTACAAGCTGATCGGCAAGGAAGGCGCCGTGAAGCGCCTCGACAGCGCCGACAAGTCGCGCGGCAAGGCGCAGTTCACCATCGATATCCACGCGCCGAACATGCTGACCGTCGTCGTCGCCCGCTCACCGCGCTTCGGCGGCAAGGTCGCGAGCTTCGATGCGGCCGAGGCGCTCAAGGTCAAGGGCGTCGTCGATGTGAAATCGATCGGCTACGGCGTCGCGGTCTATGCCAATGGCATGTGGCCGGCCCTGAAGGGTCGCGAGGCGCTGAAAGTCACCTGGGACGACAGCGCCGCCGAAAAACGCGGCAGCCCCGAGCTGATCGCCGAGTACCGCAAGCTCGTCCGCCAGCCCGGCACGGTCGCCGGCAGCCATGGCGACGCCGAGGCCGCGCTGGGCAAGGCCGATAAGGTCATCGAGGCGGAGTTCGTCTTCCCCTATCTGGCACATGCGCCGATGGAGCCGCTCGACGGCTATCTCGAATGGGATGGCGAAAAGGCGCATGCCCGTTTCGGCAGCCAGTTCCAGACCACCGAGCACCAGACCATCGCCGCCGTCCTCGGCCTGCCGCCGGAGAAGGTGACGCTCGAGACCATGCTCGCCGGCGGCAGCTTCGGCCGGCGCGCGCAGGTCAGCCAGCATCTCGCGGCCGAACTCGCCACCGTCGCCAAGACGATCGGCCCGAATCGCCCGGTCAAGGTGGTCTGGACGCGTGAGGACGACCTGACCGGCGGCTATTACCGCCCGCTCTTCGTCCATCGCTTCCGGGGCGCGGTGAAGGACGGCAAGATCGCGGCATGGTCTAGCACGCTCGTCGGCCAGTCCTTCTTCCTCGGCACGCCCTTCGAGGCGATGGTCGTCAAGAACGGCATCGACGCGACCTCCGTCGAGGGCGCCAATGAGATCTTCTACGAGGTGCCGGATTTCCGTTGCGAGGTGCATAATCCCAAGGTCGGCGTGCCGACTTTGTGGTGGCGCTCCGTCGGCCATACCCATACCGGCTATGCCGTCGAATGCTTCGTCGACGAATTGCTGCAAGCCGCCGGGCAGGACCCGGTGCAGGGCCGGCTCGCCATGATGGGCGACAGGCATCCGCGCGCCGCCGGCGTGCTCAAGGCCGTCGCCGATCTGGCGGGCTGGAAGGGAGGCGCGCCGGTGGACGGACGCGCCCGCGGCGTCGCCGTCGTCGAGAGCTTCGGTTCTTTCGTGGCCCAGATCGCCGAGGTCTCGATGGGGCCGGAGGGAGAGCCGAAGGTCCACAAGGTCTGGTGCGCGGTGGATTGCGGCGTCGCCGTCAATCCTGACATCATCCGTGCCCAGGTCGAAGGCGGCATCGGCTTCGGCCTCGGCCATGCCCTCTACGGCCAGATCACCCTCGATGGCGGCCGGCCGGTCCAGACCAACTTCCACGAATACCGCTCGCTGCGCATCAACGAGATGCCGGAGGTCGAGGTCAGGATCATCGCCTCGACCGAGAAGCCGAGCGGCATCGGCGAGCCCGGCGTCCCGCCGATCGGCCCCGCCGTCGCCAATGCGCTCGCTGCGCTCGGTCACGGCCGGCCGCGCCAGTTGCCGATGCAGGGAGGCAGCGTCTGATGGGCCGCAACCTCCTCCTCGCCACCGCCGCGGCACTTGCGGTCTGCGTCACCGGCAGCGCGCTGACGCTGGCGCAGAACAGCCCTCAGCCCGGCGGCGCGAGCTTGCGCCCGGCTGCGAGCTTCGCCTCGATCGCCAACCAGCGCGACCGCTCGGTCGCGCTCTTCAACGAGATGGGCAAGGTCCTCCAGAACCCGCGCTGCATGAACTGCCATCCGGCGACGGAGCGGCCCCGCCAGGGCGATATCCGCAAGCTGCATGAGCCGCTCGTCGTACGCGGCAAGGACGGGCACGGCGCGCCCGGCCTGCAATGTTCGACCTGCCACGGCAAGGAGAACTACGATCCCGCCCGGATCCCCGGCGACGGGCATTGGGCGCTGGCCCCCGCCTCCATGGCCTGGGAAGGCAAGAGCCTCGCCCAGATCTGCGAGCAGTTGAAGGACCAGAACCGCAATGGCAGCCGCGACCTCACTGCGCTGGTCAAGCATGTCACCACCGACACGCTCGTGCTCTGGGGCTGGAACCCCGGCAAGGGGCGCACGCCCGCTCCGGGTACGGCAGCCGAGTTCGGAGCGCTGATGCAGGCCTGGGCCGATAGCGGAGCGGCGTGCCCGGCATCGTGAGAGCGTCGTCCGAGCAGGTTTGAACATCCGGGCCGTCATCCCGGACGCAGCGAAGTGGAGATCCGGGATCCATGCCTGAACAGTTCCGGCATGGATCCCGGGCCAAGGCCCGGGATGACCACGCGTTTCCGACTCAAATCAGCAAGCTCTACGGAGCGGTGGATTTCCCGCCCGCACCGAAGGGCTCGAATCCCGGCAACGCCATGACCAGCTTGCGGAACGCCTCGCCGCGCACCTCGAAATTCGGGAACTGGTCGAAGGAGGCGCAGGCCGGCGAGAGCAGCACCGCGATCTCGCCCTCGCCGGATTTCGCCAGCGCGTCGCGCGTCGCATCGGCCACCGCCTTGTCAAGCGTGACGCTGCGCTCATAGGCGACGCGCCCGTCATCGTCGAAGGTCGCGGCGAAGAGGTCGCTCGCGGCGCCGATCAGATAGGCTTTGGCGATGTTCGGGAAATAGCGGCGCAAGGACTCGATGCCGCCCTCCTTGGCCTTGCCGCCGAGGATCCAGAAGATATCGCGGAAGGAGGTCAGCGCCTTCTCCGTGGAATCCGCGTTCGTGGCTTTGGAGTCGTTGATGAAAACGACGCGGCCGATCCGGCCGAGTTCCTCCATGCGGTGCGCCAGCCCCGGATAGGTCTTGAAGCCCGCTTCGATCTCCTCCGCGCTCAGGCCCAGCGCCGAGCAGGCAGCGAAGGCCGCAGCCGCATTCTGCGCATTGTGCGAGCCGCGCAAGGAGCCGATGCCGGCGAGATTGGCGACGACGCGGGGCTTGCCGTCCTTGACCTCGACGATGCGCGTATCGAGCCGGCCCTGATTGGCGGTGACGCCCGCAAAGACGCCCTCGTCCAGTGGCTGCTCGCCGCTGATCTTCACCAGCGGGCGGCCCCCGGCGGCCCGGCGGCGCGCCATCTGCTTGGAAGGTTCGTCATCGACGCCGACCACGGCGATGTCCGCAGCCGAAACCAGCCGCTCCTTGATCCCCGCATAGTTCTCCAGCGAGCCATGCCGGTCGAGATGATCCGGCGTCAGATTCATCTGGATGCCGACGGTCGGCGCGAGCGAAGGCGCGAGGTCGATCTGATAACTCGAGCACTCGATGACATGGATGCGGCTCGCCGCCGGCGGCTCCAGCGCCAATACGGCCGTGCCGATATTGCCGCCCATCTGGACGTCGCGACCGGCCTGCTTCAGCACATGCGCGATCAGCGCCGTCGTGGTCGACTTCCCGTTGGTGCCGGTGATGCAGACGACCGGAGAAGCCAGCGCGATCTTCGCCCGCTCCAGGAAGAACAATTCGACATCGCCGATGATCGCGACACCGGCTGCCTTGGCCTTCCCGACCGTCCAGTGCGGCTCGGGATGGGTCAGCGGCACGCCGGGCGAGAGCACGAAAGCCGCGAAACCCGACCAGTCGGCGCTGGCGAGATCGACGACGGCGATGCCCTCGGCCGCCGCCTTCTCGCGGCTTTTCTCATTGTCGTCCCAGGCGGCGACCTCGGCACCGCCCGCCTTCAGCGCGCGTGCCGTGGCAAGGCCGGAACCACCGAGGCCGAACAGGGCGACCTTGCGCCCGGCGAAGACCGTGACGGGCGTCATCTTTCCGCTCTCAACGCAGCTTCAGCGTGGCGAGGCCGACCAGCGCCAGCACGACGGAGATGATCCAGAAACGGATCACCACCTGCGGCTCGGTCCAGCCCAGCTTCTCGAAATGGTGGTGGATCGGCGCCATCAGGAAGACGCGCTTGCCGGTGCGCTTGAACACCCCGACCTGGATGATGACCGAGAGCGCCTCGACCACGAAGAGGCCGCCGACGACGGCGAGCACGATCTCATGCTTGATCGCCACCGCGATGGTGCCGAGCAGCCCGCCAAGGCCGAGCGAGCCGGTGTCGCCCATGAAGATCTGGGCCGGCGGCGCGTTGAACCAGAGAAAGCCGAGCCCCGCCCCGATCACCGCCCCGCAGATCACCGCAAGCTCGCCCGCGCCGGGAACGTGATGGATCTGCAGGTAGTTGGCGAAGATGACGTTGCCGACGAGATAGGAGATGAAGCCGAAGGTGCCGGCCGCGATCATTACCGGCACGATGGCGAGCCCGTCGAGCCCGTCCGTCAGGTTCACGGAATTGCCGGCGCCCACCACCACGAAGGCCGTGACCAGCGGGAACAGGATGCCGAGCGGGATGATCGCTTCCTTGAGGAAGGGCATGGCGAAGCCCGACGAGATCGCCGGGGGCTGAATCTGCATGATGAGGTAGCAGGCGATCAGCGCGACCACGACCTCGATGGCGATGCGCGCCCTGCCCGAGAAACCCTTATGCGACTGCTTCGTCACCTTCAGGAAGTCGTCATAGAAGCCGATGGCGCCGTAGGCAGCGGTGACGCCCAGCACGATCCAGACATAGGGGTTGCGCAGATTGCCCCAGAGCAGCACGGCGGCGAACAGACCGGACAGGATCATCAGCCCGCCCATGGTCGGCGTGCCGCGCTTGGCGAGATGCGATTCAGGGCCGTCGGCGCGGATCGGCTGGCCCTTGCCCTGCTTGATGCGCAGCCACGAGATCGCCGCCGGCCCGAAGAAGAAGACGAAGAGCAGCGCTGTCGCCGTCGCCCCGCCCGCCCGGAAGGTGATGTAGCGGAAGACGTTCAGCACGGGGAAGGTGCCGGACAATTCGGCGAGCCAGGCGAGCATGTCTTGGTGTTCTTTCGGGAAACGTTCGGAGGGTGGTTCAGTCTTCGGACGGCACGGCGGGAAAGCGCGCGAGGAGCGCCTTGACGATCGGCCCCATGCGCGAGCCCAGCGATCCCTTGACCGTGACGACGTCGCCGGCGCGGACCGCCTCGAGCACGAGCGGCTCCAATTCGCCCGCCGCGGGGGCATAAGCCCCCCGCATGGCCGAAGGCAAGCTCTCATAGAGCCCTTTCATCAGCGGCCCGCAAGCGAAGACCCTGTCGATGCCGTTCGTGACGAGCGGCTCCGCCAGCCCCTTGTGCAGCTCAGGCCCGCTCGGACCGAGCTCGAGCATGTCGCCGAGCACCGCGATGCGCCGCCCCCTGCCCTCGACCGGCAGGCGCCCGAGATTCTCGATCGCGGCCCGCATCGAGGCGGGGTTGCCGTTATAGCTTTCGTCGAGCAGCGTGAAGCGTCCGCCCGGCATCTGCAGCACCTGTCGCGCGCCACGTCCCGCCGGCGGCCTGAGGTCAGCGAGCGCCAGCGCAGCCAGCGCGAGATCGGCGCCGAGCGCATGGACGGCGGCGAGCACGGCCAGCGAGTTCAGCACGATATGCTTGCCCGGGCTGCCCAGCTTGTAGGTCACCGGTTGGCCGAGCACCCGCGCCTCGACCGTCGAGATGTCGGGCTTCAGCGCGCAGGAGACGAGCCGGACATCGGCATCGGGGCTTTCGCCGAAAGTGATGATCCGCCCGGCCGGACCGGATTTGGCGATGTCGCGCAGCAGTTCGGATTGCGGGATGTCGGCATTGACGATCGCCGTGCCGCCCTTTTCGAGCTCCCAATAGACCCCGGCCTTCTCCTCCGCGATGCCTTCGAGCGAGGCGAAGGCGGCGAGATGCACCGGCGCGATCGTGGTGACGATGGCGACCTGCGGGCGCACCAGCCGCGCCAGCGGCACGATCTCGCCGGGGCTGTTCATGCCGATCTCGTAAACGCCATAGGCGACACCGGCCGGGGTGCGAACCAGCGTCAGCGGCACGCCCCAATGGTTGTTGTAGGAGGCGACCGGCGCATGGGTCTTGCCCTGGCGCGAGAGCACGAGGCGCAGCGCCTCCTTGGTGCCGGTCTTGCCGACCGATCCGGTGACAGCGACGACACCGGCCTTCAGCTCCGCCCGGCGGGCCGAGCCGGCAGCCTCCATCGCTTTGAGCACATCGGGAACGATGGCGAGCGCGCCCGCCCCGTTGAATTCCGCCGCATGGGCCTCGTCGATCACCGCGAGCGCCGCGCCCTTCTCCAGCGCGCCCTTGACGAAGTCGTGCCCGTTACGCGCCTCGCCCGTGATGGCGAAGAAGACGTCGCCGGGCTCCAGCGTGCGGGTGTCGATCGAGGCGCCGGTCACAACCGGCGGCACGGCGCCTTCGGACCGCGCGCCAAGCGCGGCGATCAACTTGTCTCCGCTCCACAGGGGCGCGCTCATCACTGGATCTCCGACAACGCTTTCCGGACCACGTCGTGATCGGAGAACGGCAATGTGCGCTCGCCCACGATCTGGCCGGTTTCATGGCCTTTTCCGGCCACGACCAGCAAATCCGCAGGCATCAGCATGCATACCGCGCTTCTGATCGCCTCCTCGCGGTCGCCGATTTCCAGGAGCCTCGGCGAGGCGGCCATGATCTCGGCCCGGATCACCGACGGATCCTCGCTGCGCGGATTGTCGTCGGTGACGATGGCGATGTCGGCCTTCTCGGCGGCGATGGCACCCATCAGCGGGCGCTTGCCCTTGTCGCGGTCGCCACCGCAGCCGAAGACGCAGATCAGCCGCCCCGTCGCATAGGGACGAAGCGTCGTCAGGACCGCGGCGAGCGCATCGGGCTTGTGGGCGTAGTCGACGACGACGAGCGCGCCATTGGCTTCGCCGACCCGTTCGAGCCGCCCCGCCACCCCCGCCAGCCCGGAAATCGCCCCCAACGCCCGTCGCTTATCCTCGCCGGTCGCGATGGCGAGCCCGGCCGCGACCAGCGCGTTTCCGGCCATGAAGTCACCGACCAGCGGCAGCGAAACCGAAATCCGCTCACCGCCGAAACCGATGCTCAGCCGCTGCACGAAACCGTCCCGCTCATTGGCCAGCAGCGTCAGCGTCTCGCCCTTGCGGCCGACGCCGATGATCGGGTGCCCGCCTGCTTCAGCGGCGCGCGCCGCCTCTTCGGCATAGGGCTCGTCCCGGTTGATCACAACCGGCGCCCCGGCCGGCAGCAATTCCCAGAGCCGGAGCTTCGCGGCGAGGTACTCTTCGACGCTCGGGTGATAGTCGAGATGGTCGCGGCCGAGATTGAGGAAGGCTCCTGCCTTCAGACGCACCCCATCGAGCCGGCGCTGGTCGAGCCCATGCGAGGAGGCCTCCATCGCGAGATGGGAGACGCCCTCGCCGGCCAGCCTGTCGAGCGTGGCATGCAGTGAAAGCGGGTCGGGCGTGGTCAGCGAGCCGTAATCGGCACCCTTCGCGGTGACCACGCCGATCGTGCCGACGCTGGCGGAGGAACGCCCGAGCGACTGGAAGATCTGGCGGGTGAAGTCGGCGACCGAGGATTTTCCGCTCGTCCCTGTCACAGCGACGATGGTTTCGGGCTGGCGCGGATGGAGCTTCGCCGCCGCCAGCGCCAGCGCGAGGCGCGGGTCCTCGACCTCGGCGAAGGCGACGCCGGCCGGCAGATCCGCCGGGCGCGGGCCGCCCGAAACGACGGCGATGGCGCCATGCCCCACCGCATCCATGATGAAGCGCGCGCCATCCGCCTTGGCACCGGCAAGCGCGACGAAGACGTCGTCCCCCGTGACCTTGCGGCTGTCGAAGGCGACGCCATGCACTGGCTGACTGGCGGCGTCAGCCTCGAAGGTCTCGGGAAAGAGGTCTCCGAGGCTCAGTCCGGTCATCGTCATGCTCACCGTTATAGGCCGAGATCAGCGCGAGCCCCAGGCCCCGAGCTTCGCCATCAGCGGGAAGGGCGAAGGCGGCGGGTCGAAGCGCGGTGCGACGCCGAGCAGCGGAGCCGCGCGTTCGATCAGCTTGCCCGTGGTAACGCCGCCGTTCCAGGCCGCAGTCGAATAACCGCCGCTCTCGGCATAGCCCTTCGGCTCGTCATAGATGGTGAGGAAGAGATAGCGCGGCTTGTCGGACGGCACGATGGCCGTGAAGGTGGTGAAGTTCTTGTTCTTGGAATAGCGACCGCCGATGACCTTCTCGGCCGTGCCGGTCTTGCCGCCGACGAAATAGCCGGCGACATCCGCCTTCTTGGCCGAACCCTTCTCGCCGTTGATGCGCATGATGAAGCGCAGCGCCTCGGAGGTCTCCGGCTTGATCACGCGGGTCGCGACCTGCATCGCCTCCTCCTGCGAGCGCTTCAGGAAGGTCGGCTTCATCAGATAGCCGCCATTGACCAGCGCGCCGACCGCAGCGATCGCCTGCAGCGGCGCGACGGCAAGGCCGTGGCCGAAGGCGATGGTCGCGGTGTTGATCTCGCCCCAGCGCTGCGGAACGATCGGGGCAGCGCTCTCCGGCAACTCCGTCGTCATCCGGTCGAGCTGCATCATCTTCTTGAGGAAAGCCTTATGGCCCTCGACGCCGACGGCCAGCGCCATCTTGATCGAGCCCATGTTCGAGGAATGCACGAAGACCTCGGGGACAGTCAGGGTCCGGCCGGTGCCGTGATATTCCTTGATGACCTGGCGGCCGAACCGCATCATCCCGCCGGCGGTCGAGAAGCTGGAGTTGATGTTGACCTTGCCGGAATCCAGCGCCATCGCGATGGTCAGGGCCTTGAAGGTCGAGCCCATCTCGTAGACGCCGACACTCATCCGGTTGATCCGGTCCTTCTCCAGCGCATCGACCGGATTGTTCGGGTCGAAATCCGGCAGCGAGACCAGCGCAATGACCTCGCCGGTGGTGACGTCCATGATCGCGCCCGCGGCGGCGATCGCCTTGAAACGCTCCATGCCCTTGACCAACTCGTCGCGCAGCACATGCTCGACGCGCAAATCGATCGAGAGCTTGATCGGCTTCAGGTCGCTCGCCTGGCTGGTGAGGCCGGCGCCGTTCAGGTCCTGCAGCCCTTGCGAGTCGATGTACTTCTCCATCCCGGCGATACCGATATTGTCGATATTGGCGAAGCCGAGCACATGGGCCGCGGCCGGGCCGTTCGGGTAGAAGCGCTTGTGCTCGGGCAGGAAGCCGACGCCGGGTATCCCGAGGCGGTAGACCTCCGCCTGCTGGCGCGGGGTGATCTCGCGCTTGACCCAGACGAAGCCCTTCTTGGTGCCGAGCTTGTCGCGCAGATCCTTGGCGTCAAGTTCGGGTAGCACCGCCGTCAAAAGCTCGGTCGCCTCGTCCTTGTCGAGGATCTTGCGCGGCTCGGCGAAGACCGAGACGACGCCGATATCGGTGGCGAGGATCTCGCCGTTGCGGTCGACGATGTCGGGCCGGGCCGCCGAAATCGCGTTCGAGCTCGCCCGCCGGATGCCGACCTGCTCGTTCGGCAGCGTCGCCAGCAGCGCGAGCCGGGCGGTGATCGCGATGAACAGCACCGAGAAGCCGAGGATGACGAGGCCGACGCGCGGCTGCGCCTTCTCGCCACTCATATGGAAGACGTCGCGCAGCCAGGCGAGACGCGAACGCTGGACGGGCGCCTCGAAGATTTCCGTCTCGGCCGCGGAGGCCTGTTCGGTCCGGGTCGTGTCGGTCATGGCATGGCTCCGGGCGTGGTCGCGCTCGCCTTAGCGCTCCTCGGCGTCTCCGTCGGCAGGCCGAGGCCCAGATCCTCGAGCTTGCGGCCGATGGCATCGACCTTGGGGCCGCGATTGGGAATCTCGGACGGCTTCACCACCTGCGTCGCCTGGAAGGGCTGCAGATCGAGATGCCGGTCGGCCAGCGTCTGGATGCGGTCAGGGCGGTTGAGGAACTGCCATTCCGCCTTGAGCACCTGGATCGCGTCGCGCTCGCGCTGCGTCTTGGTCTTGAGCTTCTGCAGGTGCTCGGTCGCCAGCGTCGTCTCGTACTTGATCGTGTAGGCATAGACCGCCGAGGAGACGAGCGCGCCGATGGCGATGACATGGAGAAACTTGATCACGCTCAGCTTCTCCGGCGTGGCGAGGGTTCGGGAATGCCGGCGAGCGCGACGAGCCCGGCCTCGGCCCGGCGCGGCGGCGCATCGAGGCGCTCGGCGACGCGCAGCTTGGCCGAGCGTGCGCGCGGATTGGCCCGCATCTCCGCCTCGGACGGCGCGACCGCGCCCCTCTCGACGAGGCGGAAGGTCGGCTGCCTCGCCGCGACCGCCGGCGCATGGCGCGAGCCGGACGGGACGCGGCCGGAGCGTTCGGCCAGGAACTGCTTGACGATGCGGTCTTCCAGCGAATGGAAGGTGACGACCACCAGCCGTCCGCCCGGACCCAGCACGGCTTCCGCCGCATGCAGGGCGCGAACCAGCTCGCCGAGCTCGTCATTGACCGCGATGCGCAGCGCCTGGAACACCCGTGTCGCCGGGTGCGCGCCGCCGGGCTCGCCCCTGACGATGCCGGCGACGAGATCGGCAAGCTGCTTCGTTGTGGCCAGCGGCGCCTTGCGGCGCGCCTCGATCACGGCCCGCGCCACGGCGCGCGAACGGCGCTCCTCGCCATAGTGATAGAAGATATTGGCGAGCAGCCCTTCCTCGGCCTCGTTGACGACGTCGGCGGCGCTCTGCCCCTCGCCGCTCATGCGCATGTCGAGCGGACCGTCGAAGCGGAACGAAAAGCCGCGCTCGGGCTGATCGATCTGCATCGACGAGACGCCGATATCGAGCACGACGCCGTCGAGCGGGACCATACGGAAGCGCTCGGCCTCCTCGGCGAGTTCGCCGAAGCGCGCCTGAGACAGCGTCAGCCGCCCGGCCATCGCCGCAACCAGATCGGCCCCGCCCGCGATCGCGCTCGGATCACGGTCGAGCCCGAGCAGGATCGCATCCGGCGCGGCATCGAGGATCGCCTTGCTGTAGCCCCCTGCCCCGAAGGTGCCGTCGAGATAGCGCCCGCCCGGCTTCGGCGCGAGCGCGGCCAGAACCTCCGCGAGAAGCACGGGCACGTGACGAGGCGCCTCGCCACCGGCACCGTCACGACGGTCACCCTGGTCCGTCATGAGCTCGAACCTCCTGCCGTAACGGTCAATCCTCCAAGCGTCCGCTTGACGTCGCGCAGCCGGCTCCGCGCCGCGTCGAGATGGGCGCGGAAGCGCTCCGGCTCCCAGATCTGGAATTTGTGGCCATGCCCGACGAACGTCACCGCGTCGCCGATGCCGGCATGCGCCTTCAGCGCCTCGCTCAGCACGATCCGCCCCTCCGGGTCGACCTTCAGCACCTCCGAGGTGCCGTTCAGCGCCGTCGAGAGCAGCTCCCACTCGTCCGAGAACGGCGAGAAGCGCGCCAGGATGTCGTCGATCGTCGCCCGCAGCGCATTGCCCCCGGCATCGAGCGCCGGCAGGTCGAGCCCCTGATGGACGTAAAGCCCCTCGTAGCCGTCCTTCGCGAGAACGGAGCGAAAGCTCGAAGGAATGGAAACGCGCCCCTTGGCGTCCAGCCGGTTGGTGAAGTTCGAGACGAAGCGGTCCATCAACGCCGCCTCCCGGCCTGCTCTCCACATCACCGCCGGACGCAGGTCCGTGCGGCGGAAAACCCCTCCGTCGAAGCAGGCAAGCAGCGCCCGGCGACCAAAATCCGCGCGGCACACGGAGCCTGATCTGAGAACTGCCTGTCGGCTTCGACGGGATGATTTGGGATATCATGGGCAATCATGGGCGTCAATGGAATCGCCGGCACGAGTCGGTGCCTGCGATGGCTCGCTGCCATCACAGCCCGTTATGGTTAAGTATCCGTAAGCACGGGGAATTCGCCTCGTTTCCGCCGCAATTCAAAGCGGCGGACCGAGCGAGAGCCTGCAAAAAAATCCGCTCAATCCTCGCGGGCGGCCGCCAGCAGGGCATCCCGGACAAGGCCGAGCTGCTCGCGCAGCCCCTTGGCTCCGGGCGCGGTCGCCCCCAGCGCACAGCCGATCGCCTCCTGAACGCGACGCCCCCTCGCCCGCAGGGCCTCGCCCTTCTCGCTCAGATGGATGCGCACCTGCCGCTCATCGACCGCGTCACGCTCGCGGCGGAGGATGCCCGCGCTCTCGAGCCGCTTCAGCAGCGGCGTCAGCGTGCCGGAATCCAGCATCAGCCTTTCGCCGAGCGCCTTCACCGTCGGCCCGTCATCTTCCCACAATGCGAGCATGACGAGATATTGCGGATAGGTCAGCCCGAGCTCGGCCAGCACCGGCCGGTAGACGCGGTTGAAGGCATGGCTCGCCTGATAGATCGCGAAGCACAATTGCTGGTCGAGCCGCGGCGTTGCGGCGTCGCTCTGCTCGCGGTCGGATTTGTCCCCGGACACCATCATGCCTCTGCCATCGCCTTCTCAACGCAAAGCCGAAACCGGAGCGACAATCAACTCCGCGTGATCATCTCAAATTTCATTGTTGACAATCTAATTGCACACAATCTAAATGGCAAGCATTGGTTCACCTGAGAGAGAAGGAACCCGACCATGAAGATCCTCTACACCGCCCATGGCTCCGCCACCGGCGGCCGCGAAGGCCAGGCCGCGACCGATACCGGCAACGTCAAGCTCGTGCTGAACACGCCGAAGGAACTCGGCGGCGGCGGTGGCGACGGCACCAACCCGGAGCAGCTTTTCTCGATGGGCTATTCGGCCTGTTTCCTCGGCGCGCTGAAGTTCGTCGCCGGCAAGGAGAAGGTGAAGATCCCGGAGGATGCCCGAGTCAGCGCCGATATCGGCATCGGCCCGCGCGACGACGGCACCGGCTTCGGCATTGCGGCCAAGCTGACGATCTCCGTTCCCGGCGTCGACAGGGCGGTGGTCGAGGACCTCGTCCAGAAGGCCCATATCGTCTGCCCGTATTCCCACGCCACCCGCGGTAACATCGACGTCGAGCTGAAGGTCGCCTGAGAGCCGCATGGTGCAGGACAAGCGAAAGGGCCGGGATCGCTCCCGGCCCTTTCCGCATCCGGTAGGTGCCAGTCGGCCTATAAGCCGGGTTCTGGATGGCTGCGGAATTTCTTCCGCAACGTGACGGCCATTCCTCTGGGACGCGCATTGCTGCGCGCCTCGAGCAACCAACCCGGACGACAAGGCTCAGAAACCAGCCCCTCCCCGCTTGCGCGGAAAGCATCGTCCCTATTCGGTTTTGCTCCCGGTGGGGCTTGCCATGCCGGCCCCGTTGCCGGGCCCGCGGTGCGCTCTTACCGCACCTTTTCACCCTTACCTGCGGCCGAAGCCGAAGGCGGTTCGATCTCTGTGGCGCTTTCCCTGGGGTCGCCCCCGCCGGACGTTATCCGGCACCGTGTTTCCGTGGAGCCCGGACTTTCCTCCCCCGCAAGCGGGAGCGGCCGTCCGGCCGACTGGCGAGGGGGAGATGCGCGCTGGCGCGGCCGGCGTCAAGCGCGGCCGCAAAATAGCGGTCAGTTGCGAGCGGTGATGGTGCGCACTTTGGCACAGTAGGTGCGGTTGGCGCCGTTCATATGCGTCGTCATATGGCCGCTCTGGTACTTCATGACGGTGCGGCAGGTATCGCCGCCGGCCATCCGATAGGCCATCGCCAGATATTTCATGCCGTAGCGGGCGTTGGTCTCGGCATCGAGCAGCCCGTTCGCACCGCCGGAGTAGCCCAGGCCGCGTGCAGTCTGATGGCGGATCTGCATCAGGCCGAAATTGCCGGCATGGGATGCGCGCGGATTGTAGCGGCTCTCGATCCGCACCACGGCATCGGCCAGCGAGAACGGAATCCCGTTCTCGGCGGCATGGCGGGCGACCAGCGCCCTCAGCCCCTCGGAACCGGCCGGCGCGGCGAGCGGCGTCCTGCCGGAACGCGCCTCGGCGGCCTTGACGTGGCGGAGATCTTCCTTCGCGGCGGCGCGGGCCTCCTTGCCCGTTTTCGCCGCCGCCTTGGTCGCGGCAGCGCCCAGGCTTCCAGTCGTGTCGCCGGCCTTCTCGCGAGCGATTTCCGCGTCGCGAACGAGCAGCGCCCTGGGGTCCGTTTCCGCGTTCACGAATTCCCCCGCCGACGCAATCGCGGGAAGGCTAATCAGGAGCGCAGCAGCGAGACCGCCAAAGACATACCGCATGATGAACCGAACCTCATCTGGACAGAACTGATTGGAAGGTGCGGTCAAATGCTGATGGAATGTGTCCATAATCTGGCGTCATCGACAGAAAAAGACCATGTAGATTGTGCAACTCGGAATTTAATCTATATTAAGCTGTGAAGTATTTAAACGTATTCGGCGCCCCTATAAGCTTCGCCGGCGCATCGGGAGGCGCCGCGAAGCAACAAAAGCGAATCACGGCCACGTTTCCGCCGCATTCCGATCAATTCGTACGATTCGATGCGTCAGGCCGTCGCGTTGCGGGCTCGTCGACCGGCCGCCTCTTGATCGCAGCCCTTCGCGCTCCCATCATGCAAGCCGCGCTTCGGCGCATGGGATTCACGGGAGACCCGGCCTTTTATGGCTTCATCATTCTGGGGTGCGCTCGGTGGCGGCGGGCTTGGGCTCGCGCTGGGCGGCCCGTTGGGCGCGCTCCTGGGGGCTCTCGCCGGGCATGTGCTGATCGATCGCGAAGGCGCTCCCTTCGGCCCGGCCCCACGCGAGCTCGTCTTCACCACCGGCCTCGTCGCGCTGGCCGCCAAGATGGCGCGCTCAGACGGTGTCGTGACCTGTGACGAGGTCACCGCGTTCCGGCGCATCGTCGACGTGCCGGCCGATCAGCAGGAGCGTGTCGAGGCGCTGTTCAATCTCGCCAAGCAGACCAGCGCCGGCTTCGAGGCCTATGCCACGCAGATCGCGGGCGCGTTCCATGACGAGCCGGCGCTGCTGGAGGACGTGCTCGACGGCCTCTTCCTGATCGCTGCCGCCGATGGCGCGATCCATGAGGCCGAGCATGCCTATCTCCGTGCCGTCGCCGGCATCTTCGGCATCGCCGACAGCGACTTCGCCCGCATCGAGGCGCGGCATGTCCGCCGCCGCGACGATCCCTATCTGGTCATCGGCGCCAACCGCGAGATGAACGATGACGAGCTGAAACGGCATTATCGCCGCCTCGTCGCGGCGACGCATCCGGACCGCGAGATCGCGCGGGGCCTTCCGGCCGAAGCCGTCGCGATCGCGACCAAGCGTCTCGCGGCCATCAATGCCGCCTGGGACGCGATCCAGCACGAGCGCGGCCTGCATCGCCGCCTCTCGCATCAGCCCGCCTGACACGCCATCCCATGGACGAGATCGTCAGCTCCGCCGCAGCCAATCCCGCCTCAGCCGGACCGGACAGCCGCTTCGCCGCCAAGATCTTTCCCTCGCCCAACCATGGCGAGCGGAAGAACCCCGACGGCACGCCCGGCCGCCGGCCCGACATGCTGATCCTGCACTACACCGGCATGCCGATCGCGGGAGAGGCGCTGCAATGGCTGTGCAACCCGGTCTCGCAGGTCTCCTCGCATTATTTCGTCTTCGAGAACGGCCATACGCTCCAGCTCGTGCCGGAGGGCCGGCGTGCCTGGCATGCCGGCGCTTCGCATTGGGCCGGCGAGACCGACATCAACTCCTGCTCGATCGGCATCGAGATCGCCAATCCCGGCCACCCCGGCGGCCTGCCCGACTTTCCCGATGCGCAGATCGCGGCGACGCTGAACCTCTGCCGCGACATCTGCGAGCGCTGGTCGATCCCACCCGAGCGGGTGCTCGCCCATTCGGACGTTGCGCCCGGCCGCAAGATCGACCCCGGCGAGAAATTTCCCTGGCGGCATTTCGCGGAAGGCGGCGTCGGCCTCTGGACCGAAGCCCCACCGATTCGCGGCGGGCGCTTCTTCGCCCGTGGCGAGAGCGGCCAGCCGGTCGAGGCGCTGCAGGCCATGTTCGCCATGCTCGGCTATGGCGTCGCGGTCGACGGCGTCTTCGACGAGAAGCTGGAAGCGGTCGTCGCCGCCTTCCAGCGCCATTGGCGCCCGGAGAAGGTCGACGGCGTCGCCGATTCCTCCACGATCACGACGTTACGCGACCTGCTCGCCGCGACGCAGGGCGCGCGCATGGCCTGATCGCGATCCCGTGAGGAGCCGCATGCCCGGGAAGCTCTCACAAGGCTCGCTTAACTCCCCTGCTCTATTGTAGTTTGTCCGGCTAGGCGACCGGAGGGGATGGCCTTGAACATCGAGCAGCAGCGCATCGCTTCGGAGCTCTGTCGGGTTTCCGGCAAGCCCTCCTCCATCGGGGCCTGGGAGTGTAATCTCGCAAACGTGTCGCTGAGCTGGACCGACGGGGTCTACGATCTGTTCGGCCTGCAGCGTGGCTCCACGATCCAGCGTTCCTCGATCCTCGACCTCTATGAGGAAAGCTCGCGCACCGAGATGGATCGGCTGCGCAGCAAGGCGATCCGCACCGGCGAGGCCTTCTCCCTCGACTGCCGCATTCGCACCGCAAGCAACGAGAAGCGCTGGATGCGCCTGATCGTCGGCGTCGGCTATCAGCATGGCCGCCCGTTCCGCATCTTCGGCTCGAAGCAGGATGTCACCGCCGAGAAAGGCCTTTGGACAGGCCTCGCCACGCTGAAGCAGCGCGATCCACTCGTCGAGCGCTCGGCTCGGCGCAGCTTCGAGGACCTCGTCGCCCAGGCCTTGCTCGACCGGCGCTTTGAACAGGAAACCTTCGCGCTGATTATGCTCGACATCGATGATTTTCACGACATCGTCGATGCTTTCGGGCCAGCGGCCAGCGATGAATTGCTGCTCCGCTTCGAAGAGCGGCTCGCCCGGCTCTTCCCCGATGCTTTCGCCAGCAGCCGCATCGGCAAGAGCCAGTTCGCCCTGCTGCTGCGGATGTCGGCCGGGCAGCAGCGCCTCGCCGCCAGTCTCGAGAACGCGCAGCATCTGTTGTCCCGCCCGATCATGCGCGGACATGCGGTGATCGACTTCACGATCTCGATCGGCGCCGTCGTCCTCGATGGCGAACGCCACCGCGATCCCGCGGCCCTCTTCGCCGAGGCCCATGCCGCGCTTCACGTCGCCGGCATGACCGGCGGCAACACCTTGCAGATGTTCGATCGTCCCCTGGCAAGCCCGCCATTGCGCCTGGCACAGTGAGTCTCGTATAGGCCCCGGCGCAGCGCGCCGGTCGCCGGCGCCTCAGCGCTTGCGCACGAACTCGGTGCGCAGCACGAGTCCCTTGATGGCATCGTGGCGGCAATCGATCTCGTCGGGATCATCAGTCAGGCGGATCGAGCGGATCACCGTCCCCTGCTTAAGGGTCTGGCCGGCGCCTTTCACCTTGAGATCCTTGATCAGAACGACGGAATCGCCGTCGGCCAGCACATTGCCGGCAGCATCGCGGACCTCGACGCGTGCGGTCGCGGCAGCCGCAGCCGCCACCTCCGAAGCCGGGCGCCACTCGCCCGTCGCCTCGTCGTAGACGTAATCGTCGTTATCGTCGGCCATGGTCACTCCGCCCGGCTTGCCGCCGGGCAACTCCCGACCGGCGCGGGTTAAACGAGCCGGCGCGACAATTCAACAAGCCCGATCTGTATAATCGGCATTCGCGGCGTCATTCCCGGACGCAGCGAAGCGCAGAGCCGAGGCTCTCGTTCAGGAAGGGACGCTGGGCTCGGCCCCCGGCTGGAGAATCCGAGTCGAGCCGGGCATGACGCCTGCTGCCTGCCTACTCCGCCGCCTGCAACCGATAGGCGCTGGCGTCGTAGTTCAGGATCGGCGCCAGCCAGCGCTCGACCTGTTCGATGCTCATGCCCTTGCGCTTGGCATAGTCCTCGACCTGGTCGCGCTCGACCTTGGCGACGCCGAAATAATAGGCCTCCGGGTGCGAGAGATAGAGGCCCGAGACCGAGGAGCCGGGCCACATCGCATAGCTCTCGGTGAGCTTCACGCCGACGCGCCGCTCCGCCTGCAGCAGCTCGAACAGCGTCGCCTTCTCGGTGTGATCGGGCTGGGCCGGATAACCGGGCGCCGGCCGGATACCCTGATATTCCTCGCGGATCAGATCCTCGTTGGAGAAGGCCTCATCCGGCGCATAGCCCCAGAACTCCTTGCGCACGAGCTGATGCATGCGCTCGGCGAAGGCTTCCGCGAAGCGATCCGCCAGCGCCTTGACCATGATCGAACGGTAGTCGTCATTGTCGCGGGCGAACTTCTCGGAGATGCGTTCCTCCTCCGCGCCCGATGTGACGACAAAGGCGCCGATATAATCGGGAGCCCCGCCTTCCGGCGCGACGAAGTCGGAGATGCACATATTCGGCTTGCCATCGCGCTTGGAAAGCTGCTGGCGCAGGCCGTGGAAGGTGGCGAGCGTCTCCTGCCGGCTCTCGCCGGTATAGAGGCGGATATCGTCGCCGACGGCGTTCGCGGGCCAGAAGCCGATCACCGCCTTCGGATTGAACCAGCGCTCCTCGACGACGCGCTTCAGCATCGTCTGCGCATCGTCCCAGAGCGCGCGCGCCGCCTCGCCCTGCTTCTCGTCCTCCAGGATCGCCGGGAAGCGGCCCTTCAGCTCCCAGGTCTGGAAGAACGGCGTCCAGTCGATCACCGGCACGAGATCGGCGATGTCATAGGTCCGGAACACGCGGGTGCCGAGGAAGCTCGGCTTCGGCGGCAGATAGCTCGTCCAGTCCGGCCTGAAGGCGTTGGCGCGCGCCTTCTCCAGCGGCAGGCGCTGCTTGTCGGCCTCCGAGCGGCGATGGGCGGCGGCAACCTTGGCGTATTCGGCCTTGATGCCGTCGACATAGGCCGGCTTCTGCTCCTGCGAGAGCAGGGTCGAGACCACGCCGACAGCGCGCGATGCATCGGTGACATAGACCGTTTGGCCCTTTTCATAGGCCGGATGGATCTTCACCGCCGTATGGACGCGGCTCGTCGTCGCCCCGCCGATCAGCAGCGGGATGTCGAACCCTTCGCGCTCCATCTCGGAGGCGACGGTCACCATCTCGTCGAGCGAGGGCGTGATCAGGCCGGAGAGCCCGATGATATCGACGTTTTCCTTGCGTGCCGTGTCGAGGATCTTCTGCGTCGGCACCATCACGCCGAGGTCGATGACCTCGTAATTATTGCACTGGAGCACGACGCCGACGATGTTCTTGCCGATGTCGTGGACATCGCCCTTCACCGTCGCCATCAGCACCTTGCCGGCGGCCGAGCGTTCGCCGCCGCCATTCAGGCGCTTCTCCTCCTCCATATAGGGCATGAGATAGGCGACGGCCTGCTTCATCACGCGGGCCGACTTCACCACCTGCGGCAGGAACATCTTGCCGGCGCCGAACAGGTCGCCGACCACGTTCATGCCGGCCATCAGCGGCCCTTCGATGACATGGAGCGGCTTCTCGGCCTTCAGCCGCGCCTCTTCCGTGTCGATATCGATGAATTCGGTGATGCCGGCGACCAGCGCATGCTCAAGCCGCTTCTCGACCGGCAGCTCCCGCCAGGCCAGGTCCTTGCCGGACGTCGCGACCGAACCGTCGCCCTTGAAGCGCGGCGCGGCCTCCAGCAGCCGCTCGGTCGCATCCTTGCGGCGGTTGAGGACGACATCCTCGCAGAGCTCGCGCAGTTCGGGGTCGAGATCGTCATAGGAGCCGAGCTGGCCCGCATTGACGATGCCCATATCCATGCCGACCTTGATGCAGTGGTACAGGAAGACCGAGTGCATCGCTTCGCGGACCTTCTCGTTGCCGCGGAAGGAGAAGGACAGGTTGGAGACGCCGCCCGAGACATGGGCATGCGGCAGGGTCTCGCGGATCGTCTTCGTGGCCTCGATGAAATCGTTGCCGTAATTGTCGTGCTCCTCGATGCCCGTCGCCACCGCGAAGATGTTCGGGTCGAAGATGATGTCCTCGGGCGGGAAGCCGATCTCCTCGGTCAGGAGCTTGTAGGCGCGCGTGCAGATCTCGATCTTGCGGGCATAGGTGTCGGCCTGGCCGGCCTCGTCGAAGGCCATGACGACGACGGCCGCGCCGTAGTTGCGGCAGATGCGGGCATGTTCGAGGAAGGCCGCCTCGCCCTCCTTCATCGAGATCGAGTTGACGATCGGCTTGCCCTGAATCGTCTTCAGCCCGGCCTCGATGACATGGAACTTCGAGGAATCGACCATGATCGGAACGCGGCTGATATCCGGCTCCGAGGCGATCAGGTTGCAGAACTCCGTCATCGCCTTCTCGGAATCGAGCAGGCCCTCATCCATGTTGATGTCGATGACCTGCGCACCGTTGGCGACCTGGTCGCGCGCCACGTCGAGCGCGGCCGCGTAGTCGCCGGCCGTGACGAGCTTTCTGAACTTCGCCGAGCCGGTGACGTTGGTCCGCTCGCCAATATTGACGAAGGGGATGGTCTCGTCGAGCGTGAAGGGCTCCAGCCCCGCGAGCCTGAGATAGGGCTTCACCTCCGGCATCTGGCGCGGCGCCTTGCCGGCGACGGCCCCGGCGATGGCACGGATGTGATCCGGGGTGGTGCCGCAACAGCCGCCGACGACATTGACGAAGCCGGCATCGGCGAACTCGGCCAGCATCTTGGCCGTGGCTTCGGGCCGCTCGTCATAAAGGCCGAATTCGTTGGGCAGGCCGGCATTGGGATAGGCACAGACCAGCGTGTCGGCGACACGCGACATGTCCTTGATATGCGCCCGCATCTCGCGCGCGCCGAGCGCGCAGTTGAGCCCGACCGTCAGCGGCGCGGCATGGCGCACAGCGTTCCAGAAGGCCTCGACCGTCTGGCCCGACAGCGTGCGGCCGGAGAGATCGGTGATCGTGCCGGAGATCATCACCGGCAGGCGGATGCCCTTGGCGCGAAACACCTCCTCGATCGCGACGATCGCGGCCTTGGCGTTGAGCGTGTCGAAGATCGTCTCGATCAGCAGCAGTTCCGAGCCGCCGTCGATCAGCCCCGTCACCTGCTCGGCATAGGCGTCGCGGACCTGATCGAAGGTCACGGCCCGGAAGCCGGGATTGTTGACGTCCGGCGAGATCGAGAGCGTGCGGTTGGTCGGGCCGATGGCGCCGGCGACATAGCGGCGGCGGCCATCCTCCTTCTGCGCGATGGCCCCTGCCTCGCGGGCGATGCGGGCGCATTCGACGTTCAGCTCATAGACCAGCGCCTCCATGCCGTAATCGGCCTGGGCGATCGAGGTGCCGGAGAAGGTGTTGGTCTCGACGATGTCGGCACCGGCCCGGAAATAGGCGAGATGGATGTCGCGCAGCGCGTCGGGCTGCGTCAGGGCGATGATGTCGTTGTTGCCCTTGAGGTCGTGGTTGAACCCCTTGAAGCGCTCGCCGCGGAAATCGGCTTCCGAGAACTTGAGGTCCTGGATCTGCGTCCCCATCGCGCCATCGAGCACGAGGATGCGTTCACGCGCGGCCTCGCGCAGCGAGCGCTCGATCTCGGCGCCATCGACCGGAGCTGGCTTGTAGTCGGACATCAGTCTACTCCGCCGCCACGGCCTGCGCCGCCGGCTTCTCGGGCTTGAGGCCGACGAGATGGCAGATGGCGTAGACGAGGTCGGCCTTGTTCATCGTGTAGAAATGCAAATCGGTGACGCCGCGATCGATCAGGTCGAGCACCTGCTCGGCGCAGACGGCCGCCGCCACCAGCCGGCGCGTCGCCGCGTCCTCCTCCAGCCCCTCGAAACGGTCGGCCAGCCATTGCGGCACGCTGGCGCCGGTCTTGCGGGCGAAACTCGCGGTCTGCTTGAAGTTCTGCACCGGCACGATGCCGGGCAGGATCGGGATCTCGATGCCGCGCGCGCGGACCTTGTCGAGATAGCGGAAATAGACGTCGTTATCGAAAAAGAACTGGGTGATCGCCCGCGTCGCGCCGGCATCGACCTTCTTCTGCAGCGCATCGATGTCGGCATCGAGCGAGGCGGCCTCCGGGTGCTTCTCCGGATAGGCCGAGACCGTGACCTCGAAATCGCCGATCGCCTTCAGACCGGCGACGAGATCGGAGGTCTGGTGATAGCCCTCCGGATGCGCTTCGTAAGTCGTGCCGAGGCCGCCGGCCGGATCGCCGCGCAGCGCCACGACATGGCGCACGCCGGCATCCCAATAGGAACGGATCACCTCGTCCACTTCCGCTTTCGAGGCCGAGACGCAGGTGAGATGCGCAGCAGGCTTCAGCGCGGTCTCCTCGACCATGCGCTTCACCGTGGCGTGGGTGCGCTCGCGGGTCGAGCCGCCGGCGCCATAGGTCACCGAGACGAAGCTGGGGCCGAGCGGCTCGAGCCGGCGCACACTCTCCCAGAGAGCAACCTCCATCTCCTCCGACTTCGGCGGGAAGAATTCGAAGGAGACGCGCGGACGGCGCGAACCGTGCCGGCTCGGGCGAAAGGCATTCATCAGGCAACCTCGAGATTGATCTTGCGGGCCGGCGGATCGGCCTGGACGCGCCGGTCGCGCCCGCGCCAGAGCATGACCGGGAGCTGGCCCGAGCCGCCATCGGCGAGCGTCACCTCCTGCGAGAGGTCGCAGGCGAGCCCGGCCTCAGTGAACCAGCCCGCGATCTGCTGGCGCGAGAAGCCAAGCCGGCGATGCGCATGCTCGCTGCGCAGGAATTCCATCTCGTGCGGGGCGAAATCGACCACGATCAACCGACCGCCCGGCGCCAGCATGGCCGCAGCCTCGCGCACCGCCCGGCCGGGATCGTCGAGGAAATGCAGCACCTGATGGACGACGACGAGATCGAAGGAGCCACGCGCGAAGGGCAGCGCATAGATGTCGCCCTGCCTGAGCTCGACGCGCGAGAGCCCCGCCTGCTCCAGATTGGCGCGCGCCACCGCCAGCATCGCATGGTTGGCGTCGACGCCGACGGCCCGGCCGAATTTCGGCGCGATCCGCTCCAGCATCCGCCCCGTTCCGGTGCCGAGATCGAGCATGGCGCCGGGCGTACCCTCGCCAACCGCTCGCTCGACCGCCGCCTCGACGACATGATCGGGCACGTGCAAGCCGCGCAACCGGTCCCAGTCGCGCGCGACGCTGGCGAAATAGCTTTGCGCGGCCTCGGCCCGCGTCGCCCTGACGGCGGCGAGCCTTTCACGGTCAGCCGCGAGCACCGGATCGCTCAGGTCGAGCCACGCGGCGAGCGAGGCGGCGAAGGCCCCGCCCGGCCCGGTCTCGTCGAGCCGGAAGAAGGCCCAGGCGCCCTCGCGCGAGCGCCGCACCAGCCCGGCTTCGGCCAGAAGCTTGAGATGGCGCGAGATGCGCGGCTGCGACTGACCGAGAATGTCGGTGAGGTCCGAGACCGAAAGCTCGCCTTCGGAGAGCAGCGCGATGATGCGCAGCCGCGTCTCCTCGCCAGCCGCCCTCAGGCCTGCCAGAAGCACATCGGAGGACAATGCCGTCGGCTGTCGCACGCAAACACCTCCCACGCTCGAAAAAAGATATAAAGATATCTTTATGTCAAAAGCGTCGTTCGTGCAAGCGAATTATCGTGCGGAAAACAGGACGACGCTCCGCGGCGCGCCTGCGCCGGACGTCTCGCGCAGCGCGGCTGTGGTTTCTGAGCCTGGTGAATTGGGGATGGCCTGGGGTGCGTCCCTGGATCTGCCTGAATGACGGCTCCACCGTTCGGCCGCGCAGGGCAGGCCGACCTTGTTCACGGCAGCGCCCATCGACGATGGGACAATTCTCCGCCGCTCCAACCGGAGCGGCGGGTCGCATAGGTCACGAGATCGGTTGGTTCAGAGGAGCTTCAGATCCCCTGCCGCAGTCTTGCCGCGCTCCGTCTTGAGCTCGAACGCGATTTTCTGCCCTTCCGTCAGCGTCATCATGCCAGCTTCCTTTACGGCAGTGATGTGCACGAACACATCCTTGCCGCCGTCCGCCGGTTGAATGAAGCCGTATCCTTTCTCGGTATTGAACCATTTAACGGTTCCGGTCGCCATCGCCATATCCCTCGAAGCCGCGCCCACCAGCCCTCGGACCGCAATCCGCAAGCCGGCAATAAAGAATTGACCGAAAATTCGACCTTGTCGAGGCCAAAGGCAAGGCAGACGAAACGTTGTGATTTAAGACTTCGCCAAGATCACCCGCCACTGACCTCTATGGGGAACGAAGCGTCGGGATGGAATTCGCCTTCACCCGAGGCGGGAATGCCATGCCGCCTCCCCAAAGGGCCGTCACCGCACGCCACCCCGAGCGAGAAGGCACCCGCCGAGCCTTGCCGGCCGGAGCCTGACTTTGCGGAATGCAGCCGCTTCGTTTTGCCTGCAACTGCCCCGACCCCGTCGCCTGCGGCATAGCGGCCTGCTCCGGGAGTGTTGCCTGCCACCGCCATCTGTGCGACCGAGCAGGTCTCGACTGTCCAGGGCATTGTCGTGGCGAAAATCGGTTTTCGCGAAGGCAATGCCGAGAGGAATTTGGAGCCGCAACGACCATGGCCCAGCCCCTGACCATCGAAGATCTGCGCCTGCTGGCGAAGCGCCGCGTGCCGCGCATGTTCTACGATTACGCCGATTCCGGCGCCTGGACCGAGGGCACCTATCGCGCCAACGAGGCCGACTTCGCCAAGATCAAGCTGCGCCAGCGCGTCGCCGTCGACATGACCGATCGCTCGCTCGCCAGCGAGATGATCGGCCAGCCGGTTGCGATGCCCGTCGCGCTCGCTCCCACCGGCCTCACCGGCATGCAACACGCCGATGGCGAGATCCTCGCCGCCAAGGCCGCCGCCAAGGCGGGCGTGCCCTTCACGCTCTCGACCATGAGCATCTGCTCGATCGAGGATGTCGCGAACCACACCAGCGCGCCCTTCTGGTTCCAGCTCTATGTGATGAAGGATCGCGACTTCATCTCCCGCCTGATCCAGCGCGCCAAGGCGGCGGGCTGCTCGGCGCTGGTCCTGACCCTCGACCTGCAGATCCTCGGCCAGCGCCACAAGGACATCCGCAACGGCCTCTCCGCCCCGCCGAAGCCGACGCTGGCCAATCTCATCAACCTCGCCTTCAAGCCGCGCTGGTGCCTGAAGATGCTGGACACGCCGCGCCGGCAGTTCGGCAACATCGTCGGCCACGTCACCGGCGTCGCCGACATGTCCTCGCTCTCCTCCTGGACCGCCAGCCAGTTCGACCCGAAGCTGAACTGGGACGATGTCCAGTGGATCAAGGAGCAATGGGGCGGCAAGCTGATCCTGAAGGGCATCCTCGATCCCGAGGACGCCGAGATGGCCGCGAAAAGCGGCGCCGACGCCCTGATCGTCTCGAACCATGGCGGCCGCCAGCTCGATGGCGCGCTGTCCTCGATCGAGGCCCTGCCCGGCATCGTCGAGCAGGTCGGCAACCGCATCGAGGTGCTGTTCGACGGCGGCATCCGCTCGGGTCAGGACGTGCTCAAGGCGGTCGCGCTCGGCGCCAAGGGCACCTTCATCGGCCGCGCCTTCCTCTACGGGCTCGGTGCGATGGGCGAGCAGGGCGTGACGGCCGCGCTCGACATCATCCGCAAGGAGCTCGACGTCACCATGGCGCTCTGCGGCAAGCGCGACATCAAGGATGTCGACGCCAGCATCCTCGTCGGCGGCAAGCCGAAGCACTGATCCACCGGCAGGAAAGACGCGCCGTGAGACGGCAAGACGATGTATCGATCGAGGCGGCCGGGCCGGCCGCTCCGGTCGCGACCGCTGCTGCAGGCACGGGGTGGTGGTGGCTGAACGGCCCCTCCTTCGCCGAGCGCCTGGCCGCCGCCGGCAACCGGCCGGCTGGCTTCGACTATCTGCGCCTGCTGCTCTCGACGCTCGTCATCGTCACACATGCGGTCGGCGTGGCCTATGGCGTCGGCGAGACGCTGCGTGTCTTCGGCGGCGCATGGCGCCCGGCGGTCGCGCTGATCCTGCCGATGTTCTTCGCGCTCAGCGGCTTTCTCGTCGCCGGCAGCCTCGAGCGCTGCCGGTCGCTGATCTCCTTTCTCGGCCTGCGCCTGATCCGGCTGGTGCCGGCGCTCGCCGTGGAGACCTTTGCCGCCGCCATCGTCATCGGCGCGATCTTCACGACGCTGCCGCTGACGGAGTATTTTAGCAGTCCGCTCTTCCGGCAGTATTTCCTGAACATCCTCGGCGTCGTCCAGTTTCTCCTGCCGGGCGTGTTTCTGGGCAATCCCTGGTCAGGACTGGTCAACGGCCAGCTCTGGACCCTGCCCTGGGAACTGTACTGCTACCTGATCATCGCCGGCATCACCGCGCTGGGGCTGTTGCGCCGGGAGGATCGCGCGTTTGCAACGATCCTCATCGTCCACGCCGTCATTTTCGTCATCTACGTCCTGATCAGGCGTCACCAGCCGGGCGTCACCGTTTCGGGCCCCGTGCTGATCCTCTGCTTCCTCTATGGCATCGGCGCCTATCTGTTCCGGAAGCGGATCATCTGGAGCAAGGCGCTGTTCGCACTGGCCCTCGCCGCGACGCTGCTGGGGCTGAGCGTCCCCGGCGGCGACTACCTGATCGCCCTGCCCTGCGCCTATCTCACCGCCTTCCTCGGGCTCACCAGCCCGCGCCGCAGCTGGCTGGTCTCGTCGGGCGACTATTCCTACGGCCTATTCCTCTACGGCTTCCCGATCCAGCAGGCCGTGGTCGCGACCTTCGGCGCGGGCCAGTCCTGGTGGGCCAATGCCGCCATCTCCTGGTGCCTGGCCTTCGCTCTCGCCTTCCTCTCCTGGCATCTCGTCGAAAAGAACGCCATGAAGCTACGCCCCCGCCTCCTTGCGACCGAAGCAAGCCTGCTCGCGCGCCTGCCGGCGCCGGATGCGTTTACTGGCTGGCTCCGCTCCCGCCGCGTCCTTACCGCCCTCGCCGTGGTGCTCGTCGCCGCCGCCGCCACCGGCACCTATCTCGCGCTGCGCAAACCGGCGGAGAACTTCCCGCTACTGGCCCGGCTCGCGGTCATCAACGCCCATATCGGCGAGGCCGATCCGGACTATGTCTTCATCGCGGGCGATTCCAATGCCGAGATGATCAACGCGACCCATCGCCTCTGCGGCCGCAATGTCGTCAATGCCGGCATCAGCGGCGCCAAGATGACGGATATGAACGGCCATTGGGCGACATTCGCCTTTACGAAAAAGCCCGGCAGCATCGTCATCCTGATCGGCACCAACGATCTGCATCGCAAACGCAAGCCGACCCAACCGAAATACCTCGACGCCTTCGAACGCAATGCCGACCGGCTGATCGCCAGCGCGGCCGCTCTGTCCACGAAGGTCTTCGTCGCCGCGGTTCCCCCGGCTGAGCCCGGAATGATCAAGTATTATGAGCCGGCAGCGGTGGTCGCGCTGTCCGAGAGGCTGAAGCGGGCCTGCGATCGCCACGCCTGCACCTTCATCGACCCCTTCGCCGGCACCCGCGACGGAACCGAGGGCTTCGCCAAGCCGGACAGCACCCATGACGGCATCCATGTCCGCTCCTATCGGGACGCCATGGCATCGGTCGAGGCCCAAATCTGCAGCTGACCGGGCAGCGCTCTGCACTCTGGCGCATGGATCTCGTTAGACCGCCGGCCCGGAAACTGGTCTGGCCCGGCGGATCAAATCCACCGGGCCTTTGCATTGCGATCACCGCTTCACGCCCAAATGGGGCATGGCGATGGATCGGAGGTCTTTAGAGCGGCCCCTCGCCGGAAAGCTCCCGGCGAGGGGCCGCTCATGGCTCAGCTGCGATACCAGGCCCCTAGGTTCCAGGTATCGACGTCCCAGCCCGAGTGGTCATGCGCGAGGTTCTGCGCAGCGGAGACCACCTTCGTCCGCGACAGGACCGGCAGGATGACATTGGCCTCGCAGAAGATCTCGTTGACCTTGATCAGCAGCGCGGCGCGCTTGGCCGGGTCGAGCTCCTTCTGCGCTTCCCGATAGGCCTTGTCGGCCTCGGGGTCGGTGTAGCGCGAGACGTTGCGGCCCAGCCACTTGTTCTCCTTGCTGGCGACTTCCCAGGAGGTGAACTGGTTGAGGAAGCGCTCCGGATCGGGCTGCGGCTGCGTCGTGGTGTACATCTCGATGTCGGTATAGAGCTTGGTGTAGGTGTCGGGGTTGGCGACGTCCGACGAGAAGAACACCGAGGCCGTGACCGACTTCAGCTCGAGCTCGATACCGGCCTTCTGGCAGGCCTGCTTGATGATCGCCTGAACCTTCTGGCGCGGCGCGTTGATCGAGGTCTGGAAGACGTATTTGAGCTTCTTGCCATCCTTCTCGCGGATGCCGTCGGAGCCCTTCTTCCAGCCGGCATCGTCGAGGATCTGGTTCGCCTTGGCGATGCTGAACTCGTATTTCAGCTTCTCCGACTTGAACTGCTTCGGCTGGTTGACGAAGCTCGCGGTCGGGATGCCGGCGCGGCCATAGATGAACTTCTGGATCGAGTCGCGGTCGATCAGCAGGTTGATCGCCTGGCGCACGGCCGGGTCCGACAGCGTCGGGTGCTTGGTCTTCTTGCTCGAGCGCTCGCCGTCGACCTCGGTCCACGGATCGGTCGTGTTCAGCGTGATGAACTCGATGTCGCCGGCCACCGCGACGCTGACCTTGCCGCGCCCACCGGTCTCCATGCGCTTGAGCACATCCTCTTCGACCAGCGAGTCCCAGGCATAGTCGTATTCGCCGGTCTGCAGCACGGCGCGCGCCGCCGAGACCGCGTCACCGCCGCCCTTGACCTCGAAGGTGTCGAAGAAGGGCTGGTTCGCGACGTGATACTCCGTGTTGCGCTCGGTCCGGATGATGTCGCCCGGCTTGAACTCGACGAACTTGTAGGGGCCGGTGCCGACCGGCTTGAGGTTGGCCGGGGCCTCGCGCGACTTGGCGCCCTTGTACTCGCCGAAATGGTGCTTCGGGATGATCATGCCGGCGACGCCGACAAAAGGATCGGCCCAGAACGGGGTCGGCTCCTTGAAGATCACCTTGACCGTGAGATCGTCGACCTTCTCGACCTTGATGTTGGCATAGGCGCCGGTGGTATAGGCGGCGGTCGCCGGGTCGGCGGCGTATTCCCAGGTGAAGACGACGTCATCGGCCGTGAACGGCTTGCCGTCATGCCACTTCACGCCGGGCTTCAGCTTCCAGGTCACGGTCTTGCCGTCCTCGGACAGGCCGCCATTAGCCTTGCTGGGAACTTCGGCAGCGAGTTGCGGGAAGAGATTGCCCTCCTTGTCCCAGCCGGCCAGCGGCTCGTAGAAGATGCGCGAGGCGATCTGGTCCTTGGTGCCCGAGGCGAAATGCGGGTTCAGTAGGGTCGGCGCCTGCCAGAGCAGCATCTTGAGCGGGCCGCCACCACCGGCCTTGGTCGGCTTGTATTCGAGCGTGGCATTCGCCATCGCCACGCCATTCCAGGCCAGAATCTGGCTCGCGATCGGGGCGGTGATGCCGACCGCCGCCAATTTCCGAATGAAGGAACGCCGCGACAGGCGGCCATCCTTCAGATTTTCAACCATATCCTGGATATACTCGCTGCTCATAGCCGACCTTCGCGTTACGCAGAGAAGATGCCGTTCAATAATTGAACCGGCTCTAGACTTACCTTGGAGAATCCAAAGCCTGACGAAGCTTTGGATTCCGCCTCGTCGTAAGGAGACCTACCTTAAGCCGACCTTAAAGTGACCGATGATCGGGGCATGGCCGGGCAGCGTGCCGGGCATTGCGGCATAATGCAGCGGGACGTGCGGCCGAGTCACAGCCCGCAAACGGAAAAGCCCCGCGACAGACGAGCTGTCGCGGGGCTTTTTCAGTTCCGAATCGGAAGGCTCAGCGCGTGAACTTCTTGTACTGGATGCGCTTCGGGATGGTCGAGTCGATACCGAGGCGGCGCTGCTTGTCCTCCTCGTATTCGGCGAAGTTGCCCTCGAACCACTCGACATGGCTGTCGCCCTCGAAGGCGAGGATGTGGGTCGCGATGCGGTCGAGGAACCAGCGATCGTGGCTGATGATCACGGCGCAGCCGGCGTAATCCTCCAGCGCCTCTTCGAGCGCGCGCAGCGTATCGACGTCGAGGTCGTTGGTCGGCTCGTCGAGCAGCAGGACGTTGGCACCGCTCTTCAGCATCTTGGCGAGATGGACGCGGTTGCGCTCGCCGCCCGAGAGCGAGCCGACCTTCTTCTGCTGGTCGCCGCCCTTGAAGTTGAAGGCCGAGCAATAGGCCCGCGAATTGATCTCTTTCTTGCCGAGATAGATGATGTCGTTGCCGCCCGAGATCTCCTCCCAGACGTTCTTCTTGTCATCCAGCGAGTCGCGGCTCTGATCGACATAGCCGAGCTGGACGCTCTCGCCGATCTTGATCGTGCCGGCATCGGGCGTCTCGACGCCGGTGATCATCTTGAACAGCGTCGTCTTGCCGGCGCCGTTGGGGCCGATCACGCCGACGATGCCGCCCGGCGGCAGCTTGAAGGAGAGCCCGTCGATTAGGAGCTTGTCCTGGAAGCCCTTCGACAGATCCTCGAAATCGACGACGTTGTTACCCAGCCGCTCGGCGATCGGAATGATGATCTGGGCGGTGTCGGGCCCCTTGTTCGAGGCCTTCTGCACCAGCTCGTCATAGCGCTGGATGCGGGCCTTGCTCTTGGCCTGGCGCGCTTTCGGCGAGGCCGAGATCCATTCCTGCTCGCGCTCCAGGGTCTTCTGACGCGAGACGTCCTCTCGGCCTTCCTGGGCGAGACGCTTCTGCTTCTGCACCGACCAGGACGAGTAATTCCCCTCATAGGGGATGCCCTGGCCGCGATCGAGCTCGAGGATCCAGCTCGTGACGTTATCGAGGAAGTAGCGATCGTGGGTGACGATCAGGATCGCGCCCGGATAGCTCCGCAGATGGCCTTCGAGCCAGGCAGTGGTCTCGGCGTCGAGATGGTTGGTCGGCTCGTCGAGCAGCAAGAGCTCCGGCTGTTCCAGCAGCAGCTTGCAGAGTGCGACGCGGCGACGCTCGCCGCCCGAGAGCTTGTCGACGGCCCAGTCGTCCGGCGGGCAGCGCAGCGCGTCCATCGCCTGGTCGACCTTGGAATCGAGATCCCACAGCCCCTTCGCCTCGATCTCGTCCTGGAGATTGGTCATCTCGTCGGCGGTCTCGTCCGAATAGTTCATGGCGAGCTCGTTGTAGCGGTCGAGGATCGCCTTCTGCGGGGCCACGCCGAGCATGATGTTGTCACGGACATTCAGCGTCTCGTCGAGCTTCGGCTCCTGCGGCAGGTAGCCGACGCGCGCGCCTTCCGCGACCCAGGCCTCGCCGGTCCACTCCTTGTCGAACCCGGCCATGATCTTGAGCAGGGTCGACTTACCGGCACCGTTGACGCCGAGCACGCCGATCTTGGCGTCCGGGTAGAAGGACAGGTGGATGTCCTTCAGCACCTGCTTGCCGCCCGGATAGGTCTTGGACAGGCCGCGCATATGGTAGATGAACTGACGGGACATGGGGCGAGCGGGCTCCGCTTTCAAACGCTTGGCGACGGGATGTCGGGAAATCTGGCCGCTATGTAGCGAGCGCGGCCAAAGCCCGCAACCGCGAGCAGGCCGGCACGAGGCATATTCGCGGTCTCAGCGCCAGGCGCGCCCGCTGGCATCGCTGCAGCCATAGGGCGGGATTGCGCGCGCGAACCGCTCTTTCAAGCGGCTGCAGCCCCAGGCGCGCAAGGGCTCGGGCAGGCGGCTGTTGATGTCGATGCCAATCTCGTCATAGGGGCTCGCGGCATTGGCGACATAGTCGTACCAGCGATAGCCGATCGTCAGGCCGCATCCGATCACGGTCGAGAGCACGACGAGCGCGATGAAGCGAAGCGGCCTCATCCTGGCCGGCTGAGGCTGCGGCCTTCCCTCCGCGGTCGCGCGGCGTTGGCGCATCGCGGCGATCTGCGCGAAGATCAGCAGCACGACGCTCAAGCCGATGGCGATGCCGCCATACTGGCCGAGCAGGGGCAGTATCTCCGCCTTCACGAATTGCTTCCCGTCCGTGTCGGGAATGAGGAAGCGCGCGCCGCCATCGACCCGCTCCCAGCCGGAAATCCGGAAAACATAGAAGAACGCGACGAGGCCGCCGGCCAGGAACAGCAGAGCTACGAATCTGAGGCGGTTTGCGACCGACATGGCGTCCTCGCGAAGACGGAACGCCCCGATTGCCCGAAGGCAGAAGCTCTGTCCAGCGCCGTCACGAAACCGCCATCTCGGCGCGCGGCCCCTTCCCCCGGCACGACTTTTGCCGGAAGCTCCCGTGACCTGAACTCATTTGGCCCGAATGCTGCTGGAGCCCGCCAGTGAGCCTGCCCGCCATCCTGTTGCGCCTGCTTGCGAGCCTCACCTTCGCGCTGCTGGCGACGGCCCACGCCCGCGCCCAGTCGAACGAGCCCGGCTGCCGTCCGGAGATGGCGAGCTATCGCCTGCCGATCCAGCGCGTCCAGCTCACGAAGGACGAGGCAAGGCTGACCTTCGTCGGCCACGCCACCTTCCTGATCGAGACGCCGGGCGGGGTGAAGATCGCGACCGACTACAACGACTATGTCCGCCCGCCAGTGACGCCCGACATCGCCACGATGAACAAGGCGCACTCGACGCACTACTCCAATCGTCCCGACCCGGCGATCAAGCTGATCCTGCGGGGCTGGGATCCGGAGGGAAAAGGCGCCGCGAAGCACGACGTCACCTTCGGCGACGTCCGCGTGCGCAACGTGCCGACCAATATCCGCACCTATGATGGCGGCACCGACTATGACGGCAACTCGATCTTCGTCTTCGAGATCGGCGATCTCTGCATCGCCCATCTCGGCCACCTGCACCACCCGCTGGAACCCGGCCATCTGCGGGCGCTCGGCCGCGTCGATGTCGTGCTCTTCCCCGTCGACGGCAGCTATACCCTCGATCAGGAGGGGATGCTGGAGGTGCTGAAATCGCTGCAGGCCCGCGTGATGATCCCGATGCATTTCTTCGGTGGCGGCACGCTCGAACGCTTCCTGTCCCGGACCAAAGGGCTCTGGCCGGTCGAGCGCCGCGACACGTCGTCGATCACGGTGAGCAAGGCGGCCTTGCCGGCGACGCCCACCGTGATCGTCCTGCCCGGGCACTAAGCCCGCCGTCAGGTGTTCACGCCGCCATCGATGGCGAAGCCGGCGCCGGTGATGAAGCGCGCCTCCTCGCTGGCGAGATAGGCGACGAGCCCGGCGATATCCTCCGGCTTGCCGTAGCGCGGGATCGCCATGCGCGCCCGCTGGGCATCGGCCCGCTCGCCATGGGCCGGATTCATGTCGGTATCGGTCGAGCCGGGATGGACGATGTTGACCGTGATGCCGCGTGGGCCGAGATCGCGCGCCAGCCCCTTGGTGAAGCCGATCAGCGCAGCCTTGCTCATCGCGTAAAGCGTGACATTGGGCTCGACGACGCGATCGGCGAGGCAGGAGCCGGTCGAGATGATCCGCCCGCCCTCGCCCAGATGTGCCGCCGCGGCCTGCGAGGCCAGCACCACCGCGCGGACATTGACGGCCAGCGTCGCGTCGATATCGGCAAGGCTCCAATCGGCCACCGGGCCACCGCGGAAGATCCCGGCATTGTTGACGAGGATATCGAGGCCGCCGAGCGCCTTCACAGCATCATCGACGGCACGCGTCATCGCCCCAGGGTCGGCGCTGTCGGCTGCGATGGCGAAACCCTTGCGGCCGAGGGCCTCGACCTCCCTGACGACCGCAGCCGCCTTGTCGGCGGAGCGTTCATAGGTCAGCGCGACATCGGCCCCCTCGGCGGCGAGCCTGCGAGCGATGGCGGCGCCGATTCCGCGGCTGCCGCCGGTGACGAGCGCGCGCTTTCCGGCAAGGCGTGACATGACAAGCTCCATTTCTGTGATGATCGATACACAATCGATGCCGCGCTTGCCGGCAGCCGTCAAGCGAAATATATAATGAACGTCACAGAATAAATTTCGAGGAGCTCGGCGCATGGCCGAACGGGGCCGTCCACGCAGTTTCGACCGGCAGGCCGCGCTGGAGCGCGCGATGGATGTGTTCTGGGAGCGCGGCTATCAAGCGGCCTCGATGAGCGACCTCACCGAAGCGATGGGCATCAATTCACCGAGCCTCTACGCCGCATTCGGCAGCAAGGAAGAACTCTACCGCGAGGCCATCAGCCATTTTGCCGCGACCGAGAGCGACGACATTCTCGCACCCTTGAGCGATGCGCCAACGGCGCGGGCAGCCATCGAGGGCTATCTCATGGCCAGCGCCGCGACCTTCACCCGGCCGGGCCGCCCGCCCGGCTGCATGGTCGTGCTCTCGGCTGTCAACGCGGTTGGCGTCGGCGAGGAAACCAGCCGCATCCTGCGCGAGATGCGGGCCGGCAGCATCACGATGATCGAGGAGCGATTGAGCCGCGCCGCCGCTGAAGGCGAGCTGCCCACCTCGCTCGATCGCCAGGCGATCGCCAGCTACTACGTCACCGTCCAGCAGGGCATGTCGATCCAGGCCCGCGACGGCGCTTCGCGTCCGTTGCTGGAAGCGATCGTGCGAGGCGCCATGGCGGCATGGGAGAGCCTGACGCGACCACGCGCTGCAGCCTGACAATCCCGTTAACGCCTCGCTGATGCTGATCCCAGGCTTTGCTTGCCCTTGCGGCAGATCGCGGCATGCTGGCCCGTGATCGGGAGACCGCCATGCGCCGCATCGCCGCCATCGCCTGCCTCGTCGCCGCAGCCGCCCTCCTGCCCTTGCAGGCGGAGGCCGCACGGTTTCGCCTTGCCGGGCGCAGCAGCGCGCCGGCAGCCAAGGTCAGCCGCGGCATCATCGTCATTCCGGGCGCCGCCGCGGCAAGCCGTACCCAGGCAGCGGCCAACGATCAGCCGCAGCGCGTGCCCTTCCCGCCATCCAGTGCGAAACAAGACGAGCCGGTGCCGCTGCGGCTCAGCACGAACGGTGACGACAAGAAACCCTGGTGCGGCACCCAGCTCGTCGTCGGCGGCTTCTGCATGATGAATTGAAGCGACGAGTCTGCCGCAGCCGTCATTGCGAGCGCAGCGAAGCAATCCAGGGGATAGGGCTGGACGTCGCACGCAGCCCCTCTGGATTGCTTCGTCGCTTCGCTCCTCGCAATGACGGGAGGCGAGCAGCCTCGTCAGACCCGGCTGACGCGCCCTTCCAGCGGATAGGCCGGGTCGCTGTAGCCCGGGGTCGAGGGATGGCCGGGCGGCACGAGCGAATCCACCAGCGCCTCGTCCTCCCCGGTGAAATCGACATCCAGCGCCGACAGATAGGCCTGCCACTGCTCGAAGGTGCGCGGCCCGGCGATGGCCGCGGTCAGGAGGGTGTTGTTCAGCACCCAGCACACCGCGAACTGGATCGGGCTGAGCCCGCGCTTCGCCGCGTGCTCCTTGATCGTCTGCGCGATGACGAGGCTCTCCTCGCGCCATTCGGCCTGGAGGATGCGCTTGTCGCCGCGCCCGGCGCGCGTGCCCTCCGCCGGCGCCTGGCCGGGCGCGTATTTCGCGGTGAGCACGCCGCGCGCCAGCGGCGAATAGGAGGCGACGCCGAGCCCGTAATAGCCGCAGGCCGGCAGATGCTCGACCTCGGGCATGCGGTTCATCGCGTTGTAGTAGGGTTGGCTGACAACGGGCCGGTCGATGCCGAGATCGTCGCAGAGCCGGCAGATCTCGGCGAGCCGCCAGGAGCGGTAGTTCGAGATGCCGAAATGCCGGATCTTGCCCTGGCGCACCAGGTCGCCGATGGCGTGGACGGTCTCCTCCAGCGGCGTCTGGTGGTCTTCCTTGTGCAGATAGTAGATGTCGATGACCTCGGTGCCGAGCCGGCGCAGGCTGTCCTCGCAGGCCTGCATCACCCAGCGCCGCGAAAGCCCGCCGCGATTGGGGCCGGAGCCCATGACATTGGCCACCTTGGTCGCCAGCACCCAGTCATGGCGATGCGCGGCGATGGCGCGCCCGGTAACCTCCTCGGAACGGCCGTCATTATAGACATCGGCCGTATCGATGAAATTGATGCCGGCATGATGCGCGTGATCGATGATCCGGCGAGATTCCGCCTCTTCCGTCGCGCCACCGAACATCATCGTGCCCAGGCAGAGCGGCGAGACCTTGAGGCCGGAACGGCCGAGGCGGCGATAGTCCATGGCGATCATCCTTAGGAACGAGGCGGCGAGCTTGATGCAGGCGCTGCCACCGCGCCAGCGCCGCCGACGCGCGGCCGCCTTGCAAGCTCCGTGCGGCAAGCTCCGCACGGCAAGAGAATCCTTAATCTTTCCTGAGAGGTTGGGGCATCGATTCATGGCCGCCCGATGAACCTCGCCCAGCTCATACTGAGCCAGAACTTCGCCAGATTGCTGCAGGCGCTCGACGCGACCGGCGAGCTTTCGGCCGGCAAGACGGTCGCGGCGCTGCTCATCTCGCTGGACGCGGACGGCACGGCGACAGCCACGATCGGCGAGGCCAGGGTCGCGCTCGTCCTCGCCGGCCCCCAGGCGAAGCAGGCGGCACTCCAGCCCGGCGCCACCCTGATCCTGCATCTCGAGGCGCCCGAGCAGCCCGGCGGCGATCTGCGCGCGACGCTCGTCGAGATCCGCCCGCCGACCGGAAGCCCGGCACCCGCTCAGGCTTTGCCGGCATCCTCGTCGCCCCTTCCCGCCACGCCTCCTCTTTCCACCGCCCCGGCCCCGCATCCGGCCGGAAGCACACCGCCGCCTGCGGTAACCGCCCCCACCGTTGGTGCGTCTCCGCTGGAGCCCGGCCGGCCTCCCACGCCGGCAGCGCCTGGGCCCTTGCCCGAAAACGCGCCCCGGCCTCTGCCGAACGCCATGCCCGGTCGCGGAACGCAGGCCGTCCCGGCAGCGGCGCCGATGCCGGTCTCGTCGCTGGCATCGCCTGAATCCGTCGAACCGATCTCGGGATCGCCACCGATGGACGCGACCGTCCGGCCAGCGGCACCCGGCGAGACAGGACAGCCCGCAGCCCCCGTGCCGGTATCGCCACGTATTGCCATCGGCCCGACGCTGGGCGCGGCGCTGATGCGGCAGGACAGTCTCGCGCCGCTCTTCGCCAATCTGCGCGGCCTCGCCGAGGGCAATGTCGCGCTCACCCTGCCGAAGCCGCTTCTCGCGGCCATCGACCGGATCCTGCGGCAGGCTTTTCCCGCTGAGCGCCAGATCATGACCGGCTCACGCCTGCAGGCGGCCGTGCAGGGCTCCGGGCTGTTCATGGAAGCCCGCGCCGCCGCCGGGCAGGCGCCAGCGCCGCGCGGCGATCTCAAGACGGGCCTGCTCGCCTTGCGGGAAACGCTCCTGCCGATCGTCGAGACGCTCTCGCCCGAGCCGGCAGCCTCCCGACCGGAGCGTGGAGCGATGCCGCCAGCGGAACCGGCGGCTGACGGCCGTAGTCCCGTTCCGCCGCCACGCCGCGACGGTCCGCTCGCCGCGCAGCCCGCATCGGAGCCGACGCTGCATCCGGGCGAAAAGCCCCTTGCCATCGCCACGACGCTGCTCGACCAGACCGATGCGGCACTCGACCGGATCAAGCTATCGCAATACGCGTCGCTGCCGCTCGATGCCCCGCGTCTCGACCCGGCCCAGTCGCAGCCACAGCGCTGGCTCACGGAGATCCCCCTCGCCTTCCAGCACGGCACCGCGATCCTGCCGCTCCAGGTCGAGAAGGAGCCGCCGCGGCGCGAGGCGCAAGGCGTCTCGCCGCCGCTCTGGCGCATCCGCTTCGCGCTCGATGTCGAGCCGATGGGCCCGTTGCAGGGCGTGGTCACGCTGCAAGGCCGCGAGGTCGGCGTCACCCTCTGGGCCGAGCGTGAGGAGACGAGCAAACTCCTGCGCGGCGCGGCGCCCGGCCTCGAAACCGCGCTGCTCCATGCCGACTTCACCGGCGGCGCCATCGATATCCACACCGGGCAGCCGCGCGTAAAGCAGCCGACCGCCGGCCAGTTCCTGGACCGCCTGTCATGAGCGCGCCGCGCCCGCCCCGCATCGCCGTCGCGCTCGAATATGACGGGCAGGGCGCGCCGCGCGTCACCGCCAAGGGCCGGGGCGAGCTGGCCGAACGCATCGTCGAGACCGGCCGCGAGCACGACGTCGCCATCGAGCAGAACGCCGTCCTCGCCCAGGCGCTTTCCGCCGTCGAACTCGACGACGAGATCCCGGAAGAGCTCTACCGCGCGACGGCGCAGGTCATCGCCTTCGTGCTGTCGCTGCGCGGCGAACTCGGCCGCCGCAACCGGGACGGCGTCCGGACGTGAGCGGCATCGTCGTCAGGCGTATCGGCCCGGCCGCCTATGCGGCGCTGGGACCGGCCTTTGCCGAGCTCGCCCGGCATGCGCTCGAGCCCAATCCGCATATGGCGCCGGCTGCCGTCAGCGCAGCGACCCTGCTGGCCGAGGAGGACGATATCGTCGTGCTCTGCGCCTGGTACAGCGAGGCGCTGGACTTCGAGCAACTGGTCGGTGTCTGGGCATTCCGGCGCGAACGCGACTGGCGCAGCGGCTTCGCCGCGGTGCTCGTCGCGCCGGTCCTGCCGCTCTACGAGGTCTCTTCCCTGCCGGTGGTCGATCGCGACCATGCGCTCGAGGCCTCGCGCGCGCTGATGCGCTACCTTCTCGCCTCGGGCGACCTGCCGCGAACGCTCGCCTTGCCCCTGCTGCCGCTCGAAGGCCCCGGCCATGCGGCGCTCGCGGAAGCCTGTCGCACCACCGGCAGCGTCATCGCGACCTGCGAGCGCTGGGCGCGCCCGGTGATGATCGCGCAACCCGGCGACGACCCCGAGCGCTATCTGCGCCGCGCGCTGGGCTCCGCTTACAAGAAGCGGATGCAGCAGTTCCGCGCCGTCATCAAGAGCGGCGCCCTCACCTTCCGGCGCAGCCGGGGCCAGGCGGCGGTCGAGGCGCTCGACTCGTTCCTGACGCTCGAAGCCGCCGGCTGGAAGGGCAAGGCGGGAACCGCCATCGCCTGCATCCCGGAGGATACCGCCTATTTCCGTCGCCTCGCCGCGCTGTTCGCGGCGGAAGACTGTCTGCTGGTCGACACGCTCCTGCTCGACGGAAAAACGCTGGCGATGGGCCTTTTGATCGAGAGCGCCGGGCGGCGGCATTTCCTCAAGATCGCCTATGACGAAACGCAAGGCCGCCATTCGCCGGGGCGCACGCTGACCGTCGCGATGCTGCGCGCCGACCTCGCTGGTACGCCGCCGGAATGCCTCGACAGCGGCGCCGGCGACGGCGTCGATGCCGGCACCTATGTCTGGGGCGAGCGACGCGAGATGGGGAACGCGCTCATCGGCATCGGCCGCAGCCGCATCGGCCTCGCCCGCGCGGCAGCACTCAGCCGGATGTGGCTGCGTCGGCTGCGGGAAGCCGTCCGAGCCCGATCGGGCAGAGCGTCTCCTCCCAAGCACCCTTGAGGAGCAGACCAGGAGGAGAGCTCGCACAGCGCGCGCTTGACCGCCCTTCCCGCTCGCCGATAGAGCCGGAGTGCTTCGTTGGAGACGCACGATGACCGTTGTCGCCCGGATTGGAATCGTCACGGTCTCGGACCGCGCCTCGGCGGGCATCTATGCCGACGAGGGCGGCCCCGCCATCCGCGACTATTTCGGCCGCGTTCTGACCTCGCCCTGGGAGGCGGTCGCCCGCGTCATCCCCGACGACCGCAAGCTGATCGCCGAGACGCTGATCGAACTGTCCGACCGCGAGGGCTGCTGCCTCGTCGTCACCACCGGCGGCACCGGCCCCGCACCGCGCGACGTCACGCCGGAAGCGACGGAGGACGTGATCGAGAAGCCGATGCCCGGTTTCGGCGAGTTGATGCGGCAGGTCAGCCTCGCGAAGGTTCCGACCGCGATCCTCTCGCGCCAGACCGCGGGCATCCGCGGCCGCACCCTGATCGTCAACCTCCCCGGACGCCCGCGCGCCATTGCCGAATGTCTCGACGCGGTGATGCCGGCGATCCCCTACTGCATCGACCTGATCGAGGGGCCTTATCTGGAAACCGACCCGGCCCTGATCGCGGCGTTCCGTCCGAAGAAGTAGGCTGCCCACGGTTTCGGCATCGTCACTCCGGACGCAGCGAAGCGCAGATCCGGGATCCATGCCTGAACTTTTATCGCAAGCGCTCTGGCATGGATCCCGGGTCAAGCCCGGGATGACTCCCGTTTCCAGCGAAAACGAGGCTACCCCGCCTGTAATTCCTGCCCGATCGCCCTGACGAGCTGCGGCGAGAGTGGATCGGTGCCGGCCGGATAGCCGCCGACGAGCTCGCCATGGGAGCCGATCAGGTATTTGTGGAAATTCCAGCGCGGCGTCTCCGCCGGCTTCTGCGCGGCCGCCCAACGATAGAACGGATGCGCCTGCGGACCCTTCACCACGGTCTTCTCGACGAAGGCATAGGTCGCACCATAGCTCTCGCGCGCCGCCTCGGCGATGGCGGCACCCTCCAGCGGCTCCTGCCCCCCGAAATCATTGCTCGGCACGGCGACCAGCATCAGCCCGCGCGGCTGGTAGCGTTGCCAGAGCTGTTCCAGCGTCGCCATCTGCCCGGCATAGCCGCAGCGCGTCGCGGTGTTGACGACGAGGATCGGCCGGCCGCGATAATCCGACAGCGCAAGCCGCCCGCTGCCGGGCCTGTCGAAACCGAAGGCATAGGCGTCGGCAGCCTGCGCCGCGGCGCGACCCGGCAACGCCGCCAGCGCACCGAGGCCTGCGATCAACGTCCGCCTGTCCATGTCAGACCCCTTATACGTCTCCGACCCGCAAATGGATGCGCCCCGAAACCTTCCGGCTCCGGGGCGCATCGGCAATGCACATGTCCGCGAGCCACGCTCGCGGAGGGAGCCTCAGCAGGCGAGGACCTTCTTCACCCGCACCTCGAGGTCGCGCAGCTCATAGGGCTTCACGACGTAATGGTCAGCGCCGTTGCTGGTCGCCTCATCCATCTTGTCGACCGAACGCTCGGAGGTCGCCATGATGATCTTGATCTGGTTGAGCTCGGGCACGGAGCGGATGGCGCGCAGCAGATCGATGCCGCTCATGCCTTCCATGTTCCAGTCGAGCAGCAGCAGGTCGTAGCGCTTCTGCTGCATCTTCATCAGCGCCTCGCGGGCGTTCTCCGCCTCGTCGATATCCTGAAACTCGATCTGCTTCAGGAAATAGGTCGCGAGCCCGCGCATGCTCTTCTGGTCGTCGACCACGAGGATGCGGTAGTCGCTTCTCGCCTTTGACATCACACTCTCCTCACGCGGTCCGCAGATGCGAGCGATCGCCGATGAGATGGCTCACCGTCGTGCCGATCTGGTCCAGCGGGACAACCCGTTCGGCTGCTCCGATCTCGAAGGCCGCTTTCGGCATTCCGTTTACCACGCAGGTCTCCCCGCTTTGGATTAACGTTTCGGCTCCGGCTTTCCGCATGGCTAACAAACCGTCAGCGCCGTCCCGGCCCATGCCGGTGAGCAGGATGCCGACCGCCTGCGAACCGATACTGCGTGCCACCGAATGGAACATCACGTCGACGGAGGGCGAATGCCCACTGACGAGCGGCCCCTCCTTCAGCACGCAGACGAACTCGCCGCGCCGCTCCTCGATCTCGAGATGGCGCGGCCCGCCCGGCGCGACCACCGCCATCCCCGGCTTCAGGCGGTCGCCATCGGCGGCCTCGCGCACGTCGAGGCCCGTGGCGCCCGCCAGCCGCGCGGCGAATTTCGCCGTGTAGCCGGGCGGCATGTGCTGGACGACCACGATCGGCAGCCGCAGATGCGCAAGATCGCGCATCACCGCCTGCACGGCCGGCACGCCGCCCGTCGAGGCTCCGATGGCGATCAAGGAGGTCCTGCCCGCGCGCGCCGGCTCCCGCGGCAGGGCCGTCGGACGCGCCAGAGCGCCACCTTGCGCCATCTGCCGGGCGGCGGCGATCATCTTGCGGCTGGCCGCGGCGCGCTGCAGCGCCGCCACCAGATGCTTCATGAAGCCTTCGAGCGTATGGGTCGTGCCGTCCGGCTTCTCGATGAAGTCGATGGCGCCGAGCTCCAGCGCCTGGATGGTGTTGTCGGCGCCGGGGCCCCCGAAGGCCGAGACGATCAGCACCGGCAGCGGATCCTGCTTCAGAACCCGCGCGAGGAGCTTGAGGCCGTGCCGGCCCGGCAGTTCGAGGTCGAGCGTGACGACATCGGGCCGCAGGTCCTGGATCGCGTCCCAGCCTTCCTCGGCGCTGCCGGCGACGCCGATCACCTCGAAACCCGGCGCCCCGTTGATGATCTGCGTCATCAGCTTCTGCATCAGCACGGAATCGTCGACAACGAGAACCTTGACCGGCGCGGCGGAGGATGTCGCCATGCTCATCACCAGACCTCCACTTCACCAGCCACGGGCTGGCTCTTGAGCCGGTTGAGATAGGCGATTTCCTGCTCGTGGCCGCTGTCGCGTGCCGTGGGCTGGACATGCTGCACCCAGGCCCGCCCGGTCGAGGGCTGGTAGTGGATGCGCCGCGAGCGCGTGCCGCCGACATCCCGCGAGACCACGGGAATGCCCTCGACCTTCAGGAATTCGTTGACGAAGGCGATGTTGCCGTCGCCGATGGCCAGCATCGTGGCGCCCGAGAGCACGCGCGCGCCGCCGAACACCTTGGCCTCGAAATTCTGGCGCCTGGCACCGCGCTTCAGCAGGGCGTTGATCAGCACCTCCATCGCCGTGTCGCCATAGCGCTCGCCGGCGCTGGCGTCTGTGCCGCCATTGTTCTTCGGCAGCAGGAAGTGGTTGAGGCCGCCGACGCCGGCTTGCGGATCGCGCAGGCATACCGAGACGCAGGAGCCCAGCACGGTGGCGACGATCTCGTCCTTGGCCGATGTGATCTCGTGCTCGCCCGGCGCGACGGTGATGATCGTCGCCTCGAAGCGCGGATCGAAATAGCGGCGGGAGGACCGGGAGACGCTCATGCTGTTCTCTCGTAGATGGTGCGCCCGATCAGCCGCAGATTGGGATGCGGCTGCGGCAGTGATTCCGAATGGCCGAGATAGAGGAAGCCGCCGGGCGACAGCAGCGCCACGAAGCGGTCGAGGATCGAGGCCTTGGTCTGCGTGTCGAAATAGATGAAGACGTTGCGGCAGAAGATGACGTCGAAAGGTCCCTTCATCGGCCAGGTCTCGATGAGGTTCAGGCGCTTGAAGGCGACCATCCGGCGCAGCTCCTCGCTGATGCGCGCATCGCCCCGGGTGGAACCGGCTTCCAGCCGCATCGACGACTTCACATCCGCCGGCAGGCGCTCGAACAGGTCAGCCGGGTAGATGCCGGCCTCGGCCCGCGCGAGAATATCCGTGTCGATATCCGTAGCCAGGATCCTGAAGTCGAGATCGCTGCGCGGGCCGATCGCCTCGCGGCAGGTGGCAGCGATCGAATAGGCTTCCTCGCCGGAGGAGCAGGCCGAGGACCAGATACGGATGCGCCCGCGCCGGCCGGCACGTTCCTGGACGAGGCGCGGCATCACCTCCCGGCGTAGATGGTCGAAATGGTGGCGCTCGCGGAAGAAGGCGGTGTGGTTGGTCGTCACCGCGTTGATCAGCTCGGGCAATTCGCTCGCCGCCTGCGGTGTCTTCAGGAAGGCGCAGTATTCCGCGACCGAGCCCAGGCCCAGCGCCTTCACGCGCCGCGCGAGACGCCCGCGCGTCATCGCTTCCTTGTGCTCGCGGATGACGATGCCGGCCTGCTCATAGACCAGCGCCGCGATGAACTTCATGTCCTCGCGCGTCAGGGTGATGTCCGTGCCGATCGCCGAAGCAGGAATCGTGGCCGGGATGATGCCGGATAGCGACATGGCTCAGAACCCCGGCCGTCCGTTGAGATGCCGCCCGCCATTGGCGACGCGCCGCGTAGGAATCGCAGAGGACGGGGCAGCGTCAAATTCCCCCACCGAGGCCACGGGACGGCGCGCCGGCCGCGTCTGCGTGGAGGCTGCCCCGCCGGTGTGGAAGCCAGCGACGAGATCGCCGAGCGCGGCGACCTGCTCGAGGAGTTCCCCGGCGGCCTGAGCCGAGCGCTGCGCCAGGGCGCCGTTCTGACGGATGCCGCCATCCATCTGGGTGACGCTGCCGCTCATCGCCTCGACGCCCTTGGTCTGCTCGGCTGCTTCGGAGGCGATGTCGCCAATGGTCGAGGACACCTTTCCAACGGCGGCGACGATGCGGCCGAGTGCCTCGCCGGTGCCGCGCACGCAGCGCACGCCTTCCGCCACCTGCCCGTTCGAGGTCGCGATCACGCCTTTGATATCCTTGGCCGCCTGCGCCGAGCGTTGCGCCAGCGTGCGCACCTCCGAGGCGACGACGGCGAAGCCCTTGCCGGCATCACCGGCCCGCGCCGCCTCCACCGCAGCGTTCAACGCCAGTAGGTTGGTCTGGAAGGCGATCTGGTCGATCACGCCCACGATGTCGGAAATGCGTGTCGAGGAGCCTTCGATCCGCTCGATCGCGTCGACCGCCTGGCCGACCACGTTCTGCCCCTCCTGCGCCACGCCCATCGTCTCGCCGGCGAGTTCGGTGGCCTCGCGCGCGCGGACCGTGCTCTGGCGGGCGGACGCCGCGATCTGGCCGGCGACGGCGGAAGCCTCACCGAGATCGCTCGCGGAGCGCTCGGTTCGCGCCGCGAGATCCCCCGTCGTCGCGGCGATCTCTCCGGCGACCCGGCCGGCCTGCTCCGCCGTCGACTGGACCCTGCGCACGGTCTCGCCGAGCCAGTCGAGCGCATCGTTGAAATCATGCTGCAGCGCCGCGAGCCGGCCGCGATAGCGACCGGTCATGCGCCGGGAAAGATCGCCCTGCACCAGAGCGCCGACGACCTCGGCGACATCTCCGAAAGTCTCTTCCGCCACGGCTCCGACGCTGTTCATCCCCGCGACGACCTCGGCCAAGGCGCCGCCCTTGGGATCGACGGCGACCCGCCGGGAGAAATCCCCCTCCAGCGCGGCAGCGACGGCGTCCTTGACCGCAGCGGTCATGACGAAGGCCTCGCTGAGCTCCTGCCATTCCACGACCGTGCCGGCCTCGACCGCCCCGGATGCCGCGACGGGCGTCAGCGTGAAGCGGATGGTGCGGCGCCCCAGCACCATCTCGACGGGCAGACCCGTGGCGCCATAGCCCTGCTCGCCCTGCACGCGCTCCATCACGCGCCCGAGCATGTCCTTGGCGGAGCAACCCGGGAAGGCGGTACGGAAATCCTCCTGCGCCTCGCCGAAGAAGCGCAGCAGCGCCTTGTTGACATAGACGACGCCGCCCTCGGCATCGCAGATCATCAGCTTGGCGCCGGCATGGTCGAGCGCGACGCGGATGCGGCCGGATTCCAGCATTGCGTCGTGAAGGCCATCGAGGGCGTCAGCCAGGCCGGTTTCCTTGGCGGCACGCGCCGGCGCGGCCTGGCCCCGCGCGGCGAGGAGCCGCGACAGGGACTCACGAACCGGCGAGAGCGAGCGGGTCGCCCCCCACGCGGCGAGGCCGCCGAGCAGCGCGACGGCCGAAACGGCGCCGACGCCGACCGCCGGCATGCCGGACGAGGCTGCGAGATAGGCGAAGCCGCCGGCGAACACAGCCGAGCCGGCGGCGGTCAGCGGCTGGCTGACCGTCAGATGCGAGAGAGAGCCGAGGGCGTTGCCCATGCAGTCAGGTCGTTTCTTGGTCTGGCCCGCTCTCTCACGCTACGCCGGGCTGGTCGCTGGATACTCAGGCGGCGCGGTTGGCCTTGGCTTGGGTCTCGACGCCGCCGTCGCGGATCACCGCGGCAAGATCAAGCAGCGCGACGATGTCGGTGTCGAGCAGCACGAGACCTTCAATCAGGCCATGCTCGTCGCGCTCCAGATCGGGCGCCGGGCGCACGGCCGAGACCGGCACGTCGACGATGTCGGAGACCGAGTCGACCAGCAGGCCCGCCGTCTTGTCCTCGACATCGACGACGACGATGACATGGGTCGCGGTGGCATCGGTGACGCCGAGCCCGATGGCGGTGCGCAGATCGTAGACCGCGAGGATGACGCCGCGCAGGTTGAGCACGCCGCGCACATGCTGCGCCGCGTGCGGCAGCGGCGTCGTCGCCTGCCAGCCCTTGATCTCGCGGACCATGCCGACATCGATGCCGAAGGTGCGGTCGCCGACCTTGAAGGTGACGATCCGACGCGCCGCCGCTTCCGGCTGCGCAGACGAGAAGTGCTTTTCGCCGAGTTGGAGGCTCATGGTCATCCAGCCATCTTGAGGTCAGATAGGGGGGCGCGGTCGCCGGAGGCGGCGAGCCGCAGCATGGAGTCGATGTCCAGGATCAGCGCGACGAGGCCGTCGCCTAGGATCGTCGCCGCAGAGGCACCGTTGACGGCGCCGTAATTCGCCTCGAGGCTCTTCACCACCACCTGCTGCTGGCCGACGATCTCGTCGACCGCAATGCCGACATTGTTGCCGCGTTCGGTCTCGGCGATGATCACGATGTTCTCGTTGGTCGTGCCGGTCGAGCCCATCACCGCGCCGAGCCGGTACAGCGGCGTGACCTCGCCGCGCCAGCGCAGCACCTCCTGGCCGAAGGGCAGCTTCTCGATCGGCGTCGAGGCGAGATGCTGCGTCTCGATCACCGAGGCGATCGGGATGACGTAGCGGTCGTCGCCGCAGCGGATCACCATGCCTTCGAGCACGGCGAGCGTGAGCGGCAAGGCCAGCGTGAACTTGCAGCCTCGGCCGGGCTCGGAATCGACGCTGATGCGCCCGCCGAGCGACTCGACGTTGCGGCGCACCACATCCATGCCGACGCCGCGGCCGGAGATGTCGCTGACCGCTTCCGCCGTCGACAGGCCAGCGGCGAAGATCAGCTGGTCGATCTCCTCCGGAGCGAGCTTCTCGTCGGCTCCCACGAGGCCGCGCGAGCGCGCCTTGGCGAGCAGGCGGTCACGGCCGATCCCGCGCCCGTCATCGGTGACGGAGATCACGATGCGCCCGGCGCGATGTTCGGCGATCAGCCTGATCGTTCCTTCGCGCGGCTTGCCGGCCTCCACGCGCTCGTCCGGCGTCTCCAGCCCGTGATCCATCGAGTTGCGGATCATATGGGTCAGCGGGTCGGCGAGCTCCTCGATGATCGTCTTGTCGACCTCGGTGTTCTCGCCTTCGAGCACGAGGCGCACTTCCTTGCCGAGCGTCTGAGCGAGCTCACGTACGAGGCGCGGCATGCGCTGGAACACCGCCTTCACCGGCTGGGCGCGCACGGCCATGACGTGATCCTGCAATTCGCGCGTCTGGCGCGACAGGGTCAGGATGCCTTCGGCCGTCTTGGCGTAGACGTCATAGGGCAGCGAGCGCACGCATTCGACCAGCATCGACTGGGTGATGACGATCTCGCCGACGAGGTTCATCAGCTTGTCGATGCGGTCGAGATCGACACGCACGCTGACCGCCTGGCGCTGGCGCGCCGCGGCCTGGTCGTTGGCCGGCGCGCGCGGCGCGGCGCGGACCGCGGGAACGGTTTCGGCGACGGGAGCGGGAGCCGCGACCGGCACGGGAACCGGAGCGGGCTGGATGTCGGGTTGCCCCGCCATGTCCGGCGCGGGGCCGAGCTTCGCCAGGATCGCCGAAAGATCGGCGGCCACCGAGGTCGGGACTTCGGGCTCTGGAGCAGCGGCAACCGGCGCCGGCTCGGCGGCGGGAGTTGCATCGGACAGCTCGATCTCGAATTCCTCGTTGGCGAGGCTGAAATCGAAACGCCCGTGCAGTTCCTCGATCGAAAGTTCGGTTCGCAGGTCGACGTCGAAGCGCAGCCAGCAATCGGTGACGTCGAGCGTCTCCAGCGGCGGCACCTTACTCAGGTCGCAGCGGATCGCCACGATGTCATCGGCCGGCAGCGAGCCCAGCACCACGCGCGGCTCGATGACACGGCGGAAGAGATCGGTTTCGGGTGCGATGCGCAGCCGCACGTCGCGGCCGGGCTTGGCCGCGGATGCGAGCGCCATCCGAGCCGCAACGGGTTCGTCATCGTCCCAGCCATCGTCATTGGCTTTGGCCGGCGCCGCGACGGTCTTCGCCTCGACCATGGCGAGCAGGTTGCCGAGAGCGGCCAGGCCCGGAGGCGCCTCATCAGCAGCGGGAGCAGGCGAAGTTGCTGGAAGCGCGGCAGCGGGCGTGGCCGCCGCCGGCGCAGCCACCGCTGGCGCCGCCTGTGCACGCGGCTCCTGGCCAACCTGCTCCAGAGCGGCGAGAAGATCGGGCCGTTCGGTCGCGGGTTCGTCGTTCCGCGCAGCCGAAACCAGATCGGCGACCGCGTCCGAGCAGCGCAGGAAGAGCGTGAAGGGCGCATCCTCGATCGCGACGCGGCCCGACCTCAGATGGTCGAGCGAAGCCTCGAAGACATGGGCGAAACCGACGAGCTCGGTGCAGCCGAAGGCCCCCGCCCCGCCCTTGATCGAGTGGATGGCGCGAAAGGCCGCGTTGACGTCCTCCGGATCGCTGGAGCCCTCGTCCAGCGCCTGGAGCTTCTGCTCCAGCGCCCCGAGGAGCTCGTCGCATTCCTGGAAGAAGGTCTGCTTGAGTTCTGCCAACGGATCCATCGGCCGCCCTTCAGTTCTGGTAGCGGGCGACGAGGCCGAGCAGGGTGTTGGGTTCGAAGGGCTTGACCATCCAGGCGCTGGCGCCGGCGCGGCGCCCCTCGGCCTTGATCTCGGCGCCGTTCTCGGTGGTCAGCACGATGATCGGCGTGTTCTGCCCCAGGGGCCGCGAGCGGCAGGCGCGCGTGAACTCGATGCCGTCCATCACAGGCATGTTGAGGTCGGTGATGACAAGATCCGGCTTGAACTGCTCGAACTTCGTCAGGCCGTCCTCGCCGTTCTCGGCCTCCGCGACCTCGTGCCCGGCATTGCGCAAGGTCAGGGTGAGCAGGGCAAGCAGCGTCTTCGTATCGTCGATGGCCAGGATCTTCATGCCTGTCACTCCAGAACGAGGGGGCTTCGAGCGGCATCGAAGCCGATCGCCCGCAAGGATTCGCGGCATTCGGAGGAAGCCGCCTTGAGCGTCACCGAAAGCCCTCGCGCGACGGCGCTGACGGCAGCGGAATGGAGGAGCTGGATCCAGAGACTCGGCAGCGGGCCGGCTCCGGCGCATTCGACGGAGACGCTTTCGTTCTGCTCAAGCGCCACCAGGAGCTGGTTGCGAAAGGCAGCCGCCTCGGAGCGTCCGAGGAAGGGCGGGAGCGAAACGGTGATGACCATGAAGGCGCGACCCTGGATAATGCCCGCAAGCATCGCGCCGGACTGGTAAAAATTTCGCTAAACCACGCCGCCAGCGTCAATCATTCGGGCATTTCGGCGGCAGGGTGTGTGTTCATCAGAACATGTTGTTGCTGATGGCGCGCGGCACCAGCGTCACCACGCCAGCTGTCTCCCGGTATTTGCGCGGTATGTTGATGATGCCGGAAAGATGGACCCATAGATTGTTCGGCGAAATCGGCTTGATGATGATCTCATGCGCGCCGAGCTTCGCCGCCTGGACGACCGAGCGCTTGTCGGCGCGCTCCATCATCACCAGCACGGGTGCCTTGGCGAAGGGCGAGGTCTTCTGCGAGCGGATCGCCGACAGGCATTTCGGCCCGCCATTATCCGGCAGATCCCAGTCGAGAATGACGATGTTCGGCTGCTTCTGGATGAAGATCGCCGCCGCCGAAGGCAGGTCGGCGGCCTCGAAGATGCGGTGAAGCTGCGCCTGATACAGCATCGTGCGGATGATCCGCCGGTAATGCGGACTGGCGTCGATCAGCAGCACGGAGAGGTTTGGAAAGGATGGCGCGATGTGCATGGCGCTGACTCGGAACTCGCTCACTCAACTCGACTGGCCGGAATCGCGGCAGCGCTAGACCTTCAACCCGATGCGGAAGCCGCCCCAGTGCCGGCCTTTCACCATGATCGGCACCGACAGATCCTCCATCACCAGGAACTCCCCGCCGCCCATGTCCCGCCGGTAGCTCTGAAGCAGGAAGGGCTTGCGGTTGCGTGCCGCCGCCAGCCCGGTGCGATCGTCGAAGATGCGGCGGTTGCGGCAATTGGCGTTGTTCCACACCGGGTCGCTGCCCTGTGGTTGCGCATATTTGCGGTTATGCGTCGGCAGGAAGCCGTTGCGATCGACGGCCGCGCAGAAGACGATGCGGTCGTTGGACGCCAGGAGCTTCTCCTGCAGCGGCGGCAGCAGCCGGTCCGTCAATGCGACGAAACGGGTCAGGTATTGCTGCGGGTCCGAGCCCGGTATCGGCGTATAGGATTCATCGAACAGATCGGCGAGGCCGAACTCGCCGCGCGCGAGCCCCTGCTCGAACAGGGTCGCGATGCTGCCGGCCGTCTCGACGGCGGCCGCGATCAGCTCCGACTGCGCAGTCCGCACGCCCGAGGCCGCGATCGAGCCGAGGATGCCTTCGCTGATCGCCACCAGAGCGTCGGTGCGCTGCGCCGCCCGCTCGAGATTCTCCGTCGATCGGTCGACGCCCGCCACCAGAGCGGCAAGGTCCTGTCCGGCTTTGGTGCAGGCAGCCGCGTTCTCCCGCGTCGGCTGCGAAATCGCCTCGATCTCCCCGATGAGCTGGACTACGGAGCGGCCGAAGCTGTCGAGCTCGCCGATCTGCGACGAGATCGTCCGGCTGCCGTCAATGGCGCGCCGCGCCGTCTGCGCATTGTCCTCGCTGCGCCGGGCCAGCCCATCGACCGCGCGCACCAGCATGTCGAGCTGGCGGGCGCTGGCGGCGGTCGCCTCGCGCGTCTGCTCGGCCAGCGCCTTCACCGCGGCCGCGATGACCGCAAAGCCCCTGCCAGCCTCGCCGCTGCGCGCCGCCTCGACACCGGCATTGATCGCCAGCAGCTGGATCTCGCGGGTGATCGCCTGGATCGCGTCGCTGGAGGCGCGCGCCTTATGCGCGTCGGTCACCGCCTGCGCCAGCGCCTGCGACATCGACTGCGCCTCGTCCGAAAGCGTCTCGATGTCGGTCTGGGCCGCGTTCAGCCCGAGCTTGACCGAGCCGGTGACGCGCTCGAGCCCGCTGCGCACGGCGGAAGCCGCGGCCTGGGCGCCCTCCGCCGCCTGCTGGATCGCGTTGTTGGCATGCGAAACCTGATCGACCGCGCCGACGACACGGCGCAGGCCGCTCGTCTGCCCGTCGAGCTGGCGGCTGACATCGACGATGCGCCCCGCGACATCGGTGATCTCGGCGCCCAGCTTGCCGAAGCGCTCCGCGATCTCGCGGACGGCCCGCGCCGCGCCGGTTTCGACCGGCACGGCCTCGCCGGCCGGCAGGGTCGCGGCCGGCGCGGATGCCGCCGGGGCGGGCTCCTGCGGTAGTGCTACGACCTTGAGAGCCTGTGCCTGCATGACGGCGCGCTTCCCGGCTGGATTCCTTCCGGAACGTAGCCAAACGCGGTAAACTGGCGGTTAAGGGCCCCCACCCGCCGCCGATACCGCTAGCCGAGTGCCCTGTAGGATGGCAGCATGCGCGCGCCGCGGCGATGCGGCCTCTGCGGAAGGGCACGGCGGATGACGCAGGAACACCTTCCGTTCCCGCGCGTCACCTCAAGAACAGCCCGACACGACGAGGATCGGAATCCCAACGTCCCCACGACCGCAACCCCTCTGGAGAGACGCCATCATGACCGCAGCCTTCACGATTTCGCGCCGCAGCCTGTTCGCCCTGAGCGCCGGTGTAGCTCTCGTCGCTTCCGCCCCGAAGGTCTGGGCGCAGGCCGCCGCGCCGGCGGCTCCCGCGGGCCCCTTCTCGCTGCCGAAGCGCCCTTACGAGGCCAACGCCCTCGAACCCCATATCGACGCGGCGACCATGGACATCCACTACAACCGCCACCACGCAGCCTATGTCGCGGCCCTGAACGGCGCCGCGAAGGACAATGGCGTCATCGCCAAGGCCACGGTCGGCGAGTTGCTGGCCGATCTCAACCAATTGCCGGAGAGCCTGCGCACGCTGGTCCGCAACAATGGCGGCGGCCATGCCAACCACATGATGTTCTGGGAGGTGATCGGGCCGAATGCCGGCGGCGCGCCGGGCGGCGAGGTCGCGGCCGCGATCACGCGCGACCTCGGCGGCTTCGACAAGTTCAAGGCTGATTTCGAGGCGGCAGGCCTGCGCGTCTTCGGCTCGGGCTGGGTCTTCGTCACGGTCGACAAGGCCGGCAAGCTCAGCCTGCTGCCGCGGCCCAACCAGGACAGCCCCGTCATGGACAAGCAGATGGTGCTGTTCGGCAACGACGTCTGGGAGCACGCCTATTACCTGAAGTACCAGAACCGCCGCGTCGACTACCTCAAGGCATGGTGGAACGTGGTGAACTGGGCGAAGATCGAGGAGCGCTATGCCGCCGCCAAGGCAGGCAAGCTCGCGATCTGACGGTCCGCAGCCGCGCCGTCATTCTCGGGCGAAGCGAAGCGCAGACCCGAGAATCTCCTGCCAAAGATGCTCGGGTCAAGCCCGAGCATGACGGCGCGAGCGTGCCGCCCGCGCCTAATGCCCCACCTTCGTCCCGCCGCCTTCGCTGATCCGAGGCAGGAACCAGGCGAGCAGACCCACAAGCGGAATGAAGGAGCACAGCTTGTAGACCATCTCGATGCCGAGATGGTCGGCGAACTCGCCCAGCAGTGCCGCCGCAAGGCCGCCGAGGCCGAAGGACAGCCCGTAGAAGAAGCCGCCGACGAGCCCGACCCGCCCCGGCAGCAATTCCAGCGCATAGATCAGGATGGCCGCGAAGGCGCTCGACATGATGATGTTGATGATCACCGTCAGCACGCCGGTCCAGAACAGGTCGGCATAGGGCAGGATCAGCGTGAAGGGGAGCGCGCCCAGGATCGAGAACCAGATGATCTTGTTGCGGCCGATGCGGTCGCCGAGCATGCCGCCGCCCACTGCACCAACCGCCGAGGAGGCGAGGAACAGGAACAGCATCTCCTGCGAATGCTGGATCGAGATGCCGAACTTGCCCATCAGGTAGAAGGTGTAGAACGAGCTGAAGCTCGCCGAATAAGCGTTCTTCGAGAACAGCAGCACGATCAGGATGAAGATCGCGAAAGCCACCGAGCCTTTGCCCGGCCGCGCCGCGACAACCTTGGCCGCCGGCTTCGGCGGCCGCGCCCGGTCGAGCCTTGCATAGCTCGCCGCGGTCCAGACCATCAGCATCATCGCGACGAGCGCCGCGACCGAGAACCAGGCGAGGCTCCCCTGCCCGCGCGGCACGATGACGAAGGCCGCGAGCAGCGGCCCGAGCGCCCCGCCCGTCTGGCCGCCGAGCTGGAAGATGCCCTGCGCCAGCCCGTGCTGGCCGCCCGAGGCGTTGCGCGCCATGCGGGTCGCCTCGGGATGGAAGATCGAGGAGCCGATGCCGACGCAGGCCGCCGAAAGCAGCAGGAAGCCGTAGCTGCCGGCATAGGCCAGCCCGATCAGCCCCGACAGCGTGAAGCCCATGCCGACCACCATCGAATAGGGCATCGGATGCTTGTCGGTGTAGAGCCCGACCGCCGGCTGCAGCAGCGAGGCCGAGACCTGGAAGGTCAGCGTAATCAGGCCGATCTGCCCGAAATCCAGCCGGTAGGAATCCTTGATGATCGGATAGATCGCCGGAATCAGCGACTGGATCATGTCGTTGAGCAGATGCGTAAAGCTGAGAGCGATCAGCACGGGCATCATGGCGCGCTGTGCTGTCGAAACCTGGACCGCGGCTGTCATCGGGTTATCGAACGATTCTGAGGTTAGGAAGCTGGCTTACGGTTCCTAGTAGACGATCGCCCCCCTTGCGACAATTTGCGCGCCCCATCGGTGGGAGGGTGGCGGCCATGCACCCGGCACGCGCCTTGCTCCGATGGAGCTGGCCCTGTCGGCCTCGTCGAGGCGCAACAAAGAAACGTAATAATATAACAAATAAAGGTATTCCGAACGGTAATCGTATTGTCATTCGAGCTGCCTAAGCACGGCTCGCCCTTTTTGACCTGACGCGATGGCGGAGATACCTATGCAGGCGCAACGATTGCTGATGATGACGATGGCGGGTGCGCTCGCCGCGGCCATGCCCGCGACGGCCCAGACCATCTACCCGATCAACCGCGCCGAGATCCTCGAAGGTTCGCATTTCGACTTCAAGGTCGAGTTCCCCAACGCCCCGGCCTCCGCCGACGTCAATGTGACGATCAACGGCAAGCCCGCCGCCGAAATCTTCGGCCGGCCGACGAATTTCATCCAGAGCGAGGAAGGCCAGAAGCATTCGGCGCTGTGGCTGCGCGGCGCCAGCCTCCCGGCCGGCAGCTACACGGTCGAGGCGACGCAGGGCACCAGCAAGTCCACGGTGAAGTGGGAGGTCTTCGCGACCGCCCAGCCGCGCCGCGCCAAGAACGTCATCCTCTTCATCGGCGACGGAATGTCGGTTGCCAACCGCACCGCCGCGCGCATCCTGGCGAAGGGCTGGGAGGAAGGCCGCTACAATGGCGAGCTCGCGATGGACGACATGCCGAACATGGCGCTGATCTCGACCTCCGGCACCGATTCCATCGTGACCGACAGCGCCAATGCGGCCCATGCCTACACCACCGGCCACAAGTCCTGTGTCAACGCGCTCGGCGTCTACTGCGCCAAGAACGCGCTGACGCTCGACCACCCCAAGGTCGAGACCATCGCCGAGCTGGCCAAGCGTCGCACCGGCATGGCCGTGGGCGTCGTTACCAATTCCGAGATCGAGGACGCGACCCCGGCCTCGATGGTCGCGCATACCCGTCGCCGCTCCGACTACAACGACATCGTCAAGATGTTCTACGACGTGAAGCCGGACGTGATCATGGGCGGCGGTTCGCCCAACTTCCTCGCCAAGACGACGCCGGGCTCGAAGCGCACCGACGGCGAGGACTTCATCGCGAAGTTCAAGGAGGCCGGCTACACCCTCGCCACCACCAAGGCCGAGATGAACGCGGCCGCCGCCGGCGGAACCAAGAAGCTGCTCGGCCTCTACAATACCGGCAATATCGACGGCGCCTTCGACCTGCGCCTCGCCAAGAAGGGCACGCTCTCCAAGTTCCCGGATCAGCCCGATGTCGTCGAGCAGACCAAGGCCGCCATCGACATGCTGAAGGGCAATCCCGAAGGCTTCCTGCTGATGGTCGAATCCGCCCGCATCGACAAGTACAGCCACTCGCTCGACTGGGAGCGCTCGGTCTTCGACACGATCATGCTCGACAACGCCGTCAAGGTCGCCAAGGACTTCGCCGGCGACCGCAACGACACGCTGATCATCGTCGTGCCGGACCACGCCCACCCGATCTCGATCATCGGCACCTATGACGACGACCGCCCGGGCCAGCTCCTGCGCGACAAGCTCGGCGTCTACGCCGACTCCGTGCCGCCGAACTACGGCCCGGTCGATGCCGAGGGCTATCCCACCAAGGTCGACACCTCGCGCCGCCTCGCGGTGGTCTACGGCTCCTACCCCGACACCTGCGACACCGGCCGCCCCGCCATGGACGGCGAGCGCGTCCCGGCCGTGAAGGGTCCGGACGGCAAGACCAACATCGCCAACGAGAAGGACTGCTCCGGCCCGCTCGCAGCTCGCAAGACCGGCAACCTGCCCTTCGACGCCAATAGCGGCGTGCACTCCGCCGACGACGTCATCCTGACGGCGATGGGCCCGGGCGCGGAGAAATTCCGCGGCCACAAGCCGAACACCTACGTCTTCCGCGTGATGGCGGAAGCGCTGGCGCTCGGCGGCAAGTAAGCCGCGAGGCGCAAGACCGCACACCGACGTGGTACGGTCCCGAGGGCCGTACCACCTTAGCCAGACGAGGTCGCGATGCAGCGCATCCTCCCCCTCCCGTCGTTCTCCCGCCGCGAAGCCCTGCTCGGCCTCGCGGCGGCAAGCCTTTGCGGGCAGGCGCACGCCGCCACGGAGGCCGAGGCGATCGCCTTCGACGGGCTCTACAAATCCTTCGGGGTGCTGGGCTTCCAGTTTTCCGATCGCGTCACGGCGCTGCGTGGCCACGCCGTGCGCATGCTCGGCTACATGGCCCCGCCGCTGAAGGCGGAAAGCCATTTCTTCGTGCTGACGCGCGAACCGTTGGCGATCTGCCCCTTCTGCCAGTCGGATGCCGACTGGCCGGTCGACATCGTCGTGGTGTTCATGAAGGCCGAGACGCCGATGGTCAGCGCCGGACGCAAGGTCGCGGTCACCGGCCGGCTCGAGATCGGCTCCGCCACCGACGCCGAAACCGGCTTCGTCAGCCAGATCAGGATCGTGGATGCCGGCTTCACCCTCGCCTGAACCGGCCTCCGGGCGCCTGACGCTGGAGAACCTTGCGCTCGACCATCGCGACGCCGACGGCCGGCCCTTCCGCCTGATCGACATCCCCCTGCTCGCCATCGAACCGGGCAGCCGCTTCGGTGTCAGCGGCCCTTCGGGCTGCGGCAAGAGTTCGCTGCTGCATCTGGTGGCCGGGCTCCTGCGCCCCTCCCGAGGCCGCATCCTCTGGAACGACCGCGCCGTTTCCGAGCTGTCCGAATCCGGCCGCGACCGCTGGCGCCGTGAGACCATCGGCTTCGTCTTCCAGGATTTTCACCTGATCCCAGAGCTCGACATCGCCGCCAACATCGCGTTGCCGGCGAGCTTCTCCGCCTGGCGGCTGAGCGGCACCGAGAAGGAACGCGCCGCCGCTCTCGCCCACCGCATGGGCCTGCCCGATCCGCGCCGCCGCGCCGCCCTGCTTTCGCGCGGCGAGCAGCAGCGCGTCGCCATCGCGCGCGCCCTTTTCAGCCGGCCGGCTCTGATCCTCGCCGACGAGCCGACCGCGAGCCTCGACGCCGCCCACGCCGCCGAGGTCGCCGACCTCCTGCTCGAAACCGCCACCGAGAGCGGCGCCACGCTGCTCTGCGCCACGCATGATCCGGCGCTGCTCGCGCGCTTCGGCCAGCGCCTCGACCTCTCCCGAACCGCACAGCGCCAAGCCGCCTGATGAACCCTTTCCCCATGATGCTGGCCGATCTGCGCGCGCTGCGCTGGACCGCTCCGGCGATCGTCCTGCTGATCGCGCTCGCGATCGCCACCGGCGTCGCCATCGGCGCGCAGGAACGCGCCCTGCGCCATGGCTCGACCAGCGCCGCCAATGACTTCGACCTGATCATCGGCGCGCCCGGCAGCCAGACGCAGCTCCTGATGTCGGCGGTCTATCTGCAGCCGGACGCGCTGCCGCTGCTCGACGGGCGCCTGCTCAACACGCTGTTCAAGGACGAGCGCGTGGCGCAGGTGGCGCCGATCGCTTTCGGCGACGTCAGCCGCGGCTATGCGATCGTCGGAACGACGGCCGCCTTCGCCGGTCGCTGGGGCTGGATCGCGCCGAGCGAGGGCCGGCTCTTCGCGGCGGAGGGCGAGGCCGTGCTCGGCGCCGACGTTCTCTACAGGCTCGGCGACACGATCACCCCGTCCCACGGCGTCGCCAGCCACGCCGCCACGCCCGGTCAGGCCGACGCAGAAGAGGACGGCCACAAGCATGAGGGCCATGGCTACACCGTGGTCGGGCGGCTGCCCCGCCTCGGCTCTCCCTGGGACCGCGCCATCCTCGTGCCGATCGAGAGCGTCTGGGAGGTCCACGGCCTCGGCAACGGCCATGCCTCCGAGGAAGCCGCGAGCGACGCGCCATTCTGGAAACAGGGCTCGGTGGCCGGCAGCGGTCCCGCGAAGGCGGAAGACAGGATCGGCCCGCCCTTCGACGGCAAGCGCGTCCCCGGCGTGCCGGCGATCGTCGTCAAGCCGAAGAGCGTCGCGGGTGCCTATCAGCTGCGCGCGCAATATCGGCAGGGCGGCACCATGGCCTTCTTTCCCGCCGAGGTGCTGGTCTCTCTTTACGGCGCGCTCGGCGACATCCGCGACATCCTCGTCATCGCCTCCGCGCTGAACACGGTCCTGATCCTCGCTTCCGTGCTGCTGCTCCTGCTCGCCGTCGCCGGGCTGCGCCGCCGACGCTATGCCGTGCTCAGGGCGCTCGGCGCGCCGCGCGCCTATGTCATGCTCGTCGTCTGGCTCGGCATGGTCGCGCTGATCGCGCTCGGCTGCCTGCTCGGCCTGGGTCTCGGCGCGCTGGCGACGCAAGTCCTCGCCGGCTTCGTCGCGCAGCGGACGGGGCTTATGCTCTCGCCGGCCATCGGCCTCGGCGAAATTCTGCCGGCGCTCGGGCTCGCGGCCATCGGCGGCCTGTTCGCCGTTCTGCCGGCCGCCCTCTCCTATCGCCGGCCGGTGGTGGCGGGGCTGCGCGGATAAGGCGGCGCGGACGGAAAGCTGTTCGCGACAGCTTGTATAGCGAGGTCCATGACCTTCGCTTTCGGCACGAGAGTCGCCGCTCACATCACTCGGTTTGTCGCGGCGTGCCCGTATTGCCTTGCGTGATGAGCCGGGCGCTGCGGTGGCCGGTGAAGTAGATCCACAGCCAGTTGAGCGACACGGCGATGCGGTTGCGCAGGCCGATCAGGAAGAAGATGTGGGCGACGCCCCAGATCCACCAGGCCAGGCGGCCCCTGAGCTTGATCCAGCCGAAATCGACGATCGCCGCCCGTTTGCCGATCGTGGCGAGGTTCCCGGCGTTCTTGTAGGCGAAGGGCGGCAGAGGAGCCTTGCCGGCGAGCCGCGCCTTGATCACGCCAGCGACATAGCCGCCCTCCTGTTTCGCGGCCGGAGCGACGCCTGGAACCGGCTTGCCATCCGCCCCTTCCACGGCAGCCGTGTCGCCGATCACGAAGATCGCCGGATCTCCCGGCACGGACAGATCGGGCTCGACGCGCACCCGTCCTGCCCGGTCCGCCGGCGCCCCGAGCCACTCGGCCGCGGGCGACGCTGCCACGCCGGCCGCCCAGAGGATCGTTTTGGCGGCGAGGAATTCGCCGCCGAGCTCGACACCGTCCGGCCCGCATTGGGAGACCGGATGGCCGAGCCTGATCTCGACGCCGAGGCGCGCAAGCGCCCGCTCCGCATAAGCCGAAAGATCGGGCGTAAAGCCCGCCAGGATGCGCGGGCCGGCTTCGATCAGCACGACGCGGGCGCTGCGCGTGTCGAAATTGCGGAAATCGCCGCGCAAGGTGTCATGCGCCAGCTCCGCGATGGTGCCGGCGAGCTCCACCCCGGTCGGCCCCGCGCCGATGATCGCGAAGGTGAGGAAGGGCGCGCGGGCAGCCTCGTCCGGCTCCCATTCGGCCTGCTCGAAGGCCGACAGAATACGGCGCCGAATTCGCGTCGCATCCTCCAGCGTCTTCAGGCCCGGCGCGTAGGGCTCCCATTCGTCGCGGCCGAAATAGGCGTGGCGGGCGCCCGTTGCGACGATCAGCGTATCGAAGGCGATGGGCTGCTCGCCCTCGAGCAGCACCGTCTTCCCCGCCTTGTCGATCCCGACGACGGTGCCCAGCAGCGTGGTGACGTTCTTGTATCGGCGCAGCAGCGAGCGGGCGGGCCAGGCGATCTCGGAGGTCGGCAGCGAGGCCGTCGCGACCTGATAGAGCAGCGGCTGGAAGAGATGGTGATTGCGCCGGTCGATCACCGTGATGCGCAGGCCGGTGGGCGCAAGATGGCGTGCGGCTTCGAGGCCCCCGAAACCGGCCCCGACGATGACGACATGATGGTCCGCGGCGGCTGTCATCGCTGGGCCGGCGCAAGCGCGACGGCGGCCTCCGAGGTGAGCATGCGGAAGGTGAAGCTCTCCTGGAGATAAAGCTCGACCGTGGTCGCGGAGTGGCTGAGATAACCGATCGAGAGGTCCTGGCCGATATCGAGCGCGAAATCACCGCCGCGGGTGGTGAGCAGGAAGCCGCCCTCGATCGCCGGCGCCCAGATCACCCCGCCATCGACGATGCGCTCGAGATGGTGGAAGATCGGGTAGCCCTCCTCGTTGCCGCCGCTCGCCGCCCGATAGGCCTCGCCGCCCAGCACCAGCGCATAGGGACCGTTGCAGCCGGCGAGCTTGAGGTCGCTCAGCGCCCTGGCAACCGCCTCCGGATAGTCGTCGAGATCGGCCGGGAGCGGTACCGCGGCATGGCTGCTGCCGGCGCGGATGCCGCCGATCCCGGCCGCGGCATAGCCTTCGAAGACGGCATGGTCCTCGGCGAAGGCGATCGTCCTGGCCGCATCCTTCAGCGGCTGCCAGTCGGAATCCTCCGAGCCGCGCTCGACATCGTCGATCGCCTGTCGCGTCAGCGTGAACGGAACGCGCAGTTCGACCAGCGGCTGCGCCTCGCGCAGCAGGGAGCGGATGCCCTCACCCGGCGCCTCGATCGGGCGCGTATGCCCGGTCCCGACAGCGGCGTAAGCCGTTCCCTTCGGCCCGTCCACGTCGACGACGCGCCGCGCCGCCAGATAGCGCTTCAGCGTGCGCGACGCCTCGTCTTCGATCTCCGCCCAGGCGGCATCGGAGATGGGCGCGAGGTCCCGGTGCAGATTATTCATGGCCTGCCTCTTCCTTCAGGGAGCCGATGCCGAGCGAGCCGTCGCCGGATGGTCTGGATGGAGCGGGCGCCGGAACCGGTTCGGGAGCGGTCAGTTCGGCCTCGGGCTTCTCCGCCGTGACGGCATCGAGAAAGCTCGCCGTCGGCACGAAGAACAGCGAGCCGGTGACCGCGCGGCTGAAATCGAGCAGCCGGTCGTAATTGCCCGGCGGCGACCCGATGAACATGTTCTCCAGCATGCGCTCGATCCGGCGCGGCGTGCGGCAGTAGCCGATGAAATAGGTGCCGAACTCGGCCGTTCCGACTTTGCCGAAAGGCATGTTGTCTCGGAGGATGTCGACCGGCTCGCCATCCTCGGTGATGCTGGTCAGGACGTTGTGGGCATAGGGCTTCTTGACCGTGTCGGCCTGCTCGATGTCGGAGAGCTTGTAGCGGCCGACGATGTTCTCCTGCTGCTCGACCGGTACCTTCTCCCAGCCTGCCAGGTCATGCAGGTATTTCTGCACGATGACATAGCTTCCGCCGGCGAAATCGGCGTCCTCGTCGCCGATGATGGCAGCCTTGAGCGCGTCCGGCCCGGCCGGGTTCTCGGTGCCGTCGACGAAGCCGATCAGGTCGCGATCGTCGAAATAGTTGAAGCCATGGACCTCGTCGATCGCCGTGACCGCGCCATCGAGCCGGAGCATGATCTGCCGTGCCAGCTCGAAGCACAGATCCATCCGCTTGGTCGCGCGGATGTGGAACAGGATGTCGCCGGGTGTCGAGACGGCGTGATGCACGCCGCGGATTTCCCGGAAAGGATGCAGCTCCTTCGGCCTTGGCCCGTCGAACAGCCGGTCCCAGGCGACCGAGCCGAAGGCCATGACGCAGGACAGGTTGCCCTCAAGGTCCCGGAAGCCGACGGCCCGCAGCAGCGCGGACAGATCGGCACACAGACCCCGCACCGTCTCCTCGGGCCCGCTGCCGGGATTGATCGTCACCACCAGGAACATCGCGGAACGCGTCAGGGCTGCCACGACCGGCTGCGAGATCACGGATGGAACGCTCAAATCCATGGAAGACCCGCTCGACAACCTTACGCGAAACAACCCCGGTCGCCCGGATGGTCTTGCCGATGATTGCGCGGAGCGGCGCTTATGGGAAGAGCGTCGGCAGCGTGCCGACCTTGCCCTGGCGCGGAAGGTCGGGGCCGCGTCGCTCCCGGCAGGTCTCAATCCATGTCGCGGAAAGCATGGCCGGCGCTGGCCACGCCCTCGATCACGCTCGGCGGGAGCAGGTCCGCGGCGGCAGTTCCGTCGAAGATCCATTCCTTCGGATCGGCGAAATCCGGAAGTTTCGCGCCGCTGGCGACATAGAGGCCGACCGCGGGCTTCCCGGCATTGATGTAGAGGTCGTATTGCTGCATCGCTCCCGATCCTCCCAAAGTGCGGCGGCCGCAGCCGGCTTGCGGTCGCGGCCGGCGCCCGTCACAGATCGACCGGTTTTCCCGTCGCTTCTTCTTCGAGCGTCACGGCGATATCCGCATTGGCGGAGAGGCGGACCTTGTTGCCTTCGACACCGGCAACGAAACCGAGCTCGATATAGTGATGGTGGCCCTCATGCCGGCCGTAAGCATCGCTCTTCTTGAGCTTGATGCGTTGCGCCTCGACGCGATCGACCGTTCCGACATGGACGCCGTCCGCGCCGATGACATCCATGTTCTCCCTGACCTTGTCGTTCATCTCGAGCGTCCTTCTGGGTTGAAGTCTGTCCCCGCTCAGGCCAATCGGCGCGCCACGACGGACAAGGGCCATAACCGCCTGTCCTGCAGCTCTGTTCCATCCCGCCGCCAGCTTTCGGCGCCCGCACCGCCTGGCACGGGTGGGTGCCTGCCATCCCGCTAGTCCTGCCGCCCCTTCATGCCCTCGCGCAGCTCGACAAGGACGCGCCGCAGGCCATGGACCTGGTCGACGAGATGCAGGATCACGTCGATGCCCGCATCATTGGCGCCGAGATCGTCCTTGAGCTGCCGGATGAAGTGTGCGCGCGCCACATCGGTCTCGCTGAAGAACATCCCGGCCTCGGCCTCCTCCGGGAGGAGCCAGCGCTGCTCCAGCCAGAACTCCAGCACCTGAACCTGCAGCCCCGAGGAGGTCAGGAACTCCTGCTTGGTCATCCTCATCACGCCCTCGCCTCGCGCGGATCGTAATCCCTGTCCTTCCAGCTCGACACGAACGCCTCCAGTTCCGGCCCCGGCGATTTCGGCAGGACCACCTTGAGCGTGACGAACTGGTCGCCCTGGCCGCCGCCGCGCCGTGGCGCGCCCTTACCGCGCAGGCGCAGCTTCGTCCCGGTATTCGAGCCCTTCGGCACCGACATCGTCACGTCGCCCGTCGGCGTCGGCACCCGCACCTGCCCACCGAGAACCGCCTCCGTCAGCGAGATCGGCAGCTCCAGCGTGATGTCGTCACCCTCGCGGGTGAAGCGCCGATCAGGCCTGACCTCGACCTCGATCAGGGCGTCGCCCGGCCCACCCTTGCCAGTGCCGGGCGCGCCCTTGCCCTTGAGCCGCAGTGTCTGGCCGTCGACGAGACCCGGCGGGATCGTCACGTCGATCGTGCTGCCATCCGGCAGATTCAGCCGCTTGGTCGCGCCGGCGATCGAATCTGCGAAGTCGACGGCCAGATGGTAGTGCAGATCCTGCCCGCGCCGGTTCGCCCGCGCCCGCTGGCTGCGCCGCAGAAGCTCGGCGAAGGCATCGTCCTCGTCGATGAAATCGGCGAAGCCCGACGCATCGGCATAAGGATTGCCCTGGTCCGAGGTCGCGAAATCCCGGTAGAAGTGCTGCTGCGGCCGTTCCGCCCCGGAGGCGTCGATCTCGCCGGCGTCGAAGCGCTTGCGCTTATCGGCGTCGCTCAGCAGGTCGTTCGCACTCGCCACCTCCTTGAACTTATCCTCCGCCGCCTTGTCGCCGGGGTTGAGATCCGGATGCAGCTTTTTCGCCAGCTTGCGATAGGCGCTCTGAATCTCGGCGGCCGAAGCCGTCGGGGCGACACCCAGAACCTCGTAAGGATTTCTCACGGGCTACTCCGCAAACATCTCGTCGACAGCGCTATCGCATCGGACCGAGAACCGGAATCCACGTCTCGAAAGAATCCGATGCGATAACAGATACATGGACCACCGTTACCGCGTCCGGCAGGACGCGCGACGATCCGGGCGCGAGCGCAATTTCTGCACGGAAGGGCGCGGTTTCAAAGCCTGTTCTGCCGGATGGGGGCCAAGGCCTCGTCATGAGCGGCCATTGACGCGTCGTGCCTCAACCCGGAGGCGCCCCAATCAGGACTTCGCAGCCCAAAAGCACCCGTTGGAAAATCCGCTGCCGTCAGATCATCCCTTGCGCAGGCGATTCAGTCATGGTCCAGCCGCGGAGGCTGGGCGGAAGCGACCTGGGCGCGGGCGACGGCATAGGCTGCGCGCAGGCAGATATCCTCGCGCCAGGGCGCCGCGATGAGCTGAACGCCGATCGGCAATAAGCCCCCGAAGACGGGCACGGCCGCCACCGGCAGCCCGACGCAGGAGATCGGCTGCGTGAACAATCCGATATGGGGCCTGAGCGGCACCGTGTTGCCCTGCAGCACCATGGCCTTCTGACCCAGTTCCGGCGCGGTGCAGGGGGTCGCCGGCGCGATGATCAGGTCGACGGTCTCGAACAGCCGCATCATCTCGTCGTGGAACCAGCGCCGCGCCCGCTGCGCCTGGAGATACCAGGCCGTCGGCTGCAGCGCGCCGGCCAGGAAGCGGTCGCGCGTCTCGGGGTCGAAATCATCGGCGCGCTGCTGCAGCCGCTGGAGATGGAAGGCCGAACTCTCGCCATTCGTGATCAGGAAAGCGGCCGCACGCGCGATGCCCGCTCCGGCGACATCGATCACGCGCATTGCGCCGAGCGCCCGGGCGACCGCGGTGACGGCGGACTGCGCTTCCGGCATCGCATCCGTCGCGAAATACCCTCCGGCGATCGCGATGCGCAGGCCGGATACGCCGTCCTTCAGCGTCGGCAGCGTTGGCTCGATCGTCCGGACCGCACAGGCCGGATCATGCGCGTCGTGGCCTTGCATCAGGTCATAGGCCATCGCGAGGTCGGTCACGTCGCGGGCGAAAGGGCCGAGATGGTCGAGTGAGTCGCAGAATGGAAAGCTGCGCGTGCGCGGCAACCGGCCATAGGTCGGCTTCAGTCCAAAGACGCCACAGAACGAGCTCGGCACGCGGATCGAGCCATTGGTGTCGGAGCCGAGCGAGATGGGCGCCAACCCCGCGGCCGTCGCAGCACCCGAGCCTGATGAAGATCCCCCCGCCATGCGGGCGAGGTCGTGAGGGTTGCGGCAGGGACCGTCATGGGCGTTCTCGCCGGTGAAATCATAGGCGTATTCGCCCATGTTGAGACCGCCGAGCAGGATCGCGTCGGCCTGGGTCAGGCGCTCGATCAGCACCGCATCGCGTTCAGAGGGCAAACGTGCGCGGTTGATCTTCGAGCCGGCCCGGGTCGGCAGACCCGTGATGTCGAACAGGTTCTTGGCAGCGAAAGGCACGCCGGCGAGCGGCCCGAGCGTTTTGCCCGCGGCGCGGCGGGCGTCGATGGCTGAAGCCTGCGCGAGGGCGCGCTCGGCTGTGACGTCGGTAAAGGCGTTGAGAGCTGGGTTGAGCTTGTGGATGCGCTGGAGAAAGCCGCCGACGACCTCCTTCGCGCTGATCGCGCCCTCTCGGATATCGGTGGCGATACGATGGGCCGGAGCGAAGGCGTCGAAACTCACGCGGGTTCTCCGCCGCCGGAACGCCCGGCACGGAACACGCCGGCCGGTTCGAAGGCCGCCTCGTCGAGCGGAGCGCGGAAGACGATCGCGGCCATGGCCTCGGCGATGGTCAGGAATTGCAGCACCGCCGGGCGCTGATCCTCGGTGATCGTCAGACCGAGCGCGGGCGCCATCGCATCGCAATGGCGCGCCGCATCGAAGGCCGGCTTGGCGTCGTTCATTCGGCGGGCTCCAGCTTGCCATGCGGCTCGGTGGTCAGCAGGTTGACGAGGATATGGGGGCCCAAGCCGAACAGGGCGTTCCAGTCGCCCGGCGTCCAGAGCTTCGGTGAAGAGCCTGTCGTCGCAGTCGCCGCCATCGTACCCTCCGGTCCCCGTTTTTCAGCCGTGGTTCACGCCGCCTTCATCGTCCGGGCGAGCGCCGTCAGCACCTCGCCGGTCGTCGAGACCCAGCCGAAGATGCCGCCCTGGGCCGCGATCATACGCAGGCCCACCTCATGGAACTCGGGGAAATACGAAGCGCAGGCATCGCCCAGAACGAGGCAGCGATAGCCCCGGTCGTTCGCCTCGCGCACCGTCGTATGGACGCAGACCTCGGTGGTGACGCCGCAGACCAGCAGCGTCTCGATGCCGCGGTTGCGCAGGATCAGGTCGAGATCGGTCTGGTAGAAGGCGCCCTTGCCAGGCTTGTCGAGCACGGGTTCGCCGAGCAGCGGCGCCAGTGCCGGCACGATGCCGTGCCCGGCCTCGCCGCGGATCAGGATGCGCCCCATCGGCCCGTCGGCACCGATGCGCTTCTCCACCGGTCCGCGCTGCACCTTGGCCGGCGGCGCGTCCGAGAGATCGGGCCTGTGCCCCTCGCGGGTGTGGATCACCAGCAGGCTGGCGGCGCGCGCACCCTCCAAAATTCGGCGGCAGGGCGCGACCGCCTTGACGAGCAGCGAGACGTCGTTGCCCAGCACCGCGCCGAAGCCGCCCGGCTCTAGGAAATCGCGCTGCATGTCGATGATGACCAGGGCCGTGCGAGCGAAGTCGACAGGCAGAGCTCTCGGCTTCGCGGCAATCTCGACGGCTGGCATCAGGCGGCGCTCCCCGCAAAGCGAACGGAACAGGCTTTGCAAGGGCTGTGCCTGCTCCGGCTCGCAACGCGCGGCCACCATCGGAAGGAGCAACGGCGACGGGCGGGCCGCTTCATCATGCTGATCTGGAAAGGAAACTTGCGATCCCGAAGATCATTTCCGCCCGCAGGACCTGCGGCGGACAGCCCTGCCTTTCCCGGGAAAGCTCCAAGCGGAGGCTCATTGCATAATCCTTGCATGCAACGACGCGCCGATTGATCAATTTTTAGCCAGCCAACCCATCCCATCAAATGGAAAGCCTGCCCGTGCGGACCCTGAGCGACATCCTCTCCGCCCATCTCGACGGGAGCCGCGACCTCGCGGAGACCATCGCCGCGAGCTATGCCCGGTTGCGCGCGGTCGACGATCCGGCGATGTTCATCGCGCTCCGGCCCGAGGCCGAGGCGCTCGCCGAGGCCGAGCGGCTGCAGGCGGAGGGGCCGCGCGGCCGTGCGCTCTGGGGCGTGCCGGTCGCCGTCAAGGACAATATCGACGTCGCTGGCCTGCCGACCACTGCGGCCTGCCCGGCCTTCGCCTACACACCGACGCAGGATGCCGCCGCGGTCGCCCGGCTGAGGGCCGCCGGTGCCATCGTGATCGGCAAGACCAATCTCGACCAGTTCGCCACCGGGCTGAACGGCACGCGCTCGCCCCATGGCACGCCGCGCAATGCGCTGCGGGTCGATCTGGTGCCCGGCGGTTCCAGCTCCGGCTCCGCCAGCGCGGTCGCTTCCGGCATCGTCCCCATTGCGCTGGGCACCGACACCGCCGGCTCCGGGCGCGTGCCGGCCGGCCTCCAGAACCTCGTCGGGCTCAAGCCGAGCCTCGGCCTGGTTTCGACGACGGGCGTTGTGCCGGCCTGCCGCACGCTCGACTGCGTCTCGGTGTTTGCACTGACGGTCGACGACGCGACGGCGGTTCTGGAGGTGATATCGGGCGCCGATGCCACCGACCCGTTCTCCCGGCCTGTCGCGCTTGGGCAATCCGGCGCATTGCCGCCGCATCAGAAGATTGCCGTCCCGCGATCCGCCGATCTCGATTTCGACGGCGATGCGACGGCAGCCGCCAGCTTCGCGCTGGCGGTCGAGCGTGCGCAGGCCTTGGGCGCGACGATCGTCCCCCTCGATATGACGCCATTCTACGAGACGGCCCGTCTGCTTTACGACGGCCCCTGGGTGGCCGAACGCTTCCTCGCGATCCGCGAGCTGCTGACGCGTGACCCCGAAGCGATGCTGCCCGTCATCAAGCAGGTGATTGCCGGCAAGCCATTGCCCGATGCGGCCGAGACCTTCGCGGCGCAATACCGGCTGGCCGAGCTTGCACTCGCCGCCAGGGCCGCGCTGAAGGGTATCGACGCGATGATGGTGCCGACGGCGCCGCGACCGGTCACTCTCGCGGAGATGGCCGCCGACCCGATCGGCAGGAACTCGCTGCTCGGGCGCTACACCAATTTCGTCAACCTGCTCGACATGTGCGCCCTCGCCGTGCCGGTGAGCCTGGCGAAGGATGGCACTGCGGCGGGCGTCACCCTCATCGCGCCGTCCGGCCGCGATGCGGCGCTGGCCACGTTCGGCCGCGCCTTCCATCACGCCTCCGGCTTGACGCTCGGGGCCTTGGACGCGCCGATGACGCCGCTTGCGGATCTTCCGATGGCCGCTCCACAGGGCACGATTGAGATTGCGGTCGTCGGTGCGCATCTGTCGAGCATGCCGCTCAATGGCGAGCTGACCGGGCTTGGCGCGACATTCCTGCGCGCGACCACCACGACGGCGGACTACCGGCTCTTCGCCTTACCCGGCGGCCCGCCGGCGCGGCCGGGCCTGATCCGCGTTCGCGAAGGCGGGGCAGCCATCGCGCTCGAGGTCTGGGCGCTGCCTGCCGACGGCTTTGGTCGCTTCGTCGCAGGCATCCCCTCCCCGCTGGGCATCGGCACGCTGGCACTGGCCGACGGCACGCGGGTCAAGGGATTCCTCTGCGAACAGATCGCGACCGAGGCTGCGCGCGATGTGACCGAGTTCGGCGGCTGGCGGGCTTTCGTCGCGGCGCAGGCCAAGCCTCAGGACGCTCCCGCATAGGTCCTGAAAGCGTCGCGCACGATGCCGATATGGGCGCGCATCGCCTCTGCCGCACCGGACTGGTCGCCCCGCAGAATCGCCTGCACGATCAGGTCGTGCTCCTGATAGGAGCCTCCCAGGCGCCCGGCCGCCCGGAACTGCGCCCTGCGAAACGGCGCGACCCGGGCGCGCGTCATCAGGGTCAGTTCGGCAAGGTAGCCATTGTGCGAGCCCGAGTAGATCGCGGCGTGAAAAGCCTCGTTGGTCTCATGATAGCGCAAAGGATCGCCTTCATGGACGAGCGCGCGCAGCACCTGATGCAACTCCTCCAGACCGCGCCGTTCGGGCACGGTCATGTTGCGGGCGGCGAGTCCCGCACAGAGCGCCTCAAGCTCGGCCATCGCCTCGAACATGTCGTCGAGCTGCGTCGGAGTGGGCAAGGCCACGACCGCGCCGCGATGCGGCCGGACGCTGACGAGACCCGAGGCCGAGAGCTGGCGTATCGCTTCGCGCACCGGAGTACGCGAGACGCCGAACCGCGCCGCAAGCTCCTGCTCGTCGAGGGGCGTTCCCGGTTCGAGCGCGCCCGACACGATCTCGTCGGCGATCTGCAGACGAAGTGCTTCGGTCCGCGTCCGCGGTGGCGCTGCAGGTTTGGATATCGCCAAAGTGGCGGCAGGGCGCGGCGGCATGATCAGGATCGGAAGGCAGGTGGGATCGCCGATGCCTGCATAGCAGGCAGAGCGATGCCGGTCACGGCGTCATGAAGAATGCGCCGCCGCCTGCCGTTCATTCGGGGATGATGCTGACATGGGCGCTGACGATGCGCCAACCTTCCGCAAACTTGACCCAGGTCTGGCTCTGCCGACCGACCTTGCCGACCATGCTGTCGCGCCGGAACATGGTGTTCGCCGTGGCCGCTGTGTCGCCATAAGTCGTGATGACGGTGCGTTCCAGCGTCCGTTCGAGTCCGACCGGCGAGCGCGCCGAGCGGAAGGCGGCGATCTCGTCATGGCCGTAGAGGTTCTCGGCGACGCCGTAACGCAAGGTCTCGGGCGCCTTGCGGAAGATCGCATCCAGCGTTGCGACGTCGTTGCCGGTAAGCGCGGCCTCATAGGCTGCGAAGGCGGCTTCCACCTCGGCCAGCACGGCAGGGTCGTTGATCTTCATCTGCAGGCATCTCCAGAGAACTATCCCGCGATGGCGATCGCGGGCAGGACGCGCTTATAGCGGCGGGTGCGGAATCGCGGTCAGCAATTCCCTCGTATATTCCGCCTTGGGATCGCCGAGCACCTCCTCCGCCGTGCCTTCTTCGACGATCGAGCCCGTCTTCATCACGATCACCCGGTCGCAGAGCAGCCGCACCACGTTGAGATCGTGCGAGACGAAGAGATAGCTCATGCCGAGCCGTCCCTTGAGCTCTTCGAGGAGATTCAGCACCACCGCCTGGACGGAAACGTCGAGCGCGGCCGTGGGCTCGTCGAGAATAACCAGATCCGGGTCGAGCGCGATCGCGCGCGCAATGCCGACGCGCGCCTTCTGCCCGCCGGAAAGCTGGTGAGGAAAGCGGTCGATCAGTTCGACCGGCAGGCCGACGAGCCTCGCCAGATCCTCGCAGCGCGCACGCAGGGCATCGCGTCCCTTGACCGCACCCATCCGCATGATCGGATCGGCGATGGCGCGCTCGGCGGTGAAGCGCGGATTGAGGCTGTCGGTCGGGTCCTGGAACACCATCTGGATGCGCCGGCGATACGGCGACGCGGCGAACTGCTTGGCGGGAATCGCACCGATATCGATACCGTCGAAGACGATCTTGCCGCCGCTGGGGTCGATCAGTCGCGTGACCATCATCGAGGTCGTCGATTTGCCGCAGCCGGATTCGCCGACGAGCCCCAGCGTCTCGCCCCTGGCGATACTGAAGCTGATGCCATCGACGGCGCGGAAGGCCGGCTTTTCCGGCTCGGCCTTGCCCATCAGCTTGGCGAGGAGCGCACCGGTCGCGGCCCGCGGATATTCCTTGACCAGATTCTCGACCTGCATCAGGGGACCGGCCTCGGCCGCCGGTTTCGGCTCAGTCACGGCTGTCCTGGCTTCGGCGGGCACGGTTTGCGGCGCGTCGAGCAGCAAGTCTGCGAGGCTCGTGCCCAGTCGCGGCGTCGCCTGCATCAGCCTGCGGGTGTAGGGATGCTGCGGGTTGCGGAAGATCTCGCTGGCCAGCGCGGTCTCGACCACCTTGCCCTTTTCCATCACGACGACCTTGTCGCAATAGGCGGCGGCGAGGCCGAGATCATGCGTGATCAGGATCGTCGACATGCCGCGCTCGCGGGTCAGCTCGACGATGAGATCCATCACCGCCTTCTGCGTGGTGACGTCGAGGCCCGTTGTCGGCTCGTCGGCGATCAGCAATTGCGGCTGGCAGGCCAACGCGAGCGCGATCACGACACGCTGGCACATGCCGCCCGACAGCTCGAACGGATAGGCGTCATAGCGCTCCTCGGGGCGGGCGATCTTGACCTTGGTCAGCGCCTCGACAGCCTTCTCCTTGGCCGTCGCACGCGTCGCCTGGACATGCTGCAGCAGCACGTCCTCGATCTGCTTGCCGACCTTGCGGATCGGATTGAGCGCCGCGCGCGGGTTCTGGAAGATCATCGAGATCTCGCGCCCGCGCAGATCGCGCATCTGGGCCTCGTCGGCCGCGACGAGATCAACGCCCGAGAACGAGATCGTGCCTTCGGCGACGCGGCCGGCGCGATCGAGAATGCGCACCACGGCATAGGACGTGACCGACTTGCCCGAGCCGGACTCGCCGACGATCGCCACCGTCTCGCCCTTGGCGACGCTGACATCGATCGATTTGACCGCCTGCACCGCGCCGCGCCGGGTGGCGAATTCGACGGTGAGGTTCCTGATCTCGAGCAGAGGGACTGCCGTCATGTCAGTTCCTCCGTTGGGGGTCGACGAGATCGCGCACGCCGTCGCCGAGCAGATTGAAGCAGAACACGGCGATCATCAGGGCGAGACCGGGGAAGAAGGCGATCCACCACTCTCCGGAGACGATGAAGCTCGCGCCCTCGGCCACCATGATCCCCCATTCCGGCGTCGGCGGGCGCACGCCGAGCCCGATGAAGGAGAGGCCTGCCGCATTCAGGATCGCGTAGCCCATGGTCAGGGACATCTGCACCGCCATGATGGGCATGATGTTGGGCACGATCTGGGTGAGGAGCAGCCGCCAGTCGGAATTGCCCGAAAGTCGCGCCGCCTGCACGAAGCCGGCATCGCGGCGCACATTCGCCTCGGCACGCGCGACGCGGGCATAGAGCGGGAAATTGATGATCGCGGTCGCCAGCACGATGTTGCCGACCGAGTTGCCCAGCGCCGCCACGATGCCCATCGCCAGCACGAAAAGCGGGAAGGCCATGATCGTGTCGGCGACGCGGCCGACGACCTTGTCGATCCAGCCGCCGTAGAACCCGGCCATGACGCCGGCAAGCCCGCCCATCAGGAAGACCAGCGCCACCGAGAAGATCGCGATCGAGAAGTCGAGCCGCGTCGCAGCCACCACGCGGCTGAAGATGTCGCGGCCAAGCTGGTCCGTGCCGAACCAGTGCGCCCGGCTCGGCGCCTGCAGGGCGGCGTTGGTGTTGCTCGCGAGCGGATCGTAGGGGACGATCGAGGGGCCGAAGATTGCCGCCAGCAGGATCAGCGCGAACAGCCCGAAGGCGAGCCCCGTCACCGGGTTCTCGGCGACGATATGGCGCGCATGCGCCCACAGGCTGGTGGAAGGCGGCGCCTCGAAGCGCAGCGTCGGAGCGGGTTCGGCAGGGATTGCCTGGGCGGGTGCCGGCTCGACCTTGGCCATGTCGTTCACGCTCTTCAACCCTCCAGCCTGACACGGGGATCGATGACGCCGTAGAGCACGTCGATCATCAGGTTCAGGGCGACGTAGAGAATCGCCATGGTCAGGACGAAGCCCTGGATCGGCGCGTAGTCCGACGCGATCAGCGCCTCGACCGCATAGGAACCGACGCCGGGCCAGGCGAAGACCTTCTCGACCAGCACATTGGCGCCGAGCAGGAAGGAGAACACCATGCCGAGCGTCGTCACCACCGGCAGCATGGCGTTGCGGAAAGCATAAGTGCCGATGACCTTGCGGTTCGTCAGGCCGCTGGCGCGGGCGGTGCGCACGAAATCGGCGCCGAGCACGGCCAGCATCGAGGCCCGCGTCATGCGGGTGATCGGCGCCAGCGAGAAGATGGCGAGCGTCACCGCCGGCAGGATCAACTGAGCGAAAGCGCCCCGGAAGGTCTCGAAATCCCGCGCCACCAACGTGTCGATCAAGAGCAGGCCGGTCACGCGCGGCGGCTCGGAGGCGAAGACGTCGAGCCGCCCAAGCGGCGCCGGTGACCAGCCAAGTAAAAAATAGAAGACATAGACGAGCAGAAGCCCGGTGAAGAACACCGGCAGCGAGACGCCCGCGGTCGCCACGACGCGGCAGAGATGGTCGATCCAGGAGCCCTGCTTCACAGCCGCCAGGATGCCGAGCGGCAAGGCGACCGCCATGGCGAGCAGCAGCCCGGCCAGCGTCAGTTCGGCGGAGGCTGGCAGGCGCGCGGCGAGGTCGGCCGTCACCGGCTGGCCGGTGGTCAGCGAGGTCCCGAGATCGCCCTTCACCAGCGCCGTGACATAGGACACGAACTGCACGGGCAGCGGCTGGTCGAGCCCGAGCTTGGAGCGGATCTCGATGATCGCCTGCGGCGATGCGGCAGGGCCTGCGAAATAGGCCGCGGTGTCGCCCGGCAGCACCCGCGTCAGCAGGAAGGTGACGATGATCACGCCGATGACCGAGGGGATCGTCGTCATCAGACGCTGGCCGATCATGCGCAGCATGGGAGAGCCTCCTTCGTGGCGTTCGGCCTCGTCCTCATCATCGGGCGGAGCGAAGCGTAGGCCCCAGTATCCTGGGCGGGAGATGCTCGGGTCTGCGCCCGAGCATCATGCATCGCGGTGCGACGGTGCCGCCTCACCCCTTGGTCAGGTAGCGGAAGTCCGGCTCGCGACAGGGCTGGAACTGGTAGCCGCCGATCGCCTTCTGCAGCGCGACGTCATGGGTCGGCTGGTTGATCGGCACCATCGGCACCTCGTTTTCCACCAGCTTGACGAAGTCGATGACGTTGGCGTCGTAGGAGGCCTTGTCGGGCGCGAAGCGCGCGGCATCGACGAGCTTGTCCAGCGCCGGATTCTGGTAGGCGGCGATGTTGAAGATCGAGTTGTTGCCGTGCATCGTCCAGAACAGATAGTAATCGGGATAGTCGAGCCAGCCGGCGAAGCGGTTCAGCACCATCGGGTTGGTCTTCTTGGCGATCTCGGTGCGGAAGTTGGCGCCGGGCACCTTGTTGATCTCGACGGTGATCCCGATGCCGGCGAGCGCTTCCTTGATCAGCACCGCCATCGGCTCGGCAACGGTCGCGTTGCCGGCGTCGAAATACAGCGTCGTCGAGAACGGGCCGCCGGCCGCATCGACCAGGGCCTTCGCCTTGGCAACGTCGGAGGTGTAGGGGAAGGGCTGCGGCCAGGCGACCTTGGGATCAGTCCCGCCCGCCATCGAGACGCCACGGCCGAACAGCGAGGCCTGGAGGATCTTCTCATAGGGCATCACCCAGGCCACGGCCTGGCGCAGGCGCACGTCCTTGAACGGGCCGACCTGCGTGTTGAGATAGCAACCCCAGACGCCGTTGGGGATCGGAACGCCGACGACATTGACCTTGCCGGCATCGAGCAGGTCCTTGAAGTCCTTCGGCGGCAAACCGTACGAGACATCCGCGTCGCCGCGCTCCATCAAGGCCCGGCGGGTCGAGGGCGAGGCGATGTCGCGCGCGATGATGCGGCGCAGCTGCGGCAGCTTTCCGCATTTCCAGTCGTCATTGCGGACGTAGATGGTCTCGACACCGGGCTTCCAGCTCTCGACCTTGTAGGCGCCGGAGCCGGCGATGTTGTTCTTCAGCCATTCCTTGGCATGAGGGTCGCCACCGCCATTCTTGATGGCGAGCTCGGAGTCGAAGACGAAGGGGATCGTGACCGCGAGGTTGGGCAGCGTCATCTTGTCCTTGCGGATGAAATCGACGCGAAACGTCTTCTCATCGACGACGACGAACTGCTCGGGTTTTTCCAGCGAGCCGGCATTCATCTGCGTCGTGGCGAAGCCGCCGATCGTGCAGGCGCGGTCGAGCGACCATTTGACGTCGGTCGCCGTGACCTTGCGGCCGGAATGGAAGGTGGCGTCGCGCAGCTTGAAGGTGCAGCTCATGCCGTCGGAGGCAACCTGCCAGCTCTCGGCCAATTCGCCTTCGAGTTCGCCCATCGAGATGGTGTTCCCGCCGCCGCCGGGGATCGGCACCGGCTTGAAGCGCAGCAGGCGGTCATAGCAATTCAACGCGACGCCATTGACGGGCTGCGAGGAGCCGATGCCCTGCATGTCGAGGCTGTTCGGCCCGTACTCCTGAACCAGCAGCAGGGTTTCGGCCCGGCCCACGGCCTGGGCTCGTGCCTGGCTTCGCGCCACGAATGGCGCCGCGAGACCTGCAGCGATAGCGGTGCGGCGTGTGATCATGACTCGGAAACCCCTGATTTTGCCAATCGGATGTCGTGACGCGCCGGATCTTCGGAGGCGGGCCCGCAGACCGCGCTTTCGGCTGTCGCGAGAGCGCGGTCGCGGCGCATGGCGGCTCTGACGGGGCTCGGGCGTGAAGGCGGTTCAGCGGCGGCGCACATGGCGCTGCCGAAGCACGTAGCGTGCCAGCAGATAGTGAATTGAAATCCCTTGGGAAAAACGCGCTTTGGCGAGCGCTTCATCCCACATTGTATGCAATGAACAAAAAATGCCTATGGAATAGGCGATCTTACGATCGACTCAAGCGGCATGGGCCATAAGGTCGCCAGCGATCAGATTCCAGACCTGTCGCTTGAGCGCGGCATAAGCGGGGAGCGACTGAGCCTCGATGTCACGCGGGCGCGGCAGGTCGTTGTCGATTACCGCGGCGATGCGGCCGGGACGCGGCGACATCACGACAATGCGGTCGGCCATCACCAGGGCCTCGTCGATGTTGTGCGTCACGAAGACGATGGTCTTGCCGCTCTGGGCCTGGATGCGCATCAGCTCACCCTGCAGCACCTCGCGGGTCATCGCGTCCAGCGCCGCGAAGGGTTCGTCCATCAGCATCACCTCGGGGTTGGCGGCGAGGCAGCGCGCCAGCGTGACGCGCTGCTGCATGCCGCCGGAGAGCTCGACGGGATAATGCCCGGCGAAGCCCGACAGCCCGACCATGGCGAGGAACCGTTCGGCGATGTCGCGCCGCTCGCCCCGGCCGATGCCCTTCATCTTGGGGCCGAAGGCGACGTTCTCCCGCACTGTCTTCCAGGGAAAGAGCGCATAGGACTGGAAGACCATGCCGCAGCGCGGGTCGATGCCGGTGATCGCCTCGTCGCGCAGGCGGATCTCGCCGCCGCTCGGCGCGACGAAGCCCGCGAACATATTAAGCAGGGTCGACTTGCCGCAGCCGGACGCGCCGAGCAAGCAGAGGAATTCGCCCTCGCGGACCTCGAGCGAGATGGCATCGAGCGCCAGCACGCCGCCGCTGCCCTGGTGGCCGGCGAAGCGCTTCGAGACGCCGCGTGCGGACAGGATCGTGTTCATCTCTGGTCTCCCTTCCGTATCTCTCGCTTCAGTTCAGCCGCCGGTGGCGTTCCCAGGGCAGAAGCCAGGCCTCCAGCCGGTTCGCCAGGAGATCGGCGATCAGGACGGTCGCGGAGATGCAGACCATGCCGACCAGGACGAGCGGCATGTTGCCCCAGTCCTTGGCCGACCAGATCAGCGCGCCGAGCCCGGTCTGGGCCGCGACCATCTCGGCCGAGAGCACACAGGACCAGGCGATGGCGAGGCTGACCTTCAGTCCGGCCAGGATGCCGGGCAGCGAGCCCGGCAGTACGACCTCGCGCATCACGGCGAGATTGCCGGCGCCGAGATTACGTGCGGCCTTCACCAGCAGCGGATCGACCCGCTTGGTGCTCTCGACCGTGTAGAGCAGGATGTAGATCCAGGAGCCCATGAACACGATCGCGATCTTCTGGCCCTCGCCGATGCCGAGCCAGAGCATCGTCAGCGGAATCCAGGTGATCGAGGGCAGAGGACGGAGCAGCGAGATCAGCGGGTCGATCACGGCCTTGGCCGGCCACCAGGCGCCCATCAGGATGCCAAGCGGCACGCCGACGAGCGCCGCCAGCCCGAAGCCGATGAAGACGCGCCGGGACGACGCGGCGATCGACATCCAGAGATCGGCCGTGCCGGCGATGCTCTGCGCCTCGGCCGCCACCATCGAGGGCGAAGGGAAGAACAGGGGCGAGACGAGGCCGGACTCGGTCGCCAGCGCCCAGAGCCCGTAGAGCGAGAAGATGCCAAGCAGGTTGAGCAGCAGGACCGGCCGGCCGAGGCGCGGCCAGCGCCATTTCGGGCGTTCGCCGGGGCTGGCGGCGGCGGGCAAGACGAGATCGCTGGTGGCTGGCGTCGACATCGGCACGGCTCCTTGCTTTTGGATCAAGGCTTCGGCACGAAGCTGGTGTTCTCCCAGGCCTTCACATCTGGCTTCATCGGAATCTTGCCGTTCTCCGCAAGCCAGCCCGCGAGATGGTCCATCTGCGCGCCATGCCTGCGCATGTGCTCGGGCCAGTCCTTGGTGCCGTAATAGGTAAAGCCCCTGATGCCGGCGAGGACGGTCTCCGGCGGTTGGCGGAAGTAGTGGGCGACCGTCTTCGCCGTCTCTTCCGGGTTGGCGTTGACGAAGTCGGCCGCCTTCATCACGGCGGCGGCGAGCTTGCCGGCCGAGGCCGGATCCTCCTGCACCAGCTTGCGCGAGATGATCATGATGTCGGGCGCCGACATCGTGCCGAAGCGCTGGAACATGTCGGTATCCCTGTCGGTGCCGAGCAACACGCCGTCCGGCACGGCCTTCTTCAGCCCGTCGAGGATCGGCTGCCATATGCAGGCGGCATCGACATCGCCACGCGAGAGCGCGAGCTGCATCTCGTTGGGTGGCAGGTTGACGTAGGAGATGTCGGAGGATTTCAGCCCGACCTTGGCGAGCAGCCCCGCCATGGTGATCTCGGCCGAAGTGTTGGCTGCGACCTTCCTGCCCTTCAGATCGGCGAAGCTCTTGAAGCCCGAGCGCGCCCAGCAGCCTTCGCTGCCGGGCGAATCGTCGATATTGGCGAAGTAGTAGAAGGAGGTGTTGCCGCGGGCCATTTCGCTCAGCACCGTGGTGCGGCCAAGATTGCTGAAAGCAACGGAGCCGGCGGTGAGCGCGCGCACCCGGTCGCTCGAATTCAGCACCACCTGCAGGCTGACATCGAGTCCGGCCTCGGTGAAATAGCCCTTGTCGACGGCGAGCAGCACGGGGACCATGCCGAGCCAGGTCACCGAGCCCGCGAAGTCGAGCTTGGGCCGTTTGGCCTCCTGGGCGATGCCAGCGGCAGGGACGGCGGCGAGGCCCAGGCCGAAAGCGGCCGTGAACGCTGCCTTGGCGAGGAAACGCAGTCTGGTCATGGTCGCTCTCCTGTCGTGCTGGTGTGCGGGGTGGAGTTCAGTAGCCGGCGACGGTGTCGACCTCGTTCAGAAGCTCGGCCCCGGCGCGGAAGCGGCGGACGTTCTCGGCAAAGGTGTCGACGATGGTTGCCAGGCTCGCCGTCGATGAGCAGTGCGGGGTGACGTAGAGGTTCGGCGTCTTCCAGAGCGGGCTGTCCTTCGGCAGCGGCTCGACGGGAAAGGCGTCGATCGTGGCGGCGCGCAGCGTTCCGTCGTTCAGCGCGGCGAGGAGATCGGCCTCGACGAGATGGCCGCCGCGTCCCGCCGAGATCACGACGCCGCCCGGCGGCATCTGCGCGAAGGTCCCGGCACTCAGGATGCCGCGCGTCGTCTGCGTCAGCGGCAGCAGGTTGATCAGGATTTCCGTCCGCGCGAGAAACGCGCCGAAGCCCTCGGAGCCGGCGAAGCAGGTGACGCCCGGCACTTCGTGGAGCGAGCGCGACCAGGCGGCGGTGTCGTAGCCGACGCCGGCCAGGCGCTCCGCCGCCAGCCGGCCCATCTGGCCGAGCCCCATCACGCCGACGCGGAGCTCATGGGCCGAGCGCATGATCTTGTAGGCCCAGTCATGGCGCGACTGGGCGGAGAGGAAATGCGCGACGTCGCGATGATGGAAGAAGGTCCAGGTCAGGACGTAGTCGGCCATGCGCGCGGCGAAATCCTGGTCGACGATCCGCACCATCGCGATCCCTTTCGGGAAGTCGGGATCGAGGAGGTAGTGGTCAATGCCGGCGCCGGTCGCCGACATCAGCTTGAGATTGCGGAACGGCTTGAGGAAGCCATGCGGCATGCGGAAGATGAAGCAGATGTCGATCTCGTCGGGGTCGCCGGCATCGGGCCATTCGCGGATGTCTTCGCCCGGCAGCGCGGCGCGGACGCCCTCGATCAGGTCGCGCCCATAGGCGTTATGGAGCCAGGTGAGAATAGCCATCAGGGTCGCGGTCCGTTGCTGGTTGGAAGCCGTGGGGCGTCGGCCTGGCGCGCCTGCCAGGCGTCGATGCGGCGGATCGAGGCCGCGGCTGCAGCGACCGCGAGGCTGGAACCCGGCAGCCAGCGCGGCGGCCGGCCGGCCATGCCCGGAAAGGATGTCTCATCGGCTCGGCTGCCCAGGGCACGTCGCGCCAGGGCCTGGCCGAGCGCGGTGCCGAGCCCGAGGCCACGCCCGCTGAGGCCGTAGCCGACGAAAAGGCCGGGGCGCGGCTCGACGAGGCGCGGATACTGGTCGGGCGCGAGATCGACCCAGCCGGACCAGCTCTCCGCGAAGGCGGTGACGTCGAGGCGGGGAAACAGCGCGCGAAGCCGCGCGAGCCCGCCCCCCAGATCGCCGGCTCGTCCGCCGCCCGCAGGCCCCGACAGCGTGACGACGAGGCGGCCGTCGCCGGTGCGCCTGACGCCGGAAGGGAGCCGGCGCGTGTCGGTGAGCGCGCGCTGGCGCGGGAGGATACCCGCGAGCGCATCGGCCGAGAGCGGTGCGGTCGCCGCCTCGTGAACGCGGAAGGGCAGGATGCGGCGGCGCAGCTCCGGCAGGATGCCGCCGATCGCGACACCGGCCGCGACGACCAGCGTGTCGCAGGCGATGCGTCCTTCAGTCGTCTCGACCCTCCAGCCGCCGTGGCTGCTGGACATGTCGACGACGCGGCTGCGCTCGTGCAGCGTCGCACCGGCAGCCGAAGCGGCGCGCGCAAGCCCCCGCGCATAGGCGAGCGGATTGAGCGAGAGGCCGCGCGGCTCGACCAGGGCTGCACGGTAGCTGCCGCCTCCGATCGCGGCGAGAGTCTGTTCCATGTCGAGCAGGGGAAGCGCGACCCCGCGAGCCGCCCAGACATCCCGCCGCTCGCGCAACACGACGGAGCCGCCGGCGGAATGGGCGGCAAAGATCAGGCCGCTCGCATCGAGATCGCAGGCAATGGCGTGGCGGGAGACGAGTTCCGCGACGAGGGCGGGCGTCCCGGCTGCCGTCGCGATCAACCTCTCGCCGGCTTCGGTTCCAAGATCCGACACGGTCCTCGCGGGCTCCGTGCGCAGATAGGGCACGACCTGTCCGAAGGCACGGCCGCTGCCGCCCGCGCCGACCCGCTCGGCCTCCAGAAGGCGCACGCGCGCGCCGGCTTCGGCGAGATGGAACGCCGCGCTCGCACCGGTGATGCCGGCGCCGATGACGACGACATCGGCTCGCGCTTCGCCACGCAGCGGATCGCCGGCAAATGCCGGCTCGCCGCAACCCGCATAGGCGAGCGGCAGCGAAGTCGCGAGGAGGTCGTGACGCCGCGCCATGATCATGTCTCCGTCACGGGCGGCAGGCCACGCCGGCGGAGCACGGTCTCGAGCCGCATCAGCAGCAGCGGGGCGGTCCAGGACGCGGCGATGGCAAGCCAGGCGACGCGGTCCATGCCCGCGAGCCGGCCATCGGGCCTGATGCTGAGCAGCAGCGGCGCCGTGCCGGCGCCCACAGCCTGGGCGAGATTTGTGACGGCGGCCGCGAGCGACTGGAAGGCGGCGCGCTCCGCGGGAAGCGGCACGCGGGTGGCTGAGCCCTGGCTGACCGTGCTGCGCACGAGCTGCATCACCAGAACCATGGCCAGCACCGGCAGGGCCGGCAGCAGCGGCGCCGCGCCAAGGAAGGCTAAGCCGAGCACGAGCGTCGTCGCGAGCGCAGCCGCCACCGCGACCGGCAATGCGCCGAAACGGTCGCTCGTGCGGCCGGCCAGAGGCACGACGGCCAGGGTCAGCGCCCCGCCCAGCAGATAGACGGCTGAAAGGCCGGTAGCGCCGAGCCCGGTATTGCCCAGCACGAAGACTGGCAGGTTGGGCGAAACCAGCAGGGCCGAGAAGGACGAAGCGGCGATCAGCAGGAAGGCGATCAGGCTCGGCTCGCCGGCGATCAACCGCAGGACGCCGCGCCAGGCCAGGCCGGACGGTCGCGCCTTGGCTGCGGCGAGATGCTCGCGCCGGGGGCCAATCGCGATCGCGGTCACGGCCGAGATCGCGCCGCCGCCGATCGCCAGGGCCAGCAGTGCCCAGCGCCAGCCGCCGGGAAGGGCCGCGAGCAGCGTCCCCACCGGAAGGCCGAGCACGAGTGCCAGCCCATAGGTACCGACGAGGCGGCTCATCGCGAGGCCGCGTCGCTGCAGCGGGACGACGTCGCTGGCGATCGCGACCAGCAGGCCCCAGAGCGGCCCGGCTGCGAAGCCCGCCACGGCGCGCGTCGCCATCAGCGCCACCATGCCGGGGGCGGCGGCGCTCGCGACTGTTGCGAGCGTGAACACGACGGCGCAAGCCGCCAGGGCCTCGCGGCGATCGAAGCGATCGAGCACGAAGGACGCGACGAGGCCGCCCAGGGCCGCCGACAGCGAATAGACCGCGCCGAGATAGCCGAGCGCATCGGCCCTGCCGCCGATCTCCGCCACCAGGAAGGGGCCGAGCGGGAACATCACGGTCGCGTTCAGCGCCACGACGAAGGCAACTGCCGCGAGAAGCGCGACGAGGCTGCGTTCCGACAATTGGCATGGCGAAGCTGGCACGGGCTCGTTTCCCAAGGGCTCGTCTGGTCGGGCTCAGGCACGCGCCCGCATCGGCGGGGCAGGCTGGAGTGCGGCGCATGCGGTTCCGATTCGCTCGATGGCGCGGTCGAGCATTTCGTCGGGGGCCGCATAGGAGAGCCGGATATGGCCGGGGCAGCCGAAGGCCGAGCCATGGACCAGCCCGACACCGGCGGCGTCGAGCAGATAGAGCGCGAAATCCTCGTCGGTCGCGACGAGGCGTCCGTCCGGGGCCTGCCTCCCGAGCAGCGCCTCGCAGGACGGGAAGGCATAGAAGGCCCCCTCGGGCACACGGCAGGACAGCCCCTCCACCGCGTTCAGCCCGGCGACGATCCTGTCGCGGCGGCGCTCGAAGGCAGCGACATGGCCCGCGATGAAATCCTGCGGGCCCTCAAGGGCCGCGACGGCGGCGGCCTGGCTGATCGAGCAGGCGTTGGTGGTGGAATGCGACTGGATCGCCGACATTGCCCGGATCAGCGGCTTCGGCCCGCCGGCATAGCCGATGCGCCAGCCGGTCATGCAATAGGTCTTGGAGACGCCGTTCATCGTCAGCGTCCGCTCGCGCAGCCGCGGCTCGATGGCGGCGATGGTCGAGAAGCGGAAGCCGCCATAGGTCAGGTGTTCGTAGATGTCGTCGGTCAGGATCCAGACCTTGGGATGGCGCATCAGCACGGCGGCGAGCGCCGCGAGTTCGTCATGCGAATAGGCCGCGCCGGAGGGGTTCGAGGGCGAGTTCAGAATAAGCCAGCGCGTGCGATCCGTGATCGCGGCATCCAGCGCCTGCGGATCGAGTCGGAAGCCGTTTTCGGCCAGGCACGGAACGATGACTGGCGTCCCCTCGGCCAGCAGCACGATCTCCGGATAGGAAACCCAGTACGGCGCGGGGATCACCACCTCGTCGCCGGCCGAGAGGGTGGCCATCAGCGCGTTGTAAACGATCTGCTTGCCGCCCGAGCCGACGATGATCTCGTGTGGCGCATAGGAGAGCCCGTTCTCGCGCTCGAACTTGCCGGCGATCGCCTTGCGCAGCGCCGGCGTGCCGTCGACGGCGGTGTATTTGGTCTCGCCGCGATCGATGGCGGCCTTCGCCGCCTGCTTGATGTGATCGGGCGTGTCGAAATCGGGCTCGCCGGCCACGAGGCTGAGCACGTCGCGGCCCTGCGCGGCGAGCTCGGCGACCTTGCCGTTCAGGACGACGGTCGGGGAGGCCTTCACCCGGCCGAGGCGCTCAGCGCTCTGGAACATGTTCATCAATCCTAAATCAATGCCATCCAAATGCTTGCATATGCGAGATCAGAGTCAATGAACCGGTTCCAAATCCGCTGCGCAAATGTCTTGCAATCGCTGCCTCAACAGGCAGCCTGACGCGCGGGATTAAGGCAGAGGGACGCTTGGGCCGGACTCCGCGCCCGTGTCAGGATGGCGGCGAGAGACGGGGCGAGGCGATGACGGGCATCAAGAAGGCGACGATCCGGGACGTGGCGGCCAGGGCCGGCCTCGCGCTCGGAACCGTCTCGCGCGTCCTCAACGACCACCCCTCGGTGACGCCGCAGGCTCGCAAGAGCGTGCAGGAGGCGATCAAGGCACTGGGCTATCAGCGCGACGCGGTCGCCGGCAGCATGCGCAACGCCCGCACGAAGATGGTCGCCTGCGCGATCCGCGACTTCGATATTCCCGCCTTCGCCAGCTATGTGAAAGCGGCCGAGGGGGTGTTCCGCCGCGCCGGCTACACGCTGCTGCTGGCCAGCACCTCGAACGAGAAGGATGTCGAGCTCGCCCTGCTACGTGGCTTCGCGCAGCGGCGCGTCGAGGGCGTCATGATGACGATGAGCGACGAGGCCGATGCCGAACTCGCCGAGACGATCGCCGGCGCACCGATGCCGATCGTCCTGATCGACCGCGAATTGCTGCCAGATGTCGACCGCGTGATGGCCGACCATCAATCGGGCGCCGAGCAGGCCGTCCAGCACCTGATGTCACTGGGGCACAGGCGCATCGGCATGATCGTCGGCGACCCGGCCGCCTATCCCTCTCGCAGCCGCATCGCCGGATACCGACGCGTGCACGCGCAGCGCGGGGTCGCGGTCGACGAGGCTCTCATCCGCGACCATGCCCTGTCCAACGAGATCGCCTTCCGTGAAACCTGCGCGCTTCTCTCGACGGCCGACCGGCCGACCGCGCTGTTCGTCGCAGCGATGGACATGCTCGCCGGCACGCTGCGCGCGCTGCGCAGCAACGGCCTGCAACCGGGGCGGGATATCGACCTCGTCGCCGGAAGCGATTCCGACCTTGCCGAACTCGGCACGCCGCCGATCTCGGCCCTGTCCTGGGATCGCGCAGAGATGGGTCGCCACGCCGCCGAGATGTTGCTCGACCGGATACGCGATCCCCAGCCAAGAGCGCCGCGCTGCGTGCGCCTGCCGGTCTCGCTCGTGGTCAGAGGTCGACCGTATGACGGGCTCCCGAGGCGTTGACGTCCCGGTCAACCGGCATCCGGCAGAGGAACACCGACTGTGCGCTTGGCCCACCTGGCAAAACGAGACCGGCAGGAGACGCGTTATTTTTGGAGAGCGTCTGCAAGCGCAGCAAAGAAGGCGTCGTCGTTGATTTCGAGCCGCTGTCGGAAACTCGGCTTCGAGCGAGCGCAGAGCACAACGACGACAAGGCGTTCGCGTGGGTTGATGTGGATATGCTGGCCGTAGATGCCCTCAGCCTGGAAACTGCCTGCGAGACGCGCGTCCGGGAGCACGGGGATCCACCACATATAGCCATAGGGGATCGTCTTATCCCCTATGTTGAAAGCAGCACCGGCCTCCGCATTCCAGTTGTCGGGCAGCAATCTGTCATCGCCGATGCGGCCCTCATCCAGCACGAACTGGCCGAAGCGGCCGTAGTCTCGCAAGGTCGCGTGCATGCCGCTGCCGGAGATCGTCATTCCCTCCGGACTTTCCGACCACCAGCTCGCATCGGCCTCCATCCCGAGCCGCGACCAGAGCTTCTCGCTGCAGTAGTCCGCGAGGTTCATCCCGGTCGCGTTCTGCATGAGGAGGCCAATCAAATAGGATTCGCCGGTGTTGTAGACCCAGGATTCTCCGGCCGGCGTTGCAGCCGGCAATGATGCCATGTGCCGGGCGATGCCGCCCTCTTCCCAGCGGCACTGGATATCAAGCAACTGCCGCCGGTCGGATGTCGGATCGGTATAATCTTCACGCCAGCGTACGCCGGACGCCAATCGCAGCAACTGCCTGATCGATACCTGCGCGTAGACTCCGCCGAGCGGCATGTAGCGCGTGACCGGATCGTCGAGGCTTTCGATCGCGCCTTCCTTCAGCGCGATACCCACCAGCGTCGCGGCGACGGATTTCGCGAGCGAACAGGAGTTCCATTGTGTCTCCGGCCCGATGCCGAGCCCATAATGCTCCGCGACGACTGCGTCGTCCTTCATGACGAGCAAGCCGGCGATCCGGTTGACGGAGAGGTAGTCGTAGAGGTCGAAGCTGCGGCCATGATCTTGAATCGCAAGCGGCGGCAACCCGGACGGCGCGCGCTTCAACGCCCTCACCTCGCCGCCACGCCGTATGACTCGCGATGGGAACCAACCCTGGTCTGCTGACATGGTTGCAACCAACTCGTCCGGAAGCAGGGTTCCATCGAAGAAGCGCATCAGCTGACTGCGTTTTGTCTCGTCGATGCTCATGGGTGTTCGTCCACTGTAAAATGCGAGACAGGAATGCCCGCCGGACCGCCGTTGTGATTCAGCCGATAGCCGGCGACTTGAGGCTGATCCAGCTCGTCTTCGTCTGGAGATACTGCGCCATCGCCTCGGTGCCCTTGTCGCGAGCAAGCGAGCCGGATTGCCGATAGCCGCCGAAGGGCGTCTTGATATCCCCCTCGGTGAAGCCGTTAATCGCAACCGTCCCGCAGGCGAGACGCCGCGCCATGAACAGCGCGCGGTCAATGTCTCGGGTGAACACCGTCGCGTGGAGCCCGTAGGCGCTGTCATTGGCGATGGTGAGCGCCTGTTCGGGCCCATCGACCGGCAGCACGCCGAGCACGGGGCCGAAGATCTCTTCCCGTGCGATCGTCATCCCGGGCGAAAGCTCGGCGAAGACCGTGGGGCCCAGAAAACTGCCCGGCCGGGTCGCAAGAGCTGGATCGGCGGGCAGGACACAGCGCGCACCGTCGCCCGTGCCCATCTCGATGAAATCGAGCACGCGCGCCCGATGCTCTGCAGTGACCATCGGGCCGAGATCCGTCGCGGGATCGAGCGGGTCGCCGACGACAAGCGCCCGCGCCCGTTCCGTGACGAGCGACAGAAACTCCTCCTGCCGGCTGCGGGCGACGATCTGGCGCATGTTGGCGGAGCAGTTCTGCCCGCCATTCCAGAAGGCGGCGGTCACCGCATGCTCGATCAGTTCCGGCGTCAGATCGGCATCGTCGAGGATGATGAAGGGGCTCTTGCCCCCCATCTCGAGCCCGATGGCCTTGAGGTTGCTGTCGGCGGCATAGCGCAGGAAGAGCCTGCCGACCTCGGTGGAACCTGTGAAGGAAATCGCGTCCACGTCTGGATGCAGCCCGAGCGCCCGGCCGGCCGTCTCGCCGAGACCCGGGACGATGTTCAGCACGCCGTCCGGCAGGCCGGCTTCCGCTGCGAGCTCCGCGAGTTTGAGGGCCGAGAGCGAAGTCTGCTCGGCGGGTTTGACCACGACGGAGCAGCCGCTGGCCAGCGCCGGGCCGAGCTTCCAGGCCGCCATGAGCAACGGGAAGTTCCAGGGAAGGATCACGCCGACGACGCCGATCGGCTCGCGCGTTATGAGGGCGAGCGCGTCCTCGCCCGTCGGGGCGACCTTGCCGAAGCTCTTGTCGATCAGCTCGGCATACCATTGCAGGGTATCCGGGACCTCGATGCTGATCTCCTTCACGCAGTCCCGGATCGGCTTGCCGCTGTCGAGGCTCTCCAGAACGGCAAGCTCGGCCGCGTTGGCACGGATGAGGTCAGCGAGCCTCAGAAGCACGGCCTTGCGCCGTTCCGGTGCAGAGCGCGACCACGCCCCGTCGCGAAACGCCGTGCGAGCCGCCGCGACCGCACGGTCGATATCCTTAGCCTGGCCGCTGGCAACAGACGCAAACGCCTCACCCGTCGCGGGGTTCACCGTCTCCATCATCTCGCCGCCCGCGGCCGCGACGAAGCGGCCGGCGATGAAGACACGTCCCTCGAAGGAAAGTCCTGCTGCGATGGCGCGGTGATCGGCGGTCGTTGCAAGCGTCATCGGCGGCTCCAGGGTGGCTTTCGAAGGTGGATTGTTCAGAGCGGCGCGTGGGCGCGGGCATAGGTGCCGCGGGTGAAGCGCTCCAGACGCAAGGGAGTGAGGATGGCGTCGGGCTTCTCACCTTTCGCGAGCCGCGCGACGTGCCGGCCCACGGCTGGCCCGAGGCCGAAGCCATGGCCGGAGAAGCCGGTCGCGACAATCAGGCCGGACAGGGCATCGGGTGCGTCCAGCACCGGCAACGCATCCGGCAGCACATCGATCAGTCCGGCCCAGGACTTGACGATGGTCAGCCTGTCGTCCGTCCCGAAAATGTCCTGCACGGCTTCCCGCGTCCGGTCTGCGCGGTCACGATTGGCAGGGATCCATGGCCGGCGCCCAGCCGCCGCGCGTTCCGACGGCGGCACGACGAGCCGCTGATGCAGATCATCGAGGAAGGGACGGCCCAGCCGCAGGGAAAAGCCGCTGCGATGACGCATGAACTCCGGCAGGAAGAAGCGCATCGCCCGCATGGAATCGAGCGTGATGTCGATGTCGGAGCAGGAATCGGCTGCAATGATGCAGGAGCCATCCGCCCGCTGCCGCAATCCGATGCCGTAACCGCAGAAGCAGGGGTCGCTGAGGGGCGGCAGGGGCGCCGTCAAAGAGACAGTGCTGCGCACGGTCTGCTGCGGAAGGCCGAGGCCGAGTGGCGCCAGCAGGCGATGGCTCTGCGCTCCGGCCGCGCAGACCACGATGTTGGAAGCGATGCGGCCATGCTCGGTCAGGACGCCGGTCACGCCGCCCGCGGCACGCTCGACCGCGAACGCACCGCAATTCTCGACGATCTGTGCGCCAGCCCGGATCGCTGCTCGCGCGAAGGCGGTTGTGGCCATAGCCGGCTCGGCTTGTCCGTCCGTCTCCGTGAAGAGCGCGCCTTTCGCAGGCTTCGAAAGTGCCGGCATGAGCGCCTTTGTCTGCCGGGACGAAAGCATGCGCGCCTGACCGGAAACCGACCTCGTTTTCTCCACCCAGCGTTCGAACGTGTCGTTCTCGGCTTCCGTTTCGGCGACGAAGACGCAACCGGTCCGGCGCCAGCCCACGGGCTCGCCGAGTTCGGCCTCGAGATCAGGCCAGATCGTGAGCGCCTCTATGGCGAGAGGCAGTTCAAGCGGATCGCGATACTGCGTCCTGACGAAGCCCCAGTTTCGGCCCGACTGCTGTGAAGAGACAGCGTCGCGCTCGACCAGCGCGACCGAGAGCCCGGCACGCGCGAGATAGTAGGCGGAGGCGCAGCCGACAATTCCGCCGCCGACCACCACGGCATCGACCCGGTCCGGCAAGGCGGCACGCCCAGGCGCAAGCTGCGCGAGCACGTCGTCCGGCACATGGGCAGTGAGACTAAGCAGCGACATCGAGCAAGGCGTCCATGTCCATCTCCACCCGGATTTCCGGATCGAACAGGCCAGCCTGGACGGTGGTGCAGGCCGGGTCCACGCCTCGAAATGCCTCGGTGAACACCGCCATCACGGCCTCGTAGTCCTCGGGCCGCGCAATAAACATCCGGACGCGGACGACATTGGCGAGCGTTGCTCCAACCTGGGCAAAAGCCAGCTCGGCATTGCGGAAAAGCTGGCGGGTCTGCTCGGCGGCGGCGCCTGCCAGGGTTTCGGCGGCATAATCGTAGCCGGTGGTGCCCGACAGCATGATGTGGGAGCCGACCACGACGGCGCGGCTGTAGCTATAGGCAGCCTCGAAACTGCTGCCTGAGGAGATCAGGCGCCGGCCATGCCGCTGGGTCGTGGTGAATGCCATGGTCGCTCTCGCCTCGGTTGTCGTGACGTCTCAAAGGCAACGGAGGCAGGGGCGCTGTCGATTTCAATAATTCGAGGCGGAGGCCGAGGAATTCGGGGGACGCCGTCGTTTTTCAGGGTTCGGCTTCTCAAAATTGAAATCGACAAGCGGGGTTCGCGGTGACGTTGTCGATACGGGCAAGAACCGGATCTGGCTCTCGCCCATTCCGAAGCGGGAGTGGCATGGGTTCGATGCGGGTGGACGTCGCAATCGTCGGAGGTGGAATTGCCGGGGCTTCCGCCGCCTATTTTCTGGCTCGGCACGGCTCGGTCGCGCTGATCGAGCGGGAAGAGCATTTCAGCTATCACAGCTCCGGCCGCACCGCCGCACAGTTCACGGTCGGCATCGGCGCCACGACGATGCGGCGGATGGCGCAGGCGAGCCGAGCCTTTTTCGAGGCGCCGCCGGAAGGCTTCTCCGAGCAGCCGATTTTGTCTCCGCGTGGCTGCCTGACGGTGGGGCGTCGAGAGCAGGAGGCGACGCTCAGGCGGCTTGAAGCCAACCTCGCTTCCGTTGGCGCCCGTGCCGACCGCCTCGGCCGGGACGAAGCGCTCGCCCTGTTTCCTGCGCTTCGGCCCGAAAAGCTCGATCTCGGCGTCTACGAGCCGGACGCAATGGATATCGATGTCGACGTGCTGCTGCAGGGCTACCTCCGGGGCGCCAAGGCTGCCGGGGCGGTTCTCGCGACACGCAGCGATATCCGGGCGATCGTACGCGAGGGAAATCGTTGGCGTCTGACCTGGGCCGGCGGCGACATCCTCGCCGACGCGGTGGTCAATGCAGCCGGCGGCTGGGCGGATGAGGTGGCTGCCATGGCCGGGCTCGCCCCGCTGGGCATCGTCGCGCATCGGCGCACCGCGTTCACCTTCGCCCTTCAGAAGGATTTCGACACGCGTAGCTGGCCGCATGTCGGCTCCGTCGACTACGACTGGTATGTGAAGCCGGAGCCGGGCTGCCTGATGGGCAGCCTTGCCGACGCGGTGCCCGTCGCGCCGTCCGACGCCTATCCCGAGGACATCGACGTCGCCCAGGCGATCGAGAATATCGAGCGCGACACCCGCTTGAGCATTGGCCGCCCGATCAGCCAGTGGGCGGGGTTGCGCAGCTTCGCCAGGGATCGCAATCCCGTAGCCGGCATGCGCGAGGACGCTCCCGGTTTCTTCTGGCTGGCGGGCCAGGGCGGCTGCGGCATCCTGACTTCCCCAGCCATGGGGCAATCCATCGCTGCCCTCGTCACCGGGGCACCGTTGCCGGAAGCGATCACGCAACTGGGCGTCGCCAGTGAAGACCTCTCGCCGGAACGCGAGAGCTTGAGGGTTATCGCGACATAGGACCGGACATGCGGCCGACCCGCGCCGTCCACGATCACGAGGCTGAAGACAGCCCGTCAAAAACGAGGGGATATCATGACCGAATACGACTCGCGTGGAATGACATTTCGCCGCCGCGATCTGATGGCGCTGGCTCTCGGCGCCGGCGCGGGCGCCGTGCTGGCGCCAAACGCCGGTGCGCACGCTCAGGGCAAGGGCGCCGCGCCGCCTGCCAAGCCGCGAGGCCAGGTGATCGCCGGCATTTCCCAGGAACCCACGGTCTTCAATCCGCTGATGCCCGGCAGCGAGGTCGATCAGGGCGTCTGGTGGCAGCTCTTCAGCCCGCTCTGGTTCATCGACCCGGCAGGCCGCTTCGTTCCGGATCTCGCCCGCGAAGTGCCGAGCGTCGCCAATGGCGGCATCTCGGCCGACGGGCTGACCTGGAAGATCAAGCTTAGAGGCGACGCGAAATGGCATGACGGAACGGCGTTCACCGCCGAGGACGTCAAGTACACGCTCGACCTGATCAACACGCCCGGTTTCCGCGCGCGTAACCGGGTCGGTCACAGCCTCGTCAAGGACATCGTCATCGTCGCGCCCGACGAGATCCATTGGCGCATGGAGCGCGCCTACTCACCCTATCTGTCTATCCTGGCGCTGACCTTCATCACGCCTGCGCATATTCTCGGAAAGGCAAGCGATCCGAATACCGCGCCCTTCAATAACGCGCCCGTCGGCACCGGCCCGTTCCGCTGGGGCGAGCGTGTTGCTGGCGACCGCGCGCTGCTGCACGCCAACCCCGCCTATCATGGCGCCGGCCCTTACCTCGAACGTATCGTCTTCAAATACATTCCCGATCTGACTGCGCTCTACACCCAGTTCAGGACCGGCCAGGTCGATTATCTCGGCATTGGCGGCATTCCCGCTCACTTCGCCAAGGAAGCCGAGGCGTTGAAGGGCCCTCGCGTGATCCGCTCGCCGACGCCCTTCATCGAGCACATCGCGCTCAATCTCGAATTCGGTCCCTTCGCCGAAAAGCCCGTCCGGGAGGCCCTCTACCTGGCGATGGACAAGCAGGCCCGCATCGACGCCATCTATTATGGGCTGCCGGTTGCGACCGAATCCTTCCTGCCTCGCGAGTCATGGGCCTTCGAGCCCGATCTTCCGGCGCACAAGCACGACCCAGCGAGGGCCAACGCGCTGCTGGATGCGGCAGGCTGGAAACGCGGCGCGGACGGCATCCGGCAGAAGAACGGGCAGCGCCTCTCCTTCTCCAACTCGACCACGACCGGCAATCCGGCGCGCGAGCAGTCGCAGCAGCTCCTGCAGCAGGACTGGGGGCAGATCGGCGCGGAAATGCGGATATCCAACATGCCGGCGGCCGTGATCTGGGGCGAGTTCTGGCAGAAGTCGAAATTCGAATCCGTGACTGTCGGCTCCAACTTCATGATCGGCAACGATCCGGACGTGACGCCGCGCTTCGGCAGCCGCTCGATCCCCGCCAAGCATGGCGCCGGGCTGAATACCTACCAGTATCAGAACCCGGAACTCGACCGGCTCTTGGAACTCGGCTCCAGCCAGTTCGACCAGCAGGAGCGCAGGAAGACCTACGGACAGGTCCAGCGCATCGTTCGCGACGATCTCGTCTTGCTGCCGGTCTATCAGTCGGTCATGGCCGAAGGGGTCAAGGACGGGCTGGCCGGCTTCGCGGCCAACATCAATTGCTCGTCCAATTGCTGGAACATGCGCGACTGGTACTGGGCTGGCTGAGCCCGTATCTGACCGGACCCGCGAGGATGACAAGATCTTGAGCGCCTTTCTTCTGCGCCGTTTCGGGCAGGCCGTGCTGTTGCTCTTCATCGTCTCGATGATCGGCTTCGCCATCCTGCATCTGGCTCCGGGCGGGCCGTTGTCGCAATTCGCCGCCGGCGGCGACATGTCGCAAGAGGATCTCGACCGTATTGCCGAGCAGCTCGGCCTGAACCGGGCTTTGCCGATCCAGTACGCCGAATGGCTATGGCGCATGCTCGCCGGCGACTGGGGCCGCTCCTATCGGGACGGCCAGCCGGTGCTGCACATCATCGGCTCGCATATCGGCGCGACGCTCGAATTGATGCTGACATCGACGCTGCTCGCCATGCTGATCGGCGCATGGATCGGAATCCTCGGGGCAATCCGCCGCTACTCGCTCTTCGATTCTCTCGCCACCATCGGCGCCATGATCGCGCTGTCGATCCCGACCTTCTGGTTCGGCCTGGTCGTGATCTACGTTTTCTCGGTCGGGCTTGGCTGGCTGCCATCCGGTAACCGCTACACCATCGGGGACGGCTCCCTGCTCAACCAGATCCACCATCTGATCGGGCCGGTCATGGTGCTCGCGCTGGTCTCCACCGCGGTCTGGAGCCGGTATATGCGCTCCTCCATGCTCGAGGTGATCAATCAGGATTACGTCCGCACCGCCCGCGCCAAGGGCCTCTCCGAGCGCTCGATCCTGGTCCGCCACGCCTTTCGCAACGCATTGCTGCCCATGATCACCATCACTGGCCTGCATGTGCCGATGCTGCTCTCCGGTGCCCTCGTCACCGAAACCGTCTTCACCTGGCCCGGCATGGGGCGGCTCTTCCTCGATTCGATCAGCTACCGCGACTATCCGGTCGTGATGGGCGTCTTGATGTTGAGCGCCGTGCTCGTCCTGCTCGGCTCTCTGATCGCCGACCTGCTCTACGGCATCGCCGATCCCCGCATTTCGAGGAGCGGTTGATGAGCGTCAGTGATCTCGACCGGGCCGCCGTGCTGCCGCCCGAGCGGCCCTGGAACAGTCCGGGCTTCAGGCGCTTCCGCCGCCACAAGCTCGCTGTCTTCGGTGCAGCAGCGATCGTCGCCCTCACGCTGGCCTGCGTAATCGGGCCGTGGTTGCTGCCTTACACCGACACATATATCGACATTCGAGCCCGTTTCGCTCTGCCCTTCACGGGTCCGCACATCCTCGGGACCGATCCGCTCGGTCGCGATATCCTCGCACGCCTGCTCATGGCGGGGCGGATTTCGCTCGCGGTCGGCTTCTCGGCCATGATGATCGCCATGGCAATCGGCATTTGCATCGGCCTTGTCGCGGGCTTCTACGAAGGCGTGGTGGGCGCCGCGCTGATGCGCTTCGTCGATGCGATGCTGTGCTTCCCCTCGATCTTCCTGCTGCTCGCCATCTCGGCCTTGATCCAGCCCTCTGTGGCCTCGATCGTGATACTGATTGCGGCAACCTCCTGGATGGAAGTTGCTCGCGTTGTCGAGGCGCAGATCCGTGCGTTGAAGACGCGCGAGTTCGCGCAGGCCGCTGTCTCCTTTGGCGCATCGCACAGCCGCATCATGTTCCGCGAACTGCTGCCCAATGCCATCGCCCCGATCATCGTCGCGGCGACCTTGAATGTCGCCCACGCGATCCTCGCCGAAAGCTACATCTCCTTCCTCGGCTTCGGCATCCAGCCGCCGACGCCGAGCTGGGGCAATATGCTCGAAAGCGCGCAGAGCTATCTCACCAGCGCGCCCTGGCTCGCCATTTTTCCCGGCATCGCCATCACGCTCGCCGTGACGTCTTTCAATTTCGTTGGCGACGGACTGCGCGACGCGCTTGATCCGAGAATGGATCTGCCCTGAAAAGGATGGCTGAAGTTCCGCTGAGGAGGCCGAAATGAGCCGCAGATTGCCGTCCCTGAACGCACTGCGCTGCTTCGAGATCGTGGCGGCCCAACTCAGCATCAAGAAGGCCGCGCTCATCCTGAACGTCAGCGAGAGTGCCGTCAGCCGTCAGGTCAAGATCCTGGAGGACCAACTCGGCGCCCCCCTCTTCATCCGGAGCCACAACGGGCTCGAGATCACCGACGAGGGCCGCAGGCTCGCACTCAGCGTGAAAGAAGCGTTCGACCACATCGCGAACGCCATCGATCCGTTCCGGAACGAGCGCAACGCGGTCACGATCAAGGTGCTGCCGACCTTCGCACTACGCTGGCTGCTGCCGCGGCTCAGGACGTTCCAGGAGCGGCACCCTCTGATCAAGGTGAATGTCCATACGCGTCTCAACGACATGACGCTCAACGACAATGATGCCGACCTCGGCATTCGCTACGGCATTGGCAACTGGCCTCAGGACTGCGCGACGGAACTCTATCAGGAATGGATCCTGCCGGTCTGCGCGCCGGATTACCTGGCGGGGCATGCTGACGGCGAGACCGATCTGGCAGGCGCGACCCTGCTCCATCCCCTGCCGGACCGGCAGGACTGGGTGACGTGGTCGGAGAAATCGGGAACCGGCCTCGATGCACGTGGCGGCCTCGACTTCGATGCGTTGGACATGGCGTTGAGCGCGGCCGAATGCGGCCTTGGGGTCGCCATGACCGACGTCGTCCTGGCGCACCAGGCGATCCAGTCCGGCCGGCTCGTCACGCCGATGCGCAAGGCCGTCCCGACCGGCTTTTCCTATTATCTGGTCCGGCCGCCCGAGATGCGCCGCCGGCGCGAGGTCGTGGTGGTCGAGGACTGGATCTGCAGCGAGATCGAAGGCGCCCGGGAGCTGGTTCGCCGTTACGCGTCGTGAACGGCCTGCCTCTGATCTTTAGAGGCGAGCTTCGCAAAACGGCCATCGACGACAAGGGGGATCGGGCAGCTATCTGACCGTCAGGACAAGTTTGACTGACCGAGGTGGCTCCGATGGCTTCTGCCCGTTCCCCGCTGGAAGGCGTTCTCGTGGTGGCTATCGAGCAAGCCGTCGCCGCCCCGTTTTGCACCTCGCGCCTCGCCGATGCGGGGGCACGCGTCATCAAGATCGAGCGGCCGGAGGGCGATTTCGCCCGACGCTACGATGATGTCGCCAACGGTCAAAGCAGCTACTTCGTGTGGCTGAACCGGGGCAAGGAATCGCTCGTCCTCGATCTCTCCGCGCCGGAGGACAAAGCCAAGCTCGCGGGACTGATCGCACAGGCCGACATCCTCGTGCAGAACCTGAAATCCGGTGCGCTCGCCAGGCTGGGTTTCGCGACCGAAGAGCTGCGTGTGCGACATCCCGGCCTAATCTGCTGCTCGATCACCGGTTATGGCGAGAACGGCCCACTCGCGGATCGCAAGGCCTACGACCTGCTGATCCAGGCCGAATCCGGACTATGCTCCATTACCGGCGGCCCCGAGGAGCCGGCCCGCGTCGGAATCTCCATCGTCGATATCGCCACCGGCGCCACCGCGCACGCCGCGGTCCTGGAAGCCCTGATCGCGCGCGGCAGCACTGGCGAGGGTGCCGATATCCACATCTCGATGTTTGACGTGATGGCGGATTGGTCGACCGTACCGTTGCTTCACCAGGAAGGCGGCAGACCGCCGCAGCGCATCGGCATGGCCCATCCTTCGATCGCACCTTACGGCGCCTTCGCCACCCGCGACGGCAGGCCGATATTGATGTCGATTCAGAACGACCGGGAATGGGCCAAGTTCTGCGAACTGTTCCTCCGGCAGCCGGATCTGGTTACCGACCAGCGCTTCGCAACGAATGTCGACCGCGTCCGCAACCGGCTCGAGACCGATCGGATCGCCGCGGAGGCCTTCGCAAGGCTCGATGCACGCGAAGGGGGCCGGCTCCTCCTCGAAGCCGACATCGCCTTCGCCAGCGTCAACGACATGGCCGGGCTATCGCAGCATCCGCATCTGCGGCGCATCACTGTCCAGACGCCGGCGGGGCCGGTTGAACTGCCTGCCCCTGCCCTGGTCCTGGCGGGCATTGGACGTGAATACGGCCCGGTTCCCGCCATCGGCGAGCATAGGGTGCTGCAGGATTGAGACGAGGCGCGGCCGACATTTCAGCCGGGTGAATCGCGGCGTTGGCCGACGCCATTGGCCATCAGGACGCAAGCGGACTGCCCTGCCTCTCTTTTTTAGAGGCTGGCCTCTAGAAAAAGATATCGACGCCAAGCCTACCCCTCTGGATACAACAAGTATCGTAGATCGAGGGGCGCCTTGTCTCCTCTTCTGTGCGTCGTCACAAGTTTTTGATGGTTTGTTTTGAGTAATTAAAATGTATTAGTTGCATTATTGCTACAAGTAATTTTCATTATTCATTTTCATTTACAGCCAGATTGACGCCTAAACATCAATTACCTCAAGCATGCGGCGAAGATAACGTCGTTATTCTCGCTGAATTATTGAGGCAAAAATGAAGGTCGATCAGCTAACGAGGGCGTCAACCGCGCTCGCCGAGCCCAGCCATGTGAAAGCCGCGGCAACCGGTGCGTGTCTGATGACCGCCCTGGTTATCGTGAGCGTTCCGCTGGCAACGATCGCCGCCCGGGCTCAACAAGGGCAGAGTCAGCTCCAGCTCGACGAGATCGTCGTGGAAGGGGCAGGCACATCGCAGGTGCCGCCAGCTTTCGCAGGGGGGCAGGTCGCAACCGGCGCCCGCCTCGGCCTGCTCGGCAATACCGACATCCAGAAGTCGCCGTTCAACGTCACCAGCTATACTGATCAGTTCATCCGTGACCGCCAGGCGCGGACGGCCTCCGAGGCGCTCGCCCTCGACCCATCCGTGCGCGCGACCCAGGGCACCGGCGCGCCATTCGACTCGTTCTATATCCGCGGCTTTCCCGCGAACGAGGGGACGAGCGGTGAAATCGCATTCGATGGCGTCTACGGCGTGGCACCGAGCTTCCGCATTTTCTCCGATTATGCCGAGCGCATCGAAGTCTTGAAAGGGCCTTCGGCAGCGATCACCGGGGTTTCGCCGAATGGCGGGATCGGCGGCGTCATCAACATCGTCCCGAAACGCGCCGAAGAGGACCTGACGCGCGTCACGCTAAACTATGCTTCGAATGCGCGGCCCGGCGGTCAGCTCGACTTCGCCCGGCGCTTCGGTGCCAATCGGGAGTGGGGCCTGCGGGTCATCACCAGCCTGAGCGACGGCAGGACAGCTCTCGATCATCAATCGGAGCAAAGCGGCGTTGGCGCGCTCGCCCTCGACTATCAGGGCGAGCGGTTCCGCGCCTGGGCCTATTTTCTGGCCCAGACAGATCGTTTCAATGCGCCTGCCCGGCCCTTCTTCATGCAGGCCGGGGTGCCGGTTCCGAAGGCGCCTGATGGCCGCCGCAATGTGACCCAGCCATGGGAATATTCGGACGTCGATGATCGCGGCGGCTTGCTGCGGATGGAGTACGACGTCGCCGACGGCATCACACTGTTCGGCAATGCCGGGGCCTCGCATACCGGCGTCGAACGCTATTTCGCCTCGGCCGCGACGATCACCAACCTGCGCGGCGATACCGTTACGGCACCGCAATTCTACGGCCTCGGTGTCGACCGTCAGACCTTTGAGGGCGGTGTACGGGCAAAATTCGAGACCGGCTTCATCAGGCATGCACTGACCGTGCAGCTCTCTCGATACCATGAAGAGACATCGCGCGAGTTCGCCGCTGCCCGTGGCTCCTACGCCTCGAATATCTACAACCCGGTGCGCGTGCCGGAGATCGCGCCGCTGCGTATCGGCTCGCAGGCGCGTCTGTCCGACAGCACGCTGACGGGCGTCTCGGCGGCGGACACGCTCTCGGCTTTCGACGAGCGCGTTCTGCTAACGGTCGGCGTGCGCCGGCAGAATGTCGAGGCCCGCAACTACGTCTCCAATGTCGGTGCCTTGGCCTCTTCCTACGATAAGAGCGCCACGACACCCTTCGTCGGCCTCGTCGTCCGGCCCTGGGAAAACGTCTCCTTCTACGGAAACTATGTCGAGGGGCTGAGCCGCGGCGACATCGCGCCGGTAACCGCGAGCAACGCCGGCGAGATCCTCGCCCTTTATGTCGCCCGTCAGGTCGAGGCAGGCGTCAAGCTCGACTACAGCGGCTTCGGCGCCTCGCTCGCCGCGTTCCAGATCACGCGGCCGATTGGCGAACTCAGCCCGGCGCGCACCTTCGCTGAAAGTGGAGAGCAGCGTGTTCGCGGCCTCGAGCTCAATGTTTTCGGCCAGATCACATCGCAATGGCGGGTGCTGGGCGGCCTGACCCTGCTCGACGGAGAACTCACACGCACAGCGGCTGCGGCCAATATCGGCAATACACCGATCGGCGTGCCTCGCATCCAGCTCAATCTCGGCACGGAATGGGATGTGCCTTGGGTCCCCGGTCTTACCCTCAACGCGGCCGTCATCCATACAGGCAAGCAGTTCGTCGATGCGGCGAACAGCCAGGCCTTGTCGGATTGGACTCGCCTCGACCTGGGGCTGCGCTACGCGACGCAGTTCAACGGTCGCAAAACCACCTTCCGTGCCAATGTCGTGAACGTGACGGACGCGAAATACTGGGCTGGCGCGGCGTCCTTCGGCACCTTCACGCAAGGCGCTCCAAGAACCTATCTCCTGTCGATGTCCGCGGATCTCTGATGACGTCATGTCTTCGCCCGTCCCGCCGGAATCTGCTGGGGGCTCTCGGCATCGGCTTGCCGCTCGCGGCAGCTTGTCGGACCTCCGCAGCGCCGATCACCGTTACCGATGTGCTCGGCCGCAAGGTCGCTGTCGAGTTGCCCGTTCGGCGTGTCCTGCTCGGCGAAGCGCGGCAAATCCACGCCATCGCGGCCTTGGACCGTGACAACCCTTTCGCCCGCATCGTCGGATGGGGAGAGGATTTCGAGAAGGCTGACCCCGACAGCTACCGCATCTATGTCGAACGCTACCCGCAAGCCGCCGCGCTGCCAAAGTTCGGCAGCGCGGCGGCAGGAAGCTTCGATATCGAGAAGGCGATTTCGCTTCAGCCCGATGTGCTGATCCTCAACTTCGAAGCGGAGCGCGCCAGTGCGGAGATGCAGCTCGTCGAAAAGCTCGCCTCGGTTGGTGTCGCGGTGCTTTATGTCGATTTTCGGCACGCGCCGCTCCGCAACACCGAGCCTTCGTTACGCGTGCTGGGGCAATTGTTTGGACGCGAAGACGTCGCTGAACGACTGATCGCCTTCCGAGCGGATCAGATCGCGCGTGTGACGAGCCCGATCGCAGCGATGCCGGACTTGAAGCGCCCGCTGGTCATGCTGGACCGCATTCCAGGATACTCCGACGGCTGCTGCATGAGCTTCGGCCAGGAGAATTTCGGCCTCATGGTCGAAATGGCCGGCGGCCGCAATCTTGGTTCGGAACTCCTTCCGGGAACCTTCGGTACGATCAACCCCGAAACGATCATCGCCCGAGACCCCGATGTCGTCATCGTGACGGGCGGCAACTGGGACACGCTTGCGCCAGGCGGCGAATGGGTTGGCCTTGGCCCGGGCGCTGATCTGTCCGTAGCCCGTCGCAAACTCGCAGCCCTCGCGCAGCGCCCGGCATTCATGCATGGCAAGGCGGTCGCTGAGCGGCGCGTCTATGCCATCTGGCACCAGTTCTACAACAGCCCGTACCAATTCGTGGCGCTTCAGCGCATCGCACGCTGGCTGCACCCCGAGCTTTTTGGCGATCTCGATGCAGATGAAACGCTGCGCGAACTTCACGAGCGCTTTCTGCCAATCCCCTATCGACCTGGCTATTGGGTGGAGTTGAAAGGCGACAATTGATCAAGCGTCGCGCCAAGCGAACCCTGCGACCTCTGGTCCTTGTATTTCCCGTGCCCAAAGAGAGAAGGCAGGGCCTCCGACGCCGAACTTGAGGCCATTTTCGGTTGGCGTGGCGGCCGGATGGCATCGCTCGACACCTTCCAAGCGAATCGCGAACGGCTGGCGAAACAGGCAGCGGCGAAGCTCTTGCCGGGACGGGATTAGAACAGGCTATTCCCGTACCTTGAATTCCGGTGCGAGATTTCGTTAATTTAGCTGAAGAAAATCAGACGTTTAGCAATTATAATGGTGGGCCGGGCCGGACTCGAACCGGCACCGGCGCTGTTATGAGCAGCGAGCTCTAACCATTGAGCTACCGGCCCGCCTCTCGCCTACAGCATCGGGCCGAAAAGTGGAATCCGCTTTTTCCGAAAAGCCGATGCTGCGTCGGACGTCATAGCGGGACGGGCTAGGCCGCCCGGCGTCTCCGGCGCAAAACACGAAAAAGCCCCGCGGATCGGTCCGCGGGGCCTTTCAGATCGTCCGGTGTCCCGACGTTCGCGCTCAGGCGGCCTCGTGCAGGGAGGCCTTGCCGCCATGGCCGCCCGCATGCCCTTCCCGGAACTGGAAGCGGGCGATGTGCTCGGTCAGGGCCCGCGTCTGCTCGTCGGTCAGCGCCAGCGCCGCATTCGTCTCCTCGACCAGCGCCGCGTTCTGATGCGCCATGGTGCCGATGCCGTCGATCTCGGTGTTGATCGTCGAAACGTCGGTGGCCTGGCTCTTCGCCGTCTGGGCGATGCCGTTCATCAGCTTCGTCAGCTCGTTCACCGAGCCCATGATCGCGCCGAACATCGCCGAGGTCTCCTCGACCAGGCCGACGCCGACCCGGACGTCGCCATGGGCCGCCTCGACCAGCTTCTTGACGTCGTTGGACGCATCGGCCGAGCGCTTGGCGAGGCTGCGAACCTCGGTCGCGACCACGGCGAAGCCCTTGCCGGCATCGCCGGCCCGCGCCGCTTCCACCGCCGCGTTCAGCGCCAGCAGGTTGGTCTGGAAGGCGATCTCGTCGATCATCGCGATGACCTCGGAGATCTTGCTCGAGGACTGGCGGATGCGCTGCATCGCTTCCAGCGCCGAGGCGACGACCTTCTCGCCCTGCTGCGCGCGCTCCTCGGCGCCCTGCGCCATGCCGGTCGCCTGCGCCGCCTCGCTCGCGGTCTTCTTCACCGTGCCGGCGAAGGCACCGAGCTGGTTCGTCGCCATCGAGACGGCATTGCTCTCCTCGCTGGTACGCTCGGCGAGGTCGGTGACGCCGTCGAGGATCTCGCTGGTCGCGCTGCGCACCGCCGAGACGGTCTCGGAGAGCCGCGCCAGCGTGCCCTCGAACTCGTCGGCGAGCGCGTTGGTGCCGTCCTTGAGCTCGGCGAAGGCGCCCTGATAGAGCCCCTCGATACGGGCCGAGAGATGGCCGGCCGAGAGCTCGGCGAGCACCTCGCAGGTCTCGGACAGGCCGGTCTGCACGGTTTCGAGCAGGGTGTTGACCGAGTCCGCCAGGGCGTTGAGTTCCGCATCGGCGAACTGCGCGGCGACACGCTGGCTGAAATCGCCGGCCGCGGCGGCGGCGACGACGACGCCGAAAGCCTCGCCCAATTCCTGCATCATCTGGCGGCGCTGTTCCTGCGCCTGCTTCTGGTCCTCGACCTTGGCAATCTCGGCGGCACGCAGCGCGACCGCATTGTCGCGGAAGAGCAGCACGCTCTTCGAAATGTCCGAGATCTCGTCGTTGCCCTTGGTATCGACGGTCGTCTCGAGCGCGCCGTCGGCGATCGCCTTCGTCGCGCCCCAGAGCCGATTGAGGCGGCCGACGATCATCGGGCGGACATAGAGGAAGGCCAGCGCCAGCGCGATCAGCAGCGAACCGCCGCCGATGCCGCCGAGCCAGAGCCGGCTCTGGTCGATCAGCGTCCCGGTCGAGGTGCCGGCGGCCTCCGCCCCGTTGCGGGCCGTCGTGACGAGCTCGTTGACCTCGCGGCGGACCGCATCGGCGGCCTGCTGCGTCTCCTTGAGCCCGGCCTGGATCGCCGCGCGCGTCTTCAGCTCGCGCTCGCGGATCGCGATCACGCTTTCATTGCCCTCGCCGAGAGCGATCACCGCGTTGACGGCATCGGCGCGCGCCGGATTCGCCTGCAGCTTCTCCGCCTGGGCGAGGAAGCCGCGGACCTGATTCAGGGTGGCGTTGAACCGGGACTTGCCGGTGTCGAGCGCCGCGCGGTTGTCGACCTGCGAGATTTCGCGCAGCAGGCCGACCATCTCGCTGATCTGGAGCTGGAGCGCCTGGGCCGTCTGCAGCGTGGCGAGATCCTTGTCGATGATGTTGGCCAGCGCCTCCTCGACCTCCTTGCCGGTGAGCTGGGTCGCGCTGGCGATGTTCATCTTGACGTTGAACTGGGCGTCGCCCGTCTCGAAATCGGCGAGCGCGGTGAATCCTTCGCGGGCCTTCGACAGCTTCTCGAGCGTCTTGGCCTGCTCGGCCGCGTTGCGCAGCCTGTCGCCGGTCAGGTCGTTGATGTCGTTGATCTGGCGCGAGAGCGTGTCGATCGCCTGCTGGGCCTTCCCCTGATCGACCTTGCCCTGCTGCGCGATGCGCCGCAGCAGGTCCATCTGCCGCCCCTCGACCTTGTCGAGATCGGCGGTCAGCGCCGAGCGATCCTGGATGGACTCGACCTCGCTGAAGCGGGCAGCGAGCGCCGTCGACTGCGTGGCGGCCTGCGACAGTTCGAGCGCCAGCTCCACGACCGGCATCTTCTGCCCGACGAGGTCGTCGACCGTCGCCTCGACGCGGTTATAGGAGAGCCACGCGACGGAGGAGGATACGAGGGTCAGCGCCGTCAGCGTCCCCAACGCGGCATAGATCCGGGCGGCAATGCCGATCCGCATCGGCTTGCGCTCGCGCGCAGGCTTGGCTTTCGTCATGAAGTCGTTCTCCGGATCTCACGCAACGCTGGAAAAGGATTTCAGAAGCGGAAGCCTGGCCCGGTCCATGTCGCGTCTCCCATGCGGCACAGAATCCGCTGCCCGGCCGGCCGGATGGCCGGTTGGCAGGTAGGCCTTGCGAGATCGGACGGACATGCATCTACCCCGGACCGGTGTTCCGGTCTTGTCGGGGCGCACTATGGCGAAGTGCCTTTTAAGGAACGTTTAAAGTGGATTCTTTTGAATCACCGCGTCCGAGATCAGGTTCATCAGCCGTTAGGATTTTCAATCCGTGCGGGGCACCGGCCGGGGGCGGCCCTCCTCATCGATCGCCACGAAGGTGAAGGTCGCGTCGGTGACCTTTTCGTGCAGCGTCGTCCGGAAGCGCTTGGCCCAGGCCTCGACGTGGATCTTCATCGAGGTCCGGCCGATCGACTCGATTTCCGTATAGACGCTCAGCACGTCGCCGACCTTCACCGGATGGATGAAGGTCATGGCATCGACCGCGACCGTCACCACGCGTCCCTGCGCCCGGTCGACGCCGGCGATGCCGCCGGCCTGGTCCATGCGCGACATCACCCAGCCGCCGAAGATGTCGCCATTCGAGTTGGTGTCGCTCGGCATCGCGATGGTGCGCACGGTCAATTCGCCGCGGGGCTGCTCTTCCGGTGCATCGGCCGCTCGGGTCATGGTCGCTCGTCGCCTTCGTGATCGGGAATCTGTCGGCGATGATGGCGGGCGGGAGCGAGCCCGGCAAGCGGGGCGAGCCTTTACCCCTCGCGTCTTTGCGGGCGAGGATGATCGCGAGGCGTCACGGAGGAGAACGACCATGCCCGGCCAGAAGCCGCTGATCTGCATCTCGCTGCGTTATCTCGACGGCCCGCGCATGGTGGATTGGCTGATCGAGGCCTTCGGCTTCGAGAAGCATGCCGCCTATTATTCGGAGGATGGCAGGACGCTGCTCCATGGCGAATTGCGCATGGGCGACTGCTTCGTCATGCTCGGCTCGTCCGAGGGCAACGAATTCGGCAAGCTCGTCCCGCGCCCGGCCGAGCTCGGCGGCACGACCGCCTCGCCCTATATCGCCACCGACGACATCGACGCCCGCTGCGAGCGCGCCCGCAAGGCCGGCGCCGAGATCTGCATGGAGCCAACAGACCAGCCCTATGGCAGCCGCGACTTCATCTGCAGGGATCCGGAGGGCCATCTCTGGTGCTTCGGCACCTATCGCCCCGCGACCTGAACGCGCTGCTCCGATTGCTGGCGTGTCCGCAGGATCAGCCAGCAGGCGATCGCGAGATTGACCAGGTTCCAGGCCAGCCCGTTGAGGAAGGCCATTCGGTAGGAGCTGAAATAATCGAAGATGACGCCGGAGAGATAGCCGCCGGCCGCCATGCCGAGCACCGTGAAGGACATGACGAGCCCGATGCGCATCCCGGCCTGCCGCGCCGGCAGGTATTCGCGGATGATGACCGCGTACATCGGCACGATGCCGCCCTGGAACAGGCCGAACAGGGCGCTGACGATGTAGAGCGACGAGAGCCCGTCGAACCAGAGATAGAGGAACAGCGCTACGCCCTGCATCAACGAGCCGATCAGAAGCGTCGCCGTGCCGCCGATGCGATCGGCCACGAAGCCGGAGCCGACCCGGCTGACGATGCCGAGCAGCATCATCAGCGAGAGCATCTCGGCGCCGCGCGCCACGCCGTAGCCGAGATCGCCGCAATAGGCGACGATATGGACCTGCGGCATCGCCATCGCCACGCAGCAGGCAAAGCCGGCGACGCAGAGCAGGGCCTGGAGCTGATTGGCGCTGAGGCCGAGATCGCCGCGCACGCCGGCGCTATGGACGTCGGCGCTGGCGAGCGTGGCGGCCGTCGGCTGGCGGCGGAAGAACGGCGCCAAGGACAGCATGATGACGAGCGCCGTCACCGCGATGCCGAAATGGGTGACGCGCCAGCCATGATGCGCGAGCCCCCAGTTGATGACCTGGGGCCAGACCACGCCAGCGAGATAGCTGCCCGAGGCGCCGCAGACCACCGCGAGCCCGCGATGCCGGCGGAACCAATGCGACAGGTCGGAGATCAGCGGCGAGAAGCCAGCGGCGCTGCCGATTCCGATCAGGAGCCCATGCGCCGCCGCGAACTGCCAGAGCGAATGCGAGAGCCCGGCTGCGGTGTATCCGGCCGCGAGCAGCAGCCCCCCCACCACGATGGGAACCATGATGCCGTAGCGATCGGCGATCCGGCCCATCACGACATTGCCGGCCCCGAAGCCGAGCATGGCGCAGGTATAGGGCAGCGTGGCGCCGGAACGCAGCGTATCGAACTCGCCCTGCATCGCCGGCAGCACCACGACGACCGACCAGGAGCCGACGCAGGCGACGGTGCCGACCACCAGCGCGAGCACCAGGCGCAGCCAGGCATAGGGTGAATCGGGCTCGTAGCGCCCGGCATCTCGAAGGGAACCTTGGGTCATGCGTCCTCGATAGCCGGTTCTGATGCGGCCTTGTGGCAGGATTAGCAGCAAGCGCCGGCCGAACAAGCGCAAGCGGCACAGCCCCGCCGCGCGCCGGGTGGAGGTGTCGTACCCGCTGTCTCGCCCGCGGCTTGACCCCAGCCCATGGCCGCGAACAATGCGCAACGTTCCGGAGCGCCCGACCATGACGAGGATCTGCATCTACGGCGCCGGCTCCATCGGCTGCTATCTCGGCGGGCGCCTTCTCGCCGCCGGCACCGATACCCGCTTCGTCGGCAGGCCGGCGGCCGGGGCTGCGCTGCGCGAGCACGGCCTCACCGTCACGCACTATGACGGTCGCCGCTGGACCGTTCCGCCGGGCAGCATCGCCTTCGCGACCGAGCCGGAGGGTGCCGCCGGGGCCGATCTCGTCCTGCTCACCGTCAAGTCGGGCGGTACGGCCGCCGCAGCGGCCGAACTGGCTCCTATCCTCGGTGCCACCGCCACCGTCGTCAGCTTCCAGAACGGCATCGGCAACGGCGATATCCTGCGCGCCGCGCTGAAGCAGACGGTGCTCGACGGCATGGTGCCGTTCAACGTCGTCAACCCTGCGCCGGGCCAGTTCCACCAGGCTTCACAAGGCGACCTCGCCTTGCAGGCAAGCCCGCCGGGGCAGCCCGATCTCTCGGCCTTCGCGCAGGCAGGCCTGCCGTTCCTCCGCCACGCCGAGATGGCGCCCGTCCAATGGGCGAAGCTGCTCCTCAACCTCAACAACGCCGTCAACGCGCTCGCGGACAGGCCGCTGCGGGAGGAGCTGTCGCAACGCGATTACCGCCGCTGCCTCGCCTTGGCGCAGCGCGAGGCGCTAGGCCTGCTGCGGCACGCGGGGATCGTACCGGCGAAGCTGACCCCGCTGCCCGCGAGCTGGATTCCGATACTGCTTGGATTGCCGGACGCGATCTTTGCCCGTCTGGCGAAGCGGATGCTCGCCATCGACCCGCAAGCCCGTTCCTCGATGTCGGACGATCTCGCCGCCGGCCGGGCGACCGAGATCGATTGGATCAATGGCGAGATCGTCAGGCTTGCCGGGCGCCTCGGCACCTCTGCGCCCGTCAACGCCCGGCTTTGCGCTCTCATCCGTGCGGCCGAAAAAACGCATCCGCGGCCTCATTGGACCGCGGATGCGCTTCTGGCGGAACTCGAGGCCGCCGCAGGTTGAGGCGTGTCAGGCTGCCCTGCGCTCATGGCGCCCTTCCCTGACCTCCTCGATGATCTTGGCGACGAAGGCCGGGAGATCGTCGGGCTTGCGCGAGGTGACCACGCCCTTGTCGGTGACGACCTCGCGGTCCTCCCACAAGGCGCCGGCATTGAGCAGATCCTGCTTCAGGGTGGGCCACGATGTGAGCTTGCGCCCCTTGGCGATGCCGGTGTCGATCAGCAGCCAGGGGCCGTGGCAGACGGCCGCGACGATCTTGCCCTGCGCGAAGAATTCCTTGATCAGCGCGAGGGCCTTGTCGTTGCCGCGCAGCGTATCCGGGTTCATCTGCCCGCCCGGCAGCACGATGGCGTCATAGTCCTTGGCGCTGACCTGATCGAGCGTCTTGTCGACCTTGACCGGCGTACCCCAGTCTGTGTGCTTCCAGCCCTTGATCTCGCCGGCCTCGGGCGCGACGACATGCACCGTCGCCCCGGCCTTCTTCAGCTCCGCATGCGGCACGTCGAGCTCGGATTGCTCGAAGCCATGCGTCGCGAGAATCAAAATCGTCTTTCCGGCCAGATTGCTCATGGCGTTCTCCTTCATCTCGGGGTGAGATCAGGAAACCGCTCGGGGCCGGCATCGTTCCCGGAGCCAGCCGCGGCAAAACCGCTCAGCGGAAGATGCGCTCGCCTTCCATGTCGACGATCTGCTGCCCCTTGATCAGCGTGAAATCGGCGGCTTCCGCCTGCCCCGGAAAGCGGTCGGCGCGAACGAAGCGGTGAGTCTTCGTCTCGCCGTCGATCGCCTTCTCGATGATGCCGCAGAGCTGGTACTGCCCGCCTTCCTGATAGGGCGTGGCGTGGATGGTGAAGCCGTTATGCTCGATGCTCTTGACCGGACCCGCCGGCTTCTCCTCGGCCTGCTTGCCGCCACCGAACAATGTTTTGAAGAAAGACATGGAACCTCCGCACGCGTTGGGCCTGATATAGAGCATTTTCGAGCGAAGTGGGTACCGGCCCGCATGAGGAAAATGCGACGGGGCAGCGAGCCGGGGCAGCTCAACAATTCGGGCGAACGCGGAAGCGCCCAGGGCAGGAGACGTTCCGGGGAGAACTTCGTTTGCGCCCGTCCCGAACCGGCCCCCCTGCCCGCCCTCCGGCTTGAACCGCGTCTCGCAGCTTCCCACATCAGATATGTCCAGGGCAGTCGCAAGGCTTCCCGACATGATCCCGCCCAGCGGCCGCTTCCGGACAGGGAGAATGGCCATGACACTCATCAAATCGACACTCCGCAAATTCCTGGTCGTCGCGGGACTGGCCGGCACGCTTCAGGCCTTGCCTGCCCTTGCCCAGCAGCCTGCTCCGCGCGGGCCGCCCTGCGCCGAACGCACCCACATCGTCGAGAAGCTCCAGGAGACCTTCCGCGAGCGCATCGTCGGCAGCGGGCTGGCGGATAGCGGTCTCCTGTTCGAGCTTTATGTCGGGCCGGCCGGCACCTGGACGCTGCTCGTCACAACGCCGGGCGGCGTGAGCTGCCTCATCGGTGGCGGCGACTCCTGGGAGCCGCTGCCGACACCGGAAAGCTTCGCGGCGCAATAGATGGCTCGATCGGAGTGTCCGATACGCGAGCCTCAGGCGGACAGGTGCAAAACGATCTCGCGCCGGTGCGGGCTCGCCCGGTGCTCGAACAGATAGATGCCCTGCCAGGTGCCGAGCGCGAGGCGCCCGCCCATCACGGGAATCGAGAGCGAAACCGCAGTCAGCGCCGCCTTGATATGTGCCGGCATGTCGTCCGGCCCCTCGGCGCGGTGAACGAGATAGCCCATCGCCGGATCGTCCGCCGACGGCACCAGCCTTCCGAAAAACGCATCGAGATCGCGCCTGACATCCGGATCGGCGTTTTCCTGGATCAGCAGCGAGCAGGAGGTGTGACGCACGAACAGCGTCAGCAGCCCCTCCGGCTCGCCATGGGCGCTGACAAAATCCGCCGCCTGCCGAGTGAACTCGTAGAGCCCCGCCCCTTGCGTCGCGATGGTGAGGATCCGCTGGCGGGACATCGCGCTCAACGCTCGGTCAGCGCGAGCTTGGCGCCGAGCGCGACGAAGGCCGCCGCGAAGCTGCGCCTGAGCCAGGCCATCACGGCCGGGCGGCTGACAACCTTGTCGCGCATCGCCGCCGCGAAGAGACCGTAGAGCGCGAAGACGACGAAGGTCATCGCCATGAACACGCCGGAGAGTTCCAGCATGCGCGCCAGCGGATGCGCCTCCCCGGCCGCGATGAACTGCGGCAGGAAGGCGACGAAGAAGATCGAGAGCTTCGGATTGAGCAGGTTGATGGCAACGCCGTCACGCAGCACGCGCCAGGCCGAGCGCGCATCCGGCTTCGCCTCGACGGTCAGCGCGCCATGTTCCTTCAGCGTCTGCCAGGCCATGTAGAGCAGATAGGCGACGCCGGCATATTTCACGACCGCGAAGGCGAGCGCGCTCGCATGCAGCACCGCCGCGATCCCCATCAGCGCCGCGACCAGGTGCGGCACGATGCCGAGCGTGCAGGCGAGCGCCGCAATCACGCTCGCCCGCGCGCCGCGCGTGAGGCCGGCGGCGATGGTGTAGAGCGCGCCGGTACCGGGCGATGCGACGATGATCAGCGAGGTGAGCAGGAATTCGATCGACATGAAGGGAAAGCCTCCCGAACGGCGTGCCGGTCCAGCAAGCCTCCTTGCGCCGTCGAGATCAAGCTCTCACGCGCGGGAATACGGCGGGACACGACCCGTTAGAGCATTTTCGAGCGAAGTGGATGCCGGTTCGCGTGAAGAAAATGCATAAAAGCAAGGAGCTAGGGCATTTCCGCGATTCAGAGAAACGCGGAGATGCCCTAGCGCGCCTGCCAGAAATAGAGCTGGCCGCCATGCCTGTTGCCAGCCAGCCTGTCCTCCTGCGCGACGATCGTGGTGCCGTCGAACAGGTCCCAATGGTCGCCACTTGTCCATTGGAAGAACAGGAAGGAGTGTTTCTTGTCGCCGCTCGTCTGGTAGCAGTTCTCCAGATAGAGCACGCCCCTCCGGCCGAGCACCTTGGGGGTGACGTCCTTGCAGACGCCCTCGATATCGGCCGGGCCAAAGGCCCGCTGGACGCGCGGCAGCAGTTCCGAAGCGCGGATGAAGAACAGCTGGCTGAGCCCGCCGAGCGGCCGCCCCGAGCCGGGCAGCACGCCCGGCTGCGGCCCGCCTGCCAGCGGCGGAGCGCCCTGGAAGGATGTCTTGAGATCCGCATTCATAATGGTCTGGATCGTCGCATCGTCCTGCGACGGCGTCAGGCGCAGCGTATAGCCCATACAGATGGCGCAGCGATTGGTGGCATCGCCGATCGCGTTCTTGGCCCAGGGTCGGATCGTGGCAAAGCGCTCGGCAAGGGCGTCATAGGCGAATGGCAGCATGAAATCTCCGAAATAGACGAAGAATAAGATTTCAACGGGCCACCGGTCGGCGGGCGGCCGACCTTCACGCTGGCCGGCGCCAGGGCCGGGAACATCCTTCATTCGTGGGAGAAATCGCGGCGTATCGGCGCCAACACACGGCAACCGGCAAGAAAAAGGGCGCCAGCGGCGCCCTCTTCATCGTCTCAGTTATCGAGGAAGCTCCTGAGCTTCCGCGAGCGGCTCGGGTGCTTCAGCTTGCGCAGCGCCTTCGCCTCGATCTGGCGGATGCGCTCGCGGGTAACGCTGAACTGCTGGCCGACCTCTTCGAGCGTGTGGTCGGTGTTCATGCCGATGCCGAAGCGCATGCGCAGCACGCGCTCCTCGCGCGGGGTGAGCGAGGCCAGCACGCGGGTCGTCGTCTCGCGCAGGTTCGACTGGATCGCCGCGTCGATCGGCAGGATCGCGTTCTTGTCCTCGATGAAGTCGCCGAGATGCGAATCCTCCTCGTCGCCGATCGGCGTCTCAAGGGAGATCGGCTCCTTGGCGATCTTCAGGACCTTGCGGACCTTCTCCAGCGGCATGGCCAGCTTCTCGGCCAGCTCCTCCGGGGTCGGCTCGCGGCCGATCTCGTGCAGCATCTGGCGCGAGGTCCGCACGATCTTGTTGATCGTCTCGATCATATGGACGGGGATGCGGATCGTGCGGGCCTGGTCGGCGATCGAGCGGGTGATCGCCTGCCGGATCCACCAGGTCGCGTAGGTCGAGAACTTGTAGCCCCGGCGGTACTCGAACTTGTCGACCGCCTTCATCAGGCCGATATTGCCTTCCTGGATCAGGTCGAGGAACTGCAGGCCGCGGTTCGTGTACTTCTTGGCGATCGAGATCACGAGGCGCAGATTGGCCTCGATCATCTCCTTCTTGGCCTGACGGGCCTCGCGCTCGCCCTTCTGGACCATCAGCACGATCTTGCGGAATTCCTGGATCTCCAGGCCGGTCTCGGAGGCGAGCGTGTGCACCTCCTCGCGCAGCTGCTTGATCCGCTCCAGCTCCGCCGCGACGAATTCCTTCCAGCCGCGCGAGCCCAGCTTGGAGACGCGCAGCACCCATTTCGGATCGAGCTCGCCGCCGACATGCTGCTTGAGGAAGTCCTCGCGGCCGACGCCATAGCTCTCGGCGAGGCGCAGCAGGCGCGTCTCATGGCCGATCAGGCGCTTGTTGATGTCGTAGAGCTGCTCGACCAGCGCCTCGATGCGGTTGTTGTTCAGCGAGAGCGACTTCACCGCGGTGATGATGTCGTCCTTGAGCTTCTTGTATTTGCGGTCCTGCGACGGCGAGAGCTTGGTGTTCTCCAACCGGTTGGCGATGTCCTGGTCCTGCAGGCGGCGCAGCTTCTTGTAGTCGTCGGCGATGGCGTTGAAGGTCTCGAGCACGCGCGGCTTGAGCTCGGCCTCCATGGCCGAGAGCGAGACGTTGTTCTCGAGGTCGTCGTCGTCCATCTCCGGCGGGGTCTCGCCCTCCGGAGTCTCGGCCGGCTCGGCTTCCTCAGCGCCTTCCTCACCCGCAATCGCGTCGGGATTCTTCCCGTCGGGGCCGGCATAGGTCGCCTCGAGGTCGATGATGTCGCGCAGCAGAACCTTGCCGTCGACGAGCTCGTCGCGCCAGATGATGATGGCCTGGAAGGTGAGCGGGCTCTCGCAGAGCCCGGCGATCATCGCCTCGCGGCCGGCCTCGATGCGCTTGGCGATGGCGATCTCGCCCTCGCGCGACAAAAGCTCCACCGAGCCCATCTCGCGCAGATACATCCGCACCGGGTCGTCGGTGCGCTCGCTCGGCTCGAGATTGCGCTTGGTCTCGGTCGGCAGGGTCTGGCGCGAGGCCTCGACCAGATCGCCGCCCTCGACCTCGTCCTCGTCGGCGGCCGCGTTCTCCTTGCGGTTGGCGCGCTCCTCGCCGGCGGCTTCCGGATCCTCGTTGTCGACGACGTTGATGCCCTGCTCGCTGAGCTGGCCGAGCACGTCCTCGATCTGCTCGGAGGAGAATTCCTCGGAAGGCAGAACCTCGTTCAGTTCGTCATAGGTGACATAGCCGCGCTTCTTCGCGAGCTTGATCATCCGCCGGACGGCCTGATCGGTCAGATCGAGCAACGGTCCGTCGGTAGTCGGGGGGGCGTCCGGCACGACCTGATCGGTCTTTTCCCGTTCGCTCGCTTTCGTCGCCATCAATCAGCGCTCCGCACTCTCGCGCCGGCCCTGGAACCACGAGCTCCATACCGACGCATAAAAGGGCGGCGCGACCGCAGGCCCGGCGCGCTCACCCACCCAAATCACTTGACGGCAGATGGCACCAAACGTCGTTGACGAATCGTGAACCACCCGCCAGCTTGCACGCGCATCGACAATGCGTCCGCCATTCGCTGGGTTGATCAATCTCCGGACATGGCCTCGGTGCCTTCGATCGTATCGAGGCGGGCCTTCACGTCCTTGATCCAGGCAAAATTGGCTTCGGTCGCTTCGTCAGCCAATGCGCGCTCGGCTGCTCTCAACTCGCTATTTAGCGTTCGTGCGCGCTGATGCAAGACGATGGCTTGATGAATCGAGTCGAAAACCGATTCAGGATCAGCGTCTTGCACCAGTTTTCGCCGTTCGGCCGGCCCGGTCACCGCCATGAGCTGGCTGTGAGCCTCCTTGACCCGCGGCTGGGCGAAGCGATTCGCGAGCGTCTCCCGGTCGAGGCCGTCCTCCTGCACCGCATCGAGCAGCGCCTGCCGAAAGCGCTCGGCCGCCGGCCCGTCGAGCGAAAGCTCCGCGATCTCGTCGACGCAGCGCAGGATGAGCCCGGGGTGACTCGCAAGCGCCAGCAGAATGAAGGCCTCGCGCGAATCCTCCCCACGCAGCTTCGTCACGAGCCGCGACTGCGTCAGCGCGCTCGACGCCTTCAGCGGTCCGGCCAGCCAGGGCGGCACCTGCCGAAAACCGCCGCGGCCTGGCCCCGCCCCGCCACGTCCGCGCTGGAAATGGCCATCGCGTCCGCCGCGTTCCGGTCGCGCCGGCGCCGAACTGGCGAAGAGCTGGGCCAGCCGCTCATCCATCTCGCGGCGATAATGCTTGCGCGTCGTCTCGTCGCGAATCTGCCCAAGCGGCTCTTTCAGCCGGCGCTCGAAGGCGGCGCGGCGCTCCGGGGTATCGAGCGGCCCGGCCTCGACCTCCCGCTGCCAGAGCATGTCGACCAGCGGCCGCGCCGCCGCGACCACCTCGGCGATGGCCTGCCGTCCACCCGAGCGGGCGAGATCGTCCGGGTCCTGCCCGTCCGGCAGCAGCGCGAAGGACAGCGACTTGCCGGGTTCGAGCAGCGGCAGCGCGATATCGATCGCCCGGCTCGCGGCCTTGCGGCCGGCCTTGTCGCCGTCGAGGCAGATCACCGGCTCGTCGGCCATACGCCAGAGCAGGCCGAGCTGGTCCTCGGTCAGCGCCGTGCCGAGCGGCGCCACCGTCTGCGGAAACCCTGAGAGCGACATGGCGATGACGTCGACATAGCCCTCGACCACGATCACCTGCCCGGTGTCGTGCGATGCCTTGCGGGCGTTGTGATGGTTGAACAGCAGCGAGCCCTTGTGGAAGAGCGGCGTCTCCGGCGAGTTCAGGTATTTCGCCGCGACCTCCGCGCTCATCGCCCGCCCGCCGAAGGCGATGACCCGCCCGCGCGAATCGTGGATCGGGAACATCACCCGGTCGCGGAAGCGGTCATAGGGCACGGCGATCTCCTCACCATGCACCAGCAACCCCGCCTCCATCATCAGTTCGGCCGGGACGCCCTTGCCCGCGAGATGGTCCCGCAGCGCGAAGCGATCGGCCGGGCCGTAACCGAGACGGAAGCGCGTGCGCGCCTCGCCATCGAGCCCACGCGAGGCGAGATAGCGCCGCGCCGCGCCGCCGCGTTCGCCCATCAATTCGGCCTCGAAGAACTGCGCCGCCAGCTCCACGACCTCGTGCAGCCCCTTGCGCTTCTCCTCCTGGACCTGCGCTTCCGCCGTGATCTTCGGCAGGATGACGCCGGCCTCGGCGGCGAGTTTCTCGACCGCCTCCGGGAAGGAAAGCCCCTCGGTCTCCATCACGAACTTGAAGATGTCGCCGTTCTTGCCGGAGGAGAAATCGAAGAAGGAGGCCTTCTGGTCGTTGACGAAGAAGGAGGGCGTCTTCTCCGCGTTGAAGGGCGAGAGCCCCTTCCACTCGCGCCCTGCCTTCTGCAGGCGCACGCGTTTGCCCACGACCGCCGAGACAGGCAGCCGCGCCTTGATCTCCTCAAGGACGGAGGGCGGGAACTTCATGACGTCCTATGTGGCGATGCGGGGAGCCTCTGCCAATCGCTGATCGCACCGCTCCCCTGTTTATTGGCACAATCCACAGCGCATGCTAGCCAGCCATGCGAGCGAAGCCTGGCAGGAGCGCGCCCCGATGATCGAGACGCGGCTGTTGCGCCAGTTCGTCGCCGTCGCCGAAGAGCTGAACTTTCATCGCGCCGCCGAGCGGTTGCATATGGCACAGCCGCCACTCAGCCAGGCAATCCGCAAGCTTGAGGACACGCTCGGCCTCCACCTGTTCACGCGGAGCAATCGCAGCGTCGCGCTCACCCCCGCCGGCACAGCTTTTCTTGCCTCCGCCCGCCGCGTCCTGGCCCAGCTCGACGCTGGCATCCGGGAGGCGCAACGCGTCGCCGCCGGCCAGGCCGGCCAACTCTCGGTGACCTTCGTCGGAACGGCCCATGAGCTGCTGCCGCCAACGCTGCGCCGCTTCCGCACCGATTTTCCCGGCGTCGAGCTTGTCCTGCGCGAGGCCACGACAGGCGAGCAGCTTGCGGCCATCACAGCGGGCGAAGCGGATATCGGCTTGATGCGTCGGCCCGGCATCATGGTCGCGCAGATCGCCAGCGAATGCCTGCTGCGCGAGCCAATCCTGGCCGCGTTGCCCGACGATCACCCGCGCGCCAGACTCGGTACCGTCCCCCTCGCCGATCTGGCCGGCGACGGTTTCATCGGCACGCCGCGCCAACTCGGGATCGGTTTTCACGATCAGATCCTGGGGCTCTGCCGCCTCGCCGGCTTCTCGCCGCGCATCGTCCAGGAAGCTCGCCAGATGCAGACCATCGCCAGCCTGGTCGCGGGCGGGCTCGGCGTCGCGCTGATTCCGGCCTCACTGGCACTGGTGCCGCGCGCCGGCGTCGTCTTCCGGCCGATTGCAGTCGCCGCGCCGCCGGAGATAACGCATATCGAACTGATTGCGGCCTGGGATGCGACACGGACGTCGCTGCCACGCGACAATTTCCTCGTCCTGCTGCGGCAGGCCGTTCGTGATATGCAGAACATATCAAATTAGAACAAACAATATATTTTACCTCATCGGCAGTGGCTGGCAGCCTGTCCTCGACAGCAACAGCGACGGACCTTGCCTATGCGCCCATTGCGACGAAGTGCCCTGATCGTGGCAGCCCTGACCGTGACCGCCGCTTTCGCCGGCTCAACCTCCGCAAGCGAACGAGCAACAATGATCGAGCAATTGCGCATCTACGAGATTTTCGATGGCAACAAGGCGGCCTTCCACGCCCGCTTCCGCGACCACGCTGCCCGGATCATGAAGAATTACGGCTTCGATATCGCAGCGATGTGGGAGGCCAAGGGCCAGGCCCGCACCGAGTTCGTCTACGTTTTGCGCTGGCCAGACGAGGCGACGATGCGCGAGCGCTGGGCCCGCTTCATGGCGGATGCCGAATGGGCTGGGATCAAGGAGCGCACAGCCGCCAAGCACGGCCGCCTGGTCGGTGCGATCGAGGAGCGGGTGATGCAGCGTACGAGCTATTCGCCGTGACCGCATCGGACTGATTGGAAGGCCGGGCATTGCCCTTGCCATGATGGCCGGTGCGAACGGGCGCTCCGGGAGGGGTCATAATGCCCGGCAGGCGACAAAGGCGTTCGGAGCCCTCGCAACAAAATTCATGTGTCCGCAGCCACAAGGAGCCGGAGGCAATCCATCCTCCGGCTCGCAACAGATACTCAGCCGCCGAGCGCAGCCTTCACCATCGGACTGACCTTGCCGAAATCCATCTGGCCGGCGTAAGTCCCGCGCAGGATGCCGATGACCTTGCCCATATCCTTGACGGCGGTCGCGCCGCTCTCGGTGATGGCCTTGTCGATCGCGGCCTTCACCTCGTCGTCCGACATCTGCTTGGGCAGGTAGGAAGAGATCACCGCGACCTCGACGCGCTCGCCATCGGCCAGCTCGGGGCGATTGTTTGCGTCGTAGATCGCGATCGATTCCTGGCGCTGCTTGATCATCTTCTGCAGCACGCCGAGGATCTCGTCGGCGGTGGCCTCGCCCTTGCCGGCGCCGCGCGCCTCGATGTCCTTTTCCTTAAGCGCCGCCTGGATGAGGCGGATCGCGCCGACCTTGCCCTTCTCGCCGGCCTTCATCGCTTCCTTCAGATCGCTGGTGAAGCGCTCGCGGAGGCTCGTCATTGCGTTGTTCCTTTTTCTCTTGTGCGGGCTGCGCCAAGCTTCATTGACGGGCAGCGCCCGGCTCTTTAAGGCTCGCGTTCCAGACCGGCGGAGTGGATTTCTGCAGCCCCGCCCCCGCATTTCTGCCGCTGGCGCGGCCTGGACCGAGACATAGACATGACCGCCACCGAAGGAAACCCCGCCGATAGCGGCTGGACCGAACCGCGCGCGACCGCGCTCCTCGTGCTCGCCGACGGCACGGTGCTGGAAGGCTTCGGCCTCGGCGCCGTGGGCGAGGCGCCGGGCGAAGTCTGCTTCAACACGGCGATGACCGGCTACCAGGAAATCCTGACCGACCCGTCCTATGCGGGCCAGATCGTCACCTTCACCTTCCCGCATGTCGGCAATGTCGGCGTGAACGAGGAAGACACCGAGACGGTGAACGCCGCCGCCTCCTCCGGCGTGCGCGGCTGCGTGCTCCATGCCGCGATCACCCAGCCCTCGAACTGGCGCGCGAACCGGCATTTCGACGCCTGGCTCAAGGCCCGCAACATCGTCGGCATCTGCGGCGTCGACACCCGCGCGCTGACCGCGCTGATCCGCGACAACGGCATGCCCAACGCCATCCTCGCCCATAGCCCGGACGGCGTCTTCGACATTGAGCGGCTGAAGAAGCAGGCGGCGGAGCTGCCCTCGATGGCGGGCCTCGATCTCGTGCCGCTCGTCACGGCCGCGCAGCGCTATGACTGGGACGAGACGCCCTGGGTCTGGCCCGCCGGCTATGGCAAGCGCGAGACCACGAACTACAAGGTCGTCGCGATCGACTACGGCGTGAAGCGCAACATCCTGCGCCTGCTCGCCAAGGCCGGCTGCGACGTCACGGTCGTGCCCTCGACCGCAAAGGCCGAGGACATCCTCGCCCTGAACCCAGACGGCATCTTCCTCTCCAACGGCCCGGGCGACCCGGCCGCAACCGGCGAATACGCCGTGCCGGTCATCAAGGAACTGCTCGACCGGAAGGTCCCGACCTTCGGCATCTGCCTGGGACACCAGATGATGGCGCTCGCCATCGGCGGCCAGACGATGAAGATGAAGCAGGGTCATCACGGCGCCAACCACCCGGTGCAGGACAAGACCACCGGCAAGGTCGAGATCGTCTCGATGAATCATGGCTTCGCCGTCGATCCGGCGACGCTGCCGGCCAACGCGGTCGAGACCCATGTCTCGCTCTTCGACGGTTCGAACAGCGGCATCGCGCTCACCGACCGCCCGGCCTTCAGCGTCCAGCACCACCCCGAGGCTTCGCCCGGCCCGCAGGACAGCCACTATCTCTTCAACCGCTTCGTCGAGCTGATGGCGGCGGAGAAGGGCAAGAAGGCGGCCTGAGGGCCGACCAGGACGACCGGAGGCAGGCATGATCCACCAGTTGCGCATCTACGAGATCTTCGAGCGCAACAAGGCGGCCTTCCATGCCCGCTTCCGCGACCACGCCGTCCGCATCATGGCGCGCCACGGCTTCCACATCGTGGCGATGTGGGAGACGGCGAGCGCCGGGCGCACCGAATTCGCCTATATCCTCGCCTGGCCGGATATCGAGACGAAAACGAACGCCTGGGCGAGCTTCATGGCCGATCCGGAATGGAGCGAGATCAAGCGCGTCACCCGGAACGAGCATGGCGACATGGTCGGCGCGATCGAGGACCGCATGATGAACCCGACCGACTACTCCCCGAAGCTCGGTTGACAGCACCGCACCCGCGCGCTTTAAGCAAAGCATGATCAGCCTGCTCGCCTTCCTTCACGGCTATTACGCCCCGCTCTCATAGAGGCGGTGGCATTCCCATGTTCAACCGCCGCGCTGGCGGTTGAATTCAGGCAGATCACCCGGCATCGCGGCCCACCACCGGACCAGAGCGATGTCTTCCAGGATCAGAACCGTCTCCACCATCGGCATCATGGGCTTCGGCGCCTTCGGCCGCCTGATGGCCCGCCATCTCCAGCCGCATTTCGCCTTGCGCGTCTGCGACCCCACCAGCGCGCCCGCAACCGATACGAGGGGCAAGGGCCTGCAGCCGGCGACCCCTGCTGAAGTCGCCTCCTGCGATCTCGTCATCCTCGCCGTACCCGTTCCGGCGATCCCCGAGGCGATCGCGGCTTTGCGCCCGCATCTCAAGGCCGGCGCCATCGTGCTCGATGTCGGCTCGGTCAAGATCGGCCCCGCCCGGGCGATGGAAGCCGCCCTGCCCGATGATGTCGAGATCATCGGCACGCATCCGCTCTTCGGCCCGCAGAGCGCTCGCAATGGGCTTTCCGGCCTCAAGATCGCGCTCTGCCCGATCCGCGGCCGCAGCACGCCGCGCATCGCCGCCTTCCTGCGCCATGTGCTGAAGCTGAAGGTCATCGTGACGACGGCCGACGCCCATGACCGCGAGGTCGCGATGGTCCAGGGCCTGACCCATCTCATCGCCAAGATCCTGGTCCGGATGGAGCCGCTGCCGCGGACGATGACCACGGCGAGCTTCGACCTCCTGATGCAGGCGACCGAGATGGTCCGCTACGACGCGCCGAACGTCTTCATGGCGATCGAGCGCGCCAACCCGCACGCCAAGGCGGTGCGCGACCGCTTCTTCGCTCTGGCGGAGGAGATGCGGCTGTTCCTGGAGCATGGCCATGGCGAAGCGACGCAAACGACTCCCGCTCTGCCTCACAAGGTCGCAGAGGTCGCGCAGGCCTAGCCTTCGCGATCCTCACTGACGAGAATATCGGAAAGGCGAATGCTCCTGCGATGACCGACAATCCCCTGCTCTACCCGGGCGCCGCCCATCCCGATCTGCGCGAGCCGATGATCGCCGACCTCGTCCGCACCTTCTACGAGCGGGCGCGTCTGGACGATGTGATCGGCCCGGTCTTCGCGGCGGCTGTGACGGATTGGGACGACCACATCGCAAAGATCACCGATTTCTGGAGCGGCGTGATGCTGCGCACCGGCCGCTACAATGGCCGCCCGATGCGCCCGCATCTGATCCTGCCGCTCGAGGGCAAGCATTTCGACCGCTGGCTCGACCTGTTCGAGGCGACGGCACGCGAGGTCTGCGCGCCCGACATCGCAGACGCCTTCATCGTCCGGGCGCGGCGCATCGCCGACAGCTTCGAGATGGCGCGCGCCAGCCAGCGCGGCGAATTCGCGGCACCGCGGCATAGTTTGCGGTGAATGCAGTGCGTCATTCTCGGGCTTGACCCGAGAATCTCAGGCCAAAAGAGGCTCTGGCACTCGCTGGTCATGAGATGCTCGGATCAAGCCCGAGCATGACGCGCAAGGCATCTAGGCCGCGCGTGCCTCCCGGCTCAGGAACGTAGCGATCTCTCCCCGATCAGCTCCCGCCTCCCGCGCGATCCGCTCGGCAAGGACCACCGACGAGGGCCGAAGCGTCCCCAGCGGCCGGTCGAGCCAGTAGGACACCGGATTCAGCGCCTCCCGCGCATCAACCCGTACGATCCGTCCCGCCGCGAGCTGCTCGCGCGCCAAAGGCGGCCGGGCCAGCGCGATGCCAAGCCCATGGGCGGCCGCATCGAGCACGAGATTGTAGTCCTCGAAGCGGCGATCCTGCGGCCGCGGGCGATAATCCAGCCCCTGCGCCGCGAACCAAGCCTTCCAGCCGGCCGCGTCGGAATCATGGATCAGCGGCTGCGCCAACAGGCGTTCCGGCGCGCCCTCCCCGATCGCGGCCGCGAGCCCCGGCGAGGCGATCGGAAAGCACCATTCTTCGAACAGCTTGAGCGAGAGCCGGTCCGGCGCGCCGCCACGCCCGCAACGGATGCCGAGATCGACGCCTTCCTCCTCGAAATCGACCTTGCGATGCTCGACCTGCAGCACGATCCGCAGCGAGGGCGCGCCCGCCTCCAGCACGGCCAAGCGCGGCATCAGCCAGAGCGCGCAGACCGAAGGCGGCGCGCTGACCCGCACCACCGAAGCGCCGCGCGCCTCGCGCCAACGTTCGGAGGTATCGGCGATCAACGCGAAAGCTTCCTGCGTGCGCTGGAGCAGGCGCTGCCCTTCCGGCGTCAGCGAGACACCGCGGGCCTGCCGCAAGAAGACACGCAAGCCGAGCCAGTGCTCCAGCTTGGCGATCTGCCGGCTGATGGCGCCATGCGTCAGGTTCAGCGCCTCGGCGGCCGAGGAGAAGCTGCCGGTGCGCGCGGCCGCCTCGAAAGCGCGCAGGGTGTCGAGCGGCGGCAGGTTCGAGCTGTGATCCATCGTCACAGCTCATGCGCGAATTGTTCGTTTGTCAATCAGCTCGTGCGGGCGCTTATCGGCAGCAGCCTTTCGTCATTGATGGATCGACGCCATGTCCTCCTCGAGCTGCGCCTCCCCTGCGCTCATTGCCCCCGGCGCCAGGCGCCTCGACCCGACGCTGGTCTTCACCGTGACTTTCACGGTCATGGCCTGGGCCTCCTCCTTCCCGGCGATTCGCGCCGGCCTCGCCGGCTTCGGCCCGGCCGAGATGGCCGCGCTGCGCTTCGCCCTTGCCGGCGGCCCGGCCGCACTCTTCCTCATCGCGACGCGGGCGAAGCTGCCCGAGCGCGCCGACATCTGGCGCTTCCTGGTCGGCGGCGTGATCTTCATCGCCGGCTACGCCCTCCTGCTGAATTTCGGCCAGCGCGTCGTGCCGGCGGGTCCGGCCGCCTTCATCATCAACACCAACCCGATCATGACGGCCGTGCTCGCCATGATGATCCTCGGCGAGCGCTTCAGCCTCACCGCCTGGCTCGGCACGGCGCTGTCCTTCGCCGGTATCGGCGTGATCGCGCTCGGCAAGGGGCTCGACGTCGAGATCGGCATGAGCGTGCTGCTGATCCTCGGCGCCGCCTTCTGCAACGCCATCACCACGGTCGTGCAGAAGCCGCTCTTCGCCCGCTACAAGCCCTTGCATGTCGCGGCCTGGAACATGGCGATCGGCGGCTTCGTGCTGCTGCCCTTCCTGCCCTCCGCCATCGCCCAGGCTCAGGTCGCCCCGGCCGTCTCCTTCTGGTCGGTCGTCTACCTGGCCGTTGTGCCGAGCCTGATCGCCTACGGCACCTGGGCCATCACCCTCTCGCGCCTGCCGGCCGCCCGCGCCTCCAATTTCCAGTACGCCGTGCCGCCAGTGGCGATGCTGCTGGGTTTCCTCTGGCTCGGCGAGGTGCCGACGCTGTTTGGCCTGATCGGCGGCGTCATGGCACTGGCCGGGGTCGTGGTGGTCAATCTGAAGCGGTGATCAAAACCCCTTCGCCGCCAGCGCCTTCTCGTCATCCGCGATGTAGTCGCGGATGATCGGGACGGCGCTCTTGTGCGGACCGAGCAGAAGCTGGAACACCATGTCGCCGCCGATATCGAAGGAGATCGAGCAGGCGCAGAGATAGAATTCCCACATCCGGGCGAAGCGCTCGCCCATCATGCCGACCACCTCCTGGCGCCTGGCCATGAAGCGCTCGCGCCAGGCTTCGAGCGTCCAGTGGTAGTGGCGCCGCCAAAATTCGCAGTCCGAGGACCAGAGCCCGGTCTGCTCCACCGCCGCGAACACCTCCGACAGCGCCGGCGCATAACCGCCGGGGAAGATGTACTTCTCGAAGAACGGCCCGGTGAAGCCCGGCGGCCCGGCACGGCCGATGCAGTGGACGAGCGCGATCCCGTCCGGCGTCAGCAAATCGCGGATCTTCTCGAAATATTCGCCGTAATGCGCGACGCCGACATGCTCCATCATGCCGACCGAGACGATGCGGTCGAACGTCCCCGTGAGCTCGCGATAGTCCTTGTTGATGAAGGTCACGGCATCGCCGACGCCGGCGGCCTCGGCTCGCTTTTGCGCGGCCGCCATCTGGTCGGGCGAGACGTTGAGGCCGGTGACCTTGGCTCCGCAGGCTTTCGCCAGATAGATCGAGAGTTCGCCCCAGCCCGAGCCGATGTCGAGCACGCGCATGCCGGGCTCGATCTTCAACTTGGCGGCGATGTGCCGGAGCTTGGCTTTCTGTGCTGCCTCCAGCCCGACCTCGGGACTGTGCCAGTAGGCACAGGAATAGGTCATCGTCTCGTCGAGCCAGAGCCGGTAGAAATCGGTCGGGATGTCGTAGTGATGCTTGACCTTCTTGCCGGCGGCACCGAGCGGGTTGTGCATCCGCCAGCGCCGGATGCGGAAGCGAACCTGCCGGATCGCCTTTTGCAGCGGATGCTTGCGCAGTTCCTTCCGTTGCAGCCAGAACAGCGTCAGTAGGTCGTGGATCGTGCCTTCCTCGAAGTCGATCCGCCCGTCCATGTAGCCTTCGGCCAGCGCCAGCTCGGGATTGAGGAAGAGCTCCCGCTCGATCCGATCGTCATGAAAGCGCACGGTGACGGAGGGCGCGATCTTGCGCACCCCGGCGAACAGCATTTCGGCCGGGCCGGGGCCGAAGACATGCCGCTTGCCATCCGGGGTGACGACAGTCAGGCGCCCCTGGCGGACGAACCCCTTGAGCAGTCGCGGCAACAGCAGCATCGGCGATCCCCGTTGACCCCGCGAGTCGCGGGCAGCCCGACGAGCTAATCGCAAACGGCGTCGCGCCGAAAGCCCTGTGGTTGCGGAGCGGCCCGGCTTTCGCTTACTCGTCGCAAGGAAGAGGCCGCACCCGGCCCGAGGATCGAGCAACCCATGTCCTGGCGCGATTTCTGGAACGGCGAGCATGCGATCTACGTCTCGCCACGCCACAAGGCCCTGCATTACCGCGGGATCGCGAGCGACCTGATCGGCCATATCCCCTCGCCCGCAGCGGTCGTGCTCGACCATGGCTGCGGCGAGGCGCTCGATGCCGCCCGCGTCGCGCGGGCCTGCGGCAAGCTCTATCTCTGCGAGGCGGCGCCGAGCGTCCGTGAGAAGCTGCGCGGACAGTTCGGACGGCTGGAGACGGTCGCGGTCGTCTCGCCGGAGGAGGTCGAGGCCCTGCCCGAGGCGTCGCTCGACCTCGTCGTCGCCAATTCGCTGATCCAGTACCTCTCCCGCGACGAGCTGAAAACCGTGCTCGCGACCTGGCACAGCCGGCTCAAGCCCGGCGGCGCCCTCGTCCTCGCCGACGTCATCCCGCCCGATGTGAGCCCCCTGACGGACGCCACCCAGCTCCTTGCCTTCGGCTGGCGCGGCGGCTTTTTCCTGGCAGCTCTTGCCGGGCTCGTCCGCACGGCCTTCTCGGATTATCGCAAGCTCCGCGCCCAATACGGCCTTTCGACCTATACGCCGGAAGCTGTCCAGGGCCTGCTGCGCGAGGCCGGCTTCGTCGAGATCCAGCGGCCCGCGAATTTCGGCCACAACCCGCATCGGATGACCTTCAAGGCGATCAGGCCGGCCTGAAGGCCAGCGCGCGCTGACTCTTGGAAAGCCTCCTCGTGCAGACAGAGTACGGAAGGCGCCGGGCATTCCGTAACTGAACCCGACGGAATGACTTGATCCGGACCGGCAAATATGGCTTTGAGCGCGGCTTGTCTCCACGTCACCGCCACTAAGTCACTGTCTCCAAGCCCGGAATGCCCGTGCAGGACCAATTCGCCTGTCCTTATTGCGACGCAACGCTCAACCGGGGCGTGCTGTCCTGCCGCTGCTGCGGGCGCGATCTCACGCCCGTCCTGCCGCTGCTGCGCCGCCTCGATACGCTGGAAGAGCGTCTCGCCACCTTCGAGAAGAAAGCCGAGGAGGACCGCGCCGCAGTCGCGGCCATGCCGGCACCACCCGCGGCAGAGGTCAAGGCGGCAATCCTGCCCGAGGATATGCCTCCGGGCGATGAGCTGCCGCCCGCCCTGAACGCGGCGCGTCGGCGCTTCTGGGTGCTGCCGCTCGGCTTCCTGCTGCTGCTCGGCGCCTATGGCTCGGTCGTGCTCTGGCTCGACTTGCCCCTCTGGTCGCTGCGCCTTGCCTCGATCGCAATTCCCTTCACCACGGGCCTGATCTATTTCGGCGTCCGGCCACGGCTGATCGCCTTCGATATCGGCATCGCCCTCGCCTTCGCGATTTTTTCCGTCGCAGCAATGAACGCGTGGCTGGGCTGGCACGACAATATACCGCTCCTTCCGCAGGGATCGGCAGCCTGGCGCGAGACGTTCTTCTATGCGCTGAGCATCGGTGCCTCCCTTTTCTCGGGGATGTTGCTGCGCGTGACGCAGGCTGCGCTGACCGCGCGCGGCCTCGTCTCGCTGCCGGAACTGCGTAGGGGGCTGCTGGCTGTTCACGGCAAGATCCCGATGGAAACCCTGAAGACCATCGAGACCACGATCCTGATGGCCACGACCGTTATTTCTGCCATTGCCGGCATCATTGCCGGAATTTTGGGAGTGAAATAAGAAAGATGATCGAGACTGTGCTTGTCCGGCACGTTCTGCCTGCCGTCTTCGCTGCCGCCATTATGCTGTCGAGCGCCCATGCCGCCGACCCGATCCAGCTCATCACGCGCCAGGAGGCCGCGCTGCCGGCCGCCGGCATCGCCGCCACGGGCACGCGCAACCTGACGCGCGGCCCCGGGATCGACACCTTGCCGACGCCCGACAAGGGCGTGGACGGCAAGCCCTTCCGGCTGGCGGTGCGCTTCGTGCCGAGCAACGGCGTGCCGGTCGACCCTTCGACCGTTCGCGTCTTCTATCGCCGCCAGCCCCCGCTCGACATCACCGAGCGCGTCAAGACCTTCATCACGCCGGCCGGCATCGATGCGCCCGCGGTCGTGGTGCCGCCCGGCACGCATGTCATCGAGATCGAGGCGACTGACAAGGAAGGCCGCATTGGCCGCCGGCAGCTCCAGCTGACCGTCGCCCCGTCGCAATAGCTGCGATCAAGCGCACCCGCAGCCTTGCAAGCCCCACCGCCATGACGACCAAAGGCGTAGTCCGCAGACCGGGGAGCACGGTGGACTCGCGTCGAACGCCATGGAACGCTGCGTCACCTGGGGAGAGGCTGACATGCGATACTGGCTTGCCGCGACGGCGTTGTTGTTCACCCTGTTGGGAGCCGCACCGCCTATTGCGGCGCAGGACGGCCGGATCAGACCGGAATGTCGCCGGACGGGAGATCCACGGGCCTGTACTTGCGCCCTCGACAACGGCGGCATGATGGTGGCCGACCCTCACCGTCCGAACCGGATGCGCTGGCGGTCGCCACGGCTTGGAACGGGAGCCCATATGGCTTTCATGAACTGTTCCAACCGCGCCGGGCGGCGCGGCTAGAGCATCGCTCCGAAAAGCGGAATGCGGCTTTCGGGAAAGCCGACGCAAATGCGCTCCGGCGTCTCTCCGATCGCGAGCCTCCGGCTTCAGGCCGCCCGGTCGGCGAAGCTGAAGAATTTGTGGCCGAGGAACGAGAACACCATCACCACCCCCGTCGTGACGAACTGCATCGGCAGATAGGGCAGTCCGAGCCGGGTCACGAAGAGATGCATCAGCAGGCCGGTGAGCACGAAGCCGCCGGCCGCGATCAGCCCGAAACGCCAGCCGGCCTGCGCATGGCTGCGCGTCGCGTCGAAAGTCATCCAGCGGTTCAACCCGTAGGAGACCAGCGCGCCGACGACGAAGCCGGCGAGCGTCGCCGGCACGGGATCGAGCCTGGCGCCCTCCACCAGCCCGATCAGCACGCCGTAATGGGCCACCGCCGTCAGCCCACCGGCGAAGGCATAGCTGACGAGTTGGCGGAACTGGCGCGGATAGCGACGAAGCGGCATCCGCGCTTCCTAGATCATCGGGCGCGCGGGGCGAATGATTTTTTGCCTCGCGCGGTCCCGTCATCCTGCATCGCGCCTCTCAGGCGACAGCCTGTCGGTGCGGTTCACGTCTCGCCGAGTCCTGCAGCGTCAGGCCCGGGCCTCGAAGACCATGTTGAACGGCGTCTCCGTCGCACGGCGGAAATGCGAGAAGCCGGCATCGAGCGCAACCTTCCGCAGGCGCATCTCCCCCGCCTGCGCGCCAAGCCCGAGGCCGACCTCCTGCGACAGCGAGGCCGGCGTGCAGATCATCGTCGACGCCCCGTAGTAGATCCGCCCGACCGGGTTGAGATTGTCCTTGAGATGGTCATGCGCGAAGGGCTCGACGATCATCCAGCTCCCGTCCCTGGCCAGCGACTCGCGCACATGCTTTCCGGCACCGACCGGATCGCCCATGTCGTGCAGGCAATCGAACATGGTCACGAGGTCGTATTTCCGTTCCGGGAAGTCCTTGGCCGAGGCGCGCTCGAAGGTGATGCGGTCGCCCACGCCGGCCTTCTCCGCCGCCTCGCGCGCCCGCTCGATCGAAGGACCGTGATAGTCGAAGCCGTAGAAGCGCGACTGCGGATAGGCCTGCGCCATCAGGATGGTGGAAGAGCCGTGTCCGCAGCCGACATCGGCAACCGTCGCGCCCCGCTGCAACTTGGCCTCGACATCGCCCAGCGCCGGAATCCATTCGGCCGTCAGATGGGCATTGTAACCCGGCCGGAAGAAACGCTCGGTTCCGCGGAAAAGGCACCTGCTGTGCTCGTGCCAGCCGAGGCCGGCACCGCTCCGGAAGGCCTCCGCGACCTTCGGCTCGTCGATCCACATCGACTGGACGACCTCAAAGGCGCCGGCGAAGAAGGCCGGGCTGTCCTCCTCCGCGAAGGCCATGGCCTGCTCCGGCGAGAGGCTGAAGCTGTCGCTGCCTTCGTCATAGTCGATGTAGCCGGCGGAGGCCTGCCCGGCGAGCCATTCGCGCAGATAGCGCTCCTTGAGGCCCGTCTTCTCCGCCAGTTGCCGGGAGGTGACGGGCTCGCCATCAGCCATCGCCTTGTAGAGGCCGAGCTGATCGCCCAGCACGATCAGGGAGCCGGTGACGGACGCTCCGACATCGCCGACAAGACGTCCCACCAGCGCATCGAGTTTCTGAGGGTCGGCTTCACGCATGGCCATGCTCCTCGGGTTAGGGCGTGGCCGGCTTGACGCGATCCGGCTCGACGCCATCGCGGAAGCGGCAACGCTATACCCTTAGGTAAGCATGTCAACGCAAGGAGAGGTCCGCTCTCAGCCCTTTGCCTGAGCCGGCTCGGGGACGCGCGGCAGGCTGGGGTCGCGCTGCGCTGCCTCGATCACGCTGTCGAGCAATCCCGGGAAGCGCCGGTCGAGATCGGCGCGCCGGATGCTGAGATAGCGCGAGGTGCCCTCGACGCGCATATGCGTGATCCCGGCCTCGCGCAGCTTGGCGAAGTGATAGGAGAGCAGCGACGGCGAGGCCAGCCCGACGAAATTGCTGCAGCGGGCCTTGTCCATCTCCGTTGCATCGGAGAGCGCCACCAGAATGCCGAGCCGGATCGGATCGGCCAGCGCAGCGAAGATGTCGGCCGGCGCGACATCGTCGATATCGGGATGGAACAGCGGTTTCATGCCTCCGAGATAGGCGATGGCATCACTCCTGACAAGATTCAACATTCATTGAAATTACCCTTGCGGTAATCGCCAGGCGCGATTAATTCAACGATCATTGAATTTCGAAGCCTGACTTCGATACAGCGACCATCCGCAAGGATCACTCCCATGGACATCCGTCTCTTGTCGCTCGCAGGCGGCGCCTTCGCCATCGGCACGGGCAGCCTGATCGTCACCGGCATCCTGCCTCACCTCGCCTCCGGCCTCGGTGTCTCCGTCGACACCGCCGGCCTGCTCATCTCGATCTTCGCCCTGGCCTATGCGGTCGGCTCGCCGATTCTCTCCACTGTGCTGGGCGATGCCGATCGCAAGCGCGTCCTGATCGGTGCGATGGCGGTCTTCGGCCTCGCCAATCTCGGTGCCGCCTTCGCCACGGATTTCACCGTCGTCGTGCTGGCGCGCGTCGTCATGGCCTTCGCGGCCGGCGTGTTCATGCCTGCCGCCAACGCCGTGGCCGTGGCCATCTCTCCGCCCGAGCGGCGCGGGCGCGCCATCGCGCTGGTCACCGGCGGCATGACCGTATCGCTGATTCTCGGCATCCCGATCGGCACCGCCGTCGTCGGCTTCGGCGGCTGGCATCTCGCCTTCCTGATCGTCGCCGGCTTGAGCGTGCTCTCGCTGGCGGGGCTCTTCGCGAGGCTCCCGGCCGGCCTGCCGCACGGCACCAACACGCTGCGCGAGCGCCTGCAGGTCGCGAGCCGCTCGGACGTGCTGCTGGCGTTGGGCACGACCATGCTTTGGACGACCGGCGCCTTCGTCCTCTACACCTATATCGCGCCCTTTCTGACGAACCATGCCGGTATCGCCGGCCCCTGGCTGGCGGCGACGCTCGTCCTCTCCGGCATCGGCTCGGCGCTCGGCAACCAGTTCGGCGGGATGGCGAGCGACCGCTTCGGCCCCGAGCGCACGCTCTCCGTCGTGCTGACGATTCTCACCGGGGCCCTGCTTGCGGCCTCGCTGGTCGCGGTGACGCTGCCGCCGGCGATTGCGATCTATCTGCTTCCGCTCGTCATCATGGTCTGGAGCGGCGCGGGCTGGGCCGGCCACCCCTCGCAGATGTCGCGGCTGGCGGCAATGGCGCCGGACGCCATCGTCGTCGCGCTCTCGCTCAACGCCTCCGCCCTCTATTTCGGCATCGCCGCCGGCGCGGCTTTGGGCCAGCAGGTGATGCGCCATGCCGGCACCTGGTCGCTCGGCTTCGTCGGCGCCGCCTGCGAGATCGCGGCGCTCGGCCTGCTCTTCGTCGCCATGCGTCGCAAGCGCAGAACGCCCAAGCCGCTGGAGATCGATCTCGTGCTGCCGGCACCACGGCCTGTGCGTTGATGCGGGTGGGAAGCGCTTTTAGCTTTCCCCCGCCGCCTTGCCCGTCTATAGCGAGCGCCTAGCATTCATTCAGACACTCGCTCGGCCTCCGCTCGCCCGATCGGACCGGCCTTGCGCGCGCCTGCCCAAGACCGGTCGAGATCATGCCCAAGCGCACAGACATCAAGTCCATCCTGATCATCGGCGCCGGCCCCATCATCATCGGACAGGCCTGCGAGTTCGATTATTCCGGCACCCAGGCCTGCAAGACGCTGAAGGCCGAGGGCTACCGCATCATCCTGGTCAACTCGAATCCGGCCACGATCATGACCGATCCCGATCTCGCCGACGCGACTTATGTCGAGCCAATCACGCCCGAGATCGTCGCCAAGATCATCGAGAAGGAGCGTCCCGACGCGCTCCTGCCCACCATGGGCGGCCAGACGGCACTGAACTGCGCGCTCTCGCTCAAGAAGATGGGCGTGCTGGAGAAATTCAACGTCGAGATGATCGGCGCCACCGCCGACGCCATCGACAAGGCCGAGGACCGTGAGCGTTTTCGCGAGGCGATGACCAAGATCGGCCTCTCCACGCCGCGCTCGCACCATATCAAGACGCTCGGCCAGGCGCTCGACGCGCTCGAGGACATCGGCCTTCCCGCCATCATCCGCCCCTCCTTCACCATGGGCGGCACCGGCGGCGGCATCGCCTACAACAAGGGCGAGTTCATCGACATCGTCGAGCGCGGCATCGACGCCTCCCCCACCAGCGAGGTCCTGATCGAGGAGAGCGTGCTCGGCTGGAAGGAGTACGAGATGGAGGTCGTCCGGGACAAGAAGGACAACTGCATCATCGTCTGCTCGATCGAGAACTTCGACCCGATGGGCGTCCATACCGGTGATTCGATCACCGTGGCGCCTGCGCTGACGCTGACCGACAAGGAATATCAGATCATGCGCGACGCCTCGCTGGCGGTGCTGCGCGAGATCGGCGTCGAGACCGGCGGCTCGAACGTTCAGTTCGCGATCGATCCCGAGACCGGCCGCATGATCGTCATCGAGATGAACCCACGCGTCTCGCGCTCGTCGGCGCTGGCCTCGAAGGCAACCGGCTTCCCGATCGCCAAGGTCGCGGCGCGGTTGGCCGTCGGCTACACGCTCGACGAGATCGAGAACGACATCACCGGCGGCGCGACGCCGGCCTCCTTCGAGCCGACCATCGACTACGTCGTCACCAAGATCCCGCGCTTCGCCTTCGAGAAATTCCCCGGCTCCGAGCCGACGCTGACCACCGCGATGAAGTCGGTCGGCGAGGCCATGGCAATCGGCCGCACCTTCCAGGAATCGTTGCAAAAGGCCTTGCGCTCGCTGGAGACCGGCCTCGACGGGCTCGACGAGATCGAGGTCGATGGCATGGGCCTCGGCGACGACCGCAACGCGATCAAGGCGGCGATCTCGACACCGACGCCCGACCGCATCCTGCATGTCGCGCAGGCGATGCGGCTGGGCTTCACCGACGCCGAGATCCATGAGAGCTGCAAGATCGACCCCTGGTTCCTCGAGCAGATGCGCGAGATCGTCGAGACCGAGGAGAAGGTGCGCAAGTTCGGCCTGCCGCAGACCCCCGGCGCCTTCCGCCAGGTCAAGGCGATGGGCTTCTCCGACAAGCGCCTCGCCGCCGTCTCCGGCAAGACCGAGGCCGAGGTCAGGGCGCTGCGCCGCTCGCTCGAGGTGCGCCCCGTCTACAAGCGCATCGATACCTGCGCCGCCGAATTCGCCTCGCCGACCGCCTATATGTACTCGACCTACGCCATGCCCTTCGCCGGCAAGGTTGCCGACGAGGCCAATCCCTCGGATCGCAAGAAGGTCGTCATCCTCGGCGGCGGGCCGAACCGCATCGGGCAGGGCATCGAGTTCGACTATTGCTGCTGCCATGCCTGCTACGCGCTGCGCGACGTCGGCTACGAGACCATCATGGTCAACTGCAACCCGGAGACGGTCTCGACCGACTACGACACCTCCGACCGGCTCTATTTCGAGCCGCTGACGGTCGAGGACGTGCTCGAGATCCTGGAGACCGAGAAGCAGAACGGTACGCTGCACGGCGTCATCGTCCAGTTCGGCGGCCAGACGCCGCTGAAGCTGGCGAACGCGCTGGAGGAGGCCGGTATCCCGATCCTCGGCACCTCGCCCGACATGATCGACCTCGCCGAGGACCGCGACCGCTTCAAGCGTCTGCTCGATAAGCTCAGCCTGAAGCAGCCGAAGAACGGCATCGCCTATTCGGTCGAGCAGTCGCGCATGATCGCGGGCGAGCTCGGCCTGCCCTTCGTCGTGCGGCCTTCCTATGTGCTCGGCGGCCGCGCCATGGCGATCATCCGCGACGAGGTGATGTTCGAGGACTATCTGCTCGGCACCCTGCCCTCGCTGATCCCCTCCGAGGTCAAGGCCAAGTATCCGAACGACAAGACCGGCCAGATCAACACGGTGCTCGGCAAGAACCCGCTGCTGTTCGACCGGTACCTGTCGGACGCCATCGAGGTCGATGTCGACTGCCTCAGCGACGGCCGTGATGCCTTCATCGCCGGCATCATGGAGCATATCGAGGAGGCCGGCATCCATTCCGGCGATTCGGCCTGCTCGCTGCCGCCGCGCTCGCTCTCGCCCGCGATCATCGCCGAGCTGGAGCGCCAGACCAAGGCGATGGCGCTCGCGCTCGATGTCGGCGGGCTGATGAACGTGCAATACGCCATCAAGGACGGCGAGATCTACGTGCTCGAGGTCAATCCGCGCGCCTCGCGCACGGTGCCCTTCGTCGCCAAGGTCATCGGCCAGCCCATCGCCAAGATCGCCGCGCGCATCATGGCGGGCGAGACGCTGGGCAGCTTCGGCCTCAAGCCCGCGGTCCTCGGCCATGTCGGCGTCAAGGAGGCGGTCTTCCCCTTCGCGCGCTTCCCCGGCGTCGACGTGCTGCTCGGCCCCGAGATGCGCTCGACCGGCGAGGTCATCGGCCTCGACCGTTCCTTCGACGTCGCCTTCGCCAAGAGCCAGCTCGGCGCCGGCTCCAAGGTGCCGGTCAAGGGCACGGTCTTCGTCTCGGTGCGCGACGACGACAAGCCGCGCATCGTGCCGGCCGTGCGCATCCTGGCCGATCTCGGTTTCCGCATCCTCGCCACCGGCGGCACGCTCCGGCTGCTGCAGGAACAGGGCATCGACGCCGCCCGGATCAACAAGGTCCTGGAAGGCCGCCCGCACGTCGTCGACGCGATCAAGAACGGCGAGATCCAGTTGATCTTCAACACCACCGAAGGCCCGCAGGCCCTCGCCGATTCCCGTTCGCTCCGGCGCTCGGCCCTCTTGCACAAGGTGCCCTATTATACCACCTTGGCAGGCGCGATCGCAGCGGCGGAAGGCATCAAGGCCTATAGCAGCGGCGATCTCGAAGTACGGTCGCTGCAATCCTACTTCGAACGGGCAGCTTGACGTAGCCGCTCGCAACGAGGTTCAAATACCGAGCGGAAGCGCGGACGCGCCGGCACCCTTGGACGGGGCCGGCGTCAGCCGCGCTTTCGGATCTTACGGGACGGAAAGAATGGAAAAGGTTCCCATGACTGCGGGCGGCTTCGCCGCTTTGGAGGTGGAGTTGAAGCACCGCCAGCAGGTCGAGCGTCAGCGCATCATCGCGGCGATCTCCGAGGCCCGTGCGCTCGGCGACCTCTCCGAGAACGCCGAATATCACGCGGCGAAGGAAGCGCAGTCGTTGAACGAAGGCCGCATCATGGAGCTGGAGTCGCTGATCGGCCGCGCCGACATCATCGACGTCTCCAAGCTCGGCGGCGACACGGTCAAGTTCGGCGCCACGGTCAAGCTGATCGACGACGATACCGAGGAAGAGAAGAGCTACCAGATCGTCGGCGAGCCCGAATCCGACGTGAAGTCGGGCAAGGTCTCGGTCGGCTCGCCGATCGCGCGCGCGCTGATCGGCAAGAAGGTCGGCGATTCCGTGCAGGTCAATACGCCCGGCGGCGGCAAGTCCTACGAGATCGTCGGAGTCGCCTTCCGCTAACCACGGCAACAGGGCGCCGATGGCAATCGGCGCCCGAGCTCCTACATTATCTCCGAAGGCCTTCGGAGACGACGCCATGACGACACGCCGCCACTTCCTCGCATTGTCGCTTGCGGGGGCATCGCTCGCCCTGCTCCCGTCCGGCCTCTCGCCTGCTCTCGCACAGGCCGCGCCCATCGGCTCGATCCGCGTCGAGTTCGCGCGAACGGTCACGGATGCCTGGGGCGACAATGTCAGGCTGGTCAGCGCCGAGCTTCAGCGAACGCTGGCCGAGATCCTCGGACCGGAATTCCGTCAGGGAGCCGGCAACCGCCTCGTCGTGACGGTCCGCAGCCTCTGGCTGGCGAGCTATGCCGGCGGCGGTGGCGGCGGCAAGCCGGCCGATGGCGGCGCCAGCAACGACTATCTCGAGAGCACGGTCACGCTCTACGACAGCCGCGGCCGCGCGCTCAACAGCTGGCCGATCATGTCGACGGAACTCTCGGGTGGCGCAGGCGCCTGGTATCTGCCGGATGTCGACCAGCGCCGGCTGAAGGCGCTGGCGCGCAACAACGCCTACTGGATCAAGCGCTACGTCGCGGGCTGAGCGCCGCTCAGCCGAAAGGCACGATCGGCTCGTCCTTGACCCGGTCGAGGGCGAGCGCGGTGCGCACATTGCGGACGTTCGGCAGCGCCGTCAGATCCCCGACGAAATCCTGAAACGCCTTCAGGTCGGGCGCCACGCATTTCAGCACGAAGTCGATGTCGCCGGAGAGCGTCCAGCATTCGCGCACCGGCGCCCAGTCACGGATACGGCTCTGGAAGGCGACGAGATCGGCTTCCGCCTGGCTCGCCAGATGCACGAAGGCGAAACAGACCACCTCATAGCCCAGCTTCCGCTCGTCGAGATCGGCATGGTAGCCACGGATCAGCCCGGCCTCCTCCAGCGCCCTGACGCGCCTGAGGCAAGGGGGCGGCGAGATGCCGACGCGGCTTGCCAACTCGACATTGGTCATGCGCCCATCGGCCTGAAGCTCGCGCAGGATACGCAGGTCGATATCGTCGAGTTTCGCCGGCAATGAATGTCCTCTGAGGCAGGTGGCGCTGGTGTAGACGGCGTCGGCAGGCGATACAAGGCGCATGCCGCAGACGCCCGCCCCCTTGCATCAGAAAACCGCCCCGACGATCTGGATCCTGACCGACGGCAAGGCCGGCGATGAGCTGCAATGCCTCGGTGTGGCCGAGCGGCTCGGCATCGTGCCGGAGATCCGCCGGGTGGCGCCGCGAAAGCCCTTCGCCTGGCTGATGCCGCGCGGCCCCATCGACCCGCGCGAGGGACCGGAGCGGCCGCAAAGCCCGATCCGCCCGCCCTTCCCCGACATCGCCATCGCGTCCGGCCGGCGTGCCGTCGCCTATCTCAGGGCGGTGAGGAAGGCCTCGAATGGCCGGACCTTCACCGTCTTCCTCAAGGATCCGCGCACCGGCACCGGTACGGCCGATCTGATCTGGGTCGCGGAGCATGACCGGCTGCGCGGCGGCAATGTCCTGGTCACCACCACCTCCCCCCACCGCCTCACGCCCGATCGCCTCGCCGCCGCCCGCGCAGCGCCGCCGGCGCCGATCGCCGCCCTGCCCGCGCCGCGTGTCGCCGTGCTCGTCGGCGGCGACAGCCGGCATCATCGTTTCACCCCGGCGGATAGCGAGCGCCTCGCCCGACAGCTCGACGCGCTGGCCGCCTCCGGCGCAAGCCTGATGGGCTCGCCCTCGCGCCGGACCTCGCCTGCGCTCTCCGCCGCGGTGGCGGCGGTCTTCGCCCGGCATGGCGGCTGGTGGTGGGATGGCAGCGGCGAGAACCCCTACATCGCCCTGCTCGCCAATGCCGACGCCATCGTGGTCACCGCGGACTCGACCAACATGATCGGCGAGGCGACGGCGACCGGCGTGCCGGTTCTCGTCTTCGAGCCTCAGGGCGGCCATGCCAAGATCGCCGCCCTGATCACATCGCTGACGCGCCAGGGCGTTGTGCATGCTTTCCGTGGACAGCTTGATGGCGAACGCTACCAGCCGATAGACTCCACGCCGATCATAGCCGATGCGATACGCGAAGGCTGGCTGCGCCACAGGGCGGCGCTCGGGCTCACGGGCCCCTGAAGCAGCGCCCCTTGTTTCGGCGCCACGCCGCCGTATCTGACGGAGTCGAGCGCGGCCCGGCCGCGGAGAAGGAAACGAGACGATGGCCCACACCCACGCCCGCGTCATGATCGTCGGCTCCGGCCCCGCCGGCTACACGGCGGCGATCTACGCCGCCCGCGCCATGCTGGAACCGGTGCTGATCTCTGGCCTCCAGGCCGGCGGCCAGCTCATGATCACCACCGATGTCGAGAATTATCCGGGCTTTGCCGACGTCATCCAGGGCCCCTGGCTGATGGAGCAGATGCGCGCCCAGGCCGAGCACATGGGCACGAAGATGGTCTCCGACCATATCGGCAGGGTCGACCTGTCGCAGCGCCCCTTCCGGCTCTGGGGCGATGGTGGCGAGACCTATTCCTGCGATGCGCTGATCATCGCCACCGGCGCCCAGGCGAAGTGGCTGGGCCTGCCCTCCGAGCAGAGCTTCCAGGGCTTCGGCGTCTCGGCCTGCGCCACCTGCGACGGCTTCTTCTTCCGCAACAAGGAGGTCGTGGTCGTCGGCGGCGGCAACACCGCCGTCGAGGAGGCGCTCTATCTCGCCAATCTCGCCAGCAAGGTCACGCTGGTCCATCGCCGCGACCACCTGCGCGCCGAGCGCGTGATGCAGGAGCGGCTGTTCAAGCACCCGAAGATCGAGGTGATCTGGGACAGCGAGGTCGCCGAGATCTGCGGTGGCACGACCCCGCCCAATGTCACGCATCTGCGCCTGACCAACACCAAGACCGGCGCCGAGAGCGAGCTCAAGACCGACGGCGTCTTCATCGCCATCGGCCACAAGCCGGCGACCGAACTCTTCGTCGGCCAGCTCGCCATGCGCGAGACCGGCTATCTGGAAGTCGAGTCGGGAACGACTCAGACGAATGTTCCGGGCATCTTCGCGGCCGGCGACGTCACCGACGAGCATTATCGCCAGGCCGTCACCGCCGCCGGCATGGGCTGCATGGCCGCCCTCGACGCCGAGCGCTGGCTGGTGGCGAGCACGCTCGACCAGCGAGAAGCCGCTGAATAAGGGCTTTTCGGGGATTCATCACTGGAATCGATGAATCCCCTCACCAGATTCAGTGCCAAAAAGAACAATCTCTGTCGTCCGGGCATTGACGGACAAGAACTTTATCCCCCACCATGCACAAAATGCATATCGGGGGAAGCGCGGTGGATTGGGACCGCATTAGAATTTTTTATACCGTCGCAGAGTCAGGCAGTTTCACAAAAGCTGGCGATGTTCTGGGGTTGAGTCAATCCGCCGTGAGCCGGCAGATCGGCGCGCTCGAGCGTGAGCTGCGGGCGCCGCTGTTTCATCGGCATACGCGCGGCCTGATCCTGACCGAGCAGGGCGAATTGCTCTGGCGCGCCGCGCGCGAGATGACGCAGCGGCTGGAGCGCACGCGCTCGCAATTGTCGGAGACCCGCGAGCATCCCTCGGGAGAGCTCAAGGTCACGGCGACGCGCGGCCTCGGTGGGCACTGGCTGACGCCGCGCCTGGCCGAATTCCTCGACCTCTATCCGGACATCAAGGTCGACCTCATCCTGACCGATGAGGAGCTCGATCTCTCGATGCGCGAGGCCGACATCGCCATCCGCCTGCGCCAGCCGCAGCAGCCGGACCTGATCCAGCGCAAGCTCTTCACCGTGCACTATCACGTCTATGCCTCGCCGGCTTACGTGAAGCGCTTCGGCGAGCCGAAGAGCTACGAGGATCTCGACAACCACCGGATCGTCTCCTTCGGCGGCACCTCGCCATCCTATCTCACGGCCGTGCACTGGCTCGGCACGATCGGCCGCGACCAGCGCAACCCGCGCCCGATCCATCTCGTCGTCAACAACATCACGGCGATGAAGCGCGCCGTCGATTCCGGCGCAGGCATCGCTGTGCTGCCGGACTACCTGATCGAGACGGGCTCGCCGCTCGTGCAACTGATGCGCGAGACCGAGATGCCGCAGCTTGAGAGCTATCTGGTCTATCCGGAAGAGATGAAGTCGGTCGCCCGCGTCCAGGTCTTCCGCGATTTCCTGATCCAGAAGGCGCAGCGCTGGACCTACTAACAGCCCAGCGGATCGCCGGCGCACCCTCCGGGTACGTCGGCGGCTCGCGTCCCGCCCCGGCGCGGACTTCTCCTGAAAATGCATCGCGATTGCGGACCCCGGCCGCAGGCACCTGCCCGGCCGCCTGCTGATTTTGCACGAACCCACCGCATCATCCCGGACTTGACCCGGCCCCCACGCCGAAGCGCTTGCGGGGCGCTTCGGGCAAGAGCTCCGGCGCTGCGTTCGCCCAGGCCGGAACGGCCCATATCTCCATGAAAACGCAGGCCGCTGTCGCCTTGCCGCCTGCTCGATTCGTAGGCAGCCAGTCGGCTGAGCAACCAACTGAAATCCTGCAAATGTATGACGGCAGCCCAAAAACTGTGCACGCCATACGGGCAGAAGCCACCAACCTTCATCCTGGATGATAGATCGTCGGAATTTCAATCTGCAATGAGTGCATATTTCTCAATCATTTAGGCACAAATTGGTCGCATCTGAGAGCGAGATATGCAGCTTGCGCATGGCGGCTCCAAGCTATGCTGCATTGCAAAACGGCAGGTCCTGCACAATATTGAGTACACGGTTGTTCGGAACGGGCTCCGCAATCTCCTCCCGGCGTTGAGTTCGTTTCAGCCGTTCCCCTCTGAGATGTTTGGCGTTTGAGCCAGATGTTTCAAACTTTCAAGGCCGGCTCCCCTCGGGGACGCCGGCCCTTTTTTTGCGCCGCGCCCAGTTGCGGCGCTCCGCTCCCGACAGATCGAGCCGACAAAAAGGGCACCGCCGAAGCGGTGCCTTCCGGAGAGCGCATCCAGATCCCTGCCGCTCAGGCGGCGAGCTTGCCGACGATCTTGGCGAAGCCGTCGAGGAAGCCCAGCAGGAAGCTGCGCGTGCCTTCATTGGTGATCTCGTGGTTCGCGTCGATCAGGTCTTCCTTGAAGGTGATGAAGACCTGCCCGCCGGCCACCACGCCGGCGAGATTGGTCATGATCATGCGCAGCTCGTTCTGGGCCACCGCCGTGCCGACGGCGCCGCCGCTGGCCCCGGTCACCGCGACCGGCTTGCCCGCCCAGGAATTCTTGCCATAGGGGCGCGAAGCCCAGTCGATCGCGTTCTTGAGCGCGGCCGGGATCGAGCGATTATGCTCGGGCGTGACGATCAGGATGGCATCGGCCGCCTCGATCTCGCGCTTCAGGCGCAGCGTCGGCTCGGGGCGATCAGCTTCGAGATCCTGGTTGAACAGAGGAAGGTCGTCGATCCGCACGAAGGAGGGTTCGAAGACATCGGCTCCGAGCTTCGCCAGAGCCTCCGCCAGCTTGCGGTTGATCGATTCGCGGCGGGTGCTGCCGACGACGATGGCGAGCTTCAACTTGGCCATGGCATTCCTCGTTGTTGGGCGAAACTGCCGTAACAGTAGAAGGCTCCGCGAGCCCGGCGCAAGACGATGCGCTGCAAGCGCATCATTGCAGCGTTTCAATCGCCATGGTCCGGCGGTGGTCAGGAACGCGGTGGCCGGGCTGCGAGCGGCAACGCCTCGAACAGGCCAGGCTCAGTGCTGGTCCGCGCCTTCTCGATCGTCAGGATGCGCAGCTTGGTCTCGACGCCGCCATCGGCCGAGAAGCCGCCGGTCTTGCCGCCGGCCGCCAGCACGCGGTGGCAGGGCACGATGATCGGCCAGGGGTTCTGGCCGAGCGCGACGCCCACCGCCCGCGCCGCGCCGGGCTCGCCGATGCGCTGCGCCACCTCGCCATAGGTCAGGGTCTCGCCATGCGGGATCGACAGCGCGACTTCATAGACCTTGCGGTTGAAGTCCGGCGTCCGCTCGATTGCGAGCGGCAGATGCGAGAGATCGCGCTTTTCGCCCTCGAACAAGGCGCGGATGCCGGCCACAGTGTCCGCGACGAAGCCTTGCGCCTCGGCCTCCTCGGCTTCCGGGAAGCGCCGCTCCAGACGCTTGCGCGCCGCCGCCTCGTCCCGCTCGGGCAGTTGCGCGCCGATGAAGCGCTCGCCCTCCCAAACCAGGGCACAGGTGCCGATCGCCGTCGCGAAGAGATGGAAATGCTGGGTGGCCATGTTCTTGCTCCCGGCGCCATTGCGTGGACCGGATTGGTCTAGCACGCGGCATAGCGCTGAGGGCACCCGAAAGCTGGCAGCAGGTCGGGCCTCACATGAAGAGGGCTTCGCCCTCCAGCCCCTTGTAGAGCCCGGCGACCTGCTCGCCATAGCCGTTATAGATCAGCGTCGGCCGGCGATCACGCGAGCCCAGCACCTGCTCGCTCGCCTGGCTCCAGCGCGGATGCGGCACGGCCGGGTTCACATTGGCCCAGAAACCGTATTCGCTGGCCTGCAGCGCCTCCCAGAAAGTCTTCGGCCGCTCCGCGACGAAGCTGATCTTGCGGATCGATTTCACCGATTTGAAGCCGTATTTCCACGGCGTGATCAGCCGCAGCGGCGCGCCGTGCTGCGTCGGCAGCGGCTTGCCATAGATGCCGGTGACGAGCAGCGGCAGATCATTCGCCGCCTCGGCGATGGTCAGCCCCTCGACATAGGGCCAGGGATACCAGCGCTGGTTCTGCCCCGGCGCGACGCGCGGGTTCAGGAAGGTCTCGAAGCGGATGTATTTCGCACCGGAGAGCGGCTTGGCGAGATTGACGAAGGATTTGAGCGGAATGCCGGTCCAGGGCACGGCCATCGCCCAGGCCTCGACGCAGCGGAAGCGATAGAGCCGCTCCTCCAGCGGCAGCTTGCGGACGAGGTCGTCGAAGCCGATCTCGAAGGGCTTCTCGACCATGCCGTCGACCTGGATGCTCCAGGGCCGCGTCGCCAGCCGCTGCGAGGCGTCGACGATGTCCTTCGACATGCCGAATTCGTAGAAATTATTGTAGTTCGCCGCGTCCTCCGCCTTGGTCAGCGGCACGTCAAGCTTATAAGCGTCATTGTGCTTGGCGGGGTAGAGGTCGAGCGTCGGATCGGGCGTCTGGGCCGCAGCCAGACGCGGCAGGGCCGCACCGGCGATCAGCCCAGCTCCCGCAGCCATGAGTTGGCGGCGATTGAGGAAGGCGCCTTCCGGCGTCGCTTCGCTCTCCGGCAATTCCCAGCCGGCGCGGCGCTTGATCAGCATGACGGACATACTCCGCTTTCGTTGCGCCGAGCTAAGCCACGAAAGCGGTGTCACGGCAATTCACGAGGGAGAGAGGGAGGTCTTCCTTCTCCCCTCGGGGGAGAAGGTGGCAGCGCGCAGCGCTGACGGATGAGGGCAGGAACCTCGCCAAAACGAAAAAGGGCCGCTATGCGGCCCTTCCCTCGTCCGTCGCCTCGCAGACACCTTCCCCCGAGGGGAGAAGGATAACGATCAGCCCCGCGCTTCCAGCGCCTTGATGATGGCGGCGCCCATCTCGCTGGTCGAGACGGCGTTGGTGCCATCAGCGGCGATGTCCTGGGTGCGGGTGCCCGAGCCGAGCACGTCGGAGATCGCGCCTTCGAGACGGTCGGCCGCCTCGCCCGCATTGAACGAATAGCGCAGCGCCATGGCAAACGAGCCGATCATCGCGATCGGATTGGCGAGGCCCTTGCCGGCGATGTCCGGCGCCGAGCCGTGGACGGGCTCGTAGAGCGCCTTGCGCTTGCCGGTGACGGGGTCTTCCGCGCCGAGCGAGGCCGAGGGCAGCATGCCGAGCGAGCCGGTCAGCATCGCCGCGACGTCGGAGAGGATATCGCCGAACAGATTGTCGCAGACGATCACGTCGTACTGCTTCGGCCGGCGCACGAGCTGCATGGCGCAGTTGTCGGCGAGCACATGCTCGAGCTCGACATCCTTGTACTCGGCGGCGTGCAGCGCGGTCACCGTCTGCTTCCAGAGCACGCCGGTCTTCATGACGTTGTGCTTCTCGGCCGAGGAAACCTTGTTGCGGCGGGTGCGCGCCAGCTCGAAGGCGACGCGGCAGATGCGCTCGATCTCGGGCGTAGTGTAAACCTGCGTGTCGACGCCGCGCTTGGAGCCATCCTCCAGCGTGACGATCTCCTTCGGCTCGCCGAAATAGACGCCGCCGGTGAGCTCGCGCACGATCAGGATGTCGAGGCCTTCGACGACCTCGGGCTTCAGCGACGACGCGGAGGCCAGCGCCGGATAGCAGATCGCCGGACGCAAGTTTGCGAACAGGCCGAGATCCTTGCGCAGGCGCAGCAGGCCGGCTTCGGGCCGGTGCTGATAAGGCACATCCGCCCATTTCGGGCCACCGACCGCGCCGAACAGCACGGCGTCGGCGTCTTGCGCCAGCTTCATGTCGCCTTCGGAGATCGCCTGCTTGTGCGCATCATAGGCGGCCCCGCCGACGAGCCCCTTCTCGATCTCGAAGGAGCCGAGCCCCTGCTTGCCGAACCAGGAGACGATCTGCTCGACCTGGCCCATCACCTCGGGGCCGATGCCGTCGCCGGGGAGCAGCAGGAGCTTGTGGGTCGCCATGGTCGTCGCCTCGCGCTTGGTCGTGAACCGAACCGGTTTCCGGTCTCGCGGCGGTGATTACGGGCGGAACCGTGACGACGCAAGCGGCAGGCGCGCGAAGCCGGCGCATGGCAGACCATGCGCCGGCGCCGAGAGCGGTGCTCAGACCTTCTTCTCCATGTTCCAGAAGAACTGCACCGGCGAGAGCACCATGCCGCTCAGATTCTTGCGGAACGCCATGGGCTGCTGGACGAGGCCGCAGGGGACATAGGGAACGGCCTCGAAGCCGCGTTCCTCGATCCTGGCCGCGATCTCCTTCTGCTTGGCCTCTTCCGGCGTTGCGATCCACGCGTCGCGGAGCCCCTCCATCGGCGCGTCGTCGGGCCAGCCGAACCAGGCCGCGCCGCCATTGGTCCGCGTCAGCGGATGCAGCGCCGGGTTGAGCGTATCCGCACAGGACCAGAGCGTATGGAACACCGACCAGCCGCCCTGCTCGGGCAGGCCGCGATTGGCGCGCCGGCCGATGAAGCTCGCCCAGTCGGTCGCGACGAGTTCCGCGTTGATGCCGAGCTTCTTGAGCAGATCCTCGGTGACCATGCATTGCTGATAGGCGATCGGCTGGTCGGCCGGGGCGAGCAGGATGACCTTCTCCCCCTTGTAGCCGGCCTCCTTGAGCATGGCCTTCGCCTTCTCGAGATTGCCCGGCATGGCGGCCTGCCCACCCGCCCCGCTCGACATCGGCGAGCCGGGCGTGAAGAAGGTCTTGGCCTCCTTGTAGTAGGCCTTGTCGCCGACGACGGCCTCCATGTAGTCGGTCTGATTGACGGCGGCCATCACGGCCCGGCGGATCGCCGGATTGTTGAAGGGCGGCTGCAACTGGTTGAAGCGCATCAGCAGGAACAGGCCGAGCGGCACGTTCTCGATAACGACGTCCTTGTTGCCCTTCAGCATCGGGATGAGATCGACCGGCGGCTGCTCGTACCAGTCCAGCTCTCCCTGCATCAGCGCGCCGGCCGCGGCGGCCGCTTCGGTCAGCGCCAGCCACTCGATGCGGTCGATCTTGGCGATCTTGCCGCCGGCGGCCCAGGACGGCGCCTCCTCGCGCGGCTTGTATTGCGCGAAGCGCTCATAGATCGCGTTCTGGCCGGGCACCCATTGCTTGTCCATGAAGCGCCACGGGCCGGAGCCGATCGCCTCCGTGATGTTCTTCATGTGGTCGGTCTGCGCGATGCGTTCCGGCATGATGAAGGGCACGTTCGACGAGAGCTTGCCCAGCGCGGACGTCATCATCGGGAAGGGCTTCTTCAGCCGAATCCGGAAGCTGCGCCGGTCGACGACATCGTAGCCTTCGACGAAGGTGGCGAAGGTCTGGCCGAAGGCATCACGCTTCGACCAGCGGGCGATCGACGCGATGCAGTCCTCAGCGCGGACCGGCTCGCCGTCATGGAAGGAGAGCCCGTCGCGGAGGCGGAAAGTCCAGCTCAGCCCGTCGGTCGCCGTCTCCCAGGCTTCGACCATCTGCGGCTTGATCTGGAAATTCGCGTCGGTCGCGAACAGCGTGTCGTAGATCAGATAGCCGTGGTTGCGGATGACGTAGCTGGTGGCCGTGATCGGATCGAGCGAGGGCAGCGGCGTCGAGGGGTTGAAGCGCAGCGTCGCTGCCGCTCCCTGCGAGAAGGCCCGGTTACCCAGGAAGGCTGTCGCGGCAAGCGCACCAGCACCTTTGAGAACAGTGCGACGACGGATCGACATGGCATATCTCCCTCTGCTTAAGGCACGCGCCTTGATGCACGCTGACCTGCAAGAGATATACCAAAAGTCGACAGAGTGTCGACAACTCCGATCAGCCCCCCGTAGCCCGCGCGGTCACCTCGATCTCGACCTTCATCTCCGCCTTGAGCAGCCCGGCCACGACATAGATGCCGGCGGCGGGCCTGATCTCGCGGAAGAATTCGCCGCAGACCGCCAGCACCGGCTCGCAATAGCTGCGGTCGGTGACGAAGTACTGCGCCCGCACGGCCTGCGTCAGCGACGACCCCGCCTCCTCCAGCACGGCGCCGATCGTGCGGAAGATGTTGCGCGCCTGCTCGGCCGGATCGTCCGGCATCGTCATGGTGGCGTAGTCGTAGCCGGTCGTGCCGGAGACGAAGACGAGATCGCCATCGACCACGGCGCGCGAATAGCCGAAATTGCGCTCGAAGGGCGAGCCGGTGGAAATCAGGCGGCGTGTCATGCTGTCTCCGGAAGCTTGGATGCGGCGGAAACGCTTCTCTGAAGCGCTCCCGCGGCGCCACCCGTTTTCTGCAACCTTCAGACCCGCCCGCCCTTCAGCGCGCGCAGAACCTTTTCGCCCGGCCGCCCCGTCTGGGGCATGCCCAGCTTGCCCTCGATCTCCTTGATCGCCGTGCGCGTCAGCGAGCCCACGGCACCATCGGGCTCGCCGACATTGTAGCCGCGCGAGATCAGCAGGCGCTGGAGCTCGCGCCGCTGCTCGCGCGACAGCGGCAGGTCGTCGGTCGGCCACTGCCCCTGCACGCCCGGCTTGCCGCGCAGCCGATCGGAGAGGAGCGAGATCGCCAAGGCGTATGAATCCGCACCATTGTAGCTGTAGGCGGCATCGTAATTCTTGAAGACGAGGAAGGCCGGGCCGTTGCGGCCGGCCGGCATCAGGAGCCCGGCATTGCCGGCGCCATTCAAAGGCGAACCGTCGAACTTGACGATGCCGCGCGCCGCCCAGGTCGAGACCGGATGCTTCGGATTGCGCCCGCTCGGCCCGGAATAGCCATCCGGCACGCGCACCTCGTAACCCCAGCTCGCACCCGTCACCCAGCCGGCCTTGGCCATGAAGTTTGCGGTGGAGTGCAGCGCGTCGGGAATGGAATCGACGAGGTCTCGCTTGCCGTCGCCGTCGCCATCGACGGCGAGCCTGAGATAGGTCGAGGGAATGAACTGGGTGTGCCCGAAGGCTCCGGCCCAGGAGCCGAAGAGCCGATCCGGCCGAACATCGCCGCGCTGGATGATCTGTAGCGTCGCGATCAGCTCGCCCTTGAAGAAGGCGTTGCGGCGCGGTGCAAGGCAGGCGCCGGTCGCCAGCGACTGCACCAGCGGCCACTTGCCCCGAGCCTTGCCGAAATCGCTTTCGACGCCCCAGACAGCAGCGATGGTGTGGCGATCGACACCGAACCGCTGTTCGGCCGCCGCGAAGACGGAGGCATACTGGCGCAGCATGTTGCGCCCTTCCGCCACCTTCTCGTCATCGACCAGCGTGCCGAGATAGTCCCAGATCGGAGTCTTGAACTCCGGCTGGTTGTTCATCGCCTCGATGACCTTCATGTCCGGCTCGACGCCGGCCATGGCACGGTCGAAGGTCGCGCCCGAGACGCCCTTGGCCGCCGCGTCGGCGCGCAGGCCGGACAGGCAGGACTGAAAGCCCGCCTGAGCGCAGGCGGCAGAGGCGAAGAGGACGAGGGGCAGGGCCAGTCTGATTGCGCGCATGGGTCTCCGCCGATTCGAATGCATTCGCCGCGAAGCTAGGCGAGCGTGGTTAACGGAGGTTAACCAGCGAGAATGGCGGTGCGAAGGAAAAACGCGGCTATCGGAACGCGAACACCGGCAGGACGCTTCATCGTCCAGGCCGAGGGCTGACCAGCCCCGGTTGCAGCGCAACACAGCTACGCGCCAACAGCGCTTGGCCTTTCGCGCGGCGCAGTGGATATGGCTCGCCGCGACCGCCCCCGATTCGTAAGGACTGCCCCGTGAGGACCCTGCTGATTGCCGCCTGCCTCGTTGCCGGCACCCTGCCCGCTCTGGCCGGCCCGACCTGCAGCCCGAGCGATTCCAGGGCCCAGATCCTCGCCTCCGCCTCGATCGGCGCCATCCACCCCGCCTGGCACGGCAGGAAGGTCGGCTATGGCTGGTCGCTGCAGGTCAAGCGCGAGGATCATGACGACGCCGGCATGACCTACTATGTCGGCGACCTCTACGACACCGCCGGCAAGCTGGCGACGCGCAACGTCTACGCCCTCGACAGCGAGTGGGATTGCGGCCCCTGAGCGGATTGCGGCTCGGCGTCTATTTCGACGGCCGCACCCGCAGGATCTGCCCGTCCGTCTCGTCGGTGAGGAGATAAAGGAAGCCATCCGGCCCCTGCCGGACATCGCGGATGCGCGCGCCGATATCGGTGAGGAGGCGCTCCTCACCCGTCACCTTCTCACCCTGCGTGGACAGCCTGACCAGCATGCTGCCGGCCAGCGCCCCGACGAAGAGCGAATTCCTCCAGGCCGGCCAGACCGGCCCCGTATAGAAGGCGGCACCTGAAGGCGCGATCGACGGGTCCCAGTAGAACAGCGGCTGCTCCATACCGGGCTTCGCCGTCCCCTCGCCGATCTTGGCGCCCGAGTAGTCGACGCCATAGGTGATGACCGGCCAGCCATAGTTCAGCCCGGCCTTCGGCGTGTTGATCTCGTCGCCGCCGCGCGCGCCGTGCTCGGCCGTCCAGAGCTGGCCGGTATCGGGATGCAATGCCGCGCCCTGCACGTTCCGATGGCCGATCGACCAGACCTCCGGAGCCCAGCCCGGCTTCTTCGGATTATCCGCCGGCGCGCTGCCGTCGGGGCGGATGCGGATGATCTTGCCGAGATGGTTGGCCGGATTCTGCGCCTGGTCGCGCTGCGTATAGCGCTCACCGACCGTCACGAAGAGCGCGCCGGTCCGGTCGAAGACCAGCCGCGAGCCGAAATGCAGGTTGGAGCTGACCGTCGGCATCTGCCGGAAGACCACCTCGACGCCGGTCAGCGCGGTGCCCTGCTCATTCAGCCTGCCGCGGGCGACGCTGGTGCCGTTGCCGCCCGGTCGCGGCTCGGCATAGGAGAGGTAGACCAACCGGTTCTCAGCGAAGCCCGGATCGAGCGCCACATCGAGCAGGCCGCCCTGCCCGCGCGCCATCACGCTCGGGATGCCGGAGAGGGGCCGCGACAGCTCGCCCTTGGCATCGACGATCCTGAGCCGGCCCGGCCGCTCCGTCACCAGCATGCGTCCGTCCGGCAGGAAGGCGAGACCCCACGGGTGCTCCAGCCCACCTGCAACGGTTTCGACCGCAAGCTCGCCGGCGCTCGAGGGAAAGCGCTTCTGTGCGCTCGCGGGAGCGATCACGCCGGCAAGCGCAAGCCCCGCCCCCAGTCCCAAAGCCATCCCGAGCCGCCGCATAGCTTCCCTCCGCTCATCGCTTCGCCTGAGATAGAGGGCAACGCAGCGATCCGCCAAGGCGTTGCGGCAAGCTCACGACGACGTGAGGGACCGGCCGGCGAGCGGCGGGCGGAGCCTATTCCGCCTTCACGCCGGCCTCAGTGATGATCTGCTTCCAGCTGGCGATTTCCTGGAGGAGCCGGGGCCTGAACGCCTCCGGATCACGCACATTGAGCGTGAAGCCGAGCTTGACGATGGCGTCGCGCGTCGCCGGCTTGTTGAGCGAGGCGATGATCGCCTTGGAGAGCACGTCGAGCTCCGACTGGGGCGTCTTCGCCGGCGCGAAGAAGGCGGCCCAGGAATCGGCGTCGGCATTGCTCACGCCCTGCTCGCGCAGCGTCGGAATGGCCTTCGCCTGCGGGTTGCGCTCGGGGCTCGCGATGGCGAGCGCGCGCAGGGTGCCGGCATTGATCTGTTCGAGCACGCTCGGCAGCGTCGAATTGGCGATGTCGATGCGCCCGCCGACGATCTCCTGCACCAGCGGCGCCGCGCCGCGAAAGGGCACATGCGTCATCTTGATGCCGGTGCGCTGCATGAACAGCTCCATCGCCAGATGCGAGCCGGAGCCGACGCCGGTCGAGCCGTAATTGAGCTTGCCCGGCTCGGCCTTCGCCAGTGCGATCAGTTCCTGGATGTTCTTGGCAGGCAGATCGTTGCGGACGACGAAGGCGTGCTCGAAGGCGCCGACGCCCGCGAGCGGCGCGAAATCCTTCACCGCGTCGTAGCCGGGGTCCTTCAGCAGGAACATGTTGTTGCCATGCGTCTGGTTGTTGCCGAAGACGATGGTGTAGCCATCCGCTGGCGCATGGGCGACGGCACGGGTGCCAACCGCGCCGGAGGCGCCGGCCCGGTTGTCGACCACGACATTGTGGCCGAAGGCGACGGAGAGGTCCTGCGCGACGAAGCGCGCGATCGCATCGGTCGGGCCGCCCGCCGGATAGGGCACGATGATGGTGACGACCTTGCTCGGGAAGCTCTCGGCCCGGACGACGGACGGAGCGAGAACGGCGCCGGCCATCAGGCCGAGAGTGGAGCGGCGGGTCAGCAGCATGGATATCCTCCCGGAAGCCCGCCTGAATGGCGGTGCTGATTGGCCGGGAGATTTAGGGGCAAAGGCCGCATGCGTCCAGCAGCACGGATGTCATGGCTGCCCGGCGCCAAATCCGGCCCGCTTCAGCCGCTGGATGGCGAGGTCGAGCGCCTGCAGGAAGGCGGAACGGTCCTTTTGCGAGAAGGGCTTCGGCCCGCCACCCGCCACGCCCATGGCGCGCAGATCCTCCATCATGTCGCGCGTCGCCAGCGCCATGCCGATCGAGGCCTCGGTGAACGGCTTGCCGGTCGGCCCGATGACCTCGGCGCCGGCCTTGAGGCAGCGATCGGCGAGCGGAATATCAGCGGTGATCACGATCGCCCCGCGTGAGACGCGTTCCGCGATCCAGTCATCGGCAGCATCGAAATTGCCGGGAACGGTGACGCGCTCGATCCAAGGCTCGCGCGGCACATTGAGGAAGCTGTTGGCGACGACGAAGACGTGCAGGCCATGGCGGCCGGCAACGCGATAGACCTCGTCCTTCACCGGACAGGCATCGGCATCAACATAAACGGCGATCGGTCCGGCAGGGCTCGTCATGAGCCGGGCTTCGCATACCCGACCTGCAAGGGCAAACGGCTCACAATTCATGACGCTTCTGCAAAACATCAAGCAGTTGCGCTTGCGATCATCGCCACCGAGTCCTAAACCACGCGCGCGCCCTGCCGGGCGCTCATCCTCCCGCTCCTCCGGAGATCAGTCCCATGGCCTTTCTTGCCGAAGCCCTGAAGCGCGTGAAGCCGTCTGCGACCATCACGATCACGCAGAAGGCCCGCGATCTGAAAGCCCAGGGCAAGGACGTGATCTCGCTCTCCGTGGGCGAGCCCGATTTCGACACGCCGGACAATATCAAGGAGGCGGCCATCGCCGCGATCCGCCGCGGCGAGACCAAGTACACTCCCGTCGCCGGCATTCCGCAGCTGCGCGAGGCCGTCGCCCGCAAGTTCAAGCGCGAGAACGGCCTCGACTACAAGCCGAGCCAGACCATCGTCGGCACCGGCGGCAAGCATGTCATCTACAATGCCCTGCTCGCCACGCTGAACCCGGGCGACGAGGTCATCTGCGTCTCGCCCTATTGGGTGACCTACCCCGAGATCGTCGCGCTCTGCGGCGGCACCGCGACCTTCGCCCAGACCTATCTGAAGGACAATTTCAAGCTCCAGCCGGAAGCCCTGGAGAAGGCCATCACCCCGAAGACCAAATGGGTGATCCTGAATTCGCCTTCGAACCCCTCGGGCGCCGCCTACACCCATGACGAGCTGAAGAAGCTCACCGACGTGCTGATGCGCCATCCCCATGTCTGGATCCTGACGGACGACATGTACGAGCACCTCGTCTATGGCGACTTCAAATTCGTCACCCCGGCGCAGATCGAGCCAGCACTCTACGAGCGCACGCTCACCATGAACGGCGTCTCCAAGGCCTATGCGATGACCGGCTGGCGCATCGGCTATGCGGCCGGCCCGCAGCACCTGATCAACGCCATGGACATGGTCCAGGGCCAGCAGACCTCGGGCACCTCGGCGATCTCGCAATGGGCTGCCGTCGAGGCTCTCGACGGCACGCAGGACCATCTGCCGGTGTTCAAGAAGGCTTTCGAGCGTCGCCGCGACCTCGTCGTCTCCATGCTGAACCAGACCCGCGGCCTGAAGTGCCCGATGCCGGAAGGCGCCTTCTACGTCTATCCCGACTGCTCGGAGCTGATCGGCAAGACCATGCCGAACGGCAAGAAGGTCGAGACGGACGAGGACCTCGTGCTGGGCCTGCTCGAGACGGAAGCCGTCGCGGCCGTGCACGGCTCCTCCTTCGGGCTGGGCCCCAACTTCCGCATCTCCTACGCGACGTCGGACGAGAAGCTGGAAGAGGCCTGCCGCCGCATCCAGCGTTTCTGCGCCGAGCTGCGCTGAGCCGCGCGCTCACGGCCCCGGTGTCGCGCTCCTGATCTCGGTGGTCAGGCGTTCGACCCAGGCCAGATAATCCCGCGAGCCGGAGCGGCGAAACGCTTCCCCGGCCCGCTCCAGCAGCTTGAGCGCCTCAGCGCGACACAGCCTCGCTGTCTTCTCCAGATCGGCGCGCCGCCCTTCTTCTCCATCCCCGAGCTGCCTCGCGAGCGCATCGGCGCTACGCGCCTTGGCATCGAGGCTTTTCGCCAGCCGGTAGCGCCCATAATCGGCATCGAGCTTCTCCTGGCCTTCCTCGAAGGCGGCGATCGAGTCCTCCTGGTCGCGCAGGGCCGCGTCGTGCAGTGCCAGATCGTTTTCCGCGAGCGCCATTCGACTGCGAGCCGCTCCCAGATTCGACTTCGCGCGCGCCCAGGATTGTCGGAAGCGAGAGCGGTCGAAGAGCGGCAGGCTCTTCTCGTAGAAGGCAATGCCGCGCTCGAAATCCTTCTTGCTGTTGCTGATCGCACCGCGATCGAAATAGGCCGCTCCGACGTTCTGCCAGAGCCTGCCGGAATCGAAGGACGGTGCCTTGGCTTCCGCCTGGGCGAGTTCCGCCTCATAGGCGGCGATCGCCTGGTCGATCAGCGGCAATCGCTCGCCCGCCGGTGCGAAAGCCGAGGCATAGCTGAAGGCGTTGCCGATATCGTTCGCCAGCGAAAAGCGCTCATCCGGATCGATATCGTTCCCCTGTTCCCGGAGCACCTCGCGCAATCGCTCGGCGGCCAGGCGCAGCCGCACCGTGTCGTTGAACCATCGCCCGGCATTGACGAGGCTGCGGCCGGACTGACGCAGATTGGAGAGGCGGCATTGCCGTTCGCCATCGGGACAGAAGGCTGCGGTAACCAGCCAGAGCTCGGACGCGATATCGTGCAGCCGCCCGTCATCGGACTGGTCGGCGAGATCCTCATAGACATGGACCGGTGGCACCGGCCGCGTCTCGAAGGCATCGCTGCGCAACGCCAGCAGGACGAAACCGTTGGCGTCGCGCACCAGCCGCTCACGCTCGGCAAGCGGTCGCTTCTCCGCCTGGCGCAAGATGCTGGCAGCCTCCAGCATTGCGGCATCGCCGCGTGACTGGGCATCGTCCTCATCCTGTTCGGCCTTGCCGCCGCAGGCCACGCGGCGCCAGTCGTCGGGCGTCGTACCATCTTGCGGCCGGCAGAGAATGTTCTCGGCCGTTGCGCCGTAGCGCAGCAGGGCATCGAGCTGCACCATGCGCTCGCGCCCACCGACACGGATGCGCAACGGGCCGGGTTGCTCTAGATTCTGCGTTCCAGCCGGCAACGCTTCGGCGCTGCGAAACGGTCGGCGTGCCAGTTGGGAAACCAGCAGCGCCACCGCCGCCGCGGTCACCACCAGCAAGAAAGCCCGCATGCCCTACCCCGTATCGATCACGCCGCACCACGCTGGCCTCAAGACCACGGCCCGGTCAACGTCACGAAAGGGAAGGTGTCTCGCTGCGCTGCTGCCGGCCCTGGCTCTCTGGGCGGCAATGGCTGGCGGGGCTGCCGCGCAGGGAGCGGGCTCGCCGGCACCGGGCTCCATCACGGTCCAGGAAGCGCATGGAGAGCAATCCGGTGGGCGCCTCCTCCTCGTCGACATCCGGTCTCCGGGCGAGTGGAGCGATACCGGCCTGCCGCAGGGCGCGATCCCGCTCGATGTCGACGCCACAGCCTTCGAGGTCAGGCTGGCGGGGCTGCGTCTCGACCACCCGGCCAAGCGCATCGCCCTGATCGACCGCACCGGCGCACAGGCGGTCGCCACGGCGCAGAAGCTCGGCGGCCGAGGCTGGCGCGATCTCGTGGCAGTGCGGGGAGGCATGCTCGGGCCGGGCGGCTGGCTGGCGGAGAAGCTGCCGGTGACGGAGTATCGTTAGCGTCCTTCTCCCCTCGGGGGAGAAGGTGCCGGCAGGCGGATGAGGACCGTTAGCGCTGCCCTTCCTCATCCGTCAGCGCTTCGCGCCGCCACCTTCTTCCCACGGAGGTCGGATGTTTCCGACTTCCGCTTATGCTTTCCCATCTCGGGCAGGCCCGAGATGGGCCGGAGAAGGAGAGAGCAAATCCGGCCGCCGCTCGCGCGTGATCCTCTCCGCCTGCTCGCGCCGCCATTTCGCTATGCGGGCATGGTCACCGGACAGCAGCGCCTCGGGCAGGCCCCTGCCCTCCCATTCGCGCGGCCGCGTGTAGTGCGGATATTCGAGCAACCCGTTCTCGAAACTCTCCTCCTCGCCGGAGGCTTCCTTGCCCATCACGCCCGGAATCAGGCGCACACAGGCATCGAGCAGCGTCAGCGCCGCCATCTCGCCGCCGGAGAGGATGTAGTCGCCGATCGAGACCTCGATCAGGTTGCGCCCCTCGATGACGCGCTCATCCACGCCCTCGAAGCGCCCGCAGACGATGACGAGGCCGGGACCGTCAGCCCATTCGCGCACCTGGCGCTGCTGCAAGGGCCGCCCGCGCGGCGACATCAGCAGGCGCGGGCGTTCATCATCGGTCGGCACGGCGGCATCGATGGCCGCCGCCAGCACGTCGCAGCGCAGCACCATGCCGGCCCCGCCTCCGGCCGGATTGTCGTCGACATTGCGATGCCGGCCGATGCCGTGCTCGCGGATCTGGTGGGTGTCGAGCGACCACAGCCCCTTGCGCAGCCCCTCGCCCGCCAGCGAGATGCCGAGCGGCCCGGGAAACATCTCCGGATAGAGCGTCAGGATCGAGGCGCGGAAGGGCATGCCGTCAAGCAAAGCGCAGCGCGGGCAACCCGTCCAGCGCGGTGAAATCGCGCGCCGAGGCGATCAGGTTGTCGTAGGCCGCGAAAGCCTCGGCATCGAGCATGGTGAGCAGCGCCACAGCCCGCATGCCCGCCCGCCGCGCGGCCTCGACGCCATTGGGTGCATCCTCGAAAACAAGGCAGTCGGCCGCCGGAACACCCATGCGCCGCGCCGCCTCCAGGAAGAGGTCCGGGTTCGGCTTGCCGGGAAAGCCCTGCGAGGGAGAGACGACCGTGACGAAGCGCTCGCGCAGCTTCAGCTTGTCGAGCACCAGATCGACATTGCCCGGAGGAGCGGCGGTGGCGAGCGCCATCGGCACTTTGGCGGCATCGGCCCGTGCCATCAGCGCGAGCAAGCCGGCCATCGGCGCGACATGCGGGGCGTAATCCTCGCGGTAATAGATTTCCTTGTCGTGCCCGAGCGCGTCGATGCGCGCCGCATCGGCATCCGGGAACAGGGGTGCGAGGATTTCGGCCGAGGCCATGCCGGCGGTCTTCTTGAAGAAGCTGTCGGCGTCGAAAGGCAGGCCGTGCTCGGTCAGGAGTCGCCCCCATGCCGCCTCGTGATAGCGCATGTTGTCGACGACGGTGCCGTCCATGTCGAAGATCAGCGCGCGGGCGGGCTTATCGCTTGGCGTCATCTCTGCGACCATCGTCGGGCTCGAACAATCCTGCGGGCGGCTCGGCCTCGATGCGGCGCGCGGCGATGTCGATGCGCGGCGCGAAGGCCTTGGTGAAGGGCATCAGGACGGAGCGCCCATCCGGCGTCTCGATATCGAGCAGGTCGCCCGCGCCGTAATTCTCGACGGTGGAGACGGTGCCGAGCGGCACGCCATCCGGCCCGACAACGCTGCAACCGATGAGGTCGGCCTGCAGGAACTCGTCCTCATCCTCGGCTGCCGGCAACTTGTCGCGCGAGACGAACAACTCGACGCCGTTCAGCGCCTCGGCTGCCTCGCGCGTGGCCACGCCCTTGAGCCGGGCGACGACGACCTCCTTGGCAGGGCGGATGTCGATGATCTCGAAATTGCGGCCCTTGCCGTCGGTCAGCGGGCCATAATCGACGATCGCGAGCGGATCGCCGGTGAAGGTCTTGATCCTGACCTCGCCGCGCACGCCATGCGGCGCGCCGACGATACCGAGCAGGACGAGATTGTCGGTGCCAGCCATCATCCGTCATTCCGGGGCGCAGCGAAGCTGCGAGCCCGGAACCCATGAACACCACGATGACCGGAGCACACCGCCACCTTGTCATGAACGACGTGTTCATGGCTTCCGGGCCCGGGCCTGCGGCCCGTCCCGGAATGACGGCAGTGCAGCGTCAAGCTCACGCCTCGGCGGAAGCTTCTTCGGCGGCCGGGGCGGCAGCCTTCTCGGCCTTGGCCGCAGCGCGCTCCTTGGCCTTCTCGCCCGGAACGGCCTTGTTCGGGTTGTTGCGAGCCGGGCGCTTGGCGAGGCCGGCGGCATCGAGGAAGCGCAGGACGCGGTCGGTCGGCTGGGCGCCCTTGGCGAGCCAGGACTGGACCTTCTCGAGGTCGAGCACGACGCGCTCGGCCGAATCTTTCGGCTTCATCGGATCGTAGGAGCCGATCTTCTCGATGAAGCGGCCATCGCGCGGCGAACGGGCGTCAGCGACGACGATGCGGTAATAGGGGCGCTTCTTGGCGCCGCCGCGGGTCAGGCGGATCTTGAGGGACATGGTCTTCTTCCTTTGGTTGAACGTTGAAGTCGGGTTGAACGGTAAAGGCTATTTCTTCTTGCCGAACGGGCCGCCGCCCAGCCCCGGCAGGCCGCCGCCAAGGCCTGGCAGCTTCGGCATCATGCCGGCCGGCGGGGTGACGCCCTTCGGCAATCCAGGGAAACCGCCCGGCGGCAGCGACGGCAGGCCGCCGCCCGCGCCGAGCTGCTTCTGCAGTTCCGCGAGCTGGGCCGGGTCCATCTTGGAGGGATCGGGCATCCCGGCAGGAAGCCCCCCACCGAGCCCGAACATGCCGCCGAGCTTGCCGAGCATGCCGCCCTTCTGCTTCTTCATGGCCTTCATCATGTCGGCCATGCCGCGATGCATCTTGAGCAGCTTGTTGATCGCTTCCGGCGAGGTGCCGGAGCCGGCGGCGATGCGCTTCTTGCGGCTGTTCTTGAGCAGGTCGGGATTCCGGCGCTCGGCCGGCGTCATCGAATTGATGATCGCGACCTGACGGGCGATCATCTTGTCGTCGACCTTGGCGGCGGCGAGCTGGTTCTTCATCTGCGCCATGCCGGGCAGCAGGCCCATCACGCCGCCGAAGCCGCCCATCTTCTCCATCTGCTGGAGCTGCATGCGCAAATCATCGAGGTCGAAATTGCCCTTGGCCAGCCTCTGCGCCAGCGCCTGCGCCTTGTCGGCATCGACCGTCTGCGCCGCCTTCTCGACGAGCGAGACGATGTCGCCCATGCCGAGGATGCGGTTGGCGACGCGCGAGGGGTGGAAATCGTCGAGTTCGTCGACCTTTTCGCCGGTGCCGACCAGCTTGATCGGCTTGCCGGTGACGGCGCGCATCGAGAGCGCAGCGCCACCGCGCGAATCGCCGTCCATGCGGGTCAGCACGATGCCGGTGAGGCCGACGCGGGCGTCGAAGGCGCGGGCGGTATTGACCGCGTCCTGGCCGGTCAGCGCGTCGGCTACGAGCAGCACCTCATGCGGGCTGGTCGCGGCCTTCACCTGCGCGACCTCTTCCATCAGCGTATCGTCGAGCGTGACGCGGCCGGCGGTGTCGAGCATGACGACGTCGTAGCCGCCGAGGCGAGCCGCCTCGACCGCGCGCCGGGCGATCTGCACGGCCGACTGGCCGGCGACGATCGGCAGCGTCTGCACGCCGACCTGAGTGCCGAGAATGGCGAGCTGTTCCATGGCGGCCGGGCGTCGCGTATCGAGCGACGCCATCAGCACCTTCTTCTTGTTGCGCTCGGTCAGGCGCTTGGCGATCTTGGCCGTGGAGGTGGTTTTACCGGAGCCCTGCAGACCGACCATCAGGATCGGCACCGGCGGCACGGCGTCGAAGCCGATGACCTCGCCCTCCCCGCCGAGCGTGTCGATCAGGACGTCGTTGACGATCTTGATGACCTGCTGGCCGGGCGTGACCGACTTCAGCACCTCGGCGCCGACGGCGCGCTCGCGCACCTTGTCGGTAAACGAACGCACGACCTCGAGCGCGACGTCAGCCTCAAGCAGCGCGCGGCGAACCTCGCGCAGCGCGGCGTTGACGTCCTCCTCAGTCAGCGAACCCCGGCGGGTCAGCCCCGAAAGGATGCCGGAGAGTCTTTCGCTCAGCGTGCCGAACATGCGGACCTGCCTGCTTTGCCTCAAGGAACCGTCACAGCCGGAACCTCATCGCCAAACGGTTTCGCGCCCGAGGGCGCAACTGCGCTGTCGGACGTTGACCTCCGGGCTCATGGAAGCGGCTTGCGCGGCCCGGTCGGCGGATGTGGTTTCGGCGATGTCGGCGAAACGGATGGCGCCCTTAAAGCGGAAGAATGTGGCGAAAGTCAAGGTTGTGGGCGATCTTGCCGTCACGGGCCACCTCTCGCTCGTGGGAATAATGGCGTTCGGCCCCAGAATGGCCCTGATCTGACGGCATCGCATCGCGCCCCCAATCGAGCCGAACCCATGAAGACCGTGATCGCCCCGCCGCTGCTGGCCCTCACCCTCCTCCTTGCCGGCTGCGCGGGCGAGCCCCGCCGCGAAGGTCCGCTCGATCCCCGCATGGTCGAGCGGCTCAACGCCGTCTCCCTCGATCCGGCGCAGGCAGGGCGCATCCTTAACGCCTATCGCGCCGGCCTCGGCCTCGGACCCGTCCGGCCCGATCCGCGATTGATGGCGATGGCCCAGCGCCAGGCCGACGCCATGGTCGCGAAGAACGCCCTCTCCCATGACGCCGGCGGCAGCTTCGGCGGGCGCGTCGAGGCAGCAGGCCTCGATTCCGCCCGCGTCGCGGAAAATCTCGGCGGGGGCTACTTCTCCGTCGAGGAGGCTTTCGAGGGCTGGCGCAAATCCCCCGGTCACGACGCCAATCTGCGGATGAAGGAGGCGACGCGCTACGGCATCGCGCTCTCCAAGGATCCGCGCACCAGCTACCGCGCCTGGTGGGTGCTGGTCGTCGCAGCCGAACCGGAGCCGCGCGTAACCTTGGGTTACGGTGACAGGATGCCGCAACCTCGGTAACGGAGGGCGTCCCTTAATCGATTGCGAGCGCAACGATGCCTACCCGCCTCCTGATACCTTGTGTCATCGCCGTGTCCGCCGCCTTTGCCGGCCTGAACGGAGCCCAGGCGCAGCCCTGCTCCACCAATTTCACCAGCGCCGGCGTGCCGATGCTGTCGGAGATCACTTACCGCACCTGGGACCTCGTCAAGAGCCCGCCGGCCAAGGCCATTAATGGCGCCGCCCGCGCCGTGTCCGCCGAAGGTTTTGGCGGGATCCGCGTCGACAAGGCGACCAACACGCTCACCGCCCTTCAGGACGGAGCCGGCTCGGGCCGCCTGCAATCGCTGCGCATCACCGCCCGCAAGAGCGGCGGCGCCACCCGCCTCGATCTCGTTTTCACTGTCCAGGCAGGCCAGATCGGCCATGAGGGCGAGGTCCGCCGCGGCTTCTGCAACTTTGTCGACGCCGCTCGCGGCTGACCTCTTTACAAGCACCCGCTTCTGGTGATGGCTCTGGTTTTCAGGGAGCCATCATCATGACCTTCGAAGCCTGGGCCGCCTTCGCCGCCGCCACCGCCGTCCTCCTCGTCATCCCCGGGCCGACGATCCTGCTCGTCATCTCCTATGCGCTCGGCCAGGGCTGGCGCACGGCCTTCCCGATCGCGGTCGGCGTCGCGCTGGGCGACTTCACCGCCATGACCCTTTCGATGCTCGGCGTCGGCGCCCTGCTCGCAACATCAGCCATGATCTTCACCGCGCTGAAATGGATCGGCGCGGCCTACCTGATCTGGCTGGGAATCAAGCTCTTCCGCGCCGGCGGCACGCTGGATGCCAAGCCGCGCGAGGATGCCGCCCCTGCCTGGAAGATGCTCGGCCATGCCTGGCTGGTGACGGCGCTGAACCCGAAGAGCATCACCTTCTTCGTCGCCTTCCTCCCCCAGTTCCTCGACACCAAGGGCGATTTCTGGACGCAGATGCTGATCTTCGAGACGACCTTCATCGGCCTCGCCTTCGCCAACGCCATGGGCTACGCGCTGATCGCCTCCCGGGCTCGCGCCGTGGTGAGCAATCCGCGCGCCATCGGCCTGTTCAACAAGGCCGGCGGCACGCTGCTGATCGGCGCCGGCGTCGCGACGGTGGCGATCCGCTCCGGCAGCAACTGACGGCCATCGCCTTTCGGAAGCCCTGTTGCCGCAGGCGGTCTTGATCGAACGTCACGACCGCCTACTTCTACCGGGCCATGAACCGCCGCAAACTCCTCTCCTTCCTCGGTCTCGGTGCCTTGCTGGCCTCGACCGGTGCGGCCTGGGCCGCGATCTCCCGCTCGCGCAACCCCTATTACCAGGGGCCCGTCAGCGACCATTTCGACGGTCTCGTCTTCAGCGACGGCCGTACGATCAACAAGGGGCTGATGGACGTGCTGCGCTGGCAGACCGGCAAGCGCGAGCGCGAAGCCTTCCCGCCGCAATACGCCGCGCCTGCGCAGGACAAGCCGCCGGCGCGGGTCGGTGGCGTGCGCATCGTCCATCTCGGCCACGCCTCCTTCCTCTACCAGATCGCAGGCCTCAACCTGCTGATCGACCCGGTCTATTCGGAGCGCGCGAGCCCTTTCACCTTCCTCGGGCCGAAGCGCGTCAACGCGCCCGGCGTCGCCTTCGACGACCTGCCGAAGATCGACGCGGTTCTGATCACCCACAATCATTACGACCATCTCGATATCGAGACGCTGGCGCGGATCCACCATCGCGACCGGCCGCGGATGATCATGCCGCTCGGCAACAACACCATCGTCAGGGCCCGCATCCCCGATGCCCGCACCGAGGCGCATGACTGGGACGACCGGTTGCAGCTCTCCGACGCCGTCGCCGTCACGCTGGTGCCGACCTATCACTGGTCAGCGCGCGGCGCCTTCGACCGGCGCATGGCGCTGTGGTGCTCCTTCATCCTCGAAACCGGCGGCACGAAGCTCTTCCATGTCGGCGACACCGGCTATCATGACGGCTCGCTCTATGAGCGACTCGGCCGTGACCATGGCCCGTTCAGCCTCGCCGTGCTGCCGATCGGCGCCTATGAGCCGCGCTGGTTCATGTCGGACAACCACATGAACCCGGAAGAGGCGGTGAAGGTCATGCAGGCGCTTCGCGCCGAACAGGCCATCGGCCACCACTGGGGTACCTTCCAGCTCACCGACGAGGGCGTCGAGCGCCCGCCCAAGGCACTGAAGGCGGCGCTGGCTGCCGCTGGCTTGCCGGAAGAGCGCTTCCGGCCGATGCGGCCGGGCCTGAGCTGGAGCGCGTGACGCCCCGCCTTATTTCGGCTGGACGTAGACGTTGATCTCCAGATTCGGATCGCCCGGATCGTTGAGATCGCTGACATATTCCTCGAGGAAGGCGTCCTTCACGACGATGCTCTTCGCCTCCAGATAGGCGGTGATCGTCTCATAGGTGGAATCGATGTCGTCATAGGGCGCCTGATGCAGGAAGCGCAGCGCCGCCCCGGCGGGCGAGGTCGACATCTTGAAATCGGCGCCGAGCGAAGGCGCCTGACCGCCCGGCGGGATCGCGACCGGCAGCATCGCATCGAAACGGAAGCCTTCATCCGTCGTTTCGACGAAGAGCGTCAGCGGCCGGCCGGCGGCGGTGAGCCCCGCCTTCTGCGCCTCGGCCCGCAACGCCTTGAAGCTGTCGGAGAGCTTCTGAAAGCCCTGATCCCATGTCGCCTGCCCTGACAGGAGAAGCACGGGCTTGGGCGAGAGCGTCACCTCCGCGACATCGCTCGTATCGGAGCCTTTGCCGGCCAGCGTGGAATTCGGGTCGGGCACGCCGGTCTGCTGTTGCTGCGGGACGGGCGGCAGCGGTTGGCCCGGCGCCGGCAGGGTCGGCGGCGGCTGCACCGGCTGCGGCTCCAGCGGAAGCTGTGGCGTCGGCGCGGGCTGAACCGGCTGCGGCGTCACCGGAAAGGGCGGCGGCGGCGCGGGCTGGACCGGCTGCGGAGAGGGCTGCGAATCGGGAACCGCTGCGGGCGGGCCCTGATTGGGGGCCGACGGTACCTGTACCGGGGTCGCGCCGGGCGGCGGGGCAAGCGGCGCCGACTGGACGGCGGAAGGCGGAGCAACCGTCGCCTGGGCGAAGGCCATCGACACGGCACCGGCCATGCCGGTGCAGGCCAGAACACAAATCCGGAAATACCGCATCGTCACGGCCCTAGCTTCTCGCGATTCGCGCCCTTGCAGCGCAGCATAGAATGTCCACCTTCTCTCAGGAACGGGGACGAGGGTGGCTTTTTCACGTCGCCTCCGTCATAGACCCGTTATTCATGGGACGTGTGACCAAATGAACGCTCTGGCCAATCGCCGGTTCCTGAAGATGAACGGGCTCGGCAACCAGATCACCGTGCTCGACCTGCGCGGTACCAAGCTCCTGGTGGGCGCCGACGACGCGCGCGCCATCGCCGCCGAGCCGCGCGCCCGCTTCGACCAGCTCATGGTGCTGCACGATCCCCAGGTCGCGGGCACCGATGCCTTCGTCCGCATCTACAACATCGACGGCTCCGAGGCCGGCGCCTGCGGCAACGGCACGCGCTGCGTCGCCTGGGCGATGGTCGCCGACCCCGGGATGGGCGACCCCGCCAGGACCAGCCTGACCCTGCAGACCAAGGCCGGCCTGCTGCCGGTCAGGCGCGAGAGCGAGGCGATCTTCACCGTCGATATGGGCGCCCCGCGCCTCGCCTGGGACGAGATCCCGCTCGCCGAGCCCTTCGAGGATACCAGCCGCTTCGAATTGCAGATCGGCCCGATCGACGACCCGATCCTGCACACGCCCTGCGCCGTCAATATGGGCAACCCCCACGCGGTCTTCTTCGTCGAGGACCCCTATGCCTACAATCTCGCGCAGATCGGCCCATTGCTCGAGAACCACCCGATCTTCCCCGACCGCGCCAATATCGAGCTCGCCGCCGTCAAGGCGCCCGACCATATCGTGCTGCGTGTCTGGGAGCGCGGCGCCGGCATCACCCAGGCCTGCGGCTCGGGCGCCTGCGCGGCGCTGGTCGCCGCAGTGCGCCGTGAGCTATCAGCCCGCAAGGCCGTGGTCAGCCTGCCGGGCGGCGATCTCACCATCGAATGGCGCGAGAGCGATGGCCACGTCCTGATGACGGGCGCGGCCGAATTTGAGTGGGAAGGCACACTCGATCCATCCCTGTTCGAGAGCGCGGCCTGAAGGGCCAAAGCATTTTTGAGCGAAGTGGACACCGGTTCGCGTGAAGAAAATGCGAGAAGACAAAGGATCAGAGCATTTCCCCGTTTCGGAGAAACGGGGAAATGCTCTGGAGGTCGTTACCTTCGGCTGCCGCCTCAACATCGTCGAAAGCGAGGCGCTCAGGCTCCAGGCGGAAGCCGCCGGGCTGAAACACGCCGCGATCGTCAACTCCTGCGCCGTCACCGCCGAGGCGACCCGGCAGGCCCGTCAGGCCATCCGCCGCCTCAAGCGCGAGCAGCCAGACCGGCCCGTCATCGTCACCGGCTGCGCCGCGCAGATCGAGCCGGCCCGCTTTGCCGCCATGCCCGAGGCCGACCGCGTCCTCGGCAATGACGAGAAGCTGCGGCCGGAGAGCTGGGAGGCGCTTGCCCGTTCCAACAGCCTCGGCGGCGAGCAGGCCTTGCCTGCCGACAAGCTCGCAGTGGGCGACATCATGGCCCATGCGACCATGCGCGCGGCGCCGACGGGCCGCTTCGCCGGGCATACGCGCGGTTTCGTGCAGGTGCAGAACGGCTGCGACCATCGCTGCACCTTCTGCGTCATCCCCTTCGGCCGGGGCCATTCGCGCTCGCTGCCGGCGGGCCATGTCCTTGCCCAGTGCCGGCGGCTCGTCGAGGCCGGCGCGCGCGAGATCGTCCTGACCGGCGTCGATCTCACCAGCTATGGCCGCGACCTGCCCGGCGAACCGACGCTCGGCACGCTCGCCACGGACATCCTACGCGAAATCCCGGAGCTTGGGCGGCTGCGCCTCTCCTCGATCGATGCGGTCGAGGTCGACGATGCCCTGCGCGATCTCATCGCCACGGAAGCGCGATTGATGCCGCATCTGCACCTGTCGCTGCAGCATGGCGACGACCTCATCCTCAAGCGCATGAAGCGCCGCCACGGCCGCGAAGACGCGATCCGCTTCTGTGACGAGATGCGGCGCCTGCGCCCCAACATCGTCTTCGGCGCCGACCTCATCGCCGGCTTCCCGACAGAGGATGAGGCGATGTTCGCCCGCTCGCTGTCCCTCATCGAGGAATGCGGGCTCAGCTTCGTCCATGTCTTTCCTTATTCGGCGAGGCCCGAAACGCCGGCCGCGCGCATGCCGCAACTGCCGGGCGAGATCGTGACGGAGCGGGCATCGAGGCTGCGTGCGGCCGCCGCGACGGCTCAGCAGCGGCACCTCGCGGCCCGGATGGGCCGGGCGCTCTCGGTGCTGACCGAGCGCGGCAAGACCGGCCGCGCCGAGGATTTCACGCTCGTCCGGTTCGCAAGCGAGATCGAGGCGGGGCGGATCGTCTCGGTCACCGGCCATGCCAGCGACGGCCGTGCCTTGCTGGCCGCCTGAAGAGCCGAAACAAAGAGAAATAGCCGCCTCGGTCGCCGATGGGAGGAGGGAGTGACCGAGGCGGCAGAGCCGTGCCGGCAGCGGCAGACTCGAGGGGTTAGACGCGCCCGCGCCGTAAAAGGTTCAAATGCCCCGAGAAAATTCCTCGCGCAAACCCCTCGCATCGCGCGCCCTAACCGTCCCGCTGACACGCTGCACCTGATTGTTGCAGTAACCGCGCGGATTCCACGGCGGTTCGAGCGGCTGACAATTCCCGGCCGTATCCCGGGCGCGGGCCATGATCGTGAGCGGCCCCGGCGCCACGGCCGGCAGACGGGTCTCGAAACGACGCCAGGCGAAGGGGCTCTCGCCCGGTGCCAGCGCGATATCGTCCCAACGGCTTCCGCCGTCGCAGGAGAGCTCGACTGCGGCAAGCGGAATGGCGCCGCTCCAGGCGAAGCCGGCGACCGCGACCATCTCGCCCGCCGCCACGATGAAGCCATTCGTCGGGCGGGTGATCAGCGACTTCACCGGCATGTCGGTGATCACGGCGAAATGGGTGGGATCGAGCAGCTCGCCCGGCCGCAGCGCATGGATCGGCAGGCGGTAATCCGTGCCGCGCATCTTCTCGCCATCATGTTCCTGCGTCCGCAGGCTGATGCGGTTCAGCCATTTCTGCCAGGCCGAGCCGGGATAGCCCGGCGCGACGATGCGCAGCGGCCCGCCATGCAGGCGCGGCAGGGGCTCATCGTTCATGGCGAAGGCGATCAGCGTCTCCGGTGCCAGCGCCTTGGCGATCGGCAGGCCGCGCGACAGAGCCTCCTTCTCCGGCTTGCCGATCTGCCGGTCGGGCGCGAAATGGGCGGTATAGACGGCGCCCGGCCTCACGCCCGCATGGTTCAGCACATCGGCGAGCCTGACCCCGCTCCAGCGCGCGCAGCCGACCGCGCCGAGCCGCCATGGCAGCCCGTCGGTCGCGGGCGAGAATTGGGCGCGGCCGTTGCCGGCGCATTCCAGCACGGCAGTCTCGGTGACCGTCTCGAAAGCCTCCCGCAGCGCCGGAAGCGTCCAGACGGCCGGACGCTCGACCTCGCCGTCGATCGCCAGCGTCCACGAGCCTTCATCGGCGATGTCCGGAAGCTCGCCATTGTTGCGGATGAAGAAGGCGCTGACTGGCGTGATCGCCTCGTCGAGGAGATCGAGCGCCGGCTCGGCGTTCAGGGCCTCCTCGTCATGGACGTAGAGCCCCGGCTTCAGCCGGCGCAGCAAGGGCAGTTCGATAAGGCGGCGTGGCAAGCGAGAACGGTCTCCGGCGACAGCGGCCGGACAGACAACACGCTGTTCCGTCCTCTGTCGACTGCCCGGCGGCGCTTGGCAGCTTCCCGGACGCCGCAAGCACTCACCCCTTGGCGACGATTTCCTCGCGCAGGGCCCGGCGCAAGACCTTGCCGACATTGGTCTTGGGCAGGGTTTCACGGAAGAAGATCTGCCTGGGCACCTTGTAGCCGGTGAGATTCTCCTTGCAGTAGGCGCGCAGCGCGTCGGCCGTGAGCGTCTGGTCCTTGCGCACGACGAAGGCCGCGACGACCTCGCCGGAATGCTCGTCCGGCAGGCCGATTACCGCCGCCTCCAGCACGCCGGGATGCGCCGCAAGCACATCCTCGACCTCGTTCGGATAGACGTTGAAGCCCGAGACGAGGACCATGTCCTTCATCCGGTCGACGATCTTGAACTGGCCGTCGGGCAGCATCACGCCGATGTCGCCGGAGCGGAAATAGCCGTCCTCCGTCATCGCCTTGGCGGTCTCGTCGGGGCGGTTCCAGTAGCCCCGCATCACCTGCGGCCCGCGGATGCAGATCTCGCCGGGCTCCCCGGGCGGCATGTCGTTGCCGTCGGCGTCGCGGACCGCGACATCGGTCGAGGGAATGGGATAGCCGATCGTGCCGGAGAACTCCTGGATGTCCGGCCGGTTGATGGTGGCGACCGGCGAGGTTTCGGAAAGCCCGTAGCCCTCGATGATCGGCTTGCCCGTGACCTCCTTCCAGTGCTTGGCGACGGCGGCCTGGGTCGCCATGCCGCCGGCCACGGCAAAGCGCAGCTCGCCGAAATTCACGGTGCCGATCTCGGGATGGTTGGCGAGCGCGTTGTAGAGCGTGTTGACACCGGAAATGAGCGTGAACCGGCTCGCCTTCAGCGTCTTGATGAAGCCGGGAATATCGCGCGGATTGGCGATCAGCAGGCTCTTGGCGCCGATCCGGAGCAGGAACATGCAGCAGCAGGTCAGCGCGAAGATGTGGTAGAGCGGCAGCGCCGTCACCATGACGTGCTGGTATTCGCCCCGCCCTTGCGGCGGCTCGAGCGTCCATTCGAGCCAGAATCCGGCCTGCTGAACATTGGCGGCGACGTTGCGATGCGTCAGCGTCGCGCCCTTGGCGACCCCGGTCGTGCCGCCGGTGTATTGCAGGAAGGCGACGTCTTCCGGAACGATGGCGACGGGCTCCATTCCCTCCACCGTCTGCAGGATATGCCGGAGCTCGACGGCGCCCGGCAGATTGAAGGGCTTCACCACCTTCTTGATGCGGCGGGCGACGAAATTGACGATCCTGCCCTTGAAGCCCATCAAATCGCCGGCCGTGGCGATGACGATGGCGTCGAGCTTCAGGTTCGCCTTCGCCTCCTCGACGACATGGGCGAAGTTCTCGATCACCACGAGGATGCGCGCACCCGCATCGTTGACCTGGTGGGTGAGTTCGCGCGCCGTATAGAGCGGGTTGACGTTGACGACGGTGAAGCCGCCGAGCAGCGTCCCGAAGATCATCGCCGGATAGGCCATGATGTTCGGCATCATCAGCGCGACGCGGTCACCCTTCTGAAGCCCCCTCGCCTGAAGCCAGCCCGCGAAGGCCTCCGCCGCGCGCAGGGTCTCGGCGAAGGTGATCGTCTTGCCGAAGCTCTCGAAGGCCGGGCGATTGGCATAGGTCGCGCAGGACGAGCGTATCAGATCCGCCAATGTCCCGATCTTCGCCTCGTCGAGCGTTTCCGGGACGGCCGGCGGATAATGCGCAAGCCACGGACGCGCACCCTGCATGGGCTGCGCGACGCCGATCGCAGTCATGGTCTCCTCCCTCTCGGCCGGCTCAGCTTGCTCGCGCAAAGCCTCCGGCGCGCTTTTTCACGACCATAGAGTGCGGAACGGCGGCCCGACGCGCAAGCGCGACCTCTCGCCACCCCACGAATTGTTTAGATATAAACCTTTCGCGAGATGGCGAGGCAAGCCCTGGCAGAGCGAGTTCCGCCGAGACTATCGTCGTAAGAGGTCCGTCTAGAGCAGGATGCGAAAAAGCAGGAGCCGGCTTTTTCGCGAGAATCCTGCTCTGTCTCTTTGATGAGAGACGGATTCAGATGTCAGATGGGATCACCATGTGTTTCCATCTGACATCATCCGGCTCTAGCGCGCCTGCGCCGCCGCCAGTGCCTGGGCCGAGACCACCGCTTCGGCCGGCTTGCCGGCGAGCTCCGCCAGATGGTCGAAGCGCGCGCTGAAGGAACCGACGCCGGAGGTCGCCGAGCGCAGTTCGACGATCAACCCCGGCATCTCCGCTTCCGGGACGAGGGCGTTGATCTGGTCCCAGCCGCGCCAGCCGGGGCGGGTGTCGTAGCCGAGGATCTGCCCGCGCCGGGCCGAGATCAGCGCCGAGGCACGCGACATCGCCTCGGACGGGATCACCACCTCGATGGAGAGGATCGGCTCCAGCAGCACGGGCCTGGCCTGCGGCATGGCCTCGCTCATCGCCAGTCGGGCCGCCTGGCGGAAGGCCATGTCGGAGGAATCGACGGTGTGATAGGAGCCGTCCGTCAGCGTGACCGCGAGATCGACCACCGGGAAGCCGAGCGGCCCCTTCTCGCAATAGTCGCGCATGCCCGCCTCGACCGAGCCGATATACTGGCGCGGCACCACCCCGCCGGTGATCTTGTCGATGAAGCGGATGCCTTCCCCGCGCGGCAGCCCCGCGATCTCGATCACGACATCGCCGTACTGGCCATGGCCGCCGCTTTGCTTGCGATGGCGCCCGCGCGCACCGGCCTGGCCGCGGATGGTCTCGCGATAGCCGACCTGCGGTGGCCGGCTTACGACATTCACGCCGTAGCGGCCGGCGAGCTTCTCCAACGTGACGCGCAGATGCATCTCACCCTGGCCCGAAAGCCGCGTCTCGCTCAGTTCCGGCACCTGGGTGACGAGGAGCGCGGTATCCTCTTCCGCGATCTTCTGCAGCGCGGCGGCGAGCCGGACATCGTCCTTGCGGTCCTTGACCGCGATCGCGAGCGTATGCACCGGCTCGGGCGGGGCGACCGCGCTGACCACGCCGGCACGCTGCTTGCCGAGCATGAAGGCCTCGCCCGTACCGATGCCGTCGAGCTTGGCGAAGCCGGCGACCTCGCCCTCCTCTGCGGCGGGCTTGCGGCTCTGCTCGCTGCCTTTCAGGGAGACGATGCCGGCAATGCGCGCCTCGACGCCGGCGGAAGAGGTGACGACGTCGCCCTCGGCCAGCCGCCCGCGCATGACCCGGGCGAGCGAAACCTTGCCACCCTGCCCCGCATGCCAGCTCTTCATCACCTGCGCCAATGGCGGCCCGTTCTCGACGATGCCGACCCGCCCGCGCGTCTCGCTGAGCGTCGGGGCCTCATGCCTCAGCGCCTTCAGGAGCCGCGTCACGCCATTGCCGCGCTCGGCCGCGCCAATCAGCACCGGCACGACATGGCGGTGCTGCAATTCGCGGGCGAGATCGTCAAAGATGCGATCGCGCGGCGGCTCCATGTCGCCGAGCAGCTCCTCCATCAATTCGTCGTCGTAATCGGCGAGCTTCTCCAGCATCGAGAAGCGCGCATCCTTCTCGCGGCCGCTCTCGTCGGGGTCGATCGGAACGATCTCGCTGGGCGCGTGCTCGCGATAGATGAAGGCCCGCTCCAGCGCGAGGTCGATGAAGCCGATGGCGATGCCCTTCTGCCAGATCGGGATCTGGCGCAGCAGCAAGGGCGTGCGCGAGGCCCGCTGCAGGATGGCGAGCGTCTCGCGCACCCGGCGCGAGGCCGTGTCGATCTTGTTCAGGAAGAGGAAGCGGGGGATGTCGGCCTCCTCGAGCTCGCGCAGCACGAGCTCCAGCGCCGGCGCCTTGCGGTCATCCGCCTCGCAGACCACCACGGCCGCGTCGACCGCCGGCAGGACATGGCGCATCTCGTGCAGGAACTCGACCGAGCCGGGACAGTCGATGAATTGAAACTGGTCGCCGAGGAATTCGACGCTCGCGACATTGGGCTCGACGCTCATCTGGTGAGCCCGCGCCTCGGGCGAGGCATCGCCGACGCTGTTGCCGGCCTTGACCGAGCCGGTGCGGGAAAGCGCGCCGCATCGCATCAGGATGCTTTCGAGCAGCGTGGTCTTGCCGCTCTGGAAGGGGCCGACGATCGCGATGCATCGTGGCCCCGCGCGTCGGGTGCCGGATGCCGCGTCTCCCTTGCCGTTCTGTGCAGCCATGACGTCCTCCTTCGGGTTGGACCCACGAGGACGAAAGGCCTTTGGCCTCTCATCGACGCGGATGGAGGCCGGCGCGTCGGGACGGAAGAGCCCGCAGCACCGGTCAGGCGGCGGTCGCACCGGCCCGAGCGGGCCGAGCGGCCGTCGAAGAGGCATGTCGAGGCAGGTTCGCGCCGTTCACGATCGGCTGCAAGGAGATTATGTGCCGCACCGCAGCGGAGCCGGCAGGCAGCGCGAGGAAGCGCCCCTCGCCGCCGGGACGACGGGGCTCAGCCGGCCCGCTCCTGCGCCTGGCGCTGGTAGACCGAGAGAAAGGCCTTTCCCATCAGCGAGCTCTCGCCGTCGATGGCCTTCTGCAGGACGCTGGCGCGAATGGCCTGGATGCGGGGAGCGTCGGGCGCTGCCGCACCGGCAAGCTCGGCGAGTTGCACGGCGAGCCGGGACGCTCCCTGCTCCGACAGGATGGCCGCCCGCTCGGCCAGCTTCTCCGCCCCGCCCGCCAACCGGGCGAGCTCGGTGGCGATCTCGGCGGTGCGCGCCGGCTTGAGATGCGCCGGGTCGCCATCGAACCAGCCGGCATAGAAATGATAGATGTTGCGGACGAGGAATTCCGGATCGTCGTATTTCGCCAGCAGATAAGGCTTCGCGAGATATTCCGCCGGCACCTTCACCGCATGCAGCACCGCGTCGAGCGTGGCGCCCCGGTTCATCAGTGCCAGCGTCTCGCGCACGAGATGCTCGAGCGCTTCCGCACCGTCGCGCAGCATCTGCAACGCCCGCGCCTCGCCGAAGACGACCGGTCCGTGGCCGGGGATCAGGATGGCGGGCCTGAGCTGCTCCATGTGCCGGAGCGCGACGGCCCATTCGGCGGCATAGCGCTGGACCTTGCGCGGATTTCCGGCATTCGGGAACACCCAGATCACGAAGTCGCCGCTCGCCAGGACGCGCCGCTCCGGCAGCCAGACGAAGCTGGCATCGTCCGTCTCACCTCGCCCATGGAAGAGTTCGAGCCGCTCGCCGCCGATCGTGAGCGACAGCGTCTCGTCATAGACCTCGTCCGGCTGCCGCTGGCCGATGGGGTAGACATAGCCGGGCTTGTTGAACTGCTGGCCCTGCACGATGCTGTTGAAGCCGTGCGAGGCCACGTAGCGCTCCATCCGCCGGCGGACATTGCGATGGGCGACGATCCGGGGGCGTGGGACGCCCCGCGCATCGGCCTCCGCATCGATGACGGCGATGCCGCTGGTATGGTCGATATGGCCATGGGTGAAGATCACCGTATGGATCGGGCTGTCATCCCAGCTCCGGATCACCTCCAGCGTCCGCTGCGCCGTATCCGGCTTGGCGGTGTCGATCAGGACCAGCCCTTCCATGGTGCGGATCGCGGTGACGCTGCCGCAGAAATAGGTGGTGTGGACCGTGATGATGCCGTCCGCAACGGCGGTGATGGCGCCATCGGAAACCGCGGCCGTCCATTCCTCCATGGGCGCGCTGCCGTTCCACAGGCGCTCGAACAAGGGGTCTGAAGCCATCGGTGAACTCTCCACGCGTCACGACAGGCTTAGCATGGCTGCCGCCAGCCGAAAGCCGCTGCCGGCGATGTGCTGACACCCGGCGTCAGCGGAGGCGCGACCGGCCGGCGAGCGCGCATCTAGAGCGCCGCTAGGCGTCCCCCGTTTCCTTCGTGCCCGTCGGTTCATGCGTCGGGGCGCCCACCTCGCCTTCGCTCATCCGCTTGAGGCGGCTCAGCATGGCCGCCGCATAGGCCGCATAGGGACCGATCCAGCGCTCGTGAATCCCGTGGATCGGCAGCGCGTCGAGATGGTTCCAGCGCTCGCGCCCGCGCCGCTCGACGATTACAAGACCCGCCTCCTCCAGCACCTTCAGATGCTGCATCACGGTGCAGCGATCGAGTTCCGGCATAAGCTCGCACAGCATCCCCGTCGTGCGGGGGCCCGCCTTCAGCGCATCCAGAATCCGCCGCCGTGCACGATGGCCCAGCGCCTTGAAGAGAGCGTCGTCTGCGTCGTCCGTTGACATGTTATAAATCTATAACATAATAATCCCGGCAGCAATGGGAGGGCGTCGATGGAACCGCAGATGGATCTGAAATTTTCGGTCGCCGGGCGCATCGCGAAGCCGGTCGGCGAGGTTTTCGAGGCAGTGGTCAATCCCGACCACCTCTCCCATTTCTTCACGACCGGCGGCGCGAAGGGGCGGCTCGAGACCGGAGCGGTCGTCACCTGGGATTTTCACGACTTCCCAGGCGCCTTCCCGGTCCATGTCGTGGAGGTGGAGACGGACAGGCGCATCGTCCTGCGCTGGGGCTCGGCCGAGACGACGCCCGACCCCGCCGCCAGCCGCGAGACCACCGTCACGATGACCTTCGAGCCGCTCGAAGACGGCCGCACGCTCGTCCGGATATCGGAACAGGGCTGGTCACGGACACAGGAGGGGCTGAAGGCCTCCTACGGCAATTGCGAGGGCTGGACGGGCATGCTCTGCGCGATGAAAGTCTGGCTTGAGCACGGCTTCAACCTGCGCGAGGGGTTCTACAAGTAGGGGGCGGTGCGGCTCAAAGGCCGTACAGTGCAGCTGACGATCACCGACCTTTTATGCGCGGGCAGCCGCCCTCTTCGCGCTCGATGATCTCGCACCGGCCCTCTTTGGAGACAAAACGATGTTCACTCACGTCATGATCGGCAGCAACGACCTGGAGCGGGCGAGAGAGTTCTACGACGCCACATTCGCCGCGTTGGGAGGCGAGCCCGGCGAGATCGATGCCAGAGGCAGGCTGATCTATGTCCACGACGGCGGTCGGCTGATGATCACGAAGCCGATCGACGGCAAGCCAGCGACGGCGGCCAACGGTGGGACAATCGGTATCGCCGCGGCGAGCCGTGACCATGTTCTCGCATGGCATGATGCCGGCACCGCCCATGGCGGAACGTCGATCGAGAGCCCACCCAGCGAGCGCCCGAATGGAGCCTTCGTCGCCTACCTTCGCGATCCCGACGGAAACAAGCTCACCGCGCGCACTCAGCCGACGAAGTAACACAACCGGCAACAGCCGCTGCGAAGATCATCCCGCTTTTCGGGAAACCCGCCGGCAAGCGGATGGGTAGAAACCGCCCCCTCTATAAATTCCGCCGCTCACCCCGCAGCGTCGCCAACCCGATACCGGCCGCGTCGAACCCGCCATCGACCGCCAGCACCTGCCCGGTGATGTAGCTCGCCTTGTCCGAGCACAGGAAGAAGATCGACTCCGCCAACTCCTCCTCCAGCCCGTAGCGGCCGAGCGGGACGGCGTCGCGATAGTCCGCGCGGATCTCCGGGCTGTGCACGGCCTTCGCCATCGCCGTCTCGACCGGACCCGGCGCGACCGCGTTGACGCGAATGCCGAGGCTCGACAGTTCGACCGCCTGCTGCTTCGTCAGATGCGCCAGCGCGGCCTTGGAGGTGCCGTAGGCGACGCGCAGCGTCGAGGCGCGCAGGCCCGAGATCGAGGTGATGTTGACGATGGCGCCGCCACCCCGGTCGGCCATCAGCGGGGCCGCGAGCTGCGTCGCCAGGAAGGGCCCGGTGAGGTTGACCGCGAGCACGCGCTGCCACTCCTCATGCGTCGTCTCCAGCAGCGGCTTGAACACGGCGGTGCCGGCGTTGTTGACCAGCGCGTCGAGCGGCCCGAAGCGCGCTACAAGCGTGTCGAAGGCTGCCGCGACCTGCCGCGGCTCGGCGATGTCGCAGGTCAGCGCCAGCGTCTCCTCCGGCTTGCCGATCTCCGCCACGGCTCGCTCCAGCCCGGCCCCGTCGATGTCGAGCAGACCGATGCGCCAGCCATCTGCGAGAAAGCGCTTCGCCGTCGCCAGCCCGATGCCGCGCGCGGCCCCGGTGACGAGGGCGACCTTGGAAACTGTGCTGATCATGCGGGTATCCGGACAATGGGACGTGATCGGGAAATGGCGCCCGGAAGCTATGCTTCGCGAAGCCCTGGCCGCAAGATCGCCGGCCCGCATGCGCCTTGCCGGCATTCCCGCTCGACAAATGCCGGACTCTCCTGTATGGCCCCGCACTCAACTGAAAACAGCGAGCCGAAAGCCCGCGCTTCCGCGCGAATACGGCCATGGAGAGACCCATGAACATCATCGAGCAGATCGATGCCGAGCAGATTGCCAAGCTGAGCGAAGGTCGCGAGATCCCGCCCTTCCAGCCCGGCGACACCGTGCAGGTCAACGTCAAGGTCAAGGAAGGCGAGCGTAGCCGCGTCCAGGCCTATGAGGGCGTCGTGATCGCCCGCAACGGCGGCGGCCTCAACCAGAGCTTCACCGTCCGCAAGATTTCCTATGGCGAAGGTGTCGAGCGCGTTTTCCCGCTCTTCTCGCCGAACCTCGATTCCATCAAGGTCATCCGTAAGGGCAAGGTGCGTCGCGCCAAGCTCTATTACCTGCGCGATCGCCGCGGCAAGTCGGCCCGCATCGCCGAGCGCGTCGAGGCCCGCCCCGCCAAGGGTGGCAAGGCCGCCGGCAAGTAAGCCGCGGCCCCCTTCGAGAATTCAGGAACGCGGTCCTTCGGGGCCGCGTTTTTTTGTTGCGCGCAACGCTTCGTGGCGCAGGGGCACCCGGAATGATGGCCGCTCAGTCGAATGCAATAAACGCATATCGGCGCATATAATTTTCATTTGATATGCGTATAACGCTCCTATAAGCATGCCAATCATTAGCTTGCTATCGATATTCATCCTATGGATCAGACACAGCTCCAGGCCGCCTTCACCGCCGAGCTCGCGGCCGTCAACCGCAAGCTGCGCACTCTCGTCGACGAGCGCGCCCGCAAGATGGGGCTGACCTGGTCTCGCGCCCGGTTGCTGATGGAGCTCGCCCGTGAGGACGGGCCGATCCAGTCCGATCTGGCGGGCCTCCTCGACATCGAGCAGCCGACATTGGTGCGCCTGCTCGACGGGCTCGAGCGCAACGGCATGATCGAGCGCCGCGCCGTCGAAGGGGATCGCCGCGCCCGCCGCGTGTTCCTCACGCCCATGGCGCGCGCTCAGGCCGAGGACATCCTGAATTTCCTCGCCGCCCTGCGTGCTGATATCCTGCAGGGCATCGCGCCGCGGGAGCTGGAAATGGCACTCGATGTCCTGCGCCGGACGTCCCGCAACATCGCCGCCGGGCGGAGCGCCGCCCCATGAGCACGGCAGAGCCCGCTTCCGCGCCAGCCGCTGCGACGCCCCCTGCCCCGACGCAGGGCTGGTTCACCATGCCGGTGCCGCGCGCGCTCGCCTACATGCTCGCTTCGGTCACATTGGCGATGACGCAGCAGATCGGCCAGAACATCGTCAACACCAACATCTACCAGATCCAGGGCGAGCTCGGCGCCACCGTCGCCGAGACCAACTGGCTGGTCGCCGCCTATATGGCGCCCAACGTCTCGCTCTCGATCGCGCTGATCAAGATCCGCATGCAGTATGGCTTGCGCAATTTTGCGGAGATCAGCATCGCCGGCTTCGTGCTGGCCGCCGCCCTGAATTTCTTCTTCGTCCAGGATCTGCAATCGGCCGTCGCCGTGCGCTTCATGAGCGGCATGGCGGCGGCGCCGATGTCCTCGCTCGCCTTCTTCTACATGATCGAGCCGATGCCGCCGCAGCGGAAGCTGACCGTCGGCCTGTCGCTGGCACTGACCAACACCACGCTCGGCATCCCCGTGACGCGGCTGATCTCGCCCTATCTGCTCGATCTCGGCGGCTTCCACAGCCTCACCATGATCGAGATGGGGCTGGCCCTATTGGCTTTCGGCTTCGTCTACGCGCTGCCGCTGGCGACGCCGCCGCGCATCAAATGGATCGGCCCCTTCGACATCGTCAGCTATCTGCTGATCGCCATCGGCTTCGGCAGCATCGCCGTCGCGCTCAGCCTGGGCCGCCTCTACTGGTGGCTCGAGGCGCCCTGGCTCGGCTGGCTCCTTGCCGTCGCCATGGTCTGCTTGATGCTGGCCGCGATCATCGAATTGCACCGCGAAAGCCCGCTCGTCGACATTCGCTGGCTGACCAGCCCGACCACGCTGCATTTCGCCGGCACGCTGCTGCTGCTGCGCCTCGTCCTGGCGGAGCAGACCGTCGGCGCCTCGAATTTCTTCCAGGCGCTCGGCATCCAGAACGAGCAGACCGTACCGCTCTACGCGATCATCCTCGCCGCGATCATCGCCGGCGGCCTGACCTGCGCCGCGCTGCTGCGCCCCGGCCGCGAGAACGGGTTCTACGGGGCCGCGCTCGCCTGCGTCACGCTTGGCGCCTGGCTCGACAGCGGCGCCACCAGCCTGACCCGGCCGGACGACATCTGGCTCAGCCAGTCGCTCGTCGCCTATGGCTCGGCGCTCTTCCTGCCAGCCGCGATGGCTCAGGGGCTCGGCGCGGCGATCGTGCGCGGGCCGATCTACATCCTGAGCTTCTTCACCGTCTTCCTGTTCACGCAGAGCATCGGCGGCCTGTTCGGCTCGGCGATCTTCGGCACCTTCATCACGCTGAGAACGACTTTCCATTACAACGTCCTGACCGAGCATTTCACCCTGTCCGACCCGTTGGTCGCGCAGCGCGTCAGCCAGCTCGGCGGCGCCTATGGTCATGTGCTGACCGACCCGACGCTGACGCGGGCGGAAGGCGTGTCGCTGCTGGCCCAGCAGGCGACGCGGGAGGCGACGGTGCTGGCCTATAACGACGCCTTCCTGCTGATCTCGCTGATCGCCGGCCTCGCCCTGGCCGGCCTTCTCACCCATCTCGCCTTCCTGCAATGGAAGGCACGCTCGGCCGCGCCGGCCGCCTCCGCGACAACCTGACCTTCCGCTTGCGACCATGACCCGCCTGTTCCGCTCCCTTTCGACCTATATCGCGCTGGCGATCGGCCTCGCCGGCGTCGTTCTCGTCCTCTACGCTTGGCGGCTGCCACCCTTCGCGAGCGCCATCGAGACCACCGAGAACGCCTATGTGCGCGGCCAGGTCACGGTGATCGCGCCGCAGCTCGCCGGCTATGTCGCGGAAGTGCCGGTGCAGGATTTCGCCACGGTGAAACAGGGCGACCTGCTGCTGCGCATCGACGACCGGATCTTTGCGCAGAAGCTGGAACAGGCCCGTGCCGGCCTCGCCGCCCAGCGTGCCGGCCTCGCCAATTCCGATCAGGCCCGCGCCACAGCCGAAGCCCGGCTGCGCGCCGCAGTGGCGAATGTCGCCAGTGCCGAAGCGGCCTTGCGTACCGCCGAGGCGAATTGGGGCCGGATCGAGCCGTTGCGCGAGCGCGGCGTCGTCAACCAGACCAGCACCGACCAGAGCCAGCAGGCGCTCGACCAGGCGCGCGCCTCCCTCACCGCCAACAACGCCGCCGCCGAAGTCGCGCGGCAGGATATCCAGACCGCGATCGTCAACCGCCAGTCGCTCATCGCGGCGGTCGAGGGGGCCGAAGCCGCCGTCCACCTTGCCGAGATCGACCTGATCAATACCCGTATCCTCGCCCCGCAGGATGGACGCCTCGGCGAGGTTTCCGCCCGGCTCGGGCAATATGTCTCGGCCGGCACCCAGCTCATGGCGCTCGTGCCCGCCCAGGTCTGGGTCATCGCCAATTTCAAGGAGACGCAGCTCGCCGGCATGCGTGTGGGCCAGCCGGTGAGCTTCACCGTCGATGCACTCCGCCATGCGAAGCTCAGCGGCCATATCGAGCGCTTCTCGCCGGCCGCCGGTTCCGAGTTCAGCGTGATCCGCCCTGACAACGCCACCGGCAACTTCATCAAGATCGCCCAGCGCGTCCCGGTGCGCATCGCCATCGACCCGGGCCAGCCTCTGGCGGAACGGCTGACGCCCGGCATGTCGGTGGTCGTCAGCGTCGACACCGCGGCGCCAAGCCCCGCGTCCGGCAAATGACGGCTCCGCGAGCGGCATCGATTGTCCCGCTTCCTTGGAACTGCTACACAGTGGCCATGTCGCCGTGTGTGCATCAGTTCCAGCGCTTCTGCGCCGTGCAGGGAGAGGGCCATCTGCCGCCCCTGCCGACGACGCAGGACTTCGCCGCGCTGCATGATCATGCCCGCCTGCCCTGGCGCTTCTTCGGCCGCTTCACAGCCTCCATCGCCGCAGGCCTTACCGGCGCCTGAGACCGGCCGCATCGCGCGGCCGGCGACAGGCGTAGCGTTTTTGCAAGCCGGCCTTCAACGCCGGCTTTCTCGTTTCCAGATCAGATTTGAACAGACCGAGATCAAGCCATGACTGCGACCTCAGCTCCCCGCACGCTTTACGACAAGATCTTCGACGACCACGTCGTCGACCGGCAGGATGACGGCACCTGCCTGCTCTATATCGACCGCCACCTCGTCCATGAGGTGACGAGCCCGCAGGCCTTCGAGGGCCTGCGCATGACCGGCCGCAAGGTGCGTGCGCCCGAGAAGACGCTCGCCGTCGTCGACCACAACATCCCGACGACCGACCGTTCCAAGGGCATCGCCGAAGAGGAAAGCCGCATCCAGGTCGAGGCTCTGGCGAAGAATGCCAAGGAATTCGGCGTCGAGTATTTCAACGAGCTCGACAAGCGCCAGGGCATCGTCCACATCGTCGGTCCCGAGCAGGGCTTCACCCTGCCCGGCACCACGATCGTCTGCGGCGACTCGCACACCTCGACGCACGGTGCCTTCGGCGCGCTGGCGCATGGCATCGGCACCTCGGAGGTCGAGCACGTCCTCGCCACGCAGACGCTGATCCAGAAGAAGGCGATGAACATGCTCGTCCAGGTGGACGGCACGCCCGCGCCCGGCGTCGGCGCCAAGGACATCACGCTGGCCATCATCGGCGAGATCGGCACCGCCGGCGGCACCGGCTCGGTGATCGAATATGCCGGCGAAGCCATCCGCGGCCTGACGATGGAAGGCCGCATGACGCTCTGCAACATGTCGATCGAGGGCGGTGCCCGCGCCGGCATGGTCGCCCCGGACGAGAAGGCCTTCGCCTATCTGAAGGGCCGCCCGAAGGCGCCGCAGGGCGCGGCATGGGACGCCGCCGTCCGCTATTGGGAGACGCTGCAGACCGACGAGGGCGCGCATTTCGACCGCGTGGTCCGGCTCGACGCCGGCAACCTGCCGCCAATCGTGTCCTGGGGCACGAGCCCCGAGGACGTGATCTCCGTCACCGGCGCGGTTCCCGACCCCGAGCTGATCCAGGACGAGGTCAAGCGCGCCTCGAAGAAGCGTGCGCTGGAGTATATGGGCCTGACCGCCGGCACCAAGATCACCGACATCCCGCTCGACGTGATCTGGATCGGCTCCTGCACCAATGGCCGCATCGAGGATCTGCGCACCGTCGCGAAGATCGTCGAGGGCAAGAAGATCCATGAGAGCCTCGACTACGGCATGATCGTCCCCGGCTCCGGCCTGGTGAAGGAGCAGGCCGAGGCCGAGGGTCTCGACAAGATCTTCATCGCCGCCGGCTTCGAATGGCGCGAGCCCGGCTGCTCGATGTGCCTCGGCATGAACCCCGACCAGCTCAAGCCCGGCCAGCGGGCAGCCTCGACCTCGAACCGCAATTTCGAGGGTCGTCAGGGCTATCGCGGCCGCACCCACCTCGTCTCGCCGGCGATGGCGGCGGCGGCGGCCTTGACCGGCCGCTTCGTCGACGTCCGCACGCTCGGCTGAACGGTCCAGCGGGGAGAGCGCCATGTCGAACGATCCCCGCGAAGCCGCCCGCGAGGCCGAGGCCAAGGCCGCGCTGGAGCGCGTGAAGCGCGACAGCGAGACCTTGCTCGGTTCCTCGATGGGCAGGGCAGCCGATCATTTCTCCGGCACCGACGCGCCGGAGGGCGACAGGATCGAGCTCTGGGGCCGGCGCATCGGCCGTGCGCTCTCGCTCCTCGGCGTGATCGTGCTGGCCTGGTGGCTCGGCCATCAACTGAAGTTCTGGTGACGGAGATGGATGCCGCCGTGGCGAAGACAGCGCGGATCGACTGGGACGGAGCGAAAGCCCCGTCGCTGGAGGCGTTCGACGACCTGGCCCAGGCCGCGTTCGACCGCCTGCCGGAGGAGTTCCGCGCGCTCTGCGCCGACGTCGTCTTCAACGTCACCGAGTTCCCGGAGGACGACGTGCTGAAGGAGCTGGAGGCGGAGAGCCCCTTCGACCTGCTCGGCCTCTTCACCGGCGTCGGCCTGCCGCAACAGGGTTTCGGGCCCCAGACCGGCCAGATGCCCAACACCATCCACCTCTATCGCCGGCCGATCCTTGACTACTGGGCCGAGCACGACGAGAGCCTCGGCGCGATCGTCAGCCACGTCATGATCCATGAGATCGGCCACCATTTCGGCTTCTCCGACGAGGACATGGAAGCCATCGAACAGGCGGCCGGCTGAGGCCGGGCGCGCAGGACAAGCACAGGAACCGCACCATGCAGCCCTTCACCACCCTGACCTCGACGCCGGCCCCGCTGAAGGTGGTCAATGTCGATACCGACATGATCATCCCGAAGCAGTATCTGAAGACGATCAAGCGTACCGGCCTCGGCACCGCGCTGTTCTCGGAGATGCGCTACAAGGATGACGGCTCGGAGAACCCCGATTTCGTGCTCAACCAGCCGGCCTATCGCAAGGCGGAAATCCTCGTCGCAGGCGACAATTTCGGCTGCGGCTCCTCGCGCGAGCACGCGCCCTGGGCCCTGCTCGACTTCGGCATCCGCTGCGTGATCTCCACCAGCTTCGCCGACATCTTCTACAATAACTGCTTCAAGAACGGCATCCTGCCGATCAAGGTCACGCCCGAGCAGCTCGACGCGCTGTTCGACGATGCCGAGCGCGGCTCCAACGCGACGCTGACGATCGACCTCGAGAACCAGACGATCAAGGGCCCCGACGGCGGCGAGATCAGGTTCGAGATCGACCCGTTCCGCAAGCACTGCCTGCTGAACGGCCTCGACGATATCGGCCTGACCATGGAGAAGGCGCCGAAGATCGACGCCTATGAAGAGAAGCTGAAGCAGCGCGCCTGGGCCTGAGGCCGCTCGCAACGCTCCCCCCTCTCCCCTCGCGGGAGAGGGGAAGAACCTAAACTACCAGCCCGCGCATCGGCCCCAAATCGCCCGTGCCGGGAAACACCTTTTCCGCCAGCACCGGCCCCGACAGCCCGAACAGGTCGGCAACAACGCCCTTGGCCACGGCGCGGATGTCGGTCGTCGCCTTGAGATCGCGGTTCTGGTAGAGCTGCTCGGGCTTCAGCCCCGGCCAGTCGGCGATCATGCGCCCGCCCTTGACCGCTCCGCCGACGAGGAAAGCGACCGTGCCGGTGCCATGATCGGTGCCCGTGGTGCCGTTCACCGCCGCGGTGCGGCCGAACTCCGTCACCACCATCACCACCGTGTCTTTCCAGACCGGCGAAAGACCCTGCTCGAAGGTCGCAAAGGCGCCGTCGAGCCCGCCGAGAAGAGTCGCGAGCCGGCCCTTGGCCCCGCCCTCATTGGCATGCGTGTCCCAGCCCTCGAAGGCCAGCGCGGCGATGCGCGGCCCGTCATCGGCGCCGACGAGTCCGGCCGCGCCCTCGGCGATGCGACGCATGCCGTCCACGGAATCAGGGCCGCCACCGCCCATCTTGCCATCCATGCCGCGCCGCTGCGCCAGGCTTTCCGTCTCGATCGCCTGCTGCAGCGCCGCGGCCAGATGCGGATCGCGCTGGCCATAGAGATCGGCGAGCCGCATTGTCAGGTCGCTCCCGGCGCGCGCCATGCGCGGCGGCGCCCAGCCGAGCACCGGCGCGTCGCCGCGCACCACCAGCGGCGGCACCACGCCGACACCGAGCACGCCCTTTCGCGCGATGCCCTCGCCGGCCGGCAGGCTGGCGAGAAGGCGGTTGAGCCAGCCCGTCGCCGTATGGCCGGGTCCGGGCTGGCCGCTTTCCAGTACGTCCTGCCCGTCGAAATGCGAGCGCTCGCGATAGCCGGTCGCGGCCGCATGGACGATCGCCGCCTGCCCCTGCTTGTAAAGCCGCGCGAGATTCGGCATCGCAGGATGGAGATAGAAGAAGCCGTCGAGCGGCAGCGCCGCGTCCGGTCCGTCCTTGGCGAGCGCGATGCCCTCGCGCAAGCCGGCATAGCCGGGATCGCCGATCGGCGGCACGGCCGAGAGCCCGTCAAGCGCGCCGCGCAGCACCACGACGAGGAAGCGCGGATCGCGCGCGCCGGCTGCCGCATAGGCGAATTTCGGCACGAAGGACCAGGCGAACAGCGCCCCCGCCGCACCCAGCACGGCGCGGCGCGACGGCGTCATCCGTTCGCAATCGTCATTGTCGTGATGATCCATCACCGTCACCTCCGCTGGAATTCGGGCGACATCAGCAGCAGTGCGATCGCCTGCGGCCTGCTTTCGGCGCGCGCCACTGCCTGCTTCGTCTCGGGCGACAGGATCGGGCCGAGAATGTCGTCGGCCTGGCTGCGCGGGTCCGGCACCGCGTTTGCCGTCTGCCGGCCCCAGCCGGCGGCGACGTCGATGCGCGTCTTGATGCCCTCGGCCGAGGCCCAGGCGACGTTGGTGTCGGCATAGCCGTTCGGGCCGGAGGGCTGCCAGAAGGGCTGCCCCATCGTGCCGAGCGGCCCGAGGATCTGTCCGGGATTGGGCTGCAGCCCCGTCGCGCGATAGGAGGCCAGCAGGAATTCCTGCGGCGAGCGCACCTTGGTCGCCGGCGCCTTCCAGGCCTCGTCGCTGCCGATCAGCGCGCGATAGACGCTGGGCAGGTCGCCGCCGCTCTGGCGGAAGGTCGCGGCCAGCAGATCGACCAGCTTCGGCGGCGGATCATCCGCCACGAAATGGCGCACGAGCTTGGTCGCGATGAAATGGGCGGTCGAGGGATGGCGCGCCAGATCGGTCAGCGCCGCGACGCCCTGCGCCCGGCCCGGCTGGTCGTAGGAGCGGCCGAGCAGCGGCGTGACACCGGGTTCGTGGAGCCCGGCATTGAAGGCGAAGGAACCGGGAAAGCCGAGCACGCCCTCGCGCCCCACCACCGTCCAGCCGGTGATGATCCGGGCGAGATTGGTGACGTCAGCCTGGTTGTAGCCGCCGGAGACGCCGAGCGTATGCAGTTCCATGATCTCGCGGGCGAGGTTCTCGTTGAGCCCGCGCCGCTGCCGCCGCCCGGCCGGGGAGTTGGGGCCGATCGACTGGCGGTTGTCGAGGAAGTCGAGCATCGCCGGGTGGCTCTCGGCCGCGATCAGCATGTCCTCGAAACGGCCGAAGACATGCGGGCGGATCGCCTCGCGCTCATAGGCGCCGGCCATGATCCGGCAGATATTGCTCTTGGTCGCGCCGATGCAGAAATGGTTCGACCAGAACATCACAAGCCGCTCGCCGAAGCCCGTCTCGGCCGCAAGCGCGAGATCGACCCGCGACTTCACCTCGTCGCGATAGGTCCGGAAGGGCAGTGCCGGTTCGTTGGGCGGCGGCTTGGCCGGCTGCGCGGCCTGGTTCTGGCCGGATGGTTTGACCTCAGCCGGCGCCTGAGCAACCTCCATCTGGCCGGACATCGCCCCCGCTCCGGCAACCTGCATGCCCGCGGATTGCGCTCCCGGCGATACAGCCTGCGCCTGCTGCGCGGCGACGCGCTTGGCCTCCCGGGCGATCCTTTCCTGATCTTCGAAGGCGTAGAGCGCCTGCCCGATCTCGGCTGCACCCGAAAAGGCCACGCCCTGCGGCTGCGCGACGGGGCCGGCCGCGATCTCGGCCAGCAATCGATCGCGAGCCTCCCGGCGTATCGCCTCGCCCTGCCCCGGCCTCGCTCCGAGGCCGAAACGCTGGAGGGCGACGGCCCCCGCCTTCAGATCGTCCGGTCCCGCCATGCCGTCGGCCTCCGCTGACCATGCGCATCAGCATCGGCGGCGACTATGGCAAAAAACCGAAGGGTTTCATGACAAATCGGCAATGTTCGGCAATGCGAGAGCGGCCGGCCACAGGCCGAGCGATCGCTGGAGCCCGGAAAGCGCTCCAGGCCCCGCTCCGATCAAGCCGTAGCGCCCCGTGCCGACCGTTTAAGCCGAGCGGGGAGCGTCCGCGAAGTCACCGGTGATGATCTTGCCCCGCGCCCGGCGCAACACCAGCGACAGCACGGCGGCGACGACCGTGTTCGCCACGACGGCGACGATGCCGTTATAGGCGCCATAACCGAGGACGAGCGATGTCGGCACCCAGGCCGTCGGGCCCCAGGACAGGTAGGTGCCCAGCCCGAAGCCGACGACCCAGCCCGCCAGCAGCGCCTCGCCGCTGAACCAGCTCGTATAGAGGCCGAAGACGATGGCCGGGAAGATCTGGATCATCCAGACGCCGCCGAGCAACTGCAGGTCGAGCGCGAACTTGGTCGGCATGAACACGATCACCGCCAGAGCGCCGACCTTGACGATCAGCGACATCAGCTTGGCCAGCGACGCCTCGCGGCCCGGCGACATCTCCGGCTCGACGAAGGGGCGCCAGATATTGCGGGTGAAGGTATTGGCCGCGCCGATCGACATCACCGCCGCCGGCACCAGCGCGCCGATGGCGATGGCCGCGAAGCTGAAGCCGGCGAACCAGGACGGAAACATCTTCAGGAAGAGCTGCGGCACCGCATCCTGCGGATTGGCGACCTCGATGCCCGCGGCATGGGCCATGAACCCCATCAGCGCGATCAGCGCCAGCACCAGCGAATAGGCCGGCAGCGCGATCGCGTTGCGTCGGAGGGCCTTCGGCCCCGAGGCCGAGAGCACGCCGGTCATCGAATGCGGATACATGAACAGCGCCATCGCCGAGCCGATCGCCAATGTGATGAACGGCGCGATCTGGGCGGGCGAGAGGATGAGCCCCTGGTTCGGCTTGCCCTCATAGGCCTTCGCAGCCGCATCGAAGACGGCGCCGTAGCCGCCGAGCTTGGCCGGCACGATCACCACCGCCGCGATGACGAAGACGTAGATCATGATGTCCTTGACGAAGGCGATCATGGCAGGCGCGCGCAGCCCGCTCTTGTAGGTGTAGAGCGCCAGGATGACGAAGGCGATCGTCAGCGGCAAATGGGACATCATGCCCTCGCCCTGGAAGCCGAGCGCCTGGATCACCTTCTCCATGCCGACGAGCTGTAACGCGATATAGGGCATGGTCGCGAGGATGCCGGTGAAGGCGACCGCGAGCTCGAGGCCCTTGTTGCCGTAACGACCGTAGATGAAGTCGGAACCGGTGATGTAGCCCTTCTTATGCGCGACGTTCCACAGCCGCGGCATCGTCAGGAAGACGAAGGGGTAGATAAGGATCGTGTAGGGCACCGCGAAGAAGCCATAGGCGCCGATGGCATACACGACCGCCGGCACCGCGATCACCGTATAGGCGGTGTAGAGATCGCCGCCGAGCAGGAACCAGGTGATCCAGGCGCCGAAGCGCCGCCCGCCCAGCCCCCATTCGTGCAACTCCTCGAGATTGCCGGATTTCCAGCGCGAGGCGACGAAACCCATCACCGTGACAAGCGCGAAGAAGAAGACGAAGACGGCCGTCGCCGGCCAGTTGAGATGGTCGATCATGAGTCGCTGCCTTCCACCTTGGAAGCGAGCCAGATGAACACCGACGAGACCGGGATCATCAGCATCAGGAACCAGTAGAACAGCGGAATGCCGGCCAGTCTCGGCTCGATGCCGTTATAGAGCGGCACCCAGAGGCAGGCGATGCAGGGGATGAGGAGAAGTAGATATTTCATGGGGGAGGTCCCCAGATTCAGGCCGCATCCGCAGCATCTGCCTGTCCGCGATCATCTTCAACAGCAAAAATGGGCAGGCTGGGCCCGGCTCTCATCCTTTTGACGGAAAACACCAAATCGGCCCCGCGCCGTAGCGCAACGCCGCGTCCTACATCACTACAGTGATCGTCTCGGCCGCACGCGTCAGCCCCGTATAGAGCCAGCGCGCCCGGTGCTCGCGGAAGGCGAAGCTCTCGTCGAAGAGCACGACATCGTCCCATTGCGAGCCCTGCGACTTATGCACCGTCAGCGCGTAGCCGAAGGTGAATTCGTCGGTGTGCTTGCGCAGCTCCCAGGGGATCTCCTCCTCGGTACCGTCGAAGAAGTTCGGCAGCACCGAGACCTTCACGGCCTTGGCGCCGGTATCGTCCTCGGGCGTCACGCGCATGGTGACGAGCCCCTTCTTCGAGGTCTTGATCTCCTGCACGATCCAGGAGCCGCCATTGAGCAAGCCCTTGCTCTTGTCGTTGCGCAGGCAGACCAGCTTCTCGCCCGCCACCGGATTGGTCTCGGTGCGGCCCATGAGCTGGCGGATGCGGGCATTGTAGTTGCGGCGCGTCTTGTTCATCCCGACGAGAACCTGGTCGGCCCCCATGACGACCTCGGGATTGACCTCGTCGCGCCGGATGACGCGGCTGGGACCATAATCGCCATAGTCGAGCCGGCCGCCCTCGCGCACGATCATCGACATCCGCACGATCGGATTGTCCGCCGCCTGGCGATGGACCTCCGTCAGCATCACGTCCGGCTCCTGCTCGGTGAAGAAGCCCCCGCCCTTCACCGGCGGCAGCTGCGCCGGATCGCCCAGCACCAGCACCGGCGTGCCGAAGGAGAGCAGGTCCTTGCCCAGCTCCTCGTCCACCATCGAGCATTCGTCGATGACGATGAGCTTGGCCTTGGCGGCCTGACTGTCACGGTTGAGCGCGAAGATCGGGCTCTCCTCGTCGACGCCGCGCGAGCGGTAGATCAGCGAATGGATGGTCTGCGCCTCGGCGCAGCCCTTGTTGCGCAGCACCAGCGCGGCCTTGCCGGTATAGGCGGCGAAGACGACGTCTCCGTCCACCGCCTCGGCGATGTGGCGCGCGAGCGTCGTCTTGCCCGTGCCGGCATAGCCGAACAGGCGGAACACCTGCGGATCACCGGCCTGCAGCCAGCGCGCCACCGCCGACAATGCGGCATCCTGCTGGAGCGACCAGCTCATCGGTTGAAAACGATCATGACGGACATGCCGCAGAAGGGGCCGAGTCGCGCCGCGAAGGCAAGCCCGGCGGCGTCGGTTCCCGGGCTCAGGCGGCGCGCAGGCGCCGGACGAAGGCGCTGGCCTCCATTTGCAGGGCGGTGATGCGCTCGTCGAGATTGCGCGCGCTCAGCGCTCCCATATCGGCCTGATTGACGGTTTGCATATTGGCGGCGGCGATCTCCGCCATCGCCATCGCAGCCGTGCCGGTGACGCTGGAGATCCGCGCCACCGTCTCGCCGAGCGAGCCGAGCAATTCGGCATGGGAGTCGACCATGGTCGCGATCTCGGTCCCGGTCTGCTCGACCGTGCCGATGCTGTTGCCGATGGTCGAGACCGCGCCCGCGGCATGGGACAAGGCCGCGTCGACCTGCGCGATCCGGCCCACGATGCGGGATGCCGCCTCGGCGGTCTGGCCGGCAAGCGCCTTGACCTCGGAGGCGACCACCGCGAAGCCGCGGCCATGTGCGCCGGCGCGCGCGGCCTCGATCGTGGCGTTGAGCGCAAGCAGGTTGGTCTGGCGCGCCACGGCCTCGATGATGCCGACGACGTCCCGGATCTGCGTGGCCTTCTCGGCGAGCTCGGCGACCAGCTTCTGCGTGCCGCTCGCCTCCTGGCTCGCCGCGCTCGCCATCATCGAGACCCGCCTGACCTCGTCGTTGATCTGCCCGATGACGAACTCCATCCGCAGGGCGGCTTCCGTCGTGCGGTTCGCTTCCTCGCCGGCGCCGGTCACGGACGCCGCGGCGATCTCCGAGCTCCTGGAGACCTGGTTGACCCGCACGGCGGCATCCTGAAGCGTCGTGCGCAGCGTCTCGCTCGCCCGTCCGATCTCGCCGAGCAACAGGCCGAGCCGGGCCTCGAACTCGTCGGCGATGCGCGCCAGCTCCCGGCTGCGGAGTTGCTGGTGCTGGCGGGCCTGTCCGGCTTCCGTCTCTCGCGTCACCAGGGTCGCACGGACCTCGCTGAGCTGCTGGACCGTGCGGGCGAGCTCTCCGATTTCGTCGGAGCGGCCGCAATGCGGTACGGCGATGACCCTGTCGGAACTCGTCGTCTCGCGGATCGAGATCATCAGCTCACGCAAGGGGCGCGTCAGATGGCGGCTGAGCAGCAGGAGCGCGGCGAGCCCGCCCGCCAGGGGCAGTAGGAGCGCCATGACGATGGTGCGCAATCGCACCAGCTCCGCCCGCTCGCCGGCGCGGATTCCGGCCTCACTCGCCGTCGCCGCCAAGGCGTCGCGCATCGCCGAGGTGGTGGCGATGATCTGGCTGACGTTGAGGCGCGCCTCCTCGGCGCCGGCCTCCAGCACGGCCGCCTTGGCGGAAACGCGCTGGCCGATATCGACGATGCCACGCTGGAAGGCGATGAAAGTGTTGATGCGGGCATTGAGCGTCGGATTCGCCTCGATCATGGCCTTCGGCAACGCCGAGATGAAATGCGCGCGCGCGGCATCCACGAGTTCGATGGCGGCATCGAGCTTCTCCAGCGACGCAGCGATCTCGGCAGCCGAGGCGTCGGCATCGAGGCGGCCGAGCAGAGAGGCGTTCGCGACCCGGCTGGCGAGCAGCGAGGCGCTGCTGGCGAGCGTGATGCCGGAAAAGGCCTCCCGGTCGATGCGACGGACATCGTCAAGTCCACCCAGCACGCTGACGAGGCCGAGCGCAGCCGCGATGCTCAGCAGTGCAAAGAGCATCATGATCTTTGCCGTCAGTCCCGGTCGCCGTCTCATCATCCCACCTGTAGTACGCCCTCTCTTTCGCCGATGCGAACGAATGACGGGTTAACGGGAGATCGAAAAAGTGGATTGGAGCAGGAAGAAAAAATATATAATTCAAATATTTAGCCGGGGAACAGATCACATCCGGCGTCGATGTCCCCTGAGCGGACGACTTCCTTCGGCGCCGGCATTCGCGGCCGGCAGAGCCGCCGGATAGGGGTGGAGAACCCCTGATCCGGTCCGGTCGCGCAGCGATCCGACCGGCATGCGCTCTGGTCAATATTCCGGCGAATCTCTAGCGTCCGTTCCATGAGGCCGCGCGCGATCCGAATTCTCCTGCTTTGTCTCGGTGTCGCGTTTGCCGCCTATGCGGCCTTCGTGCTCTCGCCCTGGCCGTCGGCGCTGCTGATCCGCGCGGGCTTTGCCTATGGCGCCTCGAAGACCGGCGCGGCTCTCGCGAAGCATGTCCCGGCCGGTATCCGGGAGCAGCGCGACATCGCCTATGGAGACGCCGCCGACGAGCGGCTCGACATCTATCTGCCGCCCGAGGGGGCACGGCCGGGACGCCCCGTCCTGGTCTGGATCCATGGCGGCGGCTTCGTCGGCGGGGACCGGCAGGACGTGGCCCCTTATCTCAGGATCGTCGCCGGTAAGGGCTACCCGACCGTAGCCATCGGCTACAGCCTCGCGCCGGCGGCGCGCTATCCCACGCCGGTGCTACAGGCGAACAAGGCACTCGGCTTCCTGCAGCGCGAAGCCGCCCGACTGGGCATCGATGCGAGCACCATGGTGCTCGCAGGCGATTCGGCCGGCGCCCATATCGCGGCCCAGCTCGCGGCCGGCCTGACCGGGAAGGACTACGCCGCGACGCTTGGCCTCCAGCCCGCGGTCGAGCCCTCCCTCCTCAAGGGCGTCGTCCTGTTCTGCGGCGCCTTCGACCCCACCGCCCTCGACTTCGCCGGCCCTTTCGGCAGTTTCCTGCGCTCGATTCTCTTCGCCTATTTCGGAACGTCGAACCCTCTCGACAGCGATCGCATCACCGAGGCGGCGGTTCCGCGCTATGTCACCGAGGCCTTTCCGCCGAGCTTCATCTCGGCCGGTAATGGCGACCCGCTGGCGCCGCAATCGGTGATGATGGCCCAGGCGTTGCGCGACCGCGGCGTCAAGGTCGACACGCTGTTCTTCCCGCCCGAAACCGAGCCGAAACTGCCGCATGAATACCAGTTCGACCTCGACCGTCCGGAGGGCCGGCAGGCGCTCGACCGGCTGACGGCCTTCCTTCAGGGTCTCGGGCCCTGATATCCGATCGGCCAGCCGCGCTCAGATCATCAGCCTGAGCAAGGGCCGTCCCGGCTTCTGCCGCGCCACCTCGACGAAACCCGCGCGGCGGAAAATGCTTTCCGGCCCGACATAGAGCCCTTCCGCGCTGCGCTTGGCCTGATTCTCCATCGCCGCGGCTTCAATCAGGCGCGCGCCGCTCGCCCGCGCGAAATCGATCGCACCGTCGAGCAGCGCACCCGTGACGCCCTTGCCGCGAAATCCCTTGCGGACGAAGAAGCACGAGGCGGCCCAGTTCCGCTCATCCTCCGCCGGCGCGTCCGGCAGTGGCGTCGAGGCGCGCCGCGGATTGTTCCATTCGGGGATATCCGCCCTCGGCCCGATCTGAAGCCAGCCGACGGCTTTGTCCCCGGCGTAAGCCAGCACACCCGGCGGTGGACCTTGCTTCACCCGTTCCTCGAACAGCCGGCGCGCGCCTTCCCCGAGCAGCGGCACGCGCAAGCGTTGCGGCATGCGGAAATGATTGCACCAGCAGCCGTAGCAAGGCCCCTGCGGCCCGAAGAGATCCTCCAGATCGCTCCAGCGCTCCGGCGTCAGCGGCAAGACGGCAAAACTGGCCTGGCTCATCGCAAAACTCCCGCTCGGCAACGATACGGCGTGACTGGACAGAAACTCGATATCGGCAGATCACTAGCGACAAAATCGGAGGCCCGCGCCATGTCGCTCGAAGTCTATGCCGCCTATCTCCTCGCCTGCATCGTCATCATCATCGTTCCCGGTCCCACGGTCACGCTGATCATCGCCAACAGCCTGAAGCACGGTACCCGCGCCGGCCTCCTCAATGTGGCAGGAACGCAGGCCGGGCTCGCGATCATGGTCGTGGTCGCCGGCATCGGACTGAGCTCGGTCGCCGCGGCGCTTGGCCATTGGTTCGAATGGCTGCGTCTGGCCGGCGCCGCCTATCTGATCTGGCTGGGATGGAAGATGTTCCGCTCGGCCGGTGCCGACATGGAAGGGACAGTCCCGGCGAAGCCGCCGCGTGGCGGCTTCTTCCTGCAAGGTGCGCTCGTCGCCCTGAGCAACCCGAAGACGCTGCTGTTCTTCGGCGCCTTCTTTCCGCAATTCCTCGACCCCACGCGCGACCATGCCACCCAGATCGCCATCATGGGGGCCACCGCGCTGGCCTTCGCGGCACTGAGCGACGGCACCTACGCCCTGCTCTCCGGCCGCGCCGGCCAGCTGCTCTCGCAAAGGCGCGTCCGGCTGATGTCGAAGTTCAGCGGCAGTCTGCTGATCGGCGGCGGCCTCTGGCTCGCTTCGACGCGGGCGAACTGAGCGACAGACGCCCTTACCAGGCGATTGTTTCGCCCGTGTAGTCGCGGAAGCTGTTGGTCTCCGCCATGCCGGAGGCGTCGATGGTGCGGATCAGGCCGGCGGCGCTCTCGGCCGGCGTGACGTCGGCGCCGCCGCCGCCCATGTCGGTCTGGACCCAGCCGGGATGGAACAGCAGCACGGCGACGTTCTTCGCCCTGACGGCGTTACCGAACACCACCATCGCCATGTTCACGGCGGCCTTGGACGAACGATAGATCAATGCATTGCCGGGGTTGGCGCCGATCGAACCCATGCGGCTCGATATCGTCGCGATCTTGCGCCCCTGCCCTGCCTCGAGATTCGACAGGAACGCCTGCGCCACCCTGACCGGCGCATAGACATTGACCTCGAAAACCTCGCGCCAGGCATCGAAATCGACATCGAGGCCGCTTTGCCGGTCGCGCGGCCCGTAAAGGCCGGCATTGTTGAGCAGCACATCGATCGCCCGGCCGGCGAGCGCATGCTTGGCTGCGGCCACGCTGGCATCGGACGTCACATCGAGCGCCAGCGGCGTGAGTTGGCCCGCATGCGCGGAGGCGAGTTCCGCCAGCGCCTTCGCCTGCGGATCGCGCGCCGCAGCAATGACATGGTCGCCCCGGCGCAGGAGCTGAGTCGTGATGGCAAGCCCGATGCCGCGATTGGCACCGGTGATCATCCAGGTCTGTGGCATGTGCGTTCTCCGAAAGGGAGACTGGAGGTATGGCTTTGCCGCCCCTATTTCCAGATCGATCGTCCGATCCCGAACCGCTGGACAAAGGCCGCCGCCATGACCGAGCAGCAGATCCGCTTCAACGATGGCGCCGCCTATGAAGAGATGATGGGCAAGTGGAGCCGTCTCGCCGGGGATGTCTTCCTTGACTGGCTCGCCGCGCCCGAAGGTCTGCGCTGGGCCGATATCGGCTGCGGAAACGGCGCCTCGACGCAATTGATCTTCGATCGCTGCGCACCGGCAGCCTTGAGCGGCATCGATCCGTCGCCGGGGCAACTGGATTATGCCCGCAAGCGCCCCGTCGCCAGCCTCGCCGAATTCACGCTGGGCGACGCCATGGACCTGCCCTATCCGGACCGGAGCTTCGATGCGGCCGTGATGGCGCTGGTGATCTTCTTCGTGCCCGATCCGGCCAAGGGCGTGGCGGAGATGGTGCGCGTCACGCGGCCCGGCGGCCTCGTCGCAGCCTATGCCTGGGACATGCCAGGCGGTGGCTTTCCGCTCGACCCCGTGCTGACAGAACTCAAGGCACTCGGGATGACGCCGCCGCGCCCGCCGAGCGCCGACGTCTCACGGATCGAGAGCCTGGCCGAACTCTGGACACAGGCCGGGCTCAGCGATGTCGAGACGCGCGAGATCAGCGTGCGCCGCCATTTCGCCGATTTCGACGCGTTCTGGCATGCGAGCACGCTCGGCTCGACCGTCGCCCCGGCCATTGCCGCCCTGCCCGCGCAGACGGTGGCTCTGCTCAAGGACAAGGTCCGCGCGCGCATCACCATCGCAGGCGATGGCGGCGCGTCCTATGTCGCGCGGGCCAACGCCGTGAAGGGCCGGGCGCCGGCGCAGCACTGAGGCGCCCGACGACCCAAGGTTGTCACAGCTTCAGCCCTTCGCCTTGCCGTATCCGCCGGCCGTCGGCGTGATCACCGTGACCGCCTCGCCGGCCTGGAGCAGAGTCTGGTCGGAAGGCTTCAGCTCCTCGATCGCGCCCGAGAGCCGGCGCACCAGCGTCCTGCCGAGCTCGCCGGGCTCGCCACCCTTCACGCCGAAGGGGCGGACCTTGCGATGCGAGGCGAGGATGGCGCAGTCCATCGTCTTGAGGAAGCGGATGGTGCGGCTGGTGCCGTCCCCCGCCGTCCATTCGCCCTTGCCGCCGGAGCCGAGGCGGATGTGGAAATCCTCCAGCACGACCGGGAAACGCGTCTCCAGGATCTCCGGATCGGTCAGGCGCGAATTCGTCATGTGGACGTGCACGCCGGAGGTGCCGTTGAAGCCGGGACCGGCCGGCGAACCCGAGCAGATCGTCTCGTAATATTGATACTGATCGTTGCCGAAGGTCAGGTTGTTCATCGTGCCCTGCGAGGCCGACATGGCTTCGAGCGCGCCGAACAGCGTGTTCGTCACCGCCTGCGAGACCTCGACATTGCCCGCCACCACCGCAGCCGGATAGCGCGGCGCCAGCATCGACCCCTCCGGCACCACAATCTTGATCGGACGCAGGCAGCCCGCATTCATCGGAATCGCATCATCGACCATGACGCGGAAGACATAGAGCACGGCGGCCCGCGTCACCGGCGCCGGAGCGTTGAAATTGTCCGGCCGCTGCTCGGAGGTGCCGGTGAAATCGACCGTCGCCTCGCGCTTCTCGCGATCGATGGTGATCTTCACCTTGATCGCGCAGCCCTGGTCCATCGGATAGGTGAACTCGGAATCGTGCAGCTTGGTCAGGAGCCGCGCCACGCTCTCGGCCGCGTTGTCCTGGACATGGCCCATATAGGCCTGCACGACATCGAGACCGAAGGAGCCGATCATCTTCTTCAGCTCGGCCACGCCCTTCTCGTTCGCGGCGATCTGCGCCTTGAGGTCGTTGACGTTCTGGACGACGTTGCGCACCGGATAGCGCGCGCCGGTCAGGAGCCTGACCAGCTCCTCCTCGCAGAAGCGGCCCTGATCGACGATCTTGAAATTGTCGATATAGACGCCCTCCTCCTCGATATTGGTCGCCAGCGGCGACATCGAGCCCGGCGCCGTGCCGCCAACATCGGCATGGTGGCCACGGCTCGCCACCCAGAACAGGATGTCCTTGTCCTGCGCATCGAAGACCGGCGTGCAGACCGTGATATCCGGCAGATGCGTGCCGCCATTATAGGGTGCGTTCAGGCAGTAGACATCGCCCGGCTTGATCACCGGGTTGTTGGCGATGACGGTCTCGACCGAGCGGTCCATCGAACCCAGATGCACCGGCATGTGCGGCGCGTTGGCGACGAGCGCGCCGGTCTGGTCGAAGACCGCGCAGGAGAAGTCGAGCCGCTCCTTGATGTTCACGGAATAGGCGGTGTTCTGCAGCGTCACGCCCATCTGCTCGGCGATCGACATGAACAGGTTGTTGAAGATCTCGAGCATCACCGGATCGGCCTTGGTGCCGATCGCCGCCTGCTGGACCAGCGCCTTGACCCGGACGAGGACGAGATGGTCCTTGGCGGTGAGCTTGGCGCTCCAGCCCTCCTCGACGACGACGGTCTGGTTCGGCTCGATGATGATCGCCGGGCCGGCGACGCTCTGGCCGGGCTTCATCGCCTCCCGGCGGACGATCGCCGCCTCGTGCCATGCGCCCTTGGCGAAGAAGCGCGTGCGCTCGGCCACCGCCGGCTCGCCCGATTGTTCGCCGGCCGAGGCTTCCTCGAACTTCGCACCGCCGCCGACGGCCTCGACCTCGACCGCCTCGACGACCAGCGCCTTGGTCTCGTCCATGAAGCCGAAGCGCGCCTTGTGCGCGGTCTGGAAGGCCTCCTGCATCACAGCGTGCGTGCCGGCGGGGACTGCGATGGCCGTGTCGGTGCCGGCATAGCGGATATGGGCACGGGTATGGATCGCGATATCGCCCTCCGCCACGCCCTGGCCGGCGACTTCCGAGCGGGTCTCGGCCGCGAGCTTCTCCGCCACGGCGTCGATAGCGGCCTTGGCCTCGCCGTCGAGCGCGACATCGAGCGCGGCCGTCCGCGTCGAGCGGATCTCGGCGAGCCCCATGCCATAGGCCGAAAGCAGACCGGAGAACGGATGCAACAGCACCGTCTTGATGCCGAGCGCGTCTGCCACGAGGCAGGCATGCTGGCCGCCGGCGCCGCCGAAGGAGTTCAGCGCATAGCGGGTGATGTCATAGCCACGTTGGACGGAGATCTTCTTGATCGCCTCGGCCATGTTGGCGACCGCGATCTGGACGAAACCGTCCGCGACCTCTTCGGCCGAGCGGCCATCGCCGACTTCCGCAGCCAGCACCGCGAACTTGTTGCGGACGATCGCGACATCGAGCGGTTCGTTCTGCTTCGGCCCGAAGATCGCCGGGAAATAGGATGGGATCAGCTTGCCGACCATGACGTTCGCGTCGGTCACCGCGAGCGGCCCGCCACGGCGATAGGCGGCCGGACCGGGATTGGCACCCGCCGAATCCGGACCGACGCGGAAGCGCGCGCCGTCATAATGCAGGATCGAGCCGCCACCGGCCGCAACCGTATGGATCAGCATCATCGGCGCGCGCATGCGCACGCCGGCGACCTCAGTCTCGAAGGCGCGCTCATATTCGCCGTCGAAATGGGCAACGTCGGTCGAGGTGCCGCCCATGTCGAAGCCGATCACCCTGTCGAACCCGGCCGAGCGACCGGTTTCGGCAAGCCCGACGACGCCGCCGGCCGGGCCGGAGAGGATCGCGTCCTTGCCCTGGAACAGCTCGGCCGCGGTCAATCCGCCCGAAGACATCATGAACATCAGGCGCGCGCCGGTGCGGGCGACGTCGAGCTCCTCCGACACCTGCTGCACATAACGGCCGAGGATCGGCGAGAGATAGGCATCGACCACGGCGGTGTCGCCGCGCCCAACCAACTTGATCAGCGGCGAGACCTCGTGGCTGACGGAAACCTGCGGGAAGCCGATTGCGCGGGCGATGCGAGCCGCTGCCTGCTCATGCGCGCTGTAGCGGTAGCCATGCATGAACACGATGGCGACGGCGCGGAAGCCCGCATCGAACTGCGCCTGCAAGGCCGCACGGACCGCCGCCTCGTCGAGCACGCGCTCGACCGTGCCGTCGGCGAGCACGCGTTCCTCGACCTCCAGCACGTCTTCATAAAGCTGCTCGGGCTTGACGATCTGCTTGGCGAAGATGTCGGGCCGGGCCTGGTAGCCGATGCGCAGCGCGTCGCGAAAGCCCTTGGTAGTGACCAGCAGCGTGCGGTCGCCCTTGCGCTCCAGCAGCGCGTTGGTGGCAACGGTGGTGCCCATGCGCACCTCGCCGACGGCTCCGGCCGGGATGGGCTCGCCGGCCTTCAGGCCGAGCAGGTCACGGATGCCCTGCACCGCGGCATCGCGATAGGCGCCGGGATTCTCCGAGAGCAGCTTCCTGGCATGGAGATTGCCAGCAGGATCGCGCCCGATCACGTCGGTGAAGGTGCCGCCGCGATCGATCCAGAAGTCCCAGCGTGCCGTCATCGGAAAGCTCTCCCCCGCGCCTCTTGCCGGCGGGTGATCAACGCCGACATTTCATCGATAAATCGTCGATGCTGTGTTGACAAGCCGATTTCGCCGGCTACGATCCCAATTGTGGCTGGAAGAAGGCTGAGGGGCCTCTCCAGCGAAAGGTGGAGGATGCGACGATGCGAACGGTCCTGACAATCAGGGGCGTGTGCCCCGCTTTGCGGGGAGCGGCGCCGCGATGACCCGCCGAACGCTCGACCTCCTCTACCTCGCCGCCGGCTATCTCGCGGGATTGTTCCTCGTCGGCATCTTCGTGCTGATGATGCTCTTGTCGCTCGGCCGCGAGGTCAATCTCAACGTCCCTTCGGGCGACGACTTCACCGCCTGGTCCCTGGTCGCGATGGCCTTCCTCGGCCTCGCCCACACTTTCAGGAAGGGCGAGATGATCCGCGTCGGGCTGTTGCTCGAGCGCCTGCACGGCCGGCCACGTCGGATCGCGGAGCTGGTTTCGCTGACGATCGCGGCCGCCTTCATCGCCTATTTCACCTGGCAGGCCGGCAAGCTCGCCTATGATTCCTGGCAGTTCTTCGACATGTCCACAGGCGTAGTCTCCGTGCCGCTCTGGATCCCGCAGAGCGGCATGGTCCTCGGACTCGCGATCCTGCTGATCGCCATCGCTGAGGAATGGGTCACCGTGGCGCGCGGCGGCAGGCCGACCTACGAGCCCGAGCCGCCGAAGACGACGGAAGAGCTGATCGAGCGTGTCGCGCAGGGCGGGGGCGTCTGAGCGATGAGCCTTCCCATCCTCTCCATCGTCCTGCTCGGCTTCCTCGTCGTCATCCTCGCCAGCGGTGTCTGGATCGCGGTTGGTCTCGGCCTTGTCGGCCTGCTCGCCATGATCCTCGTCACCGACGTCCCGATCGGACAGGTGATGGCTACCACGGTCTGGAGCGCCTCGGCCTCCTGGACGCTGGCGGCGCTGCCCTTGTTCATCTGGATGGGCGAGATCCTGTTCCGGACACGCCTCTCCGCCCAGATGTTTCAGGGCTTGTCGCCCTGGCTGCAATGGCTGCCGGGCCGCCTCGTGCACACCAATATCGTCGGCTGCGGCATCTTCGCCGCCGTCTCCGGCTCCTCGGCGGCGACCTGTGCCACGATCGGCAAGATCGCCCTGCCTGAGCTGAAGAAGCGCGGCTATGACGAGGGCATCAGCATCGGCACGCTGGCGGGCTCCGGCACGCTCGGCCTGCTCATTCCGCCGTCCATCCCGATGGTGGTCTATGCCGTCACGGCCAACGTCTCCGTGCTGCAGGTCTTCCTCGGCGGCTTTCTGCCCGGCCTGCTCGTGATGGCGCTCTATATGGGCTACGTCATCATCTGGTCGCTGCTGAACCCGAAGAAGATACCCCCGCGCGACCCGCCGATGGCGTTCATGGCGAAGATCCGGCAATCGGCCAAGCTCGCGCCCTGCCTGCTGCTCATCGCCGCCGTCTTCCTGTCGCTGGTCCTCGGCTTCGCGACGGCGACGGAATGCGCCGCCTGGGGTGTGACGGGCGCGCTGTTCCTCGCCTGGTGGAGCGGCACGCTGACCTGGTCGACCTTCTTCGAAAGCGTGATGAGCGCGACGCGCCTGACCTGCATGATCATGCTGATCCTGGCCGGAGCGGCGTTCTGCACGGCGGCGATGGCCTATACCGGCATCCCGGCGGCGCTCGCAGACTGGGTCAAGGGCCAGTCGCTTTCCCCGCACATGCTCGTGCTGGCGCTGACCTGCATGTACATCATCCTGGGCTGCCTCATCGACGGCATCTCGATGATCGTGCTGACGGCGGTGATCGTGCTGCCGATGGTGAAGGAAGCCGGCTTCGACCTCGTCTGGTTCGGTGTCTACCTCGTCATCCATGTCGAGATGGCGCAGATCACCCCGCCGGTCGGCTTCAACCTGTTCGTGCTGCAGAACATGAGCGGCAAGGACACGATGACGATTGCGAAGGCGGCCTTTCCGTTCTTCCTTCTGCTGAACGTCGCCGTCATCATCATCACCACCTTCCCGGACATCGTGCTCTACCTGCCGAACCTCGCTTTCCCGGATCGGTGAGCGTCACAATCACAATCAACCAGAGAGAGGGAATGTCAGCATGATCAATCGCAGAACCTTGACGGGAGCAGCCTTCGCGCTCGGCGTCAGCGCGCTCGCCATGGCCGCCCCCGCCGCGGCGCAGACCAAGTGGAACCTGCCCAACGCCTATCCGACCGACAACCCGCACACGGAGAACCTCGCCCTCTTCGCCAAGGACGTGGAGACGGCGACGGGCGGAAAGCTCCAGATCACGGTCCATGCCAATGCCGCGCTGTTCAAGGCGCCCGAGATCAAGCGCGCCGTCGCCAGCGGGCAGACCCAGATGGGCGAGATCCTGATGTCGATCCACGAGAACGAGGATCCGGTCTTCGGCATCGACGTCGTGCCCTTCCTGGCCACGAGCTTCGAGCAGTCGAAGAAGCTCTATGCCGCCTCCAAGGGAGCGATCGAGAAGAAGCTCGACGCGCAGGGCATCAAGCTGCTCTTCATGGTTCCCTGGGCGCCGCAGGGCGTCTACGCCAAGAAGGACATCAACACGGTCGAGGACATGAAGGGGCTGAAGTGGCGCGCCTACAATGTCGGCACCGCCCGCCTCGGCGAGTTGCTCGGCATGCAGTCGGTCACCATTCAGGCTGCCGAGCTGCCGCAGGCGCTGGCCACCGGCGTGGTCAACTCCTTCATGTCGTCAGGCGGCACCGGCTACGATTCCAAGGTCTGGGAATCGCTCGACCACTTCTACGACGTGCAGGCCTGGATCCCGAAGGACGCCACCTTCGTCAACAAGGCCGCCTTCAACGCGCTCGACAAGCCGACGCAGGAGGCGATCCTCAAGGCCGCCGCCACCGCTGAGGAGCGCGGCTGGAAGATGTGGCAGGACAAGGCCGGCTGGTACATCGACCAGCTCAAGGCCAAGGGCATGAAGGTGCAGGCGCCCTCGCCGGAGCTGGCGAGCGGCTTCAAGAAGGCGGGCGAGACGCTGACCGCCGACTGGCTGAAGAAAGCCGGCGCCGACGGCCAAGCGATCATCGACGCCTACAAGAAGATGTGAGGCGAGCGGCTCCGCCACGCTTCTATCAAGAGCGCGGTCATCCCGGGCGACCAAAGGGAGACCCGGGATCCATGCCGGAACGGTTCAGGCATGGATCCCGGATCGGCGCCGCTCACGCGGCTTGTCCGGGATGACTCAGCGATTTCACTCAGGACGAGTGCGATGACTTCTTCCTTTTCCGACGATCTCGGCCCGATCGTTTCTTCCGGCCATCTCGCCTCCGGAGCGCTGCCGGCTCTCTCGGAATTCGAGTTCGCGCTCAGCATGACCGTGCATGCCTTCCAGCGCTGGATCGTGCGCGGCATGGCGGCGGCCGGCATGCCCGACCTGTCGCCGCTCGACGTGCTCGTGCTGCACAACGTCAACCATCGCGGCAAGCCGAAGCGGCTCGCCGATATCTGCCTCGTCCTCAACATCGAGGACACGCATCTGGTGAACTATTCGCTGAAGAAGCTCGAGCGGCTGAAGCTCCTCAAGGGTGGCCGCAAGGGCAAGGAAAAGACCGTCGAGGTCACGCCGGCCGGCGAGGAAGCCTGCCGGCGCTACGCCCAGATCCGCGAGCAGCTCCTGGTCAAATCCGTCCGCGCCACCGGAGCCGACCCGGCCCGACTCTCCGAGATCGCCGCAATGATGCGCTCCCTCTCCGGCCAGTACGACCAGGCGGCACGGGCAGCGGCGAGCCTCTAGGAACGCGCTCCGCCAGCCGCCTCCCGGAGCGGCAGGGGCACCGGGCAGCGCAGGGCTGCCATGCCGGTCGTCGCTCGACATACCCGCCGGCAATCCTGCTATAGCCGGCTGTCCCGATATCGGCTTGCGGAGAGGATGACGTGCGCGGCCCAGGCAAAATGCGACTGCTCCGGCGCTCGCGCGCCCTGGTCGTCACGCCGCGCTACTGGCGGCAGCGGCTGGTCTTCTGGCTCGGGGCGCTCGCCATCGGCCTTGTCAGCGCCGGTTTCGCGCGGCTGGCCGACGAGGCCCAGCAGCTCTTTTCGGAGATCGCCGGCCGGCAGGACGGGCTGCGCTTCCTGCCCCTGCTGGTGACGCCCCTGGGCTTCGGCCTGTGCGCCTTCATTGCCGCGCGCTTCGTGCAGGGCTCTCAGGGCAGCGGCATTCCCCAGGCCATCGCCGCGCGCCACCTGCGTGACGACGCCGAGCGCTCCCGCTTCCTGTCGCTGCGCATCGCGACCGGCAAGATCGTCATGACCGTCATCGGCCTGCTCTGCGGCGCCTCGATCGGCCGCGAGGGGCCGACGGTGCAGGTCGGCGCCTCGATCATGCTGCAGGTGGCCCGCTGGGGCGGCATGGTGCAGGCACGCGGCCTCATCCTGGCGGGCTCTGCCGCCGGCATCGCGGCCGCGTTCAACACGCCGCTCGCCGGCATTGTCTTCGCCATCGAGGAGATGAGCCGGACCTACCAGGCCCGCACCAACGGCATCGTGCTCTCGGCGGTCATCATCGCCGGCCTCGCCTCGCTGGCCATCGTCGGGAACTACACCTATTTCGGCTTTACCAACGCGACGGCCGAACTCAGGCGCGACGGGCTTCTGGTGCTCTGCTGCGGCGTCCTCGGAGGCGCTTTCGGGGCCTGTTTCAGCAGCTTCATGGTCGCGCTGACGCGGCGTATCCGACGTTGGCGGGCCGCAACTCCGCTCCGGCGCACCTTGATCGTCGCTGTCGCCGCCGGCTGCCTCGTCGCCGTCATCGGCGTCGCCTCGGACGGAACGACCTTCGGCACGGGTTACGCCCAGGCGCGCAGCGCCATCGAAGGCACGCCGCTGCCGGCCTCCTTCTTCCTGGCGAAATTCCTGGCGAGCCTGGCCTCGTCCGTCTCCGGAATTCCGGGCGGGCTGTTCGCGCCGTCCCTGTCGGTCGGCGCCGGGCTCGGCAGCACGCTGGGCGCCCTTCTCGGCTCTCCGATCGGTCTTGCCGCCGTCCTGGGCATGGCCGGATATTTCTCGGGCGTGGTTCAGGCACCGATGACGGCTTTCGTCATCATCCTCGAGATGACCGGCAACCACGACAACGTCATCGCACTGATGGCGGCATCCGTGCTCGGCTACGGGACTGCCCGGCTGATCACGCGGGAGCCGCTCTATCACGCGCTGTCGCGCCTCTTCATCGCGGATGTCCTGCGCCAGCGGCGAGTCCAGGCGACGCCATCGACGGCGTGATCCCCGGCTTGCGGGAAGGCCCGGCGAATGCCGGGCCTTCTTCACGCGGGCAGCGGCGCCCGATCAGATCGACGCGTCCTTCTGCCGCTCGGCATATTCGGCCTGGAGCCGCTCATGCACGGACCAGAAGCCGCGCGGCCTGGCGCCGGTGAGCTGATCCTCGAGCAAGCCCAGATGCAGATGCCAGCCGCTCGAGACCATCGCCATCCGGTCCTTCGTCGCCAGCCGGCGATGCGTCAGCACGAGGCGGACCTTGTCGCCGGCTTCCGACAGCGCGAATTCGACATCCGAATCCGGATCGCCCATGCCGGTCCAGTTGAAGGCGAAGCGATACGGCGGCTCCCACGCCGTGACCGTGCCGGTCATCAGCTTGCCCTCGTCGTTCATCTTGCGGGCACTTTCCGGCGGCGGCTCGTCGGTGATCCGCGAATGCTTGAAGAACAGCGCGACCTCGCCGCCGACATGCGGCTCGACATCGCCGCCGCAGAACCATGTCGCCCGCTTGTCGCCTTCGGTGACATAGGCCCAGACCCGTTCGATCGGCCCCGGCAGCAATCGCTCGAAACGCACCGCGCCGCTTTCCAGAACAACACCATACGCGCTCATGGCTACTCTCCCTCGCCCGCATCGGGCTTTGCCAGTTCTTTCTCCAGCAGATCGAGATGCGCGCCCCAGAAGCCGCGCACCTTGCGCACCCAGGCCTCGAAGGCGTCGAGTCCGGCCGGATCGAGGCTGTAGATCCGCCTCTGCCCGGCCACCTCGACCCGCACGAGCCCGGCTTCCTTCAGCACCTTGAGGTGCTGCGAGACAGCCGGCGCGCTCATCTGGAATCGCGCCACGATCTCACCCGCGGCCAGCGGCCTCTCCCCCAGCATCTCCACGATCTGGCGGCGCGTCGGTTCGGCGAGGGCGGCAAAACGATCCATGGACCAATAATTCGTCATTCACTTAATTAAGTCAACAATTAAATTATGGCCTGCATGGCGCCATGCCGTCTGCCGGGGTTGCCAGTGCGCGGCGCCTGGGCCAGTGGAAGCGCGCCCGAGGAACCCTGCCCATCATGATCCCCCGCAACGCATCCCTGACCGGCATCGCTGTGATGCTGTTCGGAATCCTGCTGTTCTCCCTCAACGACGTGATGGGGAAATGGCTGGTTTCGACCTACACGCCCGGCCAGCTCATGCTGCTTCGCAGCGCCGCCGCGCTGCTCGTGCTCGCGCCCTTCATCCTCAGGCAGGGCATCCGCCGCACCTTGCGGCCCGAGCGCCCGCGCCTGCAGCTTCTGCGCATGGCGATCGGCGCGACCGAATCGACGCTCTTCTATGTCTGCGTCGCCCATCTGCCGCTGGCCGATACGATGACGCTCTGGATGGCCGCGCCGGTCTGGGCCGTCCTGCTCGCGGCCCTGCTGCTCGGCGAGCGTGTCGACCCCGCTCGCTGGGCCGCCGCCGGCCTCGGCTTCCTCGGCGTCGCGCTGGCGCTGGCGCCATCGGGCGCGAGCTTCTCGCCCCCGGCGCTGCTGGCGCTGACCGGCAGCGTGCTTTTCGCGGCGCTGCTGATCGCCGGACGCAAGCTGCGCGGCACGCCCGACGTCACGCTGGTCGCCTGGCAGACCTTCGGCTCGCTGCTCCTCGGCACGGCCCTGCTGCCGCTCGGCTGGGTGATGCCCACCCCGCGCGATTTCGCCCTGCTCGGCCTGCTCGGCATCGTCGCCCTGCTGGGACATCTGTGCGTCACGCGCGCGCTCAAGCTGGCCGAGGCGTCGGTGGTCGCGCCCTATCAATACACCTTCATCATCTGGGCCCTGCTCTTCGGCTGGCTGTTCTTCGGCGACTGGCCGACGCCGCTGATGCTGTGCGGCGCCGCCCTGATCGTCGCGGCCGGCCTCGCGCTGATGCTGCTGGAGCGGCGCGCGGCGGGCATCGCCGGCCGAGCCGCATCCCGCGATCGGAGCGCACATGCCGGCAGCGCCTGAGACATCCCGCCGGCTAGCCTTGCGACGCGCGGCCCCGCCTGTCGCCTGACCGCCCTGCGCTGAGTTCGTAGCGACGGGCTTGGCACCGACCCGCATGGCAGGCCAAGAATGCCCGATGCCCTGCCGCGCTCGCGAAGCGGACCGAATCCGGGGCCGGAGGAAACCATGGCGCTGATCACCTATCTCACGACGATCAAGTTCGGCTTCGGCGAGATCGCCGGCATCGAGGCCGATCTGGCCGGACTCGGCATCGCCAGGCCGCTGATCGTCGCCGACAAGGGCATCGTCGCCGCCGGCCTCGTCGACGCGGTGAGCCGGCATGCCGGCGTTCTGAAGAACGCGCCCGTCTTCGGCGACACGCCCACCAACCCGACGGAGGAGGCGGTGGAAGCGGCGCTGGCGCTCTATCGCCAGCATGGCTGCGACGGCCTCGTCGCCATCGGCGGCGGCTCGCCCCTCGACCTCGCCAAGGGCGTCGCCCTGCTCGCCACCCATGACGGCCCGCTGGAAACCTATGCGGCCATCCTCGGCGGTATTCCCAAGGTCACGGCCGGGGTCGCGCCGGTTGTCGCGATCCCCACCACCTCCGGCACCGGCAGCGAGGTCGGCCGCGCCGCGCTGATCACGCTGAAGGATGGGCGCAAGCTCGGCTTCATCTCGCCGCATCTGATCCCGCGCCTCGCCATCTGCGATCCTGAATTGACCATGGGCCTGCCGGCCTGGCTCACCGCCGCCACCGGCATGGACGCCGTCACCCACTGCATCGAGACCTATCTCAGCCCGCGCGAGAACCCGCCGGCCGAGGCGATCGCGCTCGACGGCCTCCGGCGCGCCGTCGCCCATATCGGCCGCGCCGTGAAGGACGGCTCCGACCGCGAGGCCCGCAAGGAGATGATGATGGCCGCCCTGCAAGGCGGCATGACCTTCCAGAAGGGGCTCGGCGCCGTTCACGCCCTCTCGCACCCGCTTGGCGGATTGAAGGAGGTCTCGCTGCATCACGGCACGCTCAACGCCGTGCTGCTGCCGGCCGTGCTGCGCTTCAACGCCCCCTCCGCAGAAGCGAAATATGCCGAGATCCGGCGCGTGCTCGGCCTCGCCCCGGACACCGACTTGGCCGACTGGATCGCGAAGCTGGTCGCCAGCCTCGGCATGCCCGCCACCCTCACGGCGATGGGCGCGCCGCGCAGCGTCATCCCGGCGATCGCCGAGGCCGCGACGCTGGACCATTCGAGCGCGACCAATCCGCGCCCGGCGACGGCGGCCGACTATGCCGCGATGCTCGAAGCCTCCTTCTGACGAAGAGCAGCCGCCTCAATAGAGGCGGCTGCGATAGGCCTCTTCGAGATTGCGGTCGGCTTCCTCGGCCTCGACCATCCGGGTCTGCTCGGCGACGATGCGGCCGAGCGTCGGGAAGCTGTGGCGCGGCACCTGGCTGGACGGGTCCCACAGCTTCGCGCGGATCAGCGCCTTGCCGCAGTGGAAATAAGCCTCCTCGACCGTCACGATCAGCCCGGTCAGCGGCGGCCGCTGCTGCACCGTCGAGGGGGCGAGCAGCTCGGCATCGCGCGTCATCAGCGCCTTGCCGTTGACCCGCAGCGTCTCGTTGATGCCCGGCACCATGAAGACGATGCCGACGCCCGGCGAGGCCAGGACATTGCCGAAGCTGTCGACGCGATTGTTGCCGCGTCGGTCGGGGATGAGCAGCGTCCGCTCGTCGAGCACGCGCACGAAGCCGGGCCCATCGCCTCGCGGGCTCGCATCCACCCCACCCTCGCCGTCGCTGCTTGCAAGCACCAGGAAGGGCGAGAGCGCGATGAAGTCGCGGCAGAAGCGGTCGAGCCGGTCCAGCACCTTGCTCGCCGCCACCGGATTCACAGGGCCGATATGGCTGCGCAGCGAGGCAGCATCCTCAATGCGCGCTGCGGGGTCGTCGAAGCAATCGTCCATGTTACCTCCCTCGTTGCCGCGATTGTCACCCAAGCTGGCCTGTCCGGCCAGCCCGCGCGCGCTGCCCGCGCCCTACGCCGAACGCAAGGCTGGCCGGCGGGCGGGCCGAAATGCCACGGCCACGCAGCATCGCGGCCTCGCGAAGCGCGATGCCTTGACCCCTGCGGGGCGGAGAGCCATCGTAAGCGCAACCAGCGTTCTGCCTTTACGAGGCCTGATTCCATGCGCCGCGCCCTGCTCCGTACCGCCCTTGTCTCGCTCGCCTGCCTGGCGGGCCTCAGTGCCGCCGAGGCTGCCGGAGGCCGCTATGTCGCGCCGCCGGACCGCGCCGAGGCGCGTATCGTCCCGATGTACGGCAATCTGCCGGGCTGCGACGACCCGGCGGTGCTCTCCCATCTGTCGAGCTGGTTCGATTCGCGCGAGGCCAAGTTCTGGGGACCGCTGCGGGCGCTCTCCTATGACCGCATCGCGCAGCTCGGCTTCCGCCCCTGGGGCGCCGACTTCATTCCGCGGCGCTTCTGCTCGGCCCGCCTGCTGCTGAACAACGGCATCTATCACCGTGTCGATTACTCGGTCCGCGAAAATCTCGGCCTGTTCGGCATGACCTGGAACGTGAACTGGTGCGTCGCCGGCCTCGACAGGGAGCGCTCCTACGCACCCGACTGCAAGATGGCCCGGCCCTGAGCGTCCTGCGATGATCGGGCGCATCGCCCTGGCGGCCTTCGCCTGGCTCTGCCTTGCCGGCGCCGCGCAGGCGCAAGGCTTCGGCCAGCGCGGCGGCGCTCCGGGTGACTTCGATTTCTATGTGCTTGCGCTCTCCTGGTCCCCGGGCTTCTGCGAGCTCGATGGCGACCGCACGCGCAATCGCGAGCAATGCGCCGGGGGCAGCGGCCTGCGCTTCGTCGTTCACGGCCTCTGGCCGCAATATGAGCGCGGCTTTCCGAGCGATTGCGGCCCCTCCGGCCGGTCGCCCTCGCGCATGGCGATGACGGAGGCGGAGGGCGTCTATCCGACCGAGGGCCTTGCCCGCTACGAGTGGCGCAAGCACGGCACCTGCTCCGGATCCAGCCCTGCCGATTATTTCCGCGATGCTCGCCGCGCCCGCGACAAGGTCGTCGTCCCGCCGGCCCTCGCCAAGGCCGACAGCGACCAGAGCTGGACGGTCCTCGACCTCGAACGCGCCTTCGTCGCCGCCAATCCGGGCCTGCGCACGGACATGATGTCCGTCTCCTGCAAGCGCGGCGTGCTGCAGGAGGTCCGCATCTGCCTCAGCAAGGATCTGCGCGACTTCCGCACCTGCCAGGAGGTCGATCGTTCGGGCTGCCGGGCGCGCGAGCTCACCGTCGTCGCGCCGCGCTGATACGGATTATCGCCTCCGCGTCTCCGAAAACCGCATCCCACTTTTCGGGCGGATGCTCTAGAAGCGGCGCATGAACTACCGCCACGGCTTCCATGCCGGAAATTTCGCCGATGTGCTGAAGCACGCCGTCCTTGCGCGCATCCTGCTGCATCTCGACGCCAAGCCGACGCCTTATCGCGTCATCGACACCCATGCCGGCGTCGGCCGCTACGATCTCGGCTCGGAAGAGGCGCTGCGGACGCATGAATGGAAGGATGGCGTGGCGCGGCTCGACCGCTCGCCGCTCGCCCCCGCCGCCGAGGCGCTGCTCGCGCCCTACCGGGCAGTCCTTGCCGCGGTCCGCGCCGAGCATGGGCCGGATGCCTATCCGGGCTCGCCCTGGTTCTGCCGCCACGCCATGCGCCCGTTCGACCGGCTGATCGCCGCCGAGCTCCATCCGCCGACCTATCGCAAGCTGGCCGAGGTGCTGGGGCGGGACTCGCGGAGCAAGGCTCTGGCCATCGACGGCTGGACGGCGCTGCGCGCCAACACCCCGCCGAAGGAACGGCGCGGCCTCGTGCTGATCGACCCGCCCTTCGAGGAGAAGGACGAATTCGCCACGCTGACCACGCAGTTCATCGCCGCCCATCGCAAATGGCCGACGGGAATCTACATGCTCTGGTATCCGATCAAGGACCGGCGCGCCGTCGCGACGATGGTAGAGGAGGTGCTGGATGCCGATATCGGCCGCCTGCTGCGGCTGGAGATCGACGTCGATCGCCCCGAAGCCGCCGGCGGTCTCGGCGCCACCGGCCTGCTGATCGCCAATCCGCCCTGGAAGCTCGCCGAGGACATGCAGATCTTGCTGCCCGCGCTGACCGAGCGGCTCGCACAGGGCCAGCGGCCGCGCTATCTATGCGAGCCGCTCCGCTCCGACGGCTGACCGCCCTCTCCTTTTCCTCCAGGATTCCCGACCGATGCTCGTCCTGCGCTCCTCCCCCGCCTCGCCCTTCGGCCGCAAGGTCAAGATCGCGGCCCTCGAACTCGGCCTGATGGACCGTATCGAGATCGTCGTGGCCGACACCACCGATCCGGCGGAGCCGCTGCGCCGGCAGAATCCGCTCGGCAAGATTCCGACACTCGTGCTGGAAGACGGCATGACGCTGTTCGATTCGCGCGTGATCGTCGAGTATCTCGACCATCTCGCCGGCGGCGGAAAGCTCATCCCGGCCGGCGAGGCCCGCTTCGCTCAGCTCCGCCTGCAGGCCCTCGCCGATGGCATCTGCGACGCGGCCTTGCTGCAAGTCTATGAGGGACGCTTCCGGCCGGAAGCGGGCCGCAACGCCGACTGGCTCGCCCATCAGACCGGCAAGGTCTCGCGGGCACTCGCCACGCTGGAGACGGCCCCGCCCGCCTTCACCAACCGCCCGCGCATCGGCGAGATCGCGCTCGCCTGCGCGCTCGGCTATCTCGATCTACGCTTCGCGGGCACTTGGCGCGCCGACTATCCCAAGCTGGTCGCCTGGCTCGATGATTTCGCGGCCCGCGTCCCGGCTTTCGAAAGCACGCGCTTCAAGGGCTAGTGTCTGCTGCGTTTCATGGAAACGCGGGTCATCCCAGCCGGAGCGAAGCAAAGAGCCGGGATCCATGCCTGAACCTTGATCGGACGCTCCGGCGGGGATCCCGGGTCAAGCCCGGGATGACCACGTAGCTCTGTTATCAATCGGCGTGCTCCAAGACGGTCCTGCTCTGCTCGCCAACGCTCCCCCGATCGAAAGAAGCCCGGCGCTCGCGAAAGCGCCGGGCTTTATTCTTGTGGCTTTGTCGAAGCGCATGTCTCGCGCACAACAAAAAACCCGGTGGCCGAGGCCACCGGGTTGCTCAAATCCGATGTGATCGGATCAGAACTTGTAGCTCAGGCGGGCGCGGACGACCGAGAAGTCGGTGCCGACCTTGGTGCCCGAGCCGGCGAGCACGCTCTTCTCACCGAGGTCGACGTAGAGGTACTCGACGCCGGCGATGATGTTGTTGGTGACAGCGTACTCAAGACCACCACCGATGACCCAGCCGTTGGTGTGGGTCTTGTCGGACGAGAAGCCGAGACCCGGGATCGAGGTCTTCACGTTGCCGTAAGCCCAACCACCGGTGATGTAGGGCAGGAACCGGTCGAAGGCGACGCCGACGCGGCCACGGACCGTGCCGAAGTAGTCGGTCTTGACATTGATGCCGCTGAAGCTGTTGCCGCTGCTCAGGTCAGCGTACTGCAGGTCGGCTTCGAGGCCGAGCACGAACTGGCCCATCTGGTAGTTGTAGCCGATCTGGCCGCCGCCGGTGAAACCATCGACGTCACCAACGTTGGCGAAGCCGTCGGCGTTCACGTTGCCCCAGCCGTAGCCGGCGTTGCCACCGACGTAGAAACCGGTCCAGGTGAAAACCGGCGGGATGTAGACCGGGGCAGCGACCGGGCCCTTGCGCGACGGCAGGTCGGCAGCCGAGGCGGCGCCGGCAGCGATGATGCCGAAAGCGGCAACGCTCGCGAGCAGATACTTCTTCATGACAAACTCCTTAGTCGTCGCGGTCGCCGGAAAGCCCGGCGGGTGATTTCGATGACGATGGTATAGAACCTGTCGTCGCTTTTGTCTGTTGCACCGGAAGCACATCTACCTTGCAGACCGCGGCAGAAATGCGGCACGAATGCGATAACTGAATGCAAATAGGTAAAGCCGAGTTAACCACGGCCGTGAAAGCCAGCATGGTAAATCGAATACTAATAGAACGCCGCTGGCATCTCGGCGGCCATGGAGAACCGGTCGAGAAACGCCCCGGCTTGCGCAAGGTTCCTCGACCGGTACGAATCTTTTTTCATGCGCGAAGAACCTCGGCGCACTCGTCTTGCCGCCCTTCGTCAAGCGTGCTTAAGCGTTGAAATCTCAGGGATCGAACGAGACCGTGCCGCCTCTTTCCATTTTCATCATCGCACTGAACGAAGCCGACCGCATCGGCCACACCATCACGGCGGCCCGCTCCCTGAGCGACGACATCGTCGTGGTGGACTCCGGCTCGACCGATGGCACGCAGGCCGTGGCGGAGGCGCTCGGCGCTCGCGTCATCTTCAATCCATGGCCCGGATATGGCCGCCAGAAGCGCTTCGCCGAGGATCAGTGCCGCCATGATTGGCTGCTCAATCTCGATGCGGACGAGGTGCTGCCGCCCGATCTCGCTGCCGAGATCGCGGCCCTGTTCCAGGCCGGGATGCCGCCGGCCGACGCCTACAAGACGCGAATCGCGGAGATTTTTCCCGGCGAGAAGGCCCCGCATCGTTTCGCCTATGCCTTGGCGCCCGTGCGGCTCTACCGCAAGTCGAAGGGACGCTACTCGCTGTCCCCGGTCCATGATCGCGTCGATCTCGAGCCCGATGCGCGGGTCGGCAAGCTGAAGGGCACGATCCATCACTTCTCGGTGCGCTCGCTCGGCGAGCAGATGGAGAAGCTCAACGCCTATAGCGACGCTCAGGCGGACGACCTCGACGCGCGCGGTGAGACCATTTCAGTCTTCCGCCTCCTCGCCGAGTTCCCGGCGAATTTCATCAAGGCCTATATCGGCCGCCGGCACGCGCTGCGCGGGCTCTACGGCTTTATGACCGCGATGAACTTCGCCTTCTACCGCTATCTGCGCGCCGCCAAGCATTGGGAAAGACGCCTGCAGCGCGACGCCGGCATCACGCCGCCGGGCGCTTCCGTCGGCAAACGCGCCAACGATGACTGAGGTCGCGCTCGTCACCGGCGGCGCGCGGCGAATCGGGCGCGCCATCGTCGAGCGGCTGTCCGATGCCGGCTATGCCGTTGCGATCCATCACGGCAGCGGCCGCGGCGAAGCGCAGGAACTGGCGAATCGCCTGACGGCGGCGGGGCGTTCCTGCGGCGTCTTTCAGGCGGATCTCGCCGATGCCAAAGCGGTTCGCGCTCTGCTGCCGTCGGTCGAAGCCGCGCTCGGGCCGGTCACGCTATTGGTCAACAACGCCTCGAGCTTCGTTATCGACGATGTGCGCTCGCTCGACGTCGCAATCTGGGATCGTCAGTTCGCGGTCAACCTGCGGGCGCCGTCCCTGCTGATCGGCGCCATGGCCGAGCGCCTGCCGCCGGATGCGAACGGGGCGGTCGTCAACATCGTCGACCAGCGCGTCTGGAAACTGACGCCGCAATATTATTCCTACACGCTGACCAAGGCTGCCCTGCTGACGGCGACCGTCACGCTGGCCCAGGCGCTGGCGCCGCGCATCCGGGTCAACGCCGTCGGCCCCGGCCCGACCTTTCCCAACCCGCATGACGGACAGCGGCTGATGGAGCAGGAAGCGGCGGCGACGCTGCTCGGCCACCGCGTCGCCGCGGAGGAGATCGCCGAGGCGGTGCTGTATCTGGCCCGCGCCCGCTCGGTGACCGGGCAGATGATCGCCGTCGATGCCGGCCAGCATCTGGGCTGGCGCACGCCCGATATCGTCGACTGATCAGACCGCGCCGTCCGGCCGATAGGGCGCACGCCCGCTCGACAGCGCCGAGTCGAGCAGTTCGAGCCGGTCCTGCCCCCAGAACACCTCGCCGTCGAGCACATAGCTCGGCGCGCCGAAGACACCGGCCGCCACGGCCTCCGAGAGCGTCGCCTCATAGCGCTGCCGCACGGGCTCGCTCGCGGCCTGCCCCAGCAGGGCTTCGCCATCGAAGCCCGCACGCACGGCGCAGGCCCGAATCGCCTCCGGTTCCCGCATATCCTCCTCGCGCGCCCAGACGCCGGCCATCACATCGGCGATGAAGCCGGCCGGATCGGCGCCGGCCGCGAGGATCGCGACAGCGACGCGGTCCGCCAGCGAGGGATCGAACGGGAAATGCTTCGGCTCGAGCACGAGCGGCAGCCCGCGCCGCTCGCGCCAGCGCTGCAGATCGACCAGGCGATAGCGCTGGCGGACGGGATGCCGCTTCGGCAGCGGCAATCCGCCGGTCTCGTCGAAGACCGAGCGCAGCGGCATTGGGCGGTAGACGATGCTCGCGCCATGCCTGCGCGCGATCTCGTGGAAGAGCTCGTTGCCCAGATAGGTCCAGGGCGAATGCAGCGAGAAGTAATATTGGATTGAGCGTGGCACGACGGGACACCCGGCAGGAGCAGCGGAAACGCCGCAGCTTCGCAGCCGTCCCTGCGGTTGCGCAACGCCTGGCCGCGCAACCCCGCTCCGCGCAGCGTCCCCGAACGGGGACGCCGATGTGCCGGCGCCCTCAGGCCGCCTTGTTCTTCACGGCGCCGATGATCGCGGTCAGGACCGCGCCGCCGACGCCGCCGCCGATCAGGTTGGTGAGAATGCCGCCGACGCTGAGGTTTCCGCCTTGCGCGGCCGCGCTGATGGCCGGCAGCACCAGAGGGATGAGCTGGCCGAGCACGCCGCCGCCGACCAGCCCGGAAATCGTGTTGCCCAGAGTCCCGAGATCGAAGCTGGGAGTGGCCTTGCCGGCCGCGTTGCCACCGATCGCACCGGCGATCAGGTTCATCAGGATTTGTTCCATATCGGCCCCCGCAGACGAATGCACCGCGCCAAGAACGTCTCTGAGCCGGGGAAGCGATGCATTCCAGCCAGCTTGCAACGACGATGATGCCTCGACCTGGGGTTGTCGGCAAGCGGCGCGGCGGTTTCCTCAACCGCTTCCTGCTCAGTCGAGGGTGATCGCCGAGATCAGCCGGCCGTAATCGGGCTCGCCGCGATGCGTCGTGCGCCGATAGCTGAAGAAGCGCCGCTCGTCGCCATAGGTGCACAGTCCGAGATCGACGAATCGGCCGATGCCAGCCTCCTGCGCCTTGAGCCTGATAAAGGCAGGCAGGTCGAACATCGCATGGGCCGCGCGCTCGGATGGCGTGAAGAAGCGCGAATAGGTCCGGTTCTCGGCCTTGAAGCGCTCGATGAATTCCGGCCCGACCTCATAGGCCGCCGCGCTGATCGTCGGCCCGAGCACGGCAAGGATGCGCTCGCGCCGTGCGCCGAGCTTTTCCATCTCCTTCACGGTCGCGCCGACGACGCCGCCGAAGGCGCCCTTCCAGCCGGCATGGGCGGCGCCGATGACACGTGCCTCGCTGTCGGCGAAGAGAATCGGTCCGCAATCGGCCGTCGAAATGCCGAGCGCGACATTCTGCGAGATCGACACCATCGCATCCGCCCGGGGTTTTTCGCTTTGCCAAGGGCCGGTGACAACGGCGACATCGGGTGAATGCACCTGATGCACGCTGACGAGCTGGTCGGGCTCGACATGGAGATGCCGCGCCATCCGCGCCCGGTTGTCCCGCACCGCAGCCGGATCATCCGAGGAGCCGAGCCCGCCGTTGAGCGAAGCGTAGATGCCCGTCGAGACGCCGCCCTCGCGTGTGAAGAAGGCGTGGCGGATACCGGCTTCGGCGGCGAGTTCGGCGGAGGTGATGAACATGGCGTCGTCCCGTCTGGCGCGAATCCCGGGTACCCCGGCCTTCGCAGCTCTCAGCCCTGCTCTGGCAGCCGATGAAGGTCAAATCCGGGCAGCAGCGGCAGGGCTGGATGAGAGAACGCCACAACCTTGAACAAATCGCCCATACCGGCCTCGCCCGGCGCAATCAGCCGGTCGAACGCATCCGATATCGCCTGGCGCTGCGCAGTGTCCGCCTTCTGAGACAGGGTCTGCGCGCGCTGCGCCAGCCCGAGCGCCAGCAAAAAATCGCGCTGCGTCGCCGGCCCGTGCAGCGCCGCACCGGCCTTCAGGGCCGCTTGCCCCATTCGCTCGAAATCGACATGCACCGTCAAATCCGCCTCGCCCGGCTCGGCCAGCGGATCGACGAAGGCGTGCCGCTTCATCGCCTGCAGCGTGTCGCCGAGACCCGAATGCATCGAGCCGTAATCGATGAACAAGGCACCGCCGCCCGCATTCGCGAGATGGCGCGCAACCTCCGCAACGACGTCGAGCGCGGCAAAGGGCTGCTCGAAAACGCTGCCGGCCGGCGCGGCGATCTTCAGCGAATCCTCGCCGACCAGCGCCAGTCCGAAGGCAAGCCCTCCATGATCATCCAGCCCGACCAGCCGCTCATGCCAGCCTTCCGCCGTCATCACGAACTGGTCGAGCGGCAGCGCGTCGAGGAGTTCGTTGGCCAGCACGATCGCCGGCCCGTCGAGCGCCGTCGCGACGGTATCGTGCCAGACAGGCTCGGTTCCGCTCAATGTCGCGGCCTGCTTCGCCCGCAACACCGGGCTCGTCTCGACGAGATGGACCGAGAGCGCGGCGTGGAAGCCGGGCACGATCCGCGTCGCCCGCAGCACATCCGCCATCAGCGTACCACGCCCCGGCCCGAGCTCGACCAGCCGGAAGCGCGCGGGCGTACCCATCGCCTGCCAGAGATGCGCGGACCAGAGGCCGATAAGCTCGCCGAACATCTGGCTGATCTCGGGAGCCGTGGTGAAATCCCCCTCCTGCCCGAAGGGATCGCGCGTCATGTAATAGCCATGGCGCGGATGGCCGAGCGCCAGCGCCATGAAGCGCGAGATGGGCAAGGGCCCCTCGTCGCGGATCAGGCGGATGAGCTCCGCCTTGAGCGTGGTCACGCCGCCTCGCGCCGGCTCGTCGCGATCAGCCAGATCCCGGCGGCCAGCACCGGCAGGGACAGGAGCATGCCCATGGTGATGCCGCCCGAGAGCGCATCGACCGAGCGACCGAACAGGAAGCCGAGCTGCGGATCGGGTTCACGGAAGAACTCGCAGGCGATGCGAGCCAGCGCATAGCCGATGCCGAAGACGCCGGCGACGAAGCCGGGCCTGCGGAACCAGCCCGTCCAGACCAGCAGGTTGACCAGCGCGAAGAGCAGGATGCCCTCGGAGAAAGCCTCGAAGAGCTGGCTTGGATAGCGCGGCAACGGGCCACCATTCGGGAACACCATCGCCAGCGGGAAATCCGGTGCCACCCGGCCCCAGAGCTCGCCATTGATGAAATTGGCGATGCGCCCGAGGAAAAGCCCGATCGGCACCACCGCTGCGGCCAGATCGAACACCGACAGCACGGGATAGCCCCGCCTTTTGGCGAAGAGCCACAAACCGAGCGTCGCGCCGATCAGCCCGCCATGGAAGGACATGCCGCCCTGCCAGATCGCCAGGATGTCCTGCGGCCGTTGGATGTAGCGTGGCAGATCGTAGAACAGCACGAAACCGGTGCGGCCGCCGAGCACGACGCCGAAGGCGACGAAGAGCAGCATGTCGTCGAGCTCGACCGGTTTCGGCCGCGGCCGCTTGCCCCAGAGCCGGTCCGTCGCCACGAGCAGCCGGGCATACCACCAGCCGCCGAGCAGCCCGACGACATAGGCGAGCCCGTACCATTTGATCGCGAGGGGCCCGATCTCGACCGCGACGGGGTCGATCATCGGGAAGGGAATGGCGAAGACGGGCATGGCGAGGTCCGATGGCGGGCGCATGGTGATGGCCGCGCGCCCGCTCAATGGTCAAGGAAAAAGGCTGGCGCGTGGCGCGCCGCGCCTCAAAGCTTGATGATCAGCTTGCCGAAGTTCTTGCCTTCCAGCAGGCCGATCAAGGCTTCCGGCGCGTTCTCCAGCCCCTGAACGACGTCTTCCTTGTATTTGACGCTGCCATCCGCGATCCAGCTCGCCATCTCCTTGCGGAAGGCCGGTCCCTGGGCTGCGACGAATTCGCGCTGGATGAAGCCGCGGATCGTCAGGCTCTTCGACAGCACCTCTCGCATCAGCATGGGCAGCCGGTCCGGTCCCGGAAATTCCCCGCTCGCATTGTATTGCGCAACAAGGCCGCAGACCGGAATGCGCGCGAAGGTGTTGAGCAGCGGAAAGACCGCATCCCAGACATGGCCGCCAACATTCTCGAAATAGACGTCGATGCCGTTCGGGCACGCAGCCGCCAGCTTGCCGGCCATGTCGGGATCACGATGGTCGATCACCGCATCGAAGCCGAAGGTCTCGCGCACGAAAGCGCATTTCTCCGGTCCGCCGGCGATGCCGACCGCCCGTGCACCCTTGATCCGCGCGATCTGCCCGACGGCCGAACCGACCGGCCCGCTCGCCGCCGCGACGACGACCGTCTCGCCCGGCTTGGGCTGGCCGATGGTGAGCAGCCCGGCATAGGCGGTGAAACCCGGCATGCCGAGCACGCCGAGTGCCGTCGTCACCGGCGCGTTCGCCGGGTCGAGCTTGCGCAATTGCGCGGCGCTGGCCGCGGCATGCGACTGCCAACCGGAATAGGACAGCACGATATCGCCGGGCTTGAAGGCAGGGTCGCGGCTTTCGATGACTTCGGCAACGGTGCCGCCTTCCATCACCTGCCCGATTTCGGTCGCGGCGGCATAGGATTTCGCCGCGCTCATCCGCCCGCGCATATAGGGGTCGAGCGAGAGATAGAGGATCTTGAGCAGCACCTGCCCTTCGGAAATCGCCGGGATGGCGGCCTGCTCGAGCCGGAAGTTCTGCGGCGTCGGACGTCCCTCCGGTCGTGAGGCGAGGACGATCCGGGTGTTTTCGAATTGCGACATGGATTGCGATCCTCCCTGACGAACGACGAAGCGCCATAGCCTGCCAATATGGCGCCGCCCCGCCGGATCGACAGCTCAAAATCGGAGCTGTCGCCTCACCAGTTCGAATGTCGATGGTCGCGTACGCTGTTGCCAGGCGGCGATCACCTTGTCGGCGCTGTCCGAAACCTCGGCCATGCCGTCGACCTCGAAATCATAGGAGCTGTAGGAATGGACGCGCGAGAAATCGCGCCGCGCATCGCCGAGCGGCCGGTCACCGCGCGCGATCTCGCGTCGCTCCAGTTCCTCGAGCGCGCAATGCACGCCGACGAAGAACACGTCCTGCCCGGCGAGCGTCCTGACCAGACGCTCGAACCAGGCCGCGTTCTCCACGATATGCTCGACGATCAGGTCGTTGCCCGCCTCGACATAGGCCAGCAGCGAGCGCTCGAAGCCGATGAAGAACGGCTCGCGCATGGTGCGCCAGTCGAATTCCTTGCTGCGGATGCGCGCCGTCGGCAGCACGCCCGAATCGCGCAGATGGTCGATCGAGATATGCCAGAACGGCGTGTCGATCCGGCTCTGCAGCGCCCGCGCCAGCGAGGATTTGCCGCTGCTGGAGGCGCCGTTGAGCAGGATGATGCGGCCGCGGCGCGGCGGTTGCCAGGTCGTCATCGCCATCTTCCGCATGATCCTTCGGTCGGTTCCGTAGCGTTCCGCGTTGCAGCGCACACGGCTCCCTTTAAGCTTTGCAGCACGCCGCCGAAAGCAAGACAGGAGCCCCGCCCGATGAGTCGAGACACCATCCGAGTCGAGCCGTTTTCGAGCTGGGGAGAACGTCTGAAGGTGCCGGTTTCGACAGTCGTCCGCCACAACGACACGCTCTATGTTTCAGGCATCCCGCCTTTCGACCCCGCCACCGGCGAGATCGTCCAGGCGCCGATCGAGCGTCAGACCGAGATCGTCCTCGATCAGATGAAGCTGTGTCTCGAAACCGCCGGCTCATCGCTCGGCAACGTGCTCAAATGCAACGTCTATTGCACCTCCGCCGCTCATTTCGCGACGGTGAACCAGGTTTACGCACGCTACTTTCCCAAAGATCCTCCGGCCCGCATCTTCCTCTGCGTGCCCGAGTGGTTCGGTCCCTTCGACATCGAGATCGATTGCATCGCGGCGGCGTGATCCAAGCGATATCGCGGGAAGACGCCGGCTCCTGACATGACGAAACGGCTCGTGCATCCTACATGAGCCCCATGAGTCGCGAACGTCAGGACGATCTACCGCAGGACGAGTTCGAGGACGAGGAGGACGCCCTCCCCGCCGAGCCGGCGCTCGACATTGCCGAGGCCGCCCCCGGCGCGCTCAAAGCCGGCATCGAGGTCATCCAGCAATTCGCCAAGCACCTGCCGAACAGGCCGGGCGTCTACCGGATGTTCGATCGCGCCGGCGAGGTGCTCTATATCGGCAAGGCCAAGAGCCTGAAGAACCGCGTGACCTCCTACGCCCGCGGCATGGCGCATACCAACGCCGTGGCCCGGATGATCGCCGAGACGGCGAATATGGAGTTCGTCACCACCGGCACCGAGACCGAGGCGCTGCTGCTCGAGTCGAATCTGATCAAGCAACTCCGGCCGCGCTACAACGTGCTGCTGCGCGACGACAAGTCGTTCCCCTATATTCTGCTGACAGGCGATCACGAGGCGCCGGCGATCCTCAAGCATCGCGGCTCACGCCATCGCAAAGGCGATTATTTCGGCCCCTTCGCCTCGGTCTGGGCGGTCACGCGCACCATCGACGCGTTGCAGAAGGCCTTCCTGATCCGCACCTGCTCGGATTCCTTCTACGAGAACCGCACCCGCCCCTGCCTGCTCTTCCAGATCAAGCGCTGCTCCGGCCCCTGCACCGGCGAGGTCTCGATCCCCGAATACCAGGCGCTGGCCGGCCAGGCCCGCGACTTCCTCTCCGGCCGCTCCTCGGCGGTGAAGCAATTGCTTTCAACCCGCATGCAAGCCGCCGCCGAGGAACTGGAATTCGAGAAAGCGGCGCGCTACCGCGACCGCCTTGCCGCGCTTTCGGCCGTTCAGGCCGGGCAGGACATCAATACGCAGGGCGTCGAGGAGGCCGACGTCTTCGCCATCGACGAGCAGGCCGGGCAGTTCTGCGTCGAGATCTTCTTCTTCCGCAACCACCAGAACTGGGGCAATCGCGCCCTCTTCCCGCGCGCCGACCGCTCATTGACCCCGGCCGAGGTGCTCGCCTCGGTGGTCGCCCAGTTCTACGACGACAAGCCGCCGCCGCGCCTCGTCCTGCTCTCGCATCCGGTCGAGGAGATCGAATTGATCGCCCAGGCGCTTTCAGCCCGTGCCGGCCGCAAGGTCGAGGTCGCCCATCCCAAGCGCGGCGAGCGCGCCGACCTGATGGCCCATGCCGTCAAGAATGCCCGCGAGGCGCTTTCCCGGAAGCTCGCCGACAATGCCGGCCAGAGCGCCTTGCTCGCCGCGCTCGGGGCGGCCTTCGGCATGGAGAGTGCCCCGCGCCGGGTCGAGGTCTACGACAACTCCCACATCATGGGCACCAACGCCGTCGGCGGCATGATCGTCGCCGGGCCCGACGGCTTCATGAAGAGCCACTACCGCACCTTCAACATCTCGACCGACACCATCGCCGGCGATGATTTCGGCATGATGCGCGAGGTGCTGACGCGAAGGTTCGCGAAGTTGGCGAAGGAAGAAGGCATCATCCTCAGCCCTCATCCTGAGGAGGCCGCCGACGCGGCCGTCTCGAAGGATGCTCCAGAGGGCGACGGAGCCTCGACGACCATCCTTCGAGACGCGCCTGCCGGCGCTCCTCAGGATGAGGGCTCGGGCGGAAAAAAACGAAAGGCGGCCAAGCCGCGCAAGGATGAGGATGGCTTCCCGTCCCGCCCCGACCTCGTCATCGTCGATGGCGGCAAGGGCCAGTTCGAGGCGGCCCGCAAGATCATGGCCGAGCTCGGCGCCATCGACATCCCGCTTGTCGCCATCGCCAAGGGGGCCGACCGCAACGCCATGCGCGAGACCTTTCACATGGCCGGCAAGGAGCCGTTCAAGTTGCAGCCCCGCGATCCCGCGCTCTATTTCATCCAGCGCCTGCGCGACGAAGCCCATCGCTTCGCCATCGGCACCCATCGCGCCAAGCGCAAGCGCGAAACGATGAAGAACCCGCTCGACGAGATCCCCGGCATCGGCCCCTCCCGCAAGCGGGCGCTGCTGCTGCATTTCGGTACGGTGAAGGCGATCCAGCGCGCCAAGCTCGACGACCTCATGCGCACCCCCGGCGTCAACGCCGCCACCGCCAAGGCCGTGCATGATTTCTTTCACGATGCCTGAGCTTTCTGACGCCCTCGCGGTTTTGCGTGTTGACGCTGCGACCGCGGCCTTGCTTTGGTGTTCGCCGTGACAATTCTTCCAGACGCCATCAGGCGGCGCGGCCCCTGGTCGCTGCCAAACCTCCTCACCTACGGCCGGATCCTGGCGATTCCGGCGCTGGTGGCGATCCTGTTCTGGCCGCGCGACGACTGGATGCGCTGGCTCGCGCTGGGAATCTACACGGTCGCCGCCATCACCGACTATCTCGACGGCTACATCGCCCGCGCCTGGAGCCAGCAATCGGCGATCGGCCGCATGCTCGACCCCATCGCCGACAAGCTCCTCGTCGCCGCCTTGCTGCTGATGCTGGTCTATACCGGCCAGATCGAGGGCTGGACGCTCTGGGCCGCCATCGTGATCCTCTGCCGCGAGATCCTGGTCTCCGGCCTGCGCGAGTTCCTGGCCGATCTCAAGGTCAGCGTCCCCGTCAGTAAGGTCGCGAAATGGAAGACGACGGCGCAGCTCTTCGCGCTGGGCTTTCTCGTTGTGGGCCCGGCCGGCGACAAGGTCCTGCCCGGCAACACGCAGATCGGCATCGTGCTGCTCTGGGCAGCGGCGGGCCTGACGATCTACACCGGCTGGGATTATTTCAACGCCGGTATCCGCCATCTCGTCGAGCAGGACGAGCGCATGCCATGAACGCCACCGCGCCCCTGGCGGCCACCCGCACCGTCAAGCTCGTCTATTTCGCCTGGATGCGCGAGCGCGTCGGAGTGCCCAGCGAGACGCTCGACATTCCAGCCGATCTCGCCACGATCGCCGATCTCGTGCGCTGGCTGAAAACGCGTGGCGAGAACTATGAGGCGGCCTTCGCCAATGAGGCGGTGGTGCGCGCTGCGCTCGATCAGGTCCACGCCAAGCCGCATGCCGCGCTCGGCAGTGCGCGCGAGATCGCCTTCTTTCCGCCGATGACCGGCGGCTGAGGCCACCATGACGCCCATCATCCGCATTCAGCACGAGGATTTCGACCTCTCGGACGAGATCGCGGCGCTGAGCTACGGCCGCGCCGATATCGGCGCCGTCGTGTCCTTCATCGGGCTCTGCCGCGATGAAGCCGGCACGCTCGCCGCGCTCGAGCTGGAGCATTATCCCGGCATGGCCGAGGCCGAGATCGCCCGTGTCGCGGCGGAGGCGGCGGCGCGCTGGCCATTGCTCGGCCTCGTCGCAATCCACCGCTACGGCCTGGTCCGCCCGGGCGAACAGATCGTAATGGTGCTGGCGGCCTCCGCACACCGCCGCGCCGCCTTCGAGGCCGCCGATTTCATGATGGATTACCTCAAGACCCGCGCCCCGTTCTGGAAGCGCGAGCACCGCGCCGATGGCACGCTCGGCGGCTGGGTCGAAGCCAAGGCGGGCGACGACGATGCGGCAGAGCGCTGGAGCCGGTAAAGCTCCGAACAGAACGAAGAGCCCCGGCCGGCTCGCCCTTGCGGCTGGCCTGTGGCTGAGCGCCGTTACCGCGGCCGTCGCGGCGAACGAGCCCAAGACCTTCCGCGACTGGATGGCCGGCTGCGACAACGTCAAGACCTGCACGGCGATGTCATTGCCGCCCGAGGCGGCCGAGACGGTCGCCTATCTGCGGCTCGAACGCCCTGCCGGCCCCGACGGCAGGGCCCGCCTCCTGCTCAGGCTTCGCGGCGACTGGAAGAAGCCGCCCGCCACGATCCAATTCAAACTCGACGGCGCCGCCTTCCCGGCCGGCGGCAAGCCGCTTTCCGCAGCGGCGGATGGCGATGTGGTCACGGTGACGTTCTCGGCCGAGGACACTGCCGCGCTGATCGAAGCTGCCCGCAAGGCGGCGAAGCTGACGGCAACCGCTCCCGGCGTGACCGGCAGCATCTCGCTCGCCGGCTCCGTCGCCGCGATGCTCTGGATCGACGAGCAGCAGGGGCGGCTCGGCACGACCACGGCGCTCGTCCGCAAGGGCGCGAATGCCACCGTTCCGCCTGCTCCCGCCCTGCCGGTGGTCACGGCCACGCCGGCACCGCCCATGCTCGATATGAAGGCGGCGAAGCAGCAGGCCGCGCGGCTGCGCGCGGAATTGAAGAAACGCAGCCCCGATGCCTGCGAGGATGATGCGGCCAGTGATGACGAAGCCTGGGCGCTGAGTGACAAGCGGACCCTGGTGGCGCTCGCCTGCTCGCGCGGAGCCTACAATCTGTCGTCGTCGTTCTTCGTCATGCCCGAGAACGAGCCCGCCAAGGCGACGCCGCTGCGCTTCGCGGATGGCGACGGCAACGACGGCAACGAACTGACCAATGCCAGCTTCGATCCGCGCACCGGCCATCTCGCCTTCTTCGCCAAGGGGCGCGGCATCGGCGATTGCGGCGTGAGCGGCGGCTATGCCTGGACCGGCAAGGATTTCGCGCGCACCGAACTCGCCATGATGGGCGAATGCCGGGGCATCGCGCCCGAAGACTGGATCACGCTGTATCGCAGCGCGAACCGCTGAGGATGCCATTCCCGGAGCCGGCCGAAACGCCGGCACCGGGATGTTCTGAAGGAGAGGCCCGGGTCAGACCCGGGCACAAGGGCGCTGTTTCACGCCGCCTTCGACTGCGGGCGCACCGCCGCCGAGTAATCTTCCATGATCACCTTGCCCATATTGCCGGTGATGAAGTTGTACGGACCGACCTCGGCGACCAGCGTCACCTCGGCGGCCGAGCCTGTGATGAAGCACTCGCTGAAGCCTTCGAGCTCCTCCGGCCGGATGCGCCGCTCCACCACCTCGAAGCCGCGCTGCCGGCACAGTTCGATCACCGACTGACGGGTCAGGCCGTTGAGGAAGCGGTCGGCCAACGGGGTGTGGATCACGCCGTCCTTGATGAAGAAGATGTTGGCGCCGGTGCATTCGGCGACATTGCCTTCCCAGTCCAGCATCATCGCGTCGGCATAGCCCGCGCGCTCCGCCTTGTGCTTGGAGAGCGAGCAGATCATGTAGAGTCCCGCCGCCTTGGCATGGACCGGCGCGCAGGCCGGGTCCGGCCGGCGATAGTCGGCGATATCGAGGCGGATGCCCTTCAGCTTCGCCGCCATGTCGAACATGCTCGGCCACTCCCACACCGCGATCGCGGTGTGAATGGTGTTGTTGATGCCGGACACCGCCATCATCTCCGAGCCGCGCCAGGCGACCGGGCGGATATAGGCGTCCTTGAGCCCGTTTTCCTTCAGGCAGAGATACTTGGCCTCGTCGATCTCGGCGACCGAATAGGGGATGGTGAAATCCATGATCTCGGCGGACTTGTGGAAGCGCTTGGAGTGCTCCGTGCACTTGTAGATCACGCCGTCATAGGAGCGCTCGCCCTCGAAGATGCAGGAGCCGTAATGGAGCCCATGGGTCAGTACGTGAATCTTCGCGTCCTTCCAGGGCACGAGCTTGCCGTCGAACCAGATGACGCCATCGCGCTGGTCGAAAGGAATGACTGACATGGGACCTTCTCCTGGGTGCTTCCTCATCCGAACTCCGGCACAGCCGAATCCGGAACGCAAGCATGGGTCTAAAGCTGCGCTGCAACGACACGCTTTGAAATAATCGTTCGCTCAGCGCGCTTGACTGGTAATCTTCCGTCTGAGATATGTCAACAACGTTGACCTAAATTTCTGGAGAGCTTTTTTGGCCCAGAGCCAGACCCGCTCGGAACCGATCGTGCCAAAGGCGGCGGCCCCTTTGCCGGCGACGGCTGCGCCCGTCCCCTTCGACCTGATCGAATTGCTCTTCTTCGCCTATCGCGACTTCGTCGGTGATCCCGACCGTATCCTCGCCGATTACGGCTTCGGCCGCGCCCATCACCGCGTGCTGCATTTCGTGCAGCGCCGGCCGGGGCTGACCATCGCCGAATTGCTCGACATCCTCCAGATCACCAAGCAGAGCCTCAACCGCGTGCTGAAGGAGCTGGTCGAGAAGGGCTATATCGAGCAGCGCACCGGGCGCCAGGACAAGCGCCAGCGCCATCTCCACACCACGCCGGCCGGACAGGATCTGGCGCAGCGCCTCGTCCAGCTCCAGTCGAAGCGGATCATGGCGGCGCTCGACAATGTCGGCCCCGAAGCGGCGGAGACCATCGCGCGTTATCTCGCCGCGCTGATCGACCCGTCCGAACGTCCGAAGGTGCAGGGGCTGCTCTCCGGCGCCTGAGCCGCGATGCCGCGCGGGCCCTGCGGCCACCGGGCAGCCGGGCTCCTGCGATCGATTGACGACCCCGTCATCGCCCTGTGCTATGAGGGCCGGAGGGTCGCGCCAAGGGATGCGTGACGAATAGAGACGCTCGGATGATCGCAATGGAAGCCCCGGCGAAGCCGGCCCGCAAGATATTGCCCGATGAGGCCCCGCATGTGCTCGTCGTCGACGACGACCGGCGCCTGCGCGAATTGCTGGCGCGCTTTCTCGGCGACAACGGCTACCGCGTCACCACGGCCGCCAATGCCGCGGAAGCCGATACGCGCCTCGACAACCTCGTCTTCGACGCCATCGTGCTCGACGTGATGATGCCGGGCGAGAACGGCTTCGACTTCGCCCGCCGCTTCCGCGGCGGTTCCGCCGTGCCGATCCTGATGTTGACCGCCCGCGCCGATGGCAAGGACCGCGTCAACGGGCTGGAGATCGGCGTCGACGATTATCTGGCAAAGCCCTTCGAACCGCGTGAATTGCTGCTGCGCCTCGGCAATATCCTGAAGCGCACCGTGGTCGTCGAGGCCGCGCAATCCGGCACGCGGCCGGACTTCGTCCGCTTCGGCCCCTTCCTCTACGGGCTGGCACGCGGCGAATTGCGCAAGGGCGAGGAGACCATCCGCCTGACCGAGCGCGAGCGCGAAATCCTGACGGCGCTGGCCGAGCGCGCCGGAGAGGTCGTGCCGCGCGAGGAGCTGGCCGCGCAGGGTTCCGCCGCCAATGACCGCACCGTCGACGTGCAGATGAACCGTCTGCGCCGCAAGATCGAGCGCGACCCGGCCGATCCGCTCTACCTCCAGACCGTCCGCGGCGTCGGCTACAGGCTGTTGACGGACAGGACGTGACACCGGTTCAGCAGGATGGACAAGGACGAGGCGCGCTGCAGGTCGCGACGACGTGGCTCGCGCGCGCCCGCTCCGCCCTGCCCCGCCTCGCACACCGGGCCAACAGCGCCATCAAGCCGGTCCTGAGACAGATCGGCCGGCCGCTCCATATCGTGGCGCGCTACATGCCCAAGGGGCTTTACCCGCGCGCGCTGGTCATCGTCATCGCGCCGGTCGTACTGCTCCAATCGGTCATCGCCTATGTCTTCATGGAGCGCCATTGGCAGCTGGTGACACAGCGGCTTTCCGCCGCCGTCTCGGCCGACATCGCCATGCTGATCGACGTCTATGAAAGCTATCCGCAGGATGCCGACATCACGACGCTCTCGCGCATCGCCGCCGAGCGGCTCGGCATGGATGTCGACATCATTCCCGATACCGACCTGCCCGCTCCCGGCCCCCGCCCCTTCTTCTCGCTGCTCGACAATGCGCTCTCGACCGAACTCAGCCAGCAGGTCGCGCGCCCCTTCTGGCTCGACACGGTCGGCCGCTCCAGCCTGATCGAGATCCGCATCAAGCTCGGCAAGGACGTGATGCGCATCCTGACCCGGCGCAACGCGGCCTATGCCTCGAACAGCCACATCTTCCTGCTCTGGATGATCGGCACCTCGCTGATCCTCCTGACCATCGCGGTGCTGTTCCTGCGCAACCAGATCCGGCCGATCCTCAAGCTCGCCGATGCGGCGGAAGCCTTCGGCAAGGGGCGCGACGCCGAGTTCCGCCCGCGCGGTGCCCGCGAGGTCCGCCGGGCCGGCAATGCCTTCATCGAGATGAAGCGCCGTGTCGAGCGCGCCATCGGCGAGCGCACCACGATGCTCAACGGCGTCAGCCACGACCTTCGGACCATCCTCACCCGCTTCCGCCTCTCGCTCGCGCTCCTGGAACGGTCATCCGAGATCGAAGCGCTGGAGAAGGATGTCGACGAGATGAGCCGCATGCTGGAGGACTATCTCGCCTTCGCGCGCGGCGATGCTGGCGAGGTTCCGGTCGAGACCGATATCCGCGCCTTGCTCGAGGAGCTGAAGGCCGATGCCGAGCGGCAAGGGCACCAGACCGCGCTCGAGGTGATGGGCGACCCGCTGGTCGTCGTGCGGCCCGATGCCTTCCGTCGCCTGCTGACCAACCTCGTCTCCAACGCCGCCCGCTATGGCGACCGTATCGCGATCCGCGCCACCCATGACGCGCGCTATCTGATCGTGACCGTCGATGATGACGGCCCCGGCATTCCGCCGGACCAGCGCGAGGAGGTCTTCCGCCCCTTCTTCCGACTGGACGAGGCCCGCAATGTCGATGGCGGCGGCACCGGCCTCGGCCTCGCCATCGCCCGCGACATCGCCCGCGCCCATGGCGGCGACATCATGCTCGGCGATTCCCCGCTCGGCGGCCTGCGCGCGACGGTGCGGCTGCCGGTCTGACGCAGCGGAAAGCGACTCGACACTTATCGGCCCGGAGCCGTAACTGGTCTCAAAGTTTGCTTGTTGGGGCTCGCCATGCAGACATTCCGGATCGTTGCAGCGCTTCTGGTGGCGTCGCTCCTCCTTTCGATTGCCGCAGCCCGTGCCGAGGAGGTCGTCGATCTCGGCGGAGGCCTGTTCGGCGGAGGCCGGGCCCTGCTGGACAAGCCGGCCGGAAAGGCCCGCGCCGGCCTCGTGCTCCTCACGGGCGGCGACGGCTATGTCGGCATCGGCTCGGATGGCAGCGTCGCACGTGACGGCAACTGGATCGTCAGGACACGCAGCGCCTATCTGCGCAGCGGCATCGCCAGCATCACGCTCGACGCCAATGCCGACCCGGCCAAGGCGGTCGAATATATGCGCGCCATCGCGCCGCGGGTGATCGTCGTCGCGATGAGCCGCGGCGCGCTCAAGGTCGCGGGGACCTTGCCGGCGCGGCCGGACGGCATCGTCTTCGCCTCGTCGATGCTCGACGAGGCGCGCGGCATGATCGGCGATCCCGGGCGCCTGCCGCCGACCCTGATCATTCATCACCGTCAGGACACGTGCCGCGTCACCTTGCCGGAATCGGCCGTCGCCTTTCAGCAATGGACCGGCGGCAAGGCGCGCCTGCTCTGGATCGACGGCGGATCGTCGACGGGCAATCCCTGCCAGGCGCGCGCCTATCACGGCTTCATCGGCCGCGAGGGTCAGGTCGTTTCAGCGATAGCGAGCTTCGCCGGCTCGTTGCGTTAGAGCCTCCGATGCCGGAACGGTCTGCACGCCTTACGCGGCGCCGATCGGCGCAAGCTTCGGCAGGCGTTCGACCGCATGGTCGATGAAAGCACGCACCCGTGGCAGCGGGTGCCGGCCGCCGGGAGTCACCAATTGCACCGGCAGCGCCTCTGGCTCGAATTCCGGCAACAGGCGCACCAGCGTTCCGGCGGCGATGTCGTCGGCCGCCTGATAGGAGAGCGGGCGGGCCAGGCCTCGCCCTGCCCGTGCCGCGATCAGCACCGATTCGACCTCGTTGACGATCAGCCTGGGCGTGAGCGCCACACGGCTGCGCCGCCCGGCGCCGCCGAACTGCCAGGTCATGATCGGGGTCGCGGCGACACTGACGATCGTCTCATGGGCGGCGATGTCCGAGGGCCGCCGCAACGGCGGCGCCCCTGCCAGATAAGCCGGCGAAGCCACCAGGATACGCCTGACTTCGCCGACCTTGCGCACGCGAAAACGCGAATGCGGCAGGGGCCCGATCCGCACGGCGACCTGCAGATCCTCCTCGATCAGGTCGAGATTGCGGTCGGCCAGCACCAGTTCGACCTGCACCTGCGGATAAAGATCGAGGAATTCCGAGACCAGCGGCGTGACATGGCGTCGCCCGAAGGAGAGCGGCGCCGTGATGCGCAGCAGTCCGCTGACCGGCGCCTCGGAGACGCCGCCGAGCGAAGCCGCGTAATCGCCGAGCACGCGGCGCGCCGCAATAGCGAGTTCACGGCCGGCCTCGCTCGGCATGAAGCGGCGGGTCGAGCGCGTGATCAACCGCTGTCCGACGCGATCCTCCAGCGCCGCGAGCGCGCGGGTCACGGCCGGGCGCGAGCGGCGCAGGCGTCGCGCCGCGCCGGCAAGGCTGCCGGCCTCGATGATCGCGACGAAGATGGCGAGCTCGTCCAGCCGGTCCATGTCACTGTTTCAGATTTTGGAATTCTGATTTCAATCAATAGCAGATTTCGCCCGAATGGTGAAATGACGATCTTATCCCCGGCGCATATGGCGGCTGCAGGGAGATCGGCGATGCACACGGAGATCACGCTTCACGGCACGGCCCTCTCGGGTCACACCCACCGCGTCGAGCTGCTGCTGCGGGCACTCGGCCTGCCTTATCGCTTCGAGGCGGCCCCGGCCGATGTCCGCCGAAGCGAGGCCTTTCTCCAGCTCAATCCGCTCGGCCAGATTCCGGTGCTTCAAGACGGCGATCTCGCTCTCGCCGACAGCAACGCGATCATGGTCTATCTCGCGCGGCGCTATGATCCACAGGGTCCTTGGCTACCGCTCGACCCGCTGCAAGCCGCCCAGGTCCAGCGCTGGCTGTCCATTGCTGCAGGCGAGGTCATGCACGGTCCGGCGACGGCCCGCATGATCGTTCAGTTCGGCCTGTGCGACGACAAGGCAAGGGCCCGGCGCGTTGCCGAGCGCCTGTTCCCCTTCATGGAGGCGCATCTCAGCAAGCGAAGCTTCCTGGCAGCGGACCATCCGACATTGGCCGACCTCGCCTGCTATTCCTATGTCGCTCATGCGCCGGAAGGCGGGCTGTCGCTCGCGTCCTATCCGTCCCTGCGGGCCTGGCTCGCCCGCATCGAGGCCTTGTCCTTCTTCAAGCCAATCCCGCCTTCGCCCTTGCCCGAGGAGACCAGCGATGATTGACGCGTCCCTCACGCCCTTCCATGGCGGCGAGCTGGAGGCGCAGGCACACGCCGGCCAGTTCTCGCGCGGCGGCGGCATCCGTGGCTTCATGCCGGATCAGCACCGCCTGTTCTTCGCCGAGCTGCCCTGGTTCTTCGCCGGCATTCTGGACGCGCAGGGCTGGCCGCTCGCGACAGTGCTGACCGGACCTCCAGGTTTGATCGAGAGCCCGACGCCGAACACCCTCATCGTCAGGGCGCTGCCCTCGACGCAGGACCCTGCCGCCGAGGCCTTCCAAGCTGGAGCGGGAATCGGCCTTCTCGGCATCCAGTTCGAGACGCGGCGGCGCAATCGCGCCAACGGAACGATCGCAGCGGTCGGAGAAACCGGCTTCTCCGTCGCCGTCACTCAGAGTTTCGGAAATTGCGCCAAATACATCCAGACCCGCACGATCGAAGGTTGGACAGTGCCGGGGTCGGCTGAAGCGGTAGAGTTCACCCGTCTCGACGCACCGGCACGACAGCTAATCGCGGCAGCCGATACCTTTTTTGTGGCGAGCGCTGCCGGGACGGATGCAGGTGCGGCCGCCGGTATCGACATGTCCCACCGTGGCGGCAGACCCGGCTTCGTCCGCATCGACGACGATGCGCTGACGGTGCCGGACTTCGCCGGGAACAGCTATTTCAACACCTTGGGCAATCTCTTGCGTGAACCGCGCGCCGCATTGCTCTTCGTCGACTTCCGCACGGGCACGGTGCTGCAGCTCCAGGGTGCAGTCGAGATTCTCTGGAACGATCCGGAAGCCGCCCGCCTCGATGGCGCGGAGCGGCTCTGGCGCTTTCATGTCAGGCGCGGCTGGCGTCGTGAAAATGCGCTACCGCTGCGCTGGTCAGCACCGGCTTACGCGCCGACCACCTTGCAGACCGGCCTCTGGGACCAACCCGCTTTGGCCAGCGCTGTCTAGAACAGCCGCCCACCATCCGGCACGGCATGGCCGGGGCCGATCAGCACGACCTCGCCATCGGCGTCGGGCATGCCCAGCGTCAGCACCTCCGACATGAATTTGCCGATCTGGCGCGGCGGGAAATTGACCACGGCGAGCACCTGCCGGCCCGGCAGATCCTCCGGCCGGTAATGCTTGGTGATCTGGGCGGAGGATTTCTTCCGCCCGATAGTGCCGCCGAAATCGATCACCAGCTTGATCGCCGGCTTGCGCGCTTCCGGATAAGGCTCCGCCTCGACGATCGTACCGACGCGGATATCGACCTTGAGGAAATCGTCAAAGCCGATCGTCGCGGCTGTTTCCTGGGACGCGCTCAAAATTCCTCCCACCCCTTGTCATGGGCATCGAGATCGGGCTTGCGGGCAGCGGCGGCCACGCCGGCGGAAACCTTTGGGACCCGTGGCGCAGCCGGGCGCGTTGCTGGTGGGGCCGGAGCGATCGCCGCCTGCATCGTCCGGGCGATCGCCTGCAGCCTGGCGGCATCGCCGCCGATCTGGAAGCGGGCGACGAGCGACGAGAGCCGGTCGGCCTCCTGCGACAGCGAATGGGCCGCGGCGGTGGACTGCTCGGCCATGGCCGCGTTCTGCTGCGTCGCCTGGTCCATCTCGCCGACCGCGGCATTGACCTCCTGCAAGCCGGAGGCCTGCTCCTGTGCCGCGCCCGCGATCTGGGCGACGAGGCCGGTGGCACGCGCGATCTCGGAGGCCATGCGCTGCAGCGCCCCGCCGGTCTGCCCGACCAGCGCGACCCCCTTCTCGACCTCGAGGGTCGAAGCGTCGATCAGCCCCTTGATCTCCTTGGCCGCCGAAGCCGAGCGCTGCGCCAGGGCGCGCACCTCGGAGGCAACGACGGCGAAGCCCTTGCCGGCATCGCCGGCGCGCGCCGCCTCGACGCTCGCATTGAGCGCCAGCAGATTGGTCTGGAAGGCGATCTCGTCGATCACGCCGACGATCTGCGAGATCTCCTGCGCCGATTTCTCGATGCCGCCCATTGCCGTTACGGCATCGCGCACGATGCTGGTCGACTGCTCGGCCTCGGTCTTGACCTGCTCGGTCGCCTGGTTGGCCAGGCGCGCGCTCTCGGCGGTCTGGCGCACGGTGGCAGTCAGTTGGTCGAGCGCCGTAGCCGTCTCCTCGACCGAGGAGGCCTGCTGCTCGGTGCGGCCGGCGAGATCGTCCGCCGCCTGGCTGATCTCGACCGAGCCCGCCTTCATGCTCTCGGTATTGGTCGCGATCTGGCGCATCGCATCCTGCAGCTTGGCGATGGCGGCGTTGAAATCGTCCTTGAGCTTGACGTATTCAGCCGAGAACGCCTCGTCGATCCGGTAGGTCAGATCGCCGCCGGCCAGATGCTCGAGCCCCGCTCCCAGCGCCTGGACGACATCGGCCTGCACACGCGCCTGCTCCACGCGGTCGGCCTCGTTGCGCCGCCTCTCGGTGTCGGCCGCACTGCGGTGTCCGGCCGCTTCCTCCTCGGCGCGCAGCTTGTCCGCCTCCATTGCCTCCTTGGCCAGCGCCTGATCGCGAAAGACGACGAGCGCGCGCGCCATGGAGCCGATCTCGTCCGGCCGCTGCTGATGCGCGATCTCGGCCTGAAGATCGCCCGCCGCGAGCTCGTTCATCGAGGACGACAAAGCGGTCAGCATCCGCGAGGCGCGGCGGCTGAGGACGATGACGAGACCGAGCATGAGCAGGCCCAGCGGAACCAGGACTTTGGCGACGCCGCCGACCATGCCGAGGAAAGCCGCGTCGACATCCTGGACATGGGCGCCCGTGCCCACCACCCATTGCCACTTCGGAATGCCGATGACGTAAGAGATCTTCAGCGAAGGCTGGCTGTCGCCGATCTTGAGCCAGCCATAGTCGAGGAAGCCCTCGCCCTTCGCCTTCGCCAGCGCGACCATGTCCTGCACGAAGAACTTGCCGTCCGCATCCTTGAGCGGCTTCATATCGGTCGACTGGATCTTCTTGTTGGCATGCAGCACGCTGATGCCGTCGTAATTCACAATGAAGTAGTAGTTGCCGTTGTCGAAGCGCGCATTGCCGATGGCCTCCATGGCCATCTTCCTGGCGTCGTCCTCCTTGAGCTCGCCGGCCTCGGCCCGCGCCAGATAGCTCTTCACCGTGGTCGCCGCGGCTTCGACCGCGTTCTTCATCTCGGCGCGCTTCAGGGCGAGCATTTCGGTGTGCGCGGCGTTCAGCGTGTAGCCGACGCCTCCGGCCGCGATAATGACGGCCAGGCCCGCGATCAGGGCGAAGGAACGACCGATCGATAGGGTCGCAATTTTCCGGAAGAACGACATCGCCTGTCCTGCACGCGAGGAGAAGTGTCGTCCTTTCCCATGAATTGCCTAAAGCGCGCTTAAAATCGTCGCGTTTCGGCCATGTTCCGGGGTTGCCGGCGCAGGCGGAAACGACGCCCGCCCGCGGACCTTTCGGCAGGGGCTGCGCCGGTCAGATCGCCGGCGCGTAATCCTCGTTGTCCTCACCGCGCTCGGAAGCCCGCTCGCGCCGCCGCGCCTTCAGCGGGCGGCCCGAGCAGATCGCCCGCGCCAGCCCCCGGAACGGCGCCGTCAGCCGGTGCACATCCTCGACCCGCGCCATGATGCGGCCGGCGGTCTTCAGCTCGCGGTCAAGCCGCGCCATGGTCTTCGACAGCTCCGGCTCGTCATCATCCAGCCAGGTGTCGGAGACATGCGCCATCAGCAGCACCGCGCCCTGCACGCGTAAGGCTCCGAGCGAATCTTCCGTCGGGATGCCGACGGAGGCCAGCATGTAGCGCCAGGAATTCACCGCACCGCGATTGAGCGCCGCCAGCGTCAGCGGGTCGCGGCGGATGACCGGCACGATCCTGCGCAGAGCTGCCTTATAGGGCGCCATCGCGTCGAGCCGACGCATCACGAGATCGAAGAGCCGCTCGCGGACGGGCTCGCCGGCGAGATCGTCCGACACCCCCGCGAGCACGGCATCGTCCACGATGCGGGTCACGCCACCCAGCATGGCGAGCTTGGACGGGAAAAGCCCACGCAGCTGCGCCAGCGTCAGCCCCGCCTCGGTCGCGATATCAGGAAGCTCGATCTCGCCCCATGGCCGGCTTGCGGCCAGGTTCATCAGCGCATCGACGGCCCGCTTGCGCGGATCGGCCGGTTTGCTGGCTTCCTTGGCCGTCGCCTCGGCGGCTTCGGCCTTGGTGGAAACGGGTTTGCGGGCCATGGCTCTGCTCCTCTCGCTTCGCTCTCAAGAGAAGGTAAGCCGCCATCGTGGCAGGTGGAAGACCGCCCGGCGCATTTTCGCGCGCGGCGGACGCCGGATCGCGCAACGAGACCCCTCACGCAAGCGGCTGAAATCGCTCGCCTTTCAACAATAAACCGAACGGCGTCAGCCGGAAAGCTCGCCAGCGCGACGTTTGGCAGCAGCGACGGCCTTGCGCATCAGCGGCTTGAGGCCGTCCTCCGCCATCAGCACTTCGAGCGCCGCCGCCGTCGTACCGCCGGGAGAGGTCACATTCTGGCGCAGCGTCCCGGGCGGCAGCGGCGACTGGAACAGCAATTCCCCCGCCCCTTCGACGGTGGCGCGCGCCAGCCGCTCGGCGACATCGGCCGGAAGCCCCGCCTCGACGCCGGCCGCGGCAAGACATTCGACCATATGGAAGACATAGGCCGGCCCCGAGCCTGACACCGCCGTGACCGCGTCGATCAGCGCCTCGTCGTCGAGCCATTCGACCTTGCCGATGCTGGCGAGCAGCGCGTCGGCGGTCGCGCGCTGCGCCGCACTGACGCCCTTGCCCGGCGCGGCCGCCGTCGCACCGCGCTGCACCGAAGCCGGCAGGTTCGGCATGGCGCGGATGATCGCGCCCGCATTTGGCAGCCGCGCGGCGAGGTCGCTCAGCGTCTTGCCCGCCAGGATCGAGATCAGCAGCGTCTTGGGATGGATGAAGGCCTGCACGGCCGGAGCGGCCGTGTCCAGCATCTGCGGCTTGGTCGCCAGCACGAGCACCTCGACCGGCGGGATCTCCTTCGCCGAGGGGTTCAGCCGCATCCCCTTCTCGCCCGCGAGCTCGACGATCTCATCCGACGGCTTGGGGTCGATCAGGCTGATGCCGGCCGGATTGATCCCGATGCGCAGCCAGCCTTCCAGCATGGCCCCACCCATCTTGCCCGCGCCGATCAGAACGAGCGATTGCGGCAAGGAAGCGGTCATGGCAGGCCCTCGGCGGCTGGGAACGAAACATCATGTCTGGGCTTGCCCCAGGCATTTCAGGACCAGAGCCTGCAAGAGATGGCCGGGTCAAGCCCGGCCATGACGCGCGGTGCGGTGCCCTCAGGCCTCGCCCATCGTTTCCAGCATCGCGCCTTCGAGCCCTTCCTTGGCGGTCTTGCCGGCCCAGACGACGAACTGGAAGGCCTGATAGTAGCGCTCGCAGGCGTCGATCGCGCCCTTGATCAGGGCCGCGGCCTGCTCGTCCGTCGGTTCCGCGCCGCCGGAGAGCAGCAGCGCATGGCGATACATCACGATGCTCTCGCTGCTCCAGAGGTCGAAATGGCCGAGCCAGAGTTGCTCATTGACCAGGCTGACGAGTTGCAGCACCTCGCCGCGGCGCCGTTCCGGCACCTTGAGGTCGAAGGCGCAGGCGATGTGCAGGGCCTCCACCTCGGCGAGCCAGGTGATCGCGACATGGTACTCGGCCCAGCCGCCGGTCACCGAGACCGACAGCTCGTCCTCGCTGTCGCGATCGAAGGTCCAGTTGTTGAGGGAAGCAAGTCGTTCGAACAGGTCGAGAGGGTTGGAGGGCCGATCCGCATCGGCATCCATATCGAGATCCATCATGCCCTAGGTCCACCATCCGGATGCAGGCGCATCCGGCGCGTTCGAGAAGAGGAACACGGCGACTGGAAAGCCGAAGGAACGCAACTCACCTCCGCAACGCTCCGGGGAGGAGCGTTCCTGTCCGCCTCGGCAGAGCGAATCTGCTTAGCGAATCAATTCTTTCCACCGACGATAGCGCAGGCGCTGTGACGCTCCCAACACAGCGCCGAAGCTCCGCGGATTCGGGCGCCGGGCTCAATCCCTCGCAGGCTCTGTCCACAGCACTTGGCTGTGGACACGCAAACCTTAGGTCAGGGTGCCCCGGTCAGGACTTGGCGAGCTTCGCCTCGAGCTCCGCTAGGCGCGCCGCCAGCTTGTCGTTCTCCTCGCGGGCGATCAGGGCCATCTCGCGTACCGCCTCGAACTCCTCGCGGCTCACGACGTCGAGCTCGCGCAGCAGCTTCTCGATCTGCGTCTTGACGACGGTTTCGACCTCGCGGCGCACGCCCTGCGCGGCGCCGGCCGCATCGGTCGCGAGGCGGGCGATGTCGTCGAGGAAGCGGTTGCTGGTGCTGGCCATGGCTGTCTCCCGGGCGGATGGGGCATCCGCTTTCCGGCCTATATGGGAGAAGCCCGCCCGCATCGCAATCGAAAGCCGCGGCCGGCGACGGGACGATCGCCTCACCGCCCGATCTGGACCTTGCCCGGCGATGCGCCTAGAAAGAGCGCACAGGGTAGTTCGCAGCGATCCACAGCCCAAAGGGCGGGAGGCGTCATGTTTCATCGTTTGAGCGGCCTCGCTCTGGGGCCGGTTTTCGCGTTTGCCCTCGCAGGCTGCCAGGAAACCACCCAGACCGCGGCCCGCCCCCGCGTCGACGCGCCTGGCGTCCCCGTCTCGGTCCAGAGCATCTCCGGCGCGCCCGACGACGTGACGACGAACTTCGCCGGCCTGCTCGGCGAGGCGGCGGCCGAGCGGAAGATGGAAATCGTGCCGGGCGACAAGCCGGCGCGCTTCCGCGTGAAGGGCTATCTCACCGCCCAGCCCACCGAGGACGGCCAGACCGCGCTCGCCTTCGTCTGGGACGTCTATGATTCGACCAAGCAGCGCGCCCAGCGCGTCCAGGGCGAGAGCATCGGCAAGCGCGGCGGCGGTTCCGATCCCTGGGCCGGCATCGACCAGACCGTCGTCGCCAAGGCCGCCTCGGATTCGATGGACGCGATCGCGGGCTTCCTCGTCACGACGCCTGCCGCCGAGGCCGCGCTGGGGCCGGCCGAGAAGAGCGGCGGCAAGGCGAAGGCCGGCGGCAAGGATACCGCGACCCACACCGCCTCGGCAGGCAACGGCAAGCGGCTCTGACATCGCCTCCGGGGACTGAGCCAACCGGCCCTCCCCAACAGCCGCATCCGAGGGCTTCATTCCCCGCTCCGCGGGCCGGACATGCCGCCGGCCCTTCTTTGTCATATGTTTTGCATGCGGATATTGCAGCGCAGCGGTCGACTCCATGCGGCGGCGCTGTTAAGAGCGCTTCCAACTGAGCCCGCCCTGCTGGCTCGCGCCCCGCCTCTTCCAACGGTACGCCACGGCATGGCCTCTCATTTCAAAGTCGTCGCCGGCAATTCCAATCGGCCGCTCGCCGAAGCCATCTGCAACCATCTCAGCATTCCGCTCGCCAAGGCGTCCGTCCGGCGCTTCGCCGATATGGAGGTCTTCGTCGAGATTCAGGAGAATGTGCGCGGGCAGGATGTCTTCATCATCCAGTCCACCTCTTTCCCCACCAACGACCACCTGATGGAGCTGCTGATCGTCACCGACGCGCTGCGCCGCTCCTCGGCCAAGCGCATCACGGCAGTGATCCCCTATTTCGGCTATGCAAGGCAGGACCGGCGCGCCTCCGGCCGCACGCCGATCTCGGCCAAGCTCGTCGCCAACCTGATCGCCCATGCCGGCGTCGACCGCGTGCTGACGCTCGACCTCCATGCCGGCCAGATCCAGGGCTTCTTCGACATCCCCACCGACAACCTGTTCGGCGCGCCCCTGATGGCGCGCGACATCAAGGACCGGCTGGAATGGAAGAACGCCATGGTCGTCTCGCCGGACGTCGGCGGCGTGGTGCGTGCGCGTGCGCTGGCCAAGCGCATCGACGCGCCGCTCGCCATCGTCGACAAGCGCCGTGACCGGCCGGGCGAGTCGGAGGTGATGAACATCATCGGCTCCGTCGAGGGCCGTTCCTGCATCCTGATCGACGACATCGTCGATTCCGGCGGCACGCTGGTGAACGCCGCCGAGGCCCTGCTCGAGCAGGGCGCCAAGGAAGTCTTCGCCTACATCACCCATGGCGTGCTCTCGGGCGGAGCGGTGGCGCGTATCGCCAGCTCCAAGCTCAAGGAGCTGGTCATCACCGACTCGATCATGCCGACCGAGGCGGTGAAGGTCGCTCGCAACATCCGCGTCATCTCGATCGCCGCGCTGATGGGCGAGGCGATCGAGCGCACGGCGAGCGAGACCAGCGTCTCCAGCCTGTTCGACTGAGCCCGCCTTGGGAGAGTCGCGCGCCCTCGTGCTGTTCTCCGGCGGTCAGGATTCGACCACCGCGCTGGCCTGGGCACTCGACCGTTTCGACGCGGTCGAGACGATCGGCTTCGACTACGGCCAGCGTCATCGCGTCGAGATGGAATGCCGGCAGGCGATCCGGGCGAAGCTGCCCGCCCTCGCTGCCACTTATGCCGAGCGGCTCGGACCGGATCATGTCGTCGATCTCGCGGCGCTGGGCGCCATCTCCGAGACGGCGCTGACCCGCGAGACCGAGATCGTCTTCGCCGAGACGGGCCTGCCGACCACCTTCGTTCCTGGCCGGAACCTGATCTTCCTCACCTTCGCGGCGGCGCTCGCCTACCGGCGCAACCTGCGCCACATCGTGCTCGGCGTCTGCGAGACCGACTATTCCGGCTACCCCGACTGCCGCGACGACACCATCAAGGCGATGCAGGTCGCGCTCGGCCTGGGCCTTGACCGGCGGCTCGTCCTGCACACGCCGCTGATGTGGCGCGACAAGGCCCAGACCTTCGCTCTCGCCCGCGAGATCGGCGGCCAGGCCCTGCTCGACCTCGTTCTCGAAGAGACCCATAGCTGCTATCTTGGCGACCGGGCGACGCGGCATGGCTGGGGCTATGGCTGCGGGCATTGCCCGGCCTGCGACTTGCGTGCGAAAGGCTTTGCGGCCTATTTGGCCGCACCCGGCAACAGCGGACCATCTTATGACACGTGATCGTCAGCGGCTGACAGAGGGCGTCATCGCGCTCGTCCTGTTCGGCCTCACCATCCCGGCGGCGAACTGGATGATCGGCAATGTCGGCACGGTCTGCGTGCCGCAGGGCCCTTGCCTCGTCCCGGTCTGGCCCGGCATCAGCGCCCCGAGCGGCGTGCTGATGATCGGGCTCGCGCTGGTGCTGCGCGACATCGTTCAGCGGCGCCTGGGCCCGGCCGCAGGCCTTGCCGCCATCGCGATCGGCACGCTGATTTCGGCGCTGCTGGCGCCATCGGCGATCGTGATCGCCTCCGTCGCGGCCTTCACCCTGTCGGAGCTCGCCGATTTCGCCGTCTATACGCCGCTGCAGCGCCGGCGCTTCGTCACCGCGGTCGTCGCTTCCGGTTTCGTCGGACTGGTCGTCGACAGCGTCATCTTCCTGCATCTGGCTTTCGGCAGTCTCGACTTCCTTGCCGGCCAGGTGATCGGCAAGGCCTGGATGATCGTGATCGCCCTGCCCCTGATGCAGCTCCTGCGCCGTCGCGACGAACGCCTGGGCCTGGTCGCCGCCTGACCTTTCCATCGTTCAGGCCGCCCCGGTTCGAGACCGCGGCCTGAACGGACTTGAGATCGCGATGGTTTTCGCCTATGAGCAGCCTCGCGCCCGGCTGACACCCTTGGAGGCTCTGGGCGCGCCATCCGATGGCCGCCACGAGGCGGCCTTGTCATTTTACAAGTCAAGGACATCCAACATGACCGCCGTGAAGCAAATCGAGGCTTCGGCGCGCGCACAGGTCGGCAAGGGGGCCGCCCGTGCTGTTCGCCGCCAGGGCCAGACGCCTGCCGTGATCTATGGTGGGGGCGCCGCTCCCGAAGCCATCGCGCTCGACGCCAACAAGACCCGCCAGCTGATTTTCGGCGGCCACTTCCTGACCACGATCTTCGAGATCGAAGTCGCCGGTAAGAAGCAGCGCGTCATTCCGCGCGATTACCAGCTCGACCCGGTCAAGGATTTCCCGATCCATGTCGACTTCCTGCGCGTCGCCAAGGGCCAGACCGTCACGGTCCAGGTTCCGGTTCACGTCGTCGGTCAGGAGCAGAGCCCCGGCGTCAAGAGCGGCGGCCTGGTCCAGATCGTCGAGCACGCCCTCGAAGTCACCGTCGAGCCCGACAGCATTCCGGAGTCCATCGACGTGTCGGTGGCCGGCCTGAACGTCGGCGACTCCATCCATGCCGACGCGATCAAGCTTCCGGCGGGCGCCAAGCTCACCGTTGGCGCTGACGCTACGATCGTCACGATCTCTGCGCCGACCGTCGAGGCCGAGCCCGTCGCTGCCGAAGCCGCGGAAGCCGCTCCCGAAGCCAAGGCCTGATGAAACGGCGCCGCCCGGCGCCGTTCACCTGGAACGATCACGAGACGGCCGGGCTCCCCCGGCCGTTTTGCTATGGCATCGGACCGAAAGTGCTTTGCGCTTTTCGGCCCAGCCCCATGCTGAATCGATAAGCCTGCCGGAGTCCCGCCATGCTGATCTTCGCCGGCCTCGGCAATCCGGGCGCGCGTTATGCCCGCAACCGGCACAATATCGGCTTCATGGCCGTGGACGAGATCGCCCGCCTGCATCGCGCCTCCCCCTGGCGCTCGCGCTTCCAGGCCGAGGCCTGCGAGGCGACGATCGGCACCGAGAAGGTGATCCTGCTCAAGCCGCAAACCTATATGAACGAATCCGGCCGCGCGATCGGCGAGGCCGCCCGCTTCTTCAAGATCGCGCCCGCCGATGTCGTCGTCTTCCATGATGAGCTCGACCTCGCCCCCGCGAAGCTGCGGATCAAACTGGGAGGCGGCAATGCCGGCCATAACGGCCTGCGCTCGACCACCGCGGCCATCGGCAACGATTATCGCCGCGTGCGGATGGGCATCGGCCATCCCGGCCTGAAGGAGCTGGTCCACGGCTATGTGCTGAACGATTTCGGCAAGGCCGAGCAGCCCTGGGTCGAGGATCTCTGCACCGCCTGCGCCGACTTCGCCCCTCTCCTCGCCGCCCATGACGATGCCGGCTTCCAGAACAAGGTGCATCTCTTCATGGATGCGCGCGGCCACGCCGCCGTGAAACGGCTGGGCGAGAAGAGCGAGGGCTGACGTCCGGATCCGAAGAACGCCGTCGTTAGTCCGGAAATGACTTCGTCATTCCGGGCAAGCGAAGCGCAGAGCCGGAATCCATCGTAGAGCGCCGAACCCTCCGATGGGTTCCGGATCAGCGCGGCCTCGCCGCCTGTCCGGAACGACGGGGGGTCCTGCCGAAAAGATAATCTCTTTCAGTAAGGCAGCTTGGCGCCCGATTTGGCGATGGTGATCCGGCTCGTGCTGTAGCTGCCATCGGCCTGGCGGCTCGCCGTCATCGCGACCTGCGCGCCGGGCTTGAGCTCCGCCGCATCGGCCGGCGCGGCCATCAGGATGGCAGCGTCCGGCGTGATCGTCACCTTCTGCTCGCCACCGGGATAGCTCAGCACGAGATTGGCACCATCGACCCGCGAGACCGTATCGGCCACGGTCGCATTGGTCATGGTCGCGTCCGGCAGCACGCCCCATGGCCGATGCCCCTCACCGGTCCCGCGCATCGCCTCGGGGAAGATCATCACCTGCACCGCCAGCAATGTCCCGTCAGGCTGCGGCTTGGCACCGACGCCGATGAAGGCGCCCTTGGCGATGTCGGAGGCCTTGGCGGGCACCACGCCACCGGCGGAGAAGCCCGGGGCCAGCGCAACCTTCGCCTCCCGGCCATCGGAGGTCTTGAGCGTCAGCACCGAACCGCTCATGGCCTCGACCTCGCCGCGCAGCCGCGTGCCGGGCGTCTGGGCAAGTACTGCGGAGGTGGCCAGCAACGCGACGGTGGCAACGGATGGCAGGCGAAGCATGGGAGCGATCCTATCGAGATGTCTCGGCTGAGCGATCCAGCACGCGCCGTCGGCCGGCCGCCATGCACGTTCCCGTGAGGCCGCTGCCCCGCCATTCGGCCCTGCCCCTTGTGTTTACGGCGCTCTCCCCCCAATAAGACGCCATCATTTCTGCAACATCGCGCGCGCCCGCCTTTTCGGCCGCAGCAGCGCATCGGATAGGCGATCATGGGCTTCAAATGCGGAATCGTCGGCCTGCCGAATGTCGGCAAGTCGACCCTCTTCAACGCGCTGACGCAGACGGCGGCGGCGCAGGCCGCGAACTACCCGTTCTGCACCATCGAGCCGAATGTCGGCGACGTCGCGGTGCCGGACGAGCGGCTAGAGAAGCTCGCGGGCATCGCCGGCTCCAAGGAGATCATCCCGACGCGGCTCACCTTCGTCGACATCGCCGGCCTCGTGCGCGGCGCTTCGCGCGGCGAGGGTCTCGGCAACCAGTTCCTCGCCAACATCCGCGAATGCGACGCCATCGCCCATGTCGTGCGCTGCTTCGAGGATGGCGACATTACCCATGTCGAGGGCAAGATCTCGCCGATCGACGACATCGAGACGATCGAAACCGAGCTGATGCTGGCCGATCTCGAAAGCCTGGAGAAGCGCGTCCAGCCGCTCGAGAAAAAGGCGAAGTCCGGCGACAAGGAGGCCAAGGAACTGGCCGATCTGATGAATCGCTGCCTCGTGCTGCTGCGGGACGGCAAGCCGGCCCGCCTCGTCCAGGTCGCGGCCGACGAGCGTCGCACCTTCGAGCTTCTCGGCCTGCTCTCTTCCAAGCCCGTGCTCTATGTCTGCAATGTCGAGGAGGCGAGCGCCGACAAGGGCAATCATTTCTCCGAACTGGTGAAGGCGCGCGCGGCCGAGGAAGGCGCCGTCGCCGTCGTCGTCTCCGCCAAGATCGAGAGCGAGATCGCGGTGCTGCCGCCCGAGGAGCAGACGGATTACCTCGAAGCGGTCGGCCTCGACGAGCCCGGCCTCAACCGCGTAATCCGCGCCGGCTACAAGCTGCTCAACCTCGTGACCTATTTCACCGTGGGCCCGAAGGAAGCCCGCGCCTGGACGATCGAGCAAGGCACCAAGGGGCCGCAGGCGGCCGGCGTGATCCATACCGATTTCGAGAAGGGCTATATCCGCGCCGAGACCATCGCCTATGACGACTATGTCGCCAACAAGGGCGAGGCCGGCGCGCGCGAGGCCGGCAAGTTCCGGCTCGAAGGCAAGGAATACGTCGTCGCCGACGGCGACGTACTGCATTTCCGCTTCGCGAACTGAGGCGCGAGCAGGGGGCCGGCCGATGCTGCAGTTCGAGGATTTCGTCGTCGGCGAAAGCGTCCATACGCGCGGCATCGCCGTCTCGCAGGACGACATCATCGCCTTCGCCTCGCGCTACGATGCGCAGGATTTCCACACCGACCCGGAAGCGGCGAAGGCGAGCTTCGTCGGCCGGCTGATCGGCTCGGGCTGGCATAGCTGCGCGCTGCTGATGCGGCTGATCGCGGAGGACTTCCTGCTCGGCTCGACCGCGATGGGCGCGCCGGGCATCGACGAGGTGAAATGGCTCAGGCCCGTCTTCCCCGGCGATGTCTTGAGCGCCCGGCGCACCGTGCTCGAAACCAAGGCCTCGCGCTCCCGTCCCGAGATGGGTTTGGTGCGCTTCCGCTTCGAATTGCTCAACCAGCGCGACGAGCCCGTCCTCGAACAGACCAACTGGATCATGTTCGGCCGCAGGGGTTCCGATGTCGCAGCCCAGCCCAGCGGCGACTGGCTAGCCCATGCGCCGCATTACGAACGCCCCGCCTCGGAAAGCCCGCTGATCGCGCCGGCCGAGGCCCCCGAACCGACGCGCTTCTTCGAGGAGCTGGAGATCGGCCGGCGCTACGAGCTCGGCAGCTTCGTCTTCACGCCCGACGAGATCGTCGCCTTCGCCCGCAGCTTCGACCCACAGCCCTTCCATATGGACGAGGTGGCGGCGCGCACCAGCCTCTTCGGCCAGCTCGCGGCCTCGGGCTGGCATACGGCGGCGGTCTGGATGGCGACCATGGTCTCGCATCGCAAGCGTCAGCTCGCCATGACGACTGGGCGCCCGGCGCGTCTCGGTCCCTCGCCCGGCTTCAGGAACCTGCGCTGGTCGAAGCCGGTCCTCGCCGGCGACCGCATCACCTATTTTTCCGAAGTCGCAGACAAGCGCGAAAGCGCCTCGCGCCCGCAATGGGGCCTGTTCTTCCACCGCAACACCGGCATCAACCAGCGCGGCGAAGAGGTCTTCAGCTTCGACGGCTGCGTGTTCGTCGAGCGGAAGCCGGCGTAAGCGCATCGTCTCGGTCGCGGGTCCGAAGCGCGCGGGCAGATTCCCCCGCATCGCCCCAATCGGCAATTTTGCGGCAGCCGACTTCTCAGCACTGGGCTTTCTCAGCCCCGCCGAGCGCCATTCACATTAAAGTCGCGCCAAACCTGTCATACAGCTTGACAGACAAGCAAGCTCAAACGAGAACTCACGCCCGGAAACTCCGGGCGCGATCGCGTGAAACAGGTACGCATTTCAGATCAGGTCGCCGACTACATCGTCCGGCTGATCCTCGAGGAAGGACTCGGGCCCGGCGACGCCCTGCCGAGCGAGTCGGAGCTTGCACGCCAGTTCGAGGTGAGCCGGCCGGCCGTTCGCGAAGCGACGAATGCGCTGGCCGGGCGCGGCCTCATCACCGTGTCGAGCGGGCGCAGCCCGACCGTCTCGGCCCTGGCGCAAGCGCCATTCGCCAATCTGATGAATCATGGCCTCGCGATCGGCCAGGTCAGGATGCTGGACGTCATGAATGTGCGGCGTGGGATCGAGGAGGTCGCGGCCGAGCTTGCCGCGCTGAACCGTAGCCCCGAGCAGGCTGCCGAGTTGGAAAGGCTGGCAGCGGCGCTCGGAGCAGCGCGCGGCGACGTCGAGACCTTCTGGCGCCTCGATATCCAGTTCCACAAGACCCTGGCCGAGGCGAGCGGCAATCATCTGCTCGCTTCATTGCTCGCCGGCATCAGCGAGGTCGCCAGCCGGTCGACCCGCAGCGGCCTCAGCCTCGCCCGCAATGCCGAGGAATGGGGCGTGATCGTCGAAGTCCATCTTGAAACGGCTGCCGGCGTCATCGCCGGCGATCCCGGACGTGCCCGCGCCGGCATGGCCGCGCATTTCGCTTCCGCCATAGGCCGCTTCGAGCGCGCGCTCACCCAGAACTGAGGACCATCATGACTGCCAATCCCGCTATCGCCTCGCCGGAGGAAGCCCTGTTCGCCGAGATCAAGGCCAAGCTGTACACCGCCGTTCTCGGCGACGTGATGGACGCGATGGGGCTGACGAGCCAGTTCCTTCCGCCCGAGATCAGGGCCCTGGTGCCCGGAACCGTCATCGCCGGCAGGGCCATGACGGTTCAGGAAGCCGATTGCGCCGGCGACACCGCCGTGCGCGGCGGCGCCGAGCCCTTCGGCCTGATGTTCGAGGCTCTCGACGACCTGAAGCCCGGCGAGATCTATATCTGCACCGGCTCCTCGCCGACCTATGCGCTCTGGGGCGGCCTGATGAGCACGCGTGCCGCCAAGCTCGGCGCGGTCGGCGCCGTGCTGGACGGATATCACCGCGATACCCGCGAGATTCTGGGTCTGGGCTTCCCGATCTTTTCGGCGGGCAGCTATGCGCAGGACCAGCGTGTGCGCGGCCGCGTCATCGATTATCGCTGCCCTCTGCGCTTCGGCAATGGCTGTCGCGTCGAGAACGGAGACCTCGTCGTCGCCGATATCGATGGCGTCGTCATCGTCCCGGCCAGGCACGAAAAGGACGTTCTGGCGGCGGCTTTCGACAAGGTGCGCGGCGAGAACGATGTCCGGGACATGATCCTGGCGGGCGAGACGACGACCGCGATCTTCGCCAAGACCGGAATCATGTGAGCAGGCGCCGCGAACGGACAGAATCAAAAGAGGAACGCCCACAGATATGACGACGACAGACGCTTCCACGCCGGCGGCGACCGAGGCCGGCCGGGCGAATCTCGGCAAGGCCGTGACCGCCGCGACGGTCGGCACGGTGATCGAATGGTACGATTACGCGCTCTACGGCGCTGCCTCGGGCGTGATCATCAACAAGCTGTTCTTTCCCAACCTCTCGCCGACGACCGGCGTGCTGGCCGCCTTCGCGACCTTCGCGGTCGGCTATTTCGCGCGCCCCGTCGGCGGCATCGTCATCTCGCATATCGGCGACACGTTCGGCCGCAAGCCGGCCCTGATCCTGACCATCACTTTGATGGGTCTGGCGACCGTGCTGATGGGCTTGCTGCCGACCTATGAAAACATCGGCCTTGCAGCACCGATCCTGCTCGTGCTCATGCGCCTGATCCAGGGCTTCGGCGCGGGCGCGGAGCTCGCCGGCGCCATCGTCCTCGTCGCGGAATACGCGCCGCCCAGCAAGCGCGCCTTCTACACCGGGCTGCCCAACGCCGCGACGCTCGTCGGCATCATGCTGGCGACGCTCTCTTTCCTGCTGATCTCCTATCTGCCCGAGGATGTGCTGCTCGGCTGGGCCTGGCGCGTTCCCTTCCTGATCTCGGGCGCGCTGTTCCTGGTCGCGTTCTATATCCGCAAGCATCTCGACGAGACGCCGGAATATGTCGCGGCGATGGCCCGCGCCGAGGCGAAGCGCCATGAGCAGCGCGTGCCGCTCGGCGAGCTCTTCCGCAACAGCCCGCGCGAGGTCCTGTTCGGCTTCCTGAGCGTCACCGGCCACAATGCCAACGCCTATATCCTGAGCGCCTTCTCGCTCAGCTACATGATCAACACGGTCGGCATGTCCCGCACCGAGGGCCTGGTCGCCGTCACCATCGGCTCGCTGTTCGGCATCGCCGGCGTGCCGATCATGGGGGCGCTGGCCGATCGCATCGGCAGCGCCAAGGTTTATGCCGGCGGGGCTCTGTTCGTGCTCCTCCTGGCCTATCCGCTGTTCTGGATGTTCGACACGCACAGCGTGGTCTGGTCCACGGTGGGCATCGGCCTGGGCTACGGCATCGGCTTCGGGGCGATGGCGGGCGCGCAGGGCGCGTTCCTGGCGAACCTGTTCCCGACGCGCTATCGCTTTTCCGGTCTCGCCATGTCGCGTGAGCTGAACGGCGTCCTCGTCGCGGGACCCACGCCGCTGATCGCGGCATCGCTGGTCGCAGCTGCGGGCGGCAAGCCGACCCTGGTGGCCGCCTATCTGATGGCCTGCTGCGCCCTGACGATCATCGCGGTCCTGGTGATCAAGCATCGCTCGATCCACGATTGAGCCCCAACGCCCCGCACGGGCTCGGCTTGCACGAGCCCGTGCGGATGCTCCGGCTTTGCGAAAGCCGCCGCGCCTTCAGCCGACCTTGCCGTAGCCCGCGAATTTCGCCGAGACCCGCGCCATCTCCTCGGTGTCGAGGATGACCGGCTCGAGCCCCGCGGCGAGGATGTCGAGATACTGCCCGGCGAGGTTCTCGACCTCGGCGACGATCTGATGCGCGCCGGCAAGCGAGCCGCCGAGCGCGATGACGCCGTGATTGGCGAGCAGCACAGCCTTGCGACCCTCCAGCGCCTGCACCGCATTGGCGGCAAGCTCGGGCGTGCCGAAGGTCGCATAATCGGCGCAACGCACATCCGCCCCGCCGCAGAGCGCGATCATGTAGTGGAAGGCCGGAATGCCGCGCCGCGTGCAAGAGAGCGCCGTCGCGCGCGGCGAATGGGTGTGCACGATCGCCTGCGCATCCGGCCGCGCCTTGTAGATCTCGACATGGAACGGCCATTCCGAGGATGGCTTGCGCGCGCCCGAAAGCACCGCGCCATCGAGCGAAAGATGGATCAGATCCTCCGGCTCGGTCTGCGCATAGGGCAGCCCGGACGGCGTGACCAGCAAACCGCCTTCGAAGCGCGCCGAGACATTGCCGGATTTCGAGGGACAAAAACCCGCACGGTCGATCGCCTGCGCGACCGCGACGATCTCTGCCCGCAACGCCTGCTCGTTCATGCCGCCGCTCCACACGCCAGATCCGGGAACAGCCCCGCCAGCCCCTCGCTGCTCGCGGCGCAGACGCCACGCTCGGTGATCAGCCCCGTCACCAGCCGCGCCGGCGTGACGTCGAAGGCCGGGTTCGCCACCGCGCTGCCCGGCGCCACGACCCTGACCGCCCTCACCTCGCCATCCTCCGCCAGCCCGGCGAGATGCGTGACCTCGCGACCGGCGCGCTCCTCGATCGGAATATCGCGCAGGCCGTCGCGAATGCTCCAGTCGATCGTCGGCGAGGGCAGCGCGACATAGAACGGCACGCCGTTGTCATGCGCCGCCAGCGCCTTGAGATAGGTGCCGATCTTGTTGGCGACATCGCCGGCGGCCGTGGTGCGATCCGTCCCGACGATGACGAGATCGACCTGCCCCCGCTGCATCAGATGGCCGCCGGCATTGTCGGTGATCACGGTATGCGGCACGCCATGGGCGCCGAGCTCATAGGCCGTCAGCGCCGCGCCCTGGTTGCGCGGGCGCGTCTCATCGACCCAGACATGGACCGGAATGCCGGCATCATGGGCCAGATAGATCGGCGCCAGCGCCGTGCCCCAGTCCACCGTGGCGATCCAGCCGGCATTGCAATGGGTCAGGATATTGACGGGCTGGCCCGCCGGCTTGCGCGCCGCGATCTCGCGGACCAACGGCAAGCCGTGCCCGCCAATGGCGCGGCAGAGCGCGACATCCTCGTCGCAGATCGCAGCCGCCTCGCCATAAGCTGCTTCGACGCGGGCGGCCGGAGCGAGCGGCGTCACCACGCGCCGCATGCGTGCGAGCGCCCAGCGCAGATTGACCGCCGTCGGGCGCGTGGCGCCAAGGAGGGCCAACGCCGCGTCCAGAGCCGTGTCGGACGCGTCGGCCCGCATCGCCAGCGCCACGCCATAGGCGGCCGTTGCGCCGATCAGCGGCGCGCCGCGCACCACCATGTTGCGGATCGCGTCGGCTGCCTGTTCCGACGAACCGAGCGCCACCGTCTCGAAGCGGAAAGGCAGCCGCGTCTGGTCGATGACGACGACGCGCCAGCCGTCCTGTGCGAGCCAGATCGTCCGGTAATGCTGGCCATTGATCTTCATTGTCTGCGCTCAATGCCCGCTGAAGGAGACCAGCGTCCGGACCGGCACGCCGAGCCGGCGGATCTTGTCGGCCCCGCCGAGCTCCGGCAGGTCGACGATGAAGCACGCCGCCACCACCTCGGCGCCGAGCCTCGTCAGGAGATTGACCGCGCCTTCCGCCGTGCCGCCAGTCGCGATCAGATCGTCGACGAGCAAGACGCGCTCGCCCGGCTGCACCGCGTCGCGATGCACCTCGATCTCATCGGTGCCGTATTCGAGCGCATAGGTCACGCGCAGCGTCTCGCCCGGCAGCTTGCCCTTCTTGCGCACCGGGATGAAGCCGGCCGAAAGCTGATGCGCCACCGCGCCGCCGAGGATGAAGCCCCGCGCCTCGATGCCGGCGATCTTGGCGATCTTCAAGCCCGCGAAGGGCTGTACCAGCTCGTCCACAGCGCGCCGGAAGGCACGCGCATCGCCGAGCAGCGTGGTGATGTCGCGAAAGATGATGCCGGGCCGCGGATAATCCGGGATGGCACGGATCGTGTCGGCGAGATTCATGGGCGGCATCCCGGGCGCGTGGTCGAGCGCCTTGGTCGGACGCCCGGCCCGCTTCGTCAAGGGTGCGGCCATCACGCGCTCTTGAGCACCCGCCCGGCGACGGCGTCGAGCTTGGCCAGCAGGGCCGGATCGCGGAAGGCAGGCGCGGTGATGATCGCGTTGTCGAGGGCGTTGTGCGAGCCGGCAGGACAAGGCTCGCGCTCGGCCGGGAAGTCCGCGGCCAGGCGAGCGACGAGGCGGCGCGCCTTGTCGGCGTTCTCATGCAGCACCGCGACGACGGAGGCGACGTCGACCGCGCCATGCAGCTCGTGCCAGCAATCGTAATCCGTCACCATCGCGACGGTGGCGTAGGTGATCTCGGCCTCGCGCGCGAGCTTGGCCTCGGGCATCGCCGTCATGCCGATCAGGTCATAGCCGAGCCCGCGATAGGTCATCGATTCGGCATAGGTCGAGAATTGCGGCCCTTCCATCGTCACCAGCGTGCCGCCCCGCACGAAGGGCAGTTCCTCCGCTTCAGCCGCCTCGGCGAGCCGGTTCTGCAGGCCGGGCCCCACCGGATGGGCGACGGAGACATGGGCGACGCAGCCCTTGCCGAAGAAGGAACTCTCGCGCCGGCTCGTGCGGTCGACGAACTGGTCGACCAGCACGAAGAGCCCCGGATAGAGCTCGGCCTTGTAGGAGCCGCAAGCCGAGAGCGAGACGAGATCGGTCACGCCCGCCCGCTTCAGTACGTCGATATTGGCGCGGTAGTTGATGTCGGAGGGAGAGAGCGCATGGCCTCGCCCGTGCCGCGGCAGGAAGACGATCTTCGTCGAGCCGATCCGGCCGATCCGCAGCGCATCCGAAGGCTCGCCCCAGGGGCTCTCGATCCGCTCCTCGCGGATGTCGGTCAGGCCCGGCAGATCGTAGATGCCCGATCCGCCGATGATTCCGAGTACGGCTTCGCTCATGAATGCGTCCCTCAAACATCGGCCGAAAGGTGGAAGCCACTTTTCGGGGGAATCCGATGCGGTAACAAATAGGTCGATCGCCGTTGCCGCGTCCGACAGGACGCGCGGCGTTCCGGTGCGGGCGCGGAAGGGATCACCTTTCGATGACGCTCGCAATACAGGACCAGCCAGATGGGTGGAAACGGAGGTCCCAAAAGAAAAAGGCCCCGCCGAGCGGAGCCTTTTCCAGAAGGATGTCCTGTTGCCTCAATGGGCGGGCGAGCCATCCGGCATGCGCGACCAGATCTTCTTCTTGCTGAAGTAGAGCAGGAAGGCGAGGATCACGAGGAAGGGCATGAACCACAGCGCGATGCGCTTGCGCTGCTCCATATGGGGCTCCGCCATCCAGACCATGAAGGCGGCGACGTCGCGCGCGTACTGGTCGACCGTCTCGGGCACTTGCGGCTTGCCGTCCGCGCCCTTCGGATATTCGACCTGGCCATCCGAAAGCGGCTTCGGCATCGCGATCAGGTGGCCGGGCATGTATTCGTTGTAGTTCTGCCCGGGCAGGAGGGCCTGGAAGCCGGCGGGCGGCTCCTTGTAGCCGACCATCAGGGCGTGGATGTAGTCCGGCCCCTGCTCCTGATACTGGGTGAAGATGTCGAAGATGAAGCGCGGGAAGCCGCGCTCATAGGTGCGCGCCTTGGCCAGAACCGAGAAGTCCGGCGGATAGGCGCCGCCCTGGGCCGCACGGGCCGCCTGCTCGTTCGGGAAGGGCGAGGGGAAGCGATCCGCCGGGCGGCCCGGCCGGTCGAACATCTCGCCCGTCTCGTTCGGGCCGTCCTTGATCTGGTAGGTCGCCGCGAGCGCCGCGACCTGGCCGGGCGTGAATTCGGGGCCGCCGGGCTCCGACAGGTTGCGGAAGGCGACGAGGCTGGCGCCGTGGCAGCTCGAGCAGACTTCCTTGTAGACCTTGAAGCCGCGCTGGAGCTGCGCCCGGTCGAACTTGCCGAGCGGGCCCGAGAAGCTCCAGCTGAGCTGCGGCGGCTCGACACGACCTTCCGCCGCGCGGGCGGCCGGAAGCGACAGTGCCGTGAAGGCAAGGCCGGCGGCGAGACCCGTCAGGGCCAGACGAAACGATGTTCTGCTCATGGTTCCGTCAGCCCTTGACGTTCGGTTCGGCAGCGGTGGCGGCCGCCATGCGGACGGCCGAGCCGTTCTTGGCGGAGGCCAGCACGGAGTCGGCGATCGAGGTCGGCAGCGCCTTCGGACGCTCGAACAGGCCGACGACGAACAGCGCGACGAAGAAGCCGAAATACAGCACGGTGAAGATCTGCGAGGCGATGACGTAGCCGCCCTCCGGCGGCATCGCGCCGAGATAGCCGAGCCCGATGCAGACGATGACCCAGGCCCAGAACAGCTGGCGCGCGATCGGCCGGTAGTTCATCGACTTGACCTTGGAGGTGTCGAGCCAGGGCAGGAAGGCGAGCACCACGATGGCCGAGCCCATGGCGAGGACGCCGCCGAGCTTGTCGGGGATGGCGCGCAGGATCGCGTAGAACGGCAGGAAGTACCATTCGGGCACGATATGCGCCGGCGTCGCGGCTGGGTTCGCCTGGATGTAGTTGTCGGCGTGGCCCATGAAATTCGGCTGATAGAACACGAACCAGCCGAACACGATCATGAACACGACCATGCCGAACACGTCCTTGATGGTCGCATAAGGCGTGAACGGAACGGTGTCCTTCTCGACGTTCTTCACCTCGACGCCGGTCGGGTTGTTCTGTCCGACGACGTGCAGCGCCCAGATGTGCAGCCCGACGACGCCGAAGATCATGAACGGCAGCAGGTAGTGCAGCGAGAAGAAGCGGTTCAGCGTCGGGTTGTCGACCGAGTAGCCGCCCCAGAGATAGGTCACGATCGTCTCGCCGACCACCGGCAGGGCCGAGAACAGGTTGGTGATGACGGTCGCGCCCCAGAAGGACATCTGGCCCCAGGGCAGCACGTAGCCCATGAAGGCCGTGGCCATCATCAAAAGGAAGATGACGACGCCGAGGATCCAGAGCACCTCGCGCGGGGCCTTGTACGAGCCGTAATAGATGCCGCGGAAGATATGCACATAGACCGCGACGAAGAACATCGAGGCGCCGTTGGAGTGCAGGTAGCGCAGCAGCCATCCGTAGTTCACGTCGCGCATGATGTGCTCGACGGAGTTGAAGGCCATCGTCGCATGCGGCGTGTAGTGCATCACCAGGATGACGCCGGTGATGATCTGCGCCACCAGCATGAACACCAGGATGCCGCCGAAGGTCCACAGGTAGTTCAGGTTGCGCGGAACCGGGTAGGACACCGCCGAATCATGAGCCAGCCGGATGATCGGCAGGCGCGCATCGAGCCAGCGTTCGATGCCGGTCTTCGGAACGTATGAACTGTGACCACTCATGAAGAATGCCTCAAGGCTGTCTCAATCTGTCGGGAAAGCGTCGAGCGCATCGCTCAGCCGATCTTGATCTTGGTGTCCGCCGTGAAGGCATAGGGCGGAACCGGCAGGTTGAGCGGTGCCGGGCCCTTGCGAATGCGGCCGGAGGAATCGTAGTGCGAGCCATGGCAGGGGCAGAACCAGCCGTCGAAATCGCCCTTCGACTCGCCCGGAGCGGTGCCGAGCGGAATGCAGCCGAGATGGGTGCAGTTGCCGAAGACGATGAGATACTGCTCGTGGCCGGCCTTGGTGCGCTGCTGGTCGGTCTGCGGATCGCGCAGCGTGCTGACGTCGACGGCAAGCGCCTCGTCGATCTCCTTCTTGGTGCGGTGGCGCACGAAGATGGGCTTGCCGCGCCAGAAGATCTTGATCGCCTGGCCAGCCGCGATCGGCGCCAGATCGACGTCCACCGGCGCGCCGGCCGCGATGGTCTGGGCGTCGGGCGCGAGCTGGCTGATCAGCGGAACGACGATGGAGCCGGCCGCGACCGCGCCGGCGGCGCCGGTCGCGAGCAGCAGGAAGTCGCGGCGGGTTGTTCCGGTCGATGTATCGGTCGCGTGCGCCACGATCCAATCCCTCATACGTCTTGCGAGCTGGAACAGCTCGAAATTGTCGCCTGTCGCCCTCATAGGGGCGCGTCGCAACCTCCGCAATGCGGCGGTGCGTCACCTTGGGCTCTTTGACATGCAGATTTGACGAAGTCTACTGTCGCGAGCGTCCCGTCAGCGCATGGCGCACAGGCGGCTGGCGAGGGCTCAGACCGCGAGCTTCTCCGGATCGGCTGCGGCCAGGAATCCGCCGGACTGGCGGGCCCAGAGCCGGGCATAGAGCCCACCACGCGCGATCAGCTCCTCATGGCTGCCGGTATCGACGATCCGGCCCTTGTCGAGCACGATCAGGCGGTCGAGCGCCGCGATGGTCGAGAGCCGGTGCGCGATCGCGATCACCGTCTTGCCCTGCATCAGCGCCGCCAGCTGCTGCTGGATCGCCGCCTCGACCTCCGAATCGAGCGCCGAAGTCGCCTCGTCGAGGATCAGGATCGGCGCATCCTTCAGCAGTACGCGGGCAATCGCGATGCGCTGGCGCTGGCCGCCGGAGAGCTTCACCCCGCGCTCGCCGACACGCGAATCGAAGCCCTTGCGGCCGTCCTGGTCGTGCAGGCCGACGATGAAGTCGTGCGCCTCGGCCTGCGTCGCTGCGGTCGCGATCTCGGCCTCGCCCGCGCCGATGCGGCCATAGGCGATGTTGTCGCCGATCGAGCGATGCAGCAGCGAATTGTCCTGCGTCACCATGCCGATCTGGGCCCGCAGCGAATCCTGCGTGACATGGGCGATGTCCTGCCCGTCGATCAGGATGCGCCCGCCCTCGAGCGGGTAGAGCCTGAGCAGAAGGTTCACCAGGGTCGACTTGCTCGCGCCGGAGGGTCCGACCAGCCCGACGCGCTCGCCGGGCTTGATCGACAGGTCGAGCCCGTCGAACAGCCCGTCCCCCTTGCCGTAGTTGAAGCGGATCTTGTCGAAGCGGATCGCCCCTTCGTCGATCACCAGCGGCACGGCGCCGGGTGCATCCGGCAGGTCGTGCGGCTTGGCGATCGTCTCCATGCTCTCCTGCACCGAGCCGATATTCTCGAAGATGCCGCGCACGAGATGGATCAGCCAGCTCGACATCTGCACGAGGCGCAGCACCAGGCCGATGGCCGCCGCGACCGCGCCGGGCGTCATCTCGCCATGGCTCCACAACCAGAGCGCCAGCCACGCCGTCGCCACGACGAGCAGGCTGTTCATCGCCTGCAGGATGACACTGACGCCCGTGATCAGGCGCGAGAGATTGAGGAAGGATTCGTTCCACCACCCGAGCGATTCGCGCACCGCCGAGCGCTCGGCATCGGCCCGCGCGAACAGCTTCACCGTCAGGATGTTGGTATAGGAATCGACGATGCGCCCGGTCGTGCTGGAGCGGCCGAGCGAATTCGCCTCCGAGCGCTTCTTGGCCCGTGGCACGAAATAGACCAGCAGCGCGACATAGGCACCGAGCCAGGCGACGACCGGCAGCGCCAGCCACAGGCTGGTCTTGCCGAAGAAGCCGATCGCGACCGAAGCGAAGACGAGCGCGTACCAGAGATCGTCGATGACCTCGATGGTCGCGCCGCGGATCGACTGCCCGGCCTGGATGACGCGGGCCGAGAGCCGCCCGGCGAAATCGTTCTGGAAATAGGAAAGCGCGTGGCCGAGCGTGTAGACATGGTTGCGCCAGCGGATCTGGTTGGTGATCTGCGGCACCACAACCTGGTCGACGATGGCGTGGTTGGCGAAATAGATCAGCGGCCGGACCACGATGAGCAGGAAGGCCGCGCCCGCGAGCACCCAGCCATGGTCGCGGAAGATCGTCTCGGGCGACTGGGTCGAGAGCAGGTCGACGAACCAGCCGACCATCAGATACATCGCCGCCTCGATGCCGCTGAAGCCGAGGCCGGTGATCATGATCACCGCCATCCAGCCCTTCACGCCCCTGATGTGATGCCACATGAACGGCCAGACGCCGCGCGGCGGCGTCTCCCGCTCGTCGAAGGGAGCGAAGACGTCGATGCGACTCTCGAGCCAGCGGAAAAGCGATGCGAACATGAACCGCCCTCCTCTGGGTCGATATCGCGGCGAAATTCAGAGCGAGATATGGGTTCGATTCAGACCGAAGACCACCCTGCTTGACGCATGTCGGCCCGCCAGCCCATGACAGCAGCCCGATGACAGCCATTGTTCTCCGCCTCGCGCTCTTCCAGCCGGACATTCCGCAGAACGCCGGCACGATGATCCGCATGGCGGCCTGTCTCGGCCTCGCCGTCGATATCGTCGAGCCGGCGGCATTCGATGTCTCGGACCGACATTTCCGCCGCTCGGGCATGGACTATCTCGAGCGCGCCACCGTGGCGCGCCATGATTCCTTCCGGGCCTTCGAAGAATGGCGCCGGGCGGAAGGACGCCGGCTCGTGCTGGCCGAGACGGATGGCGATGTCGCCCTGCCGGATTTCGCCTTCCGGCCGAACGACATCGTCATGGTCGGGCGCGAATCCGCCGGCGTGACGCCTGAGGTGCGCGAGGCGGCGCAGGCGAGCCTGCATATCCCGATGCGCCCCGGTTTGCGCTCGATCAATGTCGCGCTGGCCGCCGCGATGGTAATGGGCGAGGCATTGCGACAGACAGGCGGCTTTCCCGGCCGCGCAGAAGCCAACCGGACCGATCATGAGCACGCGCCGCCCCGCTGAAACCTCCGCTCCCGTCGATGCTGCCGCCGTCGCCGCGCTGAAGCCACGCGTGGCGGCCTGGTTCGCGGATCTGCGCGACCAGATCTGCGCCGCCTTCGAGCAGATCGAGGACGAGGCCGCCGGTCCCTTCGCGCCCGAGGCCGATGCCACGCCCGGCCGCTTCGCCCGCAAGCCCTGGCAGCGCACCAATCACGACGGCGCGCCGGGCGGCGGCGGCGTGATGTCGATCATGAAGGGCCGCGTCTTCGAGAAGGTCGGCGTCCATGTCTCGACGGTGCATGGCAGCTTCCATCCCGACTTCGCCGCGCAGATTCCCGGCGCTGCGGACGATCCGCGCTTCCACGCCACGGGCATCTCGCTGATCGCCCACCCCTGGAACCCGAACGCCCCGACCGTCCACATGAACACGCGTTTCGTGGTGACGACGCGGCCTTGGTTCGGCGGCGGCGCCGATCTGACGCCGGTGCTCGACGCCCGCCGCACGCAGGACGATCCCGACAGCCGCGACTTCCACGCGGCGATGCGCCGGCCCTGCGATCGCTTCCCGAAGGTCGCGGATTATCAGAACTTCAAGGAGTGGTGCGACGAGTACTTCTTCCTGAAGCACCGCAACGAACCGCGCGGCATCGGCGGCATCTTCTACGATTATGTCTGGACCGGGGATGCCGAAGCCGACTTTGCCTTCACCCGCGCCGTCGGCGAGGCGTTTCTCGACATCTATCCGAACGTCCTGTGCCGCAACATCGGCAAGCCCTGGACCGAGGCGCAGCGCCATGAGCAGCAGGTCCGGCGCGGCCGCTATGTCGAGTTCAACCTGCTCTATGACCGCGGCACGATCTTCGGCCTGAAGACCGGCGGCAACGTCGATTCCATCCTGTCCTCGATGCCGCCGACGGTGCGCTGGCCGTAAGGCGCGCAGCCTCGCCAAGCGGGGCATGGGGGAACCGGCGCTTACCGGGCTGACCTTACGATCTCTCCGACAAACCCCATCTGCTCATCCATGCCGGCCGGGCAGCCGGCCTCGATCCAGCCCCGGCGGGCTGCTTCCAGCAACCGTCCGACACGAGGCCCGGGCGGGACGCCAAGCGCGACGACGTCCTTGCCCGTCGGCAGGAAGGGCGGCGTCCTGGCGAGCTCGGCGATGAGCTGCTGCACGTCATGTCCGGCCTCTTTCCCGGCCGAAGCGCTCAGCAGGACCAGTGCGGCGGCGACCGCATCGCTCCCCGTGCTTTGAGCGGCATGGCGCAGCGAGACGACGGGAGGCAGGCCCGGCTGCCCGCCGAGGCTTTCCAGCGCGGCGGCGATTCGCTCGATCCGGTCGAACTCCTCGTTGGACAGCCTCAATCGCTCGCGCAGCCTTACGGCGTCCTCGCTCACCGCGACCGACAGCGCCGCCAGCCGGAACGCCGGATGGACACCTTCGCCGCCATCCCCGGCCACAGCCGCGAAACGGGAGAGATGCGGCACCCCGCCGATCACCGGCATCAGCAGCCCGGCCCCCGCCATCGCCTGCAAGGTGGCCGAGGCGCCCGGCGCGACCAGCAGCTTCATCAGCTCCGCCCGCACCCGCTCCCGCGACAGGCCCCCGAGGCCTTCGCGCCCGGCGATGCAGGCTGCGATCCCCTCGGAATCGGGGCCCCCTGCGCCATAGCGCGCATGAAAGCGAAAGAAGCGCAGGATTCGCAGGTAGTCTTCGCGAATGCGGGTCGCGGCATCGCCGATGAAGCGCACGCGGCGCGCGGCGAGGTCGGCGAGGCCTCCGCAATAATCGTGGACCCGGCCGTCCCGGTCGAGCCCGAGCGCATTGATGGTGAAGTCGCGTCGCGTCGCATCGGTGGTGAAGTCGCGGCCGAAGACGACCTTGGCCCGGCGTCCGTCGGTCTCGACATCCTGCCGCAGCGTCGTCACCTCGAAGCTCGCGCCGCCACCGACGAGCGTCACCGTGCCGTGCGCGATGCCGGTCGGCACGGCCTTGAAGCCCGCCGCCCGGCCGCGCCGGATCGTTTCCTTCGGCAGGGCGGTCGTGGCGAGATCGATATCGCTGATCGGCTCGCCGAGCAGCAGGTTGCGGATGGCACCGCCGACGATGCGGGTCTCCTCGCCCTCGCCGTTGAGCGCGGCGAGCAGGCGCGCCAGAACCGGTCGCGCCAGGAAGGCCGCGATCCTGTCCTGTGCCGGAGCGTTCATCGGAACCGGCCGGGCACGAGCACGCCATTCTCCATATGCGGCGGCTCGTAGGCGCCCTGGCTGCGCTTCGTCATGAAGCCTTCGACGGCGAGGATGCCGATCACCAGCGCGAGCCCGACGACCGCCAGCCAGAAGGCATGGCGGCTCCAGTGCTCGACATCGAAGGGGTTGCGCCGCCGGACGACGAGATAGCCCGCGAAGATGCAGAAGGGCAGGACGAAGAGCAGAACCTCTTCGATGATGGCGCGCAGCATTCTCTCGTCCTTCAGCCCGCCAGCCGCTCGTAAAGGTTACGAATGATGCCGGCGGTCGCGCCCCAGATATAGCGATCCCCGAAAGACATCGCATAGTAGGTGCGCATATGGCCCTGCCACTCGCGCCCCTCGCGCTTGTGGTTGGCGGGGTCGAGCAGGAAGGAGAGCGGGGTCTCGAAGGCCTCGTCGACCTCGTTGTGGTTGATCGTCAGCGAGAACGGTGGCTCGACCAGCGCGACCACCGGCACGATGCGGTAGCCGGTTCCCGTCAGATAGGCGTCGAGGAAGCCGAGCGTGCGGACATGCTCGCGGGCAAGCCCGATCTCCTCCTCCGTCTCGCGCAGCGCGGTCACGACGGGCGAGCCGTCGACGGCATCGACCCGTCCGCCCGGAAAGGCGACCTGCGCCGAATGGTTGCGCAAGGCCGCCGACCTCTGGGTGAGCAGCACGGTCGGCCCCGCCGCGCGCGCCACCACGCCGATCAGCACGGCGGCGGGAACCGCCCGCTCCTCGTCGGGAATGGGCACGGGCTGCGGCTGGTTCTCATGGTCGCCGCGCGGCCGGGCGATCACGTCGCCGAGCAGAGGCGGCTCGGGCCGCAGGCGCTCCCGCGCCAGCGCCGCGAAGGCCTCGGCGCTGAGATTGAGGGCTTTCCCTGATGTCATGAGATATCGAGGCCCTCGATCTCGCTTGCGGGCAGCGCCGGATAGAAATGCCCCGCGGCCGCGATGCCGAACATTGCCTCGCCCGCGACCTCCCGCACCTCGCCGAGCGCCAGAAGGTCATAGGTCAAGGCCCGCGTCAGCCGGGCCCAGAGCCCGCGCCGGACATGCACATAGGGCTTCAGCCCGTCCTTGGCAGCCCGCTCGAAGCGCAGGCCATGCTCCGGCCCGACGCTGAGCAGGTCGTCGACCTGCGTCCTGAAGGCCAGGGTGCGCCCGTCGCCCTCACCGTCGACCTGCATCTCCACGGCCTGGAAAGGCGCATCGTCGACCCGGATGCGGATTTTTTCGACCGGGGTCACGAGAAAGTGCTCGTCGCCCTCGCGCTTGAGAACCGAGGAGAACAGCTTCACCAGTGCCGGCCGGCCGATCGGCGTACCCAGATAGAACCAGGTGCCGTCGGCGGCGATGCGCATGTCGAGATCGCCGCAAAAGGGCGGGTTCCAGCGCTCGACAGGCGGCAGGCCGCGCGGTTTGCCGGGCGTTCCGCCCCCGAGCGCCGCCATCAGCCTTTCCATCGCATTGCCCGGCGCCGTCATCGAAAGCCCCGCCGTTTTCGTCCGCGGCATATTGGTTGCATCGTGTTTCCGCCTTGAACTCCACATAATCGTGAAGCCGAGTTTATGTGTACCGCCGCAATCGGCGCTTGAGACTGCAAAACGGCCCGTCCACATTCAACGGTGGAACATGCCGTCGGGTTCGCGTCCTGCGATGTGCGTCCCGAAAGCAGCAAGGATGCAAGGGTGAAGGAGATCGACATGGCGGCGCAAGCCCGGGCAAACGAGAGCACTTCGCCGATCGACCTCGATACGGGCATCGTCGAGGCGGCCGAGGCCGCGCTCGGTGCCATCGGCTCGGCCCGCAAGGAGATCGGCCAGGTCATCTTCGGCCAGCAGAAGGTGGTCGATCTCTCGCTCATCACGCTGCTGGCCGGCGGCCACGGCCTGCTTGTCGGCGTGCCCGGCCTCGCCAAGACCAAGCTCGTCGAGGCGATGGGCACGGTGCTCGGCCTCTCGGCCCGGCGCGTGCAGTTCACGCCCGACCTGATGCCGTCCGACATCCTCGGCTCGGAGGTTCTCGACGAGTCGAGCGACGGCAAGCGCCATTTCCGCTTCATCAAGGGCCCGGTCTTCGCCCAGCTCCTGATGGCGGACGAAATCAACCGCGCGAGCCCTCGCACCCAGTCGGCCCTGCTGCAGGCGATGCAGGAGCACCACGTCACCGTCGCCGGCGAGCGCTACGACCTGCCCGCCCCCTTCCATGTCCTCGCCACCCAGAACCCGATCGAGCAGGAAGGCACCTATCCGCTGCCGGAAGCCCAGCTCGACCGCTTCCTGCTCGAGATCGATGTCGGCTATCCCGACCGCGAGGCCGAGCGGCGCATCCTGCTCGAGACCACCGGCGCCACCGAATACAAGCCCTCGCAGGCGATGACCGCGGAGACGCTGATGTCGATCCAGCGGCTCGTCCGCCGTCTGCCGGTCGGCGATGCCGTGGTCGATGCCATCCTCGACCTCGTCCGCTCCGCGCGTCCCGGCGAGGGCGACGCGGCCATCACCGACAAGCTCGCCTGGGGCCCCGGCCCGCGCGCCAGCCAGTCGCTGACGCTGGCCGCCCGCGCCCGCGCGCTCGTCGAGGGCCGGCTCGCCCCCTCGGTCGACGATGTCGTCGCGCTGGCCGCCCCCGTCCTCAAGCATCGTGTCGCGCTGACCTTCGCCGCGCGCGCCGATGGCGAGACCGTCGAGGGCGTGATCGGCCGCTTGGTGGAACGGCTGGGATAGGCTGATGCTGCGCACGCGTGTCCTGAGTCAGACCGAGCGACAGCCGGCGAGGCCCGTCCTCACCGCTTCGCTCGACCTTGCCGCGCGCCTGCCCCGCCTTATCCTCGAAGCTCGCCGCGTCTCGGCCAGTGTCCACGGCATTCACGGCCGCCGCCGAGCCGGGCCGGGCGAAACCTTCTGGCAATACCGGCCGCTGGTCGCCGGCGAATCCGCCTCGCGCATCGACTGGCGCCGCTCCGCTCGTGACGGCCACCTCTTCGTGCGCGAGCGGGAATGGGAAGCCTCCCACACCGTCTGGCTCTGGATCGACCGCTCGGCGTCGATGGGCTTCGCCTCCTCGCTCGCCCTGACCTCCAAGATCGACCGCGCCCTCGTCTCCGGCTTCGCCCTGGCCGAGACGCTGGTCGAAGGCGGCGAGCGCGTCGGCCATCTCGGGCTGACCCGGCCGCTCGCCTCGCGCAACATCATCGAATTGCTCGCCCAGGCCATCGTCGCCGACCGCAAGAGCGCGGAAGACGATCTGCCGCCAGCCATGCCGCTGCCAAGGCTCGCCGATGCGATCATCATCACCGACGGGCTCTCGCCCTCCGCCTCGCTGGCGCAGCGCATCGGCACCCTGTCGTCGAGCGGTGCGCGCGGCCATATCCTGCTGATCGCCGATCCGATCGAGGAAACCTTCCCCTTCACCGGCCAGGCCGAGCTTTTCGACCTCGAGGACGGCCTGACCCTGCGCGTCGGCGATGCCGGTTCCTGGGGCGAGGAATATCGCCAGCGGCTCGCCGCCCATCGCGAGGCGATCAGGGAGGCCTGCCGCAAGGCCGGCTGGACCCTGACGCTCCACCGCACCGACCGGCCGGCGAGCGAGGGCGTGCTGCGCGTCGCGAGCCTCATTGCCGCCGCGCGCGGCGCTTCCGGCTTCTAGGGAGGGACGCGAGATGTTCGGCGCCCTGCCCCTGACCTTCTCCGCACCGCTGGCGCTGGCGGCGCTCGCCTTGCTGCCGGCGCTCTGGCTGCTGCTGCGAGTGACGCCGCCGCGCCCGCGCCGCATCGACTTCCCGCCGCTCAAGATCATGGCCGACCTCGTCCCGAGGCGGGAGACGCCGGCGCATACGCCCTGGTGGCTGCTCGCCTTGCGGATGGCCGTGGCCGCGCTCGCCATCCTCGCGGTTGCCGGCCCGGTCTGGAATCCCCCCCGCGATGCCGGGCCGGCGCGCGGCCCGGTGCTGCTCCTCGTCGATAACGGCTTCGCTGCCGCGCCCGACTGGGCGGAGCGCATCGCCGTCGCCGAATCCCGCATCGCCGCCGCGACCCGCGAAGGCCGCACCGTCGCCGTGGTGGGCCTGGCCGAGAACCCGGCGGAAATCTCGCTGCTCGATCCGCGCACCGCTCTTGAGCGCCTGCGGGCCATGACGCTCGAACCGCATGCGCCGGACCGCGCCGCTCACCTGCCCCGCATCGAGAATGTCCTGCGCAATGCGCCGGAGGCCGAGATCGTCTGGGTGTCGGACGGGCTCGCGATCGGTGACCCCGGCCCCTTCCTGTCCCGGCTGAAGCAGGTTGCCGGCAACCGTCGCCTCGCCATCCATGCCGGCCCGGCGGTCCAGCTCGCGCTGGCGGCTCCCGAGAACCAGGCTGGAGCTCTCACCGTGAAGGTGCTGCGCCCGAACGCCGCCGCTCCCGCCACCGGCACAGTCCGCGCGCTCGACCTGAAAGGCTTGTCGCTCGGTAACGCCCCCTTCGTCTTCGAGGGCTCGGCGCTGGAAACCACCGCGCGCCTGACCCTGCCGATCGAGGTGCGCAACGCCGTCTCGCGTCTGGAGATCGCCGGCATCCGCAGCGCCGGAGCCGTCGCCCTGCTCGACGAGAGCTCGAAGCGCCGCCGCGTCGGCATCGTCTCGGGCACCACGGCCGACACCGCCCAGCCGCTGCTCTCCCCGACCTATTACGTCTCGCGCGCGCTCCAGCCCTTCGCCGAGATCCGCGAGCCGCGCCAGGGCTCGAACGATCCGATCGGCGAATTGCTGGCACAGAACCTCTCCGTGCTGGTGCTCGCCGATATCGGTGCGCTCGACCGCGAGACGACCGCGAAGATCGGTGATTTCGTGCAGCGCGGCGGGGTGCTGCTGCGCTTCGCCGGCCCGCGCCTGGCGGCCAGCTCCGACGAGTTGACCCCGGTCAAGCTGCGTCGTGGCGGGCGCACGCTCGGCGGCGGCCTCTCCTGGGACACGCCGCGCAAGCTCGCCGCCTTCACCCGCGAGAGCCCCTTCTTCGGCCTGACCATCGGCGCCGAGCTCCGCGTCAACCGTCAGATCCTGGCCGAGCCCGAGCCGAACCTCTCCCGCAAGACCTGGGCGGCGCTGGAAGACGGCACACCGGTCGTCACCGGCGAGCACCGCGGCGACGGGCTCATCGCGATGTTCCACGTCACCGCCGACACCACCTGGTCGAACCTGCCGCTCTCCGGCCTCTTCGTCGAGATGCTGCGCAAGGTCGTCAATCTCGCCGGCGCCGGAACGACCGCCGACACGCAGGGCGAGGAAGTCCGGGCCGAGACGCTGTCGCCGACCCGCGTGCTCGACGGTCTCGGCCAGTTCCGCAGCCCGCCGGCGACGAGCCAGCCGGTCGCCCGCAACTTCGCCGGGCGCGCGACGCTGCTGCATCCGCCCGGCCTCTACGGCCCCACGGAAGGCTCCTTTGCCGTGAATGCGCTTGCCCCGAACGACAGGATCGCCGCGCTCGACCTTGCCAGCCTCGGCGCTCCCATCCTGCCGATCGACGAGCCGATCGCGCGCGACATCCGCCCGCCGCTGCTCGTCCTCGCCTTGCTGCTGCTGGTCGCCGACACGCTCGCGACGCTCTGGCTCGGCGGACGTCTCGGCTTCGGTCGTGCCCGCCGCACCGCCGCGCCGGCCGCGATCCTGCTCGCCCTGGCGCTCTTTGGCGGGCTCTGGGGCGGGCTCGCGCCCGAACCGGCCCGGGCCCAGACCGCCCCCGCGCAGCCTCCCTCCGCAACGCAGTCGGCCGCCCTTCCGCCAATCCCGCGCGAGCTCCTCGCCAATGGCGCGATGACGCGGCTCGCCTATGTCGTCACCGGCGACAGGGCGGTGGACGACATCTCGAAAGCCGGGCTGACGGGTCTGAACACCGTGCTCGGCGCCCGCACCGCGCTCGAACCGGGCGACCCCGTGGGTGTCAATGTCGAGCGTGACGAGCTCGCCTTCTTCCCGGTGCTCTACTGGCCGATCGTCGCCGGCCGCCCGATCCCCTCGGCCGAGACGCTGCGCAAGCTCGAAGCCTATATGAAGGGCGGCGGCCTCGTGATCTTCGACACGCGTGACGCCATGAGCGCCCGGCCCGGCGGCGGCACCACGCCCGAGGGCGACCAGCTCAAGCGCATGCTGCAGACGCTCGATATTCCCGAGCTCGAGCCCCTGCCCGCCGACCACGTCCTGACCAAGACCTTCTACATCCTGAACGGGCTCGTCGGCCGCTACGACACCGGCACCACCTGGGTCGAGACCCTGCCGCCCGCCGATGACGAAGGCCGCCGCCCGGCGCGCGCCGGCGACAATGTCTCGCCCATCGTCATCACCTCGAACGATCTCGCCGCCGCCTGGGCGATCGACCGGCGCGGTGAGGGGCTGGTCCCGCTCTCGGGCTCCGATCCGCGCCAGCGCGAGCTCGCCCTGCGGGCCGGCATCAATCTCGTGATGTATGCGCTGACCGGCAACTACAAGGCCGACCAGGTCCATGTCCCGGCTCTGCTCGAGAGGCTGGGGCAATAGCCATGTGGAGCTTCTCCTTCGCCCCGCTGATCCCGCTGCCGCTTTTGATCGGCCTCGCCGTGCTGGCGGCCGTCTCCGCAGGCGCGGCCATCGTGCTGGCCGGCCGCAGCGCCATCCTGCGCGCGCTCGCGCTGGCGGTGCTGGCCATCGCGCTCGCCGACCCCTCCCTGGTCTTCGAGGACCGCGAGCCGGTGAAGGACGTCGTCTCGGTCGTGGTCGACCGCTCGGCCTCGAACCGCCTCGCCGACCGCACGGCCCAGACCGACGCCGCCCTGGCCGATGTCGAACGGCAATTGCGCGGCATCCCGAATGTCGAGACCCGCATCGTCGACGTCCGCGACGCGCAGGGCACGAGCGACGGCACCCGCCTGTTCGAGGCGCTGACCAACAGCCTCGCCGACGTGCCTTCCGAACGCGTCGCCGGCGCCATCGCGATCACCGACGGCCTCGCCCATGACGCGCCGCCCAATGCCGAGGTGCTCGGCCTGCGCGCGCCGCTGCATGTCCTGACCACCGGCCGCAACGCCGAGATCGACCGGCGCATCGTGCTGGTCGATTCGCCGCGCTTCGGCATCGTCGGCAAGGACCAGATCATCCGGCTGCGCGTCGTCGACAAGGGCGGCCCCGGCCGCGCCGGGCTGACCATCCGTCGCGACGGCGAGATCGTCGCCCGCCGCGAGGTCGCGACCGGGCAGGTCGTGCAGGTGCCGGTGCGCATCGATCGCGGCGGGCCGAACGTCGTCGAAATCGAGGCCTCCCCGCTCGACAACGAACTGACGCTCGCCAACAACCGCGCGGTCATCACCATCGAGGGAGTCAGGGACAAACTGCGCGTGCTGCTGGTCTCGGGCGAGCCGCATCCGGGCGAGCGCACATGGCGCAACCTGCTCAAGGCCGACGCCAATGTCGACCTCGTCCATTTCACCATCCTGCGTCCGCCGGAGAAGCAGGACGGTACGCCGATCAACGAATTGTCGCTGATCGCCTTTCCGACGCGCGAGCTGTTCCAGGTCAAGATCAAGGAATTCGACCTGATCATCTTCGACCGCTACGCCAACCAGTCGATCCTGCCGCTGGTCTATTTCGACAACATCGTCCGCTATGTCCGCGAAGGCGGGGCGCTGCTCGTCGCCGCCGGCCCCGAATATGCCGGCGGGCAGACGCTCGCGCGCACGCCGCTCGGCCAGATCCTGCCGGCCGTGCCGGATGGCAGCGTCATCGACGAGGCTTATCGCGCCCGCGTCAGCGACCTCGGCAAGCGCCACCCCGTCACCCGCGACCTGCCAGGCTCGGAGGTCGATCCGCCGCGTTGGGGCGAGTGGCTGCGCATGGTCGGCGCGCAGGCGCGAGCCGGTGCCGCCCCGGTGATGACCGGCCCCGGCGACCGCCCGCTCCTGATGCTCTCACGGGAGCAGAAGGGCCGTGTCGCGCTCTTCCTCTCCGACCATGAATGGCTCTGGGCCCGCGGCTTCCGCAATGGCGGCCCCTATCTCGACCTGCTCAGGCGCCTCAGCCACTGGCTGATGAAGGAGCCGGAGCTGGAGGAGGAGGCGCTGCGCGCCACCGCCCGCAACGGCATCGTCGAGGTCGAGCGCCAGACGCTGGGTGACAATCCCTCCCCCGTCACCATCACCGGCCCCGACGGCGGGTCGCGGCAGGTCGCGCTCGAAGCCGGACAGCCCGGTCTCTTCACCGCCCGGATCCCGACAGACCAGCAGGGCCTTTATCGCCTCACCGCCGACAACCTCACCGCCTTCGCCAGCGTCGGCCCGGAGAATCCGCGCGAGCTGATGGATGTGGTCAGCGATCCCAACGCGCTGCAGGCGCTGGCCCAGTCGACCGGCGGCTCCTCGCGCCGCATCGGCCATGAAGGCGATTCCGGCGTCAACGTTCCGCGCATCGTCCCGGTACGCTCCGGCAGCCAGTTCGCCGGCGCCGACTGGATCGGCCTCAGGATCAGCGATTCCGGCATCGTCCGCGGCGTCCAGATCTCGCCGCTCTTCGTCGGTCTGATCGGGCTCGCGATCCTGTTCGGCGCGCTCGTCGCCGGCTGGCTCGGCGAGAGCGGAAGGCGCTTCAGGCGCGAGGCGTAGCCCGCTGCGGGCTCACCGCCCCGCGCCGCTGCGCCAGCACGCCCTCGACGAGCTCCAGCGCCAGGAAGCGCGAGGGATCGGCAGGGCCGGGCAGGATGAGCTGCCCCGGCGGAATGACCTTGAAGCCGAAGCGGGCGTAATAGGGCGCATCGCCAATCAGCATGACGAGGTCGTGCCCGGCCGCGCGCGCCGCCTCGATCGAGCGGTTCATCAGCGCCGCGCCGATCCCCCTGCCCTCGAAGGCCGGATCGACCGTCAGCGGCCCGAGCATCAGCGCCGTATGTCCGCCGGCGGCGACCGGCGTCACCTTGACCGAGCCCACGAGGAAGGTGCCGACATGTGCCGCGAAGGACAAAGCCGGATCGGGCGGCACGCCTTCGCGCAGGCGGAAGGCGGTGCGCGCGAAGCGGCCGGGGCCGAAGGCGCGCTCATGCAGCCGCTCGATGGCGGCCTGGTCCACGGGAAGCTCGTGGCGAATGGTCAAAGGCAGGGATGTCATGACGACCGGAGAAAACAGCAGCGGCGGGATAATGACGAAGGCCGGGCGCGCGGGCGCTCAGGCCGGGAGGCGCATTCAGCGCATCGGTCGTCGCAGGTCGCTCTGGCTGTGAAGGTCGTTCATCGAGCGCGCCTCTAGCAGAGCTTCGCATGGGCGTCCATCGCTTCCTGCGCAGCCATGGCCGGCTTGCCGCCTCGCAGCGATTGGTTTCAACTCCTCCTCGACCTGCAAGAGCAACGACAAGCGGGCGGGCCAGAGCGTGCCGATGCGCAGACGCCTCCCCGAAAACGGAGGAAACCTCATGATGAACAAGCTGATGCGGGCGGGCATCGCGGCCCTGGCGGTCGCCTGCGCGCTGCCTGCGGGAGCCCAGCAGCAAGGCGGGCCGAACAAGGCTCCGCCGCGCGACGAATTCTTCTGGCTCGGCGAGATCAACAAGGCGAGCACCGTCATCAACAGCCAGGCGGGCCTGCTCGACAAGGCGCTCGCCCCCAAGATCGCACAGGGCATCGCGCGGGTGATCGAGGCCGGCAACCAGCCCGGCGCCAGGCGCCCCTCGACCGTCATCACCTTCGAGCCGCTGATGATCAAGGAGGCCGGTGTCGAGGTCACGCTGATCCATGCCGGCCGCTCAAGCCAGGACATGCACGCGACCTATCGCGCGGCGATCATGCGCGACCGGCTGCTGGCATTGGCCGACCAGCTCGGCAAGACCATGCGGACGATGGTCGAGCTGGCCGCGGCGCATCAAGGCACCATCGTCCCCAACTACACCAACGGCGTCGCCGCCCAGCCCAACAGCTATGGCCATTACCTGCTCGGCCTCGTCGCCGGCTTCGACAGGGACGCCCAGCGCATCCGCGAGTTCTACGCCCGGCTCGACCATTCGCCGATGGGCACGACCGTGCTCAACGGCACGAGCTGGCCGCTCGACCGCCAGCGCATGGCCAATTATCTCGGCTTCGGCGCCCTCGTCGACAACGCCTATGATGCCTCGCAGATCGCGGCCGCCGATCTGCCCGTCGAAGCGGGCTCCATCGTCACCGGCATCGCGCTCCATGCCGGCGGCTATATTCAGGACGTGATGACGCAATATGCGCAGCCACGCCCCTGGATTCTCCTGCGCGAAGAAGGCGGCACCACCGGCGGCGGCACCACCTATGTGTCGAGCGCCATGCCGCAGAAGCGCAATCCCGGCCTGCTCAACGGCACGCGCGAGCAGGCCTCGACAGCGCTCACATTGGCGATGGGCCCGGTCTTCAAGGCCCACAACATCCCGCCCGGCATGCCCGACGCCAAGGACGCCAAGGCCAACAGCGCGATGATCGACAGCGCCACGAGGACCCTTCAGGATCTCGACCGCATCCTGAAGGCGCTGGCGATCGATCCCGAACGGGCTCTGGACGAGCTCAACAGCGACTGGACCGCCTCCCAGGAACTCGCCGACGTGCTGATGCGGAGGTACAAGCTGCCCTTCCGCGCCGGGCACCATTTCGCCTCCGAGGTCGTCGATTACGCCAAGCTCAACGCCATCAAGCCGACCGATTTCCCCTATGCGCAGGCCCAGGCGATCTATCGCAAGGCCGCCGCCGAAATGCAGCTTTCGCCGGCCGAGCTGCCGATGAGCGAGGCCGAGTTTCGCGCGACGCTCGATCCCGTCGCCATCGTGAAGAACCGAGCCACCTCCGGCGGCCCGCAGCCGGCTGAAATGGAGCGCATGCTGCGCGAGACCCGGCAGCGCCTCGACCAGCAGGATGGCTGGGTCAAGGAGAAGCGCGCGCGGATCGCCGATGCTCTCGCCAGGCTCGACGCGGATTTCACCGCGCTCGCCAAAAGCGCCAACTGACACGAGCGCGAACTGACGACCTTCGGGTGCCTTCCGGCCCGCCTTACCAATCGGCGGCCGGCGGCAGATCCTTGGCGATCTCCTCCAGCCGACGGCGCGTCCCGGCCGTCACGCCCTCCGGCAGGTGGTCGAGCGGAAAGAAGCCGGCCTCGGCGATCTCGCGATCGGGTCGCTTGACGCTATCCACCCGGAAGGCCCGCACGACATAGAGCGCGACATGGTCGCGCCGCGAGACGCGGCGGTTGAAATAGATGCCGTGCAGGCGGGGCGTGCCCGTCGGCGTGATGCAGGCCTCCTCCTGCAGCTCGCGCACCAATGCGTCCAGGACCGTCTCCCCCACCTCGACCCCGCCGCCGGGAAGATGCCAGCCGGGAACATAGGTGTGGCGGATGAGGAAGACCTCGCCGGCTTCGCTGATCACAGCCACCCGCACCCCGAAGGTGACGCTGCGGACCAGCCGGAAATAAAGATGCAGCAGGCGCCCCAGCATTCGGCGCGCCCATGAAAGGCCGGGCTCTTCACGCATGGCCCTTTCGGGCGGTGATGGCTCCATCGGCTCGTTTTCCCATCCCAGATGAATTGTCTATGCAAAAACTGCATAACGGACGCGTTAGATTAACTCTGGCCCTGTCACAAACGCGCCCCAAATGAGGGTGCATAGAAACGCCTGTCCGCTGGAACCCGAACCATGTTGCTCTCTTTCATCATCTCCCGCTTCAAGGCCAAGCCGGCCTATGTCTGGAAGCCCGCCGTCACGATGACCGATTCCCGCATCGTGTCCGAGCTCACCGGCGCTGCCAACTAAGATCACCTGTCCGCCCCGCCGACCGCGCTGAATTGCGCGCTTGACGGGGGGCCTGCCGTGAGGGCAAGCGCTGGAGCGTGTTCAAGCTCGCGCACCTGTCCGACCCGCATCTCGGCCCGCTGGCCGGGTTTTCTTTGCATCAGCTTCTCGGCAAGCGCGCGACCGGTTACGTCAACTGGCGCCGCAAGCGCCGGCATGCGCATGACATGGACATCCTGGCGCGGATCGTCGCCGATATCCATGCGCAAGCTCCCGATCACGTCGCCTGCACCGGCGATGTCGCGCATATCGGCTTGCCGAACGAGTTCAAGACAGCCGTCTCCTTCCTCGACACGCTGGGGCCCCGCGAAGCGGTCAGCTTCGTGCCGGGCAATCACGACGCCTATGCGCGCTCCTCGCTGAAGGCGCTCGCCAGCCTGCTGGCGCCCTGGTCGGCGAGCGACGACGGCGTCGCCGCTTATCCCTGGTATCGCCGCCGCGGGCCGGTGGCCCTGATCGGCGTCAGCAGCGCCGTGCCGACCCTGCCGCTGATGGCGACGGGCCGCGTCGGCGGCGAGCAGATCGCCAGGACGGGCGCACTGCTCGACCGCGCCCGCGACGAGAAGCTGATCCGCGTCATCCTCATCCACCACCCGCCCTATGTCGGCGGCGCCAAGCGCGGCCGCGAACTGGTCGATGCTGCCGCCTTCGAGGGCATGCTGAAGCAGAAGGGCGCCGACCTCGTCCTGCACGGCCACAACCACATGTTCTCGCTGGCCTGGCGCCCGGGCCCGGAGCACGACATGCCGATCGTCGGCGTGCCCTCCGCCTCGCTCGGCCCGCTCGGCCATGGCGAACTCGGCACCTGGCATCTCCTCCATATCGACGGTCACGCCGGGAAGCCGCAGATCACGCTGGAGCAGCGCGGCTTCGAGCCTGACGGAACGGTCATGCTCCGCCAGACGATCGCGCTGCACGCAAAGCCCGTGTAACGCCGGCACAACGTTACTTTTGCTCCCTCCGCATTTACCCGTCTTTCACGCGCAGGTCGTAGGCTCTCTTCAGGGAAGGAGCGTGCGATGTTTGCCGGAACGCTCGGCCGCAGCCAGTTCTTCGTCAGGTCAAGTCTGCTCGGCCTGGCCGAGACCGCGGTCCTGCTGACCTGCGTCGCAGTCCAGCACGAGGCCTTCTTCGGTCCACCCGGACAGGGGCGCTACCGGCTGGCCGCGACGGCTTTCCTGATCGGTGCCTTTTTCGGATACAAGCGCATCAGCTATGCCATCCGCCGCAACCGCGACGCCGGCGGTGGCGAATTGCTGGCCGGCATCTACCTGATCGTCACCTGCACGGCGCTCGCCCTGCAAATCCAGGCCTTGATCGTACGGACGAACGAAAGCCCGCTGAACGGCACGGAACATGCCGGCCTGGTCTATCTCCTGCTGGGCGGCTTCTGGTTCTATCTCCTGTACGCGCCATCCGCGCCCGCCGAGGCGCGCAGCGGCGTCAATTCGTCACCCGGCCGCTTCATCTCGGCCGATGGCGACCCGGCGCGCGTCGATACGCAGCTCTCGCTGGCCATGGAACAGGCGATCGCCGGCGAGAGGCCGATCCCGATCGTGCCCGTCCCCGCCCGCCCACCGGGCTTCCTCGGCTCGGCCCGTCAGGCGCCGGTGCCGCACCGGCGAACCGAATTCGGCCGGCGCGGTCTGAAATAGGACATCGGCCCGAAAAGCGGACTGCGGTTTTCGGGAAAAGCCGATGCTGTAGCCGGCCCGCTCAGACGCAGCGCCCGCCATCGACGGCCAGCACGCTGCCGGTCACCATGTCGGCCTCGTCCGAGCACAGGAACAATGCGGCATTGGCGATGTCCTGCGGCGTCGAGAAGCGGCCCCACGGAATCGAGGCCGTGAACTGCGCGCGCCGCTCCGGCGTGTCCTCCCCCATGAAGGTGGCCAGCAGCGGCGTCTCGCCCGCGACCGGCGCGATGGCGTTGACGCGGATCTTGTCCGGCGCGAGCTCGACCGCCATCGATTGCGAGATCAGGTTCGCGGCGCCCTTCGAGCCATTGTACCAGGTCAGGCCGGGGCGCGGCCGCACGCCCGCCGTCGAGCCGATATTGAGGATGACGCCGCCGCCATGCTGGCGGAAATGCGGCACGGTCGCCCGCGCCATCAGATAGATCGACTTGACGTTGACCGCGAAGATCCGGTCGAACTCCTCCTCGGTCACTTCGGTCATCGGCTTGTTGCGATGGGTCGTGCCGGCATTGTTGACGACGATGTCGAGCCGCCCGACCTTGGCGAGGATCTTCTCCACCGCCTTGTCGACGCTCTTGGCCTTGCCGACATCGCAGGTGACGGCGAAAGCCTTGCGGCCGATCGCCTTCGCAGCCTCCTTCGCCTTGTCGCCGTTGATATCGAGCACCGCGACGCGTGCGCCCTCGCGCACGAAAGTCTCGGCGATGCCGAAGCCGAAACCCTGTGCCGCGCCGGTCACCAGCGCCGTCTTGCCCTTCAGTCTCATGGTCGTTCCTCGTGATCTCGATTTGCCGCGATGTTTGAAACGATTGAGCGCGGTCGTAAATGCGCTTTTGGGCGGGGCCGGATACGGAAATCGAATGGCTACTCGTCATTCTCGGGCGAAGCGAAGCGCAGACCCGAGAACCTCATGACGAGAGAGCGCTGGTTTACGAGATGCTCGGGTCAAGCCCGAGCATGACGGCGAGGAGTTACGCCCCGATCTCCTCGCGCAGCATCTCGAGCTCCAGCCAGCGCTCCTCAGCGTCGCCGATCTCGCGCGCGACCTCTTCCAGCCGCGCCGTCGCCTTGGCGAAGAGCTTCGGGTCGCGGGTGTAGAGATCGCCCGCCACGGCGGCGTTGAGCTTGGCGGCTTCCGCCTGCAACGCCTCGATTTTCTTGGGCAAGGTTTCCAGCGCATGCTTCTCGTTGAAGGAGAGCTTGCGTTTCGCGCTCGAAGCGGCGGGCGCAGCCAAAGGAGCGGATTTCGGCGCGGCGGCGGGCGCCTTCTCGACGGCCCTCGCCTTCGCGCCGACGCCGCGCCCACGCTGCGTCAGCATGTCGGAATAGCCGCCGGCATATTCGGTCCAGACCCCGTCGCCATCCGAGATCAGCACGGCCGAGACGACCCGGTCGAGGAAGTCGCGATCATGGCTGACCAGCAGCACCGTGCCCTGATAGTCGGCCAGCAGCTCCTGCAGCAGGTCGAGGGTTTCGAGGTCGAGATCGTTGGTCGGCTCGTCCAGCACCAGCAGGTTCGAGGGCTTCGCGAGCGCGCGCGCCAGCATCAGGCGCCCGCGCTCCCCACCCGAGAGCGCGCCGACCGCCGTGCCACGCTGCAAAGGCTGGAACAGGAAGTCCTTCATATAGGAGATGACATGGCGCGGCTGGCCGCCGACCATGACCTGGTCCGAGCCGCCACCGGTCAGCGCATCGCCCAGCGGCGTCGCCGGATCGAGGCTTTCGCGGCGCTGGTCGAGCGTCATCATCTCCAGTGAGGTGCCGAGCTTCACCGTGCCGGAATCGGGCTGAAGCCCGCCGGTCAGCAAATTGATCAGCGTGGTCTTGCCGGCCCCGTTCGGTCCGACGATGCCGATCCGGTCGCCGCGCGCCACCCTGAGCGACAGGTTCTTGACGACGACGTTATCGCCATAGGCCTTGGCGACATCCACCGCCTCGATCACGAGCTTGCCGGAGGTCTGCGCCTCGCTCGCCTCCAGCCGGACATTGCCGGTGGCGGCGCGTGCGGTGCGGCGCTGGTCGCGCAGCGCGAACAGCTCGCCAAGCCGGCGCTGGTTGCGGGTGCGCCGGGCGCTAACGCCATAGCGCAGCCAGTCCTCCTCGCGCGCGATCTTGCGGTCGAGCTTGTGGCGGTCGAGCTCCTCCTGAGCCAGCACCTCGTCGCGCCAGGCCTCGAAATCTCCGAAGCCCTTCTCCATCCGCCGCGTCACGCCGCGATCGAGCCAGACGGTGGCGCGTGACAGCGAGGTCAGGAAGCGCCGGTCGTGGCTGATCAGCACCATGGCCGAGCGCAACGACTTCAATTCCTGCTCCAGCCATTCGATGACGGGCAGGTCGAGATGGTTGGTCGGTTCGTCGAGAAGCAGAATGTCCGGCTCCGGCGCCAGCACCCGGGCCAGCGCTGCGCGCCGGGACTCGCCGCCGGACATGGTGGCGGGGTTCTCCTCGCCGGTCAGGCCGAGCTCCGTGACCAGATATTGCGCGCGATAGGCGTCGTCGCCCGGCCCGAGGCCAGCTTCGACATAGGCGAGCGAGGTCTTGTAGCCGGTGAAATCCGGCTCCTGCGGCAAATAGCGGATGGTCGCGCCGGGCTGCACGAAACGCTCGGCATGGTCGGGCTCGACGAGCCCCGCAGCGATCTTGAGCAGGGTCGACTTGCCCGAGCCGTTGCGCCCGACGAGGCTGACCCGCTCGCCGGCCGAGACGGATATCTCGGCCGCTTCGAGCAGCGGCTGTCCGCCGAAGGTGAGCGCGACGTCGCGCAGATGCAGCAAAGGGGCCATGGTTCGTCCTGTGAACTGGCCTGCGGGATAGAGCATCGGACCGAAAAGTGGAAACCACTTTTCGGATCGATCCGATGCTGCATGAAGACAAGAGTGCAGGCGCCGCTGTCACGCCCGCCGGACATGGCATGCTGCTTGCCAGCCGAAATCGCGCCCTTATCGTGGCCCTCGCCTCGAGTCGAAAGCCAGCCATGCCTTCAGCCCGCCCGCGCCCCATCGGAATCGGCCATAACGGCGGCCCGCCCCTGCAAGAACGCAAGCGGCGCGCGGAAACCGGCAAGGGCACGATCGGCCGCTATTTCGACTGGCGCTTCGCCCATCGCAAGGCCTGGAAGAAGCCGCGCGAGGTCGCCATCAGCCGGCAGGAGAAGGCCGAGGCGCTCGGCCTGACCTATGAGGAATATTCGCTCGAGATCATGGAGCGCGGCTATTACCCGCAGCCCGAGCATGTCGAGACGATCAAGTCCAGGCGCGCCCAGCGGCGCAAGGACGGTGGCGTCGTCGGCCAGTCGCTCAAGGGCATGAAGCTGAGCTGAGACGCCTGCCTCAGCCCCCGAGCCAGCGCCGCGCCAGTCGCGTCGCCGGCCGCTCGAAACAGCGATGGAGCAGCAGCGCCGCGACGACCGCGCCGGTCAGCGCGAGCACGATGTAAAGCGCCGGCCAGGCCAGCCCCACCCTCAAGCTGGCCTCGCGCATGCCCCGGATCACGAAGGGGTGGACGAGGTAGAGCGCATAGGAGGCGTCTCCGACCGCCGCCAGCGCCTTGACCGGCAGCAGCGGTACGATGCCCTCCCGGCCGCAGGAAGCCGCCAGCACCAGCAGCAGGGCCGCCGATCCGCGCCAGAGCACGCTGCTCCAGCCGCCATCGGTTCCCGGAACATGCGCGGCGGCTACGAGCACCGCGACGCCGGCCGCCGCGACCGCGATCCGCGCCGCGCCATGCAGGCGCAAGCCTCGCCCACGCAACACCGCGATACCCATGCCGGCGGCGAATTCGAGGACGATCGGCTGCCCCCAGAACGCGAAGGGCAACGGCGTCGGCCCGCCCAGGCTCTCCGCTGCGACCAGCAGCGCCAGCGCCAGCGCGACCGCCGGCAAGGTCCAGCGCGCCGGCAGCAGGAGCCCGACGGCGAACAGGGCGTAGAACAGCATCTCGTAATTCAGCGTCCAGCCCAACGAATAGACCGGCTGCACCACCCCCTGCGTCGAGACTGCAGGCCAGAACAGGTAGGAGCCGAGGACCTGGCCGAGGCTCGGCGCGCCGGAGTTGAGCAGCGCCGGAACGGCGAGGCCGACGAGCAGGAACAGCGTCGTCATCGCCCAGTAGAGCGGCACGATGCGGGCGAGGCGCCGCCTCAGGAAGGCGAGCGAAGCGCCCTGCCGCCCGAACAGGTCCTGCGAGGCATGGACCATGATGAAGCCCGAGACGACGAAGAAGATGTCGACGCCGGCCATCCAGGGCAGCATGTCGTTGCGGGCGAAGGCGAGCCCCGCGCGCTCCGCCACGATGGCGGCATCGGGCTGGACATGGTGCACGGCGACCATGAACGCCGCGAGCGCGCGCAGGACCTGGATGGAATGGATGGGCTGCACGCGATCTCGATGTTTTCGGAAGGACGGGTCTGTGGAAGGCGCTCAGCCAAACCACAACCGCTTGGGATCGTCGAGGCCGAAACGCGGCAGATTGGCCGCGATCGCCGCAAGCCCCTGCTCGGCGGCATCCTGCGCCGTGATGACATGCAGGGCGAAGCGCGCCGCCAGAGCCTCCATCGGCGGCTTGCCCGCGAACACGGCCTTGACGGTCGCGCGGTCCGCCAGCGGCAGGAGCTTCGGCGCGATGCCGCCCGCGATGAAGACCCCGCCCGTCGCCTTGAACGAGAGGGCGAGATCGCCCGCGACGCGCGCGAGCAGGCGCCAGAAGCAGACGACCGTCATCAGCGCCGCCGGATTTCCGTCCAGCGCGAGGCGGCTGATATCGGCAGCGCTGGTATCGGCCTCCGCCATGCCCGAGGTTGCGACCACGGCGCGGTGGAGGCGGACGAGCCCGTCGCCGCTGAGCAGATGCTCGACCGTGAGGCGCGGCAGCCCGGCCGCCAGCACCGGCCACATCCGCTGTTCCGTCGGGTCTTCCGGGCCAATGCCGATATGCCCTGCCTCGGTCGGGATCAGGAAACCGCGCTCGCCGCGCGTCAGCAACGCCGAGGCGCCGAACCCCGTACCCGGACCGAGCACGAGCTTCACCCCCTCCGGCTCCGGATCACCCTCGACCAGCGTCTCGACATCGCCCGGATTCAAGACCGCGAGGGAAGCCGCGAGGGCTTCGAAATCATTGACCAGGAGCCCTTGGTTCAAGCTGAGAGCCTGGGCGATCCGCGGCCCGTCGAACTGCCAGCTCGCATTGGTCAACTGGGCGCTGCGGCCATCGAGCGGCCCGGCCACGGCGAGGATCGCCGAGCGCGGCCGTTCCGGCAGTTCGGCGATGACGCTCTCGAAAGCCGCTTCCGGCGTCGGGTAGCTGCCCGTGCCGATCCGCGCCAGGGCACGCTGCGGGCTGTCTGGATCCCCCGCCAGCGACAGCCGGCAGTTCGTGCCGCCGATATCGGCGAGCAGGACGGGATAGGCGATCGATGGCGGGCGCATCAGAGCGGCTTTCGCCAGGGCGCGAACCAGCCGAGCCCCTCCAGCGTCCCGTGCTCCGGCTTGTACTCGCAGCCGACGAAGCCGCCATAGCCGAGCGCGTCGAGCTCGGCGAAGAGCCGGGGATAGTCGGGGCCGGAGGCATCGGGCTCGTGCCGGCCATTGGCCCGCGCGATCTGGACATGGCCGACGAGTGGATAGAGCGCCTTGAGCTTGCCCGACACGTCGCCATGGATCAGCGCGCAGTGATACATGTCGAATTGCAGCTTCACGTTCGGCCGCCCGGCCTCGCGCACATAAGCGGCGGCCCGGTCGAAATCGTTGAGGAAATAGCCCGGCATGTCCTTGCCGTTGATCGGCTCGAGCAGAAGGTCGATGCCGTGCTCGCCGAGCCTGTCGGCGGCATAGGCGATCGAGGCACGATAGGTTTTCTGTGCGGTCGGGTCGTCGGGGTCGGCAAGCCCCGCCATCATGTGCAGGCGTGGGACGCCGGTCTCATGGACATAGGCCAGCGCCGTATCGACGGAAGCCTTGAACTCCGCCTCGCGCCCGGCCAGCGCCGCGATGCCCCGCTCTCCGGCCGCCCAGTCGCCCGGCGGCAGGTTGAACAGTGCCTGCTCCAGCTCGCCGCCGGCCAGCGCCAGCCCGACCTGCTCGGGCGCATGCTCATAGGGGAACAGGAATTCGACGGCCTCGAACCCTGCTTCCGACGCAGCCTTGAAACGATCGAGGAAGCCCCACTCCGTGAACATCATCGAGAGATTGGCGGCAAAGCGCGGCATGAACGGCCTCTGGCAGACTTAGAGCAGTTTCGAGCGAAGCGGATACCGGTTCGCCTGAAGACAATGCGACACGATAAGGATCGAGAACCTTTCCACGCTTCGGAGAAACGCGGGAACGCTCAAGGTCTGAACGACCGGCGCAAGCTAGCGCGCCGAGCCGGCCGCGTCATGACCCAACGCGACACGGCGGCGATGCGTTCCGACGGATAGCCTATGCGGTGATGGAATCAGCTCTGCAAGATGGCGTAGACGTCGCCCGAGCCGGCTGTCCGAGGCAGCCCGCGCAGATAATCCCCCATCGCCTCAGCCGTGACGGCCTCCCCCAGCGCGAGCTTCTGGGTTTCCCCGAGCGCGACGTTGAAGCGATAGCGCCCGAGCGTTTCCAGCAGCGCCAGGCAGCCCTCGGCGACATCGTGCTGGATCGTCTTGAACTCGAAGCAGATCACCTGCACCGGCTTGGTCAGCCCGGCCAGCACATGCGCCTCGAAGCCTTCGACATCGATCTTGAGCAGATGCGGCAGGCCGTATCGCGCAATCAGCTTGTCGAGCGTCGTGCAAGGCACCGTGATCTCGTGATCCCAGCCCTGCCCCGCCCTGCCCTCTGCATCGGTCGCCGCGCCGATGAAGGCGGCCGAGGCGCTCGAGACCGCCGGATTGGCGCTGTCGATCCTGAGTGCGATCGAGCCCTCATGGTCGCCGCAGGCCGCCTCGATCAGCGTCACGCGCGGGTCGCGCCGATGGATCAGCCGGATGATCCGCGCCGGCCCCGGCTGCGGCTCCAGCGCCACCACGCGGGCGCCGAGGCGCCGGAAGGACGAGATGCGGTCGCCGACATGGGCGCCGATGTCGAAGACGAGGTCGCCGGGCGTCAGGAAGGCGCCGTGGAGCCGGTCCATCGCCGCCTGACGCTCCTTGTCGCCATAATGCATTCTCAGGCTGCGCGAGAGCGCCTTCACCGTACCTTTGGGATAGGCGACGGCGTTCATCCGCGCTCTCCCGCCCCGATGGCCGCCAGCACCGGCGGCGGCGCGAAATCCTCCGGAATGGCGCAGAGCCCATGTCGCGCCAGCCAGGCCCCGGCGGCCGGCAGCGCCGTCAGCATCGCGAAGGGGATCGCCAACACATAGCCGGCCGTCAGCGGCAGCGACCAGAGGAGGACCGTCGGCGACAGCCAGGCCAGCGTCGCGAAGAGATAGGCTCCGAACAGGAGATGCGGCCACAGGCCGGCGCAGGCCGTGCCGAAGGACAGCGCATGGGCATCGCGCGCCTGCCCGTTCCAGCCGATATGCGCCCGGCCGAAGGCAAGCCCGATCATGAACAGCGTCGTGCGCAGGCTGGAGACGGCGCTCTGCAGGAAGCCGAACACGGTCTCGATGACGGCCGATGCAAGGAAGCGGGTGCCGCCGCCATGGCGCGCGGCACCGCCTTTTTCCAGCAGCGTATCGGCAAAGCCGGCGAGCTTCGGCATGAAATGCATCGTCAGGAACAGCCCATAGAGCCCTGCCGCCAGAACGACCGGATAATCGGCGATGGCGCGATCCTCGAAGACCTTGAACGGCAGCAGCGCGATCATCAAGGTCCAGGCCGGCAGGCCGAGGAACATCAGGATCGCCCAGACGAGCTGGAAGCGGCTCATCGGCTTCAAGGCCGGCAGGTCGAGCAGCTTGAGATATTGCAGGTTCCCGAGGCACCAGCGCAGGTCACGCTTGGCGTAGTCGAGCATGGTCGGCGGGTTCTCCTCCCAGCTCCCACCCTCCACCGGCAAGACCCGCACCTCGTAGCCGGCCCGGCGCATCAGCACCGCCTCGACCTGATCATGGCTCATCACCGCCCCGCCAAGCGGCGGACCGCCCGGAAGCATCGGCAGATGGCAATGATCGCGGAAGGGCGCGATCCGCACCATGGCGTTGTGGCCCCAGAACGGACCGCAATCGCCCCCCCACCACGCAGCGCCCATGGTGTAGGGCCGCATGCCGTGGCGCATGCCGAACTGGAAGATCCGGGCGAAGGCGGAGCGGCTGGGCATTCCGACCACCAGTGATTGCAGGATTCCGAGCTTCGGATACGCTTGCATCATTCGGGCCAACCCGAGGACGGCGTCGCCCGACATGACGCTGTCGGCATCGAGCGGCAGCATCAGCTCGTAGCGATCGCCCCAGCGCTCGCAGAAATCCCGGATGTTGCCGGCCTTGAAAGCAGCGTTGCTCACCCGCCGGCGATAGGTCAATCGCGCCGGCTCGCCGATCTCCTGCACCCATGCGCCGGCAAGCGCCTCCTCGGCAGCCGCCACGGCCGGGTCGCTGGTATCCGACAGCACGAAATAGTCGAACCAGACGCCCTCGCCCGTGGCGTCGAGACTGTCCTTGACCGCCCTGAGCCGCCGGAAGGCCCGCGCCGGATCCTCGTTGCGCAGCGTCATCAGCACCGCCGTGCGCAGCATCAGCGGCGCCGGCTTCCCGCCATCGGCGGCGAAGGGCGCCACCGCTTTCAGGCCATCGCGCCGGCCGTGCAGCAGCCACAGGCCGATCGCCGCGTTCCAGAAGCCGAGCACCGTCCAGGGCGCCGCGAACAGGAAAGCCGTGAAGATCACGACATCCGCCGCGCTCCAGCCGCCGGTGCTAAGCACCTGGGCCAGCCCGGCGAGCAGCGCCACCAGCGTGCCGAGATTGAGCGCGAACACAGCGAACCGCCGTTTCCGAAGGCTCGCGACGGATTGAAGGCCCGCCGGCGTCAGGCCGACCGGCTCGACATCTTGCGCGACCCGCGGGAACGTGGTCGGAGCGAGGTGCTGGTTCGTGACGGTATCTGTCATGGATCGGCAGCAGGCGGGCTCGGACGGACGGGATCGGATCGGGATGGCGCGGGAGCTAAAGACCGCAACCACGGCTGACGCAAGGGCAAAAGCCTTGGCACTTTGGTATGCCTCGCGCCGTGAATGCAGCCTGAATGAGGTGCCCCTGCCGTTGGCCGGGCCCGAGGACTGCCTCGTCACAACACTGTGGAGCGGCATCAGCCGGGGCACGGAGAAGCTGATCTTCGAGGGCCGCGTGCCGGTTTCCGAACATGACCGGATGCGCGCCCCGTTCCAGGAGGGCGCCTTCACCTTCCCGGTGAAATACGGCTACTGCGCCGTCGGCAGGGTCGATGCCGGCCCCCCCGACCTCATCGGCCGCACCGTCTTTTGCCTGCATCCGCATCAGGACCGCTTCGTGGCGCCGCGCGATCGTCTGATCCTCGTCCCGGACGACGTGCCCCCGCGCCGCGCCATCCTCGCCGCAAACATGGAAACCGCGCTCAATGCGCATTGGGATGCCGGTTCCGGCCCGGCTGACAGCATCGTGATCGTCGGCGGCGGCGTTCTCGGCCTGCTGGTCGGCTGGCTCGCCGCGCGTCTTCCCGGCGCCGAGGTCACGCTCGTCGATGTCGAACCCTGCCGGCAGGCGACGGCCGAACGGCTCGGCATCCGCTTCGCCCTGCCCGGCGCTGCGCCGCGGGACGCCGATATCGTCTTCCATGCCAGCGCCAGCGCCGACGGGCTCGCCACCGCGATCGATTGCGCCGGGCTCGAAGCCCGCATCGTCGAGCTGAGCTGGTATGGCGCGGGAACCGTGCCGGCGCCGCTCGGCGGCGCCTTCCATGCGCGGCGCCTCCGGCTGATCGCCTCGCAGGTCGGAATGATCCCGGCCTCGCGCCGCTCGCGCTGGGACTGCGCGCGCCGCGCCCGGGTGGCGATGGCGCTCCTCGCCGACGACCGGCTGGATGCGTTGATCACGGAGGAAATCCCCTTCCGCGAAGCCCCCTCGCGGCTTCCCGCGGTGCTGTCCTGCGGCTGGAACGGGCTGGCGGCGGCGCTCCGGTATTGACGGCGCATCCGTCAGGCGACCAAGACAGCCCGCCCCGCCGGCAGCAGGAGTGCGCCATGTTTTCCGTCGAAGTCCGTGATCGCATCATGATCGGCCATTCCCTGCCCGATCCCTTCTTCGGCCCGGCGCAGAACATGCACGGTGCCACTTTCGTGGTCGATGTCGCCTTTTTCCGCGAGGCGCTGAATCGGCATAACGTCGTGGTCGATATCGGCGCGGCGCTTGACGTGCTCGCCGAAACCCTGAAACCGCTGAAGTACCAGAATCTCGACGCTCTGCCGCAATTCGCGGGCGTGCTCACCACGACCGAATTCCTCTGCAAGCACATCTTCGACGCGATGGCGGCAGCCGCCAAATCCGGCGCGCTCGGCGCCGACGGGGCCGGGCTCGCCCGCATCCGCGTCACCCTCCACGAGACCGACCTCGCCCGCGCCAGCTACGAGGGCGCGCTCGCGTGAGTGGCCAAAGCGAGCGGCAGCGGCAAATCGTCTTCGCCATTCCCGGCGACATCGACGCCCCGACCGGCGGCTACGGCTATGACCGGCGCCTGCTGCGGGAATGGCGGGCCGCCGACGTCACCGCCTGCCACCTCGCCTTGCCCGCCACCTTTCCCTTCCCGACATCGGCAGATCTGGCGACGACCGAACGGCTTCTCGCCGAGACCGCCCCCGACGACGTGCTGCTGGTCGACGGGCTGGCCTTCGGCGCGTTCCCCGAGGCGCTCGCGGCGCGGTTCTCGCAGCGCCTCGTCGCCCTCGTTCACCACCCGCTCGCGCTGGAAACCGGCCTGGATCCGGAGACGATCGCGGCTTTGCGGCACAGCGAGAGGCTGGCGCTGCGCCATGCGCGTGCCGTCGTCGTGACAAGCCCGGCGACGCGCGACACGCTCGTCGCGGACTACGGCGTCGCGCAGGATGGCATCGCCGTCGCCGTACCCGGCACCGATCCTGCCCCTCGGGCGACCGCTGCCGACGGCTCCGAATTACGGCTGCTCGCCGTCGGCTCGATCATCCCCCGCAAGGCCTACGACGTCCTCATCGAGGCCCTCGCCACCATCGCCGACCGGCACTGGACCCTGACCATCGCCGGTTCGCCGGACTACGCCCCCCGCACGGCGGAGGAGCTGCGCGCCCGAATCGCCCGCTCCGGGCTGGCGGACCGCATCTTGCTTGTCGGGGCCGTGGATTCGCAAAAGCTCGCGGAACTCTATGACAAGACCGATCTTTTCGTCATGCCGTCGCTCTATGAGGGCTACGGCATGGTGCTGACGGAAGCGCTCGCACGCGGCCTGCCCATCGTCTGCACCTTGAGCGGCGCCGGCGCGGATGCCTTGCCCGAGGCGGCGGCCCTCAAGATCCTCCCCGGTGACGCGACAGCACTTGCCAAGGCCCTCGCAACCCTGATTGATGCGCCGGCTGAACGCCTCCGGCGGGCCGATGCCGCCTGGGCGGCAGCATCGGCGCTGCCGCGCTGGCGGGATACGGCACGGATCGTCGCGGAGGCATGCCTCGGCGACGGCGGCCGAAAGGTGGGATGATGGCTGGGTTCTCTCCGGAATGGCTCGCCTTGCGCGAGCCGGCGGATCATGCGGCACGCAATCCGCAATTGCTCGCGGCGGTCGGCGCCTTTTTCGCGGCGAAGCCGTCGCTTTCCGTGCTCGACCTCGGGTGCGGCGCCGGCGCGAACCTGCGCGGCAGCTATGCCGTCCTCCCCGAACGGCAGCACTGGACGCTCGTCGATCACGACGCCGATCTGCTGGCCGTGGCGCGCGAGCGCCTGGTCGGCTGGGCTGACGAGGCGCGCGAGCAAGGCGAAGAACTCGTCCTGGCCAAGGACGGCAAGACGATCACCGTCGATACCCGCCAGGTGGATCTCGACAAGGATCTCGACTGGGTCCTCGGCTGGCGGCCCGACCTCGTGACGGCCGCCGCCCTCTTCGACCTCACCTCCAAGCGCTGGATCGAGCGTTTCGTCGCCGCGCTGGCGAGCCAGAAGCTGCCGCTCTACACGGTGCTGACCTATGACGGGCGCGAGAACTGGAAGCCGGCCCATCGCAGCGATGCCCGCATGCTGGCTGCATTCAAGCACCATCAGCACCTGGACAAGGGCTTCGGCCCCGCAGCCGGCCCGGAAGCCTGCGACATCATGGCAGAGGCCTTCCGCAAATCGGGCTTCGCCGTCTCGACGGCGGACAGCGCCTGGCTGCTCGATGAAGGCCACCGCGACCTGCGCGACGCCCTCGCCCGCGGCATCACCGATGCGGTGCGCGAAACAGGACAGGTCGAGCCGGCTGCCATTGCCGCCTGGCTTGAGGCGCGCCAAGCCGCCGCGTCCGCCCGGATCGGGCATCAGGACCTCTGGGCGCGACCTGTCTGAACCGCTTGCCTGGAGCTTGCTGCGTTTTCGCTGAAGCGCGGGTCGTCCCGGGCAAAATCAGCGAGCTCTAATCCAGCCCCGGCCACATCCGGCGCAGCACCCCGTCGCGGCGGATGAAATGGTGGTAGAGCGCCGCCAGGATATGCAGCACGACGATGGCGCCCGCCGTCAGCGCGAGCTTTCCGTGGATCCCGAGCACCCGGCCGGCAGCCGCCTGATCGGGCGACGTCAACGCCGGCAGGTTGAACAGGTTGAACACGGTCAGCGCCGGAAACAGCGAGACGCCGATCCAGCCGAGCAGCGGCACGACGAGCAGGAGCCCGTAGAGCAGCCAGTGGACGAGATGCGAGCCCGCCCTCTGCCACCACGCCAATGACGGCTCGTCGGGCGGGACGCCATGCAGGAACCGGTAGATCAGGCGACCGGCCGTCAACCACAACAGCAGGAAACCGATGAGCTTGTGGGCGCTGTAGAGCGCGTCCGTGGTCCCGTCCCAGATGTTCAGCGTGTTGCCGCGATAGGTCATGGCAAGACCGAGAGGCAGCATCGCCAGCACCGCCACCACCGTCACCCAGTGAAACGTTCGGGCGACGCCGCCATAGACGGGGCGCACCGTGCTGCTTCCTGCCGTTCGAGCATCCATTGGAGCCTCGTGAACCTGCGTCCAGCCGGATATTCATCGCACATTCAATGTCGCGGACCTATACCGCTGCATGCCCGCCCGCGATGAACCCAAGGTCATGACACGGATTTGATCGCGGAACCGCCGCCGCTGCGAGACGTTGGTGGAATGGCGGATCGTGATTACATATATCCTGAATTCGTTGGAACTCCCGACACATCCTGATCCCAGCGATCTGACTGACGGAATTTTCGATGCTTGAGTCGCGTACGCTCTTCGGCCGCCCTGGGGAAACCCTGCTGGTGAAGGTCGAAAGGGCCATCTCCGAGTTTCGCGCCGGCCGGCCGGTTCTCCTGCGCGCAGGTGCACAGCTCGCCCTGGCGCTGTCGGCCGAGCTCGCCGATGCCGAGTTGGTGCGCAATCTCGACGCTCTCGCCGCGGGCAACGGCCATCTCGTGCTCAGCCCGGCGCGGCTGCGCCGTCTCGGCGCCAAGGGCCGGACGGAGGCCGGAATTTTCGCGTTGCCGACCATCGACCTCGAGCGTGTCGCTGATCTCACCCTCAAGCTGGAGAGCCGGATGGACGCCCCCGTCGCGCCGGCTTCCGCGCTCGACACCGCAGCGCTCGAGCTGGCGCGGCTGTCGCTCGTCTTGCCGGCCGCGCTGGTCGTGCCCGTGACGGCAGAAGCCGTTGCCGGTGAATCCCTCGTCGAAGCCGATATCGAGGCGGTGAACGCTTACCGCGCCGCCCAGGCCGCCTCGCTCAGGATCGTTGGCCGCGCCCCGGTGCCGCTGGAAGGTGCGCCGGAGACCGAGTTCGTCGTCTTCCGTGGCGGCGAAGGCCTGCGCGATCAGGTCGCGATCATCGTCGGCAAGCCCGATCTCGACACTGCCGTGCCGGTGCGCCTGCATTCCGCCTGCCTGACCGGCGATCTCTTCGGCTCGCTGAAATGCGATTGCGGCGACCAGCTGCGCGAAACCGTGCAGTGGATGGCCGAGAATGGGGGCGGCATCCTGCTCTATCTGGACCAGGAAGGCCGCGGCAACGGCATCTCCAACAAGATGCGCGCCTACAAGCTGCAGAGCCAGGGCTGGGACACCTACGATGCCGACGAAGTCCTCGGCTTCGACCTCGACCAGCGCCATTTCGATTTCGCGGCGACGATGCTGAAACAGCTCGGCGTCACCAGCGTCGTCGCGCTCACCAACAACCCGCAAAAGATCGGCGCGATCGAAGCCGCCGGCCTGGAAGTCGCGGCGAGCCAGCGCGTGCTCGGGCGGCCAAACGCCCACAACGTCCGCTATCTCGCCTCCAAGCGCGACCGCGCCGGGCATCTCATCGACATGGATGCGCTGATGGCGCGCGCCGCGCCCAAGGACTGAATCAGGGCCCGATCGAGCCGGCGACCCTGTTCGCAGCGCTCAAGCCAGCGCCGCCATCGCCGCCACAGGCTGCACAGGCAGGCCATCCAGCACCTTGGCGAGCCCGACCGGGTCGACCTCTCCGCCGCGCATCGTTTCGTCGCGATGGATGCCGCCGGCGATGAACAGGCTGTCGAAGCCCATCAGCCGTGCGCCGGCGAGATCGGTGCGGACCGCATCCCCGATCACCAGCACCTTGCTCGACTCGACAGAACGCCCGCCGCGCAGCTCGGCAGCAGCCGCGAGCGCGAGTTCATAGGCTGGGCGGTACGGCTTCCCGGCCCAGGCGACACTGCCGCCGAGCTCCTCATAGATCATCGCGAGCGAGCCGGCGCAGGGCAGCAGATCCTCGCCGACATGGACCACGAGATCGGGATTGCCGCAGATGAAGGGCAGCCCCTGCTCCGCAAAACGGCTGAGCAGCGGCCGGTACTGCTCCGGCGTCTCGTTGCGGTAGTCGTTGAGCTCGGTCGCGACCACGAGGTCGGCTTGCGCCTCATCGACCAGCTCGACATCGAGACCGGCGAACAGCGCCCGGTCGCTTTGCCAGCCGATATGATAGACGCGGCTGTGGTGACTTTCGGCGATCAGCGAACGCGTGACGTCGCCGGAGGTGACGAGCCTGTCCCAGGCTCCGCGCGGCACGCGCTTGGCGTCGAGCACGCTTGCGACGTGCTGCGACGGTCCCGGCGCGTTCGAGAGCAGCACCACGGCGCCGCCGCGCTCCCGGAAGGCGGTCAAGACGGCGCAGGCCGGCTCCAGCGCCCAGAGCCCGTCATGGACGACGCCCCAGACGTCGCTGATCAGCACGTCGTAGCGTTCGAGCAGCGCGTCCGCATGCTTCAGGATCGGCACGCTCGTCAGGAGGTCTTGCATCAGGAGTTCTTGGCCTCGCTCGCCATCCGCGCCTCGACATCGGCGCGCCGCGGCAGCGGCGCCACCGCGCCATAGCCCTGTGTCGAGAGGGCCGCCGCGACATTGGCATAGGCGCCGGCCGCAAAGGCATCGCCCGTGCGCAGATATTCCGCGAGGAAGGCGCCGTCATAGCAGTCGCCCGCGCCGGTCGCATCGATCGCATCGACCTTGATCGGGCGGAAGCGCTCGCGCCGGACCGGCGTAGCGACGAGCGAGCCCTCATGGCCGAGCGTCAGCGCAACGACCCGCGCGCCCAGCTTGAGATAGAAATCGGCGATGGCGTCGGGCTGGTTGAGACCCGTGAGCTGCGTCGCGTCGTCGAAGCCCGGCAGGACGATGTCGGCCATCGCGCAGGCGGCGTGGATGATCGCGCGGGCCCGCGCCAGCGGCCAGAGCTTGAGGCGCAGATTGGTATCGTAGGCGGTCAGCACGCCGGCCTCGCGCGCCGTCTCGAAGGCCGCGAACACGGCGTCGCAGGCGCTGGCCGAGATCGCCTGGCTAATGCCCGACGCCTGGATGATCCGCGCCGAGCGGATCAGCCCGAGCGGCAGGTCGCCCGGCCCGTAGAGGCTCGCGGCCGAACCAGCCCGCAGATAGGAGAAGACATGGCCCGAAGGCCCGTGATCGACGAAATAGAGCCCGGTCGGCGCGCTCGGATGCGTCGCGACATGGGCGTCGTTCACACCTTCGCGCTGCCACAGCGCGCGGACCGACTGCCCGGCCATGTCGTTGCCGAGCGCCCCGAGATAGCCGACGGACATCCCCTGGCGCACTGCCGCCACCGCACAGTTGGACGTGTCGCCACCCTGGCCGAACTGGAAGGCGCCGGATTCCGCCCGCGTCGCATTGAACTCGCCGAGCGGCTCGCCGAGGCACAGAAGGTCGATGGGACTGTCGGTCACGGGATTTAAAACCATTGAGATGGCGCGGCGCGCGGGCAAGCTCTCCTAGAACAAGGCCCCGCGCATGGAAACCGCTTTTCGCCTCATTCCGCCGCGTCGCGCCCGGTCGGCTGGCTCATCAGCCGGTCTGCCAGCCGAATGATCTCCTGCCGCAGCGCCATGTTGCCGCCCTGGGCGGCCGTGCTCTTGCGCAAGGCGGCGAGCTCCCGCTTTGCCTCCATCCCGTCGCTGCGCGCCTGCTCCAGCGCGCCTTCGAGCGTCTGCAGCTCGGCATGCAAGGCCGCGATCCGCGCCTCGCGCTCCTGCTCCGTTCCTGTCACGGTCGCGATCTCCTGTTCATGCTCGCGGCGAGACGTCGCCAGGGCGTGCTGCGCTTCCACGAGCCAGCCCTCCAGGCTGTCGATCCGCTCCTGTGCCTGCTTGTGCTCGGCCCGCTCCTGTTCGAGAAGCCGCGATGCCTGCTGCGCCTCGTTCGCCGCGAGGCTGCCGCGCGCATCCGCTGCCGCCAGCCCCGCCTCGGCCTGCTCGGCACGCGCCGCAAGTGCATTCGCGCGCAGCCGCTCGCCCTCGCGCTCGGCCGTCATCGCGGCGAGCGCGGCCTCGCTGCGGGAGAGACGCTCCTCCGTCACCGCCAGCCGGTCTCCGAATTCGTCGCGCTCGCTCTGAAGCACCATGATCTGCGTGCGGTCCTCGACCTGCGCGAGCCTGAGCCGCTCATGCTCGTCGCGCTGCTTTGTCAGCTCCGCCTCGCGCTCCGCCAGCGCCGCTTCGATGCGCCCGACCGTCTCGCGTTCCCGGGCGAGCTCGCCGGACCGTTCGTCGAGATCGGCACCCGTGCCGGTCAGCGCCTGCCGGGTCTCGGCGAGGCTCTGTTCGAGCGCGGCCAGATCCGCGATCCGCTTTTCCAGCGTCGCCGTCGTCGCAGCGTGACCGCTGCGCTCGGTCTCGAGGGCCGTGCGGGTTTCGTCGAGCTGGCCACGCGTCTGCGCCAGTTCGGCATCGAGCCTCGCGATCCTGTCGTCGCGCTCGGCACGGTCGCGCCTGAGCTGGCCGATCTCCATGTCGCGCCGGCCGACTTCCTGCATCGCGCCGGCCCTGGCGGCGAACCCCTTCTCGGCCTCCTGCTCGGCCGAGCGCATCCGCACGGCGAGTTCGGCGCGCAGATGGTCGCGATCGGCCGCGATCTCGGCAAGGGAGAGCGGAAAGGCCGCTTCGGCGCGCTTGCGTGCCAGGCGGTCCGCCCGGCGCGACAGGGCGGGCACGGCCGCCAGCGCCAGCAGGGCTGCGCACAGGAAGCCGAGCGCGAACAGCATGGCGGCTTCGATCAAGGCTTGCGGCTCCGCATCCGGTCCAACTCAAGCCGAATCCTGCCACGCCCACCCCGCCATGGCCAGAAAAAGCCGATGAGCGGCGGCAGCATCCGCAGCGTCGGAAACCGCGCTGCTAGGCCGGCGGCAGCCTCAGAAGGGGTTCCAGGTCGCTTGCGGCGAGAATTTGAGGTAGCCGAGATTGACGCCCAGCCGCCAGCCCACCCCGGTCCGGATCGGCACCACCGTGACGCCCCCCGCCGTGAGCGCGGTGAAGCCGAACCCGCCGATAAAATAGGCCGAGCCGTCGACGCCCGCGAAACGCTGATACATCGCCTCGACCGTCGGCAGATTGTAGACGAGCATCATCGTGCGGGCGCCCTCGCCGCCGAAATCGAAGCCGATCGAGGGCCCCTGCCAGAAGGTGCGGCGGTCGCCGGCATTGCGGGTGTAGAGCGTGCCCTCGCCGTAGCGCAGCCCGCCGACGAAGGCACCGGACGCCTCCTGTCCCAGGATATAGCCGTTCGGCTCGCCCCAGCGCCGCACCGCCTCCTCGATCGCCAGCGCGAGGCCGCGCGAGACGTTGCCGAAGAACTTGTGGCCGGAGCCGACGAGTTCGTTCTGCGAGAAGGAGCGCTGGTTGTCATAGTTCTGCGCCTGCGCGATCGCCGGGATCGGCAGCCCTGCGAGGCCGGTTCCGGCCACGGCGAGGCCGCCCTTGATGAGACTGCGGCGGGTCTGGATCATGAACAAGATCTCCGGACAGGGCGGCCGGCAGAACCGGACACCAGAGCGGTGTGTTGGTCCGTCCGATCGGCGCCCGGCGGTTGCTCTGCAACCTGCTTTGGAAGGCGCCACGCGGGCCGGAAGGCGGGCCGATCCTGGGCAATCCGCCGCTCGCTGCCGGACATCGAAAACGCGACATCCGACAAAAGCGAATCAGTTCGCTAACCAAACTGATACGTTGCAAATCTATCCAAGCCGTGAAGATTTGGACGGAGCCGACCGGCCCATGACCGAGGGAAGACGAGGATTTGCCCGCGATGAAGGCCGCAACATGGCAAAGCTGGGTTTTGCTCGCCATCGGCTGCGTCTCGCTGCCGTTTCTCGCCCGGGCCGCGCTGGCCAATACCCCGGCCCCGGCCACAGCCCCTGCCGTCATCGTTTTTGAGAACGGCCTGCCCGCGGGCCTGCCGCCGCTTCCCTCGCTCGGCGAAACGATGCAGCGCGACCCGCGCACCGGCCTGGCGCTCAACGGCTTCGATCCGGTGGCCTACCGCCTCGAAGGCAGGCCCATCGCCGGGCAGCCGGAGCATGAGCTGATCCAGGGCGGGATCGTCTGGCGCTTCGCCTCGGCCGCCAATCTCGCCGCCTTCCGCGATGCGCCCGGCATCTACGCCCCGGCCTTCGCGGGCTTCGATCCGACCGGCGTCGCCGACGGGGTGGCGGTCGACAGCGATCCGAGCCGGTTCGCGGTCGTCGGCTCCCGCCTGTTCCTGTTCCGCTCGGATGAGAACCGCAGGCGCTTCCTGCAGGACCGCTCGCTGCTCGGCGCCGCCGAGGCTCGCTGGAGCACCGTGCTGCGCACTGTCGCGCGCTGAGATCGGGCCTCAGCCCTTCTCAGGAAACCGCTGAATAGCGTCCAAGTCGCGGCTTCAGCAGCCGGCGATGGCGCGCCGCGCCAGCCCCTCGCTCGACGCGGCCACGAAGGGCGGATTGCGGAACTGCTGCTCCGTCCGGCCATAGCGGGGAACGGCGCCATCGAGCGTCAGGATGATCCCGCCCGCCGCCGACAGGATGGCATCGCCCGCCGCGGTGTCCCATTCCATGGTTTGCCCGCAGCGGACATGGAGATCGGCCTCGCCGCTGGCGATCAGGCCGAACTTGACGGCCGACGACATCGGCACGCCCTTGCCGCGGCACATGGTGGCGGTGATGCCGTCGCTGCGCCCGTCACCGTGGAAGCGGCTCACCAGAACGACCGGCCCCTCCTCCGGGAGAGCGCGGACCGCGACGCGGCTGGCCGCCCCCGTCAGCGAGCCATCCGCTGTAAAACCTTGCATATAGGCGTGCTCCCCGCCGAACCAGAGGCGCCCCAACGCCGGGGCGGCGATGGCACCGGCGATCGGCCGGCCATCGACCACAATGGCGATCGCAACGCAGTAGCTGTCGCCACCGGCAAGGAACTCGCGCGTGCCGTCCAGCGGATCGAGCAGGATGAAGACCGCGTCGGGCTTCACGCTGTCGACCGTCTCTTCGCTGATGACGGGAAAATCGGGGAGCAGACGCGCAAGCGCATCCTTCGCCGCCCGGTCGGCCGCGAGATCGGCCGCGCAGACCGGCGAACCGTCCTTCTTGAGCTTGACGTCGCAAGCGGCGCGCATGGCGAGCAATACGGCGGCGCTGGCGCTGGCAGCTTCCGCGAGCTTGCGTCCCAGCCCGTCGCGATCGCGCAGGCGGGGATCCTCACGGCCGATCATGGCGGCCCATCCTTTGAAACTTTGTCCGGGATATGGGGATTAACCACATGAAAACCAAGATGGCACCATACCAGGGAGCAACGGCGCCACGCCGTCGGCGCATCGCACATCCCGGGATTCCACCTTCATGACCGCCATCTCGCTCGATCCGCTCGACCTGGCCGCGCTTCTCTGCAGCCGCGTCTGCCATGACGTGATCAGCCCGGTGGGCGCGATTGTCAATGCCCTGGAAGTTCTGGAGGAAGATGACCCCTCGATGCGTGACTTCGCGCTCGAGCTGATCAAGAAGAGCGCCCGCAACGCCTCGGCCCGGCTGCAATTCGCCCGCCTCGCCTTCGGCGCCGCCGGCTCTGCCGGCGCAATGATCGACCTCGGCGATGCCGGCAACGTCGCCAACGGCTTCCTCAACGACGAGAAGCTCTCGCTCGACTGGGAGGCGCCGCGCGCCCTCCTGCCGAAGAACCAGGTCAAGCTGCTGCTGAACCTCCTGCTCATCGCGACGCAGGCCGTGCCGCGCGGCGGCAAGCTGGTCTCGCGCGCGGTCGTCGAGGGCGAACAGGGCTCCTTCGAGATCACCGCGACCGGCTCGCATGCCCGCATCCCGGCCCATGTCGAGGAGCTGATCGCGGGGCGTTCCGAGAGCGGCGCGATCGACGCCCACGCCGTCCAGCCGCTCTATGCCGGCATGGTCGCCCGGGCCGCCGGCATGGCGATCACCTTCGCGATCGAGGGCGACATGGTCACGATCAAGGCCGCCAAGGCGGAAGCCTGAGCGAAACTCCGCAGTCGAGGTCGGGTTTCAACCGATCATAAACCCTTCTGCTGCTTTAGTTCCCGCAGTGCGTCGCGTTGAGTGATCTTCCTGCATGGACGAGCTGCTGCAAGAGTTCCTGACCGAGACCGGCGAGAATCTCGACACGGTCGATCGGGAGCTCGTCCGTTTCGAGCAGAATCCCAACGACCGCGACATCCTGCGGAACATCTTCCGCCTCGTCCACACCGTCAAAGGCACCTGCGGCTTCATCGGCCTGCCCCGGCTCGAGGCGCTGACCCATGCGGCCGAGTCGGTGATCGGCCAGTTCCGCGACGGCGCCACAGTCAAGCCGAGCGCCGTCACCGCGATCCTGGAGACGATCGACCGGATCAAGGACATCCTGTCCGAGCTGGCCGAAAAGGGGCAGGAGCCGGAGGGCAACGACGAGACACTGATCGGCGAGCTCCAGGCGCTTGCGAGCCATGCCAAGGCCGAGCTGGTCCAGTCGCCGCCCGACGAGGTGTTCGTCGATCCTGTCGCGGCCTATCTCGCGCGCCACGGCAAGGCCCAGGAAGCCGCCGCCCTCGCCTCGCCCAGCGCCTCCGCTTCCGACGACATCGTCTTTCGCAGCGTGCCGGACCCGCAACGCGGACCGGATGGCCGCATCGAGACCAAGCCACAGGCCCCTGCCGAGGAAGGCGCGGGCCAGCGCACCGGCGGCCCCCCGACATTGCGGGTCGCGGTCGACACCATCGAACATCTGATGACGATGGTGTCGGAGCTGGTGCTGACCCGCAACCAGCTGCTCGAAGTCTCGCGGCAGCGGGAAGATGCCGGGCTGAAGGCTCCCCTGCAGCGTCTTTCGCTGATCACCGCCGAATTGCAGGACGGCGTGATGAAGACCCGGATGCAGCCGATCGGCAGCGCCTGGGCGAAGCTGCCGCGCATCGTGCGCGACCTGAGCAGCGAGCTCGGCAAGCGCATCGAGCTGGTGACCGAGGGCGCCGACACCGAACTCGACCGGCAGATCCTCGACCTGATCAAGGATCCGTTGATCCACATGGTCCGCAACTGCGCCGACCATGCGCTGGAGTCCGCGGAGGAGCGCCGCGCCGCCGGCAAGCCCGAGCACGGCACGATCCGCGTCTCGGCCTGGCATGAAGGCGGCTCGGTCACGATCGCGGTCGGCGACGACGGGCGCGGCCTCGATGTCGGGCGCATCGGCCGCAAGGCAATCGCCGCGGGTCTCGCGACCGAAGCCGAGATCGAGAGGATGAGCGACGCCCAGATCGCTCGCTTCATCTTCCATCCCGGCTTCTCGACGGTCGATAATATCACGGCCGTGTCCGGGCGCGGCGTCGGCATGGACGTCGTCAAGGCGAATGTCGATTCGGTCGGCGGCCTCGTCGACATCGCCAGCCGTCCTGGCCAGGGAACGACGATCACCATCAAGATCCCACTGACGCTCGCCATCATCTCGGCCCTGATCGTCGTCGCCGGCGAGGAGCGCTATGCGATCCCCCAGACGGCGGTGCGAGAGCTCGTGCGCGTCAAGGCCGGCGACGAGAACCGTCTCGAGGACATCAACGGCGCTCCCGTGCTGCGCCTGCGCGGGCGGCTCCTGCCGATCGTCGCGCTCGGCGAGCTGATGGGCGGCGCGAAGAAGGACGGCGCCGACGGCTTCATCGTGGTCACCCAGATCGGCGAGCGCCAGTTCGGCATCCTCGTCGACGGCGTCTTCCACACCGAGGAAATCGTGGTGAAGCCGATGTCGAGCAAGCTTCGGCACATCCCGCTCTTCTCCGGCAACACCATCCTCGGTGACGGTGCCGTCGTGCTGATCGTCGATCCCAACGGCATCGCCCGGCTCGTCGGCGCGGCCGGTTCCGACGCAGCCGATGACGAGGCGGAAGCCGCGCCGGCGCCGATGGCGAGTGGGGAGCGCACCACGATGCTGGTGTTTCGCACCGGCGCCGACCGGATCCAGGCCCTGCCGCTCTCGCTCGTCACGCGGCTGGAGGAGGTCGATGCCGACAGCTTCCAGCACGGCGCGGGGCGCACGCTCCTGCATTATCGCAACCGCCTGGTCCCGGTGACGCCGCTTGGCGAAACCAAGCTGCTGCGCGAAGGGCTCCAGCCCCTCGTGATCGTCTCGAATGGCGAGCAGACCGCCGCGCTCGCGGTGGAGACCATCATCGATATCGTCGACGAAGAATTCGAGCTGGAGTTGGCGACATCCGGCGAGCGGGGCGTGATCGGTTCGGCGATCCTGCGCGGTCGGGCCACCGACATCGTCGATCTCGCCCATTACCTGCCGCTCGGCGAGCCCGGCTGGACCGGCGCAGGCCGGGCAAGCGCGGCGCCGGAGCATGTCCTCTTGGTGGAGCCCTCGGAGTTCCTGCGGGAGATGCTGAGCCCCGTGCTGCGGGCCTCCGGCCGCATCCTCGCCACCGCGGCGGACGGCAACGCCGCCTCGCAGGCGGCGATGGCGCCGGAGGTCGGCATCGTCCTCGTCGATCTCGACCGCGACCTCGAGGCCGCGCTGGAGCTGATCGTCGCGCTGCGCGCCCGCCCCCGCGACAATCCGCTGCGGCTTCTCGGCCTGACGACCTGCGCGACGCCGGAACTGCACCGCCGGGTGACCGAGGCCGGCGCCGACGGAATCGTCGCCAAATTCGACCGCCGCGCCCTGCTGGGCGAGTTGAACGCCAGCGGCTCCGCGATGAGGGACGCCGCATGACCGGAAGCCCGAGCCATGACCAGGGCCCGGCGCCGCATTTCGCGGATTCGCTGGACTATGTGACGGTCCGGATCGGCGGACAGCTGCTGGGGCTGCCGATCGAGCGCGTGCGCGACGTCTTCATCACCCATCGCATCACGCTCGTTCCCGGGGCACCGCCGGACATTGTCGGCCTGCTCAATCTGCGCGGCCGCATCGTCACCGCGATCTGCCTGCGCAGCCGGCTGGGCTGCCCGGTCCCCGAGACGCTCGACCAGAGACATGCCGAATTGACGGCGATCGGCCTCGACCATCGCGGCGAGGCCTATGCGCTGATCGTCGACGCCGTCGGCGAGGTCGTCCGGCTCGATCGTTCGACCCTCGAACCGTTGCCCGTCAATCTCGACAGGACATGGGCCGCGCTGGCGGGCGGCGTCCACCGCCTCCCCCACGAACTGCTCGTCATCCTCGATCTCGACGCCGTTCTTGACCTTGACCTGCAAGCCGCAGCCTGAGTGCCCGGCAGAGTTTCTGGAGACAGACCATGAAGTACTGCCTCGTTGTCGACGACTCGGCGGTGATCCGAAAAGTAGCCCGCCGCATCCTCGAAGGGTTGCAGTTCCGCATCGCCGAGGCGGAAGACGGCGCGCGCGCCATCGACGCCTGCAAGGGCGAGATGCCGGACGCCGTGCTGCTCGACTGGAACATGCCGATCATGGACGGCTACGAATTCCTGCGCACGCTGCGCCAGATGCCCGGCGGCAAGCGGCCCAAGGTCGTGTTCTGCACCACCGAGAACGACATCGCCCATATCGCGCGGGCCATGCATGCCGGTGCCGACGAATACATCATGAAGCCGTTCGACAAGGAGATCGTGGCGTCCAAGTTCCATCAGGTCGGGCTGCTCTGAGCCTCGAGGCTCGCAACGCTTCCTCACCTTCGACGACGACGCCTTTCCGCAACCGGGTTGCGCCAGCATGATCGTTTCGCGTTCAGCCTCGCCCGGCTCCGGCCGGCACAAGACGGTCGTCATAGCCGATGACTCGGCGGTCGTGCGCGGGCTGTTCGCGCGCTGGCTCGGCGAAACCGGCAACTTCCATGTCGTCGCCGTGGCCGGAGACGGCGAGACGGCGCTGGCCCATGCCGGCCGCTTCAAGCCGGACGTGCTGGTGCTCGATCTCGACATGCGTGGCGTCGATGGCCCCAGCGCCCTGCCGCACATCCTGCGGGAAAGCCCGCACACCAGCATCCTGCTCGCGGCGACGCTGAACGAGCGCAATACGCGCCTCGCCCTGGAATGCATGACGAAAGGCGCGATGGATCTCGTCTCCAAGCCCGACAGCCGCGCCGGCATGACGCTGTCGCTCGACTTCCGCAGCGAGTTCCTGCTGAAGCTCGGCAACATCGCCCAATCCGCGACCCAGCCGGGGACGTTGCCGCCCGAGGTCGATCTCGGCTGGCCGGCCGGCCATACCGATCTGCGGCCCCTCGTCTGGGCGATGCCGCGCTATCTGCTGATCGGCGCCTCGACCGGCGGCCCGCGCGCCGTCGCTCGGGTCCTTTTCGACATCGGCGACGCGCTGAGGGACATCACCACGCTCGTCGTCCAGCACATGCCTCCCCTGTTCACGGCCTCCTTCGCCGAGCAGGTCGCAAGCCATGTCGGCATCCCCACACGCGAGCCGTTCGATGGCGAGCGCCTGGCGCGCGGCACCGTCTACATCGCGCCGGGCGGGCGGCATCTCGGCATCGACCGGAGGCTCGGCCATATCGTGGCGGCGATCAGCGACGGCCCCCCGGTCAATTTCTGCCGCCCGGCCGTCGATGTCCTGTTCGGCGATGCGGCCCGCCATCTCGGCGCCGCGGCGCTGGGGCTGGTGCTCACCGGCATGGGCAGCGACGGCACGGACGGCGCCGCGGCCCTGCGCCAGGCCGGAGCCGCCGTCGTCGCGCAAGACGAACAGAGCAGCACGATCTGGGGTATGCCCGGCTCGGTCGTGCGTGCCCGCCACGCCAGCGCGGTCGCGCCACTCGACGAGATCGGTGGCGCGATCCGGGCTCTCCTGCGGGGAGCGCCGCCGGCATGACGGAAACGGATTTCGCCTTCCTGCGCCTGCTGCTGCGGCAGCGTTCCGGCCTGGCTCTGGGCACCGACAAGCGCTATCTCGCCGAGAGCCGTCTGAGCATCCTGTGCCGGCGCCGCGGCATCGAGAGCATCGAGGTGCTGATGCAGCGAATGCGGCTCGGCCGCGATCCCCAGTTGGAGGCCGCCGTGGTCGAGGCGATGACCACCAACGAGACCCTGTTCTTCCGCGACCGCACGCCGTTCGACCTCTTCCGCGACGTCCTGCTGCCCGAAAAGCTCGCCGCCAACGCGGCTTCGCGTTCGCTGCGCATCTGGTGCGCCGCGGTTTCGAGCGGCCAGGAGGCCTATTCGCTCGCCATGCTGATCGACGACATGGCCGAGCGCCTTGTTGGCTGGAAGATCGAGATCCTCGGCACCGACATCTCCGGCGACGTGCTAGAGAAGGCACGCTCCGGCATCTACAGCCAGTTCGAGGTGCAGCGCGGCCTGCCGATCCAGATGCTGCTGAAGCATTTCAGCCAGCGCGGCGACAAATGGCAGATCGCCGACCGGCTGCGCGCGAAAATCGATTTCCGCCAGCACAACCTGCTGGAGCGCAACGACCATTTCGGCCGCTTCGACATCGTGTTCTGCCGCAACGTCCTGATCTATTTCGACGTGCCGACGAAGGAGAAGGCGTTGGACCTCCTCGCCCAGCGGCTCGCGCCGGCGGGAGGCCTCGTCCTGGGAGCGACGGAAACCGTCGTCGGCCTCGTGACGGCGTTGCAGCCTGACCCGCAGCACCGCGGGCTTTACCGGCCGGCGACCGGGCCACGGCCGGCGGCGACACCCGCATTTCCCCGCCCCCTCGATCGGCGCGCGCCCGGTCGCAACGCCACCGCACATTGAAGCTGGGCGAAGGTTCTCGAGGCGAAGGTTTTCGAGGGGCGAGGCGCCGCCGGAAGCACTCCGAACGATCCGGGCCGTTTCCGATCTGGCCCGGCAGACTTGGTCCAGAAAGAGCCCGATAAACAAAAACCCCGCCTTGCGGCGGGGTCCCGTCGACCTGTCGTGTACATCCGACGATCAGGTCAAAACTCTTATCTCCCTGCCGCGTGACCGTCGCATGACGACGAAGCGACGGGAATGCGTCAGGCCGGGATGCGTTCCTCGACGTCGGAAGGCTCGCGCAGCACATAGCCGCGGCCCCAGACCGTCTCGATGTAGTTCTTGCCGTCCGAGGCGTTCGCCAGCTTCTTGCGCAGCTTGCAGATGAAGACGTCGATGATCTTGAGCTCGGGCTCGTCCATGCCGCCATAGAGATGGTTGAGGAACATCTCCTTGGTGAGCGTCGTGCCCTTGCGGAGCGAGAGCAGCTCCAGCATCTGGTATTCCTTGCCGGTCAGGTGCACGCGGGCGGCATCGACCTCGACCGTCTTGGTGTCGAGATTGACGACCAGATCGCCGGTGGTGATGACCGACTGGGCGTGGCCCTTCGAGCGACGCACGATCGCGTGGATGCGGGCGACCAGCTCGTCCTTGTGGAACGGCTTGGTGAGATAGTCGTCGGCGCCGAAGCCGAGGCCCTTCACCTTGTCCTCGATCCCGGCAAGACCGGAGAGGATCAGGATCGGCGTCTTGACCTTGGCGACCCGCAAGCTGCGCAGAACCTCGTAACCCGACATGTCGGGGAGGTTCAGATCGAGCAGGATGATGTCGTAGTCGTAGAGTTTGCCGAGATCGACGCCCTCTTCGCCGAGATCCGTCGTATAGACGTTGAAGCTCTCGGATTTGAGCATGAGCTCGATGCTTTGAGCGGTCGCGCTATCGTCCTCGATCAGCAGAACCCGCATGTCCACGTCCCCAATTTCGCCCGCAGGGCAGGTTGATCGCTCTTTTCGCCCGGACCAGCCCGGAACCGGACGACGACGCACTTGCCCGATGAAACGCCACGCGACACGCTACGGTGAATTGGTTAACAAACCGTGATTCCCGAGCGCAAGGGCTTCCTTGGAGAAAGTGAACGATCCTTGTCCAGGTGAGTCGAATTTGACACGGATCGACGAGCACTCCTCCGCGAAAACGCCGTTTCGCGGAGACCGCCTCGGGAAACGGGGCAGCAAAAGCCCCGCGACACGCAGCGATCTCGAAACACAGTGTTAATCACAGAGGTAAACGAAAGGTTGACGAAGGCCTTATGAGCACCCCTTCACACGGTACTGGACGGCTCTCCGCCCTGGCCTCCGCCATCGACGGCCTGGACGGAATGACGGTCTATGGCCGTGTCATCGGCGTGCGCGGCTTGCTCGTCGAGGTCGCCGGTCCCATCGGCGCGATGAGCCTGGGCGGCCGGGTCGGCATCGAGATCGCGCCGGACACGCGCGTCCCCTGCGAAGTCGTCGGCTTTTCGGGCGAGAAGGCGCTGGTCATGCCCTTCGGCGGTCTCGACGGTGTGCGCCGGGGCTGCCCGGCTTATGTCGACCGCGCGCAGCCGGGCCTCTCGCCCACCTCGGCCTGGCTCGGGCGCGTCGTCGATGCGCTCGGCCGTCCGGTCGATGGCGGCCCGCCGCTGCCGCAGGGCGACACGCTCTACGCCTTTCGCGCCGATCCGCCGCCGGCCCACGCCCGGCGCCGCGTCGGCAAGCCGCTCGACCTCGGCGTGCGCGCGCTCAACGCCTTCCTGACCTGCTGCCTCGGCCAGCGCATGGGCATCTTCGCCGGTTCGGGCGTCGGCAAGTCGGTGCTGCTTTCGATGCTGGCCCGCTATGCCCGCGCCGACGTCAACATCATCGGCCTCGTCGGCGAGCGCGGCCGCGAGGTTCAGGAGTTCCTGCAGGAGGACCTCGGGCCGGAGGGCCTCGCCCGCTCGATCGTCGTCGTCGCGACCTCCGACGAGCCTGCTTTGATGCGCAAGCAGGCGGCGCTCACCACGCTGACGCTCGCCGAATATTTCCGCGACCGCGGCCTGCAGGTGATGTGCCTGATGGATTCGGTGACGCGCTTCGCCATGGCGATGCGCGAGATCGGGCTCGCCGCCGGCGAGCCGCCGACGACCAAGGGCTACACGCCGACCGTCTTCGCCGAATTGCCGCGCCTTCTGGAGCGTGCCGGACCAGGCACCGAAGACGGGGCCATCACCGGCCTCTTCACCGTGCTGGTCGATGGCGGCGACCATGACGAGCCGGTCGCCGACGCGGTGCGCGGCATCCTCGACGGCCATATCGTGATGGAGCGCTCCATCGCCGAGCGCGGCCGCTATCCGGCGATCAACATCCTGAAATCGGTCTCGCGCACCATGCCGCGCTCCTGCGACCCGGCTTATTACCCCGTCGTGCAGAAGGCTCGCGCCACGCTCGCGACCTATGCCGACATGGAGGAATTGATTCGCCTTGGCGCCTATCGCCAGGGCGCCTCGGCCGAGGTCGACGAGGCGATCCGCCTCAACCCGGCGCTGGAGGCCTTCCTCAAGCAGGCCAAGGACGATGCGACCTCGCTTCCGGAAAGCTATGCCCGCCTCGCAGCGATCATGAGCGAAGGCGCATGAGCACGGCATTGCCAGGAGGACGCCCTATGACAGGCCGAGGCCCTGACGCCGGCAGGGGACGCTATGTTACGGTGGCCCGCCTGCGGAAGGACATCTCGATGCTGCGCTCTTTCCTGATCCTGTTCGTGCTGCTCTCGGGCTCTGCGGCTGCGCGGGCCACGGAGCCCGCCTTGGAACTGATCGGGGCGGGACCTTCCGCGATCACCCTATCGCCCCGGACCGTAGCCACCCTTCCCAACGTCGACCGCGACGTCACCTTCGCCACTTCGAAGGGCCCATCGACCGCGCATTACAGGGGCGTGCTGCTGTGGGACGTCCTGCAGGCGAACAAGGTTTTCGACGGCCTCGATCTCAAGGCTCAGCTCGCCAAGACCATCCTCGTCAATGCCCGGGACGGCTATCGCATTGCCTTCTCGATCGGCGAGATCCATCCGGATTTCGGCAATCTGCCCCTGCTCCTGGTGACGGCGATCGACGGCAAGCCGCTCGACCAGGACTGGCGCCTCGTCGCTCCCGGCGACAAGCGCGGCGCGCGGGCCGTGCGCGACGTCGTGAAGATCGAGCTGCGCTGAAGCCCGCTGCGAACGCCGACCGGAGACCCAGAGCTTGATCGCCACCATCCTGACCGGGCTCGTAGCCCTGATCCATGTCTACATCGCCGTGCTGGAAATCTGGCTCTGGGATACCCCGCGCGGACGCCGGGCCTTCGGCCTCACGCCGGAATTCGCCAAGCAGTCGCGGGTGCTTGCGGCCAATCAGGGCCTCTACAACGCCTTCCTCGCCGCAGGGCTCGGCTGGGGCCTCTGGCTCGGGCCGGCGGGCCTTTCGATCAAGCTGTTCTTCCTGGCTTGCGTGCTCGTCGCAGGCCTCTTCGGCGCGGCCACCGCGAGCCGCAAGATCCTCTACATTCAGGCCCTGCCGGCGGCGCTCGCCTTGCTGGCCCTGCTCGCCGGTTATTGAGAGACGGCCGGCGCCCGCGCGAGCATCCGCGCCAGCGCGAGCATCGCGAAGAAGCCGAAGAACTGGATCACGGCGGAAAAGATCAGCGTCGCACTGGCGCCGAGACGCTCGATCAGCACCGCGAACAGCAGTGGCGCCACCGCGAAGGCGATGTTCTGCGGCACGGTGAGCTGGCCGAGCATCGCGGCAAAGCCACGCCGCCCGAAGAGCGCGAGCGGCAGCGTCGCACGCGCCACGGAAATGACGCCGAGCGCCGCGTTGAAAACCGCGACGAAGATTCCGGCCGCCACGATCCCCGTCGGCGCCAGGGGCAGGATAAGGCAGCAGAGCGGCCCGAGCAGCAGGCCGAAGAGCGCGACGCGCTCCACTGGCAGCCTCTCGCCCAGCGTGGCGTCGATCGCCCGTGCGACGATGGTGGCGGGTCCACCCAGCGTCGCGATCCAGACCGCTTCCGTCTGCGTCAGGCCGCCCTCCCGGAACAGGCTGATGAGATGCAGCGGCAGCCCCCAGGAAACCAGGCCGCTGGCGGAGAAGGCGAAAGCCGTCAGCCAGAACGCCATCCGCCGCTTTCCGGGCTCGACCCGCCCGGTCTCGAGGGAGGAAGCTGGCGCGGTCCCGGCGGCCGCCGGCGTGGGATGTCCGTGGAAGCGTGGAACCGCCGCATAGATCGGCAGCACGATGAAGAGCTGCATCGCTGCGAAGACGAGCAGCGTCGCGCGCCAGCCGAAGGCATCCATGAGGATCGCCGTCAGCGGCCAGAACAGGCTGGAGGACAGCCCCGTCACCAGCATCATCAGGCCGATGACCCGCCGCGTTCGTTCGCCCATGAGCTGCGCGACGGCGACGTTGCCGACATTGGCGAGCGACATCGCATGGCCGATCCCGATCACGAACCAGCTCGCCAGATAGCTGATCGGCCCTTGCGCCATGGACAGCACCGCGAAGCCCAATGCGCAGATGATCGCGCCCACGCACATCGAGCGGCGCGTCCCTTCCCGGTCGAGCACGCGGCCGATCGCGGGTGCGACCAGCGCGCCCGTCACCAGCAGGATGGTGATGCCGCCGAAGACGATCTCGGCATTGAGCCCGAGATCGCGGTCGAGCGCCTGCATCAGCACCGAGGGCGAATAGAAGGTCGTGCCCCAGCCGATGAGCCGCGTCGCGACCAGCCCGCATAGCAAAGGCCCGTGGCCGGAAAAACGAGATGAGGACGGCAAGGCGAGGAACCCGAAAGAACGGCCGGCTGACCGCCGGAAACTGACTAGATCATCCTGTCACGCCGCGGCAGCAGCGCGGATGCGACTTGAATATGCAGAAAAGGCAGTCCTTTCCGGTAAGAAAGGGTCAACCTCCTTGCGCCTATTGTGACGCCGTCTCGCGGAGTTTTCCGGTTGCAGGCCGAGGGGTCGGCCGCGACCATGCGCGATCAGGAGTTGAAAACGAGATGAAGTCGCGAGAGACGCTTCTGCGGCTGAAGCGCTTCCAGGTCGACGAAAAACGTCGCCGGGTGAGCCAGATCGAGATGATGATCGCCGACTTCAATCGGATGGCGACCGATCTCGATCGTGAAATCCACTCGGAGGAAGCACGCGCCGGGATCTCCGATCCCGCGCATTTCGCCTATCCGACCTACGCCAAGGCGGCACTCGGCCGGCGCGATAATCTGCGCCAGTCGGCCGAGAACCTGCAGGGCCAGCTCGACGAGGCCAAGGCCGAATTGCAGGAGGCCTTCGAGGAGATGAAGAAGGTCGAGATCCTCGACGACCGCGAACGGGCGACCGAGCGCGCCGCCGAAGCCGCCCGCGACCAGGCGACGATGGACGCCATCGGGCTGCGCTCGCGGGCCTGAGCGCTCCCGGCCGAAAGCAATCAGGAGGCGGAAGCCCACAGGCTTCCGCCTTTTTTGTTTGCCGGCGATACGGCCGACCGGGACAGGGCGTCATTCTCGGGCTTGCCCCGAGAATCTCATGACCAGAGGGCTCTGATTTCCGAGATGCTCGGGTCAAGCCCGAGCATGACGGCGGTGGATCGCGCCCTCAGGCGACGACCGGGTGGTGCGGCACGCAATCCCGCCGCATCTGGCCCGCCAGCCGCGGGTCGTCGTTGACCTCGATGCCGCGCTTGAAGACCTTGAAGCCCGAGCGCTGGTAGAAGGCGAGCGCGCCCTGATGGTCGATGGTGCAGGTATGCACCCAGAAGCGCGAGATCGGCTTCGCCCAGGCCAGCGCCAGCGCCCGGTTCATCAGCCAGCGTCCGGCTCCCTTGCCGAGCACGGGCTCGTCGAGCCCGAAGAAGGCGAGCTCCGCCTCCCCCGCCTCGCGAAAATCGAGTTCCAGCAGCCCGACATCGCGCCCCTCATAACGTGCGGCATAGATCGCGACGGATGGATCGGTGAGGGTCGCCTCCAGCTCGGCACGCGGCTCGGTAAGGCGGCTGAACCACATCCAGCGCTCGCCGAGCAGCCGGTAGAGGGCGAGATAGCGCTCCGTATCGCGCCCGTCGATCGGCTCGAGGGAGAAAGCCCCGGTTCCCGGCGGGTCGGGCCGCTCGGCCGGCTTCGCGAACATTTCCAGCGACGTGACGATCGCGGCGATCTTGCCGGGCGGTAGGTCCGTGGTACCAGTGAGGCTGATGGTCAGGGTCTGCGTCAAGGCGGCATCCGATGGTGGTTTTGAGTCTGCCGCGATCATGACACGATCCCGGCCGAAAGATCATGGTGCGATGACGCATGGCAGGAGCATATCGCCGCCGGATCGGCGGTACGGGAACGGGCAGCGGCTGCGGCTGCTGTTCGCGCTCCTGGTGATGTGCCTCGCCGTGGTCCCCCATGTCACGCTCGCCGCTTCATTGATGCGCATGCCCGTGAAGGCCTCAGGCCAGCATCAGGCGAACCCGCTCGGAACACCCGCCGCGAGCGCCTTGACCGCCACCGAAGTTGCACCCTGCCACCAGCCTTCGCCTTCCGCGAAGGGGCATCCCGTCGGCGCGCCGCCGATCTGCTGCATCATCGGCTGCGGCCTGATCGCGGAAGCGCCCGTGATCGCCCTGCCCTCGCGGACGATTCTTTGGTCACGGCCCGGCCTCGCTTTGGCCGAGACGCGCGCCGGCATCTCGACCGAGCCGGCCAAGCCGCCGCCCCGAAGCGGGCTCGCGCGAAGCTGAATCCTTTTCCCGTTTTCAGGCGGCTTCAGACACCGTTGCCGGTGCGAGCCGTCATTCGTTCTCACAGGAATCCGAACAATGAATCGCTTCAAATCGTCCCTCGCGGCGCTCGCACTCGCAGCCGCCTTCGCCGGCCCCGGCTTTGTCGAGCAGGCCTTGGCCCAGCATCAGGGCCATGGCGGCGGCACCATGAAGATGGACGGCGCGAGCACGGACAGCGCCGCGACCAAGGCCTTCAAGGAAGCCAACGCGAAAATGCACAAGGACATGGACATCTCCTATTCCGGCGATGCCGATGCCGATTTCGTGCGCGGCATGATCCCGCATCACCAGGGTGCCATCGCCATGGCGCGGGTCGTCCTCGCCCACGGCAAGGATCCCGAGATCCGCAAGCTCGCCGAGAACGTCATCCGCGACCAGGAGAAGGAGGTCGGCGAGATGCGTGAATGGCTCAGGAAAAACGGCAAGTAGCCGCTATCAATCCGGCAGGCGGCGGCAACGCCGCTTGCCCTCGGCCCTCCTCGCTGGCAAGAGGACGTGAAGGTTCGCGCCGCTGCGGTGACGACGCGGGCCTGCTTGCCAAGCCCTTTCGAAGTCCCTCCCGTCGCGGCCTTCATGAAACGCTATCTCGATTATCTCTGGCCGATCATCGGGCTCGTCGCGGTCGTCTGGTCCGTCGAGCTGCTTTGGGACAAGCTCAAGGCCGAGGCCGGCACGGACGCGGCGATCGAGGCTCTGCTCCAGAACGCCAATCTCTGGCAGAGCATCAAGATCATCGCCCACCGCATCGGCCACAAGATCGCGGTGATCCCGCCTAACGCCTTCTTCCACGCCGCGCTCGCCACCCTCGTCGCCTATGCGGCGCTCGCCTGGTACGATCGCATCGCCCTGATGCATCTGCGCAAGGAGAAGGGCATCTCCTGGCTCTACATCTCGCTCTGCTCCTTCGTGACCTATGCGCTCTCGCACAATATCGGCGCCTCGGTCTTCTCGGGCGGCATGGTGCGCTACCGTGCCTATACGGCGAAGGGGCTGACGGCGGCGGATGTCGCGATCCTGATCGCGCTCTGCTCCTTCACCTTCGCCTTCGGCACGCTGCTGCTGTTGGGAATCGTGCTGGTCTACGAGCCGGAGATCCTGCGGCCGCTGACGCGGCTGTCGAAATGGTTCGCCATCGGCGACGGCACGGCGCGCCTGATCGGCGTCGGCATGCTCGTCTTCGTCGCGCTCTACACCATCGGCTCCTGGCTCAAGTTCAGGCCGGTGAAGATCGGCAAGTTCGAGGTCATCTATCCGCGGCTGCGCATCGTCGCGAGACAATATCTCGCCGCGCCGCTCGAGCTCGCGGGCGCCGCCGGCATCATCTATTTCGCCCTGCCGGACCAGGGCAATCCGGGCTTCATGGTCGTGCTCGGCGCCTTCCTGCTCTCCTTCTCCGCCGGCCTGCTGAGTCAGGTTCCCGGCGGCGTCGGCGTGATGGAGGCGGTCTTCCTCGCGGTGATGCCCGGCGTGCCGGCACCTGCCGTCTTCGCCGCCCTGCTGATCTGGCGGCTGTTCTATCTCATCCTGCCGCTGGTGATCTCGCTGCCGATCGTGGTCGCCTTCGAGCGTGCGCAGCTCAAGCGCAGCACCCGCATCGCGCCGCCGCCCTGACGGGTCAGCGCGCCCGTTCCGGGCGCTTCAGCGCGATCGCCGCCGCACCGAACATCAGCAGCGCGCCGACTGCCTCGGAGACGCCGAAGGGCTCGCTCAGGACGATGACGCCGACGCCGACGGCAATCGCCGGGCTGATGAAGGCGTAAAGCCCGGCGCGGAAAGCGCCCCAATCCCTCAGCAGCCGCATATAGATGGTGAAGCCCATCAGCGAGCCGCCGATGATGAGGAAGACGACGGCGGGCAGCACGGGCGATCGCACCAGCGCAGCGAAATCGGCACGGCCGACCGGCTCGACCAGGGCGGACACCGCCGACAGGCCGACGCCGCCGATCAGCGTCTGCCAACCGGCCAGCGTCAGCGTCGGCATCGTGCCCGCGATCGGCCGCGAGAGCACCGCACCCGTGCAGTAGAACAAGGTGCCGAAGGCGACCGCGGCGAGCCCAACCGCCTCCAACGGATCGCCATGCACCGCCGAAAGCCCGCCCAGCGCCCGCGTCGCGAAGAGGAAGCCGAGCCCCACCGTGCCGAGCCCGATCGCGGCGAGCTTGCGCGCGTCGATGCGCTCGCCCTCGATCGCGCGGCTCGCCAGCAGGGTGAAGATCGGGATCGTCGCGAAATTGACGATGGCCGCGAGCCCGGTCGGCGCATGGGCCGTGCCCCAGAACAGCAGGCTGTAATTCGCGGTGTTGAGCAGCAGAGCCGTGACGACCAATCGCGGCCAGGCTCCAGCAGGCACTTTCGGCAGGTCGCGCCCGGCCCAGAGCAGCATCAGCACGCCGGCGAGCGAAAAGCGGACGGCGGCCAGGAACACCGGCGGCACATGCGAGGCACCGACCTTCACCGGCAGCCAGGTCAGCCCCCAGACGAGGCACATCACGGCGAAGAGGGCGGCATTCCGGTTCATGATTGTCGCTTAGCGGCGCAGCCGGATGCTGACCATTGCGCGGCAGGCATTAGGGGGCCGTGGAAACGAGAGGTGCTGCGGCGCCGACCGCGCTTGCGAGGAGCGTCAGCGACGAAGCAATGACGGCTAGACGCTGCCGACCGTCTTCAACCGCGCGCGGGGATGAATCTCGCTCTGCGACAGCACGGGCGTCTCGCGCCGGAAGCGCTCGATGATCTGCCGGGCGAAGGGACGCGCCATGCCGGAGGTGACGAGCGCCGGCATTTCGCCGATGCGCGCCGCGTCCTCGAACTTGTCGCGGACATGGCGGACGAACTCCTGCAGCCGCGAGGGTTGCATGGCGAGATGGCGATCCTCGCCCTGGCCGATGATCGATTCGGCAAAGACGCTTTCCCAGGCCGGCGACAGCGTGATGATCGGCAGCACGCCGTTGCCGTCGGAGAATTGCGCGCAGATCTGGCGGGCGAGCCGGGCGCGGACATGCTCGGCGATGTCGCGCGGGTTCTTGATCCCGCCCGCGACCTCCGCGATGCCCTCGATGATGGTGCCGAGATCACGGATCGAGATGCGCTCGGCCAACAGCAATTGCAGCACGCGCTGGATGCCGGTGGTCGAGATCTGGTTCGGAACGATCTCCTTGATGAGATCGGCATGGTCCTTCGGCAATTCACGCAGCAGCTTCTGCACCTCGGCATGCGAGAGCAGCTCCGGCATATTCGACTTCAGCACCTCGGTGAGATGCGTCGAGATCACCGTCGCGGCGTCGACGACGGTATAGCCGCGCAGTTGCGCCTCATCCTGCAGCGCCGAGTCGATCCAGGTCGCCGGCAGGCCGAAGGTCGGCTCCAGCACATTGTGGCCGGGCAGGTTCACCGTGCCGCCCATCGGGTCCATCGCCATGTACTGGCCGGCATAGACGATGCCATGGCCGGCATCGATCTCCTTGATCTTGATGTAGTAGTGGTTCGCCTCGAGCTGGACGTTGTCGACGATCCTGACCGCCGGCATGACGAAGCCGAGCTCCGCTGCGAGCTGGCGCCGCAGCGCCCGGACCTGATCGGTCAGGCGGTCCTGCCCGCCCGGCGCGTTGACCAGCGGCAGCAGCGCATAGCCGATCTCGATCTTGAGCTCGTCCATCTTGAGGAGGTCGTTCAGCGTCTCCTCGCGCGGCGTGCCGTCGGGCATCACCGCCCCGCTGGCCTGCGCCGCCTCCGCCTGCGCCGTCTCATCGGCGCGCTGCTTGGCGGCGCGGCCGAAATGGCGGGCCAGAAAAGCGGCGCCGCCCGCCAGCAGCAAGAAGGGCAGCATCGGGATGCCGGGCAGGACCGCGATCAGCAGCATCACAGCCGCCGACATGCCGAGCGCCTTCGGATAGCCTGAGAGCTGCTTGCCGAGCGCCTTGTCGGCCGCGCCGCGCACGCCCGCCTTCGAGACGAGCAGGCCGGCGGCGGTCGAGACGATCAGCGCCGGGATCTGGCTGACGAGGCCGTCGCCCACCGTGAGCTGGGTGTAGTTGTGCGCCGCCTGGCCGAAGCTCAGCCCCTGCTGCGCCACGCCGATGATGATGCCGCCGAGCACGTTGATGAAGGTAATGAGCAGGCCGGCGATGGCATCGCCGCGCACGAATTTCGAGGCGCCGTCCATCGAGCCGAAGAAGGAGGATTCGTCTTCGAGCGCGCGGCGCCGCAGCTTCGCCGTCTCCTGGTCGATCAGCCCGGCGGAGAGGTCGGCATCGATCGCCATCTGCTTGCCCGGCATCGCATCGAGCGAGAACCGTGCGGCGACCTCAGCGATACGGCCCGAACCCTTGGTGATGACGACGAAATTGACGATGATCAGGATGGTGAAGACGATCACCCCGATCACGAAATTGCCGCTCATCACGAAGCCGGCGAAGGCCTCGATGACATGCCCCGCCGCCGAGGTGCCTTCATGGCCATGGGCGAGGATGAGGCGCGTCGAGGCGAGGTTCAGCGCCAGCCGGAACATGGTGACGATGAGCAGCACCGTCGGGAAGGCCGAGAACTCCAGCGGCTCCTCGATGAAGAGCGCCGTCATCAGCACCAGCACCGACAGGATGATCGACAGCGCCAGCAACAGGTCGAGCAGAACCGCCGGCATCGGGAAGATGAGCACCACCAGGATGCCCATGACGCCGATCGCCAGGAACAAGTCCGGACGGTTGAACAGCTTTCCCATCGCGTTGCGATCGGGAAGGTTGAAGCCGCCTCCCTGACCTGCCGTCACATCGGTCATCGACCGCCCCGCCCTCTCGCCGGTCGTCATCCGCGTACGGACGCCGCGCGCTCCGGAGCGGAGCGCGACCCGGCAATTCTTGCCGGGTTCATGGTGAACGAATTGTTAAGACGCGAAAGAATTTCGGGCCGGAACCTTCCGATGAACGGATGGTTATCGAAAGGCCGCGTTGTGGCCGCATTCGCCGTTCCAACTCGCCGGCGGCCGGCAAGACCCTGCCAAATCCCAACGATATCGGAGGAAATCTTGAACAGACGATCCTTTCTGACGAGCCTTTTCGGTGGTCTCGCGGTTGCCGGCATCGGCGGTGCCGCCCTGGCGAAGAACCTGGTCGAAGCGGCCCCCGCCCCCGTCGAGCCTGCCGCCGGCGCGATCGACCCCGCTCTCAAGGCCGGCCTCGACGAGACCGACGCGGCCTTCACCCAGTATTATCACGGGCGGCCGCGCCATCACCGCCGCCCCTCTCCGCCCATGCATCACCGGCGGCATCCGCCAATGCATCGCCGCCCGCGCCGCGTGATCCGCAACGGCCGCGTCTACTACGTCCGCTGACAGCCTGAGGGGCGGTGCCCGATCGGTGCCGCCCCTTCCCCTTCGAGGCACACCGCCAGAACGATTGGAGGACGCCGGCATGACAGCGCCGGACAGAAGCCGGGAAGGCGTGATCGAAACCGACGTGCCGGCGCGGCTGGACCGCCTGCCCTGGTCGCGGTTCCACACCCTCGTCGTGGTCGCGCTCGGCATCACCTGGATTCTCGATGGGCTCGAGGTCACTCTCGCCGGTGCGGTCTCGGGGGCGCTGAAGGAAAGCCCGGTCCTCAAATTCACCAATACCGAGATCGGCATGGCGGGCGCCGCCTATATCGCCGGCGCCGTGCTGGGCGCCGTCTTCTTCGGCTGGCTCACCGATCGGCTGGGCCGCAAGAAGCTCTTCACCATCACCGTCCTGGTCTATCTCACGGCCACGGCCGCCACCGCGTTCTCCTGGAACCTGTGGAGCTTCCTCGCCTTCCGCTTCCTCACGGGGATGGGCATCGGCGGCGAATACACGGCGATCAATTCGACGATTCAGGAACTGATCCCCGCCCGCGTCCGTGGCTGGACCGATCTCGTCATCAACGGCTCCTTCTGGGTCGGCGCCGCGCTGGGCGCGCTCGGCGCCATCGTGCTGCTCGACCCCGCCCATATCGAGCCCGAGCATGGCTGGCGGCTGGCCTTCTTCATCGGTGCCGTGCTCGGCCTCGTCATCCTGATCCTGAGGCAATGGATTCCCGAAAGCCCGCGCTGGCTGATCAGCCACGGCCACCATGAGCGCGCCGCCGCGATCGTGGCCGATATCGAGCGCCGCTCCGGCTTCATCCCGCCCGCCGGGGAAAATCTGCCGCCGACCCGGCTGCGCCCGCGCGCCGCGACGCCACTGCGCGAGGTCTTCCGCGCACTCTTCATCCTGCATCGCGAGAGGGCGCTGGTCGGCCTCGCGCTGATGGTCTCGCAGGCCTTCTTCTACAACGCGATCTTCTTCACCTACGCGCTGATCCTGACCGATTTCTATCATGAGCCGTCGCAGGCGGTCGGCTGGTTCATCCTGCCCTTCGCGGCCGGCAATTTCCTCGGTCCCCTGCTGATCGGGCGGCTCTTCGACACCCGGGGCCGGCGCTTCATGATCGCCACGACCTATGCGCTCTCAGGCCTGCTCCTGACCGGCACCGGCTATCTGTTCTGGCGCGACTGGCTCACAGCCTCCCATCTCACCCTGTGCTGGAGCGTCGTCTTCTTCTTCGCCTCGGCAGCGGCGAGCTCGGCCTATCTCACGGTGTCCGAGACCTTCCCGGTCGAGATGCGGGCGCTCGCCATCGCCGTGTTCTACGCGATCGGCACCGGCGCGGGCGGCATCGCCGGCCCCTGGCTCTTCGGCATCCTGATCGACACCGGCTCGCGCGGCAGCGTCTTCGGCGGCTATCTGCTCGGCGCGGCGCTGATGCTCGCCGCGGCCGTCATCGCGGCGCGCTTCGCGGTGCGGGCCGAGCGCCAGCCGCTCGAAAGCGTCGCGCGGCCTCTTAACGCGGTGGATTGAGCTTTCCCACCGACAATAACCATGCGGGCCGAAAAGACGTCAGAGGGAACAAATCATCATTTAAATGCATTACTCCCCACCTGCATTCCGCCCTTATGAATGCAGGGGGAGATGTGGTGAAGACAGTCTGGAGGCCGTCGTGGACAGACGCTCATTCCTGATGACATTGGTCGGGGGCTTTGCCGCCGCCGGCCTTGGCGGGATCGCCGCCGCCAAAGCCGCGCAGCCGGCTCGGATATTGCCGCCGGAAGGCGCGCCGCTCAAGGACGCCGAAGCCGTCCCGGCGGAGACGAAGGAGGCGCTGGACAAGACCGACGCCGAATTCAGCCAGTACTACTACTACCGCCGGCCGCGCTATCGCTACTACCGGCGGCCCTATTATCGGCCGCGCTACTACTACCGGCCCCGCTATTATGCCCGCCCGCGCTACTATTATCGTCGGCGCTGGTAGGAACCGCTCTCCGGGTCAGGCCGCGCTGATGCGGGTCTGACCCGGCTCCGCTACGGGGATGCCGGAGGCGGTGTATTCGCCGAGCTTGTTGCGCAGCGTGCGGATCGAGATCCCGAGGATCTTGGCTGCATGCGTCCGGTTGCCCAGGCAATGGTCGAGCGTGTCGAGGATGAGCTCCCGCTCGACATCGGCGACGGTGTGGCCGACCAGGGAACGCGTCATCGCCTCCGCCGTCTGCGCGGCCCGGCCCGCGGCATCTCGCGAAACCGTGGCGGCAGGCCCGAGCGCCTCGCCTTCGGGCGTCAGAACAGCCGAGGCCGTGATCTCCGGCCCGCTCGCCAGCAGTACCGCGCGATGCATGGTGTTTTCCAGCTCGCGAACATTGCCCCGCCAGGCATTGGCCAGCAGCAGCTTGCGCGCGTCAGTCGCGATCGGCCGGGCCGGCAGGCCGTTCACCTCGGCGTATTTCTTTCCGAAATGCTCGGCGAGCGCCAGGATGTCGCCCGGCCGCTCGCGCAGCGCCGGCAGGCGCAGATGCACGACATTGAGCCGGTAGAACAGATCCTCGCGGAAAGAGCCTTCGCGCACCGCATCCCCCAGATTGCGGTTCGAGGTCGCGATGATGCGGATATCGACCTTGACCGGCTGGGCGCCGCCGACGCGGTCGATCATCCGCTCCTGCAGAGCGCGCAGCAGCTTCGCCTGCAGACGGACATCCATCTCCGAGATCTCGTCGAGCAAGAGCGTGCCGCCATTGGCCTCCTCGAACTTGCCGACGCGGCGGGCGATGGCACCGGTGAAGGCGCCCTTCTCATGGCCGAACAGTTCGGATTCGAGCAGATTGTCGGGAATCGCCGCGCAGTTCACCGCGACGAAGGGCCTGTCCTTGCGGGCCGATTTCTGGTGCAAATGGCGTGCGATCACCTCCTTGCCGGTGCCGCTCTCGCCGGTGACGAGCACGGGCGCCTCCGAGCGCGCGATCTGCGAGGCGAGCTGGACGACGCGCTCCATCGCCGGGTCGCGCCAGATCAGGCTGGTCTGATCGGCCGCCACGGCCTCCAGCACGGCCGCGATCAGCTCCGGATCCGGCGGCAGCGGCACGTATTCGCGCGCGCCGGCCTGGATCGCGGCGACCGCCGCGCGGGCATCGGTCGAGGTGCCGCAGGCGATGATGGGCGTACGGATGCGCTCCGCTTCCAGCGCCGCCACATAAGCCGCGATCGGCTGCACCACGTCGATCATCAGCAGATCGGCGCCCTTGGCGCGCAGCACCGCGAGCGTCTGGTCGAGCCCTTCGGTGTGGGTCACAGCCGCACCGTGCGACATCGCGATCTTGGCCGCGGCGATGATCTGTCCCTTGAGACCGCCGGCAATGATGAGGCGCATGGCTCAGGTCCTTTTGCTTGCTGTTCGTGAAGGCGGCCGCACGTTCACCGGTCCGCCTTGATGATTTCGGTCATGGTCACGCCGAGCCGCTCCTCCACGACGACGACCTCGCCGCGCGCCACCAGGCGCTCGTTGACGAAGATGTCGATCGCCTCGCCGACCCGCCGGTCGAGCTCCAGCACGGTGCCGGGCACGATCTGGAGGAGATCGCCGACCGCCACCTTCGAGGAGCCGAGCACGGCCGAAACCGTGACCGGCACGTCGAAGACCTGTTCCAGATCCTCCGCCGTCTTGACCGGCACCGGGCCCGAACGCGCAACCGAGGTATCGTTCTGATCGAACGACAGATCAGCCTGGTTGAGGGGCGGCAGATTGAGATCGTTCTGCTGGCTCATGGCTCAAACCTTCACTGCCCGGGACGGCTGCCACCGGGGAAAACACTGGCGACCGCCTGCTCGATCAGCGCCGAGAGCTGTTCGCCATCCATCACGAAGCCGCCTTCGGCCCATTCGATCCGCCCGTCGCCGGGGCGGATATCGGCTTCGCCCAGCACGATCAGGCGCCCGGCGAAGCCGTGCTCCCGCGTCATCCGCTTGACAAGCTCCTCCGCCGCCTCGACCGACGCCTCGGGGACCCGCAGGACGAGATGCGGCGCCTGCCGCGCATGGACGATGCATTCGCGCACGGCCTGCTCCAGCGCCGCCATCGGCTTCTCGGCCAGGGCCGCGCCGGCGAGAGCCTTCGCCGCAGCGAGAGCGACCTGCGCCGCCTGCTCCTCGATGGTGGCCATGCGCGCCGCCTCCAGCGCGAAGAGCCGCTCGGCCGAGCGCGCGAGCTGCCCCGCAAATCCGCTGAGCTGGCCCTCGGCCTCGTTGCGACCCTGCTCCAGGCCGGCGTGGAACCCCTCGGCCCGGGCCGCGCCGAGATCGGCCTCGCTGGCGGCCTTGCGGCTGCCCTCGCGGAAGTCGGTCCCGAACATGAATTTCGTCGCGGTCGCCTTTGCCATCTCAGTACACCAACTCGTCTTCGGCATTGCCCTTCGACAGCACGATCTCGCCCTTGTCGGCGAGGTCCTTGGTCAACGTCACCAGCTTGGTCTGGGCCTCGTCGACCTCCTTGAGGCGCAAGGGACCCAGCCCTTCCATGTCGTCCTGCATGTTCTTGGCGGCGCGCTGGGACATGGCGCCGAAGAAGAAGTCGCGCATCGGCTGGCTGGCGCCCTTGAGCGCGCGCGCCAGGACGTCCTTGTCGACCTGCCGCATCAGCGTCTGCAACCCGGCGGGATCGAGCTTGGACAGATCCTCGAAGGTGAACATCAGGGCGCGGATACGCTCGGCCGCTTCCTGGTTGGAGGCGTCGAGCGCGGACAGGAAGCGGATTTCCGTCTGCCGGTCGAAGCCGTTGAAGATCTCGGCCATCATCTCGTGCGGGTCGCGCCGGCGTGTCTGGGTCAAGGTCGAGACGAATTCGGTGCGCAGCGTGTTCTCGATATGGTCGAGCGCTTCCTTCTGCACGGATTCAAGCCGCAGCATCCGGCCGACCACCTCGATCGAGAGATCGCCGGGCAGGTTGCGCAGCACGTTGGCGGCATGCTCCGGCCGGATCTTGGACAGGATCACCGCAATGGTCTGCGGGTATTCGTTCTTGAGGAAGTTCGCGAGCACGACGGCGTCGATATTGCCGAGCTTCTGCCACATGTTGCGGCCGGCCGGCCCGCGGATCTCCTCCATGATCAGGGCGACCTGATCGCTCGGCAGGATCTTCTCGAGCAGCGAGATGGTGCGGTCGAAGGAGCCGGTGACGGCGCCGGCGCTGGAGAGCTTGCCGACGAAGTCCAGCATCAGCCGCTCGACCTCGTCGGCATCGACGGTGCCGAGCTCGGCCATGGCGCGGGTGATGATGCGGATCTCGTCGTCGTCGAATTCCTGCCAGATCGTCTTGCCGTGCTCCTCGCCGAGAACGAGCAGGATCACGGCGGCGCGCTGCGGCCCGGTCATCTGGGCGATCGTCATCATGCCGAAGCCGCCGCCCTCGATGGCGTCGGGAAGGCCGGTGCTGCGCGTCGCGAGGGAGCGTGTGTCTGCCATGGTTCAGCGGCCCGTCATGCCGGTGCTCGCTCATGGATCCAGCTCCGCAGCACCGCGACCGAATCGGCCGGGTTCTGGGAGACGAGCGCGCCGATCTTCTCGACCGACTGCGCCTTGAGCTGGCCCTTGACCTGGGCGATGGCGAGCATGCGCTCCGAGGGCATCTCGACCTCGGACGAAACGAGCTCGCCATTCGGACCGACCGTGGCCACGGCACGGCCGGGCACCGCCGGATCACCGGTGGGCTCGCCATCCGGCCCGACCAGCGTCCCGTTGCGCATGAAGCTCGGGATCGGCCGCACGCCGACGCTGTTGTCGGACGCAAGCACCTGCTTCAGCAGGGGACGCACGACGGTCATCAGAACGATCAGCGTGAGCAGCGAGATGACGCCGAGCTCGGCGAAGCGGACGAGGTCCTCGCGGCTGAACGACAGGAGCTGCTGCATCAGCGTCGGCTCGGTCAGGTCGCCCGGAGCCTGCGGCGCCTCGGCGAAGCGCAGATTGACGACCTCGACCTTGTCGCCGCGATTCTGGTCGAAGCCGACGGCGGTGCGCACCAGCTCGCTGATCCGGTCGAGCTCCTCGTTGCCGCGCGGCTGATAGGCCATCTCGCCGTTCTGGCCGCGGTTGTAGTTGCCGTCGACGAGCACGGCGACGGAGAGCTTCTTGATGCGCCCGCCCTCCTGCAGCTCCGTCCGAGTCGTCTTCGAGATCTCGTAATTCACCACCTCTTCGTTCTTCGAGGAGGAATCGCGCTGGTTCTGCTGCGCGCCGTTCGTCTGCTGCGCGCCGGGAAGTTCGTTGCCGACGGTAACGGTGCCGTTGCCGCCCTCGGCCGTCGCCGAAGCCTCGGTGCGGTTCTGGCTGGAGCGGACGACGCGGCTTTCCGGGTCGAAGCTCTCGGAACGGCTCTCGACCCGGTTCGCATCGAGCGTGGCCGAGACCTGCACCCGCGCCCGGCCGGAGCCGACCACGCCAGCGACGATATCCTCGACCTGCGACTTGATGCGCTTCTCGATCGCGGTCTGGCGCTCGTCGAGGCCGAGCCCCAGAATGCTCTGCTCGTCCCGGGCGCCGTCGGCCAGCAGCCGTCCGCGCTCATCGACGATCGAGACGCGCTCCGGCTTCAGCCCGTCCACGGCGGAGGCGACGAGATGGCGGACCGCCCGAACCTGGGCGGCATCGAGATCGCCGGCGAGCTTGAGCGCGATCGAGGCGCGCGGCGGCTCGCGGTCACGCTCGAACAGGCGCCTCTCGGGAATGACGAGATGCACGCGCGCCGCCTGCACCCGGCTGATCGAGCGGATGGTGCGCGACAGCTCGCCCTCCAGCGCGCGCAGATGGTTGATGTTCTGCACGAAACTGGTGGAGGAGAAGGCGTCGCCCTTGTCGAAGATCTCGTAGCCGACGCCGCCGCCGGCCGGGATGCCCTTGCCGGCGAGGTCGAGCCGCAGGCGCGGCACGTCGTCCTTGGGCACCAGCACTGTCTGCCCGTCGCCGCGCAATTCGTATTTGATCCCGCGCGCGTCGAGATCCTTGAGGATCGCGCTCGTGTCCTGGCTGGAGAGATCGGAGAACAGCACGCTCATCGCCGGCTGCGACATCTTGAGCATGACGAAGCCGAAGAAGCCGACGAGCACGAGCGTGACGGCCAGCATCGCCGCCAGACGCGCCGCACCGAATTTCGCAAACTGCTCGATAAGCCCGCTCACGCCGCCATCCGTTCCACAAAGCCGCGGGGGCTGCGCGATTTGCGCCGCCCACTAGGCAAGTTTTTCCCAGCGCATGGTTAGCGGGCGGTTAATTTTTGCCCCCATCCCATTAATCATTTGACGAGCCGGGGCCGGCGCAGACGAAAAAGGCGCCGGTCCGGAGACCGACGCCCTGAAAAACGGGGGAGGATGCCGCCGGCTTACTGGCGGTAGTGCTGGATGCGGGTCGTGCGCAGACCGGCGAGCCCATGCTGGTCGATCGACATCTGCCAGCTCAGGAACTCGTCGACCGTCAGAGTGTAGCGCTGGCAGGCTTCCTCGAGGCTGAGCAGGCCGCCGCGAACCGCCGCGACCACCTCCGCCTTGCGCCGGATGACCCAGCGCCTTGTATTCATCGGCGGGAGATCCGCGATCGTCAGCGGACTTCCGTCCGGTCCGATCACGTATTTAACCCGCGGTCGCAATGGCTCGGTCATGGTACACTCACACAACTCAACAGAGCTACTGAAGGCGAGCCTAACCTTCCGGTTTTAAGATTTACCTAAAACGATCGCGCGGGATGTCCGCGTCTGATTCGCGTCACCTCATTCGGACCGGGTGACGCTCTTCACCTTGTCGAGCGGCACGCTGATGGAGCCGATCTTGAGGCTTGGAATCGAGGTGGTGAAATCGACGCCGTCGACCACGCCGCTGATCTGCGTCTTCACCGTCAGGCTTTGCCCGGCGACGCTCGTGCCCTGGATGCTGACGGTATAGGCGCCGTCCGGCGCCTTCGTGCCGATCGAGGTCGTCCCGTCCCAGCCCAGGCTCTGGTCGCCGGCCGCGAGGCTGCGGGTCATCGTCTGCACGACGCTGCCGTTCGAATCCTTGATCGTGATCGTGGCCTGGCCGGCGGCTGAGGAATTGACCTTCCAGGACGCGTTGCCGTCCTTCAGGAGAGCGGTCGCTCCGTCCGCCGTGATGTTGGAGCCGACGAAGCTGACCGCATTCGTCGCCGTGCCGGCCGCGCTGAGGCTCAGCAGCGAGCCCAGCGTATCGTTGGTCTTGAGCTGCTGCTCGACGCCGGCGAACTGCACGAGCTGCGCGGTGAACTGGTTGGTGTCCATCGGGTCGAGCGGCGACTGGTTCTTGAGCTGCGTCGTCAGCAGCAGCAGGAACTGGTCGAAATTGCCCGCGATCGAACTGCTGCTCGAGGAGCTGCTCGACGTATTCGAAGAGCCCGAAGACCCATCCACACCTGAAACGGCCATGTTGTCTGTCCTCGCTCAGATGCTGAGATCGACGCCGCCGAGCCGCACGAGGCGGCGCTGCGGCACGGGTGTCGTGGGAAGAACGGCATCGTCGCCGGCCTCGGCAAGGGAAGGCTGGCGCGAACGCTGCGGCGCCTCCTCCTGCTGGCGATGCTGCCGGAAGGCGGATTGGTCGGACGGATCGCGCAGGCTGATATCGATGCCGCTATCGGAGGGCTTGAGCCCTGCCTGCTCGAAGGCCCGCTCCAGCGTGCGCGCATCGCGCTGCAGCAGATGCAGGGTCTCGACACGGTCGACGACGAGGCGGGCGCTGACCTCGCCCTTGTCGGAAATGGAGAGATTGACGTCGACGCGCCCGAGTTCGTCGGGATCGAGCCGGATATCGAATTGCCGGGCGCCCGAAAGCGCGCGAAGGCCGATCTCGATCGGCACGACATGCAGGGGCGTCGCCGGGAGCGCGGCCTGGCCTGCTCCGGACGGCAGGGCGGGGTTCGGCGTGGCAGCAGCCTGGTCGAGCGGCGACAGGGAGTGGACCGCCCCGGTCCCCCCCACCGCCTGCTGTACCAGCGCGGTAAGGTCGATCGGCGCCAGCGCCTGCTGCACGGCTTCGGCCGGCTTGGCTTCGCCGGCCACGACGGCAGGCCCCTGGGCAGGAAGCCCCTGCGCGGCATCCGCCTTCGCGCCGGCAACGGCGGCATCGGCATCGACGGACTTGTGGGCTTGCCCAGCATGCTGCGAGCTCTCGCCGGGCGTCGCTCCGGTCAGCGCGGCGCCGAAAGCCGGCTTGCCCGCGGCCCCATCGGGGCTGCCGGCCTGGGCCGCAAGGGCGCGTTCGGCCTGAAGCTGTGCCTTCGCGACAGGGCCCGCCCCGACCGGCACGGCTCCGCCTTTCGCAGCCGCGGCCTCGTCCGGCTTCTCACCGCCGGCCGCAGCCGCAGGCAAGGACAGCGACAGGACTGCCGCGACCGGCTGCGGGACAGGCTTTTGATCCACCAGCGCAACCGCCGCTTCGCCGGAAACCTTGTCGCTGGCGTCCTTGTCCGCAGACGCCGCCTCCGCGCCTTCGGCTTTCTTGTCCTTGTTCTCGCCAGCCTTCTTGCCGCCCTTCTCTCCGGCTTCCGCCGTTCCGGTGGCCTTGCCCTCGATCTCGCCCTCCGGCGAGGCGCCCTGCCCCTGCGCGGCGGCGAGGAGCTCGGCCAGCGTGCCGATGAAGGAATCCGGCTGGACGGGCAGAGAGCGCGTCGGTGTCGCCGCGTCGGCAGATTCCGGGGCCTTGCCGGGCTTGCCGGCCGTCGCCTCCGCCGCGGCCTTCGCGTCCTGCGGCTGAGTTGCAGCCCGCGTGCCGTCGACAGCCGCACCCTTCTTCGGCTCCGGCGAGCGCGACGAAGCGTCGGCTGTCTCCGGCAGGGAGAAACCCTCGCCGCTTCCGGCAGCGCCGGCCTCGGCAGGACGGCGGCGCGGCGCCGGCGTCTCCTTGGCGGGCGAGGTGTTGAACACGGTTTCGACGGGCATGAACGGTTCCGCAACGCGGGCAAAGGGCACCCGCTTGCGGTCAGCAAGTTGCGCGCCAGGGGCGGCCGCCTATATTTCAATGGCTTAGCCCGTCACGTCCTGCGTTTCCGGCGGCAGAATCCGCCTTTGCCCTTCATCGGGCCGGCAGGATTTGCCGATCGCGCTGGCCGCAGGCGGCCAAAGCCGATATAGAACCGCCAATCGCGCGAAACGCGCTCCTGAACCTCGATCCCGAATGACCACGGCCCTCAACTCCCTCGATATCGCCAAGCCGCCCTCGGCCACGCGCGTGGTCGCGGCGATGTCGGGCGGCGTGGATTCCTCGGTCGTGGCCGCGTTGCTGAAGCGTGAGGGCTATGACGTGGTCGGCGTCACGCTGCAGCTTTACGATCACGGCGCGGCCGTCCATCGGGCAGGCGCCTGCTGCGCCGGCCAGGATATCCATGATGCCCGCCGCGTCGCCGAGACCATCGGCATCCCGCATTATGTGCTGGATTACGAGAGCCGCTTCCGCGACGCCGTGATCGAGCGCTTCGCCGAGAGCTATCTCGCCGGCGAGACGCCGATCCCCTGCGTCGAGTGCAACCGAACCGTGAAGTTCCGCGACCTGCTCGATCTGGCGAAGGAACTCGGCGCCGATGCGCTAGCGACCGGCCATTACGTCGTCAGCCGCGATCTCGGCGATGGCCATCGCGGCCTGTTCCGCGCCGCCGACATGAATCGCGACCAGAGCTATTTCCTCTATGCCACGACGCAGGAGCAGCTCGACCTGCTGCGCTTCCCGCTGGGCGGCATCGACAAGGCGCAGACCCGCGCGCTCGCCGCCGAGCTCGGCCTCGCCATCGCCGACAAGCCCGACAGCCAGGACATCTGCTTCGTCCCGAACGGCCGCTATGCCGACGTGATCGAGCGGCTGAAGCCCGGTGCAGCCCGCCCCGGCGAGATCGTCCATCTCGACGGGCGCGTGCTTGGCCAGCATGACGGTGTGCTCCACTACACCGTCGGCCAGCGCAAGGGCTTGCGGCTCAGCGCCGCCGAGCCGCTTTACGTCCTGCGGCTCGATGCCGATGACGCCCGCGTCATCGTCGGTCCGCGCGAGGCGCTGAGCGTGCGCGAGGTCCGCCTGCGTGATCTCAACTGGCTCGGCGGCATGGCGCTCGACGCTCTTCCGGCGGAAGGGCTCGACGTTGCCGTGCGCGTCCGCTCGACGCGTGCACCGCGCGAGGCGCGGCTCTTCCGCGACGACGAGGGGCTGCGCATCGAGCTCGCCACCGATGAGGAAGGCGTCTCGCCCGGCCAGGCCTGCGTCATCTATACCGATGCCGGCCCCGGAGCGCAGGTGCTCGGCGGCGGCACGATCCTGCGCCGGCCGCTCGCCATGCCCGCCTCGCCCTCCCCGGCGGCGCTCGCCTTGTCCTGACGCAGCGGTCGCGTCGCTCACCTTGCCTGTTCGGAATCGTCGATGCCGGTGACAGACCACCTCGAAACCCAGAAGCGCGCCTATGCCACCTGGGCCAAGTTCTACGACAAGATCTATCAGCGCATGCTGTCCCGGCCGCAGCGCGAGGCCGTGGCGGCGGCTTGCGCCTGCGGGCCCGAGATTCTGGAGATCGGCGTCGGCACCGGGCTGACCCTGCCCTATTTCACGCCGGAATCCCGCGTCGTCGGGGCTGACCTCTCACTCGACATGCTGAAGGTCGCGAACCGCAAGGTCGCTTCCGGCGGCCTTGGTCATGTTCGCGGCCTGACCGTGATGGATGCCTGCCGGCTCGGCTTCGAGGCGGAGCGCTTCGACGCGGTGACGGCGCAATTCGTGATCACGCTCGTCCCTGATCCCGAGCAGGCGCTGGCCGAGATGGACCGTGTGCTGAAGCCGGGTGGCGAGATCGTCATCTCGAGCCGCCTCGTCGACGATGGCGGCGCGCTCGCACCCTTCTGGGCGGCCGTGGCGCCGCTGGCGCGGGCGATCGGCTGGAGCAGCGACTTCAAGGTCAGCCGCCTGACGGATTGGGCAGCGCGGACCGGGCGCTACGACACGGTCCATATCGGCCGCGGCTATTTCAAGGTCGTGCGGCTGCGCAAGCGCGCCTCGCTCCCGGCCTGATCCAGCTCTCGCGGGATAATCCCGGACGAGGCTTGACGAGGGCCGCCCCCGCCCCCTATACCGCGCCCCTGTGACGGGTCGCCGACGGCGACGGCCGGAACATGTGGCGGGGTAGCTCAGCTGGTTAGAGCAGCGGAATCATAATCCGCGTGTCGGGGGTTCAAGTCCCTCTCCCGCTACCATCAATTCCCCCCGTATACCCCCCACGCGGCGGGTCGGGAAATGGTCGCCACCGACCAGCTTCGTCAGGTGGCCTTCAATCGAGATCTCTGGATTTGTGCCGGCCGGAGCCGGATGAACCGTCACTGTCGCGATCAGGTCGCGCAGGGCGGTTTCGACTCTTCTCCGTAAAGCTCGCAGGGCGCGGGCCGAGCCATCCTTCTTCCCTGAGCGCTTCACCGCACCCCGGCGACCCGACCGTTTCAGCGCTTCCTAAGCACTGCCGCAAGATTTCGTATTTTTCCAGGCTCGGGCCGCCCTCTAGACCAATGCCGTAGCGCGCCTCCTCGCGCGGAAGCTTTCAAAATCGGCAAGGGCGGATGATGTCAGTTGAGAAGGTCGATACGCTCGTCATCGGCGCCGGCCAGGCGGGGCTCGCCATGAGCGAGCATCTGGGCCGATGCGGCGTGCCCCATCTCGTCCTGGAGCGGCAGCGTATCGCCGAGCGCTGGCGTTCGGAGCGTTGGGATTCCCTCGTCGCCAACGGACCGGCCTGGCATGATCGCTTCCCGGGCATGACCTTCGCCGATGTCGAAGGCAGCGTCGGCCCGGACGACTTCCCCGGCAAGGAAACGGTCGCCGATTATTTCGTCGCTTATGCGAAGAAGATCGCGGCGCCGATCCGCTGCGGCGTCGAGGTTCTGAAGGTCGAACGCAATGCCGGCCGCCCCGGCTTCCGTATCGAGACGTCGGACGGCGTGATCGAGGCCGAGCGCGTCGTCGCCGCGACCGGCCCCTTCCAGACGCCGGTGATTCCGGCGGTCGTGCGGGCCGGGACCGACATCCTGCAGATGCATTCCACCGGCTATCGCAATCCCGCCCAGTTGCCGGCAGGCGCCGTTCTGGTCGTGGGCTCCGGCTCCTCCGGCGCGCAGATCGCCGAAGAGCTGATGCAGGCGGGTCGCCGCGTCTATCTCTCGGTCGGCCCGCATGACCGGCCGCCGCGGGCCTATCGCGGCCGGGACTTCTGCTGGTGGCTGGGCGTGCTCGGCAAATGGGACGCCGCGGCGCGCGAGCCTGGCAAGGAACATGTCACCATCGCCGTCAGCGGCGCGCAGGGCGGCCACACCATCGACTTCCGCCGCCTCGCCGCGCAGGGCATGATCCTGGTCGGACGCACGGAATCCTGTGCGGACGGCGTCATCCGCTTCGCTCCCGATCTCGTCGAGAACCTGCGGGCGGGCGACGAGAACCACGACGCTCTACTCGACGAGGCGGACGCCTATGTCGCCCGCAACGGCCTCGATCTTCCCGAGGAACCGCAGGCCCGTGTCCGGGTTCCGGATGCCCCCTGCATCGCCCGGCCGATCCTGTCGCTCGATCTCGCGGACGCCGGCATCAGCACGATCATCTGGGCGACGGGCTTCCTCGCCGATTATGGCTGGATGCAGGTCGACGCGTTCGACGAAAGCGGCAAGCCCAGGCACCAGCGCGGCGTCTCCTCCGAGCCCGGCATCTACTTCCTCGGCCTGCCCTGGCAGTCGCGGCGCGGCTCCAGCTTCATCTGGGGAGTCTGGCACGATGCGAAATACGTCGCCGACCAGATCGTGATCCAACGGCAGTACATGGCCTATCACGAGGCCGCCCGGCGCGAGTTCGAACCGGCCTGACCGCTACGACCAACGAAACACAGAGTTCCGACGGAGGCCGACATGACGCATACCCGCATCCGCAAGTTCAACACCAGGGACACCTATCCCGAGCAGAAGCTCGACAATGACCTCGCCCAGGCGGTCGTCACCCAGGGCGGCAAGATCGTCTGGCTGCGCGGCCAGTGCCCGCAGAACCTCGACGATGCCAAGAACATCGACAGCCACGACCCGGTCGAACAGACCCATAAGGTCATGCAGAACATCAAGCAGCTGATCGAGGAGGCCGGCGGTTCGATGGAGCATCTGGTCAAGGTCGTGGTCTACATCACCGATGTCCGCCATCGCGAGGCGGTCTACCGCACCATGGGCGAGTACATCAAAGGCGTGCATCCGGTCTCGACCGGGCTCGTGGTGCAGGCGCTCGCCCGGCCGGAATGGCTCGTCGAGATCGATGGCACCGCCGTGATTCCGGAGTGATCGCATGACCTTCTCGCTGGTCGCCCGCTGCGCCCGCACCGGCATGTTCGGGGTCGCGATCTCCTCCTCCTCGCCGGCGGTCGCGGCGCGCTGCGCCTATGCGCGCGCCGGTGTCGGGGCCGTGGCCTCGCAGAACGTCACCGACCCGACGCTGGGCCCGCTGGCGCTCGACCTGATGGAAGGCGGCATGCGCGCCACGGACGCCATCGCCGAAGTCCGCAGGCGCGGGAAATTCATCGAATACCGGCAGGTGCTGGCGGTCGACCGCGACGGCGAGACGGCGATCCACTCCGGCCCGAACTCGCTGGGCATCTGGACGCAGGCGCAGGCCCGTGACGTTGCCTCCGGCGGCAACCTTCTCGCCAATGACGGCGTGCCGCAGGCGATCGTCGACGGTTTCCTGGCCTCCTCCGGCCATCTCGGCGACAGGCTGATCGCCGCGATGCGGGCGGGCCTTGCCGCCGGTGGCGAGGCAGGACCGGTCCATTCGGCGGGGATGAAGATCGTCGACAAGGTCAGCTGGCCGGTCGCCGATCTGCGCTGTGACTGGACGGAAGATTGCCCGATCGAGGCGGTGGCGACGGCCTGGGAGGTCTACAAGCCACAGCTCGACGCCTATATCCAGCGCGCGCTCGATCCGCGGCAGGCGCCGTCCTACGGCGTTCCCGGAGACGAATGAGCGCCCAGCCATCGCCTGCTGGCTTCAGTTAGGTCAAGGCTCGATACGCGGCCGGTCGGTCATCACCGGCGCGATCATGCCGGGAATGTAGGCGCGCGAGATGCACGCTTCGCAATGCGTCTGGAAGGCCTCGATCAGCTTCGACTTGGCGAGCGCCGCCAGCGTCGCCACGCCGATGGTCATCGGGCGGTGCTGGCCGGCGAGCCGGACCGAGACCAGCCTGCGCCCGTCGAGCGACTGATCCGAACGCGGCCGGACGTTGAACAGCGAATAGCCGACGCCATTGGCGACCAGGGCCCGCACCAGATCGGGATGGGCCGAACGCGCCACGATCGTCGGCACCACGTCGGCCGTCATGAACAAGGCGAGGAAATATTCGCGGCTCAGCGGGAGGTCGAGCAGCACGAGCGGCTGGTCCGCCAGCTCCGCGAGGGTGACAGCGCTCTGGCGCGCCAGCGGATGCGTATCCGCCACGATGATATGGGGCGGCAGGCTGACCAGCGGCGCAAACGCGATGTCGTCGGGCAATTGCAGATCATAGGTCAGTGCCACATCGACCTCGGAGCGACGCAGCCCCCTCAGCAGATCCTCCTGATTGCCCTCGACATAGCGGATCGTGGTCTCAGGGAAGGCGGCGACGAAACTGTTGCTCAGCTCCGGCACCAGCATCGGCGCCAGCGTCACCATGCAGCCCAGAGAGAGCGTGCCGCGCACCGTCCCGGTGGTTTCCGAGGCGACAGTGTAGAGGCTCTCCGCCTGGGCCACGACCCGCTTCGCCTCGCTCAACAGCGCGCGGCCGACCGGTGTCAGCGACAGGCCCTGGGCATGATGGCGGATGAAGAGCTGCGCGTTTAATTCGCGTTCGAGATGCGAGATCGCGGTCGAGATCGAGGGCTGCGAGATATGGATCATCTCGGAAGCGACGGTGATGCTGCCCGTCTCGCCGGCCGCGATGAAATATTCGAGTTGGCGCAGGGAGAACCGCATCGCGACAGCATAAAGCACGGGAGAAGCTGGCCCGCAAAGCGGAGCACCTCAGGCCGCGATCCGCCCGAGCAGCCGGTCCATCATCCGGTCGCAGGCGGCGAGCTGGTCGAGCGCGATGAACTCGTCGGCCTTGTGCCCCTGCTCCATAGAACCCGGCCCGCAGACCAGCACGGGAATGCCGAGACGCTGCGAGAACAGCCCCCCTTCCGTGCCGAAGGCGACCTTGCGCAGCACGCTCTCGTCCAGGATCCCGCGCAGGAAGGCGACCGCCTCGGAGGATGCCGGCGTCGCCAGCCCGGGATAGTCGTTCAGCCGCTCGAAGCCGATATCGGCCTGCGGAAAGCGTGCCCGCTGCGCGGCGACGAGTGCGGCCGTCTCGTCCATCAGCCGGGTCAGGATCGCCTCGGGATCGTCCTCGGCGACGTTGCGGATCTCGAAATCGACCGTGCAGCGCTCCGGCACGATGTTGAGCGCGGTCCCGCCCTCGATGCGCCCGGCATGCAGCGTCGTGTAGGGGATGTCGTAATCGCCGTCGCGCGGGCCGTCCCGCTCGATCTCGCCTTGCAGCCCGCGCAGCGCGCCGACGAAGTCGCAGGCGAGATGGATCGCGTTCAGGGCTTTGGGCGCCAGGGCGGAGTGCCCGGTGACGCCGCAGCAGGTCGCCCGCGCCGCGAGCTTGCCCTTATGTCCGGTCGCGATCGCCATCGAAGTGGGTTCGCCGATGATCGCGAGCTTCGGCTGCAGCGGGCGTGTCTCCAGCCGGTCGATCAGCGAGCGCACGCCGACGCAGCCGATCTCCTCGTCATGGCTGAAGGCGAGATGGAGTGGGGTCTCGAGCTTCCGCGTCGCAGCGCGCGCGGCGAGCGCGAGCGCCGAGGCGACGAAGCCCTTCATATCGGCCGCGCCGCGCCCATAGGCGCGCCCGTCCGCAACCCGCAGCCGGAACGGGTCATGGCTCCAGTTCTGCCCCTCGACCGGCACCACGTCGGTGTGGCCCGACAGCATGACGCCCGACCGATCCTTCGGGCCGATGGTGGCGAAGAGATTGGCCTTGCGCCCATCCTCGGCCTCGACGATCTCGCTCTCGATGCCGTGCCCGGCGAGGAAGCCGCGCACGAAATCGATCAGCGGCCGGTTCGGATCGCGGCTGACCGTGGCGAAACCCACTAGCCTGTCGAGGATCGCCAGCGTGTCCATGACCATCCCGTCCGGTTCAAAGATAGAGATGCCGGACGGCGTCGCTTCCGAGCAGCTCGGCGGCGCTGCCCGCCGCCACGACCCGCCCCTTGGTGAGCAGGATGCCGCGATGGGCGATGGAGAGCGCCATCTCGGCGTTCTGCTCGATCAGCAGGACGGTCGTGCCGCCGCGGTTCACCGCCGCGACCGTGTCGAAATACTCGTCGATCAGCTTCGGCGACAAGCCCAGCGAGGGCTCGTCCATGATCACGAATTTCGGCTTTCCGACGAGCGCCCGCGCCAGCGCCACCATTGCCTGCTCGCCGCCCGAGAGCGTGCCGGCACGCTGCCGGATGCGCTCCCGCACCCGCGGGAACAACTCCAGCATCTCCTCCAGCCGCTCCTCGAAGCCGGCCTTGTGCCCCTGCGCCTCGTAGCCGAGGCGAATGTTGTCACGGACGGAAATGTCGCCGAACAGGCGCCGTCCCTCCGGCACAAAGCCGACGCCGAGCGCGCTGAGCGCTTCCGTGCGCGAGCCCTTGAGATCCTGTCCCATGATCGCAATGCGCCCGCGCGCCAGCGGCAGCAGCGCCGAGATGGCCCGGAAGATCGTGGTCTTGCCGGCGCCGTTGGGCCCGAGGATGCAGACCAGCTCGCCCGGCTCGACATTGAGCGAGACGTCCCGCAGCATCGCCACGACGCCGTAATTGGTGTCGACGTTCTCAAGCCTGAGCATGCTGCGCTCCCTTCCGGCCGAGATAGGCTTCCTGCACGCGCGGGATCAGGCGGACCTCCTCATAGGTGCCCTCGGCGAGCTTCTGCCCGTAATCGAGGACGAGCACGCGCTGCGGCAGCGACGCGATCAGGCGCATGTCGTGCTCGATGATCATGAGGGCGAGCTCCGGCCGCTCGGCGCAGACCGAGCGGATATCGTCCATCAGCGCGTCGGTGTCGGCATCGTCCATGCCGGAGGACGGCTCGTCGAGGAGCAGCACCTTGGGCTCGCTGGCCAACGCGCGCGCGATCTCGAGACGCCTGCGGTCGGCCTGCGGCAGTTCCCCGGCCGGCCGGTGGCGCTGGACGTGGAGCTCTCGGGAGACCGCCTTGAGCAGGCGCTCGGCCAGCTCCGCCGCCGCATCGAGTTCGGCCTCAGCCTTTCGGCGGTTGAAGATAGCGTCGAAGATCCCGGTCTTCATATGGGTGTGGCGGCCGATGATGACATTGTCGAGCACCGAGAGGTCGGCGAACAGCCGGCTCGACTGGAAGGTCCGCGCGATGCCCTTGGCGACGATGCGATGGGCCGGCTGCCCGTTGAGCAGCTCGCCCTCCAGCCTGACCTCGCCTGAGGACGGAACGTACAGCCCGGTGATGATGTTGAGCAGGGTCGACTTGCCGGCCCCGTTCGGGCCGATGATGCCCAGCACCTCGCCCTTGCGCAGCGAGAAGTCGACCTCGGCCATGGCGACCAGGCCGCCGAAGCGCATGGTCAGATCCTTGCCCTCGAGCAGCGCTCGGCTTTCCACAGTGACTGGCGCGTTCATTGTCAGCCTCCGTAGCGGCGCAGGCGCTGCGGGAAGATTCCCTGCGGGCGGATCATCAGGAAGGCGATCACGGTGATGCCGAAGAACAAGATGCGGTAGTCCGAGAAGGCGCGCAGCTTCTCGGGCAGCAACGTCAGCAGAAACGCGCCGACGATCACGCCCAGCGTGTTGTCCATCCCACCGGCGATGACCATCGTCATGATCGTCACGGAGACCAGGAAGGTGAAGTTGTCGGGCGAGATGAAGCCGACATAGAAGGCGTAGATCGTGCCCGCGAAACCGGCGAGGAACGCGTCCACCGCGAAGGCCAGCACCTTGTACCAGGTCGCGTTGATGCCCTGGCAGCGGGCCGCGAGTTCGTCGGCCCTGAGCGCGTTCCAGGCCAGGCCGATCCGCGAATGGTGCAGGCGCCCGGCGAATAGGATCGAGACGCCGACGAGCAGCGCCGAGAGGTAATAGAAATTCGCCTGCGACGGCAGCGAATGCCCGAAGATGACCAGCGGCGAGGCAAAGGAGTGGCCGAAGAGCTCCGGCGCCGGGATGCCGACCAGCCCGTTGGGACCGCCGGTGAATTCCAGATTGTTGAGGAGCTGGTGGACGACCACGCCGAAGGCGATCGTGACCAGCGCCAGATAGCTGTCGCGCGTGCGCATCGAGGGGATGCCGAGCAGGAAGCCGAAGATGGTCGCGACCACCGCCGAGGCCGGCAAGGCGAGCCAGAAGCTGACGTCCCAGTTCAGGGCAAGCAGCGCCGAGGCATAGGCGCCGATGCCGTAGGAGGCGCCGGTGGCGAAGTTCGGGATGTTGGCGCTGCCGAGCTGGAAGTTCAGCGCCAGCGCCAGCACCGCGTAGAGCTGGGCGATGATCAGGAGGTGCAGCGCATAGCTGCTGTTCTGCAGCACGAAGGGAAAGGCGAGCACGATCGCCGTGCCGAACAGCATCGCGAAACGCCGGTTGGCGCCGAAGGCCTGTTCGATATTGGCCTCGATCACCGGCAGGCGCTGCATCGCGAACAGCGCACCGGCGAACAGGGCGAGCAGAGCGACCACCGCGCGCCAGTCGTCGACCAGCAGGAATTGGCGCAGGAAGGCCGCGCCGGCGATCTCCGTCAGAGCGACCAAAGCGAGGCCGCCGGCGGTGCCGAGCGTCGCGCGGGCGGGAATTGTCATATCCGTCATCGGCTCAGACCTTCTCGACGACGGTGCGGCCGAAGAGGCCGGCCGGCCGGAACACCAGCACGCCGATCACCAGCAGAAAGACGAAGACGAGGCGATAGGCCGCGCCGTTCGGCACCACCGCCTGCACCAGCGTGTCGAGCCCGGCGATCACCAGGCTGCCGATGATCGCACCCGGCATCGAGCCCAGCCCGCCGACGACCGCGGCCGAGAAGCCGATGAGGCCGACATCCACGCTGAAGTCGAACCGCACGATGCCGGCATAGCCTGCGAAGAACAGGCCGCCGATGGCGCCGACCGCCGAAGCGATGAAGAAGGTGATCCGGAAGATCCGACCCGGCGCGATCGAGAGCAGGCGGGCGGCGTCGCGGTCCTGCGAGACGGCCTTGATGTGCAGGCCGAGCCGCGTGCTGCCGAGCAGGTAGAAAAGCCCGGAAACGCAAAGCCCGGAGACCGCGATCGCGACGAGGTTGAAGGCCGGGACCGTCACCCCGAGCAGGTCGACGCTGCCCTGGACGAGGCGTGGCACCGCATGAGGGTTGGAGCCGTTGGGGAAAAGATGGCGGATCAGCTCGCGCAGCACGATGCCGAGCGCAACCGTCGCGACCAGCGCCATCATCGCAGGCGCATTGCGGAAACGCTGGATGACGAGCAAATCGAGCAGGACGCCGAGCAGCCCGGTGAGCGCGATTGCGAGGGCGACCGCCAGCAGCATGACGCCGGGCGAGGCCGCGGCCCCGATCGCGGTCGCGAAGGTCTGCACCAGCGCCAGCGCCAGGAAGGGCGCCATCAGCGCCACGTCGCCATGGGAGAAATGGATAATGTTCAGCACCCCGAAGAGCAGGCTGAAGCCGACCGCGATCAGGGCATAGATCGAGCCGAGCGTGATCCAGTTCAGGATCTGTTGCAGGAGCTGCTCGGTCATTCCGGTCCCTCTCTTTGTCTTGGCGGCCATGTCGTGGCCGCTTCCTGGGCTGTGCACCAGCCCGCAAGCGGACAGGAGTCGTAATTTCGGAATCTCTGCTTTGCTTGTCTTGAGGCAGGGTGCCGGACCTGCTCGCACCCCGTCCGGCCAGCTACTTAGGCAAAGCTAGGCCGGGGCTTCCAAATATCCGATTTGCTTCCCCTTTCGGGAAGGACGGATTGTCCGCCGAGGCATCCTAGGCCCGCCTGCCCGGCTGACCGCGGGAGCTCCAAAATCCGTCCTGGAGGGGATCATGAATTTCAAGTTCGGCGCCGGAAACGGCTCTTTTTCGGCATTGCTGCGCGTATCGGTCGTCAGCACGGCGGTCGTGGTCGGGGCCATGGCCGCCTCGGCCCAGGAGACCGTCAAGATCGGCTTCATCGGCCCGCTCAGCGGCGGCAATGCGCAGCAGGGCCTCTCGGCCCGCAACGGTTTCCAACTCGCCATCGACCAGGCGAACAAGGCCGGCCTGCCCTTCAAGCTCGAGGCCGTGGTCCTCGACGACGCTGCCAACCCGCAGACCGGTGTCGCCGCGGCGCTGAAGCTCACCAACGATCCGCAGGTGCTGGCCGCCACAGGCCACTGGAACAGCGGCGTCGCGCTGGCCACGATCCCCGTCTTCCAGCGCGCCGGCGTGCCGTTCGTCGTCTGGGGCGCGATCTCGCCCAAGATCACCGAGCGCAACAACCCGATGGTGTCGCGCGTCGTGACGACGCTGGTCAACACCAACGAGCCCCTGGCCAAGTGGGCGGTCGAGAGCGTCGGCAAGAAGATCGCCATCGTCTCCGACACCTCCGATTACGGCGTCGCCAACACCCAGAACTTCGAGAAGTTCTACAAGGCCGCCGGCGGCACCATCCTGGCCGCCGAGGCCGCCCCGGTCGGAACCACGGACTTTCGCGCGCTGCTGACCAAGATCAAGGCCGGCGCGCCGGATGCGATCTATTTCGGCGGCGTCGTCACCGAAGCCGGCCTGGTGCGCCAGCAGATGGTCGAACTCGGCATGACCGTGCCGATGATCGGCGTCGACGGCTTCCATGACGCCGACTTCATCAAGATCGCCGGCCCGGCTGCCGAAGGCACCGTCTCCGGCATCGTCAAGGAAAAGGGCAATCCGCAGCTCGAGAAGCTGACCAAGGATTACCAGGCCGCGAACTTCGCCGAACCGGCGACGACCTACACCAAGAATGCCTTCGACGCCGCCAACATCATCGTCGCAGCGATCAAGAAGGCCGGCACCAAGGACAAGGCCGCCATCGCCAAGGCGATCCGCGAGACCCAGTACGACGGCGCCATGGGCCATACCAGCTTCGACGAGAACGGCCAGACCAAGCTGCCGGTCGAACTCGAGCTTCGCACGGTCAAGAACGGCGCCTGGACGACACGCTGACGCCGATGTCCGGCCGCGCTTTGGCGGCCGCTTTCTCCAGGCAATGGGCTCGCGCAAAGCGCGGGCCCATTTTTCTTTGCGACGTTCCTGGCCTTCTCTCACGGAGGCGCCGGCGATTGGCGTAGCCTGCCATCCGGCGATGCCTTGCTTGCCGTGATCGAGCGCGCCGTCTCGGCCGCCAGCCGTCCCCACAGAAGCACGGCATTCGACATGGCCGCCGCAGCCCGCCCGTCCATCGCACCAGCCTCCTCGGTCCCGCCCCGCCTCGGTGCTCGCAAGGAGGAGGGCGCGCCACGGATCGGAGCGTTCAGGCGCCAGTCATCTGCCATGCCGGTTCATGGCGCCGACGAGCCGGCCCGGGCTCGGTGAGTTTGAGGAGATCGTGATGGGGCGGGACGGCTTTCAGTGCGACACCTGCGGATCGGCGAGCATTTCGGTTCCCGGCCGGCTGGAGCAGAACAGCGACGTGACCTGCACCAAATGCGGACGCATCCTTTCTTCGTGGGATGAATACAAGCGCAAGATCGGCTCGATGCTACGCGAGACCACGCCGGGCCGCCGCCCGACGATCTCCGACCCCATCGACTGGTGAGAAGGGCCAATCCTTCGATCGCGGACCATGACCGACCGAACGCCCCCTCCCGTCAACGCCTCGCCTGAGACGCTCACCACCAAGGTCGTTTCGGCCGCCTATCTCGCCCTGGTCGGCATCGTCACGACGGCCTGGATCGCTTTCCTCGTCTGGATCGCCTGGCGCTTGTTCGCCGCGAGCGTCTGAGGCCCGGGCGCGCACCGATTTCAGCCAGCCTTCGCGACGACGGACGAAGGACGGCCGTCAATCGCAACCATTGAGGTTATTGCGCAACCGGAGACACCCCGGCGGCTGGTCAGGCCTCCGTGAAGGCCGCGCCGACGATCTGCCGCGCCTCTTCCTGGATGCGGGCGAGATGCGCCTCGTCGCGGAAGCTCTCGGCGTAGATCTTGTAGACCTCCTCGGTACCGGAGGGGCGCGCGGCGAACCAGCCATCGGCGCTCGTCACCTTGAGGCCCCCGATCGGGGCGCCATTGCCGGGAGCGTCGCTCAGGATCGCCGTGATCGGCTCGCCCGCCAGCTCCTTCGTCGTGATCTGGCTCGGCGAGAGGTTCTTGAGCACCGCCTTCTGGGTCGATGTCGCGGGAGCGTCGACGCGCGCATAGCAGGGCTTGCCGAGCTCGGCCGTCAGCTTGTCGTAGAGCACGCCCGGGTCATTTCCCGTCTTCGCGGTGATCTCGGCGGCGAGCAGGCCGAGGATGAGCCCGTCCTTGTCGGTGGTCCAGACGGTGCCGTCCTTGCGCAGAAAGGAGGCGCCGGCGCTTTCCTCGCCCGCGAAGCCGAAATCGCCCGAGATCAGCCCCTCCACGAACCATTTGAACCCGACCGGAACCTCGACCAGCCGGCGCCCGAGCTTGCCCGCGACGCGGTCGATGATCGCGCTCGACACCACCGTCTTGCCGATGGCCGCGTCGGCACGCCAGCCGGGGCGGTTGGCGAAGAGATAGGCGCTCGCCGCGGCGAGGTAGTGGTTCGGGTTCATCAGCCCGCTGCTGCGGGTGACGATGCCGTGCCGGTCGGCGTCCGTGTCGTTGGCGAAGGCGACGTCGAAGCGGTCGCGCATGCCGATCAGGCTCGCCATCGCATAGGGCGAGGAGCAGTCCATCCGGATCTTGCCGTCCCAATCGGCGGTCATGAAGCCGAAGGTCGGATCGACCGCCTTGCTGACGATGGTCCCCTTCAGGCCGTAGCGGTCGATGATCGGCTGATAATAGTCGAGCCCGGCACCGCCGAGCGGGTCGATCCCGATCGAGACGCCCGCCCGCGCGATCGCCTCCATATCGACGACATCGGCGAGATCGGCGACGTAACCGCTGATGTAGTCGTACCGCCGGACATGCTCGCTCTTCAGCGCCTTGTCATAGGGAATGCGGGCGATGCCGGCGAGCTTGTCGGCAAGAAAGGCATTCGCCTTCTTCTCGATCCATCCGGTGGCATCGGTATCGGCCGGCCCGCCATGAGGGGGGTTGTACTTCAGCCCGCCATCGGCGGGAGGATTATGCGAGGGCGAGATGACGACGCCGTCCGCCTTCCCGGAGGAGCGGCCGCGGTTATAGGTCAGGATGGCATGGGAGATGACGGGCGTCGGCGTGAAGCCGAGCTTCTCGTCGATCATCGTGGTCACGCCATTGGCGGCGAAGACCTCCAGCACCGTCTCGAAGGCGTTGCGCGAGAGCGCATGGGTGTCGATGCCGACGAAAAGCGGCCCGTCGGTGCCCTGTTCGCGGCGATAAAGGCAGAGCGCCTGGGCGATGGCGAGAATATGCGCCTCGTTGAACGATCCGGAGAAGGCCGAACCGCGATGGCCCGACGTGCCGAACGCCACCTGCTGCGAACGCTGCGACGGATCAGGCTGGTCGAAATAGGCCCTTTGCAGTGCCGCGACATCGACGAGCATGGAGGGGTCGAGCCGCTTTCCGGCGTAGGGGCTCACGGTATCGGTCATTGAGTATCTCGGTTGCAGGCCAGCCAATGCGCCGCCCGTTATAGACGGCAGGTCCGCAAAGTCGCGAGCGAAAAAGGCCGGAGCACGGCAGCTCGCGAGCGCGCTTCTGCCAAGCGCCCGGGAGCGAAACCCGCGCCGGGCCGATCGGCCGCGTCAGCCTTCGATTACCGGAGCGCGGTCGGCGAGTTCGAGAAAGATGGCGGCGCAGCCGAGCCAGACGATGCCGAGATAGATGAGCACGAGACCAGACCCCGAGAAACTGATCTCGGTGTAGCCCCTCCGGATTTGCACTTCGGTGCAGGCAATCGCTCGCATTTGAGCGATGTGTGGGAATTCCGACCGGTCCCCGCGGTCGGCAGGACAGGCTGCGCCCCGCGACGAGATACGGTTGGCCCTCGTACTGACGTCCAAGGCAATATATGTGTCGCAGGCGCGAAATAGGTTTCTTTGGAGTTGGCGATGAAGATCGTGATGGTCGGATCGGGTTATGTCGGCTTGGTATCCGGCGCCTGCTTCGCGGATTTCGGCCATGAGGTCGTCTGCGTCGACAAGCAGGAGAGCAAGATCGCAGCGCTGAAGCGCGGCGAGATTCCGATCTTCGAACCTGGCCTGACGGAACTGGTGCGCAGCAACGCCGCCGCTGGCCGGCTGTCCTTCACGACCGACCTCGCCGGCCCCGTGAGCGCAGCGGACGCGGTCTTCATCGCGGTCGGCACCCCCTCCCGCCGCGGCGACGGTTTCGCGGATCTGTCCTATGTCTATGCCGCCTCCCGCGAGATCGCGCAGGCGCTGGGCCGCTACACGGTGATCGTCACCAAGTCGACGGTCCCGGTCGGCACCGGCGACGAGGTCGAGCGGATCGTGCGCGAATTGCGGCCGGACGCCGAGTTCGCCGTGGTCTCGAACCCGGAGTTCCTGCGCGAGGGCGCCGCGATCGAGGACTTCAAGCGCCCCGACCGCATCGTCATCGGGACCGAGGACGCCCGCGCCCGGCAGGTGATGGCGGATGTCTATCGTCCGCTCTATCTCAACAGCGCGCCCATTCTGAACACCAGCCGCCGCACCGCCGAGCTGACGAAATACGCCGCCAACGCCTTCCTGGCGACGAAGATCACCTTCATCAACGAGATGGCGGATCTGTGCGAGCAGGTCGGCGCCAACGTCCAGGACGTGGCGCGGGGCATGGGCCTCGACAACCGCATCGGCGGCAAGTTCCTGCATGCCGGGCCGGGCTATGGCGGGTCCTGCTTCCCCAAGGATACGCTGGCCCTGATCAAGACGGCTCAGGATTACGGCACTCCCGCGCGCATCGTCGAGACGGTCGCCGCGGTGAACGAGCAGCGCAAGCGCGCCATGGGCCGCAAGGTCGTGGCGGCCTGCGGCGGCTCGGTTCGGGGCAAGACCGTCGCGGTGCTCGGCCTCACCTTCAAGCCGAACACCGACGACATGCGCGATTCCCCCTCGATCTCGGTCATCACCGCGCTGCAGGACGCAGGCGCGACGATCCGCGCCTTCGATCCCGAAGGCATGGAGCAGGCGAAGGCAGTCCTGCCCGGCGCCGTCACCTATTGCGGCAATGCTTATGAATGCGTCGAAGACGCCGATGCGGCCGTGATCGTCACCGAATGGAACATCTTCAGGGCGCTGGATCTCGATCGGGTCAGGACGCTCATGAGGTCGCCGGTCCTGATCGATCTGCGCAACATCTATCGTGGCGAGCAAGTCCGCGAGAAGGGCTTCGTCTACGCCGATATCGGCCGCGGCATTTCCGACCCGGTCTCCTCCCACGCCATCGACGCAGCCTGATCGAAATCTGAACAGTCTGTAGGTCCTTGCCGGCATATGGCATGAAACATGCCCCTGCCCTGAGGCCGACGCGGCTAAAACCTGATTTGGAGTCCGATACTCTGATGACCTCCCGCCTCATCACCCCCTTGATCATGGCCGGCGGCGCTGGCACGCGGCTTTGGCCATTGTCGCGGGATTCCATGCCCAAGCAGTTCATCACGCTGCTCGATGACGGGCTTTCCACGTTCCAGGCGACCTTGCTCAGGGTCAAAGGAGACGGTTTCGCCAATCCCATCGTGGTGACCAACAACGAATTCCGCTTCGTCGTCGCCGAGCAGATGCGGGCCGTCGGCGTCGTCGGCGACATCGTGCTGGAGCCCGAACGTCGCGATTCCGCTCCTGCGATCGCGATCGGCGCGCTGCTGGTCTCGCAGAAGGACGAGAAGGGGCTTTGCCTTGCGCTCGCGGCCGATCACGTCATTCCCGATGTCGAGGCCTTCCGCCGCGACTGCGGGCGCGCCGCGAGTCTTGCCGCGGACGGCCCGATCATGACCTTCGGCATCGTCCCGACCGAGCCTGCCACCGGCTATGGCTATATCGAGCCCGGCAAGCCGCTGAAGAGCGAGGGCGCCAACACCGTCGCCCGCTTCGTCGAGAAACCCGACGCCGCAACCGCGCGCGGCTATGTCGAGCAGGGCTTCCTCTGGAACAGCGGCAACTTCATCTTCTCGGCCGAGCGGATGCTCGCAGAGCTCGAGGCTTTCGTGCCCGAGGTGCTGTCCGGCGCAACCCGGGCATTGGCGGCGGCCACCAAGGATCTCGACTTCCTGCGGCTGGACCCGAAAGGCTTCGCCGAGGCCACCAAGGTTTCGATCGACTATGCCGTGATGGAGAAGACGCGCCATGCCGGCGTGCTGCGTGCGACCTTCGGCTGGTCCGATGTCGGCAGCTGGGATTCGCTGCAGGCGATCCGCCCGCAGGACGAGGGCGGCAATGTGCTGGAGGGTCCGGTCGTCGCCATCGGCACCCGCAACTCGCTGATCCGCAGCGACGAGATCTTGACGGCGGTCATCGGCCTCGATGATGCCGTGGTCGTCACGACGCGGGACGCCGTCCTGGTCACGACCAAGGCGCGCGCCGCCGAGGTCAAGGGGCTGGTGGAGCGGTTGAAGAAAGAGGGCCGCCGCGAGGCGACCGAGCATCTGCGCATGTACCGGCCCTGGGGCTGGTATCAGCGTATCGACCTCGGCGGCCGCTTCCAGGTGAAGCGCATCAACGTCAAGCCCGGCGGCCTGCTGAGCCTGCAGAAGCACTTCCACCGGGCCGAGCACTGGGTCGTCGTCTCGGGGACGGCCGAGGTGACGCTGGATGGCACCGTCTCCTACATCCACGAGAACGAATCGATCTACCTGCCGATCGGCTGCACGCACCGCCTGGCCAACCCCGGCAAGATTCCGCTCGAACTGATCGAGGTCCAGGTCGGCTCCTACACCGGCGAGGACGACATCATCCGGATCGAGGACATCTACGCACGCGCCTGAGCAAGACGCGCCGGAGCGCCACCACCGCGACGTTGTCGCCCGCCCTCAAGCGCGTGCGACGCAAGCCTTTCCGTCGCCGCGATGCGCTAGCGACGGACGACTCAGTCGTGCCAACCCAGCTCCGGAGCAGAATCGGCGAGCTGCAGGAAGATCGCCAGGCAACCCAACCAAATCGTCGCGATCGTGAGCATCGATGCCGTCTCCCTGGCAGCAGGCGCGACATCTGCCGCGCCACGATGTTCTGCACGATCAGGCCCTAAAGCCGGGTGAATCGATATTTCAATTTTAACGGACCTCTCCGAGGCCCTGTAGCAGCCATTGCGGCGCCGAGGCGTACGGCGAATATCTTAAGGCCGGAACCGCTCTAGCCCTTGTTCCGTGGCATTTTCTTCACCCGAACCGGTATCCTCCCCACTCGAAGATGCTCTACCCTGCAGCCGCGAACCGCGAGATCTTGGTATCCTGTCCATGACCAGCCTGAAATTCGGAACCTCCGGCCTGCGCGGCCTGGTGAGCGAGCTCATCGGCTTGCCGGCCTACAGCCATGTCCGCGCCTTCTGCGCCATGATCCGCGAGGACGATGCAGCGGGGCCGGCCGGCGAGGTCCTGATCGGGCGGGATCTGCGCTCGTCGAGCCCGCTCATCGCCGCCCAATGCGCGCAGGCCGTTTCCGACGCCGGCCTGGTTCCGGTCGATTGCGGCGCCCTACCGACCCCGGCCTTGGCGCTCGCCGCCATCCAGCGCCGCGCCCCCGCCATCATGGTGACGGGCAGCCACATCCCGGACGACCGCAACGGGCTGAAGTTCTATCGCGCTGCCGGTGAGATCGACAAAGCCGACGAGGGACGCATCCTGGACTGGCAGGCCCGCCTCGCCCTCTCCTCCGTGCCCGAAGCAACAGTGGCGACGGACACATATGAAGCTCTGGCGGCCTACAAGGCGCGCTATCTCGACGTCTTCGGGCCCTCACCGCTGGGCGGCATGGTCGTCGGCGTCTATCAGCACTCTTCCGTCGGCCGCGACGTCATCTGCGACGTGCTCGCGGGGCTCGGCGCCACGCCCGTTCCGCTCGGGCGCAGCGAGCACTTCATCCCGGTCGATACCGAGGCGCTGCGGCCGGAGGACGAGGAGCTCGCGCGTCGATGGGCGGGCGAGCGGGCGCTCGATGCGATCGTCTCGACCGACGGCGATGCGGACCGGCCGCTCGTCGCCGATGAGAACGGCCGCTTCCTGCGCGGCGATCTCGTCGGAGCCCTGACCGCGCGCTTCCTCGGCGCCGATGCGATCGTCACGCCGGTCACCTCCAACTCGGCGCTCGACCGTCCCGGCCTGTTCGACAAGGTCGTCCGCACCCGCGTCGGCTCGCCCTATGTCATTGCGGGCATGGAGCAGGCCCGGGCCGAGGGTGCCACGACGATCATCGGCTTCGAGGCCAATGGCGGCGTGCTGCTCGGCTCGGATGTCGAGCGTGACGGCCGCCGCCTACCCGCCCTGCCGACGCGCGACGCCATGCTGCCCATCCTGGCGACGCTCGCGCTCGCCCGGCAATCCGGTCAGGCCCTGAGCGCCATCGCCGCCGAAGCCCGCTTCGCCATCGCCCTGTCGAACCGCCTGCAGGAGATTCCGCAGGACAGGACCGCGGCGCTCATCGCCCGGCTCGACGCGGAGGATCCCGCCTTCCGCGATGCGGCCTTTGCGAGCCGCGGCGGTGTCGCGGCGCGCGACCGGCGCGATGGCCTGCGCCTGACGCTGGGCAATGGTGCCACGGCTCATTTCCGCGCTTCCGGCAACGCGCCTGAGCTGCGCGTCTATGTCGAGGCGCCGACGCAGGAGGCTGCCGAGGCGCTCCTCGCCGAAAACCTCGCCTTCGCGGCGGCACAGACCCGCTGACAGCAAGGCGGCGGGCGCCGCCTCACTCGATCTTCACATTCGCCTTCTGCGCGACCTCGGCCCAGCGCGTCGTCTCCGCGGCGATATGGGCGGCGAATGCGTCCTGCGACGACCCGACCGGATCGACGCCGAGCTTCCTGAGCTGCTCGATCACCGCCGGCTCCTTCATGATCGCCTGCGTCTCCGCCGAGAGCTTCGCGACGATCTCCTTCGGCACGCCGGCGGGCGCGAAGAAACCGTGCCAGGAACTGGCGTCGTAACCCGGAATGAACTCGGCCAGCGCCGGCAGATCCTTGGCCACTTCGAGTCGCTTCGGCGTCGCCGTCGCCAGGGCCCGGATCTTGCCCTCCTGCACATGCGGCCAGGCGATGGTGATGTTGTCGAAGCTGACCTGGATCTGGCCGGAGAGCAGGTCCTGCGTCACCTGCCCGCTCGAGCGATAGGGCACATGGGCCATGTCGGTACCGGTCGCCACCTTGAACATCTCCGCCGCCATATGGGTCGAGGTGCCGGCGCCCGAGGAGCCGAAGGAGTACTTGCCCGGATTCTTTTTCAGCAGGTCGATCAGCTCCGGCACGCTCTTCGCCGGCAGGTCGACATTGACCATCAGGATGTTGGGAACACTCGCGACCTGCGAGATCGGCGCGAAATCCTTGACATGGTCGAAAGGCAGCCTGGAATAAACAGCCGGATTGATCGCATGGGTCGAGACCGTGCCCATCGTCAGCGTGTAGCCGTCCGCCGGAGCCCGCGCCACGGCGGCGACACCGGTATTGCCGCCCGCCCCGGCCCTGTTCTCGACGATGAACCTGCCGCCGAGGCGTGCGCCGAGCCGGTCGGCGAGGATGCGCCCGAGCATGTCGGTGGTGCCGCCGGCCGCAAAGGGCACGACGATGGTGACGACCCTGCTGCCGGGATACTCGCCCTGCGCGAAAGCAGGCCCGGCCACGGCAAGGCAAGCCGCGGCGATGATGGTTCTGCGGGTGATGCTCATCGGTTTCATTCCTCCCTGATGCGGAGAATCCGCCTTGCGCCTCGTGAGCGGGCGCTTGCGCCAAGGGATAACACAGGGCCGGAGATTTGAAATCTGAAATTTCAGATTGCCGAGACAACTGGATTGTGGTGTCTGGTGACCGACGCCGCCATGGGGAATCCGGCAGCGGCTTCCTCATTTCCACCGCCCCGAAAGAGTGAATGTTGCAGCCCGCCGTCGAACCCGTTGCGCCCGACCTGCTGCGTTCCCTGCGCGAGCATGTCCATGAGCGCCTGCGCCGGGCCATCGTCGCTGGGCGTTTCCGCAATGGCGAGCGGCTGAATGAGCGCCATCTCGCCGAGATGCTCGGCGTCAGCACCACCCCCGTGAAGGACGCGATCCGCAAGCTCGAGAGCGAGGGGCTGGTGCGGACCGAGGCGCGGCGCGGCGTCTTCGTCGAGTTCTCTGCCCGGCAAGCGCTGGAGATGGCGCTCGGACGCGCCGCACTCGAAAGCGTCATGGCCCATATCGCCGCCAACCGCCTGACCGAAGCCGGCGGACGCGAGCTCTCCCGATTGATCGCGGAGATGGAGCAGGCGACGGAGCACGGCGAGCTGGAGGATCTCGTCGCGCTCAACGGCGCCTATCATCAGGCGATCCACCGCATCTCGGGCTGCACCTATCTGGAGCGCCGCCTCGACGGGCAGCGGATGTACGACCATGCCCAGCGCATCGCGCTTCATGCGGAGCTGGCGGAGCGCCGCCGGGGTTTCGCGGAGCATCGCGGCATCTGCGAGGCGCTGCTGGCGCGCGATCCCGCGCTCGCCGAACGCAGGATGCGCCAACACATCGTCCGTTCGGGGAAAGCCCATGTGCGGCTCGTCTTCGGCGCGGATGCGGAGGGACTGGACTATGACGAATGACAAGGTGCGTCGCGCGCTGCGCGGCATTTCCGGCGTCCATGTCACCGCCTGGAAGGCGGATGGCGAGGCCGACTGGGCGCTGACGGGCAGGATCGTGCGCGGAATCGCCGAGGCCGGCATCCACAACATCGTCTCGGCCGGCAACACTGGCGAATTCTACCCGATGACGACGGCGGAGGTGGAACGCTCCCACGCCGTCGCGGCCGAAGCCGCCGCCGGCAAGGCGCTCGTCACGGCCGGCATCGGGCGGTCTTTGCGCGAAGCTGTCGCGACCGGCAGGCTCGCGGCCAGGGCCGGCTGCGACGCGGCGATGGTGCATCACCCGCTCGACCCCTTCGCCGCGCCGCAATCCCAGGCCGACTACATCCTCGCCATCGCCGAGGCGCTGACGATCCCGCTCGTCGCCTATATCCGCTCCGACGCCATCGGCGTGACCGACCTGATCCGCGTCGCGACCCATCCCAATGTCGCGGGCGTGAAATTCGCCTCCACCAACATGATGCTGCTGGCCGACTGCGTGCGCGAGACGCAAGGCACTTCCGCCAATTGGATCTGCGGTCTCGCCGAGGGCTGGGCCGCGCCCTTCCATGCGCTGGGCGCGCGCGGCTTCACCTCGGGGCTCGTCAATGTCGTCCCCGCGCGCTCGCTCGCCGTCTGGCGCGCGCTGGAAGCGGGCGACTACGACGCCGCGCGCCGCGAGGTCGACGCCATCGCCGGCTTCGAGAAGCTGCGCACCAAATACGGCAACGGCGCCAATGTCACCGTGGTGAAGGAAGCGCTGGGACTGCTCGGCATCGATGTCGGCCCGGTCCGCCTGCCCGGCCTGCCGGAACTCGACGCGGCCGAGCGGGCGGAACTGCGCGCCATCGTGTCGGGTTGGGGGGCTGCGAAAGCTGCGGCGGAGTAGCCGGCCTCACAGCTCCGCGTCGAAGGCGATCGTGTCGAAGGCCGCCCGCACCCGGCCCAGCGCCTGCGCCGTGACATAGGCCTGGGCCCATTCCGGCGACGAAGCGACGATGCCGCGGTCGGAGCCCTGCACGTTGATGTCCTGCGAGATGCCATAGCTCACCGTCGGCGTCGTCCGCATCGGCACGGGCAGCGGCAGCGTCTGGCGCGCAGCGGCGCCGGCCGCCTGATAGGCGTCGATCAGTACCGTCCCGCCCGGCCGCCAGTGATAGCGCCGGCAGAGCTGCTGTTCGGCGCCGATCGGACGCGGCGACCAATGGGTCGCGATGCGGCCGATCTCCAGCTTGACGCGCGCGAAGCTCACCGCCCCGGCCACTGGCGCCAAGCTCACCGCGAGCGGGCCGCTATCCCCCGGCGCCGGCGTCAGCGCGACGAAGCGCCGCCCGGCCCCGGCGCTGATCGTACCGGACTGGCTACCGACCCTGACGCTGAGATCGCCGCCGCTCAGCCCCTCCACCGAAACCGCGAGCGTCATGCCCGCGAAGGACGAAATCCCCCACGCCGCCGGCTCGACCGGTTGCAGGATCGCGCCCGTATTCAAACTCACCGTGAAGCCGCTGAGCGACAGGTTCGCTCCGCTGGCACCCGCCTTCCAGCGGTCGAAGCCATAGGCGCCCGCCGCCAGCGCCCCGCCGGCAAAGCCGCGCTGATTGATCTGGATGTCGCCATTGATCAGCAGGTTCTGCCCTGCCGCCCAGGGCGAGCCCGGCAGCGCGACCCCTCCGCCGGCCCGGTCGATGGCGAGCGCATCGTGCCAGGCCGCGCCATCGGGGCTGACCTTGACCCGGAAATCGTCGTCGCCCGCGAGACCGAACTCCGCCCTCCCCGACCAGTTGGACTGAAACAGCACGCTCGCCGTCGCCCCGGCATTCGCCTTGTTGAGCTTGAGCCGATGGTCGCCGCCGGCATGGTTGAACAGGCTCGCCTCCGACGACACCACCAGCCGGTTGCTGTCGTCGGCCGTGGCGTTGACGCCCCATTTCTCGGCGCCAAGGCCGCTGAGCGGGCTGGCCCTGCGCCATTCCGTGCCCGTCCAGAGAGTGTGTTCGGCCTCGTCGGCGATCCAGGCCTGCCAGCCGACCCGCGGCGTGAGGAAGATCCAGCCGCCATCCTCGAACAACGCCAGCTGACCCGCGCGCCCGGCAAAGATGCCGGTGCCGTCGGCCGGCACGATATAGGCCGACAATTCGCTCGGGCTGCCCGGCGGCGCGGACTGGCTGCGGCTGTCGACGACCAGATGGATCAGGGCGTCGAGGCGCACCAGCGCGTCATTGTGCGTGACATGTTTCTGCGCCTGGCCGGCGGCAAGCAGCGGCAGCGAGAGACGGGGCGTGACGGTCATGGGGCCTCGCGGGATCGGACGATGCGAGGCTGGATGATGCGGGCGCCCGAAGCGCCGGGGATAAGTTCCGGGGGTCGGCGGATGCCCGGCGCCGATCTTAACCGAAGCTCCGGGGCCGCAAGCCGGCATGGAACCAGGTGATCAGCGAATAGATGTCGTAGACCGGCAGCCCCGTCGCCTGCTGCACGGCCGCCGCATAAGGCGGCATGTTGGTGCATTCCAGCACGATCGCGCCGACATCGGGATGCCGCGCCACGAGATCGAGCGCAGCCTCGACCACATCCTGCCGGGCAAGCTCGACATCCATGTCGTCCTTCTCGGCCTTGATCAGCACGCGGAAGAATTCGCGGCCATTTTCGGTGCCGGCGACCGGCGTGTCGAGCGACACGCCGGCAGCTTCGAGATGGGCCGGCGTCAGCGTCGCGGCCGAGACGGTGACGAGACCAACGCGCTTTCCGGGCGGCAGCGTCGCCTGCACCCACGGCACCTGCATCAGCGACGATGTCACGACCGGAACGTTCACCGCGGCCGCGAGCTCGCGCTGGAACAGGGATAGAAAGCCGCAATTGGTGGTGATCGCTTCCGCGCCGAGCCTGACCAGCTCTCGCGCTGCCGCCACGAAATCCGGCAAAAGCCCGGCGGCTCCCTTCAGGACCACCTTTTCCGGGCTCGCTCCCGTGACAACATGGTAGAGCACAGGAAAGGGCCAAGTCGTGCCGTTGCCCATGTCGCCGGGAATTCGCGGGAAACGCGCTTCCAGCATCAGGATGCCCAGCGGCACCCCATAGATCGCCCTCCCGCCGCGAGCGATGCGGGAGGCGGGTCCGGAACGGGCTTCGTCTGTCATCGGCATTCCGTTGCGATCGTTGCGCCCGCGCCGGGCGATTGTTCCAAATGGCGGCGATAGCATGATGGTGACCGCGAAGTCGCGTTGCGCCATTGCTTTGCCGTGTTCGCAAGACCATAAAGCACGTCGCTCGCCAAAAAATCGGTTGCGTAACCTGCTTCTGGCCCGTTGTTTGCGTAGCCTCGATTCGCGCCTCTGGATTCTGATTCCTTGACCGATACCTTCGACCATCTGCGCCGCCTCGCGACCTTCCTCGGCTGGTGCGCGCTGGCCGCCATCCTGGTCTCGACGCTGTCGCCTATCGAGCTGCGTCCGCATCTCCCGGATGTGGGGGCGGATGTCGAACGCTTCATGGCCTATCTCGCGGCCGGCGGCGCGCTGGCCTTCGCCTATCCGCGCCAGCGCTGGTTCGTGCTGGGCGGCATCGTGCTTCTCGCGCTCGGGCTCGAATGGGCCCAGACCTGGGAGGCGACGCGCCATGGCCGGCCCCACGATGCCGTGGTCAAGATTCTGGGGACCCTGACCGGCGGCGGCCTTGCCGTCTCCCTCGATTATCTGGCACGGCGCCTGCGCAGCCTGGCCTGAAGAGGCTGTGCCGTAACGGAACACGCCGTCGCCTTTTCGGCGTGATCTCGCGTCGTTTTCGCCGGAAAACACACGCACTGATTGAAATTCGCACCGATCCGGTGCAATGCCGCGCGGCATGGCGCTTGCGGTTGCGTCGCCGACTGCTCCCGCCTATCTCGGTCCTCGCGCCGAAAGCGGGAGACAAAGCGGCAAGGACTGGGCGAATATGAGCGTCGACCATCTCAGGCAGGCACCGTTGGCGCTGCCCCGAGGCCCTGCGAGAAGCTGGCGGCACTGGCTCGGCCTGCTGACGGCGGCGTGCGACGGCGTCCTCGTCGTGGCCCTGGTCTACGCCATGGACTGGTCGACCGATCTTGCGATGCAGGGCTCTTTCCAGGTGGACGAGCGGACTCCGGAACTCGCCGGCACGCTGGCGGCGCTGTTCGTCTTCGTCAACCTGATGCGCGGACGCTACCAGATCGGCAATTACCTCTCGACGAAAGGCCAGGTCGCGGCGGCCTTCTCGGCCTGGAACATCGCGTTCGTCGCGTTCCTGGTGCTGCTTGTCCTCGCCAAGATCGCCGATCACTATTCGCGGGCCGTCCTCCTGACGAGCTATCTCGCTGGCATTCCCGCCATCGTGCTGACCCGTTCGGCCATCGTCCGCCTGATCTCGGCGGGAAGCCGCACCGGCCGGATCACCTCCGAGCGCGTCTTCCTGATCGGCCGGGAGAAGGAAGTCATGTCCTTCGTCGACCGCTGCAAGCCATGGAATGCCGGCAGCGCCATCGTCGACGTGGCCTTCCTCAACCCGCAGCAACCGCGCCGCGATCCGCGCGAAGCCCTTGCGGCCGATCTCGCGGCGGCCGCCGCCAGCTGCCGGGCGAAGCGGCCCGACGCGGTCTTCATCGCCGTGCCCTGGTCGGACCATGAGACGATCGAGGCCTGCGTCGACGCATTCATGAACATGCCGGTCGCGATCCATCTCGCGCCCGAGAAGATCATGAGCCGCTTCGAGCAGCCGCATTTCGTCAGCGCCGGCGCGCTTTCGAGCCTGCGCCTGACGCGTGCTCCGCTGTCGCCGGTCGAAATCGCCTGCAAGCGGGCTTTCGATCTTACCGCCGCGGCGCTGGCCGGGCTGTTGCTGCTGCCGCTGCTGTTGCTGATCGCGCTGGCGATCCGGATCGATTCACCCGGCCCGGTGCTGTTCCGCCAGCGCCGCCATGGCTTCAATCAGGCAGCGTTCCGCATCTTCAAGTTCCGCACCATGACGACGACCGACGACGGCGCCGTGATCGTGCAGGCGCGGCGCGACGATCCCCGCATTACCCGCATCGGCCGGGTGCTGCGCCGCTATAATCTCGACGAATTGCCGCAATTGCTGAACGTCATGGCCGGCCATATGTCGCTGGTCGGCCCGCGCCCCCATGCCCTGGCGCATGACCGGGAGTTCGAGCGCAAGATCGCGCTCTACGCCCGCCGCCACAACGTCAAGCCCGGCATCACCGGCTGGGCGCAGGTCAACGGCTTGCGCGGCGAGACCGACACCGACGAGAAGATGGCGGCGCGCGTCGCCCATGACCTCTGGTATATCGACCACTGGTCGTTCACGCTCGACCTCGCCATCCTGTTCCGGACGGTGTTCAGTTCCAAGGCGTTCCGGAACGCGGTGTGACGGTCATCGCAGCATCGGCCGAGAAGCGGATTCCGCTTCTCGGGAAAATCAGCTGTTGCGGAGAAAAGCCGGCTCAGCCGTCGCGGCGGAGCGCGTGATAGGCCTGCGACACCGGGCGCGGGGCGACGTCATGAACGAGCTGGCGGGCGATGATGCCGGAAAAGCGCATGGCTGCGGCGAAACCGCTCATGAGCTGGCCGATCCGGGAGGGCCGCCGGGCAGCGAGGCTTGCCGCCGCGGCGCCGGTCTGCGGCTGCGCGGCCGCGTGGCGCGCGAAGGTGCCGGGCAGGTTGACGAGACCCGTATGCAGCCCATGGGCCGCGAATTCCGCGATCAGCGCCCGGTGGCGCTTCGGAGTCACGTCGACGATGACCACGTCCGGCGCGCAGGCGGCAATATGGTCGAGGATCGCGCGGCCGGCCGGGCCGGAGAAATCGGCGTCGCAGATGCCCGCAAGGCGCAGCCCGGGAAAGGCGCAGCGGATGCGGCTGCGCAGCGCATGGATCGTCGCGCTGTCACCACCGAACAGGAACACCGCCTCGCCCGCGCTCTCGCAGCGGCGCAGCGCGTCTTCCAAACCCGTTTCGCGCCGGGCGGCATCGGCCCGCACGGCCTGTTCAATCTGCTGTTCGATCGAGTCCGACGTCACGCTGTCCCCATTTCGCTCGAGACGGGCATCCGGCAGCGATATGGCCTTGCATTGCTGCCTGGGCTTGCCCGCTGCCGTCAGAGACAGGAAGCGGCTACTTCCTTAAAAATTTAGATATCCGTTCAAATGTGTCGCAACCAAAGGTGACCGATTTTGGGTCAGCGTCCTCGGGCCTCAGGCGGCCGGAGGACGCCCCGGCATCAATGCAGCGTTCGCCAGACGGCTCGCCCCAGCCACCCGGCCCAGCCGAGCATGAGCCCGGCCGCGACCAGAACGCCGATAATCAGCAGCGAACGGCCGATCAGAAGGCTCGCCACCGTCTCGTGCTCGACGGGGCGGTTGTCGTTGGCAGGCGGCGGGATGTCCCGTACGGAGGGCATCCGGATCGGCACCGTCACGGGTGGCCGGACACGCATCGAACGCATAAAACGATCTCTTACCGTTAACGAACCGTAAACCTGCTCCTCGCATCTCTGATCCAATGCGAGACGCAGGCAAAGTGCAAGCCGAGAAATGACCTAAGGTGAATTTGTCCGCGACATTGCCTGATGTACCGCGGCTCCCACTGAATAAAACGGCCATCGGCCGCTCGGCAGCAGCGTTATTCCATCACCATCGCGTGATCGTCGGACGGGGCCGCCTGCTGGCGCGGCGTGCGCAGCAGCGCCAGGAACGGCAAAGCTGCCAGGCACAGGATCATCAGTAGCTTGAAGTCGTCGACATAGGCGATGATCGTCGCCTGCCGCGTCACCACCTCGTCCAGCGCCGCGCGGCCGGCCAGCGTCGTCGGGTCCCAGGCATGCCTGATCGCCGGCATGTCGAAGATGCGGTTGAACGGGGTCACATAGTTGGCGATCTCGGCGTGGTTCACCTGCACGTTGCGGGTCAAGAGGTAGCTGACCAGCGAGATGCCGACGCTGGAGCCGATATTGCGCGAGAGATTGTAGAGCCCGGTGCCGTCCCCGCGATACTCCGCCGGCAGCGTCGCGAAGGTGATCGTCGTCAACGGCACGAAGAGCAGGCCGAGCCCGGCGCCCTGGATGAAGCCCGTGACGATGATCGTCTGCTGCGAGACATCCGGCGTCCAGCCGGTCATATCGTACATCGCCCAGGCGCTGACCAGGAGCCCGGCGCCGAGCAGGATGCGGATGTCGACCTTTCCGATCAATCGCCCGACCAGGAACATGCAGGCCATGGTGCCAAGGCCCCGCGGCCCCATGACGATGCCGGCCGTCACCACCGGATAGCCCAGCAGCGTCTGCAGGAAAGGCGTGAGCAGCGCGAGCGACGCCAGATAGCAGATGCCGACGAGGAAGATGAAGATCAGCCCGACATTGAAGTTCCGGTCGAGGAACATGCGCGGCTTGATGAAGGAGTTCTCCGCCGTGAAGGTGTGCACCGCCAGGACGTAGACCGCCGCGACGCAGACCGTCGCCTCCACGATGATCTCCAGCGAGTCGAACCAGTCGAGCTGCGCTCCGCGGTCGAGGAAGAGCTGCAGCGCCGCGATCGCGAGGCTGAGCGAGCCGAAGCCGATCCAGTCGAGCTTGGCAAGGGCGCTGGACTTGGTCTCGGTGACGAAGATCGAAACGCCCGCCAGCGCCAGGATGCCGAGCGGCAGATTGATGTAGAAGACCCAGCGCCAGGAAATGTTCTCGGTCAGCCAGCCGCCGAGCACGGGGCCGAGCACCGGCCCGACCATGACCGAGACGCCGAACAGCGCCATCGCCGAGCCGCGCTCCTCCGGCGTGTAAATGTCGAGCAGGATGCTCTGCGAGAGCGGCACCAGCGCGGCGCCAAAAAAGCCCTGCAACAAACGAAATCCGACGATCTGCGTCAGCGACTGGGCCGCGCCGCACAGGATCGAGGCCACGACGAAGCCGACGATCGCGACGGAGAGCACGCGCTTGCGGCCGAAGCGCGCGGCGAGGAAGCCCGAGGGTGGCGTCATGATCGCCGCCGCGACGATATAGGAGGTCAGGACCCAGTTGATCTGGTCGGCGCTCGCCGAGACGCTGCCTTGGATATAGGGCAGCGCGACATTGGCGATGGTGGTGTCCAGCGCCTGCATGATGACCGCGAGGATCACGCAGGCGGTGATGGCGCCGCGATTGGCAACCGGGGTCGTCGCGGCGGCTGAGCTGGCCATGGCAGGCCTCTTCTGTTTGCTGGTCTTGCTCTATTGGGCGCTCTACCCGGCCGCTCTACTTGGCGCTCTTGCCGAAGGCGCCCGAGATGAAGCTCGGCAGACCGCGCTCATGGCCGGTGTCGACGTCGAGCGTCACGCTCATGCCGGCACGCAGTTGGGGCTGGTCCGCGGGGGTGTCGATCTTCACGCGCATGGCGATGCGCTGCACCACCTTGACCCAGTTGCCGCTGGTGTTCTGCGCCGGCAGCAACGAGAAGCTCGCCGCCGAGGCCGGGCTGATGCTGTCGACCGTGCCCTTCCAGGCAGCGCCTGGATAGGTATCGACATAGACTTCCGCCGATTGCCCGGGCTTCACCCAGGTGAGCTCGGTCTCCTTCGGATTGGCCTGGATCCAGACATGGTCGGTCGAGACGAGGCTGAACGCGCTGGTCGCCGCCTCCAGATACTGGCCCTTCTGCAGCGAAGGCACATTGGTGACGACGCCGCTCATCGGCGCACGAACCGTCGTATGGTCGAACTGGCGCTGCGCCTCGGCCCGGGCCGCGACGGCGTCCTTGTAGCGCGGATGCTCCTCGACCGGCGCATCGGGCGTGCCGTTGAGGTTGGCGGCGATGCCGGCAAGCTGGCTTTCGAGCTGCGCCAGCTTGAGCCTTGCGCCATCGAGATCATGCTTGGCCTGGTCGTAGGTCGCCTGGGAGGCGACGGATTTGGTGGCGAGGTCCTGCTGGCGCTTGAAGGCGGTCTCGTAGAAGGCGATGTCGGTGCGAGCCTGCTCGATCTGGCTCTGCATGGTCTTGTAGCTGGCCTTCAGCGCTTCGAGATCGTTGCGGACCACGCCGATCTGCGCATCGGCCCGCTCCAGCGCGAAGCGGAACGGCTTGTCGTCGAGCCGGAACAGCACGTCGCCCGCCTTCACGGTCTGGTTGTCCCGGACGTCGATCTCGCTGACGATGCCGGCGACATCGGTCGAGATGCCGAGGATGTCCGCCTGCACATAGGCGTTGTCGGTCGACATCACCTGTCCGCCGACGACGTAGTAATAGCCACCAGCGACGAGCGCGATCGGCAGAAGCGCGAAGAGCAAGCGTCGCGTGCGGCTGCGTCGGGCCGGCGGCGCGGGGGCCGTCGCAGCCTGGGGAGGAGCGGTCGGCGTGGTAGTTTCCGGCGCCTTCGCCGCCGGCTGTGGCTGAGCGGGCGCCTTGGGCTCGATGCGCCTGATCTCGGTCACATTGCCTGGGGAGCCGGGCTCGGCCTCCTCGTCACGGACGGCTTGGGCGGCCGCCTCGGTCTTTCTGGCTGCGTCATCCATTTTGGACCTGCCTTTCGGCCACCCGCATCTGGCAGGCGGCCGTGAGATTGGTTCTCATCTGTCCCAGCGTCGCGAGAAGCTGTTCGCGCTCGGGCTGCGGAATGTCGCCGAACGCCTCTGCCCGCGTGATTTCACCGAGCGCGCGCAGCTCCGTCAGCTTCGGTCCGGCCTTCTGCGTCAGATAAAGCTGCCAGACGCGCCGGTCGGTCGCGTGCGGCCGGCGTTCCGCCAGCCCACAACCTTCGAGCTTGTCGACGATGCGCCCGACCGTGATGGGCTCGACATCCATGAGCTCGGCCAGCGCACCCTGCTGAATGCCGGCATTCTGATCGATATAGGCGAGCACCTGCCATTGCGAACGGGTCAGCCCGGAATCGCGCGCATGCTGCTCGAAACGCTTGCGCAAAAGGCGCGCGACATCATGGAGCAGAAAACCCACGGTCGGCGGCGGTTTTGTAGGCATGCTGGTCATAAGCATCTATATAATATTGGCGCTTAGTCTCGCCAAGCGACGTTCGAACGAGTCTGAGGGCGGAGGCTGTGGCGCGATGTCGCGGCTAACAATCGAAGCCGCGTACGGCTTCGCATCGCCTCATCGGCAACCAGAACCTTCCGCGCGAGCCGCCTGCACCTCGGCATCGGTCGGCAGGTCGGCGCCGCGTCGCGTGACCGTCACGGCGGCCGCCGCCGTAGCATAATCGAGCAATTCGGCAAGCGCGGGCAGATCGAGTGCCGCGATGGCGGCCGGGCTCAGCCGCCCTGCCCTTGCGAGCTGCGCCAGCAGCGCCGCATGGAAGCTGTCTCCGGCCGCGACGGTATCGACGACCCGCACCGGGCGCCCCCGCACCGAAACCTGCCCAGCGGCGTTGAAAGCGGTCGCTCCGCGCTGCCCTTCTGTGATGACGACCAGGCCGGCACCGCGCTCGAGCCAATAGGATGCAGCCTCGCCAATCGAGAGCTGCCCTTGCCAGGCGATGCGGATATCCTCTTCGCTCGCCTTGATGATGGTCGCCACGCGGTAGAAGCGCTCGGCCGCCTCGGCCCAGCGGGCCATGTCGCCGACGATCATCGGCCGCAGATTGGGATCGACGCTGATGACCCGCCGGCCCGCCTCGCGCTCGGCCAGGGCCGCGAGCGTCGAAGCGACCGGCTCGACCGCCATCGTATAGGAGCCGAAGATCAGCGCCGTGATCTCCGGCGGCAGCACGGCCGGCAGATCGGCCGGCATGAGCAGGCGATCGGCAGCGCCCTCGCCGTGGAAGGAATAGCCCGGCTGGCCGTCCTGCGCGGTGACGATGGCGGAGATCGTCGTCGGCCCGTCGCTCATCGCCAGAAAGCGCCCGTCGACTCCTTCCTTCGTCAGCCGCTCCGCGAGAAATGCGCCGAAGCGGTCACGCGAAAGACCGCCCAGGAAAGCCGCCGGCATGCCGAGCCGCGCGAGGCCGACGGCAAGGTTGAAGGGCGAACCGCCCGCGACGACCCGCGCCGGCATCTCGTTCCCGTCCGCCGGAGCGACGAAAAGATCGATCAGGGCTTCGCCGCAAACCAGGAACATAACGAATCGCTGCTTTCCCTGCAGGGGCGGCAAGGTTTCGGCCGCCGGGCAAACCGATCGAATGCCATGCCGCCAGCCGGCTGGCCATGGCATTCGAGCATTTTCGACGGGATGCCGAAACTACGGGAGATGGCGCGAGAACGGCGAGCGCCTTGCACCAATCCGAAGGGCGCGACGATGTCGAGCCGGGCAAGGCCGATGTCACATCGCCCCGTCCGGCCTTTTCGCTATTGATAGGCGCCGACACCCGCAGCGGAATCCGGAAGTCTCTTGCCGGCGCTGGCGGAGGCCGCCCGGGCATTGTTGTTGGCCGGTTGCAGCAGCAGCGCGTTGTTCATTCCCCAGATCGCGGCCTGGGTTCGATTCTGGACCCGGATCTTGCGCAGGATCGCTTTGACATGGGCCTTCACCGTGGCTTCGGCGATGCCGATCTTGCGCGCGATGGATTTGTTGGAATCCCCATCGACCAGGCAGCTGACGATCCCCATTTCCCGTGGTGACAGCAGCGATGCGACCGTCTCATCCGGGGGAGAGCTGGGAGACGCCCTGTCATCCTCGCCCGCGGCGGGACCGGCCTTAGAGCCCGTCCCGAAAGGGTTGAGCGACTGGGGCACTCGTGATTCCAAGGGGTTGTTCAGGCCATCTTGGAGCGAGCGATGTGGACCCCAGCCACTCGCCGGCAGCATAGTCGCGCGGGACT